>Ga0308159_1000005_pt1 | contig 1429769 bp, 1241 predicted proteins | sample PhyCR1_FD_201040 | JGI IMG/M metagenome (GOLD analysis project Ga0308159, IMG submission 201040) | Phyllosphere microbial communities from UC Gill Tract Community Farm, Albany, California, United States - DLSLC.R1 | ecosystem: Host-associated > Plants > Phyllosphere > Unclassified | place...
GTGCGCCGGTCTCTAGTTCCGAAGAACCATACCCCTCGACTTGCATGTGTTAAGCCTGCCGCTAGCGTTCATCCTGAGCCAGGATCAAACTCTTCATCGTATATTTTAATATTATATAATCGATGCTATTCTATCGGTTCTCTTCGAATCCCTCGATTCCATTACTCTTATTCTTTTTGTCTTGTCTTTTGGACAAGACGGCTGTCAATTCAATATGTCTACGAACGTGTCTTCTTCTGTTTCCGCCTCTATCTCAAAGCGGGTGCAAAACTAGAAATTCTTTTTGTTTCCTGCAAGAAAAATTTAAGAAAATTTTGAAACTTTTTTTCGTTCCGTTTTTCTCTTTTTCTTATCAGTCTGTCAAGGAGCTTCCGTGTTTTGCGGGGTGCAAATGTAATATCCGTTTTCGAATCCCGCAAGCTTTTTTTGATCTTTTTTCCAGAAATCTCTTCCTGTCTGATCTAGATGCCTGCCGGTGTTTCAGTGAACGTTTTTCGTTGTTGCGGGTGCAAAAGTACCACCTTTATTTACATTTCCAATACTTTTCCTTGCATAATTTCCATGTTTTTCTGTCCTTTTTCCTAACTCGCTGGTAACCGTTTGTTTACAAAATCTCTTTTTTTGGTTTTGTGTAGGGTTTTTCCTGTTTTGACTATGGTTTTGCTGTTTTTGCTGTCTTTTCAAATCCAGATATTGCTGATTATTCATTCGCATCGGCTGTTTTTTGTCTTTCATAATGGTTATTGAAACCACCATATAGCCATAAAACTTCTTATGAAACCAGGTCTTCTAGCCCCGATGGTTCCGAAGTATCGGGAGGAAAATCCTTTTTGGGCCGGTCCCGAAGCTTCGGGACGCCGCAAAAAGATTGGAAGGAACAGCGGGAAACAGCTCCTTATTGTTATCCCAATTCAATTTTTGAACAATATTGGCTTCGAATTCATTCAGCCGGACAAAAACTTTGCTACTATATTATAGTGTCTTTTATACTTATATATGTATACACAAAAATAAACCCGACAGTCCCGAAGCCTCGGGATGAAAACCTGTCGGGTTGGATATCATTAAAAATTTAAAACTGTTTTGCGACTAATCGAAGCGAATTGCTTTGACCGGAGATATTTTTGTTATTATATATGAAGGAATTAAAAGCACTAGGAAGCAGATGGTCACTGTTAAAAGGTTTAACAAAAGAATATACATCCAGTTTAAATATACGGGTGCTTGATTGACATAATAATTTTCTGGATTTAATTGCACGATTCCAAATTGCTGCTGAATCAATAAAAGGGAAATACCGATTAAATTCCCCCAAAAAAGTCCTCGGAGAATTAAATAAAATGCGTTGTACAAAAATATTTTACGAACTGACCAATTATTTGCACCCATCGATTTTAGAATTCCTATCATTTGTGTCCTTTCTAAAATGAGAACTAACAAAGCCACAATCATATTAATTGTTGCCACTAAAATCATTACCGCTAAAATTACCACAATATTAAAATCAAAGAGTTGAAGCCAGTCGAATATATAACTATACTTCTCTACGATTGTATTGGTATCGAGATTAGAGGATGTTTTTTCGTAAACTTTATTCCCAACGGATTTAATATTATCAAAGTCGTTTACAAAGATTTCAAAAGCGCCGATTTGATCTTTTTCCCACTTATTGATTCGCTGAATATGTCGAATATCGCCAATGATATATGTTGCATCAAATTCCTGAAACCCAGAATTGAAAATCCCTGCGATTTTAAATCGACGGGTATTGGGCATTTTTCCCTGTTCTTCTTTGATAAAAAAGGTATTAAATTGATCTCCAATTTTCAAATTCAATCTATCAGCAAGAAATCTTGAGATAATAACATCTTCGTTTAAGGATTTAGAGAAATCGGGTACTTTGCCTTCAACAATATATTCTTTAATATTATTCCAATCGTAATCTGCTCCTACTCCTTTAAAAACAATTCCTTCAAATGCATTTTCGGTTCTAATGATTCCTGCCTTAGTTGCGATTGCCTGAATATGGCTAACTTCGGGAACACTTTTAAAATTTGGATAGAAATCTTGTTTTTTAGAAATAGGCACTATTGTAATTTCAGAATTATTATTATCGTAATTCGAAATAATAATCTGTCCATTGAAAGCAGAAACTTTATCCCGAATTTTTTTCTGCAACCCAATTCCAGTTGCAACAGAAACAATCATCATGATTATTCCGATTGCAATTGCAGAAATGGCAATTTTAATAATAGGTGCCGAAATACTGCTTTTGTAATCTTTTGCAGTGATAAGTCTTTTGGCTATAAAATATTCTAAATTCAAATTACAGGTTATTTAATTATTCCTTTCTCAAAAGTACATCTTAAATGAAGAAAACGAGAAATTATCAAAAACATTTCACATTCTTTTTTCCTTATAAAGGAAGCTTCTTTTTCATTTCCTCCACAATATTAAATGCGGCTGGACAGATTTCAACATTTTTTAGTGTCAGGTTTGAAATCTGATGAAATTTGTTTCGATCTGTATGAGGAAATTCGCGACAGGCTTTTGGTCGCACATCATAAATCATACAATAGTTTTCATTATCCAAAAAAGTACACGGAACACTTTTCAAAACATAATCTTTATCTTCATCGATTCTAAGATATTGCTCTATAAATTGTTGGGGCTTTTGTCTAAAATGTTTTGAAATTCGCTCAATATCGGCCAAAGTAAATAACGGACCGGTTGTTTTACAGCAATTGGCACACTTCAAACAGTCCGTTCTTTTAAATTCCGCATTGTGCAAATCCTGCATAACGTAATCTAAATTTTTCGGCTGTTTCTTTTTAAGCTTATCGAAATACTTTTTATTTTCGTTATGCTTATCTTTGGCTAACTTACTTAAGTTATTTAAAATCTGTTTCAAGTTTAAAATTAAAAGTTGATCTGCAAAATTAAGCAACTTTGAACTCGAAACCTTAAACTTTAAAATAAAACAATGAAAGATCTTTTTGGAAAAGCGATTTTTGATTTTTACACCAAAAATTCGCCTGAAGATATTATTACCGAAACTTCTATTTCTGAAGAAGATGAAATGAGTGTTGAATATCTTTTTCGAAGCTATAATGAAATGCCAAAAATTGAGCAAAAAGCCCTTCAATTGGCTCAAGGAAAAACATTGGATGTTGGCTGCGGAGCGGGTAGTCATGCTTTGTCATTACAAAATGAACGCAACTTGGATGTTACAGCTATAGATATTTCGGAAAAAGCAATTGAAACTACTGTTCTAAGAGGAGTGAAAAATGCTGAAGTAAAAAACATATTAGACTTTGAAGGCGAAAAATTTGATACCATTTTAGTTTTAATGAATGGAACTGGAATTTTTGGAAAATTAAAGAACTGTAATACTTATTTATCGAAGTTAAAATCTCTATTAAATCCCGGAGGGCAAATTTTAATTGACAGCTCTGATATCATTTATATGTTTGATGAAGATGAAGATGGCGGCAAATGGATACCTTCTGAAAATGATTACTACGGAGAACTTACTTTCACTATAAGTTACAAAGGAGAAAAAGAAGAAACCTTTGACTGGTTATATTTAGATTACAATACACTTCAAAATGCCGCAATTGCCAACGGACTAAAATGCGAGCTTATTCTTGAAGGAGAACATTATGATTATTTGGCCAAACTTTCCATTTAGAACAAAACAATTCAGCGTTATGACAGAATTAGATTTAGAAAAATTAAAATATCCGATAGGGAAATTTATTGCACCAAAAAATTACTCAAAAGAATATCTTTCTGCTAAAATTGAAGAAATTGATACATTCGCAAAAAGACTAGAAAAAGAAGTACATAATTTGACTGATGAACAATTGGATACGCCATATCGTCCAGACGGATGGACTGTTAGACAAGTTATTCATCATTGTGCAGAAAGTCACATGAATTGTTACATAAGAATAAAGTGGGCATTAACTGAAAACAATCCTGTAATTAAAGCTTATGATGAAGTTCTTTGGTCTGAAATACATGATAATTTAACAATGCCTATTCAGCCCACTCTTGATCTACTGAAAGGATTGCATTTCAGATTGTCTTATATCATGAAAAATTTATCTGAATCTGATTTAGAAAAGACTTTTGTACATCCATCCAACAATTCTGAAAATAAAATTAAGAAGATTATTGGCACTTATGCCTGGCATGGAAATCATCATCTGGCACACATTACAACTTTAAAAAATTATAAAAAATGGGAATAGAAAATTGTCTATTTTTTACACAGTGTATATTTTAAGTAAACAAAAAGTCCCTTTAAATAAAGGGACTTTTTGTTTACGGTATATTTAAATACTTATGAGTTTGCAATGAAACTCTCCATTTTGGATTATTCATAACATAATCAACGATCAGTGGCGTCATTTCTTCTTTTTTACTCCATTCTGGCTGAAGAAATAAAATTGCATTACTGTTAACCAACTCTGCTTGTTCTTCTGCAAAAATAAAATCATGTTTATTGTAGATAATCACTTTTAATTCATGAGCATTATCATAAACAGTTTGTGTAGGCAATTTATTTTTTTTTGGAGAAAGACAAATCCAATCCCAAGTTCCAGATAAATCAAAAGCTCCCGAAGTTTCAATATGCACTTTTAAATTTCTTTCTTTTAAATTATGTGTCAGAAGCGTCATGTCCCAAGATAAAGGTTCACCGCCTGTTACAACAACTGTATCTGCATATTTTGCGGCATTATCTACAATTAGATCAATACTTGTTGGTGGATGAATTTCTGCATTCCAACTTTCTTTCACATCACACCAATGGCATCCTACATCACATCCTCCAATTCTAATAAAATAAGCAGCTCGACCTGTATGCGCCCCTTCCCCCTGAATGGTGTAAAATTCTTCCATCAAAGGAAGCATAGCTCCTTTATTTACTTCTAATTGTATTTCTTTTGGTAACATTATAATATTTTAAGAGTGCAAAGATAGTCAATAATATACATAACAAAAAAACCGATAGTTTTTTGAACTATCGGTTTCTTATTTTATTTTAAAAATCTAATTATTTTAGAGATTTAATAGATTGCGTAGCATAAGAGTTCGCAGGATCTAATACTAAAGTTTTATTGAAATATTCAACAGCTTTAGCTTTATCTGTATTAGCGTAAGCAGCACCAATACCGTTATAAGCTTCAACGAACTTTTTAACTGTAGCCGGCTTTGCAACTTCTTCAGCTCCTTTTGCGGTGATTTTAGTCACGTATTCTTCGTAATTTTTAATGATCATATCATCTTTATCTAGCAAAGAATTGATTCTTGCTTTGTAAATGTATGCCTCATCATAATTAGGAGCAGTAGTTAGAATTTTATCAAAAACAGCATCAGCTTTAGTTAAAGAAGCAGTATCACGACTTTCTTTTGGCTTACTTGCATTACCATAGTATAATGAAATACCATAATAAACACTGTCATCTAAATAATTTTTAGACTCGGCATTGTTTGCTCCAAGTTCAAAAATAGCAGCTGCCTGAGCGTATTGTTTTTTACCGAATAATTCTTTTCCAAAGTCAGCAAATTCCTCAACTACTAATGGCTCTAATTCAACCGCTTTTTTAATATCAGCTAGACCTGCATCAAATGCAGCCTGATCAACTGTACCGTCAGCAGCAGTTCCTTTTTTAATTTTAGCTAAACCTAAATAGTAGTAATCTCTTCCAATTACTTTACTTTCTGGAGATTTAATATAATCTTCGATTGATTTTATAGCTACATCCACATTTCCATTTTCGTAAGCAGCGTAACCTAAATATCTGTAGATTCTAGGATTTACTTTATCCTGAGCAATCATTTTGTTTGCAACAGTTTCTAATTGCTTGTAATCTTTAACCAAGATCAAGAAATCTGCATGACGCATTTTAGAATCCATTGAATAATCCGTTAAACTCAAATACTTCTCATAGTTAGTAATTGCATTTTGCAAATTAACTTTTGAAGTAGAAGGTTTATTTCTTGCCCATTTATAATACGTTTCAGCAAGCTCTCTGTAAACTGGTCCGTAATTAGCGTCTAAAGCAATGACTTCATTGAATGATTTAATAGCTTCATCATAAGATTTTGCATTTTTCAACAAAACTCCTAATTGCATTTTTGCTCTTAATAAAGTATTATCTGCTGTAAATGCATCACGATATGCTTTGTAAGCATCATTCTGGTTTTTATCTCCAAAATAAGCATCTCCAATTGCTAATAATGCTTGCGCATTTTGAGGCTCAATTGCCAATGCTTTTTGCAAAGTGGTGATTGCAGTTTTGTAATCTGGATTATCAGAATTCATGTATGCTCTAGCGATGTAAATAAATTCATTTACATCTTTCTTTCTCATGTCTTTAGTAGCTAAAGTAAAATTAGCCTGAGCTGCAGCTGTATTTTTTGCATCAAGATCTAGTTGCCCTAAACCAATATAGCTTAAGTTTTTCTTATCTGAGGCCTGTAATCCATTATTGTAATAGATTTTAGCAGAATCAACAACAGATTGATTTAAATAAATGTTACCTAAAACAAAATTTGCCTCACCATCTGAAGGTTTTGCTTTGATGATTGATTTAAGCAATGTTTTCGCTTTCTCAAATTGCTCTGCATCGATTGCCTTTTTTGCCTGGTTGATGTCTTGCGCTTTTGCCGCAGTAGCCGAAACTACCAATGCAAGACTGAAAATTTTAAATTTATTCATCTTTATCGTAATTAATTTATTCTTTATCTTTTATAATTTCATTTCTAATTTTAAGCTTTCTTCCCGGTGTTTTAAAAGGAAGTAAACCCGATTTTAAAACGATTCTCTGACCAATGTCGCCAGCTATGAATGAGGCAAATCCCATACCTAATCCAGAATAACCCTGACAATTGATTATAAACAAATCACGTGCCAAAGGATATTTTTCTTCTTCAATGTCATTTTGTGTTGGACTGTAATATCCACCTCCTTTTAAACCCTGAACACTCAGAACATTAATTTTTTTAATTGTTTCTATCATATCTGGAGTAGGCTGATATAACCAGTTAACACCAATTACACCAATCATACCATCATTCTCTGAAACAAATTTTATTACTTCATTATTCGTTTTAAAGGAGAAAATTCCAGTTTTAGGCAAGTCTTTTACCTTTGCCACGTCTTTCATGTAACGAACGGTACTTGAGTTAGGATTATCGAAAACTAGACCTTTAATTTTAGAATCTGTTTTACCTTGAAGAAAATCAATTACACTTTTCAACGCAATTAATGTATCATTATTGCTCTTGTTTGAAATAAATGCAATAGCATCATGAGCAAAGGGAGTAACGCGCGGATTAATCTTACTTTTATCAAAACGTGTTAGTTCTTCTTTTGTTAAATTTCTAGTCGTTATTGCAACTTTAGTTTTCTGATTCAATAAATCATTTATAACTTCAGCCTCTGATTTTGGTTTAACATTAACCTTTGCATCATAGTAAGTCCCTTCAAAAACAGCAACCTGATCGTCTACGATTTGTTTTACTGTTTCATCAACAGCAACATCAATTGATCCTTTTAAAATAGTTTCTTTCTCAGCTTCATTTTTGTTTTTTTGGTTGCACATTACAAACAAAAAGACAAAAACTACCAAAACTAAAGCCTTACTATATCTGAACATAATTATCCTTCTTTTTGATTAATTAATCTTAAAAATCTAATTCCCGAATATACAATCAGTAATCCTCCGAAAGCATATCTGTATTTAGGCTCCATGTCTAAAGGAAGCTTGTCCCAAAACATAATCATTAAACCGAGTACAAGATAAATTAAAAAAAACAGTATTCCTAAAACAAGAAGAAATCGCTCTTTGAGCGATTTCTTCTGAATATTATTAAGCATATCTTTTAACATTATTCTGCAGATTGAATAGTAATAGGAAGTGAGTATAATACTCTAACTTTTTTACCATTTTGCTCGCCAGGTGTCCATTTTGGACATTTTTTAAGAACACGAATTGCTTCTGCTCCTGTTCCATAACCGATATCTCTTAAAACTTTGATATCTGTTAATGACCCGTCTTTTTCAACTACAAACGTAACGTAAACTTTACCTTTTAATCCTTCTTCTTCTGGAGTTTTATAATTGTTTCCTACGAATTTGTAGAATTTTTCAATTCCCCCTGGGAAGTCAGGTTTCACTTCGATACCAGCTGTACTATATACAGTGTTATCTTCTTGAATAACCTCTTGAACTGGTCCTTTACCAACTGGCTCATCAACAGTTAAAACTGCATCTGGATCTCCTTTGATGGTTTCAGCACCAACTTTTTTATCCTTCAAATCCACAATTTTTGGTGGATCTTCAGTGATTTCTTCTGCCTTCGCAACCACTGGTTTTACGAACTTCACCTGATCCACTTTTGGTGGCGGCGGTGGTGGTGGCGGTTGATTTGGTTTAATTTCCTCTTTTTTCTTTGGAGGTAATTTTACCGTCGCAATCTTAATATCGGTGTTCTCTTCTACCTCCGAAGAGTCAGGAAGAAAACTTGCAATAAGAGGTGCAGCAACAGCAAAGCTAAAGATAAGTGAACCGATTACAAGTGCTTTCACAGTTGTTTTTCCGTTCGATTTTCTCAGCTCGTATGCGCCATATATCTTATTACGTCCTTCGAATACGATATCAAGCCACTGATTTTTTATAATATCTAATTTCATATCTCTTGATTTTTAATTTGATTAAAATAAGATCGCTCTTATTTTTTATCTATCAATTTCGTTTCCTCTGGTGAGAACTCAGGAACGATCGCATATGTATCTACACCTGAAATCGCCATTTCATCCAAAATGTCAACCAAATTACGGTAATTTGATTTCTTAGTTGGTTTAATGATCACAATGATACCATTTTTAGGTTTCCCTAAAGCGGCAGAGTAAGCCAAAACATTTTTCTTCTGTTTTAACAATTCTTTACGGATACCATCTTTACCATATGTAATGTCTGCTGGTGCTACCTTTGGAGTAGCCAATAAACCCATATAATAAACGATCTTATTATCTGCACCTAGCATTACTGTCATAGTACGGTTTTCGTCTACCTTAGTATCCTTATTGTCTTTTTCGTTCGGATCTTTATCTGGCAGAGACAAATCCATCGATTGTGGTTTTGACAACGAAGTAGTCAACATAAAGAACGTGATCAATAAGAATGCCAAATCTACCATCGCCGTTAAATCGACTTTCGAATTCTGCTTTTTACTTCTTACTTTACCGCCTTTACCACCACCGCCGTCGCCGGTATTTAATTCAGCCATTTAGTATATTTTTTTAATTAAAAGTCTTTACCTCTTTTACCTGTTACCAAGTTAAAAGAATTGATTTTTTGATCCTGTAAGATATCCATAATTTTTTTAATTTTTGGATATTCTTCTTTAGCATCTCCTTTAATCGCAATCTGCAATTCTTTATCATCTAAATCAATTGTCGCTCTTCTAGAAATAAGAAGCCAATCTTTCAATTGATTATCCAATGAGTCCAAAGGAATTCCAGGTTGTTCTGCTTTGGTTCTGTCCGCCGCTTTCATATCTATGATTTGCTTTAAACCTGCAATTGGCACACCAAAATCATCCATAAGAGCAAATTTGGTTTTATCTTCTTCTGAAAATGTAACACCATATTTTGCACCCATTCCTTCAAGAGTTCTTTTACGAACTTCTCTTCCTTTGATGTCAAAAAACACTTTTCCTTTTCCTATTGTAATAATAGCCAAATCTGAATCTGGCAATTTAGTTTGAGCAACAGAAGAAGGCATGTCTACAGGTAGTGCCTCAGGCACTTTAGCAGTAGCGGTCAAAATAAAGAACGTTAGCAAAAGGAATGCAACATCACACATCGCAGTCATATCTGTCGATGTCGACTTTTTTTTCATTTTTATTTTAGCCATTATCTTTTATTTTATTTTTTTGATATTAAATATCAAAAATTAATTATTGTCTTAAACTTCCTCTGAATTTTCTGTAAGTATTCACGATTGTAGTACCAGCCTCATCGATAGAGTAAGTTAAATCGTCAATTTTAGCAGTAAAGAAGTTGTAAGAAACGATAGCTAAGATAGATGTAGAGATACCTGTTGCAGTGTTGATAAGTGCTTCAGAAATACCTGTTGCAAGAGCAGCTTGGTCAGGAGTACCAGCAGAAGCCAATGCACCAAACGCTTTAATCATACCAGATACAGTTCCTAATAATCCTCCTAATGTACCTAAAGATACTAAAGTTGAGATGATAGTCATGTTTTTCTCTAACATTGGCATTTCTAATGAAGTTGCCTCTTCGATTTCTTTGTGGATTACTTCAGAAGCTTCTTCACTGTTGAATCCTTCTTTTTTAACGTCTTGATATTTAATCAAAGCAGATTTAATTGCATTTGCAACTGAACCTTGTTGTTTGTCACATGAAGCGATAGCAGCTTCGATGTTTCCTTCTTTAATACTTGCTTGTACATTTTTCATAAATGTATCTAAGTTAGCTTTTCCAGCAGCTTTACCGATAACAATAAATCTTTCAATAGAAAAAACAACAACCATTAAAAACATACCTAATAATACTGGTACAATGAAACCTCCTTTATATACTTGCCCTAATGTATTGATTGGATGTCCAGTTTCTGGATTACCTCCTTCGAAGTTAGCAGAATCCCCCATGATTACTTTCCAAATAAACACCCCTACTAAGATACACGCTACAATAATGATTCCAGTAACCATTCCTCCCCCATTTGAAGTGCTTTCTTTTTTAACTTTAACGTTTGCCATTTTTTTTAATTTTAATAGTTTTAAATAATTTTTATTTTTTAGTTATATTTAACTTGTAGAGGAGCAAATTTATACGTTTAGTTTAAATAAAAAAACTTTTTTTAATTTAATTGACCGAAATTTAACTTCAATTTAAAAAATATCTCATTAAATTGGTCGCGTCATTTTTTAGATAAAACAAAAAACAGGACGATAATTAGAAAAATTACAACGTTTTAGTAAATATTCAAAGATTCCATTGATATCTTCTTAAAAAGCTGAGAATTTTTTTTTTATTAATTTTTCAATCAAAAAAGACTTTTTCTTACTAAAAAAAACCATAATAAAAGTACCCAATAACAAGCAAATACTCATATAACCATCTAAATTACAAATAAAAACATGAATAAGAAAGATAATTTTATTACAGATATAAATAGTGGGTATTCTTCAAAGGGCGACAGCATCATCCTAGGAGGCGCAATGCTTGACGGTGAAGCAGTTGCAGAAGCACATGTCAAAATTCCGCTTAAAACTTTAAATCGTCATGGGTTAATCGCCGGTGCAACTGGAACAGGAAAGACGAAGACAATTCAGGTTTTTTCGGAACAACTTTCTAATGCAGGAATCCCAGTTTTAATGATGGATATTAAAGGGGATTTTAGTGGTATTGCAAAAGAGGGAAAAGAACAAGGATTTATTACAGAGCGTCATGCTAAAATGAACATACCTTATAATGTTGCTTCATTTCCTGTAGAACTAATGTCTCTGTCTAAACAAAATGGCGTTCGCCTTCGCGCAACGGTTTCTGAGTTTGGACCTGTTTTGTTTTCCAGAATATTAGATCTTAATGATACACAGGCTGGCGTTGTGGCTGTTATCTTTAAATATTGTGATGACACCCAAATGCCTTTATTAGATTTAAAGGACATAAAAAAAGTAATCAATTATATTACAGAAGAAGGTAAAGAGGAAATCGCATCCAATTATGGCAAAATTTCTACTGCAACGACGGGAACAATTCTTAGAAAAATCATAGAATTGGAACAACAAGGCGGAGATTTGTTCTTTGGTGAATTATCTTTTGAAACCGATGATTTAATGCGAATCGATGAAAACGGGAAAGGATACGTGAATATCCTCCGCTTGACGGATATACAGGATAAACCTAAATTGTTTTCTACTTTTATGTTAAGTCTTTTGGCTGAGATTTATCAAAAAATGCCTGAAAAAGGTGATGCAGATCAACCGGAATTGGTCATCTTTATTGATGAAGCGCATTTGATTTTTAATGAAGCCAGTAAAGCATTATTAGAACAAATTGAAACAATCGTGAAGTTAATCCGTTCTAAAGGTGTTGGTGTTTATTTTGTAACGCAAAATCCGATGGATGTTCCGAGTGGTGTTTTGGCTCAATTGGGTTTAAAAATTCAGCATGCGCTGAGGGCTTTTACAGCTAACGACCGTCAGGCGATTAAGAAAACCGCTGATAATTACCCAACTTCTGAATACTATAAAACAAACGAGTTATTAACCAGTTTGGGAATTGGAGAAGCATTGGTAACTGCGCTTAATGAAAAAGGAATTCCGACACCGTTGGTTGCGACCATGATGCGCGCACCAATGAGCAGAATGGATATTTTAACGAATGATGAAATTGCTGAAATCAACGCAAAATCTAAATTGGTCAAGAAATATGCGGAAGAAATCGACCGTGAAAGCGCTTATGAAATCCTAACTAAGAAAATTGAAAATGCTACTCAAGCCGCTGCTGAACAAGAAGAGCAAGCTCCGACAAAATCTTCAAAAGCAGGACCAACCACAACAGAAGTCGTTACAAAATCTGTTTTGAAAGTTGTAACAAGTGCTTCTTTTATACGAGGTGTTTTTGGTGTTTTGACCAAAATATTTAAGAAATAACAATATCAAAATTCAATTACAATATCAATGTCAATTTTAAATTGATTTTTGATATTGTATTTGACATTGTTTTATTTCTGAAGTAAATCTAAAATCTTATTTTCTACTTCTGGAGTGTCCCAGATATTTTCGATATTATTCAGTTTTAAAACTTCTTCCATAATTCCGTTTTGAAAATCTCCAATTGCCAAAGCCTCTGCATACGGACGATCGCTAAAAGTTACTCTGCTGTAAAGCGGAATCCATTTGTCTGGATGTTTGTCTGAAAAGACTTTTTCTATTTTCTTCTGCAATAAGAATTTCTCATCTGCGGTTTTTGTACTCATTTCCATGAAATTACGATAAGAAAGCTCTGCGATTGCGTCTGCATTTGGTTTTCTTGAAAGCTGATATTCTGAAAAAATCTTTTTCCAATCGTCTTGGTACTTTTCAATCATTTCACTCAAAACTGTAATATCCTCAAAACCAGCATTCATTCCTTGTCCATAAAATGGAACAATCGCGTGACAGGCATCTCCAATTAAAGCAATTTTATTTTCAAAAGTCCACGGAAAACATTTCATGGTTACCAAAGTACTTGTTGGATTTTTAAAGAAATCATTTGCCAGTTCCGGAATTACTTCAATCGAATCTGGGAAATTTTTCTCGAAGAAATCTTCCACCATTTTTCGATCCGTTAAGGATTCGAAAGAGTTCTGACCTTCAAAAGGCATAAATAAAGTACACGTAAAACTTCCGTCAAGATTAGGAAGCGCAATTAACATGTACTCGCCTCTTGGCCAAATATGAAATGAGTTTTTATCTAATTTATGAGTTCCGTCTGGATTTGCCGGAATATTTAATTCTTTATATCCCATATTCAAAAATTCCTGAGAATAATTGAACATGCTCTGACGTTGCATTCTGTGGCGAATTCTGGAAAAAGCACCATCGGCGCCAAAAACCATATCAAATTTTCTTTCTTCCCACTCGCCTCTTTCGCTTTCGCCGATGTGTAAAGTCGCGTCGCTTAAAGTTACGTCCCAAACTTTCTGTTCAAAATGAAATTCTGCTCCGGCATCTTCAGCCAAATCGATCATTTTTCGATTTAGTTTTCCTCTTGAAATCGAATAAATTGATTCTCCTTCCTGACCGTAATTCTGAAAATTCAGTTTATCAACTAAATGAATCGCTCTTTTGTCCATCGGGATTGCAATTTCGCGTACCGAATCGCCCACACCAACGGCATCGAGCGCTTTCCAACCACGATTAGACATCGCCAAATTAATGGAGCGCCCAGAGAAGTTTATTTTTCGGATATCAGGACTACGATCATAAACATGAACCGTGTGACCAGCTTTTTTAAGATAAATTGCCAACAGCGATCCTACAAGTCCAGAACCAACAACAGCAATTTTTAATGAAGTTTGCATCGAGGGAAAATCTAATATATAAGACGTAAAAATAAGTAATAAATAGAGACCATGCTTAAAATAAAGAGATTATTTATGGCGACAGATAGGTTTCGATGTTATAATTCTTTTTTAAAATTATAACAAATTGTTATATTAAATGATTTATTTAGAAAAAACAAACAATTAGCTTTGCATTAGAATTTAATAAAATTATAAAAATTACATTTAATGAACAGCCAAATTTTAAAAACAGATATTATTTTAGAAAATGAAAGAGTTCTTTTAATTCCGTTTGAAAACGAAAGAAATATCCAACTTAAGGAAATTATCTTTGACGATGATATCTGGGAATTCATGGGAATGTACGTTCGAAACGAACAGGATTTTGAAAATTACATTCAAAACACCTTAAAACTAAAGGCAGAAGGTATTTGCTATCCTTTTTTAATTATTGACAAAGCAACAAATAAAGTTGCGGGAAGTACACGTTATGGTTATTTAAATCATGTCAGTCAAAAATGTGAAATTGGTTGGACTTGGTACGGAAAAGAGTTTCAGGGAACTGGTTTGAACAAAGCTTGCAAATTTGAATTGCTGAATTTTGGTTTTGAAAAAATTCAGTTTAGAAGAATACAATTTAGTGCTGATCTTGAAAATACAAGATCTCAAAAAGCGATTGAAAAACTTGGCGCTGTAAAAGAAGGGATTTTTAGAAATAACTATGTTGATTCTGAAGGTAAAAGTAAAGACGATGTCTATTTTAGTATTATTTTGGAGGATTGGGAGAAAACTAAAAGAAATTATTTTGAGCCAAAAATCTAAATGAAAATATTAATTTAGTTTCCATTAAAAAATCATTCATAAATAATAAAAATGAAACTTTATTCGGAACATTACGTCAGCAAAAAATCGGAACGATTTGTCAGCAAGATTTGGTGTCTGGATAACAGTTTCGGCGAAAGCCTGATCGAAAATAAACTCGTTTTACCAAATGGTTGTTTCAATCTTGCGATCGTAAATGGTAATTCGATTGAAGTTCATACAAACAAAAATAAATATGAAATGAGCGAAGGAATTTATTTCTGTTCGCAAATGACGAATAAAGTTTTGGTAAACATTCAACCGAAAACCAAAGTTACGATAGTTCAATTTCACGCCTGGACACTTTCAATGTTTCCGAAATATGATCTGAGTAATTTTATTAATTCAATTTTGAAAATTGACTCTAAAGAATTGCCTTTTGAAATTGAAATTCCATCTGATATTCAAACGTTGTTATATACAATTAATACTTATTTTGAGACTTTATCAAATTCAAATCAAAATGTGACTGAAAGAATCTGTGAAATTATACGGCTTAGAGAAGACGAAATTTCGGTTTCTGAAATTGGAAAATTATTGAATGCTTCTCAAAGATTACTTCAAATTAAATTTAAAACAGCAACCGGACTTACAATTAAAAAATACATTCAGATTTTGAAATTCAGAAAATCGGTTGATCAAATGATAAATGCCGATTTACAGAAAATGACTCTGACCGAAATTGCGCTTTACAACAAATATTTCGATCAATCGCATTTTATAAAAAAGTTTAAAGACGTTACCAAAACGACTCCCAAAATGTTCAATCCTGATTTGTATTTTCTTTCCGAAAAAAGATAAAATTTCGCTTTTGTACAATTTTGATACTATTGATTTGAGTATTCTTGCAAAATCATTAATCATCAATTAATCATCAAAATGAAAATCAATCTATCTTATTTTCAATTAAAAATATTTTTAGTTGGAATACTCCTTTTTCCAATACAAATAACTTATTCTCAGGAAGAAAAAAGCTCCGTTTTGTATAAAATTATTATGTCCAAAGACAGTCTTTTATTTAATATTGGCTTCAATACTTGCGACATTCAACAATTTAAAAATTTATACACCGAAGATTTTGAGTTTTATCATGACAAAGACAGTGTTTCTGATAAAGCGAGATTTCTAAAAACGTTTACAAGCGGTATTTGTTCGCCCACTAGAAAATACAATTATCGCCGAGAATTAATTGACGGAAGTACTGAAATTTATCCCTTACATAAAAACGGAATTTTGTATGGCGCAATACAAATGGGAACGCATCGGTTTTTTGAAATTTCGACTGACAAAAAAGAACAACCCGGAAGCTTTGCCAAATTTACCCATCTGTGGCTTTTAAAAAATAATGACTGGAAACTGGCACGATCATTAAGTTATAATCATCAAATGACAAGTTCTACAGCCAATAAATCGGGACTTTTTGACAATGAAGAAGAAACTGAAAAATGGTTGAAAGAAAACAATATTCCGACTTTGGGAATTGGCATAATTTCAGATGGAAAACTAAAACAGATTAAAACTTTTGGGAATTTAAAAAGAGATTTTCCAGCTCCTTATAATACGCTTTGGAATGTTGCGTCGTTGACAAAACCTGTGACGGCAATAGTTACCTTGAAATTGGTTTCTCAAGGAAAATGGAATTTGGATGAACCGCTTGATAAATATTGGATTGATCCGGATATTGCCAATGACCCGAATCATAAATTGTTGACGACACGAATTATTTTGAGTCATCAAACTGGTTTTCCGAATTGGAGGTCTTTTAATGAATCTAAAAAATTGGATTTTAAATTTAAACCCGGAACAAAATACCAGTACTCTGGCGAAGGTTTGGAATATTTGAGAAAAGCTTTGGAAAAGAAATTCCGTAAAACTTTAGGTGAATTGGCTTCAGAATTAATTTTTGAACCATTAAAAATGAATGACACAGAACTTATCTGGAATGATAAAATTGATCTTTCGAGATATGCCGTTAATTACGACAAAGACAGAAATGCGTATGAACCAACCAAAAACAAAACCGCAAATGCTGCAGACGATTTAATAACTTCTATTGGCGATTATGGTAATTTTTTATGCAGCGTGATAAACAGTGAGGGTTTGAGTAAAAAAATTTTTGACGATATGATTTCGCATCAGGTTGAAACCAAAAAGAACAAATATTTTGGTTTAGGTTTTGAAATTTACGATTTAGGAAACGAAAATTACGCGCTTTCTCATGGTGGCGCAGACAAAGGTGTTCAGACTATTTTTATTTTGCTGCCTAAAATCAAACAAGGCTTAATCATTTTTACGAATGTTGACGATGGCTACAAAGTTTATGAAAATATCGTAGTTCATTATTTGGGAGAAACCGGCAGAAAAATAGTCGATATCGAAACAAAATGATTCGATTACAATTTCTTAAAAAATTTTGTTAGTGATGAGCCTAGAATCACTTTAAAGTGATGTGGTGTGTGCTCTACTTTTTTTATTCAAAAAAAAAATGAATAATCGTGAAACCAATTTGCTAATTGATCGTCTAACATTTTGAGACTATGCATTAATCAGAACAAAAAAATCGTATTTTCGATTTAAATTACTGAATATCTTTTTATTACGACGTTTCAATCATCAATCAAAAACAGATCATATCATTAATCAAAACCACCACCATGAAAAAATCGATCAAACTTATTACACTCTTTGTTGTTTTTCAACTCTCCGCTTTACCCATCTTAGCACAAGACAAAGCACAGCAAATAGAACAACTTTTAAACAAGTATAGCGAATACGGACAATTTAACGGTTCTGCTTTGGTTGCTGAAAACGGAAAAGTAATTTTCAAAAAAGGCTTTGGTTCTGCAAATATGGAGTGGAATATTCCGAATCAGCCTGATACTAAATTTCGATTGGGTTCTATTAGCAAGCAATTTACAGCATTTTTAATCGTAAAATTAGCTGAAGAAGGAAAATTGAAATTAGATGTTCCGATTACCACTTATTTACCAGATTATCCAAAAGAAAATGGCGATAAAATTACGATTCATCAATTATTGACACATACTTCTGGAATTCCGAATTACACGAGTGTTCCGAATTTTATGCGCGAAAAAGCCAGAAATCCTTATACTCCTGCAGAATTTGTAAAAACGTTTTCTAGTTTACCACTTGAATTTACTCCAGGCGAAAAATTCAATTACAGCAATTCTGGTTATTTTTTACTGGGATATATTATTGAAAAAATTTCGGGTAAATCGTATGAACAATATTTGCAAGAAGTCATTTTTACACCTTTAAAAATGGTCAATTCAGGATATGATCATAGCGATGTTATTTTGAAAAACAGAGCGGCAGGGTACGAAAAGCAAGGTAAAAAAATTGTAAATGCGGCTTATCTTGACATGAGTATTCCGTATGCCGCAGGATCTTTATATTCTACGGCCGAGGATTTATATTTATGGGATCAAGCACTTTATACGACTAAATTGCTTTCAGAAAAAAGTATGGAATCTTTATTTAAACCATACATAAAAGCAGGAAAAGCATCTTATGGGTATGGATGGTTTATTGATGAATTTGATAATGGCGATAAAGGAAAACCAAAAATGGTAGGTCATGGAGGCGGAATTAATGGTTTTAATACTATCATTTCACGTGTCTTACCTCAAAAAAATCTTGTTGTTTTATTAAACAATACCGGCGGAACAGCTTTGGGTGAAATGACAGATGCGATAAATGCTATACTCTTTAATAAAGCTTTCAATCAGCCACAAAAATCTTTAGCTTTAGATTTATTAGATATTTATGCCGAAAAAGGAGCTACAGCTGGAACAGCAGCTTACAAAAAGTTAAAAAGTGACCCAACATATTCCATTAAAGAAGGTGATGTAAACAGAGTTGGTTATCAATTATTGCAAAATGGAAAAAAGAAAGAAGCAATTGAGGTTTTTAAGATCAATACCGAAACATTTCCAAAATCGGGAAATGCCTATGATAGTTTGGCTGAAGCTTATTTAGCCGATGGTGATAAAAAACTGGCTATTGTAAATTATAAAAAATCAGTTGAACTGGATCCAACAAATGAAAACGGAAAGAAAGTTTTAGCTGAAATTTCTAAATAGCTCTTTTTGAGGTACAGAGTACCAAAGTAAAAAAGGTTCAGAGGTTTTATAATGAAACCTTTGAACCTTTGTTATTAAGTGCTGAATAAACTTGAGACGTTAAACGTTAAACCTGAAACTTCAAACTTTAAACAAAAAAACTACTTCTTCAGTTTGAAAACCAATTTTGTAGACGTTTTTACAATTTCTTGTTTATTCAATTTCATTTTTCTGAATTTTCCTGCGTTGTACATTTCGGCTTGATCGTCGTAATGTTTGCTGAACGGATTTCCAGATTGTCCAGTCGGTAAAATGCTCCAGCTGTTTTCCACATCTGCAAAATCGACAATTCTTCTGGTTGAAGGTCCGCCTTTGATGTAATATTTTCCATCATCATTAAATCCGAAAAATAAATTATTGATTACTTCATTGGAACCTGGAGAATCAAAAGGTCCAACGTTAAATAAACCACGAAGTGCTTTGACTTTACCCAACGGATGTTCATGTTCTACGGTATGCACTTTGCCCCATTTCCAATCTGAAACGTTTTCTCCCAACTGATTTTGTAAAGTAGCAACAGCATCATGAAAGGATTTCGAAACAATTTGTGTTCGGGTTTCTTTTACATTTTTTGTTTTGATATTATCCCACCAAACCGAATTTTCATTTTTAATTTGATTCGCGATAACTTGTTTTCCAATAGAAATTCCTAAGAATAAATTGAAGTTTTCTTTGCCCATTTCATCTTCAAAGGTGTTTTTCAAATAAAGATAAATCCATTTGTTGTAAATCGTTGGCGCAAGATCTTCTAAATTTGTCGTTCCCTTCCACGATTTTAAAACTGTAATAACTTCTTTTTCTTTATTTGAAAGTACTTTTGAATCTAAACTTGAAATCAAATCTTTAACCACTCCAACCGCAACATCAGAAGTATTATCGTAAATCATTTTGCTTATTGCTTCTTTATCCCAATCTGATTTTGCATCTAAAATTCCTGAAATTCTTTTCGCGCGATCTTCGGGCAAATAATATCCCGGATATAAATATCCATTATCAATTGGTTCTGGCTGATTATTAGCCGAATAAACATATCCCCATTTCGGATTTTCTGCAGACGGATTTTTTTCAAAGTCTAAAAACGTTGTAATATCATCTTTTCCGCTCGAACCGTCTAAAATTAAATGAGTGTTTACGCCTTCATTATGTTTATATAATTTTCCACTCGCCCACCAGCCAACATTTCCTTTCGCATCTCCATACATAACATTTAGTCCAGGCGCAGCGATCAAAGAAACAGCCTTTTTAAAATCGGTTGTGTTTTTGGCGTGCGAAAGTCCGTAAGCAGCGTCTAAAATTAGAATTGGTTCTCTCGTATATGTCCACGACATTGCGATTGGATTTTTCTTTTCCAGACGTTCCATAAAATCATTCATAATTGGGCCATGTCGTGTAGATTTTATATTCAAAACAACATCTGAAGAATCCTTTACTTTTATCGTTTTCTTTCTGATCTCATATTTACTAAAACCTGTTGGCGTCTGATATTGAGAGGCATCATCTGACTTATTTTTTTCCTGATAAAAATCAATATCATCATTTTCAAACATCGTTAATCCGTAAGCGTAATCCCGATTGTGCGCCAATAAAGGAAACGGAGTTCCTGCCAGATAACAACCATATAATTCATGCTCCGGTGTTACGAAATGTGCTTCGTACCAAGTTCCCGGCTGCGAAAACCCAATATGCGGATCATTCGCAAAAATCACTTTTCCGGTATTTGATTTATGCGGACCTACAACCCAGCTGTTGCTTCCAACAAATGGCGGAATCGGCGACTGATCTAACATTGACGTAATAGATTTTGAGATCTCTGTATATTCTTCCGTTTTTTCTTTTGAAATTTTAATTCGAGTAGTATTAAATTCGCCTTCAATTCCTAAATCTTTCAAATATTCGACTCCATATTTATTTTTAATATCAGTCAATAATGGATCTGTTTTTTGAGCCATTGCGAAACTGAAAGACATATATCCGAAAATATTATAGACGTCTTTTAGGGTAAATTTTTGTTTTTTTACTCCAACCAAAGTAAATTCTATCGGCGTAACTCCTTCTTCCAAATATTGATTAATTCCGTCCAAATATGCCTGAGTGAGTTCGTAACTTTCGCTATTTTTATCCAATTTTGCAATCGCTTTCGCGGAAGCTTCTTCGATACCAATTCCTGCAAAGAATTTATCATTTTTTAACGCTACTCCACCAAAGATTTCAGACAAACGTCCTGGCGCAATTCGGCGTAGCAATTCCATTTGCCATAATCTCTCCTGAGCATGCACGTAGCCCAAAGCCGTCATCGCGTCTTTTTCAGAATCAGCATAAATGTGAGGAACTCCAAAATCGTCAAAATAAACTGTTGTTTCTTTTTCCAGATTTTTCAGTTGTAATTCACCTTCGTATTTTGGCTTTAAATGAAAAATATAGGCGAACAAAACAATGGCCAAAATGACAATAATTACCAATAAAGTCAGCAGGATTTTTTTAATTATTCTCATATTCTAAAAAAGGATAAAAATTCAAAATGATATAACTTTTCTCTAAAATTTTATAAGAGAAAACATTCTTTAAAAGTCTAAATTTATGTATTTAAAATCAATACTATAAATGTCAATCTATAAAAAATTAGCGATTGGAGTAATTTCCTTACTTCTCATTGTAATTTTTGCCAATGTTGGACTGAATTACTGGATAAAGAAACAGCTTCCGATTATTATTCACGAGAAAAACAAAACGGCTTACGACATCAATTATGAAAAAATTGAAGTTTCGCTTTTTTCTCGAAATATCTACGCCGAGACATTATTGGTAAATCCGAAAAACAAACCTCGAAACAGTAAAAACGGACTCTTTTCTAAAATTGAATCTATTACCATAAAACATTTCAATATTTGGGATCTTGCTTTTCGTGATATCATTCAGGCCGAAAGCATTATCATCAATAAACCCCGTATTATTTTATATAAAAAAGGAGAGAAATTAATCAACAACAGCAAAAGCATTGAAAAAGAAATTGTTGATCCATTTCGTAAAATCGTTGCGGTTTCGAATATTTATATCAATGATGGGACTGTTGATGTTGTTTCTTTGGATACCGAAAAACCAATTCTTAGTGTTAAAAAAATCCTTTTAAAACTAGAAGGAATTTTAATTACCGATGCGACTTTAAAGGAAAAAATTCCCATTCAATACAAAACATATACTTTAGTACTTGACAGTTTATTTTATAGACCAAGTGCATTTTACCACATCAATATCGGAAAAATAAGTACCGAAAAAAACTTTCTCAAAATAAATAATTTCTCTCATATCCCGCAGTTTGACAGACCAAATTTTGTGAAACGTTTAGAAAAAGAAAAAGATATTTATACTTTGAAATTCGATTCAGCTCAAGTTGCCAAAATGGATTGGGGTTTTAAAAATGATCGTTTTTTCTTCAAGGCAAATTCACTGGTAATCAATCATTTTAATGCAAATGTGTATCGCGGAAAAATGCCAAAAGACGATTTGAGCAAAAAATATCTTTACAATCATTTATTGCGAAATATTAAATTTCCGTTTCAAATTGATACTTTACAAGTTTTAAAATCGAAATTGGTTTATGAAGAAGAAATTGATTTTTCTAAAGGTGCTGGAGTTTTAAATTTTGATCAATTGAATTTGCAGGCAACCAATCTTAGAAGCGGTTTTGGATTAAAAAAGATGGATGATGTAAAAATCAAAGTAAAGTGCATTTTCATGAAAAACTCTGCTCTAAATGTCGATTGGAGTTTTAATGTTTTAGACAAAAATGACGGATTTCATATTCAAGGGGCGATTTCTAATTTTGATGTCGCAGCCATGGGAAGATTTAGCAAACCGTACATGAATGCCTCATTTACAGGAGTTTTTAACAAATACCGTTTTAATTTCTACGGAAACGATAATATTTCAAAAGGAAATGCTTCTTTGGATTACGACGATTTAAAAGTCAAACTTTTCAAAAAGAAAAATCCAGAGAAAGAAGCAAAACTAAAATCGGCTATTGTTAATTTATTGGTCAAAAACGATTCAAAAGACAAATCTAAAACCGCCGAAGTTGAAATAGAAAGAATTCAGGAAAAATCATTCTACAACTTTTTATGGAGAAGCATTGCAGAGTCTTTGAAGAAGATTTTGATTTAATTTTTTCCGCCACAAATTCACGAATTTTCACTAATTTTTCAACTGAAATATTAAAAAAAAATTCGTGAAAATTCGTGTAATTCGTGGCAGTCTGTTTACAGTATCCGCAATCCCTTTAAAACCTGACAATTATCAGGTTTTAAAAAAATCCTTTTTTCAATATTTGCCTTTATTTTAATCTGAAAACAAATGGCAAAAACACCTTTACATAACTTTCATATTCCCGTAATGGGACTCGCCTACACCATAGACAGTCCAATACGCGTCGCACAATATGGAATTTCATCTGTTATCGCTTTGGCAGACGATGATTTGATTGAAAAGATGCGTAATTTTTACAGTACCAAATTCAATATTCCTTACGAAGAAATCACGCAAAAATTCCATGATTATCGTGCCGAAAGAATCACTTCTTATTTAAATCTCGTTGATAAAATCGTAAAAGAGAAATTCGAAAACTTCAAAACAGAATTAGCCGAAAGCAAAACCGCTGTAGAAAATTTCATGTCAATGTTGCCAAATACTTCTGACATTAAAAAAGGATTTCAAAATTTATTAGATGACGGGATTTCTTTCAAAGAAAACATTCAGCAATATATTGAAACAAATCTTTTTCCTGGAGAAATCGACGTTAACATTATGACGAAACTGGACAAAGATAATTTCATCAAAAACGAACAACTTCCAATCGAATTTAATGATGCTCATGCCGCTTTAAGAGGTTTTGCTAAAAGTAATTTAGAATCTTCAGTTGTACTTTCTGCGGGAATGAATCCGAGATTGTTTGGGTATTTTGAAAACTTCAAAGATTTTTTTCCAAATGAAAATAATGAATTGAAAAAGAAAATTATATTAAAAGTAAGCGATTTCAGATCGGCAATGATTCAGGGAAATTTCTTAGCGAAAAAAGGGCTTTGGGTTTCTGAATATCGAATTGAATCAGGATTGAACTGCGGCGGGCACGCTTTTGCAACCGACGGATTACTTCTGGGTACTATTTTAGAGGAATTCAAGGAGAAAAAAGAACAATTAGTACAATCGGCCCATGATTTAATGGTTAAAGCTTTACAGCTAAAAAATCAAGGTTTTCCCGAAAAACCTTTAGGATTAAAAATAACCATTCAAGGCGGTGTAGGAACTGCGGAAGAACATGAGTTTTTATTGAATGAATATAAAGTAGATTCTGTTGGTTGGGGTTCTCCATTTTTATTAGTTCCTGAAGCGACTTCTGTAGATCAAGAAACACGTAATTTATTGATAAATGCCAAGGAAGATGATTTTTATTTAAGTAACATTTCACCTTTGGGAGTTCCGTTTAATACTTTGCGCGGCACAACAAATGAGTTCTTGAAACAAAGACGTATTGAAGAAAATAAAGCCGGAAGTTCTTGCCCAAAGAAATTTTTGGCTTTAAGCAAAGAATACGATCCACACGGAATTTGCACGGCTTCAAAAAAATATCAGGATATAAAACTGGAAGAACTTGAAGCAAAAAAAGATTCTTTATCGAATGAAGAATTTGAAAAAAGCAAAATCAAAATTACCGAAAAATCGTGTTTGTGTGTAGGTTTGGCAAATGCTTCTTATTTAGAAAATGACATAAAAGTAAAAGGTCAGGCGCAAGGTGTAGTAATTTGCCCAGGACCAAATTTGGCTTATTTTGATCAAGAAGTTTCTTTAAAAGATATGATTCATCATATTTATTATGGAAAATCAATCATTAGTACAGATCGTTCTAATTTCTTTGTGAAAGAATTAAAAATGTATGTGGACTATTTTAGAAATGAAATCGAAACTATTTCAGGCGAAGTAACTGCCATGCAATTAAAAAAATGGAATTCTTTTAAAGCCAATATTTTAGAAGGAATCGAATATTATCAAAATCTATTTTCTTTAACTTCATATTTTAAAAAAGAAGAAGAAAAAATCAAAAACCAATTTGATTATTATAAATCAGAATTAAATGCTATTCAGATTCCGACACACGATTTGGTATAATTAAAAGCGCCGTTTTAAAATTTTAAATCGGCGCTTTTTTATATAAAAATATTAGATAATATCATTGCTTTTTGTTTTTACTGTCAATAACAGCTCCGGTTCCGGTTCCTAATGCAGCTCCGGCCAAACCACCAATAATGGCACCTTCACCTTTTCTTTTACTAACAATTGCTCCGGTTGCAGCTCCAACTCCCGCACCAATTACGGCACCTTTAGCAGTTGCACTCCAGCCTTTCTTTTTCGTTGTTGTAGTTGTAGTTGCAGTGTTTCCATTTGCAGCCTGCTGATGCACAACAACAACTTCTTTTTTCTCAGATTCAACTCTTTGCTCTTCTTTAATTTTAGCCATTTCAGTCTTCATTGAATCGATAACGCGTTGCTTGTTAATCTCAACTTTCATTGAATCAATACTGGCTTGTTTGGCTTTATTTAGATCTTCTTTGCTCTGTTGTTGCTGGCAAGAAGTTAAAAATATAACGGACAATAAAATATATAAGCCTTTCATGATTTTAGGTTTTAAAAATTATACTCTACAAATTACGAAATTAGAGCAATATTAGTTGTTACAGAATTTTTTTTAATATTTACAAAATTTGACTAAAGAATATTCTTTCAAGTTACTTTCTTTAAAGATTTTCAATCGGAAATCCTCGCAAAGTCGCTAAGGCACAAAGATTTTTCTTAGCTTGTCATTTCGAGGAACGAGAAATCACACTCGAGAATGTACAAATATTGGCTAAACACTTTACCGAATTTCTTGTGTGATTTCTCGTTCCTCGAAATGACAAACTATTACGCTTAATTCTTAAACAAAAAACGCTGCGACTTTGCGAAGAGATACTATTACTTCCCTAAAATTCCATTTTTCAGAATTTGCCCGAAATCATACATATCTTCATAAGAACAATATAACGGAACTGGTGCCAGACGAATCACATTTGGTTCGCGCCAATCTGTAATGACTCCATTTTTCATTAAATAATCAAATAAAGTTCTTCCTTCTCCGTGAAGAAAAACCGATAATTGCGAAGCTCTTTCTTCAGGATTTGATGGTGTGATAATTTCAAAATTTCCTTTTACCTCTTTATCAATTTCATGAAGAATAAATTCTAAATAGGAAGTTATATGATCACGTTTTGCAATCAAAGCATCCATTCCTACCTCAGCAAACATATCTACAGAAGCTAAATAAGGCGCTAACGAAAGAACGGACAAATTACTAATCTGCCATCCATCTGCTCCGTGAACTGGATCAAAATTTGGCTCCATTTTGAAGCGGCGTTCCTTATTATGTCCCCACCAACCAGCAAATCTTGGCAAATCTGAGTTGTGATGTCTTTCGTGAACAAAACAGCCCGAAGCATTTCCTGGTCCTGAATTCATATACTTGTAACTGCACCAAGCAGCGAAATCTACATTCCAATCGTGAAGTTCTAATTTGATGTTTCCGGCAGCGTGCGCTAAATCCCAGCCTACTTTTGCTCCTGCTTTCTGTCCAGCAGCGGTTATGGTTTTTATGTCAAAAACTTGTCCGGTGTAATAATTAACGCCACCAATTAAGACTAACGCAAGTTCATCGCCAACTTCTTCAATTTTAGCTAAAACATCTTCTAAACGAATATTGTGTTCTCCTTCTCTACGTTTAATTTCTACAATCGCATCTTCTGGTTTATATCCGTGGAAATTGACCTGACTCTGAAACATATATTGATCTGACGGAAAAGCTTTTTCTTCGCATATAATCTTATAACGTTTGCCTTTCGGCTGATAAAACGAAACCATTAATAAATGCAAATTCACCGTTAATGTATTCATAACCGTAACTTCAGACGGAAGCGCACCTACAATTTTACTCAATGGTTCTGCAAATCTTTCCTGATAATCCCACCAAGGTTTTTCGGCATAAAAATGACCTTCAACCGCCAAGTTTGCCCAATCATTCATTACTTCGTCAACGTAAGTTTTGGTGCGTTTTGGTTGTAATCCTAAAGAATTTCCTGTAAAATAAATTACTCTTTTATCATTTACTTTAGGAAAAATAAATTGTTCCTGATAATGGTTTAAAGTGTCTTTCGAATCAAGCTCTCGTGCAAATTCGCGTGTATTTTGAAAAGTCATTGTTTTTTGTTTTGAATGCTAAAATAACAATTTTTGTTTGTTTTTTGTTTTGTTTTTGTTTCAGGTTTAAAGTTTCAGGCTTTACCTTGATTGTGTGATTTAACCGCAAAGTTCGCAAAGATTTTTGCGTAGTTTGTGTTTGCCTAATATAAAAGAACGCAAAGCTTGCGTTCTTAGCGTTTTTAAACATTAATGTTGATAAAAAATCCTTGCGAACTTTGCGTTAAATCACACACAGAATATCAACATGAAACTTGAAACCTGAAACCATATAAAAACAAAAACCCGACAGGTCTTAAAAACTTGTCGGGTCTCTTTATAAGATAAACTCTAATTATAGAATTAACATTGCATCTCCGTAAGAATAGAATTTGTATTCTTCTTTGATTGCTTCGTCGTATGCTCTTTTCATTAAATCGTGACCACAGAAAGCAGAAATCATCATTAATAATGTTGATTTTGGAGTGTGGAAATTTGTAATCATACAGTTTGCAATACTAAAATCGTGAGGAGGGAAAATAAATTTATTTGTCCAACCTTCATAAGGATTTAAAGTATTTGCAGAAGAAACAGAACTTTCAATAGCACGCATAGAAGTTGTTCCAACGGCGCAAATACGTTTTTTCTTCACTTTAGCATCATTAACGATATCACAAGCTTCTTGTCTGATGATTAATTCTTCAGAATCCATTTTGTGTTTCGATAAATCTTCAACCTCAACCGGGTTAAAAGTTCCTAAACCAACGTGTAAAGTAACTTCAGCAAAATTTACTCCTTTGATTTCTAATTTTTTCAAAAGGTGTTTAGAAAAGTGTAAACCAGCAGTTGGCGCTGCTACAGCTCCTTCTTCTTTTGCGTAGATTGTTTGGTATCTTTCAGCATCTTCAGCAGTAACTTCTCTGTTAATATATTTCGGAATTGGAGTTTCTCCAAGTTCTGTCAATTTGTTTCTGAATTCTTCATAAGAACCGTCGTATAAGAACCGTAAAGTTCTTCCACGAGAAGTTGTATTGTCGATTACCTCAGCAACTAACGAATCGTCATCACCAAAATAAAGTTTGTTACCAATACGGATTTTTCTAGCCGGATCAACTAAAACGTCCCAAAGACGTTGCTCAGAATTTAATTCTCTCAATAAGAAAACCTCAATTCTAGCTCCAGTTTTTTCTTTGTTTCCGTACAAACGCGCAGGGAAAACTTTTGTATTATTTAAAATTAAAACGTCTCCGTCATCAAAATAGTTGATAACGTCTTTAAACATTTTATGTTCGATAGTTTGTTTTTGACGGTCAATTACCATTAAACGAGATTCATCTCTGTTTTCTGCTGGAAATTCAGCCAAAAGTTCTTTCGGTAAATTGAAATTGAAGTGTGATAATTTCATATTTGAATTGTTGATTTTAGAGTGTAGATTTTAGATTTTTTTATCTAAAATTTTAAATCGTGTGCAAATATACGATTGTGAGATAGGCGTTGTCAAGTGTTTTGACGTTTATTTTCAAAAGACCTTGATTTTGTGAGGTTTTAGATTGCTGAAAAGCTATTCTTAAGTGATTTTTAACTTTTATGTCATTTCAACAAAGTGAGAAATCACATTAGGTAATCTACAACGTATATCGACAATCTTTGTCGAGCTTCTTGCTTGGTCTTCGACTTCGCTCAGACTGACAAACTTTTCGATTACAGTACAACGTATGCATAAAAAAACCTCTAGTTGAAACCAGAGGCTATGTTTTTTTAGAAGGAATTCAAAGATTTGATTAATAAATAATTCGTGAATTCGTGGCTAATATTTTATTTTACAATTCTGAAATTTGAAAGTTTAAAGCTTTTAAATCATTCCAAAAATCTGGGTAAGATTTTGAAACTACTTCTGCATCATCAATAATAATCGGGACTTTGATTGCCAACGGCGCAAAAGCCATTGCCATTCTGTGATCATTGTAAGTTGCAATATGAATATCGTGTTTTATATCGTCTGACTTTACTAAAGTTAAACTGTCATTCGTTACCGAAATATTTGCTCCTAATTTAGTCAACTCAGTTTTTAAAGCTTCAAGCCTGTCCGTTTCTTTGATTTTTAAAGTATGAAGTCCCGTTAAGTGGCATCCAATTCCTAAACCTAAACAAGTAACTACAATAGTTTGAGCGATATCTGGTGTATTATTCAATTCAAAATTTACATCTTGATAAATAAATCCAGCCACTTTTTCCAAAGTCATTTTATTGTTTTGGAAAGTCGTTTTCACACCCATTTTTTCATATAGAGAAACCAATTCTGAATCTCCTTGAAGGCTATTTTCTTTATAACTGCTTAAAGTAATTTTTGCAGCATCTGATAAGGCAACCAGACTAAAGAAATAAGAAGCCGAACTCCAATCAGATTCTACTACCATTTCTTTGGTTTCAACTGCTTTTTTTGGAAAAACTTTAATTACGTTTCCTTCAAAACTGGTTTTAATATCCAAATCAGCTAATAAAGCCAATGTCATTTTGATATACGGAATGGAAGTGATTTCTCCTTCTAAAGTCAGTTCTAATCCATTGTCCAATTTTGAAGCCACTAATAAAAGTGCCGAAATATACTGACTGCTTACATTGGCTGCCAACGTTACTTTTGAAGCTGTAACTTTTTTCCCTTTGATTCTAATTGGCGGATAACCCACTTCTTTCTCATAAAAAATCTCTACTCCTAATTGTGCCAAAGCTTCAACCAAAATTTTTATCGGACGTTCCTGCATTCTGCTAGAACCCGTAAGAACTACTTCTCTTCCTTCGTTAACAGAAAAATAAGCCGTAAGAAAACGCATTGCAGTTCCTGCGTGATGAATGTCTACAATTTCGTCATTTCCTGCTAAAGCTTTCTGCATTACTTCGCTGTCATCTGAGTTTGATGTGTTGGCTAAGGTAATATTTGGGAATAACGCTTTTAGTAACAATAAACGGTTCGTTTCGCTTTTTGAACCGGTGATATTTAGTTGCGAATCATCAATAGTAAATATTGAATTCGTGCTTAATTTTAAATTCATGATCTTAGTTATGAGTTGTGAATTATGAGTTCTCTAATCCAGACGCGCAATTTACCACTCCTCGCCCGTAAATCAAAATTCACGCTTAAATTTCACAATTATTTCAATTTATCATTGTTTTTGTGACGATCTTTATCTCTAACCGATTTTAAATCCATTTTTTTATCGAAAGCTGCCTGTAAATCGATTCCCGTTTGATTTGCCAAACATAAAACCACGAAAACAACATCAGCCAGTTCTTCGCCTAAATCTTTATTTTTGTCGCTTTCTTTTTCTGACTGTTCTCCATAACGACGCGCGATGATTCTTGCCACTTCTCCAACTTCCTCTGTTAGTTGTGCCATATTGGTCAATTCATTAAAATAACGAACTCCGTGTTCTTTAATCCAAGTATCTACGTCTAATTGTGCGTTTTTCAAGTCCATTTCTATATTTTTTTGAGAACAATTTTTTGATTTTGACTACTGATCATTTTCTGAAAAAGCATCTTTAACGATTCGTAGTCTTCTGCGGCAAAAATACTACTGTTTATTTCTTTAGAAAAACTAAATTGAATTTTGTTTCCATCATTTAAAACATTCATCATAACAATAATCGAATTGTCCTGAAAGGTATATTTTGCCGGTGCAGGAAGTGTTTCTACAACATAACCTTCCGGAATTTCTAAATTGACTAGAAATTTCTCCTGATTTGGATATCCAAAGTAAATTCCCATTTGTCTTTTTTCCTGAACAAATGGATTTTTTGTCTGCGCATAAAACATTAGCGGACTGACAAATAATTTTCCTCCAATACTTTCTACAAAATTATTGGTTTCAAAAGCAAAAGTTTCTGTAATTGGGTCTGAAAGATTAGTTGTTTTATTGCTTACTGAATAATCTGAAATTTTCAAATCGCCCAATTGCTGCTCTAATTTTTCAATATAATTTTCCTGATTTCTGGTAGCATTTTGAATTCTAAAGCGATAAGCATCATAATCTGTACGCTGAATTCTAATCTTACCCTCAATTTTTCCGTCTGCATTTATAACAGCCGCTATACTCGAATTTTCTTTAGATGCCTTCGTGGGAACCAAAGCAATTTCTTTTGAACTGCCATCGCTTTTGATCAATCTTCCTTTCCAGTTTAAAACATTTAATGGTAAAATATTTGGTGAAGTATATTTTCTAGAAGCATCAAGTAAAATTTGTTTTCCGTCGATTTCTGCACACGCAATTAAGTAATTAAATCCTGTTCTTGTAGGATAAACCGGCACACCATTTTCAATCGTACTCACCAAGACAGGATTTGCATCTACTCCTGCCAATTTTAGCATACTGATTAATATAAAATTAATTTCTGCAACATTTCCGGTCTGCTCTTTATATGCTTTTTCGACTCCTTTTTTAGAAAAAAAGCTGTTAATTTCGTTCCAGTTCATTTTGTTTTGAACGAACTTAAAAATGATATTGGTTCTTTCTTCTAAAGACTCAACATTGCTTAGTAATTTTTTTACATCTTCCAGAAGAAAATCCCTTTTGTTAAGTTCTTTTCCAAAATCGTTTTCTTTAAAAATGGATGTCGCGACCCCTTCCCAGGTAACTGTCAAATCTTTAACAGGCTGATCTGGCATTCTAACACGCTCTAATTCGTGTTTAACAGTTCCTCTGTAATTTTCTAAATTATTTACATACGGTTCTTCTACAAATGCCGGAATATTTTTTCCTGAATAAAAAGCATCAATTTGTCTGTAACTAAAATTACGAGTTTGTCCGTATTCATTAGCAAAACTCTGATTTCCATTGACAAGTTTCGAATCGGTTTCGATTTTGTTATTTCCAACCAAAAGCGTTTTATAGATGTAAAATTCAGGAAACTCGGTTTTGTATTCGAAGTAATTTACCGGAATATCAAACTGAAAATCAAAATCAGGAAACTGACCAATATTCTCAGATTTTAAAACATATTTATATTCAATAATAGATCCAACATTTACATTAGGAAGCGTTATCGTTTTTTCGTTCCAGTATTCGTTTATTTTTTTTCTGAATGTGCCCTGACTTTCGAGTTTTGTTTTAGTCACTTTACCATTTTCCAAATTGTAAGTTACCGCATTCGAAAACTCCATCAAATCTTCATTTAAGTTTTGATAACCAACATAATAATTTACTTTTTGGTCGGCCCATTTCAACCCTTCTTTTTTATAAATTTTAATTTTAAATTCATATGTATGAATGGCAGAAAAACCAACTTTATCATTATAAGAAAAAATCGTTTTTCCTTTTTTGAATAAAATTGCGGCAGGTGCCGAAGAATCTACAGGATGTACTTTTTCCTGTAGTTCGTCAGCAGTAACTTTTCCAAGCTCATATTTTTGTGAGTTGCTTTTGAAAGTGATTCCAAAAAAAACAATACAAATCAGCAAAGATCTTATCGTCATTTTAGATACGTTTTAGAACAATTTTTTCTGTTTGTTTCGCAATTACACCTTTATAATATTCCTTTAGCATTTCGTATTGTTCTGTACTAATAATTGGCTCATTAATTTGATTGACAACCATTAATTGTAAAACATTATCGGTTGCCAAAATATTAAATTTAAAGCTTCCTAAGTTGTTTTCCATATTGTAAGCAACAGCTTGTGGCAATGTTTCTACTGCAAAACCATCTGGAATTTTAATTGTAATATTAAATTTATCAAGAAAAGGGTAACCAAAATCTACCGGATATTCGCGTACTTCCTGCTTAAATGGATTTTTCTCCTGAGCAAAAAACAACATAGGATTTACGTATATTTTTCCACCAATAACCTCAGATAAATCACCTCCTTTAAAAGAATACGTTTCAACCGTTGGAGACAATAATTCTTTTTCGTTAGCTCTTGAATATTCGCTGACTTCAATTTTTCTACTATTATTTTCAAGTTTTTCCAAGTACTCTTCTTCTTTCAGTTTTTCGAAGCTTTCTCTACTAATCATGGCTTTGTAATCTGTACATTGTCTTCTTGTTTTTCCAGTTACTTTACCTTCGCCATCAATATCATAATTCATAAAAACAATATCGTTTGATGTTCTGTGAGGCATCAAATCTATTTGTTCTGAAGAACCATTTTTTCTAATCAATCTACCAAACCAGTTTAAAGTTCTAAAAGGAAGCACATTTGGTGTAGAATATTTATAGGTTGCATCTAATAAAATATAACCTTCCGGAGTTTCAACAGCACTAATAACATAATTAAAAGCATTTCTGTTTGGGAACATCGCAATTCCGTTAGAACGTGTACTTACCAAAACCGGATTTGCATTAAGACCTGCAGAACGCAACATCGCAGTTAGCATTAAGTTGATATCTGCAATATTTCCTGTTTTATCTTTATATGCTTTCTTTACACCACTATCACAACTGTAACCGTGATAGCCGTTCCATTTTATGTTGCTTTTTACATAATTTAAAACCGCCCAGATTTTTTCATTTTGAATGGTAATACCAGACAGTAATTTTTTTAAATCTTCTTCAAAATAACCTGTTTTATTCAATTCCGGACCAAAATCATCGTATTCGTAAATTGTTTTTACTACTGAAGCCCAATCTGTAGAAAATTCTTTTATTGGTGAATTAGGAAATTGTATCAACGATAATTCGTGTTCAACACTTGAAGTATAATTATCAATATTATTTACAAAGTCTTCGTCTTTAAGAGCCGGGAAATCTTTGGCTACATACGTTACTTCTGTTTCTGTATAATCTAATTTGTCTCTGCTGTAGTCGCTAGAATAAGAAAACCCGCTTCCGCCTCTCGATGAACTTGTAAAAATAATTGATTTTGAATTCTTTGTCGTTGAAATTTTAGGAAAGATATATCCTTTTTGTCTTGGTTTAAAAACATAATATTCTGGATACGCCACTTTAAATTCTGAATAATCGACAGGAATTGAAGTTTGAAAATCCCAGTCGCGAATCATGACATCGCTTGGAGATCTTACCGTGTATCGAAATTCGATAACAGAACCTTCTTTAACGTTTGGCATGGTAATCTTTTTTTGTCCCACAAATTTTGTCAGTACTTCGTCAAAAGCGCCATCACTTTTTAATTTTGTTTTTTCAATTTTACCATCAACTAAGTTATATGTAACGGCATCTGTAAAAAAAACTTTTTCTTTTAAGCTATTGTTATTGTAGTACCAAACTTCTTGGTTGGCCCAAGCATAACCTTCTTTTTTATAGATTTTAATACGCGTTTCTACATCAGTCATCATGTAAAAACCGTCATTTTGATCAAACTCCATCCTTGTTACACCTTTTTTGTACAAAACGGCCGCCGAAGCTGAAGAATCTTTTGAATGCACTTTCTGCTGCAATTCTGCAATAGAAACTTTTCCTAATTTAAACTCCTGTGAAATCGCTTTGGGAACGATCATTAAAAGCACAGAGAAGCTTAGTAATTTGATGATTTTCATTGGTAATTCTTGGTTTTTTTTGGGTTATGATTCTTTAATTTTTGGTTAATATTATTTTGGCATTGTCATTTCTCGAAACTTGTTCCATAAATAAGCGATAGTCGTCATATTCTTTATTAGAATAATTGCCCTTATTTAAAAACATCGATCTTTTATAAGTCAGTTTGTTGTTGTCTTTTTTTATGATTTCGGTTTTATATTCTCCAAACTTCCCTTTCAATTCATAATTTGAAGGAAGAAATTCGATGCTGAAACCTTCTGGAAGATTAATTTCAATTTCATCTGTATCTAAATAACCACGTTGAATCTGGAATGGATTTTTACGATTTCTCATTCGTTTTACATTTCCTGAAGATTGATTGAACGCATCCACAACAAAAATCATTTTATTGCCAGAAAGTGTTCCGTAATTTGTGGCACTTACGTGAATATCCTCCGTAAAACGAACATTTTCCTTATCATTAGAAAAACTGATTTTACCTAATTTTAAATTGTTGATATTATCCCAATATTCTTTATAATGTTCTTCTTTTTCATTTGGCTGAAAAGTCTCAACCCTAGATTTACGTGCGTATTGACTTCCTTCTGAAACGATTGCTAAAGCTCCTGAAAAATTCCCTTCCTTATCTAGCGAATAATTTCCTTTACCCAATTGAATATTCCCTTTATCATCGTAGATTTTAGTTCTTACAATTTCGCCTCCCTCAGGTTTTACAACTAAAACATCTCGGTCATCTGTAAAAGTTCCCTGATAACCAAAAGGATCGTCCTGACTCGTGCATTCTAAAAAAACGTAGTTATTTCCATTCGGAATTGCCAAAATCATATGGTTTCCCTGCATAGAAACAAAATCTGACTGAATATCTCTTTTAACCGGATCTCCATACAGAATTGTATTGTAAGAAGGAACATCTACAACTTGTAAAAGTGCTTTTGTGTAGTTTGACAGTGCTTTGCAATCGCCGTAACCTAAACGATCTACATCATTTGCAAGCATCGGTTTCCAGCCGCCAATACCAACGGCAATATTTACATATCGGGATTTTTTCTGAACATAATCGTAAATAATTTTCGCTTTCTTTATTGGGTCTTTTTCATCTCCAACAAGTGCTTTTATTTTTACTTTTGTTTCTTCTGGAAGAATAGTTGTTCCTGTCAAAATTTTGTCGCCGTACCATTTACCAAATGCTTCCCAAGTAGTTGCTTTTCCATCTACTCCTTCCAAGTGAAAGTTTTCTAAACCCATCATTACTTTAGGAAATAAATCTCCGTAAGAAGGACTTAAATCTTCTGGTTTTTGAGCAGGAATATTAGTTGCAACATAACTTAATTTTGTATCTGTTTCGACTGTCTTTTTTATATTGAAACCCGCAAAACGGAATTCCTTCTTTTTAAATCCTAATTCTTTAGGAAATATCACATTCAAAGCACATTTTTCAACACTTATATAATGACCGCCTAAGAAATACCATTGAGGAATAAAGGCAGTATTTGAAGTCTCGATTTCACTAGTGTACACAACCGTAAAAGGATATGAAATTGGAGTGTAATCCAAATACAAAATACGGTTATCAGAGAATAGAGTACTACCGCTTACGGCGCTTTGATCTCTAAAATCTTTTCGCTTTATCTTTTTGATTTCTTTACCGAATGCATCGTACACAACGGCTTCAATATTTTTTATAGAAGTTGATTTGTCATAATGCTGATAAGCATCAATATCGCCTTGCCCTTTGTTGTTTAAAACAGATACAATTTTTTGCACTTTGATATTCATACTTCTTTGAGAAGTAATTGTAATATCCATTTGGTCTAAGCGAACAACCGCATTGGCATTGTCCTTCAAACTATCGGAAACAGTAAATACTGAATAATCAGTCTTTTGCGCTATAGAATTAAGAATAAAAAGGAAAAAAAATAATGTGCTAAAAAGTTTTTTCATTCGTAGGTATTTTCGTCAAATATATATTATTTTGAGAAAATCTTAACAAATATTTAGTAATTTTTTACTCTCTATTTTTGCTGTCTATTAAAATAGTTACAGGACCGTCATTTAGCAGATTTACTTTCATATCTGCACCAAAAATTCCGGTTTGGATTTTCTTTTGAAATTCATTTTCTAAGGCCTGTACAAACTTTTCATACATCGGAATTGCGAAATCTGGTTTGGAAGCTTTTATATAAGAAGGACGGTTTCCTTTTTTTGTTGAAGCATGTAGTGTAAACTGACTTACCACAATAATATCGCCGTTAATATCCTGAACGGAGCAGTTCATGACATTATTTTCGTCTCCAAAAATTCTCATTTTAATGATTTTCCCTGAAAGCCAGTCAATATCTTCCTGCGTGTCAGCATCTTCAATTCCGACTAAAATCAATAAACCTTTTTGAATATCTGCAACAATATTAGAATCTACCGTTACAGATGCTTGAGAAACTCTTTGGATTACTATTTTCATTAATAATTATGAATTGTAAGTTGTGAATTTATTGAACTGATAATTTTTGCTTGGAAGTAATAATGATAGAAGCCAAAATTTTATTTATTTCTATAATATCATTTTTTATGGACTCAAATTGAGTTTGATTTAAATAATGAGATTGAAACAGTAACTCAAGCCAATAATCAGTCTCATTAGCTTCCTTTTGAGCAATTGCTAGTTTATGAATAAAGTTTTTTTTACTTTCGCCTGCTCAGCTTCTCTCACTAATGCTCCAATCGCTGTCCCACTTCGAAGTAATTGTTTGCTTAAAACAAACTCTTTCTTTTCTTCTTTTAAAAATTGAAAAAGCTTAATAATTCTTAAGGCAAAACTAAACGACTTAGTTTTAATTACATTGTCTGCCATAATTCATAATTTACCATTCAAAATTCACAATTATTTACGTGTTTCATCACTCGCTGCGCGATCTTCTCCATAAGTATCTGTACGGTAATGTTCGTCATCGCCTTCCAGTATTTTAAGATAACTATTGTAACGTGACCAAGCGATTTCATCTTTTTCTAAAGCTGCCTTGATGGCACAATGTGGTTCTTCTTTATGAAGACAATTGTTGAACTTACATTGATCTTTTAATTTGAAAAATTCAGGGAAATAACCGCTGATTTCTGTTGGCTCCATATCAACAATTCCGAAACCTTTAATTCCTGGAGTATCGATAATTCTGGCATCAAAAGACAAATCATACATTTCTGCGAATGTCGTAGTATGCTGGCCTTGTTTACTTTGTTCTGAAATTACCGTAGTTTTTAAATGAAGACTTGGTTCCATCGCATTGACCAAAGTAGATTTTCCAACACCAGAATGTCCAGAAAACATACTTACTTTGCCAATCATCATCTCTTTCAGTTTATCAACTCCTTTGTTTTCTGTTGATGAAATTCGAAGACATTTATATCCAATTTCCTGATAAATATGTTGTAGATAAAGCTGATCGTCTAGAGTCTGATCATTTAAAGTATCAATTTTATTAAAAATTAAGACAGCTTCAATTCCATAAGCTTCAGCGGTAACCAAAAAACGGTCGATAAAACTGGTAGTCGTCGGCGGATTACCGATTGTAATCAATAAAAAAACCTGATCGATATTAGACGCAATAATATGAATCTGTTTCGATAAATTAACCGATTTACGAACGATGTAATTTTTTCTTTCGTGGATTTTATGAATTGTTCCCGTTACGGTATCTGAAGTTTCATCCAATTCATAATCAACAATATCGCCTACAGCAATTGGGTTGGTACTTTTTATTCCCTTAATTCTGAATTTCCCTTTCATACGGCATTCCACAAAATCGCCATTTTGAGATTTCACGGTGTACCAGCTTCCTGTAGATTTGTAAACGAGTCCTGTCATTCTTTAATTTTAGATTTCTGATTTAAAATTCAAATCTCTGCAAAGATAAATTAATAATTTTTTTTAAACCTACTATTCTTTCGAAATCAAACTGGACTGAAGTCCAGCCCTACAATATAATTTGTTCCTTCGGAACTGGAAAAGAGCTTTTGCTGGTCTATATTTTAAAGCCGGAACTCAGCTCTACAATAATTTGTTCCCTCGGAAATAGAAAAGAGCTTTAGCTCGGTCTATATTGTAGGGCCGGACTTCAGTCCGGTTGATGTTGATGGTTGACGGTTGAATATGTCAAATACAAAAAAAAACCGACAGGTTTTTAAGCTGTCGGGTTTGATATTTGCAACCAATTTTTTAATTAATGCTATAAGAAAACTTTGAATTAGAATTCAATCAAACTAAAATTAACTTATATCAGTTATATGGTTTAGAAAAATTATGCGTTGAAAATTTTCTCTTGATGTCCGATACTTTCCTGGTGAATTGCTTTGAACATTCTTAAAACAAATTCTTCAGTAAGACCTTTTTTCTCACCTTCTAAAATCATTTTTCCTAAGATTTCGTTCCAACGATTATTTTGAAGAATCGCAACGTTTGCATCTTTTTTCACCTGACCAATTTCGTCAGCTACTTTCATACGTTTTCCTAATAACTCTAATAAGTTAGCATCCAAAACGTCGATGTTAGCTCTTAGTTTTTTCATTTTTTGGCTGTACTCATCTGTAGTATCATCCGTTTTTCTGATTGTCAAATCTTTGATGATTTGTTTCAAGGCATCTGGAGTAACTTGTTGCGCAGCATCAGACCAAGCGTTGTCCGGATCGTAGTGCGTTTCGATAATCATACCATCGTAGTTCAAATCCAAAGCCTCTTGCGTTACTTCGAAAATCATTTTACGATCTCCAGTAATGTGAGATGGATCGATGATTAATGGTAAATCAGGGAATTTATTTTGCAATTCGATAGCAATTTGCCATTCTGGAATGTTTCTGTATTTTGTTTTTTCGTAAGTAGAGAAACCTCTGTGGATTACACCTAATTTCTCGATACCTGCCATGTGTAAACGCTCAACACCACCTAACCACAAAGCTAAATCTGGGTTTACTGGGTTTTTCACCAAAACAATTTTATCAGTTCCTTTTAAAGTATCAGCAATTTCCTGAACTGCGAAAGGGTTTGCAGTTGTACGTGCACCAACCCATAATACGTCGATATCGTGTTCTAAAGCCAGTTTACAGTGAGCTGCAGTTGCAACCTCAGTTCCCATTAATAAACCAGTTTCAGCTTTTGCTTTTTGTAACCATTTTAATCCAATTTCACCAACACCTTCAAATCCTCCAGGACGTGTTCTTGGTTTCCAGATTCCAGCTCTGAAAACACTAACTTTTGAATCTTTCAATTCATGAGCGATTTTCAAAACCTGATCTTCAGTTTCTGCACTACAAGGTCCAGCTATCACAAGTGGGTGATTTAAATTGAAATCTTCTAACCACTTTCTCATTTCTTTCTTATTTTCCATCTTAATTTTAATTTTATTTCTTAGTTGTTGTTAATCCGTTTAGTATTTCTTTTATTTTATTTGTGCTTTCCATTTCTTCAAAAATGGCATTGTAATCTTCTTCTTTCAGCAAATCCCTAAACCGACTCAGGTTTGAAATGTATTCTTCTAATGTTTCTAAAACGTGTTCCTTATTTTGTTTAAAAATCGGTGTCCACATCGCGGGAGAACTTTTTGCGAGACGAACCGTGCTTTCAAATCCACTTCCCGCCATATCAAAAATATCCTGTTCGTCCTTTTCCTTGTTCATTACTGTTTTCCCGAGCATAAACGAACTAATGTGCGACAAATGCGAAACGTAAGCAATGTGTTTGTCGTGCGAAACTGGGTCCATATATCGAATTCTCATTCCGATTGAAGTAAAAAGATTCAATGCTTTTTCCTGGAGTTTAAAAGTGGTTTTTTCCACTTCGCAAATTATGTTTGTTTTTCCCTGAAACAATCCTCTTATTGCCGCCGATGGTCCCGAAAATTCTGTTCCCGCAATTGGATGCGTCGCGATAAAATTTCTTCTTTTCGGATGATTGGCTACTGCATCGCAAATTGGTTTTTTAGTCGAACCAACTTCAAAAACAATTGTTTTATCTCCTACTGCGTCCAGAACTTTTGGCAAAACCGTCAGCGCTACATCTACAGGAACCGAAACGATTACAAAATCTGCTTTTTCTAGATCCTCAAAGCTTCCCACTTCGTCAATAACGCCCAGTTCAATTGCCTGTTGCAAATGTTTTTCGCTACTGTCGATTCCTAAAATAGTCGCATCAGGATAACGTCCTTTGATGTCCAACACCATCGAACCGCCAATTAATCCTATTCCTATTACGTATACTTTCATATTCTTTTTTATTAAGCTATGTCATTGCGAGGAACGAAGCAACCTCACTAACAATGATTCAGCAACCGTGATTGCTTCGTTCCTCGCAATGACTTCTAAAATCGATCTATCGCTTCTTGTACTCTTTCCTCTTTTACACACAATGAGAATCTGATATACCCTTCGCCGTTGCTTCCAAAAATGGTTCCCGGTGTAATGAAAATATGTTTTTCATATAATATTTCATCAATGAACTTCTCTGATGATTCGATTCCTTCTGGAAGTTTTGCCCAAACAAAAAGTCCAACTCCTTCTTTATATACTTTGCAGTTTAATTTTTCTGCTAGTTTTTCAGTCAATTCTCTACGGCGTCTGTAAATTTTGTTTTGATCTTCGAACCATGATTTATCACATTTTAAAGCTGCAATTGCTCCTTTCTGAATTCCGTAGAACATACCGCTGTCCATGTTGCTTTTTACTTTTAGAACCGCATCGATAATTTCAGGATTTCCTAAAACCATTCCGACTCTCCAGCCTGCCATGTTGAATGTTTTACTTAAAGAGTTTAATTCTAAAGCCACATCTTTCGCGCCTTCAACCTGCAATAAACTCATAGGATTATCATTCAAAACAAAACTATACGGATTATCATTGATCAATAATATGTTGTGTTTTTTAGCAAAAGCAACCAATTTTTCAAATAACGCTAAACTTCCTCTAGCTCCTGTCGGCATGTGCGGATATCCCAGCCACATTATTTTTACTTTCGAAAGATCTAATTTTTCTAAAGCTTCAAAATCTGGTTCCCATGCATTCTCTTCTTTTAAATCATAATAAACCGGAACTGCTTCTACCAAATTGGTTACCGAAGTATAAGTTGGATAACCTGGATTCGGAATCAAAACGTGATCGCCAGGATTTAAAAATGCAAGTGAAATATGCATAATTCCTTCTTTTGACCCCATCAATGGTAAAATCTCATTATTCGGATTTACTGCAACACCAAACTGATCACGATAGAAATCTGCCATCGCCTGCCTCATTTCCGGTAATCCCTGATAGCTTTGATAACCATGTCCGTTTTCGTCTTGAATCGCTGCGGTCATCGCTTCAATTACTGCTTTTGACGGACTCAAATCAGGGCTTCCGATTCCCATATTGATGATCGATTTTCCTTCAGACATTAATTGATGAACTTCTCTCAATTTTGACGAGAAGTAGTATTCTTCAACGGTGTCTAATCGTTTTGCTGTTGTAATCATTTTTTTTATTTATTTTGCTTTAAGCTATATGCCGTAAGCTTTAAGCTTTCCTACGTTTGCCTTTATGACTTTGGACTTTCCAACTTTAAGACTTATGGTCTCGTATCTTTATATTCTCCCAATATTTTAAAATATTCTGCCATTATATTTAATAACGCTTTGGCTTTTGCAAAATCTTCGTATTTCTCGAATGTTACATCTACGAAAAATGAATATTTCCACGGCGTTTCAATTTTTGGAAGCGACTGGATTTTTGTCAAATTCAGTTTGCAGTCGCTCATTACATTCAAAACTGCTGCTAAACTTCCTCTTTTATGATCCAATTCAAATTTTACCGAGGCTCTGTTGATTTCGCTTTCTGGCAAAAATGAATTTTGCTTTTTGATAATTACGAAACGCGTCATATTATTTTTAATCGTTTGAATCGACGACGCAATAATATCTAGATCGTACATTTCTGAAGCCGTTACACTTGCAATCGCAGCAATTCCGGTTAATTGTTTTTCCTGAATTCTTCTAGCCGTTTCTGCTGTATCTTTATCCTCAACCAATTTGATAGTTGGATATTGTTTCAAAAAATCCATACACTGCAAAAGTGCCATTGGGTGTGAATGAACTTCTCTTATATCTTCAATTTTCTGACCTTTTAAAGCCATTAAATTTTGCTGAATATTCAAATAATGTTCTCCAATAATGTGCAAATTATTCTTGTCGATCAAAGCATAATTCGGAATAATCGGCCCCGCAATCGAATTTTCAATCGCCATAACCGCCTGATCCGATTTTCCGGCAATAAGGCTGTCGATCAATTCTTCAAAAGACAAACATTCATAAATATCCACATTTTCAGAGAAATACTCTTTCACAACCTGATGATGAAAAGATCCTTTAATACCTTGTATTGCAATTTTAGTTGTCATATAGTCAAAAAAAAATCCTGATTTGCATCAGGATTGTATATTAGTTTTATTTGTCTTTTATATTTTTCAAATAACCATAGCACAATCCTCACTTCTACTAAAGAAGAAATAAAAGTTGTTGCTAAAATAAAAACGGTTACTTGCCATTTTGTTTATCTTATTATTTAAATTCTCTGCGAATGTATAAATTATTTTCACCCCTCCAAAAAAAATATTGCATTTTATGAAACAAAAAAGGATTTCTTAACAAATTTATGATGTTTTGTATGATAATATAAAAATTTCGGTTTAAAATGAGAATATTGAATTGAGGTTCTAAGGTTCTGAGATGTTAAGGGGCTAAGGTTATTTCGCCACGACACGAGCGATAGTGATCAGGCGAAGCAATTCAGGAATTAAATCAAATTATTGTGGTCATTTAATTCAAATTTCTAAAATAGAAACTCCTCCTTCATTATTTAAACAACTATAAACCTAGTCTTTTAGACCAATTTTTGGGAGAACGAGAAGTATGAAAAACACCCAGAACAATTATTTCGTCTTTTTCAAATCGATAATGAATTCCATAAGGAAATCTCGAAATAAATTTAATTTTCACATTTTTATACTTCTTTTGAAAAGCATTCGGATTTCTTGAGATTTGATCAAGTCCCGCTTCTAGACAAAGTTCAAAATCATACGAAAGTCCTAATCTTTGTTCTTCATACCAAATAACAACATCTTCAACATCAAATAAAGCTTCTTTAACAAACCTAATTCTATGCATTATCTAATTGATCTCAAATGAACCTTTACCTCATCCCAAGTATATAATTCTGTTTTTCCCTCTTCTAAATTTTGAATACGAATATCTAATTCTCTCTTCACATCATCAGAAACTTCTAAATCATCTTTAGAAACACTATCCCACAGTTGTTCAGCTAAAACAATTTTTTCAGCATTACTATATTTAGATAAATTTTTGATTTCCATATTTTCAGTATTACTAATATTATCAATGTTACAAATTTAGTCAAATTACAATGAAATAGGTTCAACCAAAAACAAACTAACATATTTAATTTTTTTTTATTTTTAAAACAATCCAGAAACAGGTTTATTTGTAATCCCGATTTTAGCATAATCGAAATTCATTTTTTGTTTTAATAATGAAGCGTAGACACTTCTAAAGTCAATTTCATATTTTAAATCGCCGTTGTCTAAGTCTGCTAAGTTTGGATTTTTTCCTAAAATAGTTCCTTTATTATTTCCTCCGATGATAAACATTGGTGCCGCAGTTCCGTGATCGGTACCGTTTCCGTTGTCTTTTACTCTTCGTCCAAATTCGGAGAAAACTACTATGGTGACGTTTTGAAGTAATTGCGCTTGTTTTAAATCGCTGTAAAAACTATAAAGTGCATCATTTAAATCGGTTAGTTTTCTTTCGTGAATGGCAAGCTGATTATCGTGTGTATCGAATCCTCCTAACGAAGTATAATAGACTTTCGAATTTAAATTTCCTTTTATCAATCTTGAAATCCATTCCAAGTTTTTAGATAATTCTGTTTTCGAATAAGTTATTTCATTTTTCGATTTGGCTAATGCTTTTTGGATTTCATCTGAACCTTCAGTAACCGAATTGGCAATCTTTCGGACAAAATCCAAATGCGGATTCTGAGACAAAGTCACATTTTCTTCTTTTCCTTTTACTTTAAATCCGTTTGGGTCTTTTATGGTAATGAAGTTCGGCTCTACTCCTTTTAAAGCCAAATTATCAATCGAATCTAAATTAATTCCAGCTGTTGCCTGATGTCCGTTGCATTGCAAATCCAGAAATCTTCCGAGCCAGCCTTCATTTATATATTTATTAGAATCGGTTGCGGTTTGCCAAATTTCCTGACTTCTAAAATGCGACCGAATTGGTTCCGGATAACCCACATTCTGAATTACCGTTAAATCTCCGTTTTGCTGCATTTGGGCAAAATCTTTCAACGAAGGATGAAATGCCATTCCTTTATTTTTCCCGACAACGGTATCTTTATTTAAAGCAATTTTAGTCCTAAAATCATAATACAATGGATCATCATACGGAATAAAAGTATTCAGTCCGTCGTTTCCGCCATTCAATTGGACAAAAACAATGCATTGTTCGCCCACCACCAAATTGGTTTGCGAACCAAAAGCGTGTAAAAACTCAGGCAACACAAGCAATCCGCCTGTAAAAGTTCCTGTCAACGTTAGAAAATTTCTTCTATTCATGATCTTGATTTTCTAAATTAATTGATATTCTGGCAGTTTTGTGATGTAATTGAATACGCGGACAACTGCGAAATCGGCATTCGGTTCCTTTGGATCAAAATCGTATTTCAAAAGATTTTCCATGTCTTTTTGAGCTGGTTCGCTTACCGCGAATAACAATCGGTTCGATAATTCAGAAATAATCGTTTTGTTATTTCCGTTAGCATCGAATTCGACTTTTACAGCAACTTTTTCATATTCAGATTTTTCTTTTTCCACTCCGTTCATCATCGTTTTCAAAACCTTTCGATTTAAACTTTTTCCACTGCATAATAAATCGGCTGTATTATTTCTTTGGAGATAAATCTGAGAAGTCAACCAAGAATTTCCTCCGTCCCAGCCTTTCACGTTTACCTGATTGTACAAATCCATTCCCTGCTGTTTTATAAATGCCATAATTGCAGCGTCATCAACAGTATCGATTTGCAATTCATCACAAAGCTGTAAAATATAAACCAGCGGATTTTTGATTTTATTTCCCGAATTCTCTTTAGAATATTCTTCCGTAAAAATCTTAGTCAGCAACGGCTGGATTTCGAATTTTTCTTTTCTAAAATAATCTCCATAATATTTCACCAAATCTTCTGGCGGATTATCATCTACAAACCATTTCAGAATTTTTCGGGTAATTAAATACGGAATGCTTTTCTGTTCGAAAATAATATCAACCAAATCATCTGCTTTCCAGTTTCCGGTTTTCCCGAAATAGGTTTTATCGCTGTTGTCTTCTATATTTTTTCTGTAAACCGCTCCGTCATCGCCAATAGTTAATCCAGCTAATGCTTTTGCACCGTTTTTAATGTCATTTTCGGTGTAATTTCCTATTCCTATTGTGAATAATTCCAGTAACTCTCGGCTTAAATTTTCGTTGACTTTCCCTTTTTTATTATCGCCATTATCCAGGTATCGGATCATAGCATTTGATTTCAGAATCTGCTTGGTCAATTCTTTAAAATTGCCAAATGCATTTTCGCGCAAAATCATATTATGCTGATAAATCCAATAATTGATTTTTACTTTTTGTGAAGTCGACACGAAGTGATTGTGCCAGAAACAAACCATATTTTCACGTAATGGAAATTCATCTGTACGCATTTTGGCAATCCACCATTTTTTAAATGCTGCGTTTGCCTGATTTTCTTTTTTCTGAAATTCTTTTTTGGTTTCGGGATCTGAGGTTTTTATTTGTTCTCTGATCTGCTTTAAATCTAAAGTAGTTTTAGGCTGATCCTGTAGAAAATCTGGAAGTTGTTTGTCAAATTTGGAGTTATAGGAATGCTTTAGAAACTTTTCTAATCCTAACTTTTCAATTTGAACGGCTTGTTTTCCTGAAAAACCTAAACGTAATGACCAAAGATTGCTTTTTTTCATAATTCAGAAAGTATTACAATAAGACTCGATTCTCTATTAAAGGTTTAACTTTAAAGAGACTAAGTCGCTAAGATTCTGAGATGCTAAGATTTGAAAAGGTCTTTGGTATTAATTAGAACGGGAGAATTTTAGGGATATTGTTATTTGATAATCATAATCAACATAGCCCAAGGTTTCAACCTTGGGGACATGCAGGGGAAAATCGTTGCGTACCCAAGGTTGAAACCTTGGGCTATGTTTAAATTCGATCTCATTCAAAACCACAAAAAAAGCAGTTATCAAAACGACAACTGCTTTTTCATATATCAATTTAAAAATCTAAAATCTTAGATCTAAAATCTAAAATCATTAAGACCCACACATTTCACAATCCTCAGGACCTGCTGCTTGAGCTTTTAATAGCATAGCTTTGTAATCTTCAACACTGATTGCTTCAGTCTCTTGAACTAAGGATGGAGTTTCCTCTTTTTTATCGTTATTCAATGTGAATTTAATCGCATCAACAGCCGCTTTTGTTCTTAAGTAATACATTCCTGTTTTTAAACCAGACTGCCAAGCGTAGAAGTGCATTGAAGTAAGTTTAGAATAGTTTGCATCTTGCATGAACAAGTTCAACGATTGAGACTGGTCAATAAAGTAACCTCTTTGGCGAGACATATCGATAATATCTTTCATCGACATTTCCCAAACTGTTTTGTATAATTCTTTAAGGTCTTGCGGGATAATGTCAATATTTTGAACAGATCCGTTATGACGCATAATTTCTTGTTTCAATTCTTCGTTCCACAACCCTCTTTCTACTAAATCGTGAAGTAAATGTTTGTTTACTACGATAAATTCTCCAGACAATACACGACGTGTGTAAATGTTTGATGTATATGGTTCGAAAGCTTCGTTGTTTCCAAGAATTTGAGAAGTTGAAGCTGTTGGCATAGGTGCTACCAATAAAGAGTTACGAACTCCGTGTTCCATAACTTCTTTTCTTAATGAAGCCCAGTCCCAACGACCAGATAATTCCTCATCTTTCATTCCCCACATATTGTATTGGAATTCTCCTTGTGACATTGGAGAACCTGCGAAAGTTGAATATGGTCCTTCTTCTTTTGCCATTTCCATAGAAGCAGTTACAGCAGCGAAGTATAAAGTTTCGAAAATTTCTTGGTTTAATTTTTTCGCTTCATCACTTGTAAAAGGCATACGCAACATAATAAAAGCATCTGCTAAACCTTGAACACCTAATCCAACCGGACGGTGACGTAAGTTAGAGTTTTCAGCTTCTTTTACTGGATAATAGTTTCTGTCGATTACTTTATTCAAGTTACGCGTTACACGTTTTGTAACATTGTAAAGTGCATCGTGATCAAATTTTCCGTTTTCAACAAACATTGGTAATGAAAGTGAAGCCAAGTTACAAACTGCGATTTCGTCTTTAGAAGTATACTCCATAATCTCTGTACACAAGTTAGAAGAACGAATTGTTCCTAAATTCTTGTGGTTCGATTTACGGTTTGCTGCATCTTTATACAACATATATGGCGTTCCAGTCTCGATTTGAGATTCTAGGATTTTCTCCCATAATTCACGAGCGCGGATTGTTTTTCTTCCTTTTCCTCTAAATTCATAATCCGTATACATTGCCTCGAATTCTTCTCCGTAAACATCATATAATCCTGGACATTCGTTTGGACACATTAAAGTCCAAGTTGTATCTTCCTGAACACGTTTCATGAATAAATCCGAAGTCCACATGGCGAAGAATAAATCTCTGGCACGCATTTCTTCTTTTCCTGTATTTTTCTTTAAATCCAAGAAATCAAAAATATCAGCATGCCAGGTTTCGATGTAAATCGCAAAACTTCCTTTACGTTTTCCACCACCTTGATCTACGTAACGTGCTGTATCGTTGAAAACTCTCAACATCGGAACAATTCCGTTTGAAGTTCCGTTTGTACCACGAATGTAAGATCCCGTTGCACGAACGTTATGAATAGAAAGTCCGATTCCACCTGCTGATTGCGATATTTTTGCAGTTTGTTTTAATGTATCGTAAATACCATCAATACTATCATCTTGCATTGCCAAAAGGAAACAAGAAGACATTTGAGGTTTTGGAGTTCCTGCGTTGAACAACGTTGGCGTTGCATGCGTAAAGAACTTTTTAGACATTAAATCGTATGTTTCAATAACCGATTTTAAATCGTCTAAGTGAATTCCAACAGAAACACGCATTAACATGTGCTGCGGACGCTCAACGATTTTCCCGTTTATTTTAAGAAGATAAGAACGCTCTAAAGTTTTAAAACCAAAGTAATCGTAATTAAAATCTCTTGTATAAATAATATGAGAATCTAAGAAAGCTGAGTTTTCCTGAATAACTTTGAAAACCTCATCAGAAAGCAATGGTGCATCCTGATTATTTCTTGGATTAACATAGTTATACATATCTTTCATCGTTTCTGAGAAAGATTTTTTAGTATTCGAATGTAGGTTAGAAATAGCAATACGAGCTGCCAATTGTGCATAATCTGGATGCGCAATAGTCATAGAAGCCGCCGTTTCTGCTGCAAGATTATCCAACTCAGATGTAGAAACACCATCATACAATCCTTCAATAACTCTCATGGCTACTTTTACAGGATCTACAAGTTCATTCAAGCCATAACATAGCTTTTTGATTCTTTCTGTAATCTTATCAAACATTACGGGCTCTCTGTGGCCATCTCTTTTTACTACATACATAAGCTTACCTTTTATTGTTATTGAAAAAATGAAAGTACCTAGAGAACGAACTCCAATACTTAAACATTGCGTGTTTTTAAATTAATTTTAGAGAATTACCGAATTCTCAATAGTTACTCGTTTCAAATTCGAAAATCGAACTTAAATGCGTCATAAATTGTTATTGAACCTGCGACTTGGGGAAAGAGATTCAACCTTAAAAAAATATTTTGTAATCTTTTTTAGCGTTACTGGAAGATCAGGCGCTAAAAGTATTTTGCTACCTAAAAATCTGCATCGAATGAAATTTTTTGAGCATCGCTATCGGTATTCATTACACCAGATTTTTGATACTCTGCAACACGTTTTTCAAAGAAATTAGTTTTTCCTTGAAGAGAGATCATGTCCATGAAATCAAACGGATTCGCTGATCCATACACACGCTCACAACCTAATTCTACCAAAAGTCTATCAGCAACAAACTCTAAATACTGTGTCATTAAAGTTGCGTTCATTCCAATTAAACTTACAGGAAGAGATTCTGTAACAAACTGTCTTTCGATATCTAAAGCATCAACAATGATTTCTTTAATTCTATCTTTTGGCACTTTGTTTACCAAATGGTGATTGTGCAGGTGAACCGCAAAATCACAATGTACGCCTTCGTCACGAGAAATTAACTCATTAGAGAAAGTTAAACCTGGCATTAAACCACGTTTTTTCAACCAATAAATAGAACAGAAAGCACCAGAGAAAAAGATTCCTTCAACAGCAGCAAAAGCAATAAGTCTTTCAGCAAACGAATCTGACTCAATCCATTTTAAAGCCCATTCTGCTTTTTTAGCAATTGCAGGAAAAACTTCCAAAGCATTAAATAATTCTGCTTTTTCGGCTTCGTCTTTTACATACGTATCAATCAATAAAGAATAAGTTTCACTGTGGATATTCTCCATCATGATTTGAAATCCGTAGAAAAATTTAGCTTCAGCATATTGTACTTCGTTTACAAAGTTTTCAGCAAGATTTTCGTTTACGATTCCGTCAGAAGCGGCGAAAAAAGCTAAAATATGTTTAATAAAATATCTTTCGTCGTCATTCAACTTATTATTCCAGTCTGTCAAATCTTGGTGTAAGTCGATTTCTTCGGCAGTCCAAAAACTTGCTTCCATCTTTTTATACCATTCCCAAATATCATGATGCTTAATCGGAAAAATAACGAAGCGATTTTTATTTTCTTGTAGTATTGGTTCGATTTGAGACATGACAGATTTTGTTAATTTTTTTATTGAATTTTTACTGATTCAGTAGACTACAAAGATTGTCAATTACCGCCAAAAAAGAAAGCCAAACTTATTCACAATTTGACGTAGTTTTTAACAAAGGTTAAATTTTGGGAAATTTCTCAAAAAATAATTAATTTACTGAAAACTAGTTGTTTAAAATAACGCTTAAGAACTGAAAGTCCCGTAAAATATAGACTTTTTGAAACAAAAAGCAAGAAATTTTAAATAGTTTTAAAAAAGTTTTTTCGAGTCAAAAATTTATTCTTTTGAGTCAAAATATTTAGTCAAAATGACTATATTATAAGCGTAGTTTTTTACGAATTTTTATGTTCTTCTGCAACTTTTTCAAGTTCCATGTACCAATCTTGTCCAAAGCGACGGATAAGTGCTTCTTTGACAAATTTATAAACCGGAACTTCTAATTCTTTTCCTAAAGAACAAGCATCATCGCAAATCTCCCATTTATCGTAATTGACCGCAGCAAATTCGGTAAAGTCTTTTACACGAATTGGATAAAGATGACAAGAAACAGGTTTTTTCCAATCTACAATTCCTTGATTGTAAGCTTGCTCGATTCCACAAAGTGCGGTTTTCCCATCAAAAATAACGTAAGCACAATCTTTATTATCTATTAGTGTAGTTTCTAGATCTCCGTCGGTTCCTTTTACCCACGTTCCTTGCGCTTCGATTGCGGCAATTCCTTCTTTTCTTAAAAAAGGTTTTACTTTCGGATAAATTTCTTCTAAAATTTTTGTTTCAGCCTCACTCAAAGGCGCGCCCGCATCTCCATCTACACAACAAGCCCCTTTACAAGCAGACAAGTTGCACACAAATTCTTTTTCCAGAATATCTTCTGAAATAATAGTTTTCCCTAACTGAAACATGATATTATTTTTAGAGTGCAAAGATAGTCAAAGAATAGACATAAAAAATATACCGTGAAGATTCGCAAAAGGTAAACACGAAGTTTCGCAAAGATTTTCGCTTCAAAGAGATTAATAAAAATAATTACTTCGCGAATCTTTGCGAAAAATCTTTGTGAAACTTCGCGGCAAAACCAACAATTGTTACAAATATCACTTTTTTAAGCATTAAAACATGTTTTTATAACAAAAGTGTGACTAAGCAAAAAATCACCTACCTTTATTAACTACTTTTGCACCAGTTTTTTAAACCCTAAAATTCAAAGCGATATGTTAGACATCGATTTTAAAGAGATTGTTACCGTTAGTATGGTACTTTTTGCCGTAATTGATATTGTTGGTTCTATTCCTATTATTGTGAATTTGAGAGCAAAAGTTGGACATATAGAATCGGAGAAAGCTTCAATTGTAGCCGGAGCAATTATGATAGTTTTTCTTTTTGTCGGAGAAGGTTTTCTAAACTTAATTGGGATTGACGTTCACTCTTTCGCTGTAGCGGGATCTTTCGTATTATTCTTTCTTGCGTTAGAAATGATTTTAGGAATTAGAATTTATCGTGACGAAGAACCAGGATCTGCTTCTATCGTGCCACTTGCATTTCCATTAATCGCCGGCGCAGGAACTATGACGACTTTATTATCACTTCGATCTCAATTTCATACTATTAATATAATCATTGCGATTTTACTGAATATTATTTTGGTTTATGTTGTTCTAAAGTCTTCTAAAAAAATCGAAAATTTACTAGGAGAAAATGGACTTGGCGTAGTTCGTAAGACGTTTGGAGTAATACTTTTAGCAATTGCTGTTAAATTATTCGCTGCTAATGTTAAAGGTTTGTTTGTCTAAAATATATTTTTATAAATTTACCCCCATAAAATATTCTAAAATATAACTCTGAGTGATTTTTCGCGAGTTTTACTTTATTATTTTAGACCAAACAGAAAGAAACAATCATATGAAAATTTTCACTTCAATCTTAGTGCTTTTAGCAATAGCTTTAATCGTTTTTAATATTACGCTATTAGACTTTAAAAATCCTTTTCAGGGAGATAGTATTGTAGCTTTTATTGGAATCGCCGCTTCATTTTGCGCTGTTCTAATTCTTTTGATTTTTAGAATTTCAAAAAGAATTGAGGAAAAAATGAATGACAACAGATAATGTTTGATGTTTTAATTGTAGGCGGAGGAGTTTCAGGAATGTCTTGTGCTCTTGTCTTAGGATCCGCAAAAAACAAAACATTTGCTACTGACAAAAAAATCGGAATTTTTACACACCAAAAAAATTCTTCTTTACAAGAGGCAATCTTTTATAACGCTTACGGAATTACTCCTGGAAAATTAGGTTCTGAATTACTTTCAGAAAGCATTCAGGATTTGGCTTATACTTACCCACATATTTCTCAGATTCCAAATGAGAAAGTAATGAAAATTGAAGGCCGTTTTCCCGAATTTACTGTTATAACCAACAAAAACTCTTACCAGACAAAAAATGTCGTAATCGGAATTGGTTCTGCCAATACTTTTGACATTGAAGGTTTAATGCAATTTGTTGAACCTCATAAAAAAGCACTTCCCGAGAAACAACGTATTCAGCTTAAAAATGAAGATCATAAAGTTGCCGATGGCATTTATGTAATTGGAACTTTGGCAGGTTGGAGAAGTCAATTGGCAATTGCTGCCGGAAGTGGCGCTGCCGTTGCAACAGATATTCTTACTTTATGGAATAACGGCGTACAAACACACTCTCACGATAGTATTCGATAATCTTTTTTTACCATCAAGACATTTTTTACCCTTAAGAAAATTAAGTTAATTTACGTTTTTGCGTTGAATAAACTTTATCCTAAAGATACATAAAGAATTTATCACACAAATTCAAAAAATAAACCATTAAAAGAATAAGAACTGAGCTCGAAAGCTTAATTAACTTAATCTCTTAATGGTTTATTTTTTATTTACATTTTTGATTATTTAACCGAAACAATTTCTGTAACTTTAATATGGTTTTCGTCTTCAGCTTTCCATTTTTCTCCTTTTACAGAAACTACATCGCCGATTTTTAATTGTTTGTAGTTTTGAGGTCCGCCCACGTTGACGATGCTGATTGTTGCAAAATACACTTCTTTATTATCTGTTGTAATTTTTGCTGTGTATCCATCTTTTCCTCCTTCAATTGATTCTACTCTTCCTGAAACAGGAGCATTTGGGTCACTTTTCATTGTTGTACAAGAGATTACAAAAGCCATCAAAATTGCCAATAAACTTATTCTTTTTAAATTTTTCATATCTTTTATTTTAACTGCGAATTTCTTAAAATTCGTTTTGTTATATTTTAAGTTAATATTATTTTTTCAGCTTCAAAATTTATGCCAGCTGAACGCAGCTTCCTGCAATCACTTTCATGTTTTTTCCGAATTTTTTCCAAACTCTCATATATTTAAATACACCATTTATCGGATTACTATCGTAAGTTCCTCTTAATGAAACTGTAACAGTAACTACTGCTGTGTTATCAATTACATTTACGATTTGATCGGAAGCTTCTAAAAAATCTATTTTCATTTTCTTCGAACGGTACGATTGCAAATCAAAATCTTTTGTAATTGTTTGTCCATCGGGCATATTGAAAAGCAAATCATCATGAAGGATTGTCTCCAAAGCCAAAACATCCGATTTTTTAATAGCAGTTAAAAGTTCAATTTCTGCATCAATAACGGTTTCTATTTTCATGATATAAAATTTGAAGTTATTTTTTCGGATTCAGAATAGTTTTGATCATCGCATCATCTTTCAGAATCACGTCATAATAATACAATTCTCCATACAACTGACGGGCAAATTCAGCCGTAATGTATCGATCAACAAGTGGTTTTGTTTTTTCCAATTTCAAATCCAAACCAGTCATCAAAATGTAGTTTTTGAATTTCTTGAAATAAACATCCGAACTTTTCATTTTTGCTAAAAATTCAGCAAAACTAAGTCCAGTAAAAGTATCTCGGTTCTTATCTAATTCTTCAAAAACAAAATGTCCCACTATTCCGGTTTGTAATAAATAAGCAACATTTTCATTTCCGTGTTCCGCTTCTATCGGGACAAAAACATCTGGAACGATTCCGCCGCCGCCGTATACGATTTTTCCTTTTGGAGTTTTGAATTTTAAAGAATCCGCCACTTTTATACTGTCTTTTGCGTACAATTCGCCTGTCTTTACTCGGGCTTCAGATTCTTTAAAATATTCTTCGTTTCCTTTTTTATAAGGTTTTTGAATTGATCTTCCAGTCGGCGTATAATAACGAGCAACAGTCAATCTTACAGCCGATCCGTCGTTAAAATCCATTTCTCTCTGAACCAAACCTTTTCCGAAAGAACGTCTTCCGACAATAGTTCCGCGGTCATTATCCTGAATTGCTCCAGCTAAGATTTCGCTTGCAGAAGCACTGTTTTCATTAATTAATACATATACTTTTCCAGTTTCAAAACTTCCTGCTTTTGTTGCGTATGTTTTTTCAGTTGATCCGTTTTTACTTTTTGTGAAAACAATTAACTGTTTGTCTTTTAAGAATTCATCTGCGATAGCAATTGCTTCTTCCATATAGCCGCCGCCGTTGTCACGAAGGTCAATTACAAGCGATTGAATTCCTTTTTGTTTCAATCTCGTTAAACCGGTTTTGAATTCGTTGAAAGTAGTTTCTGCAAAACGGTTTATTTTGATATAACCAATTTTATTTCCAATCATTATAGAAGCATCGACACTCTTAATTGGAATAACATCTCTTTTGACTTTAAATCTTAATTTCTTTTTTTCTGATTTTCTGAAAACCGTCAATTCGATTTCAGAACCTTGAAGTCCTTTCAATTTTGAAAACAAACTATCTGAAGGCAATCTTCTTCCAAATAATTTGGTTTTTCCAGCGAATAAAATTCTGTCTCCCGATTTTAGTCCCGCTTTCGCTGAAGGTCCGTTTTCGATTGGTTTTATGATGGCAACCGAATCTTTATACATATAAAAATTGATTCCGATTCCGACGAAATCCCCTTTCATACTTTCGGCAACTTCTGCCTGCTCGCTTGGCGGAATATAAACCGAATGCGGATCTAATTTAGAAAGTATATTATCGACTGTTAAGTTTACAATCGAATCGGTATTGACGCTATCAACATATTCGGTATTGATAAAGTCAATCAATTTATTGAGTTTTGTTTTGGAATAATTTTTAGCCAACAGCTGATCGTTTACCGGCGCATTCATAAAGCTTCCGGCAATTGTTCCAAGAGCAAAAGTTGCTCCTATGATCATTGGTAAATATTTAAGACTAAATTTCATCTTCTTCTAAAACGGGAATATGTTGTACTTCTACGCCTGCTTTTATTAAAAATTGAATTCCGGAATCATCGCGGTATCCATCTTTATAAACTACTCTTTTTATTCCTGACTGATGAATTAATTTACTACATTCTTTGCAAGGCGAAAGCGTAATATATAGTGTCGCACCTTCACAAGATTGGGTAGATCTTGCAACTTTCAGAATAGCATTCGCTTCAGCGTGTAAAACGTCCCAGCGTGTTAATCCGTCCTCGTCTTCGCAGCAATTTTCAAATCCGGATGGCGTACCATTGTAACCATCAGAAATAATCATTCTATCTTTTACGATAATTGCTCCGACTTGTTTACGTTTGCAGTAAGAAAGCTGGCTCCACTCTTTTGCAATTCGCAGATAAGCTTTATCGTATTTATTTCCTTTTTTTACTTCCATTTAATTTATCTGTTCCAAATTGGGCTTTCGATAATCATCGGAATTACAACTCCAATAATAAAAGCCGACATTACAAGTGCCCAGTCCCGTTTTGAAAAACGAAAAACCGTTTGCACTATATATGAAATTACCAAAACAACAAAAACTACTACTAACTGAGCTGCTTCAATTCCTAAGGCGAACTCTCCCAAAGGTAATAATTTTGAGGTTGCGGAACCTCCTAATATTGTTTTGAAATAATTAGAAAATCCTAAACCATGAATAATTCCAAAGAATAAAGTTATAAAAAATACCAGATTGGCACCAGAATCTTTTGACGTCTTTCCTGCAGTAAACAAATGATACAGCGCCGTCACCAAGATTGTAATCGGAATTAGAAATTCTACAATATTTACTTTTATGGTAATAATTCCGTAAACCGAAAGTATCAATGCCAATGTATGACCGATTGTAAAAATAGAAACCAAAAGAAAAATCTTTTTCCAGTCTTTAAATAAATAAGGAACGGTCAGGGCGATTAAAAAAAGAACATGATCGTAAGCATTGATATCTAAAACGTGTTTTAATCCTATTTGAAAATAAATCCAAAATTGTGACATAGGTGTACTTTAGTTTAATAATTAGGGGTTGTAAACTTACGATTAATTTTCAAACTTAGAGATTTAACGACTCAAAATCCGATAATTAAAAAAGTTAAATTTTAAGAGAAATTTAAAATCAAAAATTTAAAAATAGGATTATATTTGTTCTTTAAAAACTAATTAATTATGCCATTTTCAGAATTATTTGATAACGAATTCAAACAAAGAAACAGAGGTCATTTCTCTGCAATTGTGCGTGTAGCTTTTGCTGACGGAAAAATAAGCCAGGAAGAACAAGAATTCCTGAACAAAATTGCTTCAACTTTACAAATTTCAGAAGAAGAATATAAAGAAATCCTTTCTGATCCTTGGAAACACCCAATAAATCCTCCTTACTTATATACACAGCGCTTAGAGCGTTTATATGACTTAGCAAGAATGGTACATGTTGACCACCATTTAGGAGATTTGCAAGAAGTGATGCTAAGACGTATGGGATTAGCGTTAGGATTTACTCCAGGAAACGTAAATCATATTGTGGCTAAAGCACTTTCTTTAGTAGACAAAAAAGTAGATTTGGATACTTTCCTTTTCGAAATGGAGAATATGAACAAGTAAAAAGTTTTCAGTTTTCGGTTGCAGTTTCAGTTTATGCTGATGTTGTGAAAATTGATACTTATAAAAAGCTACAACCCCGACAGATTTTAAAAATCTGTCGGGGTTGTTTTTTTATACCAAACCATCCCGGAGGAATGTCTTGTTGGCAGCAATTAAATTTGAATTGAGGTCATACGTTCCGGAGGAACGTTTGACGACATCAAATGCATTATTTTCGAATCAGGTGTCCTTCCAGGACACAACTAAAAACGGAATATTTTTTTTCTACCGACGAGATAATCCTCCGGATTATTTAATCTGCATAATTTGACCATATAGTAAACCCGACAGGTTTGGAAACCTGTCGGGTTACTGTGACTATAAACTGTGACTGAAAACTAATTAGCTTCCGCCATAAATTCCTCAGCTTTTTCTACCATATTATAACTTCCGCAGAAAAATGGTACTCTTTCATGCAATTCGGTTGGTTGGATTTCCATAATTCTTCCAAAACCGTCTGTTGCTTTTCCTCCTGCTTGTTCTGCTAAAAATGCCATTGGGTTACATTCATATAATAAACGTAATTTTCCTTTTGGTGCTTTTGAACTTGTTGGATAAATGTAAACTCCGCCTTTAATCATATTTCGATGAAAATCGGCCACCAAACTTCCAATGTATCTTGAAGTGTAAGGTCTGTCCCCTTCTTCACGCTGGCAGTATTTTATGTAATTTTTTACGCCTTGCGGAAAATGAACATAATTTCCTTCGTTTACCGAATAGATATTTCCTTCTTTTGGAAATGTCATGTTTGGATGTGAAAGATAAAATGTACCGATCGCCGGATTTAACGTAAAACCATTTACACCATGTCCAGTTGTGTAAACCAGCATTGTTGAAGTTCCATAAATTACATAGCCTGCTGCAACTTGATTGATTCCCGGTTGTAAAAAATCCTCGCTAGTTACCGGAGTTCCCATTGGCGTTATTCTTCTGAAAACAGAAAAAATAGTTCCCACGGAAACATTTACATCAATGTTTGAAGATCCGTCAAGCGGATCCATTAAGATCACGTACTTATTATTATGACAGTTGTCGCTCCCCTGAACTGTAATAAAATCGTCGTTTTCTTCAGAAGCAATACCACAGACAATCTCACGGTTTATTAACGTCTGGATAAATACTTCGTTTGCATAGACATCTAATTTTTGCTGGTCTTCTCCCTGAATATTCTGCTCGCCCGCGGCGCCAATAATATCCACAAGTCCAGCTTGGTTTACTTTATGATTGACAACCTTGGCTGCCAATCGAATAGAGTTGATAATTCGGGAAAGCTCTCCCGAAGAATACTGAAATGCTTTTTGGTTCTCAATAATAAACTCTCCCAGTGTTTTATTGCGTTCTTCCATTTCTAAATCGTTATAGTTTTGTTTTTAAGTCACAAATATCGTCTATTTTGTGAGAATGATTCAAAAATTATTTTGTTAGTTTGCTACTATTGTATATTTGCTAATAATCTGCAAAAAGCTACAAGTAAAAAAATGCTTTTGAAGATAATAAACAATTAAAAATACGAATACAAAAAATTGTTTCTGAGAAGCATTCGCAAAAGCAAATCTGATAAAGGAAAAAGCGATACTATAAAGGACAAAAAAATAAAAATGAATTGATGATGAATATTAGAAAAGGGAATCCTGAAGACATGAAATCGGTGTTGGGGCTTATTCAGGAGCTGGCGATATTCGAAAAAGAACCTGAAGCAGTTGTTATTACTGAGGAAGATTTAGTACGTGACGGTTTTGGCGAAAAACCATTATTTCACGTTTTTGTGGCAGAAATTGACAACGACGAAAAACAAAAAGAAATTGTTGGAATTGCATTGTATTATTACCGCTATTCGACCTGGAAAGGAAAGACAATTCACCTTGAAGATTTGATTGTAAAAGAAAAGATGCGCGGCACTGGTTTAGGATCTGCGCTTTATGCTGAAATTATGAAACAAGGAAAAAAAGATAACGTTCGTAGGGTTGAATGGAATGTTTTAGCATGGAACACTCCAGCAGTTAACTTTTACAAAAACTCTGGCGCCAAAATTCTTGAAGATTGGCAAGTTGTACAAATGGATGAAGCTGGAGTTAATTCGTTCTTGGAAAAATTATAAAAAAATTATTTAAGCCACAGATTATTAGGATTAGAAGGATTTTTAAATTTTATCTAATAACCACAAATTACCCAAATTAGCACAAATTAATTCGTGAAAATTTGTGAAATTCGTGGCAAGAAAAAAAATCAATTACAATCCTTTAATCTTTAGTAAAAAAACAATACAGGATTTCGCCTCAAATCTGAAATCTAAAAATCTAAAATCTATTAATTAAAAATGAGAGTATTTAAATTTGGAGGAGCATCGGTAAAAGATGCAGATGGAATTAAAAACGTATATGACGTTTTACAAAAAGTAGGTTACGAAGACGTGATTCTTGTAGTTTCTGCTATGGGAAAAACAACAAATGCTCTTGAAGTTGTCATTAAGAATTATTTTGAAAAATCAACAGAATTGAGTTCTTCAGTTCAAGAAATTAAAAAATATCACAATCAAATCTTATTGGATTTGTTTGAAGATGAAAATCATGCCGTTTTTGCAGCTATAAATGCGCAGTTTGTTGAATTGGAATATTTCTTAGCGCACAATAAATCTCCAAACTATAATTTCGTTTACGATCAAGTGGTCAGTTTTGGTGAATTGATTTCGACTAATATTTTAAGTCACTTTATGAATTTCATGGGAATTCAGACGCAATGGCTTGACGTTCGTAATTTCATTAAAACCAATGCAAATTATAGAGATGCAGAAGTAGATTGGGAAACTACACAGCAAAACATCAGTAAAAATGTTCCGAGAAAGCAATTAAACATCACACAAGGATTTTTAGGAGCAGATGAAAATAATTTCACTACAACTTTAGGTCGTGAAGGTTCAGATTACACTGCGGGAATTTTTGCTTATTGCTTAAATGCAGAAAGTGTAACGATTTGGAAAGACGTTCCTGGAGTTATGAATGCAGATCCGCGTTATTTTGAAAATGCAAGTTTACTGAATCAAATTTCGTATCGTGAAGCAATCGAATTGGCTTTTTACGGTGCAACGGTTATTCACCCAAAAACATTACAGCCTTTACAGAAAAAAGAAATTCCGTTATTAGTAAAATCTTTTATCAACCCTTTATTAAAAGGAACTTGCGTTTCAAAAGGAGTTGACTTAGAACCACAATATCCATGTTTTATTGTAAAAAGAGAACAGCTTTTAATTTCGCTTTCGTCTATTGATTTTTCTTTTATTATGGAAGAAAACATTAGTGAGATTTTTGGTTTATTCCACGAATTTAAAATCAAAGTAAACTTAATTCAGAACTCTGCGATTAGTTTCTCTGTTTGTGTGGAAGATAAATTTGGAAATTTTCCAGAATTAAATGCGATTCTTTCTAAAAAATTCAAAGTAGAATATAGCGAAAATGTAACTTTATATACCATCCGTCACTTTACCGAAGAAGCTGCTGAAACTGTTGTAGCAAACAAAGAAGTTTTATTGAGACAAGTTAGCCGTGAAACGATGCAGATTGTTACCAAAGAACTAAATTAATATTGCTTTATAAAAAGGTAATTATTTAATTCAAATTTATAGAAAAGGCTTCACTTGATTGTGAAGCCTTTTTTAATTTGAGCCATTATTTATATTCCTTATAATCGTTTTAAGATCTTCGATCTGTAACTCATACTGCTTTATTATCTTTCTGTAAGCACTGAGTGTTTTGTTTTCTCTTTTACTCAAGAGACTTTCATAAACAGAATCTCCAACTTCTTTTCTAATCAAATCTTCTGGAGTAATTTCAAAGACTTTACAAATTTTATTAAAATGAATAGTCCAAGAAGTACTTTCTCCTCGCTCCATTCTGGCATACGCTGATTGTGAAATTTTCAAATGATCTGCGGCTTCTTCTTGTGACATATTTTTTGTTTTTCTCAAAACTTTTAAATTATCTCCAACAATCTTATTCATAATTAACAATTAAAAAACAAATATAAACATAAGAATTATTTTACAATTATTCGAATTTAGGTTTTTAATAACCGATTTTCGACTAAGGCTTTTTTTATTTCTCTTATAATTTTGTCTGCACTATAAACATAAATTATCAAATCATGGAAAAATTAAAAACAAAAAAAATGAGCCTTGCTAATATTGAAGGCCGATTAACTTTAGAAGAAATGGAAAATGTTATGGCTGGGAGTTCAGGCAGAAATTGTTTTCTAATGGGAGTCGGAATTGGATTTATGGGTGCCGCGTCAGCTATTGGTGGAAGTGTGGGATTGCTATTTGCAGGTGGCGCTATTGGAGGATTTTACTCAGCTGCATCTTCTAGTTGCTTTTAACCCAAATACTATGAAAAAGGGATCAAAATTGTTTATAATTTCATTTAACATTATTGCTTCAATACTAGTTTTTAGTAATGAGAAATTGCTTTTTCAAATAGACAATATTTGGATTCATTTTTTACTTATAATGCTTGTAATATGGAACATATTATTATTGTATATGATTTTAAAAGAAACCAAATCTTAAACTTTAAAACACAATTATGGAAACAAGAAAGATAAAAAAATTATGCCTTGACAGTATTAAAAATAAACTTAGTAATGCTGAAATGGAAAATATTATGGCAGGAAGCGGATATGGCTGCGGGACAGTTGGAATTATGTTCGTATGGGCAAATGTCGGTTCTAATTCAACTTCTCAATTCTGGAATACTATGGCTAAGGCTTGTTGGAATAGTTAATGTGATAGCAAATAGCAAACATTCAAGAAACATTAAAAAGACGGCACTACCTTCAAAAGGTAGTGCTTTTTATCAAAATGTCATAATTAAATATTCGCACTCAATATGAAAAATCCTATTGCTAAGTATTTAATACTTTCAATATTATTTATAATAACAACCGAAATAACTAGTAGCACTTTAAATGTCAACGCTTTAATACGTGACTACCTTTCAGAGTTTTTCACTTCACAACAACTTGAGAAGTATTTTGTGTTACAAGATAAGTGGCACTGGTTAACCTATTTTTATATACCAATAATAATTCTATTTAAAACTTCAATTATTACATTAATTCTTTATGTTGGTTTATTTCTAAGTAGTAAGGATTTAAAATTTAAAGACATCTGGAGAATTGTTATAAATGCAGAATTCATTTTTTTACTAGTCCCCATTTTTAAAACTCTTTGGTTTATATTTTTTCAACCTAATTTCACTTTATTGGATATTCAAAATTTTTATCCTTTATCAGCACTAAATATTGTTGGTTATAAAAATTTGGAAACTTGGCTTATCTATCCTTTTCAAACACTGAATCTTTTTGAGTTAACTTATATGATCTATTTAGCGTTCGAACTTGGCAAACTTACCAATACAAATGCTGATTATGGTTTAAAAATAGTTGGTTTAAGTTATGTCCCATCTTTATTATTATGGATTACAACAGTTATGTTTTTCGCTCTTAATTATAGTTAAAATGTCAAAACTTAAAAAAGTCCTTTTTCTTTTATCCTCTCTAATGATTATATGGCATGCAATCAATTACTTCTTTTACAAAGAAGATTTAATTAAAACTTTGTTTAATATCATCCCACTGATTTTACTAATTCTCATAACATTATTAAAGAAAATCAAGAAAAGAAATGAAAAAATTACTTAAAAGCACTTTTATCTTATTATTTACGAGTATTCTTCTTTTTCTTGGCTATCAAATAATCTCAAGAATTAATTATAAAAAAGAAGTACAAAAAAATATCAAAACCATTCCAGAATTCGATTATACAGATGTGAATGGCAAGAATTTTACGCAAAATAATTTAAAAAAAGCCACTCCTGTACTATTTATTTACTTCAATACTGAATGCGAATATTGCAATATCGAAACCAAAATGATTAAGGATAACATTGAAAAATTAAAAACCATACAGTTGATATTTATCTCATTTGAGGAGCCTGAAAAAATTATAAGATTTGCCCAAACTTATCAGTTATTAAATCGTGACAATATTCATTTTCTCTATGATAAGCAAGTTTCTTTCGCAACTACATTTGATGTTACAGCTTTACCTACTATTGTGATTTATGATAGACAAAAACAATTAATTGAAAAAATAAAAGGTCAAGTAAAAATTGATCACATTTTGAAGAAAATAAAATAAAAAATGACGAAATTAACTTCTATCGCAATGCTCACATGTTGGTACGGAGATTACCCGTGGTATTTCCCATATTTCATTCATTCTTGCATTTATAATCCAACAGTAGATTTTATAATAATCACCAACAATCAGGATACTATTCCAAACAAACCACAAAATGTTAAAATTGTTTACAAAACTCCTGATGAGATTCGCAATCTAGCTTCAGAAAAATTGGGATTTAAAGTAAATCTAGAATATCCTTATAAATTATGTGATTTCAAACCCGCATATGGTCTTGTTTTTTCAGAAATACTACAAGAATATGATTTTTGGGGTCATGGAGATATTGATATGGTCTATGGTAATATCAGAGAATTTATGACTGAAGAATTACTTTCAGAACACGATGTTATTAGCAGTCGTCACGATTTTATAACCGGTACATTTTGTTTATATCGAAATATCGAATTTACCAATACTTTGTTTATGCAAAGCAAAGATTATAAGATGGTTTTTAGCAGACCTGAACATTTTTGTTTTGACGAATGTAATTTCTTATTCTATGAACTGCAGAATGGAGCCTCAATATTTGATTTTCCAGAACGAATACAAAGCATGACTTATGTAGTTAAACAAGCCGAAAAAGAAGGCAAAATTAAAGCTTTCTTCGATTTTATAATTGTGGAGGGATTGCCTGGAGATGTAAAATGGGATAACGGAATTATTCTATACAAAAATGAATTTGAAGGAATGTATTATAATCTAATTCGATTAAAAAATGTTTGTAAAGATCATGTTGCACTAAATCCTATTCCAAACATTTTCTATTTCACACCAAACGATATTGTTAAAGATTAAATATAGTTTTTATAGCAACATTATTAATGATTTCAAAACACATTAAAAAAACCCATACTTTGCAACTCGACAGATCAGATTGTGGAGTTGCTTGTTTATTATCAATCATTAAATTTTATAATGGTAGTTACTCCCTTGAAAAGCTTCGAGAGTCAAGTGGCACAACCTCTCAGGGGACAACTATGCTTGGTTTGTATGAAGTAGCAAATAAGCTCGGTTTCGATGCTGAAGGATTTAATATTTCAATAGATATTTTAAAAGAGCATTACGAACCTGCCATTTTGCAAATCAAAACACAGAAAAATTTTGATCATTATGTAATTTGTTATGATTATGACAAAGAAAAAGGGTTTATAGTTGGTGATCCAGCTTTAGGGGTAAAATATGTATCAGAAAGACATCTAGAGCAATTATGGCAATCAAAGAATTGTCTTTATCTATCTCCAAATTCAAAATTTGTTACTGAAAAAGAAATAAAAAAAACTAAGCAAAAATACTTCATAAACTTACTTAGAGACGATTTTAAGTTATTAATAATTTCGACAATTATTGGTGTTTTTGTCGCCGGCCTAGGAATGGTAATGTCTATTTTTTCTCAAAAATTAATCGACGATATATTACCTTCAAATAATATAAAAAAATTAGTATCTGGAATTGCTCTATTATCTATTCTACTTTGCGCGAGAGTTGGCTTATCAATTTTAAGACAATATTTTTTAATACAGCAATCCAAAGATTTTAACAACCGAATAAATAACACCTTTTTTTCTTCCTTATTACAGCTCCCTAAACCTTTCTTTAACACAAGAAAAATAGGTGAATTAACTGCACGACTAAATGACACTCAACGAATACAAACCGTCATTAAAACTTTATCCAGTTCTTTAGTTATTGATACGCTAGTGGCAATTATTTCTTTACTATTTTTATTTTGTTATTCATGGCAATTAGGAACGATTTCCCTTTTAAGCTTACCTATCTACTTTTATATCATTTATAGAAACAACAAAAACATAATTCAGTCACAACTGGATGTTATGCAAAATTACGCCTTGACAGAGAGTAACTTCATCAATACAATTCAAGGCATTTCAACTATAAAAAACAATAATAAGCAACTCCTCTTTGACAAACTAAATCAAAATATTTTTTCCAGTTTCCAAGAAAAAATATTTAATCTAGGAAAAATAAATCTCTCTCTCTCATGGCAATCTGGATTCGCAAGTGTTTTATTTTTAACTGGTGTTCTTATTTATGCTTCTGTTCAGGTTTTTAATAAAGAAATTAAAATTGGAGAGCTAATGGCTATTTTAGGAATTGTAAGCACGCTGCTTCCTTCCATAGCAAATCTAGCGTTAATTTCAATTCCTGTAAATGAAGCTAAAATTGCTTTCAATAGAATGTATGAATTTGCATCAATCGAAAAAGAAAAGGAAGAAGGTTTAGAAATTTTTGAAATTAATAAAATTTCAATTCAAAACCTTTCTTTTAGATTTCCGGGTCGAAGTCTGCTATTTCATGATTTAAATATTGAAATTGAAAAAGGAAAATTTGTTGCTATTGTTGGAGAAAGTGGAAGTGGAAAAAGCACTCTTTGACAGATATTACAACGTTTTTATTCTTTTGAAAATGGAAGTATAACCGTAGACAATAGATATCAACTTTATGAAATTGGTCTAAAAAGCTATAGAGATTTATTAGGAGTGGTTCCTCAAGAAATTGCAATATTTAACGGAAACATTTTGGACAACATTTTACTAGGTTCATCGGATAGCCTTGAAAACGTGTTAGACTTTATTCGTAATTATAATTTTGAGTTTTATTTTAATCAATTACCACAGGGCTTAATGACCATTGTGGGAGAAGAAGGAATTAATCTGAGTGGTGGGCAAAAACAAATTGTAGCTTTAGCAAGAGCATTATACAAAAAACCTCAATTTCTAATTCTTGACGAAGCTACTTCGGCAATGGATAAAAAGACGGAAATGTTTACGATTCAATTACTTCAAAAAGTAAAAGCAAATTGTGCTATACTATTCATCTCACATCGTCTAAATAGCTTACAGAATATTGCTGATACAATTTATATCTTAGAGAATAATACAATTCTTAGATCTGGTAATCATAAAAAATTAATGGAAACTAAAAATTTTTATAGTTCATATTGGAATGAAAATCTTTAAATAATTAACAATGCCAATTTTAAAAAAAACTTTTATAATCATGTTTCTTGCAATCTGCATATGTTTTATCGTTTTGGGTATCTATGAAATTATAAATAGCGGATTTAAGACAGGAATGAAACTTTTAGGTCAATTCAATCCTATTGTAATTGGCTGTACCAGTTTTTTTCTAGTATACAAAAAATATTTTAGTAAAAAAGCAGTAGAATGATTGTAACTCACATTTAGAGTGCGAGAATTTTCTTTATTTTAGAAATCCTTTTGTGTATATTTACTTTTCAGATTAGATTTCATATATTATATTGAGATAAATACGATAGAAAATTTAGATTTTTTTTAAAACGATTTTTTAATCTAATATATGTTTCACCTACTTGATTATCAATAAACGACTCGTATATATGAAAAACAATTACGAACCTTCCGAAGAACAAAAAAACAGATTGGAAAAATGATCAAAACAACTGGATTTGGGGAATGTTTTATTATAATCCAAAAGACAAAGATCCTATTTTCCAAAAAGAATAATAGAATTTGGATGGCACGCCAATTATGGAAATCCTATTTTCATCATCGTTATCGCATTCATTGTTTTAATAATTTTGGCTGCAATTAAAAATAGCATATACTACAATTATTGAGTAGCAAAACTAAAATTTCCGACACCACAATTCCCAATTATAAATACTACTTTTGGCTTTTGAGAGTTTAAAGTATTATGCTGAAAAAATTACTGTTTTGGACGGTTTTCTTCTGGTTTTCTGCAGTTCAGGCGCAGGACACGGAATCGCTGTACAAAACCAAAAAAGTAATCGTTTCAAAAGATACCATTCGGTTAGAAAAAGTCAGTATTAATTCTGGATTTTTTCAACTTTTAAATACTAAAAACGAACCAATCGATTCTACTTTCTATAAAGTTGATTTCAAAAAAGGTTTTTTACTTTTAAATGAAAAATTCCAATCGGCTTCAGATACTTTAGTCGTCAATTATCTTCAATATCCCGATTTCTTGACCAAAGAATACAGCCTTTACAAAGCCGATCAAATTGTTAGTGACGACGTTGGAACCGAGAAATTATATCGAATCGACAATAATGCTAACGCCAAAAAAGTCACCCCTTTTGATGGTTTAAACACTTCCGGAAGTATTACCCGAGGTATTACGATCGGAAATAATCAGAGTACGGTTTTAAATTCTAATTTAGATTTACAAATTACCGGAAAGATTTCGGAGAAAGTAAGTCTAAGAGCTTCACTTCAGGACAGTAATATTCCGTTGCAAGATGGTGGTTATTCGCAAAAACTGGATCAGTTCGATAATATTTTCATGGAACTTTTTAGTGATGATTGGAACATTCGCGCAGGCGATGTGTTTTTAGAAAACAGAAAAACCCAATTTTTAAACTTCAATAAAAAGGTTCAGGGAATTTCTGCCAGTTTTGATTTTGATACCGGAAAAAGTAAAACCAATGTTTTTGCTTCGGTTGCTTTTGTGAAAGGTCAGTATGCCAAAAGCACATTTACAGGGCAAGAAGGAAATCAGGGTCCTTATAAATTAAAAGGTCAAAATGGCGAATTGTATGTGCTGGTTATTTCAGGTTCAGAGCGTGTTTACGTCAATGGTGTTTTGTTAAAGCGTGGCGAAAACAATGATTATGTTATTGATTATAATGCGGGAGAAATTGTTTTTACTTCGCTTTTCCCTATTAATTCTGAAATGCGCATCAATGTAGAATATCAATATTCTGAACGAAATTACAATCGCTTGGTGACGTATGCTGGCGCAACACACGAGAACAAAAACTGGAGTTTTGGCGGTTACATTTATTCTGAAAATGACATGAAAAATCAGCCATTACAGCAGAATCTTTCTCCAGAACAAGTTCAGATTTTAGCTCAGGCGGGCAATGACACTAATTTAATGAAAGCGCCTTCTGCATACGAAGACCAATATGCGGATAATAAAATTTTATATAAAAAGACATTTATAAATTCGGTTGAAATTTACGAATATTCGAATAATTCTGCTGATGTTTTATACAATGTGAGATTTAGTCTGGTTGGGGCAAATGCAGGAAATTATATCATTCAAAATAATAATTCTGTTGAACGCATTTATCAATATATTGAACCCGTAAATGGCATTTTACAAGGAAATTACGAACCCATCGTTCAGCTTGTTGCGCCAATCAAACTTCAGGTGGCGACCTTTTTAGGAAAATACAATCCGAATGAAAAGACTTTAGTCGATTTTGAAGTGGCTGTCAGTAATCATGATCAAAATTTATTTTCTGGAATTGATGATGCAAATAACGCAGGAATTGCTTTTAAAACCAATCTTAAAAAACGACTTTTTTCTAAAAGCTGGACTTTAGACGCTTTTGCCAATTATCAATATGTGCAGCAGGATTTTAAATCGGTTGAACGTTTGTATAATATTGAATTTAATCGCGATTGGAACTTAACCGGAACACTCCTCGGCAATCAAAGCCTTTTGGTTACCGGTTTTAATTTTGATTTATTTTCGAAAAAGAAAACTTCAAACATTGGTTTAGTGACTTATCAATTTGAAAAATTAGATTTTAGCGAAAGTTATTCTGGTTCTAGACACACGACAACGGCCTTATTCAAACTCAAAAACTGGACGATTGAAAATAATGGAAGTTTCCTAAATTCTGATGCCACCGCTTCGACTTCAAAATTTATTAGAAATCAAATTAGAACCAAATATCATTTCGGCAAAAACTGGGTTGGCGGAAGTTTGCAATTGGAAGATAATCAGGAGAAAGACAAAATTACCAATCAATTTTCTCTTTTAAGTCAGCGGTTTTCAGAATATGGAGTTTTTGCAGGGCGCGGTGACAGCACCAAAGTTTTTGTTGAAATTGGTTATTTGCAAAGAAGAAATGATAGTTTGCAAAACGGATTATTACAACACGTTAATAATTCGCAGACTTATTATTTAAAGTCAAAATTAATTCAAAATAAAACAACAGATCTAGCGGTTTATGCCAGTTACCGAAATTTAGATTTTACTGATTCGACCCGAAGAAATGAACCTTCATTAAATTCAAGAGTTTTATATAATGATCGCTTTTTTAATCAGTTAATGCAAATTGGAACGGCTTACGAAACCAGTTCGGGAACCATTGCACAACAAGAATTTACTTATGTAGAAGTTCCAACCGGACAAGGAGTTTACACCTGGAACGATTATAATGGAAACGGAATCAAGGAATTGGAAGAATTTGAAATTGCGATTTATCAGGATCAGGCGCGTTATGTTAGAATCTTTTTGCCGAATCAGGTTTACATTAAAACCAATCAGAATAAGTTTTCGCAGTCTTTAACTTTGAATCCGCTGCAATGGCAAAATGAAAAAGGATACAAAAAAGTGCTTTCCTATTTTTACAATCAGACGTCATTTATTTTGGATCGTAAGGTGAGAAATGAAGGAGAATTAGAACTTAATCCGTTCAGTTCTTCAGAAGAAAATATTCTGGGCCTAAATTCGAGTTTCAGAAACAGTTTATTCTACAATCGCGGACGCCAAAAACATTCTATAACTTATTCTTACCTTATTAATAAAGGAAAAAGTCTGCTTTCTATTGGTTCGCAAAATGTTGGAAATTATTCGCATCAACTTCAATATACACATCTTTATCAGAAAAGCTGGTTGTTTAATTTATTCACCAAAACCATTAAAACAGATTTGGTTTCAAAAGATTTTGCCGAGAAAAATTATGACATTAACGGTTGGCAAATTGCACCAAAAGTGAGTTATTTATTTTCTAAAAACACAAAATTGGATTTCTTTTATGAACTTCAAAACAAGAAAAACCAAATAGGAAATCTTGAAACTTTAGACCAAAACAGAATCGGAACTTCATTTTCTTATGCAGGAGAAAAGAAAGTTACCGTAAATGGCGAGTTTTCTTTTTATGAAAATAAATTTAATGGAAATGAATTTTCATCAGTTGGCTTTCAAATGCTAGAAGGGCTTCAGGCGGGATCGAATTTGGTTTGGAAACTGCTTCTGCAAAAGAACATTACCTCTTTTTTAGACGTAAATTTCAATTATCAGGGACGTAAAAGTGAGACAGGATCGACCATTCATACAGGAAATATTCAGCTTCGCGCATATTTTTAGCGGAATACGAAAAAGATTACAATAAATTATGTAATTTTAATCGAAATTTAAACATATAACCATTATGAAAAAATTATTATTGTTCTGTTTTATAGTTGTTTTCTCCTCTAATTTCTATGCACAGGAAGCAACTGCAAAAGCTGCAAAAAGCAAAACAGAAGCCACAGCTAAAAAAGCCAAATCGACTGCAGACAAAGCTTCGGCTGATGCAAAAAAAGAAGCGGCAAAATCTAAAAAAGCAGCAGATGATGCAAAAGAAGCTTCATCAAAAGCAAAAAAAGAAACGGCAGAAAAAGCTAAAAAAACTGCTGACAAAGAAGCAACAAAAGCAAAAGCCGACGCTAAAAAAGCAACTGCCGAATCTGACAAAGCTACAAAAGCAGCAGACAAAGCTAAAGCTGCCGCTAAGAAAGATGCTTCAACTGCAAAAAAATCTGCTACAAAAACTTTAAAAGAAACAAACGAAAAAGCACCAGCGGTTCCAGACAAAATTACTGGAGAATACAATGGTAAAAAAGTATATACTGGTCCAAGAGGCGGTAAATACTATATTAACAAAAATGGTAATAAAACGTATATTCAGGACTAAGCTACTAAGTTGCTAAGATACTAAGCTTCTGAGTTTTCCTAAAATGACTATTTAAAAACCGAACTTTTGTTCGGTTTTTTTGTTTACTGCAACTAAAATTAGAAATTTCCTTATTAAGGTCATTTCAAAAAATCCAAATCACTTAACATAGCGATAATCTTATTAGCAAAAAGTAACTATTTTTTTGAAATACACCTCGAAAATTCTAGTCTTTTATAAAATCTAGAGTTAATAATTTAGTAATGCCTTCGAAATAGCATCCAAAACATATTTCTTTATCTTCGTTTTTAAAACGTGTTAAAAATGAGTATTGATTATTCTGCGAATAAAACTATTTTAGTAGCTCCATTAAATTGGGGTCTGGGACATGCTACCCGATGCATTCCTATTATAAAGGCTCTTCAAGAGAATAATTATATCCCGATTATTGCTTCTGATGGTGTTGCATTGGCTTTATTACGAAAAGAATTTCCTTATATACAAACTCTAGAATTGCCTTCTTATCATATTGAATATGCGAAGAATGGTAAAAACTTTAAATGGAAGCTTATCAAAAACCTCCCTAAAATGATCACAGCTATTTTAGACGAGAAAAAAATGATAAACGGCTGGATCAAAAAACATGGTATTGACGGCATTATCTCTGATAATAGATTAGGAGTTTTCAGCAGAAAAATACCTTCTGTTTTTATGACGCATCAATTAAATGTTATGACAGGAAATACGACTTGGTTTACGAGCAAATGTCATCAATATTTCATAAAAAAATACAATCAATGCTGGGTTCCTGATACAAACGGAGCAGTAAATCTTACGGGAGATTTGGGACATCTAAAAGAGGATCATCTTAATCTAAAATATATTGGGCCGTTGAGCCGTATGAAGAAAAAGGAAACTCCGAAAGTGTATGATCTTATGATTATCTTATCAGGACCTGAACCTCAACGTACTTATTTAGATGAAAAATTACAGGAACAAGCGGCAAAATTTCCTGGAAAAGTTGTTTTTGTACAAGGACTTGTGGACAAAGCACAAGAGAAATGGGAAGTTGGAAATATTACGTATTACAACTTCATGAACTCGAAACAACTGGAACAAACTTTCAATGAAAGTGAATTTGTTCTATGTCGTTCTGGCTACACAACCGTAATGGATTTGGCAAAGTTGGGCAAAAAAGCATTTTTTATTCCGACGCCGGGTCAATACGAGCAAGAATATTTGGCGATAAAACTTCAGCAAGAAAATTTGGTTCCGTACGCACTGCAAGACGACTTTACCATTGAAGATTTATCTAAAGTAAAATCATTTAAAGGGCTGACACAGTTTAAAAATGATATTGATTGGGATTCTTTGTTTTCTGTTTTTGAAGATAAAACTGCTTAATCGAACGCGGATGACTCGGGTTGCAAAAGCAAACGCAGATAAAAACGGATTTTTCTAAGTTTAAATTGAAAAAGAAATCTGTTTTTATCCGCGTCTTCGCGAAAGCGAATCTGTTTTTATCTGCGTACTATATTTTAGAAGTTAAACTGGACTTGTAATCTTAAAACATTTCCTTTTTGTCTGTTTATTGGAAGTGCACTATCTTCAAAAGTTCGGTCTGCAATTACGTATGATGCTGTTAATTCAAAAGCTTTAATTGGCTGCCATTCTACACCCATTTCGTAATCTCTGACAACATAACTTCTGGCATCTTTTTCATATTTTTTTCCTCCGTCGTAATACTGAAATTTTGTGAAAGGATAAATATGTTGTTTTTTAATATCCCATTTGTAGTTTAGCAAAACGTAACCACCATTTAAATCTGTTTGGTCGACTGTATTAGTTGCAGTATTGTAGCGCGGTCCGGTTCCGATATTATATTCTGTTTGAATACCGAATGGTCTTGGGTATAAAACAAAAGTTGCCCCAACTCTCTGATCTTTTACATGTTGCGGATCATTTACAATAACTCCCGAAGAAATTTCTCCTGTAAAAGCCCATTTTCCTGTGTAAGCCTGAATTCCAGGTTCGATAATCTGGCTTCCGATTACGAAAGGATATGTTACTCTCGCAACTACATTTAAATCTCTGTTTCCGTCTAATTTGTTTGCAATCTGTCCGTTATAAACTCCTAAAGCGAAAACTCCAAAATCTCCTGAACCTTTGTAACCGTCTCTAACCAACATTGCAAAACGCTCTCTAATTTCGGCTGGAGCCCAGTAAAAAAACATTCCTAAATCACGCTCATTTTGTATCGCGCTGTTTATACCATCGGCACGATCTAAGGTAAGACGTTGCGAACTAGACTGCATATTTTCAAATCCGTATGGAATTTTACTTTGTCCGATACGAACTCTATATTCTTTTTTCTTGTCGAAAGAAAGATCAAAATATAAGTCGCGAATCTGCACGAAATTCTGAATTCCAGTACTTGGTGAACTGGCAAAATCGGGTTGAAAATAGAAGAAAACATTTGGGTGAACTTGTCCTGAAAAAACTAAACGAGCACGACGAATAAAAAGTCCGTTGTTTGATTTTGCATCTGGATCTGTAGAAGTTGTTCCCCAAGATTTATCACATTGGTCGCAAGAGACTTTATCGTTGGTAGAAAGTAAACCATTGTATCGAATTTGTGCATAACCTCTAAGAGAGATTCTGTCGTACCAATGCTCTTCTCCGCTCACTCCAGATTTTGTATCCGGAAGTTTTGCTTTATTGATAGAATCTAAAATACGAATTACTTCATTTTTTACATCTTGTTTATTTATTTCCTGCGCCTTGGCAACGCAAGTAATCACTAATAAAACTGCAACAATTATTTTTTTTACCATTTTTTCTGTAATTCCCTTAAATTCAGGATGCAAAGATGGTGCACCTGTGTTAAGAAATCATTAACCAGATGTTACTATAATAAAAATTTAATGTTACGGACGAAATCGCTATGTTTATTTATTGTTAAAACACACGTTTTACGCCTTTTAGCAAAAACGAAATTACATTTACTTAACTTCTGTTTTTGCGAATTTATGTGCTTTCTCAAGCGTAAAAGAGAACTCAGAACCAATTCCGAACTCACTTTCTACGTAAACCTTCTCTTTATGGGCTTCGATAATATGCTTTACAATGGCCAAACCTAAACCAGAACCACCTTCAGATCGGGTTCCGCTTTTATCAACTCTGTAAAAACGCTCAAAAAGTCTTGGAATATTTTGTTTTTCAACTCCTTCTCCATTATCACTAATACGAATTAAGACTTTTCTCTTTGTTAGATTTACAACTCCAACTTCGGTTAAACCTCCTTCTTTTCCGTATTTAATAGAATTGACAATCAGGTTTTCGAGAACTTGCTGAATTCTGTCCTGATCTCCTCGAATAATAACCGACTGAATATTTTTAGTTTCAAAAGCCAATTTGATTTTCTTTTTGTCTGCTTTCATTTCAAGCAATTCAAAAACATTCTGAATCAATTCGACAACATCAAAATCGGTCATATTCAAATCTAAATCGCCCGATTCTAATTTGGTTATCATATCCAAATCTTCAACAATATAAATGAGACGCTCTACTCCTTTTTCGGCGCGTTTTAAATATTTCTTTCTGATATTTTTATCGTCCATTGCGCCGTCTAGCAAAGTCGACACATAACCTTGAACGGTAAATAATGGTGTTTTTAATTCGTGTGACACGTTACCTAGAAACTCTCTTCTGTATTGCTCACGAATTTCGAGCATTTCGATTTCCAGTTTTTTATCTGTGGCAAACTTTTTTACTTCACGCGAAAGCGTTTCCATATCGGTATTAATGGGCTGATTGATTAATGTTGTTGATTCTAATAACGAAACCTCATCGTAAATTTTCTTTACTCGTCTGTAAATAAATCGTTCTACACGATATTGTAAAACCAAAAAAGAGAATACATAAATGACAATAATGAAAATTATTCCAAATGCAACTTGATGCTTTAATTGATCTTTATAAAACAAAGACATCAGCATTAAGACGAATGCGGTTGCAAACAGACTTATATACAATGCCGATTTTATAGCAAATTTGTAGGTTTTTTTAAAATTGATTTTCATTGAAAAAATTAAACCATTAAGAAATTAAGAAAAAATAAGTTTTGTTTTTGAGTTGTATTCTTTTGAGTAAATCAAAAAACAAAAAATGATTAACTCAAAAAACCATATAAGATAATGAAGGTTTACGCTTCAATTCTTATATGGTTTAAATGTATTGAATATTTTAAGATGATTTGAATATATTTAATTTACTAAAATTCAAGTTCCAACACCTTAGCCTCGAAGCTTCGGGATAGCAACTCAGAAACTCAGCATCTTAAATATTAAACTTCAAATTTATAACCAACTCCTTTTATAGTTTTGAAAAGGTCTTCTCCTATTTTTTCGCGTAATTTTCTGATATGAACGTCAATTGTTCTTCCTCCAACTACCACTTCGTTACCCCAAACTTTATCAAGTATTTCGTCTCTTTTAAAAACTTTCCCTGGTTTCGAAGCCAATAGGTAAAATAATTCGAATTCTTTTCTTGGCAAAGCAATTTCTACGTTGCCTTTTATGATTTTATATTCTTCGCGATTAATCTCGATTCCGCCCACATTCAAAGTATCAGAAACAACCTCTTGTTCTTTTAACCTTCTTAACAGCGCCTTTACTTTAGACACTAATAATTTTGGTTTGATTGGCTTTGTAATATAATCGTCAGCACCCGCGTCAAAACCAGCAACTTGCGAATAATCTTCACTTCTTGCAGTAAGAAATGTTATGATAACATTATTTAATTCAGGAATTTTTCTAATATGCTCGCAAGCTTCCATTCCGTCCATCTCTGCCATCATCACGTCCATAATGATTAATTCTGGCAGCTCTTTCTGCGCCTTTGCTATCGCATCTTTTCCATTAGATGCCGTAACAATCTGGTAGCCTTCCTGAGCAAGGTTATAGCCAACGATTTCTAAGATATCTGGTTCGTCGTCAACTAATAAAATCTTAGTTTGTGTTTTTTTCATAAATAGCAAAAATTGAGATTTTTATATCGAATTTTTATTGTTTGACATTCGATACTTCTTATTTCACAGGGTAAATATACTAACAAAAGAACCTTTAAAAAATGGTGTTAACCGTAATTTAATCTCGTAACAATTTGATAATCTTAACAACACAAAATCATAACAAGTCGGTAACATGGACTTTACAGCGTGGGTCTTTCTTTGCACAAAAATAAATTAAACACAACACTGAAATGAAATTCAATTTAAGATTCCTCTTTATTGCATTATTTATCTGCACGATTTCGATCGCGCAAAACAAAGGTACAATTTCCGGAGTTCTAACTGACAAAGATGCGAACAACCAATCTTTACCTTTTGCAAATGTACTCATTAAAGGTACGAATATTAACGTAAATACTGACGTTGACGGAAAATATTCCTTGAGCGTAAATCCTGGAAATTATACTTTAATTTTTAGCTTCCTTGGATATGAATCTGTAGAAGCTCCAGTTGCCGTAAAAGCAAACGAAACTGTAGTGATAAATCAGGCTCTTACTTCTGGAAGTTATACGCTAAAAGATGTTGTTGTACAAGCAACAGCAGTAAGCAAGCAAAAAGAAACTGCGCTTCTTTTAGAACAAAAAAACGCTGTAGATATTAAGCAAACTATCGGCGCACAAGAACTTTCTAGAAAAGGTGTGGGAGACGTAGCAGCTGCCGTAGTAAAAACATCGGGAGTTTCTAAACAAGAAGGAAGCAACAACGTATACGTAAGGGGATTGGGCGACCGTTACAATTCTACTTCGATGAACGGACTTCCGATGCCATCAAATGATCCGGAAAGAAAAAATATTGCACTTGATTTATTCTCAACTGATATTGTTGAATATATTTCAATCGACAAATCTTACACTTCAAAAATGTATGGAGATTTTGCGGGAGGAAATGTAGATATCGTTTCTAAAGATTACCGCGGAAAAGGCATGTTTGAAATTTCTTTAGGTTCTAAAGTTAACACAAACGCTTTACAGCAATCTGGAAACTTTTTACTACAACAAGGTCCTACTAAAACCGGATTTGTTTCTTATGGAGTTCCATCAAATGCTTTGACAGGATATAATTTCGAAAACAGTTTAAATCCAACTAAAGAAGCTCCATACGCTGGAAGTTTCAACTTAAAAGCGGGTAAAACTTTTAATATTGGTGAAGAAGGAAAATTAAGTCTTTTCGGAACTGCAAGTTTCAGCAATGGTTACGAATTTAGAGAAGGATTAAGCCAAAGTGTTAACGCACAAGGAGCTGAGTTAAGATCTTTTCAAGAACAAAAATATACTTATACTACCAACTCTACAGGAATGTTTAATGCAAATTACCGCTTAAACAAAAAACATAAAATTGGTTATAACTTTTTGTTTGTTAATTCATCTGAACAAACTAGGGATAACTATTTTGGTAGCGACAGAGATTTTGATAATGATGATGCTGACCTTTTGGTTCAAAGAGGAACGTTTACACAAAATACTGTGTTCATTAATCAACTTTTAGGGAATCATAAAATAACTGATAAAATTGACTTTGACTGGGGAGTTTCATACAACACAGTAAAAGGTGATATGCCAGACAGAACCCAAAACAAAATGTTCTTAGATCGCGCAACTGGGATTTACACAATTGCTCAAACAACAATTACAGATAACCAAAGATATTACCAAAACCTAAAAGAAGACGAAACAGCAGCTAATCTTGCTTTAAGTTATAAATTAGGAGATAACGAAGATGGTAAATCTAAAGGAAAAATCGTTGCAGGTTATAACGGAAAATTTAAGAAACGTGATTTCGAAGCTCTTCAATTTAACTTTTCAGTTACTGGACAAGGACAAAATATACCAGTTATGCCAAATAACTTAGACGCTTTCTTTAATCAGCAAAATTATGCTAATGGCACATTTGGAATTAGTGCTTTCGCAGGAATGACTCCACAAACTTACAATGGTGAGCAAGATATACACGCAGGATTTGGTAATTTCGAATATACATTTGCTAATAAATTAAGCTTAGTTGCAGGAATTAGATATGAGAAAATCTCTCAAATGGTTACCTGGAGAACACAGCTTGATGCAAGCGGCGGAAGAAACACATTTGATAGAAATGAATTTTTACCAAGTCTTGTCTTAAAGTATGAATTGAACGAAAAACAAAATCTTCGTTTAGCTGCAAGTAAGACTTACACATTACCACAATTTAAAGAGCGTGCATTGTTTATCTACGAAGATGTAATGGAAACTAAAATTGGTAACCCTTACTTATACCCTTCTCAAAACTACAATTTAGACTTAAAATGGGAAATGTTCCCAAAAAGTGATGAATTATTCTCTGTTACTGCTTTCGGAAAATACATCCTTGATCCTATCAACGAGGTTGTAATCGCTTCTGCATCAAATGATATTTCTTGGGTAAATATTGGAGACAAAGGTTATGCATATGGAGTTGAGTTAGAAGCAAGAAAAAATCTTTTAGAAATTGATAGCGAATTTACAAACAAACTTTCTTTCGGGTTTAATGCTTCATTAATGAAAACAAATCAGGATATCGATTCTGATAAAGTTAGAAGAGAAACCAACAGTACTTTAAACATCAGTCTTACTGATACAAGTTCTGGATTTACAGGAGCTTCTGATTTAATTCTAAATGCAGATTTATCTTATACTAAAAACTGGAAAAGTGATTCTGGAATTACAGCAACATTAGCATACAATCACTATTCTGATAAACTATATGCAATTGGTGCTTTGGGAAAAGGAAATTTAGTAGACAAATCTATGGGTTCTTTGGATCTTATTTTGAAAACTAAAATCAACAAAAGCCTTGGACTTGATTTTGGAGCAAGAAATTTATTAAATCCGGAATTCAAAAGAGTGCAGGAAAATGCTGGCGGAGACGTTTTGGTATTCAACTATAAAAAAGGAATAACATTTGGTTTAGGAATGAACTATCAGTTCTAAAAACAAAAGGAAAACTTGGTCACAATTCCTTAACATTCCTTTAAAAAACATATAACAAATACATTACAGCGACTTAACATTCGTTCGGTCATAAGTTCTAATCTTTGCATAAACACAAACTAATTAAAAAAGTAATGAAAAAAACGATTTCAACAATTTTAGGCTTAGCAGCTTTATCACTTGTAACAATTACAACGTCTTGCTCAAGTGAGAACGAACCAAACACTGGAGGTAGTAGTTCTTCTTTCGTATTAACTAGAGACAATCTTCAAGGAGAAATTAATGACGGAGAGGTAATCTTAGAATCAGGAACTTATAAACTTACAGGAAAATTAGTTGTAAAAGCAAACGCAAAACTTACAATTAAGCCAGGAGTAGTAATCGAAGCTACTACATTAGATCCGAACAAAGTAGAATCTATCAGATATATTGCTATCTCTCAAGGAGGAAAAATTGATGTTCAAGGTACCGCTACAAGCCCAGTTATCATGACATCTACTGCTACAAAACCAGGATCTTGGGGAGGTTTAGTACTTTGCGGAAAAGCACCTATCAACTCTGGAGCAACTGCTTCTGCTGAAGTTTCTGACTTACCATACGGTGGTACTGACGCTAATGACAACTCAGGTTCAATTAAATATTTAAGAGTTGAATATCCTGGTTACGCTTACAACACAAGTAAAGAATTCAACGGTATTTCTTTCTTCGGAGTTGGTAAAGGAACTGTTATTGATTATGTTCAAATTTTCGAAAGCTCTGATGACGGATTCGAATGGTTTGGTGGAACTGTTAACGCAACTCACCTAGTTGTATCTAACAAAGACGCTGCAAACGTTGGTGATGATTTATTTGACTGGACTGAAGGATGGAATGGAACTGCTGAAAACTGGTACGGAATCAGAACAAACGCTGGTAACAGAGGTATTGAGGCTGACAACAACGCTAACAACAACTTGGCTACTCCAATTTCTTTCCCAACAATCAAAAACCTTACTTTAGTTGGTTTCGGATCAACTGATACAAGTTCAGAATCTCAAGCTTTCAAATTGAGAGTTGGTACAAAAGGTAAATTTGACAACGTTGTATTAAAAGGATGGAAAACTGGATTTGACGTTCAACACGACGAAAGCATCGGATACGCTGGAACTGATTTATTAGCTACTAACGTTAAATTCGAAGATGTAACTACAAAATCTAAAGGAACAACAACTGCTGGATTAGCTGTTGATGTAGCTAAAGTTTTTACAGAATCTGCAACTGCAACTGGAGCAGGAAACGGATCAGGAGTTCCAACTTGGACTGTTGGATGGACAAAAGGTCTATAATCTTATAAAACATAAAATATTTAAAAAAGGTTCTAATAAAATTAGAGCCTTTTTTTTTGCCAGCACTTGTCTTTATTGAAAATTTTTGTAAAGAGTTAGATTACAAAATGTTAAAAACACCCTAAATCATAGTGATGTTTTTTTTTGGCGCACTTTTTGTAATTTTTTTTGTATATTTACAATAACTAAATTATTGCGATGGCAAAAAACTACTTTTATATTATTTTCTTATTGGCTTTTTTCTTAACTGTAACTACCGCTTCAGCGCAGGACAGCAAGCAATCACCAAAAACTCAAGAGATGACTTCAATTGAGGGACTAAGCTTGTACCCTAACCCGGTTACAAATGGAAAAGTCTTCATCTCAACTAAGAACGATCTAGAGAAGGAAATTATTGTGTTTGACATTTTAGGAAAAAAAGTGCTTCAGGCACATATAGCTTCAAGAGAATTAAATGTCTCAGAATTACCTCCTGGAGTGTACATCATTAAAATCAACGAACAAAACGCTTCGGCAACCCGAAAACTCATTATAAGATAAAAAAAGCTCCTTTGGAGCTTTTTTTAGTTTTCAGTCGCAGTGGCAGTTTTCAGTTCCAAACTTTGCAGAATAGTTTGAATTGAAACCGAGACTGAAAACTGAGACTGAAAACTGAGACTGAAAACCGAGACTGAAAACCGAAACCGAAAAGTAAAAAACAATATCTTTGCAAAAAAAAGTTTTGATCACAGCCAGCGATATATTTACCATTTCGAGTCAGAAACAATTTGAAAAAATAGCCTTAAAAGTGTTTCGTTTTCAGCACGAAAACAATAAAGTCTATCGTGATTTTTGTGATTTTTTGAAAGTCAATCCGCAGCAGGTAAAATCGCTGCAGCAAATTCCTTTTTTACCCATTCAGTTTTTTAAAAGTCATGATGTAGTTTCAAATACAGATACTGCGCAAGTAACTTTTACCAGCAGCGGAACTACCGGAATGATTACAAGCCGCCATTTAGTGACCGATGTTTCCCTATACGAGGAAAGTTACCGCAACGGATTTTCTCAGTTTTACGGCAATATTGAAGATTATGTGGTTTTAGCCCTTTTACCCTCCTATCTAGAACGCGAAGGCTCGTCATTGATTTATATGGTAGAAGATTTAATAAAACTCTCCAATCACCCCGAAAGTGGGTTTTATCTCCACAATCATGACGACTTGATTAAAAAGCTTCTTGAATTAGAAGAAGCGGGTCAAAATGTAATTTTAATTGGTGTGACTTACGCTTTATTAGATTTAATCGAAAAACACTCTTTCAATCTTCAGAATACCATTATCATGGAAACTGGCGGAATGAAAGGAAAACGCAAAGAAATGATTCGCGAAGAATTACACGAACAGCTTTGCAAAGGTTTTGGCGTCTCATCTATTCACTCCGAATACGGAATGACCGAACTTTTAGGGCAAGCCTACTCTTTAGGTGAAGGTATTTTTGAATGTCCATCTTGGATGAATATCTTAATTCGTGATCCGGAAGATGCTCTCACTTACGTGAATGATGGAAAAACAGGCGGAATCAATGTGATTGATTTAGCCAATATAAACTCCTGCTCTTTTATTGCTACGCAAGATTTAGGCAAAAAAAATCCCAACAACTCTTTTGAAGTGTTGGGACGTTTTGATAATTCTGATATTCGTGGCTGTAATTTGATGGTGCTTTAATTTAGATCTTTTATTTTTAACTAGATAGAATCTTACTCAATTTATTAACACATAAATAATATAAAAAAAATACTACAATTGCATTTAAAATATACTTTTAATCTAAATTTTAAATATAATTAGTATGAAAAAAATTACCTTTTTACTCTTGCTTAGTTTTATAAACTTAACAGCATGCTCACAAAATCCGAATTATAGATATCACGAATTACAGGATTTAGGCACAACAATAGAATGGGCCATTTCAATTGAATGTACTCACCACTTCCAACCTTTAAGAGTTCTGGATGTTAATCTAAAACAAAACTTCAAATTAGAAGTTGGTAAAATTTACAAAGTAGACTTAGGATTATCCGGAAATTATGGAACAAGATATTACAAAGTAACCTATGCTGGAGATACAGGTGTTGACAAAGGAGATGAACTTGATGCTCCTCCTAATTTTGGTTCTCCAATTACTGATTTATGCAATTCTTTATCTTGGAAATATATCAGGCCAATATTATTAGGGTCAACTGTACAAGAAGCACAAAGCAACTATTGTACAAATTTAACAGCAAATACTACTAGAGAAAAAGTAAACATTAAAATCACTCAATCTTTAGCCGTGGGAAGTGTTTATTTTATGGATTTTGGAAAAGGTCCAAATTATTATTTAATAGATGGATCAAGTCCAGAAAATGGCGATGCCGATTATGAATTTGACCCTACACTTAATAACGCCGTTTTTTCCCCTGCAACATTAAATTGTCCCAAACCAGATTTACAAGCTAACGCTGTAGACTGCGGAAATGCAACAATTGCTCCTGGAACTACTTTCAAAGCAGTTTATTCACTTAAAAACATTGGAGGTAGAGCATTTTCACCATCTCACTGCTTAATTTACTTCTCTAAAGGCAATGCAACTCTAAGCGCTGATGATATATTAATCAAAGACATCACTTTAGACCCGCTAAATCCTAATGAAATTAAATACGGAACACCATCGATAACTATTCCTGCAAATATTAGTGGTGGTATTTACTATGCGATTATGCAACTTGTTAATAGTGAAGAGACAAATACTGGAAACAACATCGTTTCGTCTACATCGTCATTTATTATTAACCAAACAACGACACCAACAGGAAAACCAGATTTAGCTATCGATCCAACTAACACGATTATTTTTAGTAATTGTTTTGATTGCAGTGCAGCTTTAAGTGATTTAGGAAGCAAAAGACACACAATAAACAATCAATCTGGAATTATGAATTTACAAGTAATAACTGTTAAAAATATAGGAAGCGCTGCCTCAACTCCTTCTACTCTTCAGTTTTATTTGTCTTCAGACGGTGTTCTTGATTCGGCTGATATCAAATCTACAGCTGGCGCAGTCTCAATAGGTGCAATAAACCCTGGAGCTTCAATTTCTGTATCTAGATCAATTTTCTCTTCTGATTTTGGAGGTCTAACAGTTACAGGAAACAGAAACATTCTTATCTCAGTTGATGATTCTAAAACAAACGCTGAAGCAAATGAAAATAATAATGTAACGCCTATACCTGTAACTTTCGTTAATCCGTTTGCAAGAACAGCACAAGCAAACTCAGACACAGAAGAAGTTACTCAATCATACACTATCAATGTTTATAATTTTGATGGGCAAAAAGTATTGACAAAAGAAGTTAATTCAAAAGAACAAGAGGATAGATCTCTCGATAATTTAAAAACTGGAATTTACATCATCAAATCAAAAGGTGAAACGAGAAAAGTTCTAAAAAAATAATTATTACTTATTATAAAAAGAAAGGCATCCTGTTTTTTAGGATGCCTTTCTTTTTTCAAATCAAAAATATTTTGTTTCCGAAGTTATACAACACGAATCACAAAGTAATTTTTCTTTCCACTTTGCAACAACACAAACTGATTATTAATTAAATCATTTGCAGTTAAAACAAAATCTTCTTTTATTTTTTCTCTGTTTACAGAAATTGAATTTGCAGTTAAAGCACGTCTCGCTTCGCCGTTAGATTTAAAGAAACCTGTTTTTTCGTTTAAAACGTTGATAATTTCCAATCCATTTTCTAAGTCAGCTTTTGGGATTTCAGCTTGAGGAACTCCATCAAAAACTTCCAGGAACGTTTTCTCATCCAATTTTTTCAAATCTTCAGCAGTTGAATTTCCGAACAAAATATTTGAAGCCTGAATTGCTTTTTCTAATTCCTCTTCACTGTGAACAAAAACAGTAATTACCTCAGCCAATTTCTTTTGTAAAACTCTTAAATGCGGAGCCGTTTTATGTTCTTCGATTAACGCATCAATCGTTTCCTTATCTAAAAAAGTAAAAATTTTGATATATTTTTCAGCGTCGACATCGGTTGTATTTACCCAAAATTGGTAAAATTTATATACCGAAGTTTTATCAGCATCCAACCAAACATTTCCACCTTCAGATTTTCCAAATTTAGATCCGTCTGCTTTTGTAATTAAAGGCGTTGTTAAGGCGTATGCTTTCGCATTTTCTCCACCCATTCTGCGCACTAATTCTGTACCTGTGGTGATATTACCCCATTGATCAGAACCACCCATTTGCAAAATACAATTGTTGTTTTTATATAAATGATAAAAATCGTAACCTTGAATTAATTGATAAGTAAACTCTGTAAAAGACATTCCTTCTCCTTCTCCGTTAATTCTTTTCTTAACAGAATCTTTCGCCATCATGTAATTAACAGTAATTCTTTTTCCAACTTCACGCGCAAAATCGATAAAAGAGAATTCCTTCATCCAATCGTAGTTATTTACCATTACTGGTGCATTTTCTTCGTTTGAATTGAAATCTAAGAAACGAGACAAGACGCTTTTAATTCCTGCAACGTTTTTAGCCAAAGCTACTTCATCAAGTAGATTTCTTTCATCAGATTTACCAGAAGGATCTCCAATCATTCCTGTTGCGCCACCTACTAAAGCAACCGGTTTATGACCGAAATTCTTTAAGTGAACCAACAAAATAATCTGAACCATACTTCCGATGTGCAGTGAATCTGCAGTTGGATCAAAACCGATATAGGCAGTGGTTGCTTCTTTTAGCAATTGTTCTTCCGTTCCAGGCATACTATCATGGTATAGCCCGCGCCATTTTAATTCTTCAACTAGATTCTTCATTTTTATAAAATAATTTGCGCAAATATAATCAATGGTAATGGCAATGTCAAAAAAACAATGGCAATGTCAATATCAAAAACTTCTGCCACTAAGACACAAAAATTAAAACAAAAACTTTGCGTCTTAGTGTCTTTGTGGCAAAAAAACAAAAACTTATCTTTACAACATGATATTAGTAACTGGAGGAACTGGTTTGGTTGGCGCACATTTATTGCTTCATTTAATTGAGAATGGAGAAAATGTTCGGGCTATTTACAGAACTAAAAACAACATTCAGAAAACAAAATCGGTTTTTGACATTTATAAGAAAACTAATTTGTTTGAAAAAATCAATTGGCTTGAAGCCGATATTTTAGACGTTCCTTCACTCGAAATTGCTTTTATCGACATCACTCAAGTTTATCATTGTGCAGCGCTTATTTCATTCGATCCAAAAGACGAAGAAAAACTTCGAAAAACCAATATCGAAGGAACTGCCAATATGGTTAATTTTTCGATTGCAAAAGATGTCCAAAAGTTCTGTTTTATAAGTTCGATTGCGGCTTTAGGTGATATTGCTCCGCATGAAACCTACATTACTGAAGAAACTGACTGGAATCCTGAAAAACCGCACAGCGATTATGCTATTTCTAAATATGGTGCAGAAATGGAAGTTTGGCGCGCGCAACAAGAGGGCTTAAACATTATTATTGTAAATCCGGGAGTTATTTTAGCTCCGATTCCGATGATGGATATTTTCCCAGAGGGAAGCAACGAAATTTACAAAAAGGTTTCCGACGGACTTTCTTTCTACACGCTCGGCAGCACTGGTTTTATTTCTATTGATGATGTAGTGAAAACAACTTTTGAATTAATTAAAAGTGAAATTAAAAACGAACGTTTTACACTTATTTCAGAGAATATTGTTTTCAGAAAAATTTTGAATACTATCGCAGATACACTGCAACTAAAAAGACCGCACATTCATGCAAAACCATTTTTCATGAATTTATTATGGCCTTCTGATGCTGTGTTTTCAACTTTGTTTTTCAGAAAAAGAAGTATTACAAAAGCAACCGCAAAAGCTTCTTATTCAACAAATTTGTATAGCAATGAAAAAATAAAAACCGCTCTAGGAACGGTTTTTAATGATATTCATCAATATATTAAAGATAGTTCTAAACTATAATTATTTTCTGCGCTGCATTTGAATTCTTTTAATAGAATCCATATTAATTTTTCTACCGACTTTTTTTACAGAATCTTTTGAATCTTCTTTCAAGTCCTGTTTCAAGTTGTTCTTTTGTGCTTTAGCAGCTTTCTTCTCATCGATTTTAGCCAAAGAATCTGCCGCCCTTTGATTTACAGCTATTTTTTTGCTGACTTGATCAAACATTTCTTTATACGTTTCATAATCAGAAGCATAATAGATATTATTCTGAGCAAACTGAAGACTGTCTACTTTATACTTTTTCTGAATAAATTTGATCACATTACTATCCATCGAATCTAAAGACAATGGTTTTTGATATCGAATTGCTTCCAAAAGCGATAAATCATACATAATATCAACCATTTTTTCTTTCTCGATAAGTTTTGCAGGCTGTTTTACCAACTCTTTTTTACAACTTACAGAAAGAACCAAAACCAATATTATTACTATAAAATTCTTCATAGTTACTTTTTATCTGTCAAACAATAATCTTTTTCCGGGTCTAACATCTTTTACTTTAAAGTTGTTGTACACCAGTTCTCCATTCACGAAAGTGTGCGTAATTCTCGATTTGAAAGTAAAATTTTCAAAAGGAGACCATCCGCATTTGTATAAAATATTTTCGGGTTTCACACTCCAAGGCAAACTTGGATTTACGATAACCAAATCGGCGTGATAACCTTCTTTAATAAATCCTCTTTTTTCTATTTTGAAAATCTTAGCTGGATTATGACACATTTTCTCCACAATTTTCTCCACGCTGATTTTCCCTTGATGATGCGCTTCGAACATCGCTACAACTGCGTGCTGTACAAGTGGTCCTCCAGAAGGCGCATTCAAATAAGACTGCATTTTTTCTTCTTTTGTATGAGGCGCGTGATCTGTTGCAATAACATCAATTCGGCCGTCATTTAAAGCTTTCCAAAGTTCTGCACGATCTTCGGCAGTCTTAACCGCAGGATTCCATTTAATGAAATTTCCTTTTGTTTTATAATCCTCATCTGTAAACCAAAGATGGTGTACACAAACCTCAGCGGTAATTTTTTTATCTTCTAATGGAATTTTATTTGTAAACAATTCCATCTCTTTCGCAGTAGAAAGATGGAAAATATGCAATCTTGCACCAGTTTTTTTGGCCAAAGCCACCGCTTTTGACGAAGAAATATAACACGCTTCTGCGCTACGTATTAAATTATGCGCCGTTACCGGCACATCATCTCCGTACTGCTCTTTAAAAGCGGCAAGATTATTTTTAATGGTAGTTTCGTCTTCACAGTGAACTGCGATTAACATTGGCGTGCTAGAAAAAATTCTTTCCAAAACCGCTTCATTATCCACTAACATATTTCCCGTAGATGAACCTAAGAAAATCTTGATTCCGGCAACATTTTTTGGATTCGTTTTTAAAACTTCATCCAAATTATCGTTTGTCGCGCCCATCATAAACGAATAATTCGCAAATGATTTTTGAGCTGCAATATCATATTTATCTTGTAAAATTTCCTGAGTAACTGCATTCGGAACCGTATTGGGCTGTTCGATAAAAGAAGTGATTCCGCCCGCAACAGCTGCCCGAGATTCCGATTCGATATCTCCTTTATGCGTTAATCCAGGTTCTCTAAAATGCACTTGATCGTCAATTGCGCCCGGCATTAAATAACTACCTTCGGCATCGATAACTTTACAATCTGAACTTTTTAATGAAATGCTATCAGCAATTTCAACAATCAAATCGTTTTCAATTAATACATCACCTTCAAAAATTGTCCCTTCGTTTACAATTTTGGCGTTTTTTATTAGGATCCTGTTCATCGTGTTTGGTTTATAATGAATTGACTAATTTTCTTAATCTAAGCGAAATTACACCAAGAATAGCTTCTTTAATAATAGCATTGCTCATTTTAGAAACTCCTTTTGTTCTATCTGTAAAAATAATTGGGACTTCGGTAATTTGAAATTTGCTGCAGTAGGTTCTGTATTTCATTTCAATTTGAAACGCATATCCAACAAACTTTATTTTATTTAAATTGATTTTCTCCAGAACTTCTCTTTTGTAACATACAAAACCTGCAGTTGCATCATGAATTTTCATTCCGGTAATAAATTTAACGTAAACCGATGCAAAATAAGACATCAAAACACGGCTTAAAGGCCAGTTAACCACATTTACCCCCGTTACATAACGAGAACCAATGGCTAAATCGGCACCCCCAAAATGACAGGCATCGTATAATTTTTCTAAATCGTTTGGATTATGCGAAAAGTCGGCATCCATTTCAAAAATAAACTGGTATTCACGTGCCAAAGCCCATTTAAAGCCATGAACATAGGCCGTTCCCAATCCAGATTTTTTAGCTCTTTGCTCTAAAAAAAGTCTTCCCGAAAATTCTTCCTGCAATGCAATTACTTTATTTGCAGTATGGTCGGGAGAATTATCATCAATAATCAGCAAATGAAAAGATTTATGCTGTGAAAGTACGGCTCTTACTATACTTTCTATATTTTCAATTTCGTTATAAGTGGGAATTATGACAATACTATCATTCATTTTTTCATGGTAATTTCACCGCAAAAGTAAACTTTTTAAAGCATTTGATTCATAATAAATATATAATAAAAGTATTGCATCAAAAAATTACTAATTTTGTAGCGCTATGATTGAACAACTTCAACCTCGAATTCTGGAAAACAAAGACTGGGCAACACTTTTGTTTGTGTTGACTTTTGCTGTTGTTGCCATGACAAAATCTGCTTACGAAACTAGATTCAGTGAGTTTAGTAAACTTATTTTTTCTGATAAATATGCTAAAATTTATCGTGACAACAATCACTTAAAAAGCAGCTTTACTGTTGGTTTGTTTTTTGTGCAGGTTATCTCGTATGCCTTTTTCATTTTGCTTACGATGCATATTTTTTCAGAAAACCCAAAAACAGGAACTTTTTCGGTTTTAAAGACAGACTGGATTTTGTTTATTCGGATAGCAACTTTTCTTCTTTATTTCATTTTAGGAAAATATTTAATCGAAAAAATTGTAGCGACTTCCTTCAATATTGATGAGTTTGTAGAATTATTTAACTTACAAAAAGTCACTTACAGAACATATATTGGCGTTTTAATCCTTCCAATCAACGCTATTTTGTTCTATTACAGCAATATTCCAAAAATTGTACCGCTAGCAATCATAGGTATTTCGCTGTGTATTAGCGTATACTCTTACTTTATTTCAATTAAAACATATCAAAACGCAATTATCGGTAAGTTATTTTATTTTATTTTGTATCTTTGCGCTCTTGAAATAGCCCCTTATTATTTTCTTTATTATTGGATGACAAAAGGGAGTGCTTAGAAAATGTTTATAATATGAAAGTGAAAACAATTTTGGTGTCACAGCCTGAACCTAAAGTGGAGAATTCTCCTTACTTTGAGCTCCAACAAAAACACAAAATAAAAATTGATTTCAGACCATTTATTCATGTGGAAGGGGTTAGCGCAAAAGAGATTCGATTACAAAAAATCGATCTTAATCATTACACTGCGATCATTTTAACAAGTAGAAATGCTGTAGATCATTTTTTTAGAGTTGCTGATGAAATGCGTTACAAAGTTCCCGAAGGATTGAAATATTTCTGTCAATCTGAGGCTGTTGCGTTTTACCTTCAAAAGTACGTTGTGTACAGAAAACGTAAAATTTACGTTGGAGCAAAAGATTTTGCAGATTTATCTCCGCTAATTAAGAAGTATAAAGACGAAAAGTTTTTACTTCCAGCATCTGATCAATTAAACGCAGATGCTCCTGTAACACTAAACAATCTTAAAGTAGATTGGGCACAGGCTGTTTTTTATAAAACTGTAATGAGTGATTTATCTGATTTAGCAGACGTTTATTATGACGTTCTTGCTTTCTTCAGTCCAACTGGAATTAAATCTTTGTTTAAAAACTTCCCAGATTTTAAACAAAATGATACCAGAATTGCTGTTTTTGGAAGTACAACTCAAAAAGAAGCTTTAGACCATGGTTTAAGAATTGACATTCTGGCTCCAACTCCTGAAACTCCTTCTATGACAATGGCTTTAGAAAAATATGTTGCCGAAGCAAACAAAGGAAAATAAAAACTGAGAATATTAAAATATTTAAATTCCAAATTCCAAACTAATCACTTGGAGTTTGGATTTTTTTTTGACCTCCATACTGTAAACCCGAGGTTGAAACCTTGGGCTATGTTTTGAACAAGATTGAAAAGTTGGAATTTGGAATTTCATTATTATTGATTTTTTTTTCAAATCACAATTCCGTTCCAACATTTGGAATTTGGAATTTCAATATTAGAATTTGATTTTGGAATTACATTTTAATTTTTTGAATTTCCTTTTTCAGAGCAATTTAACTACATTTGATTTCTATTCTAAACCCAAATCACAAAAAATAGTTTCAAATTGTAAGTTATGAAAATCAACTCCCTCGTAATTGAAATTGACGGAATCGACAAAGAAATTCTCCGCTACTTAATGGATGACGCCCGAAAACCAATTCTGCAAATCGCCAATAAAATCGGAATCTCTGGAGCCGCAATTCACCAAAGATTAAAAAAACTGGAACAATCTGGCGTTATTTCTGGATCAAAATTTACTGTTAATCCAAAGGTTTTGGGTTATAATACTATGGCTTTTGTTGGAGTTTATCTGGACAAAGCCTCCAGAAATTCTGAAGCTGTAAAAGATTTAAAGAAAATTCCAGAAGTTTTAGAATGCCATTATACTACAGGAAACTGGTCTGTTTTAATTAAAATAATTTGTCGCGACAATGAGCATTTGATGCAACTTTTAAACACCAAAATTCAGGCTATTGAAGGAGTTTCTAGAACAGAAACGTTTATCTCGCTAGATCAACAAATTGATAGGCAGATTCAATTATAAATTAGTGAATGCGTCAATTTGATAATTAGATAATTTTTAAAATACTTATCTGTCGGATTTTCAATTCAGAGTAAATGACAATATGTAATAATCCAGAGGATTATCTCATCGGTAGAAAAAAATTTTGTTTTGAATTGTGTTGTGGAAGGACACCTGATTCGATCAATATGTTTTAAATCAAACGTTCCTCCGGAACGTCTCACCGCTCCTCACATTTTATTTCTACCAACAAGACATTCCTCTGGAATGATTGGTCTAGAAGAAAAAAATCTGTTGGGTTTTCAATTCAGAGTAAATGACAATATGTAATAATCCAGAGGATTATCTCATTGGTAGAAAAAAAAGAAAATGAGGTTGTTTTGTTGTGTCCTGGAAGGACACCTGATTCGAAAACAATATGTTTGTTATAAATCAAACGTTCCTCCGGAACGTCTCGCCGCTCCTCACATTTAATTTCTACCAACAAGACATTCCTCCGGAATGAGTTGTTACATAAAAAACAAACCCGACAGTTTTTAAAAACCTGTCGGGTTGTGTATAAATAATTTTGAACAATTTTCTAATTATCAAATTGACACATTATCTAATTAATTCCTTCTACTCCCAGAATAAATCGAGATATAGTACAACAATGTTGCGATAGAACCAATTGCAGCCACTACATACGTTCTTGCAGCCCATTTTAACGCCTCTTTTGCTCCTGCTTGTTCTTCTTGTGTTAGCATATGTTTATTTTGCAACCAGGCCAACGCACGATTACTCGCATCATATTCTACGGGAAGTGTAATAATCGAAAACAAAGTTGTTGCCGCAAAAATCACAATTCCAACCAAAAGTAATTGTGGAAAAACTTTAATCATCAAGATTCCGGCAATTAAAATCCATTGTACGTAGTTTGAGGCAACGCTTACAACAGGAACTAATTTAGAACGCATTGTTAACCATTCATAGCCAATTGCATGTTGCACGGCATGACCGCATTCGTGAGCCGCAACTGCAGCTGCAGCCGCATTGCGATGATTATAAACTGCTTCACTTAAATTTACTGTTTTATCTGAAGGATTATAATGATCTGTCAACTGACCCGGAGTTGAGATTACACGAACATCTGTAATGCCGTTGTCGGCTAACATTTTTTCTGCGATTTCTGCACCGCTCATTCCATTTCTTAATTGCAATTTAGAATATAGTTCAAATTTACTCTTGAGCTGAGAACTTACCAGCCAGCTGAAAAGCATAATCGCTCCAGCAATAATTAGATATCCAGATCCCATATTTTTACGTTTTTTTAGATTGATTATTAAATTTACAAAACAAACTGCAAATTATGAACCATTTTAACATAATGTCAATTTGACATTTTTTCGCTCTTTTTGTCTTAATTCAGCATATTATTTTTCAATAAAAAAGCGATTAATTCTGCCACATTTTTCATTTTATATTTCTGAAGAATGTTTCTGCGATGAGTTTGTACCGTCAGAAAACTAAGAAATAAATCGTCTGCAATTTCCTGAGTCGATTTTCCCTGCGAAAGCAATAATGCAATATCGCGTTCTCTTCTGCTTAAACCCGGAATACGTTCTAAATCTTCGGATAAAGGCTGACTGATAATCGTTTTTACTTCTTCACTAAAAACAATTTCACCGTCAATAGCTTTGTAAATACAATCTTTAAATTCATCAAAAGAAGCATTTTTCAAAATATAACCATTTCCTCCATTTTGAATAAACTGCATTACCAAACTTCTTTCCGATTGGCTACTCATTCCGATAATTACGATTTTAGGATGTTTTTGTTTGATTGTTTTACATAAATCAACGCCATTAATTATAGGCAGAAAAACATCCATTAAAACAAGATCAACTGTATGATCTTCGATATAATCTAAAAGCGCTATTCCAGACTCAAACTTTTCTACAATTTCTATATTTTCTAGTTCTGTCAACAAACCTGCAATACCCGAAATTACAATCGGATGATCGTCTACAATAATTGTTTTGTACTTCATATTATAATTTGGGGTTATATCTTCAATTCTATATAAGTTGAAGTTCCTTTATTGGGAATGGAGTCAATTTCTAATTTCCCATTCAAAAAAGCCACACGGTTTTTAATGTTTCGTAAGCCCATTCCATCTCTTTTTTCGGCTTGTTCCACATTAAATCCGATTCCGTTATCTTCAACAGTAATAAAAAAGACGTCTTTATTTTCTGAACATGAAATTAAAATCTCTGAAGCCTTGGCATATTTTAAAGCATTATTCAAAAGTTCCTGAATAATTCTATAAATCATGATTTTAAAATGCTGCGGGAAAGTTGATTTTTTAATTAAATACTGAAATTCAATTGCCGTTTCTGCGGTGGAATGCGAAGCACACAAATCTTTCAAAGCGTGTTCAAGTCCTAATTTCATTAAACTTTCGGGCATTAAATTTTGAGAAATATTTCGAAGTTCCTTAATCGAATCATTCAGCATTTCATTTATATTGGGTCCAATTTCTTTATTTTCCCGATTGGATAGATTCAAATGCATTTTTAAACCAGAAAGCATACTCCCTAATCCGTCGTGTAATTCGCGGGCGATTCTTTTTCTTTCAATTTCTTCACCTTCGATTAGAGCATTCGAAATAGATAATTTCTGATTATTTTCTAAAGCAGATAATTCTTGCTTGTGATTTACTTCTTTTTGAAAACTGAGTTTCTTTTGATAATTGTTGTACATCCACAAAAATAAAACTGTGAGGAACAACAAGAATGAAAGTACCGCCAAAAGCATCGAATTCAAACGATTATTATTGCCTTGCAAAACTGCTTTTTCATTTTCAGATTGCAGCAAGTTGATCTTTCTTTCGCTTTCTGCTTTTTTATATTTTGCTTCGAGTTCTACTATTTCAGTTTTTAATTTGGCATCGTTAAGACTGTCGTTTATAATATTGTATTTATTGGAATAGAAATAGGCTTTCGGAAATTCTTTAGTAGCATTGTAAACTTTAGACAATTCTTTATAATAATTCTTTTTATCGACAATAAAAGGTGTATTTTGAATTAGATATTCCAAATTGGCTTTGGCCTTTTTGTAATTTTTAAGTTTGAAAAGCACATCATATTCTGCAAACTTCAATCTGTTTAAAGCAATTGCATTTTGATGTTTTTCTGCAGATTTTATTCCCTTTTCAAAACTGATCAAAGCTTCAGCAAGCTTATTTTGTTTGGAGTAATAAATTCCTTCCGAATAAAAATAAGAATCATTTAAGTTCGATTCTGGATATTTTTCTAAAGTTGTAAATGCTTTGTCCAGAATTTCTTTTGCATCATAAAAGTGTTTTAATTCGACTAAATTTTCTGCATTTATAATATACGTTTCCATTTTAGACTCCGCTAAAGTAGCAGACTTTTTGGTGGTATTTTCGATATACCTTTGAGCTTGCGCCAAATATTCTGCAGCTTTTTGGCGTTCATCATTATTCATAAAAATAATTGCTACGGCTTTATTCAAAGCACTGATTAACTCATAATCGCCACTTTTTTTCGCAATCGGAATCGCTTCATTCACCAGCAATTTCATATAAGCGTTTTCATTGTTTTTTCGCTGTTGCATAATTCCGTAATTCTGAAGAATAACGGCACGAAGCTTATACGCTTCTTTATTGCGGTACCTTTTAAGTTTTGTATTCGCTTCGAGCAATGCTTTTTCAAAACCTTCCACATCTCCTTTTACAAGAAAATTAGAAGCGTTGTAAAAAATCGAAGCGTCTTTTAGAAATGGAAACTTCTCTTTTAAACGATTCGCCTGTTCAAGGTATTCTTTTGAACTTTTCGCGTCCTGCGCCATTAAAAACAGTTTCGATAACCTAAAACTATATAAACTTTTGACACTATCGGATTTTGCATTTTTTGTGATTTTAACGATACTGTCAATATAAACAGTATCATCATCTAAGGAAAGAATTACCTGAGAATTGGCAATTGCAGAGAAAAACAATAAGAATAGTAAGATGTGGATTTTATTCATAAATGTTGGGCATTTACTCAAAGTTATTAAAGCTTAACGACTTTCGAAACAAAGAAAGTCGCTTTTACCTGATATCAGGTAATAAAAAATACATTTTATCAGGTATTGTTACCCCAATTATTAGCTTCTAACTTTGATATACAATAAATTTTAAATATAAATAATTAAAGAAATTTCACATGAAAACACAATTGAAACAAATAATGCTGATGCTAACTCTAGTATTTACTTTTGCATCTTGCAGCAGTGATGATGATAATAATTCAGGAACATCGTCAAGAGAAGTTAAATACGAAATAACAGGTAATTACACTGGAGAGATGGATGTTACTTATCTTGAAAAAAGTGGAGCTCCACTTAATGAAGATATTAATACATTGCCATGGACTAAAGAATATACGGCGACTGAAGCTTCGTCTGCATCAATACAAGCTGGTGGTTTTGGGGGTGTAAAAGGACAAACACTAACTGGTAAAATTTATGTTGGAGGAAAAGTAGTTAGTGAATTAACCGCAACAGCTAATGACAACGGAATTATTGTTTTGATTCCTAAACCGTATGCATTCCCTATGTAATATTTAATGCTGAATAAAATTTAAATCAAAAAGAAAGCTTTGTAATTCTACAAAGCTTTCTTTTTTTTAGGAATCTAACTGCCTTGTGACATCTTCAAATTTTGCAATTAGAGCATTAATTTTTTCCTGCTGTTTTTTAATTTGTTTCGGACGAAGAAAAAACCAATTGAACAACATCCAAAACAATGTTATTCCGTAAGTTAAACTTGCTCCTAAAATACTCATTCGGCTTGCGTATTCGTACATATACAAACAAATTCCGATTGTTAGCAATACCAAATAGAAAGTCATCATTTTGGTCTGCAAAAATTGCTGTTTCTTTTTTATTGAAATAAGTTGCTGTAAATATTCCTGATTCGTCTGTGTTGAATCTATATTTCTGTAATCTGACAATAATTTATTATATGAAAAAACATAAATAAACATTGCCAGAATCGTTAAAACAATTCCGCTTTTTGTCGAAATGAATTCCGGCTGATAATAAATCCATATAAAAATAATGAAAGCACTTGTTGCAAAAAGCAAAATATTGGTAATCCATAAACTGCGTAAAGATGCTTTTTTGAATTTGCTCACTCTTTCCTGCAAGTCTTTTATATCTGGCTGATTTACGTTTTGTTTTTTCCATAAATCTTTAAAATCTATACTGTTATTGCTGTCCATTTTCTTTAAATTTTTGAGTCAGTTTTTCTTTTACTCTATGAATTTTCACTCGCACATTCGAATCAGAAAGTCCAATAATTTTGGCAATTTCCGACTGTTTTACATCTTCTAATTCCAGTGAAATAATGATACGTTCTGTTTCCGGCAATTCGGCAATACATTTGTATAAAAACTGAATTTGTGGTTCTATCGAAATTTGTTTTTCTTCTGAAAGATGAATAGGAAGTTCTGATTTTGGAAAACGTTTTTGTTTCTCAATTTGTCTTAAACAATTATTGGAAGCAATTCTGAAAATCCAAGTTCCTGTAGCCGATTCGTTTCTAAAAGTTTCCAGTTTTTGCCAAACAATGATAAAAGTTTCCTGAGCCAAATCTTGCGCAGCATCATAATCGTTTACAAAACCCATACAAAGCCTGAAAATTCGATTCCAATATATTTTGTAAATTTCTTCGAATTCCATTTTACGATTTGATAAAGTTTTTGAGTTGCGCTAAATACCAAGTTGTATCGTCATACATAATAAAATGCAGACCTTTATTGGCGTATTTAAAATTAGTGTTCTTCAAATTTTGATACTGTTGATCGATTGCAGGTTTTAAATTTATAAAATAAGATTCTAATAAAATTAAAGACGGACATTTTATCGTTGAGATTCTTTGTCTTAAATCGGTATTATAAAAATCACAATACATTTGACCAAAAGTAGTTCGGTCTGATTTTACGCTCCACCCAACCACCATTTCTAGTTTTGAAGCATCTGCTAAAAGTCTTGGCATCGTTTGTTTTTGCATGTCATAAAACTGTTTTTCATCCATCGCTATCATTTGATTTACCATTGCAGAACAATCGTTATTTTCTTTTGATTTGAAAGAAGGATCGCTCAAAGCCGCCAAACACGGAAGCGCATCAACAACCACAATTTTTCCAATCAATTCAGGATAATCTGCCGCGAGAGCAAGTGCCAATCCGCCACCCATACTGTGACCGATTAAAATTGGTTTTTCTATTTTATTGTCTTTGATGTAGTTTGCGATTTCAGTCTTCCAATTTTCAAATGTCGGATCTGGCTGTGCTTTTACTCCCGCAAAACCTGCCATTGTTAAAGTATAACAAGTAAAATTTTTTTCGAAAACAGCTTTTGTTTCATTCCAAACTTCGCCAGAAGAAGCAAATCCGGGAATGAATATAATGGATTGTTTTCCTTTTCCGGTTTTTATAACTTCAAACGGATATTGTTTTGTCTGCGCAAAAACATTGAAGCAGAATGCAGAGCATATGAATGCGATAATTAAGATAATATACTTTTTCATTTTTAATAGTTTAAATTGTTAATTCAATCGGATCCGTGCTTTTGATACGACAACTATTAAAATGTTACAATGGTTTTTAAAATTTCAATTAAAAAATTTCAAATCCTCCCGAAGCCTCGGGATTTACGAGTTGTTTTTAACCGCAATGTACGCGAAGGTTTACGCAAAGTGCGCAAGGGTTTTTTTCGCAAAGATGCAAGGTCGCAAAGTTATTTGTCTTAGTTTTGTCATCCTCAGGAACGAAGGATCACACAAGTAGGTCTACAAAGATTTGTAATTTGATTACGGAGTTTCTAGTGTGATCCTTCGTTCCTCAGGATGACAAACTGAATGTTGTAACTTCTCGAAAATAACATCCTCCCTTTCTGTCAGTCTGAGCGAAGTCTAAGACCACGCAAGTAACTCTACAAAGATTGGCGATTTAGATTGCGGGTCTTCGACTTCGCTCAGACTGACAATGCAACAGCACAAACAAAAAAATCCCAAACTCCAACAGAATTGGAATTTGAGATTTTAAATATTTGGAATTTATTTAATTATCCAACCAAATTAATAATCTTTCCAGGAACAATAATCACTTTATTTGGCGTTTTGCCGCCTAATTGTTTTTGAGTTCTTTCGTCTTTCATAATGATTTCTTCTATTTGTTCTTTGGTTAAATCCAAAGGCAATTCGATTGTGAAACGCATTTTTCCGTTGAAAGAAACCGGATATTCTTTATTCGTTTCAACCAAATGTTTTTCTTCAAAAATTGGGAACGCAACATCAGAAATTGAAGTTGTATTTCCTAATTGTGACCATAATTCTTCCGCAATGTGTGGCGCATATGGCGAAACCAAAATTGCTAATGGTTCTAAAATTGCACGTGAATGACAATTTTGAGAAGACAATTCGTTTACACAAATCATAAACTGAGAAACCGAAGTATTAAAAGAGAAATTCTCAATATCTTCTGCTACTTTTTTGATTGTTTTGTGTAATGATTTTAAGTTGTCTTTTGTTGGTTCGTCGTTGTTTACGATTAAGCCATTATCATCAAAATACAATCTCCATAATTTTTTAAGGAAACCAAATACTCCAGAAATTCCAGCAGTATTCCAAGGTTTTGCCTGCTCTAATGGTCCTAAGAACATTTCGTACAAACGTAATGTATCAGCACCATATTCAGCACAAATATCATCTGGAGTCACGACATTATATTTCGATTTTGACATTTTTTCGACTTCGCGGCCTACAATGTATTTTCCGTTTTCTTCATTAATAAAGACTGCATTATTATATTCTTCTCTGGAGTTTTTAAATTTTTCAACATCTAATTCATCTGAAGAATTAACAATTGACACATCAACATGTCGAGGAGAAATAAAGACTTCCTTAATATCTACATTTGATTTTTCTGGATAAACAACTTGTACAATTTTCTTAAGCTCAAGTTTCAACCTCTCCGTATCATTTTTTAATGAATTAGAAACGAAAATAGGTGGTAATTTTATTCCATCTTGATCATTTGGATCAAATAATAACCATCCTAATTTATATACAAACGCACTAGTTCCCAAAATCATTCCCTGATTAATCAGTTTTTTGAATGGTTCTTCCGTTGGAGCAAAACCTTTATCTTTTAAGAATTTGTTCCAGAAACGAGAATACAATAAGTGACCTGTTGCGTGCTCGCTTCCTCCAATATATAAATCTACACTTTCCCAGTAAGCTAGCGCTTCTTTGCTTGCAAATTCATTTTCATTGTGTGCATCCATATAACGCATCCAGTACCATGAACTTCCAGCCCAACCCGGCATTGTGTTTAATTCTAAAGGAAAAATTGAAACATTATCAACTAAATCTGTGTCTACAACTTTATTTTGTTTTGTATCCCAAGCCCAAACTGCTGCGTTTCCTAATGGTGGCAATCCGTCTTCAGTTGGCAAATATTTCTCCACTTCTGGCAAAATAATTGGCAAATGTTGCGCATCAATCATTTTAGGCAATCCATTCACATAATAAACCGGGAACGGCTCGCCCCAATAACGTTGACGAGAGAAAACCGCATCACGCAAACGGTAATTTGTTTTACCTTTTCCTTGCCCGATTTCTTCTAATTTAGCAATTACTTTTTGAGTTCCTGTTTTATAATTCAATCCGTTTAAGAAATCAGAATCTACTAATTCAAATCCTTCTTTAGCTCCAAAAGCAGCTTCGGAAATGTCTTTATTAAAAATATTCTTAATTTGAGGCATTCCTTCAAATCCTTTAAAGAAATTAGCAAAAGCATAATCTCTTTCGTCTCCACAAGGAACCGCCATAACCGCTCCTGTTCCGTAACCCGCCAATACATAATCTCCAATCCAAACTGGAATTGGTTCTTTTGTAAAAGGATGTTCCGCATAAGCTCCAGTAAATACACCAGAAATGGTTTTTACATCGGCCATACGCTCACGCTCAGAACGTTTAGACGTTTTTTCGATATACGCTTCAACTGATGCTTTTTGTTCCGGAGTTGTAATTTTAGCTACCAATTCATGTTCTGGTGCCAAAGTCATAAAAGTTACTCCGAAAATGGTATCAGGTCTTGTTGTGAAAACTGAAATAGTTTCTGGTTGTTGGTTGTTGGTTGTTGGTACTACATTGAAAGCAACCATGGCACCAACACTTTTTCCAATCCAGTTTCTTTGAGATTCTTTAATTGACTCACTCCAATCGATATCATTTAGACCTTGAAGCAAGCGTTCGGCATAAGCAGAAATTCGCATACTCCATTGTGTCATTTTTTTTCTTATAACAGGAAATCCTCCACGCTCAGAAACTCCGTTTACGATTTCGTCATTTGCCAGCACAGTTCCTAAACCGGGACACCAGTTTACTTCGGTTTCTGCCAAATACGTTAATCTGTATTGCAAAAGGATTTTTTCTTGCTCGTCTTTTGAAAATGCATTCCATTCGCTTGACGAAAAACTTTGAATGTTATCATCTGAAACTGCATTTACATTGGCATTTCCTTCTTTTTCGAAAATTGAAACCAAAGTCGAAATATCTTCGGCTTTATCTGAATTTTTATTATACCATGAATTAAACAATTGGATAAAAATCCATTGTGTATGCTTGTAATAATCCGGATTTGAGGTACGCACCTCACGCGCCCAGTCAAATGAAAATCCGATTTTATCTAATTGTTTTCTGTAACCCGCGATTTGTTTTCCTTCTTTGTCTACTCCACCGTCAATATTTACGCGTGTTGTATCTTCCGGACGCTGACCTGTCTGAATTGCATATTGTTCTGCCGGCAATCCGAAACTATCGTACCCCATTGGATGCAAAACATTGAATCCCTGATGTCTTTTGAAACGAGAATAAACATCTGAAGCAATATAACCCAGCGGATGCCCAACGTGCAGTCCCGCTCCCGATGGGTAAGGAAACATGTCTAAAACATAATGCTTCGGTTTTTCAGAATTGTTTTTTGCAGCAAAAGTTTGATTTCCTGCCCAATACTTCTGCCATTTGGCGTCTATTTCGTTTGGATTGTATTTCATTTCTAAGTGACTAAGATTCTAAGTTACTAAGGCTCTAAGGCTTTTCACTAATTAATTATGGCGCAAATTTACATTTATTGTGCTTTGTTCCAAAGCTATTTCATTGACAAACAAATAAATTTACTTTTTACTTATTATTGGTTAAGTAAAAACACGTATTATTTTGATTAAATAATACTTATTTACATTGAAAATCGAATTAAGAAATTTGCTCAGAAAGAAACTAACAAACTAAAATTTTAAAGATTAATTGTAATGATTTAAACGCAAAGTTAGCGAAGATTTACGCAAAGAAACGCAAAGATTTTATCTATAAATTTAAGCAAAGCTCTATCTACAAACCAAGCTTTGCAACTTAATATTTAGATCTTGCTTACACTCCCCTAAAAAAGAAACTTAGCGTACTCTGCGTTAAAATTCGCAAAGCTTTATCTAAACGCCACTGTTAATCAACTTTTTTTTAACCATGGATTAAATGATTCACACAGATTCGAAATCATTTTTAATCTTTTAATCGGTGGCTTTTCCTTTTTTTACATCTGACATTTTACAACTATTCAACTTTTTATTTCATATCAAATTGTACATTTATACTATAAAAGTTCGTTAATAACTTTAAATAAAGAAATTCTTTATTATTTTTACCACATAATTTAAGCAGACTATGAGTTCTAACTTTGATAAATTTCAAAAGCGCAGGTTAATTTCCTCTTATTTTTCAGTTGTATTAAGTGTTTTCTTGGTTTTATTCCTTTTGGGAGTGCTGGGATTATTCATCATTAATTCAAAAAATCTGGCAGATGATTTTAAGGAAAAAATTGCTATGACCGTTTTCTTTAAAAATGAAGCTAATGATAGTGTCGTCAAAGCATTTAATACCGAACTAAAAAGAGCTCCTTTTGCAAGGTCTTTTGTTTATGTAACAAAAGAAAGAGCTGCTAAAGAGCATACTGACATCATTGGAGAAGACTTCTTAACATTTTTAGGAGAAAATCCGTTATTAAATTCGTATGACATTCACTTAAAAGCAGATTATGTTGAAAGAGACAGCATTGTAAAAATTGAAGATCAATTTCGTAAAAACGCTATGATTTCTGATATCGTTTATGACAAACAATTGGTAAATCTGGTAAATGACAACATCAGAAAAGTAAGTATGTGGATTTTAATCATCAGCGGATTTCTTACTGTAATTGCCGTTTTATTAATTAACAGTTCGCTTCGTTTATCAATACATTCTAATCGATTTATTATTAAAACCATGCAAATGGTTGGTGCAACAAAAGCGTTTATCCGTAAACCTTTTGTAACCAGAAGTGTAAAATTGGGAATGTTGGGTGCCGGATTGGCGATTATTGCTCTAATTGCCCTTTTACTTTATGTAGACACAAATTATCCAGGTTTAGGAATTTTAGAAGACAAAGCTTTAATCGGATTGGTTTTATTGTGCGTTTTCGGGTTAGGGGTTTTAATTACTTGGGTAAGTACACATTTCGCAACACAGCGTTTCTTGAATTTAAGAACTGACGATTTATATTAATTTTAGATTCTGATTTTAGATTAAAAAGGCCTTCGACTTCACTCAGGCTGACAAAAAAGACTTTGAGAAGCATCTAGTCCAAAAAAAATAAAAATGAAAAACAACAATAAAGAACAGCAGTTACACGAAACAAAACAGGAATTCCTTTTTGACGGAATCAATTACAAAATCTTATTGATTGGAATTGGTGTTATCGCATTAGGATTTATCTTGATGTCTGGCGGAGGAAGTACAGATCCCAATGTTTTCAACGAAGACATTTTCAATTTTAGACGTATTCGTTTAGCACCGACAACTGTTTTAATCGGTTTTGGAATCACGATTTATTCTATATTCAAAAAATCAAAATAAATAGATTCAAAAATTTTAGGAATACTGAGCAAAGCGAAGAAAATCTGAAATTTGAAATCTAAAATCTAAAATGCTAAAATGAACACATTACAAGCTATTGTTCTTGCCATTATTGAAGGAATCACAGAATTTTTACCTGTTTCTTCAACTGGACACATGATTATTGCCTCTTCTTTTTTCGGAATCGCACATGATGATTTCACTAAACTTTTTACTATTGTAATTCAGCTTGGCGCAATACTTTCGGTTGTAATTTTATATTTCAAACGTTTCTTTCAGACTTTAGATTTTTACTTTAAACTTTTAGTTGCTTTTATTCCTGCGGTTGTTTTAGGATTACTTTTAAGTGATTTTATTGATGACTTATTAGAAAATCCAGTTACGGTTGCAGTTTCACTTTTAATTGGAGGAATTATTTTATTGAAAGTTGATGAATGGTTCAATTATCCCAATACAGCTGAAACTTCTCAGGAAATTAGTTATTTGCAAGCTTTTAAAATTGGATTATTTCAATGTTTGGCCATGATTCCAGGAGTTTCCAGAAGTGGTGCAAGTATTGTTGGAGGAATGTCTCAAAAATTATCAAGAACTACAGCAGCAGAATTTTCGTTTTTTTTAGCCGTTCCGACAATGTTGGGCGCTACTGCGAAAAAATGTTACGATTATTATAAAGCAGGTTTTGAGTTATCTCACGACCAAATCAATATGTTGGTTATTGGAAATGTAGTTGCTTTTATTGTAGCACTTTTAGCGATTAAAACTTTCATCGGATTTTTGACTAAAAACGGCTTTAAAGTTTTTGGTTACTACAGAATCCTTGCAGGAATCATTTTATTATTGATTCACTTTTTCATTCATCCGCTTACCATTATATAATGACACCTGAAGAATATTTAGAAGGACAAGTTTTATTGATTGATAAACCATTAAAATGGAGTTCGTTTCAAGCTGTCAACAAATTAAAATACCTTTTAATTAATAAAGTCGGACTTCCAAAAAAGTTTAAAATTGGTCACGCAGGAACTTTAGATCCTTTGGCGACTGGACTTTTATTGATTTGTACTGGAAAATTCACCAAAAGAATCTCTGAACTTCAAGGTCAGGCAAAAGAATATACCGGAACTTTTTATATCGGAGCCACTACTCCATCTTATGATTTGGAAACCGAAATCGATCAGATTTTTCCAACCGAACATATTGATGAAGATTTGATTCATGAAACGGTAAAACAATTTTTAGGCGAAATTGATCAAAAACCGCCTATTTTTTCTGCGATTAAAAAAGACGGCGTTCGTTTATACGAACACGCTCGCGCCGGAGAAACAGTAGAAATTGCCAGCAGAAAAACTACGATTCACGAATTTGAAATTACTAGAATTGCATTACCGGAAATAGATTTCAGAGTAGTTTGTTCTAAAGGAACTTACATTCGTTCGCTTGCTTACGATTTCGGAAAAGCAATGAATTCGGGTTCCCATTTAACCGTTTTACGTCGAACTAAAATTGGCGATTACGATGTTAAAAATGCAATAGACATTACTTTATTCGAAGAAAGTTTACAGTAGAAGCATTTTATAACCTTTCAATATACTCACAATATATATTTTTTATTCTGTACGAATAATCATGATTTTTTAAATATCTTTCACAAAATTATTTTCCAAAATCTAAGCTACTTGAAACCACTTTATTTCATAGCAAAGACGGGACTAAATCTAATTTATGAAATATTTTTTACTCGCGATTATTACTTATTTTTGCGTTACCTCAACACTTTTTGCTCAGGAAAAAGACTTTACTTATGTACAATTTGACGTAACGGCTTCTTTTACAGGAAATCAGGATTACGATGATGACCCGCGATTTCAAAATCAGGAAAGATACTGGTTTGTGCCCGACGGATTGGGTTCAAAACTTGGTTATGGTGTTCATTACAACCAATGGATAATGCTCGGAATTCATAGTGGTTTGGACTGGAAATGGAATGAAAAATTAGTGAATGTTCCCGTTTATCTCAATTTCGGATTAAGTCCAAAAATTGTAGAAAACACTAGATTGACTTTACAATTAGGTTACGGAAAAAGTTTTGCATTAGGACGTGGTAATCTAAGCGGTACTTATAAAAAAGCCAGACTTGGTGTTACTGGAGACGACAGAACCGTTTTTATCGAAATAGCCGATTTTGGTTATCCGCTTTACGATTATAATTCTGTTGGAGGTATTAGCATCGGTATTTCTTTGATCACTTTTTAGAACTGATTTTTATACAAAATAAAAAAGCACATTACTTTTTATGGAGTAATGTGCCGTGTTTCCTTCGGTAATAAGTAAAATTATTTCATACTTATTTCCTTGAGTTAATAATGAGGCACATTTTTTCCTCCAAATAAAAATTGAGAAAAGAAATCATAAAACCTTTCGAATAACTTTTTCATAATAGTGTATTTTAATTGTTAAACATTAAATAAACACCAATAAAAAGAGTAAATCAGAAAGTTATAATAGAAGTGGGTTAGCATAACTAAATTACGAAAATCATTCGAAGATAAAAAGACTTTAAGATAATTTTATCAACCAAAATATTTGTTTATCAACACATTAAACAAAATTAAAGTCGATTATACTTAATATTTTCCATAATTTCTACCAATTCTTCTTGCACAGATATTCCTTTGTCAGCCAAATACCACAACTGCAAATCGGTTTTTATTTTTTCATCAATTGGGCCAACTTCTCTTTTGTGTTTTGCCATTAATTCGGATGCCCCTTTTGGTCTTGGTCCCCAATCTGCGCGAACAATTCCGGCTTCTTTGCAAATAACAATTACTTTTGGAATTGCTCTTCCACCGTTCGTTAAATATTGACTCATTAAATCATCATTTTCATCTCGAAATGCAATTTTAAGTTCAATTTTTTTGTTGGATGCCAAAGCCATTTTATTTAAAATCGGAAGAATTTGTGCCGCATCGCCACACCAGCCTTCAGAAATAACGAGCCAAATGTAATGATTGTCTAAATGCTGTAGCTTATCAATAGTTTGCTCAGAAATTGTAATCGTTTTTTCCAATCGGTTCATTCTAGCTTCATTCAATTTAGAATAATTGGTCAGACTTTCAGATTGTTGATTTCCAGTTGATTTTCCTTCAGACAATAAATCGGTTACAATTTTTCTGTATTCAATATAGGAATGGCTATTAAATAGTGCTTTGGCTACTATGCTTTTCATATTTAGTTGATTTTTAGGATTTCATAAAAATACAAATTTTAGAAAGACGCTGAAATGACATTTGTCACATTTAATAGTCTGTTTTAATTTCATTCAACAATAATTTTAAATTGTTGTTTTTTTATCGCAAAGCACGCTAAGGTATTTTTATTTAAAGCGAACTCAATATTTTCCTATTGCAACTTTTAGGGTAAAATTCTTAGTGTGCTTTGCGGGAAAAAAACCAATCCCTTTTTGAGGTTTTATAAGTCTAAAATAGGACGTTCGATTAATTTTTTGCAAACATTATTTCTAAAAATCAGAATATGTCTATATTTGCACAAATTAACGCAACACACACATGAAATATAAAAGAATTCTTCTAAAACTTAGCGGCGAGGCGCTGATGGGTGATTTACAGTATGGTATAGACCCGAAAAGATTAGCCGAATATGCAGATGAAATCAAGCAGATTCACAACAAAGGCGTTGAAATTGCCATTGTTATTGGAGGAGGAAATATATTTAGAGGCGTTGCTGGTGCAAGTGCCGGTATGGACAGAGTTCAGGGAGATTACATGGGAATGCTTGCAACTGTTATTAACGGAATGGCTTTACAAGGCGCTCTTGAAGATAAAGGAATGAAAACTCGTCTTCAAACAGCTCTAAAAATGGAGTCTATCGCTGAACCTTATATCAAAAGAAGAGCCGATCGTCACCTTGAAAAAGGAAGAATTGTAATTTTTGGTGCCGGAACTGGAAATCCATATTTTACAACTGATACCGCAGCAGTTTTAAGAGGAATCGAAATTAATGCTGATGTTATCCTGAAAGGAACTCGCGTTGATGGTGTTTACGATTCTGATCCGGAGAAAAATGCTTCGGCAGTAAAATTCGATGTTATTTCTTTTGATGATGTTCTGAAAAAAGGATTAAACGTAATGGACACTACTGCTTTTACATTAAGCCAGGAAAACAAATTGCCAATCGTTGTTTTTGATATGAACAAAATTGGAAACTTATTGAAAATCTGTGACGGCGAAAACATCGGAACTGTAGTAAATGTATAGATTGCATTAATTAATCGATCTTAAATAAACAAAATAATACTAGTTAGTAAATTAGAAGAAAGAATTTAAAATCTAATCTTCTTAAAATCTAAAAACCTAAACAAAATGACTGAAGAAATAGACTTTATTTTAGAAAGTACTGAAGAATCAATGAATGGTTCGATTGCGCATTTAGAGAAAGAATTTCTAAATATTCGTGCAGGAAAAGCTTCTCCAGCAATGCTAGGAAGTGTATTTGTAGATTATTACGGATCTGCAACGCCACTTTCTCAAGTTTCAAAAATTAGCGTTCCAGATGCAAGAACAATTACATTACAGCCTTTTGAAAAAAACATGCTTTCTGTAATTGAAAAAGCAATTATGATTGCTAATATCGGTTTTAACCCGATGAATAATGGTGACGTTATTATTATCAGCGTACCACCATTGACAGAAGAGCGTCGTCGCGATTTGGCTAAACAAGCAAAATCTGAGGCAGAAGATGCTAAAATTGGTGTTCGTAATGTTCGTAAAGATGCGAATAGCGATATCAAAAAATTAGAAAAAGAAGGAACTTCAGAAGATGTTTGTAAATCTGCAGAAGAGGAAGTTCAAAACTTAACAAACGCTTACATCAAAAAAATCGATGAATTATTGGCTTTGAAAGAAGCTGAAATCATGAAAGTCTAAGTAAGATTTGTGATAATATAAAAAATCCGTTTGGTTAATTGCCAGACGGATTTTTTTATTCATACTTTTGCATACGAAAATTAAATTCTTTTCGTTTTTGAAACTATATCATTCTGTATGAAGCTATTTTGTTTTTTGACTTTGTTTTTTACGCTGACACTTCAGGCGCAAATTCAAATAAACGGAATCATAACCGATTCGAACAACAGACCTCTCCCGTTTGCCACCATTACGACCTCTGAAAACAACAACACTATTACAGATGTTGATGGGAAATTTATATTTAAAATTAGCTCTTCGGCAAGTACGTTGAAGGTTTCTTATATTGGTTTTCAAACTAAAACTATTGCGTTATTAAAAAGTAAAACATATTATGCGGTTTCGCTTGTGCAGAAAACAGATGATTTACAAGAAGTTATTGTATCGAATGAAAATCCGGCTTTAACAATCATCAGAAAAGTTATTGCTAGTAAATCGCTTAACGATCCGCAGAAAAAGCTCAACACTTTTGAGTATAAAACCTATAATAAACTTATTGTAACGGCAAATCCAGATTCGATTGATGGTCGAATTGATTCTACAGCTTCCTATAAAAATCTGGAGAAAAAAATCATCAACATTGATTCTTCCGATTATAAATTCAAAGAAATAGTAAACAAACAGCATTTATTTCAAACTGAAAAAGTTTCGCAATATCAATTCGGAAATAATAAATTAAAAGAAACGGTTCTCGGAACTAAAATCGCAGGTTTTAAACAACCGATTTATGAAGTTTTGGCCTTCAACTTACAATCTATTTCTATTTACGATCCGAAATATGAATTGTTTGAAACGAAGTATGAAAATCCGATTGCTACAAATGCTCCTTCAAGTTACAATTACAAATTATTAGATACTGTCAGCATTCGCGGAAGAGATACTTATATGATTTATTTCAAAAATAAATCAAAAAGAAAATCTTCTGGTTTAGAAGGTGTTTTATATGTTGACAAAGAAAATTTTGCTGTCGCGAAAGCTGTAATGCGTGTGAAAGGCGTTTTGGATATCAGCGGAATTCATGAATTTGAATATATTCCGAAAGAAAAAATCTGGTTTCAAAGCAATACGACTTTCAAAATTGTAAAAGGAAAAAACGACGACGATATTCGAATTTTGGGCGGAACAATTCAATTTGATGGAGACGTTGAAGAGAATTTCGAACCAAGAAAAAAAGTAGCTTCCGATTTTACATATTTAATTTCTGAAAGTAATAGTTTCGATATTCGTTTCAACACCAACAATCAGATAAAAAATCCATCACTTTATATCGAAATTAAAGATGATGCGGCTAAAAAACCCGAAAGCTTCTGGGAAGCTTATCGCAAAGAAAATCTTGATTTAAAAAGCCAACGAACATATTTATTGCTAGATAGTCTTTCTGTGAGCAACAGAGTAGAGAAACGTTTGGGAATTGGACGTAAAATCATAAACGGCTTCTATCCTATTGGCCCAATTGATTTGGATTTGAAGAAAATCATCAGTTATAACAATTACGAAGGTTTTAGAATTGGTTTGGGCGGCATTACAAACGATCGTTTTTCTAAAAATTTCCGTATTGAAAGTTACACGGCTTACGGAACAAAAGACGGTGTCTTTAAATACAGCGTGGGTTCGGGAGTTTTGTTGGACAAATACACCAATACATGGCTAAATGGCTATTATACAGATGATGTTCGCGAAATTGCAAGTACTGTTTTTGCGGTTGATAAGCGCGTTTTCAAAATTTACGATCCACGACCGATTAATATTAGTACTTTTTATCATTATACGGGCTGGAAAGCAAATGTTCAGACGAAAATTATTCCGAAAACGGAAGCTATTTTTGAATTGGCAAGAACATATGTTGAACCTAAATTTTCTTATCTTTTTAATTATAACGGAAGATTATATTCTGATTACATAATGACTACGGCAATGGCATCTGTTGTTTGGGCGCCATTTAGTAATTTCATGCAGACTCCAACAGGAAGAACAGAATCGGATAAAAAATTCCCGAGGTTTACTTTTCAATTTACACAGTCTCTGCCGAATGTTTTAGAAAACGATTTTAAATTCAGTAAAATAGATTTTAAAACAGAATACGAAAAACAGTACTTAAACGGTCAAAAAACGAGTTTGCTTTTACAAGGTGGTTATGCAACTGGAGATGTGCCGCTTACGCATTTGTACAACACAATGCCGAACAACTTGACAAAAGAAACGGTTATTCAGCGTATTACTTTTGCAGGAAGAAACAGTTTTGAAACAATGTTTTTTAATGAATTTTTCTCAAGCCAATATTTATTTTTCCAAATTAAACATGGTTTTGATCGTATTAAAATCATGAAAAAAGTGCGTCCTTCTTTGGTTTTGGTAACCAGAATGGCTTGGGGACACATGGAAAATCCGGAGCAACATGTTGGGCAAGATTACAAAACCCTAGACAAAGGTTATTACGAATCGGGAATCGAATTAAACAAGATTTATAAAGGTTTAGGACTGGGCGGATTTTATCGCTATGGACCAAATCAGTTATTGAAATTTGAGGATAATATTGCGGTTAAGATTTCTTATGTTCTTGATCTTGGGCTATAATAGTTAAAATTCTAATTTTTTTTCCGCCACGAATTCACGAATTTATTTGATTGTTTGTGCGAAAAATTTTTCACTAAACTTCACGAATTACACGTAATTAATTTGTGCAATTTGTGGTTAAAAGTTTAAAAAATCTAAGTTCGAAACTTACATTCACTTTTCACAGATTACGTCATTTTTGTTATTCTGAACGAAGAATCGCATTAGAAATTCCGTAAAAAAAAATCTTCCAATCTTTGTCGATTTACGAGTGCGATTCTTCGTTTCTCAGAATGACAAAAAATAAAAAATCCCAAATTCCACGCTCATTGCATTTGGAATTTGGGATTTAAAAAATATTGGAACTTAATTTTTTTATGGTTTCAAAATCAAAACCGAAGGCGTATTATTCAACCAAATACTTTGCGATTCAATTAATTTTTTCCAGCTGTCCAGACTTATAATCATTAAGTTTTGACTTTCTAAAAATTCTTTTTTGATCGTTCTGTCATTCATAATCATGATATGATTTGGTGCAATTTGTTCGATTGAACGAATGGTTTCCTGAATATCACGCATGTTTTTCATTTCACCGCTCGCGTCTAAAACAGTAATCTGAGAGCCATTATTATTGATTAGTTTTTTAGCATATTCAATTAAGAAAGCATCTTCTTTACTAAAAACAGGCATAAAAACCTGATTTACATCTTCTAATTCTTTATCTATAAAAATACCAACTGGCATTTTAGCTTTAGCAATAATATGACGTGTTCTTTCATCAAAAGGATTATTTTCAAATAGACCTTCCTTTCCTGTGAATTTATCAATCAAACGATCTGGATTTACAATTCGTGTTGTGAATCCGAGAATCTTTCCTAATAATGTTCCGTCAAAAATAGATTGCCCCAAACCGACTAATAATAAATCATATTCGCCTTGATTTGCCGTGTCGATAATTTCGGTATCAATATCATTTGTCACTTTAAACAAACTAACAATATTTTGATTCAGTCGCTGCGATTCTTCCACAACGGGAACTAGCATTTTACGTTCGTGTTCTTTTACGCCAAACGAATGTATTTCTGTACTTAAAGACAAGTGCATTGCCGTCACAATAGAATTATCCGATTGTTTTTTGACCAAACTATTGGCAATTTGAAGTAACTTTTTTCCTCTTTCTGGAGTTGCAAACGAAAGCAAAATCTTGAATTTGCTCTTTGTACCAATTTCCTGCGGGATATCTGTAATCTTATCTTTAAAAATAAATCCGATGAAATCAAGAGCGGGCCCAGTCATAAAAGTAGTTACCAAAGCCATTATGACCATCATGGTGAAAATTTCTGTGGATAAAACACCAAGATCGTAACCAATATTCAAAACCACCAATTCCATTAAACCACGCGTATTCATCAAAGCTCCAATCGCTAAACTGTCTTTCCAGCTTTGTCCGACAAATTTTGCTGCAAGCGCACTTCCAAAGAATTTACCCACAACAGCAACCAAAATAATTAAACCAGTAATTTTCCATAATTCAGGATCATTCAGCAATCCGATTTGTGTACGCAAACCTGTGAAAACGAAAAACAGCGGCAACAAAACAATGATGGCAACGTCTTCTACTTTTTCAATAAATATATTTCTGAATCTATTATTTTCCGGCATAATGGCTCCAGCTAAGAAAGCGCCAAATAAAGCGTGAATCCCGATTAATTCTGCCGCATACGCCGAAATCAACAACGTGATAAAGAAAATTGCCACAACAGGTTTGTTCAGACTTTCTCTTGTTGAATTTAAATCTCCAACACGTTTTAAGAAAGGACGAACTATTTTTAACATAATGATTACGTACAAAATAGCCAAACCAATTACATATAATGAACTTGTAAAAGAACCCGCTTTTACGATTGCAATAACAACTGCCAAAATACACCAGGCGGTAATATCATCTGCGGCAGCGCAAGTTATGGCAATAGTGCCTAATTTGGTTTTCTGCATGCCGCGTTCCTGCACAATTCTGGCCAAAACCGGAAACGCTGTAATACTCATGGCGATTCCCATAAACAATCCGAAAGAAGAAAATTCTACTCCAACCGGAGCAAAAGTATGATAAATGAAATACGCTAAAGTTAATCCTAAAGCGAACGGAATCACAATACTCGCGTGGCTAATTACGACCGCATCGTGTGCTTTGTTTTTTAGAACTTTCAAATCCAATTCCATTCCGATTACAAACATGAAAAGGATTAAACCTATCTGACTTAAAAACTGAAGATTTCCTAAAGATTCTTTTGGGAATAACGCTGCTGAAAATTCTGGAAAATACATTCCGACCAAAGATGGTCCTAAAACAATTCCGGCAATCATTTCGCCAATTACAGACGGCTGTCCTATTTTTCTAAAAAACCAACCAAATAAACGCGCCACCAAAATAATGGTAACGATTTGCGCCAGTAAAATGGCTAAAGGATGCTGTAGGTTTTCGACCATAGAATGAAGAAAATCATTCCAATGATTGCTTTCAATTTGTTTTTTGACAATATTTCGACCTACTTCTAAAGATGCTCCTTTTGAAATTACCCAATATATCAGCGCTGTAAAACCTCCAATAATGGTAACGTAGAAAATTGAGTTTTTAATGTTATTCATAACTCGTTCATTTAATTTATTGTCGCAAATATCAGAACTGAGAATTAAGTGACGAAGTAAATTTCGGGCTATTTTTAAATGAATGTAACAAGTCCGAAAAATTTTGTAATAAGTTATAATTTTACCTTTTTCAGGAAGTCAGAACGATAAGTTTCACTTAAAATTACAGTTGTATTTTTGTTATTTTCTTCTAGATGATGCAAGACAATTTCGTTATGATTGAAAAATTTAATAGCTCTTACTGCTACAATTTCTTTTTTGTTAACCCGACAAAAATCAGCATCTGGTAATTCATTCAAAAGCGTATCAAATTTAACATTTTTTAGATTTAGAAAACTTCCATCTGCAAGTAGAACTATTTTATCTCTACTATCACTTAAAGCCGTTTTGATGTATTGAATTTTATTGAAATAAAGCAGTGTTTTTCCTTTATCCGTATTCAGCTGAATGAATTTCTTAGAAGAATTCGATTTCTCAAAACGTTCAAAAGCTTTTGAAACTGCTTTTTGTAAACGTTCTAATTTTACCGGTTTTGTAATGTAATCTACGGCATCAATATTAAAAGCATCTGCGGCATATTCTTTATACGCCGTGCAGAAAATCACCAATTTATCTTGTAGTTTTTCGGCCAGATGAAGTCCGTTGATTCCAGGCATTTCAATATCCGAAATCAACAAATCGAAATCCAGGTTTGAAAAATCAGACAGCAATTTCTCAGGGTTATTATAAGTCTTAACAATTTCCAGTTCCGGAATTTGTTCGCAAAGCATTTTCAAGTACATTAATCCCGGAAGTTCATCGTCCAGAAGTAAGCATTTCAGTTTTGTATTCAAGTAAATCAATTTTTAGATGGGCAATATAAACATCGTTTTCTACGAACCTTTCGAGTTTGAAATTATTTTTATAAATGATACGAAGTCGATGTTCGAGCGTTGCATGGCCAAAACCGCTTCGTTCTTTTTTGAGCATCTTTTTGTCGGAGATTTTATTCGAAACCGTCATAAAAAAAGCATTGTCTTTAAACTCAAAAACTACCGAAATAAAAGCATCGGCACTCTGAAGATCAGCATGCTTGAAAGCGTTTTCAATTAAATCAATAGAAATTAAAGGCGCCAGCAAAGGCTGATCGTACAATTTATCTTCTTCATTGATATTCGTTTTTACTTTCAACTCAAAAAGCGGACTGATTTTAATTTTATTGATTTCGATTAAATTCAACGCAAAATCAATTTCTTCTTTTGCCGTGACAAATTTCTTTTTGCTTTCGTAAAGAATATAATCCAAAACATTGGCCAATTTATCCAAAGCAAAATATGTCTGATACGCGTGCGACTGAATCGAATTTAGAATATTCTTAAACAAATGCGGATTCAGTTTTGATTCTAAATTCTCCAACTGCAAATCATTTACTTTTGATTCTAAAGCATAAAAACTTTTTTCGGCATCGTCTTTCGCTTTTTTTGTCTGCATTAATTGATAAATCATAAAACCAATGATGATGACCAGCAATAATAAAATCGCTAAAAAAATAAAAGTTGTGGTATTGCTTTGTTCCATATTTTAAGACTCCCAAATTTCTTTTAATGATGCTCTATAATAAATAAAAATTCCAATTGTTAAAATCAAAATACTAGACAACCAAAGATAATAACCTAATTCTAAGGAAATAATATTAGCCATTGTGCCACTTTCAGCACCTAATATATCATTCCAAAAAGAAAAAGAAATTGCTAAACAACATGCTATAAAACTAGAGACAACAGCTTTTTTATCATTATTTTTAATTAAATGAATAAGTGCAAATAAGCCCAAAGGATTAGCCATCCAAATAATTTGCTCACATAAACCTCCACCAAGAAATGCCATGGATCCCATGAATAAATAATCAATAGATGAGGCAGTTTTTATTTCATTATTATAATTAAAAGTAATTGCATTTTTAGTTAAGGAAGCTCCAAACAACAATAGACTTAATATAATAATGAGTAATTTATTTTTTTTAGAATCCATTCATGACTTTGTATTAAATTTTCATTTTCTCCACAAATATGAGAAAAGCTAACGGTTCTATAACAAAATCTAAGAAAATTATCACCGTTAAAAACCGTTTCGATTTGTGTTAACATTAAGTAAAATACAAGTGATTGTTTATGATTTCGAGCACTTTTCACTACATTTGCAACCATTTTTAAAGATTTTATGAAAAACGCTATTAAAGTTGGATTTTGGGAGAAGTTAGCCCGAATCATACTTAAAAACAGAATAACAATTCTGGTAATACTTTCTGCTTTGACCATTTTCCTTGGTTATCAATGGAAAAATCTTGCTATGACTTATACGGAAGCCAACTTGCTTCCGAAAGATCATATTGCCAACAAAGAATATCAAAAATTCTTAGACAAGTTTGGTGAAGAAGGAAATCTTGTTGTTATTGGATTTCAGGACAAAAACTTTTTTACTCCAAAAAATTACGCAGCTTGGAATGAATTGATGACAGGTTTGAAAAAATCGAAAGAAGTTGATTTGGTGGTTTCTTTGAATGATTTGAAGAAATTAGAAAAAGATACTGTTAACGAAAAATTCGTTTTAACACCATTTATCGACCAATCCAAAGCGTTGGATCCAGCCTATTTAAAAACGGTTCAACACGATTTATTCCATAATTTGCCTTTTTACGAAGGATTATTATTCAATAAAGAAAGCGGAGCAGTACGTTCAGCGATTTATATCAACAAAGCTTTAGTAAATACGCCGGAAAGAAAGACTTTTATACTTGAAAATTTAGTCCCTAAAATCGATAAATTCGAAAAAACAACCGGAATTGATTTGAAAGTTTCTGGAATGCCATATATCCGAACAATTAATGCTGATGATATGAAAGGCGAAATTGGACTTTTTATTGGTGCGGCTTTATTGACGGTTTCTCTGATTTTCTTTTTCTTTTTCCGTTCGTTCAGAGCGACATTTATTTCTATTTGTATTTTAATTGTTGGTGTAATCTGGTCATTTGGAACACTGGGATTATTTGGTTATAAAATCACAATTCTAACGGCGATTATTCCGCCGCTGATTATCGTAATTGGAATCACAAACTGTATTTTCCTGATTAATAAATACCAGCAGGAAATCAAATTACATAACAATCAGGCAAAAGCTTTACAACGTGTTATTTCTAAAATTGGAGTTGCAACTTTGATGACGAATTTAACGACCGCAATTGGTTTTGCAACATTTATGATTACAGGAAACGATTTGCTTTTTGAGTTCGGAATGGTGACTTCAATCAACGTGATTTCTGTTTATTTATTGACACTTTTCATTGTACCAATTATTTACAGTTTCTTGCCGTTGCCAAAAGAAAAACATTTATACCATTTGACGAAAACTTATATTTCGACATTATTGGATGTGGTTGAAAATGTGGTAAAAACAAAAAAGAAATACGTTTATATTATTTACGGTTTACTTTTGGTTTTTAGTGTAATTGGAGTTGCACAAATGAAAGTTTCAGGAAGTTTAATTGGTGAAATGCCAAAAAGTGCTTCTTTCTTTAAAGATATTTTATTTTACGAAAAAGAATTCAACGGAGTTATGCCGTTGGAGATCATGATTGACACCAAAAAGAAAAAAGGTGTAATGAAGGCTTCTACAATTCGTAAAATGGATGAATTGCAAAATACAATTGCGTCGATTCCAGAATTGGCAAAACCAGTTTCTGTGGTGAATTTGGTTAAATATTCTAAACAAGCTTTTTATAACGGAAATCCTGAATATTATCAATTGCCAACTTCGCAAGAGCAGACTTTTATTTTGGGTTATGCTAAAAATGCGACGAAAAACAGCAAAGAAAATTTAATGAAAGCTTACGTCGATTCGACTGGACAATATGCAAGAATCACGACTTTCATGAAAGATATCGGAACGGATGAAATGGCAAAAGTGGAGAAAAAATTACATTCTAAAATTGATGAAATTTTCCCTAAAGACCGTTTTGAAGTTACCGTTACCGGAAAAGCATTGGTTTTCCAAAAAGGAACTTCGTATTTAGTTGACAACTTGATCGAATCTTTGATCTTTGCCATTTTTACTATTGCAGTTTTGATTCTGTATTTATTCCGTTCGTTCAAAATGGTTTTGGCATCGGTAATTACGAATATTTTGCCGCTTTGTATTACATCAGGATTAATGGGTTATTTCGGAATTCCGTTAAAACCTTCAACAATTTTAGTATTCAGTATCGCCTTCGGAATCTCGGTAGATAATGCGATTCAGTTTATGGCGAAGTACCGACATGACTTGCTTCAAAGTGGCGGAAAAGTGAAAAAATCGGTTTTCAGTGCTTTAAGAGAAACTGGAATTAGTACTTTTTATACTTCGGTAGTTTTGATTTTAGGTTTTGCAACTTTTACTTTATCAAGTTTTAGCGGAACAATTGCTTTAGGCGGATTAATTTCTTGTACTTTGGCTTTTGCGATGTTTGCTAATTTGGTTGTTCTGCCATCTTTGGTTTTGACTTTTGAGAAGAAGAAAACGAAGAAAGAGGAATTGGAGAATAATAATTTGGAGAAGTAATTCTCAAAAATATCTGCCACGAATTCACGAATAAAAAATAAAATAATTCGTGAATTCGTGGCTTATAAATTTACACGAACAATAAAATACGAAGTAAAATTTACTTCTTTTAAAACAACGCACTAGCCCAGATCGAAACAATATATTTTCTGTTTTTTCTTTAAAATAGAAAAGGAAAATTAGGACGAATTAAAATGACAAAGAAAAAAAACACCATAATTGTATTACTTCTTTTGTGTACAAATATTTGCTTAGCAGAAGGGCAAGCTGGATTAGCACAATTTTTAGGTTTTATACAGTTTCTCGTCGTTTGCTTTTGGATTTTTACCTTTACAATGATAGGTGGAGTAATCCTGAAACTCATATTACAAAAAAATAAGCTTCTAATAAAAAACCAAACCTCTAAAGCTTTTTTTATTTCGTTCTTGATAACAATTTTAGCAACGCTCGTTTTTTCGGGAGATGACTTATATTCTCTTTATCGAATACTAAATTTGAAATAATAAAAAATTGAGAAATAAAAAGAGAAACTTAAAAAAGAAGATTTCTTTTGTAGTTTAGATCTAAAAAACTTTTTTTTATGAAAAAAATGCTAATTATTCTGTTTATCTTAAACATGAATTTAATATTTTCTCAAAGCTATTTTGAAGGGAAAAATTTGTACTGCAAATCTGAAAATCCCGAAGCAATGAAAACTTTTAATGATGGGATTGAAATCCTTTATTTAAATAAATCTTCAGATAAAAAATATCTTAAGATAACATCAACTATTTTTTTTGATGCATATAAAAAAGATACAACATTTTGTGATGCTTTATTTTTTGCAGGATATACATTACGATTACTAGGAGACAAAAATGCATTGCCTTTATATATCTTAGCAGATAGCTCTTATAATAAATCTCTCGAATTCAAAACCAATCTGGCTGCAGAGTGTCTAAAATATGGCAATGAAAAAACGATTAAAATTGCCAGAAAAAAATATACCGAAATAACTAAATTATTTCCTGAAAATCCTGAGGGTTATTATGGATTCGCACTTACTTCGCCAATCTTAGGAGATCATGAAAAAGGACTAGAGAATATAAATATCGCTATAGAAAAATACAAAGTCATAAATCCAAAAATAAAAGATGATGTATTTTATCTAAAAGGAATTTTACTTTCGCTGAATAACAAACACAATGAAGCATTAGAAAATTTAGAAAAGGTTTATTCGTCTTATAAAAAAGATTTTAATTTTAAGATTTATTATTCTCTTTCACTTTTAAAAGTCTCTGAAGAAAAGAAAGACGAAAAAATGAAAAAGAAAGCTTTTAGTATTTACCAAAAAATAGAAGAAAAAGATCAAATTCCGAAGGAAATAAAAGATCAATTAATTTTTTCTTCTTAGTAAAGATTCTGAAATCTTCGAAATGACAAAAATGCACCGAAAACAAAATGAGAAGTAAAAAAATTTTCTTTTGAAACCGAGTGCCCTAGCCCTGATAGTCCCGAAGTCTCGGGAGGCATCCTTTCTATTTTTTCTTTAAAAATAGAAAGATACAGCGGATAGCAGGAAACAGCTTCAAAAATTAATTAATATCGTTTATATTTGCAATTCGATATAAAAAACATTGATTTTTTTTAATCTAAAATCTCCCGATGCTTCGGGACTAAAAATCTAAAATTAAAATGAAACACACAAAGGTTAAAGACTTATTAAACAGTACGACGACGCTACAGGAAGTGAATGCAAAAGGATGGGTGAGAACTTTTAGAAATAATCAGTTCATCGCGCTTAATGACGGTTCTACAATTAATAATATTCAATGTGTTGTTGATTTTGAAAATACACCAGAAGAAACTTTAAAAAGAATCACGACTGGAGCTGCAGTTTCTGTAATTGGAACTTTGGTTGAAAGTAAAGGTGCGGGTCAGAAATACGAAATCCAAGTTTCTAAACTTGAAATTCTTGGAGATTCTGATCCTGAGAAATTCCCAATGCAACCAAAAAAACATACTTTAGAATATTTACGTACAAATGCACATTTACGTGTTCGTACAAATGCTTTTGGTGCGATTATGCGTGTGCGTTCGGTGCTTTCGTTTGCGGTTCATAAATACTTTCAAGAGAAAGGTTTTGTGTATGTAAACACGCCAATTATCACGGGAGCTGATGCTGAGGGTGCTGGAGAAATGTTTCAGGTAACTTCTTTACCGCTTGATAATCTTCCTAAAAATGAAGAAGGAAACATTGATTTCAAAAAAGATTTCTTTGGAAAACATACGAACTTAACGGTTTCTGGACAGTTAGAAGGGGAAACTTTTGCAATGGCTTTGGGTCAGATTTATACTTTTGGACCAACTTTTAGAGCAGAAAATTCAAACACTTCTCGTCACTTGGCAGAATTCTGGATGATCGAGCCTGAGGTTGCTTTCAACGACCTTGATGACAACATGGATTTGGCTGAAGATTTTATTCAGTATGTAATTAAATATGCTTTAGACAACTGTCAGGATGATTTGAAATTCTTGGAAGGAAGACTTTTGGAAGAAGAAAAATCAAAACCACAATCAGACAGAAGCGAAATGGCTTTGTTAGAGAAATTGAATTTCGTTTTAGAAAACAACTTTAAACGTGTTTCGTATACGGAAGCAATTGACATTTTAAGAGATTCAACTCCAAATAAAAAGAAGAAATTTCAATATATCATCAACGAATGGGGAGCTGATTTACAATCAGAACACGAGCGTTATTTAGTGGAAAAACACTTTAAATGTCCGGTAATTTTGTTTGATTACCCAGCAAACATCAAAGCGTTTTACATGCGTTTGAACGACAACACAGAACCGGGAAGAGAAACGGTTCGTGCAATGGATATCCTTTTCCCTGGAATTGGAGAAATCGTTGGTGGTTCTGAAAGAGAAGAGCGTTACGATGTTTTGGTTGAAAAAATGAAAGCTTTAGAAATCGACGAAGAAGAATTATACTGGTATTTAGACACCAGAAGATTTGGTTCTGCAACACACGCAGGTTTCGGTTTAGGATTTGAGCGTTTAGTATTGTTTGTTACAGGTATGACAAATATTAGAGACGTAATTCCTTTCCCAAGAACTCCTGGAAGTGCGGAATTTTAATCAATTTAGTTAAAAAAGTTTCAGGTTTCAAGTTTCAAGTTGTTGGAACGTGAACTAAAATTATAAAATTTGTTTCAAGTTTCAGGTTTCAGGTTTGTCATTCAGTTTGGCAACTTGAAACTTGAAACTTGAAACTTTTAACAAAAACAAATGCTAAAGCAATTTTTAAATTTAAAATTATCACAAAAATTATCTCCACAGCAAATTCAGCTGATGAAGTTAATTCAATTGCCTACGCAAGCTTTTGAACAACGTTTATTGGAAGAAATGAACGAAAATCCGGCGCTTGAAGCTGGAAAAGAAGATGAATACGAAGCTGATGAATTTGCAAATGAAGACTACGACGATTATGACGATGCAGAATCGGACAGAATCGAAGCAGACGACATTAATATTGACGAATACTTAAGCGACGACGATACGCCTGATTATAAAACTCAGGTTAATAATTATGGAGACGAAGAAGAGCGCGAAACACCTTTTGCTTCTCCGATAAGTTTTCATCAGGATTTGATCAATCAGCTGAATACTTTTATCTTGAACGATGAAGAGCGTGAAATCGCTGAATTCTTAGTAGGAAGTATTGATGACATGGGTTATATCCGCAGAAGTGTTCCGGATATTGTTGACGATATGGCTTTTACTCAGGGAATTTATACTGATGAAGCGATGGTCGAAAAAATGCTGCACGTAATTCACGAATTGGAGCCTTCGGGAGTTGGTGCGCGTGACTTACAGGAATGCTTATTGCTTCAGTTAAAACATAAAACGCCCACCGAATATGTTGATTTGGCAATTGACATTATCGAAAATCAGTTTGATGCTTTTACAAAGAAACATTACGATAAGCTTTTACAGAAATACAGCATTTCGAACGAACAGCTTAAAAAAGCAATTCACGAAATTGAGCGTTTGAATCCAAAACCAGGCGGTTCTTTTACAGGAAATAATAAGGTTACCGAAAATGTAGTACCAGATTTTGCCATCAGAATTATTGACGGCGAACTAGAATTGACATTAAACGGACGTAACGCTCCTTCTCTGCACGTTTCTAAGGATTATCAGGAAATGATGCAGACGTATAAAGAATCTCGCGATAAATCTTCGGCTCAGAAAGATGCAGTTCAGTTTATCAAACAAAAACTGGATTCGGCAAAATGGTTTATCGACGCGATCAGACAGCGTCAGGAAACTCTTTTTGTAACGATGAATGCGATTATGCATTATCAGGAAGAATTTTTCTTAGACGGCGACGAAACCAAACTAAAACCAATGATCTTAAAAGATATTGCAGATATGGTTGGTTTGGATATTTCGACGATTTCTCGTGTAGCAAACAGCAAATATGTTGAGACGCCATATGGAACAAAACTGATTAAGGAATTCTTCTCTGAAGCGATGAAAAATGATCAAGGAGAAGACGTTTCGACATTGGAAATCAAAAAAATCCTTAAGAATACTATTGAGGAAGAAGATAAGAAGAAACCGCTTCCAGACGATCAATTGGCTGAGATATTAAAAGAAAAAGGGTATCCGATTGCGAGAAGAACTATTGCTAAATACCGTGAACAACTTGATATTCCGGTTGCGAGAATGAGAAAGAAGATTTAATTTTTTTATCAAATATAATATCAACCCGACATTTTTAAAAACGTGTCGGGTTTTTAATTTACAAAAAAACCGAATTCCAGAGGAATATTTCATCGGTAGAAAAAAATAATTTGGATCAGGTTATTCGTTCCAGCGGAACGTTTGGTTGATTAAAACCGTTTGAAATTGTTGTGTTTGTTAATTTAATGTCTCAGATGTCCCTCCGGGACATGATATAAAATGGCAATATTTTATTTTCTCCGATGAAATATTCCTCTGGAATATGCGATTTTTTACATAAATAAAAACGCGGCAAGTTTTGAAAACTGTCGCGTTTAATTGTATTCTTGATCCTCTTAATTTATTTATATTGGTCGGGCTGAATCTTCACATCAAATAAAAATGCTTTCTTTTTATCGCTGTAATGGTAGACTAGAGCGTAATCATTATCTCTAAAAACCTGAAGTCCAGGATTTGCTTTAGCTGTACTAATCAAACTTTTTTCGATTTCAGCTTTTATTACATCTACCTCAGCCGTTTCGTTTACAACATTCACTAAAGTTAAATTGTACTGAACTGACCTTTCTTCGGGCAAACTTACGCTGTCTAAGCGAATTCCTTCCTGAATATTTAACGGACAGCTTTTATTATATTTCGCGACTACTTCAACTACTTCCGTATTTACTTCATCAGATTTTTTATCGAGATAAAATTGAAAATATACTACTAAAGTAACTGCAATTCCAATCAATATTAATAATAAAATGTTTTGTTTTCTCATACTTTTGAATTAATTACGGCTTAAATGTAGATTATTATTTTTCCTGATTTTTTTTCATTGCGTTAAAGTAAGCCGCACGGCTAAGTGGCTCATATTCTTCGGTTTCGCCCAACATAACTAATTTATCACTAGCTGTTTTTCTGAAACTATAATTGGCTAAATTTCCTGTCCGTGTGCAAACGGCGTGAACTTTTGTTACGTATTCCGCAGTCGCCATCAATCCAGGCATTGGCCCGAACGGATTTCCTTTAAAGTCCATATCTAAACCGGCAACAATTACGCGGATTCCCTGATTTGCTAAATCATTACAAACGGTAATAATTTCGTCATCAAAAAACTGAGCTTCGTCAATACCAATCACGTCGCAGCCTTGCGCCAGAATTAGAATATTTGCTGCTGCTGGAACTGGCGTCGAACGAATTTCGCTGGCATCGTGAGATACCACCATTTCGTCATGATAACGAGTATCAATAGCGGGTTTAAAAATTTCAACTCTTTGTTTGGCAAATTGAGCGCGTTTTAATCTGCGGATCAGTTCTTCGGTTTTACCCGAAAACATTGATCCACAAATAACTTCAATCCACCCAAATTGTTCTTTGTGATTTACTGTATTTTCGAGAAACATTTTGTATTTTTCTGCCTTTAAAAATGAATAGTTTTTATTACTTTGTACTGGTAATAAATCGACGTGAAAATGTGTTGTTTTACATTTTTTCAAAAGTAGAAAATTTTTATCAAATCGAATATTAGCGAAGGCTTATTAACAGAAATAAAAAATTATCTTTTGAATTTCCTTTAGAAATAGAGACATTCAGACCTTAAATACAATAAAATCCCTTATTCACTATAATTTCAATAGTTATGAAAAAAAAATTGGAAGCCGATCTAATCAGCATTGCACATCGAATTTTAAAGCTTAAGAACAAATCCGATATCAATCAATTATATCTTGAAACTCAGAGATTATACGAGAAATTAGCGGTATTAAAATTTGTAGAAGAGAATTTCGACGCCGCAAAACCAACAATCGGACAACAGGAAATTACTTCTGAATTGGAAACGATTTTTGATAAAGAAGAACAAATTATTCCAACTTTGATCGAAAACGAAACCTCTATTCCAGAAAAAGTAATTGCACTTGAGGAATCTTACGAACCTGAAATTTCACAAGAACAAACAGTCGAAGTTGTTGAAACTGCTGAACCAATTGTGGAAGAAGTTCCTGAACCAATTGCTGCAGAAGTGGAAGAAGACGTTATCGAAGAAGCTGTTGAACCAATCGAAGCTGAAGTTGAAGCATCAGTAATAGAAGAAAGCAATGAACCAATTGTTGCTGAAATTATACAACCAGAAGTAGAAAAAGAAACTGAAAAAATCGAAGAATCTAAAAATGCGATTGAAGAACTTTCTTTTACAACCGTAAATGAATTAAAACCAATTCCGGATTTTAAACCTGCTTTCGAATTAGAAAAGGAAGAAATAAAAGAAGAGGTTAAAGAAGAACCAAAAGCAAAAATTTCTCCAATTCCGACCATTTTATTTGAAGATTTTGGCCTTAATTATGCCGATCCTCAGTTTGTAAAAGTAGATAGTATTGAGGCTATTCCAGCAAATATTCCTTCAATTAGTGATTTTAAAGAAGAAAAAAAGGAAGAAAAAATAGAGGCAAAAAAAGTAGAAACAGCTATTCTTGAAACTCCTGCACAGACAAAACCAGTAAGTTTGAATGAAAAACTGGCGAGAGGTTTCCATATTGATTTGAATGACAGAATTGCTTTTACTAAAAACCTTTTTGGAAACAACACAGAAGATTACAGCCGAGTTTTAAACCAGCTTTTAACTTTTGATTCTTATGCTGAAGCAGAAGAATTTATCGAAAACATGGTAAAACCAGATTACAATAACTGGGAAGGAAAAGACGATTATGCAGAACGTTTTCTTGGAATCATAGAGAAAAAATTCGCTTAAACATTTAATCTTTCACAACTCACATTTTACATTTTTCAGAATAAAAAAATATGTCCAAATTATATATCGTTCCAACGCCAATTGGCAATCTTGAAGACATGACTTTTAGAGCCATTCGGGTTTTGAAAGAAGTCGATTTGATTTTGGCGGAAGACACCCGCACCAGCGGAAAATTGTTGAAGCATTTTGAAATCGGCACGCACATGCACAGCCACCACATGCACAACGAACATAAAACAACCGAAAACTTAATTGCCCGTTTAAAAGCGGGTGAAAATATCGCGTTGATTTCAGACGCTGGAACTCCAGCTATTTCTGATCCTGGATTTTTATTGACGCGCGCCTGTGTTGAAAATAAAATCGAAGTAGAATGTCTTCCAGGCGCAACGGCTTTTGTTCCCGCGCTAGTAAACAGCGGACTCCCAAATGATAAATTTGTTTTTGAAGGTTTTCTTCCTGATAAAAAAGGACGACAGACTCGTTTTTTGGCTTTAGCCGAAGAAACCCGAACGATGATTTTATACGTCTCGCCACATAAACTCGTTAAAACTTTAAGTGAGTTTATTCAATATTTTGGAGAGGAAAGACAAGTTTGCGTTTCGCGTGAATTATCAAAATTACATGAAGAAAACGTACGTGGAACTGCCAAAGAAGTTTTAGCACATTTTGAAAAAACAGCACCACGAGGAGAAATAGTTGTGGTTGTCGCTGGAAAAACAATTGAAAAAGAAGCCAAAAAAAGTAAGTATTCAAAAGACGAAGAAGAATAAATAAATATTTCAGCCACAGATTAAAATGATTAATACAGATTAATAAAGTTCACCACGACCCGAGCGATAGCGAACTGGCGAAGCAATTTCACAAATTCCACTAATTGAATTCGTGCTAATTTGTGGAATTTGCGGCAAAAAAAAATAAAAAATCATAATAATCTTTTTAATCTGTGGCAAAAAAAAAAACATATATGAGCATACAAGCCTTTTTAGAAAAAGTAAAACAAACTCCAACACAAATCACATTTCCTGAAACTATTGCAGTAATTGAAGAAAACTACAACTTTACTCCAACTGCTTTTCAAAACGGAACACAACATAACGCAGCAGGCGAAAATTCAGGTTCTTGCAAATTGTTTTCTTTCGCAAAATTGCAGAATTTAAGCAAAGATGAAACTTTAGCTTGTTTTGGCGCTTTTTATTTTGAAGAAGTTTTAGGCGATCCAAATGGAACAAATCATCAAAATATTAGAAATTTCATCAACTTAGGCTGGGACGGAATTCAGTTTGAAGGAAATGCTTTAGAAACAAAGTAATTTTAGATTCCAGATTGTAGATTTTAGATTTTTAAAACCTACAATCTGAAGTCTGCAAACTTTGTCAAAGTTGAAACCGAATATTCTGCCACAGATTAAAAGGATTTAAATGATTATTTAAAAAAATGAACCGCACATTACACAAATTCTCGCCAATTCAATTTGTGAAAATTTGTGTAATGTGTGGTTAAAAAAATCCTTTCGAATCCTTTTAATCTGTGGCAAAAAACAAAAAAATTACCAGTTTAGATGAAACGATTTCCAAAATCTAAAATCTAAAATCAAAAAATCTACAATTAAAATGCGCTGGACTTTAAAACCAAAACCTTCTGAAGAAAAAATCAAACATTTGGCACAAGCTTTAAATGTAGAAGATTTTGTCGCAACACTTTTGATTCAGCGCGGAATTGAAACTTTTGAAGACGCTAAGAATTTCTTTCGTCCGTCTTTAGAACACTTACACGATCCGTATCTGATGAAAGATATGGACAAAGCCGTTGCTCGAATTGAACAAGCCATAGAAAACCAAGAAAATATTCTTGTTTTTGGTGATTATGACGTTGACGGAACAACAGCGGTTTCTTTGGTTTCTTCTTATTTAAAATCGCATTATCCAAATATTGCCACTTACATTCCAGATCGCTATGACGAAGGTTACGGAATTTCATATAAAGGAATTGATTTTGCAGACGACAACGGTTTTTCACTGATTATCGCCCTGGATTGCGGAATAAAATCAATCGATCATATTGCTTACGCGAAAGCAAAAAACATCGATTTTATTATTGGCGATCACCACCGTCCGGGAGAATTGCTTCCAGATGCAGTTGCGGTTTTAGATCCGAAAAGAGAAGATTGCTCCTACCCTTATGACGAATTGTGCGGTTGCGGAGTCGGTTTCAAATTAATTCAGGCTTTAGGTCAAAACCGTGGTGAAACTATAGACGACTTAGTTCCGTATTTAGATTTGGTTGCCACTGCAATTGCTGCCGATATTGTTCCTATTACGGGAGAAAATCGTGTTTTGGCTTACTTCGGACTGAAAGTCATTAACAGCGAACCAAGACCAGGAATCAAAGCTTTGACACATCAGGTAAAAAAGAAAGTTCTCGATATTACCGATGTTGTTTTTATTATTTCGCCAAGAATTAATGCTGCGGGAAGAATCAAACACGGAAATCATGCCGTTGAACTTTTAACCGAATTTGATTTTGAACAAGCACAGCAATTCGCTTCAGAAATTGAGCAATATAATGCAGACCGAAAAGACTTAGATAAAAGAATTACGAAAGAAGCTTTTCAACAGATTATAGAAAATAACGAGGAAGAACGTTTTGCGACCGTTGTATACCGCGAAGACTGGCACAAAGGAGTTATTGGAATCGTAGCTTCAAGATTAATTGAGACCTATTACCGTCCGACTTTGGTTTTCACTAAAAGTGGAGATAAATATGCGGCCTCGGCAAGGTCTGTAAAAGGATTTGATGTTTATAATGCATTAGACGCCTGTTCTGAACATTTGGAACAATTTGGAGGCCACATGTATGCTGCGGGAATGACTCTAAAAGCAGAAAACTATAATGCTTTTAAAAGTGCGTTTGAGAAATGCGTAGAATCTACTATTTTACCCGAAATGCGCGTTCCTGAAATTGAAATCGATGCCGAAATAAATTTCTCTGATATTACACCAAAACTCATTCGAATTTTAAAACAATTCGAACCTTTTGGACCTCAAAATATGACGCCTGTTTTTATGACATCAGATGCAAAAGACACAGGTTATGCCAAAACTTTAGGTTCAGAAGAGGAACATTTAAGACTTTTCGCCAAACAAACGAACACCGACGGAATTGCCGCAATTGGCTTTGGACTCGGAAAAAAATTAAATATAGTACAAAATCAAAATCCGTTTCAATTAGCATATTGCATTGCAGAAAACGAATGGAATGGAACTGTTTCAACTCAGCTTATGCTGAAAGACATTAGAACAAATGGAAGAGATTAAACAAAATAAACGAGATCCGTATCAAGCGCTTCGTTACAGAGAATTCAATATATTTTTGTTATTACGCTTTGCAATGGTTTTCGCTTGGTCGATGCAATTTATTGTCATTGAATGGGAAGTTTACAGCTTGACTAAAAACCCTCTTTCTTTAGGAATTATTGGTTTAATGGAAATTATTCCTGCCGTTTCGATGTCTTTGTTTGCGGGACATATCGTAGATCGAAGAGAAAAGAAAAGCTTATTGGTAAAATGTATTTTAGGATTTTCTGTAATTAGTTTTGGGCTTTTCTTATTGACTTGGCCAAAAATAGTCGGAGGCTGGTCTACACAGGTTATTTTGTATTCCATCTACGCTTTGGTATTTTTTGGAGGAATAGTTCGTTCTTTTATGGGACCAACAATCTTCTCGCTTCTGTCTTTAATTATTCCTAAAAAAGCATATCCAAACGCTGCAACCTGGAGTAGTTCGGTTTGGCAGATTGGTGCTGTTATGGGACCTGCACTGGCGGGATTTTCCATCAACTGGATTGGTGTTCACTGGTCGATGTGTTCGGTTTTTGGATTCTCTATTCTTTCTTTAATCGCCTTATCTCAAATTAGCCAAAAACCAATCATAAATCCGAAGATCGGAGAATCTATGAAAGATAGTCTTATGGAAGGTTTAACTTTTGTGTTTAAAAATAAAATCGTTCTTGGCGCATTATCACTTGACATGATTGCTGTTCTTTTTGGAGGAGCTGTTGCTTTATTACCGATTTTTGCACAAGACATTTTAAAAGTAGGTTCTGAAGGTTTCGGAATTTTAAGAGCCGCTCCTGCAGTGGGTGCTTTTATTACGATGCTGGTTTCTGCTTATGTGCCTTTGTATGAAAATGCAGGAAAGAAACTTTTAATTGCCATATTTGTTTTTGGTTTATCCATTATCTTGTTTGGCTATTCGACATATTTCTGGCTTTCTGTTTTTGCCTTATTCTTAAGCGGATTGGCAGACGGAATTTCTGTAGTTATTCGTCAGACTATTTTACAACTTAAAACTCCAGATCATATGCGCGGGCGTGTGGGAGCTGTAAATTCGATTTTTGTTGGATCATCAAATGAATTAGGTGCTTTTGAAAGTGGTGCAACTGCCAAATTAATGGGTGCAGTTACTTCTGTTATTTTTGGAGGAAGTGTGACGCTTTTAACTGTGGTTTTCACTGCATTAAGATCCCCGACTTTTAGAAATCTGGATTTGAAAAGAGATATGGAAGATCATCAGAAATTAGAATAGATGAAATCATTTTTCCTCAGTTTTTTACTTCTTTTGTCTTTTTTAGTTAAAGGACAAAATCTTTACATCAAAACCTACGGAAACAAAAATAATAAAACCATCATTTTTATTCATGGCGGACCAAGCGGCAATGCGACATTGTTTGAAGGAACAACAGCTCAAAAACTGGCCAATCAGGGATTTTATGTTATAGTCTATGATCGAAGAGGCGAAGGAAGATCTACAGCTTCAAATGCGAAATTTACTTATGAAGAAGCTTTTCAGGATTTAAATTCGATTTATAAAAAATATCATTTAAAAAAGGCAGTTTTGCTTGGCCATAGTTTTGGCGGTTTGGTTGCGACACTTTATACCAATGAATATCATCAAAATGTAAGTGCTTTAATTTTGGCTGGCGCTTTATTTTCACAACAGGATACGTATGATCATATTTTAAGTTCTATAAAGAAGATTCACAACGGCGATTCTAAAACGCTCAATAAAATTGCATATATAGAAAAACTAGACAAACATTCTGCAGGATACCGCAAACATTGTTTTGAGTTGGCAAGCGATGAAAATTACTTCAAAATGCCAAAACCTACTAAAGGTTCAAAAAGATTATATGCTGATTATGAAGCTGGAGAATTTTCTAAAACCAACATTCGAAATAAAAATGCACCATTGCTTTTTTACAAAAATGAAAAACAAAATAATATTGATACTCGACCAATTTTAAAGAAAATCAAAAAAGCGGGCATTCCAATTTATGGAATTTACGGGAAAAATGACGGCATTTTTTCTTCGGCACAAACCAATTCTCTTAAAGCAATAACCGGAAAAAACCACTTCGCTTATTTGGACAATTGTTCTCATTATTTATTTGTAGATCAGCAAAATGCGTTTCTTTTAAATGTTAAAAATTGGATAAATAGAATTCGGTTTTAATCTTATTTCATTTCTTTATTTAAAAAAACAAATGAAATATACTACTACTCTATTTTCTATTCTTTTTACTTCTATCATGTTTGCTCAAGAATCTACAATGTCAGGTAAACTAAAAAACGCTCAAAACAATGAAGAACTCGATTATGTGAATATCGGAATCCTCAATAAAAATGCTGGAACTATTTCAAATTCCAAAGGTATTTTCAAGTTAAAATTAAATGAAAAAATAACTCCAAACGATACAGTTGTCTTTTCGCATATTGGTTTTGAAACTAAAAAAATATTGGTAAGTCAATTGAAATTTGAGAATAATAATATTGAAATGACGCCTTCTGAAAATACTTTGAAAGAAGTTGTGGTAGCTTTCAAACAATCAAAACCAAAACAATTTGGAAGAAGTGCAAAAGGACTAGGACTTATGCATTTTAATTTTTTTACTGCTTTAGACAAAACTGTAGATGATTACTTGAGTCGAGAAAGAGGAATGGAATTTCGAATAAAAAACGATTGTAAGGTTAATGATTTTAATTTCAATATTACTTCTAACGAATTTAAATCGGTTAAATTCAGATTGAATTTTTATACAATTAAGAATGGTCTACCTTCTAAAATATTAATTGAAAAAGATATCATTTTCGAAGTAAAAGACAACAAACTCGGATTATTTACAGTTGACTTAAAGCCTTACGATATTTATCTCGATAAAGAAATGGGCAATATTGCAGTCACTATACAATGGATTGAAAGTATAAAATCTGATGATAAAAGCAAATTCTTTTCTATTTCTACAGCTATGTCGGCAACTGAAAATAGCTTTTACAGAGAAAAAAATATGGCAAACTGGAGTAAAACAGGACAAAGCTTAACTTTTTACCTCAACACGATGTGCCAGTGAAATGAAAAAATTTATTCTTTTTTATGATTTTTTTATTTAGAATTAATATAAATAATATTTATATTTGTTGAAACAAAAGGATTTACGATGAGAGAAATTGAACAGATATATCATAATAACTTTGGAATAGCTTTTTACTGGAAAGATGACAACACCACTATTTCAGATAAAATACAATTGGTTTTTAAAGAAACTGGTTTCTATTTTACCGTTCAGGAATTAAATTTCTTCTGTGATTTAATCGAAGACAGCATGAATGAAAACGCTTGTTGCGATGCTTGCGAAATGAAATATGCATGTCATAAATTTTTATTGAAAACGCCTTGCAATTCGATTGATTTAGCCGTAAACATGACAGAATTAAAGTCGATTAAAGATCTGGTAGAAGGCTCTTTATTCAAAATAGAATTGGATGAATATGTTTATGGAGTTGGCATGAATTAGACACATTCTAAATATTTTAACAACATTTTTTCATTATTGAAATATATTTTGATTCAATTCAAAAAAAAGTATATTTACAGCAATGAAAAAAACTGTATTTCTACTTACTATTATCCTTTTGGCAATCTTCGTTGTCAGCTGTACCAATAAATCAGAAGAATATATTGATCCGCGTGGCACGGATTATGCGGGTTCGGAGAGTTGTGTTCAATGTCACAAAACACAGTCTGAAATGGCGCTGCATAGTTCACATTTCAAAGCAACTGCCCCAGCAATCTTAGAAAATGTTTCGGGAGATTTCGATTCAAAAAATCATACTTTTATTTACGATAAAGACACCAAACTGGTCATGGAAAAACATGGCGATAGTTTGTATCAGGTTCTCTACAAAAATGGAAAAGAAACGGCTAAATATAAGTTTGAAATTGTTTTTGGAACCAAACATGCGCAAACCTCTGTTTATTGGAGAGATAATAATACTTACGAATTGCCTCTTTCTTATTATCATGCTATAAATAATTGGGCAACAAGTCCCGGGTTTCCTGCCGATAAACCTTATTTTGATCGAATGGTGGTAAAGGATTGTTATGCTTGTCACAGTTCGAATATTAGTTCTAGAACTGTTGATCAAAGTTCGGCAGACAAAAATTTCATGTCAATGGATGTGGAAGATGTCATCAATAAAAAAACAATTGTATACGGAATTGACTGCGAGCGATGCCACGGACCCGCGAAAAAACATGTAGAATTTCATTTAAAAAATCCAACCGTAAAAGTTGCCAACAGTATTACCAGTTTTAAAACCTTAAATCGTCAGCAAAAATTAGATGCTTGCGCGTTATGCCACGCAGGAAATGACGGAATGAAATTAAGATCCCGCTTTGAATTCAAACCCGGAGACAATTTATTGGAATTCTTTCGCGAAAGCAGAAGTATTACAGATAGCGCAAAATTTGATGTTCATGGAAATCAATTTCGTTTAATGGCGCAAAGTAAGTGTTTTGTTAACAGCGAAAAAATGGATTGCATTACGTGTCATAATTCGCATGAGAACGCTTCTAAAAATATTGCTTCATATTCTAAAATCTGCATGACTTGTCATCAGGGTTTAAAACACAATGACAAAACGCTTAAAATAATGCCAGAGAAATTATTAGCCAATAATTGTGTAGAATGTCATATGCCGAAAAAAGCTTCAAACGCGATTAGTTTTCAACTTTCAAACAGCAAACAATTATCAAATTATATTTTGAGAACCCACAAAATCGGAATTTATCCAAATACGAAAAAGTAATTATTTTTTAAATTCCTGAAGTTCGAATTTTTCTCCATCAAAAACACCGTAGGTAAAATAGCCAATCCAATCTCCAAGATTTACATATTCGGAGTTTTCTCCAACAGAGCGAATCATGGGTAAATGACGGTGACCAAAAACGAAGTAATTATAATGTTTGGTTTCAAGCTTTCGTTTTGCGTACAAAATCAGCCATTCTTTTTCTTCACCCAAAAACTTAATGTCTTCATCTCCTGAAATCAATTTATTTTTAACTGATAAATATTGTGCTAAACTAACGCCAACATCGGGATGAAGCCAACGAAAAAGCCATTTTGAAAACGGATTCGTAAATACCTTTTTCATTCTTTTATAGCCTTTATCGCCTGGACCTTTTCCGTCGCCATGACCAATTAAAAAGGTTTTGCCGTTAAAAGTAAATTCTTTATTATCATGATAAACCGGAATGTTCAATTCGGTTTCAAAATAATCATGCATCCACAAATCATGATTTCCAACAAAGAAATAAATCGGGATTCCGCTATCGCGGATTTCAGCCAGTTTTCCTAAAATTCGAACAAAACCTTTCGGAACAACTGTTTTATATTCAAACCAAAAATCAAATAAATCTCCTAATAGAAAAATTGCTTCTGCATCTTCTTTAACCTCATCCAACCAAGCCACGAATTTTTTCTCGCGTGGCAAACTCAACTCTGGAGTTGGCGCACCAAAATGCTGATCTGAAGCAAAATATATTTTTTTCATTATTGTGGGATGTGAATTGTGAGATGTAAAATGTCTGAAAACCGTTTCACATTTTACAATGTACTTTTAACTTATTTACAGATTATCAGAAGCGTACCATTCTGCAAAAGAAGATTCTGTTTCCTGAAGTTTTAAAGAGAAAAGAGCAATTCCTTCCGGAAGTCTTGCAACGATTCTTTCAGCAAAATCGACTACCATATTTTCGCTAGTTGGCTGATAATCTACTAAAATTACATGGTGACCACGGTTTTTTAATTCAGCAGCCAATTCAACATGTGGCGTAGTTTGATTGAAAACCGTTGCATGGTCAAACTGATCGACGATTTCTTCTTTTACAATTTTCTTTAGATCCGAAAAGTCAATTACCATTCCGTATTTCACATTCGATCGGTCTGTAATTGGCGAACCAATAACCGTCACCGATAATTTATAACTGTGTCCGTGAACGTTTTTGCATTTTCCGTCGTAACCGTACAAAGCGTGCCCAGTTTCGAAGCTAAATTGTTTTGTAATTCTGATATTACTCATCGATGTTTAATTTTAAGCTTGCAAATTTACAAATTAAATGTCCAAACTTTGTCAAAGTTTAAAACTTTGACAAAGTTCTAATGCATTTTTGCAACAGATTAAAAGGATTGTTTAGATTATTAAAAATCTTTTCTAATCCTTCAATCTGTGGCTAGATTATTTTTTAAACTGCAGCAAAGCCGATTTCGTAAAATCTGACAAAACCAATCTGCCCGTAATTGCAGCACGTTCAAAAAGAAGTGATTCCCAAGTTTCTGTTCCTTCCCAGATGATTTTTTTCATTTCGAATAAAGCTTCGGGATTATACGAACTTAGTTTTGTTGCAAAATTTTCAACTTCATTATCCAGATTTTCAGCTTCACTTAAAACTGAGAAAAGTCCTTTTTGAAAAGCCCAATTTGCCGATTTCCATTCGTGTCCCGACAAAGTCATTTCGGTCATAGCCGATTTACCAATTTTACGCGAAACCGCTGGTTCGATTACAAAAGGACCGATTCCGATTGCTAATTCAGATAATTTAATATCACTTTGCGGAGTTGCAAAAACGTAATCGCAAGCCGAAATAATGCCGACACCGCCACCAACTGCTTTTCCTTGTACACGACCAATAATAAGTTTATTGCAATTTCGCATTGCGTTTAGTAAATGAGCAAAACCCGAAAAGAATTCTAAACCTTGTTCTTCGTTTTCGACTTTCAATAATTCGTCAAAAGACGCACCAGAACAAAAGGTTTTATTTCCTTGACTTTTCAAAATTATAACCGAAACATCTTCATTTCTACTTAAAGAATTAATTTCAGAAGTCAGACGATCTAGCAATTCACGCGGAAAAGAATTACTAGCAGGATGACCAAATTGAATTGTTGCAATTGTATTTTGAAAAGTAGTTTCTAAACTTCCGTTTGCATTTTCTAAACTCATAAAAATAGATTTAAAGGTAAAGTTACGATTTTGAAAAATTATATTCCTGAAAGTCATAGAAATTTGTTTTTTGAGAATTAATTGACTTTATTTGCTCAACACTTTGGGGGATTAGCTCATTTGGCTAGAGCGCTACGCTGGCAGCGTAGAGGCGACCGGTTCGAATCCGGTATTCTCCACAAAATCAAAAACCCTTGTAAATTTAGTTTCACAAGGGTTTCTTTTTATTTTTCGAAGATTGATTTATTTCTCATTTGCCGAATCTTCTGCATTTACATCCTCTTTCTCCTCTTTTTTGAAATCATTATTCAGCAAATTTCTAATTTCTTTTTTTCTCTTAGATTTTTTCTGATTGTCAAGATTACCAAAATCACAACTAAGATTGCCACAACTCCAATTATATTTCAGTTAATATCCATAATTTAAATTTTAATTTAAATTAAAATTAAATATAAAAATTCTAACCATTTAACTCATTATCAATAGTTTAAGTATTTAATTTATAAATATGAAGCAGAAAATTTGCTTGCAAAAGACCACTTGTCCCGCTATTCGCTATATCTTTTCTGGTTTCGTTAGAAAAAAACGAAACCAGAAAAGGATGCCACTTCTATCGGGGCTAGATTAGATCTTTAGTTTTTTATAAAACAAAAAAGCTTATCTATTAAATGGATTAAGGAATATATTTTTTCAAAGGAAATGACTTGCTCCTAATTTAGCTTACAAATGATAATTCTTAAAAGAATCTTTGTGGCTTAGTGCCTTAGTGGCAAACTTCTTACCTCAACAAAAACCCCATTCTTACAGACCCATAAAAATATCCCTTATTCGTATCAATTCCTGGGTCTTTCAATTCTCTTCCTCGATAAATAAAAGAGTATGAAATATTGAAATTATTGTAACGGTATTTTAAACCAGCTTCTCCATTAAAACGAAGCGGTTCCAAATCGAAAGTAATCGGACTTGTGTTATTGAACATGCTTCCTTCAATCGTCGCATCGTAAAATTGATAATTGATACTTGGCGCTGCAAAGAAGTAAAACTCGCGAATATTTGTCTTCTCTTCTGCGCTTATCGATGCGTCGTGCATATTCGAATCGTAAATTGGAAGCAGATTTTTAAATCCAAATCGAGCCATAAATCCCGTTGAAACTCCTGTGAAAATGGTTCCCAAATTGGCTTCTGACTGCCAGTGAAGATCTACAAAATCATTATGTTGAGTTGTAAATAATTTTTTAGAATACATTACATGTGCCTGCAATGCTAATGCGTTATGAATTTGATTTTCCCAACCAAAAACTTTTTTATAGCCGATAATTTTATGAAATCCTTTCTGCAATTCTTCCCCTAAACCATTTGGCCCAAGGAAACCAATTTGAAAATCGGTTTTTAAAACTGATTCACTTTTATAAAAAAAGCTTTTTCCGGCTTCGGCAAAAAGATAACCCGCAAAAGGGCGATCATTTATGTCTACTGCTTCTGCATTTATAAATCTCGGATTGTAGAGGTATTGTCCGATTCTAAATTCGGTAATTTCTTTGTTGATTTTCTGGTTTTCGTTTTTACTCAAAAATCTGTAAAAAAGTTCTAAACCATTAGTGTAATACATGTCATTTTTAGACGATGTATACAAATCATTATCTGATATAAAACCTATTTCTGAAGTTTTTCCTTGTCCAAATGTCAACGTTGTGGTTAAGATTAGAAAAGCAAAAAATAATTTTTTACTTCTTTTTTTCTGTTCCATCATAATTTATTTTTCCAACGTAACGCATTTCGCGAACAATTCTTTCTTTTCTTCGGTTAATATAACTGGACGAACCTGTAGCTTTAAATTTTCTCGGGTTTGGCAGAATCGCAGCAATTCCCGCCGCCTGCATTGGCGTTAAACTCGAAGCATCTCTTCTGTACCAATGTTCTGTTGCTGCATAAGCGCCGTAAACTCCGTCACCCATTTCGATGCTGTTCAGGTAAACTTCCATAATACGTTCTTTGCCCCAGATAATTTCAATTAAAACAGTAAAATAAGCTTCAAGACCTTTACGCAAGTAACTTTTACCCTGCCACAAAAAGACATTTTTTGCAGTTTGTTGCGATATAGTACTTCCACCGCGAATTCGGCGTCCGCGTTCGTTGCTTTTATATGCTTTTTGAAGTGCTTTAAAATCAAAACCATTGTGAATAAGGAAAGTTCCGTCTTCACTAGCGATTACGGCCTTTTGCAGATTCATGGAGATTTTATCGATTGGTTCCCAGTCGTGATCAAAATACACTTCTTTTCCTCCCATTTTATTTTCGATGGCGCGAATCAACATTAAAGGTGTAAACGGAACCGGAACATATTTAAAAAATATAACCGATCCGATTGATATTGCAAAAAACCATAAAGCGGCTTTGATAAAAAACCATTTAATTTTTTCACCCAGAGAACGATTCTTCTTTTTTGGAGAAGCTTTTGGTTTCGGTTTGTTTGCCGTTGTTGTTTTTGGTACTGGTTTTTTGGGTGCTGCCATTATATTAAATCTGCTAATTCGGTTCCTATTAAACTACCTATCGCCACTCCCATTCCGCCTAAACGCACTCCACAAAACACGTTTTCAGACAGTTGAGAAACAACAGGATTTTTACTGTTTCCGATTCCCATGATGCCACTCCAACGGTGTGCGATCTGGAAATCCTGATTCGGTAAAATTACATTTTTCAGTAAATCTTCCAATTTATTTTGAATAATTTTCGTCTGACCAAATTCGGTTGTCGTTTCACCTTCAAAATCTAGATTTCGGCCACCGCCTAATAAAATTCTATCGCCAATATTTCTAAAATAATAATAACCTCGATCTAAATGAAACGTTCCTTTTATGTCTAAATTGCGAATGGGTTCTGTAATTAAAACTTGTGCTCTGGCGGGTTTTACCGCTCCATTTGTTAAAGATCCGGCAAAACCATTGGTTGCAAAAAGTAGTTTTTGGGTTTTAAAACTAAAATCATTCACAGCCACTTCAACATGATTTCCTGCGTCTGCATAAGCTGTAACGGTTTGCTGATTTAGAATTAAAATATTCTCCGAAATCGCCTGTTTTAGCAATTCCTGCATCATATTTCCAGTATCAATCTGCGCTTCAAACGGATTAAAAATTAAATATTCGTGAATATTTTCAAATCCGAATCGGTCTACTTCCTTCGAAAAAACATCAGCTTTAAAAAGTGGTTTCAAAATTTCATTGATAAACGGAATTTTAGAAACACATTCATTAAATCCAAATTCGTCTTCTTTCAAAAACAATTCATATCCGCCGAAAGGCTTAAAATCAATTGCCAAATCTCCGAGTCTTTTTCGAAGTAACTGCAAACCTTTCCAACGTTTTTCGATTAAATTCACTACATCATCTTCAGAATGCGTTTTTAAATCTTCTAAAATTTCAGAAATACTTCCGAAACAAGCGAAACCTGCATTTTTTGTACTTGCGCCTTGTGGCAACATGCCGCGTTCTAAAACCAGAATTTTGGCAGCAGGAAATCTTTCGCGTAAGCGTAATGCTGTGTGCAAACCAACAATGCCACTTCCGACGATTGTGTAATCGACATTTGTAAACCAGTTTTTAAGTTCCCAATAGCTCAGTTCCATTTTTTTAATAAATTCCAATCTTGGGTTAAATTACAAAACTAAATGAAATTCTAATTAGTTAAATTTCAAATTCCAAGCTTTGACTTTAATTTTCCGCCACGAATTCACAAATTTTTATTGTGGATGATTATAAAATAAATAATTCGTGAATTCGTGGCGGAAAACATAACCCTGAATTTTAACATTTTTTGAGATTTGGAATTTAAAAATTTGGGATTTAAAATTCGTATTTTTAGCACCACAAAAAATAGAATTTTATTTATGAAAAAAGTAGTATTAACAACCTTAATAATGATGAGTTTAAACGCTATCGGACAGAATGTAATGTCGCCGGAATTGTTATGGAAATTAGGAAGAGTAACACCTCTTGGCATTTCTAAAGATGCGAAAAATGTAGTTTTTAAAGTTTCTACGCCTTCTGTAGAAGAAAATAAATCGTCTTCAAAATTGTATACTATTCCCGTTACTGGAGGAAATGCAACAGAAATTAAAGAAACTAAAAACATTTTGGCTGATAAAAATATTTCGCCAGACGGAAAATTTGTTGTTTATAATGAAGAAGTAAAAATCGATAAAGTTTTAGGAAAAGATTTTTATCCGAAATTAGACAAATCTGAAGCTCAAATTTATGACGGATTAGATTATCGTCATTGGGATACGTGGAACGAAGGAAAATTTAATCACGTTTTTTATAAAGAAAACAAAGACGGCGCAAAAGGAATTGACATTTTAAAAGGTGAAACTTTCGATTCTCCGCAAAAACCTTTTGGTGGTGACGAGGATTATATCTGGTCGCCAGACAGCAAAAGTATTTTTTATGTGTGTAAGAAAAAATCGGGAACTGATTATGCGATTTCTACTAATACCAATATTTATGAGTATAACTTAGAAACTCAAAAAACGATTAACAAAACCGAAGATAATTTAGGTTACGATACGGCGCCGCAATTTTCTCCAACAGGAAATTTATCGTGGTTGCAAATGAAACGCGACGGTTACGAGTCGGATAAAAACGATATTATTGTTGAGTTTAAAGGAATAAAACAAAACTTAACGGCAAACTGGGACGGCACTGTAGATAATTTTATCTGGAGCAAAGACGGAAAAACAGTATTTTTTGTAGCACCAATTGATGGAACAAAACAACTTTTCTCTGTTAATTTTCCTGGTTTAACTAAAATTGCAATCAACGTTAACCAAATAACAAAAGGTGATTTTGATGTAAATGATTTAGTTGGATTCGCAGGCGATGATATCATCGCAACGAGATCTGATATGAATCATGCAGGTGAAATTTTTTCTTATAATTTGAAGAAAAACACTTGGAAACAACTTTCAAACGTAAACACAGCAACGTACAAAGGCCTAACTTTAAGCAAAACAGAAAAACGTTACGTTACGACTACTGACGGTAAAAAAATGTTGGTTTGGGTTATTCTTCCTCCAAATTTTGATGCTTCTAAAAAATATCCAACTTTGTTGTTCTGCCAAGGAGGCCCGCAAAGTGCCTTGACACAATCGTATTCTTTCCGTTGGAATTTCTCTTTAATGGCTGCAAAAGGTTATGTAGTTGTGGCTCCAAATCGTCGCGGAATGCCAGGGCATGGAGTAGAATGGAACGAACAAATTAGTAAAGATTGGGGCGGACAAGTGATGGACGATTACCTTTCTGCAATTGATGATGTTGCTAAAGAAAGCTATGTTGACAAAAGTCGCTTAGGTTGTGTTGGTGCTAGTTACGGAGGATATTCTGTATTTTATTTAGCTGGAATTCACAAAAACCGTTTCAAAACTTTTATCGCTCACGATGGTGTTTTCAATACCGTTTCGATGTTAGGAACAACTGAGGAAGTTTTCTTTAACAACTGGGATTTTGGCGGAGCATACTGGGAAAAAGATAATGCTGTAGCTCAAAAAGCGTACACTACTTTTAACCCTGCGACTTTGGTTCAAAACTGGAATAAACCCATTTTGATTTTTCAAGGTGGAAAAGATTTCCGTGTGCCGATTGGACAAGGACAAGAAGCTTTTCAGGCAGCACAATTAAGAGGAATCAAAAGTAGATTTGTATATTTCCCAGACGAAAATCACTGGGTTTTAAAACCACAAAATGCACAAGTTTGGCAAGGTGAATTTTTTAAATGGTTAGAAGAGACACTTTAATCATTCAAAACAACATAAACAACAGCCGTAGATTTTACATAATCTACGGCTGTTTTTGCTTTAAGACATGACAATTATATAACAGATTGCGAACCTCTACCCTTCCAAAAATAGATTTTTTTAGATAAATTGCACTGTTTAATGCCCTCCCGAAGTTTCGAGATCGGTACCAAATCTCCCAAAACTATCAGTAAATATGGAAACAAAAAAAAGTTATACCGCGATTAAAGTTTTATTTAGCTATGTTGCTTTATTGGCTTTGGTTGTTACCGTTGGCTATTTTCTGTATTCTGAAAATGTGGTTTATAACAAACTGGAAGACAAAATTGCTTTAGAAAAAACAAAAATTCTAAGGGTCAGCAGATTGTATTCTAACGTTTATAAAACGGAAAGTCTAGCCAGACAAACCATTCAGAATAATTCTCAAAAAGATTATAAAAACTATTTGATCGAAACCGATTCTCTTCGCAGGCGTATCGATACTTTGAAACAAATTGTTACCACCGAATATCAAAAAACACTTTTGGATAGTGTGAATTATTTTTTGGCTGAGAAGACCGAAAACATCAAACAATTACGAGAAATCAAAAATAAGGCAGACGACGAAACTTCTGTAAATAATGCGATTGACGAAATCACAAAAATGGAGTTTAATCTAAGAAAGCTCGAACTTCAGGATTTTACCACAAACCCAAATCAGTTAGGCAGTTATCAGCGTGGCGTTTTACAGCGTTATGTTGATTATATGAACTCGAATATTCCGGATGACAGCACCAATACCTTGAGCAAAAAAGCATCTGATTCGATTTTGGCCAATTCTAAAAAACTTTTGAGTTCGGTAAAACAAAAAGCCGAAAAGAAAAAAGAGTCTTTGAACTTTGAAGAAAACAAATTGCTTCAAAACGAAATCGCAATTTCAGATCAGCTTCGAAAAATACTGCGTGTTATTGAGCGCGAAATCATCATCAATTCCATCAAAAGTAATTCATTAAAAGAAAAATCATTAAAAAGAGTCAACGAAATTGTTACGGCTTCGGCTGTAATTGGATTACTATTGACCTTGTTTTTTTCTATTCTGATTGTGAGTGATTATTCAAAATCTCAGGTTTATAAAAAGCAATTGGAAATCGCCAATTTCAAAACAAAAAATCTGCTTAAAAGCCGCGAACAATTAATCTCGACCGTAAGTCACGATTTAAAAACGCCTTTGAGCACGATTGTGGGTTATTCTGAACTTCTCGGAAATTCAGATGTCAATACAAAACAATCTTATTTCATTAAAAACATCAAAAACTCATCTGAATATATTTCGCAATTAGTTCAGGATCTATTGGATTTTTCGAAAATCGAAGCCGGAAAAATTACGGTTGAAAAAGTTCCGTTTTTTCTTCCTGAAGTTGTGGAGGAAATAGCACGAAACATTCAGACTGTATACAAGCAAAAAAATATTGACTTGATAATCAATATCGACGATAAGTTTCAGAAACGTATTGTTGGCGATCCTTTTCGATTAAAACAAATTCTGACCAACATTATCGGAAATGCTTACAAATTTACTGAAGAAGGCCATATTAGAATTGCCGCTTTTGCGAATGACGACCAGTTCTTTACTATTACGATTCAGGATACCGGAATTGGAATTGAAAAAGAGAACCAAAAATTGGTTTTTGAAGAATTTGCGCAAGCGAATGAAAGTATCGAAAAGAAATACGGCGGAACAGGTTTAGGTTTATCTATCTGCCAGAAAATTATTTCTATTTTGGGAGGAACTTTAAACCTCGAAAGTATTTTCGGAAAAGGAAGTACTTTCAAGATTGAATTGCCTTTGATATTCGATAATAGTCAAAATAATCCTGTTGCAGAAGGTCAATCCAGAGTTGCAAAAAATACTAAAAAGCAAACTTTCATTGTGGTTGATGATGACATCAATCTTTTGAATTTGACGAGCGGCGTTTTAAAACAAGAACAACATCAGGTTTATTCTTTTAGTAATCCGTTAAAAGCTTTAGAAATAATCGAGAATTCGTCTTTTGATTTTGTGATTACTGATATTCAAATGCCACAAATTGATGGTTTTCAATTATTAGAGAAACTTCGCGAATTTAAAAATTACAAGAACCAGCCCGTAATTGCATTGACAGGAAGAACAGATTTGGATCTTTCTGTTTATAAAAACGCTGGTTTTACAACGGTTGTAAAGAAACCATATTCGCCTAAAATTTTATTAGAAACGATTCAGCATATTTTAGATCATGAAGAAATTCCTGAAGCTGAAACTGCCGAAGCAGAAAATAGTGATTCGTCGCAAATGTACTCTTTAGAAACTCTGAAAGATTTTCTTGGTCATGATGAAGTTGCTTTGAAAGAAGTTCTGACTTCATTTATAGAAAACAGTATTGAAAATGTAAGTCTTTTGCAAACCGCAATTCAAGAAGAAAATCACGAAGAAATAAAATCAATTGCGCATCGTATTGCTCCAATGTTTAAGCAAATTCAGGCCAATGAAATTGGGGAACTTCTTAAAGATTTAGAAAAAGAAGATTTAAATACGATTGATATTAAAGGCACGTACAAAAATTTAGAAGAAAAAGTAAAAGTACTTTTTGACGCTTTAAAGCAGGAAATTAAATAAAGTAAAGCACTAATTAAATTGGTGCTTTACTCAATATTATAATGTTTCAATTTATTGTAAAGTGTTTTTCTTGTAATTTTTAAAAGCTTTGCTGCTTCAGATTTATTGTTTTGTGCTTTTGATAAGGCATGAATAATTGCTTCTTTTTCATTTTCTGATAAGGAAAAACTTCCACTTGTTTCTGATTGTTTTTGAATTTGAAAGAATTCTGCCGGAAGTACTTCGCTTTCGATAAAATCGCCACGCGTCAAAAGAGTTGCACGTTTTACGCAGTTTTGCAATTCACGTAGATTTCCTGGCCAGTTGTAATTTTGAAAAATTGAAACTACTTCGGAAGAAAATCCGACCACATCTTTATTCAATTGTTGATTGGCTTTTTCTAAGAAATAATCGGCAAAAAGCATTAAATCTTCATCACGATCTTTTAAAGATGGAGACTCAATCGAAAATTCGTTGATTCTATGATATAAATCTTCTCTAAAATCACCATTTTTTACTGCTTCACGCAAGTCTTCATTCGTAGCCGTAATAATGCGGATATCAACGTTTATTTCTTTATTGCTTCCAACGGGTTTTATTTTTCTTTCCTGAAGCGCTCTCAATAACTGAATTTGATTCTCGTAGGAAAGATTTCCAATTTCATCCAGAAATAAAGTTCCGCCGTTTGCAGCTTCAAAATAACCCATTTTATCGCTGATTGCTCCGGTAAAAGATCCTTTAAGGTGACCGAAAAATTCACTGGCCGCCAATTCTTTCGGAATCGCTCCACAATCTACTGCAATAAAATTATTGTTTTTTCTATGGCTTTGCTGGTGAATACTTTTTGCAATGATTTCTTTCCCTGTTCCACTTTCACCAATAATCAAAACAGACATATCTGTTGGACTAACCAATTCGATATGATCTAAAAGCTTTTTTGAAGCAACAGAAATTCCTCTTACAAATTCATTTTCTGCAGAATTTTGTTTTTTCGGCGCTTTCTTTTCCTTTACAGGAATCTGCTCTTCTTCTTCTACTTGCGGAGTTTGTAATGCGTTTGAAATTACAAGTAAAACCTCATCTGGATTGAAAGGCTTGGAAATATAATCTGCTGCGCCATTTTTTATTGCTTTAACGGCAGTATTTACATCAGCGTAACCTGTCATTAAAATAATGGGAATATGTGGGTGTGAGGCCTTAAATTCGGACATTAAACCAATACCATCAAAATCAGGCAAACGGAGGTCTGTCAAAATCAAATCAAACGATTCGTTTTTGATGGCTGCACGTGCTTCTGCTGCTGAGAATGCAATGGTCACATCGAATGCTTTTTTAATTAGAAATTTCTCTAATAGTTTGCAAAAGGCGATGTCGTCTTCTATCAATAATATCTTAGGCATTGCTTGTAGGGAGTTTTTGCTAAATTAATACTATTAAATGGGGAATTTCATAAAATTAACGTAAAAAAAAAAGAGATTGCACGTCGCAATCTCTTTTTCACCAAAAACATAAATCTAAATTCACCTAATTATATTTTCAACCAGTTACCATTGACATCTGAGTATACAGTAGCCTTTTGGTCACCAACCGATATTTCTAGTTTGTATTCTTTCTTTTCATTTACAAATGCTTTTTCCAGTTTTGCTCCTGGATAAGCGGTCTGCAAAGCTGTTTTAACAACGGCAGGCACAGCATCTGCAGTAACTTCTGTATATTCTGACTGAACAATAACAGTCGTTTTCGTACTTTCAGAAACAGGCAATATATTTGCTTGAATTGACATTGTTCCTAAAATAACTACTGCTGATAAGATTAACTTTTTCATAATGCTGACTTTTATAATTATTTCTTGATAATGTTACCAGAAGCATCTGTAAAAATAGTGTACTTCTTTTCTCCACTTGAAATTTCAAGTTTGTACTCATTTTTCTCGTTTTTGTAAGCTTTATCAAGCTTAGTTTTCGGGAAAGATTTTTCAATTGTAGACTTCACTGCTGCCGGAACGGCATCTGCAGCTACTTCAGTAAATTCATCTTGAATAAATACCGATTGCGTGATCGAAATCGCTGGAAGCACCGCGGCATTAACCGACAAACTTCCTAAAACAATCGCTGCTGATAAAACTAACTTTTTCATAATATTTTGGTTTTTAAATTATTTCTTAAGAATGTTACCAGAAGCATCTGTATAAACTGTTGATTTTTCACCTCGAACAGTTATATCAATTTTGTACTCCTTTTTTTCATTCACCCATGCTTTTTCAAGCACTACACCAGGATAAGCGTCATCCAGACCTTTTTTTACAGCTGCTGGAACTCCGTCAATTTCTTTATATCCATCCTGATCATTAACTGTTAGTACCATTTGATTTTTTACAACAGTGTTTTCTGCGTGCATCGACAAACTGCCTAAAACAATTGCTGCCGATAAGATTAACTTTTTCATAGTAATAGTTTTTAAGGGTTAGTTTACTTATTTTTTAATCCAAGTTCCATCTGCATTAGCAAAAAGATTTCCTGTTTTATCTCCAACAGTTACATCTAACTTGTACTCAGATTTTGTGTTTTTATATGCTTTGGTAAGCACTGCATCTGGATATGCTTTTTTTAGCGCATCTGTTACTGCTGCAGGAACTTCTTCCAATTTAACCTCTGTATAATCATCTTGAACAGAAATTGTTTTAACGATTGTATTTGAAATTGGTGAAGTTGAAGCAAATGAAGTTAAACTTCCCAAAACGATTGCGGCTGATAAAAATAAATTTTTCATAGTGTGTATATTTTAATGAGTTAATTAATTGATAAAATGGTTTCGATTATTTTTTAATCCAAGATCCATCTGCATTTGCGAAAAGATTTCCAACTTTGTCACCAACAGTAACGTCTAGTTTGTACTCTGCTTTTTCGTTTTTATATGCTTTTGTAATTACTGCTTCTGGATATGCTTTTTTCAAAGACTCAGAAATTGCAGCTGGTAATTCTTCTAATTTAATTTCAGTGTATTCGTCTTCAACAGAAATCGTTTTTACGATTGTATTTTTTACTTGTGTATTTGAAGCGAATGAAGTTAAACTTCCTAAGATAATTGCGGCTGATAAAAATAAATTTTTCATAACGTATATATTTAATATTAATAGTTGTTTACACTTAATGTAATGAAATTATTATGCCGTAAAAGAAAAGAACTGTACCAAACGCTATAAAGCCTTATTTTTAAAGGGTTTTCATCAACATGCCAAAAATTGAAAATTTAAAAAAGTGTGTAATAGAGAAGAAAAGTGTGTAATAAGTAAACACTTAAAGTGTAACCTGGGGAAGAAATTCCAAATTTTAAATTCAAAATTCCAAAGGAGAAGTTTGAAATTCCTTTTTTAAAGTCTCAATTCTAAGGTTGGAATTTGGAATTTACCTTTAGTGGAATTTTATCAAATAGCTGTAAAACAAAAAAGGCTGTCAAAAAATTGACAGCCTTTATAATTATTCCGGATTATTCATTTTAAATGTATCCATAAATGCAGTTGTATAATCTCCTGCAATATATTTTGGATCATCCATTAATTGTCTGTGGAAAGGAATTGTAGTTTTCACACCTTCGATTACGAACTCATCCAAAGCTCTTCTCATTTTACTGATAGCTTCTTCACGAGATTGTGCCGTTGTAATTAACTTAGCAATCATCGAATCGTAATTTGGCGGAATGCTGTAACCAGAATATACGTGAGTATCTAAACGTACTCCGTGTCCTCCTGGCATATGAAGCGTAGTAATTTTTCCTGGTGAAGGGCGAAAATCGTTATAAGGATCTTCAGCATTAATACGACATTCGATAGCGTGTAATTCAGGAAGGTAGTTTTTACCAGAAATCGGAATTCCTGCAGCCACCATAATTTGCTCACGGATCAAATCATAATCAATTACTTGTTCTGTAATTGGGTGCTCTACCTGAATACGAGTATTCATTTCCATGAAGTAGAAGTTTCTGTGTTTATCAACCAAAAATTCTACAGTTCCAGCTCCTTCATATTTAATGAATTCAGCAGCTTTTACAGCAGCTTCTCCCATTCTTGCACGAAGTTCATCTGTCATGAAAGGTGAAGGTGTTTCTTCAGTCAATTTTTGGTGACGACGTTGAACAGAGCAATCTCTTTCAGAAAGGTGACATGCTTTTCCATATGCATCTCCAACGACCTGGATTTCGATATGACGTGGTTCTTCAATAAGTTTCTCCATGTACATTCCGTCATTTCCAAATGCTGCTGCAGCTTCCTGACGTGCACTTTCCCAAGCTTTTAAAAGCTCATCTTCTTTCCAGATGGCACGCATTCCTTTTCCACCACCACCAGCAGTAGCTTTCATCATTACTGGATAACCAATTTCTGCTGCTGTTTTTAGTGCATGCTCATAAGAATCTAACAATCCGTCTGAACCTGGCACACAAGGAACTCCTGCTGCTTTCATTGTAGCTTTTGCAGAAGCTTTATCTCCCATTCGGTCGATCATTTCAGGAGCGGCACCAATAAATTTGATTCCGTGCTCTTGACAAATTTTTGAGAATTTAGCATTCTCAGAAAGAAAACCGTATCCTGGGTGTATTGCGTCTGCATTTGTAATTTCTGCAGCAGCAATAATATTTGACATTTTTAAATACGATAAGTTACTCGGAGGAGGACCAATACAAACCGCTTCGTCAGCAAATTTAACATGTAAACTTTCTGCGTCGGCTGTAGAGTAAACTGCAACAGTTTTGATTCCCATTTCCTTACATGTACGAATTACACGTAGTGCAATTTCTCCTCTATTCGCAATTAATATTTTTTTAAACATCTTATTTTAATTAGATAATTAGACAATTTGAGAATTAGATAATTTTAGATGAAATAAAAATCGCTTTATAAATCAATCTAAAATCTAAAATCTAAAATCTAAATTTATGATGGATCTACTAAGAATAAAGGTTGGTCAAATTCTACTGGAGACATATCGTCAACAAGAATTTTTACAATTTTACCAGAAACTTCAGATTCGATTTCGTTGAATAATTTCATTGCTTCAATTACACAAAGAACATCTCCTTTAGCAATAGTGCTTCCTACTTCAGTAAAAACTGATTTGTCTGGAGATGGTTTTCTATAAAATGTTCCGATAATTGGAGATTTTATAGTAATATATTTAGAATCGTTTGCAGCTGGTGCTTCTGGAGTTACGTTTACAACTGTTGGAGCAGTAGCTTGTGGAGTTGCCACTTGCGCTAAAGCTTGCTGAGTTGGTAATTGTTGTACGTAAGTTGCTTCTGTTACATTTGTTTCTAAAGTTGTTCTGATCGTGATTTTCACATCATCCATTTCCAACTTCACTTCTGCAACGCCCGAATTTGCAACAAATTTGATTAGGTTTTGAATTTCTTTTAAATCCATAATGACTCGTTTTTAGTTTTAATTTATTTTGTATCGTAAGCCCATTTTAAGTAAATAGATCCCCAAGTGAATCCACCACCAAACGCAGCAAAAATTACATTATCTCCTTTTTTAAGCTTTCCTTCAAAATCAGACAATACTAATGGTAAAGTTCCAGAAGTAGTGTTACCATATCTTTCGATATTAACCAAAACTTTAGAATCTTCCAATTCTAATCTTCCGGCAGTTGCATCAATGATACGTTTGTTTGCCTGGTGTGGTACCAACCAGTCAACATCCTGATTTGTTAAATTATTTCTTTGTAAAATCAATTCGCTGGCATCAGCCATATTAGTAACAGCATATTTGAAAACAGTTTTCCCGTCTTGCATAATATTGTGCTGTCTGTTTTTAACTGTTTCTTCGCTAGGCGGAATCAGAGAACCTCCGGCTGGAATTTTAAGAAAATCGCGTCCTACACCATCGCTTCTTAGATATTCATCCTGCAAACCTAGACCTTCATAATTTGGTTCGAAAAGAACTGCTCCAGCTCCATCACCAAAAATAATACAAGTTGCTCTGTCAGTATAATCTACGATTGAAGACATTTTATCAGCACCAATTAAAAGTACTTTTTTGTAACGTCCAGACTGCACATAAGCCGCAGCTGTTGACATTCCGTATAAGAAACTTGAACATGCAGCTTGCAAATCGTATGCAAATGCATTAGTTGCACCAATTTCTGTCGCAACAAAAACTCCCGTAGAAGCCACCATCATATCTGGTGTTGCTGTTGCCATTATAATCATATCAATCTCTAAAGGATCGATATTTGCTTTTGCAATTAAATCTTGTGCTGCTTTTATAGCAAGGTAAGATGTTCCTTTGTCAGCATCTTTAAGAATTCTTCTTTCTTTAATTCCTGTACGAGTGGTAATCCATTCGTCATTGGTTTCAACCATTGTTTCTAAAACTTTGTTTGAAAGCACAAAGTCAGGAACGTATCCTCCAACAGCGGTAATTGCGGCTGTGATTGTATTCATTATATTCTATTATTTCCTTTCAAATACAACATATTTGAAAAATTTTTAAAAGACTTGAAAATTACAAAAAAAAACGAAATGATTTTGTATCTATTTTCCTAAAAAACGAAAATTATAACCAACAAAAAAAACTCTCACTATGTGAGAGTTCCAGTATAATTTACAAAAACGTATTAAGCAACCGCTTCAGATTTATCGATCACAACTTGCCCTCTGTAGTACATTTTACCTTCATGCCAGTAAGCTCTGTGGTATAAATGTGCTTCTCCAGTAATTGGACATGTAGCGATTTGAGCTACAGTAGCTTTATAATGCGTTCTTCTTTTATCTCTTCTTGTTTTCGAGATTTTTCTCTTAGGATGTGCCATTTTACTATATTATTTATCCGTTAATAGTTTCTTTAATTTTTCCCAACGCGGGTCAATATCTTCTTCTTTGTTACTCTCTTCCTTTTGTTCTTTTACACTTAACTCATTTAGTTTTGCTAAAGCTTCAGTTTGCAAACTTCCATCTTTAACTCCCGGATGAATTCTTTTGTGAGGTACAGAAAGCGCAATCATTTCATAAATATATTGCGACACATCTAACTCATGTTCACCATGTGGTAAAATCAACAATTCTTCATTATCATCATTGAAATCATCTCCAAAACGAACAATCAACTTCATTTTCCCTTTTATAGGTAAATCAAAATCTTCGCCTGTTAGGTCACAAGGCACATTTACGGTTCCTTTGTGTTTGAATTCCAACTCTAACATGGTACTTTTCTTTTCGAAAAGCAAATTGACTTTTATATCTGAACTTTGAAACTCATCGTATTCAAAATCCTTAAAAAAATCATTATTTATCTGATACTCAAAATGGTGTTTTCCTAGTTTTAATCCTACGAAAGGAATTAAAAATTCTTTTGTTTTGCTCATTTCAACATCAATTTGATCCATTCAGCTCTAAAACTAGATATCTGAATTGGGGTGCAAAGATATAAAATTATTATAAATCTAATAACTTATTCACCTTTTTTTGTTTATAACTGTTTTTCTTTTATTTTAAGAGGTTTTTGATTAATCTCCTCATACTGATTACGCGAGCGATAAATATCTATTGCAAGATAAACTGCCTCTTTAAATGAATTGTAATCTGCCATATCTTTTCCTGCAATATCATATGCTGTACCGTGATCTGGAGAAGTTCTCACCTTATCTAGGCCTGCTGTATAATTAACCCCTTTACCAAAAGACAATGTCTTAAACGGAATTAATCCCTGATCGTGATACATTGCTACAATGGCATCATATTTTTCATATTGCCCACTTCCAAAGAAACCATCTGCTGGAAAAGGTCCAAAAACCATTGTTCCCGATTCAAATAATTTCTTCAAAACTGGTTTTAGGACCAAATCGTCTTCTTTTCCTATTACTCCACCATCACCTGCATGCGGATTCAAACCTAAAACTGCAATCTTCGGTTTTACAATACTAAAATCCTGAACCAAAGATTTTCTAATAGTTTCAATTTTTTTAGTAATTAATTCTTCTGTTAAATGAGAAGCCACTTCGTTTAAAGGAACATGATCTGTAATTAAACCGACTCTTAAATTATCCTGAACCATCATCATAAGCGCATTGCCTTCTAATTCCTGATCCAGATAATCGGTATGTCCTGGAAATTTAAATTCTTCCGATTGTATATTGTACTTATTAATAGGAGCTGTGACCAAAACATCAATACTTCCATCCTTCAAGGCTTTTGTTGCAGCCGTAAATGATCTAATAGCATACTCTCCTATTTTCTCATCATTTACTCCAAAGTTTACATCAACACCTTCTTTCCAAAGATTAAAAACATTGACTTTTCCTGGAATAACCTGATCCAATTTATCAACTCCATGAAACTGAATAGTCGAGGTAACACTTTTTTTAACAAATGAAAGAATTTTAGCATTTGCAAAAATAACCGGCGTACACATTTCCAACATTCGAGAATCTTCGAATGTTTTCAATATAACTTCGCTTCCAATACCGTTTAAATCTCCCACAGAAATTCCAACAATTATATTTTCTGCTTTTTTATTCATGTGCTCAGTTTATTTATTACTAATTTTGATGTGCAAATTTAGTAAAATAAAACTACAATGTTCACAGGAATTATAGAAACACTTGGCAGGATTCACGAAATCCAAAAAGACCAAAACAATCTTCATATTACAGTCGATTCATCCATCACTAACGAATTAAAAATAGACCAAAGCGTATCCCATAACGGAATCTGCCTTACAGTTGTCGCCATTACTGATTCTTTTTACACCGTAACAGCAATAGACGAAACAATCCTAAAAACGAATATTGGCGATTGGAAAACAGGAGATATTGTAAATTTAGAAAGAGGAATGAAACTTGGCGACCGTCTAGACGGACATATCGTACAAGGCCATGTAGATCAAACCGGAACTTGCATCAAAATTGAAGAAGCAAACGGAAGCTGGAACTACACTTTTGAATATGATAAAAACCTAAACAACATTACAATTGAAAAGGGGTCGATTACAGTAAACGGAGTAAGTTTAACAGTTGTAAATTCTAGACCGAATGAATTTAGTGTTTCCATCATCCCTTACACTTACGAACACACTAATTTTAAGGATTTCAAAATAGGAACAAAAATCAATTTAGAATTTGATGTGGTAGGAAAATATATTTCGAGACTTTACTCTATAAACAAATAACCTCTCATTTTGAAACAAAAAAGCTTCAGTTTTTTACACTGAAGCTTTTTTTATTTTGTTTTTATATATAACGGTGGCTCCTAAAAGCAAACCACTAATTGCAAGTAGTATAATATGATCATCTATTGGAACTTTGGTTCCTGGATCACAAATTGGCGGCACACAGTCAGGATCTTCTGGATCATCTAGAGTACTCGCAGTACTAGCCGATTTTGCCATCGGCGCAGGCGGATTCGGGGTAGCGAATGCCAAAGAAACATTGAATAACACTACAATGACTGCTAAAAATGGGGCTTTTAGTTTTCTCATATGTTCAAGCTGTTTAACTCAACAAGCTATAATTAATAAACAAATTTAACTTTATAGAAATTTCTCACAAACGCATTTTCCCTACAAAATCTGGAACAAAAGTATATGTTTTTTGCACAAACGCAACTTTTAAAACAAAAAACAGAAAACAAATTTTAACATTTTTATTCTCAAATTCACTCAACCCTTTTAATAAAACGTTGTAGCCCGTAAAAACCTCATTTTCACGAATAAGCATACTATTATATAGCCTATAGGAATTTCCTGATTTTACAAAAAAATCATTTTCAATTTCTCTGTTTAAACATTTACGTAAAAACCAAACGATTAGTTTTCGCTTTTATTATTTCAACAAACAAACTTTACAATTAAAATAAAATTCTTACAAAAAAAATACAATCGCATTTACTTTGCTTTTCGGAATTCAATTATTAAATTTTGATATATCGAACTAAAAAACAAAAAAGCCTCTACATTTCTGTAAAGGCTTTCTATTCTAAAAGAGTGGTCCCACCTGGGCTCGAACCAGGGACCACCTGATTATGAGTCAGGTGCTCTAACCAGCTGAGCTATAGGACCGGTTTAGAGGATGCAATATTACTACTATTTTTCATTCACTCCAAATATTTTAGGACATCATTTGAATTTAATTACAAAACTTTCATCCGAATCTAAGAACGAATTTGATTTTCAATGTCTTATTAAAAAAATAAATTGTCCTTTTTTTATTTAATTTCCTGACAAAGCTCTACCAAAACGCCATTTGTGTTCTTCGGATGTAGAAAAACAACCCATTTATTGTCGGCCCCTTTCTTCGGAACTTCGTTAATCAAAACAAAACCTTCCTTTTTCAAACGTGTAATTTCGTCTTCAATATCATCAACGTCAAAAGCGATGTGGTGAATTCCTTCTCCTTTTTTCTCCAAGAATTTAGCAATCGGACTTTCTGGATTGGTTGCTACCAAAAGTTCAATTTTGTTATTTCCTGTCTGAAAAAAAGACGTTAGAACACCTTCGCTTTCAACAGCTTCCATTTTATAAGACGGCACTCCGAGCATTTTTTCAAACAAAATATTGGCATCGTCCATATTTTTTACCGCAATTCCGACATGTTCTATTTTGTTTACCATCTTTTCAAATTTATTGATTTACATACGTATTAAAATAACCGCATTCTGCAATTACATCCTGATAATATTTAGTATCCGCATATTCTTTTTTCAAAGCTTTAAATGAATTCCAGGCAATAAAATTGATTTTATCGTCCTGAATATCCCAATAGTTTCTTATGGCGCCGTATTTTTTATTGTAATATTCATTTCGCTCACATTTTGAAATCAAATACAAACATTTTGCTTTTTGTTCTTTGGTTGAAGCCGCTTCAAAAGCTTTTTGATAATACATTTTCGAAACCGAATTATTAGTAATCAGTTCCTTCATCGCATTTCTAAAAGAATACGGACTTGAGCCATAACCTATAATATTAATTTCGTAGAAAGTTCTTCCGTTTCCAAAATGCGAAATATTGTAAAATGCATTTCCCAACAAGAGACTATTTGTATAAATATCTTCTTTTTGAGCCAATTTATCCTGCATCGATTTTATTGTTGTCAGGAAATCCATGTACGTATATTTTCTTTTTTGGTAGGCAACATGATCACAATCATGACAGTCTTTGATGCTTCCGTTAAACGGATTTCCTAAGAATTTATAATACTGCACAGAATCTGATTTTTGCAAAAACTCAATTGCTTCCGGAATTTTGTTTTTGAATGTCGCCTGAACTGCCTGAAAATTATTAATATCCTTCAGTTTCAAACTATAAATTTCGGTGCCGATTTTCTCAATTTCAGATTTATTCGATTTCTCCAAAAAGTTTTTCATTTCGAGTAAATTCTTCTCATTATCATAAAATGAATTTCCTTCGTTCCAATAACTGTAACGCGATTCATTAAACAATTCTGCCATTACCCAATTTGGTTTTGATTTGTATAAAGAAGCTAAATAATTCTTACTCCATTGCGCCGCATTTTGATAACGAAATTCATTTCCTTTGTACGTTTTCGGCAATTCAAAATAGAGCCAGTTCAAATCTGCTAAAACCGTTTTTACATTGTTATCATCTAATTTTTCAATCTTGCTTAAATTATTAACAAAACGCAATAATCGAATTTGAAAACCTGCCAGTTCTGTTTTCGGAAGTGTCTTTGCCGCTTTATTGTAATTCTTGTCTGCATTGGCATAATCGCCTTTTAGCGTTTGAAGATATCCAATCGCAATATCCCACAAATAGGGTTTTTCTGTATTTCCTGCTGCAGCAATTTTAGCAATTAAATCGACAGCACTATTGTCAATTTTTGCTTTGTTTTCATTTTTATTTTCGGCAACAGTTTGTGGTTTTGGAGGTTGATTTTCTCCCTCTCCATTCTGCTGAAATGAGTTGTTTATTTTTTGTTCTAATGAATTTACTAAACGGGTCGCCAGATAGTTTAAATGTTCACTTTTCGGATCTAGCTCGTAGATTTTTTCAATCGCTTGTTTTTCATCTTTATAATATCCGTGAATTGCCCAAAGCGCTGCTTTTTCATTATTATCTTTAGTCATTGCCAGAGCTTTCGTCCAGTCAGATTCGTTTTTTGGATGAAAACTGTAAGCAGTAACCACTCTTAATTCTGGACATTTATCAAAAACCTGAGCGTATAAATAATTAGCAACCGCGTATTTTTTTTGTTTATGATTGATTCCGGCAACATACGACAATGCACGATAATACAATGTGTTTTTCGCAACGGAACTTTCTGTTTTATTAAAAAAATCAATTGCTTTTTGTTTGTCATTACTATAAAAACGCGCTTTCATCGTCAGAAACCAATATCTGTTTTTCAAGAAAGGATCAGAATTTGTATTGTAGACATTTTCAATTGATTGAATCATTTTGGCATCATTGAAAGTTTTTGCCACAACCGGATCGTAACTCCAATAATCTTCTCCAATAGAAACCGTTTCTATTTTTTGAGCTAAATACAGGAATTCGATAAAGTTTTTAACCTTTTCGTCTTTCAGATTTAGTTTTTTATTCCATTTTTGAGAACCTTTATTTTCTATTTTATTCTTTAAAAACGCATGGAGATCCACAATTTCTTCTTTGTTTTTGATGCCATTTTTATCATCTGAGTAATATCTTGGTTTTTCGTCTCCAATCAAAAAATAGTTGACTGTTGTGGTATCAACTTTTCCTTTAAGATACTCTGCCCAATCTGATTTTATATTTTTATTAAAACGGGAATTATGCTGTGTATCAAAACCGATTCCGTAAAAAATCCCGCCAGATAGAAACAAAGGCGAATACGATTTGTCGGCAAAAGTTTCTGGTGTAAAATTAGAATTGTAGCCAAAGAAATCCCAGTCGTCTCCTCCTGCGCAGGCATATATAATTCCGAATGCCGAAAGCATTACGGCACTAGAAACAAGAAATAATTTGCTTAAAAGTATTTTTCTCATAATTGTTTAAATTGAATTCGTCTAAATCGTAAAATATAATTTCGTTTGGCTTTTCAATAAGATTCTCTTCCAAATCTTTTGCCATTTCTTTCAAATCTTCTGTTTGAATTTCTTCTATTTTCAATAAATCGTTTTCTTCATAAAAAACTCCATCTTTATAATTGGATTGTTTTGCCCTGAAAAATATCGGACTTGTTTTTTCAAAATTCGGATCCTTTTCTAATGCCGCAATATACATTTTAGAACGAAGAGCGATTACTTTATTGTTTCGAATATGAACTCCCCAAGAATAAATTGGAAATGCAATATCCAAATGAAGCGGATATTTCTTTAAACTCTTCAAATATCTTTTTGCCACTTTCTGATCATAAATCGAATTGAGAGAATCTGCCGCAATTGACCCCATATTGTAATACATCAAAACACCCGAATCTACATTTGGAATTTTTGTCTTTTTGAAATATTTCACCTGATGCAATCGAATTGTTGCCGAAAGTTTTTTCTTCGAAAGCTTTTTAAAAACCTCAATAAATTTCAAATAATTGACTTTACTGTTTAAAGTCCAGTCACAGTCAATTTGAATTTCTTTGCAGGTAATTTTATTTTTTGAATTAATTTGTTCAATGAAATCAAAAGTTTTCTGAGCCAACTCATTTACATCGAGATTAGATTGTAACATTACTTTGTTCTGAATAAAAACGACAGGAACTATAGAATATTCTTTAGGACTTTCTTCAAACCGAATTGGACTAATCGGAATTGGTAGATGAGATTCAGGATGTAATCCGATATCAAAATATCTCAGATAAAGCTTTTTTACGTTGTTTTCATTTAAAACTTCTTTTTCTGTCTTTGAGAATTTGAAGATTGTCTTCCAATAATAAAAAGAAACAACCGGCTTTTCAGCTTTGCTGCACGAGAGCAGTAAAAAAAGACAAAAAATAGAAAAAAATCGCTTTAACAAAACTTAGGAAATTACATTTTATAGTAAAAGTAAGAAATTATGGTTCTTTAAAATATTCAAAACCAAAAAAATTAGTAAAGAAATACAAAAGGCTAAAATCCTAATAAATGGCCAAAAAATTTCAATTAAAGCAAATATAATCGTTATTTTGTGCAATCAAATTGAAAAACCCTTATGTTGAAAAACACCTTTAAATATATTTTATTCATTATACTGATATCAATGATAAGCTGCGCCAAAAGAGGTAGTATTACCGGCGGTTTAAAAGATACTTTAGCACCTGAATTAATCTCTAGTTTTCCAGAAAATTACAGCACAAATTTTACAGGAAATACCATTCTTTTAAATTTTGATGAATATATCAAACTTAAAAACCTAAATAAACAGCTGATTATTTCTCCGCCGATGAAGCATGAGCCAATCATCACGCCTACAAGTGTCAGCAAGTTTGTTAAAATCGAAATCAGAGATACTTTACAGCCTAATACGACTTACAGTTTTAATTTCGGACAAGCTATTACGGATAATAATGAGGGAAATGCGATCAATCAGTTTAAATACATCTTCTCTACCGGTCCACATATCGATTCATTAAAATTGAGTGGAAGAATTAAAGATGCAAAAGAAAAATATGTTGATAATTTTGTTTCTGTAATGTTGTATGAAGTGAATGATAAATTCAAAGATTCTACTATTTATAAAGAATTTCCGCGTTACATTACGAATACTTTGGATAGTTTGAGAACTTTTCAATTTGAAAATCTAAAAGAAGGAAAATATCTTTTGGTTGCCTTAAAAGACAAAGGCGGCAATAATAAATTCAACCCAAAAGAGGATAAAATTGGATTTTTAAAAGATTATATTACGATTCCGACAGATACGGTTTATGAAATAGAATTATTTAAAGAAGTCTTGCCTCTTAAGGTTTTCAAGCCAATTCAGGCTTCTGGAAACAGATTATTGCTTCCTTATGAAGGAAAACAAGAATTTAAAAATTCAAAACCAAAAATTACGCTTAGAAATCATAACGAAGTTTTGGAAACTATTGTAACGCAATTTCCAAAAAAAGATTCGCTTCAAATTTGGTACAAACCGCTAAAAGCCGATTCACTTTCTCTTGAAGTAGAAAAAGAAAAATACAATAAGAAGTTTTCTTTTAAAATTAAAAACATAAAACAAGATACGCTTAATATCAAAGCGGTTCAAAATGGTATTATTAATTTTAGAGAGCGTTTTACTTTAGAAACCGAAACTCCTTTGGTAAAATTTGATAAATCTAAAATCACGTTGACCAACAAAGATTCTACAGCGGTTGATTTTACGACAGAATATGATGAATTTGAGCAAAAACTATACGTAGATTTCAAAAAGGATCCTGTAGAAAAGTATAAAATGACTTTCTTTCCGGGCGCTCTGAAAGATTTTTACGATAAAAGCAATGACACTTTAACCTTCAAATTAACGACCAAAGAACTTGAGGATTATGGTAATATGGTATTGAATTTAAAAAATGTAAAACGTTTTCCAATTATTGTCGAAATCACCAATAAAAAGGGAGATAATGTGCTTGCCAGCGAATATTCGGAGGGCGAAACCAAAATCACATTTAACTTAGTTGTTCCTGAAGAATTCACAGTTCGCGTTATTTATGACGACAACAAAAACAGAGTTTACGACACCGGAAACTTTTTAAACAAAACCTATTCTGAAGAAGTATTCTATCTTCAGAAAGGTCTTGATGTCAGAGCCAACTGGGATGTTGATGAGACTATCGATTTGAGTATTCCTTTTAGTCCTGAAGTCGAGAAAAAACAGGACGACAAAAAGAAAAAAGAAGCAGAAAAGAAACGTAAAGCGTTCTAGATTTTAATTTCGAAAGTATCTTGGTCACCTAGAAAATTTAGTTTTCGTCGGGTTTCCAACATTATATTTTTATCCAATTCAGCCACAAAAACACCTGCTGTTTCTTGTGGCTTTATTATATAATTTCCCCAATAATCAATTATTTGAGAATGTCCGTTGTGCTCAAAATTATTATCATCAAAACCAATTCTGTTTACGGCCGCCACATAAGCTAGATTTTCTATAGCGCGGGCATTAAGCAAAGTATCCCAAGCGCTCGTGCGAACCATTGGCCAATTGGCAACATATATCAAAAGATCGTAATTTTCGACGTTTCTTGCAAAAACGGGAAATCGCAAATCATAACAAATCTGAAGACAAATTTTCCAGTCCAAATATTCGACAATTACTTTTTGCTTTCCCGGAGTATAAAATTGATCTTCGCCAGCAAGCGAAAACAGATGTCTTTTATCGTAATACTGAAAATCTCCTGACGGAAAAACAAAAAACATCCTGTTATAGAATTCGCCATTTTCCGTAATAATTACACTTCCGGTTATGGCTGCATTTTTTTGTTTTGCTTTTAATTTCATCCATTCGATGGTTTCCCCTTGCATTGTTTCTGCAACTTCTGAAGCATTCATGGTAAAACCTGTCGAAAACATTTCAGGAAGTATAATTAAATGTACTTCCGAATTAATTTCGTTTATTTTGGAATCAAAATTTGCGAGATTTGCTGCAGCATTTTCCCAAATAAGATCGATTTGAATTAAAGCAATTTTCATTTTAGACAATTTAAAGTATTGACTACATAATATTTAGACTTGGAACCGCGCGTTTATAAGGCTGCAACTTTTCATGATTGGGTTCTTCTTCAGTAATAACATAATTCACTTCAGACAAACTCGCAATTTTCATTTTAAGCACCGTATTTAGTTTCTCCGTAATCGTTAAGACAGCTGTTTTTTTAGAAGCCTGAATCATTGCTTTCTTGACCTGAACAGTTTCCCAATCAGAATCAGAATAACCGCCGTCAACGTCTAAAGCATTGGTTCCCAAAACCAAAAGATCGGCTTTTATATTGGCCAATTGATGAAAAGCTTCACCGCTCACACACATCTGACTGTAAGAAGAAATGCTTCCGCCAATCATAATTGTTTTGATGTTTGGTTTATCTAAAAGCTGAACGGCAGTTAAAGCCGTAATCGTAAAAACGGTTAAATTAAGATCGTTTGGAATTAATCGGATAAACTCGCGAATCGTAGTTCCGCCATCCACAATCAAAACCATTCCGTCATGAAGAAGTCCAACGGCTTTCTGAGCAATAACCTGCTTTGATTCCACAGCATAAGTCTGATTTGACGAAGAATAGTGATACCCTTTGGTCATGGCGCCGCCTTTCACTTTTATTAAAAGTAAATCTGCGTCTAATTCGTTAATATCACGACGAACAGTATCTTCTGAAACACCAAGTTTTGCCGAAAGAGTTTCAAAACTCACACGCGTGTGCAGGTTGATTTCTTTCAAAATATGATTTTTACGTTCTTCTTTCGTGTAATTTAAAACTTCATTTTCAGTGCTCATGCCGATAGATTTTGTATTTACAAAAGTAATAATTTTAATTAAGCATGCGAAGTAGTTAAACTTCAAAACCAAGCCTGTAAGTTTATTATAATGATTTTAAGAGCTACTTTCAGAACAAAGTATAATAACGCTTGCACTTTAAACAAAAAAAAGCGCATTCAACTTAATGAATGCGCTTTTCAAATATACAAAATTGTATTTCTTATCCTTTTAAGCTCGCTGCTAAATATTCACGGTTCATACGTGCGATATTTTCAAGCGAGATTCCTTTTGGACATTCGATTTCGCAAGCTCCTGTATTAGTACAGTTTCCGAAACCTTCTAAATCCATTTGGTGAACCATGTGTAAAACACGATCCGTTGCTTCTACTTTACCTTGTGGCAATAATGCATATTGAGAAACTTTTGCAGAAACAAATAACATTGCTGAAGAGTTTTTACAAGTTGCAACACAAGCTCCACAACCAATACAAGCAGCTGCATCAAATGATTTATCTGCATCGTCTTTTGGAACTGGAATAGTATTCGCGTCGATTGTATTACCTGAAGTATTTACAGAAACGAATCCTCCAGCGTGTTGAATTCTATCAAAAGAACTTCTGTCAACAACTAAATCTTTAATAACAGGGAAAGCTTTTGCTCTAAATGGTTCGATAAAAATCGTGTCACCATCTTTAAACATACGCATGTGTAACTGACAAGTTGTAACTCCTCTGTCTGGTCCGTGTGCTTCTCCATTGATAAAAAGAGAACACATTCCGCAGATTCCCTCACGACAATCGTGGTCAAATGCAACTGGCTCATCTCCTTTGCTGATTAATTGTTCGTTAAGAACATCAAGCATTTCAAGGAAAGACATATCTGGTTCAATTCCATCAATAGGATATTCTACAATCCCTCCTTTATCTTGTGCGTTTTTTTGACGCCATATTTTTAATGTAAGTTTCATACCGTTTTAGTTTGAAAGTCATCAAGTCGAAAGTCAAAAGTCGCTAGACACATTTTGCCTTTTGACTTTAAAACTTTGGGCTTTCGACCAAATTCTTATTTATAGCTACGCTGTACTAATTTAATGTTTTCGTAATTCAGAGGTTCTTTGTGTAATACTGCATCACTTGGTTTTCCTTTGTATTCCCAAGCTGCAACGTATGCAAAGTTTTCATCGTCACGAAGTGCTTCTCCTTCTTCTGTTTGGTATTCCTCACGGAAGTGACCACCACAAGATTCGTTACGGTGTAAAGCATCTTTCGCGAACAATTCTCCTAATTCTAAGAAATCGGCAACACGTGTCGCTTTCTCCAATTCCTGATTAAATTCGTTAGCGCTTCCCGGCACTTTTACATCTTTATAAAACTCTTCACGCAAAGCAGCAATTTCTTCGATAGCTTCAGTTAAACCTTGAGCGTTACGAGCCATACCTACTTTATTCCACATGATCTTTCCTAATTTTTTGTGGAAATAATCTACAGAATGTTTACCGTTGTTATTGATAAATTTATCAATTTGATCTTTTACCGCTTTTTCAGCTTCGATAAATTCTGGCAAATCTGTAGAAATTTCACCCATTTTAATATCTGGAGCTAAATAATCTCCGATAGTGTAAGGCAATACGAAATATCCATCAGCTAAACCTTGCATCAAAGCAGAAGCTCCAAGTCTGTTTGCTCCGTGATCAGAGAAGTTAGATTCTCCAATTGAGAAACATCCAGGAATTGTAGTCATTAAGTTATAATCAACCCAAGTTCCACCCATTGTGTAGTGAACCGCTGGGTAAATCATCATTGGCGTTGTGTAAGGATCCTCATCGACGATTTTGTAATACATCTGGAATAAGTTTCCGTATTTACTTTTCACGATTGCAGCTCCTAATTTAGTTACCAAGGCAGCATCTTTATCATCTAATCCTTTTACATAAGCATCTTCGGTTCCGTAACGTTTGATTGCTGCTGCGAAATCTAAGTAAACTGCTTCTCCCGTTTTGTTAACTCCAAAACCAGCATCACATCTTTCTTTAGCCGCACGAGACGCAACGTCACGAGGTACTAAGTTACCAAAAGCTGGATATCTTCTTTCTAAGAAATAATCTCTTTCTGCTTCAGATAAATCTGTTGCTTTTTTCTTTCCTTCACGAATTGCCTGAGCATCTTCTAATTTTGCAGGAACCCAAATACGACCGTCATTACGTAACGACTCAGACATCAAAGTCAATTTTGACTGGTGATCTCCTGAAACCGGGATACATGTTGGGTGAATTTGTGTGTAGCAAGGATTTGCGAAAAACGCACCTTTTTTATGAATTTTCCAAGCTGCTGTTGCGTTACTTCCCATAGCATTTGTAGAAAGGAAAAACACGTTTCCGTATCCTCCAGAACCTACTACTACCGCGTGAGCAGAATGTCTTTCGATTTCTCCTGTGATCAAGTTACGAGCGATAATACCTCTCGCTTTTCCGTTCACGATTACAATGTCTAACATCTCATGACGGTTGTACATTTTAATTTTTCCACGACCAATCTGACGGTTCATTGCAGAATAAGCTCCTAACAATAATTGTTGTCCAGTTTGTCCTTGTGCGTAAAATGTACGAGAAACCAAAGTTCCTCCAAAAGAACGGTTATCTAATAATCCGCCGTATTCACGAGCCAATGGCACCCCTTGAGCAACACATTGGTCAATAATATTTCCTGAAACTTCAGCCAAACGGTAAACGTTTGCCTCACGAGCACGGTAATCTCCACCTTTTACAGTATCGTAAAACAATCTGTAGATCGAGTCACCATCACCTTTATAGTTTTTTGCAGCGTTGATACCTCCTTGTGCAGCAATAGAGTGCGCACGACGCGGTGAATCTTGGAAGCAAAATGCTTTTACGTTATATCCTAATTCTGCCAAAGTAGCCGCAGCCGAACCTCCAGCCAAACCTGTACCAACAACGATAATATCTAAATTACGTTTGTTAGCTGGGTTTACTAAATTAATATGATCTTTATAATTTGTCCATTTATCCGCTATAGGACCATTTGGAATTTTTGAATCTAATGCCATTATAATTGATATTAATTATTGAAATGATGAAATAATGCGATAATTACGAAAGCAGCCGGTACTACAACAGCAAAACCGTAACCTACTTTTGCTAAAAATCTAGAGTATTTGTTGTGCATCCCCATTGATTGAAGAGATGAACCAAACCCGTGCCATAAGTGAAATCCTAAAAGGATAAAAGAAATGCAGTATAAAGCTGTACGAATTGGGTCGTGAAATTTGTGAACTAACTCCCCATAATATCTTGTAGCATCTGGCGCAGTTCCTGCAATGTACTTGTAACTAACTTCAGGGAACCAGAAATCGTAGAAGTGCAATCCTAAGAAAGCTAAGATAACCAATCCAGAAATAATCATATTTCTAGAACTCCAAGAAGCGTTTGCTGCTCCATTGTATTTTGCGTATGCAATTGGTCTTGCTGCGCTGTTCTGAGCCGTAAGTACAAATCCCATTACGAAGTGGAAAATTACCCCAAATGCCAAAACTGGCTGCATTACATACTGAATCAGCGGATTGTATCCCATAAAGTGAGAAGCTTCGTTAAAAACGTCTTCACTAATAATAGAAATAAAATTTAAGGAAACATGCAGCGCTAAAAACGTGATTAAGAATATTCCCGAAAGAGCCATTGCTACTTTCTTTAAGATGGAAGCATTCAACTGTGCAGATTGTGCCATAAGTGTTTAAGTAGTTTGTTTTAAAAAATTAAGCAAAAATAACTCAATTACAAAAGAACTACAAGGATTTCGCCCTTATTTATAATGGTTTTAAAGAGCGTTCTTAATGAATTTTACAAAATATAATAAAATAAGAAAAAACTTTCATCTTTAAAATTGAATTAACAAATTATCATGTTTTAATAAAATTACCAAATTGTTATTTTTTTGCGCTTTTTGATTTATTTTCCACAAAAGTGACTAAAACTCCAATTTTAATGCGCAAAAACAGACCAATTCTAACAGCATAGTTTTACCTTTAGCAGCTCAAAAAATTAAGAATGAAAACAGGAATTGATGCTATTTCATTTGATATAGCAAACATACATTTACCCATAAAAACTTTGGCGACTGCCAGAAATATAGAACCAGAAAAACTAGAAAAAGGTCTTGGATTACTAAAAATGACATTTCCAGATGTTCATCAAGACACAGTAGTTTTTGGAGCAAACGCTTTGACAAAACTTATCCTTGATAATAAAATCAACTTAAGCGAAATAAGCCGAATTTATGTTGGTACCGAAAGCGCCATCGACAGTTCTAAACCAATTGCATCTTATTTAATTAGTTTAATGGAGCAAAAATTTGGCGAAGATTCTCTAGCCGAATGTGATGTTGTTGATTTTACTTTTGCCTGCATTGGCGGAGTTGATGCGATGCAAAACTGTTTGGATTTTGTAAAATTGAATCCTAAGAAAAAAGCGATTGTTGTTACAAGCGATTTTGCAAAATACGATTTAAATTCTGGCGGAGAATATACGCAAGGTGCTGGAGCGGTTGCAATGTTGATTACCGCAAACCCAAAAATCATTGCTTTTGATGATAATTGGGCAACAAGTACAAAAGGTGTTTTTGATTTCTTTAAACCATACAGAACGATTTCTAAGGAAGAAATCACAAAAAATTCAAACAACGATTCATGGTTTGACAATCTGGAAGCCGAAATCGAAATCCATAAAGATCAGCCGGTTTTTGACGGTCAATATTCCAATCAATGTTATATGGATCGTACGCGTAATGCGTATTTTTCATTCAAAAAATTAAAAAATACTACTGACACCTTATACAATACTTGGACTAGCATTATTATGCACTTGCCGTATTCTTTTCAAGGGCGAAGAATGCTATCTGAAATATACGCTTTAGACAATTCTGAAAAAATTATTGCTGATGATATCGCACCTGCAGATTATCAGACAAAAATTAAAGAAGTTTCAAAATCTGACGATTATAAAACATTTGTAACCGAGAAATTACAACCTGCAGAATTGGCTTCATCTTTAATTGGAAACCTTTACACCGGTTCCATTTTCATGGGATTAATATCTACTTTGGCTCACTTTTATGATACAAAAAAAGAAGTTGCGGGAACTAAATTTGGTTTCTTAGCTTACGGAAGCGGATCGAAATCTAAAGTTTTCGAAGGAACAATCCAACCAGAATGGCAATCGGCTTTAGAAAATGTGAAACTTTTTGAAAATTTAGCAGAAAGCGTAGAAATTGATTTCAACACTTACGAAAGTCTACATAAAAAAGAGCAAAAAACAAGCGTAAGAACTCCAAAAAACGAATGGGTTTTAGATCGAATTGAAAAAGAAATTCCTGTTTTGATTGGAGCGCGTTATTATAAATGGATCGACTAAAATAAATTCCAATTTTTGATCCCGAGGCTTCGGGACCAAATTCCAAAACTTAAAAAAACCGAAGCAAAAATTGTTTCGGTTTTTTATTTACATACAGTTTGTCATCCTGAGCGAAGTCGAAGGACACGCAAGTTAGTCCACATGCAAAATCGACAATCTTTGTAGAGCTACTAACGCGTCCTTCGACTTCGCTCAGGATGACAAACTAGTTGTTCAAAAAAAACCTTTGTCAAAGTTTAAAACTTTGACAAAGGTCAGACCACATATTCAAGAACTAATAGCATTATCTAATTATCTAATTAAATTTAGTCCTTCTTATGCTGCTCCGTATAATTTTGATTGCCTTTAATTCTGGTATCTTCAACCTGCATTCCGTTTGCCATTCCTAGCATGAAAGCGGTCATTATTAGAATAATTTTTCTTTTTAACCAATGAAGTCGTGGCTTAGATTGCTCTAAACCTTTTTTACGAGTTTGTTTATACATTTTAAAATGATAAATGATTATACATTATGAATCATCTTGCACTATGAAAGCACAAATTGCTTAGAAAAAATTCTTAAGCGATGTATAAACTTTTCTTGAAATTGCTTGAAGTAATTATTTCATTTATAAAAACCGATTCTTTTACAAACGAAATAATTTCTTGGTGAAGATTTTTATATAATTGAAAAACTAATTGAGTTTGAAAACTCAAAAAATCTTTTAATCTGAAATAAATTGAAAGTATTGGAAAAGAGATTTTTCCAAATTTTACTTTATTAAAAACGTAAACTCGAAGTTTTTTTAAGTCAATTTCTTTTCTTGAAACGATAAAAGAAGACTGATAATATTCTGCAGAATTTGATTGACGATACAAAACACCATCGCCCGACATTACAAGCAAAGCTGCGAAAAGGGAAAGCAGGTATTTTAAATGGTTTTTCAAATCTGTTTTACTTTTAAAGTATTTCTGTACAATATTAATTCTTTGTTTTTGATTCCAAACAAATTGAATCTTTTTTAATTATTACAATTCATTTTGTCATTCTGGTTATTTATTCTTTAGAATCGTAAACTTATTATGACTCAAAATAAAATCTAGATTTTCATAAATAGCCACGTTTTCTATTCGCTTTTTATTTGTTGTGACTTCTATACTTTTTAGCTTATTTTCTTTTGAATATTTCAAAATTTCAGCAACTAATTTTCTTCCAACACCTTTTCCTCGATGGTTTTTATCAATAAAAAACTCTTGAATTTCACCAACCAGACCGCAATGATGCAGTAAATTTTGAGTGTGAAAACTAATAAAACCTAAACTTTCGTTTTCATCTTCTGCAATCAAATAAACATTGCTTGGATTTGAAATGTTTGTATTGAATATTTCTTTGAAAACTTCAAAATCAAAAACTTCATTTTCCAATTCGCAGATTGATTTGTAGACGAAATCTAAGTCTTGGATGGATTTTTCTTATGTTGATTTTTGATTTCATACTTTATAAATTACCACAAACAACTATGCAATCAGCGTAGACTAATTTATTGTTTAGCAAGTTAATTACCTTGTATAATAAGAGACTTTTCTTTTTCATCATTTGATCGCAGAATTTTCATGTTTTCAGTCTTCATAAATTAGTCACACATTTTAGAAAGTTCAACACTTCCGTCCATTATCTTTTTTAATTCTTCAAATTCTACTGTCCATTCTATTGTTATAAATTTCGAGCAGTTATTTTTCAGATCATCGCACCAGTCAACTAAAATAGCCGCACCTCCATTTTTTACTTCTTCCTTAACAAATTCGTATGTTTTAAGATAATAGTTGACGCCTTCTCCTCTCAAATCAAAAGAAACATTTTTCGTTTTTGAAAAAACAGAACATAGCGAAAGTCGTTTTCTCTCGCTTGTGTTAAGATTTTTTATTTTATCTTTTTTAGTAAAAGTATCTATTTCAAAGATTCTTGATACTACAGAACTTTCTAGGTTGGCATTTCTTTTCAAATACCTTCCAACACTCATTGGATTAATTACCCTTCTTAGCATTGATTCCTCTATACTTTTAGCAAAAGTTAACGGCTTTAGTACCTGTACATTTTTATGTTTTTTCATACCTGCCAAAATAGAGACTAACTCCAATTTCATATCTTCCAGATAACGATGGTTTTCCATATAAATAATTATCAATTCTCCTTCACACAACTCAAAAGGCGGTATAAAATATTGATCGGTTTTTATTCCTTTACTTTCTAATATTAATTCTTTCATTTTTCTGAATAAAAAATATTTTAGAATGATTTAACATCATCAAGATTACACAATTCTAAATTCAAAAACAATTAAACAATCAGAAAAGCCATATTTTAATAAAAGCATCTTCAATAATCTGAAGTTGATTATGAGTAATTATCTTTTGTAGAGTTTCTTGCGGAGATCTTTCATTCGTCGAGATGACAAGATTGTGCTAAAAACTTTGCGCTTTAGTGACTTTGCGAGATTATTCTATTTACAATCTAAAGGAATCACTTTGCGTTCTTTTCCTTCTTCAAAAAAATTCCTTGCGCTCTTTGCGAAAAACCTTTGCGCTCTTTGCGTTTAAAAAAACTTTCTACCTTCAAGTCCTCGTGGCAAAAAACTCCAACAAATAATAAAACTTTAAGAATTCAATTTTACGTTGCTTATTTAAAATATGTAATTTTGAAATTCGAAGTTCAAAAACTAAGTTATTATGAAATATCATCAAATAAACAGCGCTCTTTTTGTGAAGAACCGCAGAAAATTCATGGCAGAAATGAAACCTAATTCAGTTGCCGTGTTCAATTCAAATGACATTTACCCAATTAGTGCCGATAGTACTTTACCTTTTGCACAACACAGAGATATTTTTTATCTGAGTGGTGTTGATCAGGAAGAAAGCGTTTTGCTTTTGTTTCCAGATGCGCCGTATGAAAATCAGAGAGAAATTCTTTTTTTAAGAGAAACTAACGATCATATCGCAGTTTGGGAAGGTGAAAAATTGACTAAAGAACGTGCTTTTCAGGTTTCTGGAATTAGAACTGTTTATTGGCTACAGGATTTTCATAAAGTTTTGAACGAAATGATGACGTATGCAGACACAATGTACATCAACACCAACGAACATTACCGCGCTTCTGTGGAAACAGAAACTCGCGAAGCTCGTTTCGTAAAATGGTGGAAAGAGCGTTATCCTGCACACAATGTCGCGAAAAGTAACCCAATTTTACAAAGAATTCGTTCTGTAAAAGAAAGCGAAGAAATCGATTTAATTCAGCACGCTTGTGATATTACAGAAAAAGGATTCCGCAGATTATTAGGATTCGTAAAACCAAATGTTACCGAATATGAAATCGAAGCAGAACTAGCTCACGAATTTATCCGTAACCGTTCTAAAGGTTTTGCTTACACACCAATTATCGCTTCTGGAAACAATGCTAATGTTTTACATTATATCGAAAACAATCAACAATGTAAAGCCGGAGATTTGATTTTATTGGATGTTGCGGCAGAATATGCAAATTATTCAAGCGACATGACCAGAACAATTCCAGTTTCTGGGCGTTTTACAGATCGTCAGAAAGCGGTTTACAATGCTGTTTTGAAAGTGAAGAATGAAGCGACAAAAATGCTAACGCCAGGAACGCTTTGGAAACAATATCATGTTGAAGTAGGTAAAATCATGACTTCTGAATTACTTGGTTTAGGTTTATTAGACAAAGCCGATGTTCAGAACGAAAATCCAGAATGGCCAGCTTACAAAAAATATTTCATGCATGGAACTTCTCACCACATGGGATTGGACACGCACGATTACGGATTACTTCACGAACCAATGAAAGCCAATATGGTTTTCACAGTTGAACCTGGAATCTACATTCCAGCAGAAAAATTCGGAATCCGTTTAGAAGACAATGTTGTGGTTCAGGAAAAAGGAGATCCTTTTAACTTAATGCGTAATATTCCTGTTGAAGTTGAAGAGATTGAAACTTTGATGAACTCATAAATAAAAAAGCCCTTAATAATTCACATTATTAAGGGCTTCTTAAATTTTATAAATCGTGTATTATCCGATTTTAGATATTTGAACGTCTAATTCAAATTTACCTGTAGCTTCATTTTCGTTGATTAACTCAAAAAGCTCTAACGCTCTTCTAGCATTTTTCTCTTCTTCTCTTTGCTCAGCTACATACCACATCATAAAATCTTCTGTAGCATAATCATTTTCAGCTCTACATTTTGCGATTACTCTATTAATTGCTTCAGTAACTGCAATTTCGTTTTGCAAAGCGATTTCGAATACTTCTCTAAGAGAAGCAAATTCTTGTTGTACTTCAGGAACCGATGGCGTAACTGCAATCCCTCCCATATCTGTAATGAATTTGAAAATTTTCAGAAAGTGCTCTCTTTCTTCTTCGGCTTGCTTATACAAATATCCTGCTGTATTGTCATAACCGTTTCTATCCAGCCATGCCGCCATAGCTAAATATTTATTAGAAGCATCGCTTTCTAATTTTGCCTGTAAATTCAATATATTTTCTACGCCTTCAGTTAATGACGTGCTTGTTCTTAGTAAATCTTTCATAACATTAAGTTTTATAATGTAAAATTACAAAAACTTAAGAGAGGAACGCTAATTGTCTGAAAATTTGGATTTAATCTAAGTAAGAATCTAAATAAGCTCTACGCTGACCATTTTACAAAGCATAGAATGTAAACTGAGCGTAAATTTTGTTCCATTCAATAATTCTCTCAATTGTACTATTTCGCAGATATTAAGATTTCTTGAAAAATTTCTTTTGGTGGTTTCAATCAACTGTGCATCTGACTGATCAGACAAGTCATAAAGCATGTTTAGAATGTCAACGTTATTAACCTTTCTTTGAAAAATTAGGAAATCATGAATCTTATAACTCGAAACCGTATCAACAAAATTAATAATGATACTATTGGTCAAATCACATTGGTAACTATAACCTTTTTCTGTTTCAAATAATACTTTGGTAGTCAAATCACTCACTAATGCCATTCTAAATCAAATTAATAACGCTGCAAAAATATATAATTTGAATGAATTAAACACGTAATTAAGACTAATTTAAAATAACAAATTCTGTTAAATATTTTAATTAGGTGCGAAATCACAAAAATTCAGCACCGCTTTTTTCAATTCATAAATAAAAAACTTAAGGAAAATATGCGCAAAATTAAAATATAGCGCTGTTCCAAATTTGATTTTATATTTTCTGAGGCTAATAAAATAGCGTATTTTTGTTATATAAAATCTCTATTTTGAATCAAATATTTTACAAGAACACAAAAATATCCTTTTCGGATAACGGAAAAGGAAATGAAATAGTTTTACTTCACGGTTTTTTAGAAAACAAAAAAATGTGGACAGAATATGTCGATTTTTTCTCAGAAAAATATCGCGTCATTGCTATCGATCTATTAGGTCACGGCGAATCGGATAGTTTGGGTTATATCCATGAAATGGAAGAAAACGCCAATGCGGTCAATGAAGTTTTGGAACATTTAAAGGTTGAAAAAGCTACAATCATCGGACATTCAATGGGTGGTTATGTTGCTTTGGCTTTCGCCGAATTATATCCGAAGAAAATCCAGAAATTAGTTTTACAAAATTCAACTTCAAAAGAAGACAGCGCTGAGAAAAAATTAAACAGAACCCGCGCCATTAAAGCAGTAAAACAAAATTATATTACTTTTGTGAGTTTGGCTATTGCTAATTTATTCAGCGAAAATAACAGAGAAAGACTGGCCGAAGAAATTGAAAAAGTAAAAACTGAAGCTTTAAAAACACCGTTGCAAGGCATTGTTGCTTCCTTGGAAGGAATGAAAATAAGAAAAGATAGAGAGTGGCTTTTGCGAGAAAACCGTTTTCCAGTTTTATTAGTTTTAGGAAAAAAAGATCCTGTTTTAAATTACGAAGAAAATCTTGCTCAAATTGAAGACACAACCGCAGAACTGGTTTCTTTTGAAGATGGACACATGAGTCACATTGAAAACAAAGAAGCCCTGAAAAATATTCTACTGAATTTCTTCGAATAAAAATCGATATAAAATCCAAAAAAGGCCGTTTCAAACCGAAGTTGAAATAGCCTTTTTCTCATTTTGGGGGCAAAATTTTATTATAACTTTGAAGTAATATCTTTTTTGTATTTAGACAAAGTCGCTCTTGTTAAACCAAGATTTGCTTTTGTAGAATCTACAGCCAAATAGATAAAATATCTTCCGTCTTCAGAAACATCAATGATATGAATTTGATCTGTTAAAGTGATCAAAATATCATTAATTTTTTGATCTAATCCTAAAGCTTTAATCGCGTTCAATTTTGCTTTTACCACTTCTAAGTTATAAGCAGAAGCTAATTCGGGATCAAAATCCGGCTTTACAGTTAGAGAGCAATAAGACATTCCTGTCTCAACTTCAGTAACAGAAACAGCGATAAATCCGTTAACATTTTCTTTTAAATCGTTTTGGAAATTTTGTAAAAAATCTGACATGTTTTATTAGATGTTGGGTTAAAATTAATTATTAAAAATAGAATCCATTTTTCGAAGCAATAATCCCATTTTACTTAGGTCTTTCGAAAGTAACGCAATGCAATTATCATCCTGATCTTTACTTGCCACGACAATCCCGTCGTTGTTCTTAATCATTACCTGTTTAAGATCACCATTGTTTACGTCTTCCGACATTTCAAGGCACATTTTTAAAATCATTCCAATCATTGCCGCGACATTCCCGTCGTACTCTAAATTAACAGACTCGTTTAAGATTCCATCAATATTAAAACTCAAGCCAGACTCTGCTCCAGTCTCTTCTACTAGTGTTTGTAAATCAATCATTTTCTATTATTTTGTCATGTTTTTGGAAGCATCAAAGGTATTTTTAATCTCTAGAATTCCTGATAAACACTTGTTAAAAATAGCAACCGTACTAACGCGTCAACGCACTTTTATTTATCACACAATTAATCTGATTCATTTTCAAAAAATATTCAATAAAAATTAACATTAAAAGTATATTATGCTAAAAACGTAACATTTCCTTTCACATACAACATTTATAAAATTAAGATTTACAGATTGTTGCATTTAGAAAAAGTTTTTATATAGCTTTGCAAAAAAATTGTATATATGAAAACTGTTGACGAATTACGCTTTGACTTAAATGTAAAACTGATGAAGTTTAGAAGATTTCGTATTGAAAACGGACCAATTAACAATACGAATTCTGAAGGAAATTCTAAGAAAGGTTTCTTCAAAAAAATATTCAGCTAGAAGCAATCACAAAAAAAGCCGAACTCATCAAAAAGTTCGGCTTTTTTTATTGCTTCTTTAAGCATTGACAAGTTCTTAGCAAAACAGGAAACAATCTCAATTGTAAAATATTCTTCTCCTATTTTTGGATAAACCAGACTCTTTCTCATCAAAATTAAACTGATTATTCGAAACTCATATTCATTTTTTTATTGCTGATATTTTAGAAAATTTATTTTTTTTCGAAAAATTCAGAAAGTTTTAATTAGACATAAATCAACAAAAATCTACACCTTAAATTTAGATTTTTTCTACTACGCACAAATTTTAAACAACTCAAATTAACTAAGAGCGTCTTTTTTTGTTTAGCGAATGATTATATAGTAGTCCTAAAAATATACAAGATCAAAATAAATTAATTCCGATCCACAGAAATAATTTTAGATATTTTCAATTTCAATTAATTTATTTTTTCCTCAAAGGGAACAGAAACATCAAAAATCTCACTTAATAAATTAGCAATTTCTTCGAGATAAGAATTCAAAATTTCTGACGTCACAACAGTATATAAATCCTTTTCTTCTTTCAAGCCAAAAGGCAGAAATCCCGATTTTAAATTTTTAAATGAAATTATACCCACTTCTATCGGAAGATTTCCAGCATGTTTTTCGAACATGAAAGCATACGCCAATACCTGAATAATTTTATCATTTTTAATCTCTTGTGTTAATCCATTCCACGATTTCAGCACTACATTAGCTTTTTCGACTTTTCCGGTCTTATAATCAATAATTCTGATTTTTCCATCGCGTTGTTCAATACGATCGACATTTCCTTTAATTAAAATAGGAAAAGGTAATTTCGGATGAACAAATTCCCTTTGAAAAGTTTGTTCCAAAGCAATAATCTTAATCGCTTCATCATTTTTTACCGATTCCAATTCCATTCTTAAGAAGTTAGAAACATTTCGTTTTGCCACTTCAAAAGCCAAAAGATTTCTTCCTTTCTTAATCTCACCTTCTTTGTAAACCAACTTAAATTGCTTTAAAACTTCATCATCCAATAATTTAAAACAATTTAAAATATCATTTTCAGAAATGAATTTCCCAACAAAAGGATCATATAAAGCTTTTAAGGTTTCGTGAATAATTGTTCCCAAAGTATTCAAAGCGATATTTTCTTCTACCTCTTCTACTTCACGAATGCGCAATATTTTCTGAAAATAAAACTCAATCGGATTCCGAATATACGACGTCAGCGCCGAGGGCGAAAAACCCGCTTCAGCGATTTCTTTCAAACGCACCATAACTGCTTCCGATTTCGGAACAGAAATTGGTTCGTAAGCTGTATTAGGCAGAACCGGATTGTAAATATCGAAAGATAAATTATGCCTTAGTTTTTTCTCAACTTCCAATTGCGTAATAAAACGACTTCTTTCACCAGCATCCAATCCATCATTTTCAGTATTGTAAATCAGATAAATATTTTTTGCCCTTTGTAATAAATGATAAAAGTGATACGTATAAATGGCGTCTTTTTCCTTGAAAGTAGGAAGCCCTAATTCTTTCTTTACATCATAAGGAATAAAAGAATTCTGAGATTTTCCAGCAGGAAATTTCCCTTCATTCATTGAAGTTATAATCACTGTTTCAAAATCCAAAACACGACTTTCTAGAACTCCCATAATCTGCAAACCACGCAATGGCTCACCTTCAAAAGACACTTCTGCCAAATCTATAATTTGCTTATAAATAGCATGAAGTGTATCAATGTTATCAATATGATTGTGTTTGGAATAATAATTTATAAGCTTGTTAATTACTTTAAAAACACCATAAACAAAGGCTTTTGCAATTTTTTCCTCTTCATTATCATTACTAAAGTGTTGTTTAATTAAAATTAATAACGAAGAAATATTTTTTAAAACCGCAACAGAACCGCTTCCCCATTTTTCAAACAATAGATTAAAAAAAGAAGAGGAATCAGGATGAAGTTCTGAAATTTTATGATGCGTAATAAAAGTGTAATTATTCTCTTTTATTATTTTAACCAGTTTTTCGGCATGTGCGTATGGCTCAACCAATGGATGAGTCAAAACATCCAGTACATCTTTATAATAAAAAACATAACTTCCGCCCTTTCGCGAAAGCGCATTGGTATGCATTTTGAACAATTTTGCAACAAAAATTTGCGACGGATTGTTCTTGCCCGAATATCCCATTGTAATATTTAGTGCTCCGACAGAGGATGGCAGCGCATATAAAATTGGAACCAGTAGATTTTCCTCACCAAGTACAACCGCAACTTTATCTAAAGAGGCAGACGGATCTTGGTTGATTAAATTTTCAATAATACTTCCTGTAAGTTTTGCTTGTCCAATTGTTTTTGGCGTTCCTATAATTTGGATATTTTTTGACTGCGAAAAATCATCTACAATCCAATCAAAAACATTTGACTTATAGTATTTCCAATTTTCTTTAAAACGTCGTAAAAAAAGACCTGCATCATGATAAGGGTCATTTAAAAAAGTTTGATCCGCATCCCAATAAATTTTAGCATGATCTAATGCCAATAAATGTTGCACGATTTTTTCTTCTGAAGCATTCAAAGCGTTAAATCCAGCAAATATAAAAGTACTATTACCAATAGTGTTTGAAAAATGGTTCAAATTATTAACCGCTTCTCGGTAAATTAATCCCTGATACCCAACAGATTTAAAAAGTAAGTGACTGTAAAGCGAATCGTAATATAGAGGAAGTAATTTCCAAAAATCAATATAATTTTCAAGAAGTTTTGTTTTTTGATCCACTTCCAAACCCCATCTTTTGATATCTTCTATATCTTTCAAATAAGAAAGTACGTGAGATGGATCCAAAAGATATCTATCGATTTCATTAAAATCCTGCAGAAGTGTTTTTGCCCAGTTTGCAAATAACTCAAAAGACTGTTGGTGCTTTTTTTCTGTAACAGATAAATAAACTTCGTAAAATTCAAATAATAACTCAATAGAATCTATGGAACGGATTGATGCAACATCTTGCACGAAATCTTCAATACTTGTAATTTCCGGAGCAATAATAGTTCTCGTTGTTTCTTTTTTAAGCGCTTCTATCAAAAAAACTTTTGCTCTTTTGTTAGGAAGAATTATTGTGATTTCAGAAAGCTTGTCTGCATAATCTTGAATTACAACTGAAGCGATTTTTTGAAGAAAAGAAATATTTATCATAGGATAAAAATAAAAAAAGCCATTCAATTAAGAATGGCTTTTAGTATTTATTTAGAAACTAAATTATAGTTTTCCTTGGTATTTAGAACCAATGTGTCTAATTTCAGTTCTTCTGTTTTGAGCTTTACCTGCAGCAGTTTTGTTACTTGCAACTGGTTGAGACTCACCAAAACCTTTAGATACTAAATTATCCACGTTTACTCCTCTTTCGATCAAAGCGTTCATTACAGCAGCAGCTCTGTCTTCAGAAAGTTTTTGGTTCAATTTGTCAGAGCCGTCGCTATCTGTGTGACCTTCGATGCTAAATTTAGCGTTTGGATAGTTTTTAAGGATTTCTTTAATAGCGTCTAATCTAGCTGGAGTTTCTTTGTCACCAGTTTTGAAAGTAGCTTTTCCTGAGTTAAAGTAGATTGCTCTAGCTTGAACTTTAAGATCTTCTAATGCTTCAGAAGTTACTTCTGGACATCCTCTGTTACTAGCAGGACCTGCAACTGTAGGACAGTCGTCATCTTTGTCAAGAACACCATCTTTGTCAGCATCTAAGAATGGACATCCGCCATTTTCTTTAGGACCAGCAACTGTAGGACATTTGTCATCTTTGTCAGCGATTCCGTCACCGTCAGTATCAGGACAACCTTTTAAAGCAGCTAAACCAGCAACATCTGGACAAGCATCATCTTTGTCAGCAACTCCGTCTCCGTCTGTATCAGGACATCCGTTTAATGCAGCTAAACCAAATACATCTGGACAAGCGTCAGAAGCATCAACGATTCCGTCTCCGTCAGTATCAGGACATCCGTTGAATTGTTTTAAACCAGCAACATCTGGACAAGCATCATCTTTGTCATAGATTCCGTCTCCGTCAGTATCTTTACCTCCGAATTTGAAAACTAAACCTGCAGTGTGTTGGAAGTGAGAAACAGCATCTGGAGCTCCAGAAGCATCTACTCTATCTCCACTAACAGCCCATTTGTATCTTGTAGCAAGCTCAAGACCAATAGCATCAGTAAACCAGAAAGTAACACCAGCACCTGGGTTAACAGTTCCGTAGCTGCTATCTCCGAAGAAAGTATAACCTCCACCAACAGATAACGAAGGATCAACCACTTTAGATTTGATCAATTCCTGGAAGCTGTATTTGATTGTAGCATCAATTCCGTAGTACATTAAGTCACCAGGATTAGTTACAACATTTCCTCTACCGTCATGCCCTGGAGCAGATGGATTGAAAGTAACAAATTTATCAATTTTGTTTACAGATCCTTGTAAACCAACAGAGAAACCACTACCTACGTATCTACTTACACCAATGTAAGAAAGAGAAGGTAAAATGTTCCAGTTGTCTTTTACTGCGAATGGCTGAGAGAAGTGTTGATCAAAGAAACCATGACCAGCTCCAGAACTTGTTCTTGTATCCACAGCGTTAACCCCAAAAGAGATCGCCCATGGATTGTTACTATCTTGTGCGTGAGCATTTAAGCCCATCGCCATCAATACAGCAACTAAAAGTTTGTTAAGATGTTTCATACTTAATTTTTTTAATTACAATTTAGTTAATTACAAGCAAAAGTAACACCAAAATTTTTAAATACAAAATGATATGTTAAAAAAAACCTACAAAAATTTGACCAAAGTGGTAATTATATAACTTTTAACATTTTACCGACAACTTCGAAGGCATTTATAGCCTTGTCCAAGTGCTCTTTTTCGTGCGCGGCAGACAGTTGTACGCGTATTCTGGCCTTATCTTTTGGAACCACTGGAAAGAAAAATCCGACCACATAAATCCCTTTTTTTAAAAGCTCTTCAGCCATTTTTTGAGACAATTTTGCATCGTATAACATTACTGGAACAATTGCAGAATCACCATCAATTATATCGAATCCAGCCTTTTTCATTCCTTCTTTAAAATAATTTGTATTCCACTCTAATTTATCACGTAATGTGGTATCTTTTTCAAGCAATTCGAAGACTTTTATAGAGGCTCCAACAATTGCAGGAGCTAAAGAATTTGAAAACAAATATGGTCTCGATCTTTGACGCAATAATTCTATAATTTCTTTTTTAGCTGTCGTATAACCCCCCATTGCACCACCCAAAGCTTTACCTAAAGTTCCAGTAATAATATCAACTCTACCCATCACTCCTTTTGCTTCAAGAGTACCTTTTCCTGTTGCCCCAATAAAACCTGCAGCATGACATTCGTCAACCATTACCATTGCATCGTATTTATCAGCAAGGTCACAGATTTTATCTAATGGCGCTACTAAACCATCCATAGAAAAAACTCCGTCAGTAACAATCAATTTAAAACGAGCTCCAGCTTTATTTGCCTTGATTAATTGCTGCTCTAAATCTTCCATATTACTATTTTCGTAACGATAACGTGCCGCTTTACAAAGACGGACCCCATCTATAATCGATGCATGATTTAAACTATCAGAAATAATCGCATCGCTTTCTCCTAGCAAAGGTTCAAAAACCCCTCCATTTGCATCAAATGCCGCTGCGTACAAAATCGTATCTTCTGTGCCATAAAAATCAGCAATTTTCTTTTCTAAGGTTTTATGAATATCCTGTGTACCACAAATAAAACGCACAGATGACATCCCGAAACCATGTGTATCCAGAGCGTCTTTTGCCGCCTGAACTACTTCAGGATGCGAAGAAAGCCCCAAATAATTATTAGCGCAAAAATTTAAAACTGTTTCTCCTGTCGAAATTTTTATTTCTGCACCTTGAGGAGAAGTAATAATTCTCTCCTTTTTAAAAATTCCATTTTCTTCGATTGTCTGCAGCTCACTTTGCAGATGTTCTTTTATTTTACCGTACATTTTTTAATTTATTTAAAACGTTAAAAATTAACAAGTTAACACTAATTAAGCTTCGCTATTTCTTTAACATCTGATTAATTTCTTCACAAATTTACTACTTCAATTTCCGCTCCGATGTATACCAAAGCCTTTTTTAACACTTTGTATCCTAAATCTTCAATTGCATCTTGATATTCCTGAATTTGCTGCTGATATTTTGCATTTACAGCTCCTGTTTTATAATCCAGCAAAAAAGCCTCTTTACTTTCTAAAAAAACAACTCTATCTGGCTTTAAAATTCTTCCTTCTTTCTGCACAATGGTCTGTTCATTCAAAACCGTATCTTTTCCATTAAAACAAACAGCCAATTCGGGATGATTTACAATTTCTCTTAAAGTCTGCAAAACCTGATCAACCTGATCATACGTTATTAAACCATTTTCTAGTGATTTTGCAACTGCCAGATCTATATCTGTTTTATCTTTCACAAAAGCCAAAATCTCATGCACTATATTTCCATACGAAATCGCTTCTTGCTGATGTGTTCCCCACATCAAAGCTTCTCGTTGTGCAATTTTGATATTTTTCGGATTAAAAACTTCCCTCACAATCGGAATAGTTTTTACCAAATCGACTGTTTTTGAAACTTTCGAAAGTCGGGTTTTATTTCCAAATTCGTAATTCAGTTTTTCTTCATCATAAACCCCTTCATTAATTAAATATTTAATAAAAAAGGAAGCCATATTATTTGGATATTCTCCGTCATTCTTCGCTTTCAATGACTGAGAAATGACATATAATTGTTCTTCTGCCCGCGTCAAAGCCACATACAAAACATTGATATTATCTAAAAGTTCTTCTTGTTTTTTCAGATTAAAAACTGCCGACGCACTTTCACCAAAACTCTCCACAGCGCTGCTATTATCTACCAATGCTTTTGGAACTCCTAAATCAATTTCTTCTGTATCGAGCCATAATTTGTCTTTTGGTTTTCGATTATAATCTTCATCTGCAAAAGGCATGATTACTACAGGAAATTCTAAACCTTTTGATTTATGAATGGTCATAATTCGAACGGCATTATTTCCTTCTGGAGACGGAATACTAAATTTCTCGGCATTTTTATCCCAGAAAACCAAAAAATCGGCAACTCCAGCCTGATTTCTGATATCTCTTTCTAAAACAATATCCAAAAAGAACTGCACATAAGCATTTCCTTCAGACGGAAGAATAAATTTAGAAATAATGATTTCAACCGCTTCATACAAAGATTTTTTTCGAACATCTTCAAAAGAAAAAGAAACATCAAAAGTTAGTAGCCAATTTTCAAATTCTTTCTCCAATTTATAACTCATTCCCAAAGCAATAAAATCATGAACGGGCATCGATAAATCTTTCGTGGAAGCCAGATAATGCAAAAAATTAGCTTTAGATTCTAAATTGGCACTGTTATTTAAATAGCGAAGCAAATGAACAATCAAACGAACTTCTGCTGCATTTTGGATCATCAAAGTTTCTGAAGACAAAAGCGGAACTCCTTGCTCTGTCAAATAATTTGCAATCGCGATTCCCTGACCTCTTTTGCGAGTTAGAATCACAATATCTTTATATTCAAAACCTTGCCTAACAACTTCATTAATGGTATTTAAAGTTGCTAAGACATACAAATCTGATTTCTCAATGACTTCTTCTTCATCTGCGAATTCATTTTTTTCCGCTACAGGAAGAAAGGAAACATTCACATAACCGCCTTTTTTGGAATTGGTATTTTGAAAACTATGATTTTCATACAGATCTTTATAATCTTCATTTGAAAATTCAGTAGAAATCAATTTAAAAAAAGCATTATTAAAGTCAATTACTTCGCTGTAACTTCTGTAATTGGTATTTAAATGTTTTAATTGTTTATCTGGATTATTGAACGGATTTACATCTTTACTTAACTCAATAAATTGCTCTGCTTTTCCTCCGCGCCAACGATAAATAGATTGTTTTGGATCACCAACGATCATCAAAGTTCCTTTATTTCCTAAATCATCTAAACCGGAAAGTGAGTTATCTATTAATGGAATCAAATTCTGCCATTGCATTTCTGAAGTATCCTGAAATTCGTCGATGAAAAAATTTCGATAACGCTCACCCAAACGCTCATAAATAAAAGGCGCCGGCTGATTTTGAATTTCACGATGAATAATGGCATTAAATTCGGAAATTGACAAGACATTTTGCTCCGATTGAATTTTTTTAAGCTCATTACTAACCGTATTCAACAAAGAAAGCGGTGTAATATTTTTTAGAAAGGCTTTATAGAAATCTCTTTTTTCAAAGTTTTGATAAATCTCTTTTAATATTTGAAGTAATTCGGGAATAATATTCTCAATTAACGCACGATCTTTGGCCGTTTTGTTAATCGCAATATCATCAAACTCATGAAAAGTTTTATTTTTCGGATTGAATTTTCCAGCGCGAATACTTTCTAAATGATTCGGAAAAGTTCCTCTTGAAAATGATTTCTGATCAATTCCGTTTTTGTCCATTAATTCAATCGCTACAACAGCAAGTCCCTCATTTGTCGATTCTAATTCTTTGCAAAGAGCCTGCATTTTTGCTTTAATCTCAACAAATTCTTCAATCGATTTGTCTTGAAAATGCAGAATTTCATTTCGATTATTTTCATTCAAAACCAATCTTCCCGTATCCAAAATTTCACGAGAAACATCCCAACTTTTATCGTCGTCGGTTTTTTCCATTGTAAAATCGATGAGCAATTTGGTCAATGTTTCGTCCTCGCCTGCCTGCGCAATAATAGCGTCAACCGCTTCGACCAATAAATTTTCCGTATCCAAAGTGACCTCAAAAGTCATCGGAAGATTCAAATCATGCGCGAAAGCACGAATAACTTTATGGGTAAATTTATCAATGGTAGAAATATCAAAAGCAGCATAATTATGAATTAAGTGCTTAATGATCTGTTGCGATTTGGTTTTAATTTTAATGATTGAAAGTCCCGTGTCGCGTGCAAGATCTTCCATCAAATCAACCGCTTTAGAAGACGGTTCGTCTTTGGCAAATTCAGATAAGCTTCCCACAATACGACTTTTCATTTCATGAACCGCCTTATTGGTAAAAGTGATGGCTAAAATATTTCGATAAGCGTCGTTTTTTGGAGAAGAAAGAATAATCTTAAGATATTCTTTGACCAATGTATACGTCTTTCCAGATCCTGCAGATGCATCATAAATAGAAAAGGACGGACTTTGCATACTTTGATTTTTTGTATTGTAAAAATAACACAATAATATTAAATGCCAATAATGAAAAATTCCAAATTCCAAATATCAGAATGATAGTAGAATTTGGAATTTTATTATTTTGAATGAACTAGTTGTGTTTTGGAAAAGCTCTTTTATTGAAAACCAAAAGTATACCTACTCCTGTAGAAATAGCCACATCGGCTACATTGAAGATTGCATTGAAAAAAGCAAAATGTTTTCCTCCAAAAATTGGAAGCCAAGTTGGAAGATTTCCTTCCCAAATTGGAAAATAAAACATATCTACAACCAAACCATGAAACCATGTTCCGTATGGATTTGGCGAAAAAATCGTTGCTAAATTATGTGTGCTATCATCAAAAATAACCCCGTAGAAAATAGAATCGATAATATTTCCAGCTGCACCGGCAAAAATCAACGCAATTGCAATTATCAAATAATTAGAATAACGTTTCTTAACGCTATCTGCCAACCACCACCCAATTCCGAATACGGCAAAAATCCTAAAAACGGTTAAAATTAATTTTCCATATTCTCCAGGAATCTTTGTCCCCCAAGCCATTCCTTCATTTTCAATAAAATGAATTTTGAACCACTCAGCGCCCATTACTTTTACTTCTTCACCAAGAATAAAGTTTGTTTTGACATAAATTTTAGAAAGCTGATCAACAATTAAAACTAGAAATATAAGGAAATACGCTTTTCGTAATGACATTTTATAATTTTTTGATGGGCAAAAATAGCAATTTAATCAAAAAAAACGCTCCTAAAGGAGCGTTAATTGTTTTCTAATAATCCAAAGTAAGTTTCAGACTAATCTAAACATACTAAAGTTTATTTTTTTGCTACAGCATTTGCAGGAGTTTTTGGACTATCTGAGAAGAATTCTGAAATAGATTTAAATATCCCTTTACTTTGTTTTCCGGCAGCCGCTCGCTTTGCTTCATTCTTTTTTATGTCTGTTTTTAATTTGATACGCAGTTTTTCAAAATCCTTCATTCTACGCTCAACATCAGAATTTACTTCCTTGAATTTCAATACTTTAGCCATAATGTAAGTTTTTTACAGTAAATAAATTAAATTATTAATGATTTGGTATTACAATGATACATAATTTAATTTATATTTGTTAATGAAAATTAACAGTTGTTTAGTTTTATTCGAAATTAATTTTCAAAAACAAATCCAAAACAAACATAATTTAACATTTCCCCTGAAATCCTACAAATCATGAATGAAATTACCACGACCCTAAACGACTTCCTAGTCAGCACAAAATCTACTGCTGCCTTAATTTTAAATGGAAAAGGAAAATTAATCACTTCCTTAAATCTAGACTACGGAGACAGCATCGCCGCAATGAGTGCTGCTATTTTATCAATGAGCGAAAAATTCCTGATTGACTTAGAAAAAGGCGCTTTAAAACAACTGTATCTAAAAAGTGCAGAAGGTGTTATTGTTGGAAACAAAATCAGCGGATCTAATTTTATTATCGCTTTTTCTAGAGAAGGAAGTAATCTCGGCTTGTTAATGCGCTCGACAGAAGAAGTTTCTGTCGAATTAAGTAAAAATTCCCTACTGAAATAAAAATAAATTTATTAACAAACAAACCCAAATGAACTATGAGCAATGATTTTTTAAACGTGTTTTTAAACGAAATGAAAACTAACGTAAACGGCTTTATCGCTGTCGCTGTAACAGAAATTGAATCTGGATTAAGTTTTGGAAACTTAACTGTTGACCCAAGTTTTGACCCGGAACTTGCCGCTGCATACAATTTAGAAGTTGTAAAAGCCAAACTAAATGCCGTAAAAGCATTAAATCTAAACCAGAATATTGAAGATATTTTGATTACTCTTTCTAATCAAATTCACATTATCGATATTTCTCCAAACAGAAAATTCATGATTTATTTGGCTGCTGATGCTTCCAAAGCTAATTTAGGGATGACAAGAGCAATTCTAAGAAAGCACAAAGCTGAAGTTGAGAAAAATTTAGCGTAAATTATCCCCCATTATTTCAAATTAAAACCGCTTATATAAGGCGGTTTTTTTTATTTAAATCCTTTTTAAAGAATTCCTATTCGGCTTAAATTGTTCTTACAAAAAAAAAGATTCAGAAATTTAGATTATTTTGAATTATTATAAATAAATTCTTTCAAAGAATGAATTCAGCAATGACGGTAGATTACGTCAAATCTTAAACAAAAAAAAAGCGCCCTAATTAAAAAGCGCTTTTCTGTATTTAGCTTTTTGTGAATTTATCTTTGCAAGTTTTTAGCTTCGATACTCATTGTTGCATGAGGAACGATTTTAAGCCTTTCTTTGCCAATCAATTTACCTGTTACTTTGCAAATACCATATGTCTTATTTTCAACACGGAATAATGCGTTTTTTAAGTCACGAATAAACTTCTCCTGACGAATTGCCAATTGAGAGTTTGCTTCTTTAGACATAGTTTCACTTCCTTCCTCAAAAGCTTTGAAAGTTGGAGATGTATCGTCTGTTCCGTTATTTAAATCATTCATATAAGCACTTTTGATCAAATCTAGATCTGCTTGTGCTTTTTGTATTTTTACTTGTATAATTTCTTTGAACTCTGCCAAATCAGCGTCAGAGTACCTTGTAATTTCATCTATCATGGTATTTATACTTTATTTTGAAATTAATATCATTGTTTTAATATCATCAAACTCAATTTCTGTGCCGTTTTCCAAAGCGTCCACAAAAACCAAATCGTCAGTTAATGTCTCAGACTTAATATAGTCTTCATTTATTGAAACTGCATCTTCTAAGATACCGTCTCTCTTAATTTGTACTTTGATTTTATCAGTAACTTCAAATCCTGAATCTTTACGGATATTCTGAATTCTGTTTACTAATTCTCTCGCGATACCTTCATTTTTCAATTCTTCAGATATTGTAATGTCAAGTGCCACTGTAATTCCGTTTGAATTTGCAACCAGCCATCCCTCAATATCCTGAGATGTTATTTCGACGTCTTCTAAGGATAAAGTTACATTATTTCCAGAAATAACAATATCTAGTGTTCCCTGCTTGTCCAACTGATTGATTTGTTCGGCAGAAAAACCTTGTATCTCTTTAGAAATCAGACCCATATCTTTTCCAAAACGGGGGCCTAATGCTTTAAAATTAGGTTTAATTTGTTTCACTAAAATACCAGAAGCATCATCTAAAAGTTCGATCTCTTTTACGTTTACTTCGGCTTTTACCAAGTCAGAAATAGCCTCAATTTCAGCACGCTGATTCTCGTCAAGTACCGGAATCATTACCTTTTGCAAAGGTTGACGAACCTTAATCATCTCTTTTTTACGTAGTGATAAAACTAGTGAAGAGATAGTCTGCGCCTTCTGCATTTTGCTTTCTAACGTTTTATTAACAAAGTTTTCGACAAATTTTGGGAATTCCGCCAAGTGAACACTAGCAAAATCCTCGGTTTCCGTCGAAGCTGTTAAATCTCGGTACAATTTATCCATGAAAAATGGAGCGACCGGAGCGCTTAATTTGCTTATCGTTAATAGACAAGTATAAAGCGTTTGGTAAGCTGCAATTTTATCATGAGCATATTCGCCTTTCCAGAAACGACGACGACATAAACGAACGTACCAGTTACTCAAGTTTTCCTGAACAAAATCAGAAATTGCTCTTGTTGCTTTTGTAGGCTCATAATCTGCGTAGCATTCGTCAACAAATTTTATTAATGTATGCAATTCAGAAATAATCCACTGATCTATTTCAGGTCTTTCGTTTAACGGAATTTCAGCTTCATCATATTTAAATCCGTCAATGTTCGCATATAACGAAAAGAATGAATACGTATTATATAAAGTTCCGAAGAATTTACGGCGAACCTCAGCAATTCCTTCAAGATCAAACTTCAAGTTATCCCACGGATTTGCATTCATAATCATGTACCAACGTGTGGCATCGGGACCGTATTCTTCAATGGTTTTAAATGGGTCTATCGTATTTCCTTTACTCTTAGACATTTTAATTCCATTTTTATCCAAAACCAAACCGTTTGAAACTACGTTTTTATAAGCTACTTTATCAAAAACCAAAGTTCCGATAGCGTGAAGCGTATAAAACCATCCACGTGTCTGATCTACTCCTTCTGCGATGAAATCTGCAGGAAAATCTTTGTTCCCGTCAATTTTATCTTTGTTTTCAAAAGGATAATGCCATTGTGCATACGGCATCGCCCCAGAATCAAACCAAACATCAATTAAATCGCTTTCGCGTTTCATTGGTTGGCCTGAAGCCGAAACTAAAGTAATTTGATCGACTACATTTTTGTGCAAATCAATTAAATCATAATTTGATTCGGACATATCCCCTATTTCAAAACCTTTAAAAGGATTTTCTTTTTGAAAACCAGCTTCAATAGATTTCTCAATCGCATTGTATAGTTCCTCAACAGAACCGATTAGAACTTCTTCTTTTTTATCTTCAGTTCTCCAAATTGGCAGTGGAATTCCCCAGTATCTAGAACGAGATAAGTTCCAGTCGTTGGCATTTTTAAGCCAATTTCCAAAACGTCCTTCACCAGTAGATTTAGGTTTCCAGTTGATAGTTTCGTTCAGGTCGAACATTCTATCTTTTACATCGGTTACTTTAATAAACCATGAATCCAGAGGATAATACAAAAGAGGCTCATCAGTTCTCCAACTGTGTGGATAACTGTGCACGTATTTCTCTACTTTAAAAGCTTTATTTTCTTCTTTTAAACGAATTGCAATTTCCACATCTACAGATTTCTCTGGCGCTTGTCCTGCATCGTAATATTCATTTTTAACATACTTACCCGCTAAATCACCTAAATGAGAGGTAAATTTTCCTTGTAAATCTACTAACGGAACTGCATTTCCATCTTCATCTAAAACCAACATTGGAGGCACTTCTGGTTTTGCTTCTTTTGCTACCTTAGCATCATCTGCACCAAAAGTCGGCGCTGTATGTACAATTCCTGTTCCGTCTTCAGTTGTAACGAAATCACCTGCGATTACTCTAAATGCGTTTTCAGCATTTTCATAAGGTAAAACGTAAGGCAATAATTGCTCATAACGGATTTCTACTAAATCTGCTCCTTTTGCTTCGGTTAAAATTTTGTACGGCAATTTTTTGTCGCCGTTTTTCACATTGTCAAAATCAGCATCATCTTCACTTAAGAAAAATCCTTTTCCGAATTGTTTTCCAACTAAGTTTTTAGCCAAAACAACATTTACAGGTTCAAAAGTATATTGATTGAACGTTTTTACTAAAACATAATCGATTTTTGGACCAACTGTCAAAGCAGTGTTTGACGGAAGTGTCCAAGGCGTTGTCGTCCAGGCTAAAATGTGGATATCTCCAAAACCTTGCAAAAATGAAGGCAAAGTTTCTGGAAGTGTTTTAAACTGCGCTACAATTGTAGTATCAGTCACATCACGGTAAGCTCCAGGTTGGTTTACTTCGTGAGAAGATAATCCAGTTCCTGCTTTTGGAGAATATGGCTGAATTGTATAACCTTTGTACAACAAACCTTTATCATAGATTTGTTTCAAAAGCCACCAAACAGATTCCATGTATTTTGGTTTATAAGTCACATATGGATCTTCCATATCAACCCAATATCCCATTTTTTCGGTCAGGTCATTCCATACGTCGGTATAACGCATAACGGTTTTTTTACACGCTTCGTTATATTCTTCAATAGAAATCGTTTTACCAATATCTTCTTTTGTAATTCCTAATTCTTTTTCGGTACCCAATTCTACAGGCAAACCGTGAGTATCCCATCCGGCTTTTCTTTTAACCTGAAAACCTTTTTGAGTTTTATATCTGCAAAAAATATCTTTAATCGCACGCGCCATTACGTGGTGAATTCCTGGTAATCCGTTTGCTGAAGGCGGACCTTCAAAAAATACGTAAGGCTCAGCACCTTCGCGAGTTGTCACACTCTTTTCAAATATATTTTCTTTCTTCCAAAAATCAAGAACTTCAGAAGCTACAGTTGGCAAGTCAAGTCCTTTGTATTCAGTAAATTTTGTACTCATTTTATCCTTTTCTTAAACGAGGTGCGAAAGTAAGGAATTTTGAACTATTGACCACCAATTTCTTTAAATTTCACAAACTTTTGTTGGCATATTTGGTGCAAAAACAGAAGAATTGGTTACTTTCTGATACTATTCTCAGTTTCCTGAGCATATAAATCAAAAAATAACCAATTCTAAAAACAGCTTATGATTAAGCTTTACTTCTTATTTAAATCCTCCGAAATAAACTTCTTTCATGAAAATTCTATTTCCAAAAACCGGATTTATTTCTACTTTTTCGCGAGTTTCCTGATAGAAAGTTTCACCATTAAAATCTTCAATTTCATAATTAACTTTATGCGGAATTTTTCCTGAATTTAATGTGGCAACGGGACGATAGTCTCCAAACAATTTTTTCTCAAAAAAGCTTTTATTTCCATTGTCAAATTCTGTTTTTTCGGTAGAAACAATGTTGTAACTTTCTTTATCAATAAAAACATGATAATCTGTTTTTGGAATTGTTCTGTTTCCTGAGCTTAAGGTTTTTTCGAAATAATTTAAATGATAACACATTTTTCCATCATACATCTCCTCTCCCAAAATTTCAAAATTATTCCATAAATCTAGTCTTAAATCAGTAAGAAAATTCACTAAGTCAACATTCTTAGACAAATTACCATAGTCATACGCTGTCAATTTTGCCCATTTTGCATTTACTCCGGTTTCACGATCGTCATGACTCCATGCTTCGGCTCCATTTACAATTTCATAATAAGATTCAGGCATTTTTTTCTTTAGCAGATAATGTGACGTTGTTGCCCATTTTTCTTCTGTTTGAGGAATATTGGTTCCTTCAATTGAAATTTTAGACAATAAATGCGCTTTTTCTACTTTTTTCAACGCTTGACTTCCTCCAAGATTTTCAACCACTTTTGCTAAAAGATTTGCATTTAATTGATATGGAATCGAATCCAGCAAATTATATCTTTGCGTTTTAATCTTTTCTAAGTAAGCTTCGCGATTTGATTTTTCGATTTCCCATTCAGCATCTTGCTGTTGAATTTTTTCAAAAAAAGCCAACCTTTTTTCTTCTCTTTCTTCTTCTAATTTAAGTCCTAATTTTTGAAGTTCGGCAAAACGCGTAGTATGGCTTCTAATTTTTTTATCAGCAAAATTGGCATTGTTTACCCTTTCAATAATCGAAGAACCTCTCGAATCCAGTTTGTCATTTTCGACTAACAAATTGGCATAAAGCAATGCTTTTTCTTTGTTTTCGAGTAAAAAGTAAGTTTGAGCCAAATTATTGGTAACGATAAAACGAATGTTTACGTTTGCGGGAGATGGAGGATATTTAACCAATAAACTTTCCAGATATTGCAAATGCGGCGTTAGCAATTTCTCATCTAAACCTTTTTCAAGCGTAACTTTCTGCATTTGAGCCGTAATTTCTGTTTCGAAATCCAACATTTTTTTATATTCTGAATGCCCTTTAGAAGTTACAAATTCAAATCTTTCTTTTGATTCGTCAGTTGAATATCCAAATTTGTAATTTAAAAAGTCCTGAACTCTGTTTGCTGCCTGATAGATTACATTTTCAAATCCGACATCAGTGTAATCTGATTCGCTTACTGCTGCCCTGATTTTTTTATCTTGTTCTGAAGCTGCAATTCTCATCGCAACCATACTGTTTCCAACACTTACAGAATAGGATTCTGAACCTCCAAAATCCTTAGTCAGTAACATTTTATCTCCGTATTTAACATCGAGTTTTACACTTGTCACATAGTTTGAATGCGCGTTGTAAACCCATCTGTTTTCCTTTTTATCAAACGTACTGTCTATTTGTGTCGCTGTATATCTTGGAAGCGCAAATGTCAAATAAATTTTAAGTTTTCCGTTTGCAGGATCCTTTATATAACCTTTGATATTAAAGAAATGTTTTTTCAAGTTAGATTCTTCCTCCTGAAGCGATTTATCCATTTGATAAAAAGCAGTTTGTGTCAGGACATTATCCAAAACAGGAAATTCTGAATATCTAACGACTGGTATATAAAATTTCTTTTTTTTAGAGCTTATTTTTTCTTGTGCCTGAATGGAACCCAATACAAGCAAAGCCATTAAGAGTAGTATTTTTTTCATAGGCAAAAAAAAGCCATCAGAATCAGATTCTGATGGCTTTGGATTTTGTTATATTTTTATTTCTTGTTAAAGATCTGGATTGACTTATCAGAAACATAAAAAATATTCTGAGTAGCTGGATCAATCTCGTAAAGAGGTTTATTGTTATTGAAAATGATCTTATCAACCTCTTTTCCTTCAGCTTTACTAACTTTAACTAAAACTTTTTCTCCTGTATCTACTTTTGCAAAAATATAAGAGAAATCTCTGTTTTGTTTCATTGCGTTAAAACGAGAGTTAAATTTAGCCGCTACTACGCCAAGTGCCATAGATCCCGCAGCATAAGCTTTAGCCTGATCTTTATTTGTCTGATCTCCTTTTGCAACTGCGGTTCTCACGTTACCGTCAGCATCACGATAAGTCATAGTCAAATCAGCACCTTTGATATCACTTGCTACAGAACCAACTCCTAAACCAATACTACCTACGATTGCAGCACTTTTAATTAAACGTCTTCCTGTTTCACCTGGTTGATTATAAGTGAAATGGTATTTAACTGTTCCGTCCATGTTAACTCCCATAACCTCAAGTGGTCCAGAAAGTACAACTCCCCAAGGAAATTGCTCAATACTGTTTAATTCTTTTTCTCTTTTGATATTTACTTTAGCAAACGGCTCTGGTTTATCGCTGATGCTTGGATCGAATTTGTATAATTTCTCATCGTTGTAAACTAAGTAAGAGTTTGTTGCCTCATCGTAAGCTGGCAATACCGGACGGTTTTTATCAAAATTGATGTTACGTTTCCAAAGTTTAACTCCGGTTTTGTAATCTACCATGTTTCCGTAAGTTCCTGTAAGGTACATTACTTTCTCACCTACTTTTCCTAAATAATAAATTGGATCTTCTTTGTCATCAGAAATTTCGATGAATTTTTTCCAAAGTTTTTCTCCGTCTTTGTTGATCAACATCATTTCATTTTCTGCAACATATAAGAAATCTTGTTCAATTGGAATAACTCTTTTCAGACCATTTCCACGTGCATCTTTTTTCCAGATTTTCTCACCTGTTTTTAAGTCAAAAAAATTGAAACCGCTATCATGAGCAATCAATAACTTTGTTCCCCAATCTTCTAAATAAACAACATATTTAGTTTTAATAGATTCTTTCCAGATACTTTTTCCATCTTCTGTACTCAAGACATTAATATATTCTTTAGTTGAAAGAAGTCCAGCAGAATTAACTACCACAATATTTTTATCATTTTGTGTTTCATAAAATCTTGTGTAATCTTCGTCTGCTTTCCAGTTTAATTTACCAGATTCTTTATCGAAAGAATACAATTTACCGTAAAGTAAATAATAAACTGTATTACCATTGATCTTTGCTTTATTTGTAAGGCTTGAAGCTTTTAATGAAAAACTGATTAACGATTTTGCTTTATCAACTGTTGTATTCCATTTAATTTCTCCAGTTGCCATATCTAGCAATGCAACTGCCATTTCTCCATCTTTTTTAAGAGTAAGAAGATATTCGTTTGTTTCGGGAATAAAATCTGATTGGAAAACCCAGAATGATTCTTTTGAAGAATTGTAAACAATTTTACCAGAATCGGTATTAATAATCAAGTATTTTGAATTAATATATGCTTCAACGTAAGGACTTCCCGGAACTGTAGACAAATCTCTTTTATCTTTGAAAACATTTCCAAAATCAGGATCTTTTAAGATATCTTTTGAAGTAAGAGTTCCAAAATCATCTTTTGTTAAAGTCCAAATCACTTTTTTTGTTTCGGGATCTAAGCCCTTTACTGTTCCGCCTTCTTTAAAGACAATAACTCCTGTGATTTCATTTTGAACCAAATCCTGAACAGCATTTTCTGTTGTAACTATTTCATCATATTTTCTTTGGGCAATTGATGAAACCGTTACCGACAGAAGCAAAATAATCGAAAACGTAATTTTCTTCATAGTAGATTTTTTAATTTTAGGTTATGTATATTTATGAGAACGCAATTTTCCACTAAAAAATTGGGACTTTTTTAGTAAAAATTTACTGAGCAAATATATAAAAATTGAAATGTGTTTATGAAAAAATTTCTTTCAAAATATCAAGTGACTTGGGTTGCTTAAAACCCTCTAAATGAGAAGAATAATAGTCAACAAGAATTTTCAGCAGTATTTGTCTTTCAATAACATGAAAGATTTTCTGATCGTTATCAAACTTTAGATCAATAAGTTTTTTAAACAAATTGGTTTCGTGTTCAGAAAGTGCTGTTGAATTGTGGAAAACCGTAAAAATTCCTTCGTTAATCTCAAAAAAAGGCAAATCAATATCTGATAAATCCGGATAAAAACCAAGGTATTTTGTAATTTCTAAAAGTAGAATTAAATGAAAATTCGAAATTTCATCGTGATGATCCAGCCACGTCAAAGCTGTTTCTAAAAACAAAAAAAGTTGTTCATTTTTTTCTTCTTCTTGAATCGAATGATGAATCATTTCTGAAAGAAACATGACCATTGTACTTTTCACAATATCGGTATGAATACTTTGAAAAGGAACAGCAGTTTTTATTTCTTTAAAATTCTCCAGCGTGCCTTTATTTTTATGAACGGCTTCGATTTCTAAAATTGAAAATGGCTGAAAATAAGCAATCTTCTGACTTGCCTTTCGACTCGAAAAAGCATCGCGTACAAAATAAGATTTCAGTCCGTTTGAAAGCGTGAAGCATTTTACGATCAAGCTTTTTTCCTGAAATTTTAAGGATGAAATTACTATGGCTTTAGTTTTAACGAGCACGGAATAATTTTAGATTGAAGATTTTAGATTGAAGAAATATAAATTAACTAAGAAAGACAACTGAAACTGAAAACTGAGAGTGAGACTGAGACTGAAAACTATCGAATAATCATAATTTTTTTAACCTTCGTTTCGCCTCCGTCTTGCGCGGAAATAAAAACCATATAAACGCCAGAGGCTACTTTATATTTACCAAAAGCAGTGGTATCCCATTCTATGGTTCCTCCAGAAGATGTTACTTCGTAAACCAGATTCCCTTCAATGTCTGTAATTTTTACATTGGCTTTATCAATTAGTCCGGCAACTTTTACAGTTCCGCTATAATTAGGACGAACGGGATTTGGATAAACGTAGGCATTATTCAAATTGTCATTTGCTCCAGTTGCAACTCCGTTAAACGAAATCATTCCTTTATTGGTGGCAATAAAAACTTCTCCTGTTTTACTATTTATCTTAATGTCATTTACCACATTACTTGGCAATGGCGAATTGTTTATGGTAAAATGATATTTGGTTTCCTGACCGTTTGGCGAAACCATAAAAACACCAGAATCTGCTGTACCGATCCATTTATTGTTGGCGCCGTCTACTACAATCGAAGTAATAAACTGCTCGTACATTAATTCCTGAGCCAAATTATCTTCTACAATAATAATCGGATTTGCTTTTAACTGACTTTCCGTTTGAAAATTCCCGATATTTGAAAGAACTCTCAAACCTTTTATAGTTCCAATCCAAAGCTGATTTTTAGTATCCAAAGCTATGCTTCTAACATCTGCGACCGGAAGATTTCCGGCATCGGTACCAAAAGTTATTTTTTTGAAAGTATTTGTCGTTTCATTAAAACCTACAACTCCGTCTCTTTGGGTTCCCATCCATTTTACATTATTGCGATCGACAACTAAGCTTGAAAAACTTCCCGCTTCGGCATTATCCAAAATTGAAGTCATGGCGTAACTTCCCCATTGACCATTTGTTTTTAATACCTTCAGTCCATTTTTAATTCGGCTGTTGGTAACCCAGAGATTTCCGGTTTTATCAAAAGCAGTTGCATTGATACGAACATCAATATAATTGGGTCCTTCTGTAGTAATAGATTCTAATCCGCTATTTTTTTCATTGAATAACGTAGTAGGAACATCATTTTCAATCTTTAATAAACCAGAAAAAAATGAACTCGCGTAAACCAGTTTTTCATTGGAAGGATTAACGATAATTCGCGTAATAGATTTTGCATCAAAAACTTCAGAATACGGAATATTAAGCCAGCCCGAGGAATTGTATTTACTAATTCCATAACTATCCAAATCGTACGGATTGTATGAAGTATCATAATCTCCATAAACCGCCCACAAAACATTTGCCGTTGCATCCAAAGAAAATATATTATTTCGGAGCAGACCAGCAGGCGTAGTATTTTCAAAATTTGATGTTGTATTTAATGTCGAAACGTATAATCCTTTTTCTTTTGTTCCGACAAAAAGCTGTTCGCCAACAGCAGTCGCGCAAGTAAAACTTAAAGTATTATCTAAAACCTGAGTATTGGAAATCTGTCGATTTAAGATTAATTGATTATTATAAACGTAAACTGTATTTGCCGTTGTCACAAACAAATTATGATTTTTTACCCTCATATCTACAGACGCCTGAGGCAATTGAGAAAAACCTACAAAGGTATTTGAATTGAACCGATGAATATATCCTGAATCATTTATTGCTACAAGTTCTGTATCTAAAGTTTCTACACTAGCCCAATTTCCAGAATTTACAACTGTCCATTGGTTATAATCGATCAAGTTTGTATTTGTGCTGTTTGCCCTTCTGATTCCGCTGGAAGTCGCCGCATAGATAAATCCATTAAAAAGTGTGGTTTGCTTTACACTTATTTCTGCACCATTGTCTCCAATAAAATACGTATCACCAAATTTTGAAGTATTCAAATTAAACTGCACAATTCCGAAATCGCAGGAAACATAAAACAACCCATCAAATTCCATAAAATGATTGATTTTTTTGAGATTCGCCGGAAGTTGTTTATTAATAATATCGACTATTTTTAAGATACTTCCATCTGTTTCATTCAACAAAATCATTAATCCGTTTTCGTAACCAATTATTGTTTTTTTGAATGCCTCACTGTAATAAACAGCCGAAATGGTCTGTCCTGATAATCCATCGACCGTTGTGGTGGTTTTTAATGCATTTGTCGCCACATTTTTAGAAAACAAAGCATTTTCTGAAGCCGCAAAAACACTTGTAGAGGATTCAGAAATATCTTTGATTTCATTAAATGAAAAATACCCCTGCCACGACAGTTTATTTTGTGCTTGAATAAACTGAAACAGTATTAAAAATAAAACGCAGAAAAATGTTTTTTTCATCATTTAATGTATTCGGATAGACAAATATACTACAAACGAGATTATTTAATTTTTGATATAAATAAAAAAGCCTCCGATTACTTGATAATTGGAGGCCATTCTTATGTTTTAATACAAATCTTAAACTACACCTTGTGCCAGCATAGCATCTGCTACTTTCACAAATCCCGCAATGTTTGCGCCTTTTACGTAGTTCACATATCCGTCTTCTTCTGCACCGTATTTTTTACATTGGTTGTGAATTCCGATCATAATGTCTTTCAATCTTAAATCTACTTCTTCACTCGTCCAGTTTAAACGAATAGAGTTTTGAGTCATTTCTAATCCAGAAGCGGCAACACCGCCAGCATTTGCAGCTTTTCCTGGAGCAAATAACACTTTATTATCTAAGAAAAGTTTAATTGCGTCTAACGTAGATGGCATATTTGCCGCTTCAGTTACACATAAAACTCCGTTATCAATTAATTTTTGAGCGTCATCTCCGTTCAATTCATTTTGAGTAGCACATGGAATTGCGATATCTACTTTCACTTCCCATGGACTTTTTCCTTTATGGAAAATCGCGTTTGGATATTTCTCTAAATATCTTTCTGCTCTGTTATCTCCAGTTGCTCTCATTTCGACCATATGCTCGATTTTTTCTCCAGAGATTCCATCTTCATCATAAATATAACCATCAGGACCCGAAATTGTAACTACTTTACCTCCAAGTTCATTTACTTTCAAAGCTACACCCCAAGCTACATTTCCAAATCCGGAAATCGCCACAACTTTACCTTTTATTTCATGACCAATTGTACGAAGCATTTGGTCTGTGAAATACACAACTCCATATCCTGTAGCTTCAGGTCTGATTAATGAACCACCGTAAGCCAAACCTTTCCCGGTTAAAACTCCTGTAAATTCATTTCTGATTCTTTTGTATTGTCCGAATAAATATCCGATCTCTCTTGCTCCAACCCCGATATCTCCCGCAGGAACGTCAAGATCTGGACCAATATGACGGCATAATTCTGTCATGAACGACTGGCAGAAACGCATAATTTCTGCATCAGATTTTCCTTCAGGATCAAAATCAGACCCCCCTTTTCCACCACCCATTGGAAGTGTTGTCAAACTGTTTTTGAAAACTTGCTCGAAAGCCAAAAACTTCAAAACAGATAAATTTACTGAATGATGAAATCTAATTCCACCTTTATAAGGTCCGATTGCAGAGTTCATCTGAATTCTAAAACCTCTGTTTACAATAATTTCACCTTTATCATCTACCCACGGAACTCTAAAAATTATAGATCGTTCTGGCTCAGCAATTCTAAGAAGTAAATTTTTACCGTCGTATTTTTTGCGTTCCGCAATAAAAGGGATAACCGTTTCAGCAAATTCTCTAACTGCTTGAAGAAATTCTGGTTCGTTTGGATTTTTTGACTCAATAAGAGCCATAAATTCATTTATTTTTTGTTCCATATTTGAAATAAATTTTCAGATAATTTGATTTTATTTTGCTTTTATAATTAACGAATTAAGTTTAAGAAAACGTTTTCGTTTAAGCACACAAAGATATATCAAATTCTGATTCTTTGTTATATTTTTAGCTTTTTTGAATCGATTTGTGTTTTTTTCAACCTTTCGAAAAAAACACATTTTAGATGTAGCTGTTTACATGCAAATTACCCCCTAAAAGTTAGTAAATTAAGTATTTTGATAGTTATTTTTCAATAGGATGATTTAATATTTTGATTCGTTTATGTTTTTTATATATTTGCCAAGATTTGAAAGCCCTAAAAAATGCCTAAACACCTCTTTATCACATTACTTGCCTTATTCGGTATGTCAACTTTAGTATCTGCCCAATCAGACCTAGCTCAGGAGATAGGTATCTTTGCAGGACCTGTTACTTTACAATCTGATTTTGGTCAAAGAAACAACTTTGACACTAATGCAGGAAACACTGGTTTTGGAATTGGAATCATGCATTTTATAAACTTTTCTTCTGCAAATAATAAAGAAACTTTTTTTTCAGAGCACTTTAAGGTCAGATCCGATTTGAATTTTAGCAGAACTACCTTAAAACATTTTGGCGAATGGGTAGAAAGAAAACCGGACGGATTATTTGCCCAACAGTTAAAAAACATGCATGCAAGCTCTACTATCCTTGGCATAGGTGCTCAATTGCTTTTTCATCCTATTAAAATTCATGATTTCGAAAATACAATAGGTGGTCTTAGTCCTTATGGAAGTTTAGGTTTTCAGGTAAGCTATTACTCCGCAAAAGTTGGATCCCATTTAGGCGACATCACGCTGCCAAATGTTACACCTGGAAAATATTTAACGCCATCTGATGGTCGTGCACACGGATTTTCTACAGAAACAGGAGTTGTATTATCTGCTACTGCTGCTGTGGGTGTACAATATAAATTAACTAAAATGAGTGACTTAATGTTTGAAACTCGTTTTCAAATGTACAACTCCGACTGGATTGACGGATTAAACCCAAATAAAGCTCTTTACACAGAAAATAAAAGTAATGACTGGCAGGTTTGGTTCAACTTTGGTTACATCTATTATTTAGAATTCTAAATCTTAAAATAAAGTTCATAAATATAAAATCCCAAATTCCAACTTTTAACAGTTTTGGAATTTGGGATTTTTTATTGGAATTTCTATCTCTAAGAAAGCGCTTGCTCTAAATCGGCAATTAAATCTTCTGCATCTTCAATACCAACACTTAATCGAACTAAATCATCAGTAATACCAACTTCTGCTCTTTTGTCTGCAGGAATTGAAGCATGTGTCATTAAAGCCGGATGATTGGCCAATGATTCTACTCCGCCAAGAGATTCTGCCAATGTAAACACTTTTAGTTTTTCTAAGAATGTAATTGAATCTTCTTTTTTTCCTGATTTAAAATCGAAAGAAACCATTCCGCCGAAAGCTTTCATTTGTTTCTTTGCAATTTCATGAAAAGGATGACTTTCTAAACCTGGATAATAAACGGTTTTAATTTTAGGATGGTTGCTTAAATATTCGACCACCTTTTCTCCATTTTCGCAATGTCTCTGAACTCTTAATGCCAATGTTTTGATACCTCTTAAAACTAAAAAGCTATCCATTGGTCCTAAAGTTCCTCCGGTTGCAAATTGCTGGAAATGCAATTGTTCTCCGAGTGCTTTATCTTTTACAATTAATGCTCCGGCAATCACATCAGAATGTCCTCCTAAATATTTTGTTGCAGAATGCATGACAATATCTGCTCCTAAATCTAAAGGTTTTTGCAAATATGGTGTTGCAAAAGTATTATCTACAGCCAAAAGAATATTTTTCTCTTTGGTAATTTTTGCAATTTCCTGAATATCTGCCAATTTCATCAACGGATTTGTTGGTGTTTCTACCCAAATTAACTTAGTATTTTCGTTGATTAAGCTTTTCAATTTTTCGATATTCGTCATATCAACAAAATGAAATTTAATTCCCGAATCTTTATAAACTCTAGCAAACATTCTATACGTTCCTCCGTATAAATCATCCATGGCGATAATCTCATCTCCAGCTTTAAAAGATCTTAAAACACAGTCTGTTGCGGCAAGACCAGATGAAAATGCTAGTCCGCGTGTTCCGTTTTCAATACTTGCCAAAGCTTCTTCTAAAGCGGTACGAGTTGGGTTCGAAGCTCTGCTATATTCGTAATCTGCCAACGGTTTTCCCGGACTTATTTGTACAAATGTTGAAGTTTGATATACCGGCGGCATAACAGCGCCTGTACTTGGATCATGATGCTGTCCACCGTGAATAACTTTTGTATTGAATTTCATATAGTTATAAATTTTAATTCCATAATTGTTTTACAAATTTACCGCTTAATTTATTTTATCGCGATAAAACTGCTTATCTTTATAGATAATTAACACATTTTGATATGAAAAATTACATATTCACAATATTAATGTGTTTGATTATTACAAGTTGCAAAAAAGAGCTTTCATTTGAAAATGAAACGTTTGAAGAAAAATCCACAATTCCGTGCAAAAATGATTGCCCGAAAATCACAATAGAAGTTCCAATTGCCAAAAACAGCCAAGTAATATCAGACAGCATCAATAAAAAAGTTTTTGCCGTAATAAAAGAAATTGTCTTTTTTGGTGAAGATTCAATTAAAGTCGATGATTACAAATCATTGTCGAAATCTTTTATTGTTTCTTATGAAGAAATGCGTCAGAAATTCCACGAAGACACTTTTGGCTGGGAAGCAAAAATAATTGCAAATGTAGAATTTCAATCAGATGATATTTTGAATTTAAAAATTGAGCATTATACTTTTACCGGTGGCGCTCATGGTTATCAAGGGTATCGTTCGCTATTATTCAATAAAAAAACCGGAAAAACGATTTTAAACAATCAATTGTTCAAAAACAAAAAAGAGTTTACCGCTTTCGCTGAAAAAACATTTCGATCCAAATATAAAATTCCACAAAAAGGCAATATCAATGCTACAGGTTTAATGTTTGAAAATGATCAGTTTCAACTGCCACAAAACATTTTTTATACTTCTGCAGGTTTGCTTTTATATTACAACTCTTATGAAGCTGCTTCTTATGCCGATGGTCCAAAAGAACTTCTGTTTCCTTATGAAGAAGTGAACAAATATTTGAATTTTAATTAAGAAATATTTCGTGAGAAGTATTGTTGCAAATTGTTTTATGTCGGGATTTTTTTTTAATATTTGACTCCATAATCAAACGTTCCGCTGGAACGTTAAACCTCAAATTCATTTTTTTTCTACCGACGAAACGTTCCTCCGAAACGTCAATTCGTAAATTCTTTTTTTTCTAATGATGAAACATTCCTCCGGAATGAATTTCGATTAATGGAAAAACCTCAGTATCTTAAAATCTTAGCAACTTAGAATCTTTTTTTCCCTAAACATCATACTTCATCTTTCTCAAAATTCGAAGTGATTCTTTAAAAGACGAATACACATTTTTATAAGGTTTTAGAAGCAGTTTAGCATCAATCAATTTTTGTCTGGCATCTTCAAATCCGTTTAAATGACAAATCATAAAAGTTGACGGAAGATTTTCTAGATCTTTTAACTCACGTTCAGATAATGCAATTTCTTTTTGAAGTTTGACCAGTAAAGCCGTATTCGAATTGTAAATATGATACAGCATTTTTCGGTTGAATTCTGGTGGCTGAAAAAGCATTTGACGTTCTATTTTATAATAACCATTATCAAAGAAATGAATAGTTTGTTCTTCTAAAGGATAATAACTCGTTTTATCATTTAAGCCAAGCGGAACATATTCTGTAATGGTAAAAGTATCTTCATTATACTCGATTGTAACAACATCTTGCGCCGAATAAAAAAGTTTAATTTGTTCGTTGATTAATTCGATATCAACTCGGGAAAGAAACGTTTTTTCTCTATTTGTTTTTGGAACACCAGCCCAGCAAATCACAAATAATTCTTTGAAAACATAATATTTCGGAGACATATCTTTATGTCTGAAATTCATAAAATCAATAACGCCGTCTAAAGTATATTGAATGCTGTTTCGGGAACTGTTTTCGATTCCGATTACGGTTTCTGTATTTTGATTGCTTTTTTCGACTTCTTCGTATTCTTCTAAAGGAATCGAATTACTGCCACGCCTTACAAAAATACTGTTGGCCAAAATGGTATGAATTCCTTTTTTAAAATAAGAGATTTTACTTTTTGGTTTTATAGTAACCAGACCAATTACTTTATCTTTTGGAAGATTGGGAAAAGGAACGTTTTCATATTGAATTTTAGGAGGGTTTTCTAAAAATGCATTGACGAGATTTTGAATCCTACTATCATCAAAGAAATCATCGCCGACAATTTCATTATCCTGATCTTCTACTCCAACAACGATGTAAGAATTATTGTTTGGGTTGGAATTGGATAATGCGCAAATATGTTTTAAGAATTTGCCTTTTCCTTCTCTCGAATGAAGATTCAATTGCCTTTTCTTATCATAAAAACTGCTTTCGTCATTATGAGCAAGGAGATTTTTAATTAAAAGGCGCTTATTTATCATTTTTGCATTTTTAGTTTGCCACAAATTACAATAATCTTCACTAATTTATTTTTAAACACATAGAATCATAGATCATTGAAACCTATAAAAAGACGTTTCACTTTTACCAAACGCACATAACTATGTGAATTGATGCAAAATAAAATGCCTTAAACACAAAGAAAATCTATGTTTCTATGTGTTAAAAACTAATCGGAGTAAACTTTGAAACTTTGTTTCTCTGTCACTTTGCAACTATAAATTATTTTTCTTCACAATTGTAGAAGATGCCTGTGCTGTGCTCATAACAACCAAATCGGCAATATTTACATGATAAGGTCTTGAAACCACAAAGTGAATAATATCTGCAATATCTTCAGCCTGAAGCGGATCAAATCCTTTGTAAACATTGGCAGCTCTTTCGGCATCGCCTTTAAAACGAACTTCACTAAATTCTGTTTCTACCATTCCCGGATGAATTCCGCCAACTCTAATTCCAAACGGATTTAAGTCGATTCGCATTCCAGCAGTAATGGCATCAACGGCGTGTTTAGAACCGCAATATACATTCCCGTTCGGATATACTTCTTTGGCAGCAGTCGAACCAATATTAATGATATGTCCCGATTGTCTTTCAACCATTTGCGGAATTATCGCTTTTGAAACATACAAAAGTCCTTTTACATTAATATCAATCATCGCATCCCAATCGTCTAAATCTCCATTTTGAATTGGATCTAAACCATGAGCGTTTCCTGCGTTATTAATTAAAACGTCAATTACGGAAAAATCAGATGGCAGAGCACTAATTTTTTCCAAAACATCTTTTTTATCTCGAACATCAAATGCTAAAGAATGTATTTCTGTAAAAGCAGAAAGTTCTTTTTCGAGTTGTTCCAAACGATCCTTACGTCTTCCGCAAAGCACGACTTTATAATTGTTTTTTGCTAAAATCTGAGCGGTTGCTTTTCCAATTCCGCTTGTAGCGCCAGTAATTAAAACTGTTTTTTTCATTTTATTATTATGTTTTTAGTACGCGGATGATACGGATTTACTTTGTAAAGACGCGGATTGTCACAGATTTTATATTATTTTTAGAAGAAAATCCGTTTTATTCTGCGTTTTTACGAAGTAAATCCGCGTCATCAGCGTTCTATTTCTGCGTTTTCACTGAACACTCAAAACTGCGACTGAACTCAAAAAATTAAGGCACATCGTTGCCCATACTTTCCGTCCAGATGGCGAACCAATCTTCTGTGTCCATTTCGAATTCAATTGCTTTAGACAAAGATTGAATTCTGGCAACATTTACAGTTCCCGCAATCGGAATTATTTTTGCAGGATGTTTTAAAATCCATGACAATAACAGTGTATCTGCACCCAAATGGTATTTTTCTAATAAATTAGAAAACAGCTTTTTCAAACGACGAGTTTGTTTAGTATCTTCTCTGAAAACAGTTCCAAGCGGATTCCATGACAATGGACGAATTTCGTGTGTTTGCATATAATCCAGACTTCCGTCTAACATTGGTTCGTAATGCGTAGCAGAAAATTGAACCTGATTGTAACTAACTTCTGTTCTCTGACGGATTAATTCGGTTTGGGAACTCGTAAAATTCGAAAGTCCGAAATCAATAATTTTTCCTTCTCCTTTTAATTTCTCAACAGCTTCCGCGATTTCGTCAGCCTGCATTAACGGACTTGGTCTATGGAGTAAAAAAACGTCTATATAATCTGTTTTTAAATTCTTTAAAGAACCTTCAACCGATTTAATGATATAATCTTTAGAATAGTCGTAATGTTTAATTATATTTCCAGGACGTTTATCAGCAATCATCTGAATTCCGCACTTAGTAATTAGTTGTAATTTATCGCGGGTAATTTTACTTGCGTGAAATGCTTTTCCAAAATCGGATTCGGTAGTGTATGAACCGTAAATATCCGCGTGATCAAAAGTTGTAATTTTGTTTTCGATACTCACTTGTATCATATGTTCCATTTCTCTGGTTGTAAGGTTTTTATCCCAAACTCCCCAATTCATAGTGCCCGAAATTATAGGCGATAAGACAGTTTTACTCATATTAGTTATGCATTATTTTTGGTAATAATTATGCTTTAATAAAACATAATCATCAAAGTTCTTAAAAATATAAAAATAGATTCACAATTAGTCCTTAAAATTGAGTCATTGGTCGAAGTTTTAACCATTCTTTAACATCTTACTTCTTAAAAAATATTCAATTTGCACTCTCAAAAATAAGGCGTAAAAATCAAGGTTTTAAAAATATTTATATGGAAGAAAATACAACGACTTTAGACATTAGAGCGATAAATGAAAAAATTGAAAGAGAAAGTGCTTTTATAGACCTTCTTACAATGGAAATGAACAAAGTTATTGTGGGTCAGAAACATATGGTCGAGCGTTTACTAATTGGTTTGCTTGGACAAGGACATATTTTATTGGAAGGAGTTCCAGGCCTTGCAAAAACTTTGGCCATTAATACGCTTTCTCAAGCGGTTCAGGGTTCTTTCAGCCGTATTCAGTTTACGCCAGATTTATTACCTGCCGATGTTGTCGGAACCATGATTTACAATATTAAAGCAAACGAATTCTCTATTAAAAAAGGACCAATTTTCGCCAATTTCGTACTTGCCGATGAGATTAACCGTGCTCCGGCAAAGGTTCAGTCAGCATTATTAGAGGCGATGCAGGAAAAACAAGTTACTATTGGTGACACGACTTTCAAATTAGATCGTCCGTTTTTAGTATTAGCAACACAAAATCCTGTTGAGCAAGAAGGAACATACCAGCTTCCTGAAGCTCAAGTTGACCGTTTTATGTTGAAAACCGTTATAGATTACCCAAAAATTGACGAAGAGCGTTTTGTAATTCGCCAAAACTTAAAAGGATCTTACGAAAAGGTAAATCCTGTAGTTTCTGTAGAGCAAATTTTACGTGCTCAAGAAGCCGTTCGTGAGGTTTACATGGATGAAAAAATCGAGAAATACATCTTAGATATTATTTTCGCAACACGTTACCCAGAAAAATACAAATTAGCCGATTTAAAACCGCTTATCAGTTTTGGAGCTTCTCCTCGTGGAAGTATCAACTTGGCTAATGCAGCAAAATGTTATGCTTTCATCAAACGTCGTGGTTATGTAATTCCAGAAGACGTTCGTGCTGTTGTTCACGATGTTTTACGTCACAGAGTTGGAATCACTTACGAAGCAGAAGCAGAAAACATTACTTCTGTAGACATTATCAACAAAATCGTTAATGAGATTGAGGTACCTTAATAAATTTTAGATTTTTGATTGTAGATTTTAGATTAATCTGCAGTCTAAAAAAGGATTTAAAAATTTATTTTAAATCCTTGAAATCTAAAATCTAAAATCTAAAATCTGCAATCCGAAAAAATGGATACAAAAGAGCTTTTAAAAAAAGTACGGAAAATAGAAATCAAAACGAAGAGACTGAGTAATCATATCTTTTCGGGAGAATACCACTCTTCATTTAAAGGACGAGGAATGACGTTTAGCGAGGTGCGTCAATACCAATACGGAGATGATATTCGTAACATCGATTGGAATGTAACCGCACGCTACAACGAAGCTCACGTTAAAGTATTTGAAGAAGAACGCGAATTGACCATGGTTTTAATGGTCGATATTTCGGGTTCGGAATCTTTTGGTTCTAAAAATCAATTCAAAAAAGACATCGTAACCGAAATTGCGGCAACGATGGCTTTTTCGGCTACACAAAACAATGATAAAATTGGTTTAATCTTATTTTCTGATACTGTAGAATTATATATTCCGCCAAAAAAAGGACGTTCGCACGTACTTCGCATCATTCGTGAATTGATCGAATTTGAACCAAAAAGTCACAAAACAGACATCGCTCAAGCTTTGAAGTTCTTATCAGGAACTCAGAAAAAGAAAGCCATTGTTTTTATGATTTCCGATTTTATGTCTGATTCTTATGAGCAAACTTTAAAAATTGCTTCTAAAAAACATGATATTACCGGAGTTCGCGTTTATGATATGCGAGAAGAAAAAATTCCAAATTTAGGAATGGTTTCCATGCTGGATGCTGAAACAGGAAAAATACAATTGGTAGACACAAGTTCTAAAATTGTCCATCTGAATTACGAAAAACACTATCAGGAAAAATTAAATTATTTTAAAGATACTTTCCGTAAATCGGGCGCTGGAGTTGTCAACACCAGAGTTGATGAAAATTACGTTACTAAGCTATTGGGCTATTTCAAATCGAGGTAAAGATTTAAGATTTTTGATTAACGATTTTTGATTTATGATGTATGGGATGGTGATTAAAGGAAGAATTAAGAATGACGAAACAAGAATTAGAAAATAGATTGATTGATTTTGCTGCAACCATTATAATTATAGCAAGTAAGTTTGAGAAAAATTATGCGGGAAATCATTTATCAGGACAAATAATTAGATCGGGAACATCGCCAGCTTTAAATTACGGAGAAGCGCAAAGTGCAGAGAGTAAAAAAGATTTTATTCATAAAATGGGAATTTGCCTAAAAGAATTAAGAGAAACATTTGTTTGTTTAAAAATAATAGAAAAAGCAAATTTATCAACAGATCGGGAAAGTTTAATGCAAGTAAAAATAGAAGCCAATCAATTAATTTCAATTTTTGTATCAAGCATTAAAACATCAAAAAATAATTCATAAAAATTAAAGATTAAAATTTTAGAAAACTATTGACAATCCTTGGAAAAATCAAAAATCAAAAATCGTTAATCTTCAATCGCTAATCAAATGAAATTTAAACTTTATATATTTTTATTACTTTTTTCTACTATGATTTTTGCGCAGCAGAAACAAGTAGAAACAAGTATTGATACTACCAAAAATAAAATTGGTGCCGAGTTCAAACTGACACTTAAAACGGTTGTAAGTTCAACAGCAAAAGTTGAATTTCCAAAACTTAAAAATATCGGTCCGTTAGAAGTTATTCAGTCTTATCCCATTGATACTGTAAAAAAAGACGGTACGTACGAACTTGTAAAAAAATATGGATTAACACAGTTTGATTCTGGTCGTTATACTATTCCTAGTGTCAAAATTTTAATTGATAAAAAACCATTTTTCAGCGACTCAATCAAGGTTGAAGTGGCTAATGTAAAAGTGGACACTCTTCAACAAAAAATGTATGATATTAAAGACATTTCTTCAGTTGACGAAGGAATGGGAAATTGGTGGATTTACGTTTTAATTTTTCTAATTATTATCGGAATTGGCGCTTTTGTTTACTGGTACGTTAAAAAACGCCAGCTGAAAAAAATCGAAGAAGAAGTTTATAAAACCCCAATCGAAAAAGCCACAAGTTTATTGAACAATCTGGAACAAAAAGAATTAGTTCAAAAAGGCGAAATTAAAGAATATTATAGTGAATTAACAGACATTGCCAGAAATTATATTGAAGAAGCAATTCATATTCCGGCAATGGAAAGTACTACTTCTGAGTTAATTGCAGCGATTAGAGATGCATCAACAAAAAAGAAAATGACGCTTACGCCAGAAACCGTTGAAAATTTAGAACGCGTTTTACGTCAGGCCGATTTGGTAAAATTTGCGAAATCTAAACCGCTTGAATTTGAAATTACAGAAGATAGAAATAAAATTCAGAAAGTAATTTTAACCCTTGACAATGCTATCCCAACAGAAGTTCCAGAAGACATTGAAGATCAGTTGTTGAATGAAGCGCAAAGACAAAAACAAATAAAAGAACAACTTCGCAAAAAACGAAATGCACGTATTGGATATTCTATCGCGGCTGTAATTCTTTTATTATTTGTTACAACAACTTTCTTTATTGTTACTAAAGGTTTCACTTACGTGAAAGACAATTTGATAGGTCATCCTTCTAAAGAATTATTAGAAGGTGAATGGGTAAAAAGTGCTTACGGGAGTCCAGCCGTTCTTATTGAAACTCCAAAGGTTTTAAAAAGAATGGATACAGAAAAAGTCCTTCCAAAAGAAACTATGGCTTTGATTAAAGAAATGCAGCTTTTCACATACGGAAGTATGATTGACAATTTCTACATCACCGTTTCTACAGCCAAATTCAAACAGCCAACCGAAATAGATTTAAGCAAAGCACTCGAAGGTTCATTAAAAGTAATGGAAGCTCAGGGAGCACAAAATATAATTGTAAAACAAGAAGATTTTCAAACAAACGAGGGTATTCAGGGCGTTAAAGGTTACGGGACAATGACAATTTTGAATCCGGCAACCAAATCGAGTACAAAAGCATATTATGAATTATTACTTTTCAAACAAGATCAAGGTTTACAACAAATCATGATTTTACACGAGGAAGGCGATACGTATGCAAATGACATTACGACCCGAATATTAAATTCTGTTGAACTTCAAAGAGCAGGCAACTAATGAGCAAAATCAGTTTTTTAAATCCACAATTTCTTTGGTTGTTTCTATTAATTCCGATTGCAGTAATCTGGTTTTTCTGGAAACGCAACCAGCAATCGGCTACCCTAAAAATGAGTTCGACGGCGGGTTTCAAAAACAGCGAATCTTTGCTGACCAAATTAAAACCGGCATTATACGTTTTCAGAATATTGGCTTTATGTTCTTTGATTATTGCATTGGCGCGACCAAGAACAGTAGACATTAGCAATCAAACCAAAACAACAAAAGGAATTGATATTGTAATGGCAATTGACGTTTCGGGAAGTATGTTGGCAAAAGATTTAAAACCAAATCGTATGGAAGCGCTGAAAAGAGTTGCCGCCGATTTTGTTGAAGAAAGACCAAACGACAGAATCGGATTGGTGTTATACGCTTCTGAAGCTTACACCAAAACTCCGGTTACAAGTGATAAAGCGATTATTTTGGAAGCAATAAAAGGTATTAAATACGACACCGCTTTGCAAGACGGAACCGGAATTGGAATGGGATTGGCAACTGCTGTAAATCGTTTAAAAGACAGTAAAGCAAAAAGTCGTGTGATTATTTTGCTTACAGATGGTGTAAACAATGCTGGTTTTATTGAACCAGAAACAGCGTCAGACATTGCGAAACAATACGGAATCAAAGTTTACACCATCGGTCTTGGATCAAATGGGATGGCAGAATCACCATACGCATACGCTCCAAACGGAAGTTTAATGTTCAAAATGCAGAAAGTTGAAATAGACGAAAAACTAATGAGAAGCATTGCTCAAAAAACCGATGGAACGTATTTTAGAGCAACAAGCAACGACAAATTAGCGCAAATATATAACTCGATCAACAAACTGGAAACAACAGAAATTCAAGAATTAAAATTCTATGATTATGATGAAAAGTACAGAATTTTTGTTTTGTTTGCAGGGTTAATGTTATTACTAGAAGTTGGATTAAGAAATACAGTTTATAGAAGCTTTATTTAATATTTTAGTCGCAGTCACCGTTTACAGTTTACAGCTGAAAACCGCGACTGAAAACTGCGACTGAAAACTAGAATTAGAAAATGGAATTAGACGAAAAAAAATATTTATATCTCTTAATACTAATCCCAATTGTGGTGTGTATTTTTCTTTTCAATATGTATTGGAAAAGAAGAACGCAACGCGAATTTGGTGATTTGGAAATGGTAAAAAGATTAAGTCCGGAGAAATCAGTTTTTAAACCCGTTTTAAAAATTGTTGTGATTCTTTTGGCAATTACCTGCTTAATTATTGGTTTGGTGAATCCAAAAATTGGCACGAAAATGGAAACCGTAAAACGAGAAGGTATTGATATTGTTTTTGCTGTCGACGTTTCTAAAAGTATGCTTGCCGAAGATATTGTACCAAGTCGTTTAGATAAAAGCAAACAATTGGTGTCGCAAATTATCAATCAATTAGGAAGCGACAGAATCGGAATCGTAGCGTATGCAGGAAGTGCTTTCCCAGTTTTACCCATTACCTCGGATTATAGCGTTGCCAAAATGTTCTTGCAAAGTATGAGTCCGGGAATGGTTTCATCTCAGGGAACATCTTTAGACGAAGCCATTAAATTATCATCGACTTATTTTGATGAAAAGAGCAAAACCAGTAAATTATTAATCCTGATTTCTGACGGAGAAGATCATTCTGAAGGCGCATCTGCTGCAGCAGAAGAAGCCAATAAATTAGGAATGAAAATCATTACGATTGGTGTTGGAACAGAAAAAGGAGGAACAATTCCGTTAAAAGAAAATGGAGTTGTAAAAGGATATCAAAAAGATCAAAACGGAGAGACAGTAATTACCAAATTAAATCAGGAAGGTTTAAAAACAATTGCAAAAGCAACTAAAGGTGGTTACGTCTACGGTGGAAGCACAAAAGAAGTTTTAGAATATGTAAAAAACGCATTGAACAATATTCAGAAAACAGAATTTGAAGCAACACAAATGGCAGAATTTCAATCGCAGTTTCAGTGGTTCATCGGATTCGCTTTTTTATTGTTGTTTCTTGATATTTTCTTATTAGAAAGAAAAACAAACTGGATCAAAGAGTTGGATTTATTTAACGAAAAGAAATAAAAAAGTTAGTCACTAATTGCACGAATTTACACGAAAACAAATTGTTTGATTTTGTGAAATTCAAATCAAAAAAAGATAATTAGTATCAATTCGTGGCAAACAAAAAAATAAAAATTGAGAATGAAAAATTTACTTCTTTATATCTTATTAACGGTTTCTTTTGCAGTTGCTGCACAAGAGAAAGACAAATCATTGCCTGCTGCGAATGAAGAATATAAACAGAATAAATTTGTTGATGCTGAGGCAAACTATAGAATTTCGGAATCTAAATTTCCTAAGAGATCTGCGGCGCCATACAATTTAGGAAACACCATTTACAGACAAAATCAGATTTCGGAAGCCAAATTCGCTTTCGCGAAAGCGATAAAAAATGCCAAAACTAGACCTGAAAAACATAAAGCTTTTCATAACCTAGGAAACGTTTTTATGAAAGGGAAAGATTACACACAGGCTGTTGAAGCTTACAAGCAAGCCTTAAGAAATGATCCGACTGATGATGAAACACGTTATAATTACGCTTTAGCGAAACAAAAATTAAAAGAAAATCCTCCGAAAAACGATAAAAACAAAGACAAGAATAAGGACAAAGACAAGGATAAAAATAAAGACAAGAACAAGGATAAAGATAAAAATAAGGACAAAGATAAAGACAAGAAAGACGACAAAGGCGATAAAGACAAGGACAAAAAAGACGGTAAAAACGATCCTAAAAAAGATGACAAGTCTGATAATAAAGGAGAACCGAAACCGCAGCCCGGAGGAATATCGAAAGAACGCGTTCAGAACTTGTTAGATGCCGTTAATAATGAAGAGAAGAAAATTCAGGATAAGGTTAACGCGCAAAAAGTAAAAGGTAGTCCGAAGAAATCTGAAAAAGACTGGTAAAATTTAGGTTAATCGTTTAACTGTTATTTGTTTGATCGAATATACAGTTAGACGATTAAGCGATTAAACAATTAAAGGGTTTAACAGCTAAACAAAAAACGATTAAACATTAAATGAAAAGATATTTAATTCTATTTCTAATCACATTTCAAGGACTTATGGCTCAAGTACAATTTGAAGCCAGAGTCAGCAAAAACACACTTGGAGTAAACGAAAGACTTCGCGTAGATTTCATTATGAATGTTGACGGAGATAACTTCGAACAACCTTCTTTTGATGGCTTTAGAATGGTTGCAGGGCCAAGCCAGCAAGTAAGTCAATCTTGGATAAACGGACGAAGCTCTTTTCAAAAAATATATTCTTATATTTTACAACCGGAAAGAAAAGGTGCTATAACGATTAGACAGGCCGCTATAGAATATAACGGTCAAGTTTACAAAACGAATCCGATAAAGGTAACGGTAACGAATGCCGTTGCGCAGGAAAGAGATCCGAATGACCGACCACAAGGCGGAAACGGAAACGAATTATTACAATTGGTTGCAGAAATTTCTAAAACCAATCCTTATGTAAACGAACCAATTACAGTAGTTTACAAACTATACTTTAACTACATAAACGTCACTGGATTTAAAGAACTTGCCAAACCAAAATACAATGATTTCTGGAATCAGAATATTGATGTGAAGCAACTTTCTGTAGAACAAGGTTCTTTCCAAGGACAGCAAGCCTATTATGTAGTCTTAAAAAAGACCATTTTATATCCGCAGAAATCGGGACGATTAACTATTGAACCACTTTCATTGGATATTGGAGTACAAATGGCTTCCAATCGTCGCGATATGTTTGGGCAAATGATTACAACCGAAGGCAACAAAGTAGTGTCTGCAGGAGCCAAAACAATCAATGTAAAACCACTTCCTGAAACCGGAAAACCAGAAGGTTTTACTGGTGCTGTTGGAAAATTTAACTTTACCGTCACTCCATCAAAAACTACGCTTAAAAATGGCGAAGGTTTGGACTTAATTGTAAGTGCTCAGGGAACAGGAAATATGAAGTTATTTACACTTCCAAAACCTGTTGTTCCAAACGCATTAGAAATGTACGACCCTGTTCATGACGAAAGTGTTACCACTTCTTTGTCCGGAATGTCTGGAAGAATTACAGATAAGTACACAATCGTTCCGCAATACAGAGGAAAATATGCTATTAAACCAATGCAGTTTTCTTATTTTGATTTGACGACAGGCACTTATAAAACTATTACTTCGAAAGAAATTATGGTTGATGTATTAGACGGCCCAACTCCAGCGGAAGCCAACACAGGATCGGCTAAAAATGCAACTGTTCAAACAGATCATTTCAAAAACATCAAATCGAAAACGCTTTTAGTTCCAATCGCTAAAAAAGAATTTTATGGTTCTAATTTGTATTTGGCATTATTGTACGCTCCGTTCTTGATTATTCCGTTAATTATTTTAGCTAAGAAAAGAAAAGAAGCAAGTGATGCTGATGTTACCGGAAATAGAATTAGAATGAACAACAAACTGGCGAAGAAATATTTATCGCAAGCGAAGAAACATCTCAACAACAAAGAGCCTTTCTATATCGCATTAGAAAAAGCGATGCACAATTTCTTAAAAGCAAAATTGCATATTGAGACCTCAGAAATGAGCAAAGACAATATTAGAGAATTGTTGTTGTCACGAAATGCAAATCCGGAAACGGTTCAAAACTTTATTGATTTGACAGAAAACTGCGAATTTGCACGTTATGCACCTGCTTCAAGTGCTTCGATTCAACAGGATTATGACAAAGCTGTTTTGATTATTTCTGAGTTAGAAAAACAGATCGTTTAATTTTTTACCGCAAAGTTCACTAAGAAAATTGATTTAGATTGAGTCGAATTAATTTCGCAAAGTTGAAAATCTTATTATAAAAGAAAATGAAAAACATACTATATCTCTTTTTATTAATCTCGCAGGTTTTCTTTGCGCAAGGCCGCTTTGAATCTGCCAATGCGCTTTACGAAAAAGGGCAGTATAAAGAAGCGGTTCAGGTTTACGAAAACATAATTAAAGAAGATAAAGTACATTCTGCAGAAGTGTATTTTAATCTGGGAAACTGTTATTACAAACTAAATCAGGTTGCGCCTTCTATTTATAATTATGAAAAGGCTTTGGTGCTAAAACCTAATGATCCTGAGACTTTAAACAATTTGAAGTTTGCTAAAAAGCTAACGATTGATGAAATAAAAGAAGTTCCGAAAGTCGGTTTTGCCAAACTGATTCAGAACTTTACTTCGATTTTTGATTATAATGAATGGGCAAAAATTGCTGTAGCGATCGGCTTTATCTTTTTGCTGAGTTTTATTGGTTATTATTTTTCAAAAGCTACATTGGCAAAAAGAATTTATTTCGTCGGAATGTTTATTTTCTTAATTGCTTTTGCTTTGAGCATTTCTGCTGCAATGTCGGAGAAAAGTCATTTTGACAACGACCGTGTTGCCATTGTTTTTGCTGAATTAAGTCAAGTTAGACGCGAACCTCAGAAATCAGCAAACGGAATTATTCTGTTACACGAAGGAGCAAAAGTCTATGTTTTAGAAAGTATCGCTGGTTGGAAAAAAGTAGAATTAACAGACGGTACACAAGGTTGGATTGACTCTTCGACCATTAAAGAAGTAAAATAAGTTTTTAAAATATTTAAATATAGAAAATTCCAATTTTTATTATGAAATTTGGGATTTTTCGTTTTTTGAATATTACTATTTAAAAATTATAAATCTTTTCTGGTGTTACACAAAAATCCAATTTGATATCCGATTCAAAAACATCATCAATTTGGTTTACAGCTTCAAAGAAAGAAAGTCCGATTTTGATGGTTTCTGGTTTGCATTCGGCTAGGAATTTATCATAAAAACCTTTTCCGTAACCAATTCTGTTTCCAAAAATATCAAAAGCCAAAAGCGGTACAAAAACCACTTCAACTTTAGAAGACGGCACTTCGATTCCGTCAACAGGTTCGGGAATATTATATTCGTTTTTTTTAATTTTAGTATTATCTGTTAAAAGAAAATGAGTCATTTTTCTATTGTCGAAATTACTTTTTGAAATGAGGATTTCTTTGTCTTTCCCCGAAAGTAAATGCAGGATAAATTCGGTATTGACTTCTTTTTGTTCTTCGATTGGAAGAAAAACGTGGTAATAAATTTTATCCCAAATGGGCATTTGAATTAACTGATTGGCAATTGCCAGACTTTTTTCTTCCACTTCATCAAAAGAAAGCGCTTTACGGAAATTTTTATATTCTATTCTAAGTTCTTTTTTATTCGTCGGCATTTTCGGGTGTTTTTGATAAATGATAAATGGCATCGCCTTCGTAAACAATTGGCGAATGATTGGCATTAATTACATAACCATCGTGCGGCGCTTTGACCTTCTGTTCAAATTTCCCAAACGGATCTGTAATGATGGCCAAAATAGTGCCTTTAGTCACAAATCTACCCACCAAATTAAAATCGTGAAGCAATCCCGAACATTTTGCACGAAGCCAAACTGATTGTTTAATATAAATGGAAGGTTCTTTTGCAGGTTCAACGATTTGGTTTGGATCCAACATATTCAAATAATGCAATAAACGTTTGGTTCCTAAAACTCCTTCGTTTGCAATTTCGTTATTAATATCTAAAGATTTTCCTCCTTCAAAAAGGAGCATTTTTACATTTGCTTTTTCAGAAGTATTTCTAAAAGAACCGTTTATATTTTTTGAATAAAGTGTAAAAGGCGCATTAAAAATATCTGCCAAAACTTTTAGATCATGATTGTTTTCGGTGATTCTGATTTGCGGTGCATTGAAACGACTCGCTCCGCCCGCATGAAAATCGACTGCATAATCTAAAATCGGCAAAATTTCTTCGACAATATGATACGCAAATCGGCTGGCAAGTGAACCTTTTTTACTTCCCGGAAAAACACGATTTAAGTCACGTCCGTCTGGAAACTCGCGCGATTTGTTTACAAAACCGTACATATTAATAACTGGAATGCAAATAATTGTGCCGCGTGAAGGTCGGTTTATTTTCTTACTAATAAGCTGACGCACCACTTCAACACCGTTGATTTCGTCGCCATGAATTCCTGCCGAAAATAAAATTGTCGGACCGTCATATTTAGAACGACGCACGATTACAGGAATATTTAACTTGGTTGTAGTATGCAATCGGGCAATTTCGACGTTTATGGTTCTGTGTTCTCCCGGCAAAATCGATTCGCCAAAAATAACTAATGGAGTACTATTTTTCATGTAGAATTATAAAATCTAAATATAGAAATTATTCTTTTGATTTCGTAAATTTGAAACTAATTCAATGTTAAGCTTAAATTAGAATCAGAATGATCCTTAAAAAGCTTTCCAAATATCTTCAGAAACAAATATAATGCAAAAACCGGCCTTAGATCTTCAAATTTTAACCTTGCCAGACAATCCAGGTGTTTATCAATATTATGATAAAGACGGGAAAATCTTGTATGTCGGAAAAGCTAAAAACCTAAAAAAAAGAGTTTCTTCCTATTTTAATAAAGTTCACGAAACCAGAAGAACCAATGTTTTGGTAAAAAAAATCGTGACCATCAAACATATCGTTGTTCCAACAGAAACCGATGCGCTTTTGTTGGAAAATAATTTAATTAAATCACTTCAGCCACGCTATAATGTTTTGTTGCGTGATGACAAAACTTATCCGTGGATTTGCATTAAAAAAGAACCTTTTTCGAGAATATTTCTAACAAGAAGAATGATCAAAGATGGTTCTGAATATTTTGGTCCGTACACCAATTTCAAAATGGTGTATACTATTTTAGATTTGATTAAAGAATTGTATCCGCTGCGAACTTGCAATTATGATTTGAGCGAATCAAATATTAAGTCCGGAAAGTTTAAAGTTTGTCTGGAATATCATATTGGCAATTGCAAAGGCCCATGTGAAGGTTTGGAACCTTTGGAAGAATATCAAAGGCAAGTCAACGCCATTCGTGAAATTTTAAAAGGAAATTTCAAAGAAAGTTTAAAAGATTTCAAGAAATTGATGAATACTTATGCGCAGAATTTACAATTTGAAGAAGCGCAGAAAATCAAAGAGAAGATTGATATTTTAGAAAATTACCAATCAAAGTCGACCATTATAAATCCGAAGATTACCAATATTGACGTTTTCTCCATTGTTTCTGATGAAAGTGCGGCGTATGTCAACTTTTTGCAGATTTCTCATGGCTCAATTATTCGTTCGCATACTTTAGAACTGAAGAAAAAATTGGATGAAAGTGACGAAGAATTATTAGAATTGGCGATTGTAGAATTGCGTGAACGTTTTAACTTATTATCAAAAGAAATTATTGTTCCGTTTGAATTGGATTTGGGTGAAAATCTAAAAGTTACTGTTCCGCAATTGGGCGACAAAAAGCAGATTTTGGATTTGTCGATTCGAAATGCCAAGTTTTACCGAATTGAACAATTGAAACAGTTGCAAATTGTAGATCCTGATCGTCACGTAAACCGAATTATGGCGCAGATGCAGAAAGATTTACGACTTCCTGTAGAGCCTCGACATATAGAATGTTTTGATAACTCGAACATTCAGGGAACAAATCCTGTTGCAGCTTGTGTTGTTTTTAAAGATGGAAAACCAAGCAAAAAAGATTACCGCCATTTTAATGTAAAAACGGTCGAAGGTCCAGACGATTTTGCTTCGATGACCGAAATTGTAGGTCGACGATACAAAAGATTATTAGAAGAAAATCAACCTCTTCCGCAATTGATTATTATTGACGGTGGAAAAGGACAACTTTCTGCTGCCTTAAAAAGTATTGACGAATTGGGCTTACGCGGAAAAATTGCCATTATCGGAATTGCAAAACGTCTCGAAGAACTTTTTTATCCCGGCGATTCGATTCCTTTATATCTGGACAAAAAATCGGAAACTTTAAAAGTCATTCAGCAATTACGAAATGAGGCGCATCGATTCGGAATCACTTTTCACAGAGATAAAAGAAGTAAAGCGGCTCTTAATTCTTCGGTGGAAAGTATTCCCGGAATCGGAGAAAAAACGATGCTTGCGTTAATACAACATTTTAAAAGCGTTAAAAGATTAAAATTAGCGTCAGAAAAAGAAATTTCAGACGTTGTAGGTGTTTCAAGAGCGAAAAAAATTGTCAATTTTTATCATCCAAAAGAAAACTAATTATCAGTGAAAAAAAGTATTCTACATATCGCTTTAGGTTTGGTTTTTTCTATTTCGTATAGTCAAAAAGAAATTTCTTTTGTACAAAAAGACAATAGCAAATTTAAGATCAGTTTAAAAAAACTGGATTCAAACACTGATGAATCTGAGCAAAAAGTAGAAATCAAAAATCAGCAAACCAAAAAAACTCAACTTGTAAATATTGAAACCTCGATTACAGGAAAACCTTCGATTTTAGAAATAAACGATTATAATTTTGACGGTTATACTGATTTCGCAGCTTTTCGCACAGATGACGGAATGGGAGTTTACACTATTTATCAAATTTTTATTTTTAATCCTAAAACAAAAAATTTTGACATTTTAAAATTTCCTTCAAATTACAATCCCAAATGTGATATGTTTTGTGATGTAAAAGTTGACAAGATTAAAAAAACAATTACATCGAGCTGCCGAGGCGGCGCAAGAACCCACAATGATATTTGGAAATACGATAAGAACAAAAAATTAATACTTTCAAAAACAGAATCATATTAAGAATAAACCCGAAAAAATTGCCGACTTTTACAAAAACAACCAGCAAATTTTTATGCGCCTAAATCAATTGTCTTTTTTAAATATTTTATCCAAAGAACTTCTTCCCAACATAAGTGGGAAAGCTGTATCGATGATATTTGTTTTTCTGGTGCTATTTTCACAAAAAACACTTTCGCAAGAAGTAAAAAAAGATAGTATTAAAAGGCCTAAAATTGGTTTGGTTTTGAGTGGCGGTGGCGCGAAAGGTTTTGCGCATATCGGAGTTTTGAAGGTTTTGGAAGAAGCCGGAATCAAAATTGATTATATTGGAGGAACGAGCATGGGATCTGTAATTGGCGGACTTTACGCATCTGGTTACAATGCTTCTCAGATCGATTCTATTTTCAAAAAAACCAATTTTGACGAATTAATAAACGATTATATTCCGCGTTCTTCAAAGAATTTTTATGGTAAAAAGAATGATGAACTATACGCCATCGTTTTACCTTTCAGTAATTTTAGAGTTGGAATTCCAGAAGCACTTTCAAAAGGAATGTACAATTATAACTTATTGAGTAGTTTGACCCGAAATGTGCGTCATATTCGTGATTTCAATAAATTGCCTACTCCATTTTTATGTATCGGAACTAATATCGAAACCGGAGAAGAAGTTTTATTGAATAAAGGAAATCTCGTTCAGGCGATGATGGCGAGTGCGGCCTTTCCTTCCCTATTTACGCCAGTTGAGATTGACGGAAATTTATTGGTTGATGGCGGCGTTGTGAACAATTACCCGATTCAGGAAGTTCGTAATCTTGGTGCCGATATTATTATTGGCGTTGATGTTCAGGATGATTTGATGAAAAGAAAAAACCTGAAAAATGCAACCAGAATTTTGGTTCAGATCACCAATCTGCAGTCCATTGATAAAATGAAAAACAAAATAAAAAACACCGATGTTTACATAAAACCAGACATTCGTGATTATGGCGTAATTTCATTTGACAAAGGAGAAGAAATTATTCGAAAAGGAGAAGAAGCAGCTTTTGCAGTTTACGAGAAAATTAAAGCATTATCTAATGAAACTACTTTTTATAAAAAACCAAAACTGAAAGTTGCAACAGATACGATTCAGATTCAGAAAATTAATACCGAACTTTTAGATAATTATACTAAAGAATATATTCGCGGTAAGCTTCGCTTTAAACCAGGAACTACAATTACTTATGATGGTTTGAAGGCTGGAATTAACAATTTGAACGCTACTCAAAACTTTAGTACCATTTCATATTGTCTTCAACCTGATGGCGAAAAAGACGATTTGGATTTGGTTTTAAAAGAAAATCCAACGCAGACGTATTTAAAACTTGGACTTCATTACGATGGACTTTATAAAAGCGGAATTTTATTGAACTTAACTCATAAAAAGACATTTCTTAAAAATGATGTTACGTCATTAGACATTATTTTAGGAGATAATTTCAGATACGATTTGAATTATTATGTTGAAAACGGATTTAATATCAGCTTTGGTTTTCGTTCCAGATTAAATCAGTTCAACCGAAATGTAACAACGAGTTTAAGTCCTGGAGTAAATCAAAATCCGAATGTCAACTTAATCAATGTTGATTTTATGGATGTAAACAATCAGGCCTATTTTCAGACTATTTTTGTTCAGAAGTTTTTAATGGGCGGTGGTTTAGAATATAAATATTTAAAGATCAATTCTCCAACATTAATAAACGAAGAAAACATTATCGATAAGAGTAATTATTTTAGTGCTTTTGCGTATTTGAAATTCGATTCATTTGATGATAAATATTACCCAAGTTCGGGATTGTATTTTTCTACCGATTTGCAAACTTACCTCGCATCTTCAGATTACACAAACACTTTTAAACCCTTTTCAATTGCCAAGGCAGATCTTTCTTTTGTAAATACCTTGTTTCACAGAGCTACATTTAAATTTGATGCCGATGCGGGTTTTACTTTTGGCAATGCAAGTGTTCCATTCTTTGATTTTATTTTAGGAGGTTACGGTTACAGCAAAATCAACAATTTCAATTATTTTTATGGTTATGATTTCTTAAGTGTTTCCGGAAATAGCTTCATCAAAACGGGGATTACTTTAGATTATGAAATTCTAAGAAAAAATCACATTAATTTTTCTGCGAATTTTGCGAATTTAGGAAACAACATTTTTTCTGGCGTTGACTGGATTTCAATGCCAAAATATACAGGTTATGCAGTCGGCTACGGTTTAGAAACCATTATTGGTCCAATTGAAATTAAGCAATCATGGTCTCCAGAAAAGTCCAGAAGCTTTACATGGTTTAGTATCGGGTTTTTATTTTAGTAGCTTATTAATGAATACTTCAATAAAATCGTGTTATTTTTTTGCTATGTAAAAATTATATCAAAAAATCTTAAATTATTTTAGTTATAATTAATATAATTTTTATTTTTACTTCCGAAAAATTACGACATTTGTTATAATGAAAACAAAATGGACAGGTTTATTAGAATATCTTCAATTCCTCATCAAGAGAAATCCTGAGTAAGCTATCGAATTGAGATAATTAATCATTCAAAAAAGAGTGATTGAATTATCTGTTCACACAATTCAAATTTTCGAATTATCTAATTTATAAATTATCTAATTGAAAAGCCATGCCATTATATCATAAACTCGGAGAATTTCCGCAAAAGCGACACACCCAATTTGAAAAACCAAACGGCGGTTTTTACTACGAACAATTGTTTGGAACCGAAGGTTTTCACGGACATTCGTCACTTTCCTATCATGTACACAGACCTACGCAGGTCAAAGAAATTTTAAATTCGTATTCGGTTGAACCAAAAATTGCAATCGGAAAAAATATAAAATCACTTCTTTTTAAAGGTTTTGAATTAAAACCAGAAAACGACTTTTTAGACAGCCGAAAAGCGATGATGGTCAACAAAGACTGCATTATTGGTTTGGCTGCGCCCAAAGAATCGCTTCGAAATTATTTCTATAAAAATGCCGATGCAGATGAAATGCTTTTCATCCATAAAGGAAAAGGAAAATTAAGAACCATGTTAGGAAATATCCCGTTTGAATATGGTGATTATTTGATTATTCCACGTGGTATTATTTATCAGATCGAATTCGAAACAGAAGAAAACCGACTTTTTTACGTAGAATCGTATTCTCCTTTTTATACTCCAAAGCGTTATAAAAACCAATCGGGACAGCATTTAGAACATTCTCCATTTTGTGAGCGTGATTTTATTTTGCCTAATGAATTGGAAACGCACGACGAAAAAGGTGATTTTTTAATTAAAATCAAAAAAGAAGGAATGATTCACGAAGTGGTTTATGCTACACATCCTTTTGACGTTGTCGGCTGGGACGGCTACAATTTCCCATACGGATTTTCAATTCATAATTTCGAACCTATAACGGGGCGCGTTCACCAACCGCCGCCGGTACACCAAACTTTTGAAACGGCAACTTTTGTCGTTTGTTCTTTCTGCCCGAGACTTTACGATTATCATCCGAAAGCAATTCCGGCGCCGTACAATCACAGTAATATAGATTCTGATGAAGTTCTCTATTATGTAGATGGCGATTTTATGAGCCGTAATAATATTGAGCAAGGTCATATTACTTTACATCCAAAAGGAATTCCACATGGACCAGCGCCCGGAGCGATGGAACGCAGCATTGGTCATAAAGAAACTCAGGAATTAGCTGTAATGGTGGACACTTTCCGTCCATTAATGGTTACTGAAGAAGCTATGGGATTGGATGATGGTAAATATTACAAATCCTGGACGGAGTAGATAATTCATGTAACGCAAAGTTCGCGGAGGATTTTACGCAAAGATCGCTAAGGTTTTTTGAGAAAGTTTTATCAAACAAGTTCACAAAGCTTTGCGCTTATTGTTAATTCAAAATCTAAATAATAAAAGACTTTGCGAACCTTGCGATTTACCTTTGCGTCTTTGCGGTTAAAAAAATCAAACACAACACTAACATTTCGGCTCAATCAATTAAACGATTAACCGATTAAACAAATAAACATCATGTCAAAAGAAGTAAAATCAGTAGAATACGGATTAGAAAAAATATTTGAAGGAGCACAAGATTTCCTTCCATTATTAGGAACAGATTATGTAGAATTCTATGTTGGAAACGCAAAACAATCTGCACATTATTATAAAACAGCTTTTGGTTATCAGTCTTTGGCTTACGCCGGATTGGAAACTGGAGTAAAAGACAAAGCATCTTATGTTTTGAAGCAAGACAAAATCAGAATTGTTTTGACAACGCCTTTAACACAGGATTCTCCAATTCATGCACATCTTCAAAAACATGGAGACGGTGTAAAAGTTGCAGCGCTTTGGGTAGAAGATGCTACAAAATCTTACGAAGAAACTATGAAACGCGGCGCGCGTTCTTTTATGGAACCAACTGTAGAAGAAGATGAATTTGGTCAGGTAGTTCGTTCGGGAATTTACACTTACGGAGAAACCGTTCATATTTTTGTAGAAAGAAAAAATTACAACGGAGTTTTCCTTCCAGGTTACAAAGAATGGAAATCAGACTACAATCCGGAGCCAACGGGATTAAAATATATCGATCATATGGTTGGAAATGTGGGCTGGAACGAAATGAATACTTGGGTAAAATTCTACGAAGACGTCATGGGATTTGTGAATTTCCTTTCTTTCGACGACAAACAAATTACTACAGAATATTCTGCATTGATGAGTAAAGTAATGTCAAATGGAAATGGAAGAATTAAATTTCCAATCAATGAGCCAGCAGAAGGAAAGAAAAAATCACAAATCGAAGAATATTTAGATTTCTACGGCGGACCTGGAATTCAGCATATTGCTATCGCAACAGATGACATTATTAAAACAGTTTCTCAGTTGAGAGCTCGTGGTGTTGAATTTTTATCTGCTCCACCTCACACGTATTACCAAGCAATTCCAGAAAGATTGGGCGTGCACATGGATATGATGAAAGAAGATTTGAACGAAATCGAAAAATTAGCTATTATGGTCGATGCAGACGAAGATGGTTATTTATTGCAAATTTTCACGAAGCCAGTTCAGGACAGACCGACGCTTTTCTTCGAAATTATTCAAAGAATGGGTGCAAAAGGATTTGGTGCAGGTAACTTTAAAGCACTTTTTGAGTCAATTGAAAGAGAACAGGAATTGAGAGGAACGCTATAAAATGTTAATTTCCATATACAAAACAGCATAATTCTCTAAAAAACGATGCTTTTTTTGCAAATGTTATGTTAAACTTGACTTCGGCTATTTGTTTTTTGAACTTTCTATCTATCTTTGCACTCGCAAAAAGGAAGGGGTGGTTTCCTTCCGAATTGATATAAATTTCATAATTTATAGTTTTTTGGTTAGTTAATAGCATAAAAACTCAGTCATCTTTGACTGAGTTTTTTTGTTTTAGTACATTTGGAATAGAATTTGCATTTATTTATCTTTATAATAGAATGTAAAAAATGTACTATGAAAAAACTTATTCTCATCATATTTGTTCTCACTTGCTTTGCCTTCGACTCTCAAAAAGTAGATGCTTTTGACACGGGAGAATTTTTCAAATTCAGAATTCATTACGGAATTGTCAATGCCGGATATGCCACTCTTGAAGTCAAAGATGCTACCGTCAACAATAAAAAAGTATTTCACTCTGTTGGAAAAGGTTACACCACCGGAATGTCAAAATTTTTCTTTAAAGTAGAAGATTTATACGAAAGCTATTTTGACAAAGAAACCGGAAAGCCATATCGCTATGTTCGAAAAATTGACGAAGGCGGCTATACCAAAAATCAAGAAGGTTTTTTTAATCAAAATGAAAACAGAGTTTTAGTAAAAGACTACAAACGAAAATCAGAGAAAACGATTATTGTTACTGAAAATGTACAAGATATTGTTTCCGCTTTTTATTATTTGAGAAATCATCCAAATATAGACAAACTAAAGTCTGGAGAGTCTATCGTTATTGATATGTTTTTTGACGATGAAATCACAAAATTTAAGTTAAAATATATAGGCAATCAAGATATTACGACTAAATTTGGAAAAATTTCTACAATGGTCTTCAAACCATCTGTTCAAAAAGGAAGAGTTTTCAAAGAAGATGAAAGCTTAACACTCTGGATCACAGATGATGTCAATAAAGTTCCCATTAGAATTAAAGCAGATTTAGCAGTAGGTTCTCTTAAAGCTGATCTAGATGAAGTTAAAGGATTACAAAGTCCACTTAAAGTAAAAAAATAATGAACCCTACAGATAATTCTGAAGCAATCTTAAAAGAAATTGATTTAAAATTTCAAGCCATAAATCAAAAAACTGATGTACAACTAGAAGGATTGCTTTGGGCAAAACCAATTACATATTGGGATTATATTCAAACTGACGCTCTTTTAAATTTACAAATTCAACGCACCACACTTCCTGATGAAATGGTTTTTATCATGTACCATCAGGTAAACGAATTGATCTTCAAAATGATTTTGTGGGAAATTGATCAGATTGGCGAAACTGAAAATATTCAGGTTGATTTTTTCAGTGAAAGATTATCAAGAATTACCAGATATTTTGACATGTTGACGAACTCTTTCAGTATTATGGAAAATGGTATGGATGTAGATCAGTATATGAAATTCAGAAATACACTTACTCCAGCGAGCGGTTTTCAAAGTGCACAATATAGAATGATTGAATTTGCCTCAACAGATGTAATCAATTTAACGGATCGAAGATACAAAGCAAATTTTGACGAAAATACAGATCTTGAAACTAGCTTTGAACACTTATATTGGCAGGCTGCCGGAAAAGATTATCACACCGGAGAAAAATCATATTTACTAAATGAGTTCGAGAAAAAATACAAAGAACAATTTTTAAGACAAATGGCTTCGTTTAAAACGAAAAACATTTGGCAAAAATTCACACAATTACCCATTGAAGATCAGCAAAATCAGGAATTAGTTGCGGCAATGCGTCATTACGACCAAACTGTAAATATTACTTGGGTAATGCAACATCTTAACACGGCAAGGAAATACATTTTAGAAAGCGGAAAAGGAAACGGCGAAGCTACGGGCGGAAGTGACTGGCAAAAATATATGCATCCAAAATATCAAAAACGCATCTTTTTTCCTAAATTGTGGACCGAAGAAGAATTGTCCAATTGGGGAAATGAAAACTAAGCGTAATTTCTCCACAAAAATCCCAAAAAGTTTGAAAAAAGCAGTCGTAATTTTAATTGTCTTGTTTTCTATTTTCTCCTGTAAAAAAACAGAAGTAAAAAAGGTAGAAACGAAAATTACCAAACCAGCAACCAAAAAAATAGAATTCGGTTTTAATTACGCAGATTTCAATGTTGTTAACGATACGATTTCAAAAGGAGATTCTTTCGGTTCGATTATTCAGGGTCAGACTATTGGAGACAAAAAAGTTTTTGACATTGTAGAACAAGTTAAAGACTCTTTTAATGTGAGAAGTATGCGTTACGGCAAACCTTTTACATTACTTCGTTCAAAAAATAAAACCAATAATTTACAGGTTTTTATTTATCAGCCAGACGCGTTAAGTTATTACGTTATTGATTTAAGAGATAGCATTGCAAAAGCTTATAAGAAAGTCAAACCAGTTACGTTAAAAAGAAAAATTATAGGTGGCGTTTTAAAAAGTTCACTATCTGAAACTCTAGGAAACGAAAGTGTCGAAACCGCTTTGGCAAGCAGAATTACAAAAGTATTTTCTTGGTCTATTGACTTCTTCAAACTTAAAAAAGGCGATCGTTATGGATTAATCTTCACAGAAAGATTCATTAACGGAAAAACTTATGATGGCGTTGAAGAACTTGAAGCAGCATTTTTTGAATATAAAGGTAAAATCGTTTATGCTTTTCCTTTTGAAAGAGATACTACTTCGGGAAAAATTGAATATTATGATGACGAAGGAAAAACATTGAAAAATTTCTTTCTAAAAACGCCAATTAAATTCAGCCGAATCACTTCACGATTTACTATGAATAGATTTCACCCAGTGCAACACACTTGGAAAGCCCATAAAGGAACCGATTACGCTGCTCCGACAGGAACTCCAATTTCCACAACTGCTTCTGGCGTTGTTGAAACCACTGGATATACTGCAGGAAACGGAAACTTTGTAAAAGTAAAACATAACGGAACCTACTCTACTCAATATTTACACATGTCTAAAATCTTGGTTCGCCGCGGACAGCGCGTTACTCAAGGTCAGACAATTGGTTTGGTTGGAAGTACAGGCCTGGCTTCAGGTCCTCACGTTTGCTACCGCTTCTGGAAAAACGGCATTCAGGTAGATGCGCTTCGATTGAATCTCCCAACAGGAGAATCTCTGACAGGAAATGATAAAACGCGTTTCATGAAACAAATGGAACCTTTGAAAAGAGAATTGGATAGCATTGGAAATTTGTAAATAATTCACTTTTAAATTTTAGATTTCAAATCGAAAAACATGAAAAATTCGCGTCTTAAAACCATGTACAATGAAACTTTTTCGGGTTTAAAATTGTTTTACAGAGACACTAATCTTCCTGAAAATTTAATTTCAAATTATAAAATCGGACAAATTATTCAGGAAAAAGGCTTTACCGATATGAGTTCAATTGGCGGCGGACTTTCAGGCAATTTGAGATATTTGATTGCCAGCACTCATGCAAAAAACTTGGCAAAATTCAATCCTGATTCTGCAAAAATTGGTCATTTTCTTTTAGATTCGATTGCTTATTTTAAAGTATTGGATATTCAGAAAATTGGCGATAAAACACAGGTTTTTCTTTTGAACATTCCAGACAATTCGATTTCACTTTTCAAAAATTCAACTTCAAATTTAGAAGAAGAAATTATAGAAAAAGCTCAAAAACGCTTTCGCGAAAAAATCGATGCTGCTTTAATTCCAGAATTACAAACCGAAAATTGGAAAGAAAAAACTAAACTTCCGCTCGGAATGAGTGATAATGGCGAATTATTTTTTGATGATTCTAAAATTAAGACTGAAGATTTGAAAAGAATCGATGTAGATGTAGCGAAAAAAGTTATAGCGATTAATAAAAAACCTTGGTGGAAATTTTGGTAAAACCATAAAAACAAAAAGATAAGCTTAAAATATTTTTCATTATATTTGTAGCAAATTTTTTACTTTATATAAAATAAACACAATGGCAACTACAATTAAAATTACTCCGGTAGTAAAAGGCGAAGAATCTAAAAGATTCAACGCTGCCATATCTTCTAGTAAAACCAATAAAATTTCTGAAGAAAAAAAAGCTAAAATATTTTCTTTGGTCAGCAAAGTGATGTCCAAAAAAGCATAGTAAATGGAATTATCCGATTTTGCTTTCTCATTATTAAATAATGATGATATTTTAGAGAATTTTGATTGTGAAGACGATGAAATAAATGAGTTCTTAATACTTGATTCAAAGAATTTTCAAAACGAAAAAATTACAAACACATATTTATTCAAAGAAAACAATAATGTTGTTGCATTTTTTTCTATATCAAATGATTGTCTCAATGATTTAGGTTATGAAAATTCAATTTGGAATAAACTACATCGAAAAATCAAACTGCCAAACGATAAAAGAATCCGACAATATCCATCAGTCAAAATTGCCAGATTAGGAATTGATAAAAAATATAAAGGCAATGGGCTTTCTCATCAGCTTCTTGATTTTATAAAAGGATGGACTTTTATCGAACACAAACCCGCTTGCAGATTACTAATATTGGACGCCTACAACAAACCTATTCAGCTTTCAACTTATCAAAAAAACGACTTCGTATTTCTTTTAGACACCGATAAAGAAGAAAAACATCGTTTCATGTATTTTGATTTAATGCGTTTAGAATAAATTACTTCAACTTTAATTCAAAAGAAATTACATCATAAAACGTTTTCGCAACTAATTGTTATATAATCGTGAACCGTTCTCCTTTTAAAAGTTATTTCAGTATTTTTGTGTTTCATAGAACAAACTCAATTATAGACAAAAATGGCTTTAAACACAACAAACCCAACTGGGACTGAAGCGTGGAAAAATCTCCAAAACCACTATAACGCAATTCACGAAACCACAATACAAGAATTGTTTCAACAAGATAGTGCCCGCGCTGAAAAATTTAATTTACAATGGAATGATTTTCTGGTAGATTATTCTAAAAACAATATCAGTCAGGAAACTATTTCTCTTTTATTAGAATTAGCAAACTCAATCGGATTAAAAAATGCGATCGCTGATTATTTTGGAGGTGAATTAATCAATAAAACAGAAAATCGTGCAGTCCTTCATACGGCTTTGCGTGCTCCTGAATCGGCAGTAATAAAAGTTGATGGAGAAAATGTAATTCCGGAAGTTTACGAGGTAAAAAATAAAATTAAAAACTTTACAAACGAGGTTATTTCGGGACAAAGAAAAGGATATACAGGTAAATCTTTTACAGATATTGTAAATATCGGAATTGGTGGTTCTGACCTTGGTCCAGTTATGGCGGTTGAAGCTCTACAGTTTTACAAAAACCATTTAAATACACATTTCGTTTCAAATGTTGACGGCGATCACGTAAATGAAATCATCAAAAAATTAAATCCTGAAACTACATTATTTGTAATTGTTTCTAAAACTTTTACCACTCAGGAAACTTTAACCAACTCTGAAACTATCAAAGAGTGGTTTTTGAAATCTGCTACTCAGGAAGATATTGCAAAACACTTTGTGGCTGTTTCTACAAACATTCAGAAAGTAACAGAATTCGGAATTAATCCAGACAATGTTTTCCCAATGTGGGACTGGGTTGGAGGAAGATTTTCTCTTTGGAGCGCCGTTGGTTTAAGTATCGCTTTGGCTGTTGGATTTGACAATTATAATGATTTATTAGTTGGAGCAAACGAAATGGACGAGCATTTCAGATCGGCAGAATTTGACGAAAACATTCCTGTTATTTTAGCTTTATTGAGCGTTTGGTACAATAATTTTTACGGCGCAGAAAGCGAAGCTTTGATTCCTTACACGCAATATTTATCAAAATTAGCTCCGTATTTGCAACAAGCCACTATGGAAAGTAACGGAAAAAGTGTCGGCCGTGACGGAAAACCAGTTAACTACCAAACAGGAACTATTATCTGGGGAGAACCAGGAACAAATTCGCAACACGCTTTCTTTCAATTGATTCACCAAGGAACAAAAAGAATCCCAACAGATTTCATTGGATTTGTAAAACCACTATACGGAAACGAAGATCACCATGATAAATTAATGTCAAACTTTTTTGCTCAGACAGAAGCTTTAATGACTGGAAAACCGGAAGCGCAAGTTCAGGCAGAATTTGACAAGCAAGGACTTTCTGCAGAAAAAGCATCATATTTATTGCCTTTCAAAGTTTTCACAGGAAACAAACCAACCAATACGATCTTGATTCAAAAATTGACTCCAAAAAGTTTGGGTTCTTTAATTGCGGTTTACGAACACAAAATTTTTACTCAAGGAATTATTTGGAATATTTTTAGTTTTGACCAATGGGGAGTGGAGTTAGGAAAGCAATTGGCTAATTCTATTTTAGATGAAATTAATTCTAAAACTGTAAAAACTCATGATAGCTCAACTTCTTTTTTATTGAATCATTTCTTAAAAAATAAATAATAAGCTCAAATTTAAAATTTAGCTAACTTCTTGAAACGTCTTAATTTAATCAAAATTAAGACGTTTTTTTACATAAAATACCGACAAAACGACTACAATAAAGGTTTATCTGCATCATTTCACCTACACGTATATTAAAATAATTACATATTTAACAAAAAACAGCTAAATAAATTCAAACAATTCATGTTTTTTTTAAATAAAAAAGAAAGATTCATTTTAATACGCAACAGAAAAGACAAAACTAATTTTTCTTAACATTTCGATAACATTATCTAAGTTAAATGTTATAATTTTGCCAAAAACAATTAACAAAAACAAATGAAGAAAATGAAAAGAATTATTTTTATTTTAATTATTTTTCTATCAGCCTTAGGTCATGCCCAAGTTACGGGTTCAGCAATGTCAGGAACTGTTAGATCAAACAAAGGAGAAGTGCTTCCAGGTGCGACTGTAGAGATAGTCCACAAGCCTACTGGAACAAAATACTTTTCTACTACAGATTTTGATGGTGGTTATGCAGTCCAAGGTTTAAGACCAGGTGGACCTTACACAGTAAAAATTACTTACATTGGCTACAAAACAACTGAAATTACTGATGTTAACGTTGGTTTAGGTAACAACTTGACTGTAAACGTAAAAATTGACGAAGAATCTAATGCTCTTCAGGAAGTTGTTGTTTCAACAAAATCTAAAGGAAATTTTAACAAAGGTAGAACTGGTGCTTCACAACAGTTCTCAAACAGAGAAATTGTTGCTGTTCCTGTTACAGGAGCTCGTTCTATAAATTCCGTTACAAAATACAATGCAAATGCTGGTGCAAATGGAACATTTGGTGGTCAGGATTCAAGATTGAATAACTTTACAATTGATGGTTCTGTATTCAACAATGGATTTGGACTTGGTTCAGATTCTCAAGCAGGAGGTAGAACTGGATCTACAGCTATTTCACTTGATGCAATTGAGCAATTACAAGTAAATATTGCTCCTTATGACATTCGTCAATCAGGATTTTTAGGTTCAGGAATCAACGCTGTAACAAGAAGTGGAACAAACGAATTTGAAGGTTCTGTTTACACGTCTACAAGAAGCAATAAAAAAGAATTTATTGGTACGCATGCTGGAGATGTTACAATCAAACCAGGCAAATTTGACGAAAAAATTTGGGGAGCCCGTATTGGAGCACCAATTATCAAAGATAAATTATTCTTCTTCGGAAACTTTGAAACTATTGAGAATACAAGTCCAGCTACAAACTTTACTTCTACAAATTCTCCAAATCCAAGCGGACAGAATGCAATTCCGACATACAAGGATATGCAGGATGTATCACAGTTCATGAAAGATAAATTTGGATACACTACTGGTCCTTGGGAAAATTATGATTCATCAAAAGAATCTAAAAAATTCTTAACCAGAATTGACTGGAATATCAACGACAACCACAAACTTACTGCTCGTTACGTATACCACGATTCATCTTCTGATCAGTTAACTTCTAACTCAAACTCATTAGGATTTGGAAACAGAACTAATAACGGAACATCAATGTCTTACCAAAATAGTGGATACACAATTTTAGATAATACAAGATCTATCGTTTTAGAATTGAATAGCCAATTAAGCAATTCTTGGCATAATAACTTCATCGGAGGTTATGACAAACAAATTGAAGACAGAGGTTTAATTGGTGGTGGTTTATTCCCAACAATTGATATCAAACAAGGTTCTCTTAGTTATATTTCAGTTGGTTTAGATCCTTTTACTCAAGGAAACAAACTTTCTTACTCTACACTTCACTTTACAGACAACTTAACTAAAACTATCGGAAAACACTCTTTAGTATTTGGTGCGAATTTTGAATATTTCAAGTCTAGTAACTTGTTCTTCTCAGGATCAAATGGAGTTTACACTTTTAACTCTTTAGCTGATTTTTACGCTGCTGCTAATGAATCTGTTGCAAATAATGGTGCTCCATCAACAACAGCTGCAACTTTACCTGCACGTTTTCAATACAGATATTCTGCTTTACCAGGTGGTGGAGATCCAATGCAAATCTTAAAATCTAACAAATTAGATTTATATGCTCAAGATGAAATGAAATTGAGTGATAAATTTAAATTATCAGTTGGTTTAAGAGCTTCAAGAGTTTGGTATGCTGATACAGCATTAGAAAACCCTTTAGTAACTGCAATGACTTTTGCTAACGGTGAAAAATTCAACACAGGTAAAATGCCAGAGGCAGCATACTTGTTTGAGCCAAGAGTTGGTTTCAATTTAGATTTAAACGGAGACGCTTCAACAATTATCCGTGGAGGTTCAGGAGTATTTACGGGTAGATCTCCAGGTGTATATTTATCAAATCAAATTGGTAACAATGGTGTACTTACAGGATTTGTTGACGTGAGTGGCGCTGCTTTAGCAGCAGGAGGATATGGCTTTACAGCAAACCCAGCACAATATTTTACGCCAGCTACACCTACAGCTCCATCTTCTTATGATTTATCTTTCAATGATACAAAATTCAAATCTCCACAGGTTTGGAAAACTACAATGGCAGTTGATCAAAAACTTCTTTTCGGATTTACAGGTTCTGTTGAAGGAATTCTTCAAAAGAACATCAACGCTATCAACTATTACAATGCGAACTTTGATGCTCCGGTTGGAACATTTAGTGGTACTGATAATAGACCAAGATATTCACGTAATGACGCTGGAACACGTGTAATTGATAATGTTTCAAATGGTATCGTTTTATCAAATACAAACGAAGGATACTTTTACTCAACAACATTTAAATTAGAATATCCTTACCAAAAAGGACTTTGGGGATCATTCGCTTATACACATTCTAACGCTACAGACTTAATGTCTCCTGGATCAGTAGCTTCAGGTTCTTGGACAAGTGCAAGATCTGTAAATGGAAACAATAATTTAGAGGTTTCTAATTCAAACAACAATACTCCAAATCGTTTAGTTGGGGTTATTGGTTACAGAATTGAATATGGAAAAGGTCTTGGAGGTGCAACTTCTATTAACTTAGGTTACATTGGAGAACAAGCAGGTCCATTCTCTTACACTTATAGTGGAGATATGAACGGAGACAGAGTAAATGGTAATGATTTACTTTATGTACCACTAAGTGCAAACGAACTTACTTTTGCTCCTCTTACAGTAACTAGTAGTCCAATCGGACAAACTCCAACTACAAGAGTTTATACACAAGCGGAACAAAGAGCTGCATTTGATGCTTATATCGAACAAGATAGCTACTTACGTACAAGAAGAGGACAGTACGCTCAAAGAAATGAGTCTACTTTACCAATGTTACACAGATTAGATTTATCTGTTACACAAGATATATACATCAAAATCAAAGGTAAAAAGAACAGTTTCCAATTTAGAGCTGATATCCTTAACTTTACTAACATGATTAATAAAGATTGGGGAGTTTCTCAAAGAGCAACTAATGCAAACGTATTGGCTTTCTCATCTGCAACAACTGGAAATGTACCGGTTTACACTCTTGCAACACAAACTGATCCTGATGGAACTAGATACTTAATTAAAAACACGTATCAAAAAAATACATCAACATCTGATGTTTGGCAAGCGCAGTTCACACTTAGATATACATTTGGTAACTAATACCTTTTCAGTTCTAATAAAGAACCATAATAAATAATAAAAACGGCATTGACTTTTAAGTTTAATGCCGTTTTTTTTTATCATTTTTGCTATATTTGTTTCAAACAAAAAACAAGATTTATGTATAATTTTCTACAAAAATTTCACTCTGGATGGGCATATTTGGCCTTACTGCTTTTGCTAGTTGCAGTTGTTAATGCAATCATCGGAGTAACATCAAAAAAAGAGTTTACAGCTAAAGATCGTAAGATTGCTTTATTTGCTTTAATTGGCACTCACACACAATTATTAATTGGTTTAATATTATATTTTGTTTCTCCACTAGGAAAAGCTGCTTTTGGTCAGATGTCAAATGCAGAATTGAGATTAACCTCTTTAGAACATCCTCTAATCAATCTTATTGCCATCGTTCTAATTACAATTGGATGGTCTAAACATAAAAAATTAATCAACAGCGAAGCAAAATTTAAAACCTTTGCTATATTTTACGGATTAGGATTATTACTTATTTTGAGTAGAATTCCGTGGAACCTTTGGTTCTAAAAAAAACCAATTAAAAGCCCTTTCAACAGGGCTTTTTTTATCTCGGCATATTATTTGTACAAACTCCCCCCAAGTCTGAAAAAAAATAACCCATGAGAAATAAAACAAAAATTTTATTCGCCACAATCGCATTCACTTTAATTAGCGGCTTTACCTACGTCGTAAGCCAAACCAAACCTGCTACAGACCAAAAAATCACTCAAGATACTGTAAAAAATGCAAGACCAAATATAATAGCATTACCAATAGATTCGGTATTTACAAACAAAGGCCTAAAACTTAAACCATACAAAAAAAACGCACATGCCTCCTACTACGCAGACCGTTTTAATGGAAAAAGAACCGCTAACGGAAGCAGATTCAACAACAACAGTTATACTGCAGCTCACAAAAAACTTCCTTTTGGAACAAGAGTAAAAGTTACAAATGAGGCAAACGGGAAGTTTGTAATCGTAAAAATTACCGACCGTGGTCCGTTTGTTAGAACTCGCGAAATCGATTTGTCAAAAAGGGCTTTTATGGAAATAACCAAAAATAAAGGTGCCGGAGCAATGAAAGTTACAATTGAAACTATAGTAGAATAAAAAAAGTCCCACTTTAAAAGTGGGACTTTTTACTTAAATAAATTTTCTAATACTCATCACAATTCCGAGATGAATTCCTTCGTGATAATTATTAAAGCTTAAAGCGTCTTCGATATTGCGAAGTGTAAAGCCAACGCTTGTTGGATATTCCTGATACTTCACAAAAACTTTGTTCTCAAAATCTTCTTTTACTTCTTGCCATGTTGTCGATAATAAATTTCTGATTTCGTCTACTTCGGCTTGAGAAAGATCGCCTTCGGGCTTTGCTCCTTTTCTGTATTTTGCAATAAACTCTTCGGGCAATTTTGTTGGCACGCCCGATAATTTGTAAACCAAAGCTTGTTGCGTTGCTACACAATGTGCGATATTCCAAATTAAATTGTTACTAAATTTTTCCGGAATTTTATTTAATTGTTCTAGTGAATGAGAATCTAAAACCCTTAAAAGATTTTCTCTGATGTTTTTCTGTACAGCAAAAACTGAATCCATAATGTTTTTTTTTATAAAATTAAGTAATTTTAAGTTTGAAATGGATTTTCTTTGTAGTCTCTTAAAATTAAAAATATGGACAAAATATATTATTTAGCTTCTTGCGATACGTGCAGAAAAATCATTAAAAGTTTACCAAAAAACAATTTGGTTTTTCAAGACATCAGACAAGATCCGATTACAGAAGAACAGTTGGAAGAAATGCACAAACTTTCGGGAAGTTATGAAGCTTTATTCAGCAGAAAAGCACAATTATACAAATCAATGGGATTGAAAGACAAATCTTTAACCGAAGCCGATTTTAAAAAATATCTTTTAGAACATTACACTTTCTTAAGCCGTCCGGTTTTTATTATTGATGGCAAAATTTACATCGGCAACAGCCAAAAAAATGTAACTGAAGTTATAAAAGCCCTATCGTAAGAATTTCGCTAAATTATCCCTACAAAACTGATTTACAATTTACAACACAAAGCAGCAAACTTTTAATTATCTTTGCACCTTTATACTCAATTCTATGATACAATCTATGACAGGGTTTGGCAAAGCTTCTTTGCAATTGCCTACAAAAAAAATTACGGTCGAAGTAAAATCTCTAAACAGTAAAGGTTTAGATTTGAATGTAAGAATGCCATCGCTTTACCGCGAAATGGAATTAGGATTACGTACTCAGATTTCGACAAAATTAGAAAGAGGAAAAATTGATTTTGCGATTTACATCGAAAGTACCGCAGAACAAACTTCTACGAAAGTAAATGTTCCTGTTGTAAAGTATTACATAGCACAATTGAAAGAAGTAAATCCTGATGCAGATGAAACTGAGTTAATGAAAATGGCCGTTCGTATGCCAGACACATTAAAAACAGAACGTGAAGAAATTGACGAAGATGATTGGGATCAAATTCAGGTAATTATTGATGAAGCGCTTCAAAACATTCTAAGTTTCCGCAGGGACGAAGGTGTTTCTTTAGAAAAAGAATTCAATTTAAGAATTGGTAATATTCGCCAATATATGAGTGACGCTTTGGCGCTGGATCCGGAACGCGTTCAAGCTATTAAAGATCGTTTGCAAACTGCGATTTCAGAATTGCAGGTAAATGTAGATGAAAATCGTTTTGAACAGGAATTAATTTATTATTTAGAAAAATTAGATATTACCGAGGAAAAAGTTCGTTTAACCAATCACTTAGATTATTTCTTAGAAACGTTAAACGGAACGGAAGCTAATGGTCGTAAACTTGGTTTCATTACTCAGGAAATGGGACGCGAAATCAATACAATGGGTTCAAAATCGAATCATGCTCAAATGCAAAAATTGGTGGTGATGATGAAAGATGAATTGGAAAAGATTAAAGAGCAAGTATTAAACGTTTTGTAAAAGCTGTAAGCCTTAAGCTTTAAGCTGTAGGCAAGTAAAGACTTCACATAAAAGCTTTTGGCGTATTGCCTAAAGCCTAAAGCATACCACAATGAACAAAGGAAAATTAATTGTTTTCTCAGCACCTTCAGGATCTGGAAAAACAACTATCGTAAAACATTTACTAGGTCAGGAAGATTTAAATTTAGAATTTTCAATCTCGGCTGCCTCTCGTGATCCTCGCGGGGAAGAAATTAACGGAAAAGATTATTATTTTATTTCGTTAGAAGAATTCAAAAAACACATTAAAGCGGAAGATTTCTTGGAATGGGAAGAAGTTTACAGAGATAATTTCTACGGAACTTTAAAATCGGAAATTGAAAGAATCTGGGCTCTAGGAAAAAATGTAATTTTTGACATTGATGTAGCAGGCGGACTTCGTATTAAACATAAATTTCCCGAACAAACATTAGCCGTTTTTGTTAAACCTCCAAGTGTTGACGAACTTAAAAGAAGATTGAAAGAGCGTTCTACTGAAAGTGAAGACAAAATCAATATGCGTATTGCAAAAGCTTCGGTTGAATTAGCTACTGCTCCACAATTTGACATAATTATCAAAAACTATGATTTGCCAGTTGCTTTGGAAGAAGCACATCAGTTAGTGAAAGATTTCGTAAGTAAATAAATTTTATTCCACAGAGATAAACAAAGAAAAAACACAGAGATTCGCAGAGCTTTTTTTTAAACTTTGCGAATCTTTGTGCTATCTTAGCGACTCTCAGCGAAACTCCAAAAAATGAAAATAGGTCTTTATTTCGGAACTTATAATCCCATTCATGTTGGTCATTTGATCATTGCCAATCACATGGCAGAATATGCCGATTTAGATCAGATTTGGATGGTCGTTACGCCTCATAATCCGTTGAAGAAAAAATCGACTTTATTAGACGATCAACAGCGCTTGCAAATGGTTTTTCTAGCAACAGAAGATTATCCCAAAATAAAACCATCGGATATTGAGTTTAAATTACCTCAGCCAAGTTACACAGTTATCACACTAGTACATCTACAAGAGAAATACCCAACTCATGAGTTTTCATTGATTATGGGCGAAGACAATTTAAAAACGCTTCATAAATGGAAAAACTACGAAGTGATTTTAGACAATCATGATATTTATGTGTATCCGAGAATTTCTGATGAACCTGAAAATGTAGAGTTAAAATCACATCCAAAAATTCATGTTATTGATGCGCCGATTGTAGAAATTTCTTCGACATTTATTCGAAATAATATTAAAGAAGGAAAAAATATTCAGCCCTTACTTCCTCCGAAGGTTTGGGAATATATTGATCATAATAATTTTTATAAGAAGTAATTTTCATACGATCTTGTCATTTCGACCGAAGGGAGAAATCACACGCGTAACTACATAAAGATTGGTAATTTTCTTTGAAGAATTTCTGGTGTGATTTCTCCCTTCGGTCGAAATGACAAACAAGGCATAAAAATCAAATCAAAAAAAAGCCTGAATTTAAAATTCAGGCTTCTTATTTTATAATTAAGCTTCGATACTTACATCGCTTTTCACTCTAGTTCTAATTTCACTCAACGATTGATCAACCAAAAGTTTTCCATCTCTAAAAACCTCTTTCAATTCGCCTTGTTTTTCTTCTTCCCAAGAAACATTATCTGTTAAGTGATACTTTCCGTCAATTAAATCAATTCTCATCAAACCTTTAGCTGATTTCTTAGTTCCGTCATCTGTAATTGGATCTTTAAAGATTGCTCTTCCCTCTCCGTTTACTTCTCCGTAAGTTGCTTTCATCGCAAAACCAAAAGTATCTCTAGTGTTGTATTGATACGTAAATGACCCAATTCCTAAAACAACATTTGTAGAAGCAAATCCTTTTTCTTTCAATCGTTCGCAGATTTGAATTGCTCTTGCTACCGTAATACTATCTCCATAAATTGCTCCAATTTGCGGAACCAATTCTTTGAATCCTTTAGCATTCGTAGTCCCGCCGAAAACGTCCCAAAGCAATTCTATCACCCCTTTTTTCTCTTGTTCTGTTTTTCCGTTTGGATTTCCGCAGATAATATCAACTGGATCACCACTGTCAGGACGAATTACTACTTTACCTTCTCTTGAAACGATTTCTTCTTTTAATCTTGGAAGATAATCTGTTAGCACTTTCCATAAATCCCAAGTATCTGAAACGATAGAAACGATTCCTTTTGGATAAACTTCTGTAATTAATCTTTTGAAAGTTTCGTACTCGCCTTCTGTAGTTCCCATACACATTACAGAATGTTCTGTGGCTGCTACCGAACCTGCAACCAATTCCTGATCTGAATTGGCATTGTAATAGTCTTCTAAGAAATCAATTGCCGGAATGGTATCAGAACCTGTAAAACTCAATAAATGTCCAGCTGCAGAAGTCACTGCCGCTTCGATTCCGCCCATTCCTCTCATAGAGAAATCGTGCGCTTGCCAATCTACAAATTCTGGAACAGAAGATGTTTCTGCTGCATATTTGTCTAATACTTTTCTATATTCTCTTGCCAAAGTTGCTGAATTACAAGGCAACCAAACTACTGCAGAAAGCAAAGTTTCGAAATAATTCGTTAGCCAGAAAAATTCTGGAATCGTGTTATACATTGTAAACATCGGCACTCTCAACGGAACGCTTGCTCCTTCTGGCAAAGCTTTAAAAACCATAGGAATATATCCTAAATCATGTAAATCTTCGATGTGTTTGGTTCCGACAAGATTTTCACCCAAATAATTGTTGATTCTTCGAGAGTATTTTTTAACTACTTCTTCTTTTGACTTTTTGAAAAAATCTTCTTCAAAGTCATGAATAATGTATTTTTTAATGAAATATTGCAATCCGAAAAAAACCACTTCATCAAGTCCTTCAATTCTTGATTTTCTTGGCGTCCAGTTAGAATATACAATTGTAGTTCCGTCTGGGTATTGTCTTCTGTGGTCAACTTTGTAACCGTCGGTTAATAGTAGTGGGTTCATATATTTATAATTTATTTGATAAACGTTCTGCTAAATCTTTTATATCATTTGTTCGAGCTAAATTGTCAATCCATTTCTGTGGAATATCATCAAGTCCGTAATAAATTCCTGCCAATCCTCCTGCGATTGCACCAGTTGTGTCTGTATCTCCGCCAAGATTAACTGCTCTTAAAACCGTTTCTTCGTAAGAATTAGAATTTAAAAAACACCAAAAACTCGCTTCTAAACTGTGAAGCACATAACCCGTTGACTGAATTTCGTTTTCATTATACTTTGAAATATCATTTTTCAAAATCTTATCAAACAATCCAATTTCAACAGGATTAAAACTTTTATCTTTTAAAAACTCAGAAAGAACAAATTGCATGCTTTTATAAGATTCGAATTTATCTTTATCTTTTAGAATTTCCAAACAATAAATCACGTAAATAAAACAAGCAAACACCGAACGGAAATGAGCATGCGTTATCGACGAAACTTCTTTTACTTTTTTGTAAATAGTTTCAATATCATTTTCTTTTTGAAGATAAAAAACCAAAGGCAAAATACGCATTAAGGAACCATTTCCGTTATCCTCCTCAAAGAAATTACCAGAAAACTTAGCGGATTCGCCCTGCAAAACTCTTGCTAAAGAATATCTAGTTGAACCTCCTATGTCAAATACTTTATGATGTGCGCCCCAATATCCTTCCTGCATCCATTTGACAAAAGTCTGTGCCATATCTTCTATATCAAATCCTTTGCATAAACTTTCGGCTGTGCAAAATGCAAGCGAACTATCATCGCTCCACGTTCCAGGAGGTTGATTCCAGCACATAAATCCCATCATGTCTGTAACAGGATTTTCTTTTAGAAATTCCCTTTTTTTAAATTCAACTGGAACTCCTAAAGCGTCACCAACCGCAACGCCGTATAAACCAGAAAGTATTGTGTTTTTCATTTTTTACTTATTTCTTCCTTTTTCGTTTGGATAAAATGTCTGTACGGCATCGCTCTGCCATCAAGTAACTGAATCAGTGCTTTTAATCCTCCGTGAATATCTCCAAAAACTAGTGTTCTCCTCATTACTTAAATATCTTTAAGCTTATACATAATATCACTTCTTAAAACATACTTTATTCCCGAGATCAAAGCCGCACCTTCATGACGCTGGTTGTGTTCAAAAATAAGTGCTGATCCAGTTTTAGGTGTAATAATTTCGCCAGAGGCAAATTTTGTTTCTCCACCTTCATAGCTGTCATTCAAATAAATCATAAAGGTATAATAGCTAAATTCAGATTCACTGCGTTTGTAACTTCCGTCAATGTGCATTTTAAAACGTTGCGTCGGGTTATATTTATAAAATCGGAACATTTCGTTTAATCCGATTGCTGTACTGTTTTTTACTTCTGGTTTAATATAAGGTTCCAATTTCTGCCATAATAAAAAGGCATAATCATCATCCTGATACATAATACGTTCATTATTGCGTACCATTTTCATCATCTTTTGAGCGCCGTCAACATTTACTCCCGCTTCTTCAAAGCCAATTTGCTCACTTCTTTCTACTAACTCCTGACACTCTTCAACTGTAAGAAAGTTATCTATCGTGTAAATTTCCTTTTCTTCACTAATAATGTTTAACATGATAATACATTTAGGATTACTTAAAATTGTTTTTTGAAAATCTTATGCTTTAAGAAGTATTTTTATTAAGATCAGAATTCAATATATTTTGGCGGAACCTCATCTGTCAGCCAAACATTATTTTCAGATAAATAAAATTTAAATCCGTCTCGGTGCATCGCGCCGCTTCTAACGGTTAAAATCTGAGCTACTCCTCTTCTGCTTCCTACTTTCGTCGCCGTTTCTTTATCTTTACTTAAATGAACATGCTGACGGCTCATTTTTTTCAAACCTTCTTTACGAATGCTTTCCATGAATTTCCCAACCGTTCCGTGGTACAAATATTCTGAAGGTTCTGTTTCTATCAAGTTTAATTCCACCGAAATGGAATGTCCTTGACTTGCTCGAATTTTGGTTTTGTCTTCGTTGAAAGCAAAACGCTTTTTATCGTTATTTTCTACAACGTAATCTAAAAGTTCAACCGTCATCTGACTTTCATTTCCTTTTTTATTACATTTTTCAATTAATTCTTCTACATCTGCCCATCCATTTTCGTCTAATTTTAATCCGATAGTTTCAGGCGAATGTCTAAGCACTAGACTCAAAAATTTGCTAATGCTTTTTGCTGTTTTTTCATTCATTTTTTTATAATTCAAACGTTCCTCCGGAACGTAAATACAAATGACCAATATTTTTTTCTACCGATGAAATGTTCCGCTGGAACAACTTTAGAACAATTTTATATTGATGCTTTTTTTATCTCAATTTATCCCGAACTTCCATCAAAGCAAAACCTAATAGATTCAATCCTTTCCATTCCTTTGGAGTTAAAACATCTTTGTGATCTTCTGCCATTCCAATTCCCCAAATTGTATCGACTGGACTCGCTTCGACAATCACTCTTTCTTTCGTATTTAATAGAAATGTTTTCAAAGCGGGATTTTGACTGAATTTGTGATAGTTTCCTTGTTTTACGATTTCATATCGGTTTTCTAGCCAAACCGTATCAACATAATTTTTGACTTCTCGGCCCAGTTTTTTCGCTTCTGCTGGAGAATCAGCTTTTATGATTTTTTCTAAAACTTCTTGATCATTGAATAATGCAGCTTTCTTCGCCATCATCCAATGTTCTGCGGTTTTATAAGTTACTTTTTCTACTTTAAAAGAACTCAACCACCATTGGCTGAAACAGGTTTTAGTAATCTTTCCTTCTTTATTGGGCTGATGTCCCCAGAAAAATAAAAATTTACTTTCTGGAGTTATATTTTCTATATCGTATTTCATTTTTCTATTTTATTGAAAGAAAGAAGTAATGTTTTTGAAATCTTTTGAATCGGGTGAAAATGATCCGTAGATTTCATTGAATTCTGTTGTTAGGTTTTCAAACTCATAATCTTGCTTCAGCTGATCCATACAGGTTACAACCAAATTGCGTTTTGCCATTGGGCTGTAAGCTGCATCGAGTTTTAGAGCATAATTAAGAAGTTCGTAATTCAGAGTTCCAAAACGTAAATGTTTTTGGTATTCGTTAAAAACGCAAGTTTCTTCTTCGTTATTTTTTAATTTAATTTCTTCTTCATTTGCCATCCAGCCGTTTCCGTGTCGGGTTGAATAACTTCGGGTTACATAATAAATCGCTACATCTTCAATTTTTAGTTTAGTACAAATCTCAATGGCATTTTTTGAAGTGGTATTGGCATACGTTACATTCGGAAAAACGCCGTGATCCATGTCAAGTAAAATTCCCTGACTGCCTTCAAAAATCAGACTTTCATATTTTGAAAGAAAAGTGTAATCGACAATATTCCATTGTATTTTATCGATTGCTTCGAGGTATTTTTCTACTTCTTCGTCGATTTCAGGTTCATTTAAAAAACCATAATAATAGGCGATTTGGTTTAATTTTTCTAAAAGCATTTCGCGAGGCGCAATCAAATCGATGGCAAACAATTTATACGGACCTTCGTTTCTTTTCATGGTTGAACCGATGCCTTTTCCACAGGTTCCGTTTTCTATGTTTCGCACATTTCCTCTGTTGTGCCAGACATCAAAAGGTGTTGTGACTTTTGCCAAAGGGTGAATGTACAAATCCAGATTAGCTTCTTTTTCTTTTAATTCTTCTCTTTCATTGAATAAAAAAAGCGGATGAATCGTGCAATGCTCGCTGTAATAAGACGGAAGTCCGCGAAGTGCGCCACTCGCAAAACTTGAATGAACGTGTTTTTTATCGCCGATCATTACAGTGTGTGCCGCTTGCTGTCCTCCCGAAAAGCGAATAACGATAGATTCAGGGTTGTGTTTTGCCAGAAAATCTGTTGTTATGCCTTTTCCTTCATCACCAAATCCTAAACCTATAACTATTTTCGCTGTTTTCATTTTTTTGTTTTTTAATCTTACAAAGAAGCTAAGTCGCTACGTTTTCTTTAAACTTAACTTTTTAATTAAGAATCTTTGCGCCTCTGCGACTTTGCTAGCAAAATTTCTCATTGCAAAGAAAAAAAACTTACATTTTAATCTCGCAAAGTCGCTGAATCGCTAAGCTTTTCTTTAAGCTTAACTTTTTAATTAAGAATCTTTGCTACTTAGCGTCTTTGCGAGCAAATTTCTATGCAAAGAAAAAAAACTTACATTTTAATCTCGCAAAGTCGCAAACTTTTAAAGCATCTCAATATTATCTAAACCATTATGTGTATCATCAGAGACTGGCATTGTTCCTAAACCAGAACTTTTATTTTTATCGCAGATAATCTTTTTGATTACATTTGGAATTTCTCTATGATCTTCGATAGAAAGACAGTTTTGTCCCAGTAATTCTTTCCATTCAACATCGGCATTTATTGCCTGACCTGAATGCAATACACTAATATGATATACATCGTATCTTTTTTGCGCTTCTGCTAATAATTCAAGATGCGTATAGGTCTGCTGTCCCTGTCCCATAATTTCTTTAATTGCCGAAGCCGGAAGCGTTTTCAAACCTGGTTCATCACCAACTGTGAACAACAATCCTTTTTGTCCTCTTTTTTCGAATGCATCGGTTTTGGTGTGAAAAGCTGCAAAATACCACGCTAAAAGATAACTTTCGCCAGCGTTTCCTCCTCCTCCACCTTCGATGTACGTTCTGGTTAACCACATATCCAATTCTTCATCACCAGATTCAAACTGTCCAACTTGAAGCGGAAATCTATCGCATTCGTGATCTCCAATTCCTAAAAATAAAAGGGCTGGATCTGGAACGCCGCCTTGAATAATGCCTCCCATTAATTTCGGAAGTCCGTCTTTGATCAATTCGTGAGGAATATGCCCCATACTTCCCGTAACGTCCAATCCTAAAATAATCGGAACTGTATTGGGATGAACTTCAGAATCTCTCGCTTCTCTAAAAATCACTCCGTTTGGATTCATAGATTCGTGAGCTCTGTGCAATGCATTCTGTGTAAATATTTCGCTAGCAGATTTTTTTCCGTAACCTGCTGCTTCTGCTCTGCTCAAACGAGCGCCTATATCGTATCTTGTACCTCCCATGACTAAAATGTTTTACCAAATAAATATTCAAATCTCTTTTTTGTAACTTCAAACTGGATGTTTAAATTTCTAATCGTCAGCGAAAGTTCCATATCTTTCTGAACAAAGGCTTCTGGCTGAAAATCGGCAAATGTCAAACTGTTTTTATCCAGCGGACTAATATCAATCAGTCCTTCTTGTTCTCTTTCGAGTCTTTTGATTTTTAATTCAATATCTTCGACTCTTCTTCTATAAATTAATTCAGAATCTTCACCAATTGTTTTGGCTCTATCTTCTCTAATCTGATCATTGTTTCTTTTTAAAGACTCAATAAATCTTGGTTTTAAATCGTCGCTCATAATTTTAGTTTTTTGTTTCAGGTTTTCTTTGTTTCAAGTTTCAGGTTGTGCACTGAACTTGAATTTGAAACGATTATCTGAAACGGTTAATAGGATTTTTGCTATAGGTTTCAAGTTTGACGTTTAACGTTCAGTGCAAAACGTGAAACCTGAAACTTGAAACATTAAAATAATTCATTAAGTCCAATCACTTGAACACTTTCACCTTCAAAATCTTTAAAAGAGTTGGTTGTGAAAATGCCATCAAAACAATCTAAAACTTCAAAACCTTTATTGAAAATTCCGTGGCTTACTGCTAAGTATAATTTTCCGGCGTTTTTCTTTTTTAGTTCTTCGGCTAATCCTACGAAAGTTCCTCCTCCATCGCAGATATCATCTACAATTAAACAATCCATTCCTTGTAAATCATCATTGTAAACTTTAAAGCCAGATAATTTTCCTGTTTTTACATCACGGCTTTTACTGCATTCGACCACTTCAATTCCGCCTAAAAATTCAGAAACTTTGTAGATTTTTTTTAATGCGCCTCCATCTGGAGAAATCAGTTTTACGTTGTCACCAATTCTATTCAAAACTTCTTTTATAAAAGTATAATTCGGAATTACAGTAGAATTATTCAGTAAAGCCGGAGTTACTTCAGAATGCGCATCAAAAACAAAAACTTTGTTCAACTGCATCGCATTTATAATATCAGCATAGACTTTTACAGACAATGGTTCGCCAGGAATCATGACACGATCTTGTCTAGCAGCAGGGAAATACGGAATAAAAAGATCAATAATCTTAACGTCCATTCTGCATAATGCATCAACTGTAACACACAACAAACCTAAATCGTTGAATGAATTTAATCTATGTGTGATCGTGATTTTTCTATTTGGGTCAAAATCTGGTGCGATTTTGATGTGTGGTTCTCCTCCAGAGAAAGTAAAACTTTGAAATTTGATTTCTTCCTGATTTTGAAAAGGAGCGAATTTTGGGTCGAGATTTAGTATCATAGTTTTTTAGTTTGCGTTAATTATACGCAAATGTAGAAATTAATTTTAAATAAACAATTTATTTTGTGTAAAAATTACGCAAACTTTATTTCGAAGTGAAAACCATTTTCAGTTAATTCATTATATTTCAATTTATTAAACTTAAAAAGTTTTGCCGGGCGACCACTTTTTATGGGTGAAAAATTATCTGTTTGTTCTAAAATATCAAAACTCAGGATTTTTTTTCTGAAGTTACGACGGTCGATTTCTTTTTCTAAAATGGTGCAATAAAGGTTTTCAAGATCGGAGAATAAAAATTCTTCTGGAAGTAAATCGAAGCCGATTGGTTCATAAGTCAATTTGGCTTTTAGTCTTTCGATCCCTTTCTTTAAAATCAAATTATGATCGAATGCCAATGGCGGAATTTCATCAATTTTAAACCATTGTACTCTTTCTGCATCGGTATCGGCTTTAATTTCTAAGTTTGAAGCATCGACCAAAGCGTAATAAGCGATGGAAATAACACGGTTTCTGGAATCTCTGCGAATATCATCTCCAAAAGTATAAAGCTGTTCCATAAAAGTAAGTTCAACACTTGTTTCTTCTCGTAATTCGCGAATAACCGCTTCGCTTAAAGGTTCATCATCTTTAACCAAACCTCCTGGTAATGCCCAATAATTATCTGAAGAACCAAATTGCTGCTCAATCAACAATACATACAAACCATTGCTTTTGTATCCAAAAACAATAGCATCAACAGCAATTCTAATATTTTGTAAATTTTCCATATTATAAAATCATATCAAACAAATATAACGAAAGAGAGTCAATTTTGTAATTGAATACCGAAGCATAAATTACAAAATTGACTCTAAAAAAGTCGATTTTATGTTTTCTAATTTACCGTAATAGTTTTAGTTTTATCTTGTGTACATTCTGAAGAATTTCCTCTTTTTGTTGTCACTGTACCCTTAACCGTATAAGATCCTGCAGCACTATAAGTATGTGATACAGATATTCCAGTGGCAGTTTGCCCATCTCCAAAATTCCATTTTACATTACCTAATGTTCTTTCGCTGCTTGAATATTCAATTGAAAAATTTATCTTTTTTGAATTGGATGCGTCCACAGGATGTTTTAATTCAAGAAGAATAGCGTCTCCAAAACAATCAAATATATTCTCTTCCTCACTTTTACTACAGGAAATAGTAATAAAAAATGCCATTGTCAACATTAAAATTGTTGTAAACTTTTTCATAATTAGAAATTTCAGTCGATTTATTCCTCAAAAATATTCTTTTAAAAAACAAGGCCAAAGCAAAATAGAAGAATTTTCATATAATTAACACCTATAATCTGTTCCCAAAATACAGTTTCAGCTCTTTTGAAATAATTTCAAAAAACGAATTTAAGTTATTGTTTTTTGGAGCCAGTAAATACACAAATTCTTCTGGAACATGAAAACTATTCCAAACTAATTGCAGTTTATTTTGTTTGATAAAATTTCTAGCATTACAATTCCACGTTGCGGCAATTCCTTCATTTTTAGATAGAAGTCGTAACATTTCAGCTTCTGATGGAATAATATAATTCGGCACCATTGAGGGTCTTTTTTTATTAAAAGCATGCAGCCAAAATAGTTTTATATGCGGAATACGCGCGTCATGACTGTACCATTTCTGTGCATTGAGCCATTGTTCTATTTCTGTAAAATTATCTACTTTTAATCTCTGGCGAAATTCTGTTATATCTAACGTCGTTGGTGCAACTAGAATCAGTTTTATTTTTCCAACAATTTCATAAGTGGTATCAAAAGTATCAAACCTTTTGGTGGTAATGGCAAAATCTAATTTTTTAGCATCGACTAAAGCAAAAAGTTCATCATTTTCTGCGAAAGTAAAATCGATTAAATCAAATTTTGCAATTAATAGATCACCCACACAGTCAAAAAGATGTTTTGAAATTCCAACAGAAATTAATCGATTGGCATCTTCGGCTTTTGCTCTAAAGCTAGTTTCCACATTTTCAAGCCTTTCTAATGCATCTATTATTAGATTATTCAGTAACTTAGCATATTCGGTTGGCTCAACACCTTTTGATTTTCGGTTAAATAATTTATTGCCAACATGCGCTTCTAACATAGAAATCTGCTGACTCACGGCAGGCTGACTCATAAACAACTCTTTTGCGGCGATCGAAAAATTACCATTTTTATAAACCGCCTTAAATGTTCTGTACCATTCTAGATTTACCATGATATAAATTATTTTATAACAAACATAGTTTATTTTATTTTTACTGATATCACATAAGCCGTAAATTTGTTTAAAATTTAATATTATGAACAAAATAGCACTATTCGCAATAACTGCATTTACAGCTGTAAGCATTTCTGCGGAGGCTCAAAAATCAAATAAAAAAAGTATGAAAAAGGTATTATTTGTTGTTACCAGCAATGATAAATTGGGTAACACTGGAGAAAAAACAGGATTTTGGTCAGAAGAACTTGCTGCACCATATTATGAATTATTAGATCAAGGTGTAGAAATTACAATTGCAACTCCGCTTGGAGGACAACCGCCAATTGATCCTAAAAGTGCAGATCCGGCTTCGGCAACTGAAGACACCAAACGTTTCGATGCTGATACAGTTTTACAAGAAAAATTAAAACACACTTTAGTACTTTCTACAGTTGACCAAAAAGATTACGATGCTGTTTTTTATCCAGGAGGTCACGGGCCGCTTTGGGACTTGGTTGAAGACAGAAATTCAATCGCTTTAATTGAATCTTTTTACGATCATAAAAAACCAGTCGCTTTTGTTTGTCACGCTCCAGCGGTTTTAAAAAATGTGAAAGTGGACGGGCAATATTTAGTGAAAGGCAAAAAAATAACAGGTTTTACTAACGAGGAAGAAGAAGCAGTTGGTTTGACAAAAGTTGTTCCATTTTTATTAGAAGATGTTTTAGCTTCACACGGAGGTGTATTTTCTAAAGGACCAAACTGGCAACCTTACGCAGTTGAAGACGGACTTTTAATTACAGGTCAAAATCCAGCTTCATCTAAATTGGTAGCAGGGAAGTTATTGCAAAAAATTAAATAATTAAGGTGCTGAGTGACTGAGGTGCTAAGGTTCTAAGGTTTTCTTTTAGAAACTTAAAGCTGAATGTCCTACTCCATAATTGATGAATAATAAAATTAAACAAACAACGATGCTAAGTTCGTATGAATAAGTTCAATCCAAAAAACTTAGAACCTCAGAACCTTAGCATCTTAGAACCTTAAATAAAAAACATGCTCAACTTTGAATTATATAATCCGACGAATTTAATCTTCGGAAAAGGACAGATTGCAAAACTTTCAACTTTGGTTCCAAAAGATGCTAAAATTCTTTTGGCTTACGGTGGTGGAAGTATTTTTAAAAACGGAATTTACGACCAAGTAATCAATAATTTAAAAGGTTTTCAAATTGTAGAATTTGGCGGAATCGAACCAAATCCGAGATTTGAAACTTTAATGAAAGCTGTTGATGTAATAAAAGCAGAAAAAATCGATTTTATTCTGGCTGTTGGTGGCGGATCTGTAATTGATGGTGTGAAATTTATTTCGGCAGCCGTTAATTTTGATGGAAATCCGTTAGACATTCTTCAAAAAAGAATTTTAATTAAAGAAAATGCCATGCCATTCGGAACAATTTTGACTCTTCCTGCAACGGGAAGCGAAATGAATTCTGGATATGTCGTTACAATTGAAGCAACTCAAGAAAAATTATCTTCTGGAGGAAGCGCTTTGTTTCCTCAATTCTCAATCTGTGACCCAACTGTAATTGCTTCTTTACCAAAAAGACAATTAGAAAACGGTGTTGTAGATGCGTACACGCACGTAATGGAACAATATTTAACTTTTCCAACGGATGCTTTTCTTCAGGATAGAATTGCAGAGGGAATTCTGCAGACTTTAATTGAAGTTGGTCCAGGCGTTGTAGAAAATCCAACCGATTATACTTTGGCTTCAAATTTTATGTGGAGCTGTACAATGGCTTTAAACGGATTGATTCAAAAAGGCGTTCCGAGCGATTGGGCAACGCATATGATTGGTCACGAATTAACTGCTTTGTACGAAATTGATCATGCCAGAACTTTGGCGATTATTGGTCCAAGTTTGTACACGGTAATGTTCGAAACTAAAAAAGCAAAACTAGCGCAATACGGAAGAAGAATCTTCAACTTAACAGGTTCTGAAGAAGAAGTTGCAAAAGAAGCGATCAACAAAACAGTTGAATTTTTCCATACAATGGGAATGGATACTAAACTTTCGCAATACACAAACGACTATTCTAATACAGCAGATTTTATTGTAAATCGTTTTGACGAAAGAGGTTGGAAAGGTTTAGGAGAAAAGCAATTAGTGACTTTAGATAAAGTGAAGTCTATTGTTGAACTTTCTTATTAGTCGCAGTTTCGAGTCTCAGTATTCAGTCTCAGTATTCAGTCTTACTTTACAGTTAAGCAGATCACTGAAAACTGTGACTGTGACTGAAAACTAAATTACTATCAGCTTACAGCTAACAGATCACTGAAAACTGCCACTGTGACTGAAAACTAAAAAAAGGCGTTCTATGTAAATAGGAACGCCTTTTTAAAATACTAAAACAAAACTAACTAACTCAATTCCTTGTAAATTCATTAAAATTCTAATTTATAATGTGTTATAACGCAATTCAGAATGTTTTATTGTGTTGAATTTGAAAAAAATATTTGAAGATAAAACTTCTTGAAAGTCATTGTAATTAAAGGCTGTTTTGAAATTTCTTAAATCAGATTTTGCTTTATTAGCACATTATTAAGTACTTTTGTTTTAAATTATTAAATAATGAGCGAAAAATTAAAATTTGCAGTGATTGGTGGTGGAAGTTGGGCAACGGCAATTGCGAAAATGTTATGTGTAAATCTTTCTGAAATTTCGTGGTACATGCGTAATGATGCAGCGATCGAGCACCTACAGAAGTACAAACACAATCCAAATTATTTAAGTTCGGTTGAATTTGATACTAAAAAACTCAAATTAACCAACAATATAAACGAAGCTATTGAATATGCAGATTATATCATTTTTGCTATTCCCTCTGCTTTCTTAGATACCGAATTGAAGAACATGACGGTTTCTCTTGAAAATAAAATTATTTTTTCTGCTATTAAAGGAATTGTCCCCGAAACGAGTTTAATTGTTGGAGAACATTTTCATATTCAATATGATATTCCTTACTACAATATCGGAGTAATTACGGGTCCGTGTCACGCTGAAGAAGTGGCATTAGAAAGACTTTCGTACTTAACCATTGCTTGCGGAGATCCTGAGAAAGCGCAAAATGTTGCTAAAACACTTTCAGGAAATTACATAAAAGCTAAAATCTCAGACGATATCATAGGGACAGAATATGCTGCGATGCTAAAAAATATTTATTCTATCGCTGCCGGAATCGCTCATGGTTTGGGTTATGGCGACAATTTCCAGTCAGTTTTAATGAGTAATGCAATTCGCGAAATGAAGAAATTCATTAGAAAAGTACATAAAATGAAACGTAACATTAATGATTCTGCTTATTTGGGCGATTTGTTGGTTACGGGATATTCGGTTTTTTCTAGAAACAGAATGTTCGGAAATATGATTGGAAAAGGGTATACCGTAAAAAGTGCCATGATGGAAATGAGCATGGTTGCCGAAGGTTATTACGCAACAAAAAGTGCTTATAAACTAAATCAAGGTTACGGTGCCAAAACGCCAATTATAGACGCTGTTTATGCTGTTCTATATGAAGGAAAAGATGCTAAAGGTGTTTTTAAGAAATTGACGGAGTCTTTAGATTAAGTTTTCAGTCGCAGTATTCAGTGCCTAAATTTGAAGTTTCCAAACATATATAAAAAATAAAAAGTCCGGAAAAAATATTTTTTCGGACTTTTTATTTTTACACAATCCAGCATACTGAATACTGCGACTGAAAACTTACTCTATTTCACCATTATTCCCTCAACAAACAAAATCGGCACTTCTTCCGTATTGTTTTCGTTGATTAAATTGGATTTAAAAATGAATTTATTGTCGTATAAAGTATTTCCAATAAAGAATGTTACCATAAATTCATTATTCATAACCAAAAGACTTTTCTCGATCATTTCGATTTTAACGACAGAAACAGCAGGAACTTCAACAAAAGCATGACGCAGTATTGACGTTTTTTTCATTTCTCCGTCAATAGTTCCAAATGCTTTTGAAACCACCATTACGCTGTCTAAATTAAAATCAGAATCATTTACTAAATAAGCGTACCACACTTTTTCCATAAAATCGTCACTCCATTCCTGCACCGCTGCAAGAAATACGTTTTCTACTTCTGGAATTATTATATCTTTTTTCATTGTTTTAGTAATTAGTAAAAAGTGAATAGTGATTAGTAAGAAAGCTTCTCACTAATCACTATTCACTAAATAACTTTTTTTAAATATTTGCTTTGAATTGCTCTAAGAAACGAACATCGTTTTCATAAAACATTCTAATATCTCCAATTTGGTATAAAAGCATTGCAATACGTTCTACTCCCATTCCGAAAGCGAATCCGTTGTATTCATCTGGATTGATGTCACAGTTTTTAAGAACATTTGGATCTACCATTCCGCATCCTCCAATTTCTAACCAACCAGTTCCTTTTGTGATTCTGTAATCGGTTTCGGTTTTTAATCCCCAATAAATATCAATTTCAGCACTTGGTTCTGTAAACGGGAAATAAGACGGACGAAGACGAATCTTAGATTTTCCAAACATTTCTTTAGTAAAATAAAGTAACGTTTGTTTCAAATCAGCAAAAGAAACATCTTTGTCAATGTACAATCCTTCCACTTGATGGAAAATACAGTGCGAACGAGATGAAATCGCCTCATTACGAAAAACTCGTCCCGGAGAAATCGTACGAATTGGCGGTTTATGATTTTCCATATAACGCACCTGAACCGATGATGTATGCGTACGCAATAAAACGTCTGGGTTTGTTTGGATGAAAAACGTATCCTGCATATCACGAGCCGGATGATATTCCGGCAAGTTTAATGCCGTAAAGTTATGCCAGTCGTCTTCGATTTCTGGACCTTCAGAAACGTTGAATCCGATATTGGCAAAAATATCAATAATCTGATTTTTAACGATAGAAATCGGATGACGTGAACCAATAATTACCGGTTCTGCAGCGCGAGTTAAATCTCCAAAAATACCTTTTTTCTCTTCTTTGCTTTCAAGTTCTTCCTGAATCGCTTTTACTTTTTCTTCAGCAACAGCTTTCAAGGTATTCATTACCACTCCAAAATCTTTTTTCTGGTCATTTGGAATATTTTTAAACTCATTAAAAAGTTCTCTTACTAAACCTCTAGTACCTAAATATTTAATACGGAACTGCTCTAAAGATTCTTTGTTTTTTTCATTAAAGGCTTTGGCTTCCTCTATGTGTTTTTTTATCTTGTCTATCATTTTCATTCAGTTCTTGAGAATACAAATTTAAATAAAAAAGTGAGATGTTTGGAGTGAGATGTGAGAAGTATTTGAAAACTGAAGAATATCTTCAATCCGAAATCTAAAATCTACCCTATCAAATCTTTCTTTTACTTGATCAGTTCTCTTTCTAAAAAATAATTCACAATCGCTTCTTTCATCAAAACAGATTGTTCTCCAGCTTTTAAAGATGGTAACTGTTCTTTTACTTTATAATGTGGCCAACCGTCTGCATCAAAAAAATCAAATTCATAAAAACCGTATGGCTCTAATAGTCTGCAAATTGCGATATGCATGAGGTTTAATTTTTCGTCTTTCTTGTATTCGCGGTGCACTTTTCCAAGTTCCTGAACTCCAATTAGGTAAATTATGGCATCCAAATCTAAATCTTCGCCTTGCGAAAATTGATTGGAAAGTATATCAACGAGCTTTTCCCAGCGCTCTTTTAATTGTGTATCTCTGGACATTTTAATTTTTGATTTTTGATTGTAGATTGCTGATTAAAAATCTATTCTGAGGGGGCAGAATTGCAGTCTGAACTCTAAATTTTGATTTGCAAAGATACAGAGTTCAATACATTGCTCCTAAAAAAATAAACACATACAAAAAGAAGACTGCAAAAAACCTTTGTCCCTTTGCCACTCTGAACCTTTGTCCCTTAAAAAAACATATATTTGCGCCTCATTAAATACAAGTCAAAACATGAGTTTTTTTGATATTATCGTAGGCATACTTTTGTGTTACAGTTTATACAAAGGTATAAAAAACGGACTTTTCGTAGAAATTGCTTCTTTTATTTCCTTATTGTTAGGAATTTATCTTGCCATTAAATTTTCTTCTTTAATGACGGGAATAATCTCCAAACATGTTTCCTGGAATCCTACTAATATTCAGATTACGGCTTTTATCTTAACTTTTATTCTGGTTGTAATTGGCGTTTATTTCTTAGCTAAAATTTTAACCGGAATTGCCGATCTTGCCATGTTGGGCTGGATGAATAAACTTGGCGGAGGTTTTTTCAGGATTTTAAAGACCATTCTGATTCTGAGTATTTTTATTGCTTTCTTCGAAAAAATCAATTTCAATAATACTTTTGCAAAACAAGAAACTTTAGATAAATCTATTTTTTATAATCCGGTAAAGAAAGTGGCTGCATTTGTTTATCCTTCTATTGAAAAATGGTATGATACTTTTAAGAAAGAACATATTCAAAAAACAGAAGAAAAAGAGAATTCAGAAAAAGAATAATTCTCTTTGTCAGGCTGAGCGTCCCGAGAATTCGGGAGAAGCCACGTTCCCAATTGGAGCGCCCTTCGACTTCGCTCAGGGTGACAATAGTTATTAAAAAACAATCTCTTTCTTCTCTCCTTTTTTCAAAACTACTTCTTGTTTTTTATCTCCGAAAATCAACGTTGTTTTTCCTCCAATTTTAGAAGAAACAATTACTTTTCGTGGTTTTTTATCACTCCAAATCATTTCGATTTCGAAACCGCCGCGAGCGCAAATTCCTTTTACAGCACCTTCTTCCCAAGCATCTGGCAAAGCAGGAAGCAATCTGATTTCGTTTTCATCTGATTGTAACAACATTTCTGCAACTGCGGCAGCGCCTCCAAAATTACCATCGATTTGAAATGGCGGATGCGCATCGAATAAATTCGGATAAGTTCCTCCGCCTCTTCTTGGTTTCTCCGTTTTTTTACCGTCTGGATCAACGTAGCGCAATAATTCACGGAACATTTTATAAGCACGATTTCCGTCCCAAAGTCTTGCCCAAAGATTGATTCTCCAGCCTTTTGACCAACCAGTAGTTTCATCTCCTTTTATTTCTAATGTTTTTCTAGATGCTTCTGCTAAATCTGGAGTTTTTAGTGGCGTAATATGATTGCCAGGAAAAAGTCCGAATAAGTGTGATTGATGACGATGTTTCGGATCGTTGTCTTCCCAATCAAAATACCATTCTTGCAGATTTCCTTTTTTACCAATTTGATACGAATGAAGTTTCGCTAAATCTTTTTCGATTTCTGCTCTAAAATCGGCATCGATATTTAAAACTTTAGCCGCTTCAGCTGTTTTTTCGAGACATTCTCTTATCATCGCCAAATCTGCTGTTCCTCCGTACATAGTTGCTCCGACAAAGCCATCTGCCTGTTTATATTGGTTTTCCGGAGAAGTTGATGGTGCCGTAATTAAATTCCCTTTACTGTCCACAACCAACCAATTCAAGCAAAATTGCGCAGCACCTTTCATTAACGGATAACCTTCTTTTTTCAAATACGATTTGTCTTTCGTAAAAATATAATGTTCCCAAATATGTGTACTTAGCCACGCGCCCGCCATTGGCCAGCAAGCCCACATTGGATCTTCTTTTCCGAATTGCCCAACGGGATTTGTCATTGCCCAAATATCTGAATTGTGTGCCGCAGCCCAACCTTCATTGACGCCATAAAAAGTTCGTGCCGTAATTTTTCCGGTTACCGAAAGATTTTTTATAAAGCTCAAAAGTGACTCATGCATTTCTGAAAGATTCGTGTTTTCGGCAAGCCAGTAATTTTCTTCCAGATTGATATTCATAGTATAATTACTGCTCCAAGGCGGATTCAAATACGGATTCCAAAGTCCCTGTAAATTGGCAGGAACGCCCAAAGTTCTAGAAGAGCTGATTAACAGATACCGTCCGTAATTGAAATATAAGATTTCCAGATTTTTATCTTCTTTTCCGTCTGCGTAACGTAATAAACGCTCGTCTGTTGGTAAATCTGGAGCGGTTGTTTTTCCTAAATTTAAATCGACACGATTGTAGAATTTTTGAAAATCGGCAATGTGTGCTTTTTTTATTTCTTCGAATGATTTATCAAATGCTTTCTTTAAGTTCTTTGCTGCAATTGCATCTGCAACTCCATCAACGGATGGATTTATATTAAAACCTTTGAAACTCGTTGCGATTGAAACATAAATAATCGCTTCTGTTGCATTTTTTACGCCTAAAGTTTTATTGGTTGAAGTTATTATTCCGTCTGTATTTTTAATTTTTAATAAAGATGCGAATCTCGTACCTTTTACAATACTCTTTTCTTTCAAAGTTTCTTTTTCCATTTCTGCCTTTTGTGCATCTGTTGGAAACGCTGGGAAGTATCCGAATTTTTGATATCCCGGATTTTCATGAATCGGTGCGACACCATTCATTTCCAGAACATTGTTTTTTACTTCAACCGTCGACTTCAATAAACTACTGGAATTAACTTCAAAATTTAAACCGCCTTTTTTGCTGCTTGTCAATTTGACAATCATGATTTGATCTGGTGCCGAAACAAAATATTCTCGTGTATATTTTACGCCGTCAATTTCGTAAGTTACTTTTGAAACAGCATTCGAAATATCCAGTTCCCGATGATAATTTGAAGCTTTTGCGTTATTTGAATGTGTAATTTCTAAAGTCCCTAAAGGCGCATAGGATTCAGAATTTTTACCTTGCAATTTTTTATTTAATTCCTCGGCTAATTTATAATCCTCTTTGTTTAATGCTTCTCGAATTGCCTTCAGATTTTGATAGGCAAATGGATTCATATTGGCAGAAACAGGTTCTCCCGACCAAAGTGTAATATCATTCAAATAGATTTTATCTGAATTGATTCCGCCAAAAACCGTTGCTCCCATTTTTCCATTTCCTAAAACTAAGCTTTCTTCAAAAAACTCTGCAGGTTGTTTGTACCATAAAACATTTTTGGATTGTGATGAAATAGGTGTTCCATAGAATGAGAGAAGTAAAATGAAAAATATTTTCTTGAAGAAACTTGAATTCATTGGATTTTTTTTTAACGTTAATAATCGAGATGTTCCTCTGAAACATTGTTTTTAAAACGGATTCTATCTATTGCTACCGATGAATTGTTTCTACCGGAACATGTCTTGTTACCTTGCTTCGCGTGAGGGATAGCAGCAAACTACCGAAGTAGTGCGGATAGCCCGACCCCATCCAGATAAGTGGGCGAATACGCGCAACGATTGTTTGCCCGCTTATCTGGATGAGGTCACGCCCAAATCTTATTTACTAACACTATATTTCTCGTTTTCTGTAATCATTTGCCAATTATCGGTTCTGAATGGCGAGGCAGGAAATTTTTCTTTGTTGTAAAGATTGATTGCCGTATCGTCGTCTGCCCAGCCGTAATGTACTGCAACGGGATTTTGAACCTGATCGCTGGAAACGATTATTTTATTGTCTTTGATTATCGCTTTCGCGGAATGAAAAACTTTGTCTTTACCTGCGATTTCGAAACCTTTTAATTCATCGTTATTTGGCGTTGATAGTCCGCTGCCTGTGTTATCGAAGGTCAAAATGATTTGATTTCCTTTTATTTCTTGAGATTTAAAAGTTGGTCCGCTGTGAACTTGTTTTTTGCTATAAATATTGTTCATTGCAATGGCCGCCAAACGCGATCCAACGTCTTGTTTGTTGGTTGGGTGAATGTCTTTTGCGTTTCCGATATCGGTTGTAACGGCCATTCCGGTATTTGGCCATTTTAAAGTTTCTGACTGTGCTTCGCGAAGTTCTGCCCAACGGCTTCCTTTTTGGCTGTTGCCTCCAGTTTCGTCAAAAGTGGATAATTGAACGAAATAGAATGGAAAATTACCTTGCTTGAATTTACTTCTCCAATCGTTGATCATTAATGGAAATGCTTTTTTGTACTGTTTTGCTCTCCAAACATTGGCTTCGCCTTGATACCATAAAACTCCTTCGATTGCATAAGGAACCAACGGATTTACCATTGCATTGTACAATAATGACGGGTAACTATTTGGTGAAACGGAAACTTTTACCTGAATTACGTTGAATTTCCAATTTCCTTCTAATGCCAAACTTGAATCTTTAAAATCGATTTTTAAATCGGATGGATCGCCGTAGATTCCGCCACCTCCGCTGTAATCTGTAATTCTAACGGCAATTACGTTTGTTCCTTCTTTTAGCACATTTGCCGGAATTTTGTAGATTCTTAGTTTGTCCCACAAATTATTGGTTCCAACTTCTATACCGTTTATATAGGTTTTGTCTTCGTCGTCTACTTTTGCTAAATGTAAAACGGCTTCTTTTTTCGCTTGTTCTGCGGTTAAAACAATTGTTTTTCGCATCCAGACAATTCCGTCGATATTGCCAATTTGTTGGTTTTCCCAAAGGGATGGCACTTTTATTTCTGGCCAGTTTTTGTCATTAAAATTAGAATCTTTAAATTGTGTTTCGTTTTCCATTGAAACATCAAATCCCTGCACTTTTTTAATATTTTCCAGCATTGCTTTTTTATGCACTTCAAAAATCGCGTTGATGTCTACACTTGGAACATCGGCAATCATTGATTTAAACTCATCGCTTTTTTCGAAGGCTTCGCGACTTGTCCAAGTTTCCACATTAGTTCCACCCCAAGAAGTATTGATGATTCCAATTGGAATTTTTAGTTCTGAATATAATTTTCTAGCAAAATAATAGCCAACTGCTGTAAAATTGCCTACATTTTCTTTGTTCGCTACTTCCCATTTTCCTGCTTTTAAATCGTCTTTTGGAGTTCCGCTAAGATCTTGCGCCACACCAAAATGACGAATCATTGGATAATTGGCATCGGCAATTTCTTTTTCGGAATTCATGGTTTTGAAAACCTGAAATTCCATATTCGATTGTCCGCTGCAAATCCAAACTTCGCCGACCAAAACATTTTTGATCGTGATTTTATTTTTTCCGATAATGATTAATTCGAATGGTCCGCCCGCTTTTTCAGCAGCTAAATTTATTGTCCAATTTCCGTTTTTATCGGCGGTTGCTTTTTTAATTTGTTTGTTGAAATGAATTTCTACATTTTCATTTGCATCTGCAAAACCCCAAATCGGAATTGGTTTGTTTCTCTGCAGCACCATACCGTCAGAAAAAACTAAAGGCATTCTAACATTAGCATTTGATAAAACACTAAATATCAACAAAATAAAAACAAAAACTTTTTTCATCTTTTCTAATTATTATTTTTCAAACCATATAAGTGATATAAGTAAATTTAAGCGCGCCTTTCAAGAAAAACTTAAAATACTTATATCACTTATATGATTTAAAAAAAAATTTCTATTGTAATCCTTCTTTTAAGGCGTTTAAAGCTTGAGTATCGAAGACAGTATTATTGGTTCTATTTATAATTCCAAAACCATTATTTCCCATACTTCCTTCGTCCCAATAAAAAGGTAATAAGCCGTTTGCTTTTGCCGTTTTTACGACCATTTTTAAGTAATATGCTCTTGAATTTAAATGTAATGTCAATGCATCTCCCGTTAAAGTTGTTCTGCGAATTGCTCCAAATTCTCCTAACAGCACTGGAATTCCTTTGTCGACAAATTGGGTTTTCATCAGTTTGAAATTCTTTTCTAAATCGGCTTCTTCTCCCCAAGTTGCATTTCGTTCTGTATCGGTTGTTGAATGAAAACCTGTGCCCCAATAATAGAACATTTTTCCCCACGTTTCATCTTTGGTTAAACCTGCAAAATTCCACGGAGAATAATAATGTACCTCAACCATCATTCTGCCTGTAATTTTATCTACTGGCAATGTAGTCATTAACTTGTTTGTTTTTTCAATATCTGTCGTTGGACCTTGAACGACCAAAACACGAGTGGCATTTTTTCCTCCTGTAGAGCGAACAGCATCAATAAAAGTTTGGTGATAGGAATTTAAAACTGCCATTTGAGCTGCATCTTCAACCGCTGGTTCGTTGGCACTTGCGAAAAGTAAATGTTCGTCGAAACCTCTTAAATGTGTTGCTATTTGTTCCCAGAAAGCTTTTTGTTTGGCGTTGTTTTCTACTTTTTTGACTTCGATAATATTATTTTCGAGCCAGCCGCCGTCCCAGTGAATGTTAATCAAAACATACATATCGTTGTCTACACAATATTGTACCACTTCTTTAACACGATTTAGCCAATCTAATTTGATTTTTGCTGTTGCTGCATTTTCTAAATTTTGATTCCAAGAACATGGAATTCTGATTGCGTTGAACCCATTTGCTTTTACGGCGTCGATTAAGGCTTTTGTAACTTTTGGATTTCCCCAAGCGGTTTCGCCTCCAGTTGCTTCCAGCGTATTTCCGATATTCCATCCTAATTTGATTTTCGCAGCTAATTCTACTGCTGAACTTCCCATTCCAGAAGCATCTGCTGCAATTGGATTGGTATTATAACTTGGATATAAACTTGTTGCAACACCCGCAACCTGAGAAACAGCAATTTCCTTTGATGGAACTTCTGAACCCGTTAAAGTGATCGTGGCATTTCTTACCGAGGTCGTGGCATTTTCTAAAGCCGTAATTTTCACTATCGTTTCTCCAGAAGGTCCAGAAGTCTGACTCAATTTTATCCAGCTCACAGGATTAGTCAAAGTCCAAGCAACTCCGTTGGAATTAACGGTCAATTCAATTGTGTTTTCTTTGCTTTCAAAATCAATTTTAGTCTTATTGGCGCTCAACATTTTTATACTAACCGGAGTATTATCCTCTTTATCGGAGCTGCATGCTAAGACGCCTAAAAATGCAAAGCATAAAATAAGGCTCAAGATGTAATCTTTGATTGGTTTTTTCATTTGGTTTGGTTTAAGTTTTACAAATAAGCTTTAAAAAAATTAACCATATAAGTAATTAAGTTCATTTAGTCAAGCTTCAAATTAATCTCGCAAAGACGCTGAGACGCAAAGTTTAAATGAACTTAAATTACTTATATGGTTAAAAAAAGACTACTTAATCGTTACTGAAATTTCTTTTTTAATATCTCTTGAAGAAGTTCCTACTCTCAAAGTATATTTTCCTGGTTCAACTGTCCATTTTTTAGATGCAACATCATAATATGCTAGTTCTTTAACAGGAACTTTAATCGTTACTTTTTCTGAACTTCCAGCTTTAACTGAAACTTTTTTGAAACCTTTTAATTCTTTTGCTGCACGGGTAACTTTAGAATCAGATTTTGAAGTATATAATTGTACAACTTCTTTTCCGTCTATTTTTCCAGTGTTTTTAACTTCAACAGAAACTTCAATTACATCATTTAAAGCGTAAGAATCTTTGTTTGCTTTTGCATTATCCAAAGCAAAAGTCGTGTATGATAATCCGTAACCAAATGGATATAAAGGTGCAACATTCTTAGTATCAAACCAACGGTATCCAATTAAAATTCCTTCTGCATAATTTACCGCTTTGTCTCCAGGAAAACTGTTTGTAGCGTGTGCAGGAGAATCTTTAAGTTGTTTTGGCATTGTCCAAGGTAATTTTCCTGACGGATTTACTTTTCCTAAAATAACATCTGCTAAAGCATTTCCACCTTCAGAACCATTAAACCAGCTCCAAACTAAAGCAGAAGATTTTTGACTTACTTCATTCAAATCAAATGGAGCGCCGGCAATCATCACCACAATAGTTTTTGGATTTACAGCTAAAACTTGTCTGATTAATTCTTCTTGTCCAAATGGCAAGTGCAAATCTCTTCTGTCTGAAGCTTCTGTCTCGTAATCACGGTTTGAACCCGCAAAAATGATCGCCACATCAGAATTTTTAGCTGCTTCTACTGCTTCTTTTACTTTTGCATCGTCTAATTTGTCGATTGTAACTGGTCCTGTAGAAGTTATGTTTCCTAAGTTTCCTTTATTTTTCTCGTCGTAACGCTCTAAATATCCTTCTGCATAATTGATTTTAATTGAAGAAGGCAGTCTGTTTTTAAGACCTTCTAGAGGCGTAACTTCTCTTTTTGTTTTTACTCCAGCACCAAATCCGCCAAGAGCATTTTTCTTTGTTGCATTGTTTCCAATTACCGCAATAGATTTTACTCCGTCTAGTTTTAATGGCAATGCATTGTTTTCGTTTTTTAATAAAACAATTGCTTCAGCTGCAATATCATAAGCGTCTTTGTAATGTGCTTCGGTTGCGATGCTTCCTTTTGCACGTGTTCCGCCACCCATTGCTTTTACTTGGAATAAGTTTCTTAGAATTCTTTTTACGTGAAGATCAATTTCTTTTTCTGAAACTTCTCCCGATTTAACTGCAGCGATTAATTTATCAGCCAAGAAAAATTCGTTGAAAGGTTTTGGTGTTCCCATTTCAATATCCAAACCATTCTTTAAAGATTTTGCTGTAGAATGCACCGCAGCCCAATCTGAAACAACCACACCTTTAAATCCCCATTCGTCACGAAGGATTTTGTTCAGCATATAATCGTTTTCACATAAATATTCACCTCTAAATTTATTGTAGGCGCCCATGATACTGTAGGCTTTTGCTTCTTTTACAGTAGCTTCAAAAGCTGGAAGATAAATTTCGCGAAGTGTACGCTCGTCAATCTGCACATCTACAAAATCACGATTTGTTTCCTGATTGTTTGCTGCGTAATGTTTTACGCATGCCATTACATCTTTTTCCTGTAAACCAACCACCAAAGGCACGGCGATTTTTTTATTCAAAAACGGATCTTCAGACATGTATTCGTACGTTCTTCCTCCAAGCGGCGTTCTTACCATATTGATGGCTGGCGAAAGCAGCATGTCTTTGTCTCTTGCACGTAATTCTTCTCCTAAACTAGTTCCGAAAGTATGTGCCATTTTAACATTAAACGTTGCTGCCAAAGCACCTCCTGCCGGATAATACGTTGCAAAATCGTTTGTCCATCCTGCTGGAGCCCAATTGTCTCTTGAAATTTCCTCACGAACTCCCAACGGACCATCTGCCATTTTTAATTCTGGAATTCCTAAACGTTTCACGCCTGCATTGGCAAACATGCTGTTACCGTGAAGCATTCCGATTTTTTCTTCTAATGTCATTTGCGAAATCAGTTTGTCGATTTCGGCATCATGATCTGTGCTTATTTCTTTTCCAACGTATTCTTCGGTCTCCGCCGAATTTGAAGCCAAAGTCTGTGCATCATTTTTACAAGAAGTAAATAATGAAAAAACCAAAGCCGCCGAAAGGTATACCATTTTGTTTTTCATAGATAGTTAGATGTTTTGAATTTAAAGATTTTAATTCCTCACGCATCATCTTTAAACACAGTTAATAATTATATTGTTTGTGGTTTTTTGTTTTTAGTTTATTGTTTTATCAAATTCAGCATTACAACATCATTTTCATTGATTTTGAATTCTTTGCTGAAAGTTCCTTTTCCGTCAATTGTAATTTTTTCTGTCGAAATTGGTGCGCCGTTATTTTTCTCTTTTAATGAATTAACTTGCTGACGTGTTAATTGACTTGGTTTATTCATCGCTGCATAATCCGCGTAAGCGTCATTAACTTTATAACCAACTTTGTAAATTTCTAACACATATTTTCCTTTCTGCATTCCGTCAACCTCAATTTTGACTTTTCCTTTTTCTTTTGATGGAAGGTCTTTAATGTAATACGTCTGATTCAGCTCTTTATCGCCAGGATGTGTATTTGTAAAATCCCACAATAAAACCTGAACATCGCCTTTTGTGTTTTTTGAAGTCCAAGAAGCTTTATCTGAATTTTGAAGTTCTGTTTCTCCTAATTTATTCAGTAGGAAATAAGAAAAATAAGCTGGTTTTTTAATTCCCTGCGTATTCATCAATCCGAAACCGCCGTGAAAAGGTGTAAATCTTGGTCCTGCTTCTTCAAAAATATCAGTAAAAACCCAATATGACATTGAGTTTGCCGCATTCCCGACTTGTTTTAATTTCTGCAGAATATAAGCTGCCGAATGATAACTGTCGTGAATTGGATCTGCGGGCGTGTAAGATGAACTCCATTCTGTATAATGCAATTCAAGATTTGGTTTTGTTGAATTTGAAATCTGTTTTCTTGAATTTAAAACGTCTCCGCTTACGCTAAATTCATCCTTACTTAAAATAGTTCCAGAAGTTCCAAATTCATCCAAATAACCATGATTTACGCCATAGGCGTGCGTTGAAATAAAATCAAGCGGAACATTATTTTCTGCACAAAAAGCAATGGTTTCCGGAACCCATCCCGCTCCTGCAGTCGCTGGTCCGCCGACTTTATATGCGGGATTTACAGCTTTTATACCGCGAGCAGCATAATCGTACAATTTGAAATAATCTGCTTGTGTTCCTGTCCAAAATCCTGGGGTTAAGTTCGGTTCGTTCCACACTTCAAAATACCACGTTTTTACTTCTTCGTCTCCGTAACGTTCTTTAAAATGTGCGGTTAGATTTCTAATTAAATCTTCCCATTTTTTATAATCTTTTGGAGGCGTAACATTTCCCTTCCACCAAAAAATAGTTTCTTTTCCGCTTGCCAAAGCATTCGGCATAAAACCTAATTCAACAAAAGGTTTCATTTTCAGACTCACAATATAATCGAACAAAACATCTACATATTGGTAATTGTATTCCGGATTTCCTTTTTCGTCTTCGCGGTAAACGGCCATATCATCTGACAATAAACCATGAAAGCGGATGTATTTAAAATCACATTCTTTTTTTACAATTGCCAATTGTTGCTGCCAGTCGGCACGAAGTCCTTCGTTTGCTCTTCCCGCACCAATGCATTCTTTGAACATGGTGTTTAATTTCCCCGAAGTTTTATTGAAATCGACTTTTATAGTTCGGTTTTCATTTTGCGCGAACGAATGAATCGAAAAAATTAAAACTGTTGCTATTATTAAAAGTTTTTTCATCTGGAAATGGTTTTTATTATCCTAACAGGTTTCCATAACCTGTTAGGTATCTTTTTCGATTCTTAAATATTTCAAACTATACTTAAATTAAATACCTAACAGGTTTTGTCCCGAAGCTTCGGGACTGTTAGGATAACTCAAATTAAATAATGTCTTACCAAACCCGACAGGTTTTAAAAACCTGTCGGGTTTAACATCTAACTTCTAACCTCAATTACAATTTTTTAAATCTTACTGCTCCACCGCCAGCACCGCCTAAATTCAGTTTTAGAGAATCTGTAGATTTTACTGTTTTCTTAGAAATTGCAACTGCTTCTGGATTGTTTTTTTGATTTGTTCCTTCTGCATCCACGTAAATCTGCGCTTCGTAAGTGGCGTTTGGATCTAAGAAGGATAAAGAAACATTTACGTTTCTTGGATTTTCATTTGTCAAAGTTCCTAAATACCAATCGGCGCTGTTTCTATCTTTTCTTGCTGTTGTAATGTATTCGCCAATTTTTCCTTCTAAGATTTTGGTGTCTTCCCAATCTGTCGGAACGTCTTTTAAGAATTGTAAAGCTGGTTTTCCTTCATAATTTTCAGGAAGGTCGGCTAACATTTGAATTGGAGAATAAATCGTAACGTACAATGCCAATTGCTGTCCAACTGTTCCCTGAATTCTTTTTCCTGGATATCCTTGTTTTACCTCAACATCAAAAATCCCCGGTGTGAAATCCATTGGACCAGAAAGCAATCTTGTAAACGGAATAATACTCAAATGGTTTGGCGGATTTCCTTCGCTCCAAGCGTTATATTCTTGTCCGCGCGCTGCTTCTCTCGAAACCATATTTGGAAAAGTTCTTCTTTCTCCTGTATCTTTAATTGATTCGTGGTATAAAACTGCCAAATCGTATTGCGCCGCTTTTTCTAAAATGTATCTGAAATAATTCACTCCAAATTGTCCAAAGTGCATTTGTTTCATGTTTAATTTAGATCCAACGTGACCAATTTTTACGGTGTGAATTCCAAGTTTTTTGTATAAAGCAAAACCTTCGTCAACTTCTTTTAAGTAATTAATTAAGTTGGAACCTGTTTCGTGATAACCGATTAATTCGATATTCTTTTTCTTTCCGTATTCCACTACTTTTTCTAAGTCGAAGTTATCAGCGCTTTTCGTAAAGCTAAACATGTGCATTCGGTTTTCGTACCAACCCGGCGTCCAGCCTTTATTCCATCCTTCGATTAATAAATGGTAAAAACCTTCTTTTGCTGTAAAATCCATGTATTCTTCAGCATGTTTTGTCGTTGCGCCTTGTTTGTCGCTTTCCCAGAAAGTATATTTTCCAATGTGCATTCCCCACCAAATTCCTAAATATTTATATGGTTTGAAATAGCTGTTTGTGTTTTTTAATTTGTTTGGTTCGTTCAGGTTTAAAACCAAATACGAAGTGATTAATTCTCCCGGATTTTCTCCAATTTGAATCGTTCTCCAAGAAGAAGTAAACGTATCTTTTACACGAACTTTTATTCCGTCAGGCCAAGGCACTAAATCCGATTTTAGTTCTGTTCCTTTTGTGTTTACCAAAGTCATACTCGCAAAATCGATCAGGTTTGCTTCGTGGAAACTTAACGCCAATCCGCTTTTGCTTTCGATTGTTAATGGAGTTAAAACGGTATCAAGCGTACTTACCGGAGCATCTTTAAATAAATATTCGTCGCGGTTTTCTCTATTTGCAGGAATCCACCACGCTTTTCCGTCTTCTTTTAAGTTGAAAGTCGTTTTTTCATCAGTAATGAAAATACTGTCTTTTACATTTTGTTTTGGATAAACATATCTAAAAGCAACTCCATCGTCAAATGCGCGAAACTGAATTTGTAATTTTCTTTTATTTCCTGTTTTTTGTTGTAGATCAACTACTAATTGGTTGTAGTTGTTTCTGATGTTTTTCTTTTCTCCCCAAACTTGTTCCCAAGTTTCGTCAAACTTTGATGTTTTTGCGCCTTTAATTTCGAAGTTGGTGCTTAAATCTTCGTTTCCTTTTAATACAAATCCCATTTCAGATGGAGAAATCACTTCGGTTTTTCCGTGAGAAACAGCATATTTCGGAGCGTTTTTTACAAGCTCAAATTTGATTTTGTTTTTTCCGTTTGGCGAAGCAAGTTCGTAAGCTTTTTTTGCTTTTTGACTGTATCCTATTGCGATTGAAAACAGTACGGTTGGAAGAATTAGATAGTTTTTCATGTTTTTTGGTATTATGTTTTTTTGCCACAGATTTAAAGGATTGGAAAGGATTTTTTTCTCTGTTGCGCGTTTATTTTTCACGCAGATTCTACAGATTTAGCAGATTTTATTTTAATCTTTTCTAATCCTTTAATCTGTGGCATTATTTTTTTACCACAAATTCCGCAAATTATCACAAATTCATCGTGGAAATTAGTGTAATTCGTGGCAGTTTTTTTCACAATTCAATTCGTGGAAATTCGTGCAATTAGTGTTTAACTTTTTTATTTTGCCCACTCCGTTTTAAAAGTGGTTTTTCCGTTTAATGGATTTGCGGCCACGTCAAAATTGTTTCCAGTTTTATTCACTTTTATTTCTTGTACTGCATTGCCTTCTGGTAAAAATACTTTGGCTGTCGCCGAAGTTGTTTTGTCGCTTGCAAATACTTTTAAAGTCAGTTTGCTCCAATCCATATCTTTTGTAGACTGTGCTAAACCGATGTGTGGAATTGCAGTTCCGTTTTTAACCAAAACAATAATCGGAATTTCGCCCGCTTTGATTTTATGCCAGCCTGACTGATACACTTTTTTAGTTTGGTAATCGATCCAAGTTCCTTCCGGAAGGTAAACGTCTCTTTCTTCAACTTCTTCAAAAAGTGGTGCAACCAACATACTTGATCCAAATAAATATTGATTATCAACCAACCAAGCTCCTGGATCGTTTGGATATTCGACAAATAAAGCTCTCATCATTGGCAATCCTTTTTCTGAACTTTCTTTCGCTTGAGCGTATATATATGGCATTAATTCGTAACGCATATTATCTGCTTTTCTAAATCCTTCTAAGAAATCTTTGCTGTACAACCAAGGTTCGCGAGGCGGTTCTCCGTGGCTTCTTACGTGCGAAGTCAACATTCCGAATGGCGTCCATCTTCTGTAAATATTTTCAGGAGATTTTGTTGCGAAACCTCCAACATCATGACTCCAAAAACTGAATCCGCTAAGACCTAATGAAAGTCCACCGCGTAATTCTGCCGACATTGCGCCATTTGTAGTTTCAGAATCTCCTCCCCAATGTAAAGGATAACGCTGTGATCCTGCCCAAGTACTTCTGGCCCAGATTAAAGTGTAGCCTTTTTCTTTCTGAGTGATTTCAGCAACCGCCTTATTGTAACGTAACGGATATAAATTGTGCTCATAAAAACCAGTTCTCCCCGAATGGTAAATTCCGTCTGGCGGTGCAGCTTCTCCAAAATCTACTTTGAAAACCGCAACTCCTTCATCAAATAATTTTTTCAATTTTCCTTGGTACCAAGAAACCGTTTCTGGATTTGAGAAATCTAAAACCGCATCTTCATAAGGAAGATTCCCTTTTCTGTCTCTCACTGCCAAATTTTTATCCATAATTTCAGGAAACAAAGTATTCTTTGGCGTGAAATATGGCAATTGCCAAAGACAAACTTGGAAACCATCTTTCTTCAAATCAGACATCATTTTTGTTGCGTCTGGGAAACGAGATTTTGCAAACTCATAGTTGTTTCTCCAATCAACATCAAACCAACCTGTATCAAAGTGAATTACATCTGTTGGAATTTTGTATTTACGTAAATCTTGAGCAACTTGACGTCCTTCTTTTTCTGAGAAATAAGTAATTCGGCTCATCCAGAAACCAAATGACCAAAGTGGTGGCATGGCTGCTTTTCCAGTTAAATCGGTATATTGATCTAAAATATCTTTTGGTTCTCCGATGAAGAAAAACAAATCGGCTTCGTCGTCTCCAATGTACATTTCGTTGGCACTTCCAAAATATTTTCCAAAATCAACAGTAATCGGTGTTGAATGGTGCATGAAAACACCGTAACCGCGACTGCTCATGTAAAACGGAATCGGTTTATACATGGTTTCATTTTGGATTCCGTTGGCGTCATCTGCCCATAAAACTACTTTTGAACCGCGTTTGTTTAATTGTGTGAAAGATTCTCCACAACCAAATATTTTTTCGTCTGGTTCTAAACTGAACGCAGCGCCCATACTTCTTGAATAATCGCTGTTTCTGCGGACATAAGAAAACGGAAGTGTTGGTGTATACGTGTTTTTGAAATCGGTATCGTGAAGTGTGCTTGTTAGTAATTTTCCTTTTTCGTCATAGATTTTAACGTGCCAAGGTTTTGTCAAAATTTCGACTCTTCCATGTTTACTTGTATAACTGTGACCGCCTTCGATTTTAGCATATTTCCATAATTCTGGATGATTTGGAGCAACTCCGTCAACCAACATTAAAGATTCTTTTTCTGGATGAAATTGTGGTCCTGAAGTCGTTTTTATTCTAATTGTTCGATCTGAAACAAACTGAATTTCGAATGGCAAAACAGGAGATTCTGCGTATTCTGTTGTTGGGAATTCGTTTGCTTTATCAACATCTGGCTTCATCATCATATTGTTGAAAGCCTGACGGGTTTTATAATTGTATCGCAGGTATTTAATTGTTCCTTTTCCCGTTGCAGGATCAAAAGAAGCCAATTCATCTGCGAAATAAAAAGTGTTCAGATAGTTCTGAAAATCTTTACTGATATCGATTGGTGCATTCAGTACCTCTGCATTTTGAATTTGTGCTGAGGCTTTTGGAACTGTAAGTAATCCAAAAGCGCAAATCGAAAAAAAGGTTTTTAAATGTGATTTTTTCATTAGTTAGTTATTTTTGCCACAGATTAAAAGGATTCGAAAGGATTTTTTTTTCTTTTCTCTCGCAGATTTTGCAGATTTTGCAGATTTTAATCTTTTTAACCCTTTAATCTGTGGCCTTTTATTGTCACAGATTTGGAAAAATAATTTGCATGATCTGCTAAATCTGCGAGAGCATAAAATCTTTTAATACTTTTAAACTGTATCTATATTTAAAATTTCAAAAATTATAAAACTTATTCTGACGTAATTACGATTGTGGCTTGTTTTAGTCCATTCGCTTTAGCGGTCAATTCTAATCTTCCTGATTTATCTCCAGATTGAACGATTACTAAACATTTTCCTGCCATCGCTGTATGTTTTGTTCCTTTATACGGTTCGTGACTTACTGGATCTCCACTGCAAACGCCAACAATTTTTCCATTTCCTTTTAATGAAAAATTGATTTCGTTGTTTGCATTTGGTGCTAAAGTTCCGTTCGCATCCAAAATATCTACGGTTACAAATGATAAATCATTTTTGTCTGCTTTGATCGTGCTTCTGTCTGCCGTTAATTTTAATTGTGAAGGATTTCCAGCCGTTTTGATTTCTTTTTCTAAAACTACTTTTCCGCCTTTGCGAGAAATGGCTTTAAGTGTTCCTGCTTCGAATGGAATTCTCCACATTAAGTGTAAATCGTCTCCTTTTTTGCTTCTTTTTCCAACTGATTTTCCGTTTACGAAAAGTTCAACTTCATCTGCATTATTGTAATAGGCCCAAACGTCAACGGTTTGTCCGGCTTTCCAGTTCCAATGTGGAAAAATGTGAAGAACATCTTTCTTCGTCCATTCACTTTGGTACATATAATAAACGTCTTTCGGGAAACCGGCTAAATCTACAATTCCGAAATATGAACTTACCGATGGCCATTCGTACGGCGTTGGTTCTCCGATATAATCGAAACCTGTCCAAACGTACATTCCAGCCAAGAAATCATGCTTTTTAATGATTTTCCAAGTTGCTTCGTGCGTAGATCCCCAAGGCGTTTGTACTTGATCGTAAGCTGAAACGGTATTTCCAGGATTTCCTCCATCAAATTTTTTATCCCAACTAACCGGCCATTTTTTGATCGTGTCTGAAACGGCATCGTAATAACCTCTTGTCTGTAAACCCGAAGTTGTTTCTGTTGCAATGAAAGGGGTTTTTGGGAAATTTTCTTGATGATGTTCAAACGTTTGATGTGCATAATTGTATCCGATTAAATCTAAAATTCCAGACCCTGCAAGCGGATTAATCGAAACATTTTTTTTCTCAAACTGCAAAGTCACCGCATCAATATTCATATTTACGGGCGGATTCATTCCTGCCGTAATTGGGCGTGTTTTGTCATTTAGACGTACAATTTCTGCTAACTCTTTTGCAATTTTAATACCTTCTTCGTTCCATTGTTCTGGAATTTCATTTCCGATACTCCACATAAAAATACTTGGATGATTACGGTCACGGCGAAGTTGATCTGCTAAATCTTGTCTGTGCCATTTATCCCAATCATTTGCATAATCGTATTTGGTTTTGTTTTGTTTCCACATATCAAAAGCTTCATCCATGACAATGAAACCCATTTTATCGCAAAGCTCTAAAAGTTCCGGAGCAGGAGGATTGTGAGAAGTTCTGATTCCGTTTACCCCCATTTCTTTCAAAATTTCCAATTGGCGTTCGATCGCACGGGTGTTGATTGCAGAACCTAATGGACCTAAATCGTGATGCATGCAAACTCCTTTTATTTTGACTTGTTTTCCATTCAAAATAAAACCTTTGTTCAAATCGAATTTAAAATCTCTGATTCCAAAAATGGTTTTGTATTGATCTACAACTTTATCGTCAACTAAAATTTCCGTAACTGCTGTGTACAATTCTGGATTTTCATCTGACCATAATGATGGATTTTCAACCTCAGCCAATTGTTTAATAGTTTGATTGGCATTAGCATTTAATGTTATATCTTGAGTAACCGAAGTTACTTTAGTTTCCTCTTTAAAGATTGTTGTCGTTACCGTTGCTTTTTTACCTTCAGCATATTGATTTTTAATTGTAGTTTCAACATTTACCGAAGCTTTTTCAGCCGTTACTTTTGGAGTTGTAACATAAGTTCCCCAATTTTCAACATGCAATTTATCTGTCGTTTCGATCCAGACATTTCTAAAAATTCCTGATCCTGAATACCAACGTGAATTGGGTTGTTTTGAATTGTCAACCTTAACAATGATTTCGTTGTTTTTGTCTCCGTAATTTAAGTATGGCGTCATTTCATATTGAAAACCAATATATCCGTTTGGACGTTTTCCTAAAGAATGTCCGTTTATCCAGACTTCGCTGTTTCTGTAAACGCCGTCGAAAGTGATTGAAGTAATTTTTGTGCTGTCTGCTGCGGCAACTTTGAATGTTTTTTTATACCAGCCTAAACCTCCGTTAAGCGAGCCTCCGCCATAACCTCCAGGACTTTTTTCATCAAACTTACCTTCGATACCCCAATCGTGAGGAACGTCTAAAGTTCTCCATTTTGTGGCAGTTTCAATAGTATCTTTATCAGCAATACTTTCATTAAGATGAAAGCTCCAATTGGCATTAAAAGAAACTTTTCGCTTAGAAAAAACTTCTTCTTTTTTCGCACAAGAATTTAGAAAAAAAACTCCCGTTGCGACTGCCAGTAAACTTATGGTTTTTAAGGTTTTTGTAATTTGCATTGGTACTTATTATTTTTTTTGGAAATGGAAGATAGAAATAAAAATCGATTCCGTTTATTTCTTCATTAAATAATTTAAGTCTCAGTCTTAAAGAACATTACAAAAATATCTTTATGACTGAGACTTCAAAACTAACTAACCTAAGATTTTGGAACTAGATGATAAATCAAATAATCGCCATCTGCTCTAATAGCGATAAAACATAAACTTGTATCTGTAAGTTCAACAATTTTTACATTGGTAAAACTGAATGATGGACTAAAGTAACTTGCCTCGCTTGGATGTAACATTTCTGTTCCTCCGTTGAAAGCAATTCTATCGTTTGTTTCACCAGTTGTCAAACTAAAATTAAAAGTTCCTGCTTTTGTTGTTTTTTGTGTATTTCCTAAAGTTGGATTGGTTTGTGTAACCGTCACATTATATCCTCCGTTAAGGTCAAATTTAATTTCACCCCAATCTTTATTTTCTAAACCTGCCCATGAAATATCGGATAGATTTGGCCACCAGCCTGGAGGACTTACCGCTCTATTAATGTAACCTGGACTGTTTCCAATAAATTCTAACGGTGCTGTCATATACAATACCCATGTCTTTCCTGCCTGTCCGTTTGTCAATTTGTTCCATCTTGGATCGCTGAAGAAAGTGTCATCATTTTCAGGAACAGTAATCGTTACCGGAGCAGCTTCGACAGAACCTCCCCTTACGAAAGCGGTATAAAAAACTGTGTATTTCCCAGCAAATGGGAACGTTATTTTATCATCACTTTTATTAGAATGTCCCAATTCATTGCCATTTGCATCTACATATTTCCAAAATGGAATTACGGCTGCGTCACCATTTTTTAGAATAACTTCATTTTTATTTGCTGTATTCTGAGTTACAGAAAATTTAATGGTTTCTGGCGTAAGTGTTACTCCTGGCAAGCTTTCACGCTCTTCAAGTGGCTCACACGAGAATAAAAACGAACTGATTGTTACAGCCGCTAATACTATATATAATATACGTTTCATAATCAATTTGTTTTAGGGTTAATTCCAACCTGGATTTTGTGTAATAGTTCCGTTTGAAAGTATTATTTGAGATTGCGGCAAAGCAAACCAACCTTGAGTTTCTGTTCTAAAAGTTACCGCAAACTGAGAATCTCCAGTATTATCAATAGCCGCTTTCATTGTAGGCATTCCCTGTCTGATTAAATCAAAATAACGCAATCCTTCTAATGCCAATTCTAAGCGGCGCTCTTCCATAATACGTGCTTGAGTAACCGGAAGTCTGTGTGTTGTATTTTTGAAAGCACGATCACGAACTCTATCATAATCTGTTTGTGCTAATCCTGCGTTTGTGGTCAAATTCAATTCGGCCGCCATTAATAAAACATCTGAAAAACGAATAATAGCATAATCCTGATAGTTATCAATTTGGAAATTTCCTCCGTTTGCCTCAACAACAGCCGTTCCTGCTGCATTTGTAATTGGACAGTATTTTTTCCATGAATATCCAGTGTATTGACGTTGTTCTCTTGCCTGCGCATTGAAGTTCAATCCTTCTCCAACATAATCAATAAATGAAGCTGCTTTTCTTGAATCACCTGCTTCATAAGCACTTACTAATTTAGGGTTCACAGTTGCTCCTCCCCAACCTGTCGCATATCTTCCGATTGCTCCTCCACGTGGTGCGATATTTACCTGAAAACGGTTTCCTTCGTGAAGATCCCAGTTTCCTTTTCCTGAACCGTTAAAACGAACAGCCCAAACCATTTCTGTATTGTCTTCTCCAACAAAATTTTCTAAAGAAGCTGCCAACCAAAGATTAGCAAAATCTGGAACTAAACCGTGTCCGCTATTGCTTACTGCGTCATTGATGTAAGTTACAGCTTGTGCTTTTGTCACTACTCCAGCCAAATCTGGTTTGCTGTAAGCTCCGGTGTAGAATAAAAATGTTCTAGCCAAATATGCTTCTGCGGCCCATTTTGTAATGCGCCCATAATTTGCATTTCCTGCCTGAGAATAATTTTCTGGGCCTAAATTGTCTGCAGCAAATTTCAAATCGTTTGCAATTAGTGCATACGTAACTTCGGGAGCTTGTCTTCGCAATTCGAACTCGCTTGTAGTTACAGTATGATCTAACGGAATTATATCTCCAAACATTTTTGCCGCCTGAAAGTGAAAATGTGCCCTTAGGAAACGAGCTTCCGCTTCGTATCGTGTTTTCAATGCCGTATCAGTGCCCCAGTTTACTTTTCCCAAATTTTCTAGCAAAACATTGGCTCTGTAAATTCCAAGATAAGAATTTGTCCAAGTTGGCGCGTTCATATCTTTATCTGTAGTATATTGAAAGCGATCCCATTGTAAATCCACCGTTGGATCTGCAAGACCAAATCCGCCGAAACAGTTGTCAGACGCTTGTTCGCTTACAATTAATTGTGTACCGTAAGCTTCTCTTTGCAAAATATCATAAACAGCTACTAAACCTTCAAAAGCATCAGCGGGAGTTTTATAAAAATTCTCTGTTACTTTATCTGTGTAAGGTTCATTTTCCAAAAAATCATCCGAACAAGAACCAAGAACAAGTAAGCTTGAAAGGGCAAATAATTTTATATATGTTTTCATTGTTTTCAAAATTTAAAAATTAACATTTAGACCCATCATGTAGGTTCTTGGCTGCGGATAATATCCAACATCGATTCCTTTTGCCCAAGATTGGTTTACGTTTCCAAAACCAATTTCAGGATCCATTCCTTTATACTTTGTAAAAGTGTAGATGTTGTTTCCTGCCACGTACAATCTGAATTTAGAGAAGAATTTCAGTTTGTCTGTTACTTTCGTTAAATCACATCCGATTGTAGCATTTTTAATTCTGAAGAAATCTGAATCCTGAATATACAAATCAGAAAATTTAGTGTAGTTACCGTTATCATCTGTCCCGTAAGTTACTCTTGGAACTCTGTTTGAAGTCCCTTCGCTTGTCCATCTGTTTAATACATCAGTTGTGTTATTTGTGTACGCACGAGTGTAATCGTGAATTCCGAAAACATTTTGTCCGCCAGCAATTCCGTAAGTATTAACAGAGATATCAAAAGCTTTGTATGACAATTCTAAATTCACACCATACGTAATATCGGGATTTGGATCACCAACTTGTGTTTTGTCATTCGCATCAATTTTTCCGTCTCCATTCAAATCTACAAAGCGAACGTCTCCAGGCACTGCACTTGGCTGAACGCCTGCTGCAACTTCAGCTGCATTTTGAAAAATTCCGTTGGTTTTCAATCCGTAGAAATAACCCATTGGTTTTCCAACTTCAACTCGGTTCATCTCATCTAAACCTTGAAACAAAACATTCGATTCTCCGTGAATGATTCCTTCATTGTTGGCAATTCTCAAAACTTTATTTTGGTTGCGAGAAAGATTTGCATTAATTCCGAAATTCCAATCTTGTCCAATACGTGTGCGATATGCTAATCCAATTTCAAAACCTTTGTTACTAACATCTCCACCATTTATGTAAGGCGCAGTTGCTCCCGCATAAGTCGGAATAGATGCTAATACCAACCAGTCTTTGGTTTTTTTGTCATAATAATCGAAAGTTAGATTAAAGTTGCCGAACAAAGTAGCATCAAAACCTAAATCTAACTGCTCAGAAGTTTCCCATTTTAAGTTACGATTTGCTAATTGATCTGGACTTGAACCTACTAATAGGGTTTCATCGCCTGTTCCAAAATGATACGTTTTATCTGTTGAATTTACAGTAGATAAATACGCAAATCTTCTACCAAATTGGTCGTTACCATTTTGTCCCCAGCTTCCTCTTAACTTGAAACTGTTTAACACTTTATTTTCTTTGAAAAAAGCTTCTTTATCTAAATTCCATCCTGCAGAAAAGGAAGGGAAAATAGCATATTTATTATCTGGACCAAATTCTGATGAACCATCACGGCGAATTGTCGCAGAGAATAAATATTTGTTGTTGTAATCGTATAATAAACGTCCGAAATACGACTGAATCGCATAATCTCTACGATTTCCTTTTACCACATTTGATGTTGGATCTTTTGCATTATCTAGATAAGCATGTGCAAAATCGTCAAAAATTAAATTTCTTCCTTGTCCTTCCATATAATCAGAAGTATTCTTTTTAGCAGAAGTACCCGCTAAAACATCAAAATTATGAGAAGAAGCAACAGTAAATTTGTATTGAAGTGTATTTTCAAAAATCCATCCCATTGATTTTGTTCCGCTTTGCGTAACGCTCGAAACGACATTATTATCATTTGAAGAAAGAGAATAAACCGGTCTGAAAGCACGGTAATTACTATCTGTCATGTCCACACCAAAACTTGTTCTATAAGTAAAGTTTTTTGCAAATTTTAATTCAGCAAAAATATTCCCTACATAACGATTCGTTTTAGTCTGGTTGAAGTTGTTGTAGTACAAAGATCCAACAGGATTCGTTACGTCATTAGAAATAACAGAACGTGCAAAATTTCCATCTTCATCATACGCCTGATCGATTGGTGCAGCGTTTAAGAAACTTCTAATCGCGTTTCCGTAAATACCATCATCTGCAACACCTTTAGATTTGATGTTTGAAAATGTAAAGTTTTCACCAATTTTCAAATATCCTTTAATAACATCAGAAGTAGAGTTTACGGAAAAAGTAACACGGTCATATTGCGATTGATTTGTAGATCCACCAATCATACCATCTTGTCCGTAGTAAGATAAACCAGTTGCGATTGTAGATTTGTCATCACCGCCTGTAATCAAAAGAGAATGATTTTGTTTCATTGCTCCTTCATAAAATAAATCTTTTTGCCAGTCATTGTTTGGAAAACCAGCGATTTGAGCTTTTGTGTATAATGGCGCATAACCAGAATTTACTCGAGCTTCGTTTATAATGGTGGTATATTCCTGTGTATTCATCAAATCCAGTTTTTTGGCAATCTGCTGAAAACCGGTATAAGAGCTGAAAGAGACATTCATCTTACCATCTTTTCCTTTTTTAGTAGTAACCAGGATAACTCCGTTTGCCGCTCTTGCACCGTAGATAGAAGCCGCAGAAGCATCTTTAAGAACGTCAATCCTTTCAATAACAGACGGATCCAAATATCCGATTCCGTTATCTACTACCACACCATCTACAACATAAAGCGGATCACTGTTTCCGGCTGTACCTGCACCACGAATATTTACCACCATATTCGCACCTGGCTGACCAGAAGAAGAAGTTACAGAAACTCCTGAAGCCTGACCTTGTAAAGCATTAACAACATCTAAACTTGCAACTTGCTGAATGTCTTTCCCTGATACCAATGAAGTTGCAGCAGTATTTACTTTCTTCTTTTGTGTACCGTAACCAATTACGACAATCTCTTTAAGTTCTGCCGTTTCCGGATTCAAAACTACGTTTATTGTTTTTTGAGCCCCAACTGTAATATTTTGTGTTTTAAATCCCACGAAAGTGATCACCAAAACATCTCCAGTTTTAGCTTCCACTTTATATTTTCCATCAAAATCGGTAACAGTACTCGATTTTGTTCCCTGTACAAGTACAGTTGCTCCCGGAACTCCAAATCCGTCTTCGGCAGAAGTGATTGTTCCACTTACAGTTTTGGATTCTTGTGCAAATCCAAACTGCATCAAAAATACGCTAAGCAGCACCGCCATAAAATATGGAAGCTTTGTTGTTTTAATACAATTTTTGCTTTTCATAATAAGAATTGATTAAGTTTAAGTTATAGTTAGTAATTTCTACCCTAAGAGAAACTCCGGAAAACTTCCCAAGCAGGTCATGCCAAAAATGAGGGCCTGAATCTCATTTCCAACATTAGTACTTGCATGACTAGTAGCAGATGTTTTAAAAACATCAAATCGATTCTTTTTTGCCTTTTTTAATGATGGTAATCTCATCAAAAGCTCTATAAATCAATTTTAAAAAAACAATTGTGGTAAAGTTTAAGTTAAGTTGTAGCTTTGCTTTTTTACTTATAGTCAATTTGAATTTATCTTATGGTAAATTTGACTACAAGTGTAAAACAAATTTTCTATATTAACAAAATATTAGGGTTAATTTTTTTCTATTCTAATAAATTCTAATTCATTTTTATGAATGCCGCAAAAATTAAATTATATTCGAAATAAAAAATGCAGAAAAATCAGCGTTTTATAAAATTGACAATCAGCTATTTAAGAATCAGTCTAGTTAAGAGTGCTTTCTAATGATTTTTTAATGTTCTGATTATCAATTTTTTGTTTCGTTAAAAAAAATATAAAGCTTTTAAGAACCCTCGTAATCATTTAATTTATTTAATTTGTCAAAATTTATCTCAGGTATGATTGAAAATGTAGACGACAAAACAGCATCAAAAAACGAACACAGCGCGATGAATGCAATTACGATTGACTGTGTTATTTTTGGTTTTGACAAGGGAAGTCTTGAGGTACTTTTAGTGCAGCACGGAGAAGGTATTAGTAAAGGAAAATGGGGACTTCCGGGTGGATGGATTTATAAAAAAGAAAGTACAGATGCCGCTGCCCATCGTTTATTGAATGAACTTACTGGACTTGAAGATATTTATCTGGAACAGCTCAAAGCATTTGGAGATCCAGATCGTTTTCCGTTGCGACGTGTTATTACGATTGGCTATTATGCTTTGGTAAAAAGAGAAGATTATAATATTAAAGCAGGTTTTACAGCTTCAGACGCTAAATGGTATAAAATCAATGAAATTCCGCATCTGATTTACGATCATAATGAAATTCTAGATTACAGCATCAAACATCTCAGAAACAAAGTTCGCCAGACACCAATTGGTTTTAATCTATTGCCGGAAAAATTTACTTTATTGCAATTGATGCAGCTATACGGAGAAATTTTAGGAATAGAAATGGACAAACCGAATTTTAGACGAAAAATACTTCACATGAAACTTTTGGTTGCTTTAGACGAAAAACAGCAAGATGTCTCGCACAGAGCCGCTCAATTGTATAAATTTGATTCGGAAATTTATACGAAATTAACTGAAAAAGGATTCAATTTTGAATTCTGATTTTTCATTTAAAATGAAATAAAAACACTATTTTTTGCACTTCGAAAACAACATAATAAATTGACAGACAAAACTACTCATAACAAACCAGCCGTAGACGGAATTACGATTGACTGCGTTTTCTTCGGATTTAATAAAGAGAGTCTCGAAGTTCTCTTGGTGCAACACGCTCAAGGCGAAAGTAAAGGCAAATGGGGACTTCTGGGCGGTTGGCTTCAATTGGAAGAAAGTGCCGATGATGCCGCACAACGTATTTTGCAGGAACTTACAGGTCTCGAAGATATTTATCTGGAACAGTTGAAGGCATTTACGAATCCGCAACGTGTTCTAGAAAGACGTGTTGTGACCATTGGTTATTACACTTTGGTCAATCGCGAAGATTACAACATCAAAGCGAGTTTAAAAGTGATTGAAGCCAAATGGTATAAAATAAAAGAAATTCCCGATTTGATTTTTGATCATAATGAAATTCTTGATTTCAGTTTATTGCAGTTAAGAAACCGTGTTCGTCAAGCGCCTATTGGTTTTAATTTATTACCCGAAAAATTTACTTTATTACAGTTAATGCATTTGTACGAAGAAATTCTGGGAATCGAATTGGACAAATCTAATTTCAGAAGAAAAGTGCTTCACATGAAATTGCTTCAGGCATTAGACGAAAAACAAAAAGATGTTTCGCACAGAGCAGCCAAACTTTATAAATTTGATGCTGAAATCTACAAGAAATTAACAGAAAAGGGATTCAATTTTGAATTTTAATCCCGTTTTTTATTCTTTACTGCTAACTATCGAACGTCAAGATTCCAGAATCCAAAACTTTGCGCTATCTTTGCGCATTAATTACACGTTTTAAAGCATTTGCTTTGGCGTAATTTATACCCAAAAATACATAAAACTCGTTTAGAGAACTGATATTTAAAATGAAGAAGATACGTAACTTTTGCATTATTGCACACATTGACCACGGTAAAAGTACATTGGCGGACAGATTATTAGGCGCAACACAAACCGTTACAGCTCGTGAAGAAAAAGCACAATTGCTTGACAACATGGACCTAGAGCGTGAGCGTGGTATTACCATTAAAAGTCACGCCATTCAGATGGAATACACTTATAAAGGTGAAGAATACATTCTGAATTTAATTGATACTCCGGGTCACGTTGACTTTTCATACGAAGTTTCTCGTTCGATTGCGGCTTGCGAAGGTGCGCTTTTGATTGTTGATGCTGCACAAAGTATTCAAGCACAAACGATTTCAAATTTATATTTAGCACTAGAAAATGACCTGGAAATTATTCCGGTTTTAAATAAAGTCGATTTGCCAAGTGCTAATCCAGAAGAAGTTAGTGATGATATTATTGATTTACTTGGTTGTAAATTGGAAGATATTATTCATGCTTCTGGAAAAACTGGTTTTGGTGTTGAAAATATTTTAGCTGCCATTATCGAAAAAATTCCAGCTCCAAAAGGAAATCCTGATGAACCATTACAAGCTTTGATTTTTGACTCGGTTTACAATCCGTTTCGTGGAATCGAGGTTATCTTTAGAGTTGTAAATGGGCAAATTAAAAAAGGGCAAAAAATTAAATTCATGGCCACTGGAAATGAATATTTTGCTGACGAAATTGGAACTTTAAAATTAAATCAAGTTCCGAAAAATGTAATTTCCAGCGGTGATGTTGGTTATTTAATTTCTGGAATTAAAGAGGCAAAAGAAGTAAAAGTTGGTGATACGCTAACAGATGCTAAAACGCCAACAACGAATATGATTACCGGTTTTGAAGATGTGAAACCAATGGTATTTGCAGGAATTTATCCTGTTGATACAGAAGATTATGAAGATCTTCGTTCATCAATGGAAAAATTACAATTGAATGATGCTTCATTAGTTTTTGCTCCAGAAAGTTCTGCAGCGTTAGGATTTGGTTTCCGTTGCGGATTCTTAGGAATGCTTCACATGGAAATTATCCAGGAACGTTTAGAGCGCGAATTCGATATGACAGTAATTACTACAGTTCCTAACGTTTCGTATTTGGCTTACACTAAAAAAGATCCAGAAACTGCATTTGTGGTAAACAATCCTTCTGACTTGCCTGAACCTTCTCGTTTGGACAGAGTTGAAGAACCTTTTATAAAAGCAACAATCATTACCAAAGCCGATTTCGTTGGAAACGTAATGAGTTTATGTATTGAAAAACGTGGTCAAATTACGAATCAAACGTATTTGACGACTGAAAGAGTTGAGTTGAATTTTGATATGCCTTTGGCGGAAATTGTATTCGATTTCTACGATCGTTTAAAAACGGTTTCTAAAGGTTATGCTTCTTTTGATTATTCTCCAATCGGAATGAGAACTTCGAAATTAGTAAAACTAGACGTTCTTTTAAATGCGCAAACTGTCGATGCACTTTCGGCTTTGATACACGAAGACAACGCATACAACATCGGTAAAAAAATGACTGAGAAATTGCGTGAGCTAATTCCAAGACAGCAATTTGACATTCCGATTCAGGCTGCGATTGGAGCAAAAATTATCGCTCGTGAAACCATTAAAGCACTACGTAAAGACGTTACCGCAAAATGTTACGGTGGAGATATTTCGCGTAAGCGTAAACTTCTTGAAAAACAGAAAAAAGGTAAAAAACGTATGAGACAAGTAGGAAACGTTGAGATTCCTCAAGAAGCATTTATGGCTGTTTTGAAATTGAATGACTAGATTTTTTTAGAGAAAAGAAGAAAGAAACAGGATTATAGACTAACCCAATGACGCAAGTTGTTGGGTTTTTTGTTAATTATAATTCAAAAATTACAACGTTTAAACTTACAAAATTATCAGAATATTAACTTGATTAATTCAATATTAACCCGATTGCTCAAATATTTGGAATGTATAATTTTTGCGAACTAATTTTAATCTCACAAACATTAAATATACATTATTATGAAAACCAAATTATCAGTTATTTTAGCACTTTTCACTTTTTGTTTCGCAAACGCACAAGAGGATCAAGCTGAAGCTGAAATGAATTCTGCAAAAGGAGTAACTTTTTCACAAGGCGATATGTTTCTTGAAGGTTCTATAAAAATTAGCACAGGTGGTGAAGAAGATTACTATGGTTTTAGTCCAAAATTTGGCTATTTCCTAAACGATAAATTTGCTGTAGGAGCAAAAGTAAACTATGCGAGTATCAAACAAGAAACTCCATACGAGAAAACTAATGTATTTGGAGCTGGAGCATTTGCACGTTACTATTTCTTAGAATTAGATAAAAAACGTTTTAAAACTTATGCTGAGGTAGGTTTAGGATTCGGAAGAAACAAGTATGAAAGCGCTCTAATCAACGATACTACAAACAGCGTAACAGCAGATGTAAATGTTGGTTTAAACTACTTCATTACTAAGAATCTTGCAGTAACTTTTGTATTAGCAAACATGCTTTCTTACAACAGTGTTGCTCCAGAGAATGGGCCATCATCAGATACTTTTCAATTGAACATCAACTTGTTTGAAAACATTTTTGATCAACCACAATTCGGATTATTGTATAGATTCTAAATCAATTAAAAATAATGAGTTAACAACCCCAAATAAATAAAATTATTTGGGGTTTTTTATTACGACATAAGTGTTCCGCATATTCCTAGTCCAATAATAAGATATAAGGCTCCAATAATAAAACAAACCTTTGCTCCATTCGGACTGTTTTTCTTAATTGCAAGACCAATGATTGTCATTAAAATTGGCGGCCCAACCATAATCGCTACAAAAAAAGCGACCAAACCACCTAAATTGCCTACTTCTAGTGCTGTCATATGCTTTACAGATTAGTTCTTAATTCTTCTAGTCTTTTTATTTTATCATCTCTATAAAATAGATTCATCGTTTCAAACGGAATTATTTTATTATCCTTATTTACAATATGGACACATGATTTTTTTATTGCTCTCACATCAAAATTATAGGCATCAATAAACTGCATGATAATAATTCTAAACAGATTGTCATAACCTAATTCTGGCGCATCAATGTTAGGAAGGCAGCATAATATCGATTTTAAATTCTCCTGCGCTACTTCTACAGAATTTCCTGTACTAAACAAATCTATCATTTTACCTTTAAGCACTTCGTCTTGTTCGTAAATTATCGTGTTTTTACTATTGTCTAATAAATCATTTGGATTAATATATCGCGTCAACGGAAAAACTTCATCTCCTAATTTCAATGCATAGCCCATTACTAAAGCATCTGGATTACATGGAACTGGAAGTAAATCATCTGAATTGAAAACCGATGTTTGCTCCAGAATTTTTCTTCTTACTTCTGTTAATGTCATTCGATCGGTTTCTAAATTGAATTTTTCCAATCTTCCCGCAATTTGAGTTGGCTGAAAGGTAACGCCACGAACGCATTTTTGCTTTAGTGCAAACTCCACAATTTTACCTATCTCATGATCGTTTAATCCTTTTTGAAGTGTAACTACCAATGTGGTTGATAAATTCACTTCGTTGAGATTTTCTAAAGCTTGTTTTCGTATTTCGCTTAAATCAGCACCTCGAAGTTCCTGTAGCACACTATCTTCAAAAGAATCAAACTGAAGATATACTTCAAAATCTGGAGCATAGCTTTTTAGTCTCTGAACAAATTCTTTGTCTTTTGCTATTTTGATTCCGTTTGTATTTAGCATTAAGTGCTTAATCGGAGTTGATTTTGCATAATCCAAAATTTCAAAAAACTCCGGATGTATAGTGAGTTCTCCTCCACTAATCTGCACCACATCAGGTTCTTTTTCATTTTTAACAACCGTATCGAGCATTGCTTTTATTTCATCAAGAGTCCTGTGTCTACCATAACTCGGCGATGAACCAGCATAACAGGTAGGACAAGTCAAATTGCAACGATCTGTAACCTCAACAACTGTAAGGCATGAATGCTGCTCGTGATCTGGACACAGACCACAGTCATAAGGACAGCCATAATGCGTTTTTGTATTAAAAGTATACGGCATTTCAGATGGTTTATTGTAGTTTCGGATATTCTTGTAATACTGAATATCGTCGGCAATTAAAACCTTCGAACTTCCATGCTCTGGACATCTTTTAAGCATGTAGACATTTTCGTCTTCAAAAACAATTTTAGCATCAATTCTCTTTAAGCATTCTGGACAAAGGCTCAATGTAAAATCATAATAAGTGTATTTTCTAACTGGCATTTTTTACAAATAAATTTAAAATTGTTTTGTTATAATAGAGCAGACAAATCAGACATAAAATCTGAATTGAACTTAGTCCAAAAATCAGGAAATAATTGGGTTTCAGAAATTCTACAAAAAATCGAAACATAAAGTAGGCAATCATAAAATACTGAAACAGCAACCCGTTTTTAATATTTCTGGTTTTTAATTTCTTCAAAACAAAAAACAAAATAATCAGAAAAAATAATTCATATAAAGCAATCGGATGCCTGATAATATTATCGCCAAGATTCATTCCCAAAAAAAAGGTGGTTTGTTTTCCATACGTAAACTCATTTGTACCAGATAAAAAACAGCCAATCCTCCCGATAAAAATTCCTAAAATAATGGGAAAAGTGAATAAATCACCCGATGACTCTTTTTCTTCAATAATCTTCTTAGCAATTTCAACGCCCAAAAGTCCGCCAAACAATCCTCCCATAATTGTTTTTGCATTGAAGAGTTCTAAAATTGATTTTACATCAGAATGAAAAACAGGATTTTCTAGAAACCCCATAAGTCTAGAACCTAGAAAAGCTCCAATTGCTGCTCCTAATATGATTGATAATCTATTGGTAGAAGCAATTGTATCGTTTGTTCTTTTTCTCAAAAAAACATAATACCGATATCCTAAAAAAAATGCCAGATATTCTAAAACCAAATGGACATTAATTTCATAACCAAAAATAACTGGCTCAAAAGGAAGCTTCATTCTTTACACCAAGATTTAATACTATAATTCTGTAAAGATGCGAAAAAAATGTTTTCAAACTCACGCTGATAAAATACTATCTTTGAAAAAATGTTTTAAAAATGCTTGACGAAACTCCAAAACGATTTGACCGAATTGTCGCTATCCTGATTCAATTGCAGTCTAAAAAGATTGTAAAAGCACAGGAATTAGCCGATCGTTTTGACTGTAGTTTGCGAACGATTTATAGAGACATTCGAACTTTGGAAGCTTCGGGAGTTCCTATTTACAGTGAAGCCGGAGTCGGTTATGCTTTAATGGAAGGCTATCGATTGCCACCCGTTATGTTTACCCGCGAAGAAGTGAGCAGTTTTATTGCCGCAGAAAAACTAATCCAGAAATTTACCGATCCTGTTTTGGGAAATCATTATGCGAGTGCGATGTACAAACTGAAATCGGTTTTGAAAAATAGCGATAAAGATTGGTTTTCAAATGTAGAATCACGAGTAATTATGCAAACTGCAGAGCCCATGTTTCATGATAATTCTCCCAATACTTTGACCATTCTTTTTGAAAGTATTGCCGAGAAAAAACAGATTTTGCTTTCGTATAAAACCTTCGGAAAAGACGAATTAACAGAACGAAACCTTGAGCCTGTCGGCGTTTTTCATGACAACAACAATTGGTATTTCTTAGGTTTTTGTCATTTGCGAAAAGATTACAGACAGTTTAGAACCGACCGAATTCTAAACCTAAAAAAAACGGATCTAAATTTTACAATAGAACACGATTCTTTGGAAACGTATTTAAGTAAAAACGAAACTATTCCAACCACAAAAGTTCGTCTTTTAGTAGAAAAGAAAATTGCAAGATATTTGACGTTCGAGAGAAAATATCATGGTTTTGTGTCTGAAAAAGAAAAAGGTGATGATATTGAAATGACATTTATGTGCCGTGATATCGAAAATGGTTTTCCGCGTTGGTTTCTAATGTTCGGAGATTATGCCACTATCTTAGAACCTGAAATATTAAAAACAAAAGTTTTAGATTTAATAGAAATCAATAAAAAAAGACTTTCATAAAAAAACTCCCAAAAGAGAATTTTGATTCTTACTTTGGGAGTTTTTTTTTCATTTTCAGAGAATTATCTTTCCCAGAAAAATGGTGGTTCGATATCTAAAGCTCTTAAATACACATATCCTTGTCCGCGGTGATGCACTTCATTATCAATAAAATACAAAATATTCTGAATGATTGGAAATTCGTACTGACCAAATAAATTGTAAGTTTCATTGAAATCTTCAATAGACAATTGCTCCCAGTATTTGTTGATTTCTGCTGTAGCTTCATCCCATTTTTCAAGATATTGCGCTTTGAAAATCAGTTTTTCTGCTCCTTCTGAGAAAGGCTCTATTTGTCTGTTTACGATTCCTTTCATTGCCGGCGCGCCAATAGCCAAAAGTTCGTCTACTAATTTAGCAAAAGTTCGCATTCCGCCAATTGAAAATTCGAAGAAATCTTTTTCAGGAAAAAGTTCAATTACACGACGCGTTAAAGCGCGGTGACCTTGCCAATGTTTCAATAAATCTTCTGAACTGATTACTTGTGCTTCTAATGTTTTCATGATTTTTAAGGTTTTAAATTTCTATACACCAAAAGTAAAATGGGCGGGTGACAACAGTTTGTCAGCAGGAAAAAATATTTTTCAGATTATTTTTCAAACTTCAAAACTTTAACAGAAATCAAAACAACATCCATTTTTCATTCAAAACAATATATAAAAATCATAAAATACTGACAATCAAAAAATTAAAATAAAATAATTCGTATCTTTAAGAATACACTTAATAAAATTGAATGATGAGAAAAGCTCTACTTCTACTTTTATTATTATATTCGACCCTTTGTTCAGCACAAGGAATTACTGTCGACACTACAACTTTGGCTATACCTGAACTGGTGCGAACGGAATTAATGCAAAATGGCTGTTCTAACGAAAGTAATTTTAAATTCTCGTCGCGTCAGGGTATCGGTAAATTCACAAATACCAATCCGAATTTCCCCATTTCTAGCGGAATCATTATACGAAATGGAATCGCCAAATATACAGAAGGCCCGTATAACGGTAATAACGAAAGCAGCAAACTGAATAATGCGACCGATAGCGATTTACAATTAATAAGTGACAATAACGGACAAATTGTACCTGTTACTGATGTAAGTTTTTTAGAATTTGATTTTACTCCTTTATCCAGTAATTTCAGTTTTGATTTTCTTTTTGCTTCAAATGAATACGGAGAATTTCAATGCGGATTCAGCGATGTTTTTGCCTTTATTTTAACCGATTTAACGACGGGAATTTCAACAAATCTGGCTGTAGTTCCGGGAACAACGACTCCCGTTTCTGTCAAAAATATTAGAGATCAGCAATATAATTCTTCCTGCTTATCTGCCAACGCCAATTTATTTGATCGATATAATGTTGCTAATCCTACTCAGTCGCCCATTAATATGAGAGGTGAAACGAAAGTTTTAACGGCCGCCTCAACCGTTATTCCGAATCGAACCTATCGCATCAAACTGGCAATTGGAGATTATAACGATAGTAATTATGATTCAGCAGTATTTATAAAAGGAGGAAGTTTTATGACTACAATGGATTTAGGACCCGACAGAACAATTTGCGAAGGCGAGAAAATCACCCTAAAATCTGAAATTATGGGTAATTTCAGTTATATATGGACTTTTAACGGAGTTGAAATTCCAAATGAAACCAGCAATTCCTTAACGGTTGACAAAGCTGGAACTTACGGACTTACAGCAACACTTTCGGGTTGTGTTATTACAGACGAAGTTGTTATTGATCAATTGCTTATCAAAACTCCGCAAAATATAACAGCTTGTTATAACACAACTGGCAATTACCAATATGATTTAACCGTTAATAACTTGGCATCTTTAGGAATTGATCCGGCCAAATTTGCTATTTATTATTTTGATTCTTTAGCTTCAGCTAATGCAAACGGACCATCAATACCAGAAAATCAACTAAAATCTTATGCAAGTTCAGGGAATCAAATTGTATACATAAAAGCGGTTCCGATTTATGACAAAACTTTCTTTTGCAACAATCTTGTTTCTTTTAATTTATTAGTAACTCAGCCAATTAATATTATAAAACCGCCAGATTTAAGTGGTTGTGATGACTTAGCTAAAAATGTTACTTTCGATTTAACAGCTCAGGAAACCACAATTTTGAATGGATTAAATCCTACCGAATATAGAATCAGTTATCACAATAGTGAAACTGATGCCAACAATAACAGCAACAAGATTTCAGATCCAAAAGCATACAGAACATCTTTATCACAATCACCAAAAACAATTTGGGTTCGAGTTGAAAATATTTCGAGCGCTGCTTGTTACGCAACAGTTAATTTCAACATCATCATTAATACGCTGCCGGCAGTAGATCAAATTCCGAATGTTGTGGCATGTAATAGTTATACGCTTCCACCTATTCAAAATGGCGAATATAATACCGCCCCAAATGGAACAGGAACAAAGTTAAATCCTGGAGATGTTATTACAAAAAGTGGTCTTTATTTTATTTACAGAGGTCCAAATGCCACTAACTGTACCAATGAGAGTTCCTTTAATGTCACGCTGATTTACGAAATTGGTTTTAAAAAAGAAGCCTGTGGTCAATATGTGGTTCCGAGAGTTCCTGCGGGCGGCTTTTTTACTCAATCAGGAGGAAAAGGAGATCTTATTCCAGAAGGAACAGCATTTGCAACCAGCGATACTATTTATTATTATGTCATCATTAATGGCTCAGTCTGCCGTGATATTCCGGTTCCTTTTACAGTTTATCCTTTACCATTGGTAGATAAACCAGAAAATGTGGTGACTTGCGATTCTTATACTTTACCACCTTTAACTAACGGAAATTACTATACTTTATCAGGAGGTTCAGGTCAAGCGCTAAAAGCCGGAGACAAAATCACTTCAAGTCAAACGATTTTTATTTTTGCAAATGACGGAAGATGTACCAACGAAAATTCATTTAAAATTGACATTGTTAATACTCCGATTTTTGTCCCAATTTCCCGATGTGGAAGTTTTACTTTGCCGGCCATTACAGTCGGTGGTTATTACGAAAGTCCTGGAGGTCAAGGAAAAAGCATTCCTGCCGGAACTGTTATTAACAATTCGCAAACTGTCTATTATTACGCTGCTACCACAACCGCACCCAATTGCACCGAAAATCTAAAATACGTAATTACTATAAATCCACTTCCTCTGGTAGACACACCTGCTAATAGATTAGAATGCAGCCGATATGTTTTACCACCATTGGTCAACGGTAACTACTTTACGCAAACCAACGGCGGCGGAAAAGCGTTAAAAGTTGGCGATGTTATTGCTTCTACCCAAACACTTTACGTTTACTCTGTTGGCCCTTTGTGTACAAATGAACATCGTTTTACTGTCGAAATCAGAGCTCTTCCTCCGGTTGACAGTTTTACAGATGTCGTAACCTGCAATGATTTTAAACTTCCTAAATTGAAAAATGGAAAATACTACACCGATTCGGGAGGACCGAAAGGTTTAGGAACTCAGATTAACGAAGGAACAATTATAAACACCACCCAAACTATTTATATTTATAACGAATGGCCAGATTTTCCTTCTTGCAGTAATGAAACTTTCTTCAAATTAAATTATAACGGAATAGACGTTGGGAATTTTAGTAACGTAAACGTCTGCGACAGTTATACTTTGCCTTCCTTACAATTAGGAAATTATTACGCACAACCTGGAGGAAAAGGTCCAACCATTCCTGCCGGAACTGTTATCACAACTTCGCAGACGATATACGTTTATGCAATTGTCGGCACGCGCTTAACCTGCGTCAGCGAAAAAAGTTTCTCGATTACTATTTCGCAAACTCCCATATTAACAAATACTCCAGATGTGGCTATTTGCGGAAGTTATACTTTACCGCCATTAGCCGTTGGAAATTATTACAGCGAACCCAACGCAACTGGAACTCAATATACAGCTGGACAAAAAATAACTTCCAGTCAGAAAATGTTTATCTATGCGGCTTCTACAACAAATTCAAGTTGTTTTACTCAGGATGATTTTGAAATTACTATTTATCCGTTAAAAAATTTCTCCGTGCAAAACGGAATCATTTGTGTCGATTACCAAACGGGAACTTTACAACATTCGGCGCAATTAAATTCTGGAATCAATTCACCAGATTACACTGTCGAATGGTATTTAAACGGAACCAAAATAAGTACCGGTCCCACTTACAATGCAATTCAGGATGGAGTTTACACCGTTGTACCTGTAAAAAATGTTCCTGACATTGGAAATGACTGTGGTTATAATCCCACCACCGTTATTGTCGAAAAATCAAGTCAGGCAATTGCAACCGTAAGCGTCTCACACGAATTTGAAGATAATATTGACATCATCGTAAACCTCATCAATGGTTTCGGAACTTACGAATATCAATTAGATGATGGCGATTTTCAAACCAATAATATCTTCCAGAATGTTGATTCTGGCGAACACGCTATTACGATACGCGACATAAAAGCCAATTGCGACAATCTTATTTTATTTGCCAAAGTGCTCAAATACCCCAAATTTTTCACCCCAAACAACGATGGCTACAACGACACTTGGAACATTCCAGATCTTGCCGATCAGCCCGATGCCGTTATCACCATTTACGACCGCTATGGCAAACTCTTAAAAATGATCAAACCTTCTGGCGCCGGTTGGGATGGCAATTTTGACGGTGCTGCACTTCCTTCTACAGATTATTGGTTTCGGGTCACTTATACCCAAAACGGAGTAATTCAGGAATTTAGAGCTCATTTTAGTATGAAACGATAACCTTCTGGGCGTGCCACCATCCCGATAAGAGGGCCAATTTAGATTGCGGTTATTCGCCCTCTCATCAGGATGCTGTCAGGCTGTCCACGTTACTTCGGTAACTTGCTCCCATCCTTCACGCGATCTTACAAGAACTTTTAGGAATTTAAGGTTTTAATCGATTATATATTTGCAAATATTTTCCGTAGACGCACGGCAGTGCGCCTCTACAGAATAAACATCCCAGAAAAAACTTAGCAACTTAGAATCTTAGTATCTTTAAAAAAAACCTTTGTACCTTTGCAACTTAATAACTTTGGAATTTAACAGAAATGATTGAAGATAAAAATCAGCAAAGAACTAGTATTGCGCAATTGGGCGAATTTGGATTAATAGAACATTTGACCAAAAATTTTGATGTTACTCAGGAATCGACTTTAAAAAGTATTGGCGATGACGCGGCTGTTCTTGATTTTAAAGCCAAAAAAGTAGTCGTTTCTACCGATTTATTAGTTGAAGGCGTGCATTTTGACCTAGCTTACATGCCTTTAAAACATTTAGGATACAAAGCTGTCGTAGTAAATGTTTCAGACATTTGTGCCATGAATGCGAGACCAACTCAAATTACAGTTTCTGTAGCGGTTTCCAATCGTTTTCCACTTGAAGCTTTAGAAGAATTATTCGCAGGAATTACACATGCTGCAAAAGAATATAAAGTTGACGTTATTGGCGGCGACACAACCTCATCTCAAAAAGGTTTAATTATAAGTATTACCGCAATTGGTGAAGCTGACGAAGAAGAATTAGTATACCGTAACGGAGCCAAACAAACCGATTTATTAGTAGTTACCGGAGATATTGGTGCAGCGTACATGGGATTACAGGTTTTAGAACGCGAAAAACAAGTCTTTCAGGTAAATCCGAACAATCAACCAGATTTAGATCCTTACACCTATTTGGTAGAACGTCAATTGAAACCGGAAGCGAGAAAAGATGTTCGCACTTTACTTCATGCATTAGATATAAAACCAACCGCAATGATTGATATTTCAGACGGATTATCTTCTGAGATTATTCATATTTGTAAACAATCAAAAGTAGGTTGTAATTTATACGAAGATAAATTGCCGTTAGATCCGCAGTTTATTTCGACTTGCGAAGAATTCAATATCGACAGTACAACTGTTGCCATAAATGGTGGTGAAGATTACGAACTTTTGTTTACCATTGATATTAATGATTTTGACAAAATAAAAGGAAATCCGAATTTCTCTGTAATCGGACACATGGCAGAAGAAAACGAAGGAATTCATCTTGTAACTCGTGCCAATACAAAAATTGCTTTAAAAGCACGCGGTTGGGATGCTCTATCAGAGTAGTTTTCAGTCGCAGTTTCAGTTTACAGTACCTAACAGAATTTTTAAATCTGTTAGGTATTTTTTTTTAAAGATTTTCAATCTAAAATCTACATTCTAAAATCTAAAATTTAAAAAAGTCCTTTGCTTTTTGCTTCTTTCAGCAAATCATCATCAGAGTTATTTTTAATTTTCAGTAATTCTTTGAGATGTTTTTTTCTTTTTTCAATTGCATTTAAAGAAATTGGAATATACTGCAGCATATCATCATTTGATATTCCTTTTGACAAATGAATTAAAATTTGTTTATCGTACTGATCAATTTCGATCGCATTATGTGTAGACTGATTTAGCATTTTAACCACCGACTGGCTGTAATATTTTTCGTTTTTGATTACTTTATCAAAAGCCAAAAGCAATTCATCAAAAGTAAGATCGTTTTTAATGATCAAACCATTTGGCTGAATGGATCTGATGATTGTTTTAATTTTCAGCAATTCGGTGTACATTGTTAAAAGAATAATCTTGCACGAAGGCATTCTCTTGTTCAAAAGCATAGCCAGGTCTTCGCCCGTAAAAATTTCCTTTTCTTCGTAAGGAGGCATACTGATATCTAAGAAAGCAATATCAAATTGAGGTGAATTTGGGTCTTCAATAATTTCGTAACCCGATTTACAATCGTGAGCCTGAAAAATCGAAAACTCGTAATCTTGCGGATTATACCGCGTGATTGCATTTTTGTATCCTTCAATAATAAATGGATGATCATCTACTATTAAAACGTTTTTTTTAACTAATTGCAAAACTGGGGCTGTTAAATCAAATGTCATTATTATGCAGGTAAGTATTAGGAATTATTGGGATTTTGACAGTGAGCTTTGTTCCTTCTCCTATAACAGATTTTATATTCACTGTTCCTTTACATTCTTTTGCTCTGTATTCTATATTATGCAGACCGATGCCATTTTTGGTCTTTTTGGTATTAAATCCTATCCCATCATCTTCGATAGTTAAAACCAAAACTTCATTTACATTTTTAAGCTCCACTTTGATAAAATCTGCACTGGCATATTTATTACAATTTTGAAGCCCTTCCTGAACAATTCTATATAAATTGATTTTGACAATGTTACTTATAGATTCCCATTTTATATTGGGATCAAAAGTGGTAATCAACTTAGAATTATATGTATTTATCTGATTTTCAAATAGTTTATTTAAAATCGCAATAAAATTATTAATTAATTCTGATTTTTCTCTATTTAAATCATGAGAAATTTCACGAATATCCTGTTCAATATTTTTGAGTTCTGCAAGATACTTTTTTCTCTTAGGAACTGCCTCTTCTTCATCTAATTGATCCAGACTATCCAAACTAATTCGAATTCCAAACATTCGTCCCAGGACACCATCGTGCAGTTCCTGAGCTACATTTTTCTTTTCTCTAATTCTTGTTAGTTCAATTTCATTTTGCTGCGAAATCATCAAATTGTAAATATCTTCATTTGCAATTTGCTGTTGTTGCTTAAACAATAATTCGCGGTTTTTAGCCTGTTGGGTTTTATAAACATAAAAAAACAATCCGAGCAATGTACAAATACTAAAGACATAAACCAAAGTTTTATTCTTTTCTTGAAGATTAGAATTTTGGTCTTTTATTTCATTGGTTTCATATTCTATTCTAGAGAATTTTTCGCCCATCTTTCGTTCATCCTTCAACATTTTATCGTTGAGTTTGATATATTCTTTAGAATAAACAGACGCATTTTTCGGATCAACAAGTGCAGTTTGTTTTAATGCTTCTAAAGTATTGACAAACTTTGAAGTCGTTCGCGAAAGCGTCAGCGCTTGTTTAGACAATTCCAATGCTTTTGCCGTGTCTTTATTAAAAGCATAATATTCAGACAAGTGAATTTTACTCGATACAATTCCGGAAACCAAATCCAGACTATCTCTAATTTGCAATGATTTATAAAGTAAATCGGGCATTTGGGTAGAATCATTAAGCTTAAATCTAGCATATCCTAAATTGTCCAATAAAATGGCGTATAAACTCGCTCGATCCTGAAAAAGATTCTTTTGCCGAATTCCTTGTTCAAAAAAAGTTTTTGCCTCTTTATAATTTTTCATGTTCATATATATGAAACCAATGTTATTTAAAGAAGCAGCCTTATATTGATATTCAGACGCTATAGTTTTATCCTGCAAAATTTGTAAGGCATTGTTCTGAAACTCCAATGCTTTTTTATATTCTTCCCTTTCATTGTATAAAACACCAAGTAAATTATAACTTTCATATAAAAGTTCGTTTACATTTTTTTGTTTTTTTAAAAGACTTAAAGACTTAAAAACAGCTATTTCACTTTCAAAAAAATCTCCTTCGTTGTATTGCAGATTCGCTTTACTTAAAAATATTTTAGCCAAATTTAACTGGTCTTTTATTTTTAAATATGTTTTTTCTGCATTAAAATAATACATAAAAGCACTATCAGAAACCGACTGAGAAACGTAGTAATCTCCTAAATAGGTATAAGCTTTTGCCATGTTCACAGAGTCTTTCGATTTCTGCGACCGGTCCAGAATTAATTTTGCGGTATTTAAATAAGATTTCCAGTCGCTCATATTATAATAGCGATTGGCAACTTTGAAAAGCTTTACTTTATTTATCGAATCATTTTTTTGAGCTAAAATGATATTTAAAGCCTTAAGATTATAATCTTGTTTGAGTTTTAACGGAAGGCTATCTTGCTCTGCAAGAGAAAGATAAATAGGAAGACTATCTACAGAAGAAACGGTATCATTATCTACTCCTGTTTTCTTGGTACAGCCCAATAAAACTAAGAGTATAAACAATACTATTTTACCTGCGTTTTTCAATTATATCTGTAGAGTTTTACCAAAAATAGTAAAAAACTTGAGACACAAAAAAAAAGCTGTCATTTCTGACAGCTTAAATTATATATTCGGTTTGTAGATTAGTCTACTTTTTTATCATTTCCGATAACTTGATTTACACTTGCAAAGTTAACTTTATCGTCTTTCTTTTTGATTACTCCACCTGCAGCACCACCATCAATTGGTAACATCGCATAAGAATCTTTCTTTTTGATTACTCCACCTGCAGCACCACCATCAATTGGCGCACTAAAAGAAGTTGCTAATACTACTAAAGAAAATAATCCGATTGTTAAAGCTGTTTTTTTCATGACCTGAGGTTTTAAAATGTTTGATTTAATTTTTGGAGGTGACCGCTGTTTGTTGCGAATCATGGTGTAAAACTAATACGAAGGCCGAAAAAAATTCATACAAAAGAATGCGTTTGTGGTAAATGATACCCGTTTGATAGTCAATGGATAGCAAATCTGAGTAAATGGCTATTTTTTTAAATTTCGAGGTAATTACCTGCTGCAAAATCAGCAATTATCTGATCTACATTGCTTTTGTAGGTCTTAGAAAACGGGATTTTCTTTGAAGAATTCTTAATATAACAGATTGAGTTTCCGCTGTGGATTCTGGAAATGTAATTGCGATTGATTACATAACTATTATGAATCCGAATAAAGGGATACGTTAATATGCTTTCAAAATGTTTTAACGTTTTAAATGCCGTAATCATTTCGCCATTGTTCAAATAAATATCTGTAGAATTGTTATCTGCCTGAAAATAACAGATATCAGCTGCATTTAAGTAGCGATAATCGCCATAAGATTTTATACAGATGGTTAATGGTCTTTCGACATTTTGAGGAATTGATGTATTATCGTTGTCAATTACGATAGAAACGTGTTCTGGTTCGAACGAAGTATTTTTAGCTTCTAAATTGGCTTTATTTAGCTTTAAGATCGTTTTGCGCAGATCTATTGGCAACACAGGTTTTAACAGATAATCGTAAACCCCATATTGAATGGCATCAAACGCTTTTTCTTTGTGTTTTGTAGTGACAATAATTTTGGGAATTTCCTGAAAAAAGCGGTGCAGTTCGCTTATAAAAGTCAACGAAAGTTGACTTGAAGCATTTTTAGGATCTATTTCGAGAAAAACTAAATCGGGCTTATATTCTAAAACCAAATTCAAACCATCGTGAAAATTTGATGCCGACGCAATAAAAGATAAGTCTGAAAAACCTGCAGCGGTTGTTTTGGTTTTCAGAATACTTTCAGCATCATCATCAACAATAATATACGAAAATTTCCTCAAGTTTTGGTTTTGTTGATTTCGACCATAAGCAATTTCAATCAAAAACTAGATTCCTGATTGAATGTAATGGCGAAATTGGTTTTGGCTTTTTTCCCGAATTTAAAAATACGGATTTAAACATTTTAAGCCATTCATTGTTAACACATTACAACAAAATGTTGATACAAAATGATGAAATGCAAAAAACATCGATAAAATACGTGTTTTTTAAAATCAAAAATCCCAAACTCCTTTACGGAATTTGGGATCAATACTATAATTTGAAAAGATTACATTTTCATTAACCAGTTTTTCATCGAAACTTCATTTTCGATAATTCCTCTTAATTCAGTAATTTTTACGCGATCTTGTTTCATGGTATCTCTATGACGAATTGTTACCGTTTCGTCTTCTAGCGTTTGATGATCAACTGTGATACAGAAAGGAGTTCCTAAAGCATCTGCTCTTCTGTAACGACGTCCTACTGCATCTTTTTCATCATAAGCTACATTGAAATCCCATTTCAAATCTTCGATGATTTTTTTAGAAATTTCTGGTAAACCATCTTTTTTAACCAATGGTAAAACTGCTGCTTTAGTTGGTGCCAAAACTGCCGGTAATTTTAGAACCGTTCTTGTAGAACCGTCTTCTAATGTCTCTTCTTTTAATGAAGTGGCGAAAATAGCCAAAAACATACGATCTAAACCTACAGAAGTTTCTACTACATAAGGAACATAGTTTTCATTTAATTCAGGATCGAAATATTGTAATTTTCTTCCAGAATATTCTTCGTGCGCTTTCAAATCGAAATCTGTACGAGAGTGAATTCCTTCCAATTCTTTAAATCCGAATGGGAAATTAAATTCTATATCTGCTGCCGCGTTTGCGTAATGTGCTAATTTTTCGTGATCGTGAAAACGGTAATTCTCTTTTCCTAATCCTAAAGATAAGTGCCAGTTTAAACGTGTTTCTTTCCAATGGTGGTACCATTTCATTTCTTCGCCTGGACGAACAAAAAATTGCATTTCCATCTGTTCAAATTCACGCATACGGAAAATAAATTGTCTTGCCACAATCTCGTTTCTGAACGCTTTTCCTGTCTGAGCAATTCCAAAAGGAACTTTCATACGACCCGATTTCTGAACATTTAAAAAGTTAACGAAAATACCTTGCGCCGTTTCAGGACGTAAATATAAATCCATTGCAGATTCTGCAGAAGCTCCTAATTTAGTTCCGAACATTAAGTTAAATTGCTTTACGTCTGTCCAGTTTTTAGAACCAGTTTCAGGATCAGCAATTTCAAGTTCTTCAATTAATGCTTTCACATCCTGAAGATTATCAGTCATTCCTTTAGCAAGTCTTTCTAAAATTTCTTTCTTTTTTGAAAGATATTCTACAACACGTGCATTTGTTGTAATAAATTCTTCTTCATTAAAAGCATCACCAAAACGAGCTCTTGCTTTTTCGATTTCTTTTTGAGCTTTCTGATTGATCTTTTCAGCGTAATCTTCTACTAAAACGTCTGCTCTATATCTCTTTTTAGAATCTTTATTATCAATTAATGGATCATTAAATGCATCAACGTGGCCTGAAGCTTTCCAAGTTGTTGGATGCATCAATATTGCAGCATCAAGGCCGACAATATTTTCATTCATCTGAACCATTGATTTCCACCAATATTCACGGATATTCTTTTTTAATTCGACTCCATTTTGTGCATAATCGTAGACTGCACTTAATCCGTCGTAAACTTCGCTTGACGGAAAAATAAATCCGTACTCTTTTGCGTGCGAAACCACATTCTTAAATATATCTTCTTGTTTTGCCATAGTGATGCAAAAATATAAAAAGAACCTTTAAAAAAAAGAAAAATAATGAAGTTTGAAAGAATGATTTTGCTTTATTTGTAAATAAATTCGCTCTTTTTATGATTAATTACTTAATAAATCTGTTTTTCCCTAAAGTCTGCGACGGATGCCGCGGAATTTTACTTCAAAATGAAAATGTTTTCTGCACCGTTTGCCGTCACGAAATGCCTCTAACTCAATATCATTTAGATTCAAAAAATGAGGCCATGAAAAAGTTCTACGGTAAAATAGACATTCAATTTGCGTCGGCATTTTTGTATTTCAATAAAAAAGGAATGGTTCAGGAATTAATTCACAACCTCAAATACAAAGGACATGAAGAAATCGGAACTGCTTTAGGAAATTGGTATGCAGCAGATTTAAAAGAGGTTTTTTTTGAGACGCATTTTGATGTCGTTATTCCGGTTCCGCTTCACAAGAGAAAATTTAAGGAGCGAGGTTATAATCAAATTACCACATTCGGAAAAGCAATTGCGGACGGTTTTGATATTTCATTTAATGAAAAAATTTTACTTCGAAAAGTATATTCCAAAACACAATCTAAAAAGAATCTTTTAGGAAGATCTGAAAACATCGAGAATATCTTTGATGTTCAGTTTACCGAAATCGACCACAATAAACATTTCTTACTTGTTGATGATGTTCTCACTACAGGCGCGACAATCGAAGCTTGTTCCCGGGCTTTATTGAAAATTCCGGGTGCTAAAATAAGTACGATTTGTATCGCAATCGCGCATTAAAAATTAATTGACTATAATCTTTCTAACCGTTCTTTTTTCTCCGTCTGTAATGGTTACAAAATAAACTCCTGCCGGAACTCCGGGCAATTGAATGTCCTGAATAAAATATCCGGAACCCTGAAATATTTTGTTGTAAACATATTTTCCTAAAATATCGTGCACATATACTTTGATATCTTTAACCGAATCGCGGGCAAATTGAATGGTGAAATTTCCCTTGTTTGGATTTGGAAATAAAGCGAAATCTACATTTTCAAAATCTCCGGTGCCTAAAGTATAAGTCTTATTACAGATGTTTACAGACGCCGAATTTATAGTTCCCAACATCCCCACTACATTATCACGAACTCTAAAAGTCCAGTTTCCTTGTGGGTTTTCTCCATTAAAAGCACTTAAAGCGCTGGCAGGAATTACAATTTGAGTTGTTGTTGTACTACAGTTTAAATCTGTTCCGCTATCATCAAACTGAAGTGCAAGTGTCGAATTTGTGCTGGCACAGCTTTTATTAAACAAACTTACGATTGTTCCGCTCGGACTCACAATCTGCATTTCTAAATCAGAAAATCTTGCGTGAGTTACATTTACAGAAACATTTACATCTGAAACCGTTCCTGTTGAAGATGGAACTGTTACGCTTTTTGTTATAAAAGTAGAACTATTTCCTGTTGAATAACCACCTTCAAAATTATAGGTTGCACAGTTTGTCGAAACAGCATAACCAACTGCAAACGGAGTGCTATTTAACGCATAATATACATTATTGACCGGCTCAATTAAAAGCCTGCAATTTGTAGAAGGAGTAATTCCAGACGGAATTAAAACCGTTTCTGAACCGTCGTTTAAAGTATTTGAAGCCAAAATGGTAGAAAATGTCAAACCGCCATCTAGAGACAATTTGATATTCACATTTGAAGATCCAGGAAGTGTATTGGTATTATTTACATTCCACGTAATGGTTTGTGCAGAACCTCTTTGCCAAGAAATATTATCTGTATTTTGCGATGTTACAGCAAACGGACCTGCATTTGCATTGACGGTAACCACCATCGCATCGGTAAAGGTTTGAGCCAGACCAGTTCCTGCATTATCTCTTCCTGTTAAAGTAAAATTCATTGTTTTTGCGATTGAAGAAACAGATTCCCAAGTCGTTGTTAGTCTATTATTCAAAACCGAACTTAAAGCAGGCATATAACGAACCGGCGAAGTTGTTGGCGGAAATGACCTAAACATCGGTCCGTCTGGCTTTGTCGCATAAGCAATACTATTTGCGCCAAATGCAGTTACAGCACTATCAAACTGCTCCCAAGTATAGGTAATAGCATTTCCTTCTGGATCGGAGCCAGTTCCTGTTAAAACAAATGGCGTACTAATCGGAATCGTGTAATCTGCGCCAGCATTTATTACGGGAGGATTATTCGCAATTGCTGTTGTCACCGGACAAGTTTTACCGGCTAAATTATTCTGTATCTGAATAATACTTCCATAAGAGAAATAATCATCAGACGTATTTTGTATATCGTAATCTCTAGTCACGCCGGCATAAGCCATAATTGTTGTACCGCTTCCTGGCTCGTATTGCGTTCCCGATCCTTCACCAGCATAAGAAAAAGTATGAGACCCTCCAAGTTGATGTCCCATTTCATGAGCAACAAAATCAATATCAAAAGTATCACCCTGAGGTCTGTTATTTGATGGTGAGGTATAAGCGCCCCCTTTTCCTAGAGGAACACTCGTTGTTGGATTAACACACACACACCCAATACATCCTGCGTTACCGCCTCCGCCAGAAGCTCCAAAGAGATGGCCAATATCATAATTTGCGTTTCCAATTACGTTGGTCAATGTGGTCTGAACTTCCTGTCCCCACGTTCCTCCCGGATCTGCCGTTCCTGCAGAAGCATTAGAATAAGGGTCTGTTGAGGCATCGGTATAAATTACAGCGTCGTTATTGGCAATTAAAACCACTTTTACAGAAAGATCTCTGTCAAAAACTCCATTTACTCGGGTTAATGTAGCGCTCATTCCAGCAAGTGCTCCGGCTTTTGTTCCTCCAAAAAAAGCGGTGTATTCTCCGGTGCACGATAATGCCAGACGAAATGTCTTGAATTGCTTCGTACTTGAAGCCGTTTTTGCAGTTGCAGAAGATTTACTTTGGGTAACTAAATCAGTTGTTTTACAATCTAGACGCATTTTAGAATCTGCATTGTCTTCGGTTTTAAACAAAACATATTCCGATTTATCGTCTGGATTCTGTTCTATATATTCTGTTGGCTTGGCTACTCTTAAAACCATAGTCTGCATTCCGATCGGTGCTACGCTAAAATGTATTTTGGCACTTTTGTCGTCTATTCCGATTCCTTCGTAAGCTCTGATTTCGGGATATTTTGCTTGTAATTCGGGCTCAAAATTAGAAGATTCCCAAACCGAAAAACGCTCTAAACTTCCATCAGCATTCGGAATTGTTATTTCTGTACTATTACTTTTTGACGTTTTATTTGTTACAGCAACTAGTTTTGAACTAAGAAGATCTGCATTTAATCTATAGTATAATTTATTTGAATCTGAAGCACTTACCTTTCGCGAAATCGAAGAAGAAGAATTTACTTTTTGCCACAAAATATTATTTTGAGCATGAACGCCTGCACCACAAAAAATAAAAAATAAAAAAAGTAATTGTTTTTTCATATTCGATTGGGATATAATATCAAAATTAATTCAATTAATTTGAAATAAGACAAGATATAAGACAATTAACGCTTTTTAACCGACGAGTTGCCCTGTTTTCGCAAAAAGAAATTAGAAGATTAGTTAAAATTCGATTTAGCCTGTACTAAATTTAAGAGAGAATAGTATAAATTTGCACCATCTTAAATAATTTGTTTTGAAGCTCTTTCATTCTATAAACGATTTTCAGTCGACCAAGAAAACTATTTTAACTCTTGGTACTTTTGACGGCGTGCATATTGGTCACAAAAAAATTCTGGAAAGAATTACCCAAAATACGGAAAACGGAAAATATGAAAGTCTCGTTCTTACCTTTTTTCCGCATCCGCGAATGGTTCTTCAGGAAAAATCGGAAATCAGATTATTGAATACCATCAACGAAAAAACCAAATTGCTAGAAGCGTCAGGAATTGAAAATCTGGTTGTTCATCCATTTAACGAAAGTTTTTCAAGATTGACTGCAGAAGAATTTGTTGACACTATTTTGGTGGATAAATTTCAAATTCAAAAAATTATTATTGGTCATGATCATCGTTTTGGTCGCAATAGAACGGCAAATATCGATGATTTAATTGCTTTCGGGATTGAATATGGTTTTGAAGTGGAACAAATTTCAGCGCAGGAAATTCAGGATGTTTCTGTAAGTTCGACCAAAATCAGAAAAGCTTTGAATGAAGGCGATATGGAGTTGGCCAACAAATATCTGGATTATGATTATTTTCTAAACGGGACGATTGTAAAAGGCAAACAATTGGGCAGAACAATTGGTTTTCCTACTGCAAATATTCACATTGAAGAAGATTATAAACTGATTCCAAAAATTGGTGTTTATGTTGTAAAAGCAATTGTAAACCAAGAAATTGTTTTTGGCATGATGAATATTGGTTTCAACCCAACTGTAAATGGTGACAAACAAACCATCGAAGTCCACCTTTTTGATTTTGATAAAGATATTTACGACCAAAATATTGAAGTTTCGCTGTTGCATTATATTCGCGAAGAGCAAAAATTCAGCTCTGTCGACGCGTTAAAAGAACAATTAAATCAGGACAAAACTGTTGCTTTAGATTTTGTAAATCTTTTATAGAAAACTGCTCTACAGTTTTTGGCTGTTTTTAAATCATCGTAGTTATTTTTTTAGTAAATTTGATAGCGCACTGTTTTTCAAACAATTACTATTAACTTCTTTAAAAATAACCACTATGAAACTACCTAAAGAAATTACCAATGGTTTTTTGATTTTTCTCGGAATTGGCATTTATTTTTTATTGATGAATGTACTAGGTTTAGCAGATTTGTTTTATTTGAGAACGCTCAACGTTTTCTTTATATTCTACGGAGTTAACCGGACAATGCAGATGAATCTTCATGAAGGAGAAACCAATTTTGTAACCAATGCCGTTTCTGCAATGACTACTTCTGTAGTTGGCGTATCGATGAGCGTATTTGGATTATTGGTTTACAGTTATGCCCGAGGCGGAGACGCGTATGTTAGAACACTCTCTGAAACGTTTATGTTTGGAGGAAATCCATCGGTGCCAACTTATTGTATTTGTTTACTGTTTGAAGGACTTGCTTCTTCTGTCATTGTCACTTTAATGATGATGCTGTATTGGAACAATAAATATGCTGCAGATTGATTTTTAATATTTCTCAGGTTAAATTGTTTTAAATTCGATTACATCAAAATTTTAGTTAAAAGAGCTCATTAATCTCGATAAATATTTTTAAATTGCTTGTAGCTCAGAGCTATAAGCAATTTTTTTATTCAGCAAAATGAAATTAAAACAAATAGAAAGGGTAAAAAAAATCTCAAAATCAGATTTTATTTCCCAATATGTAAAAAAACAAATTCCAGTTGTTATTGAAGAACTGACCGAAGACTGGCCAGCTTACAACAAATGGAAACTATCTTATATGAGAGAAATTGCAGGTGATGCAGTCGTACCTTTATATGATGATCGTCCTGTTAATCACGAAGATGGGTTTAACGAAGCTCATACTAAAATGAAAATGAGTGATTATATCGATCTATTAGAAGAAAAGCCTACAAATTACCGCATATTCCTTTATAATTTAATGAAAGAAGTTCCGTCTTTAAAACAAGACTTTTTATGGCCAGACATTGGTTTAAGACTAGTAAAACAATTACCAATGTTATTTTTTGGAGGCGAAAATTCCAGAGTATTTATGCATTATGATATTGATTATTCTAACATTCTTCATTTTCATTTTCACGGAGAAAAGCAATGTATGCTTTTTGCACCTGATCAGTCAAAATATATGTATAAAATTCCGCATGCCTTAATTTCAAGAGAAGACATTGATTTTGACAATCCGGATTATGAAAAATTTCCTGCGTTGAAAAATGCTGAAGGATATATCACAAATCTAAAGCACGGAGAAATGTTGTATATGCCTGAAGGATATTGGCATTATATGAAATATTTAACGCCTGGATTTTCTATGAGTCTGAGATCTTTTCCAAAAAATATTGCCAATTTATCAAAGGCAGCTTATAATGTTTTCATTATGCGCCATTTCGATATTATGATGCGAAAAATTCAAGGTCAAAAATGGATTGATTATAAGAATGAAAAAGCTATAAAAAATACACATCAAAATCTACAGCGTACATTTTAGCTATAAAAAAGTCGGTTGAGTTTTATTTCCCTCAACCGATTTTTCTTCTTCATTTAAATTAGAAAACTATCTTTTTGGTTACTGTGTATCCGTTGTCTAATGTAATTTTAACTAGAAGAACCTGATACGCTGGTTGTAAATTTGTAATTAATAATTCTTTGTTTTTAATGTCTTCTTTATGATACAATAGTTTACCCCCAACATCATAAATAGTAGTTTCTTTGAGATTTTCAGTATCTGAAATCGCTTGCAATCTGATATTTTTATTTTGAACAGAAACAAGAACGTTTTTATCAAGACTGGTGAAAGAATTGGTATCTAAAGTTTCACTTGCGTAACGTAATACAAAACGTTCGCGGAAAACACCAATTGCAGTTGTAAAGGTGTAGCCTCCATTTCTAAGATCATGTATTGTATTAGTCACCTTATCTTGTAAATAAATTGCATGAGAACTTAAATTACCATCTGCATGATCAATAGCAATAGTAAAATCGCCGGCAATTGCAGATCTGTATCCTAACGGAACTATATCTGAAGCTAAAAATGGCAGTGAACGTCCTTGAATTATTAATTTTTTATTTTCGTTGATGCTATAAAAATCCAGATATGGGTTCGAATCCAAACTTGTAGCATCATAATTATCATCCCAGAAGTTTGTTGCTCCTTCTATGTATCCAACCAATAATTGTTTGTATGCTCCTTGGGTATTTGTCATATTCAACCATACTCGATGTCTTTCAAGTTCGTCAATTGCAGATTTAAAAAATTGACCATTGTGACCGGGCACTCTCATCGAGTTAGTATAAATTGCTTTTTGCCCTGTTTTAGATACCGCTACAAAACCCTGCCCAGCTGCAATATATCCCATTGGAGGATTTTGATTTCCCGGTGAAGTTGCCCCAGTACCGCTCATACTTCCAACAGTTGTGATTCCGGAAAGGTTATAAATCGCAAAATCGGTGCCACTATAATAGTAACTCGTATCTCCCGGGACACTTTGAGAAGGAAGCGAATTGTGTGTCCAAAAATATAACGTCCCATAATAATTGGCTTGATTGTCATGAATAAACTGATCTGCATAAATAGCTGATGGATAAGGATTTCCTAATAAATTTGATCTCCCCGCTACAGCTGGCGGCCCTAAAATTGTTCCGTTGTTAGGCACTCCTACAAATTCTCCTCCATAAACTTGAGGTATTGAAGTATCATAAGATTGAGGAGCCCGAATACTATATCCATTTCCTTTTACCATTTCTTCTGTTCCATTTAAAACAGTTATCCAGCTAAGCATTGGATCAAATTTAAAATATTTGTCCAATAACGTATTTGGAGAAAAGTCATGCATGGTAAAAGCAGGCACTCGCGTAACTGGAGAAGACCAATAAGTCAAATCTAAACGACGAATTGGCGTAGAATTTCTTCTATACTTAATATTTCCAGTATTTACGACATCTGAAACCTGAACTAAACTTGAATTATTTTCAAAAATAAAAACACCATTCCCTAATACTTTTACCTCATTGGTGACGGTTAACGTATTTGTACCTTGCACAGTTAGAGAACCATTATTTTCAATCGTTAATTTGTTTGCGTAAAAGCTTCCATTACTTCCTGAAATAATTGGACTTATAGTCATCGCCGGAATATCAACACAATCAGATGCTAGCGGAACGCCTGAAGGAGTCCAGTTAGCAGGAGTTTCCCAGTTTGCACTTACACTTCCATTCCACGATTTAACAACTAATTGATTTACCGTAACAGGTACAGATGGAGACGTACAAAGTGACGTAGTATTTCTCACTGAAACATTATATCCTCCTGCTGACAAACCTGTAAAAACTCCAGTGGTATTAGTAAAAGTTGAACCGTCAATACTATAAGCGAAACCCGTTCCTGCGGCAGGAGAAGTTACTGTGATAACTCCGGTATTGTCCATGCAACTTGGCTGTTGCGTCGCAGATGCCGTTGGCGCAATTGGTCTCGTCTGCACAACTAAAGAAATTGAATGTGTACTAAAACAGCCATTTGCTGATGTAACTGTAAGTGTTCCAGGATAAGTTGCTGCAGAAGTATTTGCGGGAACATTAATGTTATTTATAGTGCCACTTCCGGAACCAAAAGCAAATGAAGTTGTTCCTTGGTCAGTTAATGTTGCCCAATCTATCGAATAACTTATTGGTGAATTTGTTGTAGCACTATAAGACAATGATGCCATTTGTGTTCCTGTACTTTGACATACGCTTAAATTTCCTGAAGTTGTAATCGTAGGAACCGGATTTACTGTAATAGTAAAAGTGTTGCCCGCAGAAGAACAATTAGCATTTTTCACTACAAGTGTTCCTGTATAAGTCGCCGGCAATGTACCCGCCGGAACCGGTATAGTAATTGAACTGCCCGTCAACGTTGCATTAGTAACTGCAACAAAACTATTCGTTGAGTTTCCGGCAGACCACGTTACACTATAAGTACTTGGTGAATTTTGTGCCGCACTGTAATTTAATGTTGCGTTTTGCGCTGCCGAATTAAAACAAACTGCGCCATTACTAAGAGTTACTGCTGGTAATGCGTTTACAATAACATTAAAATTAGTGGAAGTCGACAAGCATTCACCCGCATTTTTCACTGTAATCGTACCAACATAGGTTCCGGCAGCCGTTCCTGCTGGTATAGCAATAGAAATTGAACTAGCAGGTAAAGACGCATTCGTAACTGGAACAAAAGAATTTGTTGGAATAGAATTCCAGGTAATACTATATGTTGTTGGCGAATTAGTAGGTGCACTATAATTTAATGTAGTGTTTTGAGGACTCGTACTATAACAAACCGAAGCTACTGCACCTAGAGTAATTGATGGAGGTGCAGTACTAACACCAATAGTAACGGAATTACTTGGTCCGGTAATTACGCTAGTACAATCCTGAGAAGCTATATTTGTAACTGTAATTGCGCTGTTCCCTGCGGTATTAAATCCAACGGCAGTAAAAGTACCTTTTCCACTTCCATCGCTAATAGTCATAGTTGCTGTAAGAGAAGCTCCAGAAGAAGGAAGACTTCTAGTGTAGGTAACGATATAACTTCCGTTAGGTAAAGTTGTGGGTGTGCCTGTCAATTCTACTAAAGAAGTAGTTCCAATTGTTGTACACACATTTGCAGCTTTTATTGAAGTAAAACTAAAGGTTTTGCAAGTATATGAAAGAATCATTTTACCAGCTGCTCCAGCTCCTCCATTCACCGATCCAAGCGCACTAATTCCGCCGCCGCCGCCGCCGCCATACGTTAATCCACCATTTCCATTAGCTGTTGTCAATGCTAGTGAAAAAATTGCAGCTCCACCAGCACCTCCTCCACCAGCGGTATTACCTGCAGCGCCTCCAGCTCCGCTTGAAAGACCCACGCCAGCTACAAAAGTCGATCCTGCTGAACCACTTAAACCTGCGGTTGATGTTGCATCTCCGACTACTAAAGGAGTTGATAATCCTCCACCCTGTCCACCATTAGGTGGATTTCCGTTACCACCTACACCTCCGCGACCTCCCGGTGCATAAAAAGAAGTTTCAAATCCCGTAATATATGATGGATTACCATTGGCACCATCCCCAGTTCCGATTGCCGTTGCTCCTCCGACATTAACATTTAACGTTTGAGGCACCATAACATTAATTATTGCTTTAGCATAGGCGCCTCCGCCACCGCCACCGCCACTTCGACCCGTTACAAATCCACTGGCGCCACCTCCTGCTCCTCCTGCTCCCCATCCTTCTACAGTGATATTGGTAATTCCAGCAGGAACAATTAGTGTATTATTTGCTGTAAATGTATGTGAGATATTCTGCGCTACTAAAGAATTACATAAAAGTGAGAAAATCAAGATCTGAAAGAACCTAAGTTGGACAATATTAATTTTTCGCTTTTGAATATTTCGTTCTAAAAACAAAAACCTTTGAGGATTCAGCAGTGTAACTAATCTTCTTTTCATCTTGTGGTATTTTTATAATTGAAAAAATAAATTCAATACAAAAATCAATTGCAAATCAGGAAACTTAAAAAACCAAGTATTAATAGGGGGAAATTTAATTGGTCAATTTATTATTCATAACTAGTTCTACTATTATGAATATTGTCATTTTGCAATCAACTTTAGGCAGATAAAAACTATTTGTTTCTTAATAAAAAAGTATAATAAGAATGGCGAATAAAGGGTATATTAATCGACTTAATATGCTTTTAGTCGATTAAAACGGGACACAAGGTACGATTTTATTTACATTGTAAGTTAAATTGTAGTATTAAACTTTAATATTTAACATCTTAAAATTAGTTTTCACAAAAAATAAGAAAAAACTGTTAATTTGTAAAATAAATATTTTAAATAATTGAATTTCAAATACTTAAATTAAAAACAAAAGCCTTTTATACTAATTACAAAAGGATTCAATTTTTAAGTGGATATCTTATTAAAACATTATTTTCTTGGATTCTACTTTTCCGTTTTCCAAAAGAACTTTGACAAATAAGATCTGGTGTGCAAACAATTTTTGTATTGTTATTTTCCTCTCTTCAATACTATCTTTACAGTACAATTTCTGACCTGAAATATTATATACCATAACTTCTTTCAGATTAACATTCACAGATTCAACGGAGATAATATGATTATAGACCGATATCAAGACTTCCTCTGAGATTTCCTTAATATCCTTTATTTTTAAAGTTTTATCATTAAAAATAATTACAAAGCGATTATTAAAATTTCCTATTTCAGATTCAAATTCATATGCTTTTTCACTGAGATTATGAATTTTATTTAAAGACTTGTCAACTAAAAAAATTTCTTTTTCATTAAAAAATCTATCCTGATGATCTATTTCTATATGGAATACCCCTTTATTTGAAGTTTTATATCCTAAAACAATAGAATCATTCTTCAGAAATGGCAAACTTCTTCCTTGAATTATAAGTTTTTTATTTTCTATTGAACTGTAGAAATCCAGCACCAGATTTGAAGATAAAGATTCTGCATCATAACTTAAATCCAAAGCATTTGATGCGCCATCGATATAACCTATAAGAATTTGTTTAGATATGTTTGTTTGAGATTTAAGATTTAACCAAAAACGATATTTCTCTATTTCGCTGTTAATTTTAGCATCTTTAGCCGGTTTAAAAAAAGAACTATTACTGCCTAAAATTCTCATCTCGTCATTAAATTCCATAGGACCAATTTCATTTGATTTCAAAAAAAATCCCTGACCTGATGCGATTGTGCCATCAGGTATTCCATTACTAACACCTGATCCCAATGCTGCTCCAGTCCCCACACCTCCCAAAAGATTGTAAACTGCAAAATCGTCCTTAGTGTATTCGTAATTTGTAAGAGGTGTATTATGCGTCCAAAAATATATTCCTCCCTTTATTTTTTTCAAATTGCTCTTTAAAAAAGCATCTGCGCTAATAGCAGACGGATAAGGATTACCAACCAAATAACACCGATTGGCTACCGAAATATCTGCGTAAAACTTTCCATTATTTGGAACTCCTTTAAAAACTCCCTCAAATACAGCTCTATCTGTTATTGAAAAATTTTGCGGAGCTCTAATACTATAACCCTGACCTGGAGCCATTTTCATTGTACCTCCCAAATCTGAAATCCATCCAGAATTTGGATCATACCAAAAATATTTATCCAATAATGTGTCTGGTGAAAAATCACTCATTTTTTGATTGTCAACAGGAGAAGACCAATACGTCAGATCGTATCTTACTAGAGGGCTTGTTCTTCTTTTTAAATGAATAATTCCTGTATTAATAATTTCATTATCATTTTGATAGAGGCTCGCATCATTTTCAAGGACCAAAGTGCCAAGTCCGGTATATGCAAACTCCACAGAAAGTGTGTTTTTCTCTAATAATGTAACAGTTTTATTCTCGTCAATATCACATCCACAAACGGATGCTGTGGTTAGATTTGGATAATCTTCTTTAAAAAACACGTCTTTTCCTGAAGAAGGAAAACCATTTGACCATGAGATTCCGTTCCAGATTGTTTTATCTACACAAAGTTTTAAACGAGCTATTCGATGTTTCGAAATTCCTGATACAGTATTAAAAATTCCTCCGATAACTAATTTATAATCTTCGGTAAAACTCATTGTAGAAAGTGTATTGTTTAAAGGTGCTGAAAAAGAATTATCGAAAGCACCTGACGGCATTAATCGAATTAATCTTGATGCTGGAATATTATTAAAAGTACCTGAAAATGAGCCGCCAACGAGAATTCTTCCGTCTGGCTGTAACAAAATAGCGCGAACATCGATTTTACTAAAACCAGTGCCAGAATCAAAAGAAGTATCAAGGCTTCCGTTGGCATTTAAACGAAGAATCCTCTTTTGCGAAACTCCGTCAAAAGTTAAAAATGTGCCTCCAACCAAAATTTTTTGATCAGGTTGCAGAGCTATTGCAAAAACATATTTATCAAAACCATTTTTAATTTTAAAACTAGAATCAATTGTTCCATCAGGATTTAGCCGAACTAAACCAGCAAATGGTAATCCGTTAAAATTTTTAAAATGACCTCCAATCAAAATTTTTCCATCGGGCTGTAGTACTATAGTTTCAACAGTATTGTCTGCGCCTGAACCGACATCGAAACTTGGATCTTTTGAACCGTTTGGCAATAATCTAACGATTCTATTTGTATTTGCTGATCCATTATATTTTATAAATGCTCCCCCGACAATTATTTTTTGATCGGATTGAAGCGCTAAGGAATAAACTTGTGCATTAAATCCCTCTCCGGTATTGAACGAATTATCTAATGCTCCGTTTTCTAAAATCCTTACTATTCGATTGTTTAAAACATCATTATATTTTGTGAAATTGCCTCCAAGAATTATTTTATGATCAGGTTGTAGAATGGTTGTTTTTACAAGATTATTTGCTCCTGAATTATCCGGATTAAAAGAAATATCATTTGAACCGTTTTCTAAAAGACGAACAATTTTTGAAACCGAAGATCCATTAAACTTTTTAAAATTTCCTCCAACAATAAGTTTCTTATTGGGAAGTGGCAAAATAGTCAAAACAGAATTGTCGAATCCGACTTCAGAAGGTAAATATGCAAAATCTACCTCACCTTGACTAGAAATTTTAACCAATTTACCTTGATTTTGTCCATCAAAAATAGAAAAAGAACCTCCTATAAACCATGAATCATCTTGATCAGATTCGATCGCAAAAACTGAAGCTGACGACGGACCTGTTCCAATATCAAAATCTGTTTTTAGCGTTCCGTCAGAATTTAGAAAAACTAAACGGGTAACTGCCAAATTATTATAAAAGCCTGTAAAAGAACCTCCAACCATTATATCGCCATTCCCATTTATTTTAATTATTTCAACTGCATCTTTACTCAAACCAGATCCGGTTGCAAAGGTTGGGTCTACGGTTCCATCTTCATTTAAGCGAATAATTCTGTTTGCCTCAATCGAGTTATAATTCGTAAAATTGCCGCCTAAAATCATCTTTCCATCTGGCTGTAAAGCAATCGCATTCACATCATCATTAAAACCGGTTCCGCTAATAAAACTAGAATCAAAACTTCCATTAGTATTCAAACGAATAATTCTGTTTGCTGGTGTGCCATTAAACGTTGTAAAATTTCCGGTAAGAATTATTTTTTGGTTTGGTAAAATTTTTACGTGTGTTACACTTAAAGCAGAACCTGCATTAGTTAAAAATGATGTGTCTAATGTACCATTTGGCAATAAACGCGCGACACGATTTACTGTAGCAGAATTGTATTTTGTAAAACTTCCGGAAATAATAATTTTTCCATCTGATTGAGAATCGATATCATAAACAATTCCAGTTGTTGCTCCTATAGTTGTATTGAAACTTGCATCATAAGATCCATCAGAATTTAATCGAACTATCCTTCCTGCAGGATTTCCATTAAACATTGTAAAACTTCCTCCGATAATAATTTTTCCGTCTGCCTGAAGAAAAGAGCAATAAATTTTACCATTGAATCCCGTTCCCGTTCTAAAACTATCATCTATTGTTCCATCTGGATTTAATCTAGTCAAGTAATCTCCTCCGACTATAAGGTTTCCATCTTGTTGAATAAGAAGCGTTCGTACAGTGCTAGTAAATCCGTCAATATATTGACCATCATCAATAACATTAAAGGAATTATCCAATTTACCTTGCTGTGCAAAAAGTAGTATTTGTGTAGGCAGAATAAACCAAATCAAAAAATAAAGTAAATTTTTAATCAAAACAATTCATTTAAAGTTAATCTTGTAAGAATTAAGCTAAAATTATAAAGTATCAGAAAATACTACAATACCTAGATTTAGGGATATTTGAAAATAAAAAAAGCCCATTCTATCTAAGAATGGGCTTTTAGAAAATTTTATTTTGCTATTACAAATTAGAGAAAATAACTTTTTTATTAAATGAATATCCATTTTCTAAAGTTACTTTTACCAATAAAACCTGATCACTAGAATTTAAGTTCGAAATCACTAATTCTGATGAATCAATTTTATTTTTTGTATATAATAATTGTGCTCCGATATTGTAAACACTTACATCTTTAATTAGTTCTTTTGAAGAATTAACTTTCACAACCTTATTTTTTACTGACACTAAAATGCTATTTTCAAGATTTTCAAAATCTTCATTTCTTAATGTTTTAGAAGTATAACGAAGATTGAAGCGATTAGTAAAAGTTCCGATTTCCGTAGTAAACTTATAATTTTCTGTACGCAAATTTATTATTTTGCCTCTTGTCAAATCTTCTAAATAGACTTCTTGATTAGTAAACAATCCGTCTGCATTTTCGATTGAAATAGTAAATTCTCCAGCAATTGTAGATTTATATCCTAGAGGAATTACATCTGTATTTACAAACGGAAGTGCCCGTCCTTGAATCGTAAGCTTTTTAGATTCACTTATACTGTAAAAATCAATATACGTATTAGAAGACATTGTAACAGCATCATAATCATTATCGATACTATTTGTTGCTCCTTCAATATAACCAACCAGCATTTGCTTATAAACTCCTTCAGTATTGGCCAAACTCAACCATACGCGATTTCTTTCAAGGTTATCTGCATTGGCATTTTTGTAAAACTGTGAATTATGGGCAGATCGGCGCATTGAATTATTATAATGAACAGTTGTTGTTGGCGCTTTTGCCAAAAATCCTTGTCCTGCTGCTATAAATCCTTCAAAGTATTGCCCATTAAGAGTTGCACCTCCAGCAGGCCCAGAAAGATTGTAGGCCGCAAAATCTGCACTTCCATAATAATAACTTGTATCACCAGGCTTACTTTGAGTAGGAAGTGAATTATGTGTCCAAAAATATAGCGTACCTATGCCCGGATTACCAAGAATGAAAGCATTTGCACTCATTGCTGAAGGGTACGGATTACCGACTAAATTAAATTTTCCAGACACAGCTGTTATATCTATGTTTCCGTTATTTGGAACACCCACAAATTCACCTGTAAAATCTGCAGCGACATCAGTATTAAAAGGTTGCGGAGCCCGTATACTATATCCTATGCCTTTTTTCATAGGCAATGTTCCATTAAGATCCGTTATCCAACCTAAAGTAGTATCATAAGTAAAATATTTATCCAATAAAGTATCTGGAGATAAATCATGCATTGTAAAATTACCAACCGCTTTTGTAAGTGGATTTGACCAATAAGTTAAATCATAACGTCTTACCGTTATTTTTCTTCTGTATCTAATCTCCCCAGTATTCGCAACATCTGCTATTTGTTGCAAGCTCGATTCACTTTCAAATGTCAATTGCCCATTTGTTGTAACAGCATTTGTAATTACTAAAGTGACTTCTTTTGGAATTGTAACATTTATACCTGCATCTATCGTTAAAGAGCAACCATTTACAATCGGTGTAGTAGACGGAAAAGGCGTACCTGTGTTAGAAGCAATAATTATTCTTTTTGTACTATCCGGAATTCCTTGCGACCATCCTGATCCTGTCCAAGTCGTTGATGAATTATCACTTATCGTTTGTGATGGGGTGGCTGCCGAAGCACAAGTTGTAGGGGTTATAACTGTAAAAGTATAATTTCCAACGGCAAGACCAGTTATTTGACGAGACGTTCCCGTACCAGTTATGGTAGAAGTTGCTGACCCTGGACCTGTTTGATTTATTGTCCAACCAGACGCAGTTAAATTTCCTAATGTCACTGTTCCTAATGCCTCACAATCTGAGTTTGTTTTATCTAATATCGTTGGAGTTGCTTGTATTTGTTTTACTGTAATTACAGCATTTCCTGTCATATCCGCTGTAGATGCACTACAATTTGCATCTGATAAAGCTGTTATAGCATACGTACTATTTGTTGTTGGGCTAACATCAACTATGTAAGGATTCGAACTTGTTGAAAATGAACCTGTTGTTGATCCATCTGTATACGTTATATTCCATGGTGCTGTACCTGTAAAAGTTACAGAAATTGTAGCATTTTCGCCATTGCAAATTGTTTTTGTACCACTAACAACGGAAGTTGGTTTTGGATTAACAATGACAGATATTGCTTTTGCAAAACTTACACAAGTACCGCTTTTTACTGTAAATGTTGCTGTATAAGTTGCTGCAATTACATTAGCTGGTACATTGATCGCATTTGTAATTGTTCCAGTTGTAGGTGTAAAACTAAAAGGTACATCTGTTTTATTGGCAAAACCTGCAGAAATTGCTGCTGGACTCCACACAATACTATAACTTGTAGGTGAACCACCCCTAGCAGAATAACTTATAGGCAAATTTGTTAAAGTATTTGAGCGGCAAGTAGCAGAATTAATTGTAGAAGGAGTTAATGTTATTGAAGTTAAATTACTTACTGTTGCTGAAGCACAACTTGAATCACCGCAAGAATTCCTATACCTTACATAATAAGTTGTATCAGCAGTTGGATACACTGTTATACTTACACCTGTACCGATTACAGTCCCTCCGCAAGATCCAGTTGTCCACTCGGCATATCCTCCTGGACCACCAGTTGCGCCACCAATAGCTGTTAATGTTCTAGAACCACCTGCACAAACTGTGCCCGCTCCACTAACACTGGTTGGAGCTGTTGGTGGAACTTTTACAACTTGAACAATAACAATTGTAGCGTCAGAATAAACTCCCGAAGTTACGGTTCTTCTATACCATGTAGTAGTAGTTGTTCCTGATGCAACAGTATAATCTTCAGCATCATTAACTCCTGGAGCAGGTCCATAACCTGTACTATGTCCAGATGTACTAACCTCCCAATAAAAGTTGTATGTTCCATTTCCACCTGTAGGCTTAGATCCATCAATAAAAAGTGCTGGAACTGGGGAAGTCGTACAAAATGGTTCAGAATATGTGGCTACAACATTATATGATTTTACCACTCCATAACAAGGATCTCCGAAAGTATCATTAAAAGTTCCAGATGCAGGAATTGTTGCTGTAGTGTTACCCAATAACCCTGTAGTTACCGTTCTGCTATTAAATGCATGACAAGATCCTATTGTGAAGTTTGGAGCAGTCCCTCCAGGGCTACCATAACTCGCAAATTTCACATTATTAAATATTGTTCCAGAGGGAGCGGTAAGTGTAACTGATCCTGCAATGGTATTTGTTGGAGGATTGGCATACTCACCAGATGAGCCAAAAACCTGACCCGAATTACCATTAGAATATGTAGCGTAATTATTATCAATTGGAGGATCAGATGTTACTGATCCGGTTACTCGAATTCTCCCTGAATTTGAAAAATAAGTATTGGTTGTATTTGTTGCTACTGGATTAGAAGCTGTACTGCCCCATGTTGAAGTCAATGGTCCAGCACCTCCTAAGGTAAGCATAGCTGTCGTATGTTCAAGATTACTTGGCAAGTCTGCAGAAGCGGTATCTGTAAAGGACCAAAGATTAGTAACATTTGTTGTGCTTGCTACCGTTTTAGCTCCAGATCCAGAAAATATTAAATTATAAAATGTAAGTGAACTTGGTCCTAAATTTTGTGCTCCAGATCTATTAAAATCAAATGTACTTGTACCTGCATTAAAAGTTCCGCTATTACCCGTTACATTTCCACCAATCTTTAAATTACTTGAACCACCATTTAATGTTCCCCCAGACCTTACCCAATTACCCGAAAATGTGTGAACCAAATTAGAACTTAAGCTTAATGTACCACTGGTCATTGTTAGTCCACCACCATTTACATTTCCTGTAAGAGTAGCTACTGTTCCTCCTGTTTTATTAATATTAACTATTCCTGTAGTTGTAAAACCTGCAATATTTTGCGTATTTCCCCCACTAATGTTGACACCACCTGTAGTTCCCGTAATAGCTCCAGATCCATTATTAATTAGATTTCCATTTAAAGTCAAGGCAAATGTTGACATGTTTAAACTAGTATTATTATTTAAAGTCAATGTCGCGTTAGTTGTTGTAGCAGCACTTAACGTCTTAACACCTGATCCTGAGACAATCAAGTTACTATATGTGGTTCCTTTAATGACTTGTGTAACACCGTTATAGTTAACAGTATTTCCAGCAACAGTTGCTGTTAAAGTCGTAATATTTGTATTAGCATCTGTAATTTGTAATACACTGGTTGCTGTCGCATTATTAAAATTTGCGATAGTTCCTGAGTCTGCTAAATTTACTGTCCCTCCAGCATTATTCGTAATTCCTGTAATGTTACCAGTACCGCCCAAATTTAATGTTCCAGTATTTATAAAGTTTGCCAGTACTGTTGAAACTGCCCCAGTACCTCCTATATTAGTTGTTCCTCCATTATTAAAATTTGTAATGGAAGAAGTTCCGCCAATGGTTAACGTAGAACCCGAAATATTGGTAACCGTTCCTGATCCTGTTAAAGTTGTTGGAATAGTTAAAACACCATTATTACTTAAGGTTACCACAGTAACAGTAATACTATTAATATTTATATTTCCATAAATTGCTTGAGCATTTGTATTAAATGTTTGTACACCTGTACCAGATGTAAAATTACCATTGTTTGAAATTCCTCCTCTATAAAACACTGGGCTATTTCCCGAATTGTTCCACGCTCCCCCTGAATTCACAGTTACTGTTCCGATAAACGTCCTTGCATTAGTTCCTCCCGCAGTATGATTTAATGTTCCTGAAATCGATGTTGTACCATTGACTGTAAATGTATTATTTGGAATATTTAATGTAGACGTAGATGCAATAGTTAAATTGCTACAAATTGCTGTTCCACTAACATTCACCGTAAATCCGGCTGGAATTAATACATTATCAGTTCCTGTCGGTACTCCTGAGGGTGTCCAGTTAGCGGTTGTATTCCAATCGTTATTTGAAGAACCGTCAAACGTTTTCTGTCCAAAAGTGGTGAATTGTAAAAAAATAAAGAATAAAAACGAGTAAAGTAATTTTCTCATCATATAAGTGTGGTATTTATTTTAAATTTGTTTTTGGTTGCTGAAAAGCAAAAAGGGCAATGTTTATTTGGATTGAGTTTGCACTCTAATTTTCAATAGGATTAAATGTTAAAATTCTGACATTAAGAACATTTCAAAAATGTTGAATTCTGGTACAAAAATATTCAAATTAGCCTAATACACAAGGTTATAATTTATTTCTTTTAATAATATATTAACAATTTTTAGAATTGAATTATAACATATTGACAGATTTGATCTTTAATCGTTAAAATGCAAGAAATAACCGATGAACGACATTTTTACACTCAAACAAGCTTTACAAAAACTTGAACATTTTTGTGCATATCAGGAACGTTGTCATGAAGAAGTCGTTTCCAAATTACACAGTTTAAAAATGACTTCTGATGAAATTGACACTATCATTGTTCAGCTTATTGAAGGTAATTTTTTGAACGAAACCCGTTTCGCCTGCAGTTTTGCTCGCGGCAAGCACCGCATTAAACACTGGGGAAAAATCAGAATTACAAACGAACTTAAGGCAAGACACATTTCATCGACAAATATTACTTTGGCATTAAAGGAAATTTCTTCGGAAGAATATTTTGAAACTTTTGAAAATCTTGCAGAAAGATGTTGGAATAATTTGTCTGAAACCAATTCACTGAAAAAACGTAAGAAATTTTGTGACTATATGCTGCGACGAGGTTACGAAAGTAATTTGGTTTATGAAAAAGTTAAAGAAATGGAATTAAATTAATTCTAACTCTTATTGAAAATACAATTCCATAATTATTTCAAAATCACAACACATGCTTTTAAGAATGTCCTAAATTCCACACAAAAAAACCTAATAATTTGTAGTTGTAATTTATTCCCATATTGACGATTTTATAGCTAAACTAGCGTTTTTCAGTCTAAAAGTTCAAAATCCCATTCCAAAAAAGCCTGATTTTTACGATTATTCTTATAATTTTTTAATCATATTTATAAGAATATATTTAAACTGTTAATTTTTTTTATGTAGTTCGTCGAGTATTTTAACGATTCGTCGAATATATGTAGCTATTGAAAACCCTACCTATCCTCAACTCGTAGATGTCTATATCTTTGCGACGGCAAAAAAGTCCTATGCCAGCATAACAAACTGATAGAAAACATTTAACATGAAAAAAACTTTACTTTTATTTTTATTGTTGCCTTTTTTTGGTTTTGCTCAAGTTGAGCTTGCAAAATGGAATGCCGCTACGTCAACTAACACAAAAAAGCCAGTTGTAGATGCGAGCGTTACGTCTTACGACTTGTCTTCTCCAACTGGGATAACAGTTGATTACAATAATTCATGGGAATCAGAACCTTTTTTCATTTGTTCGGGTTGGCCTACAGCACAACAAACAGAAGCAGAATATGATCCTGCTAAATACGTTGAATTTAAAGTTTCACCTAATACTGGAAAAAAACTTGATTTGAATGCTTTCAGATTGACTTACAGAAGTCAAGGTGGAGGTACATCAGAGAAATTTACTATTTTATATTCGAAAGATGTCAATTTTAAAACTGATGTAAAAGTTTTGGTTCCACCAACAGCTAGCTCAAACAATTGGACGACAATAAATCCTTCGTTTTCAGAAGAAATTAATCCAGTTTTACCTGGTCAAATTATCTACGTTCGCTTATATGTTTACACTTCAAACAATAACTTTCATATTAAAACAGGAGTAGCGACAACTTCAACTTTAATTAACGGAACTGTTTCAAATTTTGATCCAAACAAGATCTTAGCTATCAATGACTATGTTAAAACCGTAAAAAATACAGCATTAAACATTTCTCCATTAAACAATGATGTGAAGAAAGAAAATGTTACATCAATAACAATTTCAGCTGCTCCTCCAGTTTCTGAAGGAACTGTAACAATTAATCCTGATAAAACTATAACTTTTAATCCTGCTAATAATTTTACAGGAGTTACATCATTCAAGTATATTATTAAAGATGCTTCAAATCTTTCATCAGAAGCTAAAGTACAAGTAACAATCGCCGAAGAAACTCCTGAAGGTCTGGTTACGTGGTATGGAAGAAATTCGTCGAACAGATTGGAACCAACCTTATTATCACCATATGTAAGTTCAAATAATATCACGACTAATAATGGTATAGGTTTGAGTTATAATAATGGCGAAGATGTTATAAATCCGTTTTTTCAAGCATCAGGCTGGCCATCATCAAGTACAATTGATAACACAAAATATGTAGAATTTAGAGTAACCGCAGACAATTCTCATCGCGTTAATTTAAGTGCTTTCAATTTAGTTTACAGAGCTCAAGGAACGCCGCAAAAATTAAAAATCACTTATTCTACAACAGCTGGATTTACTAATACTAGAACCTTACTAGTAGATACTCCTACCACCAATAATTGGACTCCACTGAGTGTTCCTTTTAGTTCAGATTTAAACTCTCTGACACCAGGGCAAACATTATATATTCGTCTTTATGTTTACGATACCTATAATAATTTTCATTTTAGAACTAAAGTAAACATTGCCGGAAATGTAAAGGATTCCAATACATTTGCTGCGTATAGTGATTTTGCAACGACCACTTCAAATCAAAATATTCCAATTTCAATTTTAGCAAATGATGTAGTTGGAAATACTCCTGTACAAAGCATTACAGTTACACAGCCTACAACTGGTGGAACAGTAACCGTAAATGGCACTACAAATATTACATTTACGCCAACAGCTGGATTTGTTGGAACATCTAACTTTACGTATACCATTTTTAATGGAACTGTGTATTCATCTGCGACAGTAAGTGTAAATGTTACCGCTCCCCCATGTGTTGTGCCGGGTAACCAGACTTCTTTTGCAAATGGTTCATGGATTGGATATGTTTATAGTTTCACTGGAAACACTGCTCCAAATCCTGCATATAATGCTTTGCCAACTGGAACAGGCGTAAATTATTTAGGAACTGTTACTGAAACAACCAGAAACTTCGACAGAGATGTTGATACAGGTGCAGTAAACGGTGCTACTAGAAATTTTTGCGAAGCCGCTCCTACTGACAGATTTTTTGTAAGATACAAAATGACCGAAAATATTACCGAAGCAGGACAATACAACTTCATGCTTGGAAGTGATGACGGAATAAGACTTTATGTAGATGGCGTTAAAGTTTTAGAACGTTGGAATCAACATAGTTACATAGTAGACTCTGTTCTTAGAAACTTAACCGCTGGAACACACGAGTTTATTCTTGAGTATTTTGAACTTGACGGTTCTTCAAGAGCACAGATTTCTTTTGGCTTGGTAAAAGGAGACCAAACACTTCCTTATGGAGACAAGGTTTGGAATGTTTATGGTTTTGTTAAAAATGATTTAAACTTAAGTAACGTAGTTTATGCCGGAAATTTTGTTGATCCGAGTCTTAATGTAAAATCAACAACTTATTGGCCAGTAGACAAATCACCAGCTGCTGCAACAATATGGCAAGGTGCGCCAATGCCAATTGATAACTTTACAGTTTCATATAGACGTCAAAATTTTCCTTGTGGAACATATAAAATAGAATTAGCAAATGCTGACGATGCTGTTCAAATTTATTTAGATAATACGTTACTATTTACTCAATCTGGATATACAAATACAGCTGCATTTATTAATAACGGAGCAACCTATAATTTAGGAGCTAACTCTAAAATCGAAGTGCGTTTAAGAGAAGATGGAGGAAATGCAAATGTTGCCGTAAATCTTGTCAGAGTATTAACAACTTATACTGGATCTGAAACGGTAAATTCTAATAGCTCAATTGTAATTAGTTCAACAATTGTTACTTTAAGTTCAGATATTAAAGTTTGTTCTTGTACTATTAATGCAGGCTCAATTTTAAATGTTCCAGTAGATAAAACACTTACTGTTGATGAAGATATAAACGTAGTTAACGGCGGAAAACTTGTTATTCTTAATGGAGGTTCATTATTACAAACCACTACAAGCAAAACAATGTTTACAGGAAATGCTACAACTGCTCTTGAAGTTCAAAGAAAAATATCTGCAAGAAGGTTAGATTTAACTTATTGGTCAATTCCAATTACAAAAGTTGGAGGTTTTACAATGCACGATTTATCTCCGGATACTTTATTAGATAAATACTTTTATTATGACACAACTGCGGGATGGGTATCCAATATAAATGGAACATTACCTATGGAAGTCGGAAAAGGATATAGTATCAGAGCTCCACAATATTTTGATAATAATGTACCTGCAGAATTTACTGGTATTTTTAGTGGCGGTGTTCCTAATAATGGTGATATTAGTGTAGATGTTGTGCAAGGCAAATTTAATTTAGTAGGAAATCCTTATCCTTCTGCAATAAAAGCCGATGATTTAATTAAAGGAAATTCAGGTTTGGGTACATTATATTTCTGGACACATAACTCACTTCCTACACAAAGTAAACCAGGAGACACGAGTTATTACTACGGAAATGCAGATTTTGCAGCATACAATTTAACTGGTACTGCGGGAGGAGCAAAACTTAACGGAAAATATTTTGAAGGCTACATAGCAGTTGGACAAGGATTTTTGGCAAAACCAGCTTCAGGAAAGATCAATTACAATAACACAATGCGTAAAGCAGGTAATAATTCACAATTTTACAAAACCAATTCAGGTGAGCTTGAAAAAAATCGTGTATGGTTAAATATTAGCAATACCGAAGGAGCATATAGACAGCTTTTGGTTGGATATATAGAAGGCGCTACAAATAGTATAGATAATGATTATGATGCATTAACTATGGGATCTAACAATTATGTTGATTTTTACAGTATTAATGAATCTAAAAAACTTTCAATTCAAGGACGCGCACTTCCATTTTCAGATGCAGACGTAATTCCTTTAGGATACAAAACAACAGTTGCAGGAGAATTTACAATAGAAATTGATCATGCTGACGGATTTTTTGACAAACAAGCCGTTTATTTAGAAGATTTAGTAACTGGTAAAACAATCGATCTACGTTCTGAAAACTATAAATTCACAACAGAGATTGGAACTTTTACAACACGTTTCAATCTTCGTTATGCTTCTAAAACATTAGGAACAGGAGATTTCGAAAATGCAGAAAATAGTGTTTTAGTATCTGTAAAATCAAAAGTGGTAAAAATTAATGCTACTAAAGAAAATATTAAAGACGTTAAGATTTATAATATAAGCGGCCAAATGCTTTATAATAAAACCAAGGTTGATTCGAATGAATTACAGATAACAAATCTGCCATCAGGAAATCAGGTATTATTGGTAAAAGTTATTTTAGAAAATGACGCTGAAGTTACTAAAAAAATTATTTTTAACTAAATAGACAAAACAAGAAACCCATCTTAATCGATGGGTTTCTTGTTTTTATTCTTCTTTTAATTCGTCTATTACTTTTCTAATTTCTTTGGCATACTTTCCATAAAAATGACGCACCCACCATTCTAAAGATAATCCCATAAATAAGATAGTAAACGTTACAACTGCAAAAACACTAATTAGTTGTGCATTACTAAAATCTGTGATATGAAAGTTAGGCGACTTTGAAAATTCGTTATACAAAAATCCAATTAAAAGCAGTATCAAAAAAGGCGTTAAAGCAAATCCAAAGGTCTTATACAATTCCATGTTCACCTTAATGTCAAAATAAGTTTCATAAAGACTGTCTTTTGTTTTCAAAGTAGTTTTGTTTAATCGCTTATAAAAAATATACAATTTAACCAAATAGTACACACACACCGCAACAAATATGCTAAACATTAAGTAAAAAGGAGCAAACCATTTTTCAGGAAATTTATACACATAGGGCGTAAATCCGATCAATATTACAGTAACTAACTGCATAATAAGTTCGTTCTTCAGATTTTTTTTAATTTTATCTAAAGGCGTATTTGCCGACTTTATTTTTTCTAAATTATTGGGAAGAACAACGTTTTCGGTCTTTTCGTTATTCCACGCGTTCTGTATATCTTTAAAATCCATATCCTTGATTCTTAATTATTTCTTTTAATTTTTCTTTTGCCCGGTTCAATTTCACTCTGGCATTCCCTTCAGAAATTCCGAGATTCTCTCCTATTTCCTTATGAGAAAAACCTTCTAACTGATAAAAGATAATTGCTTTATCTATTTTTTCCAGTTTCTGTACCGCTTTATAAAAATGCTCCAGCTGACTTTCTTTTATGTGTGAATCGCCCTCTTCTTCTTTAATATTCTCCGAAGCAATTTCATATTTGTCCACTTTCTTTTTTTCCTTTCGAAGGAAAACGATAGCCGTATTTACAGCCACTCGATACATCCAGGTCGAAAACTGACTTTCATTTCGAAATGTTTCATACGATTTCCAAAGCTGGCAGACAATTTCCTGAAATAAATCCTGCTGATCATCATAATTATCCATGTACATCTTTGAGACTTTGTACAGAATACCCTTGTGATTTTCGATCCGATTTAAAAACTCTTGCTCTTTTTCTTTCAAAATAGTTTTAATTCATTACGGGTTTTACACTATATCCTGCTTTTCTTAATAAATTAATCACTCCGAATTCTCCACCCAAATGCCCCGCTCCAACTGCGAAAAAGACACTTTCTGTTTTCATCATCTGAGGCATTTCTTTAATCCAACTTAAATTTCTTTGATCCAAAATGATCTTTTTTGTATTCTCGCTTGTAAACCTTTTATCTGTTACCATGTTGAACAAATCGTCAATATTTTCACTTTTATAAGCGGTAACTAATTTAGCCGTTTCATTTTGATTTGATTCTCCCAACATGGCAATCATCTCATCATTTGTATAAGCATTTTCAAGAACTGAAAATTGAGATTTTACCGTTTCAAGACCTCCAATTTGAATATTTCTTTTTTTAGCCATTTCTATAAACTCCATTTCATAAAGTTTAATGTCCGCGCATCCAAAAGTTTTCATCGTAATTAAACTCATTACCGTCATTAAACTAAAACTATCCACTTGCTGTGCCGTCATTCCGGTTGTGTTTTTTAAGATCTCATTCAATTTAGAAAATTGCTCCGGATTTAGCAATTTACTTAACGGCTGTTTTCCCATGGCCATTTTTTGCATATATCCCATTTCGGTCGGATCAGCAAAATTGATTTCTAAAACTAATTTATTTGCTGCGTCGAATGCCTTTTTTGTTTTTTCTGAAAGAAAATAATCCGGTCCGCAAATCATATGAATCGTTCCATATAAGTAAGAAGGTTTTTCTAAACCATTTCCTGAAACTTCCCATAAAAGAGAATTTTGAAGTTTTGAAGATTTTGTTTGCGCTTTCGCGGAAGAACAAAAAATAATTAAAATTACTGCTATTACTGATTTGATTATATTTTTCATTTTTTGATTGATTTAAGTTGACAACTGATTAATATAATTTTGATTGATTGTTATTTTGATGACTGAAACCCCTTAAAGTTATTTGCTATATTTATTTCGTTGCCATGAAGCAATAGTTCCAAGTATTAGAGCACCCATCATAACCAAAAAGACAACGCTAATGATTTTTAATAAGATTTTGAACAGCAAAGCAAATAAAAATCCTGCTAATGCACATAATACACATTTGTAAATATTTTGTTTGGAGAAAGTTGATTGCGTTTTCATAATTTTTCTGGTTTATTTGATTACGACTTGTAAGTGACCAAATAATCAAAACGTTACAAAAAAAATAAACTTTTTTAAAAAAGCGAATAAATACAATAGTTTAGAGTGGAAAATTTAAAACCCAGATGTACTGATTAAACAGATTTTTACTGATTTTTTAGATTTTGCTTTCTTATCTTAATCTAAAAAACAAAATCTCGTACTAATTCTAAAACCTGATTAATTTCTTGTTCTGAATTATAACTGTGAATACAAAATCGCAAACGTTCCTGACCTTCTGGAACGTTTGGTGAAAGTATCGTCTGAACATCAAATCCTTTATCCTTAAGCTTCTGCGACAATTGTTTTACCTTTTCATTTCCTGGAACAATTGCAGAATGAATTGCAGATTTACTGTGAACAAATATCGGTTTCAAACCGAGCAAATTTTTCTGCTGATTGAAAAACACAATATTCTGACGAAGTTTCTGTATACTTTCCTTATCAAGTTCCAAGTGTTGATATGCCCTTAAAATTGTTGCAACCGAATGAGGTGATAAAGCTGTTGCATACACAAAACTATTCGCAAAATTTATCAAATATTCTTTAAGTTCAACACTTCCTAAAACCGCAGCGCCCTGACAGCCTAAACTTTTTCCGAAAGTCATAATTCTTGCAAAGATTTTGGAATGCAATTGCATATACTGAGAAAGCCCTTCTCCCGCTTCTCCAAAAACACCCAACGAATGTGATTCATCAAGAATTAAATAACAATTGTGTTTTTCTGATAGCCGAACCAGTTCTTCTAAATTTGGAGAATCTCCATCTGTAGAAAATACAGTTTCTGTTACAATATAAATTGTGGTATTTTTTTCAAATCTTGAAATAAGAAGTTCCAAATCTTCAAAGTCATTATGAATATATGAGTTTGATTTTGCCTTAGAAAGTAAAATGCCATCTTTTATTGAAGCGTGACATAACTCATCATATAGAATAACATCATTTTCTTGCGGTACAACGCTAAAAAAACCAATATTGGCATCGTAATCAGAATTAAAAATTAAAGCAGCTTCTACATCATGAAATACAGCAATCTTATTTTCAGTAATTTGAAAAAGGGAATGATTGCCTGAAATCAATCTTGATCCTGTTGCTCCATTTTGAAGTATTTCATTTTCTAACAAATAAGCATGAGTCTGCTTGAAAATGATTTCTGATTTTGAAAATCCCAAATAGTCATTAGAAGAAAAATCAATAACATTATTAAAACTTGGAAGATTCATCAAAGAACCATTCATTTTTCGATTTTCAAGTTTCAGAGAAAGCGTTTGCGGAAATTTCATAACAACAAAGTTAAAGAAATCAAACGGATAAGATAAAAAAGAAAAAAGCATCGTTTTTAAATTATTTTTTATCGTTTATCGATAATTTTTATATATTTACACCATTCCAAAATCATTTATCATGAAAAACAGTAACAAATTAACCACTGTTCTGTACATTATATCCAGATTAAGTTTTCGTATATGTCAACTTATATTAATATGCGCTCTTATTTTTGAGCTAATACCGGATGGCAAATTAGGAAATTACAGTTCTACAACACACCATTCAAAAGGTTATCCTCTAAACGCGCAAATACAATTAAACATTCCAGATACTTTAATTGCATACAAAGACAGCTCGTCAAAAGGTTTTATCCAAAAAACAGAGTCTAAACAATTTAACGAGAGTTTTTATAGAATAATAAAAGACACTTCATTTAAAAAGACGTTTTTTATAAATAATTTTGTGATTTATGGAGATGATTTTAAGGAAATTCCGAAAGAAAACTTGAAACCTGAAATTGCACATTACGATTCTGAAGTTAAACTGATCCTTAATCCTGAAAATTATTTTTTAAAGTCAGTTTTAATATTAAAAAACTATTTGTCCTTAATTTTAATATTATTTATCAGTTTTCAGTTTATGCACCTTTTCAAGCAATTAAGAAACAACTTTAGCTTCAATGATTTACTAAATAAGAGAATTCAATACATTGGCTCGGCATTACTGATATATCAAGCACTAAACTTTATTGCCAGTGTAATTGCAATGCAATACTTTTCGAGAATCAATTATTATCACTACATTCCATCTATTGAGAATTCAAGATTTAATTATATGGATCTGATTATTACCAGAGAATATAATCTGAGCATTATCTTCCTTGGACTTTGCTGTCTGGTTTTGGCCAAACTATTAAACTACGGATATAATCTTCAAAATGAAAATGAACTAACAATATAATTATGCCGATCATTGTAAATCTAGATGTAATGCTTGCCAAAAGGAAAATGCGATCTAATGAATTAGCAGAAAAAATTGGCATTACAACAGCAAATCTTTCCATTTTAAAAACAGGAAAAGCAAAAGCAATTCGCTTTTCGACATTAGAACTCATTTGCGAAATCCTAGAATGTCAACCAGGAGATATTATGGAATTCGTAAAAGAAGAGTAAAATGTATTTGAAACGAAATAAAACAGAAAAGCCAGACAAAATTGTCTGGCTTTTCTACTTATCTGAAATTGTCTTAGTCAACTAAAACAATTATTTTATTGTCTTTCATCTCGATTGTTCCTGACTTAATCTCTAAAGTATAAGTTTGGTCATTCACTTTCTTGAATTTATCAACTGCCTCTTTCGTAAAATTGAAACTTGAAGCAGCAATTTTAATTGTTCCTGCTTCTAAAATAGAAACAATTGGCGCGTGATGATTTAAAATCTGAAAGCTTCCATCAACTCCTGGTAAAGTAACCGCAGTAACTTCTCCTGAAAATAATTTTGCCTCTGGTGATACTATTTCTAAAATCATATTTTTTTTTAGTTAATAGTTGATGATTGATGGTTGATGGTTGTTTCTAACAACTGACAACTAACAACTAACAACCAATATTATTATGCTTCAGCTAACATTTTTTCTCCAGCTTCGATTGCATCTTGAATAGAACCTTTCAAGTTGAAAGCAGCTTCTGGAAGGTGATCTAACTCACCATCGATAATCATGTTGAAACCTTTGATAGTATCTTTAATATCTACTAATACACCTGGGATACCTGTAAATTGCTCTGCTACGTGAAACGGCTGAGACAAGAAACGTTGTACACGACGTGCTCTAGATACAGAAAGTTTATCTTCTTCAGATAACTCCTCCATACCAAGAATCGCGATGATATCTTGCAATTGTTTGTATTTTTGAAGAATTTCTTTTACTCTTTGTGCACAATCGTAGTGCTCATTTCCTAAAATTTGTGGAGTTAAGATTCTAGAAGTAGAATCTAACGGGTCAACCGCAGGGTAAATACCTAACTCAGCAATTTTACGAGACAATACTGTTGTAGCATCTAAGTGAGCAAACGTTGTTGCTGGCGCCGGGTCAGTTAAGTCATCCGCAGGAACGTAAACCGCTTGTACAGATGTAATAGATCCTTTGTTTGTAGATGTAATACGCTCTTGCATAGCTCCCATCTCTGTTGCCAAAGTTGGTTGGTAACCTACCGCAGATGGCATACGACCTAAAAGTGCCGATACCTCAGAACCTGCTTGAGTAAAACGGAAAATATTGTCAACGAAGAATAATACATCTTTACCTTGGTCAGTTCCAGCTCCATCACGGAAATACTCAGCGATAGATAATCCTGAAAGTGCTACACGAGCACGAGCTCCAGGTGGCTCATTCATTTGTCCGAAAACGAAAGTAGCTTTAGACTCTCTCATTCCTGGCATATCAACTTTAGATAAATCCCATCCTCCATTTTCCATAGAGTGCATGAAATCATCACCGTATTTAATAATTCCTGACTCTAACATCTCACGAAGTAAGTCATTTCCTTCACGTGTTCTTTCACCTACTCCTGCGAATACTGAAAGTCCACCGTGACCTTTTGCGATATTGTTGATCAACTCCTGAATTAATACTGTTTTACCAACACCAGCACCACCAAACAATCCAATTTTACCTCCTTTTGCGTAAGGCTCGATCAAATCGATTACTTTAATACCTGTGAATAAAACTTCAGATGAAGTTGATAAATCTTCGAATCTAGGAGCTTGTCTGTGAATAGGCAAACCATTTTCTCCAGTTTTTGGCAATTCGCCTAAACCATCAATTGCGTCTCCAACAACATTAAATAATCTTCCATATACATCTGGACCGATTGGCATTTGGATTGGATTACCAGTTCCAACTACTTCATATCCTCTAGACAAACCGTCTGTAGAGTCCATAGAGATTGTACGAACAGTGTTTTCTCCAATGTGAGATTGTACTTCTAGAACCAAGATAGTTCCGTCTTTTTTTGTGATTTCTAATGAATCATAAATTTTTGGAAGTTCAACATCTTTACCGTTGAAAACTACGTCTACTACTGGTCCAATGATTTGAGCAACTTTTCCTATTACTTTTGACATTACTTATGTATTTATTAAATAGCTATTTAGGTTTATCGAAAATACCTCTTTTTTCAGAGCGCAAAGATAATTTTTTAAAATATAAAATCAATTTTTTTTTCATAAAAAATAGCATGATTTTGTTTGATTCTTAAAACTGATCCAAAAAATAACTAAAACTTTCATTTTTTAGTTAAAAGAAAAAAGCCGCTACATTCTAAAAATGAGCAGCTTTCTCAGTCAAAAAAATTAGTTTTTACTATAATGATTTTGGAAATAAAATAGAATAATTACCCACATTTACTCCTTTTAGATTTGAACCATATTTTTCGTTAATTGCTTCAATAAATTTATTCGCAATAAATGCATATCCTCTTGGCGAAGAATGAATTCCATCTAAAGAAAATGTACCTCCGGTGACAAATGTAGACTTCATAGTATAATTATCAGCCAATATTCCTTCTTTATCAATTTTCTGCATGATTGCATTTGCATCGACAAATGCCAAACCTTTAGCATCAGCCAGAGATTTGATTATAGCATTGAATGCATTTGTTGCTGTTTCTAATTCTGCAATTTCTGTCGGAATCAAAACATGCTTGTCTTGCAGCGGGAATGTAATTCCGAATTTATCCAAAGGTGCTGGAGGAGCAATTCCTAGTCCAGAATTTGCAGCCGTTGGCGCAGTCGCTATCGCAGTTTGCGTTGTCAACAAAACCAAATCTGTTGCTGTTGCCTGACGCGCCTGTCCAAAGATAGCTCCGTAAAAAGCTGCAGTCTGAGCCCCAAGAGTTGGAGTAAACGCCGCTGTTAATTGCGCTGAAAGATTAGTAAGTGATTCATCTTTTATTAATAAAGGATTGGCAGCTGTTGTAGACAATAAATTTATTCTTGCTCCAGCTCCAAAAGCCGTCAAAGCTTGTTTTAATGGGCCATAAAGTTGTGTATTTAAAGCATTAATTGTAGCCGTTCCAACTGCGTCGCTTCCACCTCCCAAAACTTTAACTGTTAAAGGATTATAAGGAACTGTTTTAAAAAACGGAATTGAAGTCACGTAAGGAATATTCGCCACAACACCTTTTGCTCCATTCGAAGTTAAAGTTGTAACCAGCGCACCATAAGTTCCATCAAAACCAACTCCGGCTGCTCCAGAAACTGGCGTAATTGGGTTTGTTCCGTCACCTCCAGTTGTTGCATATCCTAAAACGTCATTATTTCCTATCCAAAGTGAAAAGAAAGTTGGTGCCTGACTCATTGCATACGCCAAAACAGAAGTACTTCCGTTAGGAGCAAAACGCACATAATACGGATTTGCAGTTCCGTTAGCCAAACCAGCCGCCGATCCATAAGTTGGCGACAATAAGTGAAAACTTTTTGCACCCGGAACTCCTGTATTATTATATGGTCCAGCCGCTGCAACAGCAGGATTCGTAACTTCTGTTGTTGGTGTTCCCGCAACAGGAACAGGCGCAGAACCATTAAAATATAATCTCGGGCCAAAAGCAGCATTTGCCTGTCCGCCAAAAAGAAGTCCACCAATATTATCATTCATAAAAGGAATTTTAAACTCACCACCTCCAACAAGTTTAAATTGCTGTGCCATTACATTTGTATAAGCACCTTCTTGTCCTTTTATAAAAAGTGCACCATCACTAAAACCCGAAGTCAGGGAATTTCCTAAAGCAACATACTTAGAAAAATTTGCAGTTCCGGCAGTCAAAGGTTTTCCATCAGAAGAATCTATAACTGCAGCTACTTCATCATCACTATTACAAGCCATCAAGGTTAATGAAACCAATACCAGCCATTTGAAATTTTTTATCATAATTATAATATTTTAAAATTATCTACTTCCAAATTATTAGGTTCAGAAATACAAATAATGAATTTTACATTGAGTTACTAAATCAATTATGGGTTAATTGTCCAAGAAGCAAAATATTGTTGTCCGATTAATCCAGCTCCAATTACCTGATAGTATTCTTTACCACCAATATTTGCAGCGCCCAATTTTATAACAGATTTTAATTTTGGAATTCCATAATTTATCTGAGCATCAATTACCGTTGCAGATTTAATCGTACCGTCTGCGAAACTAGATTGCCATTCGTACTCACTGTTCCATCTTCCACTAACATTAAATCCGAAGTTTTTGAATAATTTTTCATTTCCAAGAGATAACTTCACTCTGTGTTTTGGTGTATTAAAACCAGCTTCAAAACTCGGATCTTCGCCCTGATCAAAATCAAATTGAGCATAGTTGTAATTTACACCTAATTCGAAATCTGCAATTACTTTTCTTGAAAGACCAACTCCAAATCCTAAAGAATGAATTTCAACATCTGAATTCGTATAGATTTGATACGCTCTAAATTCTCCGTTTTGAAGCGCTCTCACAGATTGAAATCCAGTATTTGTTGGTCCGCCTGCAAGATTTGGATTATCCTGAGCAGTACCATAGAAAGGAGAAACCACATTTAAATTACCAATAAAGTCATTATAAATATTATAATATCCATTAATATCTACTGACAAACCATCAAAAACAGAACGATATCCTAACTCAAAAGCTTTTACCTGTTCTGGCTTAACATAATTTGCAACTGTTTTTTTCAACAAAGCCGCCGCAGCAACTGGGTTACTTCCTGCCAATGCAGAAAAAGCATTTACAGAACTTGCTAAATATGAATTTCCATACGCATCAAGACCACTCATGTTTTTTGTCGGCCCACCATTATACCCTTGTCCTTCAGCGCTAAGCGTAAACGTTTCATTAAATCTAGTTAAGTTATCAGGAGCAGATCCTAACAACACTGCACTTCCAATATTAAATCCGATATATTGATCCTGAGTTGAAGGATTTCTGAAACCTGTTTGAAAAGACCCTCTGAAATTATGATTTTTCTTCTCTCCCGCAGAATACACCAAAGACAAACGAGGCGAAAAGTTTCCATCAAAGTTTTTAGATTTATCATAGCGAAGAGATCCCGTAAACTTCAATCTGTCATCCATGAATTTTTTCATTAATTGCGTGTAGGCACCATATTCATTATAATTAATAGGTCCGCTTGCATCTGTGTAAATTCTTCCATGTGAATTCAATTCATATAATCTGAAAGAACCACCCACCTGAATTTCAGCAAATTTTATTATGTCCTTAAAGTTATAATTTGCATCAGAATGATAAATTTTGGAATTATCAACCAATTTTGACCCCGAAAGAACACTTTCATCAGCTATAACCTGATTGAATGCATTTTTAAATTCAGCAGTTCCAGGCAGAAAACGTCCTGTATCAGCAGTAGCTCTACCAGCAGCGTGAGCTTGTTCTGGCGACATACCTGCCAAAGTTCCCTGAATGTAAGCTCCAGCATATTGACCGAACCAAGTATTATCGTCTTTCCATTTTCTGTTTACATTAATTCCTGTAAAAACCATATCATAAGAATGACCTCCATCTTCTGAAGTTGTATAACCTCTTACGAAAAAGTTTTTCCCTTTAAACTCTAATTTATGTTGTTGCATAAAAAAGTCATTTAAATAATATCTATTTGCTCCCTGATAAACTGCGTTACCAGTTCCAAATTTACTTTGCCAAATAATCTCCAATCTTTCATCACCAAAAGGTCTAGCGTGTAGAGAGAAATCAACTTTTTTATTTGAAGCTTTATTATCTGTTAAATCAATTTCGTTGTATCCCGTTCTACTCACTACTGTACTTGGAAGAATATTAGATGCTCCAGCAGGAATTAACCCCATTGCTTCTAATTTCTGACCAACTCCTTTAATATTTGTAGAAGCCTCATCACCGTAAACATTTATTCCGTCGTATCCAGGATTTGATCTATCTACACCAGCTCTTGTTTTATCATCATAATTTGTTGCGTACCAATCTGTAGCCTGCATATAGGTGAAGTTCGCTTTTGCAGCAAAATATTTATTGAAAGCATGTGCGAAACGAATACCAAAATCATAGTAGCTATTTGTACCCGCGGCCTCTTGTGAAGTGGCTCCATATTTAAAATAAGTAGAAATTCCTTGATTTGTAAACGGACTTTTACTTGTCATAAATAAAATTCCATTGAATGCATTTGCTCCGTATAATGCAGAAGACGCACCCGGAAGAAGCTCGACGCTTTGAACATCAACCTCCGAAACTCCGATCAAATTTCCTAAAACGAAATTCAATAAGGGAGAGGAATTATCCATACCATCAACCAATTGCATAAAACGAGTATTGGCAACTGTAGCAAAACCTCTAGTATTGATTGACTTGAATGACATACTACTTGTATTCATTTGAACTTCTTTCATATTCTCCAAACCATCATAAAATGAAGGAGAAGCAGTTTTTTTGATGTCCTGAATCCCCATTCTTTCAATAGTTACAGGAGACTCCAAAACCCTTTCAGGAGTTCTCGAAGCAGAAACTACGATTTCATCCAATTTCGTTTCTTCATCTACCAGAGTTACGATTAATTTTTGATTTGGCGAAGTGACGTTAATTGTTTTTGAAGTAAATCCAACTGCGGAAACTTTTACCGAAAAAGGTAATTTGGTACTGGTTGTTAGTTTGAATGATCCGTCAAAATCTGTAGACGCACCACCACTTTCTCCGACAACAACAACATTAGCACCAGGAATAGATTGTTTGTTACCATCTGTAACCGAACCTGTTATTGTATTCTGAGCAAAAGATACTCCGCTGAACAACAACATAATTAGTAAGTAGACTCTCATTTGGGTTAGTTTTTTCGTTAGTATATATAGCCAAAATAAGTAAATATTTTGATATGCATAAAAAAACGTTAAATAAAATTCATATTTATCATCATTTTTTACAATATTTTAACTATTTGGTAATTCAATTTATTAAACTAAAATCAAATAAAACAAGAAGAAAAACCAATATACTATGCATACATATAAATTTTTGCTAAAAAAATGAAAAATTCACAAAAATACATATCCCAAAAAAAATTATTGGCAATAAAAAAAAGCGAGACCTAAATCTCGCTTTTTTAACACATTTTATTATAAAATATATTTATTCTACAGTAACAGACTTCGCTAAGTTACGAGGCTGATCTACATTACAATCTCTCATCACAGCAATGTAATAAGAAAGTAATTGCAACGGAATTGTTGTAACCAATGGAGACAACGCATCTGAAGTTTCTGGAATTTCGATTACATAATCTGCCAATTCGCGAACTTGTGTATCACCTTTTGTAACAACAGCAATGATTTTTCCACTTCTGGACTTAATCTCCTGTATATTACTCACGATTTTGTCGTAATGCCCTTGCTTAGGCGCAATAACAATTACAGGCATGTGCTCATCAATTAAAGCAATTGGACCGTGTTTCATTTCTGCCGCAGGATAACCTTCAGCATGTATGTATGAAATCTCTTTTAATTTTAAAGCTCCTTCTAAAGCAACTGGGAAATTATACCCTCTACCTAAATAAAGACAGTTTGGTGAATCTTTAAAAGCAGCTGCGATTTCTTTTGCTTTATCATTAGTTTCTAATGCCTCAGCGACTCTCTCTGGTATTATTTCCAATTCCTGAAGATACGTACGGAAATCTGTATTTGACAATGTTCCTTTTGCTTTTCCTAATTTTAAAGCAATCATAGTTAAAACTGTGATTTGCGTAGTAAAAGCCTTTGTTGACGCTACTCCAATTTCTGGTCCCGCATGCGTGTAAGCACCTGCCTGACTTTCTCTTGAAATAGAAGAACCCACAACATTACAAACACCAAAAACGAATGCTCCGTTTTCTTTAGCCAATTTAATAGCTGCCATAGTATCTGCAGTTTCACCAGATTGTGAAATAGCAATAACAACGTCATCTTTATTGATAATTGGGTTTCTATATCTGAATTCAGAAGCATATTCTACTTCAACAGGAATACGTGTAAATTCTTCAAAAATATATTCTGCAACTAAACCTGCGTGCCAAGAAGTACCACAAGCTACAATTAGAATACGTTTTGCGTTTAAGAATTTCTCAATATTATCTTCAACACCTGCCATTTGAACAATTCCTTCATTTGCATGAAGTCTTCCTCTATAGGTATCTTTAATAACGCTTGGCTGTTCGTAGATTTCTTTAAGCATGAAATGATCATAACCGCCTTTTTCAATCTGCTCCAAATTCATTTGAAGTTCCTGAATGTAAGGATCAACTAAAGAGTCATCTTTAATTTTTCTGATTTTTATAGCTTTATGCAATCTGATATTAGCCATTTCACCATCTTCCAGGTAAACTGCATTAGAAGTATATTCAATAAATGGAGAAGCATCAGAAGCAATAAAATATTCTCCCTCGCCAACTCCAATTGCTAATGGACTTCCTAATCTTGCAGCAACAATTTCGTTTGGATTTTTTTTATCAAAAACAGCAATTGCATAAGCACCAACTACTTGGTTAAGTGCAATTTGAACAGCTTTTCCTAATTTAAGATTTTCTTTCTTTTGAACTTCTTCTATTAAATTTACTAAAACTTCAGTATCTGTATCTGATTTAAAAGTATAACCTCTTTTGATAAGTTCTTCTTTTAAAGGAGCATAATTCTCAATAATTCCATTATGGATAATTGCTAAATCTCCAGAATTTGAAAGATGAGGATGAGAGTTTACATCATTTGGAACTCCGTGTGTAGCCCAACGTGTATGTCCAATTCCAATATTTCCGTTTATTGCAAAGCCTTCATTGGCTTTTTCTTCAAGATCAGAAACTTTTCCTTTTGTTTTACAAACTTTTATACCCGATTCGTCGTCATACAACATAACGCCGGCACTATCATACCCTCTGTATTCAAGTCGCTTTAGCCCCTTGATTACAATCGGATACGCATCTCTATGACCGATATATCCAACAATTCCACACATATATATTTATTAATTTGGTTTCGTGTAGTAGACTTCAAGTTTCAGTCTTTTATCGCCGGCAGAAGCTTTTCCGCCGTACAAGACTGTACCCAATGTACTCATAACAGATCCTCTTGGTACTTGAGAAAAATATCGTACCGGATCATTCTGTATCTGAATTTTGTTTTTCAACACATTCGGTGCAGCCGCAATAGTCGCACTTGACTGAGAAATAACAAGACCTAAATCAACATTTTCAGCCGTGGTGTTCTTAATAAGATTACGTATATGACTTGTAATTCTAAACTTATATGTTTTTCCTCTTTTATCTGTGCCTTTATTGATCACACCTCCAAAAGCTTCAGTTGAATAATCTGCTAAAACTGTATTATTGGTCAAATCATATAAGTACATTCTAACCGGCTCATCTGTTCCGGCCATCTTATCTGCGTCAATATAAAAAACAAGATTTGCTTCATTAACTTTCCAATTCTTATCTCTAATTGCTGCTAATTGAGAAGCAAAGCCAGTTAAACGGATAACAGCAGCAGACCCTTGCCCACCTTTTACATAAAGTTTTTCGTCACCTTCTGTTTTATTTACATTTGTAGTGATAGCCGCTTCATATTCAGGATTTCTAACATTCTGAAGAAAATTTGCTGTTGCAGCAGAATTAGCCGTTGCAGAACCTACCATAAGATTCAAAACAATTTGCTTTTTCTCTGTTAAAGTAGGATCATCTGTTGTAGAAGCCGTTTTTGCTCTGTAGTTAATCGTAATTTTACCTTGACCAAAATTCAAAAGTGCTAAATTACTTGGACTTGACGCAGATCTGGCAACATTGAAATACACTCCTCTAAAATACTCTTGAAAAACATCGTCAGAAGCTAATTTTGATGCTGGCGCATTTAAGATTTTTTCTTGAAAAAATCCTTTATTAAGATGCAAAACCATTTGAGGTTCAGTTCTTGTAATTACCTCCTTTTTAGTATCGGCGTCTATTGTTTTTGTTACAATTTCTTTAGGATCAAAGAAGAATTTTGTGTTTTCAGCTTCATAAAGAGTATCATTTAAATGATTCCCCAATTTTTTAGTCTCAAATTCATTATTTTGATCTGTGTAATAAAATTGAGGTAATTGAGAACCACCACTTAAATAAGCATTTCTCATCTGGATTCCAGACTCATAAACTTTTAAATCAAGTTTTCCGTTTGTTTTATCACCATAAATAGAATCTAATACATAGGTACTAGCTCCTTCTGCATCAGTAGTTTTACTTTTAATAAAATATGGAATTGTTAGAACTGCGCTTTCAATAACCGGAGACTCCCCGATAGTTGGAGCATACGTCCCAAGCGCTACCTGCGTAACAAAATTTGCAGTTGTAGTTCCAAATACTACGTTATCATAAATTCCTAAAGCATTTGCAGGCATAAGATTTGACTGCACAGGAGTCACTTCCTGGTTAAAAGCCAAAACTTCGTATTGTTCAGGCTCTAGGCCAAAATGATCATCTCCAATTAAACCATCACCAATTGCATTAAAATCTTTATCGCAAGAATATAAAAAAACTACAGTTAAAGCTAAAAGAAATTTCTTAATAAAAGAAGTATTAATCATGTTTTATAATAAGTTAAAATTTTAAAGTCCGAATGTTCTATAGAAATTTGTATAAGCTTCAGCAAATGCATCTTTCGCGGCGAAAGGTAAAAAAGGTTTTCCTGAAGATTCTATAAATTTTGTTAAACTTGGAGAAACATTCTCAGAGGCAATGATTACTCCATCAGAATGTAAAATACTAGCTTTTAAAACATTCTCATAATTTGGAACTTCTAAGTCTGACACAGCATCATGAGGAACGCCATCAAATTTAACCTTATTGATCATTTCTAAATCTAAATTTTCATCAAATGACTGTCCGTAAACAGATGTTATAATTTTAGTTTCAGAAAACAAAGCTTCATTTTTATAATAATGTTTCATATAAATTGGAAGCATCGCTGCCAACCATCCATGAACATGAATAATATCTGGAACCCAGTTTAATTTTTTTACTGTTTCTACAACACCTTTAGCAAAGAAAATCGCTCTTTCGTCATTATCCGGGTATAAAACACCTTCTTCATCAGCGAAAGTTGCTTTTCTTTTAAAGTATTCATCATTATCAATAAAGTAAACCTGAATTCTTTCTTTAGGAATTGAAGCTACCTTAATAATCAATGGCATGTCTAAGTCATTCACTACCAAATTCATTCCGGAAAGTCTAATCACTTCATGCAGTTGATGTCTTCTTTCATTGATATTCCCATATCTTGGCATGAAAATTCTTATCTGACCTCCTTGGTCATTAATCATTTTCGGAACGTCATAAGACATTAAAGAAACCTCATTTTCAGCCAAATAAGGCACGACTTCAGATGATACATATAATATCCTCTTATCTTTCATAAATAGTATTTTACTTAATTTTGGTAATAAAAACGTCGCAAAATTACAAAAATTTATGCAGTTTATAACTAATATATTATGTTTGCACTAAATTTTAATAATACCTCAATGCATATTTTCTACAGTAAAGCCGCTTTGATAGCTTATTTAAAAACTATCAAAACCGCAAATTCAACTATTGGGTTTGTACCAACAATGGGCGCTTTACACCAAGGACATTTGGCTTTAATGCAGCGTTCGATCAAAGAAAACGACGATACGGTGGTAAGCATTTTTGTCAATCCAACACAGTTTAATAACCCTGAAGATTTAGCAAAATATCCTAGAACTCTTGAAGAAGATACTAAGAAAATGCGTACATTAAGTGATAAAATCATTTTATATGCACCTTCTGTCGAAGATATTTATGAAGGAAATACGGTTTCGCAAACATTTGATTTTGATGGATTAGAAAATCAAATGGAAGGAAAATTCAGACCTGGACATTTTAACGGAGTTGGAACAATTGTAAAAAGGTTATTTGAAATTGTAACTCCGACGAATGCTTATTTTGGAGAAAAAGATTTTCAGCAACTTCAGATTGTTAAAAAACTGGTCGAAAAAAATAATCTACCTGTAAATATTGTGGGCTGCCCGATTTTTAGAGAAGATAATCAGCTGGCAATGAGTTCGCGTAATGAGCGTTTAACCGCTGAAGAAAGAAAAGAAGCTTCTATAATTTATAAGATTTTAACTGAAGCAAAAGAGATTTTTCAGAACAATTCTCCACAAGAAACAATCGATTTTGTAGAAAATTCTTTTAAAGGCAATAAAGATTTCGAACTGGAATATTTTGTTATTGCTGACGAATCAACACTTTTATCTATCGAAGAAAAAGAGAATGGCAAAAAGTACCGTGCATTTATAGCTGTATTTGTTAATTCTATAAGACTGATAGATACCATTTCATTTAATTAATCTAACTTTGCAGCATGCAAATTCAAGTTATAAAATCAAAAATTCATCGCGTTAAAGTAACGGGTGCCGATTTAAATTATATTGGCAGCATTACTATTGATGAAACTCTACTAGAAGCTTCCAATATTATTGAAGGCGAAAAAGTGTCTATTGTTAACATTAATAATGGCGAACGTTTTGAAACTTACGCTATTAAAGGTGAAAAAAATTCGGGTGAAATTACTTTGAACGGTCCTGCAGCAAGAAAAGTACAGAAAGATGATATCATTATTATTATTTCTTACGCTACTTTGGATTTTGAAGAAGCTAAAACCTTCAAACCATGGATTATTTTCCCGAATGAAAACGATAATTCTTTAACTTAAGTTTTCCTTTTCTTATCAAATTTTTCTTCTTTGTCAAAAGTCAATTTTGTACAAAAAAGACTTCTATTGCCTAAATCAAAAAGATTTCTGGCTGTAAAACTTTTGCTTCATTTTTTAAAAATCCTACTTCATAAAGAAGCAAATAAAATAGTATATTGCTACACTATTTTCAATACTTTTTAATTTACTGAAATGCCTCAAATCATGAAAAAAGTTTACCTACTTATTCTTTTTATTTCATTTTCGTCGTTTGCCCAAAAAACGTTCGACAACATTAAATCAGAAAAACTGGGAGAAGAACGAAGGATTACTATCGGACTTCCTGCTTCTTATGAAGCCAATAAAGAAAAAAAATATCCAGTTCTCTATTTATTAGACGGAGATTATTTATTCGATCCGTTTTCCGGAGCTGTAAGTTATGGTAATTATTGGGATGATATTCCGGAAATGATTATTATTGGAATTCATCAAAACAAAGATGGAGAACGTTTTGACGACACCACAATTGATCAGAATACAGGACTTCCTTTTGAAAAAGGAGCTAATTTTTTTGAATTTATCGGAGCAGAATTAATTCCGTATATCGAAAAAAAATACAGAACTTCTCCGTTCAGAATTATCGCGGGACATGATTTAACAGCAGGTTTTGCTAATTTTTATTTGTATAAAGAAACTCCAATTTTTAACGCTTACATCTGTTTAAGTCCAGAATTAGCGCCGAAAATGGAAGTTCGCATTCCAGAAAAGTTTGCTAAAGTAAAAGAACCTGTTTTCTTTTATTTGTCTGCTGCCGACGGAGATATCAAAAAAATAAAAGAACCAATAGAAAAACTAAACAGTAATATTAAAATCGCAAACAATCCGTTAGTAAATTACAAATACGAGGTTTTTAAAGGCACAACGCATTATACAGAAGTGCTGCATTCTATTCCGAGTGCGCTGTACCAGATTTTTGAAGTTTACAGACCGATAAATTCTGCAGAATATAATGACAAAATTGCCGTTCTTCAATCTGGTTATGCGGAGTATTTGGAGAATAAATATAATGAAATGTCAAAAGTTCTTGGAGTTCAGATTCCGGTGAGAATGAGTGACTTCAAAGTGATTGAAAATATTATTTTAAGAAATAATGCTTATAGCGAATTAGGAAAAATGGCCGAAATTGGAAATGTAAATTATCCAAAAGCCATGTTGGGAGAATATGAATTAGGTTTAATGTACGAAAAGCAAGGCGACGCGAAACATGCTTCAAAAAAATACCAAAACGCTTCTCAAATGGAACCGATTGGCGATTTGAATAAAGATTTGATGTATGAAAAAATCGATGAAATGAATACACTTGCGAAAAAAAAGTAAATAATGTCAAAAGTAAAAACTTCATTTTTTTGCCAGAACTGCGGAACACAATATGCCAAATGGCAAGGACAATGCAATGCCTGCAAAGAATGGAACACGATTGCTGAGGAAATTATCCAAAAACAAGAAAAAGTGGCTTGGAAAAGCGAACCTACTCCAGTAGGAAAAGCACCAAGACCTTTAAAAATCAACGAAATTGATTCTGCGCTGGAAGTCCGAATGGACACAACAGACAGCGAATTGAATCGTGTTTTAGGTGGCGGACTTGTTCCTGGATCTTTAACGCTTTTGGGCGGTGAACCCGGCATTGGAAAAAGTACGCTTTTGCTTCAGGTTTCTTTAAAATTACCTTATAAAACTTTGTATGTTTCTGGAGAAGAAAGTCAGAAACAAATTAAAATGCGCGCGGAAAGAATTACGCCTGACAGTGAAAACTGCTACATTCTTACCGAAACCAAAACGCAGAATATCTTCAAACAAATTGAAACCATTCAGCCTGAAGTCGTCATTATTGACTCGATTCAGACTTTGCATACCGATTATATCGAATCGACGGCAGGAAGTATTTCTCAAATTAGAGAAACTACTGCTGAATTGATCAAATTTGCCAAAGAAAGTAATATTCCAGTTATTTTAATTGGGCATATTACAAAAGACGGAAACATTGCCGGACCAAAAATTTTGGAACATATGGTTGATACCGTTCTGCAATTTGAAGGCGACAGAAATCACGTGTATAGAATTTTACGTTCACTTAAAAACCGTTTCGGATCTACTGCTGAACTAGGAATTTACGAAATGCTCGGAAGCGGATTACGAGAAGTCAACAATCCATCAGAAATATTAATTTCACATAAAGATGAAGAGCTTTCTGGAACTGCAATTGCCACAACTCTTGAAGGTATGCGTCCGTTGATGATTGAAATTCAATCTTTGGTAAGCACAGCAGTTTATGGAACGCCTCAAAGAAGCACAACAGGTTACAACGCCAAAAGATTAAATATGATTTTGGCTGTTTTAGAAAAAAGAGCTGGTTTCCGTTTAGGTGCAAAAGACGTTTTCTTAAATGTTACTGGCGGAATTTCTGTTGATGATCCAGCAATTGATTTGGCGGTTGTCGCAGCGATTTTATCTTCAAATGAAGATATTCCAGTCGGAAAAGGATTTTGTTTTGCCGGCGAAGTCGGACTTTCTGGCGAAATTCGTCCTGTAAATCGTGTAGATCAGCGCATTCAAGAAGCCGAAAAACTAGGATTTGATACTATATTTGTTTCCAAATACAACAAAATCGCTTTAAAAAATACAGGAATTAAGATTGAATTGGTTGCTAAAATTGAAGACGTTGCCAGTATTCTTTTTGGTTGATTTTTTTTCGCCACGAATTCACGAATTATATTAATAAGGATTATTTAAATTCGTGAATTCGTGGCAGGAAAACACCCTCAAAAACATTAAATATTGTAAATTCAACCCTATGAATTTTCCAAAACAAAAAATATACAAAGCATTAAAAATATTAGGAATAATATTGGTTTTGCTTTGCATTGCGCTTTACTATTTCCGTGATTCACTTTTAAAGCAAGCCATTGCAAAAGTGACGCACAAAATGGCTGTAGAATATAACAGTAATTTTTCGGTAAAGTCGGCTTCGTTTGATGGTTTATCAACAATACATTTGACCGATGTTGTTTTAGCACCAATAAATGCAGATACACTTTGCAAGATTAAAAATGTAGAAACTAGTATTAGTTTAAGTAATTTATTGATTGGAGATGTTCAAATTGGAACTTTAAAAATTGATAACGGTTATATTCAGTTAGTTAAAAAAGGCAAAAAAAGAAATTTTGATGCTTTTCTAAAAAGAAATCGAGACGAAACAGATTCAAACGAAAAACGCAAATATGCCGCTTTTGCTTATCGAATCATTTCGAAAGTACTGAATTTGGTTCCGACCGATATGGATTTGAAAAACTTCAAATTCAAAATCAATGACAATGATAAACTCACTTCTATTGATGTCAATAAATTAGTTTTAAACAACAAACAATTAGAGACCAATCTTCATGTTCGGGCGAAAGATTTTGATCAGCGATGGAACATTAAAGGTTTTGCTGACCCGAGAAATCAAAAGGCAGATATTCGCTTTTTCAACTTAGATACCGGTGCCATCCGAGTTCCGTATTTGGATCAGCGCTACAACTTAAAAGCCAGTTTTGACTCGATTCGATTGAATGTTCAAAACATTGACAAAAGCGGAAGCGAACTCCATATTGACGGTTTTACTTCAATTGCAAATCTGAAAATCAATCATCCGAAAATTGCCAGTAAAGATGTTGTCATTAAAAATGCACGTTTTGATTACCGCTTTTTATTGGGAGACAATTTTATTTCGATCGACAGCACTTCGACAATGCAATTGAACAAAATTAAAGTTCGTCCGTATATTTCTTATGATACAGAAAAAGATACTGTTTACACTTTGAAAGTTGATATTCCGAAAATGAAAGCGCAGGATTTTATCGTTTCGCTTCCTGACGGTTTATTTACACATTTTCAAGGAATGCAGGCAACCGGAAATTTTGACTACAAATTGGATTTCAAATTCAATAAAAACAAACCCAATACGCTTGTTTTTGATAGCAAATTAAACAAAGAAGACTTAAAAATCACCAAATATGGTGAAGCCGATTTAAATAAACTAAACGGCGAATTCGTGTATCGTGCGATTATTCAGAATGTATTACAAAGACCCATTTTGGTCGGAAACGCAAATCCGAATTATACGCCTTTGGATCAAATTTCTCCTTACTTGAGAAAATCTGTTTTAACGACAGAAGATCCGTCTTTTTTCTCACATCGAGGCTTTATCAATGAAGCGTTCAAACAATCAATTTTAAAGAACATTAGAACCAAAAAATTCTCACGTGGCGCGAGTACTATTAGTATGCAGTTAATTAAGAATGTCTTTTTAACGCGTGAAAAAACGCTTTCGCGAAAGCTTGAAGAAATACTTCTAGTTTACATTTTAGAAAACAACCGAATTGTAAGCAAAGAAAGAATGTTGGAAGTATATTTTAATATTATTGAATGGGGACCAAATGTGTACGGAATTGGCGAAGCAAGTCACTTTTACTTTCAAAAAAGTCCTTCAGCTTTAAATGTCGATGAATGTTTGTATTTGGCAACTATTATTCCAAAACCAAGAAAATTCATGTATCAATTTAATGATCAAGGAAATTTGAAAGATTACGCCATTAAAAACCAAAAATTCCTGAAGAATTTAATGTTTAGAAGAGGACTTTTGGTTCCAGAAGATACGATTGGTTTACTACCCGTTTACATTTCAGGAAATGCGCGTTCTTTGATTCGCATTAAAGCTCCGGATTCTATTTTGGTTAAAAAGGATTCGCTGGCTGTTGATGATGAATTTGACCTTTAGAATATTAAAAATATTAATCTCAAATAAACCTAAAACCGACTACTAAAAATGAGTAAAATTCTATTTCTTGCCATTATTTTTTATTCTTCAATTTCATTTTCGCAAATGAAAAAACCACAATTGGAAACTATTGTAGACATTTCGATAAGAGGCGCTGAAGGCGACACGATATATTATAAATTTGACAACGGAAAATTAAAAACAAAAAGAGAAGGAACCCGAAATACCACTTTTTACAATTATAATTCGAAAGGTTTAGTAGAAAAACAATCTCGTGTTTTTGATGATGGGGTAAGTTACGACATTAGTTATTCTTATAACGAAGAAGGATATCTTACAGAGCTTGTGGAATCTAAAAAAGAGAGTCAGGCAACACAATCGATTCCTTGGCACAAAATTACTTTTACTTATACTTTTACTGACCCTAAAAACTTTATTGCAAACGAATCATCTGAATATTTAGACAATCCGAGAATGGACAAAACATTTCGTTCCTATACAATGAAAGATAATTTGTTAATTACTACTGACAAATCTGGCAAGTTTTACACCGAAATGAAATACAAATTTGAAAACGGAAATACTATTGAGTGTGAAAAAATAAAGCCTTCCGGCGAAAATTATATTCTTGAATACGATTTTGACAACAAAGAAAACCTGTACAAATTACTTTTCGAAAATTTATTTGGAGACAAATACTTTGTTAATCAAATGGTTTCAAGAGGAGATATTACGAATCATTACACTGCTTATACGAATCAAAATAATTGCATTTCTATTCGAAAAATAAAATCTAAAAAAATTGCTTTTTCTGAAAACAAAGGAATTGCCGTTTACAATAATGAAAATTTACCGACTGAAATAAAAACAAGTACAGAACCGGGCTTTGGATATTTAATAAAGGCCACTTATAAAAATTAAAACAGAAAAGTCAGCCCATTGAGCTGACTTTTTCTTTTTATAATATTTGAAATTACGGTGCGGGATCAGGAACAATTGCCTGAACAGCATCAATTTCTGCTAAGATTTGTTTTGAAAGAACCACATCAATAGTATCAATGTTTTCTTTTAATTGTTCCATCGTTGTTGCTCCAATTATTGAACTTGTCAAAAATGGTTGTTGCAGCACAAATCCCATTGCTAATTCGGTTAACGTTAAACCGTGTTTTTTAGCGATTTCCTGATACAATTTTGTTGCCTGAGTACATTGGTCGCTTTTGTAACGCGTATATTGCGGAAAAAGGTTTACTCTAGCTTTAGGATGACTTTCTCCTGTTAAGAATTTCCCTGTCAAAACTCCAAAGGCTAAAGGTGAATATCCTAGTAAACCAACATTTTCGTATTTTGAAACTTCTGCAGAATTCACTTCAAACAAACGATTCAATAAAGAATACGGATTTTGAACAGTTTTAATTCTTGGTAGATTGTTGTATTTACTTTCTTCCAAAAGGCGCATCATTCCCCAGGCATTTTCATTTGAAACTCCGATATGTTTGATTTTACCTTCTTTGATTAATCCGTCAAAAGTTTCTAGGATTTCTTTAAAGTTGTCTTCCCAAACATCATCATGTCCGTGAAAAGCGCGCTGTCCGAAATTATTGGTTTTTCTTTCTGGCCAGTGCATTTGGTACAAATCGATATAATCGGTTTGCAGTCTTTTCAAACTGTTTTCAACCGCATATTTAATACTTGTCGGAGAAAAATCCACTTTCTCACGCATGTATCCAAAATTCGGATTTGGACCTGCAATTTTAGACGCTAAAACAACTTTATCTCTGTTTCCTGATTTCTTAAACCAGGTTCCGATAATTTTTTCTGTACTTCCGTACGTTTTTTCATTTGCTGGAACCGAATACATTTCGGCTGTATCAAAAAAGTTTACGCCTCTTTCCAGAGCATAATCCATTTGTTCGTGTCCTTCGGCTTCAGTATTCTGCTGTCCGAAAGTCATCGTTCCTAGACAGATTTTACTAACTTTTATATCGGTGTTAGGTAATGTAGTGTATTTCATTTTCTTTAGGTTCAAAGTTGCAAAGAGACAAAGGTACAAAGTGATTTTGCAAATCGAAAAACGAGAAAGGTTAAAAAAAGTACAAGATTTTTTTTAAAGATACTAAGTTCCTAAGGTTCTGAGATTCTAAGTTTTCTATAAACAAAAAAAGGATGAAGTAAAACTTCAACCCTTATTTAAAAGCTTAGTACCTTAGTATCTTAGAACCTTAGCGACTTAATTAATTATCCCAATCCTTCATTTCTTTAGACGAATCTTCACTTGAAATTATTCGATGGTATTTGATATCCTCTAACCCCTCTTCTACTTTGTTATGGTAATCAGTTAATGTCATCGGATTTCCTTTCGCATCATACGAAACTACTTCATTTAAATAATTATCAAATACCGAAGAAACAATTCGAAGCACTCTTTCATCAGCCAAATCTAATTGATTTTTTATTTTCTCTTTTAATTCAGGAAGTCCCATAATTTTTCAATTTAATAAATCAAAGTTACAAAATTTTAAATTCTAATATTTTAAATTAAAAAAAGGCTCAAAAGTAAAAACCTTTGAGCCTTTGTATCTTAGAATCTTAGCAACTTAATTTATACTATTCAACATATCCGCAATCTCATCTAATCTTGGAGTAAGAATAATTTCGATTCTACGGTTTTTTGCTTTTCCTTCTGGAGTTGCGTTGCTTGCAAGAGGAGAAAATTCACTTCTTCCTGCTGCAGTTAGTTTTTGTTTATTGATTTTAGCATTTTCACTTAAAATAGCTACAATTGCCGTTGCTCTTTTAGTCGATAAATCCCAGTTGTTTGCAATTGGTCCTGAACCTCCGTACGGATCATCATCTGTATGACCTTCGATTAAGACCGAAAGATCTGGATTATCTCCTAAAACTTTTCCAAGTTCTACGACAGCTCTTCTTCCTTCTGTTCCAACAGCCCAGCTTCCTGAGTTAAAAAGCAATTTATTTTCCATAGAAACATATACTTTTCCATTTTTCTGTTCAACTGTTAAACCTTTACCTTCAAAACCATTTAAGGCTTTAGATAACGTTTCTTTTAATTTACGCATTGCTTCTTCTTTCGCAGCAATCATATCTTCCAATTCTTTCAAACGATTCGCAGTTTTGTTTAAACGCGCTTGTTCTTCTGCTAAAGCATTTCCTTTTGATTCTAATTGCGCCAATAATTCACGATTTTTGGCTAAGTTTTTCTCTAATGCATCGTTGCTATTTTTTTCTAATGCATTGTACGAATCCTGAAGAACCTTATATTTTTTTTGCTCCGCTGCTAAATTTGCCTTTTGTTTTGCCAAATCATCATTTGCAGTAGCTAAATCTTTAGTCAGTTTATCGCGATCTAGTTCTAACTGATTTTTCGTTTTTTTCAAATTATCGTTTTCATCTGTAATCGAACGATTTTCTTTTTTCAAATCCGAATATTTGGTTTCCAAATCATTATAGATTTTCTTAGAAACACATGACGTTGCGGAAAAAGCTAAAACTAGCAATCCGATGGAGGCTTTTTTAATCATCTTACTTAATTGGTTTTATATTGGGGCGTTTAATATTATAAACTTTGTTTAAAAATCCAATATTAGAAAATGCTACATTCTAAATCTTGGTTTTAAACGCGATACTCTCAACAAGAACAATACCAAAGATTACTCGATTTCGACTAAAACAGGACAATGATCAGAATGTACGGCATCTGGTAAGATAACCGCTCTTTTTAATCTGCTTTCTAGAGAATCGCTGACCAAATTATAATCGATACGCCAGCCTTTATTGTTCCCTCTCGCCCCAGCGCGGTAACTCCACCACGAATAATGATGCGCATCTTTATTAAAATGACGGAAACTATCAATAAAACCAGATTTCATAAAACCATCTAACCAAGCGCGTTCTGCCGGAAGAAATCCGGAAACGGTTTTGTTGCGAACCGGATCGTGAATATCAATGGCTTCGTGACAAATATTATAATCTCCGCAAATAATTAGATTCGGAATCGTTTTTTTCAACTCATTTACGTACGTTTGAAAATCATCCATAAACATAAATTTGTGATCCAGTCTTTCGATATTTGTCCCAGACGGAAGATATAAACTCATTACAGAAACGTCGTCAAAATCGGCACGAAGGTTTCTACCTTCAAAGTCCATGTGATGAATTCCGGTTCCGAAAACAATATTATTTGGTTTAGTTTTAGACAAAATCGCTACTCCGCTATACCCTTTTTTGGTTGCAGGATAGTAATATTGAAAAGGATATCCTGCCGCTGTAATATCATCTACCGGGATTTGATCTTGCGTCGCTTTTATTTCCTGAAGACAGATAACATCAGGATTTGCTTGTTGCAGCCATTCGATAAAACCTTTGTTTATTGCAGCTCTAATTCCGTTTACATTATAAGAAATAATTTTCATCAGTGATTTTTTTAGGATTTCAAATGTAATAAAAAAGCGCAAAGTTTGTCTCGGAAACAATGAAAAGTAGACTTTTTTGTTATCTTTGTTCGCTGTTCTAATAAATTAAAAGTAGTACATGGGTTTAGTTACCGCGAAAGAAGTTGCAAAGGCAATAAATGTTGAAAAGTACGGAGTTTTCGGTACGTTTTCTGGCTGGATTCTTATGAAGGTTCTTAAGATCTCAACCCTTAATAAAATTTACGATCGTAATAAACATTTGGAAGACCTTGCGTTTTTGAATGGAATTTTGGATGAGATGGAAATCAAATTTGAAATTCCCGAAGAAGATTTAAAGCGTTTGCCGAAAGATGGCGCCTATATTACTATTTCAAATCATCCGCTTGGTGGAATTGATGGAATTTTATTATTGAAATTAATGCTTGAAAGAGAGCCAAATTTCAAAATCATTGCCAATTTCTTATTACACAGAATTGTTCCGATGAAAAAATACATTATGCCGGTTAATCCTTTTGAAAATCATAAGGATGCAAAATCGAGCGTAATCGGAATTAAAGAAACTTTACGCCATTTAAGTGACGGAAAACCTTTGGGTATTTTCCCGGCAGGTGAAGTTTCTACTTATAAAGACGGCAAATTAGTCGTTGATAAACCTTGGGAAGAAGGTGCTTTAAAATTAATCCGAAAGGCTAAAGTTCCGGTTGTTCCGATTTATTTTCACGCTAAAAACAGTAAATTATTCTATTGGCTTTCTAAAATTGATGATACTTTGCGTACCGCAAAATTACCTTCTGAACTTTTAACGCAGAAAGATCGTGTGATTAAAGTTCGTATCGGGAAACCAATTTCTGTTAATGAACAAAACGAAATCGAATCTTTTGAAGAATATTCAGAATTCTTAAGAAAGAAAACCTATATGCTGGCAAATCCTTTTGAAAAGGATACCAAATTGATTGACACAGCAACTGCAAGTCTTAAAATCAATAAAGCACCTAAACAAATCGTTACTGCTGCAAATGAAGCAAAAATGATTGATGAAGTTGCAACTTTGAGAAATAGCGATTGTCGCCTTTTGCAAAGTAAAAATTATGAAGTGTTTTTTGCACGAGCAAAGGAAATTCCGAACGTGCTACATGAAATTGGTCGTCTTCGCGAAATCACTTTCCGTGAAGTTGGAGAAGGAACAAATGAATCTATCGATTTAGATAAATTTGATCAATATTACCACCATATGTTTTTGTGGGATGATGAAACCAAACGAATCGCCGGTGCATACCGAATGGGATTAGGTTCTGAAATTTATCCAAAGTACGGAATTGAAGGTTTCTATCTGAATGATCTTTTCAGGTTTGAGCCAGAACTACATGATATGATGCACAAATCGATCGAAATGGGTCGTGCCTTTATCGTAAAAGAATATCAGCAAAAACCAATGCCTTTGTTCTTATTGTGGAAAGGTATTATTCATACTACACTTCGTCATCCGGAGCATAAATATTTATTAGGTGGTGTAAGTATCAGTAATCAGTTTTCAGATTTCTCTAAATCATTGATGATTGAGTTTATGAAATCAAACTATTACGATCCGTATATTGCGCAATACATTCACCCGAAAAAAGCGTATAAAGTAAAACTTAAAGATGCTGATAAAGATTTCATTTTCGACGAAGCAGAATCTGATTTGAATAAATTCGACAAAATTATTGACGAATTAGAACCTGGAAACTTACGTTTACCTGTTTTAATTAAAAAATACATCAAGCAAAATGCAAGAGTTGTGGCCTTTAACGTCGATCCGTTATTTAATAATGCTATTGATGGTTTAATGTACATTAGAATTGCAGATATTCCAGAAAGCACAATGAAACCTGTTATTGAAGAGTTTCAGCTTGAATTGGAAAAGAAATTATCTTAAGAAATTAAAACATTTTATAAACTTAAAAGCCCTATTCATGACTGAATGGGGCTTTTTAATTACAATTTTTTATTTAAAACTAGTTAAGATCTTTCCCCAATTCTCTAAGATATTCTACTTCATCGATAGGATCTTCACCATAATTATTTAAACCTTCTTCACCCTTTGACCAAACTAATACCAAATTGTAAAAGGGAACCAAAATATACCAACCTGATTTGTCTACATCATGTAATCTGCGAACAGTAACCGCGATTAAGGGAATAAAAACCAACAAACTATACAATATAACCAAATTATAGGTCATTTCAATTCCGTAAGCAAATTCAATAATGGTATTCACTTTATAAAATATGAATGTCATTATCAAATGTAGAAAAACAAACAAAAACCATTCTTTTCTTCTGGCTCTTCCGCTAAAATTAAAATAGTTTTCAAAAACTACTTTTTTGCACATTTCTAACATAATATTTTTTTTAAATTCCCCTACTCTTAAGGATTTTCAGTATTCCGTCTATTTTTTTAACAAAGTGCGAGATTACTCCCTTTAAAAATCGTTAATGGCAACTAAATGTTTTTATTATAGTAGGAAAAGACAATTGTGTGCAAAAAAAAATCCCGTTCAATAATGAACGGGATTTCAGATTTTATGATGTAGAATATTAAAACCAGCCTTTTTTACCAACTTGGTAAGTTTGATAGAATTCTTCATCTGATTTTGTCAGGTAAATAATTCCTTCAATAAATCCGATTATACTACCAATACCGCAAGTAACCACACTTATTACAATCTGAATAATTCCTTCTTGAGTGTAACCTAAGACAAATTTATGAATTCCAAGAGATCCAAAAAGGATACCCATAATTCCTGCTAATACTTTTTTATTCTCTTGCCTTGGTTGCGACGGCGTGTTCCAGCTTTCTGGTTTTGTTGTTTCCATTATTTATATTATTTAGTTGTTAATTCCAATTTCGTCAATTTCTTCTGCTATATTTTTGGGATCTGGTCCGTAATAATTTTCACCATGCTCACCGTCAGTAATTAACAAAACCAAGATCCAAATAGGTCCCGCAAATGGGATTAAGGCGACGAACATAGTCCACCCACTTTTACCAATATCATGCATTCTTCTAACTGTTACAGCCAAAGACGGAATTATAGAAGCAATTAGATAAAGAAAAAATACTACCATTGCGATTGGAAATCCCACGTCACCCAAAATTGCTGATAACATTGCGCCAAAAATGACAAACCCAATTAATAAAAGTGATGTTACCAAACGGAAATACCAATATTCACTTCTTCTGGCTCTGCCACTAAAGTTGGCGTAATTTTGGAACATGGCAATTTTGTACCATTCAATCATAATTAAATCTATTAACTTTTACTTTACTCTATTTGGGATTTTCAGCATTCTCCGGAGTCAGATTATTTAGACTCATTCTTTAAAAACTGAAACAATATTATTAAAAATTAACAAATAAAACTAATCCTGCTAAATAAAATTTACAGGAAAAAACTCGTTATATAAACTCAAAGCCCACAAGCAACTATTTATTGTAAACGACCTTGATTTTATCTACAATTACCTGAGCCAGACGTTCGTGACTTTCAAAAGTCCAACCTGCGATGTGCGGAGTCAATAAAACATTTTTTGATTCTAAAAGATATTGAAAAGCCTCGGGAGTGTTTTTATCCTGAAACAATGTCTCGAAAGAAAGCTTCTCATATTCTAAAACGTCCAAACCTGCACCGAGAATCTTTTCCTCTTTCATGGCTTCAACTAAATCTGCTGTAACTATATTTTTTCCACGAGAAGTATTAATGATCCAAAACGGCTTTTTAAATGCATTTATAAAGTCTTTGTTGACCATTTTATCTGTTTGTGGTGTCCAAGGAAGGTGAAGGCTTAAAACATCTGTTTTTTCTTGTAATTCTTGTAATGAAACTTGTCTGGCATTTTCATCACCCACATTATCCAAAATATCGTAACATAAAACTTCTGAATTGAAACCTCTCAGTTTTTTAGCGAAAGCTTTCCCCATGTTTCCGTAACCGATAATTCCGACCGTTTTTAAATCAAGTTCGTGACCACGATTACTTTCCCTATTCCATTGTCCCGATTTTACTTCGGGATCGGCTTGGTTTAGATTATTAAATAAAGATAAAATCACGCCAAGCGAATGTTCTGCAACGGCATTGCGATTACCTTCTGGAGCCGCAATAAGTTGAATTCCTTTTGCAGAAGCATACTCACAATCAATACTTTCCAGACCTGCGCCAACTCTTGCGATAAATTGCAACTTTGTTGCAGCATCAAGAAAAGTCTTGTCAATCTTGAAACGGCTGCGAATTACGATTCCGTTATAGTCCTGAATTTTAGCTTCTATTTCTTCTTTTGAAGATTTGAAATCAGCGTGATTTTCGAAACCAGCTTCTTCCAATTGATTCCAAAGAATTGGATTATTGCTATCGATATGAAGAATTTTTATACTCATTTTTTTGAATTTTACACCGACAAAAATACGGGAAATGTTTAAGTTTTTGATTAAGCTTTGGTTTTAATCTCGCAAATACGCGAAATATCAAGAGATAATCAAATCATGCAACTTTGTGTCTTTGTGGCTTTGTGGCAAACTCTTTTTTTATTGCACAGATTTTTTTTAACTTTGAAAGTACAAGGATTGAACAATCCGTCACAAATCTTCAGAAAATCTCCTCACATGAAATTAACCAAGACTTTTAAAGCCTTTTTTGAAAACGAAAAATCAGGAGGAATTATCTTGCTCTTTGTTACGCTTTTATCATTATACCTTGCCAATTCTGTTTTTCAGGTTCCTTACGTTGCTTTTTGGGAAAAAGAAATTGCCGGACACTCTATTACGCATTGGATAAACGATGGATTAATGACGATTTTCTTCCTTTTGATTGGACTAGAATTGGAGCGCGAAATTTATCACGGAGAATTATCGAATTTCAAAAACGCATCATTACCCATAATGGCGGCTTTTGGTGGCATGCTTGTTCCTGCTGCGATCTTCCTGGTTCTCAATTATGGAACCACAACCCAAAATGGAGCTGGAATTCCGATGGCTACAGATATAGCTTTTGCAATTGGTATTTTATCACTTCTTGGAAATCGAGTTCCTGTGTCACTAAAAGTTTTTCTAACTGCTTTAGCCGTTATTGACGATTTGGGCGCCATAATCGTGATTGCCATTTTTTACACTACTTCGATTTCATTTCTAAATCTTGGAATCGCATTAGGAATTTGGATAATTTTATTTGTTTTGAATCGAATGAAAATTCACAATCTCATTCCCTATCTTATTGGTGGCGTTGTGATGTGGTATTTTATGTTAAATTCTGGTGTTCACGCGACAATAACCGGAGTAATTCTGGCTTTTGTTATTCCGTTTGGAGATGGCGGCGAGAAAACTTCTTCTTATAAATTACAACATTTCCTGCATCAACCCGTTGCCTTTTTTATATTGCCTTTGTTTGCTGTTGCGAATACTGCTTTGACGATCGAATCGAATTGGCATGAAGGTTTAAATCATTCGAACACTTACGGAATCATTCTCGGACTTGTCATTGGAAAACCGCTCGGAATATTACTTTTTTCTTCTGTTGGCGTCACATCCGGATTATGCATGCTTCCAAAAAATTTAAAATGGACACATATTTTGGGCGCGGGAATGCTTGGCGGAATCGGCTTTACGATGTCCATTTTTATCACCGTTTTGGCTTTTAAAAACCCGGAAATTATTGTTTTTTCTAAAATTGCGATTTTGATCGCTTCGTTTTTAGCTGGACTTTTTGGATTTGTTTTTCTGAAGTATATTTTGAATAAAAACATAATTTGCTCGAATCATGAATAAAATTGTAATATTTTCACTTTCATTTTATTTGATCTTGACTGCTTGTAATCAAAAAACAGAAAATATTTCTGTTTCTGAAAATTCGAAAAAAGAAGCAATTCATTCGGAAACAAATTCGAAAGATGAAATCGAAGGAACATACAAATCTGCAGAATGTGATATCTCAGTAATCATTTCAAAAATTAGAAATGATTATAAATATATTTTAAAAACAAATATCCGCACTTTAAAAGGAAAAGCGACCTATTCTAAAAACAGTTCTGGCGAAAATTATATTACTTTAGAAGGAATTCAATGGGATGAATACGAAGGCGATATTAGTAATGAAGATGAAAATGATTCAATTACCAAAAAAGAACTAGAAATCCCAGTTGGAATCGATGCTTTCTACGTAAAAGATACATTAACGATTCAGAATTATGGAAATGCAATGAATTCGTACACGAAGATTTCCGAATGTGGGAATAAATTTATTCAATTAATTAAAGTAAATTCCAAAAAACAAAAATCCCAAATTCCAATTGACAGCGTTATAAATGAAGAGAATTAGACTAATACTTAAGATATCAATATCGCTGATAATTGTTCTAGTTGTAATTATTATATTTGAAATCATAACTTACAAAGATCCTTCTTCTAATTTTTTCTGCGCAACGCCAACTCCATTTTTTTGTGGGAATCCAAACTTGACAGAAAATCAGGAAAAAGGAAGAGAAATATTTAATTCTAATTGTGCTGCTTGCCATAAATTAGATGCAAAAAATACAGGGCCAGCGCTTCGCGGAGTAGATTCATTAGTTTTGGTAAAATGGATTATTGGTGAAAAATATAAAATTGACAGTACAAATATTCAAGAATTTGGAATAGATTATCATAGAATGATGTTTAGGAAATCTGTAAGTGAAAAAAAATTGCAATTTATAATAAACTATTGCTCTACAAAACGAGATTATTAAATGATAAACAAAAAAAATCAATTAAATATATTGCGGAATCCCGCTTGCGATCCTTCGTTCCTCAGGATGACAAAACGATACTACTCAAATGAAAAAATTCCAAACCCCAGTTTTAAAATTGGAATTTGGAATTTCAAAATATTGTAATTTCTTTAAAATTAACCCTTGATTTGTTTCAGCGAAGTCTTGATTCCTTTTATCAGAGAAGAACTGAAACCATTGTGTTCCATTTCATTTAAACCGACAATTGTACAGCCTTGAGGCGTTGTTACACGGTCGATTAATTGTTCTGGATGCACTCGTTCTTCTAAAAGCATTTTAGCTGCTCCTTTTACCGTTTGTGCTGCGATTGCTAAAGCGGTGTTAGAATCAAATCCGATTTCGATTCCTGCCTGCATAGACGCACGAATGTAACGCAATGCATACGCCGTTCCGCACGCGCCTAAAACCGTTGCTGCATCCATTAATTTTTCGTCGATTACAGGAGCAGTTCCTAAATCTTGGAATAAGTCCACAATTGGTGAAGCATTTGCTGAATATTTTTCTGGAAAAGAAATACAAGTCGCCGACTCTCCAAACTGAGCCGCAATATTTGGCATAATGCGAACCACTGGATATTCGAAATTTGTTTTGGTTTGAAGCTCCTCCAAAGACAATCCGCTTACTGCAGAAGCAATGGTTTTGTTATTAATAACCGGCAGAATTTCAGCCAAAACAGTATCAACCTGATACGGTTTTATGGTTAAAATTACCACATCGGCATCTTGAATATTGTGTTTATTATCGTTAGAAACCGTAATTCCATATTCCGATAAATACTGAATACTTGCTATGTTTCTTCTTGTGACAGTAACTTGGTTGTTTTTCGAGAATTTAGCAATTCCCAAGGCAATAGAAACCCCAAGGTTTCCTCCTCCAATAATGTGTACTTTCATTCTGGTTGGCTTTAATTGTTTGTCGCTGATAAACAGCATTTTTTCCGCCTGTAAATTACGCAGATTTTAGCCATTTTAAATCACTGTTAGCTGCTAATTTGTGGCAAAAATCTAAAATCCAAGAATTAAGTTTGCTACTCCAAAGTAGAGCATAATTCCGAATACATCGTTGGTCGTTGTAATAAACGGACCAGTCGCAATTGCGGGATCAATTTTATTTTTGTTAAGGAAAAGCGGCACTAAAGTTCCTAAAGTTGCCGCAAAAAGAATCACAACAATCATAGAAATCGAAATCGCAAAACCTACCAAATATTGCTGATACATTACAGAATGATATCCCAATAAAAGCAGTGAAATTATACTTCCAGAAATCATCGAAACGGTGATTTCTTTCGTAAAATAACCACGGCTGAATTCTTTTAAAGTTCCATTTGCCAAACCTTGAACCACAATTGCAGAAGCCTGAACGCCAATATTTCCTGCAGTTGCAGATAATAAAGGCACAAAAATGATTAAAGTTGAATATTTTTGAAATGTGGCTTCGTTTCCTTTCAAAACAAAAGAAGCTACAATTTCGATCACCATACCGATTAAAAGCCAAGGCAAACGTGCTTTTGTCAATTCGTAAACGCTGTCATTCGATTCAACGTCTTGTGTAATACCCGCCGCTAATTGGTAATCTTTATCGGCTTCTTCTTTGATTACGTCTACAATGTCGTCAATTGTAATTCTTCCCACCAAACGTCCTAACTCATCAACAACCGGAATTGCCTCTAAGTCATACTTCTGCATGATACGGGCTACCTCAACATCTTCTGTATCAACGTTTACAAAATTTAATTTTCTAATGTAAACTTCACCAATTTGAGTTTTGGTAGAAGAAGTCAATAAATCTTTAAGAGATAATCTTCCTTTTAGACGGTTTTCATCATCAACGACATAAATAGAATGTACTCTGGATACATTTTCTGCCTGAATTCGCATTTCTTTCACGCAAGTCAAGACGTTCCAGTTTTCATTCACTTTTACAAGCTCTTTTCCCATCAAACCACCGGCCGTATTTTCGTCGTAACGCAAAAGATCAACAATGTCTTTGGCGTGTTCAACGTCTAATATTTCCGAGATTACTTCCGCTTTTATTTCCTGCGAAAGTTCTGCGATAATGTCGGCAGCGTCATTGGTTTCAAGCTCATCAAGCTCTTCTGCGATTTCTTTTGGTGAAAGTCGGCTTAAGATATTTTCACGCAGATCTTCTTCCAATTCAAGAAGAATCTCGGCGGTTTTATCACTATCTAAAACTTTAAAGATATAAGTTGCCTCATCAAAATCTAATTCATCTAAGATTTCGGCAATATCGGCGTGGTGCAAATCGTTCAGTAAAACTTCAAGTTCATTGTCATTTTTGTTAACAATATGCTCTTCTAACTGATGTATAAAGTCTTTATCAATTTTGAACTCCATCGGCTTCTATTTTTTGAGTTAGTTCAATAAATTCATCGACGCTCAATTGCTCGGGACGTTTATCAAAGATAGTGTCTTCTCGCAATTGGTCTGATAAATTTAATGTTTTCAAACTGTTACGTAATGTTTTTCTTCTTTGTTGAAAAGCCGTTTTTACAACCGTAAAAAATAACTTTTCACCACAAGGAAGACTGTAATCTTCCTTTCGGGTCATTTTCATCACACCCGATTTAACCTTGGGCGGAGGAATAAAAACATTTTCGTCTACAGTAAACAGATACTCAGTAGTATAGAAAGCCTGCGCTAAAACGGATAAGATTCCGTAAGCCTTAGAGCCTTTTTTCTCGCAGATTCGCTCTGCAACTTCCTTTTGAAACATTCCAGAAAACTCCGGAATCTGATCTCTAAATTCTAATGTTCTAAAAACAATTTGAGTAGAAATGTTATAAGGAAAGTTACCAATAATAGCGAACTGCTTATTTTCGTAAACTTGATTTATATTGTATTTCAGGAAGTCTTCTGAAATAATTTTGTCTTTTAATTTTGGATAATTAGCATCCAAATACGCAACAGATTCTGTATCGATCTCGATTACGCGAGTGATAATTGGCTTGTCAAGTAAATATTTAGTAAGCACACCCATTCCTGGTCCTATTTCTAAAACCTCTTCATATCCTTTTAGACTCAAAGTATCGGCAATTGCTTTTGCGATGCTTTCGTCTTTAAGAAAGTGCTGTCCTAAATGTTTTTTGGCTTTTACTTTTTCCATTTTGTTTCTTGTTTTGCCGCGAGGGCGCAAAAGTATTCTTTTTTTGCCACAATCCCGATAGCAATCGGGACAAAGACAAAAAGCTTTATTTATTTTTTTTACCGCGAAGGCTCAAAGTCATAAAGTTTTATTTTGTTTTGCCACACCCCGAGATAGCCAACTGGCGAATCAATTACAAATTTTAAAACTGTTTCAATACTGAAAACTGAGACTGTGACTGAAAACTGTGACTGCGACTGAAAACTAAAAATTAATGCTCCGAAATAACTTCCAATTCTGTTCTGAAAGAAAGCATTTTATCTGCAAATAAACCTAAAGCTTCTCTATGAAATTCTGGTTCGTCTTCGATATAAAACTTGTCTAGAGTTTCTTTACTATCTGTTACATATTGAACTGAATACGTGATTCCGCCCATTTCTTCTTCAACCAAAACTTTTACAATTCGTGCTGAAGAGAATTTTTGAGTTCCCAGAATTTCTGGTATGTGTTTTTCCTGCATCCATTTTAACCATTGGTCGTGAACGCTTTCGTGTATATTGGTGGTGACGTTGTAAATTATCATTTTTTTTCTAAGGTTCTGAGATGCTAAGATTCTAAGGTTCTGAGTTTTTTTCTGAAACTTAAAAATCAATTCCCACGTTTTTAATTCTTGTTATTGTAATATGCTTTTTGGATTTTGGAATTTAAAAATTGGAATTTTATAAATTCTTGTCTCCTCTTAATTCTCGGTATTTTTTTCTGGCATCGACAAAGTATATACTGTCCTGATGATTAAAAATTACCTTTTCATATAAAGGCTTGGCCTTTTCTGTTTCTTTTAATTCGTCATTATAAATTTCTGCTGAGAAAAACAGTGCTTCGTCAACATAAATTCCGTCGCTATGATGGTCAATGATTTGTTGGTATTGGCTTAAAGCCGACGTGTAATCCTTCTGGCTTTCAAATACTTTACCTAAACGCAACAATGTTACAGCTTCTATTTCTTGACCTTTATAGGTTTTGAGAATGTTCTGAAACTGTGTGACTGCTTCTTGCTTTTTATTCTGATAAATTAAGAAATCTCCTTTTGCAAATTGTTTCAGCGCTACTTGAGTAGAATCTGCAGCCGTATTATCATTAATTAATAAAAAATATTCTAACGCGTCATTTGCAATCAATTGTGTGTTTGCTGCTTTTAATTCTTTAAATTGTTTATTTGCCCATTCAAAATCGCCCTTGTAATAACTTGTCTTGGCGGCTTTTAAACTGGCTTCGTGCGCCATAACATCATTCTTTAAATCCAATTGAATTTGCGAATAATAAATCAGCGCCTGATTGTATTTTTCTTCCAAAAGCAAAATATCGGCCAATTCCATTTTAGCATCGGCTTTTTGATATTCGTTTAAATTCAATTCTAAGGCCTTTTTGATTACTGCCTTTCCTTCTTCTGGTTTTTTCAAATTAAAAGCCAGAAAATGTGCTTGAATGATTTGCAAAGATAAGGTAAAAGGATTGATTTCGTAAGTTGCCAATAATTGCTGCAATTCCTGATTGAGGGCTGGGTACTCTTTTTCCTGTGCTTTATCAATCTTAATCTGCATCAAATTTGCATTACTCTGAATGAGCAAATCGCGGTCTTTCGTATTTTGAAGAATGAAGTTCAGAATTTCAACCGCAGTTTCATCGTCATCTTCATTCATCGCAAACTGACTTAAATTGACGATACTCATCAAGGATTCTGGTTCGCGTTTGTAAATGGCTTTTTCCTGAATAAATGCTTTTCCGAATTCTTTTTGCTGTACATAAAACCAGCTTAAATAATGATTCCAGAAAACATCTTGATCTTTTTGCGTTTTTAAGATTAATGCTTTTCGCATGGCATCTTTAAAAGTCGTATTGTCCGTTTCGCCATTCATGAAACGAGACAATTGCGTCTGAATCAAACTAGTATTCTGTGGATTGGTGAAAGATTCTGTCAATAACAGATCGATCATTAAATCGGTTTTCCCCAATTGTCCGTACAACATTCCGATTTGGAAATTGAAATTGAAATTCGGCTGAATCTGCATTGCGGTTTGATACGCTTTTAAAGCATATTCTAACAACACTTTTTTCTCAAACGAACCCGCTATTCCGTAAACGTCATTGGGACTTACTTTTATTTTTTCGATTGCTTGTTCGTAATAATTTTTGGCTTTGGAATCGTTTTTCTGCAATTGAAAGTTATACCCTAACTCAACTAAGAAAACACCTTGTTTGTAACGATTGTACCTTTCTTGAATTGCTTTTTCTGCATTACCAAATTGCTGTAATTGCTGATAACAATCGACTGTTCTTAAAAAATATTGAGTGTTTGAAGGCGCTGCTCGCAATAGCTCTTCATAACTGATCTTAGCTTTATCAAAATCACCTTTGTCGTAGTAATATTGCGCCAGCTGCTCGTTTTGACTAAAAGCAAAACCAGAACATAGCAAAACGATAAAAAGCAGTATGTTTTTCATATTTTTAGTTTTGTTTTCAGTCGCTTTCAGTTTTCAGTATTCAGTCACAGTTTTCAGTCTTCCAAAACTGTAAACTGTGACTGAATACTGCGACTGAAAACTGTAAACTGTCACTGTAAACTGGGACTTTTATAATTTTTCCAAAAAATCAATCCTAAACCAATTAAAATAAATGGAATACTTAAAATTTGCCCCATATTAATCAGCATATCATTTTCGAAAGCTTCTTGATTTTCTTTGAAAAATTCAATGATGAAACGAGCTGAAAATAATAAAGTTAAGAAAGTTCCAAAGATTAATCCTTGTGCGTTTCTGATTTTTTCTGATTTGTACATATAAAACAGAATTCCGAAAATCAATACATAAGCAAATGCTTCATACAATTGCGTTGGATGTCTTGGAATCAAATCATCTCTTTGAAAAACAACTCCCCAATTTCCGTTGGTTGGTTTTCCGTAGATTTCAGAATTCATAAAATTTCCCATTCTGATAAAAGCGCCCGTTACAGGAACTGCAACCGCCATTTTATCCAGAAGTCCAAAGAATTGTACTTTGTATTTTCGGCAATATAAAATCATTGCCGTGATAACTCCGATCGAACCTCCGTGACTTGCCAAACCTTGATAACCCACAAATTGATAAACTCCTTTTATCTTTTGTATTGGTAATAGAATTTCTATCGGATGTTTAAAGAAATAATCGGGTTCGTAGAATAAACAATGTCCAAGTCTGGCGCCTAAAACGGTTCCGACGATAACATAAATAAGTAAAGAATCAAGATTGTCTAAAGAACGATTTTCTTTTTTGTAAATGTTTCTAACAATGTAAAACCCGAGAAGAAGTCCGCAGGCAAAAAGTGCTCCGTAATACTTTAAAGGAAAACTATCTGTTATCCAAAATATAACGGGATCGACGTTCCAGTTTAAGATACCGTTTTTCATTAGTCGCAATTTTCAGTCTCAGTTTCAGTTTCAGTCTCAGTTAGCAGCCGAAACTGTAAACTGAGACTGTGACTGTAAACTTAAAACTAGTTTATAATATCAAATCCGCAGTATGGACGTAAAACCTCTGGGATTACAATTCCTTCTGGAGTTTGGTAGTTTTCAATAATTCCGGCCAAAACACGTGGAAGCGCTAATGAACTTCCGTTAAGCGTGTGTGCCAGTTGATTTTTCCCGTCTTTGTCTTTGAAACGTAATTTTAAGCGATTTGCCTGAAAAGTTTCAAAGTTAGAAACAGAACTGATTTCTAACCAACGATCTTGCGCTGTAGAAAACACTTCAAAATCATAAGTTAAAGCAGATGTGAATCCCATATCGCCTCCGCAAAGACGTAAAACTCTGTAAGGCAATTTCAATTCTTGAAGAATCTCTTTTACATGTTCTACCATTCCGTCAAGCGCTGCATAAGAATTATCTGGATGCTCAACACGAACGATTTCTACTTTATCAAATTGGTGCAAACGGTTTAATCCACGAACGTGCGCGCCGTAAGAACCTGCTTCGCGACGGAAACATGGCGTATACGCTGTATGTAAAACAGGAAGATCGCTTTCGTTTAGAATAACATCGCGGAATAAATTCGTAACCGGAACCTCAGCGGTTGGAATCAAATATAAATCATCAATTGTAGAATGATACATTTGTCCTTCTTTGTCTGGCAATTGTCCTGTGCCAAATCCTGAAGCTTCGTTTACCAAATGAGGAACTTGAACTTCATTGTACCCTGCAGCGGTATTTTTGTCTAAAAAGTAATTGATCAAAGCACGCTGTAAACGAGCTCCTTTTCCTTTATAAACAGGAAATCCTGCTCCAGTGATTTTTACACCCAATTCAAAATCAATAATATCGTATTTCTTTACCAATTCCCAGTGCGGTTGTGCGCCTTCGTGTAAAACGGGAATATCTCCTTCTTGAAAAACATTCAAGTTATCATCTGGCGTTTTTCCTTCAGGAACAATATCAGCCGGAAGGTTTGGTAAAGTGTATAATTTATTAGTTAACTCAACAGCCAAAGCTTCTGCTTTTTCGCCAAGTTCTTTACTTTTTTCTTTTAGTGAAACTGTTTTTTCTTTTAAGATTGCTGCTTTGGCTTTCTCACCAGCTTTCATCAATTCACCAATATCTTTGGACAATTTATTAGATTCTGATAAAGTATTGTCTAATTCTACTTGTGCAGCACGACGGTTTTCGTCTAATTGAACCACTTCTTCAACAACGCTTTTAGCATCAATATTTCGTTTTGCTAAAGCTTTGATTACTTTCTCTTGATTGTCTCTAATAAATGCAATTTGTAACATAGCTTGTTTTTTATAACTATTCTATTTTTATAACGGAAGCAAATTTAAGGAAATGTTTGTTAACAATAGGACAAAGTTTCTAAGGAAAACTTAAAACTCTATTAAACAGCAAAAGCACTAAAAAAGTGCTCTTGTTATAATTTGAAATTTCTAGAAATTATTCCAGAAACCGATGTCTGTCATCGCGGTGAAAAGCATATTCGCTGCCGTTATACTTTAATTTTTCTGATTCTTTTTTTGTTTGAAGATTACTGTGTTCTTCAATACCATTTTCCGGATCACTTTCTATTGCTTGTTCATAAGAAAAATTTTTCGTCACGATCAAATCATAATATCCGTTGTTTTTCTGATCGCCAAAACTTATTCCGGTTTCTAACGTCTCAATTTCAAAAGTCCCATTACCGTTAGAATCACCATTGGTTAAGTAAATAGGATATTCATACAAAACTTTTTTAATTTCATTATTATCTAAAGTCAGTAAAGTAAATTTCTTTTCCGAATACAAAACGATTCTGCTGCTTGCGCTGGCTTCTGTGTAAAAAGCAATTGCCGGAGTTGTTTCATTCAAATAAACCAAATCTTTTAGAATGTGAGATTTAGAAAACCGAACAGATTCATTGTCATAATAACCTAAATTATCGTCAAATTCTTCGGCGATTACACAACCATCTTCTTTATTGACGAATAAATATTTACGTTGAAAATAATCTTCGAATTGTTTTTCGCCTTCCGATTTGAGTATTTTTTTATTGTGCTCAACAGTCGTTAAAACAATAAAGGCTGTTTTATCGTCGTAATCTATAGAGCTTGTTTCTCTAATTCTAATCGTAGAATATTTGATTTTTAGGCTTGAAGCTACTTTCGAAAGCAATTCCAAATTTAATTCTTCTGAATCTTTAATGTCTTCCAGATTTCTGAAAATCATTTTTTTGAACGGCTTTTTTAAACCATTTTCGGTCTGCGAAAGCAAATCCTGATTTTGAAGTCCCGTTTCCTCTGTAATTTTTTCATTCCTACCGCAGGAAAGCAAAAAAATCAAAACGCCGCTTAAAAGTAATTTTTTTTTCATAGGCCAGATTTAGTTTTGAAATTTTGGACACTTCAAATATATAGTTTTCTTACAACGTTTATGTAAAAATAATAACTCCAAAATTGCCTTCTTAAAAATATAATTTATCTCAACTTGAATGCAGTTTTGTTCTTATAATAAAAACTTAATCTCTCTTGATTTCATGCCCTACAAACTCTTCTAAAGCCGAAAACATTTCTTCAACCGAAAGTACTTCTGTATCGGGATGTGATTTTAAAAAAGCAGCATTCAATTCAACCAGATTTTCATCCAATTCAAAATAAGCATTGTTGTTCAACAAATCGTGAAATACGCCGCGAGCATCGAATTTCTCTTTTAAAAATTTGCCAAGTTTGATATTACTTTGCAAACGGAGTTTTCTGCATTGCTCTTTAAACAATTCCAAATGTTTCTCGGCACCGATCAAAGCCAAACCTTCTTCAATTAGTTCGTTCAGTTCTTTGTTCCAACCCGAATCATAAACAAATTTTGCAAAATTTCCTTCCGTATATTTCGACGCATAAAAGTCCAAATAATAACTCATCAACGAATCTTCGTGAATCAAATCGTCGTCTATTTTTTCTTCACGCATTAAATTGATTACCGAAATATTCGAATTTACAACGTCTTGTGGATTTTCGCTGTTTGCCGCCGTTTCTGAAATAATGATTTTACCGAATTCCATTTGATTTTCTGTTTAAATGATAGTTTTGCAAAGTTGAGGGAAATAATAATACAAACCATATTTTTTTGTGCGTTTCCCTCCGGGTCGGGCTTTCGGCTTTATCTTTTGCGTTGCTTCGCTCGCAAAAGGATACCGCCTCTATCCCTAACGCGTTCCGGTTTCAGAAGAAAAATTAGAGTTTAATAATCTTCACAATATTTAACCAAAACTTTCGTTATCATTAGATTACATTGGAAAAAACCAGCCAATTGAACGCAACCATTTAAAAAGATCCGTATCTTTATAATAAAAAGAACTCATAAAAGTTCGCCAACCAAAACCAAAACCATGAGACAGATTTACTTAATTCTCTGCATTCTGCTTGTTTTTACAAGTTGTGATAATGATGATTTACCACAATCTGACGTGCGTTTTTCTGTAATTGGCAAAGGCGATTCTTTTCCTACTGATAAAAGTACCGCTCAAAGACATTTGGTTATCAATGACATAAAATCTTGGAATAGTTTAAAAAAAGAAATGAATACTTCGGGAAATTTATCTAAAAGTCTCAAAGAAACCAACATTGATTTTAATACGTTTCAGATTATTGCCGTTATTGACAAAAATCAAGGCAACGGCGGACATTCAATAGACATTGTAACACTAAATGAAAACCGAAATACTATAATCGTAAAAGTCGAAAAACTAAAAAACGGTAATTCTTCTGCAAAAAAATCAAGACCTTACGATATTATCAAAATAGCAAAAACAGACAAAAAAATTGTTTTTGAACAGTAATCATTGAGATTACAATCCTTTATTTTCTTCAAGCAAACCCTTCAGTTGATCTGTTTTTAAATATGCTGCAAATCGGCCGGCAAGCAATAACATTTCTTTTTCTTCTGGCGTTATTTTGAGTTTCGTTTCTACGTGCGACGCATATTCATACAACATCAAAAGTTCGCTGGCGCCAAAATCTTTAAATGTATCTTTATTCAGACTAGAAAGTATGGGTTCGCCCATTTTATCTTTCGCAAAACGATCTAAACCAAATTTCTGAATTAGTTTCGCCTTAAAATCATTGTGAAGTTTTAGCCAGCTTGCCGCTTCGTCATCGGTATTTTTCAATTGCGTTATCAAATCTTCATACGCCTGATCTTTCTTCAATTTTAATAATTGGTCGCGTAAAGTCGTAAAACCAATAACTTGATAATTGGAAGTCGGAATTTTATATCGGTCTAAAACATTTTCTACGTCTTTTTCAAAAGTGATATATCGCGTTTGTACCGTATACAAAGAAGCCGTTTCTAATAACGAAATCAATCTGATTTTTTCATCGTTTATAAAAGGTGCTTTTTTTCCTTGTCCGATGCAATCTATAAAAAGCGCTTTCTTATTCTTGTCTTTAACTCTAGAATCATTATGAAGGAGTTCTATCAAGGTTTCATAACCCGTGTTATCAGAGGCACCGCCATCGATTACGCACAAAATTTTATCCTGATTTTTGATTCCGAATTTGGTTTTGGGCAAAACGCCAGGAAAAGCAGAACTCGCCGTAATGGCATAAGTAAGCGGAAAATCGTAACCATTATTTATTTGATTTCCGTCAAGCGGAAGTGACGCTTTATTGGGTGCCAAAGACGAATTGATTTTCAAAGCACGAATAATATGCGGCATAAACGGAAAACGTTCGCCATTGTTGTAAGCCGTTCCGTTTGCTACCATGATCGGCAATTGGGGATTTAACTTACTGTCTTTCGGAATAAAGAAATCCGACAATAACATTTGCGTTTTAAACTTATTTATGTTGTCAGGATTTGTGCTGTCATATTGCAAAACTTCCAAATCTAATCGCTGCGCCATCGAGATTTTTTCTCCTTTCTCATTTCGGCTATTATTCAAAAGTGAAAAAAGCGTCGCCGATTTATTGACGTCTGATTTAAAAGCATCGGCTTTTGAAAAGTAAAATTCGTTAAACGTGCAATTATCGTATTGCAGTTTGTTTTTTAGAATCGTTAAATAATATCCCGCCGAATAACAACCTCCGGAAACGGTAGAGAAATAGTCGATTTCATTCAGAAAATTACGATTCGAATGATCTTCCTGAACATCTTCCAAACCCAAAAGAACGCCCATACTAAAAAACTGCGCTCGCGATCCGCCACCCGAAATCCCAACTCCCAAAGCAATATTCGGATTTTGAAGTCGGCTGTCACGATCTTGAACCGATTTATATTCGTTTAAATTGACAGCAGGAATCGAATTGTAATTGATTTCAGAAAAAAGATTAATCTTATTCTGAGCAATTCCTTCATTCATCAAAACCAAAAAAAAGAATCCTGTAAAAAGTCTTTTAAACACCATAAAAATGCAATGTTATTTGAAGTGCTTAAAATTAGTTGAATTAATTCAAAATGAAAGATTTGTGCATTAATATTTAACTTTTTCTAAACTTCTAAAACAGAAAAGTTGCATTTTTTTACGATGCAGCTTTCTTTTATTTTACTTTTTCAGTTCCTGTGGCAAAGTTTTTTTCTGCTCTGGCGGAATTCGTTTTTTCAAGAACAAAATCTGACCTAAATGGCTCGATTGATGTTCCATTACGTGAAACCAGCAATATTGATTTGTCCAATCGTATCTTGTCTGTACTTCTGCAAACCATGCATCGTCTCTCTTTTTTAATTCAGCAATCGTTTTTGCTCTTACTTCATTATAAATATCCAAATAATATTGAATATCATGTCCCTTTATTTCTCTTCCAGCTTGATCAAGATCTAATGCTGGACCCCAAAATTTCTTCTCTTCTGCATTAAAATCGCGATTTTCAAAAGTAAAAACCTGATAATATTTTTCGGCTGCAGCCAAATGCATGACCAAAGCGCCGATTCGGTTTGCTTCTGCATCATGAAGATAATCGATTTCATACGGGCTCATGTTTTTTACGGTTCTTTCAACGCGGGATTTAAGATCTTCCAACATCGAAATCATGTCTGCTATTTTTGGAGATGCTCCTTCAACATTTCCTATTTTCGCTTCTAATCTTGGCTTTATACCTTTGCCTTCTATAAGAACACTGCTTTTTCCATCGACACTCGATTTGTCTGAAGTAATTTTATATTCTTTTACTTTAACAATAGCATCTTTTTTTATACCCTGAACCCATTTCGGAATTTCTCCTTTATTTATCGGACTCTCAAAACTTGAATTTAGAACTGTTACCGGTTCGTAAACACCTTTATCATTTTCGATCCATAATTCAAATTTGTCAAAATAAAACTTTCCGTCAAACAAACATAAACCTCCAAAGCTTAAAGATTTACTGTTTTTATCTATTGTACCTTCAACAGTATAAGACTTCCATTCTTTCGATTTTACTGGTCTGTCACTCATGTTATCAAAAAAACCATCTTCATCGTCTTTGTTATCTACACGAGCCCAGACTCCTGCCCAAGATTTTGGTTCTGTTGTTTCTACTTTTACATAAGCAGTTACCTTAAATTTTTTCTTCACAGAGGTTTGAATATCAATAGTCTGACTGATAGATGTCCAATCTGTAGAAATTGTTTTTTCAGTTTGAGCCTCACTCACACTGAAAAACAAAAGCAATAGTGGTATTATTAGTTTTTTCATTTTTGGGAAATTAATGTTGCTGTAAATGTAATATTGTTTTCCTAAGTAATACCTTACTTTTACAAAAAAAAATGAATAAAAAAAAACCGCATTCTGTTTGAATGCGGTTTTTGGAGATATTAAGTGTAACTATCTTATTTTGTTTTCATTGGCGGTAAATCAAACGCCACAGAATCGTGTTCAAAATTATTTCTGTGACCTCCGTCGCAGAATGGTTTGTTAGCAGATAATCCGCAACGGCAAAGGCCTAATGCAGCTCTTCCTTGTAAACCATAAAGTACTCCTTCTGGATCCATGATTTCAAAATCGCCTTCAATTTTGATTGATCCATTTTTATTGATGATTAATTTAGTCTTGCTCATAAATTTTGTTTTTTCGAATGCAAAGATTGCGAAATATATTGTCATTTATAAGCGCTAAACGTAGTTTAAACTGGTTCTATTTTATATGTGTTTTGCCACGAAGATGCGAAAGCACAAAGTTTTATTATTTTTAAATTTTAATTATTCGCGCAAAAGCTTTATCCAACTTGGTTATCAGATTCGTTATCCTTTTTTTGCTGATTCATTTTGGCAACTAAAGCTTTTAATCGTGCCGCTCTTTCTCTTTTTTCTTCCTGAATTTTAGCTTTTTTCCGATTTAGCAATTTGGTATGTAATGCTTTGTTTTTCGTGTTTTTCTCAGGTCCTTTTGCCATGATTTTCCCTCTTAAATAATTGTGCGGTCAAAGATAAGGATTTTAAGAGTTATGATTCTCTCAACAAACTCGGATCTGGATAATTGCCCGTAAAAATCGGATTGGAATATTGATTTTGTTTTAGACTCTTTTATTGTTATTGCAGAAAGAATCTCGCAAAGTCACGAAGTTGCAAAGTTTGGTCAGACTGAACGATCCCGAGACTTCGGGAGAAGTCCCGCAAAGATTCACAATTTGGGAGCGAACTTTCTAGTGTGATTCTTCGTTCAGGATGACAGACAGTGCGATTTATTCTTAATCTTTAAAATAAAACTTTGCGACTTCGCCACTTTGCGAGAACTAAATTCAAAAAAGCTTAGCGAATCTTTGCAATTTTCTCTGTGAATCTCTGTGAAAAAATAAGTGATTCTCCGCGCAATAATGAAATCTCAATTCTATTGCTTATTTTTGCACTCAATAAAATTCATATAATGACACAGAATCCAAAAAGATATACGATCACGGCTGCTTTGCCTTACACCAACGGACCAATTCATATTGGACATTTGGCGGGGGTTTACGTGCCTGCAGATATATATTCTAGATACTTAAGATTGCAAGGAAGAGATGTAGCATTTATCTGCGGAAGCGATGAACACGGAGTTGCAATTTCTATGAAAGCCAAAAAAGAAGGAATTACGCCACAGCAGGTTATTGATAAATATGATGGGATTATCCGTAAATCGTTTGAAGATTTCGGAATTTCATTCAACAATTATTCAAGAACTTCGGCTAAAATTCATCATGATACGGCTTCGGAATTCTTTAGAACATTATATGATAAAGGAGATTTTATTGAAGAAGTAACGGAACAGTTGTACGATGCAAAAGCAAATCAGTTTTTGGCGGATCGTTTTGTAGTTGGAACTTGTCCAAAATGTGGTAATGACGGCGCTTACGGAGATCAATGCGAAAATTGCGGATCTACATTAAACGCAACCGATTTGATTAATCCAAAATCTACAATTACTGGCGAAACGCCAATTCTTAAAGAAACAAAACACTGGTTTTTACCTTTAGACAGATATTCTGATTTCTTAACAAAATGGATTTTAGAAGGACATAAAAGTGACTGGAAAACGAATGTTTACGGACAAGTAAAATCTTGGATCGACGCAGGTTTAGAACCTCGCGCGGTAACACGTGACTTAGATTGGGGAATTGACGTTCCTGTTGAAGGTGCTGAAGGCAAAAAATTATACGTTTGGTTTGATGCTCCAATTGGTTACATTTCTTCTACGAAAGAATGGGCTGCACGCGAAGGAAAAGATTGGGAACCTTATTGGAAAGATGAAGAAACGAAATTGGTTCACTTTATAGGAAAAGACAATATTGTTTTCCACTGTATCATTTTCCCAGCGATGTTAAAAGCTGAAGGAAGTTATATTTTACCAGACAATGTTCCAGCAAATGAGTTCTTGAATTTGGAAGGAAATAAACTTTCAACTTCTAAAAACTGGGCGGTTTGGTTGCACGAATATTTGGAAGAGTTTCCAGACAAGCAAGATGTTTTGCGTTACGCTTTAACATCAAACGCTCCTGAAACAAAAGATAATGATTTTACTTGGAAAGATTTTCAAGCTAGAAATAACAACGAATTAGTTGCCGTTTTCGGAAACTTCGTGAATCGTGTGGTAGTTTTAACCAACAAATATTACGATGGCGTTATTCCGACTCCAAACGAATTTACAGAAGTTGATGAGGCCACTTTAGCAGAATTAAAAGCGTATCCAGCGGTGATTTCAAGTTCGGTTGAACGCTACAGATTCCGTGAAGCTTTAGGCGAATTGATGAATGTGGCTCGTTTAGGAAATAAATATTTAGCAGACGAAGAGCCTTGGAAAGTAATGAAAGACAATCCGGAGCGTGTAAAAACTCAAATGTATGTGGCGTTGCAAATTGCTACAGCTTTGAGCGTTTTGGCGGAACCATTTTTACCTTTTACAGCGGCTAAACTTTCAAAAATCCTTAATTTAAATGACTTGAAAGAGCATTTTAAAGGTTTCAGCAAATTCCTGAGAGAAAATCATCATGGCGCTACAGATATTATTTTAGATAAAACACTGACTTGGAATGATATTTCTGAAAATTCAGATTTAATTCCGGCTGGACATAAAATTGGTGAAGCAGAATTGCTTTTCGCTAAAATTGAAGACGAAGAAATACAAAAACAAATAGAGAAATTGGAAGCAACAAAAACAGCAAATTTAGCTGAAAGCAAACAACCAGAACCGCAAAAAGATTTAATTCAGTTTGAGGATTTCGCGAAAATGGATATCCGTATCGGAACTATTCTTGAGGCTGAAAAAATGCCAAAAGCAAACAAACTTTTAGTTTTAAAAGTAGATACAGGAATCGATGTTCGTACAATTGTTTCAGGAATTGCTGAAAGTTTTTCTCCAGAAGAAATTATCGGAAAACGTGTTTCTGTATTAGCGAACTTAGCTCCAAGAGCTTTACGCGGTGTTGAAAGTCAAGGTATGATCTTGATGACGACCAATGCAGAAGGAAAATTAGTTTTCGTAAATCCAGATGCTGATGCGCCGAATGGAGAGACTGTAAACTAAGATTTAACATTATATATATAGCGTGAATCGATTGAATTTCTCAATTGATTCACGCTTTTTGATTTCAACATATTCCTTTTCTAAACTATCTTTGAAAAAATAATACACGATTAAAATACCTTAAATGAAACTCACCAAACCAAGATTAGCACTAATCTGCGGTATTCTATGCATATCGATTTTTCCGATATTGGTAAAATTACGTTTAACGCCAGGATTGATTTCAGCTTTTTATCGAATGTTTTTCGCCTTGATTTTGCTCTTGCCTTATGTCGTTTTGAGTAAAAATTTTAAACTTCCGAATTTAAGATTTACACTTTTGGCGGCACTTTGCGGTGTTTTATTTTCTTCTGATGTAGCGGTTTGGAATATCGCCATTCAGGAATCAAGCGCGACTCAGGCTTCACTTTTGACCAATTTATCTCCTGTTTGGGTTGGAGTTGGTTCTTTTTTCTTTTTGAAAGCAAAACCAGCAACTAATTTCTGGATTGGAACTTTAGTAGCATTATTCGGAATGATAACATTGGTCGGTTTTGAGTTTTTTATAGATTTAAATTTCAATCAGGCATTTCTGCTTGCGGTTTTATCTGGCATCTTTTATTCGATTTACCTATTAGTTAGCAAAAATGCACTTTCCAATATTGATGTCTTATCTTTTATGACGATAAGTTTAACGGCTTCAAGTATTTATTTAGGAATTCTCTGTTATGCATTAAATCAGCCATTTACAGGATTTTCAGATATGGGTTGGTTTGTGTTACTTTTACAAGCTGTTATTTGCCAATTGTGTGCCTGGCTATCGATTAGTTACGCGACACAACACATGCGCGCCACCCGAGTTTCATTAAGTTTATTAAGTCAGGCAATAATTACATCCATTTTGGCTTGGTTGTTCTTAGAAGAAAAAATAACTTTACAAATGGTTTTAGGCGGAATTATTCTGCTTTTCGGAATCCGAATTACTTTTTACGATAAAACTATTTCTTTTAAAAAACTGTTTTCTAAGAGTTAAAAGAATGGAACGCGGATGACGCGGATTTAAACTAATTTACGCAGATTTATTTTTTGTATCTTAAGAAAAAGGAATTTGTGCTAATTTGCGGAATTTGTGGTTAAAAAGGTTTCACGCAGATTTTGCAGATCAAGCAGATTTATTTAAAAAAAATTCGTGAATTCGTGGCAAAACCTGAAACTTGAAACAACTAAAACTTGAAACAAAAAAACATGTTACATAAAACTAAAATACCAAACTTAAAAGTAATCGCATTTGACGCTGATGATACTTTATTTGTAAACGAACCCTACTTTCAGGAAACCGAGCATAAATTTTGTGCTTTGATGGAAGATTATCTTTCACATCAAGGCATTTCGCAGGAATTATTTAAAATTGAAATTGCCAATTTACCTTTATATGGATACGGAATCAAAGGTTATATTCTTTCGATGATTGAAGCCGCGATGAACATTTCAAATAACACGATTCCGGTCGAAGTGATTTCAAAAATAATTCAATACGGAAAAGAATTACTCGAAAAACCAATCGAATTACTAGACGGAATCGAAGGAACACTTCAAGCATTAAAAGGAAAATACAAATTGGTTGTTGCTACAAAAGGCGATTTAAAAGATCAGCATAGCAAATTGCACCGTTCTGGGTTGGGGCATTATTTTCATCATATCGAAGTGATGTCAGACAAACAAGAAGTTGATTACGAAAAACTTTTAGGACGTTTAGATATTCAGCCTCATGAGTTTTTGATGATCGGAAATTCATTAAAATCTGATGTTCTTCCCGTATTAGGAATTGGTGGTTATGCCGTTCATATTCCGTTTCACACAACTTGGGAACATGAAAAAATTAATCATATTATAGAACACGAGCATTTTAGTTCATTTGAAACTATTGCAGAAGTGGTTCCGAATTTATTATAATGAAAAGACTTTTAGACTTAGAAAATTGGAATAGAAAAGAACATTTTGCCCATTTCAAGCAGATGGAAGAACCTTTTTTCGGCGTAACTGTAGAAATTGATTGTACCAAAGCATATCAAACGGCAAAAAGTCTCAACGCTTCTTTTTTCATTTTCTATTTGCATAAAACTTTAGCTGCCGTAAACGCGATTGAAAATTTTAAATACCGAATTTCAGAAAACCAAATCTACATCAACGATCGCGTAGATGCATCGGCAACAATTGGTCGTGAAGACGGTACTTTCGGATTTTCATTAATTGAATATCATCCGGATTTTAAAACATTCGAGGAAATCGCATTAAAAGAAATCGAACGTATTCAAAACACAACCGGACTTTTTACAAGATCTTTTGATGATGATGATCTGATTCATTTCTCGGCAATTCCGTGGTTGAATTTTAGTTCCATTACGCACGCACGCAGTTTCACGTATCCAGACAGCTGTCCGAAAATTTCATTTGGGAAAATGATGATTTCTGAGACTGGAAAAAGAACTATGTCAATGGCGGTTTATGTACATCACGGATTGATGGATGGAATACACGTGGGTCAGTTTGTAGATTTTTTTCAAGAACTTATGAATCAGTAAATTAAACGGAATAATTCTTGTTGCTATAAAAATATGAAACGAATCTTCCTTTTTTTATGCATACTTTTCAGTACTGTTTTATTTAGTCAGACAGTATTAACTTCGTATGCAATAGATTTAAAAAAGAAAGACCAAAGCCAGATTTTAAATGCCGAAAATCCCGCCACTCATGATTTTTTTGTTTTTATAGCCACTACAGACAGCCTTTCGATATTAAAATACAACAGTGCTTTTTTCTTAAAAGAAAAAATGACAACATCACGCCAATTCGTTGAAGACAAATCTTTACTCGGCTACAGCTTCAGCGAAGACGGAAATCCAACTTTATATTGGTTTTCTGCGGTCGAAAAAAGCATTATTCTGATTAAATATTATCTGGAGAATAATACGAATCGAGCTTTAAAATTTCAAATTCCGCTTGACGAAAAATCACTTTTGACCTACTATCAAAAAGACAATAATTTTTATGTTTTGATGAAAGACAGAGCCAAACAGGGATTGACCGCTTTTATTTTTAAAAACGGAATCGCCGAAGAAAAATTTCTTGACTTCTCCCCTTTTGTTTTCCGCGATCGAAAAACCCAGCAAAAGTCATTCAATGAAATTTTAATGGAAAATCCGATTGAAAAAATGGATTCTGGTGAATATAATCCGTTATTTAAAGTCACTTCCAAAACAAAATTATATACACTTCCTAATCGTTTAATTCTTACCTTGGATCAAAGCCTTAGAAAAACCCAATTGTTCGATATTAATTTGGAAAATCTAGAAATAAAGGAGAAGACTTTTTTACAACCTCTTCCTCAGAAAAACACAAAAAAATCAAATTCTTATTATCATGAAAATAAATTATATCAAATAAGCGTCAATTCAGAACAGCTTTTGTTTGATATTAAAGACTACGAATCTGGTGAAACCTTAAAAAAGTTTTCTGTCTTAAAAAATGATACTATTAATTTTAAAAATTCCCCTTTATTTCTGCAAATCAATGATCGCAGACCAAAAGAATTAAAAAGCACTGGCAAATTTCTCCAGACATTGGCCGCAACAGATGTTGGTATTTCTGTTTTCAAAAACAAACAAAATCTATTTTTAACTTTGGGCGGAACCGGTTTAGAATCAAAATCTATTTCTCTAAATTCTTTCAATATGATGGATGACTTTTACGGCGATTTTGCTTCTCCAAATTACTATAATCTTGACACTTACTATTCTGTCTTTTTTGAAAGTGTGTGGAATAAAAAATTGGAATCGACCACTCTAAATCACGAGCCTCTTGCTGCAGATAAAATCTATACTTTTATAGAAAGTCATCAAGAAGTTTTTCTTCCCAATAGTACCAAATTAAACAACTATAGTATTTTAGGTTATTATGATCTAAATTCGAGAGAATACATACTACGCAAATTTTCCGACGGATTTAACTAGTTTACCACCAGACACTTACGCCTTAAACAAGATCTACATCCCCTTATTAACCTTATTCTATCATTTTTTTGGCTTATAAAGGAAGTATTTACTTACAATAAATTGTTTTTTTGACCCAAATTTAAAATCTCAAATAACAATGAAAAAAGTTGTAATGACTCTTGCATTTGCCCTGGGTTTAACAGGACTACATGCTCAAACAAGTAATAGTGGGTTTAATAAATGGTCGGTGGAATTAGACGGTGGATTTACTAAACCTCAACGTCCTTTGACTAATGGTTATGCTACTTCTACACCAAGTTCTTTTGTTACAGATTTAGGAGTGCGATACATGTTTAATAACAAATTCGGTTTAAAAGCCGATTTTGGATATAACAGTTTTACAGGAAAAAACAATTCTCTAGATTTTGATTCAAAATACTACAGAGTTGACTTACAAGCAGTAGCTAACTTAGGAAGAATCATGAACTTTGAAACATGGACTAATACAATTGGTTTATCAGGACATGCAGGTTTTGGTTACGGTCAATTAAGAAACGATAATTTTAAAGGAGCTGATGAAGTAGGAAATTTTATTGCTGGTGTAACTGGACAAATAAGATTATCTAATAGATTGGCTTTAACGGGTGATTTCTCGACAATTTTAAACGCATCACAAGATCGTACGTTTGACGGCGCAGCTGTTGGAGCTAACAGAGGTTTTTCTGGATTAATCTTTAATGGAACTGTTGGTTTAAATGTGTATTTAGGAAAAAATGCAAAACATGCTGACTGGACTGTAACTTCAAATGACAATGTTGATCTTTCTCCTTTAGAGAATAAAATTGCTGATCTTGAAGAGCAAATCAAAAAAATTCCTGCTCAAAAAGAAGTAGTAATCGAAAAACAAGCTCCTGCACAACCAGTTGACAATGATTTGATCAAAAGAATGATTAATGATAAGTACTACAGTGTGTATTTTGATTTCAATAAAACAACTCCAATCGAAACTTCAACTGCAGCTATCGATGTTGTTTTAAATTATTTAAGAAAAAATCCATCTGCTAAACTTGACCTTGTAGGTTATGCTGATCAGGTTGGAAGCGCAGAATACAATGAAAAATTATCTTACACTAGAGCTAACAATGTAAAAACGATTTTCGAAAAAGCTGGAATTGCTTCTTCTCGTCTCAATATCGTAGGAAATGGTGCAGATACATCAATTCAAAAAGACTCTGATGAAGCTAGAAGATTAGCAAGAAGAGTTACTTTCATTGTAAAATAATTCCTTTTTATTTGTACATTAAAAGTCCTTGAGAAATATCTCAGGGACTTTTTTTATTGCTTAATTTTAACGGTAAATATGTTAGGTTATTTGGAATAAAATTTGATGCATTACACTTATGAAAAAACTACTGCTACTTTTCTTTTTGTTTTCAAAAATGGTGCTGTTTAGCCAAACGTTACTGAACACTTTTCCTTTAAATCTCAATAATTTAGGAAATACTCAAATTTTAAATGTTGAAGATGAAAAAACAAATGACATCTATGCCTGCGCGTGGGACAACAAAACCATAAACATTCTAAAATATAATAAATCATTATTTCGTACGGGTCAATTTTCAGACAGCATAAAAAATGAAGCGAGTCGAAACTTAATTGGTTGTATCATTGGTCAGGAAAATAAACCAACGCTATATTGGATTTCTCAAAATTTTAAAAATTTCCTGATTACAACATACGATATGAATAGCAAAAAATCGGAATCTTTAAACTTCGATTTTCCTGCAAATAACGATTATATTGTTACCTACTTTCAACAAAAAAATGCTTTTTACATAGTTGCAAAAGAAAAAGATCTGGAGCATTTACTTCTTTACAAATTCAAAGACGGAAACTGTGAAATTAAAATGCTCGATTTTTCTTCCTTTACTTTCAAGAATGAAAACAATCAGAGTTTCTCTTTCAATTTGCTTCTTAAACGTTTTCCCATTAAAAAAATGGAATCGGACGTTCTTAATCCTGTAGATTTAGCATCGAAAATTAGCAAACTGTATGTACTTGATGATCAAATTATTTTAACATTTGATTATGCGCTATTAAAAACACAAGTTTTTCAGATCAATCTGAATTCTGGCGAAATCACAGAAAAAGCTCTTAATCTTCCGACTTCGAAGAAAACATCCAAAACATCGAATTCATTTTATAATGATAAAAAGCTATTTCAAACGGTGGCAAATACAGAGGAATTTTTGTTTGAAATAAAAGACTTCGATTCTGGAAATACAATTAAAAAATATGCTATTTCAAAAAACGATAGTATTCCGTTTAAAAACTCTCCTTTTATTATGCAAATAAACGATGAAGCGCCACGACAGCTGAAAACAACTGCTAAATTCTTAAAAAATTTAGATGGACTGACTGCCGGTATTTCTGTACTTAAAAGCAAAAAAAATAATTTTATAACTTTTAGTGGTTTTGGAGAATATTCCGATTATTATTATCAACAAGATGCTTTTGGTGATTTCGGAGAACGTGTTCCTTATTATTTAAGTAAAATGGTTTATTTTGATGGCGTTTTAGATGAAAATATGGATTTCGTAAAAGATAAAAAAGTAGCGCCATTCGCAATTGACAATTTGTTTTATTATTTAAGTATTCACAAAAACATCACATTGTTTGATTCTTTAAAACTAAAAGATTATTACATTTTAAGCTATTATGACAGTGGTTCCAAACAATTTATCATGAGAAAATTTACCGATGGTTTTATGATGGAAGACAATGGAAATCCGATTATGAATAAGGCATTATTTTCAAATCCTGCTTCTTTTGGCGATATTAAATTAAAATAATTCAACTCTTTAATGTTTTGGCGGTTTCTAAAACAGAATGATAATTTTCTTAATTTTACTAAAAAGACACATCCTATGTTATCAAAAAATATTGAATCGGCTTTAAATAAGCAAATTAGAATAGAAGCAGAATCTTCACAAACTTATCTTTCAATGGCTTGTTGGGCAGAAGTACACGGATTAGAAGGAATCGCTCAATTTATGTACACCCAATCAGACGAGGAGCGAGCACATATGCTTAAATTGGTTAAATATGTAAACGAACGCGGCGGACACGCTCAAATTACAGATCTAAAAGCACCGAGATTATCGTATGCTACTTTTAAAGAAATGTTTGAGGAGCTTTATAAACACGAACTTTTTGTTTCTCAATCTATTAACGAATTGGTTCACATTACTTTTGAAGAAAAAGATTATGCAACACATAATTTCTTACAATGGTATGTTTCTGAACAAATCGAAGAAGAAGCTACAGCTAAATCTATTTTGGATAAAATCAACCTGATTGGAGAAGACAAAGGCGGACTTTATTTGTTTGACCGTGATATTCAGCAATTAACAGTTACAAGTTCGATTGCTATTAACCCAAAATAAAAAAAGTTAAAGTTTATTTAGAACATTTAAAAATTACTTTTTTCGATTATATTTGTCTATGTTTTTATAATACAGAGGAAAATTGGGCAAGAAAGAAAAAGACAAGGACAAGAAAAAGGATAAAAAAGACAAAAAAAATAAAGTTATCCTTGACAAGATTAAGAAGGCAGAGAACTGCAAATCTTCTTGCTGTGAGAAATATAAAAAAAGCGAAAAGAAGCGTTGCTCACGTTGTCCGATGTTCGATTTATTCAAAAAAACTGCTTAACAAAATATATAATAACCCATCAGATTTCTCTGGTGGGTTTTTTAGTTTTAAATTGCAGTCTAGATTTTAAATTCTATTATGAAAAACGATATTACCATACCAAAATCCAGTCTTGATTTTTTAGTTCAGCTACAAAAAAACAATAACAAACCTTGGTTTGAAGCCCATAAACCACAATATTTAATCGAATTAAATCATATTGAAAATTTTGCTGGCGCTTTGCTTAAAGAACTTTCGAAAACAGATGTTTTGGAAAATGCTTCGGGTAAAAAAAGTGTATATAGAATATATCGCGATATTCGTTTTTCTAAAGATAAAACGCCTTTTAAACATTATTGGGGAGGAAGTTTCACGCGTGCAACTTCAGCCAGACGTGGTGGTTATTATTTTCATCTTGAAAAAGGAAACAGCTTTTTCGCTGGAGGTTTTTGGGGACCAAGTGCTCCAGATTTAAAACGAATAAGAGCTGAATTTGCTCAAGATCCTGAAACTTTTCAGAAAATAATAAACTCAAAATCTTTCAAAAGCAACTTTGGAAGTCTAGAAGGCGAACAGCTTAAAACAAAACCAAAAGGTTTCGAACTGGATCATCCGGCTATTGATTTGCTTCGTTTTAAACAATTTTTAGTGATAAAACGTTTTACAGATGAAGAAGTTTTGAGTCCTAATTTTTTGGAAATGGCTTTGGATGCCTTCAAAAACATGCGACCGTTTTTTGATTACATGAGCGAAGTATTGACCACGGATGTAAATGGAGCTTCGGTTTTATAAATCAAACGTTCCTCTGGAACGTTTAAACGGAATTCAAATTTTATTTCTACCGATGAGACATTCCTCTGGAATGTACTTGTTTTTGTAATATGCAAAACCTGACAGGTTTTAAAAACCTGTCGGGTTTCGTAGAAGTTAGCTTTGTCAAAGTTTAAAACTTTGACAAAGCTTCTAATTTTTACTTAATAATAAAATTTCATTGACAACAACTTCTGTTACATAACGTTTTTCTCCGTTTTTATCATCATAACTTCTGTGCGTTAGTTTTCCGTCTATGGCTACTTCTTTTCCTTTTACTACATATTTTTCTATAATTTCTGCTGTTTTGTCCCAAGCTGTTACGCGGTGCCATTCTGTTTTTTCGACTTTATCTCCTTTGTCATTTTTGTAGTATTCATTTGTCGCGATTGTCAAATGTGCCAGTTTTTTTCCGTTTTCTAATGTTTTGATTTCTGGATCATTCCCTACATTCCCGATTAATTGTACTCTGTTTTTCATTGCATTCATGGCGTATATTATTTTTATGTTATTATAAATTGAAAATGTTCATCAAATTCAACGGTGCAAAGATGAAACAACTCAACAGCTGCAGTCGGTTACTAACTATTTACTACCGACTGTAACTATTTGTAAACGTTTGTAATTGGAAATGTTTTTTGTATATTTGAGATAAATCTTACTATATGCAGGCAAAAATTAATAAAGTCGAGTTACGAAATTTAGAAATTGAAGACTATAAACAGCTAAAAAAATCAATGATTGAATCCTATCCAGAAATGGCCGATTCATATTGGGGTTCTGAAGACATTGAAAGATTACTTTCTATTTTTCCGGAAGGGCAATTGGTTATTTTGGTTGATGGAATTGTGGTAGGTTCTGCATTATCTCTTATTGTTGATGAAAAACTGGTAGAAAAAAGACATAATTACCAGCAAATTAGTGGTGATTACACTTTCTCCACTCATAATCCGAATGCGGAAATTTTATATGGCATTGACGTTTTCATTCACCCAAACTACAGAGGCTTACGTTTAGGACGCCGATTATACGACGCCAGAAAAGAACTTTGCGAGCAATTAAACTTAAAAGCGATTGTTTTTGCAGGTCGAATCCCGAGTTATAGGGAACATGCAAAAAAAATGTCTCCTAAAATTTATATTGAAAAAGTACGTACCAAAGAATTATACGATCCAGTTCTTTCTTTTCAGTTGAGCAATGATTTTCACGTTTTGAGAGTCATCAAAAATTATTTGGAAGGTGACGAAGAATCAAAAGAATTTGCTGTTTTATTAGAATGGAACAATATTTATTATGATGATAGTCCGAAACTGATTAATCTTAGAAAAAATGTTATACGTTTAGGATTAATTCAGTGGCAAATGCGTCCGCTAAATAATGTGGAAGCCCTTTTTGAACAAGCCGAATTCTTTATCGATGTCGTTTCGGGCTACGGATCTGATTTTGCTCTGTTTCCAGAATTGTTTACCGCACCTTTAATGGCCGATTACAATCATTTATCTGAGGCAGAAGCGATTCGTGAACTGGCACGCCACACGGATCCGATTAGAAAGCGTTTTCAGGAATTTGCAATTTCATACAACATCAATATCATTACCGGAAGTATGCCTTATGTAGATGGTGGAAATTTGTATAACGTTGGTTTTCTGTGCAAAAGAGACGGTACTTCAGAAATGTATAGCAAAATTCATATTACGCCAAACGAAGTAATTCATTGGGGAATGAAAGGCGGATCTGAATTTAAAACTTTCGATACTGATTGTGGTAAAATCGGAATTTTAATTTGTTATGATGTCGAATTCCCAGAACTTTCAAGACTTTTGGCAGACGAAGGAATGAATATTTTATTTGTACCATTTTTGACCGACACACAAAATGGTTATACGCGTGTAAAACATTGTTCGCAAGCGCGCGCGATCGAAAATGAGTGTTATGTAGCCATAGCAGGTTGCGTTGGAAATCTTCCAAAAGTGAATAATATGGACATTCAATATGCACAATCTTCTGTATTTACGCCATCAGATTTTGCTTTTCCAAGTAACGGAATCAAAGCTGAAGCTACTCCAAATACAGAAATGACTTTAATTGTTGATGTTGATTTAAATTTATTAAAAGAGCTTCACGAACATGGAAGTGTAAAAACACTAAAAGACCGTAGATCTGATCTTTATGAAATTAAAAAATTGAATTCATAATAAATTATATAAATATTAAATGGCTATTATTAGAAAAAATCCTCTATTTGAAATTTATATGGATTATGGCCACTTAACAATTAACAACACTGATTATCAAAAAGATAACAGAACAATTGATATAGAAAACATTGTAAATGTAGAATTAATTCGGAATTTATCTTTTTTGAATAAGTTTATCGAAGTGACATTTGGTCTGTATCTCCCAGCAAAATCAAATGAATTAAGAATCAATATGGAAAATGGTTTTAAAGATATTATTCTAACTGACTGTGATATCAAAAAAGTTGAACTTTTAATATATGAGATCAACAAAAAATTGAATCAAAATTCTGATTTTCAATAAATTAAAAATAACCTCATGAAAACATGTCCCGAATGTTCGACTAAAATTGTAGGCCGTGAAGACAAAAAATTTTGTTCTGACGGCTGTCGCAACGCATTCAATAATAAAATGAATAAGGATAGTACGAATTTCATGCGAAATATAAATAACAAGTTACGCAAAAATTACCGTATTTTGGCAGAGCTAAATGTAGAAGGAAAATCAAGGGCGTCAAAAGACAAATTACTAACCAAAGGTTTTGATTTTGAATTCTTTACAAATATATTACAGACCAAGACTGGAAATACATATTATTTCCTTTACGATCAGGGCTATCGTTCCTTGGACAATGATTATTTTATGCTTGTTAAAAAAGAAATATAGATAGTATTATTCACCATGAGAAAAAACCAAACCTCAATTCTAGCCATACTCTGCGTTCTAGCTCTGCTTGGCATTATATACGCCACGATGATGCCGCAAGGAATCTCTAAAGATGATGAAGCTCTTGCAGAATTCTCGACCGAAAGAGCCTTAAACCAAGTTGAGATTATTGCACAGAAACCGCATTACGCCGGATCGACTAATCACGAACTGGTTGCTAATTATCTAAAACTAGAATTGAACAGAATTGGGCTTGAAACGAGTATTCAGGAAGGTTTTACGCTAAATGATAAAGGTCTTTTAGTAAAGTCAAAAAATATTTTGGCACGTATTAAGGGAACAAACAATACAAAAGCGCTTTTACTTCTTTCTCATTATGACAGTGCACCACATTCTTTCTCCAAAGGTGCCAGTGACGATGCTTCTGGCGTTGCTACTATTTTAGAAGGTGTTCGTGCCTTTCTCTACTCCAAACATCCTCAAAAAAATGACATTATTATATTATTTTCCGATGCTGAAGAATTAGGTTTAAACGGAGCCGCATTGTTCGTCAACAAACATCCTTGGGCAAAAGATGTTGGTTTGGTTTTAAACTTCGAAGCTCGCGGAACTGCCGGACCAAGTTATATGCTGATGGAAACCAATAAAGGAAACGAAGCTTTAGTCAAAGAATTTTCTAATGCTAAAACTTCTTACCCAGTTTCCAACTCATTGATGTACAGCATTTACAAAATGCTACCAAATGATACAGATCTAACAGTTTTTAGAGAACAAGGAAATATTCAGGGATTTAATTTTGCTTTTATTGATGGGCATTTCAATTATCACACGCAACAAGATGATGTTCAGCATTTAAACAAAACAACTTTAGCGCATCAAGGAACTTATTTGATGCCATTGTTGAGATATTTAACCAATATCGATTTGAATAAAACAGAATCTACAGAAGATAACGTTTATTTCAGCGCTCCATTTTCATTCATAAATTATCCTTTTTCCTGGGTAATGCCAATGACATTAATCGCTTTAGGACTTTTATCAATATTTTTATTTGTTGGAAAAGTCAAAAGAATCATTTCGTTTAGAGATGTTATGAAAGGTTTTGTGCCACTTTTAGGTTCCATTATCATCTCAGGTTTAGTAACCTTTTTAGGATGGAAGCTCATTTTGGAGATTTATCCGCAATATTCTGATCTTCTAAACGGATTTACGTATAACGGCCACGCGTATATTGGCGCTTTTGTGACTTTGACCATTGCAATCTGTTTTGCTTTCTATCATCATTTTTCTGAAGCAAAAATCACAATGAACCATTTTGTAGCGCCTTTGCTGCTTTGGATTATCATAAATGCTTACTTGGCAAACAGTTTAACAGGAGCAGGTTTTTTAATTATTCCGGTTTATTTCGGAATTTTATTGTTCGGAATCTTCGTTTTCACGCAGCATTATAGTTTAGGAATGAATTTAATTTTCAGCATTCCGGCTTTGGCAATTGTTGCGCCGTTTATTATAATGTTTCCAATTGGTTTGGGACTTAAAATCTTATTTGGAAGTGCCATTCTAACCGTTTTATTGTTCGGATTATTGCTCCCGATTTTTGGGGCATTCGCCAGAAAAGGCGCTTGGATTGTAGTTTTCTTTGTGGCGTCTATTTCATTTTTCGTTTATGCGGGATATAATTCTGGTTATGAATACGGAAAAGCAAAATCTAACAGTTTGTTATATATTTTAAATGGCGATAATAACACTGCATCCTGGGCAACTTACGATACCAATTTAGACGATTGGACAAAATCGTATTTAGGCGAAAAAAATCAAAAAGTGGTTGGATTGAATACGCTTCCGCTAGCAAGTAAATACAATTCGACTTTTACATACAGCGCAATTGCTCCGGTTGTAGAGGTTCCGAAACCGACTATCGAGTTTTTAAGGGACAGCATTATTGGAAACAACAGGTACTTAAAAATCAAAATTACACCTAACAGAAAAGTAAACCGTTACGATATTTATGCTCACCCAAAAATGACGTTTTTTAATTTTAAAGCCAATGGAGTTGCGACTTCTGGAGAGAAAGGAAACCGTTTAGAAAGAGAAGACAGTAAAATTTTATGTTATTACGTTGTCGGCAATGAACCTTTGGTAATGGATTTTTACATCGCAAAATCGTCTATTTTTGACATGGATTTAATCGAAAGTTCATTTGATTTAATGAGTAATCCATTATTGAATGTAAAACCAAGAGAAAATTGGATGATGCCAACGCCATTTGTTTTAAATGATGCAGTTTTAATTCATCAGAAAATAAAAAGATATACCGCACCTGTAAAAACTATTGAACCAGTTGTCATCAAAGATAGTTTGGCTATTTCTAAAGATAGTATAGTACCAGTTGTAAAACCTCAATAAATATTTCGTTAATCTTACTCATTCGTATTCAAAATGAAAAAAAATTACCTTCTTTTTTTAATTTTTACGAGCTTTTCTGCAATTCATGCACAAACTATTGAAGAGAAAATAGCTTCGAAAGCATGCGAATGCTTAAAGACAAAAACCAATATTACGAGAGATGTTTATGTAGATTGTCTCACAAGTAACATGAGCGAATTGGTGCTGACCGATAAAGATCAAAAAATTCGGGAGTCGATAAACACGGTTGACGGAATTCAAAATATGATTCTAAAATCTGAAGCATTGGTTTCTAAAAAATGTCCAGACTTGGTGCCGCAAGTTACAGAGAGTAAAGAAGATACGTTTTACAGCAAATCTAAAAATAAGAATGCGCAAAACGCCTATAAAATCGGACAAGATTTTATGAATCAGGAAAAATATAAACTGGCTGTTGAAAGTTTTCAGTTGGCCATAAAAGAAGATCCAAATTTTGTCCTTGCATTAGATGACATGGCCGTTTCTTACAGACAATTAGACGACTATGATAATGCTATCAAATATTATAAAAGATCATTGGAAATTTATCCGGAAGGAAGTTTTGCCTTAATGAATATTGGAGTTGTTTACACTTTTAAATCCGATTACAAAACTGCTATTTCTTATTATGAAAAATTGATTCAATATCATCCTGATAATGCAGAAGGCTATTTTGGTGCAGGAAAAAACTATTTTTTACTCAAAGAAGATGAGAAAGCACTAGACAACATGTTTATAGCGCACAGAATTTATACAAATGAAAATTCTGAATATTCCAAAGATTCTGAAAAATTATTAGCTGGTATTTATCAGAAAATGAAATCGGAAAACAAAGAAGATGTATTCAAAAAAATTGCCGAGAAAAACAATATTAAAATAGATTAACCATTCACCGCGATATATCCTAAAGGCAGACTTTCTGAAGTCTGCCTTTCTTATTTTTAGAAATCAATTTTTTAATTTTGCTAAAAAAAACTTGAGAACTCTTTACCTTTGCATCTCTGAACCTCAAAAAATGACAAAAATAAGTATACTTGGTTGTGGCTGGCTTGGATTTCCTTTGGCAAAAAAGTTAATTGAAATTGGAAATTCGATAAACGGCTCAACAACCTCAGAAAGCAAACTTTCTATTTTAGAAAATGCAGGAATAAATCCATTATTGGTAACGCTTGAAAGCGAAAGTATTTCTGAAAACGTCAATTCCTTTTTAGAAAAAAGTGAAATTTTGATTATTGATATTCCGCCAAAATTGCGAACTGCAAATCCTGATTCTGACAAAATGGTTTTTGTTGAAAAAATCAAAAATCTGATTCCATTTATAGAAAAATCAACGGTTAAAAAAGTCCTTTTTGTAAGTTCCACCTCTGTTTATGGTGATGAAAATGATTCAGTTTCAGAAGAAACCATTCCTAATCCCGATACTGAAAGCGGCAAACAATTATTTTTGGTCGAAAAAATCCTTCAAGAAAATCAAAAATTCCAAACCACCATTCTACGTTTCGGTGGATTAATTGGCGAAGATCGTCATCCTGTAAAGTTTTTGGCTGGAAGAGAAAATTTAGAAAATCCAGATGCGCCAGTCAATTTAATTCACCAAAAAGATTGTATTGCAATTATTGAAGGAATTATAGAGCTGGAAAAATGGAATGAAGTTTTTAATGCTGTCGCACCTTTTCATCCCACAAAAGAAGAATATTACACGCAGAAAGCGATTGAAATGAATTTGCCACAACCAAAATTTAGTCCTGAAAAATCGAATATTAAAAAAGAAATTCTAAGTGAAAAAGTAGAAGGTATTTTAGATTATAAATTTGATTTAGAAAATTATTAAATCCATATGTCAGGTCGAGCGAAGTCGAAGCCCAGTGCGCTTTCACAAGCCTTCGACTTCGCTCAGGATGACAATTGTTAAGAACAGGAAATAAAATTAAATGACTTATATAAACCTATATGGTTTAAAAAAATTAGCGAACTTTGCGATTAACCTTGCGCATAAGCGGTAAAAAATTATGGAAACAGTCTTTATCAATTCACCTTTAGGAATCACCAAAATTATTGGAGATGAAAATGGTATTGCCGTAATATCTGTTTCTGATCTTGGTTCGAATGAAGTTTCAGAAACCATTCCTGAAGTTTTACAAGATGCCGTTTCGCAATTAAATGAATATTTTGAAGGCAAAAGAACCGATTTTGACTTAAAACTGAATCCAAAAGGAACCGAATTTCAGCAAAAAGTTTGGAAAGCATTATTAGAAATTCCTTACGGAAAAACGGTAAGCTACATGGATCAAACCAAAAAATTGGGCGATGTAAAAGCAATTCGTGCAGTGGCTTCTGCAAATGGTAAAAATCCGCTTTGGATTGTAGTTCCATGTCACCGAGTTATCGGCACCAACGGATCTTTAACAGGATACGCCGGCGGATTGTCGCGTAAAAAATGGCTTTTGGAGCATGAAAGTCCTTCTGCGCAACAAACTCTGTTTTAAATTCAACACGAATTTCACAAATTTACACATATAAAATTATAGTCTTATCTTTACAAAATATAAATTTATTAGCTTCTATAGTTAAAATCAAATTTGTGATAATTAGTGCAATCTGTGTTACATAAAAAAATATGATTGAAAAAATAAACCTCAATAACATTTTATTTCTTGATATAGAAACCGTTCCCGAAGAAGAGAATTTCAATTCGCTTGATGCGGAAATGCAATCACTGTGGGATTTAAAAACACAATATCAGCGAAAAGACGAGTTCTCGCCAGAAGAATTTTACGAACGTGCGGGAATTTGGGCTGAGTTCGGAAAAATTATCTGTATTTCTGTGGGTTATTTTACCATCAAAGGAGATATTAGAAATTTTAGGGTCACGTCTTTTTTTGGTGAAGAAAAGAAAATTTTAAAAGACTTTTCAAATTTGATTATAAATCATTTTAATCAGCCTCAACATTTAATGTGCGGACATAATTCGAAAGAATTTGATATTCCGTTTATTGCTCGAAGAATGATCATCAATCAAATGCCAATTCCAGATAAATTGAATTTGTTCGGAAAGAAACCTTGGGAAATTCCACATTTAGATACTTTAGAATTATGGAAGTTTGGTGATTATAAGCATTATACTTCATTAAAATTATTGACAAAAATATTAGGAGTTCCTTCTCCGAAAGGCGATATCGACGGAAGTCAGGTCGCACATGTTTTCTATGTCGAAAAGGACATTGACCGAATTGTAACCTATTGTGAGAAAGATACTATTGCTGTTGCGCAAGTTTTTCTTCGTTTGCGACGAGAAGATTTGCTGATTGAGGATGAAATTATTCATGTATAATTTTTGAGTTGCTAAGATACTAAGGTTCTAAGTTGCTAAGTTTTTATCTTGAATGATTAAAAGAACTTATACGGTTTAAAAATGACACATTCTGAAATTTCACATTATCGTTTGGTTGCTCAAAAGCTCTATAAAACCCATTCTTGTTCTCCGCAAGAAGTTGTGAAGCATTCTGGCGCTATGCAGGCGCAAGATTACGGAATGGCAAAATGGGCGATTGGTTCTCGTTGCGATTCATCTGAAAAAGAGATTGAAGAAGCCATTAATTCAGGAAAAATTATTCGAACGCATATTTTGCGTCCGACTTGGCATTTTGTTTCTCCTGATGACATTTATTGGATGTTGGAACTTTCTGCTCCGCAAGTAAAGCGTTTTACAGCTTCCGCAGCCAGAAAATTTGATTATGATGAAAAAAAATTAAATCACACCAATAATTCTATTGAGAAATTATTGGCTGGAAATAATCATCTGACTCGAAACGAAATTATGCAGGAACTCGGTATTAAGAAAACTTCAAATGAAGACTTTTTAAGTTCCGCCATTATGATGAATGCCGAATTAGACGGTTTGGTTTGTAATGGAAAAATGAAAGGCAAACAAATTACTTATGCTTTGCTTGAAGAAAGGGTTTCTAAACCAAATTTCAAATTAACAAAAGAAGAAGCATTAGCCAAACTTGCACAACGCTATTTTGAAAGTCACGGACCAGCGACAATTTCTGATTTTTCTTGGTGGTCGGGTTTTCCAGTTACAATTTGCAAAAAAGCAATTAACGCAATTGAGTTGCAATTAAGCACTATTACTATTGAAAATCAGCACTATTGGTTCAAAAAAGATAATATTCAGCAGGATAACTTTCGCGAAAGCATACTTTTTCTTCCTGCTTTTGATGAGATTTTAATTGCTTATAAAACCCGTGAAGCATCTTTCAATACAGAACATCAATCGAAAGTTTTTACCAACAACGGTATTTTCAAACCCATCATTTTAGAAAACGGGAAAGTAATCGGAATTTGGAAAAGAACCGTTAAAAAAGATCATGTAAAAATAGAAACGGAATTTTTTAAAGGTATCGACGCGAGCAAAAAAGAAATTATTTTTAGCGGCATTAAATCTTTTGAAACGTATTTGGAAACTAAAATTGTTATTGAATAATTTTATATCGCTACGGTGTAGCACATTCTTAAAATTCCGTTTTCAACTTCCAAATCATTAAACTGTTTCAAAAACAAAATCTTTATGCTTATTATTGCTAAATAATTACATTTACAAAAAATTACAATTATGGTATTGAGCAGATTCTGGTTAACGATATTTATTTCTTCAATTATTTTTATTGTATTCAGTTTGTTTACTGCCAATACGTATACCATTGATTCTGTTTTGAATGGAAAAAAAGACGATCCTGTTTTAGTTTCTGAAAAATATGTTGATGAACTTCCCGCATTCATCAAAGACAGCATTTCGAAAGCAAAAGATCAAACCATGATTGTCAATCGTGATACGTTAAATGCAGACACGACATACGTTTACAAAAATAAAACAGTAAAAATCTACAGCGGACTTCAAAAATCTGATGGTTTATTGCCAACTTGTAAAAGTACTTTGGTTGATTTAATTCTGCCTTTGATTGCCTATTTAGCCTTTTTCTGCGGATTAATGGAGCTTTTAATCGTTTCTGGAGCTTCTGGAAAACTGGCGAAGGGTTTGAGTCCGGTTTTTGTGAAAGTGTTTCCTAGTATTCCTAAAAATCACCCTTCGATTTCATACATGACATTAAATTTTGCTGCCAATTTCTTGGGATTAGATTCGGCTGCCACACCATTCGGATTGAAAGCAATGGAAAGTTTACAGGAAATAAATCCAGACAAAGATAAGGCAAGCGACGCACAAATTATGTTTATGTGCCTTCACGCTTCTGGTTTAACATTAATTGCAACTTCAATTATCGGATATCGCGCCGCTGCAAATGCAAGTAATCCTGCGGACGTAATGTTGCCTTGTATTATCACGTCGTTTATTGGAACTATTGCCGCTTTCTTAATTGTCGGAATCAAACAAAAAATAAATTTCAGAAGTGCTTCGCTTGTGATTGGTTTAATGGTTCTAATTGCAGCAATTGTTGGTTTATTGATGTATGTAAATCATTTGGATTTAATTGGAAAAAACTATTTCACTTCTAATCTTTCGGGATTAATTCTGCTTTCAATTGTAGTTTTTACTTTGATTTTTGCATTCATGCATGAGAAAAAATTCAAAGAAGCAGATACTACTCCTTTTGACACTTTTGTTGTCGGAGCAAATAATGGGGTAAAAACTGGAGTTACGATTTTTCCTTATGTTTTGGGAATGTTAGTCGCTATTTCTCTATTCAGAAATAGTGGTTTATTTGAAATAATAAGTGACGGAATCGGATTTGTCTTTTCAAATTTAGGCGTAAGCAAAGAAATTACCGATGCACTTCCTGTTGCGATGTTGCGTCCGTTTAGTTCTGCGGGTTCAAGAGGATTTTTAATTGATTCGATGAATACTTTCGGAGCTGATTCTTTGACAGCAAGATTGAGCAGTATTTTTCAATGTAGCGCAGAAAGCACTTTCTACGTAATTGCAGTTTATTTTGGTTCTGTAAATATTAAAAATACGCGTTATGCATTAGGCACCATGCTTTTGGTTGATCTGATTTGCGTAATCACGGCAATTTTTGTGGCGACTTGGTTTTTTTAAAATAATCAACTGAAGTCCAGCCCTACAATATTCAGTAAAAAAATGTTATATAGGAACAACCAAAACTTTAAAGCTATACATCAGTCACATTTTCGCAACAAACTAAATAACAATGCAGTAAAAATCTCCCATAGGAACAACCAATATTGTAGGGCTGGACTTCAGTCCAGTTAAATTATATGTTATTATTTGCAAGATAATTCGTATTTTTATCGAAATATTAATCGATAAAAATATAGAAAATGTCAAATACATTTCATCAGGTTTACATCCAAGTTGTCTTTGCAGTTAAGTATAGAGAAGCACTAATTACAGAAGAATGTAAAACTGAAATATTCAGCATCATTGGAAATTTCATAAATGAAACTGGTTGTAAAACTTTAATTGTAAATGGTTTGAAGATCATGTTCATTGTCTTTTAGCGCTTAAACCAACCATTTCTGTTTCAGATTTGATGAAAGCTGTAAAAGGAAAATCGTCAAGATATATCTACGAAAAGAAATTGACAAACCAAAAATTTGAATGGCAAGAAGGTTATGGCGCCTTTTCATACAGTAAATCTCAAATTGATGCTGTTTATAAATATATTTCCAATCAAGAACAACATCATAAAAAGCAAAGTTTTAATGACGAATATTTAAACTTTCTAAATAAATTTAAGGTTAATTACGATGAAAAATATATATTTGAAAACCTAATTTAACCACTATGAAACTAGCCCCCCTCTTTCTAGTATTTCTTTTAATCGGATGTCAAAAACCAAAACCTACTGAAAACAAATCTTTTGCTGAGGCAATTACACCTAATAAACCTGTAATTCTCTCTAATGATGAAAAAATCATCAAAACCGATACCATCGCCATTTACACAGAAGGAACCGAATCTTCAACAGATTATATTTTAGCACATCTTGTCGATCAAAAAGCAGATCAGGATAGTATTGTAACTGTCAAATACCGATTAGATATTTATCAAAATAAAACCAAAACCGCATCTTCCGGAATTTCGATAAAAGGCTTTCAAAAAGGCTCTGAATGGATGGCGTCTTATGGGCTAACTTCAGATAATTCAAAAAACTCTCCGTTTCTACAAATCTCCGTTGGCTATCCAGCATGTGGGTATGCACACGACAATTACTTGTATTATTTAAGAAATAAAGATTTACAATTAGTACATGAATGGATTACCATGTCTGACAGCGGCTGGGGTAATTGGCTAGAAATCATTAATCCAACAAAAAGTTCTGATCCGAAATCTTTTTATTGCAAAACTGTTGCGTTTGTTCCTGATGATGAAAATGAAAACCTAGACATGGGCGTACTAACGTATTCAGATTCAATTGCTTTTGAATTAAAAGGCAATCAATGGAAAAAGAATTTATTGTCTGCAAAAGACAAAGCGTACTTCGAAAAGAAAATGACTTTCGACCAATTTAACAATCAGCAATAAAAGCGCTTAGACCCCTTATTCAAACTCTTTCTAAAATAAATTCTTTCTAAATTTGTAAAAAAACAAAGTAATGATTGATTTTATATACCAGGATCCCTATCCGATCTTAAAGGATGATACGCAGTACCGCAAAATCACCTCAGATTTTGTAAAAGTAGAACAGTTTGGAGAACGCGAAGTTTTAACCGTTGATCCAAAAGGTTTAGAATTATTGGCTGAAGAAGCTTTGACAGATGTTTCGTTCATGTTGAGAACTACACATTTACAAAAATTAAGAAAAATTCTAGATGATCCCGAAGCAACAGATAATGATCGTTTTGTAGCTTACAATTTACTTCAAAATGCATCTGTAGCTGCTGAAGGTCTGCTTCCAAGCTGTCAGGATACTGGAACTGCAATTGTAATGGCAAAAAAAGGTGAAAGCATTTTTACAGGTGTTGATGACGCAGAATGGTTAAGCCGTGGAATTTTCAATACATACCAAAAAAGAAACTTACGTTATTCGCAGATTGTTCCGATTTCGATGTTTGAAGAAAAGAATTCAGGTTCAAATCTTCCGGCGCAAATCGATATTTATGCTAAAAAAGGAACTTCTTACGAATTTTTGTTCATGGCAAAAGGCGGAGGTTCTGCAAACAAAACATACTTATACCAACAAACAAAATCATTGTTGAATGAAAAATCTCTAGACGAATTCATTCGAACAAAAATCAAAGATTTAGGAACTTCTGCTTGTCCTCCATACCACTTGGCTTTGGTGATCGGTGGAACTTCCGCGGAAGCGAACCTAAGCGCTGTTAAAAAAGCATCTGCAGGATATTATGATCACTTGCCAACTTCAGGAAATATGTCGGGTCAGGCTTTTCGTGATTTTGAATGGGAAGAAAGAGTTCAGAAAATCTGTCAGGAAAGTGCTATTGGAGCACAATTTGGAGGAAAATATTTTACGCACGATGTTCGTGTAATTCGTTTGCCTCGTCATGCGGCTTCTTGCCCAGTTGGATTGGGCGTTTCTTGTTCTGCGGATAGAAATATTAAAGGAAAAATTACGAAAGACGGAATCTTCGTTGAACAGTTAGAAGTAAATCCTAAGCAATTTTTACCGGAAACTGCTCCGCATTTAGAAGCACCAGTTGAGATTGATTTAGATCAGCCGATGGCAGATATTTTAGCAAAATTATCTCAATATCCAGTAAAAACGCGTTTAAAACTAAACGGAACTGTAATTGTTGCGAGAGATATTGCACATGCAAAAATCAAAGAATTATTAGACGCTGGTCAACCAATGCCAGAATATTTTAAAAATCACCCTGTTTATTATGCTGGGCCTGCAAAAACTCCAGACGGAATGGCTTCTGGAAGTTTCGGACCAACAACCGCAGGTCGTATGGACGTGTATGTCGATGAATTCCAGAAAAATGGCGGCAGTATGATTATGCTTGCAAAAGGAAACCGTACGAAACAAGTAACAGATGCCTGTAACAAATACGGCGGATTCTATTTAGGTTCTATCGGAGGTCCTGCTGCAATTTTGGCTCAGGACAACATTCTTAAAGTTGAAGTAGTTGATTTTGAAGAATTAGGAATGGAAGCAGTTCGTAAAATCACCGTTAAAGATTTTCCTGCTTTTATTATTACAGATGACAAAGGCAATGATTTCTTTGCTAATTTATAATTTTCTTTAACCGCAAAGCGCAAAGATTTTACGCAAAGTTCGCAAAGAAAGTTTATTTATAAAAAACGAAAAACCGTCCAAATTGGACGGTTTTTTGTTTTTCTAATCTTAGTGTCCCTTGCGTAAAATCTTTGAGCTCTTTGCGGTTAAGCAAAATTAAGCGCTTAAATCTTCTTTTTCGAAAGCCATAAAATGTGATATTTCTCCCTTTATATTATAAACAGGAGTGGCATCAATGATACATTTGTAGGTCTTACCATTTTTTCTGTAGTTTTCAATGGTTTTCACAAAAGGAACTTTCTTTTGTAAAGCCTCTCTAATTTCATTTAAATCCTTTTGAGAAGTCGCAGGACCTTGGAACATTTTAGGTGTCTTGCCCAAAATTTCTTCTTCTTTAAAGCCCGTCATTTTCTTTATTCCGCTTGACGCGAAAACTATTTTATATTCAAGATCAGTAATTACAACAACTTCTTCTTTGATTCTTTCCTGAATGTTGAGTTTTTTTTCATCCCAGGTAAATTGACTGGAAATTTCATCTAGCTTTCTCAAATCATCAGTCAGCGCTTTTAATTCATTGATGTATTCATAATGAAAATCCCAAGCGAGAATTGGAATTGTATTTCGTTGTGAAAAATCGTCAGAGTTAGTATTTTTCATAGTAAACTATTTAGATAATTGACATCTTTATTCAAAGATAGAAGAAAAATCTTATTGTTAAAAACAAGAATGCTTAATTTGCTCTTACATAATATTATCAAAACATAAATTTTAATTGAACAACCACTGCCTTTTTTACCTCATTATTTAAATTGCTTAACGAAATACCAAGCAATCTTACCGAATCTTTCATTTTTTCCTGGTACAATAATTCTTTAATATTCTCCATAATCAAACTTTTATCTGAAATAAAATAAGGGAGCGTTTTACTTCTCGTTTGTTGTGTAAAGTCACTGTATTTTATTTTTAGTGTTATGGTCTTACCTGATAATTTATGCCTTTCCAGACGTTTTTCCAATTGAGTTGCAATTCTTTCCAATTGCTCCATCATGAAAATTTCTGATGATAAATTCACATCAAAAGTATGTTCAGCGGCAACCGATTTTGTAATTCTTGATGATTTTACTTCACTGTTGTGAATGCCCCGAACTACATAATAATAAAAAACACCAGATTTTCCGAAATGTTTCTCTAAAAATTCCAATGATTTACTTTTTAAATCGGTTCCAGTAAAAATTCCGAGTTGATACATTTTTTCTGTCGTCACTTTTCCGACGCCATAGAATTTACGAATGGGCAATTCTTCTAAAAAAGCTTCAACTTTATCTGGATTTACGGTTTTCTGGCCGTTTGGTTTGTTGTAATCGCTGGCAATTTTAGCCACAAATTTATTGATAGAAATTCCGGCAGAAGCAGTTAAACCCACTTCATTAAAGATTCTCAACCGAATTTCCTCTGCAAGCAAACTCGCGCTCGGATTTCCTTTTTTATTTTGAGTAACATCCAGATAAGCTTCGTCAAGCGAAAGAGGTTCAACTAAATCAGTATATTCATTAAAAATTTTATGAATTTTAGATGAAATCTCTTTGTAACGGTCAAATCTGGGTCTTACGAAAATAATTTCTGGACAATATTTTTTTGCCAAAACTCCGCTAATTGCACTTCGAACTCCGAATTTACGCGCTTCATAACTTGCTGCCGAAACCACTCCTCTATTTTCTGAACCGCCGACAGCAACGGGTTTTCCACGAAGTTCAGGATTGTCCAACTGTTCTACCGACGCATAAAAAGCATCCATATCGATATGAATAATTTTTCTATATGTTGGTGTTTCAGACATTTTGCAAATTTAAAAAGGAAAGCAATAAAAATGTATCTGAAATAGTTATAAATAGTATCAATTTTTAAAGAATCTAAATTCGGTGAGTTCAAACCAATAATTCTTTTTATTTTTGTTCTTCTACTCGAAAAATTAAATAATGCGAACATTTGTTATAGGTGACATTCACGGCGGACTACTTGCACTGGAACAAGTGTTGAAAAGAGCCGAAGTTACTACAGAAGATACTCTAATTTTTTTGGGCGATTACGTTGACGGCTGGAGTCAGTCTGTTGAAGTAATTGACTATTTGATTGATTTAAAAAGCAAACAAAACTGCATCTGCATAAGAGGAAATCACGATCAGCTGGCTTTGGACTGGCTGGAAGAAAGAAATGATGATTTTGACGAAGAAATGTGGTATAAACATGGCGGAAAAGCTACTGTTGAAGGTTATGCTAAAATTTCACTAGAAAAAAAGAAAGCACATATCGAATTCTTGGAAAATCTTCAGGATTATTATCTTGATGATCAAAACCGTTTGTTTGTTCATGCCGGATTTACCAATTTAAATGGTGTAAAATGGGAATATTTTCCGAAACTATTTTATTGGGACAGAACACTTTGGGAATCGGCACTTGCTCTTGACCCAAAATTAAAGGAGGAAGACTTACACTATCCGAAAAGATTTACCGTTTATAAAGAGGTTTACATCGGTCATACGCCTGTCACGAGAATTGGAAAAACGGTTCCGGTAAATAAAGCTTGTGTTTGGAATGTTGATACGGGAGCTGCATTTAGAGGTCCGCTTACGATTTTAAATGTCGACACCAAAGAATACTGGCAAAGTGAACCGTTAAATGAATTGTATTTTAATGAAAAGGGTAGGAATTAATTGATGAAAAATTTACTTTTGCCCGGCAAAATAATTAATATTTAAAGTTTATGAAAAAAGTTATTACACTCTTGTTTTTAGTATCATTCGGATTTATTAATGCACAAAGTGCCTTTACAGGTAAAGGTGACACGAGAGTAAACGTTGGTGCTAATCTTCAAGATGGTGGTTCTGGAATTCAGGGATCTGTAGATTTTGGTTTAGGAGAAAATTTCTCTTTTGGTTTTGTTGCAAACTATTTGTTGGGAGTTGACAATTTTAATGGTTTTTACCACGGAAATACAAATGCTTACAACGATGCAACGCCAGATTTCGGCGACCGTTTTGACGCAAAAGCGAGAATTAACGCTAATTTATCCAGCGTAATTGGAGTGCAGCAATTAGATGTTTATCCTGGATTAAGTTTAGGTTTACATAATTTCGGAGCTCACGTTGGTGGACGTTATTTCTTCACGGACGGATTCGGAGTTTTTACAGAAATCGGTTTTCCAATTGCTAAATACGGTTCAAACGATCATCCTTTTTATCATTTAAATAATCAGGCTACTTTTAGTTTAGGAGCTTCTTTTAATTTGTAATTTTTGAGTTGCTAAGATTCTAAGCTGCTAAGACTAAAAAAAGAAAAAAACCGCTAAAAGCGGTTTTTTTCTTTTTAAATATAAATCTTAAGATTACAACTTGCTTAGGAGCTTAGAATCTCAGAAACTTAGTAGCTTAGAATCAAATCTCCATTTCAGGAATTTCGCCTTCGATAATCAAATCTGCTTCTGTTGAAGCTATGATTTGATCGATTGAAACACCTGGCGCCCGTTCTAAGAGCTTAAAACCTTTTTCTGTTACTTCTAGAACCGCAAGCTCAGTTACAATCTTTTTAACGCATGCTACGCCAGTTAGTGGCAAAGTGCATTTTTTTAAGATTTTAGATTCGCCTGCTTTGTTTACGTGCATCATGGCAACGATTATATTTTCGGCGGAAGCCACTAAATCCATTGCGCCTCCCATTCCTTTTACCATTTTACCTGGAATTTTCCAATTGGCAATGTCTCCATTTTCAGAAACTTCCATTGCTCCAAGAATAGTTAAATCTACTTTTTGGCTACGGATCATTCCGAAACTAAAGGCAGAATCAAAGAAACTTGCGCCCGGGAGCGTTGTAATCGTTTGTTTTCCAGCATTAATAATATCGGCATCTTCTTCTCCTTCAAAAGGAAAAGGCCCCATTCCAAGAACGCCATTTTCACTTTGAAATTCTACCGCGATATCTTCACGAACGTAATTCGCCACCAAAGTCGGAATTCCGATTCCAAGATTGACGAAATAACGGTCTTTAACTTCTTTTGCAATTCGTTTTGCTATATCTTCTTTACTTAGTGCCATAATTTAATGTGTCAATTAGTCAATTTGATTATTAGATAATTCCATTCATTATCTAATTGCCTCATTAACTCAATTATCTAATTCTTTACTCTCACCGTGCGTTGCTCGATTCTTTTCTCAAATTTTTCTCCTTGAAAAATACGTTGCACCATAATTCCCGGAATATGAATTTGATTTGGATCTAAAGTTCCAACGGGAACTAATTCTTCTACTTCTGCAATGGTAATTTTTCCGGCGCCCGCCATACAAGCGTTAAAGTTTCTCGCAGTTCCTTTAAAAATTAAGTTTCCGGCCTCATCGCCTTTCCATGCTTTTACAATGGCAAAATCGGCGTTGAAAGCTTCTTCCATAATATGCATTTTTCCGTTGAATTCTCTTGCTTCCTTTCCTTCAGCCACTTCAGTTCCATAACCTGCTGGAGTAAAGAAAGCCGGAATTCCAGCCTGAGCCGCACGACAGCGCTCTGCCAAAGTTCCTTGAGGTGTTAATTCTACTTCTAATTCACCCGAAAGCATCTGACGTTCAAATTCGGCATTTTCTCCAACGTAAGAAGAAATCATCTTATTAATTTGTTTTTTCTGCAAAAGCAATCCCAAACCAAAATCATCGACACCTGCATTATTTGAAATACAAGTCAAATCTGAAATTGTGGTGTTTACCAAAGCGGCAATTGTATTTTCAGGAATTCCGCACAAACCGAAACCTCCAAACATAATTGTCATTCCGTTTTCAATTCCTTGAATGGCTTCCTGAACATTATTAACTTTTTTTGTTATCATAACAAAGGATCTTTATAACTATATATTTTTGATAAAAATAAGATTTTTAGATGAAATTATAACGATTTCGTAAAAATAAAACCTAAATAAAAATCCCTTTACAAATCTTTAATAAGAAATGAAAAGGGATTGAAGTACAATTAGATACATTTTATTGCAACAATGTTACAATTCAAATTCATCTGTATTTTGTTCTGTTTGTGTAGTATCTTTTACGATAGTTGGTCGAACATAGCAATCAACTTTTATTGAAAGATTTGCTGGACGCTCAAATTCAGATTTAGAAACCTGAAGTGATGGATCGGCGTAACATTTTTTCATAAAATAACCCCAAACCGGAAGTGCCGCAGTTGCTCCTTGTCCGTAAGTTAAACTTTTAAAACGAGCCGAACGGTCTTCACAGCCTACCCAAACTCCAGTTACTAAATTTGGAACCATTCCCATAAACCAACCATCAGATTGATTTTGTGTTGTTCCTGTTTTACCTGCAATCGGATTTTTGAATAAATATGGATAACCTGTCCAACGATTGTCTCCGCTTCCACCTCCTTGAGTACGCAAACGTGCTCCAGAACCAGTTTCAGTTACACCTTGAAGTAATTTGATCACCGCAAAGGCAATATCTTTATTTAAAACATCATGAGATTCCGGAATTGGTTCATAAATCACCTCGCCGCTTTTGTTCTCAATTCTGCTTAAAAACTGAGGTTTTACATAAACTCCTTGATTAGCAAATGTGCTGTAAGCCGCAACCATGTCTTCAACCGTAATGTCTACCGCACCTAATGCAATCGATGGCTGAACCGGAATTTCTGTTTTAACTCCTAATTTTTTAGTCAATTCTACCACTGCTTCTGGGCTTGTTCTGTCAATTAATTTAGCCGAAACTGTATTAATAGAAGCCGCTAGGGCTTGTTTCAAAGTTACCATTCCGCGGTATCTGTTGTCTGAGTTTCTTGGTTCCCAGTCTTCTGTAACGTGGTGACGTCCTTTGTGAATCATGAAAGGTCCGTCTAAAATAGAATCACAAGGAGACATGTTCAATTCTTCAATAGCCGTTGCGTAAACGAAAGGTTTGAATGTCGAACCTACTTGTCTTGCTCCTTGTCCTACGTGATCATATTGAAAATATTTGTAGTTGATTCCTCCAACCCAAGCCTTAATTGCTCCGGTTTGCGGCTCCATTGCCATTAAACCAGATTGTAAAAAGTGTTTGTAGTAACGAATAGAATCCAAAGGCGTCATGGTAGTGTCGCGTTCTCCCTTCCACGTAAATACGCGCATTTTTGTTTTTACTTTGAATGAAGCAATAATATCCTCTTCACTTTTATCCATTTCTTTCATTTGAGCCCAACGAACCGAATTTTTCATGGCTTGCATCATAATTCGGTCTGTTTCTGCTTGCGTGATATTTACGAAAGGCGCGTTTTTATTGTTTTTCATTTCAATAAAAAATTGCTGCTGTAAATTTTTCATGTGCTCAGAAACTGCTTCTTCAGCATAAGACTGCATTCTAGAATCGATAGTGGTATAGATTTTTAAACCATCTTTATAAATATCGTAATCAGATCCATCTGGTTTTTTATTGTCTGCCATCCATTTTTTCATGTAATCACGAAGGTATTCTCTAAAATAGGTCGCAATTCCTTCACGGTGACTTTCCAATTTAAATTTTAAAGCGATAGGCTTTGCCTGATATTTCTCTTTTTCTGATTGGCTAATCATCTTCGCTTTTACCATTTGTCCCAATACAACATCACGGCGGTTTTTTACTCCAACTGGATTGCGTAACGGATTGTAAAGAGATGAATTATTAAACATTCCGACTAAAATTGCCGACTCGTCTATCGTTAAATCTTTAGGCTCTTTTGAGAAATACGTTTGAGAGGCAGAACTTACACCAACGGCATAATTTCCGAAATCATAAACGTTGCAGTACATCGCTAAAATCTCATTTTTGGTATATTGTCTTTCTAGACGAATAGCGATAATCCACTCTTTTATTTTTTGTACAATTCTAAAAGGCAAAAAGCTAGATCCACCACGGTGAAACAACTGTTTTGCCAACTGTTGTGTCAATGTACTAGCTCCTCCATTTGTTCCCAACGAGAATGCGGCACGCAAAGTACCACGCCCGTCGATACCTGAATGTTCGTAAAAACGCGCATCTTCGGTTGCAACCAAAGCATCAACTAGATTTTTAGGAAGATCTGAATATTTAAGTTGTGATCTGTTGGTCTTGAAATATTTACCAAGAACTACTCCATCCGATGAGATAATCTCAGTTGCAAGGTTTGAATCTGGATTTTCTAAATCTTCAAATGAAGGCATAGAACCAAAAATTCCCCATGAAGCAAATAAAAAGAAAGCTAAAATTCCGAGCATCGTGTAAGCAAAAACACGCCAGAATTTCTTTTTGTAATAATTAATATCCTTGTTTGATTGATTGTTTTTCTTAGCAGCCATAACTATTTATCTAATCTTTTTGTTCTATTCTAAAACCAACGTCTGTAATTCCTTCTAAAGCCTCAACACCAGGGATTTTTCCCGATTGTCTCACTGCTTGTTTAATGTGGACTTTATATTTACCTGTAAACTTCACATCTTCTTTGTAATACAATTTACTTTCTTTGATGTCGCTAAATCCGTTTCCTAACAAAGTCCCATCTGGCGCGGCCATTTGGTATTGTAAAGTATCTACTTTTGTAAATCCGCTTGGCGTTTCGATGGCAACAATCAAAAACAAATTATTAAACGGATAATTGTTGTTGTCTCTAATATTCACAAACAGGTTATACTTTTTTGTAGAATCTAAAGCTGGCAAATCAAAAGTAACAATACTGTCTTTGTGCCAGGCACTTCCAACAGATTTATACTCGTCGAAAACTCTTTTCTTATCACACGAAAAAAGAAGTATCGCCGTCAAAAGAAGAATTCCGCTATTTTTTATTCTCATTTTTAGTAATAATTATTGGTTTTCTTGGCTCAGCAGGTTTGCTCTCACTAGAATTTTGCTTGTTCGAATTATTGTTTTGCTTATTCGGATTTTGCTTGTTCTTCTGATTTTGCTTGTTTGGATTATTCTGCTTGTTCTGCTGGTTTTGCTGGTTTTGCTGATTCAGATTTCCGCTTGACGGTTTATTATTTCCTGCAGGTTTCGGACTATTATTTGTATTTTTTTCCTGTTGCGGTTTAGCCGGAGCAATAACAGCTACAGTCGCTCCCTCAGCATTTTTGCGTTTGCGGTTTGGTTTTTTCTTTCTTTTTGGCTGATCGAAACGAGTTAAACTCTCTTGTCCCATCGCGTTGTTGAAGTCTTTTTCTGGCTCTGCAATTACCTCAACAGCAAAATCTTCTAAAGAAGAAACCTTATTTTTTTGTTTGTTTTCGGCTATAATTTCTTTTACCTGTTCAATTTTAAGAACATGCCAGTTTGCAAAATTATTCGTGTAAGCAAACCACATTAAACCTTTAAAAATATCTTGTTTCTGACAAATTGCATCTCCTTTTTCAGTGACTAATTTCGTGTCATAATCAGGAAAATCTTTCAATGCGTCCATGTAAGTGTCTAATTCATAGTTTAGACAACATTTTAGTTTTCCGCATTGTCCCGCCAATTTCTGCGGATTCAGTGATAATTGCTGATAACGCGCTGCAGAAGTATTCACACTTCTAAAATCGGTCAACCAAGTCGAGCAACAAAGTTCGCGTCCGCATGAACCAATTCCGCCCAAACGAGCCGCTTCCTGACGGAAACCAACTTGTTTCATTTCGACTCTCGTGCTAAATTCTTTTGCAAAATCTTTGATCAACATTCTAAAATCGACACGATCGTTTGCAGTGTAGTAGAAAGTGGCTTTAGAACCATCTCCCTGAAATTCAATATCAGAAATTTTCATTTCTAATTTGTGCTGAATCGCCAATTCGCGAGCACGAACTTTCATTGGTTCTTCGCGATCACGCGCTACAGACCAAATATCGATGTCTTTTTGAGATGCTTTCCTATAAATTTTCGGAACATCGTTACTTTCGTAATTGGCTCCTTTTTTCTTCATTTGAATTCTCACCAATTCTCCGGTAAGCGTTACAATTCCGATATCATGTCCTGGTGAAGCGACAGTTGCCACAATATCACCAATACTTAAAGTCAATTTTTCTGAATTTCTAAAAAATTCCTTACGTCCGTTTTTAAAACGAACCTCAACACAATCAAAAATTGCTTCTCCGTTTGACGGACTCATGTTAGAAAGCCAGTCAAAAACCGTTAATTTATTGCAGCTATCGGTGCCGCAAGTCCCATTATTTTTACAACCTTTTGGTGCGCCGCCATCTGAGGTTGAACAACTTGTACATGCCATAATTATATATGTAGTGCCACTAAAAGCAGCTTAAGTTCATAAACGTTTAATCGGTAAAGATAGTATTTTTTTTATTTTGCTTTATATGGATTAAAACTAATGGTTTGTTAAATAAAATATTCAATTTTCTTCGTATTGTATTTCTTTATTTAATTCTTTAATAATAACGCCTTTTTTTCTGTTTTTATAACTTTCTGGTTACTTTGCAAAAACTATTAGATACTAAATTTGACCATTCAGAAAACCAAACTACTTATAAATCTTCCATGAAAAAAATATTACAGATATTATTTGTTATACTAGCCCTGATTATTGGTCTGTATCCCGCAATCTATTTTATAATAAATCGAAAATTTGGACTTCTACAAACCAAAACTGACGAAGTTTTGTTAAACATTAATTGGAATATTGCATTTTACATTCACATCATCTTTGGCGCAATTGCTTTGTTAGTTGGTTGGACACAATTTAGCTTAAAGTCGCGAACTACAAATATTAAAATGCATCGCATTATCGGAAAACTATACATTTGCTCTGTTATTTTAAGTTCTCTATCTGGAATTTACATCGGACTATTTGCCACTGGCGGTTTTTGGGCGTCTTTAGGTTTTATCACTCTTGCCATAATTTGGTTTAGCTCCACTTTAAAGGCTTACTTTTCGATTCGAAAAAAACAAGTAATCCTTCATCAAAAAATGATGATTTATAGTTATGCAGCTTGTTTTGCAGCAGTTACGCTACGAATATGGCTTCCGTTGCTGATTTCAATTTTGAATGATTTTACTAAAGCCTATATCATAACAGCTTGGGTCTGCTGGATTCCTAATATTTTTGTTGCTTACTCTTTGACCAATAACTGTAATGAAACTTAAATAAAATCTTCAAATAACCATTTCTGCTGATTTTCTTTGTAAAATGTGCTTTTTACTTTTTATCCTGAAATATATTTCCGATTTTTATGTTTTATCTTACAGTGGCGTTTGTGAAAATCAATAATCACAGGCAAAACTGATTTTAAAACTTAAACTTTCATTTTAAATAAATTTAAATGCAAACACAAAACCAGATTGAAAATTTCCTTTTTCAGGGAAAATTTGACGAGGCCAGAGAATGCCTAAATAACGGAGAAAATTTTAACGAACAATATCTTAAAAACAACTTTTCTCAAATCGCAGCCAAAATTATTGAAGCCAAAGAAATTGATTTCATAGAAAAATTGATAAAAGCCCGCATTATCGAAACTGATATTTACGAGTTGGATAGTTTTGACAAATCGATTTTTGCACCTTTGAGCCTTTATCTTAAAGATGACGAAGAATCAATTGCTTTTTTCAAGGAATTGATTTCAAAAATGGACAATCTTAATGATGAAATAAGCGATCAGACGCTGCTTGGTTATTTCCTTGAAAAAGGTATTTCTCCAAAAATAATTAAAGTTTTGATTGATGATTTCGGTGCCAATACGCAATATAAAAACAATGCCGGTGAAAATTTAATTTTCAAAACACTAAATACTTATGGTTTAGATACTGAAAAAGTAAAGGAATACATTAAGCTACTTCTTGAAAATGGTGTCGACATTAACGAAAAAAATATTGTTGGCACTACTCCGCTTATAGCTGCAGTTAAGAGAAATAAAAAAGAATTGATTCTATTTTTTCTTGAAAATGGTGCTGATCCTAACGAGACAGACAACCAAAATAATACTGCTTTTTATTATGCCGTTGCGGAGCAGTTCTCTTATGAAATGTACGATGCTCTAGCCTCAATTTCTTCACCTGATTTTAATATTGTAAACAAGGACGGAAGAACATTATTGACTACTTTTATTAGTTCAGTTTCGGGTTCAGAAAATGATATCAGGTTTCTGGAAAGATTATTATCTGATGGGGCTGATGTCAATTTCTGCGCGCAATATTACGGACAGCCTAAATCGGGAATCGATTTCATTGTAGAAAAAAAGTCAGACATTCTAAAATCGGTTTTAGACAATGTTTCTTTGGATGTGAATGAACAAGACAATCAAGGAAATACCATTTTGCATAAAGTTTGTGCCTACAATGTCAATTATGATGCAGAAATGGCGAAAGAAACCTATCGAAAAGTAAAATTATTATTAGATCAAGGAGCTGATATTTCGATTTCAAATGATAAAGATGAAACCGCGCTAATGCTGGCCTCCGGAGATAATTTGAAGATTAAAACGGTAGAGCTTCTAATGAAACAATAAAAACAATATTTACTTAAAATACCACATTCATGTCCATGTCATTTATAGTTGCCTGCGAAAACGGTAACAGAAAAATAGCCGAATTGCTCCTTCAAAACAAAGAAGTCGATGTAAAATATACCGACGAAAGAGGAAGAACTGCACTTCATTACGCCGCGCACAGAGGTTATCTGGATATTGTAAAAATCTTGACCGAAGACGGCGCCGATATTAATTACGAAGATCATCAAGGGGAAACACCTTTGTACTTTGCCTGTCTTCAAAAACAGAAACAAACTGCTTTGTATCTTTTAGAAAATGGTGCTGAAATTAATAAAAATGACAAATACGGAAATAGCCTTTTGCATTTGGTTGTGCAAACCGCTCAAATCGAAATTGCAACAAAGTTGCTTGAAGAAGGAATTGATGTTAATTTACTGAATAACAACGGAGAAACGCCGTTAATATTAGCCTCAGCAAAACTAAACCGTGAAATTATTCAGTTGCTTTTGGATAAAGGAGCGGATATAAATGTGACCGATAAACAAGGAAATACACCGTTGATTTATGCCTGTTACACCAAATCAATCCCGATGGTGACTTTGCTTTTAGATAATGGTGCGGCTATTAATCATGTCAATCATTCGGGAGAAAATGCACTTTTAATTGCTTGTTATGAAACCAATCGAATGCTTGCTAAGTTATTGGTAGAAAGAGGCGCTGATGTTTTCACTTCAAACAACAAAGGATATTCTCCTATTTGGTACGCTTGCGCGAATAATCAAAAGGAAATTGTGTCTTTGTTTTTAGAAAATGGCGTTGATGTCAATTACAGCAAACCTGTCGCTCAAGATACTTCTTCAATGAATGATTATCTGGATTGGATTGTCAGCGCAACCAATATTTCTAACGAATCTAGTTTTACGTTGAACAACACTTATACTTATGGCGGAGAAAGTCTCTTGCATGTTGCAACAAAAAAAGGCAATTTAAGTATGGTAAAACTATTGATCGAAGCCGGCGCCGACATAAATATTCAGGACGAATCGGGTAATACGCCTTTGCATTACAGCGCAGCGAATGGAAAGAAAGATGTGGTGAAATATTTATTGGATAATAAAGCCGATGCTTCAATTGTAAATGTGAAAGAACAAAAAGCAATTGACTATTCGAATGTAAAAGGTTTCAACGAAATTACCGAATTGATTTTGAAATATGCGCCTTCGGGAACTGTTATAACACCAATTCAGAAAGAAGAGCCGCAGAAAACAGATTCAGGAAATGCTATGGAAGGCAAGAAAAAAGCATTATTGGATTTGAAAGAACTTCTGGATGCTGGAATTTTAACTTCGGAAGAATTTGAAAGTGAGAAAAGTAAAATTTTAAAACAATAAATAACAAATAGAATTAAAAAATGAAAAGAATTGTAAATACCACCATCTTATTTTTAGTAGTAATCGCAGGAAGTTTAATTTCAACTTCTTGTAACAACGTTTCGCCAGAGCAAACTTTTGATTTAGCCGTTTTGAATTCGAATTTGCTATCTAGATTTGGAAGTAAGGAAATCAGCACTAAATTACAATCTGAAGCTCAGGTTTATGATGAAAGTCAAAAAAAGATGATTCCGTCTTCTTATCAGGAAGCTTTTAAGTACGACATTTCAAATTTAGAAATTCAATTGAAAAAAATTAGTGAAATAACTGAAGATGATGACAATAAAGAAATGCTTCAGGCTTCAAAAGATTTATTTTCTTATGTAATTACCAAACAAAAGGAAGGCTATTTGCCAATTGCGAAGATGAAAGATGAAAAAGCTTCGCCAGAACAAATTGAAAAAGCAATAGCCGATTTTGATGCTTCAACTCAAACCGAAGCTGATGCAAAGTTTAACAAATTGATGGCCGCTGGAAAAGCATATGCTGAAAAACATAATATTGATGCTAAGTTTGGGATTTAATGATTTTCCTTATTTAAAAAGCTCAGCCCTGTTTGGTAATGGAAACAGGGCTTATCTATTTATAAGTTTCCTTAACCGTAATAATCTTAACCGGACAAGCTTTTGCTGCCAATTCGCAACTTTCTACAATGGCATGATTCGGCGATTTTAAAGTAAAAAAGCCTTTTGCATGCTGCGACTGAAGCAATACAGATTTCCCGTCTTTCTTGGACATTTGAAAATGAATCGGATTCATTTCAACGCAATAATTACAGCCGATGCATTTGTCTCTTTGTAAAGTGATGATAACCATTATGCTTCAACAATTTTATATAATTTGTCAGACATTCTGATTCTGAATGGCAATTTGAAAGTACAATCGTCTCCTTTTGTTGCTTTCTCTGCCGATATATCATTCACAAACATTTCGTCGATAATCATTTCCTGAGCGCCTGTACTTGGTCCAGTGACCAAAATTTTATCGCCTACTTTAATATCGTAAGCTTCGATTTTAAATTGTCCAACTTGAGCTTTCGGAAAATAATGTGTTCCTTTACCCACATACACCTTTTTCTGAGTTGCTGCAGATCCTGGAATATCGCTCCATTCTCCTAGTTCTTGACCCAAATAATAACCTGACCAAAAACCACGATTGTAAACGGTATTTAAAACTTCCATCCAAACCGCTGTTTTCTCTTTGGAGAAAGTCCCATCGTAGTATGCATCAATGGCTTCACGATAGGTTTTTATAACTGTTGCTACATATTCAGGCGCACGCCCGCGTCCTTCGATTTTTAAGACTTGAATTCCGGAGTCGATTACTTGATCCAAAAAATCCAGCGTACATAAATCTTTTGGCGACATCATGTATTCGTTATCCAGTTCAATTTCAAAACCAGTTTCCTGATCGATAACGGTATATTTTTTTCGGCAGTTTTGTTTGCAGGCACCACGATTCGCAGATGAATTATGCGAATGCAGACTCAAATAACATTTTCCTGAAACCGCCATACACAATGCGCCATGACCGAAAATTTCTATTTCAACTAAATTTCCGTTGGGACCCGTGATTTGCTCTTTTTCAATTTGTTCCGTAATTTTCTTTACTTGTCGTAAGCTCAATTCACGGCTTAAAACCATTGTATCGGCAAATAAGCTGTAGAATTTAATAGTTTCAATGTTCGTTACATTCAATTGGGTCGAAATATGAACTTCCATTCCGATTGCTCTTGCCATGGAAATTACAGCTTGATCAGAAGCAATTACAGCGGTAATATTTGCTTCTTTGGCTTTATTCAATAATGTTTTTACGACAGATAAATCATGATCGTAAATAATAGTGTTTAAAGTCAAATAACTTCGAACGTTTTTGGCTTCACAGCGATTGGCAATTTCTTTTAAATCTTCAATAGTGAAATTCACTGTCGATCTTGCACGCATGTTGAGTTGTTCAACACCAAAATACACAGAATCACAGCCATTATCTAAAGCAGCCTGAAGCGACTCAAAGCTTCCCGCGGGAGCCATGAGTTCGATTTTGTTTGTAATAGTCATTTTTGATTTTATTATTCCAATGATATGTTATCCGAATCTACTCTTCTAACAATTTGCAAAAATAATGTGGGGATAGATTACGTTCCTATGATTTATATCATAGTCTATATTTTAAAAATTATTCTTAGAAATATATAGCCACTAATCTTTGCGTACTATTAATCAAACATAGCCCACGGTTTCAACCGTCGGAAACGTATTGTTACATAACGTTGAGGATTCGCGTGGTGTACCCACGGTTGAAACCGTGGGCTATGCCTAAATAGTTGCGTAATTTATCAAACATAAGCCAAGGTAAAACGTGGGAACTTATGCTTACGTAAATTGAAGATTCGCAATGTGTATCCACAATCGTTACGCAATCTTTATCAAAACATAGCCCACGGTTTCAACCGTGGGTACACAATGCATATCGAAAACGAAATGTTTCCCATAGTTGAAACCGTGGGAAACATTCTATAAATTGTGGTTTTTGTATGTTTAAAGATTGGTTGATTTTTCCAACCCATGCAGTTTTACAAATTCATCAAATTCTTGCTGTCCGTTCTTTTTGAGATGGTGCTTTTTTTGATTTTTTATATAATGAAAAACAACATCAAGCTGAGATTCGCTTACTGCGAAGGCCGCATAGCCAGTTTGCCACGCGAATTTTTCAGGAATAAGATTTTCTCCATTTATACAATGAGAAGACCCTCCTTTCGCTTGACGAATTACATCTGAAATAGATTTTTTCGGATTTAGTAAAAACAAAATATGGACATGGTCAGACATTCCGTTAATGATTCTAACAGGGCAATCCAGGTCAATTAATTCATTGTGAATATAATCATGCACGTTTTTCTCAATTGAATAATCAATTAATTCCTTACGATTTTTTGGTTGCCCAAATGGCGTGAATCCATAATTTGGTAAAAGAGTGCGACATTGTAAATTAGGGTTTAAAAAACCGCTAATTTACAATTTTATACACTTTATCTGACAATCTAATTCTAAACGGAACTTCAAAAGTAACTTTATCACCAATTTTAGCAGATTGAGTTTCTGCACCGTCAACAATAAATTTTTCCAAAACCATTTCCTGATCTCCCGTTGTTGGACCAGAAATAAGAATTTTATCACCAACGTTTAATTCGTGATTTTCAACAGTGAATAGTCCAACTTGTGCTTTTACGTAGTAATGTTCGGCTTTTCCAAGAAGTACTTTTTTAACTTTTACTTTCTGACGGATATCTGCCTGCTTTTGTGCTGTTGCCAAAGCAGATTCTGGCAAGTCGCCTGAGTGTTTGAATTTTAAATTCTCTGATTTCCCTTTTCTGAAAACCTTATTTCCAACCTGCTGACCTGTTCTTAATCGAACTTGATCAACCAAAGGCATATGAATAATATCCAGACATTCTGTAGAACAACAATTTTCCATCGCTGCTTTGCATTCATCACATTGAATGAAAAGTAAATGGCAGCCGTCGTTTTCGCAGTTTGTGTGGTTATCGCAAGGTTTTCCGCATTGGTGACATTGTGAAATAATATCATCTGTAATTCTTTCGCCTAGACGATTATCAAATACGAAGTTTTTACCAATGAATTTGCTTTCTAAACCTTCTTCTTTCAATTGTTTCGCATAGTTGATGATTCCACCTTCTAATTGATACACATTTTTAAAACCTTGGTGTTTAAAATACGCACTGGCTTTTTCACAACGAATTCCTCCAGTACAATACATTACCAGATTTTTATCTTCTTTATGATTTTGAAGTTGTTCGTTGATAATAGGCAAACTCTCTCTAAAAGTCTCCACGTCTGGAGTGATGGCATTTTTGAAATGTCCAACTTCACTTTCGTAGTGATTTCTAAAATCTACCACAATTGTATTTGGATCATCAAGGATTTCATTGAACTCTTTGGCTTTCAAGTGAACGCCAATATTGGTAACATCAAAAGTTTCGTCATTTAAACCGTCGGCAACGATTTTGTGACGCACTTTGATTGTCAATTTTAAAAACGAATGGTCATCATGTTCTACAGCGACATTCAATCGTAAGCCTTTCATAAAATCATAAGCTTCAAGAGTTTCTCTAAAAGCTTCAAAATTTTCGGCAGGAATACTCATTTGAGCATTTATTCCTTCGTGGGCAACGTAAATTCGGCCTAATGCATCAAGGGCATTCCAAGCTAAGAATAAATCATTACGAAATTTTTGTGGATCTTGAATTTTGGCATACGCATAGAAAGACAACGTTAGTCGTTGTTTACCTGCATCATCGATCATGATGGCTCTTTCTTCTGCGCTTAAAGTGTTGTACAGTTGCATGCTATAAACAGTTATTAAGTGAGAAATTATTTTTTTGAAGGTGCAAAGGTAACAAAAAAGGTTCTAAGGTGCAAAGGTTCTGAGGGACTGAGTTTTTTGAAGGAGCTAAGGTGCTGAGACACTAAGATTTTAGTTTTAATCCATAAAAAAAAGCACCAATTGGTGCTTTTATAAATCTTTGTTACTTTGTTGCTTTGAACCTTTGTTTCTAAACTCAGAACCTTAGTATCTCAGCACCTTAGCACCTAAAAAATTAACAAAACTCGTTAAACGCATCTTGCAAGTTCTCAGCGATTAATTCAGCTGGACGCCCTTCGATGTGGTGACGCTCTAACATGTGAACCAATTCTCCGTTTTTAAACAAAGCCATAGATGGCGAAGATGGAGGAAATGGAAACATATGTTGTCTTGCAGCATCAACAGCTTCTTTGTCAACACCTGCAAAAACTGTAATAAGGTGATCTGGTTTTTTAGCTCCATCTAAACTCATTTTAGCTCCCGGACGTGCATTTCTTGCAGCGCACCCGCAAACAGAGTTTACAACAACCAAAGTGGTACCTTCAGCCTTGATAGCGTTATCTACAGCTTCAGCACTATGTAAATCTTGAAAACCTGCAGCTGTTAATTCAGCTTCCATTGGTTTTACCATTTCTTGTGGATACATATTCTTGTTTTTTTAAATTTTACTTTTAAGCTGCAAAGTTACAAAGTTTACTCGCAACTACTTAATTTCAAGTATAAAGTTTTGTTATAGTCCTATAATAATTTTTATCGCCGACTTTTCACACTTCCATAGGTAAATTGATACTATTTATATCTTTCTGTTTTGTTTTTTGAAAGGAAAACTCATAATTGTACTGCTTTAAATGACTATTTCTTCCTTTTTGTTTGTGCTTTGTGGCTAAAACTGTTACTTTATCTTCTGCAGAAATTTGAATTGTTGAAAGGTAACTCGTAAAATATTTTTTTAGGGTCTGAATGCTATCAACATCCACATAATAAATTACTTTTTTTCCAACGTTTTTGATACGCACCAAATTTGCTTTTTTCAATTCTAGGAGATGCTTTGATATTGTAGATTGTGCCAGCGGAATCAATTCAACAATTTCACCACAAGTTCTTTCTTCTTTTTTCCAAAGAAGTGTCATAATCTGGACGCGTACCGGATGACCGAGTGCTTTGCATATTTCACCCACTAATTCTGTTTCTTCATCAAATTTTAAGTGTTTCGAAATCCCCATATATATCAGTGTATTGAATTCATTATCGCAAAACATCGATTATATTTTGCAGCAAACAAAACTAAGGGTAATTGTAATTTTTATACGTCCTCAAAAAGTCATTAAAACAAGAAAATAAGTCAAATTTGTTTTTTAAAAAATGATCGAAACAATGCTTTAATGAAGGGCACTTTCGGACATTTTGAAATCACTTTTAAATCTTGTAAAAAACTAGTTTCTTCATCTAAGAATTTGAAAATCAATTCCGGATTTCCTTTTTTGAATAAGGAAGAAAAAATCGAACTTCCCAATTCATTATTTCGATACAGAATATCCAAAAGCAATAAATCGTAAAACCAAAATCTATTTTTTTTATAAAATGTCTTCATATTGAGCGATCCCGAGGCTTCGGGAGAACTATCGCTTTGAAGGAATTTCACCAATTCCGTTGATTTCTTATCTGAATTTTTAAAAGTATAACCTGTACTTGCTTTCGTCCATCCGCCTGCAGTGCCAATATTCAATACTCTGTTAGTGTTTTTTTTCCAGAAAGGAAAACACGTCATCGGGATACTTCCCTGCTCTTTTTCAATAATTTGATATTGGCTTACGCCGAGTTTCTCCAAATAATTCTGAATTTCATTTTCATATTCTTCTTTCTGAAGGATTTTTTCTGAAAACAGCGTATACTCTACCAAAGCTTCATTTTTTGAAGTTGGTAAAACGTACATAAATCTCGTATTTCCTCTTTGTTCGACCGAAAAATCCATGAAAGTAACTTCTTCTGGATTGAAAACTTCTTGTTCAGATTTTACAAACCAACCCACAAAATGCTGTTGCAAAACGGGATATTTAGTTTGCCTTTCGGCGAAAGCCTTAGTATAGATGCTATTGAAAAGATAATTAGCTGTATACCGATTTTGTTCCGTTCCAACGAAAACATGTGTTTCTAATTCGTTGATGTCGGTTACTTTTTCGTTTAAAAAAGTGATATTTTTCTGTTTTGAAATGGCTTCAAAAACAAAATCATAAAAACCTAAACCGCTGATTTTATTATATGAATACGGTTTAAGATCTAAATCTCTTCTAAAATTTTCATCAGCAAAAAAAGCCAAATCCCAGCTTTTTGAAATAACCGATTTCCAGACACTTTCTTCTTTTTCCCAAAAACACCAAGTTCTGTCGTTGGTTTTCTTAGCATCCTGATCCAGAAGTAAAATCGATTTGTCTCTGAATTTTCCAGATGCAATCATTTTATAAACTGTCATTAAAGATGCCAGTCCGCTTCCTGTAAAAATGTAATCGAAATGTTGGATTTGCGAAGAATTCATTCTCAAAAATAAGAAATTTTATTTTGCCAGATTTTCTAAAAGTATTTTAAAATCCTTTGGCGATAAATAGTTTGAATATTGAAAAATAATTTCATATTTCTCATTCAAAACACAAAAAACCGGATAAACGATTTGATTGTTTTGAGTTCCTAATTGCAAAGCCAATTCGTGAACACCAACATTATTCCCTGAAGGCTGATATTTAAAAGTGTGATTATTGAATAAAATATCTCGTTTTTCCTCGGCATTGAAATCAATAAAATAAAAATCAGAGTTTAATTTTTGAATGATTTCCTGATTCTTGAAAGTCGTATTTTTCATTCGCTGGCAAAACTGACACCAATCGGTATGGATAAAAACAATGATTTTTCGTTTTTGAATTTGCTGCAAACTGTCTATTTCTTCAAAAGAATTGCTTTTTAACTGGCAGAATCCTGTTGAAGTTATTCCTAAGAAGAAGATTAAAAGAAATAACTTTTTCATATTGTTTTTTTGTTTTTTGGCACAGATTACACAGATTAAAATGATTGTATATTTCTCGTACTATTAAACTGGACTGAAAGCCCTACAATATGAATCGAGCCTACGGCTCTTTAAGTTCCAACGGAACGAAATATTTTGTAGGGCCGGACTTCAGTCCAGTTTAATTGTGAATTACAATATTTCAATTTATATTGTTATGACATCAGCGTCCCATAAATTATTTAAACGTATTGCAACAATGAAAAATAGATTATTTAAGCGCAAATTAAAATTGTCTATTTTTTCATTAAAAATTCGCGATAATTAGTAGAATTAGTGGCAAAAGAAAATCCCCATAATCATTTTAATCTGTGGCTAATAATTTTACCTAAAAGTATATCGCAATCCAAAAAACCCACGAATCGTTTGGTTCTGCCCGTAAACATAAGTCGTGTCAAATGACAAACCATACGGATTTTCAGGCGTAACCAAAACTTTTCCAGCCGAATCATATTGAACATTTTTATCAAAAGGATCATTCGTTCTTGAAATCAAAAACGGGTTATTCTGTTTTGGAGTAAAGTTGAGCAGATTTTTGATTCCGCCATAAACTTCAAAATCTTTCCAACCTGAATACGTAAATTGAATGTTCTGAATGCTGTACCAAGGCGATTTCGGACTTCTCGGGTCGGTTTCGCTCAGCAAAGGCAAATTCATCGGACTATAAACATTTCCCGTGTAATCCATTGATAAATTCCAAGGCTGGATTTTATATGAAACACTCCAGGTTCCAGTGAAATTCTCGGTTAAAAAAGGTCGTTGCGAAATTCCATTTTCTACATTTTTGTTGTCTAAAACCGTTGCTCCAACAATAAATTTAAGTCCCGACGGAAAATTAAGATCAATATTCGTACTGATTCCCTGACTTATTGCATAACCGTCAATATTGTCGTAGATGATTTTATTGGGATCAGTTTCATAATCTGAAATGATTTTATTACTGAATCTCGTATAAAATGCTGTCGTTTCAATTCCCATAAAGGTTCCGTTTCCAAAATTTATTTTCTGAATGTAATTCAAATTGACATTTACAGATTGTTCTGGATTTAAATTATTGGCAATCACAACATCTCGCGAACCCGTTAGCGCAGCGTGATCTTCGGTAAACAAATTCACCACACGAAATCCGGTTCCGGCATTTAATCTAAAAATCGTGTTTTCGTTGGCTTTGAATCGATAGGCAAATCTCGGCGTCAAAATAGAACCATGAATCGAGTTGTAATCGTAACGCATTCCCAACAAAACCTGACTTTTTGGAGAAATCATAATTTCGTCCTGAACAAAAATTCCTGGAAGCCAAGTCTTTTCAGCTTCTTTGGTTGCGGGCGTGTTATCGTCATAATACGTGTAACGACTTGCAATTCCGGCTAATAAATCATTTAGCCCGATTTTTTTATCCCAAGTCAACTGCAGAAATCCAATTTTCTGATTGGCGATATAAGAAGTTGTTCCGTATCGGCTGTCTTGATAATGAACATTTCCAGAGAACGAAAGCATTAGTTTTTCTTCAAATGGCAATTGATAACTTCCAATTAATTCGGCCCTTTTTGTATAAATACTTTCGCCATAAATTTTGTCACCACCACGATATTTCTTTTCCCAGCGAACGTCTCCGCCCCAGCGATCTTCATACATTCCGCGTGCTGCGATCGTAAAAAGGCGATTATGATTTCGCTTAAAACTCCATTTATTAAAAACCGAAATTCGTTCAGAAAGCGTGACATCGGTAAAATTGTCTTTGTCTTTATCCACAACCTGATCGTAATTGAAATAATTAATTCCAATTAGCGAAATTGCTTTTTTGCCGACATTAAACTTCGTTGCCAAATCCAAATTGCTTTCAAAATAAGAAGTCGTAAAATAATCGGCAGAAAAAGTCGGTGCATTGGTTGGATTTTTAGTAATAATATTGATCAAACCTCCAACGGCTTCGCTTCCGTAAAGCGAAGAAGCGGGACCTTTTACAATTTCGATTCTTTCCACCAGAGAATTGGGAATTCCAGACAATCCATAAACCGTTGAAAGACTGCTTACAATCGGCATTCCGTCGATCATAACCAAAGTGTACGGACCTTCCAAACCATTTATATGAATATCGCCCGTATTGCAAACCCCGCAATTCAACTGCGGACGAACGCCATTTATATTTTGAAGTGCATCGTAAATACTTGGCGTTGGATTTTTCTTGAAGAAAACAGGGGAATAAACCTCAACAGGAACCGCACTTTCTAATCGTTTTACAGGTTTTAAAGTTCCCGAAACGACAACTTCGTTCAATTCATTATGATCTTCTTTTAATTCAAAATCAAGATTCAAATTTTCATTTTCTAAAATCGTAATTTTTTGGTTTATAGTTTTGAATCCAGTTGAGGTCACGGCAATTTTATAAGAACCACTTGGAATATTTTCTAATTTATAAAAACCAAGCGAATCGGTTTGTGTTTTGAAATTAGTATTTACTAAACGAACGCTAATTTCCTGAATTGATGGAATATCTGAAATCACTTTCCCCGAGATATTTTGAGAATAGAGATTTTTAGTTGAAAGTATTAATATTATCAAAAATAAATATTTCATCATTATAAAATTAAATTTAGACAAAACTAAAAATTAAATTTGACAAACAGTTATTCTTTAAACAAAAATTTTCAAACTGAATGTAATCAATATGTTAGATTTTTATTTTTAAGAGAATAATTAAACCATATAAGTCATATAAGTACATTTAAAAACTAAACTTAAAATATCTTACATGACTTATATGGTTTAAAAAAATTATTTAAAATCCTCGTCGATAAGTTCTTTATTAATTACCGCTCCCGCGATAGATCCAGAAGAAACCGCCAATGCCACAGAACGCATTTGAGTTGTTGCATCGCCGCTTCCATAAATTCCTGGAATTGTTGTTTTCTGCATGAAATCGACTTTTAAATAACCTTGTTCGTTAATTTCGCAACCCAAATCTTGTGGTAATTTACAATGCTGTTCAAAAGGAACTCTGGCATAAATGGCTTTTACATCTACTTTTTCTCCATTTCTGAAAACGATATTCGAAACATAACCATCTTTATTTTCTAAAGAATCTATTTCTTCTTCTAAAATCAAAACGGCATGATTTTTAAGAATTTGCGTTTGTTCCGAAGTCAATTCTGATTTTCCGTTGGTACACAAACGGAGATCTTTTGTCCAGTTTGAAATCAGTTTGGCAAATTGAAATCCCATTTCTCCATTGGCAATAATCGCGGTTTTTTCATTTTTAACTTCATATCCATGACAATACGGACAATGTAAAACGGAGATTCCCCAACAATCTGCGAAACCTTTTATCTCCGGAAGCAAATCCTTAACTCCACTAGCGAATAATACTTTTCTAGCCGTAAAGATTTCTCCAGATCTGGTTATAACTTCAAAACCATCTTCAGTTTTAATGGCTTTTATCGCAAGTTCGTTATAAAATTGAACTGTTTTATAAATATCAACCTGTAATTTGGCTTTCGCCGAAATAACCGCTGGCTTCTCGCCGTCTTGTGTAATAAAATTATGAGAATGTGGCGTTTGTCTGTTGCACGGCGAACCGCTGTCGATAACCAAAACCTGACGCAAAGCTCGTCCTAAACTCATTGCCACAGATAATCCGCTGTAACTGCCCCCAACGATAATTACTTCAAAATGCTTCTGTTCCATATTTTTACTTTTAATGATGTTGTTTTTTATGCATTTTATAATTAACTAAATGTCCGATAATCATTCCGATTCCTCCGAAGTAAATCAAATCTAAATGAATATCGAATAGAATTTCACTTAAAACACTCATCCATATCAGCGCCATCGAAACAATCAAAATGGAAGAGACTAAAAGAGATGATTTTTTTATAATTTTGAGAATAGCAAATAAACCTACTGAAGCAAACAGCAAATCTATGATCGGGTTATGACTTAATCCTAAAGGAAGGATTGTTAAAAGCGGAAAAATCAAACAGTGAACCAGACAGACAGTTGCACTTGAAATTCCTAAAATATCGTAAAAGGACGTGGTTATTTTCTTCATTTCGTGTACATTTGCTTATTGCAATTTTGTTGCAAATATATACAATTTTGTCAATTGCAACATTGTTGCGTTTAATTTTTAATTTTATAAATGATGAAAACGACACGTAATACTGCAGCTAAAACCGCTGTATTAGAGGTTCTTGAGAAATCTAAAACCGCTCTTTCGCATAGTGAAATTCACAAACAATTAAATGATTTATGTGATCGCGTTACCATTTATAGAATTTTGGATCGTTTGATAAATGATGATGTTATTCATAAAATTTCAAATTTAGATGGAACGGTAAAATATGCTAAATGCAATCATTCGCATCAGCGCGTCCATATTCACAATCACGCACATTTTAGTTGCGAAAATTGTCACGAAATTACTTGTCTAGAAAATGTAAAGCCGAGTTATATAATGCCAAACAATTACAAAGTCAACGAAATCAATTTTACTTTATCAGGCTTATGTCCGAATTGTTTAAATTCTAACATTTAACATTTAGGCTCGTCTAAAAATATTGTTTCGCGAATATAATTTTTCTCTATATTTGTGAAAACAATACTTTTACAATGGGTAAATCTTTAGAAGAGGTACATGAATCAGTTTCGACCGACAACAAAAAAAAAGGTTTTAGAAAAATTTTAGCCTTCTTAGGCCCAGCATATTTAGTTAGTGTCGGATACATGGATCCAGGAAACTGGGCGACTGATATAGCGGGCGGAAGTCAGTTTGGTTATACTTTAGTTTGGGTTTTATTGATGAGTAACTTAATGGCTTTGCTTTTGCAGAGTTTAAGTGCGCGCCTCGGAATTGTAACACAGCGCGACCTTGCGCAAGCTTCGAGAGAAACTTATTCGAAATACATCAATTACGTTTTATATTTTCTTGCGGAAATTGCGATTGCTGCCTGCGATTTGGCAGAAGTTCTCGGAATGGCAATTGGAATTAACCTTCTTTTCGGTATTCCATTGCTTGAAGCGGTTCTAATTACCGTTTTAGATACCTTTTTACTGCTTTTCCTGATCAATAAAGGAATTCGCAAAATGGAAGCCTTCATTATTGCTTTGGTGGCGATAATTGGCTTTTCATTCATTTTTGAAATGATTTTTGCAGAACCAGAGATGCATAAAGTTTTGGCTGGACTTATTCCTTCTATTCCAAACTCGGCTGCTTTGTATATTGCCATCGGGATTATCGGAGCAACTGTTATGCCTCACAACTTATACCTGCATTCTTCTTTAGTTCAAACCAGAAAATTTGACAGAACTCCAGCGGGAATTAAACAGGCTTTAAAATATAATTTTATAGATTCTACCATTGCTTTAAATCTTGCTTTTTTTGTGAATGCAGCCATTTTAATTCTTGCAGCGGCGACTTTCCATAAAAACGGCATGTTTGAAGTTGCTGAAATCCAGGATGCGCACAAATTTTTAGAACCACTTTTAGGAACAAAATGGGCTCCGGCTTTATTTGCAATTGCATTAATTGCTGCAGGACAAAGTTCAACCGTAACAGGAACGCTGGCTGGACAAATCGTGATGGAAGGTTATCTTCATTTCAGGATTCAACCTTGGGTTCGTAGAATTATTACGCGTTTAATTGCTATTATTCCGGCGGTAATTGTGATTTTGATTTATGGTGAAGGTGTAACAGGAAAACTCTTAATTCTGAGCCAGGTTATTTTGAGTTTACAATTAGGTTTTGCCATTATTCCGCTGATTCACTTTGTGAGCGATAAATCGAAAATGAATGGTTTTCATATTTCCAGAACCACTCAGGTCATTTCGTGGATTATCGCTGCCATTATTGTTTCATTGAATGCAAAATTGGTTTATGACGAAATTACTTCCTGGCTAGAAAGTTCCAACCACCCTATTATTCTTTGGCTAACCGTTGTTCCTTTGGCTTTTGGATTTTTAGGTTTACTGTTGTATATTATTTTCAATCCTTTTATCGCTAAGGCGAAAAACAAAAACATCAATCATTCTCCCCACAATCTTCAATTGAAGTTTTCTCCAAGAGAAAGTCGCAGCATTAAAAATATTGCTGTCTCTGTAGATTTCTCCAATGCCGACGAAGCTGCGTTAAATAAAGCTTTTGAATTGGGAGGTATTGATACCCAATATACGCTTATTCATATTGTAGAAACTGTTGGTGCGTTAATGTATGGCGTTCATGTTCACGATCATGAAACCACAATCGACGAAAAACTATTATTGGAATATGTGCAAATGCTTTCCGAAAAAGGTTTCAAGATCAGAACAGAACTCGGATTTGGAAAACCAAACAAAGTAATTCCGAAAATTATAAATGAAGGCAATTTCGACATTCTCGTCATGGGAACCCACGGTCACACTGGATTAAAAGATATTTTATTCGGTACAACCGTAGACAAATTGAGACATAAAATTTCGATACCTTTGTTGATTGTTAAATGAAGTTGCTAAGATTTTAAGCTACTAAGATACTAAGGTTTTTAAGCCTTAAAAGAAAACTTAGGGACTTAGAAACTTAGGAGCTTAGAAGCTTAAAAAAATGACTTTCTCAGAAGAAAACTACTTAAAATCTATCTATCATCTTACTGCGGCTTTGGAAACGGAAGTCAGCACGAATGCTATTGCGGAAATCATGGAAACGAAAGCTTCCTCTGTAACCGATATGCTTAAAAAACTGGCAGAGAAAGATTTGGTAAATTATAAAAAATATCAAGGTGTTTCGCTAACCGAAAATGGAAAACTGGCTGCCAAAATGATTGTGAGAAAACATCGTTTGTGGGAAGTGTTTTTGGTTGAAAAACTAAATTTCAGCTGGGATGAAGTTCACGATATCGCAGAACAATTAGAACATATTAAATCAGAACAATTGATCAATCGTTTGGATGATTTTCTTGGAAATCCGACTGAAGATCCACACGGAGATCCGATTCCGGATGCAAATGGGCGAATTATCAAAATCGAAAAACAGCTTTTATCTGAATTAGAAGAAAATCAAACCGGAGTTTGTGTGGGTGTGAAAGATACTTCATCAGAGTTTTTGAAATATCTGGACAAACAAGGAATTGCTTTGGGTTCTAAAATTGAGTTTTTGTCTAAAGAATCTTTCGATTTATCGGTACGAATTAAAGTCAATGACAGAGAATTGTCGATTTCTAATAAAATTGCTTCTAATTTGTTTGTGAAGTTGGTTTAAGAAGTAGTTATAGATATTATCAGAAATTTTACGGAAGCTCGAAAAAGTTTTTGTTCTGATTAGTGGCTTGCTGTCTCCAAAAGTTTTTGAAATACGATTTTCATAGCCCCGATAGAAGTGGAAATCCTTTTTGTGGCGGGGTTCGCCACAAAAGATTGAAACGGATAGCGGGATTAGCTCCTTATAAATTAAACAATTCCCTTCTCAATCATTTCTAACATTACCGGCGAAGCATTTTTAAAAGTTGGCGCCTGCTCAATAATACTTCCCGCGTTCTTTTTGTTTACTTTGAAAGTAACGTCCTCATTTGTTGTAAACAAAAGTGCCGTTAAAAACGGATTTTTAATATAAGTTCCCAAAACTAATAAAGCTTCGTCTAAAGTATGAATACTCTCTACTTCTTCTGTTTTGTAACGCGTTGTTAATGAAATCGAAAACGTATTATCTTCATTTAATACAAGTCTGAAATAGATGTTTTTGATTTCGGTGTCACCCATTGTTTTCGCCAAAGTCAGTTTTGCGAAAGTTCCAGATTGGATGCTTTCTTTAACTCGTTCACAAAAAAGGGCAAATATTGGTTCGTACATTTCTTTTTAAGATTCTAAGGTTCTGAGATACTAAGAGGCTAAGTTTTTATCCTCTTTGTGTTATTTTTTAACCGCAAAGGTCGCTAAGATTTACGCAAGGTTCGCTACTATTTTTTATTTTCTTTGTGTGCTTTGCGTAAATCCTTGCGTGCATTGCGGTTAAGAAAATTTATTTTCCTGTAAATTCGGCTTTACGTTTTTCTAAAAATGCTGTGGTTCCTTCTTTAAAATCGGCAGTTCCGAAGCATTTTCCGAATGATTTTATTTCGATATCAAAACCATTTTTTCCGTCGGTATAATTTGCATTGATTGCTTTTATTGCTTTTCCGATTGCGAAAGGAGCATTTTTAATGATTTTGTGGGCGATTACAGTCGTAAAAGACAAAAGTTCGGCTTGAGGCACTACGTGATTTACTAAACCGTATTGCTTTGCTTCTTCAGCAGAAATCATGGCTGCGGTCATAATCATTTCCATCGCACGGCCTTTCCCAACCAATTGCGGCAAACGCTGTGTTCCTCCATAACCAGGAATCAATCCTAAAGTAACCTCTGGCAATCCCATTTTAGCATTATCTGAAGCTATTCTGAAATGACACGCCATTGCCAACTCCAGTCCGCCGCCAAGAGCAAACCCGTTGATGGCTGCAATAACCGGTTTTTTAAGACCTTCAATAAAGTCAAAAAGCGATTCTTGTCCTTCTGCCGCCAATTGTGCGCCTTCAATAATGGTATAATTCGCAAATTCTGAAATATCAGCTCCGGCAACAAATGCTTTTTCGCCACTTCCGGTCAAAATAATAACTCTTACATCATCATTTTTACCTAATATTTTAATCGCTTTACTCAGATCACTGATTGTTGCTTTGTTCAAAGCATTCAATTTCGTCGGTCTGTTTATAGTAATAGTCGCGATATTTTCTTCAATAGCAATTAAAAGATTTTCGTAGTTCATGACGCTTTTTTTATGAGTTGGTGATAGGCAAAGAAACCGTAAAAGTGGTTCCTTTTCCGTAAGTTGACTCAAAGGTAATTGTTCCTTTGTAATTTTCGATAATGTTTTTGATAATTCCTAAACCAAGTCCCATACCGCTGGTTTTGGTGGTAAATTTTGGTTCGAAAATTCGATTGATGTCTTGTTTCTGAATTCCGATTCCGTTGTCTTTTACGGCGATTTCAACATTATCATTTCGACGTTTTACGGAAACCATAATCGATTTTTGAAACTGGTTTTCGGGAATTGCCTGTGTACCATTTTTAACCAAATTGGTAATCACACGGATTAATTGCGTACGATCCATTTTAGAAATGATTTCTTCTTCTTCTTTTTCGAAAGAAATATAATCTTCATTGAAAATATCCAAAGCCAATTCGACAACCTCCACTACATTTAATGTTTCATTTTGCTGTGCCGGCATCGATGCAAAGTTTGAAAATGCCGAAGCCACCGCCGTCATCGTATCAATTTGCTGAATTAAGGTTTCAGAATAATCATTCATTTTCTGTTTCACATCTGGAGCTAAAGGATCGAACTTTCGTTGAAAACTCTGAACCGTCAATCGCATCGGCGTAAGCGGATTTTTAATCTCATGGGCTACTTGTTTGGCCATTTCGCGCCAAGCTTCTTCTCTTTCGCTTTGCGCTAATTTAATGGCGCTGGTTTCCAGTTTGTCCACCATTCCGTTATATGCTTTTATCAGGAAGTTGACTTCTTTGCTATTCGCTTCGAGAACAATTTTCTCGTTTTTCTGATCTAGATTGGTTTCTTCCAAACGATCAGAAATGGTTTTCAATGATTTTGTGATATACGTGGAAAGGAAATACGCTAAAGCGAATGCCACAATCAACATGAAAGAATAAACCTGACTTAGACGAATCAAGAAAGTATTCAATTCGTTGTCATAATATCCGTCGTCTTCTAAATAAGGAAGATTAAGGATTCCTAGTGGTTTGAATTTTTCGTCTTTAATTAAACTGTAGGAAGATCGGTTTTTAACTCCGTCAATAGTTTTTATGTCTACAAATCGCTTTTCGATAGAAGAACGAACCAATTTCAGAATATATTCTGGAATTGGCGGCGGCGCTTTATCTACAGCGAAAGATTCTTTTGAAGATTTCAGCAGTTTTCCTTCAAGACTATAAATATTGATTTCGATTTTATGAATTTGCGCCAGTTCATGGATTTTATCTTTAAAAATCAAATCCAAATTTCCGGTTTTCAGCGGATAAGTTGTAGTAGAAAGCACATAATTAATGTGTTCTTTGACCGCATTTTCTTTGCGTTCTAAACGTTCCTGATGGTATTCTTTAGCCTCAGTTTTAAACTGAATAATCGAAATCGAAGCCAATAAAAAAGATGCCACAACAATCAATACAATCATCGACAGGAAAATCCTGGTACGAAGTGAGAGCATTGACATTTTGAAGTTTAGCATTTTTTTTGTTTGATTTGTTTCAGGTTTAACGTTTCAGGTTACGTTGTGTTTGGCAACTTGAAACTTGAAAACTATTTCTTTTGCCACGACCCGAGCGATAGCCGACAGGAAAAGCAACTTCACTAATTTACACTAATTTTTTTAGCCACAGATTAAAAGAATTAGATGGGTTTTCAAACTGTGTTCAAAAAATCAATAAAATCCTTTAATCTGTGGCTAACTTTTATTTAAATTAATTCGTGTAAATTTGTGAAATTCGTGGCAACATTTTTTATTTTTTTTCTCTAATTCGTTTGTAAAATCGGAAGCCTAGCATAATTAAAACAGAGAATAAAACAATTCCGATTACACCATAAATCCAATTGACGGCGCTTTTTAAAACTACTAAAAAAACAACGGCAAACAAAATAATCGTTGCGCCTTCGTTCCACAAACGCATAAAGTTGTTGGAATATTTTACTTCATTATTCTGTAATTGTTTGAAAATTTGATGACATTTTCCGTGGTATATGTATAAAAGGAAAACGAAACACAATTTAACGTGCATCCAAGGCATTTTCATCCAAACATGACCAGCTTCTGTAAAAAACAACATCCAAAAAGCAAAAATACTCGCCAAAACCGCCGACGGCCAAGTAATAATATACCACAGACGATACGTCATAATTTTGTATTGCGCCTGTAGAATTTCCTTTTCAGGAGAAGGTTTTTCATTGGCTTCAATTTGGTACACAAATAAACGCACGATATAAAACAAACCTGCAAACCAAGTGATTACAAAAATAAGATGCAGTGATTTTAGATAGTTATAGTATTCCATTGTTGTTTGGTATCAGGTTTCAAGTTTCAAGTTTCAAGTTTCTCACAGTTGGCTAACTTGGAACATGAAACTTAAAACTTGAAACAAAATATTACTTCGCCCAGTCGTTAATCCAATTAGAAACCGTTTGGCACCATTCGTCATCATCATTCAAACATGGAACTGCCAAAAACTCTTCTCCTCCATTTGCTTCAAAATCTTCTTTGGCGCGCATGGCGATTTCCTCTAAAGTTTCTAAACAATCTGAAACGAAAGCTGGTGTTACAACTGCCAATTTCTTGATTCCTTTTGCTGGCATATTATCGATTTCAACATCTGTGTAAGGCTCTAACCACTTATCGCCTGCTAAACGAGATTGGAAAGTTAAACTGTATTTATCTTCTGGAAGTCCTAATAATTTAATGACTTGTTTTGTTGTTTCGTAACATTGGTGACGGTAACAAAATTCGTGTGCCGCAGATGGCGTATTGCAACAAGAACCGTCAATTTTACAATGCGATTTTGTTACGTCTGTTTTGCGAATATGACGCTCTGGGATTCCGTGATACGAAAACAATAAATGATCATAATCAAATCCAACCAAATGTTTTTGGATTGAATCTGCCAAGTTTTTGATGTAATCTGGTTTGTTGTAAAACGCTGGAACATCTGTAAATTTCATATTAGGGAATTTCTTCTTGCGGATTTCTTCGGCTTTAACCAAAATCGTCAAAGTTGAAGCCATTGCATATTGCGGATATAGTGGAAAAAGCATTACATCTGTAACTCCTTTATCGCTTAATTCCTGAAGTCCTTTTTCGATTGTCATCGATCCGTAACGCATGGCTAATGAAACCGGAACATTTACTAAAGGCTGTACTTTTTTCTGCATTCTTTCTGAAAGAACTACTAAAGGCGAACCTTCTTCCCACCAGATTTTCGCGTAAGCGTGAGCCGATTCTTCTGGTCTTTTTCTTAGAATAATGCCTCGAACTAATAATGCTCTTAATAAATACGGAACGTCGATCACATATTTATCCATTAAAAATTCATCTAAATATGGTTTTACGTCTTTTGGAGTTGGACTTTCTGGAGAACCTAAATTTACTAATAATACGCCTTTCATTATTTTCTTTGCTTTTAAGCTTTTATTGTTTTTAAAATTTCCTCAAAAGTAGTATTTGCTTCTTTTTCGAAATATGATAATTATTACTTTTTAATTATGTTCTTATTTATAAAATTGATGCTTTCAAAACATCATTAAATTTTATCTTTTTTATACTTATCGAATAGTTTTCCTAAAGATTCAAAGTCTTTTTTTGTTCCAAAATCTTCTGTGTTGATTCCTTTCTTTGAATTAACAAAATAAAAATCACCACAAAAAAGGCAAATTTTAGCAATACCAGAAATTTCGTTTTTCTTTCTAAAAATCAAAATATCTCTATACTCTGGAGCACAAGCTTTTGACATTTCCAACATTTTTAAAGAAGATTTTTCTATAAAAACTTTATTCTTTAAATATTCCACATCATCTTGAGATAGTTCAAACTTTGAATATCCTCCAGAATTAATTGTTTTATAAAAAACCTCGTTATTTAATTCATTTGGATAATCATTGTAAAAGACATTATTAAAAATAGAATCTTTTTTACCCTTTCTATTATTTTCAACTACTTTTTCTTCTTTGCTTTTATTTAATGAATAATATTCAACGCTGTCAAAATCAAAAAACATTTTTTCTTCTTTGGATTTGCAGGATATCATTATTAAAAGCAATAAAACTATTGAATACCTTTTAATCATTAAACATTCGCATTAATCGACATCAAATATTTTTTAGGAGTTGTTCCGAATTTCTTTTTGAATGCCGCTATAAAATGACTTCCGGTGCTGTAACCAATTTTCAGTCCTACTTCGTTTACATTATAAGAACCGCTGTCTAAAAGTTTTCTAGCGAAATCCATTTTGTAATCAAATAAAAATCCATAAACCGTGTCGCCGTAAATTTGTTTGAAACCCATTTTCAGCTTTTTCAAATTTAAACCAATCAAATCTGCTAATTCTTGTAGTCCCGGTGGTTCTGCCATATTAGCAATTACGATTTCTTTGGCTTTTCGGATTTTCAAAACATTGTCTTCATCAATTAAAAATGGACATTGTTCTGCATTGGGATCTTCGGTTCTGTTGAAATACAAACTCAATAATTCGTATCCTTTTCCTTTATAATAAAGGTTTTTTATCGATGGATGAAGATTGTAATGGAACAACTGACTCAAAACAATCGCCATTGACGGACTAATATTTCCTTCATTATAATATTTCTTATCCTTATTATCAGGACTTAAAAAAGTGATATAATCGGCTTCAGCAGAAAACAAAGCGTGAAATTTCTTGATAGAAACAATTACAGAAATCACCCAGGAATTGGGAGCGAGTTCTAAATGTAGCGGCAATTCTTTCTGCGGATTGTACAAAAGAAGCGATTTTTCTTCTTTCAAATCCAAGGCGTAATTCCCTTGATTGAACAAGAATTTGGCATTTCCTTTTATTCCGAAATGAAACTGAATCAATCCGGTGCCAATCTCGTGCTGCGCAAAAAAAGGCTCTGCACTATCATTTTGAAACCTGATTAGCGTAAAGTCGTCTTCAATTTTTATTTCTTCCTCCATTTTTGATTTACTTTATTCAAGTTATACTATCATTTTTAATGAAACGATAATTTGGCTTCCCAAAATTAAATCTTTTTGATCGGTTTATCGTTTACTTGCTCCTAAATTTATAATTTCTTTATTCGTTCAAGCTTTTTTCCTTCTTTTTTAAACCAATTTCAGGGCTTCTTTTTAAATAAGATCTTTGATTTTAGATTTTTAATGTATTCATTTTCATGTAATTATTTCAAAAAACAATCATCAATTATTTCTTACATTATTCATATTGGTTCTAAATTAACGATTTGCTACTAGTTGATGAAACCAACTATAAAAACCACACGTAAATGATTGTAAAAAAACTAAATCAACAATTAAATAAAAGGTTTTATGAAAATTAACAAAACAGTAAAAAAAGGACTTCGCGCCTTGCTCATTATTGGTATTTTATTTTTTGCCATTCTGATATACCACATTATTACAGCAAAACCAGCAGTTTATGAAAGTCCGAATTTACAAGTAAGCAGAATCGATTTTAAGGAAAATATAGATTCTGCATCGGCAAAGAAGATTTGTGCCGACTTAAGATCCATCAAAGGACTAACTTCTGATTCTATAATCGTAAAAAGAAATGTTGTGGTTTACTTTCACAACAATAAAATCACGAATTCTGAAAAAGTGTATAACGAATTAATGAGCAAAGGAAATTATGATGCTCGTCGTTACATTTTGCCTGCTGCTTTGGCAAGTCAGGAAGTTTGCCCTATAGATCAAAACAGTTACAGTTACAAACTCTCAAAAAAAATAAATCAGTTTTTTAATTAACCTTTAAATATTTATTATGAAAAATTTTTCTAAAATTACCCTGAGCGTACTAATCGCCGCATCGGCATCATTAGCTTCTTGCAGCAATGACGATGATACTCCACCAGTAAAAGCATCAATCTATGAGAGATTGGGAGGTTCTGCTATGGTTTCAGATCCTGATAATTCTGGACAAATGATCGAAAAAGGTCGTTTAAGTTTCCGTAAAGTGGTAAACTCAACTATAGGATTAATCGTTGCAGACGTTCAATCTAATGCATCTGGTAACTTGCAAGCGCATTTTGCTCCTCTTTTAGCAGAGACAGGAACTACTCAGGCTACAAACATTGCCAAATTATCAGACAATCTTACAGATTTCTTCTCTTTTAACACAGGTGGAACAAACGCTGTAAACACTTATTCTGGATTGAATATGGTTGCTGCGCACGATCCTGCAAAAAACCCTCGTATGGGAACAAAAGCTAGTAGTGCAGATTACACAAAATTTGAAGGTTATGTTGGTGCTGCGGCAAACAAAAATGGCGTTGCGGCAAACACAGAACTTTATACTGACATCGTTGCAGTATTGGAGTCGTTAAGAACACCTATCGTTCAAAAATAATTTCTTTCTTTATAATTGCGCTATCTTAAATTAAGATGGCGCTTTTATAAAAAACAATTCTCTGATTAATAAATATCGCAATTCTCAAAGTAAAGTACAGTCACTTTTTACAATTTACTTTTTGAACCCATAGCGATATTTTTTTTGAAGTAAATTTTAATAATTAGCCCATAGTTATTTAGAACCACTCTAAACAAAACATTTCAAACGACTTGATTTTGCTATAAAAGTGCTGATTTTTAAATAAAAAGACCTGTTTAGAATCAAAAAAACATACAGCGACATAAAAAGTACTTTTAGCGTTATTTTTATCGATGGTATAGTAATAATTTTGTTGCACTTTATAATGAAGTGAATTTATGGAAAACAATAACGTACCGAAACACCTTTATTTTTACTCAGTTGGTCTGAGTTATAAAAAAGCTGATGCTGAGGTCAGAGGTCAATTTAGTTTGGATGCTGTTGCGAAAACTCGCTTACTGGAACAAGCTAAAAATGACGGAATAGAAAGTTTAATAGTTACTTCAACCTGCAACAGAACTGAGATCTACGGCTTTGCAGAACATCCTTTTCAATTGATAAAATTGATTTGTGATAACAGCAATGGTACTGTTGAAGCTTTTCAAAAAGTAGGATTCGTTTATAAAAATCAAGAAGCAATCAATCACTTATTTCGTGTTGGAACTGGTTTAGACAGTCAGATTTTAGGTGATTTCGAAATTATATCTCAAATTAAAACCAGTTTTACTCATTCAAAATCTTTTGGTTTAGCCAATACTTTCCTGGAAAGATTAGTAAATGCTGTAATTCAGGCAAGTAAAAGAATTAAAAATGAAACAGAAATTAGCTCTGGGGCAACTTCGGTTTCTTTTGCATCGGTTCAATACATTCTTAAAAATGTAGAGGATATCAGCAATAAAAATATTTTGCTTTTCGGAACTGGAAAAATTGGAAGAAATACTTGTGAAAATTTAGTAAAACATACTAAAAACGAACACATTACTTTAATAAATCGTACTAAGGATAAAGCAGAGAAATTAGCAGGAAAATTAAATTTGATTGTTAAAGATTACTCTGAATTGCATTTAGAACTTCAAAAAGCCGATATTGTCGTTGTGGCAACGGGCGCACAAAACCCAACTGTTGATAAAGCAATTTTAAATCTTAAAAAACCTTTATTGATTCTGGATTTATCTATTCCGAAAAACGTTCATGAAAATGTGGAGGAATTAGAAGGTGTAACTTTAATTCACATGGATTATTTGTCTCAACTGACAGATGAAACTTTGGAAAACAGAAAATTACACATTCCGGCAGCAGAAGAAATCATAGAAGAAATCAAAGAAGAATTTGTTGTTTGGATGAAAGGCAGAAAATTTGCGCCGACTATCAATGCTTTGAAAGACAAATTAAACGCTATTAAAGCTTCTGAATTGAATTTTCAAAGTAGAAAAATTGTCGATTTTAATGAAGCACAAGCTGAAATCATCAGTAACAGAATCATTCAAAAAATCACTACTCATTTTGCCAATCATTTAAAAGACGACGACACCATGGTCGATGAAAGCATCGAATGGATCGAAAAAGTCTTCAAAATAAAAGCATCTTAAAGTTTTTTTTACCATTAAGAAATTAAGGAAATTAAGTTTTAAGGCTTAATTCACTTAATTTCTTAATGGTAAAATTTTAATACAAAAACATGGCTGAAAAAACAATCAGAATAGGAACGCGTGACAGCGAATTAGCACTTTGGCAAGCACATACGGTAGAGAAAAAATTAAACGATTTAGGTTATAAAACTTCAATTGTAGCCGTAAAATCTCAAGGTGATATTATTCTGGACAAACCACTTTACGAACTCGGCATTACGGGAATCTTCACTAAAACTTTAGACATTGCCATGATCAATGGCGATATTGATATTGCGGTGCATTCGATGAAAGATGTTCCAACGGCTTTACCTAAAGGTATTGTTCAGGCCGCGGTTTTACAAAGAGCCAACGTTTTAGATATTTTAGTCCATAAAGGAAATCCTGACTTTACCAATCCAAGTACCATTGCAACCGGAAGTCTGCGTCGTCAGGCACAATGGTTCAATAAATATCCTAATGATACGGTGGTTGATTTACGAGGAAACGTAAATACGCGTATGCAAAAGCTACAAGACAATAATTGGGACGGAGCTGTTTTTGCGGCCGCTGGTTTGGAAAGAATTAACTTGAAACCAGAAAATTTCATCAATTTAGATTGGATGATTCCGGCACCAGCGCAAGGAGCCATGTTGGTTGTGGCAATGGAAAATGATAATTATACTTTAGATGCACTTTCTCAGTTAAATCATATTGAAACCGAAATTTGTACGCATATCGAACGTCAGTTTTTGAGAACGCTCGAAGGCGGATGTACAGCGCCAATCGGATCTTTGGTAACTTATAATGAAGACGAAGACACTTTACATTTTCAAGGTGTTTTACTTTCTATTGATGGACAAAAAAAGCTCGAAATCGAAAAAACGGTTGATATTTCAGAATGGAAAAAATTAGGTTATAATTCAGCTCAGGAAATTTTGAATAATGGTGGAACAGAATTGATGCAGTCTATTAAAGAATCTTTGAAAAAATAATGGCAAAATCAGTTCAAATACTATCTACAAAAATATTATCGTCGCTTCATAAACAAGAGTTGATGAAATACGGCATTGAATTAATCGAAGCCGATTTCATTAAAACTGAAAACAAACCTTTCGAATTAAAAGACCTCAACGAAAGTTTGATTTTTACAAGTCAGAATGCCGTTCACAGTGTTTTATCTGATCCAAAATCGGAAGAATTAAAGAAAAAAAACGTGTATTGCGTTGGAGTAAAAACCAAAACGCTATTAAGCGATAATGGCTTTAATGTCGTGGCTTACACAGGTTACGCTGAAGATTTGGCTGAAATTATCACTTTGATTTACGGAAGTGAAAGTTTTACTTTTTTCAGCGGTAATATGAGAAGAGACACTTTGCCAGAAGCTTTAAAAGAAAACGGAATTAAATTCAATGAAATTGAAGTTTACAATACGACTTTACAGCCTCAGAAAATAAAAGCAAATCCAGAAGCGATATTGTTTTTTAGTCCATCTGGAGTTAAGAGTTATTTGAAAGACAATACAATCAAAAAAGAAATCTGTTTCTGCATTGGCGAAACGACAGCAGAAGCTTTATCAAAAGTCACCAAAAATATCATCGTTGCTGATCAACCTACAATTGAACATGTGATTGAGGATGTAATTCAGGAATATAAGTAAGCAATATGCTTTAAGCTTTAGGCTTTAAGCAAAAAAAATAAAAACAAACACCGCTTAAAGCCTAAAGCTTAAAGCCTAAAGCAAGAAAACAATGTTAAAAAACGACCTATTTTTAAGAGCATTAAAAGGAGAAACAGTACAGCGTCCGCCGGTATGGATGATGCGTCAAGCAGGAAGATATTTACCAGAATTTAGAGAACTGCGTGACAAATATGATTTTTTTACACGTTGCGAAACTCCAGAATTAGCTGCTGAAATTACAGTTCAGCCAATTCGCAGAATCGCTCCAGATGCTGCAATTTTATTCTCAGATATTTTGGTTGTGCCACGCGCGATGGGAATTCATGTAGAATTAAAAGACAATTTAGGTCCGATCATTCCAAATCCAATTCGTTCTTTGGCAGATGTACATAAAGTATATGTTCCAGATGTAAATGAAACTTTAGGTTACGTTTTCGACGCTGTGAAATTGACAAAAGAAATGTTGAATGATGAAGTTCCGTTAATTGGTTTCGCAGGTTCACCTTGGACTATTTTTTGCTATGCAGTTGAAGGAAAAGGTTCTAAAAGCTTTGATACCGCAAAAGGATTTTGCTTTTCAAATCCAGCTGCAGCACATACTTTATTGCAAAAAATTACCGATACGACTATTTTATATTTAAAAGAAAAAGTAAAAGCAGGTGTGAATGCTGTTCAGATTTTTGATTCTTGGGGAGGAATGCTTTCTCCGGTTGATTATCAAGAATTTTCATGGAAATACATCAACCAGATTGTTGATGCTTTAGCTGATATTACGCCAGTTATTGTTTTTGGAAAAGGATGTTGGTTTGCTCTTGGCGACATGGGTAAAAGCCGTGCGTCTGCTTTGGGAGTTGACTGGACTTGTTCGGCAAGAAATGCGCGTTATTTGTCTGGCGGAAATATTACGTTACAAGGAAATTTTGATCCATCAAGATTGCTTTCTCCAATTCCGACTATCAAGAAAATGGTTCACGAAATGATCGACGAGTTCGGAAAGGATAAATATATTGTAAATTTAGGTCACGGAATTTTACCACATATCCCTGTAGATCACGCTAAAGCGTTTATTGACGCGGTAAAGGAATACGGACAGAAATAGTTGATAGTTTATGGTTGATAGTTGTTGGATTTACCAACTATAAACTATCAACCAATAACTTAAAAATCATGCTCAACAAAGGTTTAAGAGACGAAGAAAAAATAAGAATCGACAATGTTCTAAAAACATTGAGAACCCTTATTTATGTTCCTTATCCTTTAAACAATTTACAAAAGGCAGATATCGAAAATCAATTGAAAGAATTTGGTTTAAATATCGAAAGTCTGGTTGATTATTCGAATGAAGATTTAATTACTCTACTGATTCGACTTCATTTTGATTGGGAACAATTGGAACAATTCGCAGATATTTTAATTGAATTTTCTAAAAATGTAAATTATAGTTTTGAAGATAGATCTTTAGCTATTTATCAATATATTCAAAAGGAAAGCAAGGTTTTTTCTTTTGGAATAAATACTAAAATTGCTTCGGCGAAAGCCAAAAAATAATTACAATGAAAGACAAATTTTACGCCTACATACAAAATTTACAAGACCAAATCTGCACTGGATTAGAAGCGGTTGACGGAACGACAAAATTCCGCGAAGATTTATGGAAACGTCCTGAAGGCGGCGGCGGAAGAACACGCGTTATTGAAAACGGTTTGGTTTTCGAAAAAGGCGGTGTAAATATTTCTGCTGTTCACGGAAAACTTCCAGAAACGATGCAGAAAATGTTTGGCGTTGGCGAAGCCGATTTCTTTGCCTGCGGATTAAGTTTGGTCATTCATCCAAAAAGTCCGATGGTTCCTACCGTTCACGCTAATTGGCGCTATTTCGAAATGTATGATGAAGCTGGAAATATTATTCAGCAATGGTTTGGCGGTGGACAGGATTTGACGCCTTATTATTTGTTTGAAGAAGATGGAATTCACTTTCATCAAACTTGTAAAACGGCTTGCGATAAACATAATCCGGAGTTTTATCCAAAATATAAAAAACAATGCGATTCGTATTTTTGGAACGCACACCGAAATGAAGCACGCGGTTTAGGCGGTTTATTTTTTGATTACTGTAAAGCAAATGAGCAAATGTCAATGGAAAACTGGTTCGATTTCGTAACCGAAGTCGGAAATAGTTTTCTTGAAGCGTATGTGCCAATTGTAGAAAAAAGAAAAAATCTTCCTTATACTCCAGAGCAAAGAACATGGCAGGAAATCCGTCGTGGTCGTTATGTGGAGTTCAATTTAGTTCACGATAAGGGAACTTTATTCGGATTAAAAACCAATGGAAGAATTGAAAGTATTTTAATGAGTTTACCTCCGCATGTACAATGGGTTTACGATCATCATCCAGAAGGGGGAAGTGAAGAGGAAAAATTAATTCACGTTTTAGAAAACCCGCGCGAGTGGATTTGATTTTTGAATTGATTTTAGTTTGAAGATAAATGTCACCCGCTGGAGCTTTATTTTCTACAAAATTTATTGCTATAAATAAAATGCTCCGTTGGGGCATTTTTTTATACCTATTAATGATTTATTTCGCTCCGCTGGAGCTCTTGATCTGGTCTAGATTTTGAGTTCTATAAATATTTCGTCCCCATGGGACTTGGCAATTAATTAAATAGCACCAGAACAGCGAAATATTTGTAGAATCCAAAATATATCATTTCACAATCAGCTCCAGCGGAGCGAAATATTTATAGAATCAAAAAATGTATCATTGCATTATCAGCTCCAGCGAATCGAAATATTTATAGAATTCAAAATGTATCATTGCATTATCAGCTCCAGCGGAGCGAAATATTTATAGAATCAAAAAATGTATCATTGCATTATCAGCTCCAGCGAATCGAAATATTTATAGAATTCAAAATGTATCATTGCATTATCAGCTCCATCGGAGCGAAATATTTATAGATCAATTTATCATCCCAACAAAAGAGCCCCAGCGGGGCGACATATTTACAACTCAAAAAAACCCGTATTTATCTTACAAATTAAAATTATTAATTAGCTTTACCCTCTAAAAATAATTTTAAAATGGCAAATACTTATTCTCAATTATACATTCAAATTGTTTTTGCAGTTAAAGGAAGACAAAATTTGATTTCCTCAAAAAGGAAAGATGAAATTTACAAATACATCACGGGAATTATCACCAATCAAAAACAAAAACCTATTGCCATTAACGGAATGCCAGATCATATTCATATCTTAGTCGGGATAAAACCAGATACGTCATTATCCGATTTGGTTCGAGATATTAAATCAAGTTCATCAAAATTTATAAATGAACAAGGTTGGATAAACGGAAAATTTGAATGGCAAACTGGTTTCGGAGCATTCACATATGGTCATTCACAATTGACAAATGTTATAAAATACATTGAAAATCAAGAAGAACATCATAAAACAAGAACATTCAAAGAAGAATATATCGGTTTTTTAAAACTGTTCAATATTGATTATAAAAATGAATATCTTTTTGAAGAGGTCTGATTATATGTCGCTCCTCTGGAGCTTTATTCATAGGGGCAATTTAATTGCTATAAATATTTTGCTCCGCTGAAGCATTTTAAAATTATTGCTCATGAATTTAAAACTACTTTTCGCCACATTCTTCACAAGCATTTTCAGCTGTTTTGCTCAAAAAGACACCTTACAGAATCCGTATTTTAAATCTTATAATGATAAAATTACGGCGAGCGTTTATTATTTAGATACTTCAAATAGTTTTGAGATTGCTTCAAGTAATCAGGATCCGAAAATTTTTCTGAATCTGATTCCGAATCGAAGAGAGCAAATTGGGTTTAGTTTAAGCTATAAAATCATTGACGTTACAATTGGTTTTGCACCCAAATTTCTCAGCCATAATAAAGGCGATTCAAATTCAAAACACTTTAATTTCAACACGCGTTTTTATTTTAAAAAATGGATGCAGTCGTTTACTTTTATCAATCAAAAAGGGTTTTATGTCAGTGATGATAATGTAACTGCACAATTGCCTCGTATGCGAACTACCAAAATCGGCGGATCGACGGCTTATGTTTTTAATGATAAATTCTCCTTTAAAACCTTGGTAAGTCAAAACGAATGGCAGACTAAAAGTTCTGGAAGTTTTATTCCGACCTTTTCATTTTATTACACCAATTTGGACTTAAATATGCCCGACACCTCGCCTGGAGATATTTATATGTTTACTTTGGTTCCCTCCTATTTTTACAATTTTGTGATCAGCGATCGGGTTTTAATTGGTGCAGGGCTTGCTTTAGGAGCCGGAATTAATATCACAGATAACGATACCTCTGCTTTATACCAAGCCGACTTCAATTTAAAACTGGCTTACAACAAAGACCGTTTTTTTGGCTTTGCAACACTTAACACAGTAAGCTTTGCGCAAGACGATAAAGTTGATCCACGATTGAATGATAATATTGCAACTGTAAAACTTTCTATCGGTTATCGATTTGACCCTCCAAAAAAGGTAAAAGAAATCTATGACAAAGTAAATGAGAAGGTTGGACTATAAGAAATCGTAAAACTCATCGCGATAAGCAGAAAAAAATGCCTAAATTAGGGAGATTTATATAACAGTAAAATTCATTATTATGGAAAACAGAAATATTGAACAGTTAAATCTCATGCACTCTGGAAAAGGTTTTATTGCGGCATTAGACCAAAGTGGTGGTAGCACGCCAAAGGCATTATCGCAATATGGCGTTCTTGAAAATCAATACACAAATGATGAAGAAATGTACACAATTGTACATGACATGAGAACCCGAATTATAAAAAGTCCTTCTTTTGATAGCAAACATATCTTAGGTGCCATTTTATTTGAAAACACAATGGACCGCAAAATTGACGGACTGTGGACCGCCGATTATTTATGGGAGAAAAAGCATATTATTCCGTTTTTGAAAGTAGATAAAGGACTTGGTGAACTTGCAAATGGCGTCCAGTTAATGAAACCTATTTCCAATTTATATGAAGTATTAGATCGGGCTTTAGAAAGACATATTTTTGGAACCAAAATGCGCTCTGTTATCAAAGAAGCCAATAGCGAAGGAATTCGAGAAGTGGTAAAACAACAATTTGAAGTTGGACTTCAGATATTTAAAAAAGGATTAATTCCCATTATTGAACCTGAGATTGATATTTACAGCGCCGATAAAGCGAAATCTGAAGAACTTTTGAAGGATGAAATTCAAAAACAACTTCATTTATTGGATAAAGAAGTGAAAGTAATACTGAAACTTTCTATTCCGACAATAAATAATTTTTATAATGATTTAATGTCAGATCCTCATGTAGTGCGTGTTGTAGCACTTTCAGGCGGATATTCGCGCGAAGAAGCAAATGAAAAACTATCTCAAAATCATGGTTTAATAGCCAGTTTTTCTAGAGCATTATCTGAAGGGTTAACCGCCAATCAGTCTGAAGCTGATTTTGATAATCAAATCGGTAAATCTATTCAGGAAATTTACGAGGCTTCTGTGAAATAAAAGCAATTATACATTCATAAAAAAATCCCTGAAGCGCAATGGTTTCAGGGATTTTACTTTATAATTCTTTAATCTATTTCTTTGTCATTTCGTCTGCTAAATCTAAAGTTTGTAAAATGATGTTTTTATCAGATTTGAAAGAGTTTAGTTTAAAAACGAATTTCAATTTATTATCAATTATCTTTTTAGAAGATTCAATGGAAATATCAGAAAATTGAGTTGAAATTTTAGTCATTCGATCCATTTCTGAATCTTTAGTATTCTTGCCGAAAGCTTGAACTGTTTGACCAATATTCATTTTTCCGAAAATAGAATTTTTACCTAAATCTTTCTTTGATTCTTTAACGAAAGTGCCTTTTCCTTCACTAAAATAATCCATTGTATTAGCAACAATTACAACATCTTTTTCTTTCAAGATAAAAACATTTCCGTATTCTTCCGTTGCCGCAATCGTATATACATTCCCGTTTTGAGTCAGCAATTTTTTACGAACGCCCAATTGCAATAATTTATCTCCAAATGTTGGATGCGTTGAAGTGAAAATCACAGAAAACAACGGAATCTGTTTCTTCACTTTTTCCTCCGTAATCGTTTCCTGATAATTTTCATCGTAGCCGTATTTTTTGGTCATCACCTCAACTTCTTTCATATCATATAAAAAAGCGCTCAAATCACCATCAAATAGTTTTGCTGTGGCTTCTTCGTCTACAATTGTCGAAACCAAATCGGTAATTACACTGATATCTTCTTTTGCAAATTTTGGATTCTGGAATAAATCGGTCATCAATGACGGGAAATTTTCCAACGCTGCTTTGGTATTAATATGGTACGACATATAACCCAAAGGCTTTTGAGCCGGAAAGTAATTGAAAATATTTTTATTAATTTTTCGATTACTAATTTTACTTACAAGATCAGCAATTTCTTCCGAATACTCGACAATTTCTTCGATTCTGGCATTATCATTATCAAAATAAAAATCGACATTAATTCCTTTTACAAAATTTCCAAAGTTCTTCTGCATCGGTAAATATTTGTCATAACCGCCCAAAATAGACATCGGATAACTGTATGCCGAATATAAGCTAGAAATTGCGCCGCCATAATCTACCCACGAAGAAATATCTGCCGCAACATTTATTTTTTCTGAAGTTGGCGCAGTAAATCCATTTTCAAATAATGCTTTTATAATGGCGCTTTGTTTTTCGGCTAATTTTTTATCAAATTCTGCTTGTTGCAAAGTATATTCTTCGTACGGATTTCCGTCGTATAAGGTTTCAGCCGGATCATCAAATAAAATAGGATCAGTATTTTTTGCCGTTGAATCGTCGATTTTTGGTGAATTTTCATTTGTTGAAGTTCCAGGTGGCGGAACTTCTTGTACTGCAAGCTCATTTTCGTACGAGTCTGCAACAGCAACAGAATCGATTGTTTTTAAAGCATCTGAAGTGTCATATGACTTTGGAAGTTTTTTTGTCAATTCAAAAATCACCAGATAATTATCATTCCAAACCAATGATCTTTTTGCTCCTTGTGGCGTAAAAACTGCATATTTTCCAAATTCCTGAATCGGATTATTTGTTCCATCTGCGTTTAATTTTTCAACCAAAAATTGCTTTACGGCTTCTTTGTTTTTAATTGGAATGGTAACCTGATAATACGGAACGCTATCCAGAAAATTTCCGTGAATCGTCATTTTTTGATCCAATTGAATAATCGAAGCATATTTTCTTAAATCAAAATCAGGTTTTTTGCTGATGAATTTTGTTAGAATGGAATGATTTAAAACTTCATCAACATTGACTTTTTTAGAAAATTGGTTTCCGTTAAATTGAACAAAGTAATCGTATTTTGCATTCGTTTGACCAAAAGTCAGATACGTGGCGAATAAGAAAAATAGGGTATAAAAATGCTTCATAATTAAGGCGTTAATTGGATGGTATTACTCATTAAAGTCGATTTTTTAAAAACACTGTACATACTTTGCTTCAAAAAAACAGTCTTTTTATTTTTAGAAATTTTACTGTTGGTGTTATCCACCGATAAAATATCTTTATCGAAAGTGTAAATTGAAATGATATTGGCTTCTTCGAGATCTTTCTTTTTCTTCGGGTCGTTGACAACTTTTTGGGGAATGGGATAAGAAGCAATTCTTTGAAAATTTTTATCGCTTCCGCTAAAGTGAATCTGGTCGCGCTGATTGTTTATCGTATTTACAACTGCATTCAACGCTTTTAAATTCGCATAATTAAGTTTAATAATGAATACGTAGTTTTGAAAATCTGTTTTGGTACTAACATTTGAAATTCCGTCAATTTTTAAAGCTTTGGTTTTAAAATCTTCCAGTTTCTGAGTGATTTCCTGTTCGTTTGGAATTTTAACTCCATCGACTTCTTCCAGCCAAATAGCCGATTTGGTTTTAAACCAAGACTTCGAAAAATCGATCATCAATGTATATTCACCACTTTGATCGTCGTGATGTTTGATTCTTTCTGTAATCTCAAAACAACTTGTTAAGAGCAGACAGCATAATAAAGCGAGAATTTTCTTCATTACACAAATTTAAACGGAAATATTTTAAAAATCCTATTTTATGTAATTCAATATAAAAATTCAATTTTTTAGATAATATTTAACGGATTCTATAATATCCTAAATGTCTTAATCTGTTCCTTTTTCAGTAACTTTGCACCGCTTGTAAAAAGTAACACAACTTCAAAAAAATAAAAAATTACACTTTTAGAAAAAGATAAAATCTATTTTAAATTAATAAGATAAAAATCTGAATTCTAAAATCTAAAATCTAAAATTATATGTTCCCATTACAACGAGGCAGAAGATTAAGAGTAAATGAATCCATTCGTTCTTTAGTTCGCGAAACCAGTTTAAGTCCGTCAGATTTTATGTTTCCAATGTTTATTGCTGAAGGCGAAAATGTAAAAGTCGAAATTCCGTCAATGCCGGGAATTTTTAGAAGATCTATAGATTTAACGGTTGAAGAAGTAAAAGAACTTTTTGATTTAGGAATTCGTGCAGTGAACATTTATGTAAAAGTGAGCGAAGACCTAAAAGACAATACTGGAAAAGAAGCCTGGAATGCAAACGGATTAATGCAGCAAGCCATTCGTGCCATAAAAACTGCTTGTCCAGAAATGATTGTAATGCCAGATGTAGCTTTAGATCCGTATTCTATTTATGGTCATGATGGAATTATAACAAATGGCGATGTAGAAAACGACAGCACGGTTGATGCTTTAGTAAAAATGGCGGTTTCTCACGCAGAAGCGGGTGCCGATTTCGTGGCACCAAGCGACATGATGGACGGACGTGTTTTACGCCTTCGCGAAGGTTTGGATGCGGCAGGATTTCAGAATGTGGGAATTATGAGTTATTCTGCTAAATATGCGTCTGCTTTTTATGGTCCGTTTAGAGATGCTTTAGATTCTGCTCCAAAAGAAGCTGATGTTGCTGTTCCAAAAGATAAAAAAACCTATCAAATGGATTATGCAAACCGAATTGAAGCCATCAAAGAAGCTTTGTCTGACGTCGAAGAAGGTGCAGATATGGTGATGGTAAAACCAGGAATTGCTTATTTGGATATTGTTCGCGAAATTAAAAATACCGTTCATGTTCCTGTAACGGTTTATCAGGTTTCTGGCGAATATGCGATGATTAAAGCGGCATCTGAAAGAGGCTGGCTGGATCACGACAAAATTATGATGGAACAATTAATGTGCATTAAACGCGCAGGCGCTAATCTAATTTCAACCTATTTTGCAAAAGAGGCAGCAATATTTTTAAACAAGTAATTAATTACAAAAAAAGATATATTTTAGCGGCAAATTTAATCCCAAAAATATATGAAAAAATTACTACTTTCTTGCATGGTGATGGCTACGCTAACCTCTATTGCTCAAGACATTAAATTTAAAAAAGACAAAATCAGCATCGACGGCACTGAAGTTGCGATTCTGGACAAAGTAAAAGTAAATTACAAAATCCTTTCGCTTGATAGCAGACCGATTTTTTCTATTGAAAGAAAAAGTGCTTTAATGGCCGACGGATCAACTTTGTATTGGTCAGTTCTTACTGATTTAAGTAATAACAAAACCAATGAAGTAGTTGATTATGGTAAAGATCAGGGTTTAAGTTTTCAAAAAACTATTGTTGCAAGTGTTTGTAATGACAAATACAAATTTATAAGTGCTGCAGGAATTGATGAAAAAGGAGTTTTGGAATTCATTAACGGAACGCCTACTGATATTCAAAAAATAATTGCAGATGCCAACCAAAAAACTAATGATCAGATAAAAGTTGAACTAGATGCCATGGCCGCTTTAAGAATTAAAGTTACAGACGGTGTCATTTACCAAAAACAAGAAGTTTTAAAGGAAAATGGAATGGTTCAGGATTATGTGAGAATTGGAGATGTCGTAAAACAAAACATCACTTTTATGCCAAATTGGCCTCCAAGTTTAGTTTACAAAGTAAATTCGGTTTACACTGAAATTGACAATAACAACAGAGAACAAACAAGAGTTAGAGAAGTTGGTGGTTGGTATGCTACAAAAACAGGTTATAACAACCCAAAAACGGGCAAAAACATTAAAGACGAAATAATTACTGCAGACAATAAATATTTTCCTTTAAAAGGAACTCTTACTGATACAGAAAAAATTAATCTTTCTTTCTCAAAAGGAGACAAAGATCTTCTTGAAAAACAAATTGTAGCAAAATTGCTATACAATGGCTACAAGTTTGAAGCCATGAAATAATAAATAAAATATGAATAAAGCAGTCTTTTTAGCTGCTGTTTTAGCTTTTGCCTCTTGTAAAAAAGAGGGTACTGAAAAAACAGATCAGACGAACGAATCGTACACAGAAGGGGAATCCGCGAAAGCGAAAACTCCTGAAGCATTGGGAAAAGAACTTTTTGAGGGAACCGGAAATTGCGTTGCATGCCATCAGCCCGACCAAAAAGTAATTGGACCAAGCATTAAAGAAATTGCCAAAATCTACAAAGACAAAAATGGTGATATCGTAACTTTCTTAAAAGGTAATGCAGAACCTATTGTTGATCCGAGTCAGTTTGCGGTGATGAAAACCAACTTTGCGATCACGCAGGCCATGTCTGATGAAGAATTAAAAGCAATTGAAACTTACATTTACAGTCATTTGAAATAATTGACTTTTATTCATAAAAAAACGGCGCTTTTATCAAGCGCCGTTTTTAGTTTTATAACAATAAGATTACCAGATTTTAACCCTTTTTTCAGGTTCTAAATACATTGGATCTCCTTTTTTGATTCCGAATGCCTCATAAAAAGAATCTAAGTTTTTAATCGGTACAACCGCTCTGTACATTCCTGGAGAGTGCGGATCTGTTTTAACCTGACTTTTGATTGCTTCGTCACGCGATTTTGTTCTCCAAACTGTAGCCCACGAAATAAAGAATCTTTGTTCTGGCGTTAATCCGTCGATTAGGCCTGGATTTCCGTGTTTTTTCAAATACAATTGTAAACCGTCGTAAGCAGCGTTGGTTCCTCCTAAATCTCCGATGTTTTCACCTAATGTAAATTTACCATCTACAAAAATACCAGGAAGTGGTTCTAAAGCGCTGTATTGAGCCGCTAACTGACCTCCAAGTGCTGTAAATTGTTTTAGATCTTCTGGTGTCCACCAGTCTACAAGATTTCCGTCCGCGTTGTAACGCGCTCCCGAATCATCAAAACCATGAGAGATTTCGTGACCGATTACAGCTCCAATTCCGCCATAATTTACTGCTTCGTCAGCTTGGTAATTATAGAAAGGAGGTTGTAAAATCGCCGCTGGGAACACAATTTCGTTATAAGAAGGATTGAAATAAGCATTAACCGTTTGCGGAGACATTCCCCATTCTGTTTTATCAACAGGTTTGCCAAGTTTATCTAAGTTTTCTGCATACGCCCATTTTGATAAGTTTTTCATATTATCAAAATAAGTTCCGCCTTCATTTACATTTTTAAGCTCCAGTTTTGAATAATCTTTCCATTTGTCAGGATATCCAATCTTAACCGTCAATTTATTTAGTTTCTCAATTGCTTTTACTTTCGTTTCTTTAGACATCCAAGGTAAAGCATTGATTCTGTTTTCGTACGCCAACATCACGTTCGCAATCATGTCTTTTGCTTTTGCTTTCGCTTCTGCAGGAAATAATTTTTCTACGTATAATTTTCCTAAAGCTTCTCCCGTTGCTCCGTTGATTACTTGTAAAGCTACTTCTTCACGCGGACGTTGTTTTAAAGCTCCTGTTAATGTTTTTCCGTAGAAATCAAAGTTTGCATTTTCGATATCTGTACTTAATGTCGAAGCAGATCTGTTTAATAATGACCATTTTAAATATTCTTTCCAAGCGCCAACCTTCTTTTCTGTAAGCGTTTTTTCTAAAGCAACCATGTAACGAGGCTGAGAGATATTTACTGTATCTAATTTTGCCATTCCAATTCCTGAGAAGTATTTTTCCCATTGAATAGAAGGTGTCGTTTTTTTCAAATCGGCAACCGCAGTTGGATTGTATTGTTTTCTTCTGTCTCTTCTTTCTACACGATCCAGTCTTGGCGAAGACATTTCTACTTCTAAAGCCAAAATTTGTTTCGCATTTTCTTTTGCTTTTTCAGGAGATTCTCCAATAAATTGTAACATTCTCGCTACGTGTACTTCGTATTTTTCACGTTTTTCTTTAGAATCTTTATCGTCAGAATTGTAATAATCTTTATCAGACAATCCAAGAGTTCCTGGTCCTAAACTTACTGTGTTTCTGTTACTGTTTTTAGCATCTGCACCAACATATACTCCGAAGAAACCAGATCCGCCTGCAAGTTGCATTTCTGTAATGTAATTTTGAAGATCAGCAACATTTTTGATTGCATCAATTTTTTTCAAATAAGGCTGAAGCGGCGTTATTCCTCTTTTATTTCTTCCAACAGTGTCTAAAATTGTATTGAACAAAGCAATCGCTTTTCCCTGATCGGTATTTGATTTGTACTTTGGATCTTTTGATGCTTCTTTTAAAATGGCAAGTGCATCATTATCTGTCTTTTGACGAAGTTCATTAAAACTCCCCCAAGAATTACGGTCACTTGGAATTTCCGTTTTATCTAACCAGGCTCCGTTTACATAGCGGAAAAAATCCTGACTTGCACTAACTTTAGGATCCATGTTCGAAATATTAATTCCCGGTTCCTTTGGCTTTGTATTTTGTGCCTGAACTGCTGTTAATGAAAACATTGCAGAAACAACACAAAACATAGGTTTAGAAAGCTTTTTAATCATTTTTATTTAGTGTTTTAGTGTATTGACAAACATATTGTTATTATTTCTATTTCTATGTTAAATTTTTCGAATATTTAATTTTAAAAAAGCATCAAACTTTTGAGATTTATGAGACCAAAAACGGCGCTTATTAAAGCGCCGTTTTAATTATATAACAATATTTTACCAGATTTTAACACGTTTTTCTGGTTCAACATACATTTTATCACCTTTCTTAATATCGAAAGCTTTGTAAAAAGCGTCAACATTTTGAATTGGCACATAAGCTCTATACATTCCAGGAGAGTGTGGATCTGTTTTTACTTGATTTTTGATTGCTTCGTCTCTTGTTTTAGTTCTCCAAACCGTAGCCCAAGAAATAAAGAAACGTTGTTCTGGCGTAAATCCGTCAATTAAACCTGGATTTCCATGCTCTTTCAAATACAATTGTAAACCATCGTAAGCAGCGTTAATTCCGCCCAAATCTCCAATGTTTTCACCTAAAGTAAAGTTACCATCAACATGAACTCCCGGCAATGGCTCAAGAGCACTGTATTGATTAGCCAAAGCAGTTCCTAAAGCTGTAAATTGTTTTAAGTCATTTTCTGTCCACCAGTCTACTAAATTTCCATCTGCGTTATAACGAGCTCCAGAATCGTCAAACCCGTGAGAGATTTCGTGTCCGATTACAGCTCCGATTCCACCATAATTAACAGCTTCGTCAGCTTGGTAATTGTAGAAAGGCGGTTGTAAAATTGCTGCTGGAAATACAATTTCGTTGTAAGACGGATTGTAATAAGCATTTACCGTTTGCGGAGACATATGCCATTCTGTTTTATCAACCGGTTTAGGCAATTTATCTACACTTTTCTTGAAATCCCATCTTGCTAAGTTTTTAGAGTTTTCATAATAGCTTCCTCCTTCTGTTACACTTTTAATTTCAAGAGCAGAATAATCTTTCCATTTGTCAGGATATCCAACTTTGATGGTAATTTTATTTAACTTTTCAATCGCTTTTACCTTTGTCTCTTTAGACATCCAGCTCAAATTATTAATACGGTTTTGGTACGCAGTGATTACATTCTGAATCATATCAACCGCTTTGGTTTTAGCCTCAGCAGGAAAAACTTTGTCTACATAAAGTTTTCCTAATGCTTCACCAACAGAACCGTTAACTACATTTAGCGCTCTTTCTTCAGCAGGAAGCTGTTTAATTGCGCCTCTTAATGTTTTGCTGTAAAAATCAAAGTTTGCTTTATCAAGATCTGTTGTCAATTTCCCCGCAGCATTATTAAGCAAATCCCATTTTAAATATTCTTTCCATTGTTCTACTTTATTTTCTGTGAAAACAGTTTGTAGCGCAGTCATGTATTTTGGCTCAGAAACAATTACTTCGTTTAGGTTAGTAATTCCCAAACCAGCAAAATACTCGTTCCATTTAATTGCCGGAGTCAATTTCTGAATTGCAGCGATTGTCATCGGATTATATTGCAAACGGCTGTCTCTTCTTTCTACTCTGTTTAATCTTGGTTTAGATAATTCTGTTTCTAAAGCTAAGATTTGAGTTGCACTTTGTTTTGCCTTCTCTGGAGATTCTCCAATAAACTGAAGCATTCTCGCTACATGCAATTCATATTTAGCACGTTTTTCCTTAGAATCTTTATCGTCTGACGTGTAGTAATCGTTGTCTGGAAGACCCAATTGACTTGGAGCAAGATTTACAGAATTTTTAGAACTGTTTTTGTCATCAGCTCCAATGTAAATTCCGAAAAATCCAGAACCACCTTCTTTTTCCATCTCTACTAAATATTTCTGAACATCAGCAATATTTTTAATCGCATCGATTTTTTTCAAGTACGGTTTTAAAGGTTCAATTCCTCTTTTATTTCTTCCGATAGAATCTAAATACGTGTTGAATAAGTTAATCGCTTTTCCCTGATCTGTATTCGATTTGTATTTTGGATTTTTCGAAGCATCTTTCAAAACCGCCATTACATCTTTATCGGTTCTTTTAATCAGTTCATTAAAACTTCCCCAAGTTGTTCTATCGCTTGGAATTTCAGTTTTATCCAGCCAGGTTCCGTTTACATATTTGAAAAAATCCTGACTTGGGCTGACTTTCGTATCCATATAAGATACATTTATACCTGGTTCTTTTGGAGCATTTTGGGCTTCAACTGCAGTCATCGATAACATGGCAGTTAAAACACCAAATACAGGTTTAGCAAATTGTTTTTTCATAAAAAATTTAGTTTAAGGGAAAATACAAACATATTGTTATTATTTCGAAAATTGTGTTAAAATTGTAACTGAACACCGTCAAAGACGTATAAATTTCACAATTTGAAATATCGAACTGATTAATTAGTATCTATATCATTCTAAATGTTACAAAAGCTGTTAAAAAAATAATTCAGTAAAGTTTTTAAAATCTGCTTTTTGTATTTTTGCACCAAATTTTTTTTATGAAATCGCTTTTATATAAATACCGCAAATTCTTTATAGTTTTAATAGTTTTTTCGGTGGTCACCATATCTTTGTTTTACTCTGCATTAAAGCCTAAAAAAACACTTCCAATTTATAATCCTTCTGATGTAAATCCTGAATTAGTAGACAGTACAATTCAATACAAAAGCAAATACCATACAATTGCCGATTTTTCATTCGTAAATCAAAATGGCGATACCATTACTCAGAAAAATTATGAAGGAAAAATTTATGTTGCCGATTTCTTCTTTACCACCTGTGGATCTATCTGCCCGAAAATGTCAACAAATTTGGTAGATGTTCAAAAAGCGGTTTTAAACAATCCAAAAGTAATGCTGCTTTCTCACACGGTTTTCCCCGAAGTGGACAGTGTTTCAGTTTTAAAAGCTTATGCCATAAAATACGGCGTTGTAGACAGCAAATGGAATTTGGTTACCGGCGATAAAAAAGAAATCTACACAATGGCCCGAAAATCGTATTTGGCTGTGAAACTTGGAAGGCCAGATCAGCTTTATGATATGGTGCATACGGAGAATTTTGTTTTGGTCGATCAAAAACGCCGCGTTCGTGGTTTTTATGACGGAACAAATAAAGAAGATATAAAACGTCTTTTAGAAGACATCGATTTCCTTTCACAGGAGTAAAACCCTTATTTTTAGAAACATTTAGCATTTGTGTACGCAATAAATGCCCGTATATATAGAATAATTGCCTATTTTTGCAATCTAAATTCAATCTAAATAAGCTTGCAAAATACAATACATACTCTGAAAAAAGGCGAAAAAGCCATTATCAAAGATTTTGATATCGATCTTATTCCACTTAAGTTATTAGAAATGGGTTGTCTGCCTGGCAGCTTAGTTGAATTATTGCAGGTTGCTCCTTTTGGCGATCCTTTATATTTAGACATAAACGGTTCGCATGTTGCCATTCGTATTGAAACCGCTCGTGAAATTGAAGTTGAACTTATCAAAAACAATTTATAATGAGCGTTCAGAATATCAATGTTGCCCTTATCGGAAATCCAAATACCGGAAAAACTTCTGTTTTTAATCAATTAACTGGTCTTAATCAACAAGTTGGAAATTACCCCGGAATTACGGTAGAGAAAAAAATGGGTTTTTGTAAGTTACCTAATAATATAAAAGCCAATATTCTTGATTTACCCGGAACGTATAGTTTGAACGCGAGTTCGATGGACGAGAGCGTGGTTATTGAACTTTTATTAAACAAAAACGACAAATTATATCCAGATGTAGCAGTAGTGGTAACAGATGTTGAAAATCTGAAAAGAAACTTACTGATTTACACTCAAATAAAAGACCTTGAAATTCCGACGATTTTAGTTATCAATATGTCTGACCGTATGGAAAGCAAAGGAATTACTTTGGATATTCCGTATTTAGAAGAAAAACTAAAAACCAAAATTGCACTAGTAAGTTCCAGAAAAGGTTTAGGAATTGATCATTTAAAAGAACTTATTGTTTCTTATAAAACGCTTCCACACGAACCTTGTTTGAACGCTTCTGTAATTGATCCCGAATATTTTCAAAAATTACAGCATGCTTTTCCAAATCAATTAATGTACAAATTGTGGCTGGTAATTACCCAAGATGTGAATTTTTTGAATTTGGATCGAAATGAAGTTCGAAGTACTTTCACCAAATCACATTCTGAACTAAAACGACTTCAACAAAAAGAAACCATCAAAAGATATCAGTTTATCAATGATGTTTTAAAAGAAGGTTTAAAAGTCGATGCTTCAATGGCAAAAGACGTTCGTGCCAAATTAGACCGCGTTTTAACGCATAAAATTTTCGGATACGTCATTTTCTTTGCTATTTTATTTCTGATTTTCCAATCGATTTTCAGTTGGTCAACTATTCCTATGGATTTCATTGACAGCACTTTTGCTTCTTTGAGCAGTTGGGTTGCCGCAGAATTACCAAGCGGTATTTTAACCGATTTACTTTCGCAGGGAATCATTCCGGGAATTGGCGGAGTCGTTATTTTCATTCCACAAATCGCCGTTTTGTTTTTATTTATTTCGATTTTGGAAGAAAGCGGATATATGAGTCGAGTCGTATTTTTGATGGATAAAATCATGCGCCGATTTGGACTTTCTGGAAAAAGCGTTGTGCCTTTGATTTCTGGAACTGCTTGTGCGATTCCGGCCATTATGGCGACCCGAAATATTGAAAATTGGAAAGAACGCCTTATTACGATCTTAGTAACACCATTCACGACTTGTTCGGCAAGATTACCAGTTTATGCGATAATTATTTCGCTTGTCGTTCCAAGCAAACGCATTTTCGGATTTCTGAATGTTCAGGGATTAACATTAATGGCGCTTTACGTTTTAGGATTCTTTGCAGCAATTTTATCTGCTTATACTTTGAATAAGGTTTTAAAATTAGACTCTAAAACCTACTTTGTAGTCGAAATGCCAAGTTATAAAATGCCTCTTTTAAAAAACGTTGGAATCAATGTGGTAGAAAAAACGAAAGCATTTATTGCAGGAGCGGGAAAAATCATTTTGGCGATTTCGATTATTCTTTGGTTTCTAGCTTCTTACGGACCTGGAAAAGAATTTAATGATGCTGAAAACATCGTAAAAGAAAGATTTGCAAATAGAACTTTAGATGAAACTCAATTTGAAAATGAAGTTAATTCTCAAAAATTAGAAAATTCATACATCGGATTAATGGGACATGCAATCGAGCCAGTAATTGAACCTTTGGGTTACGATTGGAAAATTGGAATTGCCCTAATCAGTTCGTTTGCAGCGCGTGAAGTATTTGTTGGAACTTTAGCCACAATTTACAGCGTTGGTGATTCTGATAATGAATCGACGATAAAAAGCAAAATGCAGGCAGAAGTTCATCCGGAAACGGGAAAGAAAGTTTTTGATTTTCCAACGGGAATTTCATTATTATTATTTTATGCTTTTGCAATGCAATGTGCGAGTACATTGGCGATTACCAAAAAAGAAACCAATTCATGGAAATGGCCTGCCATGCAGCTAGTTTTCATGAGCGGATTGGCCTATTTTGCAGCATTAGTTGCATATCAACTTTTAAAATAAAAAGTTATGTTTCAGGAAATTATAGCCTTTACGATATTAGGATTAGCAGTCGCTTTTTTGATTAAGAAATTCTTCTTTAAATCTAAAAAGAAAAAAGATTGCGGGAATGGAACCGATTGTGGCTGTAGCTAATTTAGATTCCACAGAGATTTACAAAATAAAAAAGCTTCACACAAATTATTTGTTTCTTCGTGAAGCTTTTTTATTTCTCAAAATGTCTTTTAATGATATTTTTTAAACCTAAAGTGACTAATTTGTATATTTTATGAGATTATTTTTGTTGAATAAATTTCAATAAAATGTCAAATAAAAATAAAGTAGAAATAATCAGAGACAACAGAGTTGCCCGGTTATTATGGTTTACGTTAGGATTTTTTTGTGCTGTAGTTATTTCTTATTTAGCAACTTAGTATGTGGCTTTTTAAAATAAATGCCGTAGGGACGAAATATTTATAGAAATTAAAATTTAGTGAAAAAGCCCCCGCAGGGCGACACATTTATCTAGAAATATGTCGCCCTGCGGGGGCTTTTTTATGCTGTCTTTAGAAATATTCTATAAATATTTAGCCCCGCTAGGACCTTACTTAATCAATACTGAAAAACTGAAACTGAAAAACTGAAACTGAAAACTGTGACTAGAAACTGAACACTTACTTCACCCCTTCCCACTCTGCATAGAACTGAGCAAGAAATATTTCCATAAAACGATGTCTTTCTGCAGCGATTTCTTTTCCTTTTTCGGTATTCATTTTGTCTTTTAAAAGTAAGAGCTTTTCGTAGAAATGATTTATTGTTGGAGCATTATTCTTTTTATATTCCTCTTTTGTCATATTTGTGACTGGAGCAATTTCGGGATTGTGCAACGCTCTTTTTTTAAATCCGCCGTAATTGAATGCTCTTGCAACGCCAATGGCACCAATTGCATCCAGACGATCGGCATCCTGAACAATATCTAGCTCGACAGAAGAGAATTTCTTTTCAAAATTTCCGCCTTTATAAGAGATATTTTCAATAATATTGACAACATGAGCAATTATTTCCTCAGCAACATTTTGAGCTTCTAAAAACGTTCTTGCGGTTCTTGGCCCAACAGTTTCATCTCCATTATGAAATTTACTGTCGGCAATATCGTGTAATAATGCACCTAATACTACAACAGTAATATCGCAATCGGTATCTTTTGCAATTAATAGTGCATTTTTATAAACGCGTTCAATGTGAAACCAATCGTGTCCGCCTTCTGCATCGTTAAGTTTCTCTTTTACAAATGCAATTGTTTTAATAATCAGTTCTGAAGTACTCATAAAGGCATTTTTTAATTATATGTTATAAAAAAATGTTGATTGTCAAAGTCTAATAAAACTCAACAATCAACAAATATATTTTCAATGTCAAATTTCAATATCAATTTCAAATCTCAATTCTTATAAAGAAAATCAATAATCTAAAATCAATAATCTGAAATCTAAAATTCTTAAAGTCTCGCTGGTTCAACCCATTTGAAAATGTGACCTTCTTGCGGAATCACTAATCTTTCAGAAATTCTAGCCATACGCGCTGGTAATTTCATTAAATAATCACGTGCTTTTTCGGCTTCGTCTGTTAAATTGGTTGCTTTGTCAATTTCCCACTTTGTGATTAATTTCTGCATAATATCAACATAGTCATTCGCAGTGTAAACTCCGATACGTTGTGCAGAATCTGAGAATTGTTCAAAAGCAGTACTGATTTTTTGTCCAGATTCTCTCAAGAAATGCGCCGGCATCACGATTTTTTGTTTCATCATGTATTGAAACGCCAACATCATTTCGCTTGGATCAACTTGGAAAATTCTAGTTACAAATTCGCTATATGCATGATGGTGACGCATTTCGTCACCTGCAATCATTTTACACATTTTAGACAACTTGTTATCACCAAATTTCTTTGCGATTTGTGCTACTCTATTGTGAGAAACGTAAGTTGCCAATTCCTGGAAACTCGTGTATACAAAGTTTTTGTACGGGTCAGATCCAGTTCCAATATCAAAACCGTCGTTGATTAAATGCTGTGTTGTCATTTCGATTTCACGCATATTAACACGACCAGACAAATACAAGTATTTATTCAAAAGATCTCCGTGGCGGTTTTCTTCTCCGGTCCATTGGCGGATCCATTTCGACCAACCATTTCCACCATTTTCTATTTGGTCAATTCCTTCAACATCCATTAACCAAGATTCATAAGTAGGCAAAGCTTCCTCGGTGATTGTGTCACCAACAAGCGTAACCCAGAAATCGTATGGAAGTTCTTTTGCAATTTCGCGTAATTCTTTTACCTCTTCAAAGAAATTTTCTCCTTCAGAATTTGGTAAAAAATCAGACGGTTGCCAAATTTTCTCCACTGGAATTAAATACTGTTCAACGAAGCTATCCACGTTTTTTTCCAAAAACTGCATTACTTCTAATCTAATGTTTTTTATAGACATTACTTATTATAGATTGGGGTTTTATGTTTTAGCTCGGACTAAAACTTAAACCTGTTTATATTCATTTATTCCTTCTTTAACAGCTTTTTCAGTAATCGCCATCAACTCTTCAAATTTGTAATCTTTGACAGCCAAAGCTGGATGAGCCGTAAATTTGAGGTGATTTCCTAAACCAACAGGAAAAAAACCAAATTTTACCATTTTCCATGAATTATTGATACTCACTGGAACAACATACGCAGATGGCGCATATTTGCATAAAATTTTTAAACCGCTTTGCGCAAATTCTTTTGGAACACCCGTTTTACTTCTTGTTCCTTCTGGAAAAATAACGGCAGATCTGGTATTTTTTTCGATATATTCAGACAAGCCTTTAATAACTGGTATCGCTTGTTTAGGATCTTTTCGGTCAATTAAAACAGAGCCTCCGTGTTTCAAATTATAAGACACACTCGGAATTCCGCTTCCTAACTCCTTCTTACTTACAAATTTACAATGAAATCGTCTAAAATACCAAATCATTGCAACTATATCATACATACTCTGGTGATTGGCGACAAAAATAATCGGCACGCCTTTCGGAATTGTATCTCTATTTTCAATCGTATATCTCGTTCCTACCAGATTCGTACATCTTAAAAGGAAAAAGTTTAAATAATCAACACTTTTTTTATGAGCCTGGTAGCCAAAAACATTTAAGCAAATCCATTGAATTGGATGAAATACAGCCAAACACAAACCAAATAATAAATAATAAATTACCGATATTGGATAAGATATAATTTTTTCCATGCTTCAAAATTAATGCGCAAAAGTAATAAATATATTTTTAGACTTATTAAAATTAAAAACAATAACCGTTTTTCTGGTTTAATTGTACCTTTGTACCAAAATTTGCAAATTTTTTCTGAATTAAATGATGAGTAAAGCAATCTAGACCATCCTGAAATAAGAAATAACAGCAAAGTTTGATTAGCAACTTTTCTCAATATAATGCTGAAAACTTAAAAGGTAAACTTGATTACTAAGCGCATACAAACAAACTTAGTATTTATGAAACAGATATTATTATAACATCTGCCTTCAAAGTTCCAATTATTCCATTATAAAATTAAGATAGTTGTTAGAAATAGAAAAGAATCCATTCAATTAAAGGGTTGAAAAAGGAATAGAATATATTGGAAATAAAAATCCAGAACACCTTTGCAAAATTTAAATTTTCTGAATTAATGAACTTCACTTACCCTAAAAACGAGCGTTTAAAAAGCAAGATCATTATTGGATCATTGTTTTCTGATGGAAAATCGGTGTCTAAATATCCGCTTCGTTTGGTTTACCGTCAAGCGGAAGGAAATTCAGAAGAAACTACCAAAGTTGGCGTTTCGGTTTCTAAGAAATATTTCAAGAAAGCAGTTGATCGCAATTACTTCAAAAGAGTTTTGAGAGAAACCTATCGTTTGAACAAACATTTACTTTTGGACAACTTAGATCAGCCGTATTCTATCATGCTTTTTTATCAAACCAAAGACCGATTATCATACGAAGAAATCAATACCAAAATGATTCAGTTGTTTGAGAAATTTTCACTTCAAATCAACAAAACAGAAGAATCTGAGAAGAAATCAGAATCGTAAATACCAAAAGGTAAGATTAATAGGCAACTTAGATAAAAAAATTGTAGTTTTAGCTCTAAATTGAAATTCTATGCGATACATTTTCTATTTAGTTGTTTTTGTTTTAGTTCTTTCTGGATGCGGTAAATCATCCGAACCAGCTGATAGCGCAATGTCTATTCAAACCGTTAAGCTTCCCGCAAAAGCAAAAGAGGCTTATAACATTTCGCCTCCGCTGTCAAAACCAGACGAACAAAAAGTGGAGCAGAAAATCATAAAAGAAGCCACTTTAAGATTTGAGACTGATAATCTCGAAAATACTTTCAATCAAATTCAAAAAGCAACTGCGACAAATAGAGCCAGAATAATAAATGATTCTGAAGGAAAGGGTTATGGTACTATTTATAGAAATCTAACGATAAAAGTACCCAGTCAGAATTTTGATCGTTTTATAAATGATGTCTCTAAAGGTGTTTCTTATTTTGAAGTTAAAAATATTTCTGCAGAAGATGTTACAGAACAATTTATCGATTTAACTTCAAGATTAAAAACAAAGAAAAAACTCGAAGAACGTTATCTTGAAATTTTACAGAAAGCCACTAAAGTCAGCGAGATTTTAGATATTGAAAAACAAATTTCGGCAATTCGCGAAGAAATCGAAGCCAAAGAAGGCCAATTAAAATATTTACAAAGCCGCGTTTCTGAAAGCACGGTTACGATTGAATTTTATAAAACAGTTGCCGAAAAAGAAGGTATTAAAATATCATATGGTTCAAAACTGTGGACTGCTATTAAATCGGGATTTTTCAGTTTATCCGATTTTTTAATTTCGTTAATCAGCGTTTGGCCGTTTGTCATTATATTTTTTGTATTTGCCTATTTTATTAGAAGAAGATTAAAAAGAAGAAAAAAAGAATAATCATGTATCCGTATTTCAAAAAGAAATTTATTATACCAGTCGCTGCGGCGGGAATGTTGTTTGTTGGAACCAGTTTTAAAGAAGATTTTTTTGAAATTGCCAAACAGATCGAAATTTTCACGACTTTGTTTAAAGCGGTAAATACCAATTATGTTGACGAAACCAATCCAGGCGATTTGATGGACAAAGCGATCAAAAGCATGCTGGCAAGTCTGGATCCATACACGGTTTATTTTAACGAACAAGATGTTGTTAATTTTAAAATCAATAATACGGGAGAATACACTGGAATCGGCGCTTTGATTTCGAGAAAAAAAGATCGCTTGATTGTGCGCGAACCTTATAAAAATTATCCGGCAGATAAAGCGGGACTTAAAGCAGGTGACGAAATCATCCAAATTGGTGACGTTTTAATTGCCGATTTTAAAGACGATGCTTCACAATTACTGAAAGGGACAAAAAACACTAAAATCAATATCAAATATTTACGTCAGGGAAAACCGAACACTACTGTTTTGGTTTTGGATGAAGTTGATATTAAATCTGTTCCTTTTTTTGGAAAAATTGATGACAAAACAGGATATATTGTTTTAGCACATTTTAGCAGAAAAGCTTCAAACGAAGTAAAAGAAGCGCTTGAAAAACTAAAAGCGGACGGAGCAACACAAATCGTTTTAGATTTGAGAGGAAATCCTGGAGGATTATTAAACGAAGCGATTGATATCTGTAATTTATTTGTTCCGAAGAATGAAGTAATTGTAACGACTAAATCGCGAATTGAAAAACACAATAATACTTATAAAACACAAAAAGAACCGATTGATACGCAAATTCCGCTAGCGATTTTGGTGAATGGAAGAAGTGCTTCGGCATCTGAAATTGTTTCTGGAGCTTTGCAGGATTTGGATCGCGCGGTAGTTTTAGGAAGCAGAAGTTTCGGAAAAGGTTTGGTTCAACGTTCTGTTGATTTGACTTATGGAACGCAATTGAAAGTAACGATTTCCAGATATTATACGCCTTCTGGAAGATGTATTCAGGCTTTGGATTACGCGCACAAGGACAAAAACGGTGTCGCTCAGAAAACAGATTCTAAGAATTTTAATGCTTTCAAAACCAGAAAAGGAAGAACAGTTTACGATGGCGGCGGAGTCTTACCAGATATCGAATTGGAAGAAACAAAAACTAGTCCGATTGCTACAGCTTTAATTAGAAACGATGGTGTTTTTGATTATGCTACAAGTTATTATTATAAAAATCCGAATTTAGGAGAAAAGATACCGACTATTTCAGATGCAGATTATAGTGCTTTCAAACAATTCTTGAAAACTAATAAAATCTCATTTGACACGGAAACAGAAGTGGCTTTGAAAAATACTTTAGCTGCAGCTAAAAATGAAAAAATCGACGAAACAATTGCTCCAGAATATCAGCAATTGTTAGCGGCTTTAGAAAAAAGCGAAAGCACATTATTGGACAAAAATCAGAAAGAAATCAAAAACATGATTCAAGAAGAACTGATTAAGAGATATCAATATCAGGAAGGTTTGTATCAGTTTTATATCAAAAACAATTCGGAAATTAAAAGAGCGGTTAGTGTCTTGAATAACCAAACGGAATATAAAACGATTTTAAAAATGTAAAAAGAAGCCCGCTAGAAATAATAACTAGCGGGCTTTTTTTGATTGGTTTCTTTAAGCATCTTTTATTTAAATGTTGGAGGTCCCGGTCTATTTGAAACAGTATTGTCTGATGCTAAAATTTCTTCTCCTTTTAAAAATTTTTCAATAACAACTTCATTCAAAATATAAGGTTCACCAATCCATCGTACAATTCCTTTATTATCGATTAAAAATGTTTTAGGAATAGCATAACTTCCCTGATCATTATCAACCACAAAATCATTTAATGCTTTCTTAGTTTGATCACTAACAACTACAGAATTAAACTTAACTCTCTCTAGTGTTTTTTTCGTTTTTTCGGGAGATTCATCTGTAATAGAAATAAAAACGAAGTCTTTATTCTTTTTATACTTTTCCTGCAACTTGTTAAGATTTGGAACTTCGGCTAAACAGGTTGTACACCAAGTTGCCCAAAACTCCAATAAAACATATTGTTTTTCGAAGTTCTTGTTTTTTGGCTCATTTTGGAGATAATCGGTAATATTAAGTTTAGGTGCTTTATCACCAACTTTCAATTTTAACTGGCTAAAAATCTGACTTGAAACCAAAAACAGAAACAAAACTAATAATGACTTTTTCATACTTATTTTTTATTCTAAATTAAATAAAATTCAAATTCAAAAAATAGGTCAACACATAAGCTGTTGAAATTCAAAAATGAAAAATGACCGCACGTCTTTAAAATTAGCCTTTTGTTACTTTGAAAAAATTATCATGATGTGTTTTTGTATTAAAAATCAACCTCGAATCATTTCAATATGTTCGATATCATCTTCCAGATACATTTCGCTGGTTTGTACAAAACCGTGGCTTTCGTAAAATTTCTTCAAATACAATTGTGCCCCGATCGTGATTTTTTCTTTATCAAAGTTAGATTTAATTCCCGCAATCGCTTCACGCATTAAATCATGTCCCCATTTTCTATCACGATAATTTTCATCTACAACAACTCTTCCGATTGAAGCGTTGTCAAAACTAATTCCGGCATCGAATAAGCGTGAATAAGCAACAATTTTACTTTCATATTCGCCAATTAAGTGTAACGCTTTCTTATCTTTTCCGTCAAGATCTAAATAAACGCAGTTTTGCTCTACCACAAAGATCTGACTTCTCAATTGGAGTAAATCATATAGCTCGTTTACATTTAATGCCTCAAAGGGCTTTATTTTCCATTTTAATTCCATTCTATCTTTTTTTGCCACGAAGGCACGAAGGTGCTAAGTTATATTATTTTTTAGCTGTGTTAAGGTTTATTATAGAAAAGACGCAATGTTATCGCTCATACAAATAAACTTTGTCCCTTTGTCTCTTTGCAGCTTTGTAACTAAATAAACTTATTTCTTAGTCATAACAATTCCATGCTTTTATATTCTGACCCGTTTTTAATGTCGTACATTTTCATTTTTCTTGTTTTGGGATCTACGACCGTATAGACTTCGCGGTAAGGTGTTTTTTTCCCGTTGACCGGATTTACCATTTCGCCTTTAAGACTATTTGTTTTAATGTTTGTTATGAATAAAATTACGAAATTTTTTGTTTTGGTTTATTTTGTTTCAGGTTTGAGATTGATATGTTGTGATTGTTACGCGGAGTTCGCAGAGGTTTTTCGCAGAGAGCGCCGTTTTTTTTTGAGAAGGCTGCAATTTGGAAACTTCAAATTTGAAACTTGAAACATTAAGTTTGAAACTTCAAACCTGAAACTTAAAACCTGAAACCTGAAACAAACTTCTAACGTTTGTCTATTTTGACGGTTTTTACGATGGCTTCTAATTCTAGCATTAAATCTCTTTCCTGATGTGATGGCGAATAGCAGAATCCTTCGATGACTAAAACCCTATTGAAGGTTTCGTCTACAATGGCGTAATTGATGAAAGGCCCGGTCATGTAGTCGTTTTTCAATTCCCAAGTCCCTTTGGTTTCGTAGGCTTCTTTATTGTCTAATTTTACTTTTGAAAAATAAGGCGCGTAGGCTTCGCTGGTAATCATTTGTGTATTCAATTCGCGTCCTTGAATGTATTTTCCAACCGAATCACGCATTTTTACAATGGCATTTATGACGTCTTTTTTCTTTTTGAAGTTGTTAAGCGGAATCTGATATAATAGCAAACTGGTGTTTCCACTAATGATTTCTTTTTTCAGCCAAATGAATTTCTTTTTATGAAGCATATATTCATAACCTGTTGGAATCTCAATATTGATGTGAAATTTATTTTTTATGATGGCTTTATTCAACAATGAAGAACTATTATCTTCCTGAATTTTTTGGATTTCAGCGTCGTGAATTTCTTTTATAATCTCAGCTGAATTTTGTTCGATACTGCAAATGAGATCTTCTACAGATTTACCGTAAATACGGAAAGTATTGTGAGGTAATGATTTGTTTCGAATAATTTCGAATTTATCGACTGGCGCTTTTTTAACCACAATAATGCTTCGGCTATCTGTTACGAAGCCTTCTAATAATCTGGCAGGATATTGATTAATGGTAAAGAGCGGTTCTTCCTGAGTAAGTCCGAGAACCGGCGAAGCAAATTTATTTCGAATACTATCGCCCACTTCTCCATACCATAATTGATCATCAATGATGACCGAAATAGTATTTGTTTTTCCGGAAACCGTTTCGTTTTGTTTTTCGCCTTTAAAGCACGAAACCAGAAAAAATGAAAATAATAGCAATAAAAAATGGGTTTTATTCATTTTTTTAATTTATGAAATAAAACCCAAATTTAATAAGATTATTCTATTTATCCGTTTATTTTAAGTTTCATTCCCGGTTTAATTTCTTCATCTTTAATACCATTCCACTTTTTAATATCTGAAATTGTTACTCCAGGATATTTTTTCGAAATACTGTATAAAGAGTCTCCTTTTTTAACGTAATAATCTACATCAACACTTTTAGAAATTGCTTTCTTCTTAAAGGCATCAATTGAGCTTGAAGCAATTGCCGTTGTTGTTGTTGTTGAAGCAGGTTCTTCACTAATTATTGCTGCTTTCGAAATAATAAGAGATTTTCCTAAACCAATATTATTTGAAGTTAAATTATTAAGTTCTTTTAACTCCGCAATAGTCGTACCGAATTTCTTTGCAATGCTGCCTAAATTATCACCAGCGGCAACAACGTAGTCAATATCTACTGAATTAGGTTTCGATTTATCATCAGACGAAGCAATCGCTTCTTCTCTTTTATCTACGATTGAAGTTGATTTAACCGGAGTTTCATCATCAGTTTTAATTTTGATATTTCTACCAATCGCCACCGAATTTGTTTTTATATTATTCCATTTTTTAAGTTCGCTAATGCTAACATTATATTTGGATGCGATTGCTGCTAAATTATCTCCTTTACGAACTTTATAAAATTCGAAATCATTGTTTTCAATTGTTGCAGGTTTAGCAACTGCAGGTTTTACTTTAGGTGCATATTTAACGGCTAATCTTGAAGAGGTAGATTTTACCTCAGCATCATGCTGCACGTAAGCGTAAATCTGCGGTTCATTAGATACAAATGTTGCTACTTTATCTTTTGGAAGACGAATAAAATGTTGTTCGCCTTGATAAAAAGGAACAACTCCCATTTTATAAGATGGATTTAAAAGCTGAATTTGAGATTGTGGCATATCTAATAAATCGGCAATCTGTTTGAAAGACATTTGATTTTTTACACAAACAGTATCGGTTTCAAAGTTTTTAACCACTGCTCTTTCCGGATTGATTCCGTGTTCTTTGTGATATTCAAAAAGGTACATTGTTGCTAAGAAAGCCGGAACGTAACCTTGAGTTTCTTTTGGAAGGTAATTACGAATGTCCCAGTATTTTGTTTTTCCGCCAGAGCGACGAATTGCTTTGGTAACATTTCCTGGTCCTGAATTGTATGAAGCTAAAACCAGTTCCCAGTCACCAAATATATTGTACATTTTGCTCATGTATTCTGAAGCTGCGGCTGTAGCTTTAAGAGGGTCGCTTCTTTCGTCGATATAAGAATCAATTTTAAGAGCGTATTGTTTTCCGGTTCCGTACATAAACTGCCAAAGTCCCGTGGCGCCCATTTTAGAAACTGCTTTAGGATTTAAAGCAGATTCTACAACGGCTAAATATTTTATTTCCAAAGGAACGTTTTGTCTTGCAAAAGCATCCTCGAAGATTGGGAAATAATATTCTGATAAAGCCATTAATCGAGAAAACGATTTTTTACGGTTCTTAAGAAATGACTTTATTATATTTTCTAAACCCTGATTGTATTCTATCTCAAAAGGTGATTTCTGATTCATTGCCAGTAAACGCTGCTTTAGCAATTCGGTTGGCAGTTCTTCATCGACAGTGACATCCTTGTTGATGGTTTGAATGTCTTTTGTTAAATCGTCGTAGATGTCGAGACTTACTAATTCGTTCATCCAAAGACTATCTACTTTTGTAGCTAAGTTATCTTTTTTGAATGTGCCTTTAATAGAATCTAAATACGACAACTTAATGTCTTGCTTTATTTCTTTAGGAAATTCTGCAGATTCCTGCGCGAACATCGACATTGAGAACAAAGCTGTAACCACTAAGGATAGTTTCTTTACAATCATATAACATTTTTTTAAAATTCTGTAATTCAAAGAATTATAGGAACTGTATTTTTGCAAATCTAAGCCCTTTATTGAAGAAAACTGTTTAAAAAAATGTTAATTGTGATATTTTAGTCTAAAATCGCAGCGATTCCAGGTAAAACTTTACCTTCTAACATCTCTAGCATTGCCCCACCACCAGTAGAAACATAGCTCATTTTATCTTCAAATCCGAACTGTTTTACTGCTGCAACAGAATCTCCACCTCCAACTAATGAAAATGCGCCTTTTTCTGTCGCTTCTGCAATATAATCTCCTAAAGCGATTGTTCCTTTAGAGAAAGTCTCCATTTCGAAAACTCCTAATGGACCATTCCATAAAATCGTTTTAGACTCTAAAATTACTTTTTTGAAGTTCTCTAAAGATTTTGGTCCTGCGTCTAAACCTTGCCATCCGTCTGGAATTGCCGTAACATCTACAACTTGTGTATTTGCTGAATTTGAAAAATCATCGGCTGCAATTACATCAACAGGAATATGAATTTGAACGTTTTTCTCTTTTGCAAGTCTTAAAATTTCAAGAGCTAAATCTAATTTATCATCTTCGCAGATAGACTCACCGATTTTTCCGCCTTGTGCTTTAATGAAAGTAAAAGTCATTCCACCACCAATAATCATGTGATCTACTTTATCTAAGATATTTTCGATTACCGTAATTTTAGAAGAAACTTTAGAACCTCCAAGAACCGCTGTTACAGGTTTTTCACTGTTTTTAAGCACTTTATTTAAACTTTCAATTTCTTTTGCTAATAATGTTCCAAAAGTTTTATCGTTTGGAAAAAACTGTGCGATAATTGTAGTCGATGCGTGCGCTCTGTGAGCAGTTCCAAATGCATCGTTTACGTAGATATCTCCAAGAGAAGCCAATTCTTTCGCGAAAGCGACATCTCCAGCTTCTTCTTCAGCATGAAAACGTAAATTTTCTAATAAAAGAACTTCACCTGGTTTTAAATCTTTTGCTGCAGTCTGAGCTGGTTCTCCAACACAGTTTTCAGCAAATTTAACCTCAACTCCTAAAATTTCAGAAGCTGTTTTCAAAATATGTTTTAAAGAATATTTCTCTTCTGCTCCTTTTGGTCTTCCTAAATGTGACATTAAAATCACACTTCCACCTTGTGCTAAAATAGCATCAATTGTTGGTTTCGCAGCTTCAATACGTGTGGTATCAGTTACGTTAAAGTTCTCATCCAACGGCACGTTGAAGTCAACACGGATAATTGCTTTTTTATTTTTAAAATCGAAATCGTTTAAAGTTTTCATCTGCTATTTTTTTTATAATTTTTTGAAAGAATAACAAATATAGAACTTTTACAGTACTCAAAATTTCAAAAAAGCAAAAATAATCGGTCAATAAAAACGAAAACGTTGTAAATTATGAAAACAAACAAATTAATTCTTAAAAATGATAAAATTGTTTGCTTAATCGTGAACTGGACTTTGTGTACAAGGACAGTTACTGATAGATTGTAAGAAATCAAATCCGATTGTAATCGAATGTGTTCCTGAGTTATAAGCACCAAGTCCGTTAAACATCATTTGATACGAATAAGCAAAATAGAATTTTGATTTCATAAAACCTGCCATAGGTCCCGCCGCTAATGGTTTTGGAAACTGGTCATTTAAGAAACGATATGAAACTCCGATCCAGTAATAATCTTCGTAACGGTTGTAACGTCTGTATTTGAAGTTAAAATCGGTTGTAGAACGCTGGTCACTGGCAAAGTATTGCAAGAAAACAGATGGTTCGTATTCGATACGTCTGTTCTCGCCGTCTTTAAAAGTAAATCCGGAGTAAACCTGAAAGTTTGAAAGTAAAGAAGGTTCGTTTGTTCTTTCTTTAGTCAAGTTTTTCTTTAAAACGTTGTTGGCATTAAAACTTAGATAAAAACCTTTATTTCTATACAAAGCACTAATATCAAAGTTGTTGTTTGATGTTTGACGATTATCTGTTACCGTCGGATCTACGCCACCGGGTGCAGAACCATTTGTATCTCCAGAAAAGTTTCCTGTCTCAAGACGAAAACTATTGAAGTTATACGAAATACCAAACGATAGATATTGTTCTGAATAATAATCTAAAATCAAGTGATGCGCAAACGAAACTTTAGCTCCGGTTTGTTTTGTATTTCCGTTGCTGTCATTATACAACGACAAACCAACTCCAGAACGGTCTAAAACACGAAAATCGGCGTACAATGATTGGTTATCTGGTGCATCTTTAATTCCGACCCACTGCGTAAGACCGTTGGCTCTAATACGAAGATTATCTCCAATACCGGCGTAGGCAGGTGAAAGAATAAAAGGGTTATCAGCCAAATACTGAGTAAACACTGGTAGGTTTAACTCTTGGCTGTAACTTGTTGTTACAGCCATGAGTACTAAGGATAAAATAAACTTTTTCATTGTAATAATTTTTTTAGATAACATCATCGGGGCCATAATTTTGTTATCTGTATAAAGTGAAGTGTCCAACAAACTCTCTTGGATCTTTCGGATCATTTAACTTAAGAACGTACCAGTAATCACCTGTTGGCAATTCGTTTCCGTTGTATTTACCATCCCATTTTTGACCTACACGGTATTTCGCTACTGCTCTACCATATCTATCGAAAATATCGAATGTTAATTCTTTATAAGCTAATGCTCCACAATCAGGGCCAATTGTCGTATTTGAACCTAAACCATTTGGAGTAAAGTAGTTTGGCATACAGAAATCATAGAATGTTCCTTCTACATCTATTGTTGCCTCACAACCATTTTTGTCTCTTACAATGACCTTATAGATAGCTGTTTTATAGATTCTATAAGTGTTAGATGATGAGAATGGTTCTCCGTTGAAACTGTACTCGTAAGGAGCAATACCTCCAGAAGCTTTCACTTCTAATGTGTTAATGTCTTTACTTTGTTTTGTTACATCGATTAATGATACTGGATCAACAGCGTTTACAGGGAAAATTGCTGTTGGTACCTCACATCCGTTAGTGTGTCTTGCTACAATGAAGTGATTTCCAGAAGGAACATTTTTGAAGATGTTACTTGGTTGGAACGTTCCATTATTGTCAAGAGAGTAATCTACATCTGCCGGGTTTGCAATAGAAGCATCAATTGTTACTACTACCATGTTAGCTTGAGCGTTGTCGATACAATCGTAAGTTACTTCAGCTGTTGGTTTCAGTATAACTGCTTTATCCATATTTACCTCAACCATAGTGGTACAACTAGCATCTTTAATGTAAACATTATGCATACCTCCTTTAAGACCAGTGAAGTCATGTCTTGTAACATTATTCAATGGAATATAAGTACCGTTTTCATTATCTAAACTAATGCTGTAAGGCGGTCTACCACCAGAAACTTCGATGCTAAACGCTCCATCATTATCTCCATCACAAATTTCCTGAATGATAGGTCCTACGATTTTACCTTGTAAAACATTTGGTTCTTTGATCTCACGTTCTATAATTATGAAACATGAATTTTCATCCTGAACAATGATTGTATAGGTACCCGGAGATAAACGATCAAATACAAATTTCTCATCAAACTGACCTAAGTTAGGTGAAATTGCATACTTGATTACTCCTGTTCCGCCAGTTGCTGCGATAGCAATTTTACCATCATTTGCACCAAAACAAGTAGCATCTGTAACGGTTGGTATTGCACTTAATTCTGTAGCAGGTTCTTCAATTGTGATTGTAGCAGAATCGTATTGGCAATCTCCACTATCAACACGTACGACATACACTCCTATTGGAAGTAAATCAAAATATCCTTCTGGTTGTGCTGGTCTTACAATAACACCTGCATCATTCAATAAAGTATATGAATAGTTTCCTAAACCTCCCGTTGCTGTTGCATCAATAACTGCTGTTGCACTTCCTTTACAATAAACCTCAGCATTTGATAAATCTAATTCTAGATCTAATGGCATTAATGGGCTTATCGTAACATTGTTCGAAATATTTGCCGCACACCCTTTTGAATCTCTTACATAATACTGATGATCTCCTAAACCTACAGAGAATGTTACAGATGATCCAAATGAACCTGCAATAGTTGTAAAGGCTTGGTCAGTACTATATTCGTATGGACTTGCTCCACCTTGTGCACTTAATGTTAGAGTAGCATCTGTTTTACAAGTTACTCCAGTTTCTAGAACTAGTAAAGATTCAACTTTTGATGGTTGTGTTATTTCGATTTCAGCAGAAGGCTGAGAAACGCAATTAATACCATCAATTACTGTTACTGAATATTTTCCTGCACCTAAGCCTGAGAATACAGGACTAATTTGAGGTGTAGTAGAAATTAATGGATCACTAGTTAAGTAATTCAAGATATAAGAATAGTTGCTTTCTTGACCTCCTGTTGGAAGGTTTACTGTGATTTCTCCGCTATTATCACCATTACAAGTTAAAACACTTACTGTCGCACTAGCCGTAACTAAGATCGGATCAGGATTTTTTAACGTAACAGTAGTTGTTTGAATACAATTATTAAAGTCTCTAACATTTACAGTATATGTTCCAGCTGTTAAACCTTCAAAATAATACTGATCTGAGTATGCTACATTTACTGGTCCAACTAATTCAAATTCATATAAAGATGACCATCCTCCTGTTGCTGATACTGTGATTGTTCCGTCATTTCCTGGATCACAAGTAATTGGAGTATGCGTTTCAGCTATTTGTAATTGAGAATCTGGCTGAGCAATTAAAAAGTCTGTTTCAACCTGACAAGTTGGTGTTGCAACCAATGTAGCAACTACATGATAAACACCTTCAGTTAAATTAGGAATATTAATTACTGTTCCTGATGATCTTCCGTTAAGGTTAACCGGTCCTGTAATTGTATAATCGAAGATTCCTGCATCGTCTGTTGGATCGACTTTATTATCAACGAAAGTTAAATCAACACTTCCCGTTGCTGTTCCATAACAACTTACATTTTTAATGTTTCCTGCTACAATATCAAATGTATTTGGCTCGTCTACATAAAGAATTGTTTTCAATATACATCCTGTAACAGGGTTTATTACTGTAATTGTATAGTTTCCAACCGTTAAATTTGTAAACTGACCGTTAGCATTTGTAGCAGTTGGGTAAGCTGTAGGATTAGTTAATGCAGCTACAATTGTATATTGAAGAGGAACTGCAGGACCACCTGTGAATGTTACATTAACCTGAATGTCTTGGTTGTTAAGACACGTTATTGGTCTGGTAACAGTTACAGCAGGATTAGCAAAATCAATACCGATAAATGGGTTGATCGTTGCTGTAGTAGTTCCTACACATCCTTTGTCATCGTAAACATTAATTACGTAGCTTCCACCTAATAAATCTGCTTCAATGAAAACAGGATTATCACCTCTTTGAACTGCCACAGGGTTTCCATTTCTAAAGAATTCATAAACTGTGTAAGTATCTGAACCACCTGTTGGTGTATCTATTGTAATTGTTGCATTATTTTCTTTATTTCCAGATGTACATCCGTACTCTGCTACAACAGGAGCCGGAACAACAATTTGTTGTGGTTCGGTTACTGTTATAGTTTGATCTACAGGACATCCTTTGCCTGAAGTTACGGTAACGGTGTAACTTCCTTGAGGAAGATTAGTAAATACATTTCCAACCAATACCATTTCTGGTGTAACAGGACTGATTGAATAAGTGTAAACAGGATTGTTATTTACTGTCGAAGTTGGAGTTGCCAATTTAACAGTAATTGATCCTGTACTTCCTCCATTACAAATTACTGGGCTTTGAGTTAAAGTATAGTCAATGGCCGTATTAGGTAATTCAATAGTAACATCTAGAGTTTTTGTACATCCTGTTCCAGTATCTCTAACTGTGAAAGTATAGTTACCCGGAGTTAAATTACTAAACACTGGAGATGGAACAAATGTAGTACCGTCTTGGCTAAATTCATAGCTTGGAGTTACTGTACCACCAGAAGGTAATAATGTTACTACGCCTTGGTTTCCATTACAAGTTGGAGATGTTGTTAATTCGTGTTGTAATTGCAATGGTGTTAAAATAGTTACCGGAGCTTCTACAATACATAAATTCGCATCTCTAACATATACTTTGTAATCACCTGGTGAAGTAACTACTAATACATTATTGTTTAATTGCCAAGTGTTTTTGTCTATACTATATTCTAAATCTGATGTAAATCCAGTTGCTGTTACTGTAATTTCATAACCTGTTGAAGTTGGACAATGTGTCGGTACTACGTTGGTAATAACTGGCAATGGGTCTTGCGCAATATTTACTGTAACGAAAGCATAACATCCATTAGCATCTTTTACATAAACATCATAAGAATCAAATGCCGGAGCAATTTTAGCTGTCGGTATTTCTATTGTTGTAAATGTTTTATAATCTCCAGCTGCAGGAACGGTAGAAGGAGTCGTCGTTGGTACAACTGCATACATATACTCTTTTGTACCTCCAACAATAGTTGTAGGATCAATAGTGATAACTGCTGCTAAGTTTGTACAATTCTGATTTTTAACATTTGGTGTAAATCCAGCTAAGCTTAAAGCAGCTGGCTCTGTAATTGTAACATTATTTGAAGTAATCGCACAACTTGGGTATGCCGTTTGCGTCACTACTACTCTGTAGTCAACACCAGCTACAAATCCGAAAGGAATTGTATATGGATTAGCACTCGCAGTATCGCCTGCACCAGATGTTAAAGCTACAGGATTTGTACCAATGAAAACTTCATAATTATAAGTTCCGTTGTAATCAATAACATCAATTTCAATCGCTCCAGTCGCGTTAGTGTTACAATCTACGTTAGCAGAAGCAGTAGCGTTCACTTTTGCAATATTGAAAACAGGAACTTCGTAAGAAGCTGATCTAATGCTACATCCTGTATTATTATCTAATACTTCAAACTCGTAAGTACTACCTACTGTTAAAGCATCATAAGTAAATGTAGTTCCTGTTACTGTTATTGGTCCTGAAAGTAATGTACCATCTTGGTATACATTGTATGTAAACGCGTTTGGTGTATTGCTACCTCCAGTTATAACTGCATTTATTTCTTGTTTGTTGTTAACACAATCAATCGCAGGACCGAAAGTGCCAATAACAGAAATAAATTTAGGTAATGGATCTAAAACAGTAGCTAATTGTGTTGACTGAACACAACTATTTGAATCTTTTACGTAGAATGTTGGATTTTGAGTTACTCCTGTATCGCTTAATTCAAAAGTATATCTGTTGTCTGCTGGTACGCTGTTACTTGCAAAATAATTGATTCCGTCTCTACTGAAGCTGTATGTTCCAGTACCACCGCCACCAGTAACAACTGCAGTTGTTTTAGTTGGGTCAACTGTACAACTAAATGCTGTTGCTGTAGCCGAAGCTGTTACAACTACTGGATCTGCTATCGTAACATCAACATTTGCCTCACAATTTCTTTCTGAAGTAACGCTTATGTTGTATTGTCCCGGAGTCAATCCTGTGAACAGATTATTATTAACCTGACTTATAGCTGCTCTAGCTGGTAAAGTTGGTGTAAGCACATAAGTATAAGAAGGATTATTGTTTACTGGTCTCAAATTAACCGTAATTGTTCCGTTATTATTTATACCCTGTGGTGCATTACAATCTACTGGTGTAATAGCAATATCAGACGTTAATAAATCTACCGGAGTTGGATCTACCATCACCACTTTGTTTACAATTGTGTAAGAACAATTTCTTGCATCATATACTACAATTTCATAGCTTCCAGCACCTGTTAGAGCAGGAACAGTGTAAGAAGCAGTATCTAAACCTGCCGGGAAAGCTATTGCAGGAGAAGCTCCAGCGTTATCTTTATTAACTGTATAAGTATAAGAACCATATCCGCCTTGAGCAGTAATTTTAATAGTTCCGTCTACAGTACCTGTACAGAAAATATCTTTATCATTTTCTGCTGAAGCAAAAAGTTGAGGTTTGATTTCGTTGCTTGACACAGCTACTTCACAACCATAAGCATCTTTTACAATAATATCATAAATTCCTGGACTTAGGTTAGTAAATGTATTATTAGTTGTCCAAGATTGTTTGTTATCAATACTGTATTCGTATCCTCCTGCACCACCTGAAGCCGTTACAACTAGAGTAGCCAAATCTGTGCTATCATAACAATAATCAGATGTTGATGCAATAACTGCAGTTGGAGGTGTTGGTATTACTAAAGTGAATGAATCAGTAACAGTACAGCCGTTAGCATCTTTTACAGATACTCCATAAAGACCATCTAGTCTCAGACCTCCGAAATTGCCATTCGTATTTGTTATTGCCGAACCTGATGGAGGAGTAAGAGTGTATACATTATTACCCCATCCGCCTTGAGTTGTTATTTTAACAGCTCCATCCGTTGTACAACCTAATGGCGTAACATCTAAAGGATCTAAAGCTAAAGCGACAGCCGGCTCGCTAATAATTGCAATTGTTGAAGTAGTAGAACATCTAGGATAAGCCGACTCTACTATTCTTACTGTATAATTTACTCCTGCAGCTAAGCCGAATGGTATAGTAAATGGATTAGAAGTAGCTGTATCATGAGATCCAGATGCTCCAACTCCAACTACTGGGTTTGTACCGTCGTATAATGCATATGTATATGGTCCAGTGTAACCTGAAATATTAATTTCTATGTTTCCGTTTGTTGCTGATTTACATTGAACATCTGCAACTGTAGCTGCTGTTACATTTATAGCATCAAATAATGGAACATCATAGATATTAGATAAAATCTGACAACCTGTAGCATTATCTGTTATTCTAAATTGATAATTACTACCTGCCGTAATTGCATTGTAGTTGAATGTTGTTGATCCACTTGAAGCAGAAAGAACAGTATATGCAGTTCCATTAATTGAAACTTCATATTTCAAATCAATTGGTGTTGTCGATCCACCTACTACAGTAATATCAATCACTTCTCTACCATTTACACAATCAATTTGAGAACCTGCAACTGTTGATCTTGTTGCTGTTGCAGAAATTAATTTTGGTAGTGGTTCAAGTGGTGTAGTTAAAGTCGATGAGTCTAAACAACCGTTAGCGTCTTTAACCCAGTAAGTAGGGTTTTGAGTAGCTAAATTATCACTTATGTCAAATGTATATTTATTGTCTGGTGGAGTACTATTGCTTGTAAAATAGTTCGTACCGTCTTTACTGAAAGTATAATTTCCAGTACCACCTAAACCTGTTACAACAACCGTAGTTACCGTAGGATCTACAGCACAACTAAATGGTGTAGCATCTGCACTTGCAACCACCGCAGGAGGCGCTGGTACATTTGCCAAAACAGTTTTTTCACAACCTCTAGCAGAAGTCACAGATACTGAATAATCTCCAGCATTTAATCCCGTAAATACATTGTTATTTACTTGTGTGATTGCCGATCCAGCTGGTGAAGTTGGTGTTAAGACATAAGTATAATTTGGGTTATCATTTACTGCTCTTAAATTAACAGTCAATGTTCCGTTGTTTACTGTTCCTTGACCAGTAGTACAATCTACCGGAGTAGTTGAAATATCTGTTGCCAACAAATCTATAACTGTTGGAAGTACCATGTCTACATCTATTGATCTAGAACAATTTGTATTGATATCTCTTACAGTAATCGTATAATTTCCTGCAGTAAGACCTATAAATTTAGGATCATTAGTCTGCATTACAGTAGGAATTGCAGGCAATGAATTTTTTACTAATGTATATTCAAAATTAATTGGTGTAAATCCTCCCGTAACTTGAGCAGTGATTTCTCCATCATTGTTTTCGCAAATAGGATTTTTTGTAAAACTTGCTTTAATTTCAAGAGGTGTTGAAATAAGTGGTAAAGTTACTGTGTTACCACATCCATTAAAATCTATAACTCTTACAGTATGATTTCCTGAAGAAAGATTTGAAATAGAGAATGATGCTGATGGCATTAGAATTGGTGCAGCACCATCTAAACTGTAATAATGTGGAGCAATACCAGATGTAGTTAAATTAACATCGATTACAAAAGAACCTTCAGTAACACAAATGTTATTTGTTACGGCAGTTATTACCGGAGAAGGATCTAATAGTACTTTTATAAAATTATATTGAATACATCCATTTGCATCTTTTACATACACAATATAATCACCATTATCTACATTAAATGTATTTTGTGTTTGACCATTTACAGCAAAAGTAGCAGGGAATGAAGGCTCTACAATTGGATCATTACTATGATCTGAACCATCGATAACTCCAACTGTTCCTGTATCTGCAAAAATTTGATATAAATAAGGAACTGAAATAGTACGATTTGGATCTGTTGGTGTTGGATCTGGAATACTTGTAGTTCCTCCTTGACCAAATGCCTCAACTATACCTTTTAAAAGTCCACAGTTGTCATTCTTAGAAGACGTTGTTAATGTTAACGGTACAACTGACTGAGTGATTGTGAATGTTTTTGAAGAATTTAAACATACCGTTGCTCCTAGTCCATCTTGTTCTGTAAATAAAATATAATAAGTACCCGGAACAAGAGGGCCAACATTGTTTGCAGACATAGTTGGTAATGTAACTGTTCCACCTACTAATGGTGTAACTAGTTTATTTGTCTGAGAATTAAAAATTTCATATTTAACCTGTGTTGTTGTTGGCTGAGTGTTTGCAATAGTAAACGAAACATTACCATTACCTGCTCCCTGACAGGTAACATTAGCAGCTTTTATAGTACTAGTTAAAACAGATGCTGTCTTTGTTGGAGCTTCTGCTTGTTTAAAATAGTAACATTTTGTTGTTTCATCATAAACAATGAATGAATAAACAACTCCAGGATTTAATCCTGTAAAAGTCGACTGTAAATATAAAGGATTAGTTGGATCTGATGAATCTGCATTATGATACGCTGTCGGATTTAAAGGATATGAATGAGGAATCGGCGGTCCAACTCCTGGAACAATTGGATACAAGGCAAAATGATATGGTCCTCCAGTAAAGGTAGGATTTACACTCACTACTACACTTGCATCAGTACAAGAAGCAACACCCGAAGTAACATCGATAATTAAATCTGTTGGAGGTGAAGACATTGTTATTGTTTTAGTAACTGAACAGCCATTTTTATCCGAAACTGTTAATTCATAAATACCAAAATTTAAAATATTAAAAGTATAATCTCCTCTAGCATCAGATACTGAATGAGGTGCTACTTGAGTCGGTTCTCCTACATTGTTTGTCAAGGTATAAGTAAATGGTCCTAATGGAGCTGTGTCACTTGAACCTCCAGTAAAATTACTAACTGAAATAGATCCATATGTTAAACCTGTACCATCACATGTTAATGGAACAATTGGCGCATCAAATTGAATTTTTGCAGGCTGTGCAATAACTGTTGTTTTATCTAAAAAACAACCTTTATTATCGGTAACTCTTACACTATACGTTCCTGCTGGAAGTCCTGTAGTTTGAGTACCATAATTTACATTTGCCGTCGCTGGAATTGATAGAGAATTGTCTTTTATCACATTAATAACAAAAGGACTTGCTCCTTTATTTGGATCAATTGTAACGGTTATCGAACCAGTAGCTTCTCCATTACATAAAATTGTAGAATTTGGCGTTAGGGTAAATTCTGGACTTGTCTTTGGTGCTACAATTACAGTTGAAGTAAGACTACAATGAGTAGTAGAAGCATCACTCAAAGTAAACTCATATGTTGTATTTGCAGTGGCAGTAGTCGCAGTAGGATCTGTGTATATAAAAGTTGTTCCTGTTACATTTCTAACGGTCGGGTCTAATGTTCCGTTGATCTTTACTGTATATGTGTAAGGTGTTTTTCCACCAGATACAGTCCCTTTAATTTCAACATCCTGACCATTACAGGTAGCTAACTTTTCTAATTTAGCTTCAAATTTTAATTCCGTTTCAATAGCCTGTGCATTTAAAGTCAAGATACAGCCTGTGCTCATATCTTTTACTTTAACAACATAACTTCCTGGATTTAAATTACTAAAAGTACCACTTGCCTGATATACTCCATCATTAATATTGTACATATAAGTTGGAGAAGTTACAGCTGGTGTTACTACGATTGTAGCTTTTCCTACTGCATCATAACATAAGTCAGACAATGTTAAATCTATACTTGCATCTGGTTGAATCGCTGCCGCAACATTAAATGTTGTTGTAATGGTACACCCATTTCCATTTAAATCTGTAACAGAAATACCGTATGTTCCTGATTGAGTTAAATTACTAAACGTAGCACTAGCTTGTGGTCCAACTACAGTATTATCTGGTAGAGTTAATGTATATCTGTTATTACCCCATCCACCAACTGTGTTGATAACTACTTTACCATTGTTTGGAGAACAAGTAATTGGTGTTATAGTTGGTGCCGAAAATGCAAACTGAACTGCTGCTTCTTTTACCTCTAAGGCTTTAGTTGCAGTACATTGAGTTGTTGGGTTTGTAATGGTAATTGTATAAATTCCTGCTGCTAAACCTGTATAATCAATTACGTTTCCAGTTTGTGTAGACTGTGTAATTGGAATAATCGCGCTTGCAGCATTTCTTAGAACATAAGTAAATGTACCTGCATTTCCAGATACAGTAAATGAGAGTTTACCGTCAGCTGCACCTTTACAGTTCACATTTGATGTTACGGATCCATTTACAAGTACTGGTAAGACATTATCAATTTTAAAACTTCCAGTAGTAGTACAATCATTAGCATCTGTAACTTTAAAGTAATATGTTCCTGGCGCTAAATTAGTAAATGTATGATCTTGAGTTGTAACTCCAGTTGCAATTGGAGCTGTTGGAGCTACTGCTGCATCTGTATTTGTTATTTCAAATCTAAATGGAGCAACTCCATTGTCAATTTTAACTGTTAAATCAGTTTTATCTTTACCCGTTGCACAAGTAATTGCCGCTGGTGCATCAAAAGCCATGTTCTTTGGCGGATCTAATGCCTTAATATCAGGAGAAACTAGTACTCTGAAAGGACAATTATTTGCATCATAAACATCAACCGTAACTGGTCCAGTTGCAGTTGTTGTGTAGGTATTTGATGTTACCGCAGTTTGACCATTGTAACTATATCTGTATTTATTAGTTCCTGAATATGGTGTTCCTGGGTTATCAATAGTTACAGTAATAGTAGCTGATTGAGCAGCATTACCCGCTCCACATTTTAATGGTGTAGTTACATCTGCATGAGCTGTTAATTGCGCTGGATTTGTTAATGTTCCTGATACTACAAACTGACATTTTTTAGCATCTGTAACTCTAAACCAATATGTTCCTGCTCCAATTCCAGTTTGTTTGTTTGAAGTGATACTAGTAAACCCTGTCGTTGCAGAGGTTGTAGAAAATTCATACGTATATGGTGACTGACCTAAACTTGCTGTTACTTCGATTGAACCATCTGTTCCATTGTAACAAGTTGGGTTTGTTGGTACTGTAACCGCAGTTGGTAATACTTTTGTATTAATTGTTCTGGAAACAACAGTTGTACAATCATTCTTATCTGTGATTTCAAAATAATGAGTTCCTGCAACTCCTGTATCAAAAGTAAATACAGTTGATCCAGATGGAACATTAGTATATAATCCTGTAAATGGAGCTCCAGTTGTATTGTGTCTGTATTTAAAATCCGGATATCCATTTGAAATTGTTACTTCAATTGTTGCATCTGGAGAAGCTGGTGCAACATCACAATCCAAATCAGCTAATAACTTAGTAGTTGCCGATATTGGTGTAGCTATCGTTTGCTCAGCTAAATCAATATAACATCCCGTAGAAGTATCTGTAACTCTAATAGTGTATTTTCCAGGTGTTAATCCTGAAAAAGTCCCATCAGACTTAGCTGGATTTCCGTTTATACTATAAGTGTAATTTGTTTGTGTGTTTGGAGTTACTTTTAAAGTTGCTCCAACACCACCAGCACAATAAACTGAAGTTGCGTCTATATTTGCAGTTGGGTATACTTCTGGTTTTATTGTGAAAGTTCCTGATACTTGACATCCTTTCAAATCAGTTACAACAAATGAATAATCACCTGCTGATAAATTTGAAAATGTTTTAACACTTTGTGTAATTGCCGTTCCTGCTGGTAATGTAGGCGTTACAACATAACTATAACTTCCCCAACCACCTTTTGCATTAATAGTAGCAGAACCTTTTGCTTTACAAGTAACATCATCAATTCCTGTAGGATCTAAAGCTAAAGCCGCTGCGGGAGCCGAAATAGTTTCAGTATCTGTTTGAGAACATTTTGTAACACCATTTGTTACTGTAATTGTATGTAAACCTGCATTTAAATTTGGTGCAGAAATAGTAAATGAAGTTCCTGAAGCAGGAGAAGTTCCTGTTTGAGCAGGTAATGCACCATCTATTTGATACGTGTAAGCTACAGTATTTCCTAAACCAGAAACTGTAAAAGTAACTTCACCTTTTGAATCTCCTAAACAATTTACATCGCTAACTACTACGCTTGAAATTGAGAAAACTGATAATGCATCAATTTTATCTGTTTTACTAAAAGAACAATTTTTTGCATCTTTTACCTCAAAAGTATATGTAACTCCCGGATCTAAATTTGCGAATGTTCCTGTCGTATTGCTTGTTACTGCACTTGCCGGTGCAGTAATAGAATATGTAAAAGGTCCAGCTAAAGTTGCTCCTGATGCATCTTTTACATCAGTAATTGAAAAAGTTGATTTGTTTGTTGGACAAGTAAGCGCAGATTTATTGATGGTCATTGCTTTTGGACCATTCAACGATACAATAGTTAATGCGGGAGTAGTAGTAAAAGTACAAGCATTAGTATCTGTAATAGTTACCGTATAACTTCCCGCTGTTGTTATACCAGAGAAAACTTTAGAATCTTGAGTTACCAACGCAACACCATTTCTATTTAATGTGTATTTATAAACACCATTTCCACCAGTAACCACAGTACCAACTGTTATAGTTGCAGCATCATCACACGTGTAAGGTGTTGTTATTGATGCCGTACCACTAATTGCATTCGGAGCAACCAAAGTAACTTTTAAAGTTTGCGTACATTTATTAGAATCTTTAACATAGTAAGTATACTCTACCCCTCCACTAAGACCTGTAAAATAAGATGTATCGTTATAAGTAATTCCATCTGTACTATACTTAAAGTCTCCAGATCCTCCGCTTGGTTTTAGAAGAATTGTTCCATCATTAGAAGTATTACATTTTGGATTAACATTTTCAGAATTTAATGTAATAGCATTTAATGGAGCAATAGTAGCTTTCACACTTGTAACGGTACAATTTCCAGAATCTGTAACTTTGAAAGTATAATCTCCCGCTACTGATGTTGTATATGTAAATGTACTTCCTGTTGTAGTTGGCTGTACCAAAGTACCGGTAGTATTTCCTGAAGCTATTGCTACTACAAAAGGTCCTTTTCCTCCTGAAATTGTTCCCGTTATGACAGCTTGGTTATTTGGAGCAACATCACAAGTTAAACCTTTTGTTACAGGAACGTCAACTGTTAATTTTTCGTTTATAATCTGAGTCTTAGGATCTGACTCGCAACCATAACTGTCTTTTACTTTAAAAGTATAAGAACCTGGTGCCATCGCAATGTAGGTAAAATTTGGACCATCAAATGGTGCACTAGGACCACTTACAATACCACCGTTAAATTGTGTAGTATAAGTATATTTTCCAACTCCACCAGTAACTTTTACTATTATTTCAGCCGAATTGTTAAAGCAAAGATTAGAAGTTTGAAATGCAATTTGTGGAGGTACAGCTGCCACAACATCAACCGAAGCTAAAACTGCCGTTTGACAAGCATTTAAATCTCTGGCAACAACTTTATAGTTACCAACTATTTTGATGTCTAAAAATTCTCCCGATTGCTGAAACGGTCTTACAACTGTTACACCATTAGATTCTCTTAATTCATATTCGTAGCCTGGAGTTCCTTCGCTTGCTTCTGCTTTAATTGTTGCGCCAATTTCGCAAGTTGCTACTGTCTCTATCTTAGCTTTAACTTGTAATGGTTTAGGCATTTTGATTTCCTGCGCTAATGGGAAAGTACAGCTCTTAGCCGAATTATCGTAACGAATCTGGATATTATAAGTACCTGCAGTTAGGTTTGATAATGTTAAACTTCCACTAGAAGCTGCGGGAACCGGAATGTAAGTTTTCCAACCTGCAGGATCACCAGCTACTAAATATTGAAATCCTTTTACTGGATCAAAATTCTTGGCAGATAATGTAATTTCTCCATTTTTTTCGCCACTACATTGTATATTTTTAAATCCTGTAATACCTGCTGAGAATGCTTTACTTCCGTCAACATAGATAGGAAAATCAACAATTGTATTACACGATTTTGGAATTTGTCTTACCCAGAAATCATCTAAAAGAACGTCATTTCCATTAAACTCATTACTATAAGATCGTACAACAAAACTCAAATTGTTATAGGCTCCAGGGTTTAATTGTAATTCTTTATATTCCCATTTTTCTGATTTTGGAACTTGCCATGGATTCGTATGCCCAGGTGTAGGGTCACTTGACGCTACGATAGTTTCTGTACCTCCAACACCATTTAAGTTGTTAACTAACTCAATAGTTAATTTTGGATCGTGTAAACTACTATTGGCTTTTTTAATTAAATTCTCTGCCCATAATGATATAATTACAGGTTGGTTCGGGATAACATCTTTGATTGGTTTACTATATAATATACCTCCAATACCAGCAGTTCCCCCAACGTTTACCACCAAAAATCTTCCGTTTGTGTTTGTTGGAGTAGTATGGTCTTTTGCTACAAGCCAAGAACCAAAAGTCGTTTTAATTTTACTGGCTACTGCATACTTACCATCATTAATTTGGTAATCATTAAACCCACCACAAGTATATCCTACTGGGTGTGGAGTAGTTTCATCTTCAAAACAATATGCAGGATTAATTCCGGGAGTAGTAGTAAATCCACCAATTCCGAAATCTTCAATTAACAAGTTACTGTAAGTTGATACACTTAGTACGTTATAATTAACAGTAATGGTATGATCTCCCTGAGTTACATTCAAAAATACATTAGGTTGTGCCGTATTTGTATTTAGCACACCATCCATATAATAATCATAACTAAATTTTGGATTACCACTTCCACTGTTTGTTACTACTACAGTACTGGTTGCCGATCCGTCACAATTAAAAATAGGATCTGTAACACTAATTGTCGGTGGATCTGGTCTAAAGTCCAGAATAATCCCCTCCATTTTATATTCACATCCAAGTGCATCTTTTACATAAACCGTGTAAGGCAAACTTGGTCCGCGAGGGTCAACATAAGCTTCATTTGATGTTATCCAGGTTTGTTTGCCATCGAAACTGTACAAGTAAGGATTTGCTCCTGCAAAAGGAACACCTCCTTGAGCATTTGCAATTCTGATTTTTCCTTGAACTTCTTTTCCAGCCGGACCGCAACCAGACAATTCAGCAACACCCGCAGATGCTGTTAAAACGTTTGATGCGCCTATGGTAATAATTTGTTCAGGGTCAATACAAGTACTTGAACCTTTAACATATTTAACTTTCAATTTATAAATTCCTGCTGCCAAATTATTATACACAAAACCTGTAGTAGTTCCGGTAACAGTACCAGCAACATATACATTGTCTGCGTTGATTGGAGTAAGATTATATGATACCGTATAATTTTTAGTATCGGAAACTGCAATCGTTATTTTTCCAAGTTCACTGATACAATTCCCATCTGCTTTTGTGACTGTATATACTGGTTTGTCTACTACAGGAACTACCAACGTTTTATCAGGGGCAGCACAACCATTTACATCTACAACTCGAATAACATAAGTTCCAGATTTAGATGTTGTAATAGAATAAGTTGGAACTTCATTAAATCCTGCCCCATCTATATCTACATAATATTTATACGGAGAAGTTCCACCATTTTTTGTCACTGTTATTGTACCTGTGTCACAAGCTGATAATGCTTTTGTAATACTTGCATTAGATGTTAATGCGGTAGGGGCTGCGACAATAACTAGTGGAGTCTGTATGTCTGATACCTGACAAGCTGGTGGTGGTGGTCCTGCAACAATTGTTTCTGTTTTGTAAGTGCCAGGATTTAAATTTGTAAAAGTATAACTCGCGCTACTTGTCAAACCACTTGTAGCAATTTTTACATTCGAATTATTGTAAAGATTATAAGTATAATCTAATTTAACATCGTTTGTAGTAACCAAAATACTTCCTTGTCCACCACTACATTTTGGAGAAACAATAGAAGTTGTTGTACTTAAAGTAACATTGGTAATATTCTGATTAATAACCTTAAATTCACAAGATCCTACTACCCCTTTTATTCTTATATAAGCAGTGTAATTTCCTGGAGTAGCAGTGCTAAAAATATTGCTGTCCTGCCAAGCTCCTGAAGTACCTGTTGTTGTAAAACTATATTCATACCCGGCACCAAATCCGCCAACAGAAATTTTTCCGTTAACGACACATGTATTAGCAGCATTTCTAATGATATTACTTTTTGTAATGGCCGTAGGAACTAATGTATTTTGATAAACATTGAAGTAAAATACATAAGGATTTCCCGTATTATCAACAATTTTAACACGAAACTGACCTGCAGAACTTGCTAAATAATCTTGACCTTTAGCAACCTCTTTCCAACATGTGTCAGATGCAGCTTCATTAGCACAATCACTATTTGAAACTGTGATACAACTACCTCCAGAAACAAATCTTTCCCAGACAATAGATTGTGCATCTGTTATTTTTGTATCAATAAGACGAGAATCATTTCCACCACACAAAAATAATTTTGGAAGTAATTTACCATCATTTGGACATTGTGTTACCTGTCCGGCATAAGGTAATTGCGCATATGGAATTACGGGGTTAGTTAAAGGTGCAGCGACAGCATTTTTTGCTCCTTCATCACCTGAATTTAAACTAAACGGATTTCCAAACTGACTATTTGATTTTAAGAATAAATTCTCATTTGAACTCCAATTTGCTTTTGAATTAAATGCAATTCCATTTTGCGCCTGGGTGACAAAATTGAATAGCAATGCTAAAGCAAAAATCAACGTTCTTAATGTAGTAGGTTTTTTCATAATCATTTTTTGTTACTTCTTCTTATTACTAAGGGGCATTAGCTAATAAGATTATTTATTTTGGATAACATTTATTTTGAAGTCTCTCTCAATATTCAAGAGAGACTAGATTCTTTTTTATTAATTCTCCAATTTTACAATGGCCATTCTTCCGTTATATGGTTTGTTGCCTTTTGCCTCCAAAGCTTTTGTAGCTTCTTGCAAACCATCGAACTTCTCGTAATAGATATAATATTTACTTGTTGTTACATTGTAAAAGAAATTAACATCTGTACGTCCTGCAGCAACAGCTTTTTTAAGGAACTCATCACGTTTTTCAACACTATTGTGAACCGCAAGAATTAAATAATAACCGCTGTCAGAATTTTTAATATTCTTGATGATCTGCATATTTGATTGCTCTTCACCAAAATCAAAATCATTTGCTGTCAAAGGTGTACTACTTGGTTTTGTTGTTTCTTTAATACGTTTTAAAGCAGCAACGTCTTGTGCATATCTTCCCTGATCATTCTCGTAAGCCGCACGTTTGATTCTACGTTTACGCTCAATTTCAGTTTCTGCTTTGATACGCTCTAAATCTGCAATTAAAGCTGCGCCTTGTTGTTCCATTCTCAACTGAGCTGCTTTCAATTCGTTTATTTTCTCTAAATAAGCCTTGTTTAAAGGATCATTTTTAGGGAATTTTTTAAGCCTGTCATTGTACAGATTAGTAAGCTTGTCGATTTCATTTTTCATACTCGTATTGGCATCCGCAATCTGAACTTTCAATGATTCGATTTGGCTATTTTCTGCCGCTACACTCTTAAATGGTTTTGGCTCTCTGTAAATTCCTTTTTCACTTAAATCATTCTCTTCTTTTAAGTCGTTAAGGTCTTTTTGTTTATTAGCAACAGTTGCTGTGAATTGCGCTAGTAACTCATTTTGTCTTTTACTTGTATTTGCGATAGAAGCTGTTAACTCTTCGATAGCTTTTGCAGTAGCGTCTTTATTTGCTGCTTCTGCTGCCAATCTTGCTCTTTCTGCTTCAGCATCTGCTTTTGCTTTGGCATCGGCAGCTAGTTTTTCCTGACGAGCCTGTTCTTCTAATCTCGCTTTCTCTTCAGCAGCTTGTTGTAACTTCATTGCCTCAGCATCTGCTTTTGCTTTAGCTTCAGCTGCTAATCTTGCTTTTTCTGCTTCTGCATCAGATTTAGCTTTTGAATCTGCAGCCAATTTCGCCAGACGAGCTTCTTCTGCTAATCTTGCTTTCTCTTCAGCAGCTTGTTTTACTAATAATGCTTCTGCATCGGCTTTCGCTTTTGCATCGGCAGCTAATTTCAATTTAAGAGCGTCTGCATCTGCTTTAGTTTTTGCGTCGGCCGCTAATTTCGCCTGACGAGCTTCTTCTGCTAATCTTGCTTTTTCTTCTGCATCTGCTTTAGTTTTTGCATCAGCAGCCAATTTCGCCTGACGAGCCTCTTCAGCTAATCTCGCTTTTTCTTCAGCAGCAGCTTGTTTTATTTTTAATGCTTCTGCATCCGTTTTCGCTTTTGTGTCAGCAGCTAATTTCGCCTGACGCGCATTTTCTTCGTCCTGTAATCTTTTTGTTTCAGCATCTGCTTTGGCTTTCGCTGTAGCTTCTGCATCGGCTTTTACTTTTGCATCTGCTAATAATTGTGCTTGTAAAGCAGCCATGTCTGCTTTTGCTTTTGCATCTGCAGCTAACTTAGCCGCTAACGCTTCCGCATCAGCTTTAGCTTTTGCATCGGCAGCCAATTTCGCTTGACGTGCTTCTTCATCAACTTTTGCTTTGGCTTCTGCCGCTTGCTGTGCTTTTAATGCTTCTGCATCTGCTTTTGCTTTTGCATCTGCAGCCAATTTTGCTTTTGCATCTGCCGCTTGTTGTGCTTTTAGTGCTTCTGCATCTGCTTTAGTTTTAGCGTCTGCCGCCAATTTCGCTTGACGCGCATCTTCAGCTTCTTGTAATTTTTTAGCTTCAGCATCTGCTTTTGCTTTAGCAGTTGCTTCTGCATCTGCCTTAACTCTAGCGTCAGCAATTAATTTTGCTTGTAAAGCTTCCATGTCTGCTTTTGCTTTTGCATCTGCAGCCAATTTCGCCAGACGTGCATCTTCTTCGTCTTTTATTTTCTTAGCTTCAGCATCTGCTTTTGCTTTAGCATCTGCTGCTAATTTTGCTTGTTGCGCTTCTGTATCTGCTTTTACTTTTGCTTCTGCAGCCAATTTCGCCTGAACTTCTGCATCTGCTTTTGCTTTTGCGTCTGCGACCAATTTCGCCTGAAGAGCTTCTGCGTCTGCTTTTGTTTTAGCTTCAGCTGCCAATTGTTTCTGACGTGCTTCTTCAGCTAGTTTTATTTTTAATGCTTCTGCATCTGCTTTCGCTTTTGCTTCAGCAGCGATAAGTGCTTGTCTCGCTTCTTCGTCGGCTTTTGCTTTTGCTTCTGCTGCTAATCTTTCTTTTTGAGCAGCATCTTCAGCAGCTTTCGCTTTTGCATCTGCAGCAAGCTTTGCTTTGTTTGCAGCATCAATAGATACTTTAGTTTTTGCTTCTGCAGCGGCTTTAGCTTTTGCTTCAGCAGCTAGTCTTGCTTGTAATGCATCTGAATCGGCTTTTGCTTTTGCATCTGCAGCTAAAATAGACTCCATGTCTGCCGCTGCCGCTTTGGCTTTCGCATCTGCTTTACGTTTAGCTTCTGCTGCATCTGCTTTCGCTTTATTATCTGCAATTAATTTTATTCTTGCAGCTTCTGCATCTGCTTTTGCTTTTTCTGCAGCTTCTAGTCTAGCTTGTCTTGCAGCCTCTGCATCTGCTCTGGCTTTATCAGCGGCTAATTGCGCTGCTGTTTTTTGTGTAGCTGCAACTGGTTTCGCAGCAGCCGCTTTTTCTTTTGCTGCATTTTCCGCATCTGCTTTCGCTTTTGCATCGGCAGCTAATTTTAATTTCATCGCTTCAGCATCAGCTTTGGCTTTATCGGCTGCTAATTGTGCAGCTGTTTTTTGTGGAGTTGCAGCTGGTTTTGCAGCTTCGGCTTTCGCTTTTGCAGTGGCTTCAGCATCCGCTTTTGCTTTTGCATCTGCAGCCAATTTCAATTTCATTGCTTCTGCATCTGCTTTCGCTTTATCAGCAGCTAGTTGTGCTTGTGTTTTTGGTGCAGCTGGTGTAGCTGGTGCTGGTTTATTTGCTACAGCTTTCGCTCTTGCAGCAGCAGCAGCGTCTACTCTGGCTTTATTATCTGCGGCCAATTTAGCTCGACGTTCTTCTGCATCTGCTCTTGCCTTATCTGCAGCCAATTGTGCTTGTGTTTTCTGTGTTGTAGCAACTGCTCTATTTGCTGTTGCGGTTTGTGCTCTCGCTGCGGCGGCTGCATCTGCTTTGGCTTTTGCTTCGGCAGCTAGTTTTATTTTAACAGCTTCAGCATCTGCTTTTGTTTTGTTAGCAGCTTCTAATTTTGCTTTCGCTGCAGCTTCGGCGTCAGCCTTAACTTTTTCTGAAGCGGCGAGTCTTGCTTGTTTAGCTTCAGCATCGGCTTTTGCTTTTGCTTCGGCTGCTAATTTTGCTTTTTCAGCAACATCTTCTCTTGAAACTTTTTCAGCAGTTGATGGTTTTGCCATTACTGGCTTTGGTTTTGCCGGATCTATTAATGATCCCTCATCTTCATCTGCGTAGTAATAATTTCTGTTTTTGAATTTGTAGGCAATGGCGAATTCATGCGAACCACCTAAATTGGTGAAATTGCCCATTCCTCTTTCGTAATTATATTCAATAGCAATGCTTGGAGAAATATTTACTCCAAGTCCTGCTGAAACTCCATATAAAGTATTATATCCTGCTTGTGCCCAAATTCCTTGTTGCAAAGTCAGCATACCAAGACCCGAAATAACGGTCTTATCTTTTTTAATTTCTGTTTTAACAATTCCTGAAAATTTACTTCTATCGAAGAAACCGTAACTGTCAATATATCCGGTGTACATCGCGTGTAATTGGATTGCCTTTTCTGGATCTTCTTTAACTACTCCTGAACCAAAATTGTACAATACTAAATTGTTAATCGATAATCCGAAATCTAAGAAAGCAGTACCGTAATTAATACCTGGATTAACTGTTAATAAAGTACTTGACGGATAATCTCCGTTTAAAATTGTACTATCATCAGATATAATTTTCCCTTTGTTTAGTCCACTTTGATAAGCACCTACGTTTAAACCAAAAGTCAAATTGCTGTCCTGATCCAAAACAATATTGTGCGCAAAATTGGCCACTCCACCAAATACAGTCATCAAACCGTAATTTTGTTGAAATAGTCCGATTGCGAAAGCATCGTTTTCTCTAATACGACCCGAATAATTGGCTATATAAGTTTGTGGAGCATCATCAAATTGAACCCATTGTCTTTTGTTATAAAAACTCACGTACGGATTTGTTTCTCGAACAAAACTGAATGTCGGGTTAATTAAATATCTATTAAATTTTAAAGAATTTCTAATGGGTAATGAAAACGAAACAACTCCATCCTCGGCAGCGCTTTGAGAATAGAGTACATTTGAAAAACCGTAAAATAAAGTGATGAATAGTAGGATTTTCTTCATATTATTTTAGAACAGTTATTGATCCTTTTTTTTCACCTGTGTCTGATTGAATGACATAGTAATAAACTGGATTTACATTTTTAAAATCGATATTGCCTTGGGGCCAATCGCCTTGGTAATTTACAACGTCAAGTACTTTATCACCGTTTGAACTGATGATCATCACTTTTGTCGTTGCGTTTTTGTATTCGTCTGGAATGTTCCAATAAGGAATATCTCCACTTAATTTTATAATATTTGGAATAACAGTCGCGGGGCCAGAATCACCAATTATTCTAAATGAAAACTCTTTAGTAGCAACACAACCCGATGCCTGAGAAATTTTCACTTTATAATTACCTTTTACAGAAAGAGAATAAGAACTTCCTGTAGCTCCAGTAATTAAATTATCGTTTAAATACCACTCAAAAGTTGGACTAGAAGCATCTGTTGTAACACTTACGTTCAATGTTTCACCTTCGCTTAATTTATAGCCATCTTCTGCATCAATACTTGCACTAAAGCCATTGCTTTGAAGATTAATTGATCCTGTAGCACTACAGCCTCCAAAATCTACCTCTACGGTATAAACTCCAGATTCGTTTGTAGAATAACTTCTTCCAGTCGCTCCCGTAATTGTTGTGCCATCTTTTTTCCAAGTGTATTTATTACCAGAAGTTGCCGTTAAGACAGTTCCTGTTCCGCTAGAACAAAATGGATTTCCTAAACTTGAATTAATGACTACTGCTCCGCTGGAAGATGAGTTTCCAACCGTAACGTGGTTAGAACTAAAGTTAGGATCTGTACATGAACCGTAATCAATAGTTGAATGATAATCTCCGGCTGCATTTACAGTTAACGTTTTACCGCTTTGTCCTGCAATAACTACATTGTCTTTGTACCAGATGTATTTTAGATTTGGGTAATTAACTGGCGAAGAAGACGGAACACTTGTGCCGCTATCAACAGATAAAGTAATACTTCCGCCAGAACAAATAGTCGCACTGGTTTCTTTATTATTTATTGAAAATATGGTTTCGTAATCTTTAAAATAAGCAGGGAAAGAAGTAACACCTTGAGAGTTTCTAAATCTCGGACTGGCATATGTTTGAGAACTTTTGATTCGCAAACCGTAAGTATCAGAACCGACAAGATTTATCGGAACCGCAAATTTTATAGTTTTCTGCGTTGCCGATAAATCAATGGTCTGTAATAAAGTTGTAGCAATTGGATTATTCGCTGAATCTAAAAGTTCTACAGTAAATGTAGTTCCAGCGGGAAAATTCACATAACTAAAAGTGGCAAAGAATTCGTTGAAGGAATTTCCAGCGCACAATTTCTCCAAACCATCTAATTGCTGAGGCACAATAGTTTGGGCATGCAAATTTCCTTTAGCAAAAAACAAAATGCTAAATAAAAATAAAAATTTGGTAAAAGATAAAGTAGTTTTTTGAATCATATAGTGCGTGTTCTTGCTAAGTCGATACGCTCAAAAAACAAAATATCTATGAATGTTTCTGAAAAGTCATACTTATAGTTTTCAATGATATCTTTTGCAAGAATTGAAGTTGCTGTAAGTGATGAACTCTCATTACAATTGTTCGATACTGTATTGGTGTCAGCTGCAATAGTAAGGCTGTCCTTGGGGTTGGACATCCCTACTATAAACTGATTAAATTTGTCTGAATTGCTGTTTTTTACCGCAGCATTAGTACTATTTTGGTTCACATTACCATAAGTTAAACTACACTCAGAATCAGCAGCCTTTGTAGGTTTGTCTGCTGTATTCTGTGCATATAGTGTTAACGATATAGGCGAAACCAAAAATATTATATATAAAAAATATTTTTTCGTAGATACCATTATGTCTTGATCTTTATTTGGGGTCCTTTAACGATACTTAAATTGTGCCTGGGGACTTTATTAATAAAATTTACGCGAGGGAATAAAAATCGAAACTATTATCTATTTACCGCTTGAAGCTGTGATTTTTCCTAATTGTAATCTGAAATCTGGTTTTTTAGGATTGAACATATCAATGAATGTTTCTTTGTTGTCACTTTGAGAGTAAACGTTAAAGAAAATACTGTTTCCGTACCAGCTCTCTAAATCCTCGTTATTAGAATTGTATTCTGTAAAGATGTTTCCATTACATAAATTGAAATACATTTCTTCAAACTTAATTTTCTTAAGGTTAGCATCATTGATTTCTGTTTTGCTGTCTAATAATACTGCAGGGTTGAATCCAGAGATTACACTTCTTTTCATTTCAAGAGAAGCATTTTCTGCGATGTAAACCGCTTCTTTTACTAATCCTGCCTGAATATCAGCTTTGATGTTTTCACTGTCATTAACCATGGTAATATTACTTGCAACAACTAAAGTTTGTTTTTTAGTGAAATCTGTTTCACTTTTCTTCTCAAAAGATCTAACTTCCATACAACGAGATCCGTCTTTAGTACTAGAGAAGTAAGAAGATCTTACTGCTAAAGAGTTAAAGAAACGACATTGTACACCTTGAGAAAATTTAAAATCGTCATTAACTGATTTATAAGAAACAAATTTTGTAGCACTTAAGTCACCACCTAAGATTCCGAATGAATCTCCACCAGCGTAACTAACCATGATATTTTCCAAAACTGTTTTGTTTCCAACACCAGCAAGAGTCAAACCATTAAAAGTATCTAAACCTTTAACTTTTTTACCAGCAAATTCGATTCTTACGAATCTTAAAATTCCAGAGTTAGAAGCAACATTATCTCCACCGTAAGTAGTAAGAGTTGGGTCAAGATCAAGGTTGTAAGAACCTACATTTCCAAATTTATTGATTGGAGCATCTCCAAGAACAACAATTCCACCCCAGTCACCAGCTTTTTTCATGCTTCGGTTTGAAGTAAATACAATTGGATCTGTTTCTAAACCATCAGCAACTAATTGAGCACCTTTTGTAACTACCAATGTTCCTTTAGTTTCGAAATCACCAATAATTACTGTTCCTGGCTCAATAGTCAAAACAGCGTTGTTTGTAACGTAAACGTTTCCTTGTAAAACGTAAATATTTCTTTTAAGCAATTTAGTGTTAACAGAAATATTTCCTGCTAAAATTTGGTTTGCTTCACCATAGTCAACTTTGTTAGGCTTAAATTCGGTCCAGTTATTTAACCAATTGTTGTAGCCCATAATTCCTTTCTCTTGTTGAGCATTCATACTCGCAACCGTCAAAAGAACGCAGATTAGTTGAGTAATTTTTTTCATGATAAGGGGGTATTACGGTTAATAATAAATTTGGGTATGCGTAAATGAAAAAACTCTTCCCGAATTTTCTAAAATTGTCAGAAGCTTCGAGAATGAGTCTTTTTTTATTATGTTTTTCAAAAGCATACAATAGATTTTGTAACATCTACGTAAAGTGTCTGAAAACGGTTTTAAAAAAATTTAGGCAGATATTACATTTCGTTCAAATCGTTGAACTCGTGTAATGATTTCAATGTACTTTCGTAAAATAAAATTGCAGCGATTAGATTTCCTTTATCAGAGTAAGGCATCATCTTTCTTTGAAACTCTACTGTAGTATCTAAGAATGTAGATGTACCAACTGCCTGAGCATCTAATACTTTTTTGTGTTCACTATCGTCTGGAATACCTAAGTCTGCCATAGTAACACCTGGTTTAGTAACCAAAGCAATGTAAGGGAGAGTTTTTACTAAAACTTTAATACGCTCAATGTATAATTCCAAAAGCTCACCTTTTTGCATACCACTCAATTCTTTTTGATCATGGTATTTACGGATAAGAGCCGTTGTACTAATAATACTTCTAGGAGCATTCTTTGCCTGTGCCGAAACGACAGCTGTAGTTAAGATAAAAAAAGCACTTAATAGAGTAATTTTCCCTTTCATAGATTCTTATTTTATAATTGGTTGTTGATAGAAACAAAAATATATAATTTAACCTAATTAACAACTTTAATGAAATTTTTTTTCAAAAAATTTTCTTAAAAAAAACTTAAAAATCAGCGTTATGTCGAGGAAATGTGCGTTTTAACGCGCTTTTTGTTAAAATAAATTAAGCTCGATATGTAGGGCAAAAGCCATAAAACAGAGAAAATCTTTGTAAATAATAATCAAAAAAAACTTACGTTTTCTAGTTTTTGAAAAAAAATATTAACAAAAAAATCTGCATAACTGCTCATCTTGAGTAATTTATTAACAAATTTATGTGTACTATGAAAGAAAAAGTGAAAATTATGAAACACTCCATTTCAAAATTTTAAGTAAGCGAGAAACTTTATCCGTAAAATTTTTGACTACATCATTTTCTTCTATCTTTGCTCTATGCAATTTTCTCAAATTTTAGGTCAAGATTACATCAAAAGCCACTTGACAAAAAGTGCTGCTTCTGGTAGAATTCCACATGCACAATTATTCGTTGGTCCAGAAGGAAGCGGGACATTAATCACTGCCATTGCCTATGCCCAGTACATATTGTGCGGCAATACCGGCGACGAAAATTCGAACGGAAATGATTCCTGTAATCTAAAGTTCGACAACATTTCTCACCCCGATCTACATTTTATTTATCCGACTGTTACTACCGAAGACGTAAAAACAAAACCGAAGAGTTTAGACTTTATTCAGGACTGGAGAAGTTTCATTCAGGAAATGCCTTACGGAGGTTTATTTGACTGGTATAAAATTCTTGGCGTACAAAACAAGCAAGGAGAAATTCGTGTAGAAGATGCTCAGGAAGTTTTAAAATCGCTTGCGCTTAAATCTTATGAAGGCGGTTATAAAATCATGATTATCTGGATGGCCGATAAAATGAATATTGCGGCTTCAAACAAACTTTTAAAGCTTTTAGAAGAACCATCAGACAAAACGATGTTCATTCTGATTTCTGAAAATGAAGAAGATATTATTCAAACCATACGTTCTCGTTGTCAAGTAATTCACTTTAATGCCCTTCCAGAAAAAGTTATTGCAGAAGCTTTGGTTTCACAAGAAAACATAGACTCTAATTTAGCCAAAAAAATTGCACATCAATCTCAGGGAAATTTTAGCAAAGCGTTGCATTTGTTAAAGGAAGATGACGACGAATTTCCGTTTGAACAATGGTTCGTCAATTGGGTTCGCGCTGCTTTTAGAGCAAAAGGAAATGCAGCTGCTATTCAGGATCTAATTTCCTGGAGTGAACAAATTGCTGCGCTGGGACGCGAAAGCCAGAAAAAATTCATTCAATATTGTATCGAAATGTTCCGACAAGCTTTGATGTTAAATTATCAGGCGCCGAGTTTAGTTTACATTGAACCGAAAGTGGATAAATTTAAACTGGAAAATTTTGCTCCGTTTGTCAACGGAAATAATATTCATGAAATTTTCAAAGAACTTTCAGACGCGATGTATCACATAGAAAGAAACGGAAATGCAAAAATAATTTTAACCGATTTATCCATCAAATTAACTCGTTTAATTCACAAAAAATAATTTCAATGAATAATGTTGCCTCCATTTTGCTTTTGGCTTTTTTAGCTTTAACCTTCTTACAATCAGGTTACGAAAAAATTTTTTATTGGAAAGATAATGTAGATTGGTTGAAACAACATTTTGCTAAAACACCATTAAAAAATCAAGTTCCGCTTGCGCTTTTGCATTTGTTGATTTTAGAATTAATTTCAGGAATTTTGTGCGTTGTCGGAGGAATTCAATTATTAACAAATAACGGAAGAGAGTTTGGTTTTTACGGAGCCATTTTTTCCTGCATCTGTTTGTTAATGATGCTTTTTGGACAAAGACTTGCTAAAGATTACGATGGTGCAAGAACCATTGTCATCTATTTTATTCCGGCTGTAATGGCGGTTTATTGGTTGAATTAATCAATCGCAAATATTTAAAAGTAAACCACATATTTCATAGATTCTTTAATCAATTAAATCTGTGGTAAAAATAAATTTATTATAAAAAAATGAATCCAAAACATCCTTCAGAATCCCTAACTATTTTAACTGATTTAGTTTTACCGAGCGAAACAAATCCTTTAAACAATCTTTTTGGTGGCGAATTATTAGCCAGAATGGATCGCGCCGCAAGTATCGCCGCCCGCAGACATTCACGCCGAATTGTAGTGACGGCTTCTGTAAATCACGTTGCTTTTAACAGAGCTATTTCGCTTGGAAGTGTGGTAACAGTTGAAGCAAAAGTCTCAAGATCATTTAAAAGTTCTATGGAAGTTTTTATTGATGTTTGGGTTGAAGACCGCGAATCTGGAAGCAGAACAAAAGCCAACGAAGCCATTTATACTTTTGTTGCTGTTGATGACAATGGCAGACCAGTAGAAGTTCCGCCAATTGTACCGGAAACCGATCTTGAAATTCAGCGTTTTGATGCTGCACTTCGTCGTAAACAGTTGAGTTTATTGCTTGCAGGTAAAATAAAACCTGCAGAAGCAACAGAATTAAAAGCATTATTTTTATAGTAAAGTTGTGACAATTTGGAACAATTTGTCGGAATCAAACTCGAAAAAAAAGAACTAATTTTACAAACTCTAAAACAGCCACATACAAATAAAGAAGTTTTTTCTTACTTTTGTTTTAAAGGCTAAAAAAATAACAATTAAGATAATTAATATAAAAAGATGAGTTCAGAAAAAGAAGCCAAATTAAAAGCGTTACAACTAACACTTGATAAACTTGACAAAACCTACGGAAAAGGAACCGTAATGAAAATGGGCGACAGAGCTATTGTAGAAGTAGAAACGATTTCTTCTGGCTCACTTGGTGTTGATTTAGCTCTTGGAGTAAATGGATATCCAAAAGGTAGAATTATCGAAATATATGGTCCGGAATCTTCTGGAAAAACAACTTTGACGCTTCACGCAATTGCAGAAGCTCAAAAAGCGGGTGGTATTGCTGCTTTTATCGATGCGGAACACGCTTTTGATAGAAACTATGCAGAAAAATTAAACGTTGATATCGAGAATTTAATTATTTCTCAACCAGACAACGGAGAGCAAGCTTTAGAAATTGCAGAAAACTTAATTCGTTCTGGAGCAATTGATATTGTGGTAATTGACTCGGTTGCAGCTTTAACTCCGAAAAGTGAGATTGAAGGTGAAATGGGAGATTCTAAAATGGGTCTTCACGCACGTTTGATGTCTCAGGCTTTGAGAAAACTTACCGGAACTATCAGTAAAACAAATTGTACTGTTTTCTTCATCAACCAGCTTCGTGAAAAAATTGGTGTAATGTTCGGAAATCCGGAAACTACAACTGGTGGTAACGCTTTAAAATTCTACGCTTCTGTACGTTTAGATATTCGTCGTTCTTCTCAAATTAAAGATGGAGAAAACGTAATTGGTAACAGAACAAAAGTAAAAATCGTTAAAAACAAAGTAGCACCGCCTTTTAAAACTGCCGAATTCGACATTATGTACGGAGAAGGTGTTTCTAAAACTGGTGAAATTTTAGATTTAGCTGTAGAATTTGAAATCGTTAAAAAAGCAGGCTCTTGGTTCAGCTACGGTGATACTAAATTAGGTCAAGGTCGTGATGCTGTTAAATCATTGATTAAAGACAATCCAGAACTTGCTGACGAATTGGAAGTTAAAATTAAAAATCACATTAAAGAATTGGCAAACGCTTAATCCTTTTTAAAATACAAAGTAAACCCCGACAATTGTTGGGGTTTTTTATTTTCAAAAAAAATTTAAAATTTAGACGCAACCTTTTTACTTAAACATCATCTTATAAAAAAGCAGTCTAATAGTTGATACCGCCATATATCAATTTTGCGGTTTTTTTAGAATTTACATTGGTTGGTTATTTGGACAAAATCCGTTAGTTTCTTCATCTAACGGATTTTTATTCAGTCCTAATTATTTTTTTTCGTTCCAAGACGCAACCTTTTTTATTTTTCTTCATCTATAATAATGTGACGTTAACTTGAGTTATAACTTAAACTCTTTATTATCAACCATTAATATTTTTACCATGAAAGAAAAAATAGAATTGTTGTACAGTAAAAACCGAAGAAAAACCAAATTGAAATTTAAAAAAGTATTACGGTTTATTTCAGAAAAGATTATTCATAGATAATTTTGATTAAAAATGGGGGTTTTTAATTCAAAATAAAAGCCGGTAGATTTAATAAAATCTGCCGGCTTTTCTATTTTAATTTGTAAAATTTACTTTTTATTAAAGGCAATTAAAGCATCGTAGATTACATTTCTAACTTTATCTTTTAATTCTTTTCTTTGTTCGATAGTCACGCCTTCTGTTTCTATAAAAGGCAGGATTCTCACGCGCATTTTTCCTGGACTTCCGCTTAAGAATGTATACGAAAAACGTTCTTTGTTATCTGGAAAAACAATCGGCACAATCGGAATTTGATGATCAATAGCTAATCTGAAAGCACCGTCTTTAAATTCATCCAACAAAACACTTTCATCATCTGGAACACCGCCTTCTGGAAAAATACAAATACTTAATCCTTGATTTAAGCGACTTTGCGCTCTTTTGAAAACTTCATTTTTACTTCTTGATGAATTTCGATCAACCAATATGCAGGTTCTTTTGTAGAAAAATCCGAAAAGCGGAATCTTGACCAATTCTTTCTTTCCAACAAAAACAAAAGGATTTTTAATTAATGCCAGCATAAGCATGATATCGGTCATCGAGGTGTGATTGGCCACGATCATATAACTTTTGCCTTTAATGAGCTTTTGCTCGCGTTTTACGACATAGTAAAACCCCATTCCATAAAGAATAAATTTGGCCCAAATGCGTGCCATTTTAAAAAAGTATGGATATCCTTTTTCAGAGATTATAGAAATCAGTAAAAACGGAAGCATTATAATAATCGGAATCGCCATTACAACGTAAAACCAAACGCGCCAAACAATCCAAAAAGCAATCTTTAATATTTTCATAGAATCAAATGTAAGAAAGAGAAACGAATTTTTTTTTAATATTTTTTCTGGCGAGTCAATTGTTGTGTTTTTTGTTACGCAGAGTCCGCAGAGTATTTTTTGCAGAGAGCGTTATGTTATTTTGAGATAATGTCCTAAATGAAATCACACATTTTTTATCTATTAATTTTTCCTTATTAGAATCTAATTGCTTCATTCATAAAATCCAGTATCTACTTTAGAGTATCAAGTTTAGATTATATGTATGACTACTTTTATAGAAGGCCTTTAATTCCAGCATTAAGTTTGCATTTTTTTTTAAAGGTTATTCTCTTTCCTTAATCCATCATTATGATCTGTTGTAATTTAAATTTGTTGTTTTTAGTCATTATTATGAAAAACATTTGGCAGTATTAAACTAACTTAGATTCCCACTACCACAGATGAAAAACACGTTACTATTTATAGTAAAAATGAAAGCCTAAGAAATTATCCTAGGCTTTCAATCCAATCTAAAAATGTTATATAATTATATTACTTTTATCTGAATTTCTCAATACGTTTAGTGTAAATATTACTTCCAAAAATAATTGCTCCCATTACAAATGGAACAAAATGAGAAATTTGCCAAAAAAGATTCATTCCTGTTTTTAAACCGTCATTTATTGTTTGAAATATTCCTAATCCAATAAAAAACAAACAAATAACCAATAATACAAACTGAATTTTAAAATTTATTTTAATCATAATTATTAATTTTGATCTCTTAATATTAATCCATATTTAGGAGTTAAAAACAGCCTTATAGGACTATTTCTTAGGTCTCCAAATTCATCAAATTCAAGTAAATCTACAGTTACTTGGATAAAATTCTCAAAGAGCATCTGCAATTTTCTAAAATTTCTAATCATTTTTAATTAAAAGTTACTTTTTCAAATATATAAGAAAATTAAGTTAAATAATTTATTTTTTATTCCTTTTTTGTAAATAATCTTACAATTTATCTTTGAACCTGAGAGAATCAAATTTTATTTTTAAAGAATTGAGGTTTTTATTTAAAAAAGAAAAACCAAATGAATACCTATAAGTCTATCTAAGAAATAATCTCCGACACCTTCAAAAAATCTCAGCGAACTCCGCGAAAAACACTCCCGACCTCCGCGTAACAAACAACACCAGAACTTTATAAAAAAAACCTTATGCCCTTTAAAGTAAAAAAACGAACTTTGCAATTCAGAAAAAACTAGAATGGCAAAAATACTTACCGGTGTTCAAAGTACAGGAACGCCTCATTTAGGAAATTTATTAGGAGCAATTATTCCAGCAATCGAATTGTCTAACAATCCGGCAAATGAATCTTATTTGTTTATTGCTGATTTGCATTCAATCACTCAAATTAAAGACGGAAAAACTTTAAGAGAAAATACCTATAGCACAGCCGCGGCTTGGCTTGCGTGTGGACTAAATCCTGAAAAAGTTACTTTTTACAGACAATCTGATGTGGTGCAAACTACAGAATTGACTTGGTACTTGAGCTGTTTTTTTCCTTTTCAAAGATTGACATTGGCACATTCTTTCAAAGATAAAGCCGATCGTTTAGACGATGTTAATGCCGGACTTTTTACTTATCCGATGTTAATGGCTGCCGATATTTTATTGTACGATGCTGAATTTGTTCCTGTTGGAAAAGACCAATTGCAACATTTAGAAATTACACGCGATGTCGCTGCTCGTTTCAACCATCAGATGGGAGAAACTTTTGTACTTCCTGAAGCAAAAATTGAAGAAAACATCATGCTGATTCCGGGAACAAATGGTGGAAAAATGAGTAAGTCTGCTAACAATATCATCAATATTTTCTTGGATGACAAGACATTACGCAAACAAGTAATGAGCATTGAAACAGACAGTACTCCACTTGAAGATCCGAAAAATCCTGATACTTGTAATGCATTCGCCATTTATTCTTTGTTAGCAAATGAAGAGCAAAATGCACAGATGAGAGCCAATTATTTAGGCGGAAATTACGGTTATGGTCACGCGAAACAAGCTTTATTTGAATTAATTACAGAAAAATTCAAAACAGAAAGAGAGAAATACAATTATTACATCAACAACCTTGAAGAAGTAGATGCTTTATTAAAAATCGGCGCTTCAAAAGCTTCTGTAATTGCTGATGGCGTTTTAACTAAAGTTAGAACCATTTTAGGTTTTGGAAAATAAACCTTAAATTTTATAACAAAAAAAGCGCTGATTAATTTTAAATTTGATCAGCGCTTTTTCATTGTATAGAATTCTTATTTTTAATACTTTAAATTGCCTCAAAAAGTTTACCCGGCAATGGTCTTATTAAACCTTTTAATTCCATGTTTATTAAAATTCCAGACATTTTGAAAATAGGGAAATCACATTGGATTGCAATGGTATCCAACAATTCTTTTCCGTTTTTTTGTAGATAATCGTACACCTTTTGTTCTTCGGGATCTAGCTCTACAAAAAGTTGTTTCTGAATGGTTTTCGATTTTTCTTTAATGTCCCAATTCAAAATATAAATTAAATCTGCCGCATTCGTTAGAACATTTGCTTTTTGTGTTTTAATTAAATTATTGCAACCCTGACTGTATTTATCGGTAACTCTTCCGGGTACGGCAAAAACATCTCGATTGTATTCGTTGGCCATATTTGCCGTGATTAAGGAACCGCCTTTGTCAGCAGATTCAATGACAATTGTGGCTTCGGTCATACCGGCAACTATGCGGTTTCGACGCACAAATTTTTCCTTATCCGGATTTGAATCACTCCAAAATTCCGTTATAAATCCGCCATTTTCTTCCATTCTGGCCATATACTTTTTATGCGTTCTCGGATAAATCTGATTCAAACCGTGAGCCAAAACGCCAATAGTCTGCAAGTTATGATCCATGGCAAGTTGATGGGCAACTATATCAACTCCGTAAGCAAATCCGCTTACAATTATTGGATCTAATGGGGCTAAATCTTCAATTAGTTTTTTACAGAAATCTGTTCCATAAGAAGTTACCTGTCGAGTACCAACAATACTGATTATTTTCTTATTTTTAAAATCAATATTTCCGGCAGTAAAAATTAGAATAGGTGCATCAAAACAATGTTTGAGGCGCTCCGGATAACTTTCATCCTGAAAAAATGAAACATCAATTTCATTCTTTCTAATAAATTCTAATTCCCGTTCTGCTTTTATAAAAACATTTTTGTCTTTTAAATTTTTCAAAAGAACCGATCCAATTCCGTCAACTGCTGCTAATTGTGAACTCTTTGCTTTAAAAACAGCCGACGCATTTCCAAAAGAATTCAATAATTTTTTACCCACAATATCACCTACTCCATCAACTTTATGCAGCGCTAATAAATTAAACAAATCCTGATCGTTCATGTTTTTTAAAATATTATGTAAAATAGAAGTTTTTTGTTTCATTTTTTAATGTGCAAATATCATTAAAACAAAGTAATTTCTTAATAAAATTTAAAATTAAAATAATACTTGAATTAACAATTAGGCAGAATTAAAAGTTAATATATTGAATTTGAATTGTCTAAAAATAATTTCGAATTGTTAATAAAAATTGTGAATAAAATTTTGATAACTATAAGCGTTGCATAACTTTGTTACTATGAAAATCGAAGTATATATTTCACAGTTATTGTATCGTTATCAGTGTGTAACGGTTCCAGGATTTGGTGCATTTTTAACCGAAACTCACTCAGCTCAGCTGAATGAAAGCACTAATTCTTTTTTTCCTCCAAAAAAGACCCTTTCTTTCAATAGTCGTATCAAAAATAACGATGGCTTGTTGGCAAATCATATCGCTCAGGCAGAAAAAACATCTTATGGTTTTGCTGTTAGCGCCATCGCATTTGAAGTTACAAGTTGGAAAAAATCTTTGGAAGAAGATGGCGTAATCTCTTTGAAAAATATCGGAGAATTGCGTTTGAATTCTGAAAGCAATATCATTTTCACACCAAATGATCAAACCAACTATTTATCGAGTTCTTTCGGTTTAAGTCCGTTTGTTTCTCCGATGGTGAAAAAAGAAATTTTCGAGAAAAAAATCGAAAAAATTGCTGCCAAAGAAAAAGAAGTTGTTTTATTACATGATGATGAACAGCAAATTAAATCTTCAAATCCATTCTTAAGATATGCCGCAATTTTAGTTTTAGGATTAGGTATTGCAGGAAGTATTGGATATCCTTTATACCAGAATCAAATTGAAAATCAAACTGTTTTGGTAGAACAGGCGGTTCAGAAGAAAGTTCAGAATAAAATTCAGGAAGCAACCTTTTTTATCAAAAGTCCGCTTCCGGCAGTTACACTTTCTGTAGATTCTGCAAAAGTTGAAACAGTTGAACCAACAATGCCGTATCATATTATGGCTGGTGCTTTTCGAAGTGAGCAAAATGCTAGAAAAGCTTACAATCAATTGATTAAAGATGGTTTTAAAGCCAGAATGTTAGAAGCTAACAAACACGGTTTATTTCCTGTTTTATATGGAAGTTATGCTACAATGCGAGAAGCCGAACAAGCTCAAAAAGAAATTCAAAAAGGCGAAAATCCGCAAGCTTGGATTCTGGTCGAAAATTTATAATATCCAAATTGTCCCATTCTTTTGAATGGGATTTTTTTTGTCTTATTCTGTTGTTTTTTAAAATTTTACGGGCTGTCTTTAGAAATTTCATCTTTTAAATTCGCTTTTAAAAATTTAAAACAAAATGGAAAAAATCTTTAAAACACTGGTTGTTCTTTTACTGCTTAATTCACAATCTTTTTTTGCTCAGCAAAATCAGAATACTGCACAACAGTTAGAACTTCAAAAAGCAGAAATTCAAACTCAAAAAACCTTAAAAGAAAATTACAAAAAGCTTGATGACAAGATTGATTCGCTCAGGAAAGAGCAGAAAGAGCTGGAAGTCAAAAAGAAAAATTTGGAAAAATCAGAAAGCAATTTAAAAGCTACGAAAGACAAAATTGAGAAGCTGGAATTAACGAATCAGAAAATTGAAAACAAGATTAATACAACTTCTGTTTCTGATGAAGAGATTCAAAAACAGCGAATCAAAACCAAAGAAAATGAGGTAAATATTCAGAAACTAAAACTGACGCAAATTACTCAGGAAAGGGAACTTGAAAAAGCAATGTCTACAATTTAATTAAAATGCCGGATTCAAAAATGATTCCGGCATTTGTTTATCGTGAAACAATTTTAGCATTTTGCGAAAGAATTTCTTTCCCAGACTGATAAACCGTTAAGGTCGCCGCAGGCGAATTTTTTTCGCCCAAAACGATGAAATAACATTGGTATTTGAAATTGCCTTTTTTAAATTCATAGTAATGATTTCCACCAGTGCCATCTGCAACAAAAACTCCATTTTCAATAATCAAATCTGGTTTGTCTGTCATTTTATTTTTAATTGACCACGAAGCGTATCGATATTTATCATTTCCTAAGTCATCAATTCTGATTCTGAATTTCGAAGTTTCTATAATAGCAACCGGTTCTTTAAATTTTGAAATTGAAGCATTTACCTTTTTCTTCTGTGAAGCTATCAGTGAGTTTTTCAATTTTAATTCAGCGTCTGATTGATGATTGATGCTTATAATTTTTCCGTCAGTATCAATCCACAAATCGCCTTGATTCAACATAATACCGCGCCAGCCCACTTCTGACCAATCTTTCGCAGGATTTGATTTTGTTATTTTTCCAATCAAAAATTTATCAAAAATCTGATTGTATCTTTTTATAAAATCTGCCTTATTTTTTACCGAAGGAATTGGAGTCTCTCGCGTCAACGGAAATTTGATCCATTTTGAAATGGCTTCTTTGTCACCGATTTTTACTTCTGAAATAAATTTAGAAATGAATTTTTGGTACTCGGGTTTAAGATCTTGAGCATTCGTAAACTGCGAGGACAAGATCAGGAAAAATAAAAATGATTTAAATACTTTCATATCAAAAATGATTTAATGCGTTAAAAATTAAACTTTTGAAAAACCAAACCACTGTTTCACGTGGGACATTTAGAAAATTAATTAATACTCGCTTTAAACATTTTCAATTCATCCCACGTAAATTCGTCGCCGTGTTTTTCTTTCAAACCATTCAAAGATTCTTCCTGATAAAATTGAAATGCTTCTCGCAAAGCCAAAATTTTGTCATACGGCAAAACTTCGTTTATATCTACTTTTTTGACCTGAATCAATTTTATCAAATGCGTTTCAATGGTTTGTACTGTTAATTTACGCATTCTTGCGATATCTTCCACAGAATATTTTTCTAACCACAGATCATGCGTTTCTTCAACAGTTGTTTTTTTAGCCGTTTTAAGCTCATTTTTATCCGCTCGACTCGACTTATATCGAACAACAGGTTCTTCTGCCCTAAAAATGTCTGTATTTGTTATTTTAAGCTCATCGCGAATTCGTTCTGCTTTGGCAATTTTATAATTTTTAATAACTGGCGATGATAATTTTTCTTTTGAAATTTCTTCACCAGAAACGACAACTTCGATTAGCAGTTTGGCTTTAATCAAACGCAAAACCGCTTTTGTCTGGAGATCTTCCAAAAAATTAAGTTCTTCATAAAACTCTTTTACTTTTTTAAACTTTTGAATTTCAGCCATTTTGTAAATTAAATCATCTACCAATTTGTCCATTGGTTTGAAAAAATAATCGTAGGCCGCTTCTACCCTTTCTTTCACAAAAAGCAAATCGACCGTGTCTTTGATGAAAATTTTATTAAGCTGAGTTATGAATTTTTGTGAAGGATCTAAAAGCTGTTCGATTGTGTCCAGACGTTTGTGCGCCCAAACCGAATGTTTCGATTTTTCTGAACCGGCCGCATTTTCGTTATAACTAAAACGATGATTACGCCACTCTTGAACTAATTCGGTCCAATTGAAACTGTTTATCAAATAGTTATAAATAAAATTCTTGGTTTCAAAATGCAGCGAATTTTTTAAAGTTTCTTCAGTTGCTTTGTTTAAAGCATAATCCATCACATCCTGATCGTTAGAAATGCCATTCATCTGCATCGGAGAAAGCAAAATAAGCCCTTCTAACGAACGCAAACGCGAAAGCGCCACATATGCTTGTCCGGGAAGAAAAACTTGCGATACGTCAAGCGCAGCTTTGTCAAAGGTTAAACCCTGACTTTTGTGTACTGTAATTGCCCACGCTAGTTTTATTGGGTAATGCGCAAACGTACCTAAAACTTCTTCTTCGATTTCTTTGGTTTGTTCGTTGACTTTGTAACGAATATTTTTCCACTCATATTTTTCAACTTCCAACGTCATATTTTCTTCTGGAAAATGAACGAAAATTTCTTCGTCTGAAAGTGATTTGACAACACCCATTTTTCCGTTGAAATATCTCTTTTCAAAAGATAAGTCGTTTTTGACGAACATAATCTGCGCTCCGACTTTCAATTTTAATTCTTCTTCGACTGGAAAAATCTTTTCTGGAAAATCTCCCACCACAAATGGCGTGTAAATATATTCTTTACCATCTAAATCATTGATAGCCTGAGAGTTGATTGAATCAGCTTTGGCATTATGCGTTGTTAGCGTGATGTATCCTTTGTTCTCTTTAAAGTCAAAATCTGGCTTAACATACTGATTTAGAATGGATATGTCTTCTGGAGTGATCTGATTATTTCTCAAATTATTCAAAACCGAAATAAAGGCATCGTCTGTCTGACGGTAGATTTTTGACAATTCGATATAAATCGGCGGATACGTTTGCAATACGTGAGAATGGAAAAAGAACTTTCCGCGGTAATAATTTTTTAATGTTCGCCATTCTTCATCACGAATTACGGGCGGCAATTGTAGCAAATCTCCAATAAACAAAACCTGAACACCACCAAAAGGCTGTGTGTTTCTGCGAACGGTCTGCATCATAAAATCGACAGCATCCAAAAGATCGCCGCGCAACATACTCACTTCATCAATTACCAAAAGCTCCATGTTTTTAATCACATTTCGTTTTAAGTTATTCATTTTGAAATGACGACGCAACGTTTCTTTATTTTCGAATTTCACTGTTTCTGTAAACTGCGCATTCGCATCATAAGACGGAATAAATGCAGAAAAAGGAAGTTGAAACATCGAATGAATTGTAACTCCGCCAGCATTCAAAGCCGCGATTCCGGTTGGCGCAACGACTACCGTATTTTTATGTGTGGTTGCGATAATTTCGCGCAAAAGCGTAGTTTTTCCAGTACCTGCTTTTCCCGTAAGAAAAATTGATTTTTGAGTCTGATTGATGAATTGTAAAGTGTAAGCTGCCGCTTCTGAAACATTCTGCATTGTGCTTGTATTAAAAAATAAAATTACCGCATCTATAAAAAGAAAAAACCTAAATCGTAGTGGATTTAGGTTTTCAGTAATTTAGTTAGTTTGGTAGTTTTTATTTTTTTGCTTCACCTTCTTTAGTTTCAGCTGCTGGTTTTGCATCTGTTTTTGGTGCCGCTTTGTATTTATCATTTAATTCTTTAATGATAGTTTTAGTGATATCATATTTATCCTCAGCATACAAAACAGAAGCAGCATCTCCAGTACCGTAGATGTAAGCATAACCGTTTTTCTTTCCGTAATCTTTGATGAATTTTTTAACACCACTAACAAGAGAATCCATTTCTGTTCCGCTTTCTTGTTGTAATTGTTGCGCCAACGCTTGTTGTGCATAGCCTAACTGCTGCTCTCTTTTTTGCAATTCAGCACCTTTTTGCTGTGCCCAAGCCTGACCGTTTGCCTGTGCTTGGCTTTGAAAATTAGCAGCGTCTTGTTTAAAACGTGAAATTTCAGCTTGTAATTGTCTTCCTTTTTCTTCCGCCTGTGATTTATACTTTGCTTCTAGATCTTTTGCCTCAGTGTACTCTTTCATTAAAACTGAAGTATCCACGTAAGCTGTTTTTACTTCCTTTACCTCTGCTGTTTTGTTACAAGAAACTGCGAAAACTGAAAGTGCGATAATAACTAATGCTTTTTTCATTTTTTTAAATTCTATTTTTTTAAGTCTGAAAGACAAAAATATAAAAAAATCAATAGGATTAACATAAAGTTTAAGAAATGCGCAAATTTTATGATATTGTTTTTATTTATGGAAAAAATAATAGCAATAAGCACTCACTATTACAACTGAACATAACATTCTCGTCATATTTTCTAATTGAGAAAAGCTATTTCATCACGTTAAGATAAAATAGCTTTTTAATATAATTTCTTTTTCTATTTGTTCTTCAATACGTAAATGTGCGAAGAATATTCTTTTGATCTTTTTGCTTTCCAATTTGATTTCAAACCAACAAAAAAAGCTTTTATATAATTCATTTTTCCAGTTTTATATTTTTCTGATAAAAGACTCACATAAAACGAATCAAATTTCATCGGAAGTACTTTCTCTAATTTCATATCTACTCTTTCAAAAAGCAATTGAATTGATTTTTTGGAAAAATGCCAAAAATGAATTGGCACATCATAAGCTGCCCAAAAAGTTTGATAATGGTTTGCATCAAACGATTTAAAGTTTGGAACCGCAATAATTAAAGTTCCAGTTGGTTTTAATAAACGCTTCAATTCTTGAATCTGGTGGTCTAAATCTGGAACGTGTTCCAAAACGTGCCACATTGTAATTACATCTAAAGAATGATTTTCTAAAGTGCTAATTTCTTCTACAAATGAAATTCCTTTTTGCCTTGCAATATTTTTTGCACGATCGCTTGGTTCAACTCCAATAGTTTCCCAACCATCATTTTTTGAAGTTAAAAGAAAATCTCCGGTTCCTGCACCAATATCTAAAAGTTTCCCTTTTTGAGTTTGTTGCGAATTAATTAAATTCAATTTATTTTGAAGTGCAATGTTTTTTACAAAATGATATGCTTTTTCAAATAAAGAACGTTTGTTGTCTGTATGCGAAATATAGTCTTCACTTTCGTAATACTTACCCAAATTTTGAAGTTCAGGTTGCGGAGAAGTAATTAGCATATCTAATTCTTCATCATGATACAAGTCAAAAATTTCTTTTGAAACAGAATGGTCTTTTACAGTAAGAAAGTGTTTTTTGTTTAAAACGTCCATTTTTTAATTCTAGATATTTGGTTTAATTTATAGCAAATCCTAAAAACGAAATTCTTTCATTTTTAGGATTTTTATCTTTTTTAGTTTGTGTTTTCAAAACGTTTCACGTGGAACATTAAATTTTGTTTCAAGTTTTAGGTTTTCAAGTTGCCAATGGAACGTGAAACTTTAAACAAAAATCTTTATCTTCCCATATAAATCAAAAGCACGGAAATATCACTTGGTGATACTCCGCTTATTCTTGAAGCTTGAGAAATTGTTACAGGACGAATCTTGCTTAATTTTTGTTTTGCTTCAATAGACATTGATTTTATTTTATTGTAATCAAAATTTTCTGGAATTTTTACATCTTCTAAACGATTTAGTTTATCAGCATTATTTCTTTCTTTTTCGATATATCCAGAATATTTTACTTGAATTACAGCTTGTTCAACTATTTCTTCATCCAATTCGTTTTCTTTTATATAACCAGAAACTTTTTCAAATTTCAACATATCTTCCAACTCTACTTGCGGACGAGAAAAAATCTTAAACATTTTATCGCCTTGTGAAATTGGAGCAGATTCCTTTGCTTCCAAAATCGGATTTGTTTCTGCAATACTTACGCTTGTTTCTTTAAAAAATGAAACCATTTTTTCAGACTCATTTAATTTTCTTTCCATTCTTCTCAAACGAGCTTCAGAAGCTAAACCAATTTCATGCGACATTGGAGTCAATCTGAAATCGGCATTATCTTGACGCAACAAAGTTCTATATTCTGCTCTTGATGTAAACATACGGTATGGTTCTTCAGTTCCTTTCGTAATCAAGTCATCAATTAGAACTCCAATATACGCCTCATCACGTTTTAAAATTAATGGATCTTTTTCGTGCACTTTTAAATGCGCATTTATTCCAGCCATCAAACCTTGAGAAGCTGCTTCTTCATATCCAGTAGTTCCGTTAATCTGTCCGGCAAAATACAAACCTTCAACTAACTTAGTTTCCAATGTATGTTTCAATTGTGTTGGCGGAAAGAAATCATATTCGATTGCATAACCTGGACGAAAGAATTTCACTTTCTCAAATCCAGCAACAGAACTCAACGCTTTAAACTGAATATCTTCTGGAAGCGATGTTGAGAATCCGTTTACATAAACTTCGCAAGTATTCCATCCTTCTGGCTCAACAAATAATTGGTGACGCTCTTTATCTGCAAAACGATTTATTTTATCTTCAATCGATGGACAATATCTCGGACCTAAACTTTTAATTCTTCCGTTGAACATTGGCGAACGATCAAAACCTTCTCTCAAAATATCATGAACATCCAAAGACGTATAAGTCATGTGACAAGAACGTTGATGTGTTAATGGAGAAGTCACATTTGAATAAGAAAACTTATCCGGCTTTGCATCTCCCTTTTCTTCATTCATTTTAGAATAATCTAAAGAACGTCCATCTACACGAGGTGGTGTTCCTGTTTTCATTCTTCCAGCTTCAAAACCTGCTTTGATCAAATCTTCGGTAATTCCGGTTGCAGCACTTTCTCCCGCTCTTCCTCCTCCGAATTGTTTTTCTCCAATATGAATTAAACCGTTCAAAAATGTACCATTTGTCAAAACGACAGATTTGGAACGAATCTCCACACCAAGTGAAGTTCTAATTCCTTTTATCTTTCCGTTCTCAATAATTAACCCTTTTACCATTTCTTGGTAAAAATCTAAATTTGGAGTTCCCTCCAACATCATTCTCCATTCTTCTGCAAAACGCATTCTGTCACTTTGAACTCTCGGCGACCACATTGCAGGTCCTTTCGATTTATTCAACATCTTGAACTGGATCGCAGTCTTATCTGAAACAATTCCTGAATATCCTCCAAGTGCATCAATTTCGCGAACGATTTGTCCTTTTGCAATTCCGCCCATCGCAGGATTGCAAGACATCTGCGCAATGTTTTGCAAACTCATTGTAACCAATAAAGTTTTTGATCCCAAATTTGCAGCCGCAGCCGCAGCTTCAGAACCAGCATGACCTGCACCAACCACAATAACATCGTATTCTTCTAAAAACATTTTGTTTTATTATTCTCCAAAAACCGCTAACGCTGTTTCGGAATTACATTTATATTTTTCTTGTTCCACGTGGAACGTGAATTTTTTGTTTCAGGTTTGAGGTTTCAGGTTTCAAATTTAAACTGAAATCCTCAAACCGGAATCTTTAATTAAAATGTTTCACGTGAAACATTTTCACATTCTTCTTCAGATCTTTCAAATTAAACTTTTAAACTATGTTCCACGTGAAACATAAACTATCCGTTTCATTTTTCAAATTCGAAAAAAGATTTATTTGAGAAAAATCAATTCTGATTAACTTCATTTAAAAAATGTTTCACGTGGAACATATATTCGAACCTAAAAAAGATACTTAACTATTGTTCCACGTGAAACATCTTCATCTTTTCTTCTTCCTTTGATCTCATTAGCTGGGCATCTTCTTCTGTCTTGTCTTTATATCCGCAGTAATGAAGTATTCCATGAGACAGCACTCTTTTTAGTTCTTCCGCAAATGAAACGCTAAAGTCTTTTGCATTGTCTGCAACACGTTCTACCGATACAAAAATATCTCCATTTAATTCGTTGCCAACAGAATAATCAAAACTGATAATATCTGTAAGTGTATCGTGATCTAGGTATTCAACATTGATCTTATGAAGATATTCATCATCACAAAATATGTAGTTGATCTCTCCTTCATTCTTCTTTTCAGAAACAATTACAGCGCTTAACCAATCGCTGAAAGCTTGCTCATCGTCTAAAGTAAAATCTGTTTCGTAATTAAAATTTATCATTTTGTATTAAAGTATTCTTGAACTTTTTGATTAAAATTCGAGCGCAAAGGTAGTGATTGTCTGTTTAATATCTCTACACTGTTTAAATATTCCAATAGCGAACTTGGTAATGCATTAGAACGATTTGTAAAATCAGCCTTGTTTGTTTCAGATTGTCTTTGTGTATCTTGTCCTTGTTGCTGAATTGCATTATTTAATTTCCATAATTCCTGTTGAATATTTAATATACGTTGTAAATTCTCATTCTTAAAACCTTTATTTAAAATCTGCTTTTCAGATTGTTTCATTTGGTCTATTACAGATTTACCTTGAGAATCTAAACCTTTCTTGGCTAATTCTTTTTGCAGTGCTTCTCTCAGTTTAACTTGCTCTTTATAAATCTCCATTATTGCTTCTGCATCGCCTTCTCCATCTTCACCTTCATTACCATTTTTATCTCCTCTACCACTCTTCCCGTCTTTTCCAGAAGAACCTTTATCTCCACTTTTGCTTCCTTGTCCTTCTTTACCCTGACCCTCTTTTCCTTGTCCGTTTTGTCCTTGTCCAGACTTTCCATCTTTACCTTCACCTGGTTTGTCACCGGCTTGTTGTCCAGATTTCATTCCGTCTTTCATTTTATCGGCAAGACCTTTTTGTTTCTGAATAATATCTGGTAACTGCATACCTTGGCCATCTCCAGGTTTCGGTTTTCCTGATCCTGGTTTAGACATGGACATCTGCATATTATTCAACATATCACTTAAGAAATCGGCTAACTTATTGGCAGATGAAACTGCATATTGCTGGTGTGAAACTCCTCTTGGAATCTGAACATCGGTCAAGGTTTCAATAGCCTTGTCCATGTTGTATTGTACGTTTCCAATTTCTTTGGTTACATCTTCTGCTACCTTCGGATTACGTAATGAAAGCGCAAACAAACTATCATCAACATGTCTGAATTGTTGTTTCAAATTCTGCTGAATCTTAATATTCTTTGTGAAAGCAGAAGACCCTAATTTCATTGCTTTGAACTGTTTCATTACATCTTCTTGAGATAAAGAATACGCTAAAAGGTTGTCCAGAATCTGACGAAGCATTGCCACATCTTCTTCCATTTGTTCTTGTTCTCCACCTTCTATTTCGCTCTGCATTTCCTGAGACATGCTTTTCATTTTCTTTGCAGCGCTTTTCTGTTTTGGCTTAGCCGAAGAAGTATTCTTTTTACTTAATTCTTCTGAAGCTTTTTTAAGATCATTGTCTACATCTTTTTCTTTCGAAGCATCTGATGGAATGTCTAAAGGTTTCTTTAAAGTCTTATTTTCTTCTTTCAAATCTTTTAAATCTTCTTGAATTTTATCAAAAGATTTATTGATTTCGTCTTGCTTTTCTTTAGTATTTTCTTTCTCTTTATTTGACAACTGTTCTTGTTGTTCTGACAGTTTATTAAGTTTCTCAGCAACTTGTTCTGCTTTCTTTGAAACATAAAAACGCTTGGTCAACTCAACCAATTGTTCTAAATTACGAGATTGGTTTTTACTAATTTGTTTGAACTTTTCCATCTTATCAAACAATTCTTCGCTGTTTAATTTGTCATTTAAGTTCTTTAATTCATCTAATAATTTCTGATTCTTTTCTAAATCTTTCTGTGCATTATCTAAACGCTTTTGCAAATCATCAGCTGTTTTATCTTTCTTCTCAGACTTAAACTTGTCTAGATTCTGATTCATTTTCTCAGAAAATTGTTTCATCATCTCGTCTTGTTGCTTCTGACGTTTGATAAAATCATTAATCTTTTGCTGATCTTTAAACTCTAAATTATCTTTTTCTTTTCCGGTATTTTGAAGCTTATCCATTTCTGAAATCTGCTTGGTTTGGTTCTTTAGAGATTTAGATAAACTATTGATATTATTATTTTGCTGCTGTAATTCTTTATCTTGAATTTCATCTGTCGTTGATACTCGGTCTGAAAACGTAGAAGACTTTGCACTCTTAAATCCGTGTGGTGCATCGTTATCAAAAACTTCAAAATAGTATTCGTATGAAACTCCTTCTTCTACTGGAAGATTACTTGGAAAATTAAAAACAAACTGATCAAATACTCCAGCCTTCACCGGAATGTTTCCACGTTTGGCAGACTGTGGTTTGTTACGTTCGTAATACACAATTTGCAGTTTCGAAAGTCCGTAATCATCACCCAATCGTCCTAAGATGTAGTTCTTTTCTAACTTCAAACTATCTGGTGCAGGACCTACATTGATACTTGGATACTGATCTTTGATTACTGATAGCTGATAATCCAGTTTTTCGTAGTTTTTAACCTTAATATTCGACGTAAGAATTTGATATTCTGTGTTTTGACTAATATTTTTAGCCAATTTAAATTCATTTTCTACTTTATTGAACTTAGAAACTTCATTATCTCTTTTCCACACTACTTCTTGCGTAGATTTGGTGTTCATTTTCCAAGTTACAGTTGTTCCTTCTGGTACAATTGCGTTTCCTGTTCCTTGAATAGTCTCTGATTTTTTCTTTAGATAAGAAGGAAAGTTCAAAACCATTACGAAGTTTGCGATTGAGGGAACGGTGATTACTTTCAAATCATATTCTTCAGAAACTACTTTATTTCCTTCAAAAGAAAAACGAATATCTTCTGCTGGTTTCTCTACTTTAAATTCAAACTTTCCAGATTGAGAAGATTCCATAAAATAACTTTCATCACCAATATGAATCATCACATTTTCTGGAACAACATTTCCAACAGATTCCATTTTGATTACAAAATCTTTGTTCTGTTCTGCTTGCAAATTAGAATTTAAAACCACAAATTTGAAAGGAGCTGGAGGTAAAAATGCCGAATTGAAATGCACCACTCTATTCAAACTTTGTGAAATTATAGTACTATTTCCAGAAATATAAAACACTGCAAAAAGCAAAATCGGAACTAAAGCTAATGGTAAATATTTTTTATTCGCTTTGAAATTGACTGCATTTCCAAACGGAATTGGCTGCAAAGAATTCGCCTTTTGTTCAATCGAAGCCAAAACCAATTCTGAACTTTCAGCATTATTTTCTGAGGACAATTGTAGAAAGTTCGTCAGCTTATCACTCACTTCTGTAAAATGATTTCCGATAATTTTTGATGCCTGCGTATAATCAATTCCTTTTTGAAGTTTGAATAATTTAAATAATGGAAACAGAATTAAACGAACCAAAAGGAAAACTTCAACAGCAATAAACATCCAAAATAGAAAAGTTCTTCCCAATGGTTTTAACCAAAAAAAGTACTCTACAAAAAGCGTAAACAAAAAATATAACAACCCAAAACCGGTAAAAAGTAATATTCCTTTTATCAATTCGTTGGTATAATATTTCTTAATGAAAGCTTCTAGCTTTTGATATATTGCAGACGTTGTTTTCAAAATTGATCTGTTTTAATTTTAACCTATAAAAGTAGTAATTATAATAATACCTTTTTAAGATTCTAAGTTACTAAGACGCTAAGCTTCTAAGATCAAAAATCTAAAATCAACATTCTAAAATCTAAAATCATAAAACGTATCTTTGCATCAAAATTTAAACAAAATGTCAAAGCAAGTTCGTGTGCGTTTTGCACCAAGTCCGACTGGACCATTACATATTGGCGGAGTTCGTACTGCCCTATTTAATTATTTATTTGCGAAGAAACATAACGGTGTTTTTTATCTGAGAATTGAAGATACAGATCAAACTCGTTTTGTTCCTGGTGCAGAAGCTTACATTATGGAAGCTTTAGAATGGTTAGGAATTGCACCTGAAGAAACGGTTGGAAAAAATGAAAAATTTGGTCCGTACAGACAAAGCGAACGTAAAGATTTATACCAACAGTATGCAAATCAATTAATAAATTCCGGTTGGGCCTATTATGCTTTTGATACTCCGGAAGCTCTTGATGCTTTGAGAAAAGAACAAGAAGCGGAAGGAAAAACATTTATTTACAATCATACAATTCGTGAAAAATTAGATACTTCATTAGTAATTTCTGCTGATGAAGTTGCTAAAAGAATGGCAAATGGAGTGCATTATGTAATCCGTTTTAAAACTCCGGTTGATGAAACTTTACATTTAAAAGATATTATTCGTGGTGATGTTAAGTTTGAAACTAGTCTTTTGGATGATAAAGTACTTTTTAAAAGTGACGGAATGCCAACATACCATTTAGCCAATATTGTGGATGATCATTTGATGGAAACTTCACATGTAATTCGTGGAGAAGAATGGTTGCCTTCTATGCCACTTCACGTTTTACTATACAGAGCTTTTGGTTGGGATGCTCCAGAATTTGCACACTTACCTTTGATTTTGAAACCAGTTGGAAATGGAAAATTATCAAAAAGAGATGGAGATAAAATGGGATTCCCCGTATTTCCTTTAGAATGGAAAACAGAAGAAGGCGTTTCTTCTGGTTATAGAGAAAAAGGATTTTTCCCGGATGCCGTTGTAAACTTTCTAGCTTTATTAGGATGGAATGATGGAACTGAAAAAGAAATATATTCATTAGAAGAATTGGCTGAATCTTTTGACTTAAATAGAGTTCACAAAGCTGGAGCTAAATTTGATCCTGAAAAAAACAAATGGTTCAATCACCAATATTTGATCAAACAAAATGATGCAGATTTAGCGAAGACCTTCTCTCCTATTTTAGAAGAAAAAGGTGTTGATATTTCTAAATATGATATTACAAGAATCGTTTCTTTGATTAAAGAAAGAGCTCATTTCGTTTCTGAATTTTGGGATTTAACAGATTTCTTTTTCCAGGCTCCAACATCTTATGATGAGAAAGCAAGCAAAAACTGGAAAGAAGAAACACCAGCTTTAATGCAAGAATTGATTTCAACACTGGAATATATTGATGGTTTTGATTCTGCAAATATTGAAGCAATCGTAAAAGACTGGTTAACAAAAAATGAAATAGGAATGGGTAAAGTAATGCAACCTTTCCGTTTAAGTTTGGTCGGCGCTTTAAAAGGTCCTCACCTATTTGACATTGTAGAAATCATTGGAAAAGAAGAAACTATTTCAAGAATTCAGAAAGCGATAGCAACTTTATAAAAAAAAGCTCCCAGATTTGGGAGCTTTTTTTTGATCAATTTTTAAAAAGAGTAACTTTAAAATATTCATTTTCACATGCTTCATATAACCAAATTCCTTTATCAGAAAATTGAGAAGAGAAAAATAAGTTGTTTCTTGATTTCACATTTTTAACATAATCAGCAACTTTAGAATTAGAGTTAACAGCAACAATACCGTTAAAATCAAATTTGGCTTTACTTATTCCTTTAAAATCAGAATTTATATCATAATGATTATTATCTGTATCGTCTAAATGTGCAAAAGTTTCATCAAATTTTAAGTTTTGAGTTTTAGCAACTTTACCTGAAGGTTTGTCAATTATACTGTAATTAAAAAAATCTTTTAAACCATTAATTCTAATGGTAAAACAAACATTATTACCTAGTTGATATAAATCAACAAAAACAGTAGTCATTACATGATTTTTATTCAAATCTGCGTCTTTTATATCATTAATTGATTCCCAAAGTTTATTACCTTCTTTATCAAATTTAAAAACATAGAATCCCTTTGGACTAGCCATATCATTTAATTTCGCAGAGTCATTTCCATACAATCCATAAACATAAATATCTCCTGTCTTAAAATCTTCAATGTAATTATTGATAGAAAGATCATCTCCAAAATGCTTAAATTTATTATCATAACCACCCTGAACAAATTTTCCACCACCATTGTTTGAATAAAGAAAAACATGATTAGGAATCTTTAAATCGTAAACCAACTCATTAATTTTTTTGCCTTCATTAGACAAACTCGTTCTGTACAATAGTGTATTCGAGTAATCTTTTGAAATAGATTTACTAATCAAATCAACTGTGTTATCGTAATTTACAGCCAAATTAAATCGAAATTCCTCTTTACTTTTAATAAAGTTAGATCCAATATATCTATCAAGATTTGGTTTTTCAATCTTAAAAGTATTTTTCTTTCGAGTAAGCATGTCTTTCACACACAAATACAAATCATCCTTTTCAAAATCAACATCAAACTTTCCTTTAGAATTTCTTAAAGTATAAATGTACTTAGAAGTAAAGTTTTGAGATTTTTCAAAAACTAAAATATTATCATCTCTAAGTTCTGCATTTTTTAATTCTACTAATTTTGAATCAATAATGTAACCCATTTTTATTTTAAAAACTCCTTCTGAGTCGTCCTGATATGCAAATGCGTTTTCAGTATTTGCACTTTTTATAAAACCAAATTTAATACTTGGATCCATAAAAGGCTTTGCTGTACCGTTTTCATCATACAAGTCTCTTCCATTTATTATAAAATTACTGTTTGGCAGCAAAGTAGCTTTTGTATAACGGTATGTTTTAGCATCTTTATCCTCAACAATGGTAGTTTGTGCTGATAAATAAATAGTAGAAAATAAGGCAATACTTAGTAGCGTTTTTTTCATAAGTTTGTTTTTGGTTAATTATGCTTCAAAAATAGAATAAAAATTAACACATAAAATCTTCTAAAGAAATTAATTCGTAATCATACTTATAATTTAATTCGTAATTTTAAAACATCAATAAACTAAAATTAATATCACCATGGGTACAGCATTTATTATCTTATTAGTCGTCGCATTCTTTATTTTAATGTCTTCTTTTTTTACTGTAAAACAGCAATCATCAGTAGTTATAGAAAGATTTGGAAAATTTCAGAGTGTTAGAAATTCCGGATTACAATTAAAAATTCCGATTGTTGACAGAATTGCAGGACGTGTTAATCTTAAAATTCAACAATTAGACGTTATCATCGAAACTAAAACCAAAGACAACGTTTTTATCAAAATGAAAGTTTCTGTTCAATTTAAAGTTATTCAGGAAAAAGTATACGAAGCTTTTTATAAATTAGAATATCCACACGATCAGATTACTTCTTATGTTTTTGATGTAGTTCGTGCCGAAGTTCCTAAACTAAAATTGGATGATGTTTTTGAAAGAAAAGATGATATTGCGGTTGCAGTAAAACGCGAATTGAACGAAGCAATGTCTACTTACGGATACGATATCATCAATACTTTAGTAACTGATATTGATCCGGACATCCAGGTAAAAAATGCCATGAACAGAATCAACGCTGCCGATAGAGAAAAAACGGCTGCAGAATTTGAAGCAGAAAGTTCAAGAATTAGAATTGTTGCAAAAGCAAAAGCCGAAGCAGAAAGTAAACGTTTACAAGGTCAAGGTATTGCAGATCAGCGTCGTGAAATTGCAAGAGGTCTTGTAGAAAGTGTTGAAGTTTTGAACAATGTTGGAATTAATTCTCAAGAAGCTTCTGCCCTAATTGTAGTTACACAGCATTATGATACATTACAAGCTATTGGAGCCGATGCAAATTCTAACTTAATTTTGCTTCCAAATTCTCCCCAAGCCGGAAGTGATATGTTGAATAATATGGTTGCTTCGTTTTCTGCATCCAACCAAGTTGGTGAAATGATGAAGAAACACAATAAAAAAGTAGAGAAACCAAAACCAATTCAGCCACAATCTGGTTACGAAGATGATATTCAACCAGATGTTCAACAATAATTAAAAACAAAAAAGAGGCTTAATTGCCTCTTTTTTTATTCATAAACCAATTGATAACAAATGGTAAAATAGATTGTAAAATTTGTGGATACGAACTTTTAAAGTAATCTGTATAAGATGAAACAAATCCGTTTACCATTTTTTGTGGTGTAATGCTTTCTTTAGTTTTCTGAAAACCCAAAACCAATTTCTGATAATTAATCTCTTTTTCTACTTTCAGCATTTCTAAATCTTTGTCAATTTCTGCGTACGATGAGTATTTTTTCTTTTCCATAGTAATTAATCATTAAAAAAGATTTCTGAAAATTTCTCCAAAATCGGACCTTCAACCATTTTATCTTTTATAAAGAAAAGCAAAATTGTAAAGAAAAGATAGATCCCTCCTACTGTCAAAAATCCAAGTGCATTACTTTCGAAAAGTTCCCCAAATGCATACGCTGCCGCGAAAGATCCGAATATCAAAACCATTGTAAAGCAAACTAAAATCAAAGTAAACTTAAATATCAAAGTTGTTGATTTCATCGCCACTTTAAAACCCCAAAGTTTATAATAAGCCAAATGACTGTCGATATAAACTTTAGTCTGTTCCTGGATTTTTTCGGTGTTTTCTTTTAATTCTTCAAAAGCCATAATTGGAATTTAAAAATAAAAAAGCACAAAACTTCCTTTTAAAAAGTAAGTAATGTGCTCTTTGTCAATTGTTATTATTTTTGGTACTTAGCGTTTTGCTCTTTTAAATCGGCCAATTTAGTTTCCAAGAAAGTAATTACTTCTTCGGCTTTATGACTAACATTTGAAAGTAAATCGTTTAAAGTTCCGTCCAGATTTTCAGTTGCACTTGTGAATTTTTCACGAAGAACTTCAGAACTAGCATCAAAAGAATCTTTTAAATTATTTTTAGTATCATCAATACCTTCTTTAATTTTTGTTCTCGTTTTTGATCCTTTATCCGGAGCAAATAAAATTCCTATTGCTGCTCCTGCAGCTGCCGCAGCTAAAATTGCTGCTGCTGTATTTAAGTTCTTAGACATGATGTTATAATTTTTAAATTATTACTTAAAGATACTCTTTTTTCAAATTATAATTTTCTCCATAATTGTAATTTACAAAAAATTAACAATCTAATTAATACACATACGTTGTCGCTTCGTATTTACCATCTTTCTCAGCTATACTTACAAACGGCGAACCATTTGAAGCTGACTTACTCTTAATTCTCATTGCAGTTTGATTCTGGTTTGCAATTGGCGGTTCACCTTTTGTCTTGGTCGAGACTCCCGTAAAAGTTCCGGTCTGCTTGAGTCCTATTGTCTTTTCTTGAGGCAAAACAGTTACCATTTTGTAATCGTCTTTTGAATCTACCACTATTCTATCAGAAATCTTCTGAGTTAATTTGGTCTGTTTATTTGTAATAGATGAAACGGCATGTTTACTAATTTTGATTTCTTCAGCGCTGCCGTTTACAGAATAATAAACTAAACCATTTTCACTTTTAATGAAATTTACATCAAGTTGATCACCATTGTGTTTTGTAATTTGATGTGTTTGAGAAATTGCAACATTTGCAAATAATAATGCTAGTGTAAAATATAATACTTTCATGATAATTAGATTTAAATTAAAAATGATCAGATTTGAAATTTAAAAACTAAACTTTCACAACAATTCAATATTATGGAATTTTAAAAATTATGATACAATTTGAAAAATACCTTTTACGCGAAATATTATCAAAATTACATCACAATAAAAATGAGAACATAAATTGTCTTTTTAAGAAATCAGGTTTGAAAATCTACTGCAATAAAAATTACGAGTTTTTAAAAACAATACACTTCAATTTAGATTCTCTAACGGCAAATTTTTAATTTTTTATAAAAATCATCTCTGACTTCTACTCTAATGCTAAAAATAGCAGTTTTAAGAAGATTTGTGTGTTAACAAGCCGTTAAACTGACTAAAATATCATCTAAAATTAAAATAAAGCTCTTATTTAAATAAAAATTTAAAAAATGAATTATCTACCAATTCCATTTTAAAAACGTCTTAAAATCGATTTATAGAAGCTAAAATCAATATATAAAAACTATTATTTATTATATTACTATCAATTTAATAAATAATAATAAAAATTAAACTTTTAAAATATTAATCATTAAAATCTATTACATAAAAATTAGCAGATCATAAATAAAAAATAAGAAAAGACTTAATATAAATTCCAGAGAAAAAAATTGACCTAAAAAAGTGGAGAATTAAAATAAAAATCTTTGTTCAATAAAAAATTAATAATAAAATAAAAATTGATAGATTTTTTAAATAATAATTATAAATAATAATTTTAATATTTTAATCAATAAAAACTATAATATATAATTTTTGAAAAAATTGATGAATAAAAAGATAAAAACTAAAATAAAGCTTTCTAATAAACTTAAATTAATAAAACGAATTAGTTGTCCGATTAAAATTTATTTTAAGTTTAAATCAATATATGAAAGTCAATTTTAATTTATAAAAACTATAGAAATTATAATTTAAATAGTAAATCTATATAATAAAAAAAAGCGCTTATAAAAGCGCTTTTAATAAATTTTATTGATATTACTTCTTTATCATTTCAGAAAGAATTTCATTTTCTCTTTCCGAAGCATTTTTTGGTGGATTAGAATATAATTTTAAAATTTCGTCATCATACTGATTTTTGAAACTTTCGTTTTCAATATCTCTCAAATTCAAAAGTGCTTTAGATCTCACATAAGTCGATTCACTTCTTAAAGACATAGAATATAATTTCTTAACATCTTCTTCTTCAAAATCTGTAGATTTCCAGTTTGAATATTTCAAAATAAACTGCGCAAACAATAGCGAAGCCTTATTATTGTTGATATTTTTCTTTAATGAATTTTGTAATAAAGAGAAACTAGAAACATTTTTTATGTTCTCCCCTATTGCACTTTCAATCGCAATTCTTTCTGGTTTAGATTCAACTTTAAAATATTTATTGATATCTTTCAAAGAATTATTGATGCTGTTTTCCTCTTTTTTACCTTTTTCTTCCCAAGCATCTTTCAATCCAACAGTTTTGTTAAACACTAATTTTGAAGCAGTTGAATCTTTATCAACAGTAAAATATCCTAAACGTTGAAACTGAAATTTATCTTCATTTTGAGCTGTTGCCAAACTTGGTTCAACAAATCCAGTTACAATTTCTAATGAATTTGGATTCACAAAATCTAAGAAGTTTTTGTCTTTATAACTGTCTGGAGCTTCATCTGTAAACAAACGATCGTACAAACGAACTTCTGCTTCAAGAGCATGCTGAACCGAAACCCAATGCAGAGTTCCAGATACTTTTCTCTGACTTGCTTCTGTGCCGCTTCCGCTTAAAGAATCGGTATCATACGTTACGTGAATTTCTTTAATATTTCCTTCAGCATCTTTTATAACTGATTCTCCTTTAATGATATACGCATTTTTAAGACGTACTTCTTTTCCTAAAGTCAAACGGAAATATTTAGCTGGAGCTTCTTCTAAAAAGTCTTCTCTTTCAATATATAATTCACGAGAAAAAGGCACTTTTCTGAAACCTGCATTTTCATCTTCCTGATTATTTTCAGCCTCTAACCACTCTTCTTTTCCTTCAGGATAATTAGTAATTATAACTTTTACCGGATCTAAAACAGCCATTACACGTGGTGCAATTTTATTCAAATCTTCACGAATACAGAATTCTAAAACCGAAATATTAATCAAATTATCACGTTTTGCAATTCCAATTGTATTGGCAAAATTACGTAAAGAAGTTGCGGTGTAACCTCTTCTTCTCAATCCTGAAATAGTTGACATTCTAGGATCATCCCAAGATTTAACATGCTGTTCTTTAACTAATTGCTGCAATTTTCTTTTACTAACAACAGTATGTGATAAGTTACGTCTTGCAAATTCTCTTTGCTTTGGACGCAGTTTATTATCCTCTAAAATTTGATCTAAAAACCAATCGTAAAGTTCACGGTGAGGTAAAAATTCTAGTGTACAAAATGAGTGAGAAATCGATTCTAAATAATCACTTTGTCCGTGTGCCCAATCGTACATTGGATAGATTTTCCAAGCATCTCCGGTTCTATGATGATGCTTGTGTAAAATTCTGTACATAATGGGATCACGCATCAACATATTAGTTGATTTCATGTCAATTTTTGCACGAAGAATATGTGTACCAGCCTCAAATTCACCATTTTTCATTCTTTCGAATAAATCAAGGTTTTCTTTAACAGAACGATTTCTGTACGGACTATCTGTTCCAGTTGTAGACGGAGTTCCTTTTTGAATCGCCATATCTTCAGAAGATTGACTGTCAACATAGGCTTTATCTTTTTTAATTAATAAAACTGCCCAATCGTACAATTGTTGGAAATAATCTGAGGCATAACGCTCTTCTGACCAGGTATAACCTAACCATTCTACATCTTTTTTAATAGCATCAACAAATTCCTGTTCTTCTTTCTCTGGATTTGTATCGTCAAAACGTAAGTTTACAGGTGACTGATAATCAATACCTAAACCAAAATTTAATGCAATAGCACTAGCGTGTCCGATATGCAAATAACCGTTAGGTTCTGGTGGAAAACGAAAATGAAGTTTGTTTTGCGAAAGACCTGATTTTAAATCTTCCTCTATGATTTGTTCAATAAAATTGAGTGATTTCTCTTCTGATGCCATTATTTTATAGTAATTTTAGCAAAGATAAAAAAAAGGTTTCAGGTTTCAGGTTTAAAGTTATCTAACTAGCGTAAAACATGAAAAGTTAAACCTAAAACCTCTGATTAATTTATTTTGTATTTTTGTATAAATATTCAGAATTATGAGACAATTGACTGTTACAATTCCAGACGATTTTTATGAAACTTTTGTTAGTTTTTTTAAGCATGTTCCAGACGTTTCTATTAATGAAAAAGTCGTTAATGAAATTCCTTTATGGCAGCAAGAAATGGTTTTGGATCGTATAAAGAATGCTAAACCAGAAGATTATATTCCTCTAGAGGATGCTCTAAAAGAATTGGATAAAAAATGGCTTTAGAAGAAAATTATAAAACCGTAATTCTTCCAAGAGCAAAATTAGAAGTAGATGAAACCGCTTTTTATTATGAGTCTCTAAAAAAAGGTTTAGGTAAATTATTTTATAAAGAGTTTAAAAAATATGCTTTAACATTAAAAACATTTCCTTTTTTTGAGGAAAAGTACAACGTTATTCGAACTTTGCCTTTAAAGAAATTTCCATATACCATTCATTTTACAGTTGATGAAGTTAACAAAATAGTTGCTATACATGCTGTAACTTCTAATTATCAAGATCCAAATACTACTAGAATAAAATTATAAAAATGGGAGTTATAAAACTAAAAAATATCCGTACTTTTTCTTACCACGGATGTTTAATTGAAGAAGGAAAAATTGGATCTGACTACACAGTCGATCTAAAAATCAAAACCAATTTACAGAAATCAGCCGAAACTGATCACCTCTTAGACACGGTAGATTATGTTCATTTAAATAAAATTGTGGCTGAAGAAATGGCAATTCGTTCCCATTTATTAGAACATGTTGCTAAAAGAATCAATATTCGCGTACTCGCAGAAATAGAAATGGTTGAAAAAACAACAGTTTGGGTTTCTAAAGTTAATCCTCCTATTGGTGGTGATGTTGAATCTGTTACGATAAAAATGACAGAAAGCAGAAAGTAATAATTACAATTAAAACTGTATTTTTTCAAAATAGTTCATTTGAAACTTTTGAAATTTAAAGATTTTAGTTACTTTTGCCATCCGTTCAAGTAATGGCGTCGTGGCCGAGCGGCTAGGCTGGGCTCTGCAAAAGCTCCTACTCCGGTTCGAATCCGGACGATGCCTCTAAAACCTCTAAAGAAATTTAGAGGTTTTTTTTTGTTTAATTTTTAGAAAAATTAATTAAAAATATAAGTTCGAATCCGGACGATGCCTCAAAACCTTCAAAGCAATTTGAACGTTTTTTTTATGTCTAATTTTTAGAAAAAATTGATTAAAGATATCGGTTCGAATCCGGACGATGCCTCAAAACCTTCAAAGCAATTTGAAGGTTTTATACGTTCAATTTTTAGTCAACTTACTAACCTGTCAGGTTTTTTATTTATCCATAATATTGTCATTTCGACGAAGGAGAAATCTTCGCGAGTAACTCCGTTCCAATAAGTGCCAATCTTTGGCGAGTCTCGTGTGTGATCCTTCCTTCGTCAGGATGACAAACTGGATTCTAAATAGTCAACTTTCTCAAAGTTTTAAACGAATGTTATAAACACAAAAAAACCTCTGAAATTCAGAGGTTTAATTTTATAATTTTGAGTTATTAACAACTACTTCTTTTCTATTCTTTCAAAAGCATTTTTAACCATTTCTTTTTCTCCGGGAAACCAACCTTGCGTTATTAATGCTAATCCAAAAATCATTAAAACAATACTAATTCCTTTTTTGATTTTAAGAATGTTTGTCGGTGTCATTTTTGATTTTAATTGTTTGGCTAATAGAATTTTAATGCAATCTACTAGCAAATAAGTAATGATTACTGAAGTAAAAAAAGTAAACATTCTGGAGTTTTGCATTTCCAATTTTGGCCCCACCGAAATAATGACAGCCAGCCAAAAACCAAGAACCCCGATATTGATAACGTTGAGTAAAAAACCTTTTACAAATAAACTTCCATAATTTCTTTTGATGATATCACGGTCAATTTCTTCATCATCGATTTTTTCATTGTTTTTTAATCTTAGAAAAGAAATAATGCCGTAAGCGAGCATAATAATCCCTCCAAAAATAAAAAGAGCAGGTTTATCTTTTAAACTCTGAATAAGCCTGTAACTGCCCAAATAAGCAATTCCAATAAAAAAAATATCACCTAATACTACACCAAAATCAAAAGCCATTGCGGCTCTAAATCCTTTTGTAATACTGGTTTCAAGTAGTATAAAAAATACCGGACCTACCATAAAACTTAGAAAAAGTCCCCATGGTAGTCCAGCTAAAATATCATTTATCATCAAACGCGTATTATTTTACTTCTTCGATTTTACCACCGAATACTGTTTTTTGGTTTATTTGTTTTGGTTTACCATAAATGTAAATAGAGCCTCCTGCGCTCACTTTTGCATCTACAAGGGTCGAAGCATTAACATCGGCTTTTCCGCCCGCAGAAACGCTTACTTTAGTCTGAGACGTGGTTAATTTACTTCCAAGGAAATATCCTCCAGCTCCTAATCCAGCATCAAGGTTATCTGCTTTACCAGTTGCAGTAATTTCTCCACCAGAAACTGAACTTACTTTTAGCTTATCAACATTCAAATCTACATTAATTTTTCCGCCTTCTTGTGCACTTACTTTAAATGAAGTCGCTTTGATAGTTTCTTTACTATTGACAGTTGCACCTTCATTAACATCGATCAATTCGATATGTTTGTAATACAAAGTTACTTCAAGATCGTTTCCTGACAAAAGTTTTGGAAAAGGCATTCTTAATTTTAAAATACCGTTTTTATTAACAGCTTCTAATTCTGTTTCCCTTGCTCCTTTTATAACAATCTTATTTTCAGAAGACTGAACTAATTTTACACTTAATTTATCGTAAACTTTTACGGTATCGAAATCTCCCAGAGTTTTGGTAACCTGACCAAAAGACATTTGAGTTAATAAAATCACTGCTCCAACAATTAGCTTTTTCATACTTTTATTTTTTTAATTAATACTTATTCTGCTCTTCTTAAAAAATGAAAATCAAGTTGTTTTTTAACCAAATCTGCATTTTTCACTTTAACGTAAATTTCGTCTCCCAATTGCAATATATGGTTTGAAGTAGCTCCCACCAATGCATATTGTTTTTCATCGAAAGTATAATAATCATCTTTTATTTCTCTGATTCTTACCATTCCTTCGCATTTATTCGAAACGATTTCAACATAAATTCCCCATTCTGTAACACCAGAAATAACGCCCAAGAATTCTTCATCCTGATGATCCTGCATGTATTTAACCTGCATGTATTTAATACTATCTCGTTCAGCATTTGTTGCTAAACTTTCCATGTTTGAACAATGTAAACATTTAGTTTCGTACGTTTCTTCATTTACAGAAGCGCCTCCATCCAAATAAAATTGTAACAAACGGTGAACCATAACATCTGGATAACGACGAATTGGCGATGTAAAATGGCTGTAATAATCAAAAGCCAAACCATAATGACCAATATTATCTGTCGAATATTTGGCTTTGCTCATACTTCTAATGGCAAGAGTATCAATAAGATTTTGTTCTTTCTTACCGTTTACTTCTTCCATCAAAGCATTTAATGATTTTGAGATATCGCCTTTGTTTCTAAAATCAATTTTATAACCAAATTTCGCAATTACGGTTTGCATCGCAATTAATTTATCTTCATTTGGTTCGTCGTGAATACGGTAAATAAAGGTCTTCTTTTGTTTTCCAATATATTCGGCGACTTTTCTATTAGCCAAAAGCATAAATTCTTCAATCAGATGATTCGCATCTTTGGATACTTTGAAATAAACGCCTTCTGGTTCTCCAGCTTCATCTAAATTGAATTTAACTTCAACTTTATCAAAAGAAATTGCACCATTTTGCATTCTTTTCTTTCTTAAAATCTTAGCTAATTCATCTAATTTTAAAGTAGCTTCCACAATTTCATCTGAAACCACATAAGATTCTCCAGTAATAGAAATGTCAACTGGTATTGTATTATTTCCTTTTGTTTCAATAATATGCTGCGCTTCTTCATAAGCAAAACGCTGATCTGAATAAATTACCGTTCTTCCAAACCATTGGTTGATAACTTGCGCATTTGGCGAAACTTCGAATACTGCAGAGAATGTATATTTTTCTTCATTCGGACGAAGTGAACACGCAAAATTTGACAACACTTCAGGAAGCATTGGCACTACTCTATCTACTAAATAAACTGAAGTTGCTCTTTGATATGCTTCATCATCTAGAATGGTACCTTCTTCTAAGTAATAGGAAACATCGGCAATGTGGATTCCGATTTCGAAGTTTCCGCTTTCTAACTTTTTGAAAGACAAAGCATCATCAAAATCTTTTGCATCTTTTGGGTCAATTGTAAATGTCAGCGTATCACGCATATCACGACGTTTTGCAATCTCAGATTCCTGAATCGAAGTATCTATTTTTTGTGCAAAAACCTCTACTTCTACCGGAAAATCTGATGGCAAACCATATTCAGCTAAAATGGCATGAATTTCTGTATTGTGTTCTCCAGGTTTTCCTAAAACACGAATTACAGATCCAAACGGACTATCAGCTCTTTTTGGCCAGTCTTCAATGGTAACCAAAACAACGTCTCCGTTTTCTGCTTCACCAATTTTATCTTTCGGAATAAAAATATCCGTATACATTTTTGGATTTGCAGTAGAAACAAAAGCAAAATTAGCTTGAATATCAATCACTCCAACAAAATCTGTTTTATCTCTTTCTACAACTTCAATAACTTCACCTTCAGGTCTTTTTCCTTTTCTTCTGTTATAAACGTAAACTTTTACTTTGTCTTTGTCTAGTGCACGATTCAGATTATTGGTAGGAATAAAAACATCTTCTTCAAATTCATCACAAACAAAATATGCCGTTTTTCTAGACGTCATATCAATCTTTCCTTCGTAATAATCCTGACTTTCAGCTTTAACTAAATATTTGCCAGGTTCTGTTTCTATAATTTTCTTTTGCGAAGCCAGAATTTTTAATTCTTTTATAATTTGATTTCTACTATTGGTATCATCAAGTTCAAGCTTTGCTCCTATCTGTTTATAATTGAATGGTTTATTAGCATTTTGCGATAAAATCTTTATTATTTTTCCAGAGAAATCTTTCTCTTTTTTTATCGGCTTTCTAATTTTCTTACTCATATATCTTTTCTTATAAGGTTTAAAATTACAAATAAGATACCAAATAATTCTTTTTAACAAATAGAATTATTAAAAATATAACTTTTCGTACATTTACAAAAAGACCTAAAATGGGAAGCTTTAAAACAATCGCCATATTCAATTATCAGCACGAAACCGTAGTTCTCAAACACTTACTCGAACAAGATGGCATTCCATATTTTTTTGAAAATGAAATGACGCTTTCTGTTATGCCGTTTTATTCCAATGCGCTTGGCGGAATCAAACTTAAAGTTCATCCAAACGATTTCGATCAAGTTCAGGAAATTCTGGACAATCTCAATAATCCACTTAAAATTGTCTGAAACAGAAATCAATTTTAAATTTGAATCAGAGTAAAATTAAATTCAAAACAAAATTTTTCTTTTTAAACTGTTTTAGTTTTCAACATATATTAAATACAACAAAAAAGATTTTTAAAAATTTAAAAAAATTTGTTGGTTATTATAGTGTGTTAATATGTCGAATAAATTTATTTTTAAAAGTATTGAAATGAAGTTTCTCTTAGTTATTCTGAGTTATCAACATACTTATATTTAGTTAAAAGATTAGTTTCTAAGACTTTTTCAATTTTAATTAACAACGGTTGACAACCAAAAATAGATTCATTTTGTAGATAAGTTGATATATTGATTTCTGTTGAAAATGGTATTTTTTGTATTGATAACTTTTCCAAAAATTCACGAAACTTTTCTTGCATATTAAATTCCAGTTTTGGATTAGGTTTTTTTTCGACACAACCAAAAAAAACTTCTAATTTTCTTTTCGAACTTATTAACATTTTGTGTTAACTTAAAGTTAACTGAATATCAATGAATTACAAACTGCTATTAACACTTCAAAATTTTAACAAATAATATGAATATTATTTATTGATTATGAGATACTTACATAGTTATTAAAATTGTTAATAACCTATAAGATTTTGACAGTAAGATAGTTGTAAATATTAATTTAAATGTCACCAATAACAGCAATTTCGACAAATTACATTTATGAATTTTAAGAATGTTTAAAACTCTTTATTTAAAAAGAAATTAGTGAAAATTAGTGTAATTCGTGGCAAACCTATATTTATTAATTAAATTTGCCTACACAACAAATAAGTATTAAAAAATGAAAATTTCGATAGGAAACGATCACGCAGGTCCAGAATATAAAAAGGCAATTGTTGAAATGCTGCAAGCTAGAGGATATGAAGTAACTAACTATGGTACAGATACTGAGGCTTCTGTAGATTATCCAGATTTTGGACATCCGGTAGCGAATGATGTATCTGAAGGTAAAGCTGATTTTGGAATTGTAATCTGTGGCAGCGGTAACGGAATCGCAATGACTGTTAATAAACACCCGAAAGTGAGAGCTGGTTTATGCTGGACTAAAGAAATTGCTTATTTAACACGTTTACATAACGATGCTAATATTGTAAGTATTCCAGCAAGGTTCACTTCTATTCACCAAGCTGTTGAAATCGTTGAAACTTTCTTGGATACTGCTTTTGAAGGTGGAAGACACCAAAATAGAGTAAACAAAATTGCTTGTTCGTAAAGCTTCAAAAAAAGTAGGTGCTTCGCACCATATAGAAATAAACAAACCGGGCGGATTTTTAATAATTCTTCCCGGTTTTTATTTTATAAATAACTTAAAGTGAGTTAATTGTGTTTTAAAATTTGAGTTATTAACATTGTTAATATCTATATTTTATTGTTATATTTTAAATAAATTATGACAATTTGAACTAAAATAATGTAGCAGAATTTCATAACAAAAGAAGTTTTGGCAATCTTATGTCTAAAGAAAAACATTGCTGCCAATAAACCAATTGTTCCGCCAAAAAATGCAAACAAAAACAATGTGATTTCAGGAATTCGCCTTTCATGTCTCTTGGATTGAAATTTATCGTAGCCTGCGAGAATGAAGGTAAGGAAGTTTACAAATAAAAAGTAGAGTAATAAAACTTTCATGATTATTAAATAAAATTCGTACAAAGATATTATTTTGTTATTGTATTTAAAAGTAAAAATAGTACTCAAAACTGAATGAGTAAAAGATCCTATTATTTCGTACAGTTGAAAATGAAAAGAGAAAAGTAATTAGCATTATAAACTTTTAAAGAAAGAAATCAATTGTCCGATTTTATCGGACAGTTAAAAATGAAGAGATAAAAATCTATAATTAAATTTTTAAATGATTTGTATTAATTTTGATCGGTATAAAACAATAAAATAACTAAAAAACGTTGAACGAAATTATAAAACAGTTTTTGCATCTTTGCTATTCAAATTATATAAAATGACTAACATTCAATTCATTTCCAAGTCTGTTCAAACTGCAGCAGTCAACATTCAAAATACCGTAAAATTATTAGAAGAAGATTGTACGATTCCGTTCATTTCTCGTTACCGAAAAGATGCAACAGGAAATTTGGATGAAGTTGTGATTGAGCAGATTGCGAAACTTCAAAAAGAATATGAGACGCTTGTAAAACGTAAAGAAACAGTTTTAAAATCAATTGAAGAGCAAAAAGCGCTTACGCCAGATTTGAAGAAAAAAATTGAAGATAGTTTTGATTTACAAGAAATTGAAGATTTCTACCTTCCATACAAAAAGAAGAAAAAAACAAGAGCAGATGTAGCCCGCGAATTCGGATTAGAACCTTTGGCAAAATTGATTATAGCTGAAAGTGATTCTGATATTGATTTTATTTCGACACAGTACATCAATGAAAATATTGTTAATGAAGAAGCAGCAATTCAAGGTGCAAGAGATATTGTAGCCGAATGGATCAACGAAAATATTTATGTTCGTAAACAGCTTCGAAGATTATACCAGCGAAAAGCGATCATCGGTACAAAAGTGGTTAAAAAGAAAGCTGAAGAAGAAGGAGCACAAAAATTCAGTCAATATTTTGATTGGGAAGAACCGTTGACAAAAGCGCCGGCGCACCGTTTATTGGCAATGCTTCGTGCAGAAAATGAAGGTTATATAAAAATGAAAATTGATGTTGATATCGACGATGCGTACGACGTAATTGACGAAATCATCATTAAAAAACAAAATAATTCGACTGCACATTTACAGTTGGCGATCGAAGACAGTTACAAACGTTTACTGAATCCGGCAATTGGAAACGAAACGTTGCAAGAAGCCAAAGCCAAAGCAGATGCTAATTCTATTCAGGTTTTTGCGAACAATTTAGGTCAATTGTTACTGGCACCGCCATTGGGAGAAAAACGTATTTTGGCGATAGATCCAGGATTTAGAAGTGGTTGTAAGGTAGTTTGTCTGGACGAAAAAGGCGATTTATTATACAATGAAACCATTTATCCGCACGCGCCTCAAAAAGAGGAAACAATGGCGATTAAGAAAATCCGTTCGATGGTAAATGCGTATCAAATTGATGCGATTTCTATTGGAAACGGAACAGCTTCTCGTGAAACCGAATTTTTCATCAAAAAAATTGCTTTTGATAAACCGATTCAGGTTTTTATTGTTTCTGAGGCTGGAGCTTCGGTTTATTCGGCTTCAAAAATTGCGAGAGAAGAATTTCCAAATTACGATGTAACGGTTCGTGGTTCGGTTTCTATCGGAAGACGACTTTCAGATCCTTTGGCAGAATTGGTAAAAATTGATCCAAAAGCAATTGGAGTAGGGCAGTACCAGCACGATGTTGATCAAACGAAATTAAAAGAAGAATTGGACAATACGGTAATTCGCTGCGTAAACTCGGTTGGAATTAACATCAACACAGCAAGTAAACATTTGCTAAGTTATGTGAGTGGAATCGGGGAGAAGCTTGCTGAAAATATTGTTCAATACCGCTCTGAAAATGGTCCTTTTGAAGATAGAAAACAACTGAAAAAAGTGCCTCGTTTAGGAGATAAAGCGTATCAGCAGGGAGCGGCGTTTATTAGAATTACAAATGCTAAAAATCCGTTAGATAATTCTGCAGTGCATCCAGAAGCTTATTCGGTTGTGGAGAAAATGGCAAAAGATCTGAAAATTTCGGTAAATGATTTAATTGCAAATAAAGAAAAAACAGCGCTTATTAAGGCCGAAAAGTATATAACACCTGAAATTGGTTTGCTTACGCTAAAAGACATTATAAAAGAGCTAGAAAAGCCAGGACTGGATCCAAGAAAGTCAGCTAAGGTTTTTGAATTTGATGCCAATGTAAAATCGATTAAAGATGTAAAAACGGGAATGATTCTTCCTGGAATTGTCAATAACATTACCAACTTTGGCTGTTTTGTTGACATCGGAATTAAAGAAAGCGGTTTGGTTCACATTTCACAGTTAAAAGCAGGTTTTGTAAGCGATGTAAACGAAGTGGTGAAATTGCATCAGCATGTTGATGTAAAAGTGACTGAAGTTGATGAAGATAGGAAGAGAATTCAGCTGACTATGGTATTGTAGAAACTTTCAATTATTTAAATTCCAAAACTGGAATCTTTGTATAAAAAAACTCCCAAATTTAAGTTGAGATCTGGGAGTTTTTATTTTAAGATTATTTCAAAATCACTTTTTTGGTAATGCTTTTAAAATCTTCATTGGATATTTTTACGAAATAAACTCCAGAGGCTTGATGAGCGAGATTTATCTCGGTGTTTTCAGAAGTTGTTTTTTGTTGATGAATAACACTTCCGGAAGGAGAAATTATTGAAATAGTAGATTGCTGAGGTGCCTTAATTGTAATTCGATCCGCACTCGGATTTGGGAAAAGCGTAACGGTAGATTTTTCAATATCAAAATTTTCATTAGATAAAGTAGCAGTTGGTGGCAGATAGAAGTTACCAGTTAATAAAAAGGAGTACAATGTTTTTAAAGTTTGATTAAAATAGCTGTTGGGTTCATTGAGGTTTTTTAAATCAGCGTAAGAAGCATCTAAATGGGTCTGATTTTCGCCCGCCATTGCCGCACAGGCAAATGCACCAACAAAAGTGGCATTATGCCATTGTCCGCTTACGGTTCCATTTTGGTTGTAACCGTCTTTGATATTTGCCGAACCACCAAGATTTACTCGAACAAAATCAGATGATTTTTTGCTGTATGTTTTGGCATCAGCATTTCCATTCCATAGGTAATCAACCACAATTCTCCAAGGTGTTCTGGCAGCGTCGTAAGTATACATTTTTCCACCATTAACATAACCTCCAGCTTGAGAAGAATAAGCTCCAGAAGCTTGACACCAATCTGAAACCAATCCGCCAACGGCATTATTTTGCGTTAAATTATTGTTGATAACTGTGTAAGATTTAGCAGCTACTTGATTCCAAAATGCAGCATCATTTGTAAAAGCTCCAAAAGCGCGATAATAAGCAGGGGAGAAGTAAGACGGATTCGTAATCTGGCTTCCGCCGAATTGATCTCCGGGTTTTAAAACAAAAGTATTGGCTTCAACCTCATAATTTTTAATTGCAGTGATTAAAGCTGTTGCATCACTTTTGTAATTGATAGTTCCAGCACTGGCCCATTGATAATCGGCAACAATAAGGGCAAATGCGGCGTCGAGTTCGGCATCGGTTGCTCCGTTTGCACCGTCAATTCCAGAACAGCCGTTGATTTTCCAATTCATTACTTTATTACTGTTTACATTGTCTTTGTAATACAGCCAAAGTCCGTCAAAGAGGGTTTTATCGGCCATGTAAGCAGAAAGTAACATTCCGTAACCAATTCCTTCTGAAACTGTTTTAGAAGAATCATCAAATTTTACCCGATAACGATTGTTGTTACAGCTTTCAATAAAATTTGTTTTCCAAGTAGAATAGTTGTTTTGGGCGTCGAGACTATTTCTTGTAGTCGCCATAAGTCCATTTCCGTACGCTTTATTTGCGGGAAAAGGTTGTGTTTGCGATTGACTTTCTGCCGCGAGCAAAAATGCCATCACTAAAAGTAAGTTTTTCATATCTAAAGATTTGGGACTCTAAAAGTAAGATTTTTTAGATATAAAAAAAATCCCAAACTACAAATTGTAATTTGGGATTTCTTAAAAAGTTTTACGAATTTATAATTTCGGTTCTTCTTCTTGTTTTTTAGATGCAGCAGGTTGATCGTCTTTAGCAGCGTTTTTAAATTCCTTAATTCCGCTTCCTAAACCTTTCATTAATTCTGGAATTTTTTTACCTCCAAAAAGTAAAATCACAATACCTACTATTACAAGGATTTCTGTTAGACCTAATCTTCCCATGATTTGTATATTTAATGCCGAAGCAAATTGTTTTTCTTAATTATCTCGCAAAGGTATATAGAAATATACGAAATAGAAGTATCATTGGTTTAAAATATTTGTCTCAGATCACGTTAAATATATTATAAAATCGTAAATTATAGCTTTTCGCATAACGGTATCAATTAAAATGATGACGATTAATTACTATATTTGCTAGTATAATGGAGTACAATGGCTAAAAAAAAGAAAAAGAATTTAAGAAAAAAATTATTCATTAAAAACCGATTGGTAATCTTGAATGAAGACACTTTTGAAGAAATCTTTTCTTTTAAACTTACTTTAATGAATGTTTTCGTAACGTTTACATTAGGAGGTATTTTTTTAATTTTGGTTACTACATTCATCATTGCTTTTACACCACTTCGTGAATTTATTCCAGGATATTCTTCAACAGAATTAAAAAGAAATGCGACAAAATTGGCCATAAAATCAGATTCGTTGGAAACGGCTTTAAAACAAAATGAGCTCTATATAAAAGGAGTTCAGAAAGTTTTAAAAGGAGAACTAGAATATTCAAAATTTAATAAAGATTCCATTTTAGCAGAAACAGTCGGAGATGCTTCAGATTTAAATATGAAAGCCTCTGATGCTGAGGTAAAATTGAGAGAAGAGGTGGCAAAAACGGAAAAGGAATCGCAGACAAAACCTCAGAACAAAAAGAATACTGACAAAAAATAATACCATAAAAAATGTCAATTAAAGCTATAGCAGCAAAAATATTTGCCAGAAAAATATACAATCAGACACAAGCGTGGGCCCAAAAACCGATCGAAACGCAAGAGAAGATTTTTCAAAAATTATTAAAAAGTGCGACTGAAACTAATTTTGGAAAAGATCATTATTTTAGTCAAATAAAAACAATTGAAGATTTCCAGAAAAATGTTCCTGTAAGAGATTACGAAGATTTGAAACCTTATGTAGAAAAGGTTGTAAAAGGCGAAGCAGATATTTTATGGAAAGGAAAACCATTGTATTTTGCTAAGACTTCTGGTACAACTTCTGGCGCAAAATATATTCCGTTAACCAAAGAATCAATGCCGTTTCATATCGAAGCTGCGCGAAATGCGATTTTGCATTATGTAAATGAAACTGGAAATGCCGATTTTGTCGATGGAAAAATGATATTTCTGCAGGGAAGTCCGATTTTGACCGAAAAATACGGAATTAAATTTGGCAGACTTTCTGGAATTGTGGCGCACTTTGTTCCGAAATATCTTCAGAAAAATAGAATGCCATCTTGGGAAACCAATTGTATCGATGATTGGGAAACGAAAGTTGATGCGATTGTAGACGAGACCATCAAAGAAGATATGTCGGTAATTTCAGGAATTCCGTCTTGGGTTCAGATGTATTTTGAGCGTTTACAGCAAAAAAGCGGCGGAAAAAAAATTGGCGAGATATTCAAAAACTTCAATCTGTTTATTTACGGAGGTGTTAATTATGAACCATACCGCGCCAAGTTTGAAAACATGATTGGCAGAAAAGTGGACAGCATCGAATTGTTTCCCGCTTCCGAAGGATTTTTTGCATATCAGGATTCACAAAAAGAAAAAGGAATGCTTTTATTGCTGAATTCCGGAATTTTGTACGAGTTTATAAAAGCCGATGAATTTTTTGAAGAAAACCCAAAAGCACTAACTATTGGAGAAGTAGAGATTGGAATAAATTATGTTTTAATTATTTCTACCAATGCCGGACTTTGGCGTTATAATATTGGAGATACGGTTCAGTTTACTTCTCTGGCTCCGTATCGAGTGATAGTTTCCGGACGTATCAAACATTATATTTCGGCTTTTGGTGAGCATGTTATTGCCAACGAAGTAGAAAATGCGATGAAGGAAGCTGTTGCATCTACCAACATTGTCATTAACGAATTTACGGTTGCGCCACAGATTAATCCGTCAAGCGGACTTCCATATCACGAATGGTTTGTAGAATTTGAAAATGAACCAGAAAACCTTGAAGTTTTTGCCGAAACAATTGATAATTCAATGCGAAAGCAAAACATTTATTATGATGATTTAATTACCGGAAATGTGTTGCAGAAAGTTGTTGTAACGAAAGTTTCTAAAAACGGATTTCAGGATTATATGAAATCACAAGGAAAACTGGGCGGGCAGAATAAAATTCCTAGATTGTCGAATGATAGAAAGATTGCAGATAATTTGATAAAAATTTAGATAATATTTCCTATATTAAATAGTTATTGATCCATATAAATTCGTTTGGAGAGATAAATGAAAATTAATGAGTCAGGGAAAGTTTCAAAATAAATATCGTATTTCGTCGATAAGAGCGCAATGGTGGAATTATGGCTGGAATGGCGCCTATTTTATAACAATTTGTACACAAGACAGGAAACATTATTTTGGAGAAATTCGAAATAATAAAATGATATTATCGCATGCCGGAATTATTGCCGATTTATTGTGGCATCAAATTCCGATGCACCATGATAATGTCGAACTGGGCGATTTTGTGGTCATGCCAAATCATATTCACGGAATTTTGATTATTGATAAACAAAATAATATTGATAATGGGGTTATGGAAAATATTGTAGAGAGAGGGCCTGCCCTGTCTCTACCGCCGATACCCGGATCGCAACGATTTCAAAATATTGGAAAAAATACCATTTCATCTATTGTTGGATCCTATAAATCTGCGGTAACCAAACACGCCAATAGATTAGGATATCCGCATCAATGGCAAAAATTATTTTATGATAATATCATAAGAAGTAATAATGATTATCAAAGGATATCTGATTATATTGTTTCAAATCCCGAAAATTGGACAAAGGATAAATTTAAAACAGGAGAATTAAAATCAAAATGATTTTTAATTGGTTACGTTGCAGATTCAGGGCATGCCCTGAATCAACAAACGTGAGAAATAACACCACAGATTCAAAGGTAAAAATCAAAATCCTTACATTTGAATTTGCAAAATAAAAAAACATGAAAGAAACCAAACATATATCAAGATCTAGAGCGCAGGAATCTTCTGCGGCGATAGAAAAAATATACATTACAATGCGCCATTTATTCAACCGTGGTTTTTACAAACCAATGGGAGTTTCGGGCGATAGTTTAAGAGAATCATTATTAGCGTTACGTCCTGAAATTTACGGAAATATTGCAGAAGAAAAAGTAGAACTTAACGGACTTTTATACGTAATTGAGCGTCTTCCAATAGGGATCGAGCAATGTCGTTTTATCAATTTAACTTCAGACGAAGGCTATTCTAAATCACATTTTCAGGCAATTGTTCCTCCAAAAAGAAGAAGAAACTGCTATAGAATTGACGAAGAACAAATGAATGTCGAAATCACGCGCGGCCGTTCTGATATCTATGATATTTTGACGCATTTGACTTTCATTTTCATCGAATCTCATAAAATTAAAAATAGAGTTTTAGTAGACGACGGCGGAGAAGTTTCTCGTGATTGGCAAAAATTGGAACAAGCTGTAATGCAGACGAAAAAGCTAACACAGATTGAAAAAGAAAAAGCAATTTCGCATGTTGCCAATATTTTAGCCAGAACTTTCGAAGAAGTTTTGGATATTTACGATGCTTTTGGATCTGAAAATGCGCCAGATCGTTTCCTGCACGTTATTTATTGGTTAGGAAAATTAGCGATTGAAGAAATTGTAGAAAACAACAAAAGAACGATTACTTTTAGTCCGGTTTTGCGTGAACGTTTGGGACACCACATTCACGGAGAAATCTGGGCAACAAACATAAAAGAAGTTTTAAAAGCAAATGATTTATTGCAAAGACCAATTCACGTTATAAGTGCAAATATGCACAGTGTGATGAATTCGATTTTTGCGACACCTTTGTTGAAAACGAAATTTAAAGGAAAAACAGATTTCTTTATTTACGAAGAATTAAGCAGTTCTGGTTCCAAAGAAATTAGAGGTCAGGTTGAAGAATTAGCGATGAAAAACGGAATGATTTCGCTACCTGACACATCAGGAACCAATATTGACGTTCAGATTTTTGATACAGCTCAAATTGACTGGTCGAAAACAGGATTTTCTCACGCTAATGTAGGCGAAGAAAAACCAGTAATTATCGTAATGGATTACGCTTTTGGAGAGCAGGCTTACGAAACCATCGATGAACTTTTAAAACCATATAAAAAAGAAACTTTACTAAATGTAAAATCAGTTTCGATTATGGGTAAAGCCGGAATTCTAGAAGGCGGAAAAGGCGATATTATGATTCCCACGGCTCATATAAATGAAGGAACGGCTGATAATTATTTTTTCGAAAATGAACTTACAGGCGCTATGTTTGAAGGAAATGATATTGCTATTTATGAAGGAGCAATGGTTACGGTTTTAGGAACATCATTACAAAACAGAGACTTGTTAAAATTCTTTCACGAATCGACTTGGGGTGTAATTGGTCTGGAGATGGAAGGATCTTATTACCAAAAAGCAATTCAATCGGCATCAAAAATTAGAAGAAGTGTGCCGCAGGATATTAAAGTTCGCTATGCATATTACGCATCAGATAATCCTTTGGAAACTGGAAGTACATTGGCTTCAGGCGGCTTGGGAACAACGGGTGTAAAACCAACTTATCTGATTACAATTAAAATATTAGAACAAATTTTCAATATAAAATAGCATTTTAATGAGTACAAAAGTACCACAAAACCAAGAAGATCAAGAAATTGATCTGGCTCATATTTCTAAGAAGATTAGTAATTTTTTTGCTGGAATAAATACTTCAATTTTTAGAGGTATTCAATTCTTTGTTAAGAATTGGATAATCATTTTGACATTGGTTGTATTGGGTTTTGGTTTAGGGATACTTTTGGATAAAACTCAAAAGAGCTATCAACATCAAATTATTGTTAGTCCAAATTTTGGAAGTACAGACTATCTTTATTCTAAAATAGATCTTATTAATTCGAAAATTAAAGAAAAGGACACTTTGTTTTTGAAGAATATTCTAGGAATTCAAAATCCTAATAATTTTAAATCTATAGAAATTAAGCCCATAGCAGATGTATATAATTTTATCAAAAATAAGCCTGAGAATTTCGAATTAATCAAGTTGATGGCTGAAGATGGAGATGTCAATAAAGTACTTCAGGAAAATATTACAAGTAAGAATTATACCTTTCAAACTATAATTCTAGGTACAAAGAGCAAAGTTACTGAAGATAAACTTATCAAACCTCTTTTGAAATACTTTAATACATCTGAATATTATCAGAAGATACAAAAAGAGACCTATCGAAATGTTCAATTAAAAATGAAACAGAATGACACCATCATTAAACAAATAGACGCTGTTTTAAGTAATTTTTCTAAATCTGCAAATAGTAATACCAAAAGTGAAAAGTTAGTCTACTACAATGAAAATACGCAACTAAATGACATAATTAAAACAAAAGATTTATTAATTAATGAGCAGGCAATTCATCAGTTAGAGCTCATTACTTTTGATAAGATTGTTAAAGAAAGCAGCACTGTAGTAAATATGGAATCTGTAAAATTATTAAAGAATTATTTTAAATTTCTGTTACCTTTACTATTGGTCTTACTCTTTATTTTGTTTAAATTTTTTACCGCTTTTTATAGGAAACAAAAGAATTTGAATGCTATCTAAAATTTAGCGAATTTACTATCTATTAAATGCTGCAACCAGAAAATATTTAATTGTAAAAATCTATTTTTGCGCCAAAAAAAATTAAATGAATATAAAATTTATAATTTCAGTTTTAATTTGCGGACTCCTTTTTAGTTCATGCAAAGAAGAAAAAGTAATAAAAGAAAAGAAAAATTTTTCTGTTATTGTAGAAGGAGTATTTGAAAAAAATGATAAGATTCAAATCTTCTATTTAATTGCTGGAGACGTATGGAAAGATCAAAATTCTGTTTCAATGCCCGTATATGCTTCTAAAGATATGCAGAAGATTGTGGTTGAATTTCCTCAGAAAGTTGTTCCGGAAAATATCAGGGTAGATTTAGGTTTTAATCCGACACAGACAAATGTTACAATAAAAAATATTTCAGTAAAATACAATTCAAGAATTATAAATGGTGATTTCGAAAAGTATACAAAGTACTTTTATCCAAATGAATTTGTAACCTGGGATCCTAATTATTTTGGCTATAAACTAAACGTAATTAATGATAAATATGATCCTTTTTTAATGGGTAATGATGAACTTGCCATTCAATTAGTAAAAATTACAGAATAACAAAAAAACTACTTCTTAAGATGAAGTAGTTTTTTTGTTATTAGACAAACTTCTGACTAATGAATTTTAAAAAAATTGAATTTAATGAAATCCGAAATTATGTACTATTTGGATCAGGTCAGTTTGTTAATTTATTAGCTCCGTTACTTGTAGCGCCTTATGTAATATCTGTTTGTGGTGTAGAACAATGGGGAAAAATAGGAGCGGCAACATCTGTTTTTACAATTTTAGGAATCTTTATTGATTTTGGCTCTCAACTTATAGGAGTTAAGGAAGTAAGTTCTAATAAAGAGAATAAAAAGTATCTCACCAATTATCTTAATTTTACTTATGCATTCCGTTTTATTGCACTCTTACTTTTAGTTACAGGGTTTCTAATACTATTATTTACGGTACCTCATGTAGATTTTAAGCTCTATGGTTTAGGATTGTTTTTATTAATTTCACAATTTTTCAATCCGATTTGGTTTTATATAGGATTTGAAGACTTTAAGAAAATCAATAGAATAATAATTTTTTCTAAAGTAATTTATGTTGCTTCGGTATATATAGTTGTGAAACAAAAAGCAGATTACTTTTATGTAATTTTTCTTTTAGGCCTAGCAAATATGATTGTGTATTCATTTTATTATCTTAAAATATTTAAAGAATATAAAATGTCATTGTTCTCCATTTCTAAAAATATTTTGACGCAAAATGTGATTAAGGAATTCCCTTTTGTGGTTTCAAATTTGTCAATTTCAGTTTATACAAATTTTCCAATTTTGATTGTAAAATTTGTTTTAGGAGATTTTTATGCCGGTATTTACAAAATTGCCGATATGTTATTAAGCATTTTAAGAAGTTATTTAGTTGTATTCTTTAATGTTAGTTTCCCCAAATTCTGTGGAATCTATTTTAGTAATAAAACGGCATCTATTTCATATCTAAAGAAAGTGAATGTCCTGAATGTTTTATTTTTAACATTTGTAATCAGTACATTATTTTTGACATCATTTTTCTTGAGTACTATTTTTGATCTTGATAAAAAATTACTCAATTCTGTTTCATTTTGTAGAAATTTTTTACTTGTTTCCTTAATCATCGCTTTAAATATTCCATTCTATCAAATGTTGATATTAAAAAACAAACAGAAAAAAATTGCAAAAATATCATTTGTGGGTTCTTTATTAATGTTGGTTAGTTGTTACTTTTTATCAAAAAATATTGGTTTAGAGGGAAGTGTAATTTCGATTTATATTGTAGAAACATTTATAACTATTGCAATGATATTATCTAGTATATATTTTTTTAAAGAAGATAGCCAAACTTAATTTTAACAACTTAATTATAAAATTTTGAATCAGAAGGTTTATATTATTCTTCTTAATTATAATGGCTCAAAAGACACTATAGAATGTCTTGAAAGTATATTGGATGTGAATTATTCATATTACCAGGTTCTGATTATTGACAATAGCGAAATAGATGCACCATATCAGCAATTATTAGATTGGGCGATATTAAAACAAATTAATTTTAATAAAACCACTGAATCAGAGTTTTCTCTTGAAAAAGATCAAAATCAATTCGTATTTGTAAAAGCACAGAAAAACAAGGGTTTTTCGGCAGGAAATAATGTAGCTTTAAATGCAATTTTAAAAACTGACGAATTAGATTCTTATGTATGGTTATTGAATAATGACACTGTTATAGATAAAGAATCTTTATATGAACAGATTAAATATCTAAAAGCGAACGAAGATTTAAATATTGGTATTTTAGGAAGCAAATTAATATATTATTACCAAAAGGAAAAGTTACAAGCCGCTGGAGGAAGATTTAATAAAAAATTCTTTATCTCAACACATGTAGGAGAGGGAGAGTCTGTTTTTAAATCTAAATCAGAATTTAAAGAGATTGATTATGTAATTGGAGCGTCGATGTTTGTAACACACAAATTTTTACGAGAGATTGGTACTTTATGTGAAGATTTTTTTCTTTATTATGAAGAATTAGATTGGGCTTTTAGAGCAAAAGAAAAGGGATGGATATTAGATTGGTGTCCAAAATCATTGATTTTTCATAAAGAGGGCGCTAGTATTGGATCATCTTATGACTCAAGAAAAAAGACTTTTTTTTCTGAAATTCATATTTTTAAAAGCAGAAAAATTTTTGTTAGAAAGTATTTTCAACTTAACTCAAGATTTTATTTTTCCAGTTTGTTATTAATACTGAATAGGGTTAGAAAAGGAAAATTTAAATTAGGAATAGAGCTACTAAAGATTACATTTGGGGAATGAAGATAAAAGTAAAAACATTAGTATTTTTTATTGTTCTTTTATTGGCTTTATATCAGGATTTTCCTTTAGTAAATGTTTTTGGTGAAATAGCACGCGCTCCAATTATATTTTTATCGATCCCGATGTTGGTCTATCTTTTATTGCATCAAAAATTAATTCTCTCAAAATATACGCGATATTTCATTTATTACATTACTTATCTCTTACTAATATCCATCATATTTGTTCCGATAGTTTATTATTTTAATGGTTCTGTTATTTCTTTACGAGAAAATATCATCGTCAAAATGATTAAATTATTTGCTTATCCTGTTTGTATATTAATTTTTTATCAGTTTGTATATGTTTTGTTTACTTCAGGAAAAAATAGTTTTAATTATTTTTTTAATGCACTTTTTAGTCTTCAGGTCATAATAGCTGCTTATTTATTTTTTGAAGTTATTTTCTTAAAACGAGAAACGATTTTTGCTTCATTTTTGCATTCCGATAATTTAAAATATTACAGAGTAAGATTATTTACATATGAAGAAAGTTGGATTGGAACAATTTTAACCTTATTCATTTTTCTTCCCATTTTTCTTGTCAATTATTTAGAAAAATCAAAAAAAATAAAACGACAAGTTTATTCAATTTCAACATTTATATTTCTTTATTATACATTCTTTAGTGAATCAAAAGGATATTTGCTGTTAATAATCATCTCAGTTTTACCGATGACTATTCAGTACATGTATCAACATGAAAAGCTCAAGAAAATTTTTTTAATAGTTTCTCCAATTTTTGCCATACTTGTAATTTTTGTATTGGTCATTTTACAAAAAAACATAGACGAACAATTTCATTCTAGTATAACTTTCGGTACAAGACTGACATCTTATCTTTCTGCTATAAAAGTTTTTATTACACATCCTTTTGGCGTAGGATGGAGCGGTTTTATTTATTATTATCCAGAAGCCATTAGAGATGTTATAAATACTTCTTGGGTAAGCACACTTAATTTGCAGGAAATAAAAAGCTATTTAACAACTACAAAAGCGTTATCAACAAAGACGGAATTTTTTGATAGTTTAATGTATGGTGGGATAGGATTTCTAATATTCTTTTACCATTTCTTTATTAAGAGGTATTTCTTTTTCTCTAAGTTCAATAACCCAAACTTCTTTTTTTTAAAAGTGCCTCTTTTGTTCACCATTTTAGCAGGAATAATTTACATAACATTTTACATAAAATATGAAGTGTGGTTTTTAATGGCATTTTTGGATGTTCTGCAAAGTCGTATCAATAATAAAATATCCAACGAAGATGAAAGTGCTTATAATCTCTAGTTTTTTTCCTTATCCAGCTTATTTTGGTGGTGCTTTTGATATTTTAAATCGAATTAAAGAAATAAAATCACTAGGTCATGAGATTGATTTGATATGTACATGCAAAGAATTTCCAGAAGAAAAAAACATCTATTTTATAAAACAGTTTGTAAATGAAGTTTTAGTTGTTTCCAGAAAAAACAGAGTAATTGATTTATTTTCTAAAAACCCATTACAAGTAGTTTCCAGAAAAGAATTAAAAACAATATCATTACAAAAGGAATATGATTATGCGATTTTAGAATCTGAAAATGTGGGAGCAATTCTCGACAATAAAAATTTAAGAGCCAATAAAATAATCGTCAGAGTTCATAACGATGAATCAGAATATTTTTATCAGCTAGGAAAAAGCACTCAAAAGTATAGGGATAAAATATATTATTATATTGAATCATTTAAGTTTAAAACATATTCAAAAAAAATTTTTAATAAAGCAGATAGATTGTGGTTTATTTCTAATAAAGAAATATTCAATGATCGAACATTTCATCATAAAGCAATACACTTGCCAACTCCTGTTAATAATGTCTGGAAAACGCAAGAATTAGCTAATAAGCAAGTACTTTTTGTAGGAGCATTGTTTATGCCCAATAATTTAGAAGCTATAATGTGGTATCTAAACAACGTACATAATTTTTTACTGAAGGAGGAAAATTATAAATTAATAATCGTTGGAAGTACAAATGATCTTAAACAAGAATTTTTTTATGAGATTTTTAAAAATTACACCCATGTTGAGGTTCGATTAAATGAGGATGATTTAACTAGCTTTTATTCAGAAGCAACAATTTTTATAAATCCAATGCTTCATGGCGCCGGAGTTAAGTTAAAATCTATTAATGCAATTCAAAATGGCCTGGTTTTAATCTCTTCATCAATTGGAATTGAAGGAACAGGTCTCATTAAAGACGAAATGTATTTTGAAGCAAATTCTCCGGAAGATTTTTTAAATACAATTTTAAAAGTTTTTAATATGAGAAATGAAGAGAAGCAAATGTTGCTATACAAAGCTCAGGAATTTTTAAAGCAAAACAACCCTTTATCTATTTTGGAAAAAGAAATTTATGATGAAAAAAAATAAGATAGATTTTTATAATTACGCAACTATACTTCTTGCATCTTTTCCTATTTTAGGATTAAAGAAAAGTGTATTGGCTATTATTTTATGGGCCGTCTTTTCGTTGATTATAATGTTCTCTCAAAAAAGTTATAAGTCACTCCAAAAAACAGATAAAATTAATTTGTTGGTTTTGACTAGTTATTATTTGGCTTTTCTGATAAGTTTTTTCTTTATCGATGATAAAAAGCTTGCTATAAGATTTTTAGAAAAAAACATAGCTTTTCTGATTTTTCCGCTTTTTATGATTATAAACAAGAGCTTTATTTACTATAATACTTTAAAAAAAGCAATCAATGTTTTTATACTTTCAAATATAATTTTAGCACTTTACATCTGGATTGTAATTTTATCAAATGGTTATTCAAAAGTGATGCAATCCGATACCTATTATAATCCAATTATTAGAAACTTCTTTAGTGATATATCTGAGATTCATTTACCTTATTTAGGTATTTTATTTGTCTTTTCCAGTTTAATGATTTTGAATGATCTTTTAGATAAAAATCAAAAATTCAATTATTTGACTGTATTAAAATCGTTAGCAATAATTTTATTGATTTTTTCTGTCATCACGTTTGCAGCAAGATTAGCTCTTATTTTATTTCTGATACTATCCATTTTTTTAGTGTTCAAAAAAACATCAGCAAGTTGGATAAAAATTGGCATTCTAGTCTTTCTCGTAACAGCTGTTTTCTTAGTTTTTACCATTCCTTCTTCAAAAAAAAGAATAGATGAGATTACCAATACTAAATTGGTACTGCCAAATAAAAATCAAAAATCTGAAGAAGTTAACTTTAGATACGGAATCTATCATTGTGTAAATCTAATTCTAAAAGAAAATTGGATTTGGGGAGTTGGTCCAGGAAATGTTCAAAAAGAGCTAGATAATTGCTATTCAGGTTACACCTATAAAAATTATGATGATTATTCAAAAATAGAATATAATTCTCACAATCAGTATTTAGATATTTGCCTTAAATATGGTATATTTGGATTGGTTTTATTTTTTATTTTTTTACTTTGGGGCATAAAAAATATGAATCTATCGTATGGTATTTTTCTATTTATAATTATGATGGCAATGTTGAGCGAGAATATATTCGACAGACAGATTGGCGTTGTATTTTTTACGTTATTTAACACACTTTTTTTTATCAATAGAAAAAAATATTTTGAAGAAAGCACTTATTAGCGATTGGTATTATGTAAATGGAGGAGCCGAAAAAGTGATTCATTCTATAAATTCTATCTGGAATGATTTTGATCATTTTGCACTTATAGATTTTTTGAACGATGAAGATCGCAAGTTTATCCTGAACGGGAAAAAAGCCAAAACCAGCTTTATTCAAAAATTACCAACTGTAAAGAAAAACCACCGTAAATTTTTGCAATTATTTCCTATCGCAATCGAACAATTTGATTTAAAAGATTTTGATTTAATTATAAGTTCTTCTTCTGCAGTTGCAAAAGGAATTCTAACTACAGAAAATCAGCTACATATTTGTTATTGTCATTCTCCAATGCGATATGCCTGGGATTTAAAAGAACAATATCTCGAAGATGCTGGTCTAAATAAAGGATTAAAAGGCATTTACGCCAAATCTGTCTTAAATAAAATTAAGAAATGGGATCTCTCCAATTCTGAAAATGTTGATTACTTTATTGCCAATTCTAAACATATTGCGCAAAGAATCAAAAAGACTTACAACAAAGAATCGGTAGTAATTTATCCTCCAGTTGATGTTGATTTTTTTAGTTTAGAAGATACCAAAGAAGAATACTATTTAACAGCTTCAAGAATGGTTCCTTATAAAAAAACGCAGTTGATTGTGGAGGCATTTAATGAACTACCACATCTAAAATTAATTGTTGCTGGGGAAGGACCAGAATTGGAAAAACTTCAAAAAATAGCGAAAAAGAACGTAGAATTTGTTGGTTTCGTTGAGAATAAAAAATTGAGAAGTTTAATGCAGAAAGCAAAAGGATTTGTTTTTGCTGCCGAAGAAGATTTTGGTATAATTCCCGTTGAAGCCCAAGCCTGCGGAACTCCAGTGATTGCATTAAAAAAAGGAGGAACTCTCGAAACAGTTGTTGAAAATAAAACCGGAATTTTCTTTGAAGAACAATCGGCCGAGAAAATAAAAGAAGCAATACTTTATTTTCAAACCAAAACATTCGAGCCAAAAGTTATTCGCCAACATGCGGTTAAATTTTCAAAAGAACGATTTGAGAAAGAATTTAAGGAGTTTGTAGAAGAGAAATTTAAAGCTCATCAACAAGCGTTGAAATAGAGATTAAAGTCAGAAATTAAAAGAAAAATAGTTTTCAAATCAACTACATTTGCGTTGAACAAATATTTATCATGAAAAGAATACTTATTACCGGAGCGGCAGGATTTTTAGGATCACATTTATGCGACAGATTTATCAAAGAAGGTTATTTTGTAATCGGAATGGATAATTTGATTACTGGAGATCTTAAAAACATTGAACATTTATTCAAACTGGAAAACTTCGAATTTTATCATCATGATATTACCAAATTTGTTCATATTCCAGGTGATTTAGATTATATCTTGCATTTTGCTTCACCGGCTAGTCCGATAGATTATTTAAAAATTCCGATTCAGACTTTAAAAGTGGGTTCTTTAGGAACACATAATTTATTGGGATTGGCAAGAGTAAAAAAAGCCAGAATATTAATTGCATCAACATCTGAAGTTTATGGAGATCCATTGGTTCATCCGCAGACAGAGGAATATTATGGAAATGTAAATACAATTGGCCCTCGTGGGGTTTATGATGAAGCAAAACGTTTTCAGGAATCCATAACAATGGCATATCATACTTTTCACGGCGTAGAAACGAGAATCGTGCGTATTTTTAACACTTACGGACCAAGAATGAGATTAAACGACGGACGTGTAATTCCGGCTTTTATCGGACAAGCACTTCGCGGAGAAGATTTAACCATTTTTGGAGACGGAATGCAGACACGTTCTTTCTGTTATGTAGACGATCAGGTTGAAGGTATTTTTAGATTGTTGCATTCAGATTATGTTTATCCGGTAAATATTGGAAATCCAGACGAAATCACCATCAAAGATTTTGCAGAAGAAATCATTAAATTGACAGGAACAAATCAGAAAGTAGTGTATCATCCATTGCCGATAAATGATCCTTTACAGCGTCAGCCAGATACTACAAAAGCAAAAGAATTATTAGGTTGGGAAGCAAAGGTCAATCGTGCAGAAGGAATGAAAATTACCTATGAATATTTCAAATCATTATCTGCAGAAGAGCTTGCGAAAGAAGAGCATAAAGATTTTTCTAGTTATATTAAATAATAAAATAAAAAGGGAAAACATTCTAATTGTTTTCCCTTTTTAATTTCTATTAGAATTGATTAAAAAGCCTCATTTTCAATTAGTTTCTTGATTTGTTCATCAAGACTGAAATTCATTTTTGCATGAAGAAAAATCTGTTTTTTCAGGACTTGAATTTCATTTTTTTCAATTAAAGAAATTTCTTTTATCGCATTATTTAAACCGTTAAAATCTTCAACGGGAACCACCCATCCCAGATTATTTTCTTCTACGATATTTTCGCCTTCACCGCCGCCAAAATATAAAACAGGAAATCCTAAAGTGCTGTATTCAAATATTTTTGAAGGAACAGATCCATAAATTCTTGTTTTAAGAGGAACAAGAGCAATGTCCAAGTTCTGCAAGGTTTCATGAAGTACTTTTCTTTCCAGCATTCCATGAAAAATTACATTTTTTAGATGATTTTGATTTAAGAAATTTAGAATTTCAGTCTTCTCTGCGCCATCTCCAAAAATGTGCAATTCAATATTTAAATTATTTAATTCTAAGTGTTGAAGAAGTTCAAAAACGCCTTGTGCAACGCCCAATAAACCAGCGTAAAACAATTTAATTGGTTCGCTAGATGTTTGTTTTTCTTCGGATATATTTTCTACAAAATGATCAGGATAATTACGATATAAAAAGCATTTTTTTTCAGGAAAAATGGAATGAATATGCACAATAATTTCATTTGACTGGCCAAAAATGTGAGTTGCTTTTTTATAAATAAAACGTTCTATAAAAAGCAGAATTTTATGCGAAATGCTGTTTTTCTTTAAAACTTCGAGTTCAATGGCAGCAGTTGGCCAAAGATCTGAAACATTCAAAATTATCTTTTTTCTTCTGATCCAAAGTGCCAATACAGCTGTAAATGAAAGCAATAACGGCGGAGATTGTACAATAACTTTTTGCGGAATTTTAGCAAATAACAAATACAAGAACAAAGTTGTAGAAAAAGAAAGCGTTGAAACAATTCTTTTAAAGATATTAGAACTGTTACTCGGATAAATCCAAAGACGTTTTAAAGTGATATTTTGAATTTTTTCTGTAACTGAAAACTTGCCTTTATACTCAGGAAAAAGTTCTCCTTTTGGATAATTTGGAAGCGGAGAAATGACCGAAACCTGATAGCCATTTTGATCTAATTTTAAAGCCAATTGCTCAATTCTGTTGGCTGCAGCACCTTTCTCAGGCGGATAATAATTGGATATGATAAGGATGTCTTCCATTACTTTTTATCCAATAAAATTGAAACAATTCTTTCAGATGCTTTTCCATCCCATAAATCTGGAATACCACTTTCTCTTTGACCATTTTCTAAGAATGCCCCAAAGATTTTTTTCAGGTTTTCTAATGAAGTTCCTACAATTGTGTTAGAACCAATAGTTTCTGTTTCTGGTCTTTCTGTATTGTCACGCATTGTAAAACACGGAATTCCTAGAACAGTCGTTTCTTCAGAAATTCCACCGCTGTCTGTAAGGACTGCAAAACTATTTTTAATTAAAAACATGAAATTCAAATAACCTTGAGGCGAAACAAAAATGATATTTTTAAAATCGGTTTTATTTTCTTTTAAAATGGCCTGCGTTCTTGGGTGAATGGGGAAAATGATTTTTTTGTCATTTACCAACAAATCCATTCCTTGAAGTAATTCTATAAGTGACGAAACTTCATCAACATTTGCTGGTCGGTGCAAAGTAAGAATAATATAATTTTTCTCTTTTAATAGATGTTCGTTCCAAAAATCTGGAGCAGAAATTCTATTGATATTTTGATATAAAGTGTCGATCATGACATTGCCCACAAAGTGAATATTTGCAGGATCTGAACCTAGTTTTAATAAGTTTTCCGAAGCAGAAGTTGAAGTAGTAAAAAAGTAATCAGTAATACTATCTGTGAGCATGCGGTTAATTTCTTCTGGCATTGATAAGTCTCCAGATCGAATTCCAGCTTCAACGTGAGCCACTTTTGTATGGCATTTTTTAGCAACAATAGAACACGCCATTGTTGAGTTTACATCGCCCACAACTAAAACTAAATCAGTTGGATTTTGAATTAATTCTTTTTCAAAAGCGACCATAATAGCAGCCGTTTGTTCTGCTTGAGAACCACTTTTAACTTCCAGATTTAAATCTGGCTGCGGAATATTTAATTCTTCAAAAAAAGTATCACTTAAATTTTTGTCATAATGCTGACCCGTATGAACCAAACGAAATGAGATATCAAAACCTTCATTTTGTTTCTTTTTTATAGCGTTAATAATCGGTGCTATTTTTATAAAATTAGGTCTTGCGCCTGCAATTATGGTAATTTTCATAGATTGGCTTCAGAAATTAGGACAAAAATGTTTTAGGTTTCTTAGGCAAAAGTAAAGTTTAAATTGGATTTTATATAGTTTGAAATTTTTTCTTAATGTTTAGAACGGATTTTATATTTAGAATTGGAGGTCGCAATTTACGATCTCCAATGTAAGGTCACAATTTGTGATATTGAAAACTTACTTTTTATATCCAATTTTTACTCTTTCCTCCTCATTTTCTTTTTTCTCTGTTAATTCATCCAAATAAGAAAAAACCAATTCTATATTTTTATCGTGATTCTCTAACTTCTTCTGAATCTGAAGAATATCAACCTTAATTTCAGTTGTGTCCAAAAGCATTTGTCTCACTTTCGTGAAAATTCTCATAATTTGAATATTGGTTTGAATGGCTTTATCGCTTTTTAAGACACTTGAAAGCATTAATATACCATGTTCGGTAAATGCAAAAGGTAACTTTCTAATTCCTCCCCAACTTGATGTCGCAATTTGCGACATCAAGTTTTCTAATTCTATTTCTGTAAGCTGAAACATAAAATCTGAAGGGAAACGAGATATATTTCGTTTTACTTGTTCATTTAGCCTTCTGGTTTCGACTTCGTAAAGTTGAGCAAGATCAAAATCAAGTAATACTTTTTGTCCGCGAATGAAATATATTTTATTAGAAATTGTTTCTTCAGAAAGAATAGAATGATCATCCATAAGTTTTTAATTAAAAAAAACACATGTAAGATTTTATTTATGTTTATAAATAAGATTGAAACTGTTTTAATTTCCCGCGATTGGTTCTTTCTAAAACTGTTTTTCGAGTAAAAGTGAAGTTTAGATTTGGTTCTAAATACAAATCAATTGCTTGTTTTATTTTCTTGATTTGTTCCGAAGTTAATTCATTTTCAGAAACATATTCAATTTCAAAAGTGTCTAATTTGGTTTGTTTGATGATAAATTCTTTTACATTTCCATCATCTTCGATAATACTTTTGGTTACATAATAAAAGGTCAAACCAGGCGATTTTTTACCACTTGGCAAGATTGCAACGTCATTGGTTCTTCCAATCAATTTTTTCAGAATTGGTTTTTGCGGCGTGCTTTTCTCATCGAGAATTCCAATGTCGCCAATTTCATATCGGATAAAAGGATTTGCTTTATTGAATAAAGACGTAATCACTATTTTTCCTTCGGTTCCGTTTGGGACAGGTTTATTATTTTCGTCTAAAATTTCAACAAAAAGCGTTTCAGCATTTACCTGCCATTCTCCCTGTGGATTTTCAAAAGCAATTAAATCCAATTCAGATGCGCCGTATTCGCTGATAATCGGAATACCAAACTGCTTTTCTAGCAGTTTTTTATCCATTTCAAAAAGCATTTCCGAAGTAACAAAACAGGCTTTTAATGATGGACAAATTTCATTTAAAATGATGTTTTTCTTTTCCAAGTACTTGGCAAATAAAACAATTGAACTTGTATATCCGTTGATGTAATCGAATTTTTTGGTTTTGAATTTTTGTAGAAATTTCTCCAAAACTTCATCAGATAAATCAAAAACGGGAAAACGAAAGCGGTGCGTCAAAAAATCCTTGAAACGCTCTTTTTGGTAACCCAAAAAATCTAATGGAATGCCATAAAAACGAGCTTGATACGATGTGTTAAAATCAATTCCAAACCATCCAAAACGCATCATGATAGAAGCCCAAGTCAAAGCATGCGAATATTTATCTTTAGCAAAAACAAATGGTGTTCCGCTTGATCCAGATGTTTTATTGAGGTAAATATTTTTTTTAGAATATCCTTTAGAGAGTCTTTCATCTAAAGGTTTTTGCAAGTTTTGTTTATTTAGAATTGGAAGATTTCTCCAGTTTTCAAATCCTTTATCTCCAATTAATTTTTTATAAAATGGATTGTTTTGAAGATGAAAATCAACGATGTCCTTCTTTTTATTTTGAAGAAAAAAGGCATATTCTTCTTCAGTTAAATTGATAATTTTCTCCAAATCAGATTTGGCTTTCTTTAACGGAAAACCATTTAATTGAAGCGAAATATCAAAAAGGCGAATCATTTTCAGAATAATTTTATCAAAAATAACGTTTAGGAATTACTAACAGTACAGAACCAACAACTTTTTAAAGATTTAATTATTTTTTACGTACAAAAGCAAGTATTTTTGCAGCACAACTAAACACAACAACACCATGACAATTTTATTATTGGGATCGGGCGGAAGAGAGCATGCATTTGCTTGGAAAATGACTCAGAGTCCGCTTTGCGAAAAACTTTTTGTAGTACCAGGAAATGCGGGAACTGCTGCAATTGCTGAAAATGTGGCAATATCTGCAACAGATTTTGAAGCCGTAAAAGCTTTAGTACTTAAAGAAAATATTAGTTTAGTAGTTGTAGGACCTGAAGATCCGTTGGTAAAAGGTATTTACGATTATTTTAAAAACGACGAAAATTTAAAACATATCCCGGTAATTGGGCCATCAAAAGTAGGTGCACAATTAGAAGGAAGTAAAGAATTCGCAAAAGAATTCTTGATGAAACATAACATTCCAACTGCGGCTTACGACAGTTTTACTGCCGAAACAGTAGAAAAAGGTTGTGAGTTTTTAGAAACTTTACAGCCTCCGTACGTTTTAAAAGCAGACGGATTAGCAGCTGGAAAAGGAGTTTTGATTATTCAGGATCTTGATGAGGCTAAAACAGAACTTAGAAATATGTTGGTTCATGCAAAATTCGGGACAGCAAGTGCAAAAGTTGTTATTGAAGAATTTTTGGACGGAATCGAATTAAGCTGTTTCGTTTTAACGGATGGAAAAAACTATAAAATTCTTCCAACTGCAAAAGATTACAAACGAATTGGAGAAGGCGATACAGGTTTAAACACAGGCGGAATGGGAGCAGTTTCTCCAGTTCCTTATGTTGATGATGTTTTAATGGGAAAAATTGAAACACGTATTGTAAAACCAACAATAGAAGGTTTTCAAAAAGACGGAATCGAATACAAAGGTTTTGTATTTATCGGTTTGATCAATGTTAAAAACGAACCGATCGTTATTGAATACAACGTAAGAATGGGAGATCCTGAAACCGAAGTTGTAGTTCCGAGATTAAAATCTGATTTAGTTGAGTTGTTCTTGTCTGTTGCTGATCAGAAATTAGGAGATTTTAATTTAGAGGTTGATCCAAGAAGTGCTACGACTGTAATGTTGGTTTCTGGAGGATATCCTGAAGATTTCGAAAAAGGAAAAGTAATTACAGGATTTGAAAATATCGAAGATTCAATTGTTTTTCACGCAGGTACAAAATTAGATAACGGAAATGTGGTTACCAATGGAGGACGTGTAATTGCAGTGACATCGTACGGAGATAATTTTCAAGAAGCCATAAAAAAATCTTACCAAAACATAGATAAACTAAGCTTTGATAAGATGTATTTTAGAAAAGATATCGGTTTCGATTTAATTTAAAAATAAAAATGACCAACCCTTTTAATTAAGGGTTTGGTTTTTATTTTAAAAATGAATGAGCTGTTGTATCTTGGTTTTCTGTTCCAGCATCATCAAAAATACGTAATTGTTTAATCCAATATACGATTGCGCATGCGCAGATGATCATGAAAATCCAGTTAATTGTGTTTGCACCAAACCATGTAACTAATTCTAAACGACGTAAAAAGTCAAGAGGAGCAAACAAAATGTTAACGAATAAGTATTGAATTCCTTCGAAAAAAGCTTTCATAATTTAAAAAATTATATGTTATTATTGTTGTGTAATATCTTGAAGATAAAATTCGGCGAACCAAATCTTTTTTCAACTTGTTAGGTTTTTCCTTTTAAACAAGTATTATCTTTACAACCACAAAAGTATAAAATATCCTTATGATAACAAGTGTTTTTAAAAAATCTACACCATTAAATTATTCCTTGGTTGTAATTTTAATACTGGTTTTCTTTTTCATGTTCCAAATTAAAGATCCAATTTGGGTTAGTTCTTATTTTTTGGCTTTCCAAAAAGTGAGTTTGCTGCTCTTTATTCTGGCTTCATTTTTTATGATAAATTTTGTCGTAAAAAAGAACGGACTCAGTAAAGACAATGGTTACGCAATACTTTTCTATCTTTTATTTCTTTTGTTTTTCCCGACGATATTTAATAATGCAAATGTAGTTTATTCTAACTTTTTTGTTTTATTGGCACTTCGAAGATTAATTTCACTGCAATCTCTTAAAGCTTCAAAAGAAAAAATATTTGACGCCGCATTTTGGATATTTGTAGCTTCTTTATTTCAATTTTGGAGTATTTTATTTCTGATATTGGTTTACATCTCAATTGTTTTTCACGTTTCACGCGATTATAGAAACTGGGTTTTGCCATTTATTGCACTTTTGGCAGTGGCCATTTTATTCTACATGACCGCTTTAATTTTCAATATTGATGTTGTAACTTTTTTTCAGGAAAGAGCTCAAATCGATTTTAGAATAGATTATTTCAAAAACAATTACGAAAACGCGGCACTTTCAATCTACACCGCAGTGGCTTTGTTTTTTGTTACTTTAATGCTGATGACATTATCAAATAGACCACAAATAGTTCATTCATCATACAAAAAAGTAGTTGCTTACTTTTTTATTGCGGTTTTAGTTTTTATTATCTCACCAAACAAAAGCAATGATTTATTGTTGTTTAGTATCGCTCCGTTAACCATTATGGCAGCGGGACATGTAGAGTTTATGCAGCAAAAATTAAACAACGAGATTGTATATTACGTATTGATTGTCTGTAGTTTATTTACTTTTTTCTCTCAGTTATAATTTACTTCCGTATGCAAGATCGCCAGCGTCTCCAATTCCTGGTACAATGTAGTTTTTCTCATTTAATTTTTCATCCAGAGAAGCAACCCATAAATGACAATTTTCGGGAAGATTTTCTTCTAAATGAGTAATTCCTTCCGGCGCAGCAATAACTACGACAATATGAAATTCAGTTGGAGTAGCATTTTCCATTAGTTTTTTATGAACTGCAACAATAGATTGTCCGGTTGCTAACATAGGATCAAGAAGCAGAACAGTTTTATTGTTTAAGTTTGAAATTGCCTGATATTCAACTAAAATCTCAAATTCATCGTCATTATTTGGATGGAATCTGCAAGCCGATACAAAGCTGTTTTCTGCATGGTCAAAGTAATTTAAAAACCCATTATGAAGCGGTAAACCGGCTCTAAGAATCGGACACAAAACCAAATCGGTATCAATTTGAGTTGTTTTTTTAATGCCAAGCGGAGTCTGGATTTCAACCTCTTTATAAGGTAAATTTTTACTCAATTCATACGCCATAATTTCTCCAATACGTTCAATATTTCTGCGAAAACGCATGCTGTCGTTTTGGACATTTACATTTCTAATTTGTCCAAGGAAATGATTTAAAACGCTGTTATTTTCAGATATATAATGAATTTTCATGATGAAATATTAATTTATTAACGGATAAAAATTACAAAACGAAAAATAAATGCTTTTTTTCGTAGCATAAAAGTATAAAAAGTATCTTTGTAACTCTAAAAAAATAAATACATGTTTTCAAAATTAGCATATTCTGTTTTCGAGCAAAGTATCAAAGATTATCATGAGTTTGATAATGTTGACCAGCCGATCAATAATCCTTATCCAAAAGATAAGTTCGAGCATTTGTTATATCTTAAAAATTGGATTGATACCGTTCAATGGCATTTTGAAGATATTATTCGTGATCCACAGATTGATCCTGTTGCAGCTTTAACTTTAAAAAGAAGAATCGATGCATCAAATCAGGAACGTACTGATATGGTGGAATATATTGATGGTTACTTTTTACAAAAATACAGCGATATACAAGCAAAAGATGGAGCAAAAATCAATTCTGAAAGTCCAGCTTGGGCATTCGACAGATTGTCTATTTTAGCTTTGAAAATTTATCACATGCAGGAAGAAGCTACTCGTGCAGAAGCTTCTCAAGAGCACAGAGATAAATGTCAGGAAAAATTAAATGTACTTTTAGAACAAAGAACAGATTTATCTACAGCAATTGAAGAATTATTGACAGATATCGAAAACGGAGATAAATTCATGAAAGTGTACAAACAAATGAAAATGTACAACGATGATGAATTGAACCCAGTTTTGTATCAAAATAAAAAATAATTTGGCAGACTTGTCTAGCAAAATTAATCATATAGCCGTCATGAGACTATCCGCAATGGGAGATGTCGCCATGACGGTTCCTGTTTTACGCGCTTTTGTAAAACAATATCCAACAGTGAAATTGACCGTTATTTCACGTCCATTTTTTAAACCTTTTTTTGATGGAATTCCGAATTTGGAGTTTTTTGCTTTTGATGAAAAAGAAAGACACAAAGGATTTCTGGGACTATTAAAATTATATAAAGACGTAAAAAAGCTTAAAATTGATGCTTTTGCAGATCTTCACAACGTTTTAAGATCTAAGGTTGTGAGTTTACTTTTCGCTTTAAGCGGAAAAAAAAGAGCAACGGTTGATAAAGGTCGTGAGGGAAAAAAAGAATTGACAAGAGCTGAAAACAAAATTTTCAAGCAACTACCAACAATGTTCGAAAGACACGCAAAAGTGTTTGAAGAACTTGGTTTTCCTTTAGATTTATCGCATCCAGAATTTCCCGAAAAGGCAGTTTTAAGTACTGAAATTTTAGAAATTATTGGAAACGAAAATTCAAAATTAATCGGAATTGCGCCTTTTGCTCAATACGATTCTAAGGTTTATCCTTTAGATTTAATGAAAGAAGTGATTGAAAAATTAGCAGCCAATTCTACCCATAAAATTTTACTTTTTGGCGGTGGACAGAAAGAAATCGAAATTCTGGATTCAATTTCAAAACCATTTGAAAATGTAATTAATATGGCTGGAAAAATCAAATTTCAGCAGGAATTACAATTAATCAGTAATCTGGATGTAATGCTTTCTATGGATTCTGGAAATGCGCATATCGCAGCAATGTTGGGTATAAAAGTGGTTTCTCTTTTTGGAGCGACACATCCGTACGCTGGATTTTTACCATTCAACCAAAATTTTGAAAATGCTTTGGTTCCAGATAGAAATCAATATCCAAAACTCCCAACTTCTGTTTATGGAAATAAAACCGTTGAAGGTTATGAAGATGCTATGAGAACGATTTCTCCAGAAAAAGTGATTTCTCTAGTAAATTCCAATATTTAAATTCCAAATTCCAATAAAAAATTCCAAGTCCCAATTTTATCCCGACACTTCGGGAGGAATTTGGAATTTTTATTTTTATTGGAATTTCATCTAAATCCAAATCTTTTCATCGCGACATCTACGATACAGATAACTTTTAAGATTCGAGATTGTTTCTTGATAGTCAGGAGCATCGTAGCCAAATCGTTCGTGTTCCATTTGTTCTTTTTCTAAGGCTTCACAGCCTTTTAAAACCTCTTTAATCATATCAATCAACGGAAGTTCTTTATTGTCTGTTTTTTGAAATTTAAGTTCCACAATTTCATCCTGCAATTCTGAACAATAAGCAACAAGCTGAGTAACTTCTGGTTCTTCCAAAAGCGATGGGTTACTTTTAAATATCTCTCGAATTGACTTCATCTTTCAAAATTTAAACTTTGGCAAATATTAATTTTTCAAAGCATTTCTTGAGCGAAGATATTGAAAGAATCGTAAATCGATTTTATAAACTGAGAAACAGATAGCCTAGTACTTTCTTTTTGTTCTTATCAACTACGACTTTAACATACTGGTTTTCTGTTTCTGTAGCAAGTAAAATATGTTCAAAATCTTCTGTCGAATTTCTATAAACTTTATGAACCAAATCAGATTCTTTAATTTTTTTGGATAAAATTTTAGCCGCTTTCAATTCACTTACATAAGGCCAGATATTAAAAAAACTCTCATTTTCTATAGATACTTCTTTTAGTCCCTCATTCATCGAAGCATTATATTTTTCTTGAGAAAGCAGTTTAGGAGCTTTTCTGTTTTGTCTTTTTTTAATGATGAAATAAACGCAAAAAATAGAAGTTATTACAAAAATCAAAATAAAAGTCAGACGAAGGTAGTGATGTGTTGCCATAATATTGATGTTTTAAAAACGTGTGTACAATAATTGAAGGCTTCAAGAGAAATCTTTAAGGGAAGATTATCATTCTTAAGGTCAATACTAATTTAGTAAATTTCAGGGACATTTTTTAAAAAATATTCAAATAAGGGATGCTATTTTACATATTTTTTAAAATTGAAAGCTATACGTCACAACTCCGACTTTGATAGAAGAAAAATCGCACAAAAAAAAATCCAAATCTCAATTAGTAAAATTGGAATTTGGATTTTTATATTTTTTAAAATTCAAAAATTATACGTCGTCGTAATCCACATAAATAGTTTCAGAAGTTGGATGTGCTTGGCAAGTCAAGATTAGCCCTTCAGCAATTTCACTATCTGTCAAAATAGAGTTTTTAGTCATTTCTGCCGTTCCTGTTGTAACACGTCCTAAACAACTGCTGCAAATTCCGCCTTGGCAAGAATATGGAGCGTCAACGCCTTGTTTTAGAGCGGCATCAAGGATGGTTTGTTTTTTAGACATTTCGAAAGTCGTCTCTTCATCATCGACCAAAACGGTAATTTTTGTATGTCCGTCCTGAGAACCCTGAATGACATTTTCTTCTGTAGAAGAAGTAAAAAGCTCAAATTTAATAGCAGATTCTTTTACATTTTTTTCTTTCAAAACATCAGAAACAGTATTGATCATTTCTTCTGGACCGCACAAGAAGAATTTATCAAATTGAAGTTCTTTGTGTTTGTTATTCAATACAAAATTAACCGCCGATTTTTCAATTCTTCCAAATAAAGCATTTTCAGCTTTTGCTTGACTAAATACATAATGCACAAAAAATCTGCCTACATATTGTAATTGTAAATCGTGAAGTTCCTGATGGAAGATTGTATTTTCTGGCGTTTTGTTTCCGTAAACCAATACAAAGGTACTTTTTGGCTCATGTTTCATAACCGATTTAATGATAGAAAGTACCGGCGTAATTCCGCTTCCTGCCACAAATGCTGCGTAGTTTTTTTGTCTTTCTGCGTCTGGTTCAAAAGTAAATTTACCTTCCGGCTGACCCACTTCAAGAACATCTCCAGCTTTTAGTCTGGTATTGGCAAACTGAGAAAAAAGACCATTTTTAACTCCTTTAACTGCAATTCTTAATTCGCCGCTGTCTGGAGCAGAACAAATAGAATAAGCACGTCTAATTTCTTGATTATCAAGAGTTAATTTTAGGTTTATATATTGGCCCGCTATAAATTTATAGTCAGATTTTAGTTCTTCGGGAACATTAAAAAGCACAGAAACAGCATCTGCAGTTTCGCGTTTAACCTCTTTAATTATAAGTTTTAAGAATGAAGGCATGTTATAATTTTTATGCAAAAATAACAAACCACTCTTAAAAGAATAGCACGAAATTATTTTTTTTAACTTTTTTTGTAACGTTTTCCTACATTTGATCTCTTACTACAAGAAACTAAAACCATAAACCATGATTAAGAAGTTTATTTACCTAGAATGGAAAGCTTTCATTCGATCAGCATCGTTTGGTAAAAACCTGGCAATGAAAATTCTAATAGGTTTTTTTATGATCTATTTTTCCATAATTTTTATCGGAATGGGTGTTGGAGCATTTTATGTTCTTAAAGAAATGAAATTAGAACCGTTAGTTACAGTCAACAAATTTCTGATTTACTATTTTTTATTTGATTTGATAATTAGGTTATTACTTCAGTCAATTCCGGTTTTAAATATTAAACCCTTGTTGATAATGCCATTTAAAAAATCGACGATCGTTCATTTCTCTTTAGGAAAAACAGTTTTATCGTTTTTCAATTGGGTTCATGCGTTATTTTTTATACCATTTTCTGTAGTTTTGATCTTAAACGGATATGATGTTGTTGGGATTGTTTTCTGGCATTTGGGCATTATGGCATTAATTTACATCAACAATTTCCTGAACATTATTTTAAGTAACATTGACAAATTATTTGTGGTATTTGTTATTATAATTCTGGCATTCGCAGGAGCGCAATATTATAAATTGTTTGATATTACGGTATTTACCACTCCATTTTTTCAAAACTTTTACGAAATTGAAGGCATATTTCTGATTCCGATTTTAGTATTAGTCGGATTGCATGCTTTTACCTTCAAATATTTTAAAAAGAACTTATATCTCGATGCAGGACTTTCTGTAAAACAGGATGAAGCTTCGACAGAAAACCTTACCTGGCTGAATCAGTTTGGTACTTTGGGAACTTTCCTTAAAAATGACATCAAGCTAATCAAAAGAAATAAAAGATCGAAAACGACAATTGTCATGAGCGTGATCTTCTTGTTTTACGGATTGATTTTTTTCGGAAATACACATCAGCCACCAGCAATGCAAATTTTTGCCGGAATATTCGTTTCAGGAGGATTTCTATTTGTTTTTGGTCAGTTTGTACCAAGTTGGGATAGCTCCTATTATCAATTAATGATGACGCAAAATATTCCGTATCGTGGTTATATTACGGCAAAATGGTGGCTAATTGTTATTGTTACTTTTATTTCGACCATTTTGGCTTCTTTTTATCTTTTTTATGGTTGGGAAGTATATCTGACTATTTTGGTTGGAGCCATTTATAATATCGGAGTCAATTCTCATTTAGTTCTCTTAGGCGGAGCATTTACAAAAACGCCTATAGATTTAAGCAGCGCAGGTGGAGCTTTTGGAGACAAAAAAGCTTTTAATGTAAATTCGATGCTTTTATCCCTACCAAAAATATTTCTACCATTATTATTGTATTGGCTTGGATTGCATTTTGCAGACAAAACTGTAGCATTAAGTTTAGTCGCCGGAGCCGGAATTTTGGGTTTTATTTTTAAAGAAAAAGTATTTTCTCTTATCGAAAAAAGATATAAAATCGAAAAATATAGTACGATAAGTGCTTATAAACAAAAGAACTAATTTGATAATTAGAAAATGAGTCAATTAGATAATTAATCTAAAATCAACAATTTAAAATTTATATTTACGATGATACAAGTAAATCAACTTTCAAAAAAATATAACGGAACGACAGTTTTAAACATCAACAGTCTTGAAATTCCAAAAGGACAAAGTTTCGGATTGGTAGGAAATAACGGAGCAGGAAAAACAACATTTTTCAGTTTGCTTTTAGACCTTATTCAACCCTCTACAGGTTATATTAAAAGTAATGATATTCAGGTAAATACAAGTGAAAACTGGAAATCTTTTACGGGTTCTTTCTTAGACGAAAATTTCCTTATCGGATATTTAACTCCAGAAGAATATTTCTATTTTATCGGCGATTTGCGCAACCAGAATAAAGCAGACGTAGATGCATTATTAGCAAAACATGAAGAGTTTTTTAACGGCGAAATTTTAAATAATAAAAAATATCTTCGTGATTTATCAAAAGGAAACCAGAAAAAAGTGGGTATAATTGCCACACTTATAGGAAATCCTGAAGTGGTAATTTTAGATGAACCATTTGCAAATTTAGATCCAACGACTGTTAGCCGATTGAAAAAAATAATCAAAGAATTGGCAGATAATCCGAGTGTAACAGTTTTAGTTTCAAGTCACGATTTACAGCACACGGTAGAGGTTTGCGACAGAATTGTAGCGCTTAACAAGGGTGAAATTGTAAAAGATATTCAGACTTCAAAAGAGACCTTGCAGGAACTGGAATTGTTTTTTGCGGTATAGAACTTCTATATTTCAAAAAGAAGCGTATTTTTACAAATGAATATACTAAAATTGATTTTTAGTAGTTATCTGTTTTAAACTCTTTTCTATTGAAAAAGAATACTCTTAAATATAGTTTTACTTTCGTTTTTTTATTCTTTTTGATAGCATGTTCTACCAAAAAAAATACTTTTTTGTCCAGAGGTTCCCACTCTTTAAGTACTAAATATAATATTTTGTACAATGGTGGAATTGGTCTGGACAAAGGATTAATGGCTATTCAGGCCAATAATCAGGATAATTTTTGGAAAATGCTGCCTATTGAAAAAATGCAGTTTGATGAAAATTTTTCTGAAAGTGAAAAAGCCAAGAATCCTGATTTTGAAAAAGCAGAAACAAAAGCAACAAAAGCCATTCAGAAACACTCGATGAATATTGGCGGAAGAGAAAGAAACTCGCAGATAGACGAAGCTTATTTAATGTTGGGAAAAGCAAGATATTACGATCAGCGTTTTATTCCGGCAATCGAGGCATTCAATTATATTTTGTACAAATATCCTAACAGCAGCAATATTTATACTGCAAAAATTTGGCGCGAAAAAACCAATATGCGCTTAGGAAATGATGCAATTGCTTTAAAAAATATCAAGCTTTTACTTAAAAACACAGATTTAAACAATCAGACTTATGCCGATGCAAATGCACTTTTGGCCGAAGCTTTTTTAAATATTGAAGAAAAAGACAGTGCGGTTTCAAGACTAAGAATTGCGGAGGAGTTTACAAAAAAGAATGAAGAACGTGCCCGATATCGTTTCATTCTCGGACAAATGTATCAGGCTGAAGGAAAAATAGACAGTGCCAATTATTTTTACGATGCAGTAATTCACCTAAACAGAAAAGCCGATCGCAAATACATGATGCATGCTTATGCAAAGAAAGCTCAGATGTATGATTATGAAAACGGTAACGATACCATTTTCTTAAAAACCTACAATAAGTTAGTTGCAGATCGTGAAAACCGTCCGTATTATGATGTGCTTTTTTACGAAATGGGTAATTTCTATGATAAAAGAAAAGATAATGAAAACGCCTTGGTTTTCTATAATAAATCGCTTCGAAGAAAATCTAAAGATCCCTATTTGACGGCTTCGGCTTACAGAAACATTGGAAACATGTATTTTAAAAATACAGATTATACAATGGCCGCAAAGTATTATGATAGTACACTTGTAAAACTTGATCCGAAAACCAGAGAATTTGCATTCATAGAAAAAAACAGAAAAAACCTTGATAATGTAATTAAGTACGAAGCCGTTGCAAAACGTAACGACAGTATTATTAAGGTGTATAACCTGCCAGCCACCGAAAGAAAAATTTACTTTGAAAACTACATTGCAGAATTAAAAAAGAAAGACGAAGCAAAACGACTTTTGGAAGAAAAAGAAAAAGAGAGATTAGCTAATATTGATTTAAATTCAAGAGCAGAAGTTTCGGGTAATGGAGCTGTTAATCCGCAATCTTTAGGAAATTCTTCAGAACCTGAATTAATTGGTCAGCCTCCGGGGGCTAATGATAATGGTAGCACATTCTACTTTTATAATCCAACGACAGTTGCTTACGGAAAACTCCAATTTAAAAAAATGTGGGGAACCAGAACTTTAGGCGGAAACTGGAGATTAGCAGGAGTAAAATCTGCCAATGATATAGCATTAAATGATTCTATTAACGATAAACAAATTGCTGATATTGCAAAGGATACTATAGTGGCAGAAAAATATACAGTTGCTTACTATGTAAAACAGCTTCCAACAACGCAATCTGCTATGGACAGTATTGGTAAAGAACGTAATTTCTCGTATTATCAATTAGGACTTATATATAAGGAAAAGTTTAAAGAATATAATTTGGCCAGCAATAAGCTAGAACAATTATTACGCAACAATCCTGAAGAAAAGTTAATATTGCCATCGATGTATAATTTGTATAAAATTTATCAAATTACAAATCCAGCAAAAGCAGAAGCGATAAAAGCAGAAATTTCATCGAAATATCCAGATTCGAGATATGCTCAGATTTTAAATAATAAAACAGACGATTCAAGTTCTAGTCCGGACAAAGAATATCAAAAATGGTATAAACTTTTTGAAGAAGAAAAATTTGATGAAGTTCTGGCTAATATCGATAATTTGATCAACCAATATTCTGGAGATGAAATTGTTTCGAAATATGAATTATTAAAAGCCAATACTTTAGGAAAAGTAAATGGTTTGGAAGCATATAAAAAAGGTCTCGAAAATGTGGCAGATAATTATCCGAACAGCGAAGAAGGAAAAAATGCCAGAGAACTTTTAGAAAAACAAGTTCCGGTTTTAGAAAAATTAGCTTTTACTGATGTAGATAACAAAAGTTGGAAAATTTTATATAAAGTTTCTACTACCGATTCAAAAACAATTAAAAAAATCGAAGAAGCAATTCGTGTATTTTTATTAGTTGAGAATTACGAAAGACTGACAACCTCTTTGGATAAGTACAATAAAACAGAAAGTTTTGTAGTTATTCATGGTTTAAAGTCAGAAGCTTACGCGAAAGATATTGCCGGAGTTTTCAGAGACGATAAGAAATATAAAATTGCCGATCCATCGATTATTATATCAACAGACAATTACAAAATCGTACAGATTAAAAAGAATCTGGAAGTATATTTGGCCCCCAAAGCCCCTTAAATCTTGACCGCCATGTTTGAAAAAGTAAAAAAAAACGGAACTGAACAATTAGGAAAAACAAATAGAATAGTAGAAGGAACATCAATAATAGGAGACATTGTCTCGAAAGCCGATTTTAGACTGGACGGCGAATTGATTGGAAATTTTACTTCTCAGGGAAAAATCGTAATTGGAGCCAAAGGGTCTGTTAAGGGCGAAATAATCTGTAATAATGCCGATATCGAAGGAGAATTTCACGGAAAAATAAAAGTTCTCGAAATTCTAAATATCAAATCTACTGCTCAAATTCATGGAGAAGTTGCCGTTGGAAAATTGTCAATTGAACCAGGAGCAGACTTCACAGCAACATGTACCATGTTGGCACATTCAAACCAGGTAATAATGTTAGAAGATGGAAAAGGAACCGAATAAAAATAGAGGAAATAAATGGATAGCACTCATTAATATACCGATACAAATGGGTGTAATTATATTTTTGTTTTCCTATCTCGGAACCTGGCTAGATGAAAACCATCCTAGCGAAAAAATCTATTATAATAAGATATTGGTAATGGTTGGCGTTGCATTAGCATTGTATAATGTAATCCGTCAAGTAAACGAGATCAATAAAACAAAGTAAGTAAAGTTTAAAAACAACTTTAAATAATATTGCATCTTTGCAAAAAAAAGATTCAGATGTTTTTAAAAAAATATAAACTTGTTCTTCATTTAATCATTCTTTCTTTTGCTTCCTATGTAGTACACAAAGGAGTTTTCATGATTTTTAAAATCAACGATCAAAACTTTTTTTATAGTTTGGAAGTTTTATACTTAATCTTTTTATTTTTTTCTACCTTATTATTAGTACTGACATTACTATTTAAGAAGGATAAATTCGATAGCATCGGAATGTTCTTCATGTTGGGAACTTTTGTGCAAATGTTTTTATACTACGGATTCCTGAGACCAATTTTGTCAGACAAGATTCATAACATCTCTATGGAGAAAAGTAATTTTTTTATAACATTTCTTCTATTTTTGTTATTTCAGACGCTTTTAACTGTCCGATTATTAAATGAAAAGCGTTAAAATAACAATTCTTTAAAACAAGGTTTAAAAATAATTTTTCATATCCTTTTGAATATTAATAAAAAATGTACCTTTGCACCAAATTTTAGAAACGTAAAAAATAAGATTTTCCACGATATGGTGATTTCAAACAAACCACTCAGCTTTATTCTTGCCGCTTTTGTAGCTTGTCTTCCACTAAAGAGTTTTTCAAATACTGAAAAGGACTCTACGCATGTTCAAACTGAAGTAGCCCATGAAGGCGCTGCCGAAGAACATCATGCAGAGCCAACAGATGTTAAATCTAAAATAAAAGCATTTATTGGTCACCACGTTTTAGATTCTCATGATTTTACATTCACACAAGATGATGAGACTGGTAAATATTATGGTTTTCCATTACCTGTAATTATCTGGGATAATGGTTTACATATTTTTTCTTCTTCAAAATTTCACCATGGACACGAAGTAGCAGAATCAAACGGAAATTATTACGTGATTAATCATCATGATGGTAAAATCTACAGAACTGATGCAAAAGGAACAATTACTGAAGATGAAAAAACAGGTCACACGACAAACGTTCGTCCTTTAGATTTCTCAATTACAAAAACAGTACTTTCTATTTTTGTTGCAGCATTATTAATGTTTTTGTTATTTACAAGTTTAGCAAAATCGTATGCTAAAAATGGAGGGATTGCTTCTGGAGTTGGAAGGTTTTTCGAACCATTAGTTCTTTTTATCAGAGATGATGTTGCTATTCCAAATATTGGAGAAAAGCATTATAAAAAATACATGAGTTATTTATTGACTATATTTTTCTTTGTATTGTTTTTAAATATCTTCGGTTTAACACCACTAGGAATTAATGCTACAGGAAACTTTACAGTTACATTTGCTTTAGCTATTATTACTTTCTTAATAACAAATATTTCAGCTAATAAAAATTATTGGGGTCACATTTTCTGGATGCCAGGTGTGCCAAAACCAATGAGAATTATTTTAGCACCAATTGAATTGTTGGGAGTTTTCATTAAGCCATTCTCGTTAATGATTCGTTTGTACGCAAATATTTTTGCAGGTCACATCGTATTAATGAGTATCATCGGATTGATGTTTATCTTTAAAAGCTGGATTGGAAGTACTTTGTCTTTCGGATTATCATTTGTACTTTCTATTCTTGAAATTTTAGTAGCATTTTTACAAGCTTATATTTTTACAATGCTGTCTGCACTTTATTTTGGTTCAGCAGTAGAAGAGCACCATCACGAAGAAGGTCACCATTAAAAATAGATTTAAGAAATTAGTTTATTAATCTACTTTCGAAAATCTACAATCAAATTGAATGTTTAATTTTTTAATATATATATTATGAACGGTTTAAATTTCATCGGAGCAGGATTAATCGTAATCGGAGCAGCATTAGGAATTGGTAGAATCGGTGGTTCAGCAATGGACGCTATCGCTCGTCAGCCAGATGCTTCAGGAAAAATCCAAACAGCTATGCTTATTGCAGCTGCACTTATTGAAGGAATTGGTTTCGCAGCGTTATTCGCAGCTTAATTAAAACACAAAAAACAATAGTTGCAACGGTTGGTTGTAACTATTGTTTTAAAATTAAAACATTGAAATTGCTTGAGACAGCAATAGAGTTAGATATAAAATAAATTTATAATCATTATATAATGGATAAGTTAATAAATCAGTTTGAGTTCGGTTTGTTCTTTTGGCAAGTATTAATATTTGTTGGATTAATATTTTTGTTGAAAAAATTTGCATGGAAACCAATTCTTGATACAGTAAATGATAGAGAGCAAGGTATTAAAGATGCATTACTTTCTGCTGAAAATGCTAGACAGGAAATGCAAAATTTACAAGCTGACAATCAAAGAATTTTGAATGAAGCTCGTGCTGAACGTGACGCTATGTTAAAAGAAGCTCGCGAAATGAAAGAGAAAATGATTGCTGATTCTAAAAATGAAGCTCAGGCTCAAGGTCAAAAAATGATCGAGCAAGCTAAAGCAGCTATCGAAAGCGAAAAAAACGCTGCAATGGCAGAATTGAAATCTCAGGTTTCAACTTTATCATTAAGCATTGCTGAGAAATTATTGAAAGAAGAATTATCTAACAAAGAATCTCAAACTAAATTAGTTGAGAAAATGTTAGGTGACGTAAAGTTAAACTAAGATTATGGCAAGTACAAGAGCAGCAATTCGTTATGCAAAAGCAATTCTAGACTTAGCAAACTCTAAAGGTGTTGCCGAAGCTGTAAATAACGATATGAAATCGATTGCTTCTGCAATTGAATCTAATGAAGAATTGAGTACATTTATTGAAAACCCAACAACAACTGTTGAAGTAAAACAAAGTGCTCTTTTAGAAGTTTTTTCAAATATTAATGAGGTAACTAAAAGTTTATTTCGTTTGTTATTTGAAAACAAAAGATTTGAAATTTTGTCTGCAATTGCAAATGAATATACTAAAGTATATGACGAAAGCAATGGAGTTGAAGTGGCAAAAGTTACAACTGCAATTCCGATGGATACAGAATTGGAAGCTAAAGTTTTGGCAAAAATCGCAACTTTATCAGATAAAAAAATTACAATTGAAAATATAGTAGATCCTTCAATTATTGGTGGGTTTATTTTGAGAATAGGTGACAAGCAATACAATGCTTCTGTTGCAAACAGATTACAAGTATTAAAAAGAGAGTTAAGTAATTAGTTTTTATAACACAAAAAGTGTCTAAATTATAAATTAAGATGGCGGAAATCAAACCTGCTGAAATTTCAGCAATATTAAGAAAGCAAGTAGAAGGTTTTGAATCTGGTGCTACGCTAGAGGAAGTAGGAACGATACTTCAAGTTGGAGACGGTATTGCTCGTGTTTACGGGCTATCTAATGTACAATATGGTGAGTTAGTAGAATTTGATAACGGTATGGAAGGTATCGTATTGAATCTTGAAGAGGATAATGTTGGGGTTGTACTTTTAGGACCATCAACTGGACTTAAAGAAGGATCTACTGCAAAAAGAACTCAACGTATTGCTTCTCTTAAAGTAGGTGAGCAAATGGTAGGACGTGTTGTTAACACTCTTGGTTTTCCAATTGATGGAAAAGGACCAATCGGTGGTGACTTATACGAAATGCCTTTGGAAAGAAAAGCACCTGGTGTTATCTTCCGTCAGCCAGTAACTGAGCCATTACAAACAGGTATTAAAGCGGTTGATGCTATGATCCCAGTTGGTCGCGGACAACGTGAGCTTGTTATTGGTGACCGTCAAACAGGTAAATCAACTGTTTGTATCGATACAATCTTAAATCAAAAAGAATTTTACGATGCAGGAAAACCTGTATTCTGTATATATGTTGCAATTGGACAAAAAGCTTCAACTGTAGCAGGAATCGCTAAAATGTTAGAAGAAAAAGGAGCAATGGCTTATACTGTTATTGTTGCTGCAAATGCTTCTGATCCAGCTCCAATGCAAGTTTATGCTCCATTCGCTGGTGCTGCAATTGGAGAATACTTTAGAGATTCTGGTCGTCCAGCTCTTATCGTTTATGATGATTTATCTAAACAAGCTGTTGCTTACCGTGAGGTTTCTCTTTTATTAAGAAGACCACCGGGACGTGAGGCTTACCCTGGAGACGTTTTCTACTTACACTCTCGTTTATTAGAGCGTGCTTGTAAAGTAATTGCTGATGATGGTATCGCTAAAAACATGAACGATTTACCAGATTCTATCAAATCTATCGTAAAAGGTGGTGGTTCATTGACTGCTTTACCAATTATCGAAACTCAAGCTGGTGACGTTTCTGCATATATCCCAACAAACGTAATCTCTATTACAGATGGTCAGATTTTCCTTGATGGAGATTTGTTCAACTCTGGGGTTCGTCCTGCAATTAACGTAGGTATTTCTGTATCTCGTGTTGGAGGTAATGCACAGATTAAATCAATGAAGAAAGTTTCTGGAACTTTAAAATTAGATCAAGCTCAATTCCGTGAATTAGAAGCCTTCGCTAAATTTGGTTCTGACTTAGATTCTGTTACATTAAACGTAATTGAAAAAGGAAAAAGAAACGTTGAAATCTTGAAACAAGGTTTAAATGATCCTTACACTGTTGAAAACCAAGTTGCTATTATTTACGCAGGTTCTAAAAACTTATTAAGAAATGTTCCTGTAAATAAAGTAAAAGAATTTGAAGCAGATTTCTTAGCTTACTTAAACAGTAAACATAAAGATACTCTTAATGCTTTGAAAGCTGGTAAACTAGATGACACTATTACAGATGTTATCGAAAAAGCAGCAAAAGAAATTTCAGCAAAATATAACTAATTTTAGTTGATGGTTGTTGGTTGATTGTTTTTGGAATTCCAAATAACTATCAACCAACAACTAACAACCAACAACTATAGTACATGGCAAATTTAAAGGAAATCCGTAATAGAATTACTTCCGTTTCATCGACGATGCAGATTACATCGGCTATGAAAATGGTTTCTGCTGCAAAGCTGAAGAAAGCACAAGATGCAATCACTGCAATGCGTCCTTATGCCGAGAAATTAACGGAGTTATTGCAAAATCTTTCTGCTACACTTGAAGGTGAAGTAGGAGGAGATTATACTACACAACGTGAAGTAAGAAAAGTATTGTTAGTAGCTGTAACTTCAAACAGAGGTTTATGTGGTGCTTTCAATTCAAATGTAATTAAAGAGATTAAAAACCGTACTCAGTTTTATGCAGGAAAGCAAGTGGATGTTTTTGCTATTGGTAAAAAAGGAAATGATGCATTAAGCAAAACTCATAAAGTTCACGGTCATCATAATGCAATTTTTGATCATTTAACTTTTGAAAATGTTGCTGGAATTGCAGATAATTTGACTGAGAAGTTTTTATCTGGTGATTACGATAGAATTGAGTTGATTTACAATCAGTTTAAAAATGCTGCTACGCAAATTGTTCAGGTAGAACAGTTTTTGCCGTTGGCTCCTATTAAATCTGATGTAGCAGTTTCTACAGGAGATTATATTTTTGAACCTTCAAAAGAAGAAATTGTCTTGACTTTAATTCCTAAGTCTTTAAAAACGCAATTGTACAAAGGTATTCGTGATTCATTTGCTTCTGAGCATGGTGCACGTATGACTGCAATGCACAAAGCAACAGATAACGCAACTGAATTAAGAAACCAATTGAAATTAACTTATAATAAAGCGCGTCAAGCAGCTATTACAAGTGAGATTTTGGAAATTGTTGGTGGAGCAGAAGCTTTAAATGGATAATCTACTCCATAAGATATAAAATAAAAAGCCAGCATTTGCTGGCTTTTTATTTATGGGTAGTTTTCTTTTTTTTAAGAAGTCTATAAAATGGTGATTCTCAAATTATTTAAAAGTTTGAGAATCACTACCATTTTATAAAAATAGACAGATAACTCTGTGTGCTTTGTCTTTCATGGGAACAAACTAGCTTTATTAATCCCAATGCTCTGTTTTTTAAGGGTTACATTTCAGCAGAATCAATCCCTGTGCTTTGTCTTTAATGGGAACAAACAAGCTTTATCGGTCCCAGTGCTTAGTTTTTTTGTAAGGGTTACATTTTAGCTATCTTCAATCCCTTTATGCTTTGTCTTTAATGGGAACAAACAAGCTTTATTAGTCCCAGTGCTTCCTTTTTTATAAGGGTTGTATTTAGCTTTCTCAATCCCTGTGTTACAAATTTACTTCAAGTGTAGAATAAAATTGTTACATAATTTTTTACAGTTATTTATATATTTCACATGTCTTTGACTTTTAATTATATAACTTTTAACTATTTAATTAATTATTTTTGACTATATTATATAAAAATTTAATGAAACTCCTTGTAAAAGAGCTTACTTACAGTTAGTGAGATGCTCGCTCAAATTGATACAATTAGATGTTTGTATCCTAATTTAAGTCTTGAAAAGTATAAATCTTTTCTTCTAGAAATGGTTCCGCACAATTATATTCAGATTGCAATTTTTGAAAATGATACTTGTTTAGGTATAACCGGATGCTGGTCAGCGACAAAATTATGGACAGGAAAATATCTAGAAATTGATAATTTCGTCGTAAATCCCGAATATCGTTCTAAAGGAATTGGAAAAATGCTTACCGATTATATAGAGAAAAAAGCGTTAGACTTAAATTGTAGCAGTATTGTTTTGGATGCCTTTACAGGAAATTTTGGTGCACATCGTTTTTATTACAATCAAGGTTACGCTCCGAGAGGATTTCATTTCGTAAAAATCTTAGACGAAAACAAAATGACTATTTAAAAAACAAGTACAACTTTTCTTTATTGCGCCAACAAAAACACCATTAAACAAAAGAAATAGTTATTTTTGTCCTACAAACATTATTAAGATTATATTTTGGGATTATATAAAAATCTGTTTAAGCAAACTGCAATTTACGGACTGGCGACGGTGTTACCGCGAATGCTGAGTTTTTTATTAGTGAGATTATATACAGGGATTTTGCCAACTGCAGAGTATGGCGAAGTTTCAATTGTATTGTCTTGGATGGTATTCTTTAACGTAGTTCTTTCTTACGGTATGGAAACTGCTTTTTTTAGATTTTACAGTGCCGAAGAAGACAAGAAAAATGTGATTGCAACTTCTACAATTTCTATATTTTGGACTTCGATTATCTTTCTTTTCGTTGCTTTAATATTTAGAAATACACTCGCGAATTTAGCCGAAGTAGATGTACAATATGTAACCTACACAATATGGATTTTAGTTTTAGATGCCTTGGTTTTAATTCCGTTCTCTAAATTAAGAGCCAATCAAAGACCGATGGTTTATGCTGCAATCAAGATTGGTAATGTGGTTATAAACTTGTTGCTAAATATATTCTTCTTAATGTATTTACCAAAATTAGCAGCAACAAATCCGGGTTCTGTTTGGGATAATTTATATGTTGAAAACTTTCAGATCGCTTATATTTTTATTGCAAACCTTTTGGCGAGTTTGGCAACATTTATTGTTCTTTCGCCCAATTATCTTTCGCTTGGACGAAAATTCGACATGGAACTTTGGAGAAGAATGATGAAATATGGACTTCCAATTTTGGTTGCAGGATTAGCGTTTGCAGTAAACGAGCATTTTGATAAAATTCTTTTAGGATATTTACTTCCAGAAAATTTAGCAAAGTCTGAAGTTGGAGCATATTCTGCATGTTACAAATTAGGATTATTTATGGTTCTTTTTGCAACGGCTTTCAGATTAGGAATTGAACCTTTCTTTTTTAGTCATTCAAAAAATGCAAATGCGCCACAGACATATGCCGTAATTACCAAATATTTTGTGATTCTTGGATCTCTAATTTTATTGGGTGTCATTGTTTTTGCCGACGTTTTAAAATATCTTTTATTAGACAATAAATCATATTGGGAAGCGATGAAAGTGGTGCCATTAATTATATTGGCAAACTTCTTTTTAGGAATTTACAACAATTTATCGGTCTGGTATAAATTGACTGACAAAACAAAAATTGGAGCTTATATTTCTATTGTGGGTGCTATCGTAACATTGGTTTTAAATTATATTTTAATTCCAAAATACAGTTACTATGGTTCTGCAATTGCAACTATTTCGGCTTACGGAAGTATGATGCTTATCTCTTATATTTTAGGAAATAAATATTACCCGATTCCTTACGACATGAACAAAATTGGTGCTTATTTAGGAGTTTCAATACTATTTTCAATCATTTCATTTTACGGATTTAGAGAGAAATATTATGTTGGAGTTCCACTTCTTTTCATCTTTATGTATATGGTTTATCATTTCGAAAAAGAGACCATAAAAGGAATAATGAAAAGAAAATAAGGACATTTAAAAAAATTAAATTTAGAAAATGAAAATTCAAATTATCAATAAATCTCAGCACCATTTACCTAATTACGAAACGATTGCTTCTGCAGGAATGGATTTGCGTGCCAATATTTCAGAATCAATTACGTTAAAACCTTTAGAGAGAGCCATTGTAAAAACAGGACTTTTTATTGAATTACCAATCGGTTACGAAGCGCAAGTAAGACCTAGAAGTGGCTTGGCAGCTAAAAAAGGAGTAACAGTTTTAAATTCGCCAGGAACAGTTGATGCAGATTATAGAGGAGAAATAGGAGTAATTTTAGTAAATTTATCTAATGAGGATTTTGTAATTGAAAATGGCGAAAGAATTGCGCAACTAATTATTGCAAAACACGAAAGAGCAGAATGGATTGAAGTTGAAACACTTTCTGAAACATCAAGAGGTGAAGGAGGCTTTGGAAGTACTGGAGTAAAATAAGTATTTCAAATCCGAAAAAATAAAAATAAAGACCAAACCCCATGAAGATTTTTTTATAAGTCTTCGCATAAAAATCAAATAAAATAATGAAAATAATTGTGCCAATGGCAGGCCGCGGATCGAGATTGAGGCCTCATACATTAACAATACCTAAACCATTAATTCCAGTTGCAGGAAAATCTATTGTACATCGTTTAGTTGAAGATATTGCTAAAATATTAAAAGAACCAATTGAAGAAGTAGCTTTTATTTTAGGAGATGAAGCTTTTTTTGGAGATGATGTAGTAAAAAGTTTAGAAGACCTTGCAAAGGGATTAGGAGCGAAAGCTTCAATTTATCGTCAGGATCAACCTTTAGGAACTGGACACGCTATTATGTGTGCCAAAGATTCTCTTTCTGGACCAGCTGTAATTGCTTATGCAGATACTTTGATTAGAGCTGATTTTGAATTAGATCCAGAAGCTGATGCTGTAATTTGGGTAAAACAAGTAGATCAACCAGAAGCTTTTGGAGTGGTGAAACTAAACCAAAATAATGAAATAGTTGAATTGGTTGAAAAACCAAAAGAATTCGTTAGTGATTTAGCGGTTATCGGAATTTATTATTTTAAAGAAGTTGGAGTTTTAAGAAATGAACTTCAAAGTGTTTTGGATAATAACATTCAAAATGGTGGAGAATACCAGATTAATGACGGTATCAAAGCGATGATGGCAAACGGAAAAGTTTTCAAAACAGGAAGTGTTGACGAATGGATGGACTGTGGAAACAAAGATGTTACTGTTGAGACTAATTCAAGAATGTTAGGTTTTCTTCACAATGATGGAGAACATTTAGTAGACTATGGCGTAACTTTAGATAATTCGACAATTATTCCTCCTTGTTACATTGGAGAAAATGTGGTTTTGAAAAACACGACAATTGGTCCAAATGTTTCTTTAGGAAACGGATGTCACGTAACAGACAGTACAATTAAAAACAGTTTGATTCAAACATATTCTAAAATCAAAAATGCTGATTTGGATAATGCAATGATCGGAAATCATGTAAGTTATGATGGTAAATTTACCAACATTAGTATTGGTGATTATGCTGTTTTAGAATAAGATAAAATTTATAAAGTTTCGTTTTGTTTAAAATGTAATTTTTACAAATGATTAAAAAAAGAGTTTTTACAGTTTTGTTTTTTGCTTTATTCAGCACATTTTCGGTTTTTGCTCAGACAGAACCCGAAGATATTGCTATGGCAACAGACGAATATCAGGACTCATTTTATGAATCATTAAAACAAAAAGGAATTGAAAATTACGATAAAGCAATTGTATCATTGGAGAAATGTATCAAACTAAAACCCAATGATGCAGTCGCTTATTTCGAATTAGGAAAAAATTATTTTGCGCTTAAGCAATATCAAAATGCGCAAGATGCTTTTGAAAAAGCAACACAACTTGATCCTAAAAATAAATGGTTTTGGCTCGGAATTTATGATGTAAGTTATGAGACCAAAAATTACGCGTTGGCAATAGAAATCATTCAGAAAATAATTGTTTTTGACGAAGAGTACAAAGACGATTTGATTTCGTTATACATGATTACCAATCAGTATGATAAAGCTTTAGTTGCCATTAACGAAATGAACGAGAAGTTCGGAAAATCGTCTGATCGTGAAATTTATAAAGCACAGATTTTATCTCAGGGAAAATATCAGAGTTCTGAAATTGATAATTTAATTGAACAAATTAAAAAAAATCCGAAGGAAGAATCCAATTATGTAAACCTCATTTTTTTATATTCAAAAAATAATGAAAATGAAAAAGCACTAAATGTTGCCAAACAATTAGCCAAAGAAATTCCAACTTCAGAATGGTCGCAGGTGAGTTTGTTTAAAGGATATTTGGATTCGAATCAGGCAGATAAAGCTATAAAATCGATGAACGTGATTTTGACAAGTTCAAAAATCGATTCAAAAATCAAACACAGAACTTTGAATGAATTTTTGATTTACGTCAATAAAAACCCACAATATTCGGCAGATTTAGAAAAAGCCATTTCGTATTTTGACAATGATAAAGATGTTGATGTTTCTAAAGAAATTGGAAAATTTTATCATAGTAAAGGGCAATTTGAAAATGCAATTAAATATTATGAAAAAGATTTAAAGACACATTCAGATACAGATCTCGAAACCAATATGTTATTGTTGGAAGCTTATTCACAGATAAAGCAATATGATCCGATGACCAAAAGAGCTATGATGCTGATTGAAGTTTATCCGAGTCAGGCACAGTTTTATTACTATGCAGGTTTAGGAAACAATCAGATAAAGCAGTTTAAAAATGCGAAAACGGTTTTAGAAATGGGGCTTGATTATGTGGTTGATGATGCAAAATTGGAGGCAAATTTTAACATTCAATTAGGAGAAGCATATAATGGATTGGGAGATGCCAAGAAAAAAGAGGAATACTTTTTGAAGGCTAATGAAATAGTAAAGAGGAAAAAATAAAAAGAAATTCAGATGAAAAAATATATATCGATCCTGATAGTGTCAATTGCATTTATTTCGTGTAAATCGAAAGCAGTTGCAGTACAAGGAAATACAAGCCAGACGGTTGCGCCAAAAGAAAACAAAAAAGTTATTGAAAAACATTACGACAATAAGTTAGATTTTTCTACCTTATATATTAAAGCGAGTGCAAAATATGTTGATGAAAAACAGAGCCAAAATGTTTCTGCAGATATTAGAATCGAAAAAGACAAACAGATTTTAATAAGCGTTCGTTTCTTAGGGATTACAATGGCAAAAGCTTTGATAACACCTTCTACAGTAAGTTACTATGAAAAAATAAACAGTACTTATTATGAAGGAGATTTTACAAGCTTAAGCAAATGGTTAGGAACAGATTTGGATTACAATAAAGTTCAAAACCTATTAGTTGGAGAAGCATTTGATGATTTAAGAAAAGGAAAATATACACAGACAATTGTAGATAATCTTTTTAGGCTGGATGAAGACAAAAATGGTAATTTGAAAAAAACGTTCTTCTTGTACAGCGAAAAATATTTGATTCAAAAAGAAGAGATTTCTCAGCCATCTGAAAATAGAAATTTACAAATTAATTATTCAGATAGTAAAGTTTTCAATCAAGGAACTTTGCCAACTAGTATAGAAATCAATGCTGTTCAGCCAAAAGGAAAAACGAATATTAATTTAAATTATAATAATATTTCATTTAACGAAGAACTTTCTTTTCCTTATAGCGTTCCAAGTGGTTATAAAAAAGTTACAATTCAGTAAATTTGCAAAATAAAAATAGAAACATGCCAAAATTTCTCCTAAGCTTACTTTTAATATGTGCCACTACATTTGTGCGGGCGCAGGATTCTCAGCAAGAAAAACTAGAGCAGCGAAAAGCTCAGATTCAACAGGAAATCAGAGACAATGAAAAAATGCTTCAATCTGTTCGAAAAAAAGAGAAATCTGCTGTAAATGAATATTTAATTCAGGCGAACAAGATTAAACTTAAAGAGAAATTAATCAATACAACAGCAAAGCAAGAAAAGCTGATTAGTAATGATATGTACATTAATCAGGTTAAGGTTAATAAACTCAAAAAAGAATTAAAGATTTTAAAAGAAGACTACGCTAAGCAGATTTTAAAATCATACAAAAGTCGTTCTGAACAAAGCCGAGCGATGTTTATTCTTTCTTCTGAAAGTTTTTTACAAGCTTACAAAAGAGCACAATACTTAAAACAATACACTAATTTCAGAAAAAATCAAGGACTTGAAATTCAATCCAAATCGGCTCAATTGGTTGATTTTAATGCGAAATTGGATGGACAAAGACAAGTAAAAAAGAAGATTATTGTAGAAAACCAAAGAGAAAAAGTTACCCTTGAAGTAGAGAAAAAAGAGCAACAAAAATTGGTTAATTCGCTTAAGAAAGATAAAAATAAAATTATTGCTGATACAAAATCGAAACAACAGGAATCAAGAAGAATTGATGCAAAAATCAAAAACCTTATTCGAGAACAAATCAAGAAAGCAAATGAAGAAAGACGAAGAAAAATAGAAGAAGAAAGACAAAGAATAATAGCTGAGAACAAGAAAAAAGGTGTTGAGACTAAAGATGATGATTTGCCAAAACCACCACCGCCTGCTTCTTCAGACAGAATTGAATTAACACCAGAAGGAAAAATTTTAGCGGCAGACTTTAAGGCAAACCGTGGAAAATTACCTTGGCCAGTAGAAAAAGGATTTATTTCTCTTGGATATGGAGATCAGCCACACCCGCTGCATCCTTCCATTACAGTACACAATTCAGGAGTTGAGATTACGACAGAAGAAGGCGCAACTGCTCGTGCCGTATTTGAAGGAGTAGTATCAAAAGTTATTGCCTTATCTCCAGTAAATAGAGCAGTTTTTATTCAGCATGGAGATTATTTTACTGTATATCAAAACCTAAGTTCAGTATCTGTTGAGCAAGGTGATAAAGTAAAAGTAAAACAAAGTATAGGAAAAGTTAGAACAAGTGGAGATACTGGAAAAACAGTAATTAAATTCTTGATTCTTCAAAATACATCCAATAATAATCCAGAAGGATGGCTGCAAAACAAATAAAAATTTAAGGGAGCTTTTTGCTCCCTTTTTTATTAATCATATTGTTCTAAAAAGTATTTAATAACATCAGTTGTAGTTACAATTCCTTTCAATTCTCCATTATCTACAACAGGTAATGCATGAAATTCTTCTTTTACAAAAGTCACTGCAAGATCTTTAATAATGGTATCGGAAGAAAGTGTTTTAGGCTGGGCCGTCATAACTTGAGGAATTGTCAACATGTCTAAAACAGCTTCATCAACACCTTCTTGTCCATCAAATAAAGCGCTAAAAGTTAAGCGGTTTATGTCGGTACGGCTAATAATTCCTACGACTTCTTTACCATTAACCACAGGAAGATGGCGAATAGAATTGGATTTCAGTTTTTCAACCACTTTTCTTAAATCGTCATTCTGGTTTACAGTCACTACAGTTTTGGTCATAATGTGACTAATTGGTTCTCTCTTTTTCATGATAGATTAGTTTAATATTTACACAAATATGTAGAATAATTCTCTCAATAATTATGATCTTTATCAGGCTTTAAACCATTAAAAAGAGCAGGAAAAACCACTAAATTTTAGTATTTTTGCACAATGGAAACAAATAGACAGAAAAAAATAGGCGGCGTTATTCAGAAAGATCTGGTTGACATCTTGCAAGGTGAAGTGAGAAAAAATGGAGTTACAAACTTGGTAATTTCAGTATCCAAAGTAAGTGTGACTTCAGATTTATCTGTGGCAACAGTATATTTAAGTATTTTTCCACAAGAAAAAGCCAAAGAAACTTTAGAAGGAATAAAATCGAATACAACTTTAATTAAACATGATTTATCGCAACGTGTACGTTTGCAATTGCGTCGTGTTCCGAATTTAGTTTTCTTTATTGACGATTCTTTAGATTATATCGAGAAAATCGACAATGCACTTGCAGGAAAAGAAAACCCAATTGAAAACCGTGATCTTTTAGAAAAAAGAAGAAAATCATAAATTGAATTTCCCTTTATACATAGCCAAACGTTATATTTTTAGCAGAAGTAAAAACAATGCTATCAATATCATTAATCGTATTGCCAGCATGGGAATCATTGTTGGTACGATGGCTTTGTTTGTGGTTTTGTCTGTTTTCAGCGGATTAAAAGTTTTTAGTCTCTCGTTTACAAATGAAATTGATCCTGACTTAAAAATGGTTAGTACTTATGGAAAATCATTTTTAATTACACCAGATCAGGAAAATCAAATTAAGAAAATAAATGGTATTGCTTCTTACACCAAAATTATTGAAGAACGTGTTTTGTTTATGTTTAAAGGTAAACAGCAAGTTACTTATTTAAAAGGGGTTGACAGTTCTTATGCCACTGTTAACGACATTAGAAAAAAACTTTTTAATGGACAATGGCTAAAACCAGATAGTTTTCAGGTTGTAATTGGTTATGGTTTGGCTCAAAATTTTTCTTTGGGAATTCTTGATTTTGAAAACCCGCTTCAGATTTTTGCACCAAAACCAGGAAAAGGAGCCATAGATAATCCCGAAGAAGCATTCAATAAAACAGATGTAATGCCTGTCGGAATTTATTCGATAAGTGAAGATTTAGATTCTAAATATGTATTTGCAGATCTAGGTTTAGCACAGGAATTACTGATGTACAAATCCAATCAGATTTCTGGAATCGAATTTAAGTTGAAACCAAATGCAGATGAAGATGCAATAAAGGCAAAACTGACTTCTATCTTTAAAAATAAAATTACATTAAAGAACAGAGCACAGTTAAACGAGTCTTTATATAAAATGCTCAACACAGAAAATATTGCCGTTTACCTGATTTTTACCTTAGTAATCATTGTGGCACTTTTCAATTTAATTGGCGCTTTGATTATGATGATTTTGGAGAAAAAAGGAAATCTAAAAACCCTTTTCAATCTTGGAACAGACATCAATCATCTTCGCAAGATATTTTTACTTCAGGGAACTTTACTAAGTGTTTTCGGCGGATTAATCGGATTGGTTTTAGGAATCATTTTAGTGATTTTGCAACAACAGTTTGAATTAATCATGATTACGCCAACATTAGCCTATCCGGTTGTTTTTACCGTAGAAAATGTACTAATTGTAATGACAACGATTATCTCCCTAGGATTTGTTGCTTCACTAATTGCAAGTAGCCGCGTCAGCAAAAAACTGATAGACTAATTTTTCCTAAAAAATATTACTTATATTTACCGCCTAAATAACTACAGCATATGATTGTTTCTGCCTAATCCTATTTTATTTTTTTAAATAATTAGGATACTTACGTTTACTTTTTTTTAGTTCAGATTGAAAAAACATCTGGGCCAATATTATCATTTATCCTAAAATATCATGACAGAAACAACTATAAAGAAAAGTCTATTTTCTAAAATTTACACTACTTTAAAACAAGCTCTAAGCGGAGACGAATCATTTGACTATACTTCTGGAAGTATCAAAAAAGCCGTAATTCTATTGGCCATTCCCATGGTTTTAGAAATGATGATGGAATCGGTTTTTGCGTTAGTCGATTTATATTTCGTTGGGCATTTAGAACACAGTAGTTTTGCGATTCAGACCGTTGGTTTAACAGAGTCGGTATTAACTGTAATTTATTCTCTTGCCATTGGAATGAGTATGGCGGCAACTGCAGTTGTAGCGCGACGAATTGGAGAAAAAGATCCTGTCGCTGCTGCGAAAGCCGGAATGCAGTCCATTATTATTGCATTTGCCATTAATGCTTTTATGAGCATTTTCGGAATTATATATGCCAAAGATATCCTGATTTTAATGGGTTCTTCTTTAGAATCTGCCGAACATGGCTACCGATTTACACAAATTATGATTGGTTCAAGTTTGTGTATTATGCTTTTGTTCCTGATAAACGGAATTTTTCGCGGAGCAGGAAATGCTGCAATCGCCATGAAAAGTCTTTGGATTGCCAATATTTGCAATATCATTTTATGTCCGATTTTAATTAATGGTTTCGGGCCAGTTCCTGCTTTTGGATTAGTTGGCGCAGCTTTAGCAACGACAATCGGAAGAAGCATTGGCGTTTTGTACCAAGTATATCATTTGTTTTTTGGAAATGGAATTTTGAAAATTAAAATCGCCTATTTCGCACCAGATTTTACACAAATAAAAGCTTTAATTAAAATTGCAGCACCAGGAATTTTACAATTTGTAATTGCTTCTTGTAGCTGGATTTTCTTGGCTAAATTGGTGGCAACAACAGGAGGAGATCATGGTTCGGCAGGTTATCAAACCGCGCTCAGAATCATGATGTTTTTCATACTTCCAGCTTGGGGATTAAGTAATGCCGCAGCAACATTGGTTGGACAGAATTTAGGAGCCAAACAAATAGAGCGTGCCGAAAAATCGGTTTACACCACAGCGAGATATAATGTGATTTTTATGGCTTCGATTATGATTATTACTTTGGCTTTTGGGCGATATATTATTTCGTTTTTCACGAATGATGAACAAGTAAAAACCATTGCCATTGAAGCGCTGCAAATCATGAGCATCGGATTTATTTTCTACGGAATCGGAATGGTTTTGATCAATACTTTCAACGGAGCAGGAGACACTTGGACACCAACAGGAATTAACTTTTTCGGATTTTGGTTGTTCCAGATTCCATTGGCTTATGTGTTGGCAAAACATTTTAATATGGGACCAACTGGAGTTTTTATTGCCATTCCGGTTGCTGAAACTGCTATTACTTTAGCTGGAATCTTTTTTTATAAAAGAGGAAAGTGGAAACGAGTTCAGGTTTAGATTCTGTACAATATTTCTTAAAAATTTGCGTTGAACTATTTAACCAAAAACATAGATTTATGAGAACCAAAATTAAATTTTTAGTAGTTTTATCTTTAGTTGTAGTTACATTTATGGCCTTTAAACCAGTAGATAAAAAAGTGGTTTTAATTGATGCAGGTCACGGTGGTAAAGATGTAGGAGCAGACATACTTGGCTTTGAAGAAAAAACAATTACAGAAGCGGTCGCAAATAAAATTAAAGAACTAAACAAGAACGAGAATGTTGAGATTGTCTTACTTCGTGACGGAGATCTGAGTATGGATTTGAAAGAAAGAACGACAATCATAAACAAATTGAAGCCTGATTTAGTGATTTCATTGCATATTAGTGCTAATCCAAATGTTACATCAAATGGAGTTCGAGCTTATATTTCATCAAGAAAAATATTTTATGATCAGTCAAAAGAAATTGCTGAAAATGTAATTGACAAGATAGCGGCAACAGGGAATCTCACAAAACGACATGTAAGTGAGGCACCATTTTATATTTTGAAAAATGCAGATTGTCCCATGATGCATTTAGAAATGGGATTTTTATCTAATGAAAATGACCGAAATTATATTACCAGCGAAAAGGGACAAATTGAAATTGCCGAGAAAATTTTAGAATCGCTAAAATAAAACATAAAAAAGACCTTCAAATTTTGAAGGTCTTTCTGTTTATAAATCTTAAAAGGTAAATAGTATTTTTAAACAAACTCATATCCAGCATATACCTGTTCGATTTCTTTCATAATGGCGAATAAATCTTCAGGTGCGTCAGTAGTAACTAATTTTTGTTTGAACTCTTTGAACGAATGAATTCCTTTGAAATAATTCGTGTAATGACGACGCATTTCTACAATTCCCAAACGTTCGCCTTTCCAGTCCATTGACCATTGCAAATGATTTCTGGCTGCTTCAACACGATCAATAACCGTTGGGGCAGGTAAGTGCTCTCCGGTTTTAAAAAAGTGTTTTATTTCGTTAAAAATCCACGGATAACCAATCGCAGCACGACCAATCATGATACCGTCAATTCCGTATTCATTTTTATATTTTAATGCTTTTTCTGGACTGTCGATATCGCCATTTCCAAAAATTGGCATTGTAATTCTTGGGTTGTTTTTTACACGTGCAATATGCGACCAGTCAGAATGACCCTTGTACATTTGAGCTCGAGTTCTCGCGTGAATAGTCAAGGCCTGAACACCAATATCTTGAAGTCTTTCAGCAACTTCATCAATATTAATTGAGTTTTCATCCCAGCCTAAACGCGTTTTTACGGTAACAGGCAAATCTGTTCCTTTGATAACAGCTTGCGTCAAACGTACCATCAAATCAACATCTTTTAAAACTCCCGCTCCGGCACCTTTGCAAACTACTTTTTTTACTGGACAACCGAAGTTGATATCTACTAAATCAGGTTTTACAGTCGAAACAATTTTAGACGACATCTCCATCGCTTCTTCGTCACCACCAAAAATCTGAATTCCAACTGGACGTTCGTAATCAAAAATATCCAGTTTCATGCGGCTTTTTATAGCATCACGAATCAATCCTTCCGACGAAATAAATTCAGAATACATCATGTCAGCTCCATGCGCTTTGCATAATCTGCGAAACGGCGGATCACTAACGTCTTCCATCGGTGCGAGTAATAAAGGAAATTCGGGTAATTCTATGTTGCCAATCTTGACCATCTTCAATATTTTCTGCAAAATTACGACATTTAGTTCAATAAAAAAGATTCTAAGTTTCTAAGATGCTAAGGCCCTGAGTTTTTATCCTTATATAAAAAACTTAGAATCTTAGAATCTCAGTGTCTTAGCAACTTAAAAATTAAGTCCTGTAATCAAAAAATCGAATTGGTTTTCGACTCATCGGATTAAAAACCAAAGGATTCAGAACTTCTTTCGAAGTGAATTCTATTTTTGGAGTTACTCTCAGTTTTGCTCTAAAGTGATCTTTTATTTCTTGAAGAAATTCTGGAGTTTGATTTTTTGAAGCAATTTTTATCAGGATTTCATCGGTTCCCAAATCATTAGTTGAAATTTCAATTAAATGATTTTCAATAGTATCAAAACTACTCAAAACGTCGTTCATCGCTGGAGGATAAAGCGTTGTACCTTTGTACTTAATCATTTGTTTTTTGCGACCCACAACTGGACCAACGCGCAAAGTATTTCTACCGCAAGCGCAAGGTTCGTTATGAAGCTGTACAATATCTCCAGTTTTAAAACGCAATAATGGCATCGCTTCAATTCCTAAAGTGGTGAAAGTCAGTTCGCCTGTTTCGCCGTTTTTTACGGGAATATTATTTTCATCTAGAACTTCAACAATAATTAATTCCGGATGGTGATGTCCGCCTTTTCCATGTTCACATTCCGTAAAAGCAGTACTCATTTCTGTGGAAGCATAAGTCGAAAACAACTTAATATTCCATTTATCCGTGATTTTTTTCGATAGAATATTCATTGAGAAATCTTGTTCTCTCAGAGATTCTCCAATGCAAATGGCACCTTTTATACTCGAATTATTATAATCGATTCCGTGAATTTCGGCGTATTCAATTAATTTTAAAAGAAAAGAAGGAACAGTAATTAAATAACTCGGATTGTATTTTAAAATCGAATCCCATTGCATTTCTGGAATTCCCGCACCGACACGTATTACGCCAACTTTCAACTTTCTTAAACCTAGAAAATAAGCCAAACCAGCCATAAATTTTCGGTCAATTGTCGTCATTAACTGAACCACATCGCCTTCTGCAATTCCAGCGCAAGCAAAAGAAATCGCTTCATTATAAGCCAATCGATCCAAATCCGAATCGGTTAAACCAAAAGTTACAGGATCTCCTAAAGTTCCTGATGTTGAAGCGTAATCGATAATTTGATGTTGCGGAACGCACAAGAAATCATCGTTATATTGTTGTAAATCTTCTTTGGTTGTAACAGGTAAAAATTGTAAATCTTCCAGCGTTTTAACTTTCGAAATATCAATATTTTGTCCTGCAAAAAGTCTTTTGTAAAAAGGAGAATTCTTGCTTATGTATTCTAAAAGTTCAACTAGTTTTTGTTCTTGAAAAATTTTAATTTCTTCTAAAGAATCTTTTTCTATTGCTGGAATCATTGTAATTTTCTTTTGACTTTTTTTAAATATTTTTCAATTTCTTCTTTTTCGGGAATCGTTGTAATTTCATGCGTTAAAGCTTTTTCAAAATTAAGCTTTGCCTGCAGAAACTCCTTTTTTTGGTAAAAGTACAACCCTGTCTTATAATATACAACCCAATAATTAGGGTTTAATGCTTGATAATTCTTAAGAAATTCTGAAGAAACCGTTTCTTTGTTTTCTAAAATCGAATCTATTTTAGAATCTTCAATTTTAAATTTTTTATAATTCTGATAAGCAGTGGTTTCCAAAAAAGGATCTTTGGCAATATTCAGATTTTCTTTTTGAAAGGATTGAACATCATTTTTTCTTTCACCAAAAACGGAATTCAAATCATAACAAATAAATTCTCCCAATTGATACGGATTTGCAGAAACCCAAACTAATTTTTCTTTTGGTTTAAAGATAATGCCGTGATGCGCGATTAATTGATTTAATGCTTTTTCGGAACCAAATCCCAATTCAATATTTTTTAAACCTTCTTTGTTTCGAAGAATTTCCGAAGCAATTTCTGGGTTTACTTTCTGATTTTCAGACAGCAATTCCTGCATTCTTTCATATCGATATTCAGAATGGCTGTTGGCGATTTGTGCCAAATTTCGTTTGTCTGCCACAAAAGCTTCACCTTGAAAATGATTTGAACAAATTAACTGATCTGTATTTGGAACATCGTAAACATCCATTTTATTCGGCGAAACTTCAATTAAAATGGCTTTATTATCATGGACACTTCCAACCATAATCGATTCAGAAACAAAGACTTTTCTTTTTTTTGCAATCGCAATTGCTTCATCCAGATTTTTGGCGTGCTGTAAAATTTCACGAGTTAAAATCGAAATCGGAGTTTTCGCGCTAAGCGGAATTTTAGATTTTGAAGCATTTATAGTAATCGTCAAACCTTCGAGATTCATTCCAGAAACAGCGCCGATCATTCCAGGCCAAGTAACCATCATAAACGGATTTCCGCTTTCGGGTTTTATAAAGGCAATGATTTTATTTTCCGCGAAAGCGTCATTCACATAAAAATCAAAATTTCGGGCTAAGATTAAATTACCATCTTCCGTTTTTTCATTCCACGCCGCAAAAGAAGAACAGCCGACCAGAGCCAGATCTTGCAACGCGTGACCAATATCGTGCGCGGCGTGCAGATACAAACTACGCTGATATTGCGGTGCGATATTATCAAATTCGTTGGAAGTATATTGAGAAACGCCGTAAATTTCGGTTTGATATTCGTTCGGAACGTTCAAATATAGTTTACGATTGAACCATTTTAAAAACTGGCGAAGTATTTTCTGCTGAAATTTTGAAGGAACAAAATCGGTTATTTTAGAGAAGAAAATGCGCTGTTGTTTTTTTAAAAGAGAATCGGTTAGTGCGCCGGTTGTTAAACCAATTTCTAATGGATCGCCTTCAACATATAATTCCCAAACGCCTTGTTTATTTTTTAAAAATGAATTTTTTCCAGACGTAAAAACGCTGTCTGAGACTTTTGCAACAACAGGTTTTGTAGTATTAAAAGCAGTTAAATCTGGTTTGTGATGTTTTGATTTTGAAGTACCGCAGGAAGTCAGCAAACTTAAAAAACCGATAAAAAAGAAATATAGAACTCGGTTTTTCATGATAAATTATTGAGACGCTTTTTTAATTTTTTCCAGCAGATATTCCTTTCCTACAATTTCTGAGCAAGTTACAACCGCTCCAACCGTAACACCCAAGACACCGTGCATGTTAATACTTTGGCCTGTAAGATAAAGATTTTCTAACTTAGTTTTGGAAGGAATTAAAGTTTTCATCGGATTATTTGAATCTTTAACATATCCGTACATATTGCCGCCGTCGCCACCAATATAATCTCGGTACGAAAGTGGCGTGGAAGTATGAACAGATTGAATACAATCTTTTATTTCTGGAAATTTTTTTTCGACTTCTTCTAAAAATTTAGCGGCTTTTCTGGTTTTAAAATCCTCATAACTTTCACCACGATCATTTTCGTCGAATGTAGTATTAAAAGTATTTTCCCAATCTTTAACTTCTTCATATTTCATGTAAGTCAAAAACGTGATTCCGTCTGCCCATTCTTCGTCTTTTTTTGACGGACTCATAGAAGCCATAAAAGTTTTTGGCCACGAATTTTCGTCGTACTCGTAAGAACTCCAAACATCAATACTACTTTTAAAATGGTAATAATTGTGGTTGATGTACTTGAAAGTTTTAGGTTTAAAAACGATGTACAAACTAAAAGCCGAAAGTACACTTTCGAGATTTTGAATTCTGCTGAAAAAGGGTTTTCTAAAATTTTCCTGTCCCGCCAGTTTCAAAGTTGTTTTGGGTTCGATATTAGAAATGAAAAATGTTCCCGAAACTTCTGTTCCGTCTTTCATTTTTACCGAATTCACTTTATGATTTTCAACTTCAATTTTGGTTACTTCTTTATGTTTAAAGAATTCGCCGCCGTGTTTTTTAAGTTGTTTCAAAAGTTGTTTCGTAATCTGACTTCCGCCGTTTATGCAGCGCCAAGAACTTTCGATATAAGAATTGACAATTAAGGCATGAACGTAAAATGGCGATTTATCTGCAATGCCCGCGTAGAGGAAATTGGAACCCGCCAAAACCGCTTTTAATTTTTCATTTTGAGTGAAGGAATCAATCGTTTCTTTCGCGTTAAGCGTTAAAACTTCGTCGTTATATCTGCCATGAGATTCTAGATTGTAAAGTGGAAAAGCTTTGCAGACTTCTTTTATTTTTTCACAATACTTTTCGAGATTTTCTTTTTCTTCGGGAAAATATTGGGCTAGTTTTTCAATGAAATTTTCGAAGCCCTGCGCATGCGGATATTCAATTTTATCATCATCAAACGAAATAATATCAAAACCATTTTCGTCTAATTTTTTTAGATTCAAATGATCCATTATGCCAATATAGCTGAAATATTGATGCAGATTCTGGCCTTCGCCTAAACCTCCGATATAATGAATTCCGGTATCAAAAATGGTTTTGTCTCTCACAAAAGTTTGAAGATTTCCACCGTACTGATTGTTTTTTTCAAGTACACAAACGCTGTAGCCCTCTTTTGCCAGAATAACAGCAGAAACTAATCCGCCTAGACCGCTGCCAATAATGACTACATCGTACTCTTTTTTCATTATTTTTTCTTTAAAATAACTAAGGCATTTTCTTCAGAAACAATTTCGAAACTCGAAACCAACTGATTTTTCAAACGGGAACAATTCACTAAAATTACAAAAGAAATATTAGAAATAATTTTTTCTAAATAATCTGAATAACTTTCATCAGAAATCAACAAAACATCATATTGATTTTCAAATGTTGCTTCTACATTATCTACATAATTTATTTTTCTCTTTTTAAGGAAATAATTCGTTTTGGCAACCAGCAGTTTTTCTTCATCAGAAATAAAAGAAACTATTTTTCGCTGTGGTTCCTGCAACGCCAGTAAAACATCCAATTGTCCGTAATCATTTCCTAAATGCAGGATTTTTGCTTTTGGCTGAATGTGTTTATTTAAGGTATAATAGATTTCAAGATTTTGTTTTAAATCTTTTTTGACGCTGTTTCCAACTTCGATTTCTTTATAATCGTAACTGTTGATGACCATAAATTTGAAATAATCTGGACCTTCAAGCTGTTCGCGAATTTTATGGTATTCGGCTTTAAAGAACGAACTTATTTGTTTGGTTCTTTCTGTATAATTATTTCCGTATGAAAGATTTTCAGGAGTGATTCTTTCTAAAATAGTAACCGTAAGCGTGCTTTTATGAATGACAAAATCGCCTTTCGGAATGGCTTCTGAAGCGCCGTGAATAACAACGGGAACAATGTCCAGTTTAAATTCTTCAGCCAAAAAGAATGCGCCTTTGTGAAATCTTTTAATCACATTATTTTCTGAACGAGTTCCTTCGGGAAAAACCATTAACGAATATCCTTCGTTTACTTTTTTACGCAAATGTTCAACACCGCCTTCGATTCCTTCAGAAACGGGATAAAAACCTGCTTTTCTAACAATGCCACCAAAAATAGGGGAGTTGTAAACCCAATCGCTCACCAGAAAAATGATTTTTGGACTAAGGCTTCCAATTACCAAAATGTCGATAAAAGAAGAATGATTGGCAATAATTACAGCTGGTTTTTCGAAAGTTTCATTAAAATTATTGACGATTTTTTTACTTATAAAAGGATTCGAATACAAAACCGATTTCATCAATTTTGAAACCACATATCGAAATCCTTTCATTTTGGTTTTCGCGTCAAGCGGAATAATCGGCATTAGTGTAAAGCTGAAAAGCGACATTACGATGCCACCCAAACCATAATAAGCAAATGAAATTACACCATGAATAAAAGTCAGTAATTGAAACGGCGGATTTCCTTTTTTAGGTCGATTTGATAAAAATACTTTGAACAGAATCGGGTAAAAAATGAATGTAATAATCAGTGCCGCAAAGACCCCGATTAAGGAAACAGATGAAATGGAAGTCAATGCCGGATGTTTGGCAAATATCATCGCGCCGATTCCTAAAATGGTGGTAATTACCGCCAGAATAATGGAAGTTCTGTAAATGGCAATTTCGTTTTTTCCGTTGGTATATTCTTTTTGTAAAGCACTTGTCATGAAAATACTGAAATCGACTCCGTGGCCAAAAATCAAAGTGCAGACAATCATACTGAAAATATTCATTTGAATGCCAAAAATGCCCATAATTCCTGCGGTTACAATTCCCGTTAAAGCAATTGGAATGCAACTTATTATAACTAATTCGATTCTTCGGAAAAAGAAAAAAAGAATTAAAACGACGGCCACAAAAGAGTAATTGACAAGTGAATTAAAATCGGTTTTTAAAGTGCTGAAAAACGTTTCGTTCATCTGCTGACGGTCGATTGCAATTATATTTTCTTTTGCCGAAGCCGATTTTACAAAAGCGTCACGCTGTTCTGGAGTTACTTTTACTAAAGTCGAAACAGTGTAAAAACCATTTTTTTCTGTGATGAATTCTTGTAATTGCAACGCTTTAATTTTTAAATAATCGGTTGCAGCAATTGGTTTGAAATCAAAGTTTAAATGATCAAAAAACAAATTGTAAGTCGTAGGTTTGAAACCCAGTTTTGAACCTTCTGCAATTAATTCAGATTCCACGAATTGTTTTTTCTTCGAAGTCCAAAACGAATTCCATTTTTCAATTTTTTGAAGCTGTGCCTTTTGTGAAAGTACAATGCCGCCAACCGAACTAAAATTTAAAATTTTATCGTGTTGTTTTGCCGAATTCAAATCTTCGAAAAGTTGAGTATTATGCTGTAAAGCTTCTTCGATCGTTTTTCCGTACGAAGCCACATAAATAGTTTTGGAAGTTAAACTTGTGCTTTCTTCCAATTGTTTTTCGGCAGCTTTGATGTCTTTTGGAATAAAATTCAGCTGAGATAAATCATTATTAAAACCAACATCGTTATAGGTAAAAAAGCAAACTATCGTAATAATAACGCAAAAACCGATTAGGAATTTATTGTTATGAAAAGAAAAATGAGCCATTTTATCAATGACGTTTTTCTTGTGTTCTGCCGGATTTTCTTTTGGTTTATATAAATGCGGAATAATTAAAAGCGAGAAAATAGCCGAAGCCATTACGATAACAGCAGCAAAAATTCCGAGATCATTTAAGGCATCAGATTTTACAAAAAGCAGACATAAAAAGGCAACGGCCGTTGTAGAACTACTCATAATTACCGGCATTGTAATGTCTTTGTACAATGTTTTGACATCGCTGTTGTGCTTGTAATGCGTGAGGATGTGAATGGAATAATCGATTGTAATTCCCAACAAAATAGAGCCAATTCCTAATGAAATGGCAGAGATTTGTTCTCTAACGAAATATAAAAATGCAACGGCAAACAATCCTCCAAAAACCGTTGGAAGAAAAATAATCAATGGAATTAAAAGTTTTCGGTAGAATAAAATCAGAATCAGCATTAAAGTAAACATCGCAATTGATGTCGTTAGAATAATGTCGCTTTTAATTTGATTGGCATTGGCAACAGCAATTAAAGCCGAACCAAAATAACTTATAGAAGTTTTTCCTTTAAAGTTCTGATTTAAATTTTCTTGAATAGATTTTAGTTTTTCGGCAAAAATGGTGTTTTTTTCTGTTTCGCTCGACGGAATATTCGAAGTAATAAAAAGCAGTAATTTCTTTTTATCTTTTGTCATTACAAAACCATTTTCCAGCGTAAAATCGTCACCAATATTTAATTGCTGTAATTTTTTTAAAGCGATAAATGAAATCCCAAACGGATCTTGCAAAATGAAATCTTTGGTGATAAATCCCGAAGGAGAAATAATCGATTTGTAATTTCCTTGAACCGTGGCAGCAATACTGTCTTTTTGAATTTTCTGCTGGATATTTTCGTAATCTTTATCGTTTAGAAAAAGTGGTAAATTGTTGTAAACAAAACCAATAGTTTCCTGAATATTTTCTTCGTCGATTTTTCCTTGAATTCCTGTTACGTAAGGTTTACAAGATTTAGAAACGCTGTCTGAAAAAGCAGTTGCCATTTTTTGCAGATCTTCTGTAGATCCGTTTTTTTCAAGTTTAAAAATTACGGTTGTTTTATCGGCAAAGTTGAGTTGTTTTAAAACTTTTGCGGTAACGTCGGTTTTATCGTTTGTTGGAATAAGTTTGGTTATATCTTCTTCAAACTTCAATCTTGAAGCGAAGAATCCAAAAATAACGAGCATCATTAAAGCCAAAAAAACCGACAAAGATTTTCTTCGGTTTACAAATAAATGAATGGCGTAGAAGTATTGATGCATGATTGTTGGTTAAGTTTTTTCAGCCACGAATTTCACGAATTTTCGCGAATTAAGTAGTACAAAAAACATGAAATTGTCTTTTGCCACAGATTAAATGATTTAAAATCATTTAATCTGTGGCAACATTTCTTAAATATTTGGTTTGTCTTTAGAACTAAAAGCCGTCAAAAGCAAATAACTTATTGAACCAACTAAAAGCGCCGAAACGGATGCTAAAATAAGACTTCCGACGATATATTGCGCTGCATTTTTTTGAATATCGTCAAACGTCATGGAACTATCTAAAAGTAATGGTGCGTCTGATGAAACAAAATAACTTCCTATTTTTAAAGAACTATAAATTATAAGTGGAATGAATGGCGGAAAACTCACATTAGAAGTCAAAAAAGCAATGACTTTGTTCAACCTGAATAAAGCGGCTAGTGTAAAAAGTAATATGGTTTGAAATCCCCAAAAAGGCGAAAGTCCGATAAAAATTCCTAAAGCAATAGCGGCAGATTTTTTAAAATTAGAATCGCTGCTTTCTAAAATATCTTCTAAAAAGAATTTCTTAAATCCCTTTTTTTTTGCGTTCCTAAAAAAATCTCTCGGCTTGATGTACAACAAAGTGTTGGTTACCAAAACAGTATTCAAAATACTAATTCGGGTAAAATCTTTGAACGGACGAAAATGCGAAACTCTCTCCGCAGGATCATACAAAACCTGAATTGGAATATTTTTTACTACAATTCCTTTCCATGCAGCACGCACGATTACCTCGATTTCAAATTCGAATTTATTGGTGTAAAATCGTTTTGGTAATAATCGCAAAGGATATAATCTAAATCCCGATTGTGTGTCATCGAGTTTAATTCCGGTTTCGAACTTAAACCAAAAATTAGAAAACTTATTTCCGAAACTGCTCTTTTTTGGAACATTTTCCTGCGTCATGTTTCGGCTTCCGATCAAAAGAGTATTTGGTTCCTTTTGAATGGCTTCTAAGAAAACAGGAATATCTGAAGCAAAATGCTGTCCGTCAGAATCGATTGTAATGGCGTATTCAAAATTTAATTCTAATGCTTTTCTAAAACCATTTCTTAAGGCACGGCCTTTTCCTAAATTTTTAGGATGATGAATTTGTGTTAACGAAGAAAAGTTTTGTAAAATTTCGCTTGTCGAATCGGTAGAACCGTCATTAACAATGATAATATTATTAGTAAAATCTAAAATAGAATCCAGTACTTTTTTCAGTGTTTTTGGGTTATTGTAAGTCGGTACAATAACACAAAAGTTTATTGAATCTAATAATTCCTGATTAATTAAAGTTGGTTTCATTTTGATTTTAGTGGCTTATTTTACAAATTGCCTCTCTTTTTCAGAGAAACTTTTCGATTGTAAAACGAAGTCTTTAAGATATTCTTTCAAAGTAGCACCTTGCCCTGCGTAGTACGTTGCAATGAATTTTTTATCTTCTTTTATATTTTTCTTGTAACCCGTAATACCCGGAACATCTTCCTGAACACTCAAGCGAATCATTCGCATTTCGATATTACTCGGATCACTTTTTATCGTTGCTTCCAAAAGTTTGGCGCCTTCTTTAAAACGCTCGATTTTTTGGCCTATTTTTTTCTCAAATTTAGAATCTACTAAAATAGAAGCCGCTTTGTAAGCCACTAAAATTTTATCGTCATTATTAGAAATGCCTGCAAGTTTTGCTGTAAACTCTTTAGCATTTGCTTCAGATTTTGCAACATCAGAGTACATTTTGCGTATGGAAGCCAAATCTGGCGTTCCAGCAAAATTTACCCATAAAAGTAAGGTCAGTAATAATTTCATAATTATATTTTTTTGTACACATTGCTCAGTTTTAGAGCGGTAGTGTCATTAAAGTAAGTCGTGTTTTTCACTTTTACCAAATCGTCTTCAGTCGTTGTAATATCTAGCTCCAATCGTAATTCTGGATTCACTTCTGGATTAATCAGCGCCATGAATTTTACATTTGCCAAAGACTGAATCATCAGCGAACTTTTTGTAATAGATTCTGTAAGTTCTTTGATAATCTGAATCATGCAAACTCCCGGCATAATCGGATTTCCCGGAAAATGTCCTTTAAAAACGTCGTGACTGCCATTAACTAATATACGAATATTATATTTAGCATCTCCTGTTTTTTCTTCTGAAAGCACTTTATAAAAGTCTCTTAAAACCATAAATTTATATTTTATTTCCCACCAAATGAATAGGAAACACCTATTTGAAAAGTTAAACTTGGACTGTAATTATTTTCGCTATAATAGTAAGAGTCATTATAACTCCCGAAATTATCGACAACATTTGCTTTAAATCGCGCCTCTATTATTAATCCAGATGGTAATTTATAACCTACACCCGTAACAAAACCAAGATCAACATCACTGTCAGAATACGGTAAATTTGTGTCTACAATAAAGTCAATCGTTGGTCCAAATTCCACCTCAAACCCTGAATTGAAAGTAAACTTATTAATAACCCCTACAGACAAATAATCAATATTTACATTGGTATAAATATTTCTTCCAACGTAATTGCCGTCCTCGTAATAAAATTGAGTTTGCTCTAAATTATTAGCACCTTGTCTGCTGTAATTAATTTCGGGTTGTAAAGAATAACGTTTAGTAAATTGTATTTGACCAAGAGCGCCTAAATAAAAATCAGGTTTGAAATCACCCTGAAATCCTAAATTAGAAAGACCTAATCCGCCTCTTAAACCAGGTTTGAAGGTTACTTGTGATTGAGTTGTAAAAATTGTCAATAAGAAAACTAGAGTGATAATTTTTTTCACGTACAATATTTATTAAAAGATTAATTAAGAAATTGATATTTAGATTATTTTACTTTAAAAGTATAACTAATTCCAATCTGGAAAACTTGATTTAAAATCACGTCATCGTAATAATAATCATTGTCAATTTCGTCGTAGCCATAAATATCTACCAATCCTTGTTTAATTCTAGCTTCAAATGTCAATCCGTTTGGCAACGTATAACCGATACCTCCAACAATCGCAAGGTCAAAATTTTCTGGATTTGTATTGATATAATTGTCACCAACTTTGAAATCTAAAGATGGTCCTGCCAATAAATGAAAACCTCCGCCACCAACATTAAATTTAGCAACTGCACCAACCGTTAAATAATTTAATTCATAATCTAAAGAACGAGAACTACCATCATTAAAATATTCTCTTCCTTTATCACCTTGTCTCGAATACGTTAATTCAGGCTGTAAAGAAAAGAACCTGTTGAATTTAATATTCACTAAACCACCAACATAGAAATCTGTCTTCGTGCTATTATCATCAATATTGCTCAATGTCGAAAAATTTAAACCGCCGCGAATTCCGGGATTAACGCTTACTTGTGCTTGTGCAATAGTTCCGACAATCAAAACAAATGCAATTACTATAAATTTTTTCATTTCTAATGGTTTTAAAGTTTATGGTTAGTTTAATTTTTTTATTCTGATTTGAAATAGTTTAACTCGATCTTCAGTTTAATATTTTGATGAATTATCTGAATCTTTTCGGCAAAAATATTGTTTTCTGAATTGAAAAGCAGTGTAAATTTTTCTTTTGTTTTGGACGAAAGAAGGATCTTTTCTAATTTTTGATCTTTTTTGGAGATGAAAATATAGTTATCACGTTTGCCATCTGCCGATTTATAAATGTCAGCCGATTCATTTTCAAATTGTTCCTGAATCAAATATTCTTTTTTTAGAAGCAATCGAAAATCTTCTTTCAAAGTATTAATCAATATTTTTCGGTCTAATTCTGAAACAATAGAATTGACTTTAAACTCGTTATCCGAAATTTCAAAATCCATTAATTTATTACCGAATTCGGTTGTAAAAACAATTCGGTGTGTTGTATCGTTTATTTTTTTGGCAATGAAAATTCCAGAGATTTCATTTCCGTAAACACTGATATTCGTTTTGTAAACATAATCTGTTTTAGAATCTGCGAAATACGGAACCGTATAAAAGGTTTTGTCTAATTTTTTAGGCGTGAAGTTTTTTGTGACCGAGCCACAAGAAATCAAAACAATCGCTAGAAAGCAATTAATTAGTAAAAACTGAATCGTCGATTTTTGCATTGATCACTTTATTTTTAAGTACAATTCTAGTATAATCTTCAGATGATTCTAACAATTTTACCTGAACCACGGTTGCTTCTTCTTTGTCAAAGGTAAGTTCAATTTGTTTGATGTATTTTTTCAGCATCGCATCTTTCGGAATAAATTTCGCTAGATTCTGACCTTTCAATTTAAAATACGAAATCGTAAATTCCTTATCATCAAACATATTTCCGCTCACGCTTCCGACGATTAATTTATTGATTCGGGCAAAAATTTTACTGTTTCCAATATCAACAGCACTTTTCTTTCCTTCGTCATTAATCAGAATTTTTCCGTTTTTAAATGTGATGCTGTAATGGTATGGTTTTTTATATTGCCATTGAAGCAAAGCAGGTTCTTTAAAAATCATTTTTCCCGAAGTTTCAATATCTTTCGATAAAAAATCCAAATGTTTGTACTGAACAAAATCGGTACTTAAAGTTTTGATTTTTTTGGCAACGACATTTACATCTTCTTTAAATTGAGCTATTTCTGCAGCAGTCATTTTTTGTTCCTGAGCAAACATACTGCCTGAAATAAATAGAATTAAGAGTGCTATTTTAGTTTTCATATTTTGTTAAGAATTGTGCTTTAAAATTTTTCTGCCACAGATTAAAATGATTAACACCGATTATTTAATTGAATAAAATTATAAAAATCAGTTTTTATCCGCGTCTTCGCGTAAGCGAATCCGTTTCATCCGCGTTCAATCTCCATAAGCTTTAAGATTCAAAAGTTCTTCAATCGAAACGACTTGATAATTATTCTGCTGTAAAAATTGCAAAAACTGTTCCAAGACCAAAACAGAATGTTTTCCCGTATCATGCAAAAGTACAATTCCGCCGGGAGAAACTCGTTTTATAATGCGATTCAAAATTAATTCCTGATTTTTTGTTCCACCGTCAAGCGAACGAATATTCCATCCGATCACTTTGTGTCCTGTCACTTTTAAAGCTCTTCTTATTGAAGGCGTCGTAACTCCATAAGGCGGACGAAAAAAGTTGATTTTTTTGGGAGTAAATTTTTCCAGAAGTTGATCTGTTTTCTGAAGTTCTTCGGTTATTTTATCTTCATTATAAAAATCGAAAAACTTAGAATGAGAATAGGAATGATTTCCAACCAAATGACCTTCTGCAATCACTTTTTGAAGAATTTCGGGATGAGATTCAATGTTTTTTCCAATGCAGAAAAAAGTCGCTTTGGCATTGTATTTTTTCAGCAATTCTAGAACTTCCAAAGTATAATTGCTCGGACCGTCATCAAAAGTTAAAGCAATTTTTTTTTCTTTTTCTAAAGGATTATTGCAGAACGCTTTTACGTGATAATTAGAAGAAATTCTAGCAGAACCAAAAGCATTAATTCCGATCCAGATAAAAACTACGGCAAAAAACAGCCATAGATTTATCGCAGTATAAAGATTGACAAGAAATATTACAAGCAATAAAAAGATAAAAAACAGCGATATGTTTTTATGCGTCATCATTTTGACAGCAACGTAAAACTATGGTTTTTTCCGTTTAATTGATTGTAAAGTAAAATCGTTTTATAAGATGTTTTTGAAACCGAATTTACTTTTACAGTTTCTGGAATTTCTTGCGTTTTCAAAATTTTAGAAGCCATCCAAAATGCAAAAGCTGAAGCCGTATCATATTCTCCGCTCAAGTGTTTGTAATATAAAACAGGAGTTTGAGCAAAAGTATTTTTAGAAAGAGTTGCATAATAATTTTCGAAATCGGCATTTCCATCAAAACCTAAAATTAAAGCATCAATATCAGCAATTTCTAAATTATTAGATTTTAGAAAAGATAAAATTTCACTTTCAACTTCATTTTCTTCTAAAGTATTGACAATAGAAACGTCCAAAAGTTCAGCGTACGTATTGTCTTTTCTTTCATTTTCTAAAACAAAAAAACTCGCGCCTTCTCCATAAACGGCACCACTTGTTGTAGAAGTCAAAACATCGTAAGGAGCAGAATTGTCTTTTTTAATTCGTCCGTTTAATTTGAAAAGGGCAGTGGTATATTCGCCATTTTCATCAACTCCGCCAACCAAAATTGAATTGGCTTCGTCTTCTTCGATCTGCATTTTTGCATCAATTAGAGCCGATTCAAAAGAAACTGCGCCATTCACGTAAGTAAAATTATATCCTTTACATTGTTGCAAAAGGGCAATTTGCGCACCAACCGTATTGTGAGTTGATTGAATAAAAGAAGTCGGAGTCAAAAACTCTTCCTTATTATCTAAAATGCTTTTCAGGAATTTTTCAGAATCTTCAATACAACCTAAACCAGTTCCGGTAATAATCGCATCGACGTTTTCAATATTTGCATCTTTCATGGCCAAAGCCGAAGCTACAATTCCGTTTTTCACTCCTTTTGCCATTCTTCTGCTCGCAGCTGGAGAAATGTATTCTTTGTATGCCGGCGCAACAATTGCCAACACATTTTCGTTCTGATTAACATTGGCTTCTTCTAAAAAAACAGTATCAAATGTTTTTTGAGTCGAAATACAGCCTACTCCATTTATATATGTTTTTTTTGTCATTAGCTTTTCGAAAATATAAGAGTTGAACAGTTTCCACCAAATCCGAAAGAATTCGATAAAACGTGTTCGATATTTGCATTTTTTAAAGTAGTTTGTGGCTTTAAATTAAATTCTTCCATTTGAGTTTCAAAATTCAAATTCGGATAAACCACATTGTTCTGAATTGCCAAAACACTGTAAACAGCTTCAATCGCAGCCGCGGCCGCTAAAGTATGTCCAGTAAAAGGTTTTGTAGAACTGAAATCCGGAACTTTTTCGTCTTCGTAAATACGACGCAAAGCTCGTCCTTCAGATAAATCGTTATTTGGCGTTGCTGTTCCGTGTACGTTGATGTAATCAATTTCAGAAGGTTTTAAACCCGAAACGTCAAACGCTTTTTTCATTGCCAGATAAGCGCCATCTCCATTTTCTGAAGAAGCAGTTTGGTGAAAAGCATCATTTGCATTTCCGTAACCGGAAACTCTTGCCAGTACTTTTTTATTTTGTTTTGCCACGATTTCATCCGATTCTAAAACCAAATATGCTGCAGCTTCTCCAAGATTTAATCCTTTTCTGTTATTGTCAAAAGGTTTATTATAATCGTCAGATAAAATCATTAAAGTCTTAAATCCGTTGATGGTAAATTTTGCCAAAGCATCGGCTCCGCCAACAATTACGCGATCTAATTTCCCGGTTTTGATTAATCTTGCGCCTAGCATAATTGCATTTGCAGCAGAAGAACAGGCCGTACTAATCGTCGTCACCATTCCCTTCAAACCTAATTCTTCGGCAATTTTATCTGCAACATCGCCGCCATCATGACACGTGATATATTTTACCAAATCTGGTTTTTGGAAATAATCGTAATAATGTTTTTCGGTCATATCCATTCCGCCTACACTTGTGGCAGAAATAAGTCCGGTTCTAAATTCATTGATAGCAGTGATGCCGGCATTTTCAACAGCTTGTTTTGCTGCCAAAGTACCAATCATAGCGGTTCGGGAGAAATTATTATTCTCATTTAATTTCAATTCAGAAATAAGATCTTCGTTGGTTTTTTTGATTTCACCCACTTTGATCACATCTTCATGAACCGTCGAAATATTTTGAATTCGAGAAATGCCGATTTTGTTTTCGATCAAAGAAATATAATTTTCTTCAACCGAATTCCCAATCGCAGAAATAATTCCCATTCCCGTTATAGCAACACCTCTTGTCATTTTAGATTTTAGATTTATGATTTTAGATTAAACTTTGCGTCTTCGCGAGCACATTTCTCGCAGCTAACAGAAAGAAGCCTGTAATTTAATCTCGCAAAGTCGCAGAGTCGCAAAGTTTTTAAGCTTTTTAGCAGCAACTCTTTGACAAGTTTTGGATTTTAGATTTCAGTAAGATTTTTATAAATCTAAAATCTGCAATCTAAAATCTACAATTATTTAGTTCTGTTAGCGCTGATATAAGCTGCCATAGTTTCGATAGACTGGAAAATTGTTTTTCCTTCTTTCGGGTCAACCAATTTAATTCCGTAATCTTTATCTAAAATCACGATCAATTCAAGTGCATCAATCGAGTCTAAACCTAAACCGTCTCCAAACAAAGGATCGTTATCTGCAATGTCTTCAATTGCGATATCTTCAAGGTTAAGAGTCGTTATGATTTTATTTTTTAATTCTTCTTTTAATGCTTCCATGCTTATTTATTGTATAATGTATTGATATTTTCGTTTTTATATTTCTCGTTTTCTTCTTTACTGATAAGGCAAAGAAAAGCTTTATAACTGTCATTAAAATATTCGACCCAACCACACAGCACTGAATCTGCTTTATTTGTGTTTAACAAAATCTCCGAATAGTTCGACAAAAATTCGGAATTGAAAGCATCAAATATAAAAAAAGAATTCTCACTTTTCAGCTGATGACGTATACTTATTTCGCCCAGACAAATATTAGGCAATGTATAAACGAACACCGCCGGACTTGGGAAATAGTTTTCTTTGTCTGAAATCGATTCCTGATATTTTACATCAGTATCTAAACTCGAAGATTTATTTGCCAAAACCAAAGCGATATTGTTTTCTTCTTCAGTTGAGGTAATCGGACTCAAAAGCAATTCTGAACCTAAAAAAGCCAGTTTGCTCAAAGCATCCATCTTGAAAAACTTTGGATATTGCATTTCAAAATTACGATACGCTTGTTTGGAGAAATCTGCAAAATCTGTTGGTTCGATTTTGAAAACAGAAGTTCCGTTGAGAACAATTTCGTTGTTTTCAATCGTACAATAATTTTGGATGTAAGTTTTATTTTGAATCATTTGATCAGCAATCTTGCGTAATGAGAATCGATTTTATTTGTTTGATGGAACAAAATCCAAATCGTTTTTTAAATCATTTAATTTTTTAGCAGCTTCTTGAACGCCTTCTCCTGCTTTATCATTTTTGGTAGCTGAATTAGGAGAAAGTCTGGCATTTAATATTAAAAATTTGAATGTAAAATCACTTCCTTTTTTACTTTCGTAAGAACCTACAAATTCTGGTTTGTCAATCTGATTTATGGTTCTTGAAACCTCATTTCCTAAAACAGAATGTATCGGCGTACCAAAGTTTTTATTCGTTTTTAAGTCATTCAAATATAAGCTGTCTTTTCCTAAATATCGTAGAGTATAACTGTCCTTTGCATCTTGGTAATTAAAGATGAAAGTTGGCGTTTTAATATTTTCTACTTTTTTGCTGCAGCTTATTAAAGTAAGGGTAAAGAATAAAAGGATTAATTTTTTCATTTAATGTTTTTTATATGCGATGTTTTCGATTTAGGATTGTGTGTCATTTTATTTTATATAATCTTGTGCTTGATAAGCATCAATAGGAAATTTTTTTTCAGTAATTGATTTATAAAAGAAAGTGCCAATACTCATTTTTAAGTCAATATAAATCTTTTCTAAATCTTCAATATTTTCTTCTTCCCAAAGAATATCATGAAAAATATATCCGACATTCCATGTTTTTGTATTTAAAACAATTGGATCGCCATTAAGACCAGAGCCAATAATTAATAAATTATGCTTGTAAATTTCTTTATTCTCTTCTTCCAGATTTTCTATTCTAATTCTATTTACGCAATTGAAAAAAACATTTCCGAATTCAATTTCTTCTCTAAAAGAAAATGTTTTGAAAAATTCAATTACTTCAGAAGATAAATTAATGCTCTCTAAAAATTCAGTTGTTTTATCTGTTACTTTGATTACTTCACTATTAAAATTCTGAATTTTTAAAGCTTTTTTAAAAAGAGATTCATCTAAATTCATTTGCTTAAATTTTGAACTTACAAGTTTTTCTTGCAAGTTAGTTTTTTGAACTCTTCGTTATTTCCGAACAGTTGAATAATTGTGAAAATTCGTGCAATTAGTGTTTCATTTTCTCAAAAACCACAGCCGTATTACAACCTCCAAACCCAGAAGCCGTTTTCAGAAAATATTCGATATTATTTTCTTCATTTTTCTCAATCACATTAATAGTTTGGCTTACGCCGATTTCATCAAAACCTTTTGATTCAAAAAGCATATTTTGGTTGGCCGATTCTATCGCAATTACTGTTTCCAATAATCCCGAAGCGCCTAATGTATGACCGTAAAATCCTTTTAAACTGTTAATTGGAACATTTTGTAAATCTAACCGATTTAAAGCAATCGCTTCCATTTCGTCGTTGAAAGGCGTTGCAGTTCCATGGGCTGAAATATAATCTAATTTGTTTGCTTCAATTTGAGCTTCTTTCAAAGCATTCTGAATACTTCTAAACAAACCTTCACCCGTTCTTGATGGACCAGAAATATGATTTGCATCGTTTATCGAACTGTCTCCAATCACTTTTATTTTAGCGTTTTTGGCTTCCGCCGAAACCAAAACTGCAGCTGTCGCTTCGCCCAAACTAACACCAGTTCTGTTTTGAGAATAGGGTTTACAAGGCAAATCACTCATCGCCTGAAAAGCATTAAAACCAGACAAAACAAACTCAGAAACTTCGTCGCCCGCTACGACAAAAATATTATCATAAAGCTCTGACTGAATCATTCTTTTGGCAACAGAAACCGCTAAAATTCCAGAAACGCAGGCATTTGAAACGACAATTGGCTGCGTTGTAAATCCAAAGAAACCGGAAACATTTTTTGCTAAAACATTTAAATGTGCGTTGTTAAAACTTTCTTCAGAAAAATTTTGCAAAGCGGTTACATTTCCTTTTGTGGTAGAAAGTATAAAAGCTGTTTTTGAATTTAATTCGACTTCAGCATTTTTGATAATCGGCTCTAAAGCTAAAATCATCATTTTTTCTAAACGGGAATATTTTGTTTCAGTACTGATTTTTGCAAAAGCACTGTTTATTTTTTCATCAGAAATAATTGAAGCATAAAATGAATTCGGCATCAAAGAAATATCGCTGTGAAGCTGAATTCCAGAATCGCCACGAAGAATCGTTTCGATATTTGATTCAACATCAAAACCTAAAGGCGTGATACAATTCGTTTCTGTAATGTATATTTCTCTTATCATTTTCAATTCTAATTTCGTGAAATTTTTGCTCGCAGATTTGGCAGATTGAGCAGATTTACACCGATTTAATTTGTGTTAATTTGTGAAATTTGCGGTTAAAAACTATTTCAATAATCCCATTTTTCTTCTATTAAATGCTTAATTGCACGCAGATTTTACAGATTAAGCAGATTTACAATGATTTTTAATTTGTGAAAATTTGTGTAATTGCTTCGCCAGTTCGCTATCGCTCGGGTTGTGGCTAAAAAAATTATTTCAGCAATCCAACTTTTCGTTTCCATTCCTCATAAAAAGGAGGATTTGTCAACATTAAATTTCCTTCATTGTCTAAAAAAACCTGAGTCGTTTCGCCTGTGCAGGCAACTTCTCCTTTTTCATCAATAATTTTAAAACGATAAATCATTTTTGCTGCTGGTGTGTCAACAACCGTTGTTTCAATTGTTACCACATCTCCATAACGCAAAGACAATTTATGTTCGCAGGTCGATTTTACAATTGGCGTTGTGTATCCAGTTGCGGCAATATCGAGATATGTAAGTCCGTGTTGGCGGCCAAAAGCTTCTCGTCCATCTTCGAAATAGGTTATGTAGTTTCCGTGCCAAACAATTCCAAGCGGATCTGTTTCGTTAAAACGAATCCTGATTTCGTGTGAAACGGTTAAATCTTTAGCCTCGTTAAACTGCTCTTTTCTTTTTGTCATAAAATAATGCGATGGAAGTTGTAATAATGAAAAACAATAATAATAAACTTATTTCCGGAATAATTTCTAGGAAAGAAACGCTGCGAAGTAAAACATCGTAGAAAGCTTCTAAAGCCCAGTTCATTGGTGAAGATTTTGCAATAATCTGCATGATTTTCGGCATAGCAAAAACGGGAACCCAAACGCCTCCGACAGCAGCTAAAATTATCACACTTGTGGCACCAAAAGGAGCCGATTGTTCCTGCGTACTTGCTACTGTTCCTAATAAAATTCCGAAGCCGATTGCAGCAAAACCTGAAAATAAGGCCACAACGCTCATCATTAATAAATGTCCTTCGATATTTAAAGATGGCAATCCGATTGATGGAAATAAGAATACGGCAACGGCAACCATCATATAAAATTGTATCATACAAATAATCGAGTAGGTAATGGTTTTTCCAATAATGACCACCAAATTTGAAACCGGATTTGTTCTTAAACGAACAAAAGTTCCTTGTGTTTTTTCTTTTACAATATTGATGGATAACGGAATAACAATAAAGAAAATAGCAAAAAGTGTCCAAGCCGGAACGTTATGTTGTGTTGAGTTCGGACGTACTTCTTTATTATTGATTGTCGGAATTATTTCTTTAAAAGTAATAAAACTCTTTTGCTCAAAATCAACTGTTCCTTCTCCCAATTGTTTTTGAAAAGTACTGTAAATCGATTTGGTTTCAATCTGCGAAATCATTTTATCAATCGAACTCATAACCGCATTTTTGAAACTCATTTGCACCGCCGGATCAAAATACAGTTTTACTTCTTTTTCTTTAATAATGCGTTGAGGTTCTGCAGTTGTAGTGCTGTCTGTCAAACCTAAATTGCTGACAATTTTTTCGACATTCTGATCGACTTTTGCCTGTAAATCTGAACTTAGATTTTGCGGAATTACAATCGCTAATTGAAATTTTCCTTTATGAACGTTTTCTTTGGCAATTTCTTCTGTAACAGGTTTGTTGTCAATTTGAGTTACAACAGTAAATAAATTGCTTTTTTCTAAATTTTCGAAAACCGTTTTTGCAACAGAACCTTTGTCGTTATCTACAATTAGAATCTGAATTTTAGAATCGGTTACGGCTTTAAAAGTGCTATCCTGAATTAAAGTCACGGTTATAACCAATACCAAAGGCATGATAAATAAAATGATCAATCCGCCTAAATCTCTTTTCAGTAAAAGAAATTCTTTTACCACCGACATCCAAATTTTATATATCATCTCTCAGCGCTTTTCCGGTTAATGAAATAAAAACATCTTCGAGATTTCGGGCATCTTTTGTAGTTTCAATCAATGCCGACGGCGTGTCTTGTGCATAAATCTGTCCCTGATCTAAAATGGCGATTTGCGTGCAGAAATCTTCGGCTTCAGCCAAATGATGTGACGTATAAATAATGGTCGTTCCGTTTTGGTTTAAAACTTTTAAATAATCGATAATCGCAGTTTTAGAATGCACATCGACACCAACTGTTGGTTCATCTAAAAATAAAACTTTTGGATTATGGAGGATTCCTGCAATCAGATTTACACGACGTTTCATTCCGCCCGAAAAAGTCTGGACTTGTTTATCTGCAAATTTCAATAAACCCAAAAGATCCAAAGCTTCGATTACTTTTTCTTTCAAATCTGAACCTTTCAAACCGTACATACTTCCAAAATAATGAAGATTTTCTCTGGCCGTCAAAGTTGGATACAAAGCATATTCCTGAGGAACAACGCCTATGATTTTTTTAATTTTTGAAGCCTGATGCTGATAATCTAAACCATCAATAGAAAAATGTCCCGAAGTTGGTTTTACCAATCCGCAGAGCATGGAAATCAAAGTGGTTTTTCCGGCACCATTTGGACCCAATAAACCAAAAATCTGACCTTCATGTATGTTTAGCGAAACGTTGTTCAAAGAATACATTTCTGCATTTTTGTACTTTTTCGAAAGGGATTCTATTTGAATGATAGACTGCAAAATATAGTTTTAGCTGATCGCTTTTTTTAGTTTTTTGAAAAACACTTCTTCTCTATTGGCAATGTCCAAAAGTTCATCGGCAATAGTGTTGTATGCATCTTCTTTGGCACTTCTGTTTTTGTAAATACGTGAAGCTTCAACAGCAAAATCGCGCCATGAATCGCCAATTTTTGTCATTTCTTTAGAAAGTTCTTTCAGTTCTTCGTTACCCAAAATAACCGAAGCTTCCTGTAAAAATGCCGCATAAATAAAACGGAAACCACCGCCTCCAGTTCCAATTTCTTCCTGCATGCGCACCATTTGCGCCAAGTAATGATTGGCTTTTTTAGTTCCGTGTTTTATCGGCCATTTTCTGATTTGTTTCGAAACAAATTTGATTCCGCGAACACCAACAATTGGCATTGGCGCGAGCATATCACGACATGTATTTTTAATTCCTTTTATAATCGCGCTTTTTAAATCGACATCTTTTGGAACCTGAATTGGATAATACATTTGTCCGCGTGGTGCAAAAGCGCCTTTGGCAAAACGTACTTTATCTAATTCTTCATGCGTTAAAGTCGTAACAGTTTCCATAACTGGATCGCTCACTAAATAATCGGTTTCGGTTTTTCCATAAACGACTAAATTGTGCGCGTTGAAATGAAAACGATATTCGTCTGGAAAATAACTTAAATTGTACACGCCAACTTGTAATCCGGTTGGAATATTATTTTTTAAATTTTCGTCTAAAGCTTTATTCGCATTTGAAACAGAAGAAAATTTTTGTCTTTTTATTTTTAAATTTAATCGGTTTGCCACTTTATTAAAAATCTGTCCAGGCAAAGTTCTGTAACTAATTGCCGGCGCATAATTGACTTTTATAAAAGGCAGATACACAAAAAATAATCCAGAGCCAATACCAAAAACCATCGGTTCGCTGATGTTTAATCCGCTGTTTTTTAGCAGATTTGACGCTACTCCATTTTCGCAATGAGCAGACTGATGATGTGTGAATGTTAATTCCATTATTTGGTAATGCTGTTTTTTAATTCTTCAATAGATACTTCAAAAGTATCGGCATATTTCTGCAAAATTTTATCGTTTAAAGTTGCAAAAATATCTGGTTTAAAATGTCTTTTTACGCGCCATTTCCACAACCCGACATAACTTGCTAAAATGGTAAGATCCATTTTGTTGACTTCCATAAAATACACAATCGGACTTGCCTCGCCATTTAAAACTTGTTGTTTGGCATCGGCAATTCTTTCGTTTATTTCGTCGATAGAATTAGAAAGTGCAATTGTTTTAGGTTCCCAACCTGTACTTAATGTTGTGGTGTAATTACCATTTTCATCTGTTGCGTACAAAAGTTCTTTAACGTTGTTTTTTGTCAAGTTACTTTTATCTTGAGGTACATTATCTTTTTCCATATCGTTTTTTAATTTGTCAGCAACATTCCAGCCAACACAATACCTAAACTTACTACTAAAAATCCAAGATTTGCGAAAGCTAATTTTTGTTGTTTCTTCACAAATAAATAAATCATTTCAATCAATAATCCAAAATAAAAAGCTTTAGTGATTATAAAACAAATGATAAAAAATCCTAAACCACCATCAACATGTTTGTGTCCGTTTTCGTCGCAAAATTTATGTGGATCATAAGTGAAATGCCAAAATAAAAAAACCAATGCGAGTAAAAGAACCAAAATCCCAATGCGGATTACTAAATGTAAAATGATTTTTTTTAAATCCATTACATCGAAACTGTTTTCTTAATAAACAAGTTAATTTCGCATTCTAAAAGTATCTGGTCTTCGACAGCACTTTGACAGCTCATTGTACATAAAGTGTAATCATCGCCAACAAATTTAGAAACCAAATCTGCTTTGGTAATTACAGTTTCGCCAACTTTTGGAAGCGCATGAATTTTTACATTTTTCAAAGCACTGATAAATCCAATTACATTTACGTTCTCATTTTCTGTTCCGTTGTCGTCAAAAAAATATTTTTTTCCAACAATTGCAGAACAAGTTTGAGCGGTATTTTCAATTAAACCTGCTTCATTAAAAACATTATTCTGAACAAAGATATTGTCTTCTTTTATTAAAAAAATGGTTTCTACAAAATCGGCATCAATATCCAAAATCAAATCCACCATAAGCATCGGCGCTCGGTGCGGTAAATAATTTTGTATGTCAACAGCAGAAGTTGTTTTCATTATAAAAGTTTATTTTGCCAAAACCGTTTTCATTTGTCCTCTGGCAATTTCTTCATTATTCAAAGTCGTCACAATATCGACTAAAGTGATTCCTGCAAATTCCTGCAAAATCGTAACTTCAGACTGAATATTGTCGTTTAATTTTGGAAGTTTTTTAATCTCAATTTCCTTAATAGAACCGATGTAACCGGTTGGAGCGCTTTCTTTTTTTAGAAAAAACTGATAACCCGTATGCAATGCTACAGATTGTGCCATGTGTTCTATTAAACCTGCTTCCAGAAAAGTATTATTAGTAACGAAAATATTTTCACTCTGAATTTTTAAACCAGAAACCAAAGAAGTTTCGGTGTAAGAATGCAAAGCATCTACCATCACAAAAGGAAACTTTTGCGGTAATAAATTTTCTACCATTTCTTTTTCTAAAAGTGCCATTGTTTCCATTAGCAAACAGTTAAATACGCATACGCGAAAGAAAATCTCCCGCTTTCAGGAACAGATAATAAAATTTTATCTCCTTTTTTCAGATTTCCAGAATTCATCAATTCTTCAACAGCCAGATAAATAGAAGCAGAGCCCACATTTCCAACTCTAGAAAGATTCATAAACCATTTTTCATCCGCCATTCCAATTCCTCTTTCGGTTAGCCCTTTTTTCAATCCTTCAACAAAAAAGTTAGAAGAAACGTGAGGAATAAAATAGGTAATATCTTCAGATTTGACGTTGTTTTTATCCATTGCGTCTTTCATGCTTTCTGCACCTTTCGACAGGATAAATTCGTCTAATAATTTTACATCTTGTTTAATAGAGAAAACAGATTCATTCAACCATTGTTCTGGTGCATAATCGCTCCATGATTTAATTTCTCCATTTTCCATTTTATCACCTCCGGCATACATGCAGGTTTCTAATTCGTACGCATACGAAAAAGCTTCCATCCATTCTATTTTTAGTGAAATTTCGCCTTTTGGTTTGTTTTCTAATAAAAAAGCTCCAGCTCCGTCAGACAACATCCAACGAAGAAAATCTTTTTTGAAAGCAATAATAGGTTGTTCTTCAAGGCTTTTTAAATTGTCTGCCTCGTGATTGTATTTTTGAGCATTCAGCCAGGTCGAAACTTTTTCTGATCCAGTACAGATTGCATTTTTTGAATTTCCTGATTTTATAGAAAGAAAACCAAATTTCAACGAGTTCATTCCCGCGCAGCAAACTCCTGTTGAAGAGTTTAATTCGACCGATTTATTTTTTAATAAACCGTGAACCATTGCAGCGTGCGAAGGCAAAAAGATATCCGGAGTTGAGGTTCCGCATGAAAGTACTTCTAAATCCTGAGGCGTAAAATCTTGATCGAATAATGGCAAAATAGCATTTTTCGTTAATTCGGCGTTGCTGTGAGTACTTTTTCCTTCTTTATCAACAGCATAATATCGGCTTGTAATTTTATTGTTGCGCAAAATAATACGTCTTGCTTTTGAAGCGGTATCGTTGATAAGACCTAAATAGGCTTCCATTTCATCGTTAGAAACAGCTTCATTCGGCAAAAATTTTGCAGCTTTTGTAATATATACTTCAAACATAATTTAATTTCGTCTTCTAAACTCCTTGATAATATTGAGTTTCCTTTTTTATAGATTTTAACTTAAGCGGATAGGTAATAAGGTGCAATATATACACTATTGGCGAAATTAACCATATCGCAAGGAATAAATAAACATTAAATACTTTAAGCAGCTTTTTTCGGTTTTTTTGATTTTTAGAAATGATGTTGGACCATTTTGTAAAAATCTTGTTTGCCGTTTTGTCTACAGTCACTAAATATGAACTTATTTTTACAGCTCCCGCATTTACCAATTTTGGCTGTAAATTGGTTAAATTATTTTGGTTAAAAGAATCCAGCATAATTTCTCCAAATTTAGTCGATTCCTGAATGTCTTTTTCTGAAACACCTGGAAGCGGAAAAATACCCAAATACTTTTTCTTGACTCCAGAGAACATCCATTCTACAATGGTAATTACGCTGATTAAATTTCCAACACGGTCTACCAAAGCTACATTTCCAACCAAATTTGCATTGGCTTGTTTCAATAAAACTTTGATTTTTTCCTGAGCCATAATCCACATGTTTCTAGAACCGCTGATGGTGATAACAGGTGTATTGTTCAAAATTTTCTTTCCATCATCGCTTTTCAAAAATGAATTAATCGGGATCGAAGGCGATAAATACCAAACCTGATAATGAAATAAAACTAAATCAAATTTTGTATTTAAAATCTCTTCTGGAACTGGTTTTAATGCTGTCGGAATTTGTAAAAATGATTCTGGAAAAGCATCAAAAAAAGCTTCTTTATTCCACGGAAATGGAAACGGTTTTTCTAATTGAATTTCGTGAAACGTCAGATTTATTTGATCTGAATTTAGAAACGGTTTTGCAATATTTTTTGCAATAGATTCTAGCTGTCCAGACTGGGTATAATAAATTACGAGAACATTTTTCATTTAGGTTTTTTAGCTTTGATGGTTAGCAAAAATAGGTAAATTTATTTAAAGTACTTTTATGTTTTTGTTAGCCACGAATTGCACAAAATTCCGCGAATTTATTAATGATCACCGCGAATTTCTAAATTTAATTCTGTTTTGACTGTAGTATTTTCTTAAAAATTGGAATTAGTGAAAATTCGTGCAATTTGTGGCAGAAAAATATCACTTAAGATCATTCCAAAAATCAAAATAATTAAACCATTGCAACGGATATTTCTGTAAAATGCTTTCTACGCTTTTTACATATTCTTTCAAGAGTCCTTTTTCGTCACGATGTTTAACTTCGGCTTCTCTTGCGTACAAATGATAATGTAGATTTGGTTCTTTCATTACATAAACAAAAACCACAGGAACTTTTAATCTTGAAGCAATTAAAAATGGACCAGCAGGAAAATTAGCTTCTTTTCCTAATAAGTTTTCAGATAAGGATTTTGTTCCTTCAAAATAACGATCACCAGTAAAGCAGACAAATTCATTATTTGCTAAAGCAGCATTGATTTCAAAAATATGCGATAAATCTTCTTGAATGATGATGAATTTTACGGTCGGTTTTTTAGAAATACTTTCCAGATAATTTTTAATAGCAGAATGTTCTAAGTCAGTTGTTACTAAATGAATCTGAAAATTAAGATCAATGTCTCCTAGAAAATGTTCGGCAATTTCAAAATTTCCAACATGCGCGCTTATTAAAACACCGCCTTTTTTGCCAGCAAGTAATTTTTTAAGTGTTTCGATTCCGTCAAATTCGTAAGTGAATTTATTTCGCATTCCGGCAGAAATCGAAATCTTATCAATAATAGTTTGTCCAAAAGTATAATAACTTTTGAAGACCATTTTTTTAGATTTGAAAAAGGAGTATTGAAGTCTTTCTTTAAAATAATAGAAAATGGCTTTATTGCTTTTTCTTAGAAATAAAAAATAATAAGAAGCAACGAAGTAAAGTAAGACGTAAGCGGCTTTTACACCTGCTTTCTGAATCAAAAAAACAAATATTCTATAACCTAAAACCGTTCCTTTTGATTTACCATCCCATTTACTCATTTAAGCAGTTTTGGCAATTATTTTGGTTTCGATAAGGTCATAAAAACTTTGGAAATCAGAAATTCCAACAAAATCTGCTTCAACCAGTTTTACACCAAAGTTTGCTTCAATTGAAACGACCAAGTCCACATAATCCAAACTATCTAAGCCAAGTGTATCTTTTAAATTAGCATCTGGTTCAATATCGTCATTGTCTACTTCAAATTCATCAACTAAAAAACCATTTATTCTTGCTATTATATCTTCTTTATTCATCGTTTAATTTAAACTTTTTAACCACCAACGCAGAGTTGGTTCCTCCGAACCCGAAAGAATTGGACAAAAATATGTCAAATTTTTTGTTTAACGTAGTTTTAACTAAATTTAATTTTGATGCATCTTCATCAGGATTCTCCAAATTGATGTTTGGCGCAATAAAATCGTGCTGCATCATTAAGATAGAATAAATGATTTCACTAGCTCCCGCCATCCAGCATTCGTGCCCAGTCATTGATTTTGTAGAACTCACAGGCGGATTTTTTTCTCCAAAAACTTCAAAAATTGCTTTTGCTTCATTAGCATCTCCAACTGGAGTTGAGGTTGCGTGAGCATTTATATATTCAATATCTGAAGCATTTAATTTAGCATCATCTAACGCACGTTTCATGGCTGTTGCTGGTCCTTCAACGTTTGGGGTTGAAATATGTCCTCCGTTTGAAGAAAATCCGTAACCGCCAATTTCTGCGATGATTGTTGCCCCGCGAGCAATGGCAGATTCGTAACTTTCTAAAATTAAAGTTGCCCCGCCGCCACTCGGAATCAATCCGTCGCGATCAGCATCGAAAGGTCTTGACGCTTTTTGAGGATCGTTTTCTCTATTAGAAAAAACACCTAAACCATCAAAACTGCTCATAGCATATTTATTGATTTCCTGCGCTCCGCCTGTAATTACAATATCCTGAAAACCGCTTTTTATTAAAAAATAAGCCAATCCGATAGAGTGAGAACCGCTTGCACAAGCTGCACTTACGGTAAGATTGATGCCTCGAAGTTTGAAAATCGTCGAAAGATTCATCGTTACGGTGGAATTCATCGATTTGAAAATCGCACCAGAACCAATAAGAGCAGTGTCTTTTTTCTCGCGAACAATATCTGTTGCGTCAATGATGGCTTTAGAAACAGAATCATTTCCGTACATAATGCCGACTTCGTGCTCATCAAAAAAAGCATCATCGATATTCGCATTTTTTAATGCTTCTATAGTGGCCATATAAGCATATTCGGTTTCTTCGCCGATGCTCATACGTTGTCTTCTATTCAATAAATTTTTAAGATCAGCTTTTGGAACCGTTCCTGTTAAGGCCGATTGAAAACCAAATTCTTTACGTTCAGAATCAAACTGAATACCAGATTTTCCCTGATATAATGAATCTTTTACTTCATCTAAAGAAGTTCCGATACACGAATAAATTCCCATTCCAGTAATTACAACTCTTCTATTCATCGTCTTTCAAAGTAATTTTTTATCCTTAAAGTGTAATTTTTAAACAAAAGGTACAAAGTTTTTTTTCTTGCCACAAAGGCGCAAAGGCACAAAGTTTTTTTTAAATCTTTTTTTATAAAAACTTTGCGACTCTGCGACTTTGCGAGCCATTTTTCGCGTCAAATAAAAAACTTAAAATAAGCTCTCGCAAACATCGAAGAAATTCTTAAGAATATATCCCGCCGTTTATATTGATAATTTCTCCTGTGATATAACTTGATTTTTTAGAAATCAAAAAGCTTACCAAATCTGCCACTTCTTCTGCTTCGCCAAAACGATTTACCGGAATTAGCTTTAATAATTCTTTTTCGTCCAGCTGACTTGTCATGTCGGTTCTAATAAAACCTGGAGCAACAGCATTTACTGTAATATTTCTTTTGGCAACTTCCTGAGCCAAAGCTTTGGTTGCGGCAACAATAGCACCTTTTGCAGCCGAATAATTGGCTTGTCCTGCAGTTCCTTTTACTCCAGAAACCGAAACCATATTTACGATTCGTCCATATTTATTACGTAACATTTTTTGAATGAAAAACTGCGTAACATTAAAAAATCCGTTTACGCTTGTATTCAAAACGCCGTTCCAGTCTTCTTTGCTCATCCACATAAAAAGACCGTCTTTTGTGATTCCGGCGTTGTTTACAATGGCTTCAACCAATTTTTCAGGATTTTCTTCCTGCCATTTATTTAAAACATTTTGAACTTCTTCAAAATTAGAAACATCAAAACCTAAGATTTCTCCGGTTGCGCCTAATTTTTGTACTTCTTGTAATGTTTCTTCGGCAGCTGTTTTATTCGAATGATAATTGATTAGAATATGATAATCGGACTCTACGGCTAGTTTTTTACAAATCGCACTTCCAATTCCTCTCGAACCGCCTGTTACTAATACACACTTCATAAGTGAAATTTATTTTTTTTTCTTAACTGCAGGTTTCGTTGCCGATTTTGCAGCTGGTTTGGTTGTTTTTGTATCTTGTTTTGGAGCTTCGGCATGCGCTGGAGCAGGTTGAGCTTTTTCTGATTTCGAAAATAGTTCTGCATTTTCAAACCACTGATTGGCTAAAACGGTTCCGTCTGGTTTAAGAAATCCCCATTTTCCTTCGTTTTTTACTCTCGCAACACCATCAATAAAGCCTTTCTCTTGTTGTGTAAACATCGCAATAATGGCATTTGTTGTAATTCCGTATTGTGTAGGAATGATCAATTTTCCAGATTCGTTGATAAATCCCCAATTGCTTTCTTTTACTGGAGCGATTCCGTTTGTACTAAAGACTTCTGCATCACTGTAAGTTGGTTCAATTACAAACTTTCCTTCCGGATTAATGAATCCCCATTTTTTTCCAACTAAAACTGGCGCTAGATTTTTTGAGAAAGCTTTTCCTTTGTCATAAATAGGCAGAATTGCCCAATTCCCTTTCAAATCAATGTAACCAATTTTGCCGTTCTTTTTGGCATAAGTCAAATCCTGAGTTTCGAAATCCCAGATTTTTTCTGCACCATCTACTGGAATAAATTTTCCTCCGCTAACCAAACCGAAAGTTTTATCTTTTCTTGCCCAAGTTGTGCCTTTAAAATAATTTCCGATTTCTGCGTAAGCAGGTTCAACTAATTCTTTTCCTTCAGTATTAATAATTCCCCAGTTTTTGTTGAGTTCAACTCTGGCAAAACCATTTTCAAAAGGTTTGATTTGATCGTATTTTGGTTCTAAAACCACAGCCATTTTATTGTTGATCAATCCCACTTTATTGTTTTGTCTAATGAAAGCAACGCCGTCTTTAAAATCAAATAATTTGTCTGAAGCAGGCGCTTTTTGGATTTCGCCTTTGGTATTAATATAAACCCAATCCTTATCTTTTTGTACAACAGCAATTCCGTTGTTAAAATCTTTGGCATCTTTAAAATCGGCTGGAATTACCCAAGTTCCTTTTGTATCGATAAATCCCCATTTTCCGCCATTTTCTACAGCGGCTAAACCTTCAGAAAAACTTCTGGCAGATTTGTATTGAGGTTCGATTTTAAAAGATCCGTCTTTAGTGATATATCCAATTTTGGAATTTTTCTTAACTAATGCTAATTCTTGACTATTAACAAATTGAATACTTACCAGCAGCAAAAAAATAAGTGTCTTTTTCATGATTTTAAAAATTCAATGTTTAATGATTAAAAAACTAAAACGCTTTGGGGCAAATTTGTAAATCAATTTTTAACTGTTGATCAAATAATCTTTTACTTTTTGAACAAAAGGATACATAACCATATCTTCTTTAAATTCTGGAATTATATTTCGAACATCGTCGTACCATTTTTTAGTAACCGACGAAATTTGATTTTTCTGACCTAAATAATCAATTGCCTGAACGATTGTAATCAACTCGATTGCCAAAACTTCAAATGAGTTTTCAATCACTTTTGATGTGATTACCGCAGCATTTGTTCCCATACTTACAATGTCTTGATTGTCGTTGTTGTTTGGAATACTGTGCACGTACATTGGGTTTGATAACATTTGGTTTTCTGCTGTTGTAGAAGTTGCAACGAACTGAACGCCCTGCATTCCGAAATTAAATCCTAATGTTCCTAAGTTTACGAATGGAGGCAAAATTTCGTTGATTTTTGAATTCAATAAATAATTCAATTGACGTTCTGCCAGCATCGTTAATTTCGTAATAACGATTTTCAGTTTATCCATTTCTAAAGAAATATAATCTCCGTGGAAATTTCCTCCGTGATAAACGTGTTTGTTTTTAACGTCGATAATTGGGTTGTCGTTTGCAGAATTAAATTCGTCTTCTAAAATAGAAGCAACATTATTGATGGTTTCTAAAACAGGTCCCAAAATTTGAGGAACGCATCTTAATGAATAATATTCCTGAACTTTTTCTTTGAAGATTTCTTCTGTGTTTTCACCAGAATATAAATGGTCTTCTCTTTTGCGGATCAACGTACTGTCAGAAAGATTGTTTCTCATTCTTTCTGCCACTTCCTGCTGTCCTTTATGACGTTTTGTTTGGTTTAATTCTTCTGAAAAGTGATCGTCATAAGCCTGAACCAATTCGTTGATTGCACAAGAAGCTTTTAATGACCAATCTAATAATTTTTGGGCGTAATGCACATTAACCACTCCAATTCCTGTCATTACAGAAGTTCCGTTTATTAATGCCAAACCTTCTCTGATTTCTACTTGAATCGGTTTTAAACCTTCAATTTCGAAAACTTCTGGAGTTGGACGTCTTTTACCTTTATAAAAAACTTCGCCTTCACCAATTAAAACCAAAGCTAAATGCGATAATTGAACTAAATCTCCACTGGCACCAACACCACCGTGTTCAAAAATTAAAGGCGTAATATCTCTGTTGATTAATTCGGACATTAAATGAATTACAGAAGAATGAACGCCTGAATTTCCTAAAGAAAGTGTATTTAATCTCGCTAGAATTGCCGCTTTTGCACACTCTGCATTTAAAGGTTTTCCTGTTCCTGAAGAGTGGCTTCTAATTAAATTATATTGTAGTTGAATTTGGTCAGACTCCTTAATTCTATATTGAGCCATTGGACCAAAACCAGTATTTACTCCGTAGATTACTTTGTTTCCTGAGAATTCTTTCAGGAAATTAAAACTTTCGTTAACTCGATTAAGAACCACATCACTAATGGCGACTTTATTTTTCCCAAATATTATGGCTTCAAACTCTTCTAAACTTAAATATTCATTTATTGTATTCATTAAATCTATTTTGGTTGTGCTAATTTAATTTTATTTATCAAAATAATTGTAGTTATTTTGATGAAGGCAAATGTAGGTTAATTAATGATAATAATTCTAATATGGTAAAGGAGTTTGTTGATGTTTTAGTGATTGGTGCGGGACCTTCTGGATGTGTTTCGGCGTCTTATCTTCATAAAAACAACATTAACGTTAAAATTGTTGAAAAAACAAAGTTTCCAAGGCTTGTAGTTGGCGAAAGTCTTATTCCGCGTGTGATGGATCATTTTGCTGAGGCTGAATTGTTTGATGCACTTGATGCAATGAATTTTGAAAAGAAATTAGGCGCTCGTTTTATCAGAGGAGCAGAAATCTGCACTTTTGATTTCAGCATAAAATTTGGCGAAGGTTGGGATTGGACTTGGCAGGTTCCAAGAGCAGATTTTGACAATACAATGGCGCAGGAAATAATAAGAAAAGGAATTGACTTAGAATTTGAAACAGAGGTTTTGGAAGTTTCTTTTGAAGGAAAAAAATCAAAAACAATTGTAAAAGACAAAGACGGAAATTTAAAAGAAATTCACGCCAACTTTATTATCGATTCTAGTGGATACGGACGTGTTTTACCAAGACTTTTAGACTTAGACACGCCTTCTAAATTAGATCCGCATTCTTCAATTTTTACGCATGTTAAAGATATAAATAGAGAAGAAGGCGAAGAAGGAACCCAGATTTCGTTTGATATTTTGGAAACCGAAGTTTGGCTTTGGGTAATTCCTTTTTCTAACGGAAATACGAGCTTAGGAGTTGTTGGTCCGACAGATTTTATCAATTCACTTTCTGAAAATAAAGATAATGCTGAGGCTTTGCGAAATGCAATTCAGAAATCGGATTATTATATTAAAAGATTTAAAGGAACAGAATTTTTGTTTGAGCCAGTTAAACTAGAAAATTATTCAAGAGCCGTAAAAAGAATGTACGGCGATGGTTTTGCTTTAACAGGAAACAGTTCAGAATTCTTGGATCCAGTTTTCTCTTCAGGTGTTGCTTTTGCGACCGAATCAGGAATGTTAGCAGCCAAATTATATTTGAAAGAAGCACAAGGAACTGCAGTTGACTGGGAAGTGGAATTCACGCAATATATGAAACGTGGAATTTCGGTTTTCACCACTTATGTGCAAGAATGGTACACTGGAAATCTTCAAACGTTGTTTTTCCATCAGCCTGAAAATCCCGATGTGAAAGAAAAAATCTGTTCGGTGTTAGCAGGTTATGTTTGGAATGAAGAAAATCCGTTTGTGAAAAAACACGATCACGTAATCAAAAATATGGCGTATTTGTTGAATATGCAAAAAGAACAAAATGCTGAATAAAAAATATGCCCCAAAAAGTTAAACACGATTTGGGGCATTTTTATAAAAAGAAATTTCATTTTCTAAAACTCATTCCGGAGGAATGTTTCATCGGTAGAAAAAAAGATTCAATTACGGTGATACGTTCCAGAGGAACGTTTGATTAACTGATCGATTTAAATGCGGAAAATCAGATGTCCCTCCGGGACATAATGAACAACAGGGATGTTTTTTCTACCGATGAGATATTCCGCCGGAATATTTGAGATTATTTGGTTTTCTTCGCGATAAGTTTAGACATAGTTTTTGCTGTTTTAGCAAATCCTTCTCCAATTCTAGTTTCGTTGCTAAAGTTGCTTCCCCATTGATCTCCAGGAGCTTCTTCGCTTTTAATTTCTAACAGAACATTTGATTTATTAGCCGTTTCAACAAATTTTAAATTAGTTGTCACTTTTGCAGGCTGTTTCATAATTCCTGCATCCCATCCCGGATAAATCCAAACAGCTTGTACAACCAAAGTGTAAGGAGTTTTCAGACCTTCCTGAAAGTTTAAATCTTTCTTTTCTTTAGTCAAAACAATGTTTGCAATTTCTAAAAATTTCGGAGTCCAGATTTGGTCTTTGGCAGCAATCCATTTTTTCTCCCAAAGATTTCCATTTCCTTTAGCTTTTTTGTCCAAATCAGCTTTATGTTCTTCTACATATTGTGCTTCAGGTTTGTTTTCTTTCATCATAGTAAAATTACTATAATCAAAAATGGTGTTGACTTCTTTCTGATCTTTTAGAAAATCAAAATTTCCTTTTACTACAGTCATGTCCTGGGCAAAAATAGCTCCGGAAACAAAAAAGCATGCGATAATTAGTTTTTTCATTATTGGTTAATTGAGGTTGTTTTTATGGGGCTAAAAATAGTTAAAAGGATTAATAAATAATTTTTTTTCTATTAATTTAATATTGCCATTACGTTCCAAAAACAAAAAGAGGATTCCGTTTAGAAATCCTCTTTTTTATCTTTAGAAATAAGAATGAATGTTACAATTCAAATATCTTATCCATTAAAATCCATTTTTCTCCCGGTTTTGCCCAAGGAAGTGCTTGTTGGAATTTCCACATTAAAGTTTCCCATTCCTGAACTTTTTCATTAGCAGCATCGGCTTTGTCTTTTTTCTCGAAAGAGAAATTTTCATCCCCTTCGATAATCATGAAAAGTCTGTTTCCTGTGCAATAAATATCTAGAACTAAAATTCCAGCATCCTGAATGCTTTTTTTAATTTCAGGCCAAATATCTTCGTGCAGTTGTTTGTATTCTGCAATTAAATCTGCATCGTCTTTTAAGTCTAAAGCCAGACAAAATTTTTGAGTTGCCATATTCTTAAATTTATTATTTGTAAGCTACAGCAGTTTGTTTACTTGTGCCTAAACCTTCAATTCCTAATTCGATTACGTCTCCAGCTTTAATGTAAATAGGATCGGGCTTAATTCCCAAACCAACTCCCGGAGGTGTTCCTGTACTGATCACGTCGCCAGGAAGTAATGTCATAAACTGACTTAAATAATGCACTAAAAATGGAATTTTGAAAATCAAGTTTGAAGTATTACTGTTTTGGAATGTTTTTCCGTTTACAGTCAGCCACATTTTTAAATTATTTACATCACCAACTTCGTCTGGAGTTGCCATAATTGGTCCAAGAGGAGCGAAGGTATCAGAACCTTTTCCTTTTGCCCATTGTCCGCCGCGCTCAATTTGGAATGCTCTTTCGCTGTAATCATTCAAAAGGCAATATCCTGCGATGTAGTTTGGTGCATCTTCTTCAGAAACATAGCTTGCTTTTTTAACAACAACAAATGCCAATTCTACTTCCCAATCTGTTTTTTCACTGTTTTTCGGAATGATTAAATTATCATTTGGTCCGCATAAAGAAGTGGTTGATTTAAAGAAAATAATTGGTTCTTCCGGAATTGCAGCGCCTGTTTCTTCGCAATGGTCTACATAATTTAATCCGATGCAGATAATTTTTGAAGGACGTGCAACCGGCGAACCCAAACGAACTGAATCGCTTACTTCTGGAAGTGCAGGGTTGTTTTTTAATACTTCTTCTAATTTTTTTAATCCGTCATTTTCAAAAAAAGCTTCGTTGTAATCTGTTACGATAGACGAAACATCATATCTTTTATCATTTAGAAGAATTCCTGGTTTTTCTTTTCCTTCTTCTCCAAATCTAATTAGTTTCATAAAATTTATTTTTTAGTAATATGTGTTTTTTTGCCACGAATTGCACCAATTTTCTCGAATTTAAATTTGTGTGAATTTGTGTAATTCGTGTTTAAAATTTTTGCCACAGATTATAATATTAAAAATGATTTTTATTTCCTGTTTTTGTCAGGCTGAGCGAAGTCGAAGCCCACGTCCAATAGGAGCGCCCTTCGACTTCGCTCAGGGTGACAAACTAGACTAATCATTTTAATCCTTTAATCTATGGCTTTATTTTTTTTCGCCACGAATTCACGAATTTTTACAAATCATAATTCGTGAAATTTGGAGTAATTTTTTTTGACTCAAATTTCACAGATTTTAATCATAATCAATTCGTGAATTCGTGGCTATTTCTTAGTTATTCAATTTAATAAAACCTCCATCAATTGGATAATCAGAACCGGTGATGAAAGAAGACTCGTCACTGCATAGGAACAATGCCAAAGTCGCAACTTCATCTGGTTTTCCCATACGGCCGATTGGCTGTGACTGAGATAATTTTTCGAAGATTTCTTCCTCTTTCCCTGGATAATTTTTAGCGATGAATCCGTCTACGAAGGGCGTGTGCACTCTTGCAGGAGAAATCGAATTACATCTGATTTTATCATTCAAATAATCTCTTGCAACCGATAAAGTCATTGCCATAACTGCACCTTTTGCAGTAGAATAAGCAAAACGATCTGGAATTCCAACCCAGCAAGCAATCGAAGCCAAGTTCAAAATTACACCTCCACCAGAACTTCTTAGTGCAGGAATTGAAGCATGAAGACAGTTGTAAACTCCTTTTACGTTTACATTCATGATTCTGTCAAAATCAGATTCAGAAGTCGTGTCTACTTTTCCAACGTGAGCAATTCCAGCATTGTTTACTAAGATATTGATATTTCCGATTTTCTCGAAAGTTGCATTTACTTGTTCGTGGTTTGAAACGTCACAAGGGTGAGCAAAAACACTTCCGCCAGCCGATTTGATTTCTTCCACCGTTTCTTTTGCGCTTTCTTCAGTCAATTCTAAAATATGAACTTCAGCTCCTTGTTTAGCAAATAAAACAGAAATCGCTCTTCCGATTCCGCTTCCACCGCCTGTGATAATTGCTTTTTTATTTTGTAATGAAAACATTTGATATAATTTTTATAGTTATTTTTTAATTGAGTCTTTTACAAAGATACGCCACGTTTCCACGGAATAAAATCATCTTGGTTTAATTGAACCGCTTTCGGAATAATTTCGCCACTTGCCGCTTTGATGCAATATTCTAAAATTTCCTCGCCCATTTCTTCAATAGATTTTTCACCGCTAATGATTGGTCCACAGTCAATATCGATGATATCTTTCATTCTAGTTGCCAAAACAGAATTCGTAGCCACTTTAATTACAGGACAAACCGGATTTCCTGTTGGAGTTCCCAAACCAGTTGTAAACAAAATTAAAGTTGCTCCAGAAGCCGCTTTTCCAGTTGTTGCTTCAACATCATTTCCGGGAGTACAAACCAAACTTAAACCTGGTTTTGTAACCAATTCGGTATAATCTAAAACATCAACTACAGGAGAAGTGCCGCCTTTTTTGGCAGCTCCCGCACTTTTGATAGCATCAGTAATTAAACCGTCTTTGATGTTCCCAGGAGATGGATTCATGTGGAAACCTGAACCCACTTTATGAGCCAGTTCGTCGTAAGATTCCATTAAATTGATGAATTTTTTAGCGTTATCTTCTGTAATACATCTGTCGATTAAGTTTTGCTCAGCACCACATAATTCTGGGAATTCAGCCAAAAGAATTTTTCCGCCTAAAGCCACCACTAAATCTGAAGTATAACCCACAGCAGGATTTGCAGAAACGCCACTGAAACCATCGCTTCCGCCACATTTTACTCCAATGCATAAATCGCTTAAAGGCGCATCTGTTCTTTCGTATTGGTTGATTTCAATTAAACCTTCAAAAGTTTTTTTGATGGCATTTGTAATCAGAACTTCTTCGCTTTCTGTTTGCTGTTGTTCAAAAATAAACAACGGTTTATCGAATTCTGAGTTTTGTCTTTTTACATCATTTACAAAATCCTGAACTTGCAAATGCTGGCATCCTAAACTCAAAAGTGTGATGCCGCCAACGTTTGGATGATTTGCGTAAGAAGCCAATAAAGCGCTTAAAGTAGAAGCATCCTGACGCGTTCCGCCGCAGCCGCCTTGGTGATTTAAGAATTTGATTCCGTCCACGTTTTCAAAAACACGTTTGTTTTTTGGTGTCGGATTCAATTCAATATTAATATCGTTAATGTCATTTCCGTTCAAATAACCTTCCAGTAATTCGTGCGTAAATTGATTGTATTTGTCTGTTACCGCATAACCTAATTGCTTGTGCAAAGCTTCTTTGATCACGTCAAGATTTCGGTTTTCACAAAAAACAGTCGGCACAAAAAGCCAGTAATTTGCCGTTCCAACGCGTCCGTCTTTTCTTTTGTAACCTTTAAAAGTTCTGTTTTCAAATTTAGAAACATCAGGCGCATTCCACTTGTAAGAAGCGTTTCTGTAAGCGTAAGGATCTGCAGCGTGTTTTAAGTTTTCGGTCGTCATTAAGCTTCCTTTCACAATATCATTTTGCACTTTTCCAACCAAAACACCGTACATATTTACCTCTTCTCCCTGCTTCATGTCCTGCATGTAGAATTTGTGTTTGGCTTTGATGAGGTCTTGCAAAACGTAAGTTTCGTTTTCGAAAAGAATGGTTTCTCCTTTTTGTAAGTCGGTTAAAGCAACCAGAACATTATCGTCCGGATGTAGTTTTACCACCAGTTTTTTAGTTGTATTCTCCAGCATTGTGTTTGTTTTTTTTTCTTTTTTGTGTTGTCGTTAAACACTTTATTTTCAATAAAATTTGGGCATTAAACGAAAAATAAAATTAGTTTTTTTAGCCTTTTGTTATTAGTCTGATATTATCCGTGTATAATCTTTAATTATCTTTGCAGTATGAAATTGGAACAAACTAAAATAACGTCTTATCTCAACTCAAAAGTTTCGGTTTTAAATCGGATTGAACCGTTTTTTCAGGCCCCGTTTCATTCTCATCCGGAATTGGAATTAGTTTATGTAAAAGAGAGTTTTGGCAAACGAATTATCGGAAATTCGGTGATGCCGTTTGAACCCGGAGATATGGTTTTTTTAGGTTCTGATATTCCGCACGTTTGGCTGAATGACGAAAAATATTATCAGGGAATTGATGATTTAAAAGCCAATTCGATTGTCGTATATTTTCATAAAGATATTTTTGGACCCACTTTTTATGAATTAAAAGAAACCCAAAAAATCAACGAACTCTTTTTTCAGGCTGGAAAGGGAATTTCGATCATCGGAAAAACAAATAAACAGATTGCTAAAAAACTAGAAAAATTGGTTTCTAAAAAAGACTTCGAAGTAATTGTTGGACTTTTTGAAATTCTTTCGATTCTTTCTGATAGTCAGGATAAGATTTATATTAATGACGAAATTTATTCTTTGATGCAGAAAGATTCCAAAGCGGATCGACTTTCTGAGGTTTTTCAATATGTGAATAAAAATTATAAAAAGAATATTTCCCTAGAAGAGATTGCCGCTGTCGCGAATATGACGCGGACTTCTTTCTGCAGAATGTTTCGTTTAAAAACGAAAAAGAATTTTGTTGATTATCTTCATGAAATCAGAATTTCAAATGCTTGCAAATTGCTTTTGGAAACAGATAAAAGCATGTCTGAAATTGCGTATGATTGTGGTTATAAAACGGCTTCAAATTTTAATAAACTTTTTAAGAAGTTTAAAGGAATTACACCTTCGGAGTTTAAGAATAGTGCTATATGATGTGAAAAAATTAGCTTGAATTTCACTAATTAAAAAATCTGCTCAATCTTCGGAATCTTCGGGAAAAATTTATGCCACAGATTAAAAGGATTAAAATGATTCATTTTAGTTTGTCGCCCTGAGCGGAGTCGAAGGGCGCTCCAATTGGACGTGGGCTTCGACTCCGCTCAGCCTGACAAAAAGAAGCTGACAAAATCATTTTAATCCTTTTAATCTGTGGCAAAAAAATATTAAATAGATCGATCTAAATGCGTATAACCTCCATCAACATAAATAAGCTGTCCGGTAGTGTGGCTTGATTTTTCAGACAATAAGAAAACAACCATATTAGCAATTTCTTCTGCTGTTGTCATTCTGTTTTCTAATGGAATGTTTTTTGTAATCGCAGCCAGTTTTTCTTCTTTATTTTCAAAAGTATTAATCCATGTCTCGTATAGTGGCGTGTAACATTCCGCTACAATTACCGCGTTTACACGAATGCTGTATTTTAGTAATTCAACGGCCCATTCTCTGGTTAAGGCATTTCTTCCTCCGTTTGATGCGGCGTACGCTGAGGTTCCGCCTTGTCCGGTGTCGGCAGTTTTAGACCCGATATTTACAATCGCTCCTTTCGATTCTTTCAAATACGGAAGCGCGTGCTGTGCCATTAAATAATAGTGAACTAAATTTTTGTGAAGTGAAGCAGCGAAATCTTCATAATTTCCATTTTCTAATCCAACGCCGTCATTAACTCCGGCATTGTTTACGAGTCCGTCGATTCTTCCAAATTTGGCGATAATGGCTTCAGTAGCTTTTTTGCAGTCTTCAGGTTTTGTTAGGTCGGCAGCAACTTGATGTGCTTCTTTTCCAATGGCTTTTAATTCTTCTACGGCTTTGATATTATCATCTTCGTTACGTCCAACGATAAACGGAATTGCATTTTCTTCGGCTAGAACCTTAACGATTCCTAAACCAATTCCTTTTGCTCCGCCAGTAACGATAATGATTTTTTTGGTTAATGATAACTGCATGATTTTTATTTATTATAATTTGAAATTCTGTTTAAGTTTAATTTTTTCGCCACAGATTAAAAGATTAAAACGATTAGAAAAAATGTCACCACAAATTGCGCAAATTTCCACAAATTCCACAATTATTATAGAAAATAAATTAGTGGAAATTCGTGTAATTGGTGGCAAAAAAAATAGAAATAGATACTCTTTAAAAAATTTACAGCTGTTGTTCATGACAAACAACAGCTGTAAAAATAGAGAGATTAGAACTGATAATTTATTACCAGAACTTAACATAAAGCGCTACAATAATCAAAAGCGTAATTACGATTAAGACTGTTGTTTGCGGTTTAACTTTGAACATTTCAGAATCAATTTCAAATGCTTTAGGATTTACTTTTGGTCCTGCAAAACTGATTCCGATCATGGCTAACATTGTAAATAAGAATGATAATCCCATACAAATGTGGAAAGGAATTTCGAATCCACCTTTTCCGTTAGCGTAAGCGGTATATAAAAGTGTGTCGTTTCCAAATAATGCCGGAGCATATTCGTTGAATAACACTGATAATAAGAATCCTAAGATTACACCCACGATTGCAGCTGTTCCAGTAGTTCTTTTCCAGAACATACCTAAGAAAAACATAGCAAAAACTCCAGGGCTAATGAATCCTGTGTATTTTTGGATGTATGTAAATCCTCCAACACCACCAATTCCTAATACATCATTCCATGTAAATAGAACAGCTAAAAGCATAGCAGCAAAAACGGCAATTCTACCAATATTTACTTGTTGCTTTTCACCAGCGTCTTTTTGAATGTATTTTTTATGAACATCTAATGTATAAATTGTAGAAATACTGTTTACTTTTCCAGCCAAAGATGCTACGATTGCAGCCGTTAAAGCAGCAACAGAAAGTCCTTTTAATCCTGTCGGAAGGAATGTTAATACAGCAGAATAAGCTCCATCTTTTCCTCCAACCAATTGCGGTAAATGTCCGTTTGTATACAAAACGTAAGCAGCAATACCAGGAAGCATTACGATAAGTGGCATTAATAATTTTAGCATACCTGCAAATAAAATACCTGTACGAGCTGTTTGTAAATCTGCTCCAAGTGCTCTCTGCGTGATGTATTGGTTACATCCCCAGTAATTTAAGTTAATGATCCAGATACCTGCCGCGTAAGATAACAATCCAGGGAAAGTCAAATATTTGTCAACTTCAAGCTGAGAAGATGTTGCAGTTGGTTTTGGAATGATCATTTTGAAATGCTCAGGAGCTTCTCTCATTAAAACTTTGAAACCTTCAATTGCATTTTCACCAACACCAAAGTATTGTCCAACTGTTGTTAAAGCGATGTAAGAAGTTACTAAACCTCCAATAATCAATACGGCAACCTGAATAACGTCTGTGTAAGCTACCACTTTCATTCCTCCAAGAGAAATAAACAAAGCAAAAACAGCCAATCCAACCATAATTACGTGAAGATATTGTCCGCCGGCAAGACCGTTAATGGCAACAGCTCCCAAATAAAGTATAGAAGTTAAGTTTACAAAAACGTATAAAAACAACCAGAAAACTGCCATAATCAAAGCAGTAGATTCGTTGTAACGTGTTTTTAAGAACTGTGGCATCGTGTAAATCTTGTTTTTAAGATATACTGGAATAAACCATACGGCCACAATAATAAGTGCGATAGCGGCAAGCCATTCGTAAGCGGCAACGGCGATTCCTAAGAAGAAACCTTCACCACTCATTCCGATGAATTGTTCTGCAGAGATGTTAGATGCAATAAGAGAAGCTCCAATTGCCCACCATGTTAAATTTCCTTCTGCCAAAAAGTAAGCTTTAGCGTCTTGTTCGTCTTGTTTACGTTTGCGGTAAACCGTGTAACCGTAGACAGAGACTACGATAAAATAGATAATAAAAACCGCATAATCTGCGAAAGCGAGGTTTTGGTTCATTGTTAGTAGTATTTTAAATAATTATTATAGGATTTAATTTGTTTATTTGGTTTTAAAGCTTGTTATGTGATATTTAAATCGTATTTAAATTGCGAGATGTGTTTTATTTCTGTTATTTTATTATGAAAATAAAAGTGGAAGCCAAATGTAAAATAAAATTTTATAAATCAACCATCAGGAAATGTGTTTTTTACATTTATTTATGGATAATTGTGTTAAATTTTCGGTTTTTGAATTCCTTTCTTACAAGAACAACTAAACCTTTACCAGACTTTTATAATGTACATCTGAAAGCTGTCTCAAAATTTCGGCACTTTTTTCAGGAGTAATATCACGTTGCGATTCGCCCATCATTTCATAACCAACCATGAATTTCTTAACCGTTGCCGATCTTAATAAAGGTGGATAAAAATGCATGTGGAAATGCCATTCCGGATGATCTAAACCGTCTGTTGGCGATTGATGAATTCCCGAAGAATATGGAAATGAAGTGTTGAATAAATTATCGTACTTCGTAGTTAATTGCTTTAGAATTTTCGCGAAAGCGCTACTTTCCTCAGTAGTAAAATTCGTGATTTTGTTTACCGCTCTTTTGCTAACAATCATCGTTTCGTAAGGCCAGATTGCCCAAAACGGAACAAGCGCTACAAAATGATCGTTTTCTATTACGATTCTTTCTTCGGCGTTTAATTCTGCCTGAACATAATCTTCTAAAAGCGTTTTGTTGTTTTTATCGAAATATGATTTTAAGCTGTTTTGCGTTTTTTCAACCTGAGTGGGTAAAGAAGACTGCGCCCAGATTTGTCCGTGCGGGTGGGGGTTACTGCAGCCCATTACACTTCCTTTATTTTCAAAAATCTGAACGTGATTGATGAATTTTATGTTTCCTAAATCAGTGTATTGTTTCTGCCAGGTTTTAATGATGTTTTCGATATCTGCAATTTCCATTTCTGGTAAAGTCAAATCGTGACGTGGAGAAAAACAAACCACTCTAGAAATTCCTTGTTCTGGTTTTGCCTTGAAAAATGTATGTTTGATATCGTCTTCAAAAATAATTTCATCCTGCTTCATGGCAGCAAAATCATTTTCAAAAACAAAACTGCTTTCGTAATCCGGATTATTTACGCCATTGGCACGAACATTTCCCGGACACAAATAACATGTTGGGTCGTATTTTGGAAGTTCTTCTGTAGAAATTGTTTCGTTCTGACCTTGCCACGGGCGTTTAGAACGATGAGGTGAAACCAAAACCCATTCGTTTATTAAAGGGTTAAAGCGTCTGTGCGGATCTTCGTTAATGTCAAAATTTTTCATTGTAGTGTGTTGTGGTATTAAAGTAAAGTTGTTCCGTTTGAGATTTTTACATCATAGAATTTTAATTCAATTCCAAATGTATCTAAATAAAGTTTCGAAAACTTACTTTTCACCTCATTTTCATTTCCTTTTTTAACTAAATTAATGGTACAGCCTCCAAAACCGCCTCCCATAAGTCGTGAACCTACAATGGCATCGTCTTCTTTTGCTGTATCAACCAACATGTCTAATTCGTCGCAGCTTACCTCATATTCTTGCGATAAACCATAATGTGTTTCAAAAAGTAATTCTCCTAAAAGTTCAATGTTTCCAGCATCTAAAGCTTCGCAAGCTCTGATAACGCGATTGATTTCTTTGACAACAAAATGAACTCTGTCAAAAACTTTTTCAGTCATTTTATTTTTCAAACTTAAAACTTGTTCTACAGAAGAATCTCTGAAACTTTTCACTTCTGGAAAATGATTTTTTATGATGGATAAACCTTCTTCACATTCAATTCTTCTTGTATTATATTCTGATGTGAAAAGCGAATGTTTTACATTAGAATCAAATAAAATCAGCGAATAATCTTTGAAGTCGGCATTATGATATTCAAAATCTAAAGTGTTGCAATCTAATTTAATCACTTTGTTTTCAAGTCCATGAACGCTAGAAAACTGATCCATAATACCGCAGTTGATTCCAACCCAGTGTTCTGCTTTTTGTCCTAATAAAGAAACATCTACTTTTTCGATTTTTAAATCAAAAAGAGCTTTGATTCCGAAAATAGTTCCGCATTCTAAAGCCGCAGAAGAAGATAATCCAGAACCAACCGGAATATTACTGCTGAAAACACAGTTGAAACCTTCAAACGAAAATCCGTTATCCTGCAATTGTTTAATTACGCCACGAATATAATTTGTCCAAACGACATCGCTCAGTTTTACTTCCTGAGTCAAATCGATTTCAAATTCTTCATTCAAATCAATTGCGATTATTTTAGAAGTTTTAGTGTTGTTTTTAGAAAAAGCAAAACAGATTACTTTGTCAATTGCCGCTGGTAAAACATAACCGTCATTGTAGTCAATGTGTTCTCCGATAATATTGATTCTACCTGGAGAAAGGACCGTTTTTTCTGGAGATGATCCGAAAGATTTCTCAAAAAAAGCAACAGTATTCTGTATTAAAATATCATTCATTATGTTGTTAGTATATTGTGGTTTTTGGAATTGTATTAATTTAAACTTTCAAATTTATAAACGGTTTTCTGCGTGTATTCTTCGCCTTTTCTTAGAACAGCACTCGGAAAATGAGTATGATTTGGAGCATCTGGGAAATTTTGTGTTTCGAAACAAATTCCGCTTTGCGCATTGTAATCTGTATTTTCTTTTCCTTTTAATTTTCCAAAACAATTTCCACCTACATATATATGTACACTTGGTTGATCGGTGTAAACATTCATTCTCAAATTATTTTTTAAACTAATTAATTGGGCTACAACTTCGGTGTTAGAATTTACCACAAAAGAATTGTCAATTGGAAATGGACAATTTTTCGACGTTCTGAAATCAAAATCATGATTATTTAAATCGGTGTAATTTCCAGTTGGAATATTGTCTGAATTTGTTTCCAGCATTTTATCAGATTGGATAAACATTTGCTGTTCTAAAACATTTCCGTCGTGACCGTCAAGATTAAAATAACTGTGATGTGTCAAATTGATCACCGTATCTTCAGTTGAAGTCGCTTTATATTCTAATTTTAATTCGTTGTTTTCGGTTAAAGTGTAAGTGAGATAAACCGTCATTTCTCCAGGAAAACCTTCGTCTAAATGTTCGCTTAAAAGACTAAAAGTAACCGATGGATTTTCTTCTGCAATTACACTCGCAACATTCCAGATTAGTCTGCCAAATCCCATATCGCCGCCGTGAAGCGTGTTGCCATTATTGTTTTCGTCAAGCTTAAATTCAATATCATTTAGGTCGAAAGAACCATTATGAATACGACCCGCATAACGACCAACAGTTGTTCCAAAATAAGGTGCGCTTGGTAAATTATAAGATTCTAAGTAAGCTTTTAAATTATCAAAACCTAAAACAACATCAATTAATTTTCCGTTAACCGGAATTTGGATTGAAGTTACCGTTGCACCATAATTGATGATCTGCACTTTCATTCCGTTTTTATTTGCTAATTCAAAAGAATAAATTTCTTCTTTATTGGGCATTAAACCGAACAATTTACAATTATCAGTATCCTTTAAATGCGATATGTGTTTTATTTCCATATAATTTTTACCAAAAATGAAATCCAAAAATAGAAACATTATCTATATTTGCATACCAGTACCTACCAGTTTTTAATTCTAATAGTCAAAACGACATTGTTTATGAACATTATTTCTATTCAAAATAATATTGGTCTTCCAAAATATAAGCAGATAATTCTTTCAATAGAAAAAGCTATTGAGCTAGGAAAATTGATAAAAGGCGATCGTCTTCCATCGGTTAATAAAGTCTGTTTGGCGTTTTCATTGTCGCGAGATACGGTCTTGCTGGCGTACGATGAACTCAAGAAAAGAGGAATTATTTATGCCATTCCTGGCAAAGGATATTACGTTAAAAGTGTTGAAATCACTATAACTCAGAAGATTTTTTTGCTTTTTGATGAATTGAATATTTTCAAAGAAGACATTTATAATTCGTTTTTAAAAAATATTGGAAAGGATGTTCAAGTTGATATTTTCTTTCATCATTTTAATGTTCAGGTTTTCAAAAAACTCATCAATGACAGTAATGGAAATTACACCAAATATATTATCATGCCGACGAACTTAAACGATGTAGTCGATTCGATAAAAACCCTACCAGTCGGCGATGTAATTATTTTGGATCAGACCAATTCGGAGTTAAGAATGTTTCCGGCGATTTACCAAAATCATCAAAGAGATATTTATGAAGGTTTAGTGAAAGGAAAGTCGAGATTATCAAAATACAAAAAGCTGATTCTAATTTTTCAAGGTTTTAGGGAGCCACCCGGAATGAAATTGGGTTTTGAATCTTTTTGTAATGAGAATGGTTTTGATCATGAAATTATCTCCGATTTCAGTAATCAATCTATTGCTTTGGGCGATTTATACATTATTCCGAACGATCGCGATCTGCTTTTGGTAATCGAAAATGCAATCAATAGAAATTTAAAATTAGGAGAAGATTTTGGAATTATTTCTTATAATGAAACCGCATTAAAAAAGATTGCCGCAAACGGAATCACAACGATTTCGACCAATTTCGAATTGATGGGAAAAATTCTGGCCGACATGGTTTTAAGAGGAACAAAAGAGCAGATAGAAAATAAATCTGCTCTTATAATGAGAAATTCTTTGTAATTTTTCTTCCGCAGATTCAGCGGATTTTTACATTTATAATTAATCAGCCAAACCTCCTAAATCTGCGAGAGAATAAATATATTTTATAAATTCAGTACAAAATCGTTTAATAATTTTTCTTCGTATTTTTCTTTATTGAAAGTATATAAATAAGAACCTTTTCGGGAAGACCCCATATCCTTTTCGTCTAATTTATTTAAGATTTCCAAAGAATTTATTTTACTGATAAAATTTCTTTTGTCTAATTCTTTACTCAAAATAGCTTCATACAATTCTAAAAGCTGACGCATGGTGAATTTTTCTGGAAGCAGTTCAAAGCCAATTGGTTTTACAGACGTTTTATAGCGAAGTCTTTTAATCGCATTTTGAACCATTTCGTTGTGGTCAAAAATCAGGTTTGGCGCATTATTTATTGGAAACCATTCTGCATGGTAATTTTGAATTAATTCTGAATTGTGATTTTCGATATTAATCAAAGCAAAATAAGAAACCGAAATGGTTCTTTCGACAGGATCACGATCAATTTCACTGTAAGCGTGCAATTGCTCCATGTAAATATCATTCAGACCGGTGTATGTATTTAAGATTCTTGTCGCGGCAGCATCTAAAACTTCATCGCGTTTTAAGAAACCTCCAATCAAAGACCATTTCCCCTTTTCAGGTTCAAAATCCCTTTGAATTAAAAGTATTTTCAGACCTTCATTATCGAAACCGAAAATGATGCAGTCAACCGCCAATAAAACTTTATCAGCAGAGCTATAACTATTTAGCATATGTAATTAATTTGGATGGTAAATATATGAACTTCTTAAAACGTATCATAATTTAATAATGTTGATTTTACACTTATGTTAAAATTTGATTTAATAAGAAGCTGTAATTATTTTATATCTCAACCGTAATACTATTGTAATCTGTCTTAAAATTATGATTCAAAGGTAGAAACATTTTTAAAATTGGCTTAAAAAGGGATTTATATTTCTATTTGAATGCTTAAAAATCACATTTTTTGTTATAAAGCTGTACTCTTTTCTGCTTTTTTGTAAATTTTTTCAGATTTCTCAATTCTGTAAATGCACTAAAATTCCTTTGTTAATACTGGTTTATTTACACTGATATTATGAATTATGTTTTTTACAACCAGTTGTTCTGTGATTTTAATTTTTTTATGAGACTTTTTTTTGTTTAAATTTACAAATGTTAAACAAACACTTATAAAATCTAAAATCAAAATCTGTTATAAATATGTAAACCACAATATTTTTAACAACCAAAAACCACACAAAATGATAAAGAAACCACTCTTGTTATTGTTTGTTGCATTATGCATTCAAACATTATCTGCCCAAAACCAATCGGTTATAATCTCTGTAAAAAATGACGCATCTGCACCAACAATCAACAAAAATATTTATGGACATTTTGCAGAACATTTAGGACATTGTATATACGGTGGATTTTTTGTTGGAGATACTTCTAAAATCCCAAATACTAACGGAGTTCGAAATGATATTGTTAAGGCATTGAAAGAGTTAAAGATTCCGAATTTAAGATGGCCCGGAGGATGTTTTGCAGATACGTACCATTGGAAAGACGGGATTGGTCCAAAAGAACAACGCCCAACAATTGTAAACCAATGGTGGGGCGGAGTTACAGAAGATAATAGTTTTGGAACACACGATTTTTTAAATATGTGTGAATTGCTTGGAGCAGAACCTTATTTATCAGGAAACGTAGGCAGCGGAACCGTTCAAGAACTAGCAGATTGGGTGCAGTATACAAATTTTGCAGGTACAAGTCCGATGAGTGATCTGCGTAAGAAAAACGGCAGAACAGAACCTTGGAAAGTAAAATATTGGGGAATTGGAAACGAAGCGTGGGGTTGCGGCGGCAATATGACAGCAGATTATTATGCAAACGAATACCGCAAATTTGCCACTTTTATGACTGACGGTAGTGCTGGCGGAATTACAAGAATTGCTTCTGGAGCAAATAGTTCAGATTATAATTGGACAGATACGTTGATGAAAAACATTCCGCTCAATATGCTAGGCGGTGTTGGTGTTCATCATTATGCGGTAATTGAATGGGAAAAGAAAGGTTCGGATGTTAATTACACTGAGAAAGAATATTTCCTGACGATGCAGTCTGCTTTAAAAATGGAAGAATTAGTGACGAAACACGCTGCGGTTATGGATAAATACGATCCAGAGAAAAAAGTAGCGATGATTGTTGATGAATGGGGAGGCTGGTACGATGTGCAAAAAGGAACAAATCCAGGGTTTTTATATCAGCAGAATACAATGAGAGATGCAGTTTTGGCTGGTGCAACTTTGAATATATTTAATAATCATGCAGACAGAGTTAAGATGGCAAACTTGGCACAATGTGTAAACGTGCTTCAAGCTGTAATTTTAACAGATAAAGCAAAAATGATCACCACGCCGACGTACAGCGTTATGAAAATGTACAGTGTGCATCAGGATGCGAAATTAATTCCAATAGATTTTAAATCTCCATCGTATACTTATAATGGTCAATCGATTCCAGCAGTTTCGGCTTCTGTTTCAAAAGACCAAAGCGGATTGGTTCATATTTCATTGGTAAATGTTGATGCCGTAAACAAAAACAAAATCGAAATTGACACAAAAGATCTTGGCGTAAAGAACTTTACAGGAATGATTATTACATCTCAAAAATTACAGGATTATAATTCTTTTGAAAATCCGAATAAAATTATTCCTGTCGCTTTTAAAGGTTTTGAAAACAAAAAAGGAAAGTTAGAAATCACATTGCCGCCTTTTTCAGTTTTAGTTTTAGAAGGAAAATAAATTCAGTTACAACTATTGATTTTAGAGTAAAAAGAATAAAAAGATCATACAAAAATAACGGTTTATTGCCATTAAGCTGAATTTATCGCAACGTTATAAATGTATTTGCAACATTTATTTTTTGTTTGAAGGCTAGAATGCTTTTTTAATGCATTTATAGCAAAAATTAATGATGTAATTTCAATTAAGTGTTTTTTGTACACTTATAAAATTATAATTTTTATATTTGTCAATTATTTAACCAATTAAGTTTAGAAATGAAAAATTATGTAATAGGATTGGACTACGGAACAGATTCTGTTCGTGCGGTGCTTATTGATACAGAAAATGGGCAGGAGCTGGCATCGAATGTTTCTCATTACAAAAGATGGAAAAACAAACAATATTGTGACGCCTCTATAAACCAATTTCGCCAGCATCCTTTGGATCATATCGAAGGATTGGAAACTACAATTCAGAATGTTGTAAAAGAAAGTAAAGTTGATCCGTCATTAGTTCGCGGAATTTGTATCGATACAACAGGATCTTCTCCAGTTCCGGTTACAAAAGACGGAACGCCATTGGCATTGACAAAAGGTTTTGAAGAAAACCCAAATGCGATGATGGTTTTATGGAAAGATCACACTGCTATAAATGAAGCAAATGAAATCAACGAACTAGCAGTAAGCTGGGGCGGAGAAGACGTAACCAAATACGTTGGAGGAATTTATTCTTCAGAATGGTTTTGGGCAAAAATCCTTCACATTGCAAGACAAGATGAAGCGGTTAGAAATGCAGCGCACACTTGGATGGAGCACTGTGATTTAATGACGTATTTATTAATTGAAGATAAAGATTTAAAAACCTTCAAAAGAAGCCGTTGTGCAGCGGGTCACAAAGCAATGTGGCACGCAGACTGGAACGGACTTCCGCCAGTTGAATTCTTAGAAAAATTACATCCATATTTAGCACAACTTCGTGGTAATTTATACGATGAAACTTATACATCCGACTTAGTTGCCGGAAAATTAAGCAAAGAATGGGCAGACCGTTTGGGACTTTCTACAGGAACAGTTGTTGCTGTTGGAACTTTCGACGCGCATTCTGGTGCAGTTGGAGCTAAAATTGGAGAAAATACTTTAGTTCGCGTTATGGGAACTTCAACTTGTGATATACTTGTCGGATCTTATGATGAAGTGGGAACAAAAACCGTTCGCGGTATCTGCGGTCAGGTTGATGGATCTGTAATTCCTGGATTTATTGGTTTAGAAGCAGGACAATCTGCTTTTGGTGATTTATTGGCTTGGTACAAAGAATTATTAATGTGGCCGACAGAACATTTATTAGGAACTTCATCTCTTTTAAATGACACTCAAAAAGAACAATTAAGAGAAGAATTCAGCGATAAATTAATCGTTGAATTAACGAAAGAAGCAGAAAAAATTCCAGTTTCAGAAAGTCTTCCAATTGCTTTAGACTGGATTAACGGACGAAGAACTCCAGATGCAAATCAGGAAGTAAAAAGTGCCATTTCAAATTTATCTTTAGGAACAAAAGCGCCTCATATTTTCAAAGCTTTAGTAAACGCAATTTGTTTTGGAGCGAAGAAAATTGTGGATCGTTTTGAAGAAGAAGGAGTGAAAATCGACAGCGTTATCGGAATCGGTGGTGTGGCTCGTAAATCGCCTTTCATTATGCAGACTTTAGCAAACGTTTTAAACAAGCCAATTAAAATTGCAGCTTCAGACCAAACTCCAGCTTTAGGTGCAGCAATTTATGCAGCCGTTGCAGCCGGAATTTATCCAAACGTAATCGAAGCAAGCCAAAAAATCGGAAGTGATTTTGACGGAGAATATTTCCCTCAATTAGATAAAGTAGCGGCTTATAATAAACTGCTTGTAGGGTACGAACAATTAAGTGCTTTTGCAGATCCAACTATTAAAATTTCTCAGAATGAGTTCTCTTTATAAAGATTTAAAACAAGAATGTTACGAAGCCAATATGCAGTTAAATGCATTGAATTTGGTTGTGTATACTTTCGGGAACGTAAGCGCCGTGGACCGAAAAAATGGTGTTTTTGCCATTAAACCAAGCGGTGTTCCTTACGAAGATTTAAAACCAGAAGATATCGTGATTGTCGATTTTGACAATAATGTTATCGAAGGAACCATGCGTCCGTCTTCTGACACCAAAACGCATGCTTATTTGTATAAAAACTGGCCAAATATTGGTGGAGTTGCGCATACACATGCAACGTATTCTGTGGCTTGGGCGCAGTCTCAACAGGATATTCCAATTTTCGGAACAACGCATGCCGATCACTTAACAGCTGATATTCCGTGTGCACCGCCAATGGCAGATTCTTTAATTGAAGGAAATTACGAACACAATACCGGAATCCAGATTTTGGATTGTTTCAAAGAAAAAAATCTTTCTTATGAAGAAGTAGAGATGATTTTAATTGGAAATCACGGTCCGTTTGCGTGGGGGAAAAATGCTGCAAAAGCGGTTTACAACAGTAAAGTTTTAGAAGTTGTGGCAGAAATGGCATACTTGACTTTACAAATAAATCCAAACGCACCAAGATTAAAAGATTCCCTAATAAAGAAACATTACAATCGTAAACACGGAAAAGATTCGTATTACGGACAGTAATGATTTTGTTTCAGGTTTCAGGTTTTTTTGTTTCAAGTTGTTGGAACGTAACTTGAACCTGAAATAAACAAAACAAAAATAATAAACATAACAATTCAAACTTCAGATTCCAACAAACTTGAAACCTGAAACTTGAAACAAAATAAACAAAAATAAAGACATGATAGACATTTCTCAAAAAGAAGTATGGTTTGTAGTAGGAAGCCAAGAATTATATGGTGAAGAAACACTTAGAAAAGTAGCAGAACATTCGCAGATTATTGCAAAAGGATTAGACGCTTCGTCTTCAATTCCGGTAAAAGTAGTTTATAAAGATGTGGTGAAATCGCCTTCGCAAATTTTAGATGTTTGTCTGGCTGCGAATTCTGAGAAAAACTGTATCGGAATTATCGCTTGGATGCACACTTTCTCTCCAGCAAAAATGTGGATTGGCGGATTGACTATTTTGAAAAAACCATTATGTCATTTACATACACAATACAATGCTGAAATTCCGTGGGGATCTATCGATATGGATTTCATGAATTTGAATCAGTCGGCACACGGAGATCGTGAGTTTGGTTTCATCATGTCTCGTTTGCGTAAAAAACGTAAAGTTGTAGTTGGACATTGGGAAGACCAAAGAGTTCAAAAACAATTGGGAATCTGGTCAAGAGTCGTTCTTGGATGGGACGAACTTCAAAACTTAAAAGTAGCTCGTATTGGAGACAATATGCGTGAAGTTGCCGTTACAGAAGGTGACAAAGTAGAAGCCCAAATTCGTTTCGGAATGTCTGTAAACGGATACGATTCTTCAGACGTTACAAAACATATTGAGAAAGTAACAGACAAGGAATTAAACGATTTATTGGCCGTTTACGAGCAATCATACAATTTAACTGATTCTTTAAAAGAAGGCGGAGCACAAAGAAGTTCATTAGTTGAAGCAGCAAAAATCGAATTGGGATTAAGAGCTTTTCTTGAAGAAGGAGGATTTGGCGCTTTTACAGATACATTTGAAAACCTTGGAGCTTGGAAACAATTACCAGGAATCGCAACACAAAGATTAATGGCCGATGGTTATGGTTTTGGTGGAGAAGGAGACTGGAAAACGGCTGCTATGGTAAGAGCTTTGAAAGTAATGTGCATTGGTTTAGAAGGCGGAACTTCTTTCATGGAAGATTATACATATCACTTCACACCACAAAAATCGTATGTTTTAGGATCGCACATGTTGGAAATTTGTCCATCAATTGCTGACGGAAAACCTTCTTGCGAAGTACATCCTTTAGGAATTGGAGGAAAAGAAGATCCGGCTCGTTTGGTATTTAATTCTCCTGCAGGTGATGCTATCAATGTGTCTTTGGTCGATATGGGAACTCGTTTCCGTTTAATTGTGAACGAAGTAGAAGCAATTAAACCAATGGCAGAATTACCAAAACTTCCTGTTGCTAGAGTTTTATGGGATTGTAAGCCAAATTTAGAAGTTGCAGCAACAGCTTGGATTTTAGCCGGAGGAGCGCACCACACCGTTTATAGCCAGTCAATTACAACAGAATATATGGAAGATTTCGCAGACATCGCAGGAATCGAATTATTGGTTATTGATGAAAAAACAACGGTAAGAGAGTTTAAAGATAAAATCAATGCCAACGAAGCATATTTTCATTTGTTTCAACACGGCCTGTAAGGCAAGTAAAATGTAATTTGTAAGATGTAAAATGTGAAAAAAATTAAAAAGGTGATTTTTACATTTTTAAAATGATTAAATTTCACATCTGACATTTTACATCTAACATCTAACTTTTTACAAACCAAAAAACTATTACTATGAATGTATTAAAACGTTGTGTTTTCGGGATCAGCCTTTTGAGTTTGGCTGCGGTTTCAGTTCAATGCAAAAACGATAAAAAAATGGATACAGAAAAAGTGGCGACTGATGAAAAAGCTTTAGTTACAATCGCAAAATCAGAATATGGAACAACCGCTAAAGGCGAAAAAGTAGATAGTTACAAACTGAAGAACCAAAACGGGATGGAAGTTGATATTATCACTTTTGGAGGAAGAATTACAGATTTGAAAGTGCCAAATAAAGAAGGTGTTTCTGAAAATGTAGTAATCGGATTCAGTTCTTTGGCTCAATATGAAAAACCAAACCCATTTTTTGGAGCTTTGATTGGAAGATTCGGAAACCGAATTGCAAAAGGAAAATTTTCGCTTGACGGAAAAGAATATCAATTGGCCATCAACAATGCACCAAATGCTTTACACGGTGGACCGGAAGGATATTTCAATGTGGTTTGGAAAGCTGATGAGGTTAAATCTGGTGAAACAGCTTCTTTGAAATTATCTTATTTAAGTAAAGATATGGAAGAAGGTTATCCCGGAAACTTAAAAGTTACTGTAACCTACACATTGACAAATGACAATCAGTTAGAAGTTTTGTATGAAGCAACTACTGACAAGAAAACAGTTGTTAATTTAACGCAACATTCTTATTTCAATTTATCTGGAGATTTTACAAAAACAATCTTAGATCACGAATTGACTTTAAATGCTGATAAATTAGTTCCGGTTGACGCGACTTTGATTCCAACAGGAAAATTAGATGATGTTTCGGGTACACCTTTCGATTTCAGAAAACCAAAATTAATTGGAAAAGACATTGCGGTTAAAAACGAACAGTTAGAAAGAGGAAAAGGTTACGATCACTGCTGGGTATTGAACAATCCTGAAAAAGGAAAAACAATCATTGCAAAAGTATACCACGCAGCAAGTGGAAGAGTTATGGAAATTACAACAGACGAACCTGGAGTTCAGTTCTACTCTGGAAATTTCCTTGACGGAACATTGCCAATGCCAAAAGGCGGCACTTTTGCGCACAGAACAGGATTATGTCTGGAAACAGAACATTATCCGGATTCTCCAAACCAGAAAAACTTCCCAACAACCGTTTTAAACCCGGGAGAAAATTATAAAACGAAAACTACTTTTAAGTTTTCTGTTCAAAAATAATCTTTAGAATTTGTTTAGTTAGTTCTAATTCTCTGAAAAATCTCGAAAGTTAATTGCTTTCGAGGTTTTTTTGTTTTAGATTTTTTCTGCCACGAATTCACGAATTTTTCTAATGAATATCTGATTGGATAAAAATTTGTGAAATTAGATTTTTTCAGGGATTTCAATTTATATAAATTCGTGAATTCGTGGCGAAAAAACAAAAACTATGGCATTCAAACATTTATTCAAAGCAAAATTAAACTGGACTTCCAAGCAAAATAAAGAAGAGTCAACCAAGAGATTCTACAACAAAACTCATCAAATTCAAATTGAAGGAAAACCAGTTTTAGACATTTCAGCAGCAAAAGCTTTCAAAGGCGATCCAGAATTATACAATCCAGAAGATTTATTATTGAGCAGTTTAGTTTCCTGCCACATGATGTCTTATCTATACGTCTGCTCCCAAAACGGAATAGAAGTCTTAAATTATTCAGATAATGCCGAAGCAACCCTTGAAGTGAATGAAGATGGAAGCGGACGTTTTGTTGAGGTTCGATTAAATCCAAAAGTTACAATTACAAATTTAGATCAGGTTGAATTGGCTTTAGAGCTTCATGATAAAGCAAATCAATTGTGTTTTATTGCTAATTCCTGCAACTTTCCAGTTTTGCATAATGCGAGTTGTGAAGTAATATAAAAGAAAAAAACCTCTTCCGTTAAGAAGAGGTTTTACGTACCCGGAGCCGGAGTCGAACCGGCACGGTTTCCCACAGGTGTTTGAGACCAGCGCGTCTACCAATTCCGCCATCCGGGCTTAGCAGACGAAAAAACAATCAAAAGCGATTATTTTAACGCAATAGAATGAAGTCATAAATGGCGTCATTCCTTTAACACGGTGCAAATGTAAAAAATAAATTTAAACATTCTAATAAAAATACTTAAATATTTGCTTTCAGTGTTCAATAAATTTTATAAATTTGCACCTCGTTAAAACGACGCACACACAACTAACTACACCCGAGGTATTTATAAGGCTTTCTCTTTATTCGAAATGATAAAGTTAAAATTACATTAAGCACATCGGAACAAAAACAACAATATAATGTCGCACCTAGAACCAGAAGCTAAAATTTTTGCTTGTTCACAAAGTGTTTATCTTGCAGAAAAAATTGCAAAAGAGTACGGAATTCCGTTAGGAAAAGTAACGATGTCAACGTATAGCGATGGAGAATTTCAGCCATCTTACGAAGAATCAATCAGAGGTTTACGAGTATTTATCGTATGTTCAACTTTTCCAAGTGCAGATAATCTGATGGAATTGTTGTTAATGATTGATGCAGCAAAACGCGCATCAGCAAGACATATTACAGCTGTTATGCCTTATTTTGGTTGGGCAAGACAGGATAGAAAAGACAAACCAAGAGTTCCGATTGGAGCAAAGTTAGTAGCAAATTTACTAACAGCTGCAGGAGCAACAAGAATTATGACAATGGATTTGCATGCAGATCAAATTCAAGGATTCTTTGAAAAACCAGTAGATCATTTATTTGCATCTACAATCTTTTTACCATACGTAGAAAGTTTAAAGTTAGAAAATCTGACAATTGCATCTCCAGATATGGGAGGTTCAAAAAGAGCATATGCTTATTCTAAGTTTTTAGAATCAGATGTAGTAATCTGTTACAAACAAAGAAAAGCAGCCAACATTATTGATACTATGGAACTAATTGGTGAAGTAAAAGGTCGTAATGTAATCTTAGTAGACGATATGATCGATACAGGAGGGACTTTAGCTAAAGCTGCCGACCTAATGATCGAAAAAGGAGCGCTAAGTGTAAGAGCAATTTGTACGCACGCGATTTTATCTGGCGGAGCATACGAAAAAATTGAAAATTCTAAATTAACAGAGTTGATCGTAACAGATTCAATTCCGTTAAAGAAAGAATCAAAGAAAATAAAAGTGGTCAGCTGTGCGCCTCTATTTGCTGAGGTTATGCAGATGGTTCATCACAACAATTCCATTAGTGGAAAATTCATTATGTAATTCCGCACTAGGCTTTAGGCAGTAAGCTTTAAGCATTTTGCAGGAATTCATAAAAAGAAGCCCAAAGCTTATTGCTTAAAGCTTACAGCAAAATAGAATATTTATTAATAACTATATTTTTTTACAATGAAATCGATTACAATTAAAGGATCAGAAAGAGAAAGCGTGGGCAAAGTGTCAACTAAAGCCTTACGTAATGCTGGAGCGGTTCCTTGCGTGTTATACGGAGGAAATCAAGCAGTACACTTCTCAGCAGACGCTGCAGCGTTCAAAAACTTGGTTTACACTCCAAACGCACACACAGTTGTGATTGAGCTTGGAAAAGGAAAATCATTCAATGCAATTTTGCAAGATATCCAGGTTCACCCAGTATCTGACAAAATTTTACACATCGACTTCTTCCAATTATTTGATGATAAAGAAATCACAATGGAAGTTCCTGTGAAAATCGTTGGTACATCTAAAGGTGTTCTTGCAGGTGGTGTTTTACGTTTAAACACACGTAAATTAAAAGTTAAAGCTTTACCAGCAAATCTTCCTGATTTTGTTGAAGCTGACATTACTCCACTTGAAATGGGTAACAAATTATACGTTACTAAAGTTGGAAAACCAGAGTACAAAATTATGCACCCAGACAACACAGTTGTTGCTCAAGTAAGAATTTCTCGTGCTGCTATGAAAGCTGCTCAAGAAGCTGCAAAAGCTGCAAAAGCTCCTGCAAAAGGAAAGAAAAAATAATTTTTTTCAAACTATACAAAAAGCCTCAATCTTACCGATTGGGGCTTTTTTTTTTAAGCTTCTAAGTTGCTGAGCTCCTAAGATGCTAAGCTTTTAATTTCTTTGCGTTCTATATATTAAATCTTAGCGTGCTTAGCGATTAAACTATAATCAACAAATAATTCCCTAATTGACAAATTTTCAAAATTATCTATTTATTTTTTTAGAAGCAGAAAATCCCGTTTTCATTAGACGTGACGTTCCTGCCATCCACTTGTATCTTTTCCTGGTTAAAGAAACCAGAAAAAGGATACCGCTCCTGTCAGGGCTAGCGAGAAGTATCTTTTTTATAAGATTTTAAGAAACTAATATGCTGAGATTCTAAGTTGCTAAGCTTTGCTCTTTTTTGAGTATAGCCTTTGTGAACTTTTTTAGTATCTACAATTCTAATCTTTTTTTATTCTTTGCGATCTTTGCGTAAAATCCTTTGCGAACTCCTTTGCGGTTAAACCACGGCCAACAAACAATTATCTAATTGGCATATTCTCAAATTATCCAATTGACACATTGCCAAATGATCTAATTAACCTTATTTTTGCAGCATGATAAAATGGATAACAAAACTGTTTTCATCAATACCAAAAGAAGAGAACATAGACAATATGAAACCGGAGGTTCACGAACACCCAAAAAACAATATAGAAAGCGTGAGTAAAAAATATTTAATCGTCGGATTAGGAAATATCGGAGCAGAATACGTAAACACGAGACATAACATCGGATTCAAAATCCTTGATTTTTTAGCTAAAAAAGAAGGGCTCACATTCGAAACCGTAAAATTAGGTTCACTGGCAGAATACAAATTTAAAGGAAGAACTTTTTTTCTTTTAAAACCAAATACATACATGAACCTTAGCGGAAAAGCGGTAAAGTATTGGATGGATAAAGAAAATATTCCGCTAGAAAATATTTTGGTTATTACAGATGATTTAAACCTTTCTTTCGGAACCATCCGAATAAAACCAAAAGGAAGCGACGGGGGCCATAACGGACTTAAAAACATCAATCTTGTTCTAAATACACAAAACTACACTCGCTTTAGATTTGGTATCAGCGATGAATTTAAAAAAGGACAGCAAATTGATTATGTTTTAGGAGAATGGAATGCTGAAGAGGAAGCAAAGTTGCCGGAACGTTACGAAACTTCAGCAGAAATAATTCGAACTTTTGGCACGGCAGGTTTAGAAAACACAATGACAACTTTTAATGGAAAATAAAGATTTACAGCTATTTATGTAATAAAAAAGTAAATTATCAGTTAATTTAATTCAATTATAACGAAATAGTATTTTCAATTATAAAGTTAAATGTCTAAATTTGGATAAATTATTATAAACCATAAAAATTAGAAATATCATGGCTTTTGAATTACCACAATTACCTTATGCATACGATGCATTAGAACCACATATTGATGCTCGTACAATGGAAATCCATCATACAAAGCACCACAATGCTTACACAACTAATCTGAACGCAGCAATCGCTGGAACAGATTTAGAAGGAAAAACAATCGAAAACATTTTAATCAACTTAGATAAATCAAACGCTGCGGTTCGTAACAATGGTGGAGGTTTCTACAACCACAATTTATTTTGGACTGTAATGTCTCCAAACGGTGGCGGATTACCAACAGGTGATTTGTTAGCTGCAATTGAATCTTCTTTCGGATCTTTTGAAGAATTTAAAGCAAAATTTGCTAAAGCAGGTGCTACACAATTCGGTTCAGGTTGGGCTTGGTTAACAGTTCAAAAAGGAGGTAAATTAGAAGTTGTTGGTACTCCAAATCAAGATAATCCATTAATGCCAGAAGTTGCTGGTAATGGTGGAACTCCAATCTTAGGAATGGACGTTTGGGAGCATGCTTACTACTTAAACTACCAAAACAGAAGACCAGATTATATTGAAGCTTTTTTCAGTGTAATTAACTGGACAGAAGTTGCTAGAAGATTTGCATTAGACAAATAATAAGATTGAGTAAACAATATAGAGAAAAGACGAGTGCCGAAAGGTGTTCGTCTTTTTTTTGTTTTAGAGTTTGTTTATTTCTTTCCTCTATTTTCTATTCTCTTATAACATAGAAAAATAAAAAAGGTGGTACCTCTACCACCTTTTTTGCCCCAAATCTACCATAAACTTAACCTACTAATGTTATGGTTTAGTAAAAGTAATACAGGATGTTTCGAGAAAAAAAATTTTTAGATGAATGGTATCGATTTCCGATAAATGGAATAAAATTTATTACCCTGTCCTGTTAAAGGAAAATTAGGGACGAAAAAGCTTATGGGCAATAATGTAAGATGATTAGAAAGAGAAAGATAAAGATTGTGGTTCTTTTTTATTATTAAGTATTCTTATTTCTATTCTTAAAAAAATAAAATAAAAAAGGTGGAATCTCTTCCACCTTTTTTGCCCCAAATCTACCATAAACTTAACCTACTAATGTTATGGTTTAGTAAAAGTAATGCAGGATATTTCGAAAAAAAAACATTTCAGATGAATGGTATCGATTTCCGATAAATGGAGTAAAATTTATTGTCCCGTCCTTTTAAAGGAAAATTAATTACTAAAAGGATTACAGTCCATAAAATAAAATCATTAGAATTATAATAGATTGTAGTTTTCTTTCTATTCTAAAAAAATAAAATAAAAAGCTAGAAACATCTAAAATTTTTTTTGCCATCAAAAGCGATAACAAACTAAATCTCCTAAACTTATTATTTATTAAAAGTAATGCAAAAAGTATAATAAGGGAAAAATTAGATCAAAATTAAGTCTCTTGTATTGAAAGAAATATAATTTAATGAGGTTCAAATATTTAAGTTTATTCCAATAAAAAAGGTGGAATTTCTTCCACCCTTTTTGCCCCAAATCTACCATAAACTTAACCTACTAATGTTATGGTATCTCAAAAGTATCATTGCTTTTCAATTTCTCCAAAGAAAAAGGATAAACGGCAAAAAAAACCGATGAAATGCACAAATTAACCTTTTTTTAATACTTTTTTAATAAGCACGAGCGTCTTTTCCTTCATAAAAATTCATAAATGCACGATTTACAACGCGATTTCCGCCTGGTGTAGGATAATCTCCCGTGAAATACCAATCTCCTAAATTTTTAGGACAAGCTACGTGAAGATCTTCTACAGTTTGGAAAATAATTTTTACTTCGGCTTTGATTTCTGGCGAGCTTAACATTTCTGCTATTTTATCTGAAACTTCGTCTTGCGTAAATTGGCTGTAAATTTCTGTAACGTAGTTTACAACATCTTTATCTGCAAAATTTGCCTGTGCTTTACATTTTGCGTAAACTTCATCTACAATATGGTAAAGGTTTCTTTCTTTTAATAAAGCAAGTGCTGCTCTAAAAGCAACTAAACCTTCTAGTTTTGCCATATCGATTCCATAACAATCCGGGTAACGAATTTGCGGAGCAGATGAAACAATTACAATACGTTTTGGATTTAAACGATCCATCATCTTAATGATACTCATTTTAAGAGTAGTACCACGAACAATACTGTCGTCGATAATAACTAAGTTGTCTTCTGGTTTAATTACGCCATATGTAACGTCATAAACGTGAGCTACTAAATCATCACGGCTGCTGTCTTCTGTAATAAAGGTTCTAAGTTTAGCATCTTTAATAGCGACTTTCTCTGTACGTATTTTTACAGCTAAAAGTTCCTGAAGGGTATCTGCAGTTAATGTGTTTCTGTTTTCTAAAATATAATTGTTTTTTCTCTGGTTTAAGAAATCCTGAGCAGCTTCAACTAAACCGTAAAATGAAGTTTCAGCCGTATTCGGAATATAAGAGAAAACAGTGTTATCAGTGTCGCTGTCGATTGCTTTAAGAACTGCAGGCAAAATTAATTTACCTAAATCTTTACGTTCCTGATAAATTTCGGCATCACTTCCTCTTGAGAAATAAATTCTTTCGAATGAACATGCTTTTTTAACAGTTGGTTCCAGGATTTGTTTCATAGAAACATTTCCGTTCTTTTTGATAATCAAAGCGTTTCCTGGATCAATTTCCTGCACACTTTCAAAAGGAACATTAAATACAGTTTGAATAACTGGTCTTTCTGAAGCTACAACAACCACCTCATCATCTTGATAGAAGTAAGCTGGACGAATTCCTGCCGGATCTCTAAAAACAAAAGCATCGCCATGACCTAATAATCCAGCCATTGCATAACCACCATCTAAGTTTTTAGCTGAACGGCCTAAGATTTTTGCAATATCCAAACGTTCTGCAATTACTGCAGAAGCATCTCTTTTAGAGTAACCTTCAGTTTTACAATCTTGGTACAATTGCATTACTTCTTTGTCTAAGAAGTGACCAATTTTTTCCATTACGGTAACTGTATCGGCCATTTCTTTTGGATGTTGTCCTAACTCAACCAAATTTTCGAAAAGTTCTTTAACATTTGTCATATTAAAGTTTCCAGCCAAAATCAAGTTGCGGTGCATCCAGTTACTTTGACGTAAAAATGGGTGAACACTTTCAATGCTGTTTTTTCCGAAAGTTCCATAACGAACGTGACCTAAGAATAATTCTCCGATGTATGGAATTTTTTCTTTTAATTCGTTGATATCATCTCCAAGTTCTGGATGTTCTTTTAGTTCCTCGCTAATTCTTTCGTTAATCTGTTTAAAAACATCCTGAATTGGCTGCGAATGATTAGAACGGACTCTGCTAATGTAGCGTTGTCCTGGCTCAACATCTAATTTTATACTTGCAAAACCAGCACCGTCCTGTCCGCGGTTGTGCTGTTTTTCCATCATTAAATACATTTTCTGAATTCCGTAAAACGCAGTACCGTATTTTTCTTTATAATATTCAAGCGGTTTAAGTAGTCTAACTAAGGCTATCCCACATTCGTGTTTTAAAGCGTCGCTCATTGTTTTTGTTTTTTTGTGTGTTGTGTAAGTTGTGTGTATTAACGTAATAAAAAAGCCCCGTTTTACCGAGGCTCTTAGGCATTATATTTCTATGTCAAACTGAGTTAACGACTTAAATTGCTGTAATCGAATCGCCACCTCGGCTTTGCTTAATGTTTGCATTCGTTCAGTTCCAAATTTTTCTACGCAGAACGAAGCTAAATTTGAAGCATAAATAATGGCGTTTTTCATATTGCCAAAAGAGATGTTTTCGCTTTGCGCAATAAATCCAGAGAAACCACCTGCAAAAGTGTCTCCTGCTCCAGTTGGATCAAAAACATCTTCTAATGGTAAAGCTGGTGCAAAGAATACTTCTCTATTGTGGAATAAAAGCGCTCCGTGTTCTCCTTTTTTGATCACCACATATTTTGGTCCCAATTCTTGGATTTTAACCGCTGCTTTTACTAATGAATATTCGCCAGAAAGTTGTCTTGCTTCTTCGTCGTTGATTGTAATAACATCTACACGTTTAATAACGTCTAGTAATTCAGGAAGAGCGCAGTCCATCCAAAAGTTCATGGTGTCTAAAACAACTAATTTTGGTTTTTTCTCCATTTGATCCAAAACACTGCTTTGTACTAATGGGTGTAAGTTTCCTAACATTACCACATCTGCATCTTTGAAGTTTTGAGGAACTTTTGGCTGAAAATCTGCCAAAACGTTCAATTCAGTAACTAAAGTGTCTCTAGAATTTAAATCGTTATGATATAAACCGCTCCAGAAAAAGGTTTTTCCACCTTTTACAATTTCGATACCAGAGATATCAATATTTTTTGAAGTCAATAAATCTAAATGTTCTTGAGGAAAATCGTCTCCAACTACAGAAACAATGGCCGATTGTAAGTTGAAAAATGACGCTGATAATCCGATGTAGGTTGCAGCACCACCTAAAATTTTATCTGTTTTTCCGAAAGGAGTTTCAATCGCGTCGAAAGCAACTGTTCCAACAATCAATAGTTTATTCATTTTATGAATTTCGAATTAGGGTGCAAAGATACTCTATAAGTTACAATCTTGCAATGGTTTAGGTTCTCAAAATTTTCTTAAAATAATGACAACGTTTTCGAAGTAAAACTATTGTAAATGAATCGGTTAAAATTGATTTATTTGAAAGCTTAAAATATGTTTTTCGGATTTAAAATGCAAATTTTTTGAAAGAAAATGCGATTAATTTACAACTGATACTTCTTATCAAAATAATTCTTCAAAACACCAATCTGAATCAAAATCATAATAGGAACAATCAAAAGCGTAAATAATAATGTTTTAGAAAGATGAATTCCTGAAAATAATCCTGAAATTTTATCTGTGTACGGAGTTTTTATATCTAATGTAGAGTCTGTTCCAGTAAAGAAGGAAACATAAATTACCAACAATACCAAAGCAAATCCGATAGCAATCCAGATTGGTTTGGAGATTAAAGGTTTGTAGGTTTTTAGTTTTTTCTCTTCTAAAATTTGAACATTCGCCATAATTTTCGAAGTGAAATCAATTGATGGTGACTGGAGTTTTTCTTCAGCCATCATTTTATCAATAAGTTGTTCTATGTTTTTATCGCTCTCGTTCATAACATTGTATTATTTCCGGTTCTAACTGCTGTCTCAAAATTACGGCTAATTTCTGTCGGCTCCTAAATAATTTTACTTTAGCATTATTGGCCGATATATTCATTATTTTTCCAATTTCCTCTAAATTCTGATCCTCAAAATAAAATAAGGTTAAAAGGAAGTTTTCATCACTTGGTAATAAATTCAAACATTTCTGAATGGTCATTTTTCGTTCTTTTTCTTCTAAAGCACTTAATGCATTGTCCATTGTCTTTATTAAATGAGAAGAAAATTCATCAATCGAAATATTTAAATCTTCTTTTTGCTTTTTTTTAATCTGTCCAAACAGGTATTATAAGCAATCTTATAAATCCAGGTCGAAAATTTAGAATCACCTTTGAATTTTGTAAGCGAATTATAAATTTTTATGAAAGTGTCTTGCGCAACTTCTTCTGCCTCTTCCCGGTTTTTGACCATTTTTAGAGCCAATGTAAAGATCATATCTTTATACCGATCTACAAGAACAGCAAAAGCATTTGCCTCGCCCTCCAGAATTTTATCGATATAATGTTGATCATTTAAAGTACTCATATTATATAGGACGACAAGTTGTTTGTTTAGGTTACAAGAATTTTGAAAAATAAATTCCAAAACTTTAAATTCCAATTCCTGAAGAAATTCCAATTTTTAAAAAATTCCAAATTCCAATCTTTATATATAATAAAAGTATAGAAGTTGAACTTTGACAAAGTTTTGAACTTTGTCAAAGCTAGCGAGTATGTAAAAAAAAATTGTCAAAATTAATTGATTATCAATGTTTTTAGGATCGTCTAATTGGCAAATTTTCTAATTTTCTAATTTTTTTTCACCATAACCTGTAACCTCAATTTCAAAACCATCGTCATATGGGTATATCAATCAATTAAAATATAAAACATCATGGACAAAATTTTTATTCCAATCAGCTTTTTCTTAATGATTTTCGGAATCGTTTATTTAATTTATTCAACAAGAAACAGAGAGCGTCTTGCGCTTATAGAAAAAGGAGTTGACGCAAGTATATTTTTTAAAGGAGAAGGAAAAAATGTTCCAGCTTGGAAAGTATTTGTTATAAACACCGCTTTCCTTTTAATAGGAATCGGAGTAGGACTTTTTATTGCTTTATTTATTTCGACTTATACAGCAATGAATTCAGATGTTGTTTATCCGGCAACCATTATTACAATGTCCGGAATCGGCTTGTTGGTAGGATTTCATAAAGCAAAAGATTTAGATAAAGAATAAGTAAGTAATTTTAGTTAGTACAAAAAACGCATCAAATAATTTGATGCGTTTTTTTATTCTTTAGAGCCGATTGTTTCGTAATATTCATCAACAGAAAGTTTCGGTTGCATTGATGCCATAACAGCCAATTGATCGCAACGTTCGTTTTGCGGATGATTATTGTGTCCTTTTATCCACTTGAAGGCTACTTGATGTTTTCGATATACAATTAAAAAACGTTTCCATAAATCAGGATTTTTGCGTCCGGCAAATTTCTTTTTTTCCCAACCCAAAACCCATTTTTTTTCTACAGAATCGACAACATATTTAGAATCTGAAATTACTAAAACCTTCATGTTTGGGTTCTTGAGTTTTTCTAGTCCAACAATTACGGCCAATAATTCCATTCTGTTATTCGTTGTCAGACGAAAACCTTCATAGAATTCTTTTTTATGAGGAGTTCCTACTAATTCCATAACAACGCCGTAACCGCCATTTCCTGGATTTCCCTTTGCAGCGCCGTCTGTATATATATGTACTTCGTGAGACATTAATGTATTTTAGATTGTTGATTTTAGATTTTAGATTGCTCTCAATAATCTAAAAATGATTTTTGTAATTGTAATGGATTTTTGAAATTATTCTCCCAATAATTGATGAATAATTTCTGGAAAATGTTTTTGTTCCAATTCATGAATCTTTTCTGCTACTGTTTCAGGAGTATCTTCATCTGTTAACGCCACATTTGCCTGAAAAATGATTCCGCCTTCATCATAATGTTCATTTACATAATGAATAGAAATTCCCGTTTCTTTTTCTTTATTATTGACAATTGCCCTGTGTATGTGCATGCCGTACATTCCTTTACCTCCATAATTAGGTAGAAGCGCGGGATGAATGTTTATTATTTTATTAGGATATTGTTCAATTATATTCTCTGGGAATTTTAAAAGGAAACCGGCAAGAACAATTAAATCTGGGTCGATTTGTTGTATTTTTTGCAAGAGGTTTCTTTCTAAAAGTTCGTTTTTTGAGAAGATTTCAACAGGAATTTGATGGTTTTTTGCTCTTTCGATCACTTTTGCTGAAGCATTATTTGTAAAAACAGAAACGACCTTTGCAATTTCAGTACTCGAAAAATATTTTATAATGTTTTCTGCGTTAGTTCCTGATCCTGAGGCAAAAACGATAATTTTCTTCATAAATTTGTGTGTTTTGAGACTGCAAAAAACGGAATAAAAAACGAAAATAAATAGCTTTAAAAGACCTTTCTTGAAATTAATTTTATAAATTAGTGTTACATTTATAAACTAAATCATGGTTTTAAAATAAAGTTTTTTATTTTTGCCAACAAATTAAATTCTAAAATTAAAGATTATGTCAGACATTGCATCAAGAGTAAAAGCGATTATCGTAGACAAATTAGGTGTTGACGAAAACGAAGTTGTAACAGAAGCAAGCTTCACTAATGATTTGGGAGCTGACTCATTAGACACTGTTGAGCTTATTATGGAATTCGAAAAAGAATTTGATATTCAAATTCCAGACGATCAAGCAGAAAACATTGCTACTGTTGGTCAAGCTATTTCTTATATCGAAGAAGCTAAAAAATAATAATACCACACCCGATTTCTAAAAATCCCAATTTTTAATCCCGAAGCTTCGGGTCCAAGCTCCAATTTTGGAATTTGTTTTTTGAAATTTGAAATTTTTAAAGATCGGGTGTTATTATTTTTTTTAAAATTTAAATTTAGATTGGTTTTCAATCAAAAAGATATATTTATATTGTAATTCCCATGGCTCTTACGTAACATTCGGTTAAGAAAGCGTGGGTTTTATTTGTTTAAAGTACAAAATACATATTTATGGCATTAAGGCGAGTTGTTGTAACAGGATTAGGTGCACTTACTCCTATCGGGAATAATATCCAGGAATATTGGGATGCACTTGTGAATGGGGTTAGCGGAGCGGCTCCTATAACATATTATGATACAGAAAAGCATAAAACGAAATTTGCCTGCGAAGTGAAAAACTTCAATATTGAAGATTACATGGATCGCAAGGAATCTCGTCGATTAGATAAATTTGCACAATACGCTGTTGCTGCCAGTGATGAAGCTATCAAAGATGCTGGAATTACAAATGATAACGTAAACAAACAAAGAGTTGGTGTTATCTGGGGAGCTGGAATTGGAGGTTTAGAAACTTTCCAGGAAGAAGTGTTGTATTATGCAAAAGGTGACGGAACTCCAAAGTTCAATCCGTTCTTTATTCCTAAAATGATTGCCGATATCGCTCCTGCGCATATTTCTATGCGTAACGGTTATATGGGACCAAATTACACTACGGTTTCTGCTTGTGCATCTTCTGCAAATGCATTGATCGATGCTTTCAACTACATTCGTTTAGGAATGTGTGATGTTATTATTTCTGGAGGTTCTGAAGCTGCGGTAACCATTGCAGGTATGGGAGGTTTTAGTTCAATGCACGCACTATCTACAAGAAACGAAAGTCCAGAAACAGCTTCAAGACCTTTTGATGCAACCAGAGATGGTTTCGTTTTAGGAGAAGGAGCAGGAGCTTTGGTTCTTGAAGACTACGAACATGCAAAAGCCAGAGGTGCAAAAATTTATTGTGAAGTTGGAGGTGGCGGAATGTCATCTGATGCTTACCACTTAACGGCACCACATCCGGAAGGAATTGGAGTAATTGCCGTAATGCAAAATACTTTGAGAGATGCCGGAATGAAACCAGAAGATATTGATCACATTAATACTCACGGAACTTCTACTCCATTAGGAGATGTGGCGGAGTTAAAAGCGATTAGTAAAGTTTTTGGAGAACATGCTAAAAACATCAACATCAATTCAACAAAATCAATGACAGGACACTTACTTGGTGCTGCCGGAGCTATCGAAGCAATTGCTTCAATCCTGGCTATGAAACACGGTATTGTTCCTCCAACGATTAACCATACAGTTGTTGACGAAAATATCGATCCATCTTTAAACCTTACTTTAAACAAACCTCAAAAAAGAGAGGTAAATGTTGCTATGAGTAATACATTTGGTTTTGGTGGACACAATGCTTGCGTTTTGTTTAAAAAATTAGCTGACTAATTTCTGTATATGAATATTATCAAAAAAATATTTTCTAAATCCCGTTCTCTAGAAGACGGGATTTTTTTTGACACTATTCAGAAAATTCTTGGTTTTCAGCCTGCTAACATTGATTTTTACAGAAGAGCCTTTACACATCGCTCTTCAAATAAGTTAGATCAAAATGGTCAGGCGATCAATTACGAGCGATTAGAATTTTTAGGAGATGCTATGTTAAGTGCCGTTATTGCTGCACATTTATTTACTAAAGCTCCAAATGGTGACGAAGGTTATTTAACCAAAATGCGTTCAAAAATTGTAAGTCGTGAACATTTGAATGAACTAGGGAAGGATCTGAATTTAGTACAATTTGTAGAAAGCAAAGTGCCGATTCAGCATTTTGGAGAAAACATTCACGGTAATATTTTTGAATCCCTAATTGGTGCCATTTATCTGGACAAAGGATATTCTTTTTGCGAAAAATTTATCGAGAAAAGAGTCGTTACACCTTACGTTGATATTGCACGATTAGAGGGAAAAGTTATAAGTTATAAAAGTTTGGTTATCGAATGGTGTCAGAAGGAAAAAAGAGTTTTCCATTATGATATTTTTGAAGATAACGGTATAGACGGTCAGCGCTTATTTGGCGTAAAGCTTAGTATTGACGATAAAGTTGTAGCACGAGCGCGGGCGACTTCAAAAAAGAAAGCAGAAGAAAAAGCATCACAAAGAGCCTATTTTGCATTTCAAGAGAAAATTGACAAGAAATAATTACAAAAATGTTGTAACTATCACAAGGCTACATCGTTTTCGTTTATAATTTAACAAAACAAGAACGTCATTACTGTTGATGCTCCGTTTAGAAATACTATATTTACAACTTGATTTTTCAAGACATGGCTATTCATAAATTGGATTTAGACGAATTTGACGAAATTGATTATTATTTAATGGCAATTCATACTTCATTAGAAGATTATAGATTAGCCTTTTTTATCAATAAAAACCTTCCGGTTAACTTAAGTAAGAGCAAAAACGAGATTCATGCTCAAACTAAGGAAGGGCAAGCAAATTTTTCCAGATACTATTATTATGATGAAGAAAAAGCTGTTTCCTGGAATTTAATTCAGAATAAAAATGAGATCATTTCTGCGAGTACAAATGATTTTCAGAATTTGTTTTCTAATGAAACAAGTGAGGTTTCTACAACAATTCATTTACTTCCTGAATTTAAAAAAGTCGATTTTTTCCTGAAAATTGATAATAGCGAAGAGGCGCTAAATTTTTCAGAAATTCAACAAAAATTAAACACAATAGAAAGTATTGCGGCTATTTATGCTGTAGATACAGACAAAATAAAATCAAAAAACAATCTAATTTTTTAAAAAAAATGCTAACAAACAAGAAAACCAAAATTGTTGCTACACTTGGTCCCGCATGTAGTACAAGAGAGATCATTAAAGATATGATCGATGCAGGGGTTAATGTGTTTAGAATCAATTTTTCGCATGCAGATTACGAAGGAGTAAAAGAAAAGATTAACATTATTAGAGGTCTAAACGAAGAGTTTGGTTACACTACAGCAATTTTAGGAGATTTGCAAGGACCAAAACTTAGAGTTGGTGTAATGGAAGAAGGCACTGTTGTACATGATGGTGATGAAATCACTTTTACAACAGCAGAAGATATTGTCGGAAATGCTAAAAAAGCATTCATGAAATATCAAAATTTCCCAAATGATGTAAATGTTGGAGAGCGTATTTTGCTTGATGATGGTAAACTTATTTTTGAAATTGTTTCTACAGATAAAAAAACAGAAGTTGTTGCCAGAGTTATTCAGGGTGGAGAATTAAAATCTAAAAAAGGGGTTAATCTTCCAAACACTAAAATTTCTTTGCCGGCTTTAACTGAAAAAGATATCGCTGATGCAATTTTTGCAATTGAACAAAGAGTAGATTGGATCGCACTTTCATTCGTGAAAACTCCACGCGATTTACAAGACTTACAAGAATTAATTGCGAAGCATTCAGAAGTTAAAATTCCAATTATTGCTAAAATCGAAATGCCTGAAGCTCTTGAGAACATGGATAAGATTGTAGCATATTGCGATGGTTTGATGGTGGCTCGTGGAGATCTTGGTGTTGAGCTTCCAGCTCACGAAGTACCTTTGGTACAAAAAGATTTAATTCGCAGAGCTAAAACGGCTAGAATTCCAGTTATCGTTGCTACACAAATGATGGAGACGATGATTACAAGTTTAACTCCAACAAGAGCAGAAGTAAATGACGTTGCAAACTCTGTAATGGACGGTGCAGATGCTGTAATGTTGTCTGGAGAAACTGCAACAGGAAACTACCCAGTTCAGGTAATTCAAAGAATGACACAAATTTGTGAAGCGGTTGAAGATTCAGCGCTTATTCACGTACCTCAAAATACGCCACAAATTAAGACAAAACGTTTTGTGACTAAAACAGTTTGTCACCAAGCGGCTTTATTGGCTAATGAAATTGAAGCTAAAGCAATTTGTACTTTAACAAATAGTGGTTATACAGCTTTCCAAATTTCAGCTTGGAGACCTTCTACAGCTCATATTTTAGTATTTACTTCAAACAGAAGAATCTTAACACAATTGAATTTATTATGGGGAGTTAAATCTTTCTACTATGATAATGATGAAAGTACAGATGATACTGTAACAGATGTAAATCAAATTGCAGTTGAAAAAGGATACGCACAAAAAGGAGATTATTTAATCAACCTTGCTGCAATGCCAATTAAAGACAAAGGAATGGTAAATACTATGAGAGTTTCTGAAATCGAATAATATTTCTATCATAAATTTTAAGAAAGCCGCTAGTTTACTAAGCGGCTTTTTTTTTTGCAAAAACTCCACATAAATTAGGGTTCAAATTTTCGACTTTTTTGTTTCATCTTATAATATGAAACAAGCTGACGCCTATAATTTACTATTTTTTGCTTATTAATTGCTTAATTTTGATTCAATTAGATGAAAATAAAAAGTTTATTTTGAAATATTAATTAAGTAATAAATCAAAAATACATGAGCAAAAGAATTCTTTTTTTCCCACTTGTAGTATTGGTTTTCTTTTCTTGTAAAAAGTCAGACACCATAACTTCTTCTACAGAAAGTAAACAGACCGAAACGATAAGCGGGGATCCTTTACCCAACTGGAATGACGGAATTTTAAAAAAAGACATCATCGCGTATGTCGAAAAAGTAACCAAAAAAGGAAGTCCGGATTTTATTCCGGAAGAAGACAGAATTGCCACTTTTGACAATGACGGAACGTTGTTGGCGGAAAGACCTTATGTACAAGAACTTTTTGCTTATTCTCAGATAAAAAAAATGGTCGAAGCCAAACCCGAATTAGCTCAAAAACAACCTTTTAAAGCGGTAATCGAAAAAGACAAAACTTATTTTGAGAAAGGTGGAGAAAAAGCCCTTATGGAACTTGTAATGGCAACACACACAGGAATGAATGAAGAGGATTTTGAAACTTCGGTAAATGACTTTTATAAAGATGCAAAATATCCAGGAAAAAACGTTCCGGTAAAACAAATACGATATCAACCGCAATTAGAGTTACTAAATTATCTCCGAGCCAACGGATTTAAAACCTATATCGTTACGGGAGGAACAATTGAAGTGGTACGGGGAATTTCTCAGGAGTTTTACGGCATTCCGAAAGATCAGGTTGTTGGAACTTCTTTCAAATATAAATATGATAATGTAAAAAATGTTGTAGAGAGAGAACCAATTTTAGATCATTTTAATGACAAAGAAGGAAAACCTGTGGGCATACAACTGCATATTGGGAAACGTCCTGTTTTTGCCTGCGGAAATGAAGGCGGAGGTGGAGATATCGAGATGTTGCAATATTCGCAGGGAAATAAATATCTGTCATTTCAATTATTGCTCAATCATAATGATTCTATAAGAGAATTTAAATATGAAGAAAAAGACAATGCTTCATTAAATGCTGCGGCCAAAAATAAATGGCATGTTGTGGATATGAAAAACGATTGGAAAACTATTTTTTCCAATTAAATGGGAGGGATTTTAAAATCGAAGTTACTGATTTTGGCTTGTTTTTAAATGAAAATAAAAATTTTATGCGACATTCTTTTCTAATATTCATCTTGATATTTTCAGTTCATTGCTCCATTTCTGCACAAGAAGAAGTTGCAAAATTGGGAAGCAGTGCGCAGGAATTGGCAGATAAATTAGCAAATCCTGTGGCAAGTTTAATTAGTGTTCCATTTCAGAATAATATAAATTATGGAATAGGACCGTATAATGGAGTAAAATATACCCTCAATATACAACCCGTAATTCCTTTTAAATTATCAGACAACCTCAATTTGATTACGCGTTATATTCTTCCGGTTGTTGACCAAAGAAATATTACCGGATTAAATGCGCATGAATTTGGTTTAAGCGATGCAACCGTCACCGCTTTTTTTGCGCCAAAGAGTAAAAAGATAATTTACGGCATTGGTCCTGCACTTTTGATTCCGACGGGGACACAAAAATTTTTGGGAACACAAAAATTCGGCATCGGTCCCGGCGCTTTAGTGATGCATCAGGGAAAAGGACTTACAGTTGGTTTTATTGCCAATCAAATTTGGTCTGTTGCCGGCGCTGATGATCGTAGCGATGTCAATCAATTTTATACACAGGTATTTCTTTCTCATAGTTATAAAAGTGGTGCTTCGTGGGGAGTCAATGCAGAAATTACCCAAAATTGGGAAAGCAACATGACTTTAATTTCTTTAAATCCAACATTGGGAGGAATTACAAAATTTGGAGATCAGGTTGTTCAGTTTTCGGTTCAGCCGTTAATACCAATCGTCGGACATGAATCGATTAGACCCGATTGGGGTTTAAGAGCTGCTGTGGCATTTGTCTTTCCTGGATCTTAAAAACAGGTCTCAAAATTACTTTTGAAAATCATATTATTTACTTTAAATTCTTTAAGTAAGATTTTATTTATTTTAATAGTGTTAATTAATAAAAATGATTTACCTTTATTGGTATGTAAGTCATTGTTTAGTAGATGCTTGCGTAATTTCGCAACTGTCAATTCCTATCTGCCCTTTTTCCTTTCTAGAATTTATAGATTTTAAACTATTCGAGTTAAACTGATTTAATTACTAATTTAAATACAACAACATGAATATTAAAAGCACAAATCTTCGCCTGATTCCAATCTTATTTTTGGGTTTAATCTACAGCTGTTCTCCGACTGTAAAAGTGACAAGTGATTACGATCATTCTGCCAATTTTGGTCAATATAAAACCTTTGCGGTTTACGATCTAAAAGCGCAGGAAGGTCAGGTTAACCAATTAAATGTCGATCGTGTAACAAAGGCAATTCGAAACGAAATGCTGGCAAAAGGATTCACAGAATCTGATAATCCGGACTTAAAAGTAAACGCGGTTTCCATCTTAAAAAACAAAACTTCTGTTAGTGCAAATACCAATTTTTATGGATATGGAGGAATGTATCGTCCTTACGGATATTGGGGCGGTGGCGCTATGATGGGTGCTGCAAATACCACAGTTGACACCTATAATTATGTCGATGGATCTCTTATAATTGATATTGTATCAACAAAAACGAGTAAACTGTTGTGGCAGGGAATCGGAAATGCAGAAATTGACAGTAAACCAGATAATCCGGAAGAGTTTATTAATGGCGCCATCAAAAAAATCTTAGCCAATTTTCCGCCGGGATCAGAAAAAAAGTAAGCTGAAAAATTGCTTTCAAAAACAAATGTGCTTGGTCTAATCAGCCGATAAGCACATTTTGTTTTCTGCTTGAAAATTCCTTTCGAAATTATTTTTTAAGAAGTACAACAAACAAATCAAGCTTAAAAATGATCGATATTTTACTTTCGTTATTCTTTTTTATAGCCACAATCGCAGGTTTTGCCACAGCATTGATGGTTCTTTTTTCCAAAAAAAATTATTCTAAAAGTTTTTTTCTGGGTATGTTTTTATTGAGTTTGGCGGTAGTGAGTATTTATAATTTTTACCTTTCAGCCAATTCATTTAAAAACTTTCCAGATCTACTGACCATCACAAAAGCATTTATTTTTCTAACTGCTCCGTGCTCTTTTTTGTATGTCAGAAATATTTTGTCTCTTAATAAAAGCTTTAGAAAATACGATTGGCTGCATTTTTTACCATTTATAATTTATTTCGTTTTGTCATTAATTGTTTATGTGGGAAGCTTCACGACATTAACGATCATCGATTACATTTCAGATAAAATCAAAAATCCATTTTCTATTTTAACGCTGACGATTTGGCTATTTTATGTTTTTTTTCAAACCATGTTGATTTTAAACTATGATCTGAAAAAGTTCAAAGGAAACCAATTTCACAGAAATAAAGTAATCCATTGGATCAAGGTATACAATCTTATGATTTTAGTTTTGTTTTCGACGCTTTTCGTGCATCACTTTCTTCTTAAAAAAGTCGAAACGGTAGATCTTTCATGTTATGTTTTAATTTCTTCGGTTTTGTTTTTTACGGTCGGATGGCTTTATTTCAAACCTACTATTTTTCATGATGAAGAAGAAACTTTCGATTTTGTTGTGGATAATACTGTGGTTTTAAAATCAAAAGAAACAAAAAATATTCTTCCGATAGCAGAATTAACTTCAGAAAAAAAAGAAGATTACCTTGTAAAGTTGAATGATGTTTTAAATACTAAGAATTTGTTTCTAAAAAAAGATTTCGTGATCAGAGATCTATCAGCCGAAACAGGAATCTCGGTGCATCATTTATCCAATTTAATCAATTCAGAGTTCGGACTTCATTTTCAGGATTACGTTAACCTCAAAAGAATTGAATATTTCAAGGAAAAGATAAACGATCCCGAATGGAAAGATTTGTCTTTAGAAGGAATGGCATGGGGTTCTGGTTTTAAATCGCGTACAACTTGCTTTAGGGCTTTTATAAAACATACGGGAAAATCTCCTTCAGCATATTTTAAAACCTTTAGGATCAATCCTGAACGTAAAAGTTCCTATTCCTTCAAATAGAATTTATTTCCTGCCAAAATTCATTTTTACATGCCGTTGTAAAGTCTTAATTCATTTTAAAACAATTTCAGCATGAAAACAAAAACTAAAGATTCGAAAAAAGCATTACCATCGATTTTATTGTTACTAATATTCTCGATTTCATTCTACAGCAATGCGCAATTAAAAGGCGGACATATTTTGGGCGGAATGGGTCTTCAATCTGGTACTCAAGCTCCCGAGAACACTTTAAGTGTATATATTCCCGGATATATTTATACGGCATCTTCTTTAAGAAACGCAAATGGCGACAAAGTAGGCGATCCAAATTTAACCATGTTTGTAACTGGAGTCGGAGCTTCATATGTTAGTGATTTCAAAATTTTAGGAGCCAATTATGGTGCGACAATTCTTCTGGCTGGCGCTTCTAATATTATTCAGGGAAGTTATATCGATTCTAAAAGTGATTTTGCGTTTACAGATATGTTTTTGCAGCCTGTGCAATTAGGCTGGCATAACAAACGAGCCGATTTTGTTTTTAATTATTCCTTATATCTTCCAACGGGAAAATATGAATTGGGCGCAAGCAATAACAGCGGGTTAGGAATGTATATAAACGAATTCTCTGGAGGAACAACCCTTTTCTTTAATGATAAAAAAACATTTCATTTTTCTGTGTTAGCGTCTTACGAAATTAACGGAAAGAAAAAAGATACCGATATTAAAACTGGTGATATTTTGAGTATTGAAGGCGGTTTGGGAAAAACATTTTATTGTATGAATGCGGAAAAAACGGCTCCAAAAGGAATTTTAAACACAGGTTTAATTTATTATTTACAATATAAAGTTTCGGATGATAAAATTCCGGTTGGAAGTCTTATTCTCGAACCAGATAAGGATCACATCGGCGGTGTTGGAGCTGAGATTAATTATTTTCATATTGGCAGCAGAACCAATTTGGGTTTCAGATGGGTTTCAGAATTTGGTGCCGTAAACAGATTTCAGGGAAATACTTTTTTTATCACTTTGGCGCATGTTTTTAGTACGAAGAAAAAGTGATTATGAAGTCTAAATTTCGAATATTATTAGGGTCGGTTTTTAAATATAAATGATTCAAATTCTTTTTATGAAAAACAAAAAAGCAATACTAAGAATTATTCTGATTTCGTTCGTCATATCGTTCCATTGTCTGCACGCACAAAAGCATCATATCGTTTTAAAAGATTCTTTAGACGGTGCTGTCGATTTGAGTGATTTCCTTATTTATGCCAACGGATTTATCGTTGTACCGACTGTTATTACAGAACCTGCAGTTGGAGGTTTTGGTGGTGCAATTGCCCCTGTTTTTCTTAAAAAGCGAGAACCGGTAATGGATAAAGACGGCAAAAAACGTTTTATAAATCCAGATATAACGGGAGGAATCGGAATGTACACGGCAAATGACAGCTGGATGGTAGGCGCTTTTCGTTCTGCCACTTTGGCCAAGCCTAAAATATTGTATCGCGCTTTTGCGGCTTATGGCGATATGAATGTTTCATTTTATGCTAATAATCTGCCGAACCAAAAAGACCAGGAATTTAAACTCAATTTCAAATCGACTATTTTTTATACGCAGTGGCTCAAGCAATTTAATAACGAAAAATGGAGCGCTGGACCGCAATATTTATTTATGAATTCTAAAATTAAGCTGCCCGATCTTAATCTTCCGCCGCCGTTTGTAGATGCGAAAGATATTAAAAGTACCATAAGTCAGCTTGGAGCGGCGATACAGTTTGACGGACGAGATAATATATTTACTCCCGATAAAGGAATAAGGCTTCAAACCGATTTTTTTTGGTCGGATAAAGGCATTGGAAGTGATTATAATGCATGGCGAATCAATTTATCTGCCATTGGATATTACCCCATAGCTGATAAATTAATTGGCGGACTAAGGATTGAAGGAGAGCAGGCGTTGGGGAGTCCACCTTTTTATTTACAACCGGGAATTAACATGCGCGGAATTCCGGCCGCAAGATATATGGGAAAAACCAGTGTCGTTTCTGAACTCGAATTCAGATGGGATTTGTACCGAAGATGGAGCCTCATGGGATTTGGAGGCGTTGCAAGTGCATTTGACGATTGGAACAAAGCTTTTGCAAAACCAGTTGTTTACAGTTACGGAACAGGATTTAGGTATTTATTGGCGCGAAAATTCAAACTCAGAATGGGCTTAGACGTCGCTCGCGGACCAGAAGACTGGGCATACTATATTGTTTTTGGAAGCAATTGGATGCGTTAAATTTTTTTTAGTCGCAGTCTCAGTTTTTAGTCTCAGTTTGAATTTTGTCAAAGTTTAAAACTTTGACAAAGTTGAGAATCGCTTTTTTATCTCTTCCAATACGGTTTGATGATTTTGTTTTGTCTGACATTTAAAATTAAAATTATAACAGTTGCCATCAAACAAATTAGGATTGCCTGAATACTGCCTTCAGGACCAAATTCGCCACCTGTGATAAACTCGGCTCCTTGTATTTTAGCTTCTAGTAAACTGCTTGTTTTTTCGTTTCCAGATGTAATCGCTCCATAGATTCCAGATTGTGTAAAATTCCATGCAAAATGCAAAGCAATGGCTCCCCAAAGATTACGAGTGTAAATAAAAAGCGAACCAAATAAAAATCCGGCAGTAGTAATGCAGATGCTAGAAAGAATCGTACTGTGGGCATTAGCAAGGTGCAAAATTCCAAATATTAACGACGAAATGGAAAGAGCTATAAAGCTTCCTAATTTTTCTTCCATGATTCTAAAAATAATGCCACGCACTAATATTTCTTCGATTATTGCAACAGTAAACATAATGGCAAACGGAATCAGAATAAACGAAATTGGATTAACAGCAGCCACAGTATAACTTCCGTTAAGGTAAATTACTAAAATGGTTAAAGATTGTAAAACGAAACCAATTGAAGTTCCCAAGAATACATTTTTTATGAATCCTTTCGACGCAAATTCCGTTATATCTCGCTTTTCAAATTTTTTGAAGAATACTGTATAACTTAATATACAAGCTGAAGAAACTAAAAGTCCCTTTAGTACATTTCTGAAATTTTTATCAAGAGGTGTAAGCGATAGTAATTTTGAAGCAATTTGTTGTCCGATGATCACGACTGCCATAAAAAGCAGTAAAGCCAAAACAGCTTTGATTATAGAAGAATTCGATATTTTTTGTTTTAAAGTAAGGGCTTCCATTGAATTTGGTTTGAGTATTAATTTGAAACAAATGTAAATTGCCCTGAAACCAAAAAATAGAATGAAATTTGCCTTCTCTATAATTTTTGAAATTGTTTGGGAAGAAATCCAGTCTGACTTTTAAAAGTTCTTATAAAATGACTCTGATCCGAAAATCCGCAGTGGAGTGCTATTTCGGTCAAATTTTCTGAAGTGGATTGTATCAGCGAAAGCGAACGATTGATTTTAATTCGGCGCATGTATTCGCCCAAAGTGCAGCCAAAATATTTCGGAAAATGTTTAGAAATCGTAATCGGATTTAAATGTAAAACTTGTGCCAGATCATTCAAATTCGGGTTTTCGTTCCAACAGTCATTCAACAATTCGTTAAGACTTTTTACCCAAAACGGACTTTTGTCAAATCGTTCTAAATGAACATTAGAATTTGACAATTGTGAAAACAACATTCTGATATTGTCGTTAGAAAAAGAATCTGAAGTTTGTGTTTCCTTAAAAATCTTCAGAATCAAAAATTTGGTAAAAGCGCTATTTTGAACCGATTTTTCAATAATAGATTCATTAATTTCTAATTCTTTAAGCAGACTTTCTTCAATTTCGATATTGATATTTCTGGACGGAAAAAGTGTGTTTTGGTTCAAATGCAACTCATCACTATGATAAAATAATAAAGAACCAGGTCCAACTGTTTCGCTGAAGTTCTTGCGCTTTTCGGTTGTACCTCCGTTAAGGAAAAGTGTTATATGTGCATTATTATGCGAATGCCAGCCTTCATACACTTTATTTTGATATTCTGTTTCTACTATCGCTAATCCTTCATTTGTATGGAAGATATTTTTGGTATTACCCAAATATTTTTCTTTTTCAAGTTCGTACATTTTAAGATTTTAGCGTGGCATTTAGAGACAACCAAAATACTACTTATTTATAAGCCAGAATGTAGAATCTTAATTTGATTAAAATGACGCTTTTCTTTTTGCATATTTTGTAATCTTTTACACCTTAACGGAAAGATTGTGAAAAAATTAACCGCTAAATTGCAATAAATTACAAAAAAATTAATTGTTTTGTAACAAATTAGAAACATTCCCGACTAATTTTGTTAAATCTTAAACATAACTTATGAATACATTTTCATTCAAATCAGTATTTGCAGCTTCAGTTTTTTTGGCTGGAACAGCAGGCTGTTTTGCGCAAGACGTATTAGTTAATTCATTAAAACTAAACGCTAGCGACAAAAGCAAAGAGAACTTTAAATTTACAGAAGTAATTAACTTAGGAACAACCTCAGTAAAAACTCAGGGTTCATCTGGAACTTGTTGGAGTTACTCAACAAACTCATTCTTAGAGTCAGAAATGATTCGTTTAGGAAAACAGCCAGTAGAATTATCTCAAATTTACTCTGCAAGAAATGTGTATGTTGACAAAGGTGTAAACTACGTTCGTATGCACGGAGCAATTATTTTAGGTGATGGTGGAGCTTTGCATGATGTAATCAATATGTATAAAAAATACGGAACTGTACCAAGAGAAGTTTATACAGGTTTGAACTACGGAACAGACAAAAATAAATTTGGTGAAATGGCGGCTCTTATCGAAGGAGTTTTGGCGGCAGTTGTTAAAAATCCGAACGGAGAATTGACACCAAACTGGCAAAAAGCATACACAGCAGTTATCGATTCTTATTTAGGAAAAGCACCAGAAAACTTCACTTACAAAGGAAAAAACTATACGCCACAATCTTTTGCTAAAGAAGTAGTAGGAATTAATCCTGATGAGTATGTAGAAATGTCATCTTTTACCACTTCTCCATACTACCAAAAAACGACTATGATGGTACCAGACAACTGGTCATTAGATCAGGTTTACAACGTAAAAGTTAATGATATGACCGACGTTATTGACAATGCTTTGAAAAAAGGATACACAGTAGCTTGGGCAACAGATGTTAGCGAGAAAAGTTTTAGCTGGAAAAATGGCGTAGCTTACGTACCAAACAAAAAATTCGAAGACATGACGGCAGAAGAAAAAGCAGACATGTTTAACGGACCAAAAGCAGAGCCAGAAATTACTCCAGAAATGCGTCAGACTGCGTTTGATAACTACACCACAACAGACGACCACGGAATGCACATTATTGGTATTGCAAAAGACCAAACTGGAAAAGAATACTACATCGTAAAAAATTCTTGGGGAGAAACAAACGACTACAAAGGTTTCTTGTTTGTAACTAAGAACTTCGTAAAATATAAAACTACTGCATTGCTAGTAAACAAAGGCGGAATTCCTGCTGAAATTGCTAAGAAATTAGGGGTTTAATTTACCTGAGAATTGTAAAGAAATAGAAAAAGCGCCGTAATCTTTTGGATTGCGGCGTTTTTTTTGTTTGAATTTATTTTGGTTGAACTATCTTTTAATGAACAATTTTTGAAACTTATTATTCCCTTTAACAAGAAAATAAATATTTTTAGTTAGATTTAAAGTGTTTTTTTAATTCATAAAGCATGTATATATCTGAACTAAAACTTTGGAATTTTAGAAAATATGGATCAAGAAGTTTTAATCTTAATAAACCAGATTTAATTGTTCCATTTTTCAAAGGATTAAATCTTTTAATTGGAGAAAATGATTCAGGTAAAAGTGCAATTTTAGATGCAATTAAGTTAGTTTTAAAAACACATGCATATGAGTGGATTAAAGTTGATGATTCTGATTTTTTTATAGATGAAAATAAAAACAAATCAGAAAAGTTAAGAATTGAAATTCACTTTTCAGGTATTTCAAACGTCGAAGCTAAAAATTTTATAGAATGGTGTGGTTGGGAAGAGGAAGTGAATAATGATAAAAAAGAAATGAGACCCAAACTCATTTTAATTTATCAAGCTGAAATACGTGATAATCGAATTATCCCTTCAGATGTTAAAGCAGGTATGGATGGAACGGGGCATTTATTGAATGCTGAAGCAAAAGATTTTTTAAAATGTACCTATTTAAAAGCTTTAAGAGATGCAGATAGTGAATTAACGGCTAAAAAAAACTCTAGACTTTCTGAAATTTTACAAAAGCATAAATTATTCACCAAAAAGAAAGGAGAAGATCATCCATTTGAAACTGATTTTAAAGGGATCAATAATAAAATTGAAAATCACTTCGCAAAAAATGCAGATTCCAATTTATATTATCAACAAATTAAATCTATTATAGATAAGTATTTGGAAAAATTTATAGACAACAAAACGCTTTCCCTTTTTTCTTTAGGTAAACCCGAAATAAAAAACATTTTAGAAAAGCTTAATTTAGGAATTACTGAAAATAGCAATTTGGGTCTAGGCACAATGAATCGATTATTTATGGCTGCTGAATTGCTTCATTTAAAAAGAGATTGGGATGGATTAAAACTTTGTTTAATTGAAGAGCTAGAAGCTCATCTTCATCCTCAAGCTCAAATGAAAATTATTAATGCATTAATAGAAGAAGCTGATAAAGGAATCCAATTTATATTAACAACTCATAGTCCAAATATTGCATCAAAAGTTGATTTAAATTCATTGATTATTTGCAAGAATAATAGTGTATTTCCAATGGGTGAAGGAAATACAAAATTAGAAAAAGGAAACTATAATTATTTAAAACGTTTTTTAGATGTTACCAAATCTAATTTGTTTTTCTCTAAAGGAGTTATTATTGTTGAAGGTTGGTCTGAAGAAATTTTAATTCCAGAAATAGCTTCAAAGCTTGGCTATAATTTGATTAGTGAGGAAATTTCTATAATAAATGTAGCTTCTGTAGCTTATTTGCATTTTGCAAAAATATTTCTAAGAACTGATAAAGATAAAAAGATGAATGTTCCCGTCGCTATAGTCACTGATTTAGACAATAGACCAGATAATAATGGAATATTTAAGAGAATTGGCAATGAAACAGACGCTATTAAAACTAAATTTAAAAATTTAGAAGGATTAAAAAAACAACTAGAAGGGACAGATATTACATTAGAACTTGCTAAAGAATGGACGCTGGAATGGTGTTTGTTTAATTCGCCAACATTGTCAGAATTATTTAAAAAATCTCTAAAGGAAGTGCATCCCACAATTTTTAAGCAAAATTTTGATGAGTTTATCCCTATGCTGAAAAAAGAAAGAACGACTAAACTCAATAAAGTTAAGTTAGCCTCAAACCTTGCTGATAAAATCAAAAAAGATAAAAAAATAACAAAAGACAGTTTTGAAAAAGATGAATATCTAAAATATATTATACTTTCTATAAAACAAGCATGTAATGATAGAAATTGAAAAGCATATATTTCAAGCTCAGCGGATTTTTATTGATGGGAAAGAGTTTGATAAAGAAAGAATAGAATTTATTAAAAATCTAGAAACTTGTGATTTATTAGCTGTTCCAGGAAGCGGAAAAACGACTTCTTTGCTTGCTAAATTATATTGTTTAGCTCAGAATATGCCTTTTAAAAATGATTCGGGAATTTTGATTTTGGCGCATACCAATCACGCTGTCGATGAAATAGAAAATAAGCTCAAAAGATATTGTCCACAACTTTTTGAATATCCAAATTTTGTTGGTACAATTCAAAGTTTTGTGTATAAATTTTTGGCTTCACCATATTATATGACAAAAAATGGGAAACCAATTCATAAAATAGATGATGAAATATATAGAATGCATTTAGATAATATTATTTTAAATTCATATAAAGCAATAGTTCAAACTAAACAAATTTTTAATACGCCAAATATTAAGTGGAAATACAATTTCGAATTGCCAGATAAAGATGGAGTTGTTGATATTGTTGATAAATATTCTAAGGAATCTATAAAAATTGAAAAACCTAAAGCTAATTCTAAAAAATATGAGGATTGGAATGAAGCTACAAAACAAAAAATAAGAAAGAATCTTTACGACATAAAAATCCAGTTAATTAGAGATGGAGTTTTTAATTTTTCTGATTGTTATTTTTTAGCAAATAAATACATAGAAAGGCATCCAGAAATAAAGACAATTTTACAAAAGAGATTTGGTTTTGTTTTTATAGATGAAATGCAAGATTTAGAAAAGTTTCAAATAGATATAATTGATAAAATTTTCTTTGGTGAAAATTCTGAGACAAAAATTCAAAGGATTGGAGATAAAAATCAATCTATTTACAGAAGTCAAGTAAAAGAGATTTGTGATTGGCAAACAAGAGAAGAGTTAGAGCCAACTAAATATAATGATTTATCTATTAAAAATTCTATCCGATTATCAAAAACCATAGGAAATTTAGTGAATTGTTTTGTTTTGGAAAGACCAACCAATTATGAAGTTATTGGGAAATTCTGTATTGATAAAGAAAATATTGTTCCTAAAAAATATTTAGAAAATAAATCGATTCCCCCTCAATTAATTCTTTTTAATAAATGCACATCAGGTGAGCAATTACAGATGTGCTATGAGAGCTTAATAAGCAAATATAATTTAATAGAAACTGAAAGTAGTAAAAAAAATGGTTTCAAAATTATTGGTTGGAATACTGAATGGAGTGATATTGAGAAAAAAGACACTGATAAGATTCGATTAAAAGATCTTTTTCCTGATTATTCAAAAGAGTCTAAACAAGTTAAGGAGGATTTTAATTGTCTCAAAAAACATTTACAATTATTTGATCAAGATAAAAAGACTTTAGAAGCCGTTAGAAAATCTATTTTAAATGCATTTGTAAGAGTTTTAAAATATGAAGGGATTAAAATAGAAAAAAACATTAGAGGGGAAGTGAGAGAAGCATTTTATACTAAAAATGATTTAGTCAATTTTATCAAGAAAGTAGATGATAATTTTAACGATTCTTTTAATTCAAAATTATTTCATTGGTGTTTTAGTTTAGTGGTAAAAAAAGAATATGAAGAAATATATAAAGAAATTAAAGAATATATAGAAGAAGTTCTAATAGTACAAAATTGGTATAATTTAGAAGAAGATAAATTTATTCCAAAAAAAATTATTCAAGCAAAAGAATTCATTGAAAGCGGAACTTTTAATTTTGAAAAAAAAGAAAAAAAAGAAGATATAGAAAAACAAGATCTTAATGTTGAAGTCACATCTGTTCATTCTGTAAAAGGTCAAACTCATTGTGCAACTATGTACATAGAAACTGCCTATCAAAGGCCAACTTATGAAACATTAAAGTTAAACAAAAAATCAAGTACTCAAAATACAAGTCCATTATATTTTGGTAATCATAAATGTAGTGGAAGTTATGATAAACAAGCTTTAAAAATGATGTATGTTGGATTTTCCCGCCCGACACACTTGCTATGTTTTGCGGTTTTGGAAGAAAATGTAAAATACGATTTAAATCAATTTCAAAACTCTGGTTGGATAGTAGTTGATGACTTAATTAAAGCCAATGAATAATAAAACAAAATTACTTCCCCTTCATCAACCTCTCCAAATACTCCACTTTATCCTTCTCAGCCTGAACCAAACGCTCATAAAGTTCCACAACTTTGTCAAGCGGGTTGAAATTAGGTTGAATATTAATTGCATTAATAGTTGAGCTATCGTGACTAGTAAAATTATTGTTTATGATGTTTAAAACATTTTCATCACTATAATTTTTAATCGCTTCAGCCGAAACACCCAAAGCTTCAGCAATGACGTTTAGTTTTTCGTCGTCAACCGTTTCGCTTCCTTCAATATTAGAAACCGTTTGTTGGCTCAAGCCAATGGCAATGGCAAGTGCTTCTTGTTTCATTCCTCTAAGCTCTCTAATTCGGCTTATGTTTCTGCCGATATGTTTTGGTTTTGTTGCTGTGCTCATGCTTCAAAGATATTAAAAATCCTTAAAAATTAGGACTATAGTAAATTACAATCTTTTCTTGGTAAAATACCCTCTCTTATATTTTGTCTAAAGATATTCTATTGTTTAATTCGCGAAAACAAAAATACAATTTTTCGTACAATAAAAACTAAACGCCATGAAAACAGAAAACGAAAGCAATGCAAGTCAAAAGAACCCAATAGAATCGATAGCTAGATTGGTATCAGATATTAACTTCGACGGAGAATTTAGAAATCACCCCGAATACTTAAGAGAAATTTTCGAATATCTTCTAGAGGCAGAATCTGGAAACAGTCGTGATTTGCGACTTAAAATGTTAAGCTGCATTAGAACCAGTAAAATGTTGGCAAAAGCTTTAGAGCCATATTCAGACGAAGAAATACAAAAAGCCTGTGTTCAAATGGTTAATTCTTAAAAGAATATCTATTGGTTTTCTAATTCATTTACGATGAGATTAATAGCTAAGTCAAAGAAAATCAGTACCTTTAGGATGATTTTTTTAATTGGAAAATTAATTTTATTGAGAAATCATGAAAAAGTATGAAGCAGTTTTTGGTACACTTGCATTCGTATTTTCTCTTCACTGTTTTGCCCAGCGCACCGATAATGCCTCCGCTTCATCAGCAAAAGGAAACACGATTTTATTGACGGACAGTCTTTCGGATAGTGATTATGTAATTAAATCCTATTATGTAGAAGAAAGAATTAATAAGCTTTTTGGCGGACGAATTATAACCTACGAAGTTTCAAAATTAGAGATGGTCGATACTTACGATTTAGGTCCTAACAATACCAGAACGGTTATTCCGAGATATGTAAAGCGTAAACAAAAAACTATTCCCACGCCAATACCGCCAACAACTCAACTACAAAATACAACCGCATTTATTGAAGTGCCAAAAGTCGAAATAACCGCACCCGCACAAAAAGCAAAATACATCGACATCGATTTGATTTATACCTACGGAAAAGTCGTAGACAAAGGTTATAAAACAATTGACATGCTTAAAAAAGTTGCAGATCGGCATTATTTTGATGGAAATCTAATCGAAGCAGAACGTTATTATACACAGTTGTTTGAGCTGACTAAAGATCTCGATCTAGTGTATTATTACCGATATGCGCAAGCTCTACAAGCTATTAACGAAACAGAAAAAGCAGCTTCTTTGATGAAGAGATTTAAAAGTGAAATTTTGGCTGTGAAGTAGTTTAGTGCAAAGTTCTTCAATTTAAGGAAGCTTTTTCCGTAATCAGGAAGGCTTTTTAAGAAAAATGTACTTTAACGTTTTTCCAAGTTGTTTATAGAGAATGTTAAGAGAAAGCACTTTGATTCGATATTTTTGATAAAATTTTATGACAAACCATTAATTTTATTGAATTATTATGAAGAACTATCAAGCGATTTTGAGCCTGTTTTTACTGCAAATGTCTTTGAACAGTTTTGCTCAACGCGAGGTTAATACTTCGACTTCTTCAGTAAAAGGGCAAACTATATTACTAACCGATACTCAGTCAGACGCCGATTTGGTAATTAAGTCGTATTATGTCGAAGAAAGAATCAACAAACTTTTCGGCGGAAGAATAATAACTTACGAAGTTTCCAAACTCGATATGGTCGATACGTATGATTTGGGTCCGAATAATGTTCGAACGGTGATTCCGAGATATGTAAAGCATAAACAAAAAGTTACAGCAGTTGTCGAGACAAAACTTCAGACAGAAAAATTGAACATTTCACCGCAACCTGTAAAAATCGATATTAAAGCTCCTGCAAAAGAAATACAATACGCAAGAGTTGATGTTACGGCAACGTATGAAAAAGTCTTAGAAAAAGGCTATAAATCACCAGAAATGCTTCAAAAAGTAGCCGACCGACTTTACTTCGACGGAAACCTAAATACAGCCGCCGGATATTATGAGCAACTATTCAATTTAGTCAAAGATCCAGATGTTATTTATTACTACCGATATGCGCAGTCTTTAAAATCAATCAACCAAATCGACAAGGCAGAAATCTTGATGAAAAGGTTTAAGAGTGAGACTTTGGTTGTGAAGTAGGTTTTTTTTAAACGCAAAGACGCTAAGAAAGAGCGCAAAGTTCGCAAAGTTTTGTTTTTAAAACTTTGCGGAATTCGTGGTTTAAATAATTTTTATTTTTATTTTCTAAACACATAGTTTGTCATTTCGACCGACGGGAGAAATCACACTAGAAACTCTATAAAGTATGGTTTTTAAACTTTGTCGAATCCCGCGTGTGATTTCTCCCTTCGGTCGAAATGACAAAATTTGGCAAAAAAAAGACGATCACATTGATCGTCTTTTTTTTAAGCTCCCCCTCTTGGGCTCGAACCAACCCCGATAGCTATCGGGGCTCTGATTAACAGTCAGATTTGTATCTTATTAGAAGTTTATCTATTACGTCAGGATGTTTAATTAAATTTTCAATGTAAATTCTGCTTTTCATATTTTTAATATGCTTTTCTATTGACAGTGCTTGAGTCTTGTTGTCACAAGTAAAATTAAGGAACAAACTCCAGTCATTTGCATTTGCAGTAAATTTTTTAGACGGGGCATTCTTATGAAATTCCAATCGTAAATCAAAATTAGTTGTGTAGCCGATATAATAACGATTAATTTTTTTAGAATGAAGAATGTATACAATATGATTCATAATATTATAAATTAAAAATGCCACTTAAAAATGTAAAAGTGGCATTTATTAGGCTTGTATTTAATTAATTGGCTCGAACCAACCCGGAAGTCTTTCAGGATCTGATGAATGTTTCGATACACAAAAAAATACCACTTACAATTTGCAAGTGGTATTTAATAAGCTCCCCTCTTGGGCTCGAACCAACCTCTATAGCTATCGGGCTCTGATTAACATCTCGATATGCCACAAAAAAAATACCACTTACAATTTGCAAGTGGTATTTAATAAGCTCCCCCTCTTGGGCTCGAACCAAGGACCCTCTGATTAACAGTCAGATGCTCTAACCAACTGAGCTAAGGAGGAATCACCTTAAAGGTAAATATGTTTGCTAAAAAAAGTTGCTCCCCCTCTTGGGCTCGAACCAAGGACCCTCTGATTAACAGTCAGATGCTCTAACCAACTGAGCTAAGGAGGAAGTTGTTGCTCTTTTTAGCGAGTGCAAATATAAAACTATTTTTAGTTTCTCAAAAACATTTTCACTCTTTTTTTGTCTTTTTTTTACTTGCCCACAATCGCCTTATAAATGTCGTTACCATTAGCAAACAGTAGTAATGAAATAAGTAAAACAAAACCAACCATTTGCGCATTCTCTAGGAATTTATCGCTTGGTTTTTTGCCGCTAATTATTTCGTACAATAAAAACATAACGTGACCACCATCAAGTGCCGGAATTGGCAATAAGTTCATAACTCCAAGCATAATTGACAATAAAGCCGTGATCGACCAGAAAACTTCCCAGCTCCAAGAAGTAGGGAAAATATTAAAAATCGCAGCAAAACCACCTACTTGTTTGTACGCTTTAGTTTCTGGATTAAAAATCATTTTTAATTGTTTTCCGTAACCTATTAATTGATCTTTTCCTTTTTCCAAACCAACCGGAATAGATTCAAAGAAGCCATATTCTTTTTTACTTATTTTATAGTAGCCTAATTTTTCTAAAGATTTTAAGTCTAAACCACCAGAAACAACACCAAGTTTGCCATCATTGCTTACTTTTAAAGAAATAGGAGTTTCTTTTAAATCGCGCAATACAACTGCAGGAATTGTTTTTCCTTTATTTACTTCCAGTACCGCTTTAGCTTCATCAAAATATTTAATTTTTTGTCCGTTAAGAGAAAGAATCAAATCTTTTGGCTTTAAGTTTTTATTTGGAGAATCCTCAGCCACTTGACTAATTGCAAAAGGACGACGTATACCAATTAATAGGCCTTTTTCTGTTTTAGAAAGCTGATCAACAAAATCAGTGGGCATTGTAATTGTTTGTTGTTGCCCATTTCTTTCTACCAACACGTGTTTAGCCATGATCACGTTCATGTTCATGTCGCTGTCAAAATTTTCTACTTTTTTACCATCAATAGAAATAATTTTATCACCCGTTTTAAAACCCGCCTTAATCATTGCAGGATTTTCAATAGCAACACCATCTTTTAAATCAGAATTAGCAATATAAGTATCGCCGTACGCAAACGCCATTCCGATATAAATAATAAAAGCCAGAATAAAGTTTACGGTAACACCACCAAGCATAATAATTAAACGTTGCCAAGCTGGTTTGGTACGAAATTCCCAAGGTTGAGGAGGAAGCGCCATTTGATCCTTGTCCATACTTTCGTCAATCATTCCAGAAATTTTCACATAACCACCAAGCGGAAGCCATCCGATACCATATTCTGTTTCTCCGATTTTCTTTTTGAAAAGTGAATATTTAACATCAAAAAACAAATAAAATTTTTCGACTCTTGTTTTAAACAATTTTGCAGGGATAAAATGCCCTAATTCATGAAGAATAATAAGTAAAGATAAACTCAATAGAAATTGAGAGAGTTTGATAACTATATCCATTTTTTATTTTTGATTCGTATTTAACGCACAAAAGTAGCGTTTTCTAATTTAATTTAAGGTGCAAGATAGTGTTTAAGCTTTTAAATGTTTGTTAATTAATAAACATTTCGATTTCTCTTTTTATCAAGATGCCGTAACTTTACTTTTTAAATGCTACTTTCTTTAATTAGTAGTACAAATCACTAAAAGTTACAAGTCTATGGCAACGAAATTATTTTCTCCCTTTACTATAAAAAAAATCACTTTAAAAAACAGAATCGTCATTTCTCCAATGTGTCAATATTCGTCAGTTGACGGATTTGCAAACGATTGGCATTTGGCTCACTTAGGAAGTCGGGCAACAGGCGGAGCGGCATTAATCATTCAGGAAGCAACTGCAGTTTCTCCAGAGGCCAGGATTTCTCCTTCAGATCTTGGAATCTGGAAAGACGAACACATCGAAAAACTAAAACAAATCAACGCTTTTATTGTTTCTCAAAATTCGATTCCTGGAATTCAATTGGCGCACGCGGGTAGAAAGGCCAGTGTGTCTTCTCCGTGGGAAGGAAATAAAAAATTAGATTTCGCTCAAGGCGGATGGCAGACGGTTGCTCCAAGTGCGATTTCGTATCATGAAGGTGAACCATTCCTTCCCGAAGCTTTAGATAAAAACGGTATTCAAAAAGTAATTTCCGATTTCAAAACAGCGACAAAAAGAGTGGTTGAAGCCGGATATCAGGTTTTAGAAATTCATGCTGCACACGGTTATCTGCTACACCAATTTTTGTCTCCTTTAACGAATGTAAGAACCGACGAATACGGAGGAAATTTTGAAAATAGAATCCGTTTTACTCTAGAAATTTTAGAAGCAGTTCAAACAGAATGGCCTTCAGATTTACCTTTAATTATTAGAATTTCAGCAACCGATTGGGCAGAAAACGGTTGGAATCCAGAAGAGTCTGTGCAGCTTTCAAAAATATTAAAAGAAAAAGGAGTAGATTTAATTGATGTTTCATCAGGCGGCTTGGTTTCTCATCAAAAAATTACATTAGGGCCAGGTTATCAAGTTCCTTTTGCAGAAAAAGTAAAACAAGAAGCCAGCATTGCAACAGGCGCAGTAGGATTAATTACAGAAGCCAAACAAGCTGAAGAAATCTTGAATAAAAACCAAGCCGATTTGATTTTATTCGCCAGAGAATCATTGAGAAATCCGAATTTACCTTTAGATTTTGCTAAGGAATTGAACGACGATATTCAATGGCCAAAACAATACGAAAGAGCTAAACTTTAAAATTTACAGCCACAGATTTTAAGGATTAAAAGGATTTTTGCCACGAATTACGCCAATTCCCACGAATTAAAAATTTTATAGATATTGATTTGTAGTAATTTGTGCAATCTGTGGTAACTAAAAAAAATCTGTGAAAATCAATTTAATCTATGGCAAACAAAAAACTATATCAATGCAAAAGATAAAAACAGCATTATTATCATACGGAATGTCGGGAAAAGTTTTTCACGCTCCATTCTTAGATATTCACGAAGGATTTGAGTTATTAGGTTCTTGGGAAAGAAGTAAAAAACTAATTCAGGAAGATTATCCATACGTAAAAAGTTATGCAACTCTAGACGAATTATTAAATGATGATGTCGAATTAGTAATTGTGAATACGCCAGTAGGAACGCATTACGAATATGCTAAAAAAGTGCTTTTGGCAGGAAAACATGCTGTGGTAGAAAAGGCATTTACAACAACAGTTGCCGAAGCAAAAGAACTGGCTTCAATCGCAAAAGAAAAAGGATTGAAATTGGCAGTTTTTCAAAATAGAAGATGGGACAGTGATTTTAAAACCATCAAAAAAGTAATTGACGATGGTGTTTTGGGAGATTTAGTAGAAGCCGAATTTCATTTTGACAGATACAATCCAGTCCTAAGTCCGAAAGCACATAAAGAAACAGCAAATGATGGCGCTGGAGTTTTAAAGGATTTAGGTCCGCATATTATTGATCAGGCGGTAAGTTTATTTGGCTGTCCGAAAGCGGTTTTTGGAGACATTCGTGTAACCAGAGAAAACTCCGTTGTAGATGACTGGTTTGATTTGACCTTGTTTTATTCTAATTTCAGAGTCCGCTTAAAAGCAGGATTTTTTGTGAGAGAAGCGAATCCGGCGTATGTAATTCACGGAAAAAAAGGATCATTTTTAAAACCACGCGGCGATGTTCAGGAAGACGATTTAAAAGTCGGAAAAAAACCAAATTTGGAAGATTGGGGAAGAGAAGATGACAGCTTACAAGGAATTTTGCATACCGAAATTGACGGTAAAGTGGTAAGAGAAAAAGTTCCAACGCTTCAGGGGAATTATTTCAGTTTCTTCGATGGTGTTTACGACTCAATTGCAAACGACAAAAAAGAACCCGTTACAGCAGATGACGGCGTAAAAGTAATGAAGGTTATAGAAGCAGCGATTGCAAGTAATGCGCAACAAAAAGGAATTAGTATATTTTAAAGCAAAGCAGTCATTCTAGAGGAATGTTTCGTATGTAGAAAAAAAGATGCCGATCACATGTATGTTCCAGAGGAACGTTTGATTTAGCAATTTGACATGTGAGACGTTCCTCCGGAACGAAATTTAATGATTACAATATTTTTTCTACCGATGAATTGTTCCTCCGGAACATACATGTATAACAAAAAGTAATCAGCATATTTTAAAGCAAAGCAGTCATTCCAGAGGAATGTTTCGTAGGTAGAAAAAAAAGATGCCAATCACATGTATGTTCCAGAGGAACGTTTAATAATTTTATAAGAAGATTTGAATTAATAACATTTGAATTTATAAACAATAACGTTGTATATTGTGTATAACATTTGACGTTATAGTCTTTGACGCACGTTTTTAGTAATTTTGAAAACTATCAAAAAATAAAATTCAATATGCTGATAAACATTAATCCATTATCATTTTTTCAGACCAAAGGAAAAATCAAGAAAGTATTTAGAGAAGCCAAAGCGTCTTATTTAAATCGAATTCGTTTTGCCGTTGGAATGTTTTATTTCGGAATGGGTTTAAGTTTTGCCACATGGGCCAGCAGAATTCCAGATATTAAAACCGCTTTACATTTAACCGAAGGCGATTTAGGATCAATACTTTTCGCACTTCCAGTTGGGCAACTGATTATTATGCCATTTTCTGGAAAAATGGTTACAAAATTTGGAAGTCATCGTATTTTAATTTTTTCTTTAATAATGTACGTTTTCTGTTTGATCAATTTAGGTTTAGCAACAACGGCATTACAATTATCTCTCGGATTATTTTTGTTCGGATTATTTGGAAATTTAGCCAATATCGCTGTGAACACACAAGGAGTCTACACCGAAGTTCTATTCAAAAAAACCATCATGTCAGCTTTTCACGGAATGTGGAGTTTCGCAGGATTTACCGGCGCATTAGTCGGTTTAGGAATGCTAGCTTTAAATTTGAGTCCGCTACATCATTTTATGATTGTAGCCGGAATCGTTTTGATTATGGTGGCGCTAAATTTCAAATTTTTGGTTCGAGCCAAAGAAAAAGCGAAAGCAAAACCTGAAGGGAAAAAATTATTTGCAAAACCAGATACAGCATTACTTTGGCTTGGCGTTATCGGATTCTGCAGTATGGCGAGCGAAGGGGTAATGTTCGATTGGAGCGGAGTTTATTTTAAAGATATTGTACAAGCGCCAGGACCCTTAGTGGTTTTAGGGTATACTTCATTTATGATTATGATGGCCAGCGGAAGATTTTTGGGCGACGGATTAATCAATAAATTTGGCCGTCAGCGTGTCATGCAGATTAGTGGTGTAATGATTTCTGCTGGACTTTTTACAGCAGTTTTTCTTCCTTATATTATTCCGTGTACCATTGCATTTATGTTTGTAGGATTGGGCGTTGCGACAATTGTTCCTACCGTTTATAGTATTGCGGGAAAAAATCCGACCGTTCCTGCGGGAGAAGCTTTAACCATTGTTTCAAGCGTTAGTTTCTTGGGTTTTTTAATGGGGCCGCCAGTAATTGGACATATTGCACAAAGTTTCGGATTGCAGTTTTCTTTTGCTTTCATTGGGATTTTTGGAGTTCTGATTGCTTTCATGGTTTCCAAAATTCAAGCTTAGATTCTAATATATTTGACTAAAATCGATTAAAACCATATTAATTTGTAAGAATTTATTTAAATTTAAATATTTTCTCTATATTTGAATTTGAAGCGATATCACTTTGGCTTCAACTACTTTTTTCCAAAAACCAATTTTATCTTTTGAATAATGGATTTCGATCCTAAAATTATTTTCAAATTAAATTGGATTTTTAATGGTAAAAAAATACGCATTCTTCCTTATCCTATTGTTTTTTAATGTTGTTTCTGCTCAGCAAGAAATAACAGTTACAGGAACTGTTATTGATGCCCGAACGCAAAATCCGCTAGAAAGTGTTGTGGTTACTATCCAAAATACAGCCGTGATGCAGCTTACTTCGAAAACAGGAAAATTTGAACTTCGCATCTTTCCACAAAAAGAGCAATTACTTTTGCTGAGAAGTCAGGGGTATAAAGATTGTCTTTTAAAAGTTCAGTCCAATTCAGGACAAGATATAAACCTTGGAATTTTACAATTAGAAGATACTTATTCTGATGAAGTTCCTGCTGCATTGATTACGTTGTCAGATAATGATATTTCTGATGATAATGGTTCTTCTGAAATGACTTCGGGACTTTTACAATCTTCCAAAGATGCTTTTATGCAGTCGTCAGCATTCAATTGGGGACAAGCAAGATTTCGCGTTCGCGGATTAGACAGTGAAAACGGAACCATGATGCTCAACGGAATGACGATGAATAAAATCTATGACGGTCGACCGCAATGGAACAATTGGGGCGGCTTAAATAATGTACTCAGAAATCAGGATTTTTCTATAGGAACTGCTGCTTCAGAATATACTTTTGGTGGCATTCTAGGAACACAGCAAATTTTTACCCGGGCTTCTTTATACAGGAAAGGAACTTCGCTTACGTTTTCAGGAAGTAATACAACTTATACATTACGCGCAATTGGAACGTATGCTTCGGGAATGAATGCCAAAGGTTGGGCGTACGTGATTTCGGAAGGGAAGCGCTGGGCTGACGAGGGATATTTTGAAGGAACAAATTTCAATGCAGATTCTTTTTTTCTGAGTATAGAAAAAAAAGTAAACAACAAACATTCTATCAATTTTACTGGATTTTATACGCCAAATTTAAGAGGGAAAAATGCAGCAAATACAGATGAAGTTGTCCGATTAACGGATGAAAAATACAATTCGTATTGGGGATTTCAAAATGGTAAAAAACGAAATGCGAGAGTGAAAAATGTGGAAGAACCTTTGTTCATGCTGAATCATTATTTTAAAATTGATGAAAAAACAAACCTGAATTCTGGCGCCATGTATCAGTTTGGCAAAGTTGGAAACAGCAATATTGATTATCAAAATGTGGACAGCCCAGATCCGGTTTATTATAAAAAAATGCCAAGCTATTTTAGCTCGCTTTACGCGAAAGATCATGGCGAATTTTCTGGTGAGTTTACTCCGGATTACGTAAATGCAGAAAAGAACAAAGTTGCATTTTTAGAAAATCAACAAATTGATTGGAACGAAATGTATTTTGCGAATCAGAAAATAACAGAAAATGGTTTTGATCCTTCAAAAAGTCATTATGTTTTATATGAAGACAGAACCGATGATAAAACGTTTGCTTTAAATTCAAATCTAAATACTCAAATTACATCCAACATTTCTTTTGATGGAGGATTTACTTTTAAGAAACTGAAATCGCATAATTTTCAATATTTAATGGATCTTTTGGGCGGATCATATTTCGAAGATATTGATTCATTCTACAAAGGAAATTTTGCGCAATCTGATTTGAAACATCCAAATCGGAAGGTTGTAAAAGGTGATATTTATGGTTATAATTATAATTTACTCGCGAATACTTTAGACCTTTTTGCACAATTCAAATTTGCGTATAATAAGACAGAATTCTTTTTGGCACAAACTTATTCGGTATCCGAATATCAGAGAGAAGGATTGTATCAAAACGGTTTATATGCGACAACTTCTTTAGGGAAAAGCGAAAAAGTAAATTTTGAGAATTTTGGTTTCAAAGGCGGATTCACTTATAAAATTTCTGGAAAACAATTGTTGTTTTTTAATGCATCACATCTTACGAGAGCGCCGTCGCTTAGAAATACATTTTCAAACTCACGTTTAAATAATGCTGTTGTCGACGGAATTGAAAGTGAAAACATTACAAGTGCCGAAGCCAATTATATGTATCGTACACCAAAATTTAAATTGCGTGCAACAGTGTATTATTCACTAATAAAAAACAGTTCAAAAACCTCTTTTTTTTATGCCGAAGGAATTTTTGATAATGGAGCAGGTTACGATGCAACAGACGCTTTTGTGAGTCAGACCTTAACAAAATTGGACAAGAAAAATACAGGTGCAGAATTGAGTTTAGAATATCAAATTTCACCAACATGGAAAACAACTCTAGCGGCAGCTTTTGGGAATTATATATACAATAGCAATCCAATTGTGAGAGTTACAAATGACGCAAATGCTGCGAAAAAAGAAACGCAAACAACCTTTGATTTTGGTAAAGCGTATCTTAAAAATTATAAACAATCAGGAACTCCGCAACAGGCTTTTTCATTAGGTTTAGAATATCGTGATCCTAAATTTTGGTGGCTTAGCGCGAATGTCAATTACTTAGCAGAAAATTATATTGACGTTTCTCCGATTTCAAGAACATCTCAGTTTTACATTAATCCTTCCAACGGTTTTCCTTATCCTGAAGCCACTTCTGAGCGAGGAAAGGAGTTGTTGAAACAAGAAAAATTTAAACCGATTATGTTGCTGAATCTTAGTGGCGGAAAATCCTGGCGTATTCATAAAAAATATGTTGGACTTTTTGCCAGCGTTAATAATGTCTTGAATTTGGTTTATAAAACAGGCGGTTTTGAACAGGCCAGAAACGCCAATTTCAGAGCATTAAATCAGGATATCTCCAGCGGTACGCCATCTTTTGGTCCAAAATATTATTACGGTTACGGACGAACTTATTTCCTAAATCTAACCATCGGATTATAAAAATTAAAAATTATTGTCATGAAACAGATACTCTTTAATTCATTTTTTGCGTCATCATTATTTTTTGTTTTCAGTTGTAATAATGAAATTGAAACGCCAAAGTTAGTTTGTACGCAACCCGATTTAGTCGTAAATAAATCAGTCGAAAAAATTTATGAACTTTCTGGACCAACAGCAAAACTGTATGCGTATGATGATATTATTGAAGCTTATGTAGTGTCAAGTGATGAAGAGGGAAACTTCTTTAAAAGCATTTATTTGCAAACAAAAGCTTCAGATAAGAATTCTGCAATTGGTTTTACCGTTCCCATTGATGTTTCAAACACCTATATAGATTATCGGGTTGGGAATAAGGTTTATGTAAAACTCAAAGATCAATTTACCGATTTGTTTTATGGAGGCCTTAGAATTGGAAGTTTGTATGTAAGCAACGCCGGAGATCCAACAATTGGAAGAATTTCTCAAAATGAATTTAGAAATGTTTTAAGCGCTTCATGCACAATTATAAATGAAAATGAATTAGTGCAGTCGCTTTCTATTGAGAAAGCACTTTCAGACACAAAACTAAACACGCTGATAGAATTAAATAATGTCGAATTTACTGAAGCAGCTTTAGAACGACATTATTTTGAAGAATCTAATAATGTGGGAGGTTCTACGAATTGGAATTTGCGTGATAAAACAGGAAATCAAATTATTTTTCGCACAAGTGCTTATGCAAAATTTGCTGATCATTCAGTCCCGGAAGGAAGCGGAAAAGTAAGAGGTATTTTGACGAAATACGGTTCTGATTATCAATTAATGGTTCGTTCTGAAAATGATATAGCCATGAATGGAAAAAGAAATACGCCGTTTTTTTCAGAAGATTTTCAATCGGTTAAAAACAATGTCAATTTTGTTCTTCCGGGTTGGAGTAACATCGTAGAGAAAGCCTCAAAATTGTGGAAAAGCATGGTGTATTCCGGAAACGGTTATGCAGAATTTAATACGACCAGTACAACAGCTGCTGAAAATGTTGCGTGGCTGGTTTCTCCTAAAATTAGTTTGACGGGTTATAAAAATGCGGTTCTTTCTTTTCGAAGTGCGCAACACGATCTGAAAATGGATTCGCCTTTAAATACTTTGGAGGTTTATGTTTCAACAAATTTTGACGGTTCAAATATTTCGAAAGCGAAATGGACAAAATTAGAAGCTAAAACTCCTTCACTAGCAACACCTTCAAAAGCTTTTATTAGTTCGGGCGGAATTGATTTATCTTCTTATTCTGGAAACATAAATATCGCATTTAAATATATCGGTTCTGGAAAAGACAAGACTTTAAATGGCGCTTTTATGGTTGATGATATTAAGATATTTGGAGAAAAATAAGATGTAGTTTTTAATTCCTAAATTAATCTGTTATTTTTGATGATTTTATTGAAAAGTTTGTAGTTTTCGTGCTTCAAAACCTTGAAGTTTAATTGAATTTTGTATTTTGGTCGTCCCAAATCAATACAAATATCACATGAAGACCTACTTTCTGGCCATCTTAATGATGGTTTTTCCATGCATAATACACAGTCAGGACGCTCCAGTCAGACTCAAGCAAATCAACATTGTCAAGACGAATTACCAAAATTCTAAAGACGGCGAAATCGTAAATAAAACGTTCGTTTTTAAAGAAGGAAAAGTGCAAACCATCACAACTTCAGATGTTGTGCAGCATTTCTTTTACAATAAAAATGGTTTGCTGGACATGACTGTAAAAGACAAGGTTGGAAGTGACTGGAAAGAGGTTGTAAACTACACGTATGATGCTGACAACAATATTACTAAATTTGTGAAAAAATATCAGGAAGGACCTAATTATATTACCAAAGTGGTCTCTTTTTTATATGAAGGAGCGAGGATAAAAGTAACTACAAAAAAGAGTACGAATCATCAGAATTTAGTTGACGACATCGAATATCTGGTGGAAAATGGAATTATTGTCAGACGTACTTCTCGCGATAAAAATAAAGCGATTATTGGAAAATTAGAATATGTTTACGTCAACGATAACGTATCTAAACACAAAGGTTTAGTTGGAGATAAAATCTCAAAATCTTTTACTTATGATGATAAAAAATCAGTAGATCAATTAATTGTTCAAAGTCTTTTTGGAGATAATTATAAAGTAATTGTGCCCATGGTTTCGTATCATGAAGAAGAATTTCCGTTTGAATCTATTTCATATAATAATGAGATGAATTTCAGTCCGTCTTCAGCAGTTTTGGTTGCGGTAAGCAGAAAATACAAATACAATAAATTAAACTTTCCGATTTCTTGTTCGCAAATTGAAGAAAACGGAATTGTAAAAACAGAGAAAACATTTATTTACGAATAAACGTTTTTTATAAAACCATTCAGAGGTGGAATTTTGTTGAGGTAATACTCAGTGAGATTCCATTTTTTTTATAATTTTTTTTAAAGAACATTTAGATATAAATTTAAAAACCAAATTGTGTAATTGATTGTAGCTGACAAATGATTAAATTTGCATCTTATTCAAGATTATGTTAGAAAAAGAAGTTATAAATTTTGAGAGAACGGTTATTGTTGGAATCGTTACGCAAAATCAAAGTGAAGAAAAGCTAAATGAATATTTAGACGAATTGGAGTTTTTGACTTTTACCGCTGGTGGTGAAGTAATAAAACGCTTTTCGCAAAAAATGGAACGTCCGAATCCGAAGACTTTTGTGGGTACGGGAAAAATAGATGAGATCAATCTTTACGTAGTAGAAAACAAAATTTCTACAGTAATTTTTGATGATGAATTGACTCCTTCACAGCAGAAAAATATTTCTAGAATTATCGATTGTAAAATTCTGGACAGAACGAATTTAATTCTGGATATTTTCGCGCAAAGAGCCGAAACTTCGTATGCAAGAACTCAGGTAGAATTAGCACAGTGTATTTATTTATTGCCAAGACTTTCTGGTTTATGGACACACCTTGAACGTCAAAAAGGGGGTATTGGAATGCGTGGACCTGGAGAAACGGAGATTGAAACCGACAGACGTATTGTTCGTGACAGAATTTCGTTATTGAAAGATAAAATCAAAACGATTGACAAACAAATGAGTATTCAGCGAAGTAATCGCGGCGCTATGGTTCGCGTTGCTTTGGTGGGATATACCAATGTTGGAAAATCTACTTTGATGAATGCAATTGGTAAAAGTGATGTTTTTGTTGAAAATAAATTATTCGCAACTTTAGATACAACAGTTCGAAAAGTGGTTATTAAAAATTTACCTTTTTTACTTTCAGATACGGTTGGATTTATTAGAAAATTACCGACGCAATTGGTTGATTCGTTTAAAAGTACATTAGATGAGGTTCGTGAAGCCGATTTATTACTGCACGTTGTAGACATTTCACATCCCGATTTTGAAGATCATATTGAGTCTGTTAACAAAACTTTATTAGAAATTAAAAGCAACGATAAGCCAACCATTATGGTTTTCAATAAAATCGATGCCTACAAACATCTTACTATTGAGGAAGATGATTTGATTACAGAAAGAACTCGTAAACATTATTCTCTTAACGAATGGAAACAAACCTGGATGAGTAATGTTGGAGAAGATAAAGCATTGTTTATTTCTGCAAGAGACAAAGAAAATTTTGAAGAGTTTAGAGAGAGAGTTTATGAAGCAGTTCGCCAAATTCACATAACTCGTTTTCCTTACAATAAATTTTTGTATCCTGATTATAAGGATGCGGTTGAGAAAGATGAAGAATAAAAATACAAAGCGCTCCAATTGGAGCGCTTTTTTATTTAGTTCTGTTGGTCCTTGCGAGGAACGAAGCAATCACAGGACAATTTGAGTTTTGATTAAGAAAATGTGATTGCTTCGTTCCTCGCAAGGACATCAAGATGTCGAATTCGACTTTGAAAAGAATCCAATTGTTTGAACCTATCCTCCCGAATTCTCGGGAGAGGCTTTATCCTTGCTGCCCCGACAGGGCACAGCCAGATATAATTGAGAGCGGGGAACCATGTTTATTAAAAGCCTTTTGCGTTGCTTCTGATTATTAGAATCCGAAATTGACTCCTAAACCGAAGACTTCTCTGGTTTGAAGACCTTTAAATGCATTATCATCATAAATAGCTTGGAAAGCTAAGTTTGCAGATAGAAATTTATTGACTTTCATGATAATGTTTAACGAATAATTGATATCTACGTTTTGAGGGTCTTCTAAATAATTTGAATATAAATTCAGTGAGTTTTCTGCTATTACGTTGGTCATTATAGCCAATTTATAATAAACTGAAGTATAAAAACCAAGCTCATAACGCATCGCTTTGTTGGCATCTACACCAAAATAAGCGCCGTCGACATAAGGCAGTCCAGTGTTTTGATCAATTCCTGAAGTATAAGCGCTATCGACAAAAGTGAATTTTGAAGTTAGCGGCGCAAAGTTTATTTTAAGATTTTCATCTTTTGACCAGTAAATACCAGGACCTGTTGTTAAATAACCCGGAGACATAAATTTGGTGTTTTCTGTTCGAATTTCTTTTCCATTGGCATCTTGACCATATATATAACCCGTTGAAAATTGAGTTCTGAAATTGAGAAAGAAAGAGTAGTACCATTCGCCAAAAGCTCTTTTCCCCAAAATGGAATTAAACTCTAAACGGTCATCGGTTTTTTTACTGAAATCGGTGTTTTTAGTTTGCAATAAACCGTAAGAAGCGAGAACTTTATTGTCCCAGGTTACGTCATCTTTTTTGTAATTGAAATCGTAATTGATTCCGAGTGTTCCAGAGAAACTGTCTTCTCCACCAGCAATCCAGTTGTTAAAACTTGATTGATTTAATAAAAGTGATACGATTCCTTTTGCTTTCCAGCCTTCTTTTTCAATGGTATCATTGAGTTTTTTTACGGCTTTTTCGGTATTTTGAGCTAATTCTTTTTCAGTATTTTGGGATTGAACGAAAGTAAGATTTGCTAAAACGAAGAGTAATAAGAGGATCTTTCTCATAGTATTTAGTTTAATTGTGTAATCAAATATAATAAAAACCAATGGAAAGATGAAGGTCGAAGCGCCGTTATTGAAGGTTATTTCTTAGACTCTTTGTATAATGGTACTGCAGAACATGCTTCGCCGTACATAATGCTTCTTGCAAAGGGCTGTAAGTAAGTTGTTGCCAAAATATAAGCACGCATTGGAACTGGTTTTTTAGAACAGCCTTTTACAATTACGGGCTTACTCTTATAAACAGAATAATCGAGTTTGCTTAAAATTTCTTCGTAAAGACTTGCGTCTAAATCTTCGATGGTCCCGTTTACTACTTTTTTGGCAAAAGGAGCCAAATGAACGCTCACTAAAATCAAAGCCCAAGCCGGAATAATAGCATCTGTGCTACAATGTACGGCAACATATTGGTCTTGATATTGTAACCAATCGTGATTTTTAAGATGTTCTCTAAAGTCTTTTTCTTTCAATAAAAATCCTTCCAAAAGCCATTGCGAAATGTCAATCTGCACTCGCATTCCTTTTGGATAATAATCCTCAAGATCAAAAACTTCTAAAGCGCTATTGGCAACTTTATTGATGATTTCTTCCATATTAAAAATGGTTTAAAGTTTAAAGTTTCAGGTTTCAAGTAGCGTAACGTGAAATCTGAAACTTTAAACCTGAAACAAATATTAAAGCATTCCTAATTCTAATTTTGCTTCTTCGCTCATTAAATCTTTACTCCAAGGCGGATCGAAAGTAATTTCAACTTCTACATCTTTGATGTGTTCGATTGTTTTTACTTTTTCTTCTACTTCTCTTGGTAAGCTTTCTGCCACCGGGCAGTTTGGCGAAGTAAGTGTCATTAAGATTTTTACTTCGTAATCTGTGTTAACCATTACGTCGTAAATTAATCCTAATTCGTAAATATCAACAGGAATTTCTGGATCGTAAATGCCTTTTAAGATTTTTACAATTGATTCTCCTAATTCGTTTGTGTCTATTTCTTGTTCCATTTTTTGTGTTTTTTACCATTAAGATATTAAAAAAATTAAGTTTACTTGCGTGCTCAGCTATATGCTTAATTCTCTTTTTATTTCTAAGAAAATTAAGCTCAAAGCTTTATGAAACTTAATGTCTTAATGGTTTAATTTTTTTTAATTTTTGTTTTTTGCATCAAAAGCCAAAGCGTACATTTTGATGTTTTTAATCATCGAAACCAAACCGTTGGCGCGTGTTGCAGATAAATGTTCTTTTAATCCAATTTCATCAATAAAATCAACGTCTGCTTCTAGAATATCTTTTGCTTTTTGATTGGAGAAAGCACGAATTAAAATCGCGATTATCCCTTTTGTCAAAATCGCGTCGCTATCTGCTGTAAAGATAATTTTATCATCTGTTTGCTCGCCTTGCAGCCAAACTTTAGATTGACAACCTTTTATTAAATTTTCATCAGTTTTGTATTCTTCTTTGATTAACGGAAGGCTTTTTCCTAGCTCGATAATGTATTCATAACGCTGCATCCAGTCGTCGAACATTGAGAACTCGTCTATGATTTCGTTTTGTATTTCCTTTATTGTCATAATTATTCTTTAGAAAAATCAACTAATAAATTGACTAGTTTTTGGATTTCTTTTGGAGGAAAACCATTGTCGAAACCAGCTGTTTCATAGGTTTTACCGTCTTTTACTATTTTTAAATTTCCTATCGCAGCACCGTCATACGTTCGTTTGTCAGTTGGTGCTTTTAAAGAAGAAAGGCCTTCTAAATTTACTTTAGAAAAAGCTTCAGCAATTTTTGTCCATTTTGCTTCGTCGATTGTACTTTGAACAGCTTGGGCATTACGTTCTTTTGTAACAGAGACCGATTTATTTTCTACAACAATACTTTTATAATAACCTCGCGATTGTGCAGAATATTCAATTTGAGTTGATGTCATATCTGTCTTTTTTTGACTGCAGCAGCCTGATGCAATAAAAAGAGTTAAAAGCAATAATGATAGTATTCTCATAAATTTTATTTTTTAGCTTAACATAGTTTGCGCTTTCTTCACAGCTTCAACCATTGCGTCGATTTCTTCTTTAGTGTTGTAGAAAGAAAATGAAGCACGAATCGTACCAGGAATACAGAAGAAATTCATGATCGGTTGCGCGCAATGATGTCCTGTTCTAACTGCAATTCCTAACTTATCTATAATAGAACCAACATCATACGGATGAATTCCATCAATATTAAACGAAACTACAGAAGCTTTATTTTTAGTATTTCCGTAAATTCTTAAACCTTCAATTTCCGATAAACGGTTTGTAGCGTATTCTAAAAGTTCATGTTCGTATTCCTGAATATTTTCAAAACCAATATTGTTTAAATAATCAACAGCAGTTCCCAATACAATTCCGCCCGCGATATTTGGAGTTCCGGCTTCGAATTTATGAGGAAGATCAGCATAAGTTGTTTTTTCGAAAGTAACTTCTTTGATCATTTCGCCACCACCTTGATAAGGAGGAAGTTTGTTCAGCCATTCTTCTTTTCCATAAAGAATTCCAGTTCCCGTTGGACCACACATTTTATGACCTGAAAAAGCATAGAAATCACAATCTAATTCCTGAACATCGGGTTTTAAATGCGGAACAGCCTGTGCACCGTCAATTAAAACTGCAGCGCCAACAGCGTGAGCTTTTTCAATAATATATTTGATCGGATTGATTACTCCCAGTGCATTTGAAATATGATTAACCGTAACAACTTTTGTTTTTTCAGAAAGAAGTTTGTCAAATTCGGCAATGATTAATTCTCCGTTTTCATCAATAGGAATAACTCTTAAAATTGCTCCGGTTTTTTCACATAACATCTGCCACGGCACGATATTACTATGATGTTCCAAAGAAGAAACAACAACTTCGTCGCCTGGTTTTAAAATAGAAGCAAAACCGTTTGAAACTAAGTTGATTCCGTGTGTAGTTCCCGAAGTAAAAAGTACTTCATAGGCATGTTTTGCGTTGATGTGTTCTTTAATTTTTCCACGAGAAATCTCATAAGCATCAGTGGCTAACTGGCTTAAAGTGTGAACGCCACGGTGAATGTTGGCATTAATTTCCTGATAATATTTTACTTCAGCATCAATTACAACTTGTGGTTTTTGCGAAGTAGCTCCGTTGTCGAAATATACTAATGGCTTTCCGTTTACAGTTTGTGAAAGTATCGGGAAATCAGCTCTTATTTTTTGAATATCTAGCATGTCTTATTTAGAAAAAATCTATTTACAAAAGTACTAAAACTAAATTTGTTTATACAGCAATTCTATAATTTCCTTTTATGATGTCATTGTTGGAAGGCGTAAATGCTGAATCTTTAAAAATCAATTCGCTTTTCTGAATTATCCGAATCAGAATTATAAATTGAGTTCTAATATCGTGAACATAAATTATTTATATTGCAATAAAAATTTCAAATCATCATGAAAAAATTTCTCAAAGTCCTTTTGCTTGTAGTGGTTCTTGCCTTTTTATATTTCGGATTTACGACGTATCCTAAACTGGATTTGATTTCCGGTTTCTCGGCAAAAAGTGTTGCATCTGGACATTTTATTGATAATCGTTCTTTAGATTTAATTCAGAAAACTGACAATGATATCAAATTGGTTGATTTAGCCAAAAACTCAATCGATGATTCTGGAAAATTCGCTATTTCAAATGTTTATGGATTAAAAGAAAGAAAAGCAATTTATCGGGAAGGTTTAGGCGCAGTTTTAATTAATGATGATTTTGATGTTACAAAACCATATCTGCTTCCAAAAAGAACAAAATTAGAAAACAATCTTCCTTTTCCGTACGGAAATAAAGAACCGAAAGATACTTCATTTTCCAATGTTGATTATTCCAAATTAAAGAAAGCTGTAAACAATGCTTTTGATACAACAAGTGGAAGAATTAAAAGAACTCGTGCCGTTGTTGTTTTGTATAAAGACAAATTGATTGCTGAAAAATACGATACAGGATTCAATAAAGACAGTAAAATTTTAGGATGGTCGATGACGAAAAGCATCACAAGTTCGGCTTTTGGCGTTTTGGCAAAACAAGGAAAAATCGACATTTACAAACCTGCTCCGGTTGCTGAATGGAAAAATGACGATCGTAAAATTATTACACTTAATGATTTGCTTCACATGAATTCGGGTTTAGAGTGGGAAGAGAATTACAGTACCATTTGCGATGCCACAAAAATGCTTTTTCAGGCCGAAGATATGGGAAAAGTACAATTGGTAAAACCTGCACAATTCAAACCCAACACACATTGGAATTATTCTTCTGGAACCACCAATTTATTGTCTCTGATTTTAAGAAGACAATTTAAAACGCAACAAGAATATCTTGATTTTTGGTACAGCGCCGTAATCGACAAAATCGGAATGAACTCGATGATTGTAGAACAAGATATGAGCGGAACTTTCGTTGGTTCGTCTTACGGATGGGCAACACCGCGCGACTGGTCAAAATTCGGATTATTATATCTGCATAAAGGAAACTGGAACGGTGACCAAATTCTTGACGAAAGTTGGGTAAAATACACCGCAACGCCAACCAATACTTCTGAAGGAAAATATGGAGCGCAATTTTGGTTAAACGCAGGTGGAAAATTTCCAGATGTTCCTCGCGATATGTTTTATTGCAGTGGTTATCAAGGTCAAATGGTAGCGATTATTCCATCAAAAGATATGGTGATTGTGAGAATGGGAGTAAGGGAGGAAGAACCGGGATTTGATTTTAATGGGTTTTTGAAGGAGATTATTGATAGTGTGAAGAAATAATAAAATGGCTATTTTAAAGAGAATAGAAAATGATGAGCTTTATTTATATATGAATGGAGTTCTGATTTATAAGCGTTGGTTAAGTACTGGAAATTCTAAGATATTCGACATAATGGCTTATGATAAATATACTTTGATGAGTTATAAAGATTTACAATATGAAAACTCAAATGAAGTAGTTTCTATTAAAGCTAAGATTAAATTAAAAAATACTGTTGAAGGAGGAAGGATTAGCGGAATTATTAGTGGTTATAGACCTAATCATGTTTTTGAATATGGGGAAGATGGGAAGATAAATCAAACTTTTATGGGAGATATTGTTTTTGAAAATCATACTACTATTGAGCCGGGAGAAGAAAAAATAGTTACAGTTAGATTTTTACTTAATCAGCCAATTGAAAAGTATCTAAATAAGGATCAAATTTGGTGGATTCATGAAGGTCCTCATTTAATAGGAAGCGGAGAAATAGTAGAAAAAATAAACTCGTGATTTGATTTTAGTGGGTTTTTGAAAGAAGTGTTTAATGTTGTAAAGAAATAGTTTGATCTATTCCTGCAAGGTTTCCAAAACCTTGTAGGTATAAGTTTGCGTTTCGATAGAATACCTAATACCTACGAGGTTTTGAAAACCTCGCAGGAGAGACGTAATATATAAAAAAGAAAAGTTCGCAAAGCTTTAATAAAAAAACCTTGCGAACTTTGCGTAAATCTTTGCGAACCTTGCGGTTAAACAATACTACAAATCAAATCCTAAATTCACGCCCAACTTCATGGCAATGATTTTAGTAATTCTTTGTTTTAATTCTGGTATTTTAATGCTTTCGATTACGGCATTTGAGAATGCGTACATCAATAAAGCTTTAGCTTCTTTTTGTGGAATTCCGCGTGACTGCATGTAGAACATTGCTGTTTCATCAAGCTGTCCGATTGTACATCCGTGAGAACATTTTACATCGTCAGCAAAAATTTCCAATTGCGGTTTTGCGTTTATTGTTGCTTTGTCGCTCAATAAAATATTATTACTTTTTTGGAAAGCATTTGTTTTTTGAGCTTCTTTATTAACCAAAATTTTTCCGTTGAAAACTCCATTCGAACGATCAGAGAAAATTCCTTTATAATCCTGGAAACTTTCGCAGTTTGGCTGTGCGTGGTTTACCAAAGTATAATGATCAACGTGTTGTTTATCATTCAAAATAGAAATTCCATTAAGCGTACTTGTCAATCTTTCTCCGAAATGGTAGAAGTTTAAGTTGTTACGCGTAATGTTTCCTCCAAATGAAAACGTATGAACATAAGCGTGGCTTTCTTGTTGTTGAGAAACATAAGTGTTATCCACTAAGTTTGCTTCGCTGTTGTCATTTTGAATTTTGTAATAATCAACAATCGCACGTTTTTGAGCGAAAATCTCTGTAACCGAATTCGTTAAAACAGGATTTTCATTCAAACTTTGGTGACGCTCGATAATTTGAACATGTGAATTTTCACCCACAATAATCAAGTTTCTTGGCTGAACCATTAAAGCAGCTTCATTTCCAGTTGAGAAATACATAATCTCAATTGGTTTATCAGCTACTTTTTTCTTTGGAATATTGATAAACGCACCTTCCATTGCAAAAGCAGTATTCAATGAAGTCAAACTATCATCTTTACTTGCAATTTGATTAAAGTACGTATCAATAACCATTTTATATTTTGGTTTGGTCAATGCCGATGACATCAAACAAACATCAATTCCGTCGTGTGTTGTAGAAGACAAATGTGAACTGAAAACACCATCAATAAAAACTAATTTATAAGTGTCAATTTCATGTAAAAAGTATTTTTTTACCTGATTGAATTCGATTGCATTTTCCTGCTTTGGAAAAACCGTAAAGTCATTTTTTAAAACGGCATTCAACGATGTGTATTTCCAGGCTTCTTCTTTTTTGGTTGGAAAACCTTTATTTTCGAAGTTTTTTATAGCATTTGTACGAATGTCATGCAAATCTGAATGCACATCAACACGCTCCTCAAAAGCCATAAAAGACGATACTAATTTTTCTTTTAAATCCATTTCTTTTTTAGTCTTAAAGTCGAAAGTCGAAAGTCGAAAGACTTTGGATTGTCGACTATTTTTGTGAAAAAATCATAAATAAAATTGAGTCTAAAAAGACTTTACAACTTTTTACTTTATGACTTTTGACTCAAATATTTAATGAAACCGCTTAATAATTTCGATATTTCTGTAACCGACTCTAAAAGCATTTCAAATTCTTCTTTTATAATATATTCTAAATCAAAAGCTAAATATAATTGTGATCTAACTTCTCCTGCAGATGCTTTGGCTACATATAAAAAATAAACAAACTCTTTATCTGTATTTCTTTCAAAACCTTCTGCAATATTTGATGATATAGAAAGTGATGCTCGTCTTATTTGTCTAACGAAATCAAAGTCTTTTTTAAAAATAGAATTTTCAGTAGCCAGATATATTTTTTTATTGAAGATTCTTGATTTCTGCCAAGAATTTATTTCTTCAAAAGATCGGAACTTACTCATCTAGTTTTGGACTTTATGACTTTAGACTTTAAAACTTTGCGACTCAGAATTAATTCTCTGCTTTAATCCAGTCGTATCCTTTTTCTTCTAATTCGTAAGCCAATTCTTTTCCTCCTGATTTTACGATTCTTCCGTTGTAAAGAACGTGAACGAAATCCGGAACGATATAATCTAACAAACGTTGGTAGTGTGTAATTACGATAATTGCGTTTTTGTCGCTTTTTAATTTGTTTACACCGTTTGCCACAATTCTCAATGCATCGATATCAAGACCAGAATCGGTTTCGTCAAGAATGGCTAATTTTGGCTCTAACATTGCCATTTGGAAAATCTCGTTTCTTTTTTTCTCTCCTCCAGAAAAACCTTCATTTAAAGAACGAGATAAAAATTTACGGTCGATTTCTAACAATTCAGATTTCTCACGAATCACTTTTAGCATTTCGTTTGCAGGCATTTCTTCCTGACCGTTTGCTTTACGAGTTTCGTTGATAGCCGTTTTCATAAAGTTAGTTACACTAACTCCAGGAATTTCTACCGGATATTGAAAAGAAAGGAAAACACCTTTATGTGCTCTTTCTTCTGGAGCTAAATCAGCAAGATCTTCTCCGTCAAGAATAACCTCTCCGTCTGTAACTTCGTAGTTTTCATTTCCTGCAATAACAGCAGAAAGTGTACTTTTTCCAGAACCGTTTGGCCCCATTATCGCGTGAACTTCTCCAGCTTTAACTTCTATATTAATTCCTTTAAGGATTTCTTTATCACCAATCGCGGCGTGAAGGTTTTTTATTGATAACATTGTTCTTTATTTTATATAAATGTCAATTCTATTTTTGTTGTTTGGTTTAAGATGTTGGCATTAAAATGCGCGTGACCTAAATATTCCATGCCTAAATAATCGGCTGTTTTTTGAAACGGAATGTAAAAACTGTCTTCGATTTCATTATCGTGTGAATTTGTAATCACTCCAATTTTCTTTCCTCTTAGTTTTCGTCCGGTTTCTTTTTCAATTCGGATTAAATCTGAAATCCTGTCGAAAAAGACCTTCATTATTCCGCTCATATTATACCAATAAATGGGCGTTGCAAAAATTAAGGTGTCGTACTTTTCGATAATTCCTCTTATCAGAGGCAAAAAATCATCGTCTATATTTTTGCTTTCGTAATCATAATAGGAAATAGTATAATCACTTAAATTAACTACATCTATGTTGTGTTCTTTCGAAATTTCATCCACAATTTTTGTTGTGTTTCCGTTTTTTCTGGAAGAACCTAAAATGATTACTTTTTTATTTTCCATTAATACTTATTCGTAATGTCCCTTTAATGAAAGGATATTTAGTATTTCTATATTGTTTTCTTCTGTAATTCTGTAGATTATTCTATGCTCTTTATCTATTCTTCTTGACCATCTTCCAGCAAGTTCGTACTTTAATTGTTCTGGTTTTCCAAGTCCTTCATACGGATGAAGTAAAATATCTTCAATTAAACTTGTAATTTTTTTCATTACTGATTTGTTTCCCGATTTCTTCCAAAAAATAATATCTTTTTGTGCTTTCTCAGAATAAATTATTTCCACAAATCTTCAACTTTAATTTTAACTCCTTTTCCCTCTTCAATACTTTTTTCGGCGTCAAGAATTTCTTTTACAAATTCTGAATTATATGGCTTTTCTTTCTCTTCAATAATTTCAAAACCAAGAGATTTAGCCAGCGATTTTAAAACTGGAAAATCTTTTTTCTTTACATTTTTTAAGATGATGTCCATAATCTTTGCTTTTAATTATCCTACAGAACCTTCTAAAGAAATCTCTAATAATTTTTGAGCTTCAACAGCAAATTCCATTGGCAATTTGTTCAATACATCTTTACTGAAACCATTTACAATTAAGGCAATCGCTTTTTCAGTCGGAATACCTCGTTGGTTACAATAGAAAACTTGATCTTCTCCAATTTTACTTGTAGTTGCTTCGTGCTCGATTTTTGCAGATGGATTTTTGCTTTCGATATAAGGGAAAGTATGTGCACCACAATTGTTACCCATTAACAAGGAATCACATTGAGAAAAGTTTCTTGCATTCTCTGCTCTTGGCGAAATCTGCACTAAACCACGATAACTATTTTGTGATTTTCCAGCCGAAATACCTTTAGAAATAATAGTCGATTTAGTGTTTTTTCCTAAATGGATCATTTTTGTTCCAGTATCAGCTTGTTGGTAATTATTGGTAACAGCAATAGAATAAAATTCTCCTACTGAATTATCTCCTTTAAGTACACACGATGGATATTTCCAAGTTACAGCAGAACCTGTTTCAACTTGTGTCCATGAAATTTTAGCGTTTGTTTCGCATAAACCTCTTTTGGTCACGAAGTTATAAACTCCACCTTTTCCTTCTTTATTTCCTGGGAACCAGTTTTGAACTGTTGAGTATTTAATTTCAGCATCATCCAAAGCGATTAACTCAACCACAGCAGCGTGTAATTGGTTTTCGTCACGGCTTGGCGCTGTACATCCTTCAAGGTAAGAAACGTAGCTTCCAGCATCAGCAATAACTAGAGTTCTTTCGAATTGTCCTGTTCCTGCTTGGTTGATTCTAAAATAAGTTGAAAGTTCCATTGGGCAGCGAACGCCTTTTGGAATATAACAGAAACTTCCATCAGAGAAAACAGCTGAGTTTAAGGCAGCATAAAAGTTATCTTTCTGAGGAACAACTGTACCTAAATATTTTTTTACTAATTCAGGATGTTCTTTAATAGCTTCAGAAATCGGACAGAAAATAATTCCTTTTTCAGCCAAAGTTTTCTTGAAAGTCGTTGCAACCGAAACAGAATCGACCACAATATCCATAGCGACATTGTTCATCATTTTTTGTTCGTCAACAGAAATCCCTAATTTTTTATACATTTCTAACAATTCCGGATCAACATCGTCCAAAGTTTTGTTGGGATCAACTTGTTTTGGAGCTGAATAATAAGAAATTGCTTGAAAATCTGGTTTTTCATACTGAACATTTGCCCATTCTGGCTCGATCATTTCTTTCCAGGCACGGAAAGCCTCGATGCGCCAGTCTGTCATCCATTCAGGTTCTTCTTTTTTAAGCGAAATAGCTCTTACAATATCTTCGTTTAAACCAATAGGAAATGTTTCAGATTCTATATTGGTATAAAATCCGTATTCGTATTCTTTGTTTTCCAGTTCGATTTTTAAATCGTCTTCGGTGTATTTTGACATTTTTTTTTATTGAAGAATTTAAAAATGTAAAGATTTAAAAAGCCTTTCGAAATTTTCAATCTTTTCATTTTTCAATCATTAAATTGTTTTTTATAGAGAAAAAGATTCGCCGCAACCACAAGTTCTGCTTGCATTTGGATTGTTGAATACAAATCCTTTTCCGTTTAATCCGCCTGAAAATTCAAGAATTGTTCCGGCTAAATAAAGGAATGATTTTTTTTCAACTGCAATTGTTATATCGTTATCTACAAATATTTTATCGTCGTCGCCTTTCGTTTTGTCAAATTTTAAATCATAAGACAAACCAGAGCATCCACCGCTTTTCACGCCTACGCGTACATAATCATGAGCGGCATCAAAACCGTCGTCATTCATCAAGTCGATGATTTTCTTTTTGGCTGTATCAGAAACTTTTATCATTTTTTTTAGTATTTATCTTTTCAACATTCCTTTTAAATCATTCAAAAATAGTAATCCAATTATTACAATTAAAGTGCTGTATGTCAATGCTGAAATGAAATTATCTGCAAAGATACGACTTAAAAACCTTTTTCCATAACGGTTCACATTATTATAACAAATGTTAAAATAGATATTACTTATTTTGATAATATAGAAGTTAAAAAAGGCTTCGTAAATGTTAAAAATGTTTATTTCGTAAGGTTTTTTTGAAATTATTCAATTTAAATGTTAAAAAACAAGTATTTATACTGATAGTAGTCCATTATTAAATGGTATTTTTGCGAAAAATTGTGAGTAATTATGAGAAAACAAAATAAAATTAAGTGGTTTAAGCCCTTGTTTGCATTAATTTTTGTTTTAGGATTAGGCGCTACATTATTGGTTTTTAGCAGCGAACCGGAAAGTTTCGAAAAGGAAGTAAAAGAGGAGGTTGTTGCTAAAAAAATGCCAATTGTAAAGCGTGAATTAAGTGAGCAGATGAATATTTTAGATTCTTTAAATACTCTGAAGGAAGCATATGATGTTGCTATTCTGGAAAAAAATACTTTGTCGAGAGAACTTGAGCTAGAAAGAAAAAATGTCGAAAATTTGATGCAACTTATTAGAGTATCTGAGAACCCTACGGCGGCTCAAATTAAAATTTACAGAAATCAGCTTTTGGATTTGAAAAACGTTTTGGAAATTAGAATGCAGGAAATTAAAAAACTGAAATTTCAAAATAAAAATTTATTGACAGAAATTGAGAGTCAGAATGTTGTTATGTACCAACAGAGAGTAGAAAACGATACTTTGGTTTCAAAACAAAAAAAATTAGAATCGACTTTAAAAGATGCTTCAAAACTTTCTTTGAGTAATTTTAAAGTAATTGCACTTCGTGAAAAAAGCTCGGGAAAAGAACTGGAAACTACGAAGTCTAAAAGTACAGATAAGCTCAAAATTAGTTTTACAATTAACGGAAATGCAGTTGCAAAAACGGGAAAGAAAGTATATTATGTACAGGTTTTAGATCAGAAAAATACGGTTTTGGGAGATAACAAACTCATTGAATTTGATAATAATAAAGCGTTGGTTTATAGTTTTATTGTAGCTACAGATTTTCAGGGGAAATCAATAAATGTTTACGGAATCTTAAATGCAAATGAAAATCATTTTAAGAAAGGAACGTACTTTGTAAATTACTTTGATAAACAGGAAATAATGGGAAGCACTTCAATCACATTAGAATAAAACAAATGTTTTTTTAAAGGTAATTTTTAGTAAAACGAGATCGGATTTCCTAGATTTGTTCTAATAGAAAATCAAGCTCATGAAACTTTACCCAATCGAATCCGGAAATTTTAAATTAGATGGAGGCGCCATGTTTGGTGTTGTTCCTAAAACTATATGGAACAAAACCAATCCCGCAGATAACAATAATTTAATTGATATTGCTGCACGTTGTTTGTTAATTGAAGATGGAAATCGTCTCATTTTAATTGACACCGGAATGGGCGATAAACAATCAGAAAAATTCTTTGGATATTATTCGCTTTGGGGTTCTCATTCTGTCGATAAATCTTTAGCAAAATATGGTTTCAGTCGTGATGACATTACAGATGTTTTTATGACGCATCTTCATTTCGATCATTGTGGCGGAAGTGTGCAATGGAACGATGATAAAACAGGATACGAGCCTGCTTTTAAAAAAGCAAAATTCTGGACAAATAAAAATCATTGGGAATGGGCAACACAACCTAATCCTCGTGAAAAAGCTTCTTTTCTTTCAGAAAATATTCTGCCTATGCAAGAAAGCGGACAATTGAATTTTATTGAAAGACCTGAAAGTGATTTTGCTTTCTCAAAAGAATTGGGTTTCGATATTTATTATGTTGACGGACACACCGAAAAACAAATGATTCCGTGCATTAAATATAAGGATAAAACCATTGTTTTTTGTGCCGATTTACTGGCTACAGCCGGGCATATTCCGCTTCCTTATGTAATGGGTTATGACACAAGGCCATTGCTGACAATGCCTGAAAAATCTAAATTTTTGAACGCTGCGGCAGATCATAATCATTATTTATTTTTGGAACATGATGCTCATAACCAAATAATAACAGTTGAACATACCGAGAAAGGTGTTCGATTAAAAGATATTTTTACTTGTGAAGATGTTTTTTAGGACGAGACAAATCAAAAAAAAATCCCATTTTCAATATCGAAAATGGGATTTTTTTAGTTGAACTAAATGGAAATATTATTCGACAATTACTTTTTTCGCAGAAGCGGCATCTCCATTAATTAAGTACACATAATAAACACCTCTTGGTAAACCAGATAAGTTTATAGTGTTATTAGTTTCCCCATTGTTGAAAACAAATGTTTTTACTAATTGTCCTAATGCGTTATACACAGTTGCTTTTTCTAAAGCGATATTATTGATATGAACTTCGTCTTTTGTCGGGTTCGGATACATTACTACTTTGTTGAAAACTGAATCTTCAATTCCTAATGTACAAGTTGCAGAAAAACTTGTTGTAGCTTCCTTTAAGCTTAGCCAATATCGATTAGAATAAAGCGGATCATCAACCTGGGCACATTTAAGCGCATAGTTTCTTCTGATATCAAAAATGGTAAAATTAGTATTATTGCCATTTTTTAAGTTTAAAGAAATTAAAGAAGTGGCATTATCACATTTAAATGATGTTAACAATGAACAATTTGAAACGTCTAAATTTTTAATATCGGATGCAGAGCAGTCGAGAGTAATTAAAGCTTTATTTTTAGAAAGATCTAGGGCTGTTAAAGGAACGCTTGAACAAATTAGACTTTTCAATGCAGTATTATTAATTACATCTAAACTCGTTATTGGATTTAAGGAGCAATAAAAATCAACTAGTAATATGTTTTTAGAGATATTTATAGTGGTAAGGTTATTAAACCCACAATAAAATGTTTTTAATGCAATATTATTGGTAACATCTAAATCAATTAATTCATTTCTTTGAATATCCAACCAATTTAATTTAACATTTTTTGAAAGGTCGATTGATTTTAACTTGTTGTTTGAGACGGTTAAAGCTGTCAATTCGGTTAACTTGCTGATGTCCATTGTTATAATGTAATTGTCTCTACAAATAAGATTTGTCAAACTTACAAAGTCCTCAATACCTGTCAAATCAGTAATGGAACTATTTTGAATTTCTAAAACAGTTAATTTAGAAATTTTAGATGTAAGTACTTGTCCATCGGTAGGTCCTGAATCAACTCCTAATGCAATTAATTTTTTTTCGAAATTAATATCTGCAATCGTCGTGTATTGAGCGTGAATAGAAAAATTTGCTAATAATAGCAATAAAAGTAGTTTTGTTCTCATAGGCTAATTTGAAGATTTTGGTTATGCAATGATACATTATTACTTTTTATATTTTAAGTTAATACTTATAAATAATGGAGTATCAGTTATAAAATTTTAAAAAAAATCCCATTTTCAATATGAAAATGGGATTTTTTAGTTGAACCAAATGGGAATATTATTCTACAATTACTTTTTTCGCAGAAGCGGCATCTCCATTAATTAAGTACACATAATAAACACCTCTTGGTAAGCCAGATAAGTTTATAGTGTTATTAGTTTCTCCATTGTTGAAAACAAATGTTTTCACTAATTGACCTAATGCGTTATACACAGTTGCTTTTTCTAAAGCGATATTATTGATATGAACTTCGTCTTTTGTCGGGTTCGGATACATTACTACTTTGTTGAAAACTGAATCTTCAATTCCTAATGTACAAGTTGCAGAATACGTGGCTGCAGCATCTTTAAAAAATACTCCACTCGAAGCTGCAAAAGCAGGATTGTCGACCGAAATACACGTTAAACCAGTATTTTTATTTAATAAAGCACCTGTAAAATTGATATTATTACCATTTTTAAGGTTTAATGTTTTCAGTGCATTTTCTGTAACATTTACATAAACCAATTTGTTGTTTTTAGATAAATCTAAGGCGGTTATTTTGTTTTTATTGGCATATAAAGTTGTAAGAGCAGTATTTGCAGACAAGTCTAAAGTTGTCAAATCGTTTCCATGAGTGTATAATTCAATCAATTTTGTGTTTTTCGATACATTCAAAGAAGTCAAAAGATTGAACTGACAGTTTAAATATTCAAGTTCAGCAAAATCCTGAATCCCGGTCAAATCTTTTATATCGCTCAACTGAACATTTAAGTCTTTTACCGAAGCAATAGTCGAAGTTAAAACTTTTCCATTCTTTCCATCAATATCAATTTTTAAGGCAATTAACTGATCTTCAAAATTTGAATCCGGAATCAAAGTATAGCTTCCACAGTTTTCTGTAAAGAAGGAAGTTTTGTCTAATTTCCCGTTCCAGTTGTCATTTGAATACTTCGCATTATCAACCTGAATACAAGATAGAGAAGGGTTTTTGGTGAAATTCACACTAAACCAATCCATATTCACATTGAAACCATTTTTTACGTTCAAAGAAGTTAACGTATTGTTTGAAACATTAAGGGCAGTCAATGCAGGGTTTTTACTTACGTCAAGAACTGTTAGAGCGTTATAAGAAACATTTAATTCTGTTAATAGCGGATTGCTTGCAGGATTCAACGCTGTCAATTGATTAGTACTGCAGTTTAGTACTTTTAAAGAAGTAAAATCCTGAATTCCGGTAAGGTCTTTAATTGAACTTGATGAAACATCTAATGAAGTGACAGATGCAATGCTTGCTGTAGCTACTTTTCCGTTTTTACCATCTTTATCAATTTTTAAAGCAATTAATTTATCTTCAAAGTTAGAGTCTGGAATTAAAGTATAAGTGGTGCAATCTATATTAAAGCTAGCAGTTGCATCTTTGTAACTACTCCATTTATTAGTAGCATAAGTAATGTCATCAACTTGAATACAAGTTAAGCCAGAATTGTTTTTAAAATTAAGAGAGGTGCTAAATAAAGTGTTTTTACCATTTTTTAGATTTAGACTTTTTAATACATTATTATTACAAGTCAAGTTTACTAGTAATGGATTGTTTGAAACATCCAAACTGGTAAGTTTACTGTTTTCGCAAAGCAAGGTAGTCAGTTTCGTATTTGCTGAAACATCTAATGTTTCAATTCCCGTCTTTATCGATTGTAAAGTTATTAATTTAGCATTTTTCGTTATATTAAAACTAGCAAGACTTGTGTTATAACTAACGTTCAATGAAGTCAAATTTATATTGTTTTGAAAATCTAAACTTGTTAGAATATTTTCTGAGACATTTAAAGTTTCCAGAGCTTGATTGTTACCAGTATTTAACGTAGTAAGTTTGTTAGTGCTTGCGTTTAATGTAACTAGACTTATATTATTGGTTAAATCTAGAGATGTTAAATTTTCATAACCACAATTTAAAGTTTTTAGAGATGTATTTTTAGTGACGTTTAATTTGCTCAGTTTTTTGTTTCCTGGAGTATTTAACGTTTCTAATGCAGCAAAGTCTTCCAAACCTGTTAAATCTGTAATTTCTTTAAAAGTGCTTAGATATAAATTTTTCTCACCAGAAATTCTGCTTGTTAGTACTTTTCCATCTATTACATTATCTAATGAGTAGTAAATTAAAGCTTTCTCAAATTCTACATCTGGAATTAGGGTAAATTTAATCAAACTGCAATCAGTAGTGTATGTAGCAGTGATGTCTTTTAATGTTGACCAATTGGTATTAGAATAACTAGCATCATCAACAAGAATGCAAGATAAATTTGGATTAGAAATGAAATTTATATAAGATTTATTTAGAATCGTGTTTTTTCCATTTTTTAAGTTCAGACTTTCTAGATTATTTTTGTCACATCTTAAGAGAGTTAATAATTTATTGTTAGAAATATCCAAACTTTTTAGTTTGTTATCTGAACATGAAAGCGATACCAAAGCCGTATTTTTAGATATATTTAATTCCTTTAATAGGTTTACATCACTTATAAATTCGCTTAAAGCTAAATTTTTTGAAACATCCAAAATTTCAATTTTATTACCTTGGCACCATAAAGTTTTTAAAGCACTATTTTCGTTATTTGGAAGTTTTAAATCGCTGATCTCTGAATTTGAACAATAAATATGAGTCAGAGCATTATTATTTGAAAAATCTAAATTTGTAAATTTATTTTTATTTGCATAAAAATTCTTCAATCGTATTTGATTTGAAGTATTTACGGATTTTATTAAATTATTCTCGCAATATAAGTATTCTAAATCTAAACAATTTTCTATGCTTATGCTTGTCAATTGATTATTACTAACAAACATCTGTTTTAATTTGGTGTTTTTATTTAGATCTAAGGTTTTTAGTTGATTGCTTTCGGCATCTAATCTTTCCAGAGATACAAAATCTTCAATTCCAGTCAAATCTGAAACGCCACTACTGTTTAAATTTAAAGAAGTGAGAGAAGAAATGCTCAAGGTTGCTACTTTACCATTTGTGCCATCTTTATCAATTCCTAAATCAATTAGTCGTTGCTCAAATTTTGGATCTGGAATTATGGTGTAAATTGTACAATCAAAATTAACACTTGTGAAAGCATCCTTTATAATAGTCCAATTTGCCAAAGCATAATCGACATCTTTAACTTGGATACATTTTAAATCAGGATTATTCAAAGTAATAATATGATTCAATGCACTATTTTTAGAAACATCCAATTTGTTTAAGGTATTGTTAGAGACATCTAGACCAGTAATTGATGTAAACGCTTGAATTCCTGTTAAATCAGTAATAGAACTATAAGCAACATTCAGAGTAGTTGTTGCTGCTGCGCTTGCTGTAGCAATCAATCCATTTTTTCCATCAGTATCAATTCCAAGACTAATCAATTTTTCTTCAAATTTAGGATCGGGAATTAGCGTTATTGCAGCGCAATCGATAGGAGAGTAAAAAGCAGTATTGTCTTTTTTTCCTGCCCAATTAACAGTAGAATAATTAAAATCGTCTACACTTATACAAGATAAAGTTGGATTTACAGTTAAGTCTATATTTGCCTTAAGTAATAAATTGTTCTTTCCGTTTTTTAAGTTTAGACTCGTCAATTTATTATTGTTTAATTTAAGAGTTGTCAAGGCCTTGTGCGCACTTAAATCTAAAGACTTAATTTGGTTTTGACTGCAGTTTAGGTCTTTCAATAGTAAATTATGCGACAAATCTAGCTGTTCAATTAGATTTTGCTGACAGTTGAAAATTTCTAATGCTGTATTTTTTGAAAGATTAATTGAGGTAAAATTACCAAAAAGAGATCCTGCACTTCCACTATCATATTTAGCAATATTTAAGTCTTTTAAAGCGGTGTTATTTTCTACATTTAAAGTAGAAATTGAGTTTCCTGCAATAGACAAGGATTTTAGCAATAAGTTATTAGAAACGTCTAATGTTGTTAATTTATTTCTTTCACAATCCAATACTTCAAGCGCTTTGTTTTTAGAAACATTTAAAGTTGTTAAATTATTTATACGAACATATAATATTTTTAAAGAGGCAAAATCTTCTATTCCAGTCAAATCAGTTATGTTTCTATTCGTAAGAACCAATTGTGTCGCTAATTTGATATTTGAAGTAAGCGCTTTTCCATCGGGAGTTCCAGAATCATATCCAGTTGCAATTAGTTCTTTTTCAAAATTCACATCAGGAATAAGTGTGTATTGAACACCAGTATCTGCAGTATCAACAATTGAAACATTATCAACCAAAATTTGCGTACCAGTTGTTCCTTTTACCCAAATACTAATTTCTGCATTTTGAGTAGTTGTAGCAATATAATCAAATTCGATTTTTTGCCACGCAGAACTTGTAGATGTTGTTTCTGTTTTTTTTGTAATAGTTGTTTTAAAAGTATCAGATTTAGTCAGGCTTAATTCTACAGAAGTTATAGTTCCCGAAACTAATTTATGATACATCGTAACACGATAAGTTTTTCCTGATTCAATAGCAAAAGGGCTGCTGTTCATATTATGGATTGTTCCGCTAGTAATTTCCATTTTTGTACTTGAGGTACCTTTTTGGGCGTTAGAATCTTGATATAAAAGACCGCTCGATAAACGGAACCAATCGGTTGGTTGTGAAAATGCTGTCCAAGTCTCAAAATCTCCATTCGAGACTAAGTTGGTTTGAGCATTAATAGAAAAATTTGCTAATAATAGCAACAAGAGTAATTTTGTTTTCATAGAATTGGTTTAGAATTAGGTCGCGCAATTCTACGTCATATAAAGTTATAATCCTTACGGGATTACGTAAACGGGTTAATTTTTTTTAAGATTTTTTTATGAAGGAAAATATATCTGAATTAATAAAGGCATTATTTTTATCAGAACACATTTAAAAAATTGATTTATAAAGGATTGAGAAACGTTTACACAGAGATAATTTGGGTCAAAATTTCATAACACATTGTTAACTGTTAGTTTTTTGTAACAAAAAATCATAATTTAGGCCCATCTTTTAACTTTACTTATATTTATAGATACATGAGTCATATAAAACCTCTTAAATTATCTGCTTTTGCATTGCTTGTTTTAGCAGGTTGCAATGCAACTATGCAAGCGCAGTCTTCAGCTCCTAAAGAGTTTATCAAAGCACCTTTAGCAGTTGTAAAAAAAGCACCAGTTAGTGAAAATGAATTAAAAAGATGGAGTCACCTTGATTTGATAAAAGATTCTATCCCGGGAATGAGTGTTGACAGAGCTTACGCTGAATTACTGCAAGGTAAAAAAGGTCAAAAGGTAATTGTAGGAATTGTAGATTCTGGTGTAGATATCGAACACGAAGATCTTAAAGGAATGATCTGGACTAATAAAAAAGAAATTCCAGGAAACGGAATCGACGACGATAAAAACGGATTTATTGATGACGTACACGGATGGAATTTCCTTGGTAACGCCGTTAATGAAAACCTTGAAATGACACGTGTTGTTAAAAAAGGAGACGACGGTTCAGCTCAATACAAAGAAGCTTTAGCACAATACACTGAGAAATACGAAAAGGCTCTTAAAGATAAAGAGCAAGTAGATATGTTGTTAGGCTTTCATACTACAATTCAAAAAGCACTAAACAAAACCACTTATAAAATTGAAGATTTAAGCGCGATAACTTCAACAGATCCTAATGTTGCAAGAAGTAAAGCGGTAATGACTCAAATTTTTACAAATGCAGGTCCAACTTTTGATCCAGAAGCTGAATTAATAGAATACAAAGAACAAGTTTACGATCAGTTAAAATACAATCTTAACAAAGATTTTGACGGAAGAAAAATCGTTGGCGACAACGTAAACGACATTAAGGACAATCACTACGGAAATAACGTAGTTTTTGGTCCAGACAAAGAAAAAGCACTTCACGGAACTCACGTTGCCGGAATTATTGCTCAAATTAGAGGAAATGATTTAGGCGGAGACGGAGTTGCGACTAATGTAGAAATTTTGACAGTTAGAGCCGTTCCAGACGGAGACGAATATGATAAAGATATTGCTTTGGCAATTCGTTACGCAGTAGACAATGGAGCAAAAGTAATCAACGGAAGTTTCGGAAAAAGCTTCTCTCCGCAAAAGCAATGGGTGTACGATGCGATTTCTTACGCAGCAAAAAAAGACGTTTTAATTGTTCACGCTGCTGGTAATGACGGTTATAATATTGATGAAACTAAAAACATCAATTACCCAAATGACTCTAAAGACAATGTAAAAGAATTTGCTGATAACGTTATCACAATCGGAGCAATCAATAAAGAATACGGAGAATCTGTAGTAGCACCATTTTCAAACTTCGGAAAAATAAACGTTGACGTTTTTGCTCCAGGTGAAGAAATTTACGCGACAGTTCCAAACAACAAATACAAATATTTGCAAGGAACATCAATGGCATCTCCAAATGCGGCGGGTGTGGCAGCATTGATTCGTTCGTACTATCCAAAATTAAAAGCAGCGCAGGTTAAAAAGATCTTAATGGATTCTGGAGTAGCGCTTCCTGCAAAAGTTATTTTAGGAGAAAGTGAAAATCCAGGTCAAAGACCAACGGCAGTTTCTTCAGCAGAATCATCAAAAACAGCCAAAATGGTAAACGCTTACAACGCTTTATTAATGGCAGAAAAGATGTCTAAAAAATAAAAATTAATACACTATTAATCTAATGGAAGAGTTCGCGCTCTTCCATTTTCTATTCCATATCTACATGCGAAAAATTATTTTACTTTCTTTCCTAAGTCTGGGTTTTAGCTCAGCTTTTGCACAAAGCGCCCCATATTGGCAACAACACGCCGATTATAAAATGGAGGTTTCGATGGATGTAAAAAACTATCAGTACAAAGGAAAACAAGAATTGGTTTACACCAATAATTCTCCAGACACTTTAAAAAAGGTATTTTATCATTTATTTCCAAACGCTTTTCAACCAGGAAGCGAAATGGATGCACGTCTACATTTCATCAAAGATCCAGACGGAAGAATGGTAACAAAAGTAAAAGGTACTGACGGAAAAGAGGTAAAACAAAGCCGTATTGAAACGTTAAAGCCTAATGAAATTGGATTTTTAAAAATTACAAATTTCAAACAAGATGGTGCAGTTGCTCAAACTAGAGTTTCGGGAACAATCTTAGAAGTGACTTTGGTTAAACCAATTTTACCAAATTCAAAAACTACTTTTACGTTAGATTTTGACGGACAAGTTCCAGTTCAAGTTCGTCGTTCAGGAAGAAATAATTCTGAAGGAATAGAACTTTCAATGTCACAATGGTATCCAAAATTAGCCGAATTTGATTTCGAAGGCTGGCATGCAGATCCTTACATTGCAAGAGAATTTCACGGAGTTTGGGGTAATTTTGATGTAAAAATTACAATCGATAAAGACTATACAATTGGAGGTTCTGGATATCTTCAGGATAAAAACTCAATTGGTCACGGGTACGAAGACGCTGGCGTAACGGTTACTTATCCGAAAAAAGCAAAAACATTAACTTGGCATTTTATTGCGCCAAATGTACACGATTTTACTTGGGCTGCCGACAAAGAGTATGCGCATGATATTGTAAAAGGACCAAACAATGTCGATTTGCATTTCTTCTACAAAAACACGCCAAAAGTGGCAGAAAACTGGAAACAGTTAGAGCCTTTAATGGTTAAAGTAATGGAATATTACAACCAAAGAGTTGGAGCATATCCGTACAAACAATACTCCTTTATTCAAGGTGGAGACGGCGGAATGGAGTACGCTATGTGTACTTTAATGTTAGGAAACGGAACTCTTGAAGGAATTCTTGGAACTGCAACTCATGAACTAGGACACTCTTGGTTCCAACACATTTTAGCTTCAAACGAATCAAAACACCCTTGGATGGACGAAGGTTTTACAACCTACATCGAAGACAGTGCTTTGAATGAATTAAAAGGAGATAAAAAAGAGGCAAATCCTTTTGTTGGAAATTACAAAGCTTACTACAGTTTAGTAAATTCTGGAAAAGAGCAACCGCAAACGACACATGGAGATCGTTATGATGAAAACCGTCCTTACAGTATTTCTTCTTATGTAAAAGGAAGTCTTTTCCTTTCTCAATTAGAATATGTAATTGGAAAAGAAAATGTTGATGCAACATTACACAGATATTTCAATGATTTCAAATTCAAACATCCAACACCAAATGATATCAAAAGAACAGCCGAAAGAGTTTCTGGAGCAGAGTTAGACTGGTATTTAACAGATTGGACACAAACAGTAAACACAATCGATTACGGAATCAAAGACGTTGCTGAAAATTCAGGAAAAACAATCATTTCGTTAGAAAGAATTGGAAGAATGCCAATGCCAATCGACTTAAAAGTAGATTATACAGACGGAACTTCTGAGACATTCTACATTCCGTTGAGAATGATGAATTACATCAAACCAAATCCAAATCCAAATCAAAAAAGAACAGTTTTAGAAGATTGGGCTTGGGCACAACAAAACTATAGTTTTACAATTGACAAAAACAAAACGGCAATCAAAAAAATCACCATCGATCCAAGTGGATTAATGGCTGATGTAAAACCTGCAAACAATGTTTTTGAAGTGAAATAAGCTTCAAAATAATAACTTTGCTTATTTAGCATAAAATTCAATTGCCTCCAGTTTTAACTGGAGGCTTTTTTGTGATAAATGTGAAGGGCTTTAGCCAAAATTATATAGTTTGGATAAAGCCCTTTTTTATTTTCATCTTGATTCCTTCAACTAAAAAGAAGGCAATGATTTTTTATCTAATAATCAGGAGCATCACAAAAGGCATTCTAATAAACATTGTTCCCGCTTTCGGCTATATCTCGCTGTTGCCCGACGTCGGGCCAGCAAGGATAACGCCTCTATCGGGGCTAGATACAAACAATTGGCATTTTTTAAAGATTTAGATTTGAGTCTTTTTCCAACTATACTCGCCATTTTTGTCATTTCGACCGGAGGGAGAAATCACACAAGAAATTCCACAAAGCATGTCCAATCTTTGCCGAATCCCGCGTGTGATTTCTCCCTTCGATCGAAATGACAAACTAGAGCAGAGCCCTTCACATGTATAACAAAAAAACCTCCAGTTGAAACTAGAGGCAATTGAATTTTCATTTAATGAAATATTAAACAAATTGTGCTAAAAAACAATCTAACTCAAATGCTCAATCATATCTTTTGTCATGGTTTCCAAATCAAATTTATGATTCCATCCCCAGTCTTCTCTGGCAGAACTGTCGTCAATACTTGCTGGCCAGCTGTCCGCAATTTTCTGACGGAAATCTGGATTATAAGTAATCTCAAATTCTGGAATATGTTTTTTGATCTCGGCAGCAATTTCAGTTGGAGTAAAACTCATCGCGGCCAAATTATATGAAGAATGAATTTTGATTTCGTCAGCAGGAGCTTGCATGATATTGATGGTGGCTTCAATCGCATCATCCATATACATCATTGGCATTTTGGTTTCAGACGATAAAAAGCATTCGTATTTTTTATCAGCTATAGCTTTATAAAAAATATCAACAGCATAATCTGTAGTACCACCGCCTGGAGGAGTCGACCAGCTAATTAAACCCGGATAACGAATACTTCGAACATCAACCCCATAAATATTATGATAGTATTCGCACCATCTTTCGCCCGCTTGTTTACTAATTCCGTAAACGGTTGAAGGTTCCATTACAGTGTATTGAGGTGTATTTTCTTTTGGAGTTGTTGGTCCGAAAACAGCAATACTTGACGGCCAGAATATTTTCTTGATTTTTTTTGCTTTCGCTAAATTCAAAACATGAAAAAGTGAATTCATATTCAAATCCCATGCAAACGCAGGATTTTTTTCGGCAGTAGCAGACAAAAGTGCCGCCATCAAATAAACATCTGTAATTTGATGCACTTCAACCAAATGTTCAATCTGATTAAAATCTAAAGCATTGACCACTTCAAAAGGTCCTGAGTTTACAACATCAGTATTCAATTTTCGGATATCAGAAGCAATTACATTTTCTGTTCCGTATATTTTACGCAGCTTTTGGGTCAGCTCCGTTCCAATTTGACCGCAAGCGCCAATGATCAATATTTTTGGATTCATTTTTTAAGTATTTTAAAGAAACAAATATAACGTTTTCGCAATTACATCTGCTTTTTAGATTCATAAATTATAAATTCATTAATAAAAAAGTTTCTTTGTTGGATTATTCGTTTTCAAAGAATTAATATTCGCGGTTCTTAAAGTTACCAAATCACTGACAAAAAATACCTTGATTTATAGAATCTTTAGCAAAAAACAGCGTTTATAATTGTAAATTTACTTCGTAACTTTGCAGCCTAACATTTTAATAAATGAAATATAAAATATCTCTTTTTCTCCTTTTGACCACTGTATTGTTTTCTTGTCAGGATCAAGATGAAAAACGCCGTGCAGAAAATGAAAAAGAAGCCAAAAAGAAAGAAGTTATTTTTAATAATATAAATAAAGGCTGGACGTTTATTGACGAACCAATTAATGAAATCTCAGAATCTCAATTAAATTCATGGACAGAATGGCGTGAATTTATGAAGGAAATAGGAGATAAGCCAAGAAAAACAATTGGAGCTTTTCAGAAAAAATCGGCAGCGATTTCTAAAAAAGCCATGGCATTAAACAGTAATATTCCAACACAGTTTAATGAGCCGGCCATAAGAAGTCGTATTTCTGTTGTAATTACTAAAATCAGAATGTTGGATTTGTTTATTCATTTAAATAAAATTCCCGATGATAAAGTAGTTTTTTTGGTTCAGGAAATCAATAAAGAACTGATTTCTTTAGAAAGACAAATGGATAAAATCGTCGAAAGAGCAAAAGTTCCAAAAGAAGAAGGAGAAGAAGAATTTCTTAAAATGTTAGACACGGCGCGTGCAATTCCGAATGCTGTTGTACCGCGCAATCAATTAGACCAAAACGCCGCAAAAGTTGAGTAAAAACGCCTTATATACAACCTACGATAATCTGCCAAAAGCGCAGCAGATTGCAGCAAGTTTACTTGAAGGGAACCAGATAAAAATGAACATCAGCGGATTGTTAGGATCTGCTGTTTCATTTATAATTCGTTCTGTTTTTAAGAAAACCGAATTGCCTTTTCTGATTGTTTTAGACAATAAAGAAGAAGCCGCATATTACCTGAACGATTTAGAACAAATGATCGGAGAAGAAGACGTATTGTTTTATCCCGCTTCATTTCGACGTCCGTATCAAATTGACGAAACGGATAATGCCAACGTTCTGCTTCGTGCTGAGGTTTTAAACCGAATCAATTCTAGAAAAAAACCAGCTGTAATTGTTACGTATCCGGAAGCACTTTTTGAAAAAGTAGTTACCAGAAGAGAACTCGATAAAAACACTTTAAAAGTGGCGTTGAACGATAAAATTTCGATTGATTTTATCAACGAAGTTTTGTTTGAATACGAATTCAAAAGAGTAGATTTTATTACAGAACCTGGAGAATTTTCGGTTCGTGGAGGAATTGTCGATGTTTTTTCGTTTTCAAACGATCATCCGTACCGAATTGAGTTTTTTGGAAATGAAGTAGATAGCATCAGAACTTTTGATGTGGAAACGCAATTATCGGTTCAGACGCATAAAAAAATCACGATTATTCCGAATGTAGAGAACAAACTTTTTCAAGAAAATCGTGAAAGCTTTTTAGATTATATTGCAGAAAAAACAGTTCTTTTTATTCAAAATACAGAAGGCCTTTTTTCTCAATTAGACAAACAATTCGCAAGGGCAGAAGAAGCTTTTGAGAAACTTTCAAAGGAAATAAAACATGCCACGCCAGATCAATTATTTTTGAATCAGGCTTCGTTTATAAAACGATCTTTAGATTTTTCGGTTGTAGAATTGGCTTCAAGAACGGTTTATAAAACGACTAAGAAATTTGAATTTCATATTCAGCCACAACCGTCATTCAATAAACAATTTGATTTGTTGCTGAATAATCTGAGCGACAATCATTTTAATGGATATAAAAATTATTTATTCTGTTCGAATGAAACGCAGGCGAAACGTTTTCATGATATTTTTGAAACTTTAGACGAAGCCAATTCAGAGAATATTAGAAAACAATATCACACCATTGTATTGCCTTTATACCAAGGTTTTATTGATGAAGAAAATCAGATTACGGCTTATACCGATCACCAGATTTTTGAGCGTTATCATAAATTCAACATCAAAAACGGATATTCTAAAAAGCAGAATATCACTTTAAAAGAATTAACGGCACTTTCTGTAGGCGATTATGTAACGCATATCGATCACGGAATTGGGAAGTTTGGCGGATTGCAGAAAATTCAGGTGGAAGGAAAAACGCAGGAAGCCATAAAATTGGTTTATGCCGATAATGATATTGTGTATGTGAGCATTCACTCGCTTCATAAAATCTCAAAATACAACGGAAAAGATGGAACGCCTCCGAAAATATACAAACTTGGATCGAACGCTTGGAAGCTTTTAAAACAGAAAACCAAAGCGCGCGTAAAACATATTGCCTTCAATTTGATTCAGTTGTATGCGAAACGCCGTTTAGAAAAAGGTTTTCAGTTTGCGCCCGATAGTTATCTTCAAAACGAATTAGAAAGTTCGTTTATTTATGAAGATACACCAGATCAAACTAAATCGACAGCAGAAGTAAAAGCCGACATGGAAAGCGATCGCCCGATGGATCGTTTGGTTTGTGGTGACGTTGGTTTTGGTAAAACCGAAGTTGCCATTCGTGCTGCTTTTAAAGCTGTGGATAACAGTAAACAAGTGGCAATTCTAGTTCCGACAACTATTTTGGCGTATCAACATTACAGAACTTTTACAGAACGTTTAAAAGCTATGCCAGTTTCTATTGGGTACTTAAACCGATTCAGAACGGCGAAACAAAAAACACAAACGCTAAAAGATTTAGCCGAAGGAAAACTCGATATTGTAATTGGAACGCATCAATTGGTAAACAAAAATGTGGTTTTTAAAGACCTAGGTTTATTAATTGTTGATGAGGAACAAAAATTCGGTGTAAACGTAAAAGATAAATTAAAAACGATTGCTGCGAATGTTGATACGTTGACATTAACGGCAACGCCAATTCCGAGAACTTTGCAGTTTTCATTAATGGCGGCGCGAGATTTATCGGTAATTACAACGCCTCCGCCAAATCGTTATCCGATTGAAACGAATGTAGTTAGTTTTAATGAAGAGATCATTCGTGATGCGATTTCGTATGAAATTCAAAGAAACGGACAAGTTTTCTTTATCAATAATCGAATCGAAAATATAAAAGAAGTGGCAGGAATGATTCAGCGTTTGGTTCCAAATGCAAGAGTCGGAATCGGTCATGGACAAATGGACGGCGCGAAACTGGAAGAATTGATGTTAGGTTTCATGAACGGAGATTTTGATGTTTTAGTAGCAACCACAATCATCGAAAGCGGATTGGACGTTCCAAATGCGAACACGATTTTCATTAATAATGCCAATAATTTCGGATTATCAGATTTGCATCAAATGCGTGGGCGTGTTGGTCGAAGCAATAAAAAAGCATTCTGTTATTTCATCTGTCCGCCGTATTCATCCATGACTGAAGATGCTAGAAAGCGTATTCAAGCTTTGGAACAATTTAGCGAATTGGGAAGTGGTTTCAACATTGCCATGAAAGATTTGGAGATTCGTGGAGCAGGAGATTTATTAGGTGGAGAACAAAGCGGTTTCATTAATGAAATTGGTTTTGATACATACCAAAAAATCATGAACGAAGCGATTGAAGAATTGAAGGAAAACGAATTCAAAGATTTGTATCCTGAAGAAAATGATATTGAAACCAAAGAATATGTAAAAGATTTACAAATCGATACCGATTTTGAGCTTTTATTTTCTGATGAATATATCAATAATGTTACCGAACGTTTAAGTTTATACAACGAATTAGGTTCTGTGAAAAATGAAGAGGAATTAGTCATTTTTCAAAACAAATTAATTGACCGTTTTGGACCGCTGCCTCCTCGTGCTAATGCGTTGATGAATAGTATTCGCATCAAATGGATTGCTACAGCGGTAGGAATTGAAAAACTAGTCATGAAAAAAGGTAAAATGATTGGTTATTTCGTTTCCGATCAACAATCTGATTATTATCAGTCTTCGAAATTTAGAAAGGTTTTACAATTTGTACAAAAGTATAGTTCACTTTGCCAAATGAAAGAAAAACAAACGCCAAATGGTTTACGTCTTTTATTGACTTTTGAAAATGTAAAATCTACTAAAAGAGCTTTGGAATTGATGGAATTGTTGGGAGAGTAAAAATGATAGCCACGAATTCACGAATTTAATTAATTAGATTTTTAAAAATAATTCGTGAATTCGTGGCGAAAAACTTGAAATAAATTAAGTTTTATTTACCTTTTATTTAAGAAAAATCTTAGAACAAAAAAGTTTTCTTTGAATCAAAATTTTCAAAGCCAACATTTATGCAAAATCAATTTCTATTCCTCTTTTTCTTTATGGGAGTTATCTCCATTTTCGCTCAGGAAAAGACTCAAATTACTTCAAAAGAAGTTATAAAATCAGAAACCATTGATCCGCTTCGTCCTGCAAAAGCGGCATTTTATTCTGGAATTCTTCCGGGTTTAGGGCAGATTTACAATAAAAAATACTGGAAACTTCCTTTGGTTTATGGAGCAATTGGAACGAGTACGTATTTGTATCTTGACAATCAAAAAAAGTACAATATTTACAGAGACGAATATAAAAGTAGACTTGCTGGAAATGCAAGTCAAACTTCGAGTTTGGCGGGATTAGATGATAATAGGCTAATTCGCATTCAAAAAGGATTTCAAAGAAATAGAGATTTATCTGCTTTATTTATTGTTGGTTTTTATGTTTTAAACATCATAGATGCGAATGTAGATGCTGCTTTATCGCAATTTAACGTAGATGAAAGATTAGCTTTTAAACCTGCAATCATAAAAAACGATATGACATTAAATAATAATTTTGGGTTTGCTGTTAATTATTCATTTTAGAAATAAAAAAGGCGTATAAAACTAATTTCATACGCCTTCAATTTTATACAAAAGTCTTTTACAACTTTTTCAATCCTTTAAACTCAGAAGGATTTCCCTCTTTTATACTGATGGCAACACCACCGCTAGAAGCTAAATATTGTTTCAATTTGCTTTTTGAGTTTACAATAACTTTAGAAACCGTATATTTCTGTGGATTTTGATTCCAATTGGCATCTTTAGCATCAGCATAAATTGTTGCGATGTAGTTTTTTCCTGCAGGTAAATAATCAAATGAAATGTTTGCTGTTCTTGCATTTTCATCTGTAATTCCGCCAATAAACCATTCGTTTTTAGCTTTTGCTTTTCTTGCAATTGTAATATAATCTCCAGGTTCAGCTTCCAAAATATAACTGTTATCCCAATCTACAGCGACATCTTTAATGAACTGAAATGCATCTGGAAAACGTTCGTAATTCCCTGGAATATCAGCAGCCATTTGCAACGGAGAATACATTGTAACATAATAAGCCAATTGTTTTACTAAAGTTGTATTGACACGTTGCGTGCTTCCAGTTCCATAATACGAAAGATCAGTTTGAAAAATTCCCGGCGTATAATCCATTGGACCTCCCATTAATCTTGTAAAAGGCAAAATAGTAGTATGATCTGGCGCTAAACCGCCCATCGATTCAAACTCAGTTCCGCGAGCAGATTCCTGAGCGATCCAGTTTGGAAAAGTCCTGTGCAATCCTGTTGGACGAACCGCTTCGTGACTGTCGATCATAATTTTATAATCGGCTGCACGTTTGGCAACGTTGATGTAATGATTCACCATCCATTGTCCGTCATGATGTTCGCCACGTGGAATAATTTTTCCAACATAACCTGTTTTCACTGCACTATAACCATTGTCATTCATAAACTGAAATGCACGGTCCAAACGGCGTTCGTAATTGGTTGCAGAACCCGATGTTTCATGGTGCATGATAATTTTAACCCCTTTTGAAGCGGCATAAGCATGAACTGCTTTTACATCAAAATCGGGATAAGCGGTAACGTAATCAAAAACTTCTTCTTTCCAGTTTCCAATCCAATCTTCCCAGCCAATGTTCCATCCTTCGATAAGAATGGCATCGAAACCATTTTTAGAAGCAAAATCAATATATTCTTTGGCACGTTCTGTTGTAGCTCCGTGTTTTCCGTTTGGCGTTAATTTAGTGAAATCGTCTGTTAGTTTTACATTGTTTTCTTTTCCAAAAGCCCAAGTACTTCTTCCTGCAACAAAATATTCCCACCAAATTCCGATGTATTTTGAAGGTTTAATCCATGAAATATCTTTGTAACTTGTTGGTTCATTTAGGTTTAGAATTAATTTTGAAGCCAAAATAGCTGTTGCTTTATCACTTACTACAATAGTTCTCCATGGCGATTGCGCATCAGTTTGCATATAGCCTTTTGCACCAACAGCATCTGGCGCTAAATGAGAAATCATTTTGTTGGTTTTAGCATCAACTTCAAGATACATTGCGGGATAATTAATTAATCCTGCTTCGTGAATGTTGATGTATAAACCATCATCAGATTTCATCATTGACGGCGTTTGAACAGAAAGTGCTGCGATGGGCTGTTGCGCATTTATCTCAATAGTTGCTTTTTTCATTAACGAAGGAATTTCTGAAATCTTCGAAGTCGTATAGGCGTATTCATTCGTATCATAATCTCCCGGAATCCAGAAAATTTTATGATTTCCAGCCAGATTAAATTCAGAACGCTCTTCTTTAATTACAAAATAACTTAAATCGTTTTGTTTTGGAAATTCATATCTAAAACCCAATCCGTCGTTGAATAAACGGAAGCGAATGCGAATAAATCTATTGTTGTTTTTTGCTTGCGCTAAAGTGACAACCAATTCGTTGTAATGATTGCGAATTGTTTTTTCTTCACCTAAAACCGGATTCCAATTTTCATCAACCGTAGATTGCGCTGTGTTTGAAATGGTAAAACCATCCATAAACGAAGCATTATTTTGAAGTTCTAAACCTAAAGAACTTAGTTTAATAACTGGTTTCTGTTTATATGATAATTGGTAGGACGGAATGCCGCCTTCTTTTAATTCAAATTTTAAAGAAAGATTTTTGTCTGGCGAATTTATTTCTTGTGCCTGAAGCCAAAATGAGGCTAGCATAAAAAATAAAAACGCTGTTTTTTTGCTCAAACGAATTTGAAAAAGCATTTTGTAGGATTGAAAATTCATGTTTTATTTAGTTTAGTGCAAATTTAAGTTTTAAAGTTGCTTTAGGTATTAATTTTTCAACACTAAATATTGAAAAGGTTGCAATGTTATGTCTGAACCAACTGTAACGGCAGTTCCTGTAAAAGCATCTTTCCAGTTTCCTTTTAAAGTTGCCGGAATAAGATGTTTGACCGTCGATCCCGTCAAATTAGAAAGTACAAAAACTTTTTCAGCATCTTTAATCATCGTAAAAGCACTTACAGAATTACTGCTGTAACCTGTAAATTCTCCTGTTTTAATGGCGTTGCTTGTATTTCTAAAGGCAATGATTTTTTTGTACTCTGCAAGCATGGAGGCATCAGCAGTTGACCAGTCGATTGGTGTTTTTGCAAAATAATTTAATCTTTTGTCGTAACCAATTTCCTGTCCGTTGTAAATCATCGGAATAGATTTTAAATAAGCAGCAACAACAAACATGGCAACAGAGCCTTTTTTGCCTCCAAAAAGTTCTAATGGCGTTCCGTCAGAAAGATTTACGTCATGATTGCTTGTATAACGAACAATTTTATTTGTCGGATCGTAAACATTCGCATATTCCGTAGTATTAGAATCCTGAATTGTGGTTGCAGGTTTATTTTCTTTGAAAAGCTGTTCGATAGTATAAAAGAAATTGAAGCCAAATGTAAAATCAAATCCAGAAGCAAAATGATTGTATTTTGAACCTTCTGCCATCATTAAAATATTCTGCGTTTTTTTGATTTTTCTCAATTTAGAAATAGCATCTGACCAGAAATTGTTTGGGACAAAATCAGCGTAATCACATCGGAAACCGTCAATATTGGCATTGTAAACCCAATATGACATGGCATCGATCATAGCGTCTTTCATTTCATTATTATTGAAATTTAACTGCGCCACATCATTATAATTAGTTCCGGGAGGAATAATGATGTTTCCATTGGCATCTTGTTGATACCAATTTTTATGTTGCGTTATCCATGCATTATCCCACGCGCTGTGATTGGCGACCCAGTCTAAAATAACCGCCATATTTTTCTTGTGCGCTTCTTCTACCAAAGTTTGAAGATCTTGTAAAGTTCCAAAATCTGGATTTACGGCTTTATAATCTTTTACCGCGTAAGGAGATCCTAATTCGCCAGTTGCTCTTTCTTTTCCAACAGGAAAAATGGGCATTATATAAATGACATTGACACCCAATTCCTGAATTTGGGTCAATCTATCCTGAACACCTTTTAAGTTTCCTGCCTGACTAAAAGCGCGAATATTTACCTGATAAATGATAACATCTTCTTTTTTTGGCATTTTATCAAATGGAGCGCCAAATTGGGTGTACGGAGATGGAGGCGTTTTTGAAGCATTATCATCAGAAGAACTGCACGAAACAAAAGCTAATGCTAGCAATAATCCGTAAACGATTTTTATATTAAATTTCATGATTTTATTTTTTATGTTTTAAAGGATTGAAAAGTAACCTGCCTTTCGAAGTAAAAAGACAGGTCGACTCAAACCAAACTTAACTTAAACTTTATCTTATTTTTTTGTGATGGTATACGTTAAAGTCGGAGGATATCCAAGACTTGCAGGATCTACATCATTAATTTTTATTGTGATTTCGTAAGTACCGCCTTCACCCACATAATGAGCTCCAGAATCGTCCAGATAAGCAATTCCGTCTGTTGCATTTTTAGATCCGTAGTTGATTGTCCAGTTGTTATTCAATCTGAATTTTACATTTCCTGGAACTAAAGCAGCGGTTACTTTCCATGTTTTTGTTTGATGATCGTAATCCATTGGCGTACTGTTATCCCAGCCTCCAGCAGTTCCGTCACCTACAATTCCCCAAGAATATGGTGTAGCAGTCCATTTTAAAGTATTTAAATTCACTTTAATTTGATAAGAACCAGCAGCGGGAAGTTGGAAATCGGTATCGCTCATGTTTTTAAGATCGCTATTTGTGGCGCCTGCACCATAAAACTGTGCCCAGTTTCTTTCTGTATTCAATTTAAATCCAAGTCCGGCTCCAGGAGCAACAGACATATAACCTTGGTAAACACCTTTTTGAATAGCAGGTAAAGCCGCAGCAGTTTCTATAGCCCAGTTTTGGTAACTTCCCGGCATATAAATTTCACCAAAAACAACACTTTTTTCGTAAGGAGTGATAGTCAAAGTTATTGGGTTAGAAAACACTTTACGATCCATCGTAGCTTCTACACGAACGACTAATTTTCCTTCTACATCAATTGGAAGACCTAAATCGACCGCAATTTTATTTAAATCCTGTCCGATTAAAGTTTTACTTAAAACTTCTGCTCCAACTTCAACTCGTTTTGCTTTTTGCCATGCATTTGCGCCGCTTGTATCTCCAACCAAATCAAATTGCAAAGCATACGTAACAGGAGCTTCAATAGGAAAAGTTACTTCTGGCCATGAAACAAGCAAAACCTGATCATCTGCAGTATCTTCTGTTAAAACTATTTTGGTTGATGAAACTGTAACTTCTGAAGGAAAATTAACAGCCTTTAATGTTGTCAATACCGCGTCGCTATCGCAGGAAGATCCTAGGAAAAGCAAACTAGCTAATATGAATATTTTATTGATATATTTTTTCATGATAGTTTTATTTTTAGTAACCAGGGTTTTGTTTTAATCCACGATTAGCATCTAAAGCTGCGGTTGGAATTGGGAACAATTTTCTGAAAGCAGGAGATGCAGGTCTAAATGCGCTTGCCAATAAAAACTTGTCAAAACGAATCATATCTTGTCTTCTGTGTCCTTCCCAGCTCAATTCAAAACCTCTTTCATTGTAAATTTCATCCAAACTCGGATTATGATCCAAAGCATTCAATCCCGCACGTTGTCTGATTTGATCAATAAAAGGTTTTGCCGCCGCAGCATTTCCTAAACGAGCATTACATTCTGCCATCATTAAAATTACATCTGCATATCTGAAAATAGGAAAGTCGTTAGAAGCTCCTCCACCAGTTCTTGGTGCAACAGGATAAAATTTCACATTACGAACTCCCGCCTGAGGATCTGCTCCAGGATTATCCAATGATGCAACATCAAGTGTATAATTGAATCCGCCTGGTTGTTCTCCAAATAAATATTGTTTTCTACGAATATCATTTTCATCATATTTTAAGAAAAATTCTTTAGGAACAATTGTACCATTCCAACCGCTGTAGCCAAATAAAGCTTGAGCGTGTGCTCCGAATAAACTACGAACTGCGTATACATTACGAGATACAATATCGAGAGTTGCATAAATTGGAAGAATAGTTTCGTCTTCAGGGAGTACATCTCCAAATAATTCGTAATATTTACTTCCTAAAGGATTTGCAGCATCTGCAGCTCCTGAATGAAGTGAAAATCCGCCTTCGGCAACTTTGTTACAAGCTGCTAAAGCTTCGTTCCATTTTGGAGTTCCAGTATAAACCTGAGCGTTCAAATATACTTTTGCCAATAAAGTATAACCAGCCCATTTGTTGAATCTTCCGTAGTAATTTCCGCCTCTTGTTCCTGATAATAATTCAACGTTTTCAGCCAATTCTTTCACAATAAAATCATACACTTCTTTACGGCTGGATTGTGGAATTTTATCAACCGTAATATTATTATCGGTGAAGAAAGGAACATCTCCATAATCATCAATCAACAAATAATAAAAGAAAGCTCTTAAGGTTTTAGCTTCAGCAATTTTAGAAGCATCGGCATTTGCTTTTTGCAATAAATCTACCGCTAAATTGGCATTGAAAATAGATTTATAAAGCCAGTTCCAAGTATTACCAATAATGAAATCTGTTGGTAACCACTCATGTTTGTGCAAACGTGCAAAATCTTGCTGCCAGTCACCTGTATTTCTGTGCGGAATAACCTGTTCGTCTGACGACATACAGTTCATATCGTACCAGCCATTATCTGCTCCGGCGTAACCAACTCCGCTTGCCCCGTCTCTTGTAAAATCTCCTGGAACCTGAGCATACACATTTGCAAGTGCAATATCGGCTCCTTGTGGTGTTCCGTAAAAATCTTCTGCGGGATATTTATCGTACACATTTTCTTCAATATCTGTGCAACTAAAAAGTGACATGAAACAAATACTTCCTGTCAATACTATATTTTTGATTTTCATTTCTTTTACTATTTAAATTTTACAGTCAAACCAAACGCCACACTTCTGGTACGAGGATAAATTCCTCTGTCACCACCAAAGTTATCACCACCACCGCTTACATTTAATTCGGGATCAATACCTGAATAATCTGTAATTAGGAACAAGTTGTTTCCTGTAAGTGAAAGTCTAATAGTATCAATATATTTATCTGTAAAACGGAAAGTATACCCCGCTGTTAGATTTTCTAAACGAACAAAAGAACCGTCTTCTAACCATAAATCTGACCCATATGGTGAAGTGTAAATTCCTGTTTCTACAGCACTTGCCAAAACATTCGATTTACCAATATTTTCCAATCGGCTCAAATTAGAACGTAATCCATTATAGATTTTATTTCCTCCAGAACCTCTTACTAACACAGCAGCATCAAAGTTTTTGTATCGGTAAGATGGATTAAATGAGAATGTGTAAGTTGGTAAAGCAGAACCAGCGTAATAACGATCGGGACTTTTATTACCTTGATCAATTGTACCGTTTCCGTCACGATCTAAAACGGTTTCAACGTTGTTTTCGTTTTTTCCCGTATGTTCCAAAATGTAAAATGCACCAATTGGTTTTCCTTTCACTAGATAGGAGTTTGCAGCTCCCCAACCCACATAGTCAGTATTTAAAGGAACTCCGTTAATACTTCCATTTAGGTTAAGGACTTCGTTTTTCATAAAAGAAACATTTCCTGCTAAAGTAAGTGTGCTGTTTTGAGTTTTGATGACATCATAAGCAAGTGAAACTTCGATACCTTTATTAGAAATACTTCCAACGTTAGCCTTAATTGTGTTGTAAGGATATGGAGGCTGAGGTACTGTATAATCAAATAATAAATCTTCTGTTTTAGAAGTATAAACATCAACAGTTCCTCTTAATCTATTATTTAAAAGGGCAAAATCAAGACCTAAATTGGTTTGTTTTTTGGTTTCCCATTTTAAATCGGCATTTGAGTTTTGATAAATGCTGTAATTTGTAATTGGCTGACCTCCAAAATAAGTAATTCCTGAACTTCCCACCAATGAAAGAGATTGTTGCGGAAGAAGACCTTGCTGGTTTCCAGTTGCTCCGTAACCTACACGAATTTTCAGTTCATCGATTAAAGTCTGTGTTTGCATGAAAGGCTCTTTGTCGATTTGCCACGCCACAGATGCAGAAGGGAAATTTCCCCATTTGTTATTTGCTCCAAAAACAGAAGAACCATCACGACGAATACTTGCTGTAACTAAATAACGATCTAACAAAGAGTAATTTACTCTTGCTAAAAAGGAAACTAGCGTTCTGTCATTTTTATATGATTCTATATCTCCAGGACGAATTTTAGTTAAATCTCCTAACTGAAGCGCATTAAACGTAGCCTGATCATTCATAAAACCTCGTACCTGAGCAAAATTTCCCTGATAAGCCTGATTTTGCCATTCGTACAACCCTAAAACATTTACATTGTGCAGGCCAAATGTTCTTTTGTAGTTTAAACTAAAGTTGGTTAGTTTTTCGTTTTGTCTTCTGTTTCTAACATTTCCATAACCATTTTGATCAATGGCATAAGCGCTCGTAGAAACTACCGGAAGATAATATCCTTCGGTTGTATTCGTTTTTCTCCAACTTCCAAACCAACTTGCCGTTAAACCTTTTGCCAAATCTAAATCTGCTTTTAAACTCGCAAATAAGTTGTCATTTTCACCTTCATTTGAAACGGTTTGGGCTGTTGCATATGGATTTAAATATTGAAATACATTTGGGTCAGTAAAATAAGTTCCGTCTGTATTTAAAACAGGATCTGTTGGTCTAACTAAATAAGCATTTGTTATTAAGTTGGATGTGTAAGCTGCTGTTCCGATACTTTGTATAATACTTGTCGTATTGTTAATTCCTGTATTTAAATTGAAAGTCAGTTTTAATTTATCGTCCAAAGCCATTTGTGTAGCTTGAATACGACCAATGTATTTTTTGTTGCTTGAATTAATAACGACTCCATCTTGTAAAATAGCACTTAAAGAAGCTCGGTAATTAAACTTATCTGTTCCGCCTCCAAAAGATAAAGTATGGGTTTGTGAAACTCCAGTTTGTGTCAAAAGTCCGTACCAATCTGTATTCGAACCATGATTGGCAGAGGCAGGAACGCCAACACTTTGCGCGGCAGCCCACCATTCATCAGCATTTAGCATGTCTAATTTTTTCGGAATAAAATCTAAGGAAGTAGAACCAATATATTCCATTGAAGTTTTACCTGCTTTATTTTTTTTTGTTGTAATGATAATAACTCCAGGCGCTCCACGAGAACCATAAATTGCAGTGGCAGAAGCATCTTTAAGAATGTCAAAACTTTCAATTTCACTGGGCGGAACCTGATTTAATAAATCCATATTCCCTTGAATTCCATCAACAACCACCAAAGGATCACTTCCTCCAATTAAAGATGAAATTCCTCGAATACGAACGCTTGGTCCATTACCAGGCTCGCTTCCTAATTGTGTAATATTAACACCCGCAGCTTTACCAGCAATCAATTGCAGCGGATTCACAATGGCACCCTGATTCATGTCTTTTGAACTGATAGAAGAAACCGCACCAGTTACATCTCTTTTCGTAGCAGTACCATAACCAACCACTACAATTTCTTGTAAGTCAGTTGCATCTGGAAGAAGTTGAATGTTTATTACGCTTTGATTTGCCGTAACTTTTTTCTCTTTATATCCTACAAAAGAAACTATGATAACAGACTGAGCGCTTTCAACAGTAAGTTTATACTTTCCGTCAAAATCGGTTACCATTCCGTTTTTTGTTCCTTCCTCAATAACAGAAGCTCCCGGCAAAGGCATGCCATTTTCGTCGGTAATGACACCTGTAACGGTTTGCTTTTGAAATTCGATAATTTGTGTTTTGAGTTCAGGTTTTTTCAAGATAATTTGTGTATCGCGAATTTTGAATTCGGTTGGGGTTCCTTTAAAAATTCGGTCTAAAACCACATATATAGACTGATCCTTTACAGAAATTGAAACCGTTCGATCTAAGTCAATGTCGGTCAATTTGTAAATAAATCTGAAATCTGTTTTTTGCTCAATGGTCTCAATAACCTTCTCGATTGTTGAATTGTTTAAATCAAGCGTAACTTTTGTTTTTTGGGCATAAGTATTTGCTTTAATATTAAACATGGCGACCAAAATAAGTAGTGTAGTTAGTTTCAATTTTAGGTCTTTTTGGAACAATGAGTATAGAAACCCATTATTCTTAGATTTTTTTTTCATAATTTTGTTAATTGATTGTAGTTAATTCGTTATATTCAATCACTTAGTTAATCGGAAATTGTTCGCAGCTCTTTCCGATTTTTATTTAGTACACTTTTTTCATCATAAATTTTGGTTGGTTTTTAGTGGTTAGTTAATTAGTATTTGATTGTTTTTTATCGTGTAATGAATACCGTGGATTTCATTAAAATAACTCATTACATTTTCTATAGATTCTTCCTTAAAACTAGCATTGAATTTTTCGTTAGCCAATTTTTCATTTTTATTGATGATTGTAACATTATAGCGTCTTTCTAACTTGGTAATGATATTTTTGAAAGTCATATTTCTAAAAGTCAGTCCGCCATTTATCCAAGAAGTATAAATATCTGTGATAACCGCTTTTGTCGAAATTTTAGCATTTTCTTTGTTGAAACTTCCTTTGAAACCAGGTTTTAAAACCGTGTTTTTAGCAGTATCAAATTCTTGGTTTGATTTGTACATTCCAACAGAACCTTCAACCAAGACAACATCGGTAATATTATCTTCGGGATAATTGGAAACATTAAAATGAGTTCCTAAAACGCGAACATTCAATTCGTCAGCATTTACGATAAACGGATGTTTTTTGTCTTTTGCCACATCAAAAAAGGCTTCACCGTAAAGAAATACTTGTCTGTTTTCGCCAGCAATAAATTTGACAGGATATTTTAAAGTCGTTCCGGAGTTTAAGTGAACAAAAGTTCCGTCAGATAATTGAAGACGAAATTTTTTGCCGTAAGGAATTTTAATTGTGTTGTAAACCAATTTCTCAGAACCAGCATTGTTTTCATAAACCAATTTATCTCCGTTCTGGTTTCCAACAATATTTCCTTTAGCATCTTTTACTTGAGATGAATTGTTTTCTGAGATAATTTGAGTTTCTCCATTTTCTAATTGCAACACAATGTCAGAACTTTTGAAATCGAATTTTTGCTCAACAGGTTTTTCTGCCATATTTTGTTTATAGAAAAAGCCAATTCCCAATAAAACGACAATAGAAGCCGCAATAGAAATGTATTTTCTGTAATTTGATTTTCGCGCCGGCATTACGATAACAGATTCTTTTTCTTTTGAAGCTGATACGATAGTGTCGAAAATTGAATCGGCTTTTTGCTGATTCATTTTTGGCATTTCATCCAAAAGATTTTGAACGTCTTCTACAGTCGGAAAATCATCTGTAAGCTGATTTTTTTGATAATAAGCAATTACCTCATTTGTTTCTTCAGGCGTACATTGGTTTAAAACAAACTTTTGTAAAAGATTTTTTATTTCAGGATTTGAATTCATTACGAATTGATTTTATTTCTAGGTTCTTGATATAATACAGACGAAGAAGTTGTAAGTACTACTCAAACGTTGTAAATTTTTAAATTTTAACATTTGAAAAATTAAAATATGAAACAAAAATCTTTGTGAAGTATTGATTTTACTCAGATTCATAAGAAAAAATAATTTTAAAATAACTCAAAAAAAAATCACTCCGAAGAGTGATTTTAATGGCATTATTGTGGTTTTGGTTAGATAATTTCATCGTGAAGTTGAAAAAAACCGCGCATCGTTTCGAGCGCTTTACTCATCTGGTTCCGGACTGTATTTATCGAAATACCAAGTTCCTGACTTATTTCTTCATAGCTCATTCCTTTTTTTCGTGACATTTTAAAAATCTGCCGTCGTTTCGGAGGGAGCTGTTTTATTGCTTGTTTTTGAAGTTTTTTGCAATCGGCTTCCCGAATGGCATAATCTCCGTAATCATGTGATTTCTGACTTTCATAAAAAACAGCTTCTTTTAATAGAACTTCATTTGCTGCTTTGCTTAAAACATTAAAAGCCTGATTTCTTGCAATAGTAAAAATATAGGCTTTAAATGATTGTTCTATATCTAAACTTTTGCGGTTGAGCCAAACCTTCATAAAAACATCCTGTACATTCTCTTCTGCAGCCTCTTTTGATTTTAGAAGACTAATACTGTAACCATAAATATCTTGGTGGTATAAATCAAAAAGTTGACGAAAAGCTTTTTCGTTTCCATTTTTGAGTTCACTCACCAATAATTTTTCACTATGGTTTGGTGCTTCCAACAATTTAGTTCGCTTTATGTAATTCTAATAGTATAAAATTATCAAAATAAGAGGTTTGGTGTCTGACTTCATAGCAAATATATAAAAATATTATTCGCAACAAATTATATATAAAAAAACTTAATTCTGATTTTTGAATAGTTTTTTAGAGAAAACAGATAAAAACAACTGGCAGGTGGCTTTTTTACAAGTAAGTGTTATTATGACGCTTTTGTAAAATAAAATTTTATTTAGAATTTGACTTTTGAGAATATTCTTATGTGCTAAATATGAAATGGAGATTTACCTACAGTATATTTTAAAAGAAAAATCCTTCTGTCTTCCTGAAAAGAACAAAAGGATTTTTTATAATATATAACTCTAATTTAATTCTGAAGTAATTAGTTTTTCAAGTCTTTGATTACTTTAAAAGCAACATCAACTTGGTCTTCTCCCACTAAAATCGTAAATTCATTTGAAGTCGAAATTACCTCATTGATGATAATTCCTTCCCAAGCCAAACGTTGAAAAATGAAGTAATAAATACCGGGAACAACAATATTTTCCTTTGGTAATTTTACAGTAATTGAAGCTAAATTATCTAATTTCTGAATTAATTTCTCTCTCATAAAGTGTTTCTCAACTAAGTGATTAACACTGCTGCTGACAACAATATTGGTTTCGTTTACACCACGAGATGAGGTATAAAAAATATCAGATAAAGCATTAATATCCGAAATCAAATCTGCTTGTTTATTCAAAACAGTTTCAGAAGCAGCAAAAGTGTAATCTGTCAATTCAGAACGAACGGTAATTTCACCAATATTTTTAATTACTTTATTGATTTTGTGGTTTAATTTAAAATCTAGTTCTTCCGTAAGTCGTTTTAAAGACATTACAACAGCGCCTTGTTTTACTTCTTTCCCAAACTCACTTTCTAATTCGTTCATAATATTTCGCGAAAGTGAAGTCAGGTTAATAATTCCGAGTGAGAGGGCATTTAATAAAAATGGTTTTGTTTTAATGTAGTTTTCTACAATAGAAGACACAGTTTTCATAATTCTTTTTTTTTTTTTGTAATTCGGTTGGTTGTTAATTTAACATTGCGATGTTATAATTCTATGCAAATATAAATAAAAAAACAAATTGTTACAATTATAACAATAAAAAATTATGTTAAAAGTGATAAAAAGCGTCGGTAAGATGTTCAATTGCAAAGGATTCGCCGCTTTTATGGATGCCAATGATATCAAAACGGATTTCTAAATCATCATCAAAATCCTTTTCCCTATCGTTTATGTAGGCATTTACTGCTTTTATAAGTAATTGAATTTTTTTTGGCTTCACAAAATCTTGTGGAGAACCGAAATCTAAACTCGAACGCGTTTTTACTTCTATAATAGCTAAAATAGAATCTTTGTGTGCAATGATATCAATTTCGGCTTTTTGAAAAACGTAGTTTCGATGTTCAATTTTATATCCGTTTTCTTCAAGATGTGCGACGGCAAGATCTTCTCCTAATTTTCCTAAATCATTATGTTCTGCCATTTCTTTTTGTTTCAGGTTTAAAGTTTAAAGTTTCAGGTTTCTCTATTAGTCCAAATTTTAGTTTTTTGCACGCAAAGACGCGAAGTCGCAAAGTTTAAGTACACTTTGCGACTTCGCGTCTTTGCGAGATTGTATATGTGGTATTTTTAAATTTCCTTAGAGAAGGATTGTGCTAAATTATCTTCTAAAAGTAACCGTGCTTCCAGAAGCAGTAACTTCCATAGAAATGGTGTTTCCCATAATTAGAGCTCTGTTGTCTCTAATATGTCCAGCTGGAAAATTAAATATTACCGGAATGTTGTATTTTTTGGTAACATCGTCAATAATTTCTAACGCATTTTTTCCCCACGGAACTTCATTGTCTTTCATGCTTGTCATTCCGCCAATAATAATTCCCTTTAGATTTTCAATGCAGCCATTTCGTTTTAAATTCATCATCATACGATCAATATGGTAGAGATATTCGTCTAAATCTTCAATAAATAGTATTTTATCGCGGCAATCAATCGCAGATGGTGAACCTAATAAACTATATAGAATCGATAAATTACCACCGACTAATTCTCCGCTCGCGCTTCCTAACCGATTCATTGGAGTTGGGCTAATAGAATAGGAGACAGGCTCGCCAAATAAACTTGCTTTAAGTGAACTTACAGCATCTGGAGTTGCTCTGGGAACAGTTACAGGCATAATTCCGTGTAAGGATTTATAACCCATGGTATTCAAATGATTGTGTAAAACCGTTACATCACTAAATCCGATAACCCATTTTGGGTGTTGTTTGAATTTTGTAAAATCCAATAAATCTAACATTCGCACCGTTCCATATCCGCCGCGAACGCACCAAATAGCCTTTATATTCGGATTATCTAATTGCTTTTGAAAATCGGCAGCTCGTTGTTCGTCAGTTCCTGCTAATTGATGATAATCCAAACCGATTGTGGATCCGACAACGGCTTCTAAACCCCAACTGTGTAATAAATCGATAGTTGGTTGCAGATTATTGTCAATGTTTTTTCGGGCAGTTGCCAAAAGAGCAACAGTATCTCCTTTTTGTAAATACGGCGGTGTTATCATGATTTGTTGAGAATGACAGTTGAATGATTGTAAAGCAAAAATAAGAAATAGGAATTTATATAGATTAAAGTGTTTGTTAATGTTAAAACGGATTTTCATTGCCATAATTTGCTTCTTTTCATTTTGTAATAACAAATATAAAGATTCTATATTTTAAATTTATTTGAAATTTCTTACAATTAATTAAAAATTATCTTAATATTGAAATTTTATTTAAGTTGAAATATATGCAATTCATCAAAACCTATCTCTTTTTAGTTTTACTTTTCTCTCTTCAAATTCATTCGCAACCCAAAAAATATAAAATACATACCGTCGCTTTTTACAATTTTGAAAATTTCTACGATACCATAGATGATGCTTTTACGAATGATGACGAATGGACGCCAAACGGAGCACAGCATTGGACTACACAAAAGTACCAGCAGAAATTAAAAAATCTTGCCCGAGTTTTATCTGAAATAGGAACGCCGGAAAACTCAAATTCACCTGTTTTAATTGGCGGAGCTGAAATAGAAAATCGAGGCGTTTTAGAAGATTTAATTAAAGAACCAAAACTGCAAGAACTGGATCTAGGAATTATCCATTTTGATTCTCCAGATAAACGCGGAATCGACGTTGCATTACTTTATCAGAAAAAATATTTCAGACCGACGGCATTTTCGAATATTCCACTAATTATTTACAAAAAGAACATTGAGAAGAAAGAAGAAGAAGAACAAGAAATTCTTGACGATGAAGTTGAACTTAAAAAAGAAAATAGTAATAGAGTTTTTACCAGAGATCAGCTTCTGGTTTCCGGATTTTTAGAGGATGAAGAAATTCATATCATCGTAAATCACTGGCCGTCGAGATCTGGTGGAGAAAAAGCAACAACTTTATTTCGTGAAGCAGCTGGAAAATTGAACAGAAAAATTATCGATTCTTTGCAGCATATTAATCCTAATGCAAAAGTTTTAACGATGGGAGATTTCAACGACGGACCTTTAAATAACAGCATAAAATTTGGATTAGAAGCAAAAGGAAAAAAAGCAGTAGTAAAAGAATTTGGTGTTTTTAATCCGTTTGAAGATTTAGCAAATAAAGGACTTGGAACAATTGCGTATCGGGATTCCTGGAGTATTTTTGATCAAATTATAATGACAGAATCGTTTCTTAAATCTGAATTTTCAAGTTATCAATTCTGGAAAGCGGGAATCTTTAGTAAGCCTTATCTCATTCAAACTTCTGGTAAATACAAAGGATATCCATTGCGAAATACATTAACTGAAGTTGGATTTAGCGATCATTTTCCAGTCTACATTTATTTGATAAAAGAGTTTAAGTAAGTATTCAGTCGCAGTTTCCAGTCGCAGTCGCAGTTTTCAGTTTACTGAGGCTGAAAACTGACGTTTGAAAACTTTGATTGAACATTTTGATTGAACACTTTGACTGTACGCTGCGATGTACACTGCGACTGAAAACTGCGACTAATTACTGCGACTGAAAACTTTTCACTAACTTAGCTATTCAAAATTTAGTACTTAAAAAAATGGCTATAGCAAAACCTTTTAACCTTACAAAATGGATTGACGAAAACCGTCATTTATTAAAACCTCCCGTTGGAAATAAAAATTTATATGTAGATTCTGGAGATTATATCGTCATGATTGTGGCGGGTCCAAATGCACGAAAAGATTATCATTATAACGAAACAGAAGAACTTTTTTATCAGTTAGAAGGAAGTATAAAAGTCGTTATTCAAGAAGATGAGCAGCGCAAAGAAATGGAATTAAATGCAGGCGATATGTATTTGCATCCTGCAAAAGTGCCGCATTCTCCAGTTCGTTCAGAAGGTTCAATTGGTTTGGTAATCGAGCGTAAACGTGCAGGACAAGGTTTTACAGATGGTTTGCTTTGGCATTGTGATAATTGCAATCATAAATTATATGAAGTCTATTTTGAACTTCATAATATCGAGAAAGATTTTCTTCCTCATTTTGAGCATTTTTACAATTCAGAAGAATTAAGAACATGCGATAATTGCGGAACTGTGATGGAAAGTGATCCTAGATTTGTGGCGAAGAAATAGTTTATCTGCTATGTAAAATTAAAATAAAAGTCCGAAAAGTTTTCAAAACCTGTCGGGATTTATTTTAGATGAATTTTCATTTAATTTTAAGCTTTTTTCTTAATTTTTATCTATATTTGTATCATAAATGATATAAAATATTTTCAATTATGATAAAGGAAATTATCGCTTATAAAAATATAGTTAATGATATGGAAGATTTAATCAGTAAATCACCTTTTAAAAAAAACTATATCATTGAAAAAATAGGAATTCCCAGTCCTTCATTCTATCGTAAATTAAAAACTCAAACATTTACTCCAAATGAAGTTCTTTCAATTGCTAAAATAATTTCGCCTGAAGAAAATTATATGTTAGAATTAAAAGCTGATATTGAACAAGGAAAACTTGACATAAAAAATGGTGACTTTATAACGCATGAAGAAATGCTGGCTAAGTTAAAAAGCAGAAATCTTATATGAACATATTAAGTGGTTTTTGTTTATTGTTAAAGAAAGAAAGTAATTCAATATTACTTTCTGTAACTTCATAGTATAAAGTAACATTTCTTGAAATGATAATGCTTCGACATTTCAATTTTGGATTATGTTTTCCGAGTAAAGGATTACTTTGTAATAAAGTTATTGTGTGCAAAACTTCCTTAATAAAATTATCAGCTGCCGCAGGTGGCCAAAATTCTTTAAGGTAGTTTTCAATATTATCAAAGTTGTATTCTGCTTTTTTAGACCAAATAATCTTCATTGTAAATTTGAATATTTAGCTAAAATATAAAAAATAACTTACAAATTATTTTTACAACTCAAAATTCCTCCCTTGCTCAGGATAAATAATCTTCACCTTCAAATCATTCTGTTTTTTTAATTGCTCTTTAATTTTGACAATATTTTTTGCAGGCGGTTTTAAATGTGTAATAATGATTTTGAAGTTTTCCAAAGAACCTTTTCCTGCAAGACTTTCCAAAACATGAAGTTCCTTCATTAAATAATTCGGCGTTAAATGACCAAATAGAAATTTGTCTGGCTGTTCATTTGGAAATGAAACTTCAATAAAAATACCTTTCAACTGTTTTTCTTTAACCAATGGAGCTATAGCTGTCCATAAATCACGAAGATTGTTGCTTTTTTCAACTTCGTCTGGTCCTGTATCTCCTAAATATAAGGCGTAAGTATTCTCATTTCTAACCAAAAAAGCCGTACTCTCAAACGGATTAACATGACTTAACGGAAATGCTTTAACCATCATTTTTGTGTTAGAAAGAGGAGTTTCTTCGTTTAAATTTAAAGTTTGAAAATGATATTTTTTTATATGAAAACCAGGACCTTCATCACCAAAATTTACCCAAGTCTGATCGTTAAAATAATGATTCTCCATCATTTCCATACATTTATGTGTAGCGTAAACCGTTTTAGAAGAATCAGCAGGAGAATTGATTATTAACCCAGAAACGTGATCTAGGTGCGCGTGCGATATCAGATATCCCTTGATGTATTTTTTTAAAACGTCACTTGTAGAAACTTTGAAAGTTTTCTTCTCAATTGCTTTTTCAATACCGGCATTGATGGTTCCAGCGTCAAGCGAAATAAAATCATTTGTATCTGAAGGTGCTAATAGATATGCAGAAAGGTTCTTTTCGTCAATTCCGCCTTTTACTCCCAATGGAACAACCTGGAAAGAAGGTTTTTCTTTTTGAGAAAAGACATTAATAGAAATTAAAAGGAAGCAAAGTAAAAGTGTATTGAAAAATTTCATGTTTATTAATTTGAAAATGTAAATTTCATCAAATAAACGGAATAAATCAGATTTGCTTTCTATTAAAAGCGTTAAATAACCTTAAATTTACTCTTATTTATAAATTGACTTTCAATCATAATTAATTTTAAAACAATATCTTTACGATAAAAATATAACAATTTTAACCAAAAAAGTTACAATGACAACAATAGCATCGCAATTTGGAATGAAGGAAGCTCTTGAAAAATTGGGCATCAAAACGATAAATGAAGGAACATCTACAGGAATAAATAACTTTTCTTCTGGAGAAATCTTAGAAAGTTATTCGCCAGTTGATGGTAAATTAATTGCTTCAGTAAAAATGTCGACTGCGGCAGATTTTGAAAAAACAATTCAGACTGCAGCAGAAGCTTTCAAAGCTTTTAGATTAATTCCTGCTCCTCAGCGTGGTGAAATTGTGCGTCAGTTTGGAGAAAAATTGAGAGAAAACAAAGAAGCCCTTGGTAAATTGGTTTCTTATGAAATGGGAAAATCATTGCAAGAAGGATTCGGAGAAGTTCAGGAAATGATTGATATCTGCGATTTTGCTGTTGGTTTATCGCGTCAATTACACGGCTTAACAATGCATTCTGAAAGACCCGGGCATCGTATGTACGAGCAATACCATTCTTTAGGAATTGTCGGAATTATATCGGCTTTCAATTTCCCGGTTGCGGTTTGGTCATGGAACACTGCCTTAGCTTGGATTTCTGGAGATGTCTGTGTTTGGAAACCTTCAGAAAAAACACCTCTTTGCGGAATTGCCTGCCAAAATATAATTGCTCAGGTTATTAAAGAAAATAATCTGCCGGAAGGAATTTCTTGTTTGATAAATGGAGATTACAAAATCGGAGAATTAATGACTGCCGATACACGTATCCCACTTATTTCTGCTACAGGTTCAACTCGTATGGGAAAAATCGTAGCGCAAGCAGTTGCAGGAAGATTAGGAAAATCATTATTGGAATTGGGAGGAAATAATGCGATTATTGTAACTCCCGATGCAGATATAAAAATGACCGTTATCGGTGCTGTTTTTGGAGCTGTCGGAACGGCTGGACAACGTTGTACTTCAACTCGAAGACTGATTATTCACGAAAGCGTATATGATAAAGTAAAAGATGCTCTTGTGGCAGCTTACAAGCAATTAAGAATCGGAAATCCGCTTGACGAAAACAATCATGTTGGTCCGCTAATTGATACTCATGCAGTTGAAATGTATGCTTCGGCTTTGAATAAAGTAGTCGCTGAAGGTGGAAAAATTTTAGTTGAAGGCGGAGTGCTTTCTGGCGAAGGTTATGAAAGTGGTTGTTACGTAAAACCTGCCATTGCCGAAGCTGAAAATTCGTTTGAAATTGTACAGCACGAAACATTTGCTCCCGTTTTATATTTGATTAAATATACTGGTGAAGTTGAGAATGCGATTGACGTTCAAAACGGAGTAGCGCAAGGATTGTCTTCGGCAATTATGACTAATAATTTGCGCGAAGCCGAAAGATTTTTATCGGTAACTGGTTCAGATTGCGGAATTGCAAACGTCAACATCGGAACTTCTGGAGCCGAAATCGGTGGTGCATTTGGTGGAGAAAAAGAAACCGGAGGCGGACGTGAATCAGGTTCTGATGCTTGGAAAATCTACATGAGACGTCAAACCAATACAATCAATTATACCACAAATCTTCCTTTAGCACAGGGAATTAAATTTGATTTGTAATTTATATTTAAGATATAAAAAAGGCTTCCTAATTTTTTTTAGGAAGCCTTGTTTCAGTTAAGTTAGTTATTACTTTTTAATAATAGTTTGGTTGAATGCTCCATTGACAGTATAAATTTTGGCGAGATAAGTTCCAGGAATTAAACTACTTGTATCAATGCTTTCAGCGTTTTTTGAAGTAATTACTAAATTACCCGAAATATTATAAATAGATATTTTCTCTACTTTCTGATTGGCATCGGATAGAAATAAAGTGCTCGAAACAGGATTTGGATATAAAACAATTTTACTTTTTTCGATAACCACAGCATCGGTTACTGGCGCAACTTTTAGAGTGCCTCCGCTGTAAGCCGTACTGATGTAAAATAAATTAGCCACAGAACCTTTTGCTATTGTATGTGAGCCAGCGGCAATCGATGCTGTAACAATTCCGGCAGATGCGGTGTAAGAAACATTATCAACTTTAACTGTTCCTGTAAAATTAGAATCAAAAACTAAAGTCAACGTTGATGAACTTGTAGTGGTGTAAGTTATCGTTGTGCTCGATTCTATTTTTAGTCGTTCTGTTAAAGTTAATCCGTTGTAAGTTACAGAGCCTGTAGTTGAATTCATATTTCCCGTGATTGTATAGAAAGTACTCGTTTTTCCAGAAGTTGTAAAATTGTGAATTTCATTTCCTCCGGTTGAAGTTGTTACTGTGATTGTTCCTGAAGCTGTTGCAGGAGAACCCGCGGTTCCTGAAGTTGACAAAGAATACGAAACATTTGCTGTTGGTGTTCCAGAAATTGTTATCGTTTTTGCCGTGGTATTTTTTACAAAAGTTAAGCCCGAACCAGTTAAACCAGTTACAGTTGCGTCTGTGGCATTTCCGCCCCAAGTAAATATTATAGAAGCAATTGCGGTTCCAGAAGAAACAGTTTGATTGTTATTTCCCGAAGAAGTTAAAGTCTGATTTCCTGCGGCAGTAACTGTAATTGTTCCTGAAGCAGTAGCAGCTGAACCACTAGTTCCAGAAGTTGCGATAGAATACGAAACGTTTGCAGTCGGAGTTCCTGATATAGTAATAGTTTTAGCCGTCGTATTTTTTACGAATGATAACCCAGAAGTTGGTAATCCTGTTACTGTTGCATCAGTTGCATCTCCTCCCCAGGTAAATACGATTGAAGTAATTGCGGCTCCACTTACTACAGTTTGATTATTGTTTGTGGCAGAAGTTAGAGTGAGAGTTTGAGTGCCGGCTTGTGGATTTCCTTCTCCTTGTACCGATACTAAAGTTCCAGTGTAATTTGTAAGCGCTGTTTTTAATGCTGTAATAACCAAAGAAGATGTATCATCTGTAGCATTATTAAATGTCCATTGCAGATCTCCTCCAGAAACGCGTCCTGCATATTGAGTAGTTTTCGTTTTAGCAGTTGCAGGTGCATCAATGATTAGATTTTTTACGTATAAATTTGCATCTGTGTCAAAATTATTATAAGTGTTTGCGCCAGATTTTGATTTTACAGAACTGCTTACCACTTCTCCTCTCGTTGTTGCTAAATAAGCATCAAAATCTGTTAAAGAACTAATTTTTCCTGAAATATTATGCAATGGATTTGGATCATTATAAGCTACAAATCGCATGTTATTTGTTCCGTTTGAAGCGTCAAAGGTATTATTGAAAGCTTTGATCGTTCCTCCGGCTTCACCAGAAAAAGTTCCCATAGTTCCAGCATTATTTACTTGATTTGCTTCATCCCAAATATCAGAGCCTTGCAACGATGTCAACATTGGGTGTTTACTATTTCTAAAATAATTTCCTTCCATAAAAAGAGAAGATCCCATTGTTGATCCTGCTCCGTATTTTGCAACTCCGTCATAATAATTATTGTAAATATGAGCAGAGTAATAACGCACTCGTGGGTGACGGGAATCAGAGTGATCAAACCAGTTGTGATGATATGTGATATATAATCCAGATGTTGTTCCTTCACTTAAACCTAACAAGCTTGCTTTTCCATTATCCCAAAAGTGGTTGTAAGAAAGTGTGATGTAAGTTGAAGTTTTGTTATCCAAAGCTCCATCCCCTTTTATCTGATCGGCATCGCTTCCTGCATTTCCATAAAATAAATCACAATTATGAACCCAAATATGATCATTGTCCTGTTGCATTCCAACGTTGTCGCCAGCCGTACTATTACAGTTCATAAAACCCAAATTGTTCACTTCGATATTAGAGGCAGTTTTTAAACGAACTCCCCAGCCGTTGGCTACAGCATCATTTCCAACACCTTCAAAAGTTACGTAACTTGCTGCATTGTTAGCGTTTTCAATTACAACATCACCACCTTCCATAACCGTCATGTCGGTGATATTTCCGATTAATCTAATTATAAACGGGCGAGTATCTTTTCCTTTTTTAATAGCGTAAAGAATATTCTGTAAACCAATACAAGGATTTGAACTTGCGCCAGTAATATTCATAGAAATCGTGTTTTTTGTATTTTGAGTGATGTAAAGAATTACGGCATTATCTTTTGGCGTTCCGTCAACTTTATAACTGCCGGGAACTCTGCCGCCTTCAAAAGCAAATCCGTTTCGGTCATGTGCTGTTACGGTTAACGTTCCAGTCGTTGCACCAGTTCCTTCGGTTCCATTTACAACGGGCTTTACTTTAACGGTATACGATCCTGCTTTTAAACCTGGAATGTCAGCTCGGAAATAAGAACCATAACTTCTAATTAATTGTTCGTCGATTTTTTTGTCTGTAAAACCGTTGCCAGTGTAGTAGACATTATACGTTTGGGCTCCGCTAACGGGCTGCCATTTTACAAAGACTGTTTCTAACCAGCCCGAAGCTTCATTAATTTGGACAGTTTGTGACCATAGCTGTAGCGTCATGAGAAAGAGCGCTACGATAAGTAGATTTTTTTTCATAAGGTTTGTTTAAGATAGTTAATAACAAGTAAGTGGTTTTACTTTCAATTACAAGTGGTTTAGTTGTAATCGATTACATAAAATTATATATTAATTTTTAATAATTCAGTTTTTAACCAAGTATTTAAACAATATTTTATTTTAAATGTCATTTATATAGTTAAAATGTAATAAATTGCATTGATTGTAATTTATTACATAATTATGGAAATTCGATTAAACCTTATTTTAATTGACTTATGATAATTTTTCTAAAGAAGTATACATAATTTGCGAAAAGTGCAATAATTTTTAATTGCAAAAATTACATTACAATATTTTGTAAGAAATAGATTTAATTTTGTTTTTGAATAAAAGACAATTCTTAGAAGTTTTTAATTGTGTAGTTCATTTTTTTACAAATGAAGTCGTAGTAAAATAAAAAAAACCTTCTTGATTTACTTTCAAGAAGGTTTTTAAATAATATTATTGAAAGAGTATTAGTCTCTACTATATAATTTTGATAATAATCTTAAGAATTCAATATACAACCAAACCAATGTGATCATTAATCCCATTGCTCCGTACCATTCCATAAATTTTGGCATTCTTTCTCTTGCACCTTTTTCAATCAGATCAAAATCTAGAAATAAGTTTAACGCTGCAATAATAATTACAAAAACGCTGATCCCAATACTCATCATAGAATTTCCATAGTGAACAGGTGTCCAACTTGTAAAAAGTGATACAAGCCATGAAATTAAATAATAAGTTGCAATTGCTAATGTTGCTGCAACTACTACAGATTTGAATTGCTCTGTAACTTTCACAATTTTGAATTTATATAAACCCAGACACACTAAGAAAGTAACAAGAGTTGCTCCAACGGCATTAATTACAATTCCAGGAAATTTTAGTTCAAAAATGGCAGAAATTCCTCCAATAAATAATCCTTCAAATAAAGCATAAGCAGGTGCTAAGTAAGGAGAAGCCTGTGGTTTGAAACTCGAAATAATTACAATAATAAGTCCAATAATTGCACCTCCAATTGTTGGTAGCATTGGGTTCATGCCGTTAAAAGCCATCCACCATGTTACCATAGCAGCTCCACATAAAATTAGAAATAAAATCGCTGTTTTGTTAATTGTTCCAGACACCGTCATTTCCTGATTGTAATCAATAATTTGAGCTTGGTGTGTTTGTGTTCCTGGTTGAGCATTTGATGAAAAACGCTTACTGTTTAAGAATGGATTTTTTGAATTAAAGTTCATATTTAAATACATTTAATTGACCTCAAATATATGGAGATTTTTTGGAGTGTACTTGGATGTGAGAATTTTTTAACATGAATTTCTCTTCTTAATTGGTATCATAAAAAAAGTCCATCAAAATAAATCTGATGGACTTTCTTTTATTTTTAGATTGAAATAATCTATTTCAGTAAGTCTAAAACTAATGATGGAAATAAACCTAAAGCGATATTTAAAACAATTGAGATTACAGCCGCAGCATAAATAAGAAATGGTCTTCCTGTTCTTTCTTGATTTGGTTCTTTAGAATACATTGCTAGGATTAGTTTGAAATAATATCCAACACTAATAATAGAATTGATTACAGCAACAATTACTAAACCAATATATCCAGCCTGAATAGTTTGATTGAATAAAAATAACTTCGCAAAGAATCCGGAGAAAATCGGAATTCCTGCCATAGACAATAATGAAGCTGTTAGAATTGCAGCCAACAACGGATTTGTTTTTCCTAATCCGTGGAAGTTTGTAATATCTTCGTTATCATGATCTCTGCATACATATAAAATTACACTGAAAGCAGCGATTCCAGATAAAGCATAAGCAGCAGTATAGTATAACAAAACTCCAGCAGATGCAGAAACAGTTAGCAATGTCATTAACATGAAACCTGCATGAGAGATTCCTGAAAAAGCCAACATACGTTTAACATTAACTTGTCTAAGCGCCATAATATTTCCAACAGACATCGAAGCAATTGAAAGGACAACAACAATTATTTCGAAAGTATGTAAAAGATCTTGATTTTCTAAAGAAGCAATTAAATTTAAACCAGAAACCAGTTTAAATAAGGTGGCAATCGCAACTACTTTTGCCAACGTACTCATTAAGGCAGTTGTTAAAGCAGGTGAACCTTCGTAAACATCGGGAGCCCAGAAATGGAAAGGAACTGCAGCCACTTTAAATAACATTCCGACAATCATTAAAATCATTCCGATTGGAAACCAGATTGGTAATTCTGCAGAAAGTGCGATTTCGTGAATTTCACTTATATCAAAAGTTCCCATTGCACCGTAAATCAAACAGATTCCGAATAATATAATTCCTGATGCGAAAGATCCCATTAAGAAATATTTCATTCCGGCTTCGTTACTTTTTATATTTAATCTTTCGCTTGCAGCTAAAACATATAAAGCGATAGATAAAATTTCAATTCCTAAGAAGAACATGGCTAAGTTTCCAAATGAAACCATTGCAACAGCTCCAGCTAATAAAAATACTTTGATAGCAATAAAATCTGAGAGTTTGGTTGGATGCTTGTGATAGAAATTGTGACTTAATGCTACAAGGAAAATAGTCAAAACGATAAACAATGATGAAAAAGCTGTAGAAAACTTATTCACTGTTATCATGTTGTTGTAATAACTTTGTTCTGTTCCAAATTCGCAAAAGTTAATTGCCAATACACTTATTAAACCTAAAATGGTAATAGGTACGATGGCCTTTCTAAAATTAAGAATTTCGAACAATAGGCAAAAAATACCCAATCCTGTAATTGCTATTAATGTATTCATTTTTTTAATTGGTTATTGTGTTAGAAACCATAAGTTGTTTATTTTGGGAAAAAAGCAATGCAATTTCCTTCAATAAATTTATAACAGTTTCTCCATTTTCTTTTGTATCAATAAATACTCCGTACTCTTTTTTCAAATTTGTAAATGTATAAAGATGCATTGCCGGTGCTCCATTTGATACAATCATAATTCTAAGACCATTATCGGTTTTTTTTACTTTAAGTTTATCAAGATCAATTTTTGATACCGGAATATTATGAGTAAAGGCATTCTCTGTATTTATTTTATTATAATCCCAGATATAAAGTTTTTCTGTATCAACAGTAAATACATTATACCTTTGAATGCTTTGGTCTTTCGTATTTAAAATATCGTTTATCTTATCTAATTTAACTTGGACGTCTGTTTTTTCCTGTGCAGATAATTTGGCAATGAATAGAAACAGTATTATAAATAAATTATTTTTCATAAAATGGTAAATTATTTATTTATAACGTTTAATATCGTTTCCAAGCTTGGTGTAATCAAATCTGTGATTGGTTTTGGATAAAAACCAAAGAATAATAAAACTGCAATGATTACCGCAAAAGAAATTCCTTCGTTGATTGTAACATCTGCAAAAGTTTTAGAATTAGTTTCTCCTAACATTACATGCTGGAACATTCTTAACATATAGTAAGCGCCTAAAATAATAGTAGTTCCACCAAAAAAAGCAAACCAAATATTGATTTGAGATAAACTGTATAATACTGTAAATTCTCCAACAAAGTTAAATGTACTTGGTAAAGCAACAGAAGCCAAAACTAAGATTAAAAACATTGAAGTAAATTTTGGAGCTTGTGTACGAATACCGCCTAACGCTTCAATTTCTCTAGTTTCAAATCTTCTGAAAATTACTTCAGCAGCAAAGAACAATCCAACTACAACGAAACCGTGAGCAATCATTTGCAAAACAGTTCCTCTTAAACCATCAAGAGTGAGAGTATAAGATCCTGCAGCAATTAATCCAACGTGAGCAAGAGAAGAATAAGCTAATAATTTCTTTAAATCTTTTTGTCTTAAAGCAACGATTGATCCGTAGATTACACCAGCAATTCCTAAACCAATAAAGATGTACATATATTCTTTAGCAGCAAGCGGTGCAATTGGCAATTGCCAGCGAATTACACTGTACAATCCCATTTTTAGCATGATACCAGATAAAAGCATTGTTCCAACAGTTGGTGCTTTTTGATACACATTTGCCTGCCATGTATGAAAAGGAATAATTGGAATTTTGATTGCATACGCTAAAAAGAACGCTAGGAAAATCCATAACTGTTCAGTCGCAGATAAATCCACTTTGTATAAATCTTCAATTAAGAAAGAACCCGCTTTTTGATATAAATAGATAAAAGCAGTTAACATAAATAACGAACCAGCAAGTGTATAAATAAAGAATTTAACCACTGCTTTTCTTCTTTCTTCAGCATCACCATTACCCCAAATCAAAGCAATAAAGTAGATTGGAATAAGTGCTAATTCCCAAAAGATATAATATAAAAGACCATCAGCAGCTAAAAAAGTTCCTGTCATAGCAAATGCCATGAACAAAATCAATCCGTAGAATCCTTTAGCATTTTTATATTCATTTCCAAAAGAAGAAAATATAATAATCGGAGTTAAGGCTGCAGTTAGTAAAACCATTGCAAGTCCAAGTCCGTCAGCATTTAAAGCTAAAGAAATTTTTGGCTGAGTGATCCAGCTATTGATTAGGCTGATGTTTTCTCCAGCATTATAATTATTCAATAATACAATTGAACATCCTAAAGCTGCTAAACTAAATAGCAAAGCAACTTTTGAAGCTAGTTTGTCACCAGAAAAATAAGTGGCAAATGCACCAATTAAAAGTATAATTAATATAGTAGAAACGTTCATAGTTATAATATTATTGAGCTAAAAATATATAGGAAATGATTGCACACATTCCTAAAACAAAAACAAATAGATATAATCCGATACTTCCGCTTTGTAATTTTCTTCCGCGAAAAGCAATTTCGTTTGTTACTTTACCTAATCCAAAAACAGCGGCAGATAAAACAGTTTCAACATGATCTCTAAAGAATTTAGACAACACATTAATTGGTTTCACAAATACAGCCTCATAGATCTCATCAACATAATATTTGTCGTATAAAAGTCTACTTAAACCAACGATATTTTCATCAGATTCTGGAACATTATCTTGTTTAAAGTATTTTACGTAAGCAATTAAAATTCCTAATAAACCGCCAAGAACAGCAACACCCATTAAAGTGTATTCAGTTGCACCTAAATGATGTTCTTCTCCAGCCACTTTTGTGAAAAGAGGGGCAAGATATTTATTCAACCAGCTGTTTCCAGGTAAACTAATTAATCCTCCAAAAGTTGCTAAAATAGCTAAGATGATAAGCGGAATAGTAATTAATGAACCACTTTCGTGTAAATGATGTTTTTGCTCTTCTGTCCCTCTAAATTCTTTGAAAAAAGTCAAGAACATTAAACGGAACATATAGAAAGCTGTCATAATAGAAGCAATCGATCCAACAACGTATAATGGAATACTGTGGTGGAAAGCGGTCATTAAAATTTCATCTTTAGAAAAGAATCCAGAGAAAAACGGAACTCCAGAAATTGCTAATGAAGAAATCAACATTGTCCAGAATGTAATTGGCATTGCTTTTCTAAGTCCGCCCATTTTACGCATATCTTGTTCTCCGTGTAATCCGTGAATTACAGATCCAGAACCTAAGAATAAACAAGCTTTGAAGAAAGCGTGAGTGATAACGTGGAAAACAGCAACTTCATAAGCTCCAAATCCTAATGCCAAAAACATTAATCCTAATTGTGAAACTGTAGAATATGCCAATACTTTTTTGATATCTGTTTGTACCAATCCAATTGTTGCAGCAACTAATGAAGTGATAGCTCCAATAATTGCAATTATATTTTGAACATCCGGCGTAAGATTAAAAACAAAGTTCAATCTTGTTACCATGAAAATACCAGCAGTTACCATCGTAGCTGCGTGAATCAATGCAGAAACTGGAGTTGGTCCAGCCATCGCATCAGGTAACCAAGTGTATAACGGAATTTGAGCAGATTTACCACAAGCTCCAATAAACAAACATAAAGCAGCTAAAGAAAGTAAAGGTAAATTTAAGTTTGAAGCTCCAGCAATTGCAGTTTTTAAAGTTGCATAATCTAATGTAGAAAACATCGAACCAATAATGAACATTCCGATTAATAAACCTAAATCTCCAATTCTGTTCATGATGAAAGCTTTCTTTGCAGCATCATTGTAATCTTGGTTTTTATGCCAAAATCCAATTAATAGGTAAGAACAAAGTCCAACACCTTCCCATCCAATGAAAAGAACTAATAAGTTACTTCCAATTACAAGTGTAATCATAAAGAAAATGAATAGATTCAAATACGCAAAAAATTTGTGCATATTCTCATCATCATGCATGTAACTGATAGAGTATAAGTGAATCAAAGATCCAATTCCCGTTACAAAAAGTAACCAAAGAACAGACAATTGATCTAATAAAAATCCAAGGTTGATTTTTAAGTTGCTAATTTGAATCCAATCAAATAAAGTAACCTGAATTCCTTTTCCAGTTGAAGTTATTTGATTAAAAAGTAAAACAGAAACTACAAAAGAAATCGCTACGGCAATAGTTCCGATTGCACCAGAAACTGTTTTTCCTAAGCTTTTTCCAAAAAAGACATTTACCAGAAAACCTAGTAAAGGAGTTAAAACTAAAATTAAAGCTAAATTGGTATCCATTTCTGTTTATCCTTTTAAATTTTTTAAATTATCGATACTAATTGATCCGATATTTCTAAAGATAGAAACTAAAATGGCCAATCCTACCGCAACTTCAGCTGCAGCAACCGCCATCGAGAAGAACACAAAAACTTGTCCTTGTGCATCTTGATGATAAGTTGAAAAAGCAACAAATAAAAGGTTTACCGCATTCAACATAATTTCGATAGACATGAAAACGATAATAGCATTTCGTCTGTACAATACACCAAAAATACCAATACAGAAAAGTACAACACTCAAAAAGATGTAGTTTTCAATACCTATTTGATTTAATATATTACCCATTATTTATTTAATTTTTCTTTTTTAGACAATAGAACTGTTCCAATCATAGCAACCAAAAGTAGTACTGAAGCAAATTCAAACGGAACCATATATTCGTTCAATAATATTTTACCTAAAACTTTGATTGATTGGAAATCTTCTCCAGTAGAATCGTACTCTCCAACAATTGGTTTCGAGTTAATAAAGATTGTGATCAAAACAATCAATATTAAACAGAAAGACACAATAGCTCCCAAACGTGTAATTCTAGGACGGTGGACTTCTTTTTGTTCGTTTAAGTTCATCAACATAATGGTAAACAGGAACAAAATCATGATAGCTCCAGAGTAGACTATTATATGTACAATTGCTAAGAATTGAGAATTTAATAATAAATAATGACCAGCAATCGAAAAGAAACAAATCACTAAATATATAGCACTATGAATTGGATTTCTACTGAAAATAGTCAAAAAAGCAGTAAGCACTGTAATAAACGCCAAGATACAAAATATCACTCCTACAGGAGTTGCGTTTGCAAGATCAGGAATGTGTATCATTAGTTAGCGTTGTTAAGTTGTGAATTTTTAATAGCCATTTCTAAAGGCATCACCAATTTGTCTTTTCCAAAAATGAAATCTTCTCTTTCGTAACTAGCAGGAACTAATACTTTTGAAGTCGTTAAGTAAATTGCATCTTTTGGACAAGCTTCTTCACACAAACCACAGAAAATACAACGAAGCATGTTGATTTCATAGATTTCAGCATATTTTTCTTCTCTGTATAAATGTTTTTCATCTGCTTTACGTTCAGCAGCTTTCATAGTAATGGCTTCTGCCGGACAAGATAATGCACATAATCCGCAAGCGGTACAGTTCTCACGACCTTGTTCATCACGTTTCAGCATGTGCTGACCACGATAAACCGGACTCATTGTACGTACCTGTTCTGGATAATGAATCGTAACTTTTTTTCTAAAAAGGTGTTTTAGCGTAATAGCTAAACCTTTTACAATCGCCACAAGATACAATCGCTCTAAAAAAGTCATCTCTTTGTTAGAGACCAACTTTTTTCTGCCCGATAATGATATAGTTTCTATTGACATTTTTACTAGTATAGTTTATGATTTACAATTTGAAATCAATCAAATTCAAAATCTATTTTGTTTTTATTTGAAGCTAATCCTGCTCTCCGCTGTATCTTTTGTGGTGAACCCCACCACAAAAGGATGCCGCTTCGATCAGGGCTAGGGCATTACGGTTTTTAGAATCCTAAAGCTGCTGCGATATCGTGTCTTAAAATGACAGCACCCGTAATCATAATATTAATAATCGAAAGCGGAATCAAAATTCTCCAGCCTAAGTTCATTAATTGGTCATATCTAAATCTTGGAATCGTCCAACGTACCCACATGTAAAAGAATATGAAGAAACATATTTTTACAAATAAAACAGCAATTCCTAATAAGTTAGCTGGGTTTACACCAACATTTTCAACCATCCACTGCATTCCAGGGTAGTTGTAACCACCAAAGAACAATACAGAAATAATAGTTGCAGAAGTAAACATACTAGCATATTCAGCAAACAAATAGAATCCCATTTTCATAGAAGAATATTCTGTATGGTAACCTCCAATCAATTCGCTTTCACATTCTGCTAAGTCAAAAGGAGTTCTATTAGTTTCTGCAAACGAACAGATTAAGAAAATTAAAAAAGATAAAGGTTGATATAAAACATTCCAGTTCATACCTTGTTGCTGTAATGAAATTTCCTTTAGACTCATTGTTCCAGTCATCATCAATAAAGCAATCATTGATAATCCCATCGCAACTTCATAAGAAACCATTTGCGAAGCTGCACGAACAGCTCCCATTAATGAGAATTTATTGTTAGAAGCCCACCCACCAATCATGATGCCGTAAACCCCAACAGAAAGAACTCCAAAAATGTATAATAGGGCAATGTTTATATCTGTAGCCTGAAGAATAACTTCTCTTCCAAAAACTACTAAATGATCTCCCCATGGAATTACCGCACTTGTCATCAAAGCTGTACTCATGGCAATTGCCGGACCTACAACAAATAAAAATTTATTAGGAGTATTTGGGAAAAATTCTTCTTTAGAGAATAATTTCATACCATCAGCAAGTGGTTGTAATAAACCTCCCCATCCAGCACGGTTTGGACCAACACGGTCTTGAAGGAAAGCTGCAACTTTACGTTCTGCCCAAGTAGAATACATCGCCATAATCATTGTTACAGCAAAAACTATAACAATTACAACACTCTTTTCTATAATAAACGCACCATCTACCATCATTAAGAGTTTTTATCGTTATTGTTTAATGGAATTTCAGCCATACTAATTTTTTTACGGTCAATATCTCTACCCAAAAGAATATTCTTTTCAGTATCGATTTGTACTTTCTCTAATTTTTGAGTGTAGTTATTTTGGTTGATAACAGAATCTTTTTCAAATTCTCTTGGACCTTCAATAACCCAGTCATTTACATCTTTGTGATCAAAACGACAGCTGTTGCAAATGAATTCTTCAACTTCATGATACTCATCTTTACGACCCGTAACACGTTGAATTTCTCCACCAAACATCCAAACAGTTGTTTTACCGCAACATCCTGGAGTAGTACATTCTCTGTGAGCGTTGTAAGGTTTATTGAACCAAACTCTTGATTTAAAACGGAAAGTTTTGTCAGTTAAAGCTCCAACTGGACAAACGTCAATCATGTTTCCAGAAAACTCATTGTCGATAGCTTTAGAAATTCCAGTTGAAATATTAGCGTGATCACCACGATCTAATACTCCGTGAACTCTGTTGTCTGTCAATTGATCTGCAACTTGTACACATCTTTGGCATAAAATACAACGGTTCATATGTAGTTGAATATTTGGACCAATATCTTCTGGCTCAAATGTTCTTTTTTCTTCAATAAAACGAGATTTTGGGTTTCCGTGCTCAAAACTTAAGTTTTGAAGATCACATTCACCAGCCTGATCACAGATAGGGCAGTCTAATGGGTGGTTAATCAATAAAAATTCTGTTACCGATTTACGCGCTTCCGTAACTCTCGCAGAAGATTTACTGTTTACTTCCATTCCGTCCATACATCCTGTTACACAAGATGCCATTAATTTTGGCATTGGTCTTGGGTCAGCTTCACTTCCTTTAGAAACTTCAACTAAACAACAACGACATTTACCGCCGCTGCCTTTTAATTTTGAGTAATAGCACATGGCTGGCGGAACCAAATCTCCCCCAATCATACGTGCAGCCTGCAGGATCGTTGTTCCTGGCTCTACGTCTATACTTTGACCGTCTATGGTTACTTTCATCTCTTAATTTTGTTTTTTTAGTTTCAGGTTTAAAGTTTCAGGTTGAACTTGAAACTAAAAAAACATGAAACTTGAAACTATATTTTAAACTGTTTGTTTGCCTACTAAATGCTTAACTTGTGAGAAAGGTTCGGCAACAAAGTGATCTCTATTTTTGATTTTTTCTGGGAAACGAACGTGATATTCAAATTCATCTCTAAAGTGACGAATCGCTGCTGCAACTGGCCAAGAAGCGGCGTCACCAAGTGGACAAATTGTGTTTCCTTCAATTTTGCTTTGAATGCTCCACAATAATTCGATATCTTCTTCACGGCCTTGACCGTTTTCGATTCTCCATAAGATTTTCTCCAACCATCCAGTTCCTTCACGGCAAGGCGTACATTGTCCGCAAGATTCGTGGTGGTAAAAACGAGCAAAATTCCAAGTGTTTCTAACGACACAAGCAGTATCATTGTAAACAATAAATCCTCCAGACCCTAACATAGATCCGGTAGCAAAACCACCATCACTTAAAGATTCGTAAGTCATTAAACGATCTTCTCCATTTGCTGTTTTGAAAATTAATTCAGCTGGCAAAATCGGAACAGAAGAACCTCCAGGTACAAATGCTTTTAAAGGTCTGCTAGAAGACATTCCTCCTAAATATTCATCAGAATTCATGAATTCGTCAACACTTAAACCCAATTCAATTTCGTAAACTCCAGGATTTTTAATATGTCCAGAAGCAGAGATTAATTTAGTTCCAGTAGAACGTCCAATTCCGATTTTTGCATAATCATCACCAGAGTTATTAATGATCCAAGGCACCGTTGCAATAGTTTCAACATTGTTTACTACTGTTGGATTTGCCCAAAGACCAGAAACTGCCGGGAAAGGTGGTTTAATACGAGGATTTCCTCTTTTACCTTCCAAAGATTCGATTAATGCTGTTTCTTCTCCACAGATATATGCTCCAGCTCCACAGTGAACGTGAAGTTCCAAATCATAACCTGTTCCTAATATATTTTTTCCTAACCAGCCTGCAGCTTTTGCCTCGGCGATTGCTCTTTCTAAAATTTTGAAAACCCACATATATTCTCCACGAATGTAGATATACGAAAGGTTAGCGCCCAAAGCGAAACTTGAAGTAATCATTCCTTCGATCAATAAGTGAGGAATATATTCCATCAAAAAGCGATCTTTGAAAGTTCCCGGCTCCGATTCGTCGGCGTTGCAAACTAAGTGTCTCGGTTTTCCTGATTTTTTATCAATAAAGCTCCATTTCATTCCGGCAGGGAAACCTGCACCTCCACGACCACGTAATCCTGATTTTTTTACTTCTTCAGTAACTTCATCTGGAGTAAGTGTTTTTAAAGCTTTTTCTACAGAAGCGTAACCACCATTTTGGCGATATACTTCGTAGGTTTTAATTCCAGGAATATTGATTTTATCTAATAATATTTTTTGTGACATCTTATTTATCGTGTAATATTATTTTATCCTCTTTACAATCAGCTATTAACTGATCGATTTTTTCTTCTGTCAATTTCTCTTTGTAGAAATCTCCCAGCTGCATCATCGGAGCGTATCCGCAAGCACCTAAACATTCTACACCAGCAATGGTAAACATTCCGTCTGGAGTTGTTTCACCCATTTTAATGCCTAATTTTTCAGAAGTATAATCCATTAAATTTTCGGCACCGTTTAAACAACAACAAGAAGTCTGGCAAAACTCAAACATGTATTTTCCAATTGGTTTTTGGTTGTACATGGTATAAAAAGTAACCACTTCATAAACCTCGATTGGTTTGATCTGAAGAATTTCGGCAACTTTATCCTGCAATTCAATGCTTAACCAGTTGTTATGGGCATCCTGAACTTCATGCAAAACAGGCAATAAAGCCGATTTTTGTTTTCCTTCAGGATAATGACTAATCAATTCATTGATGCGAGTCATCAATGCTTCAGTCATGTTTATTTCTTGTTTGTAATGTTTACGTTCCATTTTTAATTTTAGATTTTAGATTTTAGATTTTAGATTTTTTCAATCTTTGTCTGTAATCCATTCTGCAATCTTCTTAGTTTTTAGATTTTTAAATCTGAATTCTTCAATTCTATATAAGTTTAGATTTCAATCTAAATTTTAAATCGCAATTTTGGCAATCTAAAATCTCAAATCATCAATCTAAAATTGTTTACGCGTCTAATTCTCCTGCGATAACATTTAAACTTGATAAAATTACAATCGCATCAGACAGTAAAGCACCTTTAATCATGTCTGGATATGCTTGGTAATAAATAAAACAAGGTCTTCTAAAGTGTAATCTATATGGAGTTCTGCTTCCGTCTGTAACTAAATAAAAACCTAACTCTCCATTTCCACCTTCAACAGGATGGTAAATTTCTGCAACTGGAACAGGAACTTCTCCCATTACAATTTTAAAGTGATAGATTAATGATTCCATATTATTATATACGTCTTCTTTTGGAGGAAGATAATAATCTGGAACTTCAGCATGGTATTCGTTTCCAGCTGGCATTTTATCCAAAGCCTGACGGATAATGCTTAAACTTTCCCAAACTTCAGCATTACGAACACAGAAACGATCATAAGTATCACCTGATTTTCCAACAGGAACAATAAAATCGAAATCTTCGTAAGAAGAGTAAGGTTGTGCAACACGAACGTCATAATCAACTCCGGCAGCACGTAGGTTTGGACCTGTAAATCCGTAAGCCATTGCTTGTTCAGCAGAAATAGCTCCAACGTTTACAGTTCTGTCAAGGAAAATTCTATTTCTTTCGAATAAGTTTTCGAATTCTTTCCAAGCAACTGGAAATTCCTCAAGGAAAGCTTCGATTTTTTTGAAAGCTTCTGGAGTCCAGTCTCTTTCAAATCCGCCAATTCTTCCCATATTTGTAGTCAAACGAGCTCCACAAATTTCTTCGTAAATCTCGTATACTTTTTCTCTAAATTGAAAAACGTACAAGAAACCAGTATACGCACCAGTATCAACCCCAAGAATCGAGTTACAGATCAAGTGGTCTGTAATACGAGCCAGCTCCATAACGATAACTCTTAAATACTGCGCTCTTTTTGGAACTTCAATACCTAACAGTTTTTCTAAAGTCATCCACCATCCCATATTATTAATGGGAGAGGAGCAATAGTTCATACGATCTGTAAGCGGTGTAATTTGATAAAAAGGACGATTTTCGGCGATTTTTTCGAATGCTCTGTGGATGTAACCAATTGTAGGTTCAGCCTCAAGAATTCTTTCACCGTCCATCAGCAGAATATTTTGAAAAATACCGTGTGTTGCAGGGTGAGTAGGTCCTAAATTCAGTACAGAAAGTTCGCTTCCGTCTTCATTTAGTTTCTCCTTAATTATTTTAGCATAGCGATGCTCTGGTGGTAATAATAGTTCTGACATTTTATAATGTTGAATTATTTATTTTTTAGCAATTTGTTGTTGTTCTTCCAAAGAATCTGTCGTCTTTATCAGTTCTTCCACTGTCTTCCATTGGAAATTCTTTTCTCATTGGGAAAGACACCATTTCATCCATATTCAAAATACGTTTCAATTGCGGGTGACCAATAAAGTTAACCCCGAAGAAATCGTAAGTTTCTCTTTCCATCCAGTTTGAACTCAAGAAAATATTTGAAATTGATTTGATCTCTGGTTTTTCACCGTTGATATATACTTTGATTCTCAAACGTTTGTTTTCGTACCAGTTGTGTAAATGATAAACAATGGCAAACTGACGTTCTGATTCATTATCTGGATAGTGAATTCCGCATAAATCAGTTAAGAAGTGAAAGCGTAATTCAGGATCGTTTTTTAGGAAAAGAATCAACGCTGTAATTTTATCAGCCGAAGCTTCTAAAGTAAAAATATCTCTTTCTTCATGAAAGTTAAAAACATCATTATTAAATGTTCCTGCAAGTTTATCTTGAATTTGGGTATTTTCTAAAGCCATCTTATGAGATATTATATGAAGCTAATAATTCTTGGTATTCTGGTGAGCTTCTGCGTCTTACAGATTCGCTTTTCACCAACTCCTGAAGTCTCATTACTCCATCAACAATTTGTTCTGGTCTTGGTGGGCATCCTGGAACGTAAACATCAACTGGAATTACTTTGTCAATTCCTTGAAGAACAGAGTACGTATCAAAAACTCCTCCCGAAGAAGCACAAGCTCCAACAGCAATTACCCATCTAGGCTCAGACATTTGCTCGTAAACTTGTCTTAAAATAGGTGCCATTTTTTTAGAAATAGTTCCCATAACTAATAACATATCTGCTTGTCTTGGAGAGAAACTCACACGCTCTGAACCAAATCGAGCTAAGTCATAGTGAGATGCCATTGTTGCCATGAATTCGATACCACAGCATGAAGTCGCGAAAGGAAGCGGCCATAATGAGTTGGCTCTTGCTAAACCAACAACATCGTTAAGTTTTGTAGCGAAGAAACCTTCACCAGTAACTCCTTCTGGCGGTGCAACCATATTTACTTTTGAATCGCTCATTTTATTTTAGATTTCTGATTTTAGATTTTAGATTTTTTGAAATCGTAAAAAGTAAAATCAATTTTTTAAATCAACTTTTGTTTGAGGATTAAATTCTAAATCGTAATTCTAAATCAGTCAATTTAAAATCAGAAATCTAAAATCTAAATCTCTATTTATTCCCACTCTAAAGCTTTCTTTTTGATGATGTAAAAGAAACCAACTAAAAGTAAAGACATGAAAACTAACATTTTTAACATTCCTTCAATTCCTAAATCTTTGAAGTTTACAGCCCAAGGATAAAGGAAAATAACCTCTACGTCGAACAACACAAACAAAATAGCAACAAGAAAATATTTTACAGAAAAAGGAATACGGGCATTACCAACAGATTCGATACCACACTCAAAGTTTTTATCTTTAACTTCAGAGGTTCTTTTTGGGCCTAATTTTCCAGAAATTATTATTGTTCCTACCACAAAACCAACAGCCAGAATAAACTGCATTAAAATAGGAATGTAACTGTATTGATCAGATTGCATAAACTTCGATTTTTACTTAAAAAATGAGCCACAAAGATAACTTGGAAGTCTGTAAAACACAAGCTAAAAAAGGTTTTAAGTAGGGTAGGAAACGAAGATTACACCTAATTTTTATTCATTATAAATAACTTTGCAAGATTTTTGAGTTATTTTAAGAATTGGACAAAAAAAAACGTCTCGAAATTAATCGAAACGTTTCTGAGACCATTCAGAGGCAAAAAAAATAAATTGCTATATTTTTCTTAGATTACTGCTACTTTAGCAGCAACTTTCCCTTTTCTTCCTTCTTCTTCTTCGTAGCTTACACGGTCACCTTCGCGTAATTCTTCCGCGTTAATTCCTGAAGCGTGAACGAAGATATCCTTTCCTGTTTCTTCGTCTGTAATGAATCCATAACCTTTAGACTCATTGAAAAATTTTACTGTACCTGTACGCATTGTAATTGTAATAATAATTTATAATGAAGCAAATGTAAGATATAATATAATACAAAAGACACTAAGGTGTTAATTTTTTGTAAAAATTATTGATTTCCAGTGTTTTTACCTAGTTTATTGCATCAAATTTTATATGAAATACCATAATTTGAGAATCATTAATTGTAGGAATATAAAAATAAACGCTTTGTAGGAATATGATATTTTGAAAAACAGCATTTTTAAGAATTTTTGTATTTTTTTAGAATAAAAAAAAGCGACTGAAAATTTTCAGTCGCTTTTACTATTTTTGAATGTTGTCCAATTTCTTAGATAGCATCGATTTTAATATGTAATTCTTTTAATTGAGCCTCATCAATTGCAGCTGGAGCGTCGATCATTACATCACGTCCTGAATTGTTTTTAGGGAATGCGATAAAATCTCTAATTGTTTCTTGTCCTCCCAAAATAGCAACCAATCTATCCAAACCAAAAGCAAGACCTCCGTGTGGCGGCGCTCCGAATTGGAAAGCGTCCATTAAGAATCCAAATTGTGCTTTTGCTTCTTCTTCGGTAAATCCTAAATATTTGAACATCAATTGCTGCGTTGCTTTATCGTGAATACGAATTGATCCTCCACCAATTTCGTTTCCGTTCAAAACCATATCGTATGCGTTTGCGCGAACTTTTCCTGGTTCTGTTTCCAACAATGCCATATCTTCTGGTTTTGGAGAAGTAAATGGGTGGTGCATTGCGTGGTAACGACCGCTTTCTTCGTCCAATTCCAATAACGGGAAATCTACAACCCATAATGGAGCAAATTCTTCTGGTTTACGTAAACCTAAACGAGTTGCCAATTCCATACGTAAAGCAGAAAGTTGAGCGCGTGTTTTATTTGCAGGTCCCGAAAGTACAAAAATCATGTCTCCAGGATTTGCTTCTGTTGCTTTTGCCCAATTTGTCAAATCTTCTTGATCGTAGAATTTATCTACAGATGATTTGTATGTTCCGTCTTCGTTACATTTTACGTAAACCATTCCAGATGCACCAACTTGAGGACGTTTTACCCAGTCAATTAATCCGTCGATTTCTTTACGAGTGTAATTTCCAGCTCCAGGAACGGCAATTCCCACAACTAATTCTGCTGCATTGAATACAGTGAATTCTTTATGTTGTGCAAATTCATTCAATTCTCCAAACTTCATTCCGAAACGAATGTCCGGTTTGTCGTTTCCGTATGTTTTCATGGCATAATCGTAGGTAATTCTTGGGAATTTCTCTACTTCAATACCTTTAATTTCTTTTAATAAATGTCTTGTCAATCCTTCAAAAACATTCAAAATATCTTCCTGTTCCACAAATGCCATTTCGCAGTCAATTTGTGTAAACTCAGGCTGACGGTCTGCACGTAAATCTTCGTCACGGAAACATTTCACAATTTGGAAATATTTATCCATTCCACCAACCATCAAAAGTTGTTTGAAAGTTTGCGGAGATTGTGGTAACGCATAAAATTGTCCTTCGTTCATACGGCTTGGCACAACGAAATCTCTTGCTCCTTCTGGAGTTGATTTGATTAAATAAGGAGTTTCAACTTCACAAAAATCTAAATCAGAAAGATATTTACGAACTTCCATTGCCACTTTGTGACGGAATAACAAACTGTTTTTTACCGGATTTCTTCTGATATCCAAGTAACGGTATTTCATTCTGATATCTTCACCACCGTCCGTTTCATCTTCAATTGTGAATGGCGGAGTTAGAGCAGCATTTAAAATCGTTAATTCAGAAACTAAAATTTCGATTTCACCAGTCGGGATATTTTTGTTTTTCGCTTCACGCTCAATAACAGTTCCTTTTACCTGAATCACAAATTCTCTTCCTAGAGTTTTAGCCAATTCAAAAACGGTTTTGTCGGTACGGCTTTCGTCAAAAATAAGCTGTGTAATTCCGTAACGGTCACGTAAGTCAACCCAATTCATAAATCCTTTATCGCGTGACTTTTGTACCCAGCCCGCTAGTGTAACTTCCGTATTAATATTTGAGGCATTTAGTTCGCCACAATTATGACTTCTATACATGATCTAAATTTTAGACTGCAAAAGTAAACACAAAATTCAAATTAATATAGTAAAGTGATAAGTTGATGCAGAATAATTTCAAATAAATTGTTAATTCTGAAAACCGAAGCTTTAAATTCTTTAGTTTTGATTCATTAAAAATAAATATAAATACCCATGAAGAAACTTTTTGTTGCTGGTTTGGTAATCTTTAATGCTTTGAATGTTATAGGACAAAGCAATAATTCGATTAAATTCTCTGCTAAAATCGAAAATCGAAATAGTGATACATTAACAATTAAAGGAAGAGATAATTTTAAGCAAGTAATTCCGATTGACAAAAAAGGGGTTTTTGCTGCCACTTTTGATGCTCCAAAAGGATTTTATATGTTTTCTGACGGAAAAGAATCGTCTAGTCTTTTTTTAAAGCCAAATTCTGAAGTTAATTTATCTATGAATGCTAAAGAATTTGATGAAACTATTGTATATAAAGGTAAAGGAGTAAATGAAAGTAACTTTTTGGCACAACAAGCTTTAAAAGATGAAACTTTTCAAAATGAAGCTTTCAAGAAAGAAGCGACGGAATTTAATGCTTTGCTTGATGGAAAATTAAAAAGCGATACTGAAAGTCTTGAAAAAGGTGATTTGGATGCTGATTTTAAAATGGCTTTGAAAAATAGTTTTGAGAAATTTCATCAATATGCGGCTGAAGATTATGACAGAGTATCTAAAGCAAATAAAATGGTTGGAAAGCCATCTCCAGGTTTTGATTATGAAAATTTTAAAGGTGGAAAAACAAAACTTTCTGATTTAAAAGGAAAATATGTTTACATCGATATTTGGGCAACATGGTGTGCGCCTTGTAGAGCTGAAATTCCTTATTTACAAAAACTGGAAGAAAAATTTCACGGAAAAAACATTGAATTCGTAAGTATTTCTATTGATAAATTGAAAGACAACGAAAAATGGAAAAAATTCGTAACCGATAAACATCTTGGTGGAACGCAGCTTTTTGCTGATAAAGATTGGGAATCTGAGTTTGTTATGAATTATGGAGTAACAGGAATTCCGAGATTTATCTTAATTGATCCAAAAGGTAATATTTTAAAATCGGATGCACCAAGACCATCAGATGTAGAGCTTGAAAAAGAATTAAATACATTGTTGAACTAAATATTTACGAAATTTACAACGTTATCGTAAAATTCTATTTTAGATAAAATACCAGTAAAACCAGTGCCTGAGCACTGGTTTTTTTGTTTGTGATACTTTTCCAATGTTAAGCTTTTATGTAATGTTACCAAATTGTTAAGTAAAAGTTTTTTTAATGTAAACATTTAACTATATTTGATAACAATTTAATAACATTTAATACCTAAAGATATGAAAAAGTGTGTGATTTTAGCGGCTGTGTTATTCTCTGGAATTCTAACAGCACAAGAAAATAAACCTGAGTTAGAAACTGTTGGAAATAAAGTAAAAGCTACTTATTATTATGACAATGGAAGAATACAACAGGAAGGCTTTTTTAAAGATGGAAAATTGGACGGTGTTTGGGTATCTTATGATGAAAGAGGAAATAAAACTGTAGAAGGAGAGTATACAGAAGGTTTAAAAACTGGAAAATGGATGTTTTTCAATGAAAAAAACCTTACTGAAGTAGCTTTCGTTGACAGTAAAGTGAGTTCAGTTAAGAATGTACAAAAAAATGCTGTTGCCAACAGAAACTAATTAAGAAGATTTCGTAGATATTAAACCGCTCATTTTTGGCGGTTTTTTTATGCTTTAGCTTTTTTGGTTTTGAAATTTCTTCCATACCAAATTATAAATCCAGTTACAGGAAGTGCTGCGGCAAATAAACTTATAATAAAAGCGATAATTTTCCCGGGTAAATCTAAGATCTGTCCTGTGTGAATTCCGTAATTCATTTCGACAACTTGTAGACCAAAACTTTTATTTTCAAAAGGTTGTTTCTGAATTAATTTTCCGCTTGACGGATGAAAATAATAATTGCTTTGATGATCATACCGCAAAGTATATGGATATGCACCTGTACTTATAATTTCGGTTTTTTGCTGTGGAATTAATACAAAAAACATTTCTGCGTTTGGCTGTAATTTTTGAGTTTGAACAAAAGCCTGATCAATTGCTATAATTGAATTTGTTTTTAGTTTCGTTGTATCAATTACAGGAAGTTTTGTTTCTAATGCTTTGTCTCCGCCAAAATTAAATGACTTATAAATTCCGTCACCAACCCATTCGTAAGTAAACGTAAGTCCGGTTATGGCTAAAATTAATGCGATTGCTGCAATGTAAAATCCAGAAGTGTTGTGCCAGTCATAATTGACACGACGCCATTTTGCAGACCATTTTATGGTTAAACTTCTTTTTAAATCAGTTTTCTTTTTCGGCCACCATTGTATAATTCCAGAAATCAATAAGAGTATGAAAATAATTGTTGCTCCGCCAATAATATGTTTTCCAATATAATCAGGAAGCAATAAATACAAATGAATGTATTCAACTATAATAAAAAAGTCGGTTTTTGGATTTTCTGTTTTTAAATATTTTCCTGTGTACGGATTGAAATAGAGATATAAGTTTTTGGTATCGGAATAGGTGTAAGCAATTGCAGAACGATTTTTTCCATAATAAGAAATCATGCTTACTTTATTGTTGGGAAGAATTTTTTTTGCTTTTTCTTCTAAAACTGAAGGAAGAAGAAATGGTTTGTTTTGAGGTTCAACCAAACGCCATTCTTTTCTCGTAATGTCTTTTATTTCATCATGAAAACAAAAAATACAACCCGTAATACTGATTATAAAAACAATAAGCCCAGAAATTAATCCGAGCCATTTATGTAGAAAACGTATTTTCGTTTTGAATCCCATTTTTTGATTAAAAGCGTAAAAGTAGGCTCAAAAGTTATATGGGACAAGTTATTGTAGAAAATTGTATGTTAAAATACTACGTGATGATAAAAATAAAAATCTCGCAAAGGCGCAAAGTCGCCAAGAAAAATTATAAAGCTTTGCGCCTTTGCGAGATTCAAAAATATGACTTAAAATAGGATAGGCTTTTAAGAAACCACTTTTTTAGGTTTTAAATGAAAAGCTACATATAAAGAAATTGAAGCCAAGAAAATCCAGAAAACATCGATAAAGAAAATCTGAATTTTGTTTTCAATGAAAGAATTCCAAAACCAATCTCCAGAAACAATTCCGTTTGTAATTGGAATTAAAAATCCTAAAATACTGCCTGAAATCAAACAGAATTTGTTGGTAAAACCATCGTTCTTTTTAATGATAAAGAAAATTGAAAGAAGTAGCCAACCTCCAAAATAAAGTTTAAATAAGTTGGATTGACTTAACGGATAAAAGATTTTGCTTCCAATAAATGCTAACGCCGTAATTGGGTACATACTTAAACAAATCGCCAAATAAATGCGAACAACTGTTGCGTTAAAACGTCTTTTCTTTTCAGGTAAATTGTTTTTCTGTCTGGCAACCAGCCAAATCATAACTCCTGAAATGATTACGAAACAGGTGATAATTCCTAAAAGGAAGCTTACTATTTTTAAAGCATATCCGCCGTAATCTCCAAAATGAATTCTATATAAAACATTTTTCACAATGTCTAAATAACTCGTTCCCACTATGGGATCTTTTTTGGCGATTTCTTTTCCGTCTGCGATTCGGTAAATTACTTTTCCAATTCCGGTAAACTTCTTGTGGCTTAATAATTCACCCTCAACCAAAACATGCATATTCGCGTCGCCGTAATTTTGAATAACAACACGTGTAATTTCAAAATCAGACCATTTCTTTTTTGTTTTGGTAACAAGTTCGTCGATATTAAAAGGAGTGGCTAGTTTTTTATTTTCAAATTTATAATCGGGATCTGTATATTCGAGTTCTTTGTATAATTTATTTTGATCTCCATTGTATAATGCCATTACGGCTGGCGCCACAATTAAAAGTTTAATCATAAAAAATGCTCCAGTAACAGCGTAAACAAATTGAAACGGCAGGCCAATCATTCCTAATGCGGTATGCGCATCTGTCCAAAGTGTTTTTAATTTTTCTTTTGGACGGAAAATATAAAAGTTAGAAACAATTTTATTCCAATGCAATAAAACTCCGGTCACGATGGCGAACAAGAAAAACAAAGCAATGAAACCCGATAGATAATAACCGATTGGATATGGAATTTGTGCCAGAAAGTGCAAACGATATAAAAGTTCTCCCAATGAATAAGATTCTTCGTAAGTTGAAGTTTTGAAGTCTTTTGTATTCAAATAAAAGTACTGACCTTCTTTTTGTTTTGCCGGAGCCAAAGTGTCTTTGGTTCCTTCCATATAAACACCAACCCTTTCTTCTATAGAAGGTTTAGAAATGGTAATGTTTCTTCCGTGCAAAATATATTTATCGTCAAGATGTTTTAGCGCTTTATCGTAATCTAATTGAATTTCTTTTGTGATTGCTGTAGATTCACTTCTTTCCCAATTGATGATTTCATCTCTAAAAAAAGAAAAAGATCCAGCAAAGAAAATTACAAATAGAACGACACTGATTACGATTCCGCTGACCGTATGAGTGTGAAAATAGATATTATAATGACGGTTTTTCATAGCAATTATTTCGCCGTGTTATAGGTTTGACCTAAATAAATAAAAAGACAAAAAAATAAAGTCAAGAGAATGTAAATTCCCCATATTTTCCAGCCACTTTTCGCCAAGAACGCAATGACCATTAAAGCAACCCAAAGAATAAATCCGCTAAAAGCCATTGTTATCAATACATCTACACGACTAAACCATGAAGCTAAAGCCAAATGAAAAGTGACAGAAACAAAGTATCCGCCTAAAATTGCAGCTGTAATTTTAGAAAAACGTGGCCAAAAAGCCGGATTTAAATATTTTGAATTTGCTGGCATATTGTAATTGAAAAAGATTTTTAATGGTAATAAAATTCTAATAATGCGATTAGAAGAAGCAAAGCCAAAAGTGCTTTACTATTTACTTTCTTCAAAGGAGTAAGAATGATGATTAAACTTCCAATTGTCATTAACTGAATAAAAAACATCAGAGTGCCGCAACACACTGATTGTGTAAAAAGCCACATGATATAGGCAGTTAATAATAACCCTAATCCAATAATTTTGGTTGGTTTCGGATTATTTTTCATCCATTTTTCAAAACCTAAATCATAAGACAAAACCGCTCTTTTTGAAGTGTAGTAAAGCGTATAAAAAGCTAGAAAAACAATAAGGCTGGCAATTGTTATCATAATCTTTAAAATTTAAAAAACACCTTTCAGCTTATAGAAAGGTGTTTTTGCTGATTTTTTATTAGAATTTATAAGAGAAACTTGCAGCCAAAGTTCTAGGATCTTTAGGATGTATTGTTGACCATCCATCGTAGATTTCTTTGTTTGCAATATTGTTTAGTTTCAATGTTATACCAAATCTTTCTGTATTGTAAAATAAAGAAGAGTTAAGAACAGTATATTCTGGAAGTGTAAATGTTCCAGCAACTGATCTGTTCATGATTTTGTTTTCTCCAACATAGTTTCCTCCAAATCCTAAACCAAATCCTCTTAGAGTTCCATTAGTAAATTTGTAGCTTGCCCATAAGTTTGCCATGTTGTAAGCTCCTGAGCTTTCAGGTCTAAATTCAACAAAGTCAGCATCTCCCTGAGTTAAAGTCGCATCATTATAGCTGTAACCCAGAATAATATTTAAACCAGTAACTGGATTTGCAATAATTTCAGTTTCAAAACCTTTATTGTGCTGTCCACCATCTTGATAATTAATTACGTCAGTTGCGTTAGGTCTAACACTATAAGCCTGATTAGAAACTTTAATATCATAGTAGCTTAAAGTAGCGTAAATTTTATCTCTTAGAATATTCATTTTTGTACCAAATTCGATTTGATTAGCATGTTCTGGATCAAATGTTATAGGAGTACGAACAGTTCCATTTACATTTTCGCTAGGTGCTACATTTGAAAAACCATTCATGTAGTTAGCAAAAATAGATACCTTGTCAATAATTGGCTGGTAAACTAATCCGAATTTTGGAGAGAAAGAAGTCTGATTATAGTCATCAGCATCATTGGTAACGTCTCCACTATTCATAAAACGGTCTGCACGTAAACTTACCATAGCAGAAAGAGCGGGAGTGAAGTTAATTACGTCTGAGAAATAAGCACTGTAAACTTCTTGTTTGGTTTTGTTGTTATTTCTTGGACTGTTTCCAACAATTGCATCAGATCCGGCTTTTGTTAAATCTCCAGTGTCACCATTTGAAGGTCCGTAGATTGCATTGAACGCAGCTAAATTATCTCCAATATAAATACTTCCATTTCCGAAATAACCTGTACCACGATCAAGACCCACTCTATTGTAATAATCCAAACCAACTACAAGTCTGTTTCTTAGATTGCCAATTTTGAAATCACCGATAAAGTTTTGTTGAACGTCAAATGTTGTGTTTTTGTTATCCTGATAATTAAAATATCTAGCCAAAACGATTCCATCTGTAATAGCCGTATAAGCAGTTCCTTCATATAAATAAGCATAATTCCCTGTTGACTTCGCCTGGCTTGTCGAGAAAATAGTCTGAGAAGTCCATTGGCTTGAAAGCTTATAGTTCATTTGAGCCTGAATATTGTAAGAAGGCGTTTTGATCGTTAATTCATCGCTAGTATACGAACGTTTGTTGTCATATTTTAATTCAGCAATATTGTGCACTCTCAACGGATTTGCTCTATCCAAAAACAACATTGTTGGATTTGTTGTTTCATTGCTCATAAATTCTGTATTTACTAAGAAAGACAATCTATCATTTACTTCATAAGATAATGAGGGAGCAATAAAATAGGATTCTCTAAAACCAGCATCCTGAAAAGTATTTTGCTTGTTATAAGCAGAATTAACTCTGAAGTTAAGTGTTTTTTTATCGTTAAGAGGTGTATTAAGATCTGTAGTCACACGGTTTAAACCATAGCTCCCAACAGTATAATTTACTTCTCCGCCAAACCCTTTGTATGGTCTTTTTGTAGTGGTATTGATTAATCCTCCGTAAGAAATTAAACTACTTCCGAATAAAGTTCCAGAAGGCCCTTTGATAATTTCGACTCTATCAATATTTGCTGGATCTAAGCTTCCGTTTGTTAAACCTGGCACACCATTTACAATTGTAGCCTGAACAGGAAATCCTCTTAATGAGTAATAGCTTGCTCCATCTCCACCACGACCTGTAGCAGTCCAAAGTTGTGTAATTCCTGGCGCATTTTTTAGTGCATCATCAAATGTTGTAACCACTTGTTCTTTTAAAACAGCTCCTGTAATAGTTGTGTAAACTTGTGGGTTTTCAATATTTTTAAGTGGCAACCTCGAAACTTGTTGGTTGTCTTTGCGTACAAAACTGTTTTTGCGACCATTTACCACTATTTCTGTTAGTTCTTCTGAATTTGAAGTAATATTAAAATTTTCAATTAATTCTTGTCCTTCAGCAACGGTAATATTTTTCTCTGTTGTGTTATAACCAACAGCTGAAACTTTTAATGTGTAAGTTCCCGGCTTAACATTTTTGATTTTGTAATTACCGTTTTCGTCAGCAACTGTTCCAAATCTTGTGCCTTTTAAAACTAATGAAATTCCTTCTGGAGATTCATTGCTATTCAAAGATATTTTTCCTTTAATAGTTGCTTTTTCCTGAGCTAACGTTGATGCGCTTGTTAGTAAAGCAAAACAAAAACTCAAAAGAGAAATGGTAAATTTATATTTCATTTTTATTTAGAATTGATTTTAATAGCGCAAATGTAACAGTTGAATGCTTACGATGCAAGTTATTCTTATTTATTCTAAATAATTTTTAATAATCTAAATTTTTAGTCAGAAAAGGTTTTTGAAAAGGTTGTTTTTAAAGTCAAAAAGCCTGTTCAAATAAATGAACAGGCTTTTTATATATTGAAAATTATACTGATTACAATTCTAAAGCACGTTTAGCATCGCCATTCATCAATAATTCTAATGGATTTTCTAAAGCTTCTTTTACAGCAACCAAGAAACCAACAGACTCACGTCCGTCGATGATTCTGTGATCGTAAGAAAGTGCTACGTACATCATTGGGTGAATTTCAACTTTTCCGTTTACAGCAATCGGACGCTCAATAATATTGTGCATTCCTAAGATTCCTGATTGAGGAGGGTTGATGATTGGAGTAGATAACATACTTCCAAAAACACCACCGTTTGTAATAGTGAAAGTTCCTCCAGTCATATCGTCAACTGTAATTTGACCGTCACGAGCTCTTAAAGCCAATCTTTTGATTTCAGCTTCAATTCCACGGAAAGTTAAAAGTTCAGCATTACGAACAACAGGAACCATTAATCCTTTTGGTCCAGAAACCGCGATTGAGATATCAGCAAAATCGTAAGCAATTTTGTAATCACCGTCCATCATAGAATTAACATCTGGATATAATTGTAAAGCTCTTGTAACTGCTTTTGTAAAGAATGACATGAAACCTAAACCTAAACCACCATGTTTAGCTTTAAAAGCATCTTTATATTCATTACGAATTTGGTTGATTGGCGTCATGTTTACTTCGTTGAATGTAGTCAACATAGCCGTTTCATTTTTAGCTGAAACTAGTCTTTCTGCTACTTTACGACGTAACATTGATAATTTTGTACGCTCACTTCCACGGCTTCCTCCAGTTGGAGTTCCCATAGATGGTACTGCATTTACTGCATCATCTTTAGTGATTCTTCCTCCTTTACCAGTTCCTGAAACTGTTGCCGGAGCTATATTTTTTTCGTCTAATATTTTTCTTGCTGCCGGAGATGGAGTTCCTGCTGCATAACTTGTCGCTGCTGCTGGAGCTTGAACTGGTTCTGCTTTTGGTGCCTCAGCTTTTACTTCCGCCTTTGGAGCTTCTGCTTTTGGAGCTTCTGCCGCCGGAGCTGCATCACCACCTGCTGGTTTAGCAGCATCTGTATCAATTAAACAAACTACAGCACCAACTGCTACTGTATCACCTTCTTCAGCTTTTAGTGTAATTACACCACTCATTTCAGCAGGTAATTCAAGAGTAGCTTTATCTGAATCAACTTCAGCAATAGCTTGATCTTTCTCTACATAATCTCCGTCTTTTACTAACCAAGTTGCGATTTCAACTTCTTTTATTGATTCCCCTGGTGATGGGACTTTCATTTCTAAAATCATCTTTGTTTTTGTTTAAGTTTTTTATGGTTTCAAGTTTCAGGTTTCAGGTGTTAAACTTGAAACTTGAAACATTTTTTATCTAAATAAATCTTTATCGAATACCATTCTAATTGCATCTGCATGACGACGTTTTGCACGTGTATAACTTCCAGATGCAGGCGCAGCGTAAGCTTTTAATGAAGCTAATCTCCATTTTACAAGATCAAAGTTCATTAACATAAAGCTGTAAGCTCCCATGTTTTTAGGTTCTTCTTGCGCCCAAACATAATCATCGGCGTTTGGATATTGTGCAATGATTTCTTTCAATTGTTCTACTGGTAAAGGGAATAATTGCTCGATACGAACAACTGCAACGTCATTTCTTCCGTTGTTTTCTCTTTCTGCAACAATGTCATAGTAGAATTTACCTGTAACGAAAACTAAAGTTTTTACTCCTTTTTTATCTACAGTATTATCGTCAATTGTTTCTTGGAAAGATCCGTTTGCTAATTCCTCAACGGTAGATACACATCTTGGATCACGCAATAAACTTTTTGGAGAGAAAACTACCAAAGGTTTACGGAAATTCGTTTTCATTTGTCTTCTCAACAAGTGGAAGAAGTTGGCTGGCGTTGTACAATCTGCAACATACATATTTTGTCTTGCGCAAAGTTGTAAATAACGCTCCATTCTTGCAGAAGAGTGTTCTGCACCTTGTCCTTCATATCCGTGTGGCAATAAAAGTACGATACCGTTTTGGTTGTTCCATTTATCTTCTCCACAAGAAATATATTGGTCAATCATAATTTGAGCTCCGTTAGAGAAATCTCCAAATTGTGCTTCCCAAATTGTTAAAGCGTTTGGATTTGCTAATGCATATCCGTAATCAAAACCTAAAACTCCGTACTCAGATAAAAGTGAATTGAATACGCCGAATTTTCCTTTTTTGTTTTCGATTGAATCCAATAAAATTACTTCTTCTTCAGAATCTTCCACTTTAACTACAGCATGACGGTGAGAGAAAGTTCCCCTTTCAACATCCTGACCAGAAATACGAACATCAAATCCTTCAGTTAAAAGCGAACCGTAAGCCAAAGCTTCTGCAGTTCCCCAGTCCAAAGTATTATTATCGTATCCAGCTTTTCTATCAGTAACAATTTTAGTTATTTTGTTAATGAATTTTTTGTCTGATGGTAAAGTAGAAATGGTGTTGATAATAGAATCTAAGCCTTCTTTAGCGAATTTAGTATCCACTTTTTGAAGCATTTGAGTATCTGTTACCTGAACAAATCCGTCCCATTCGTTTTTCATGAATGGCGTAATGATTGTCAAATCTTTTTTACGAGAAGCTTCTAAATTCTCTTCTAAAGCAGTTTTGTATTCTTTTTCTAAAGCATTCACATAAGAAGCATCAATTACGCCGTCAGAAAGTAATTTTTCTGCGTAAATGTCTCTTGGATTTTTATGTTTAGCAATGATTTTGTATAAAACTGGTTGCGTAAAACGAGGTTCGTCACCTTCGTTATGACCGTATTTTCTGTATCCTAATAAGTCGATAAATACGTCACGTCCAAATTGCATTCTGTAGTCTAAAGCAAAAGACATAGCGTGTACAACAGCTTCAGCATCATCAGCATTTACGTGTAATACTGGAGATAAAGTTACTTTAGCAACGTCTGTACAATAAGTAGAAGAACGAGCGTCTAAGTAGTTCGTTGTAAATCCGACTTGGTTGTTGATTACAATATGGATTGTTCCTCCAGTTTTGTAACCATCAAGTTGTGCCATTTGAATGATTTCATATAAAATACCTTGACCTGCAATTGCAGCGTCTCCGTGTACCGCGATTGGCAATACTTTAGAGAAATCGTTAGCATAATATTTATCTTGTTTCGCTCTGGTAATACCCTCAATAACAGCTCCAACCGTTTCTAAGTGAGAAGGGTTTGGTGCTAAATTGATGTTGATGCTTTTTCCAGATCTTGTTTTTTTGTCGGCTGTAAGACCCAAGTGGTATTTTACGTCACCATCAAAATATTCTTGATCGTAATCTTTTCCGTCAAACTCACCAAATATATCCTGAGTAGATTTGTTAAAGATGTTTGCTAAAACGTTCAAACGACCACGGTGAGCCATTCCCATTACGAATTGTTCAACACCTTTTTCTGCAGCTTGCTCGATTAAAGCATCAAGAGCTGGAATGATAGATTCTCCACCTTCTAATGAGAAACGTTTTTGACCCACATATTTAGTATGAAGGAAATTCTCAAAAGATACAGCTTCGTTTAATTTATTTAAGATCGTTTTCTTTTCTTCTGTAGAAAAATTAGGCTGATTGTTATTAACTGCTAATTTATCCTGAATCCATTTTACAACGCCAGGATTTCTAATGTACATATACTCAATACCAATATGTTGGCAGTAAATAGCTTTAAGGCGATTTACGATATCTTGTAAAGAAGAAGGGATCATTCCGATTGTTTGAGCAGCATCAAAAACAGTTGAAAGATCAGCTGTTGTTAACCCGAAGTTTTCGATATCCAAAGTTGGAGATGAAGTTCTACGGTCACGAACAGGATTTGTTTTCGTGAATAAATGCCCGCGCGTACGGTATCCGTCAATTAGTTTTAAAACGTTGAATTCTTTCTTTAGTTTTTCTGAAACCTGACTGTAATCTGTGTTGTCGCTAGTCACGTACTCAACGATAGTCTGCACAGGGTTTTCGTCGTTATAAGTCGTTTGTCCAAAGTCAAAACCTTGAAAGAAACTTCTCCAGCTAGGCTCAACGCTGTCTGGGTTTACTAAATATTGATCGTATAATTGTGCAAAAAACTCGGTATGCGCTGCGTTTAAAAATGAAAACCTATCCATAATATGAGTGAATATACTTTTTGTTATATAGAAAGGCAAAAGTACAACAATCACATTTATTTAAATCTTTTTTTTACGTACTTTTACGTAAAAATTTGTTAAAATAAACGTTAACTATGAATAAAATTCAATTTTCAATCGATTGCAAATATTATTTTGTGATTTTGGCAGTCTTATTCTCAAGTTACACAATCGCACAGCAAAAGTATGTGATTGATAATAATAATTTCTGGGACAAAGTGCAATTTGGTGGCGGACTTGGTTTAGGATTTGGTTCCGGATATACGGATATTTCTGTAATGCCAAGTGCAATTTACAATGTTAACGAAATTGTGGCCGTTGGTGCTGGACTACAATTTGGTTACTTATCTTCAAAAAATTATTATGAATCTTATGTTTATGGAGGAAGTTTAATTACGCTTGTGAACCCGATTCCAGAAATTCAATTATCTGCAGAATTAGAACAAGTAAGAGTCGATACCAGATATGAAGCTAATGTAAACAGACCTGCTTTTTCTGATAGTTATTGGAATACTGCACTATATCTTGGTGCTGGTTACAGAACAGGAAATGTAACTATCGGCGCGCGTTACGATGTTTTGTACAATCCGAATAAAAGTCTGTACGGCTCTGGATTTATGCCTTTTGTGAGGGTATATTTCTAAAGGCTCTAAGGTTCTGAGGTACTAAGATTCTAAGTTTTTAAATCATTAAAAATATATTGATGAAACGATATTTTACTTTGCTGGCAGGAGTATTATTTGCTTTTTTTTCATGTCAACAAAAAGAATTAAATAATTTTGAAATCATGAAACAAAAAGAAATTGAGGCAAATAAAAAAACGATAAACGCATTAGTTAGGGAAGGAGATAAATTAATTATTCCAAGAGAAGTTTTTCATTGGATTTATTTTGAAAATGAAAGTGAAAGGGAAAGTTATCTGAAAGATGTTGTTCTTAAGGGGTTTAAGTTTGTTTCGAAGAATAAAATTGAGGATAAATTTCCTTATCAATTACAAATAAAAAGGATTGATAAAGTTGATGAAAAAAGTATTAACGAATATTCGATTTACTTATGGGAAAAAGCGAATGAATATAATGGTGACTATGATGGATGGGAAACTAGTATTGAAAAGTAGCCATAGACTGACTTAGAACTTCATAACCTTACTTGTAATAATTTCGAAACCAAACCTTCTGCCATTCTCTTTTTAAAATCAAAAAGGCAACTTGTTCGGCTAAAATAACCAAATCAGATCCGTCGAGTTTTTTAATGTCATTTTCTGGAACGTCGATAATGTAGAGTAGATTCAAATACTCAGCAAATTTGTACTGAATCATTCTGTAGATTTTTTCGTGAAGCTGAATTTTTAATTCGTCGGGCGAAATACTTAATGAAAAATCTATTCCTTCATTAGCCAAATTAAAATCTTTATTAATCTGTTCGATAAGGCTAATATATAAAGTTTCAGCTTGCGCCTGAGCCAACAACGATTCTGTATTTATGGGTGCTACAAACATGAGATTTTAGATTTTAGATTGCTGATTTATGATTGTAGATTTTTACTGAACACTGACGTTGAATTCTGAAAACTAAACTTTACGTCCCATTAAATTCTCACCGAAAGCTCTAAGAACAGCTTTCTTTTCAGAACTAATTTCCATTTTTTCTAACGTTTCAAAAGCTTTGAAAGTATACATTTCGATAGCTTCTTGCGTTGCTTTTGAAGCTCCGGATTCGTTGAAAATGGTCTTTGCAGTTTCTATTTTTTTTGAATTATCTTCTAATTGTAAGGTGAACAATTGCTCCAATTCTGATGCTTTTTCATCAGAAGAAAATTCTAAAGCTTTTAAATATAAATACGTTTTTTTATTGACGATAATATCGCCTCCAACTTGTTTTCCAAAAGTTTCAGGATTTCCAAAAGCGTCCAGATAATCATCTTGCAGTTGAAAAGCTAAGCCTAAATTCAATCCGAAATCATAAATTAAATCAGCTTCTTTTTCTGAAGTTTTGGCAACGATTGCACCCATTTTCATTGCAGCAGCAACTAAAACGGCTGTTTTGTATTCAATCATTTTTAAATACTCCGAAATTGTCACATCTCTGCGGGTTTCAAAATCCACGTCCCATTGCTGTCCTTCGCAAACTTCTAGAGCTGTTTTGCTAAACAACTTCGCCAGATCTCTAAAAACAATTGGTTCGTATTGCTCAAAATATTGATAAGCCAGAATCAACATCGCATCACCAGAAAGAATTCCGGTGTTTAAATTCCATTTTTCATGAACAGTAACTTGTCCTCTTCGCAAAGGCGCATCATCCATAATATCATCATGCACTAAAGAGAAATTATGAAATACTTCTACAGCCATTGCCGCAGGAAGGGCAGTTGTGTAATCAGTATCGAAAACTTCCGCAGCCATCAGCGTTAAAACTGGACGAATGCGTTTTCCACCAAGTCCTAAAATATATTTAATCGGTTCATAAAGATTAACTGGCTCTTTGTGTATGTTCTGATTTTCTAAATATTTTATAAAAAATTCCTGGTACTGAATAATATCATGCATAAAATGAAATTCTGATTTAAGTGCCTCAAAGATACAATTCAATTATGAATTATTTCCTGATAAATATAAAATGCTGACAAACATTTAATCTTTCCTGTTAAATCGGCTCAAAATTAATTCGTTAAAAAAAATAAAAAAAAACATGGAAACTTTTTTGGTATTCTCAGTTTCCTGTTTATATTTGCATCGTAAAATGGAAACTAAGAACACTGCAAGAGTTTCCATTTTAGATTTGAGTAATATTTAAAACTCATTAAAATTAGTTATTTATGAAAACAACATGGACTTTAGATTCTACACAATCAGATGTTTTAATTAAAATGAGACATTCGATAATCGCTTATTTAGGAGGAACTACAAATAAATTTGGCGGTTATGTAAATATTGAAGACAATGAAATTGAGGATGCATCGGTAGAATTTTCATTTGACATCAATAATAAAAATGAGAGCTTTCAATCAATCGATACGAATCTGCAACTTCAAGACTTTTTTGATGTGGATGAGCATCCGATTATTAGTTTTAAATCGACTTCATTTCAGAAAGTAAACAATAACATCAATTTCTTTAAAGGAGATTTGACGATAAAAGATGTGACTAGAGTTGTAGAACTTGATGCTGAATTTTTGGGAGTTAATAATTATAACGGAGAGAAAAAAGTTGCCTTTGAAATAAAAGGGGATATCAAACGTCAGGATTTTGGTTTAGATTATAATTCTTTTCAGCATAATGGCGGTCTAGCTTTAGGAAAAGACATTAAATTAATTGCTAATCTAGAGTTTAGCATATAATTCTTACTAAATCAATAAATTAATGTAAAATTATTACAAATTTACTGGAAACTATTTTTGTTGATTTTAGTTTCCGAACTATATTTGTAGTAGAATTTGAGGAATTTAAGATGAAAGAGAAAATAATATCGAAAGCAAGCGAGTTGTTTTTAAAGCTTGGTTTTAAGAGTGTTACAATGGATGATATTGCAAGTGAAATGTGTATTTCTAAAAAAACGATCTACAAATATTTCTGCAATAAAGAAGTTTTGATCGAAGAAAGTACTTCAATGGTGCACAATCAGGTACATGAGATTATGGATACCATTGTGGCAAAAAATTACAATGCCATTCACGAGAATTTTGAAATTAGAGAAATGTTTCGTGATATGTTTAAAAACAATATTGATACTTCGCCACTTTATCAGCTTAAAAAACATTATCCGGAGATTTATCATAACATTTTATCTGAGGAAATTGACCAATGCACACAATGTTTTAGAGATAATATTGAAAAAGGAATTCGCGAAGGACTTTACAGAGCCGATCTTAATGTAGAGATATACGTGAGATTTTATTACACGTTAATTTTTCACATAAATGAAAATACAGTTTCTGAAAGTGAAGCACAAAGAATAGAATTAGAAGCTTTAGAATATCATACCCGCGCAATGGCAACAGCAAAAGGAGTAGAAGAATTAGAAAAGCAGCTTAAAAGAATAATCCAATAATCATCATTCAAAATAAACCGTCATTGTTCTGTGGGAGGAATTATAAAAATGGCGGAACTATCTCAAAATTTAAAATAAATATTAACTACTTATGAAAAGAATCTTTCTTATATTTTTGTGTACAATAGGCTTCACAGCCGGCGCACAAACGACTTTAACACTGAAGGACGCTGTCAATTATGCGCTTCAAAATAAAGCCGATGCTAAAAAAGCTAAACTAGAGGTTGAAAACAGCGAGTATAAAATTCAGGAAGTGCGTTCGAGAGCATTGCCTCAAATTTCTGCAAACGGAAATTTAACTTACAATCCGATTATTCAGACAACCGTTATTGACGGAGCGGCATTTAATGCTCCGGGAACTACAATTCAGGCCGCTTTTGGTCAAAAATGGACTTCTACTGCAGGACTTTCTTTAACTCAGGCAATCTTTGATCAATCTGTTTTTACAGGATTAAAAGCAGCAAAATCTACTCGTGAGTTTTATCAAATTAATAGTCAGTTAACAGAAGAGCAGGTAATTGAAAGAGTGGCGAATAACTATTATTCTGTTTACGTACAACGTGAAAGATTGTCTTTATTGGACAGTAGTTATGTAAATACTCAAAAAGTTCGTGACATCGTAAAAGGACAATTTGATAACGGTTTAGCTAAAAAAATTGACTTAGATCGTATCGTCGTTAAATTATCTAATATTGATACAGAACGTCAGCAAGCTATCAATCAAATTCAGTTAGAAGAAAATGCATTGAAGTTTTATATGGGAATGCCAATTGAAACTCAAATTACAATGCCAATTGAAAAATTTGAAGTTGCTCCGGCTTATCTAACGCAAGAACCAAATATTGAAAACAGAACAGAATATTTGCTTTTGAAAAAACAAGAAGAGCTTTTAATTTTTAATAAAAAAGCAGTTCAGGCAGAATATTACCCAACACTTTCTTTAACGGCAGGATATAATTATATCGGTCAGGGTCCTGAATTTCCTTGGTTTGCAAAACCTTCTTCTGGAGTATATTGGTCAGATTACTCAGGAATCGGATTGAATTTAAGAGTGCCAATCTTTACAGGTTTTGGAACTCGTGCAAAAGTGAGACAAGCAGATGTTTCAATCAGATCTCTTCAGGAAGATATTAAAGACACTAAACTTTCTCTTGATTTAGAATATAAAAATGCGATGACGCAGATCAATAACAATATTGTTACGATCAATAATCAAAAAGAAAACATGCGTCTTGCATTAGAGATATTAAATAATACTAATAATAACTATATGCAAGGTTTAGCGTCTTTAACAGATTTGTTAGATGCTCAAAATGCATCAATCGAAGCTCAGAACAATTATACAAGAGCAGTTTTAAATTATAAAATTGCCGAAATATCTCTAATCAAATCAAAAGGCGAACTAAAAACTCTTATAAATAACTAATTACAATGAAGAAAACTATTATAACAATCGTAATCATAATTGCATCCTTAGGTGTAATTGGATATATCTTAAATAATAATAAGAAGAAGAATAAAGAAAAAACAGATATCGTTGCGACGAAAAATGCAGCTGTTTCTGTAAAAGTTTCTGATGTTAAAACAGAAGAAATTTCATTGGACTTCGTTGCAAACGGAAACTTTGAGCCAATTCAGCAATTAACTTTTTCTGCAGAGAAATCTGGAAAAGTAATTAGTGTTTTAGCTAAAGAAGGTGACTATGTAAGAGTTGGTCAGACTTTATTAACGATGAGAGGTGATGCAATCAATGTAAATGCACAACAAGCTCAGGCGGTTTACCAAAACGCAAAATCGGATTACAGCAGATACGAAAATGCTTTTAAAACAGGTGGTGTTACAAAACAACAATTAGATCAGGCAAAATTGGCGATGACAAATGCTGAATCTAGCTTAAAACAAGCAAACATCAATGTTGGAGATACTAGAGTAAAAGCACCAATCAACGGATTTATCAATAAAAAATATATTGAGCCAGGATCTATTTTAGCAGGAATGCCAGCGACAGCTTTGTTTGATATCGTAAACGTTTCTAAATTAAAATTGGTTGTTACAGTAAACGAAACTCAGGTTGCAAGTTTAAAAGTTGGAAACCAAATTAATGTAACGGCTAGTGTTTATCCTGATAAAACTTTCTCTGGAAAAATTACTTTCATTGCTTCAAAAGCAGATGAGTCTTTAAACTTCCCAGTTGAAATCGAAATTACAAACAATTCTAACAACGACTTAAAAGCAGGTATGTACGGAACAGCAAATTTTGCTTCAAACCAACAAAAACAACATTTAATGGTTGTACCTAGAAATGCTTTCGTAGGAAGTGTGAGCAGTAACGAAATCTTCGTGGTTGAAAACGGTGTTGCAAAATTGAAAAAAGTAACGGCTGGTAGAATTTTAGGTGATCAGGTAGAAATCATCAACGGATTGTCTGATGGAGAAAAAGTAATTACTACAGGTCAGATTAACTTACAAGACGGAAATACAGTAGAAATTATTAAATAAGCCGTAAGCTATAAGCCATAAGCCATAAGCTTATTGCCTAAAGCCTAAAGCGTAAAGCCAAAGAAATGAAATTAGCCGAAATATCCATAAAACGTCCGTCGTTGGTAATTGTATTGTTTACAATTCTGACACTTGGTGGATTGTTCAGTTACAGCCAATTAGGCTATGAGCTGATCCCGAAATTTGAACAAAACGTTATTACTATTTCTACTATTTATCCTGGAGCTTCTCCAAGTGAGGTAGAAAATACAGTTACCAAGAAAATCGAGGACGCGATTGCTTCCTTAGAAAATGTCAAGAAAATCGACTCGAAATCGTACGAAAGTTTATCTATTGTTTCGATTACACTGACATCAAACGCAAAAGTCGATTTCTCTTTGAATGATGCCCAGCGAAAAATTAATGCCATCATTAGTGATTTGCCAGATGACGTAAAAACGCCGGCACTGACAAAATTCTCATTAAGTGATTTACCAATTATGACGCTTGGTGCCAACGGAAAAATGGACGAAGCTGCGTTTTATGACTTAATTGATAAAAAAATTGCGCCTATTTTATCTCGTGTACAAGGTGTTGCTCAGGTAAATATTATTGGTGGTTCTGAGCGTGAGATTCAGGTGAATCTTGACGCTATAAAAATGCAAGGTTACGGACTTTCTGTTCCGCAAGTACAACAAACTATTTTGACTTCGAACTTAGATTTCCCAACAGGAAACGTGCAGACTCGTGATCAAAAAATATTAATTCGTTTAGCGGGTAAATATAAAAGTGTTGAAGAATTAAGAAACTTAGTGGTTTCTTCTCAAAACGGAATTCAAATTCGTTTAGGTGAAATTGCAGATGTTCAGGATACACAGAAAATTGCTGAAAAGATTTCTCGTGTAGATCAAAAAAGTGCGATCGTTTTACAAATCGTAAAACAATCTGATGCGAATGCCGTTGCGGTAAGTGAGCAGTTATTGAAAACAATTGCCGTACTTGAAAAGGATTATAAAGACAATAGTTTAAAATTAGAAGTTGCAAAAGACAGTACAATCTTTACGCTTGAAGCAGCAGATTCTGTTGTACACGATTTATTGATTGCGGTTGTTTTGGTAGCATTTGTAATGTTGTTTTTCTTGCATAGTATTAGAAACTCGTTGATCGTAATGGTTTCTATTCCTGCATCGTTGATTGCAACTTTCATCGGAATTTATTTAATGGGATATACCTTAAACTTAATGAGTTTATTAGGATTATCTCTAGTGGTTGGTATTCTGGTCGATGACGCGATTGTGGTATTGGAGAATATTTACAGGCACATGGAAATGGGTAAAAGCCGTATTCGTGCGTCTTATGATGGAACAGCAGAAATTGGTGGAACCGTAACTTCTATTACATTAGTAATTGTCGTAGTATTCTTGCCGATCGCAATGAGTTCTGGATTGGTATCGAACATTATTACACAATTCTGTGTTACGGTAATTATCTCAACATTATTATCACTTTTAGCTTCGTTTACAATTATTCCTTGGTTGTCTTCTCGTTTTGGAAAATTAGAGCACATTGAAGGAAAGAATTTATTTGGAAGAATCATTCTTGGTTTCGAAGCTTATTTAACACGTTTTACAAACTGGATTTCTGAGTTGTTAACTTGGTGTTTAGATCATTATATTAAAACTTTCGTTGTAGTAATCGTATTGTTTTTAGTTTCAACAGTAGGATTAATGGGTGGAGGTTTCATTGGAGGAGAGTTCTTTGCTTCTTCTGATAGTGGAGAGTTCTTAGTTCAAATTGAAATGCCGAAAGACGCTTCGTTAGAACAAACGAACTTTATGACGCAAAAAGCAGAGGCATTTTTGAAATCTCAAGAATACGTTCACAGTCAAATTACAACTGTCGGACAAACTTCTGAAGGTTTTGGAGCATCTCAGGCTACTGCATACAAAGCAGAGATTGACGTTAAAATGATCGAACAAAAAGATCGTACAGACGATGCAAACGTTTACGCAGCAAAAATCAAACGTAAGTTAGAAAAAGTATTAGTTGGAGCAAAAGTAAAAACGGTTCCAGTTGGTATCTTAGGAACTGCTGAGGATGCAACTTTAGGATTAATTGTAACAGGTCCTTCAACAGAAGCGGCAATGGCTTACGCAAAATTAGCAGAAGCAGAATTACGTACCATTCCTGGAACAACAGAGATTAAATTGACAGTTGAAGACGGAAACCCTGAAATCAACGTAAAAGTAGACCGTGATAAAATGGCTGCTTTAGGATTAACACTTCAAACAGTTGGTTTAACCATGCAAACTGCTTTTAGTGGAAACACAGACGGTAAATACAGAGCTGGAGAATACGAGTACGATATCAACATCAGATACAATGCTTTTGACAGAAAAAGTATTAAAGATGTAAGTAATCTAATTTTCATAAATGCAGCTGGACAACAAATTAAATTGTCTCAATTTGCTGATATTACAGAAGGTTCTGGACCATCTCAGTTAGAGCGTAGAGATAAATCTGCGTCTGTAACCGTAAAAGGACAAAACGTTGGGGTTCCATCTGGAACAATTGTTCAACAATGGCAAGTAAAATTAGATAAATTGAAAAAACCAGCTGGAGTAAACTACATTTGGGGTGGTGACCAAGAAAACCAATCGGAAGGATTTGGTACTTTAGGAATCGCTTTATTAGCCGCTATTATTTTGGTTTACCTTGTAATGGTGAGTTTGTATGACAGTTTCGCGCACCCGTTCGTAGTATTGTTTGCTATTCCGCTTTCGTTTATTGGAGCGATGTTAGCATTGGCATTGACAAACAACTCGTTAAATATCTTTACCATCTTAGGTATCATCATGTTGATTGGTCTGGTGTGTAAGAATGCGATCATGCTTGTCGATTATACGAACCAAAGAAGAGCAGCAGGAGAATCTATCAGAACGGCATTAATTCAGGCAAATCACGCACGTTTGCGTCCGATCTTGATGACAACAATTGCGATGGTATTTGGTATGTTCCCAATTGCATTAGCATCTGGAGCAGGAGCGGAGTGGAAAAACGGATTGGCTTGGGTAATTATTGGAGGTTTGATTTCTTCTTTATTCTTAACGCTGATTGTAGTTCCTGTAATTTATAATATTATGGAGAAATTAATTCAGAAATTCTCTAAAGGAGATAAAATCGATTACGAAGCTGAAATGGTTGCTGATTACGATCATAAAGAATTAAGCGAAGACGGTTTTAATCCTAAACATACGCATTAATAGATTTAATTTTGATTTGTAAATCCCAGATTCCAAATCCCGAGACTTCGGGAGGAATTTGGGATTTTTTTTTGATGTATTTTAAAATTATTTCATGCAGATTCAACAGATTTATGCAGATTAGATTAGAAAAAATCTTTCTTTATCAGCTAAAATCCTTTTTAAATCTGCGTGAAAATTATCAGTAGTCTTAATTGTTTAATAAGGAAATTACCAATTGGAATTTCTATTTCAAATACAAATAATGATTAAAATAATCAATAATTGCTTTTCCTTCCAGCAAAACATCGGCGCCAATAATACCGTGAACCGGTTTTGCTTTAAAAGATTCTAAAGCCTCATTTACGTGCGAAAGATCAAAGATTACAATATTAAAATCTTTGTTTTTCCAGCTTCCTATTTGTAGTTTATTTTCTAAAGAAATTTGCGTTGTCATTCCCGTTCCGCCAGCGCCAGACGCTTTTGTTTTGGAGTTTTTTGCGGCCAACTCAAAAAGTTCAATACTTTCAAAACCCACGCACGTATTGGATGCACCAGTGTCTAAAATGAAATTTCCAGAAATGCCATTAATTTTGGCTTTTATCTGTAAATGTTGAGTTTTAGTAATCTTGAATTTTATTTTTTTATAATTCCCTTCCTTTTTGAGAATTTTGTGAAGATTTTCCATTTCTGTAATGATTGAAACCCAAAAATAAGGCAATTACAATCAATAAACTAACGATATAAAAGATATAATTTGGCGATTTTTCTTCAGTAGAAATCGAACCGTAATACACAAAAGAGCTCCAGTAATAAGGTGATTTCTTAGCATTCGGAATCGATTTGTCATTTAAATAATCACGTTTTGCATTCGCATTGGCGTAAAAATAAGGAACATCATTTTTTACATTTTTATAAAAATCAGTCATAAAAACTGAAGTTGTAAAATCATTCACTTTCCATAAAGAAAACATCAAATTCTGCGCTCCCGCAAACTGAAAACCTCGCGCAACACTCATCGCACCTTCTGCTTTGTACAATTTTCCAATTCCGGTTTCGCAGGCACTTAAAACCACCAAATCCGGACTGATATGCATATTATACAATTCAGAATACAAGATTTCCTGATCGTAGAATTTAATGCTTGCCGGAGTTTCAACATCGCCCGAAGAAGCATGTGTGCTCAAATGTAAAATAGAATATTTATTTGCTTCGTTTTTGAAGTTTGAAAAACTCGCATTGGCATTTTCTAAATATTTGCCTTCAAAATTATTTTGAATAGATTCCATTTCTTTTTTTGAATAATGCAATTCAAAAGCTGTTTTTTCGAAAACAGGAAAAATGCCTAAAACTGTTTTTTCTGATTTAGAAACAGGTTTAGCATTTAGATAAATATTTGCCGAAGTATTGTAAGCGATCTTAAAATCGTTCATCAAATAATTCATTTTGGCAAAATTTGTTGTGTTCGATTCTCTTGTAATTAAAGCTTCAAAAGGCAAGAAATTTAAAAGGCCATCGGGAACAATGATGAGGTTTTGATTGACATAATGAGTTGGAAATTTTAAAACATCGTAAGCAACTTTTCCGTAGTGATTGTAACCAGCAATGTCATTTGTAATCGCATCAGCATTATTAAAATAATTTATAAACTGAACAATTTTCGGAATTGCAATATCAGTAATATTAATATGATTTAAAGCAATGCGATTGTTTTGTAAAATGAAGAAATAAAGATTTTCAGAACCCATAAAATAATAAACCATCATCGCTTTATCCTTTTCCAGTTTCTTGTATAATCCTTTCAAATCGCATTTCTCAGTAAGATAATCGGGGTTTTGAGTTTGGAATTTTTTCAATGAAATCATCAACTCATTTTGTTTTTTGATGAATTGATTGATTTTCAAAATATCAGCTAAATCTCCTTTTTGCTGTTCTTTTAAAATATTATTATTTAAATTCTGAAGTTCTTGTAAAAGCTTTTTTTCTTCCGCGGAAGCGTTTTTAATATTGGCTCTATAGCTTTTCAAAATACCCGATTTTGAATTTTCTGCCAATTGAAAAGCTTTTTCCAAATAAGAAGTTTTTCCTTCTTTTCGAAACAATTCATTATAAATAGAAATGCATTTTTCGGTACGATTTCGAGATCGAAGTTGCATCAGGATTTTTGAATTTTCATAAACCAAAGCATTCATCAATAAATCTTCAATGTAAAAAGAAAGATCAAAAGCTTGAAGTGCTTTTTTGGGTTCTTTTATTTTAAAAATTTCTCCCTGCAAATCAAGCGCATCAACCAAAACCGTTTCTGCATACAATTGATTTTGATTGGGAAGAATACTTGACGATTTGTAATTCGGAATCAAAGTTTTAAAAATCGATACGATTTGCTTCGAACTTTCATCCCACTTTCCTTCATCAAAAAGCAATAAAGCTTTTTCGTAATACAGTTTTGCTAATTTTCGAGGTTGCTGATTTTTTGTTTCTAAAAATAATTTCTCGGCTTTTTCTAAATAAGATTTTGCTGTTTCAAAGTTTTGTCTCTGACGATAAAGCGTTGCCAAATTGCGATAAGAATTCGATAACGTTTCCGACTGATTTTTTTCTTTTTGCAGCTGTTTTATAGAAGATTCAAAAGCTTTTGTAGCATTTTGATGCGTTTCGGGATGCATTAAATTTCCGGTCGAACTCAATAAATAATTATTTCCCAAATTATTCAACAAAATGCCTTTTTGAACATTCGACAGAGATTCTGTTTTTAAAGTGTTTTCCAAAAGTTCAATCGCCTGAGAAATTTTACCTGAACTCTGATAAACATTCGATAAATTCAAAATAGCCGCAAATTTTTGTTTTTGAGCGTCAGGATAATTTTTAGAAGTGTTGACAATGAAAAAATATTGCTTTATCGTATTTTCTGCGTTGTCATAATCGCCCGAAACAGTGTAAAGATTTCCTAAAGGTTTTAAGCAAAACTCAATAATATCATAATCAGAAAGTTTCTTCTTCTGATAAATTTGCCAGGCTTTTTCATAACTGGAAATCGCGTTTTGAGCTTGCCCAAATTGATTTTCATAATAGCCTTTATTGCAATTTAAAACCACAATAGCCAATAATTCGTCTTTAGTTTTTGGTTTTGAATTTTTCCAAAAATCACTTTCTGTAGTTCTTAAATTTTGTAACGCTTTCGCGGAAGGATGAGCCACAAAAACATCAATCGCATTATAGATTTGATCTTCCTGTGCAGAAACATTTAAACTTATGAAAAAGAAAAAAATTAAACCATATAAGTGATATAAGTTCATATTAAAGTTGCTTTTTTATTTCACAGAGATTCGCAAAGGTTTTCAACAGAGATTCGCAAAAGAATAAAAAAACTTTGTGTAGCTCTGTGCAATCTTCGCGAATCTCTGTGGTACAACTTTTAAAACTTCCAAATTCCATAAAGCTGAATATAATTAAAATTCTGTTCAAAATTAATCACATAACGCGCGCCCAAACTTGGTCCGATTCTGGCAAAACCAGCCGTTACATCAAATAAAAGTCCCGTTTTTACATCTGTAAAACTGTTTTTGACTTTATTGGAACTTGTAGTTGAACTAATCAAAAAGTTTTCCTTGTCATTTTCATAAAGATTCGTTTGAATGCTTTGATTTTGCTCTGAAGAAACATTTATATTCGCCTGAATTCCCGCACCAACTCCAATATAATTATTAATGTTATATCGAATCAAAACCGGAACTTCCCAATTGATATTTTTGTTTTCGGTATTGGTTGTTGTACGCTGTAAGCGCCTTGTTCCGTTGGCGTTTGTTAAAAATTCATCTACTACATTTGTTGCACTATTGTATTGGTTTAATCCATTTACCCATTCAACCTGCCAATAAAAGCGATACGATTTGAAGGGAGAAAGTGTTGCGCCCACAAAATAACTCCTTGATTTCTCTAAATCAGGATAAAAATTGTAACCTGCTTTTGCTCCAATAGAAATTCCGGGTATAAATCGGGTAGTAGCGTAATTGGTAATGATAGGCTCGTTTTTATCAAAAATAATTGCTGTTCGGCTTTTAGTGGTTACTTTGTGAAAATCTTCTCCAAACTTCATCGAGTATTTTACAAAACCTTTTGTCGAATCTTTTTCACGAACATTTTTTTGTTCGCTTCCGGGTAAATAAATGTTTTTGAAAGTGAAAATAATTTGTTTTTGTTTGAAAATCGTATCCAGACAACTCACCGTTGGTTCTTCGCCTTTTGGACAAATGGGACATTCGGGATACATGCTTTCGATCTGAAAAGTCTTTTTATCAAACATATCGGGAACATCCGTTTCTAAACGAATTTTTCTCGCCGGACCTTCACCATTATTTTGAAAACGGGTTTTAAAATTGACTCTTTTAAATCTCACCAATCTATAATTCATAAAACGCCCATTCGATCCCATTTTATTTGGATCGTGAGACGTTACGATTTCCATTTCCAGATTTTTTATTTTATGGTTTTTATAACTTCTGTTCGGAACATAAATCCCACGCATGGTAACTGTTGCGCTGGTATCTTTTATCATTTCGGGAGTGGTTTTGAAAGTATAAAAAACATTTCGTGTTTCGCCAGGATTTGCATCGTCAAATTCTAAAACAGAAACATTGTGATACGTTTTATGAGCGTCTAAAAGTGAGGCATCCAAATCTTCTTCGGTTGTAGTATTTCGGTATTTTTTGGTTTTGAAATTCCCTTCGGCGGAAGCCAGATAAGTATTCGAATCGTTTAGATCATCAACAGAAGCTACTACATTTTCTTTTACTTCACGTTCGCCGGCATAAGTTCTAAAATCGCTTAATTCGAAATTGTTGTGTTTGAATTCCTTTTCATTATAAAACAAATACAGCTTTCCATTAGCAACATAATTTTCGAGATTTTGATAACTTACTACGACTACCATTTCCTGCTCCGGAATCGGATCACAGTTCTTTTTAATCGCAAAACCATTTTGATCGGCGATAGATGCAATGTCTTTAAAATTAGTATCTGTGATATCATTTACAGCTACTTTCTTCGGCCGTGTTGCAGGTGGTTTTCCGTTGTCGTAATTGTTGGTAACGGCAAGTCTTGTGGTGTAAGTTCCTTTGTTTTTATAGACATGTTTTGGTTCTGCTTCTTTGCTGTAATGTCCGTCGCCCAATTCCCATAAATAAGAGTAACTAGGTTTTGGCGCACCCGCAATCGGAATCAAAGGCGGGGATTCGGATTTAAAGAAAACCTGATTTCCGTTTTGAATAAAACCAATATTGGCTCTTCGCGTTATGGTGTCTTTAACTTTGGTTTGACCTATTGCCAGAAACGAAAATAGCATCAATAAAACAGACAGTTGTGGTTTCATAACTAGATAGTTTTGGTCGTTAAAAGCTTCATAATGAATTTTTAAAACTGGATTAAATGTAAAAAAAAGTGATGAGCAAATCATCACTTCTTCTTAAAAAAGCATTTCTAAGTTACTGAATGGCATTAATTGCAGCAACCAACTGAGCTTCTGTACCGACTGTTGTTTCTGCAAGGGTAAAAGTGTAAATGTCGTTTGCAGCAACAGTTACAGCTTTTATGGCATATCTCCAATTTCCATTGTCTTCAGTCGCAAAAATCACGTGACATTTTAAACCAATCGGAATCTGACCATAATGTTCGCTAAATAATCCGGCAGCAGTATAAGTATCTAATTTTGCAAGCGCATTTGTTCCTTCGCCATCGTAAGAAAGGTAAACCGCGCTGTTGGTATTGTTATAACCATCGGGAGCATCAACCAAAAGAGTTGTTTTTGGTCTCGGATCGCTGTAAAAACGGTCTACATTGGTCCATCCGAAGTTTCCGAAAGTTACGTAGTAATTGTTTCCTTCACCTTGTACACCACCTTTTCCGCCAGTTCCATCTGCATTTGCTTTTGCTTCTCTCCAAGCTAGTTCGCCCGCTTCATCAATAACTCCAGTCCATAGCGTCATTAAATTATCAAAACCATCTGTTAATGCAGTTGGCACGATCATGCTCATAGTGCAAGAGGTCTTTAATTCGACTCCCCCCTGAGTTGCTTTGATGAAGAATTCACCACCAGAAATCAATAAGTTTTTCTTTCCGTCAGAGGTCAGTCCCATTGTTGGTTTGTTGGTTACCAGCATATTTCCTTTGTCAAAAAGTTCAATGTATTCTATATCAACTTGTCCAGTTACGGCAACTCCATTTTTGGTTAAACAATCTCCATTAATGTAAAGCTTTACACCCTTTGCTGACGTTAGGGTTACGACGCCATTTCCCGCGGTCATAGTAAAATTTTGCGTATTTCTTTTTACTCCCTGTTCACTGATGCTTTTAAAAGCAGCCGAAGAAGGTGGTAAAACTTTGATATCGTCACCGTCACCGGTATCGCAACTTACGAAAGTTGTCATTGCTAGTATTAAAAGTCCGATTTTTTTAAAATTTGTTTTCATAATTTCCAGTTTTTATAAATCTGTCTTGATTCTTCAAGTGGTTTTCAGATTTGGTTGTTAATTATATGTGTAAATCAATTTGTTTTTTGTTTTGTTACCCAGTTTTCAAAAAATAATTTTTAAAGGCTTTTATATCGTTATATCAATTGGCTTGAAAATTTGTTACCCTATTTTTTAAGATTTTTTATTTAAGCCGAAAGACATTTGTCTTCAAACAGATTTCCATCTTCATCAACGGCGACCAGAATGTCGTTTTTATGAGAGAATTTCAGAATAAGATACATCCAGACGATCAGCCAAAATCCGAAAGTGATAATGCTTAGAAAAAAATGAAGTTTATGACTGATGATTTTCTTTTCTTTAGATAAAACCACATACGGTAGTTTTTCATTGTGTTCTGTAATTACAAAACCATTGCGTGTTTTGGCGGCAATTATTTCGTAAAAGCGATCTAGATTTTTTTCGTTTGATAAAGAGTAACTTTTCATTTATTTTAATTTTTTAAGAGTTTTTAAAAGACTTTTATTTCGTTATATAAGATTTATTGCAATATTGTTACCCATTATTTTTTAAATTAGCTGTAAAATGTCTTTTTATGGGTCAAAATAATATACATCCTGATCAAAAATATATCGACGGATTAGCCTCAAATGATTCGGTGGTTATTGAAATGATATATAAGAAGTTCGCTCCGAAAGTAGTTCAGTTTATAACCAATAATTCGGGCGATAACGATCAGGCGCAAGATGTGATTCAGGAAATCCTGATTTTGCTTTTTAATCAGGCGAAAGCCAATAAACTTCAGTTAACTTGTCCGTTTGATGCTTACTTTTTTCTTTTGTGTAAAAGACGCTGGCTAAACGAATTGAAGAAATCGTCTAATAAAGGGGTAACAATTTACGAGAATGTAGTATCTATCAATGAATCTGCACACGAACTAATTGGAGAAGCTGAAGAATTTGATGAAAAACAGAAGCTTTTCGACAACATGTTTCAAAAACTCGGAGAAAAATGCCAAGAAGTTTTAAAACTCAGTTTTACGCTAAAATCGATGGAAGAAGTCGCAGCAAAACTCAATGTCACGTATGGTTATGTCCGCAAAAAGAAGTCATTATGCGTCGGCCAATTGACAGAGTGGATTCAGGAAGCCAAAAATTTTAACTCTTTAAAAAACAATTAATCATGAACGAAGAACGCTATATAGTATTCGATCAATATCTTCAAGGCGAACTGACCGTTGATGAAAAGAACAATTTTGAGAAACAATTAACTGACGATACAGAATTTGCATCGGCATTTGAGAGTTTCAGAGAAATGCATTTTCAACTGCAAAATAAATTCGGACAAGAAGCAGAAAGAGAGGTCTTTGCTCAAAACCTGACACGAATTTCAGATAAATATTTCAATAAAAAGAAAGCGAAGGTCGTTTCGTTTAAACCTTTGTATTTCGCAGTTGCGGCTTCGGTTGCCATAATATTTGGATTGTTTTTCTTTGATTACAATCATTATCCAAATTTTGAAGATTATGACCATCCCGAAAGTGCTTATTTTACAGAAAGGGGAGTGCCTGAAGAAATTTTGAAAAGAGCCGAGAATGATTTTAATGGAAAAAGATACGAAAAGGCAATTCCGCTTTTTGAAGCTATTTTAAAAGAAAATAACTCGCCAGAAATTCAATATTTCTATGCCGTTTCATTAGTACAAGTTGATAAATATGCAAAAGCAGAAATTATTTTTAAAGAATTAGAATACGGAAATTCAGTTTACAAAGAAAAAGCAAAATGGAACCTCGCTTTATCTAAATTAAAACAAGGAAAATATCAGGATTGTAAGGAAATTTTATTGACTATTTCTCAGGATTACGAAGATTATGATGAAGTAGAACGTTTGTTGGAAGAATTGCAATAAGTTAAATATTTAAAAAAATTGCTCCCATTGTGGAAAACCTCAATCGAATTTAGAATTTTAGTTCTAAATTCGATTTTTATTTATAAGAATTTACCCAAAACCAACTTAACCTAATAGCGAAATGTAAATGCAAAAGATTATATTATTAATTATAATTTTACTTTCTGAAACTATTTTTAGTGCTCCCAAAATCACTGAAAATGAAAAATTCACTGCAACCTGCAAAGTATCGCGATTTCTAAAAGATTATTATCCTAAAGTTGCTGGTGGAGTAGTAAATTGGGACAATCAGCATTTGGACAAACTTCCTAAAATAAAAAATTATAAAAACAATGAAAGCCGAATTTTTGGAACACGCTTTGCTATAAATATTGAAACAGGGAAATAAAACCCAATTGTCATCCTGAAGAACGAAGGATCACACTAGTAATTTGCGGAAAAAATGGGGGTTTTCTTTGCGAAGCTGCTTGTGAGGTTCTTCGTTCCTCAAGAGGATAATAGATTAGTTTTTAATTTGTAAACCTTTGTCAGAGTTTAATGCTCAGGCAAAGGTTTTTCCCTTTTTAAGACATTCAGAAAATGAAAAAATCTGTCTAAATCTGCGTTTTCACGAAAGTGAATTTGTTAAACCTGCGCACCAATTAAGCAGAATTGCTATTCTTTTAATATTATCGTAATTTTGAACACTTTAAAATTATAGCCTTGAATTCAGCACCCATAATTACCGATACACACACCCATTTATATTCTGAAGAATTTGATCAGGATCGTGACGAAATGATGCAGCGTGCCATAGCAGCCGGAGTTACCCGTTTTTTTATTCCTGCAATCGACGCGGCCGCAACACAATCGATGTACGATTTAGAAAAAAATTATCCAGAAAATGTATTCTTGATGATGGGTTTGCATCCCACTTACGTGAAAGATAATTATCTGGACGAGTTACAGCACGTTGAAACCGAATTGGCAAAAAGAAAATTCTACGCTGTCGGCGAAATCGGAATCGATTTGTATTGGGATAAAACCCATTTAAAGGAACAACAAATTGCTTTTAAAAGACAAATTCAATTAGCAAAACAGTACAAATTGCCAATCGTAATTCATTGCAGAGAAGCCTTTGATGAAATCTTCGAAGTCTTAGAAGACGAAAAATCTGAAGATTTGTTTGGGATTTTTCATTGTTTTTCCGGAACTTTAGTACAAGCGCAACAGGCCATTTCTTACAATATGAAATTAGGAATCGGCGGCGTTGTGACATTCAAGAACGGAAAAATCGATCAGTTTTTAAATGAAATTGATTTGAAACAGATCGTTCTGGAGACAGATTCACCTTATTTAGCGCCAATTCCGTACAGAGGAAAACGAAATGAAAGTAGTTATTTGGTCAATGTTATAGCGAAATTGAGCGATATATATGTTGTGTCAACAGATGAAATTGCAGAAATAACAACACAAAATTCAAAAGACGTATTCGGGATTTAACCCTAGCCTTACAAAACTTTAATTTTTTTTTTGTTCTTTTGCCCACTTAAACCCAAATAAATAATGCAGAGATTTGATGCCATTCGACCGTTTTATGATTCTGAGATAAATGAAGCCCTTCATGATGTTGTAAATCATCCTATGATGAAAACCATGATGAACTTTACTTTTCCGGAAGTAGAAGATGAGGTTTGGAAGGAACAATTGAAGAAAACACATTCTATTCGTGATTTTCAATGCAATTTTATTTACAATACCATTCAAAAAGTTCTTGAAAAAAGCTCTGAAGGATTAACGACTTCAGGTTTTGAAAAACTAGAACCAAATACTTCTTATCTTTTTATTTCGAATCACAGAGATATTCTTTTAGATACGACTTTATTAAATGTATGTTTGTTTGAACACGGTTTGGTAATGACTGCTTCGGCAATTGGAGACAATTTGGTGAAGAAAGCTTTCTTGGCAACTTTAGCAAAATTGAATAGAAACTTTTTGGTTTTAAGAGGATTAACACCTCGTGAAATGTTGCAAAGTTCAAAATTATTGGCTGAATACATGGGACAATTATTGCTTCGCGAAAATCGTTCGGTTTGGATTGCCCAAAGAGAAGGAAGAACAAAAGACGGAAACGACGAAACCAATCCGGGAGTTCTAAAAATGATAGGAATGGGTTCTGACGAAAAAAACTTAATGGATTATTTTAAGAAATTAAAAATCGTTCCAGTTTCAATTTCATACGAATATGATCCGACGGATGTTCTGAAAATGCCACAATTAATGGCAGAAGCAAACAACGAAGTTTACGTAAAAGATAAAAACGAAGATTTCATGACCATTTTAAGTGGTATCATGGGAACTAAAAAAAGAATACATATTTCTGTTGGCGATGTTTTAGACACTCAAATCGATCAGATCGTGGCAGAAAATGACAATGCAAACAAACAAGTTCAGGCTTTGGCACAAACGATAGACGATGCTATTTTGAAAAACTATCAGTTATGGCCGACGAACTTTATTGCTTATGATATAGTAAACGAAACAAACAGATTCGCAGACAAATACAAAGACAGCGAAAAACAACTATTTGAACGTCGTTTAGAAATGAGAATCGGAAGCGATAATCCTGTTACCAGACAAGGATTCTTGGCCATGTATGCCAATCCAGTTGTCAATAAATTAAAATACCAAGATGTCATCTAAAGCAAAAATACTGTTGATTTATACCGGAGGAACAATCGGTATGAGCAAAGACTTTGAAACTGGAGCGCTTAAGGCGTTCAATTTTGGTAAATTAATTCAAAAAATACCTGAAATTAAACAATTGGATTGCGAAATTGAATCGATTTCATTCGAACATCCAATTGATTCTTCTAATATGAATCCTCAAATGTGGACCAAAATCGCCACGATTATCGAGGAAAGTTACGCTGCTTTTGACGGATTTGTGGTACTTCACGGATCAGATACAATGTCGTATTCGGCTTCTGCATTGAGTTTTATGCTGGAGAATTTAGCAAAACCAGTTGTATTTACAGGTTCTCAATTGCCAATTGGAGATTTGCGCACCGATGCCAAGGAAAACCTAATTACAGCGATTCAAATCGCATCACTTTTAGAAAACGCAAAACCAGTTATTACAGAAGTTTGTTTGTATTTTGAATACAAATTATACCGTGGAAATAGAACTTCTAAAGTTAATGCAGAACATTTTAGAGCTTTTACAGCGCCAAATTATCCTGAATTGGTAGAATCTGGCGTTCATTTAAAATTGAATAAACATTTGTTTCTTCCTGTAAATAAAGATGCCAAACTAATCGTTCATAAAAACTTAGACAATCACGTTGCCATTATCAAAATGTTTCCTGGAATGAGCGAAATTGTTTTGGCCTCAATCTTGTCAACTCAAGGTTTACGTGGAATTATCTTAGAAACGTACGGTTCTGGAAACGCACCAACAGAAGATTGGTTTTTAAATTTAATCGAAAAAGCCATCAAATCTGGAATGCATATCGTAAACGTAACCCAATGTTCAGGCGGAAGCGTAAACATGGGACAATACGAAACCAGCACAGCGCTAAAATCTCTAGGTGTTATTTCTGGAAAAGACATTACTACAGAAGCTGCTATTACAAAATTGATGTATTTGCTTGGACATAATATTCCACAAAACGGATTTAAGGAGATTTTTGAGACTGCTTTGCGCGGGGAAATATCTTAAATTTAAATTCCAATTTTTCTTTTTTAACGAATTAACTAGTTCAGTTTGTCATTTCGACCGGAGGGAGAAATCACATTAGAAACTCGACAAAGATTGGCGACTAACATTGCGAACCCCGCGTGTGATTTCTCCATTCTGTCGAAATGACAAGTTTATGGAAATTTAAAATTTTAATTTTTGGAATTTGAATACGTTACCGGACAAGTTTCCAAATCTTCAATTTCAACTACTTTATGTTTTTTGTAATACAAATAAACAATAACAGAAATAATACAAATAACGCCTTGAATCGCAACCGTAGCTCTTACGCCAAGCGAATGAGAAACGTAACCAATAATTAAACTTCCCACGGGAATCATTCCCTGATACGCCATCATATAGTAACTAATACTTCTAGAACGCATATTTACAGCAGTATGAGTTTGAATATAAATATTGATAGAAGAAGTTTGACCCATCATTCCGATTCCGCTTAGCATCATACAGATTAAGGCGATTGTAATACTGCTTGAAACTGCTAAAATAATTACGCTGAAACCCAAAAGTAAACTTGCAGCAATCATCAACTTATTCATGTTCTCTGCCGATTTTAAATTAGCTAAATAAATGGCTGATAAAACAGAACCAATTCCAGCGGCGCTTTCGAACCAACTGAAAGTCTCGGCGTTTCCGTTGAAAATATCTTTTGCAAAAACTGGCATTAAGGTATTGAATGAAATGACGAATAAACTACTACAAGTTAGCATCATCAGCATTCTTGCCATTTCAGCTTCTTTCTTAACGTAATCCAAACCTTCAATAAAATCCTCTAACATATTCAGTTTTTTTTCGGCTTTAATGTGCGGTGTGATTTTCATCATTATTAAAGAAATCAAAACCGGAATGTAGCTCACAAAATTTCCAATAAAACAAATGTCTTCGCCATATTCGTGCAGAATAATTCCCGCAAGAGCAGGACCTGCAATACGTGCGAAGTTGTTTAGAGTTGAATTTAGTGCAACCGCATTTGGAAGATCTTCTTTATTGTCGACAATGTCAATCATCATTGTTTGGCGACACGTCATATCAAAAGCATTGATGATTCCCTGAACAAGACTCAAAGCCAGAATAAAGTTGATATTATATATTTTAAGATAAATCAGCAAAGCTAAAGTTCCTGCCTGAAGCATCGCTAAAGATTGTAAAAACAACATTGTTTTGTGTCTGTTGTAACGGCCGATTATACTTCCTGCCAAAGGCGCTAGAAAGAGAGACGGAATCATACTTAAAAAAGTGGCTAATCCCAATAAAAAAACTGATCCTGTTATGCTGTAGACCATCCAGCTCACCGCAGTTTTCTGCATCCAAGTTCCTATAACAGAAACAGATTGACCGTAGAAAAACAACTTGAAATTTTTTGATTTTAAGGCTTTGAACATGACTTTAATTATTTAATACAAAGGTCGGGATTATGATTTCATTAGAAAAATTAATAATTTTACTCATAATAAGTAGTAAAACTTATCAATATGGAGATTTATCAATTACAATATTTTATTAAAACGGCTGAGGTTTTGCATTTTACAAAAGCTGCCGAATTGTGTTTTGTAACGCAATCAGGACTTTCTCAGCAAATAAAAAAATTGGAAGAAGAATTAGGTCTGCCATTATTTAAGCGTATTGGAAAAAAAGTGCAATTGACAGAAGCAGGTTCTGTGTTTTTAATTCACGCCAAAAAAGTGGTTGAAAATGTAGAAAATGGAAAACAAGCAATTGAAGATTTAAATGAAATGATCGGCGGCGAACTTAGAATTGGCGTTACCTATATTTTTGGATTATTGATTTTACCTGTCGTTCATTCGTTTGCGAAGCAGTATCAGAACCTGAGAATTATTGTCGAGTACGGAACAAGTGATGGTTTAGAACAAAGATTATTGAATAACGAATTGGATGTGGTTTTGGTAATTTCATCGCATCCAATCGAACTTCCTATTCAGAAAGTGCCTTTGTTTACTTCAAATATGGTTATGGCAGTTTCTAAAACGCATCCTTTGGCACATTTAGACAAAATTGCTTTTAAGAAAATGAATGAAATTGAATTGGTTTTACCCGGAAAAGGATCAAATTCGAGAGAATATGTCGAAGAATTGTTTCAGAAGTTTAATATGACACCGAAAATTTCGATTGAATTGCATTCGATTCATGCTTTGTTGCAAATGGTAGAAAAAAGTGATTGGGCAACGATTGTGGCAGAAAAAGCGCTAAAAGGTTGGGATCAGCTAAAAGCGATTCAAATTACTGGTGTTACAACCAAAAGAGAGTCATTTATGCTGACGATTGGCGGTTACCAGAAAAAAGCGGTAAAATTATTCATGGATGAATTTAGAAAAAGCATTTAAAGTAACTTACGTTTTGACTTTGTAAACTCGATTTTTTTTGTTTCTTTGCAGACCACAATAGAAAGGTGTCCGAGTGGTTTAAGGAGCTAGCCTGGAAAGCTAGTATATGGGTAACTGTATCGAGGGTTCGAATCCCTTCCTTTCTGCGAATTATATTCAAATAATACCAAACCTCGGAATCTTTATTTCGGGGTTTTTTTGTGCTTTTTTCTTCCACATTATTGTTCCATTAATATTTAATAATTACCGCAGCGTGTGTTTTTTATAAAAACACCAAATAGCGTTCGTTTTTATGATTTGCGTTTGTTTTTTATAATGAAATCAGTTAACCGAATTTTTTGGAACCTCTAGATAAAATATAAAACGTCATTTAGAAATCTTTTAAAAAAGAATAAATTATGTAGGAATTCAGTTGTAAAGGATTTTTAACAACTGCCTCTGATGATAAATACAATTTAAATTTTACTACTTACAGAGAGTTTGAATTCATTGCTTTTCTAATTAAAAAAGCAGGTGTATTTACTTAGTAGAATTTTGAATTTAATGTCTTTATATTGTATAATCAATTTTTTAATTACGGATAACCATACAGAAGAAATTTTAAATCACTGTAAATTTGGAGAATATAAATTTTTTAAATGTTTAACTAATTAATAGTTTATTTGTTAGTGCATGTAATTTCAATAAAATAACATGAAAAAAAGAAGATCACCGATTGCTAAAAATTTATTGAATAATTCTATATCAGCAATGATTTCTACAATTGAAATACACAATAAACCAGAGTTGAAATATAGATACGAAACGGTTGTTTTATTGTTACTCAATTCATGGGAACTACTTTTAAAATCTTATTTGTATAAGAATCATAAGAAAGATGTAAGACTTTTTGAAAAAGATGGCAGAACTAAGCCTTTTGAAAACTGTTTAAATATTGTAAGTCAAAAAATAGGAATGGATTTTAATCCGACTAAAGAAAATTTAGAAGTATTATATAATTATAGAAATCAGGTAGCTCATTTCTATTTAGAAGAGATTAATCCAATTCTTTTTTCTTTAGTAAGTAAAAGTATAATTTTCTATAATGATTTTATAAAATTTAATTTCACATATGATTTATCCGAAAAGTCGGATTTGATTTTATTGCCGATTGGTTTCAAGAAACCTATTTCTCCAATTGATTATATATCTAATACTTCAGTTAATAAAAATGCGACAAAAGAGGTCAGAGATTTTCTAAAGACAATAATTGTAGCAACAGAAAATCTCCATAATCAGAATATTGATGAAACAATATTTGTGGAATTTAAAATGAATTTAACGAATGTAAATAGAATTAAAAATGCAGATTTGATTGCAGGAATTGATAATACAAGGAATTCAACATTAACAATAAATACCAAACCACTTAACTATATAAAAATAAGTGAAGAGGGGCAATCAGTGGCTATTACTAAAAATAGAGAAGATGCAAATGGAATTATTCTTTATGAAGGATTACAGGAAAATATATTTGAAGAGATTAATAATGTAATTGATATAAATAGATTATTAGCCAAAGAAAAAAAACAATTTATATTAGGACCTTCAGTGTATTTTAGAATTTATTCAGAACGAGAGTATATAAATTTTAAAATTGAAGATTTTGAAATTTTATCACAGTTTGGAGCAATTGAATCATATTCACCATTTTTATATTGGCTTGTAAAATTGCCTTCGAAAAAAATAGCGTTAATCTTATATAGTACTTTGATAAATGCAAAGCATCCAAATATTTTAAATTATATTAAATTATGCTTTATTTTAGATGGTGAACTTCCTAAATTAACTAGAGATTATTTAGAAGATAAGTATAGAGGCATATCACAAAAACCTAGTTATTACTATGCATTTAATGAGATATTGAAATCTAAACAGAGAGATAAGTTTTTAAAATCACATAAATTTAGTAGTTCAAAGAAGATATCTGCAAGTAAAACCTTTAAAGAGCTAAAAGCAGATGAAAATTATGTGGGAATCAAAATTTCAGAATTATGTATTAAAACATTCAAAGAGAACACAACTAAGTACAGGGCAGAAATAAGAGATCTTGATTTTATTTATTACTATGATAAATTTAAAAATGTTGATGAAATAATAGATGAGATAAAGTCACTTTTAACGATTGATTTATGAAATTAATAATAGGTTTTACAATAGTTTTACTATTTTCTTCCTGCGCCTCATTTTCAGATAAAATGATAAAAGAAAATAAATTTGCATTGTCAGAAAACGAGTTGTCCAGACTGGAAGGAAAATACGAACTTTTTCCAGATTTGGAATATGATGAAAAAGGAAATGTACAAACAATGGACTCGCAGAAATCTAAGGCAAGATATAATCTGAATTATTTTGTAAAATCTCAGGATGCAAAATATGAATATTCAGATGCTTATTTTGTTGAGGTAAAACTTTTGAATAAAAATCGACTGCAGTTCATCACCAAAAAAGAAAATGAAACGATTGAAAATGTTGAAGTAGAAGGAGAATTGAAAAACGGACTTTTTTATCTGGATAAAAAATATCTTAAACGTAATGGAGTACCTTATCTTGCAGGCGGTTATGAACATCACAAAACTAGAATTGGAATCTCAAAAGATAACGGACTTTTAGTGAATTATGCTTATGATAATTCTGGTGCACTTGTGTTTATGTTTTGGGCAGGTTCTGCTTATAATTTAGGCTATCATTATAAACTAATACAATAATGTATCAATATTACTTTCGCCCAGGTTATCAATCAAAAGAGCTTTTGATTGAAGTTTTTGATGGTGCAGAAAACGAATCTTTTGTTTCTGATTTTGTGAGTGCAATTTCAAAATTGAATCCGAAAATGATTGATATTCTGGATTTGTGGATGAATGATGAGGTTTTAATGACGTATGATTCTGATGTTGGAAAATTTACACTTTCAAAAGATATTTGGGGTTTTGCATTTATAATGGCTGAGAATAATCAGGATGGTTTGATTCAGATCAATTCGATTTTGGAAAAAGGAAATCTCTTTGAGAAAGTCAAAGTTGATTTTGAAAAGTACAAATAAGATTTTGTTCCAATTTGATTTCAAACAAGCTAAAAGAACCTTCTTTATAATGCTCTGGTAAGTCGGTTGTCCATTCGATAGTACTAATTCCTTTGTACTCGAAACCACAGCTGGTGTAATATTTGTTTATTCTTTCGTTACCGCTGTGTGTGTCAAGACGAATATATTCTTTGCTGTTTTCTTTGGCATATTCCTTTACCCATTCTATAATTTTTTTGACGTATGACCGACCTCTAAATTTTGGATTTACAGCAATACGATGCAAATAAACCGCAGGATCTTTGCTGGCTTCTTTCCAGATTATTAAATCATCGAAAGTAAGTACAAATGTACAAGCAATTTCGTTTTCCTCTTTGATTATAAAGTGACGGTTTTCGGCAATTTCTTTTTCTATTAATGCTCTTTCAAAACCCCTCCAGCTTTTATTATTGACAGTTTTTTGATAAGATGTAGCTTGGTTATAAATATCGAAAACAGCATCGATATCTTGGATTGTCGTTTTAAAAAATTCCATTATTGGGTTTTATTTGCAAATTTATGAATCTTCAAATATAAATCTTTCGGGATTTTAAAGGAGTTGAAATATTTAATTTATGTTTTTTTTATCAGAATGCAGCCAGACTACATTTTGTTCTGATTGATGATTTTGACCAATAATATCTTTGTATAATTCTGGCCTTCTTGCTTTTATATATCGGTGTCCTCCAGCCTGAGTACATTTTTCAGGAGTAATAACTGCTGTTGCAAAAGAATCATCAAAAGTTTGGCATTCTGCAAGAATATCTCCAAAAGGATCAATAATCATAGAGCAGCCGTTTTTTAATTGGTCATCATCCATGCCAATTGGATTTGAAAATACTGCGTAAACAGCGTTGTCATAAGCTCTTGCAGGAAGCCATTTCATTAACCAGTCACGGCCTTTCATTCCGTTAAATTCTAAACGTAAAGAAGTAGGATCAGTTTTGCGGTTTTCCCAAAGTTGAGGTGAAACAAAACCAGCACCAGGGCGGGTAGATGGTGTGCACATTGTTACGTGAGGCATAAAAATAATATCTGCTCCCAAGAGTTTGGTAGCACGCACATTTTCAATGATATTATTGTCGTAGCAGATTAAAATACCACATTTCCAGCCTTCAATTTCAAAAATGCAATACTCATTTCCGGGAGTTAGATGAGAATTTATAAAAGGATGAAGTTTTCTGTATTTTGCCACTAAACCATTTTTGTCAACGCAGATGTAGGCTTTGAATAAATTGTCATTTTCATCTTTTTCAAAAAGTCCAGCGAGCATTACAATATTGTTTTTCTTAGCAATTTCTGTCAATTTTTGAGTACTTTCTCCACTCGGTATTAATTCTGCTAAGTCTAACATTTGCTCTTTCGAAAGATTTCTTGCAAATGTATATCCCGTTACAGAGCATTCATGAAACGAAATCACATCACAGCCTTCTGAAGATGCTTTTTGCGAAAGTTTTTTAATTACAGATAGATTATAATTTTTATCACCACTTTTATTCTCAAACTGGGCTGTTGCTATTTTTAAATTCTTCATATTGTATAATTTAATATGAGTCAAAAATACTATCTGCAGTATTTTAAAAATTGTACAAAACCGACATTTAGAGTATAAAAGGTGAAAATCTTTCTATTAAATTGTTAGTTAATTTTTTGGTGGTGTATAAATATTCGCTAGGTGTTATTCCAGTATGTTTTCTAAATTCTTTTATTAGATGTGATTGGTCTGAAAATCCAGCATCATAAGCAATTGAAGTCAGATTGGCCTCAGATGATTTGTTTTTTAGCAGTTTAAGGAAATGATGAAGTCTAATAATGCTTCCAAATTTCTTTGGATTTAATCCGACACTTTCTTTAAATTTTCTTTCTAGATGTCTTTCTGAAAAACCAGTGTGTTCAACTAGTTGTTTTAGAGAAAAATGACCTTTGCAAGAAGTGATAAAATGTAAAGAATTATTGATTGCCAGTTGATTATCAGTTGGTTTTGCAATAATCATGGAACTAAAAAAATAATTTAAAAGAGCAAGCCCTTCGTGATTATTTTGTTGTGATAATTTTTCCTGAAGCATTGCCGCTTTTTCTCCCAATATATCTTCAATAGGAACAATTAAATTGTGAAATTCACTCGCAGGAATTCCTAATAGTTGATTTATTCCGTTGGGTTGAAAAACAACAATTATAAGCATTATTTGGTTTTCTGAATAAAGATCTTTAAAACCGTTAAGCTGTCCATATAAAAAAGAAGCTGGGAGATATTCTTTTGTTTCGTGTTTAATTTCAGAAATTAGTCTGCTTTTTAAAGAAAATACAAATCCAGTATTACCATCAGAAAATAAACGTAATTTTTGAACAGCAGTTTCGGCATTATCTAAAAAAAGATAATGTTTGATGTAAGGAGCTAATTCTTTTGATGGTAAAACCTGCATGATTTCAAAATTAGCTTTTTTTCCTGAAAAAACTAAAAAGAACTAATCTAGCCCCGATAGCAGTGATATCCTTTTATGTTGGGGTTCAACATAAAAGATATAACGGATAGCGGGACTAAAGGTGTTTTGAAAACGGGATTTCTGCTTCTAAAAAATATTAATCCTGCAGCGCCATTTTGACCTGAGGCATCATTTTATCGACAAACATTTTATATGCTATCTCCGAAGGATGTAAACCGTCTGAAGCCACAAGATTCGGACTATTAAGTCCTTCTCTGGTGATTTCTGTAATCGACACAAAGGCAACTTGATTGTTTTTGCAATAGTTTTCTGCAAATGTATTGTATTTGGTTATTTCTGCAGAAATGGCTGCTGTCTGATCCATAAATAGACTTTTTCCGTAAGGTGTGTACGCGTAATCGGGAATAGAAATTACGACAACATTTTTTTTGTCGCCTTTGGCAAGCATAATGGCTTTGTTGACCAATTGTGGAAATTCTTTTTCGTAGACGGAGAAATCTCTGCGCTGATATTGATTGTTTACGCCAATTAGAAGCGTTACCAAATCATAATTGGATTCTGGTTTTTGAGAATCTATTGCAGAAATTAAATTGCTTGTTGTCCAGCCTGTCGTAGCAATTATTTTGAGTGAAACTGTACTGGAATACATTGCTCTTAAACTTGATTTCAGTTGTTCTGGAAAACGACAGGTTTCGCAAACACTTTGACCAATAGTATAACTGTCGCCTAAAGCTAAATAATTTACAGTACTAGGAATTGTAGTTGGAGGACTTACCACTGGCGGCGTTACAACCGGTGGTGTTGTGGTAACAGGTATAGAATTGTTTTCTTCGGCATTGCAGCTGAGAAGGAAAACAGAAAGTATAACGGTAACTATTTGTTTAAAATGTGGTTTCATAATTTGTTTAAATTAGATGGATAGCTTTAAACAAATAGTTACGTTAAATATGCTGATTTGGATTTTAAACCATTTCGGTTTTCATTACGATTTCTTCTTCGATGGCATTCCAAAGTCCGATGCGTTTTTCAAGGGCAAGAATTGAAACTTCTTCTACTTCTTTCCATTTTTGAGCATCTTCTTCACATAATTCTGTAATCATTTGCATCGCCATTGGACCGTGTTCGTCGGCGTCCAATTCGATATGTCTTTCAAAATAATAAAGCAATTTAGTCAAATCTGTTTCCGGAAGGTTTTTTTGGAAATTTTTCAAAATCTGAGTAAACATACTCGGAATTAAATCTTCTCTTCCAAAAGTAAAGGCAGCTGCAATTTCGTGTGGTTTTCCTTCTTCTATTACTCTAAAAGTAAAGTCAAGGAAAGCTTTTACATTCGGGTGCATTGGGCTTTGTTTGATGGCAACAAATATATTATGAAGTGAATGTACTTCTGACAGAAAATTTAAAATTCCTGTGGTATCAGCTCCGCAATCTACCATTGCTTCCAAATACATTTCGTAATGGCTTTGTCTTCTTCCGTCGATTGTTAAATCTGTTTCTTCGGCAAGAACAATTTCATTGATTAAATATCGAGTTTCCGGATTTTTAGTAGCAAACCAAGGCGTTGTCGTACAAGTAAGCTTGGCTTGTAAGGCTTTTAAAAGTGACATAAAATCCCAAACAGCAAAAACGTGCGTCTCTAGGAAACTGTGCAAGTCATCAATGTTTTGAATCTTATTATATAAAGAATGGTTTAATAATTGGTCTTTTTGTAGTTGTATGCTTTTGTTTATCGTTTCGATATTCATCTTAAAAATAATTTTGATGCAAAGATAAAAAGCTTCTTTTGTTAGAAGAAGCTTTTTAGATTGTTTTTGTATATATTTTAATAGACGTCTATTATTTAAACGCTGGAATTCCAGTTACATCCATTCCGGTTATTAATAAATGAATGTCGTGTGTTCCTTCATAAGTGATTACACTTTCTAAGTTCATCATATGGCGCATGATAGAGTATTCACCAGTAATTCCCATACCTCCGAGCATTTGTCTGGCTTCTCTTGCGATAGTAATAGCCATGTTTACATTGTTACGTTTTGCCATTGAGATCTGAGCTGTTGTTGCTTTTCCTTCGTTTCTTAAAACTCCTAAACGCCAGGTTAATAATTGTGCTTTTGTGATTTCGGTAATCATTTCTGCGAGTTTTTTCTGCTGTAATTGAGTTCCTCCAATTGGTTTTCCAAACTGGATTCTTTCTTTAGCATATCTCAAAGCCGTATCGTAACAGTCCATTGCTGCACCAATTGCTCCCCAAGCAATTCCATAACGAGCAGAATCTAAACAGCCAAGCGGCGCTCCTAAACCAGATTTGTTTGGTAAAAGGTTTTCTTTTGGCACTTTTACATTATCAAAAATTAATTCGCCAGTTGCAGAGGCGCGAAGCGACCATTTATTATGCGTTTCTGGAGTTGTAAAACCTTCCATACCGCGTTCTACAATTAAACCATGAATTCTGCCTTCTTCATTTTTTGCCCAAACAATGGCAATATCTGCAAAAGGTGCGTTTGAAATCCACATTTTTGCCCCATTTAAAAGGTAATGATCTCCCATATCTTTAAAATTGGTAATCATACTTCCAGGATCAGAACCGTAATCAGGTTCAGTCAAACCAAAACAACCAATGAATTCTCCTGTCGCCAATTTCGGAAGGTATTTCATTTTTTGTTCTTCGTTTCCGTATTTCCAAATTGGATACATTACTAAAGAAGACTGCACAGATGAAGTAGATCTTACCCCAGAATCTCCTCTTTCGATTTCCTGCATTATTAGACCATAAGAAATCTGGTCTAAACCAGCTCCTCCATACTCAACAGGAATATACGGACCGAAACCACCAATTTCGCCAAGACCTTTTATAATTTGTTTAGGAAATTCAGCTTTTTGAGCAAAATCTTCTATGATAGGAGAAACTTCTCGTTTAACCCATGCGCGAGCAGATTCGCGAACTAATTTATGTTCGTCAGTTAGCAAATCGTCTAAGTTATAGTAGTCTGGAGATTGAAATAGGTCTGGTTTCATGTTTTATAATTTTTAACAAACAAATTTACGTAATAAAAATATAACAAATATCGACTAAATTGTTATATTTTTTAACTACAAAAATAAAATTAATAGGAATTTGGCAAATAAATTATAGTTTATTGATAATTTATAGACTATTTTTGAATACCAAAAACTAAATTAAATGAGGCTGATCATCTCTTTTTTATTTTTCTTGATACTTAATCCCGTTGTGGCTCAGTCAGATAAGGAGCTATCCGAGCAAAAATATTTAGAATTGCAGGATAAAATACGTTTTAGTATTAATGGAAATTACGATGAAGGTTTAACATTTGTTAAGGAATTATTAAAATCTGAGAACAAGGAACGCTTAACTTTTGCTTATGGATCTGCTTCTTATTTGTATCAATTAAAAGGCGATTCTGCTCGATCAGATATAAGTTATAAGGAGGCTTTAAGTCATTTAAAAAAGATTCCGGAATCTAATAAAAAAATCAAAATTCATTCTTATTTATTAAATTATCGAGGTTTAGTATATTGGAAAAGACATAATTATAGTAAGGCTTTAAGTGTTTATCAGGAAGGAATCAAACTTTCTTCACAAATAAATGATGTAATTCAGGTTATAAAATTCAAAGCTAACATGGCTTTGCTAAACGAAAGTGTTGGAAATTATCAGTTGTCCATCAAAATTTTAAGACAAAATGATGCTTTTTTAGATAAAAATGAAAATCTTTATGAGAAAGATCAATTTCAAAATGCAAAAAGCAATACTTATACCAATCTCGGAAACTCTTACGAAGGTTATTATGTCAAAAATCGCGATAAAACCTATTTATTAGATTCGGCAGAGTATTTTTATAAAAAAGCAATATCTTATTCTGATAAGTTTGTCGACAATAAAATTACAGCAAAATTAAGTCTCGGAAATATTTACTTGTTTCAAAAGGATTACAGTAATGCCGAGAAGATTTATTACGATATTGCTTTTTATTCGAAGCAAAGCAACAATGACTTTTTATACCAAATTGCAAATTTTAATTTAGGAGATTTATACTATTCTCTTAAGAAATATGATCGAGCGCTTATTTTTCTGAAGAAGGTAGATTCGATGAGTGTAAAAAACAAAACAATCGACAATAGTTATTTTAAATCCAATTACTATCAGGCGAAAATTTACAGCATCAAAAATGAACCTGAGTTAGCTTATAAACACTCCAAATTATATTTGGATTCTTACGAAAAGTATGAAGGAAATTTGAGGGAAGAAGCTCTGGAAGTTAACTACAAACTTGGTACAGCAGATCTTAGTGCAGAGATGATGGACGTTCAGGAAAAGTACAAATACGAAGTTTTCTGGAGCAAAGCGTTAAAAATATTATATGTAATTCTCGTTGTCGGAATCGTGTTTTTTCTAATTAAAAATATTAGAGATAAAAATAAGGCACATAAAAAGATGAATGCTTTAATCGAAGAATTTAAAGCTAATCTGGAGAAGAAAGAAATTGAAAATACTGAAGTTGATAAAGTTGCGATTGAAGAAATCATAACCGAAGAGCTGGAATTGGATGAAATTCAACTTAAGAAAGAAAATGCCAATCTTAGTATTGATGAGGCGAAAGAGAATAAAATTGTAGAAAAATTATTGGCCTTAGAAGAAAAACTAGAATACCTAAATGCTGATTTTACACTGTCTTATGTGGCCAAAAAAATCAAGACAAACACTACTTATTTATCTTATGTTGTAAACAAGAGATTTGGAAAATCTTTTGGCGAATATTCTAATGAATTGAAAATAAACTATGTGATTAATCAAATGATTACCAATCATTTGTATCGAAAATATTCTACTCAGGCAATCGCAGAAAGTGTTGGTTTTAAAAATGCGGTTTCATTTGCAAAATCATTTCGCAAAAGAACTGGAGTATCTCCAGCTCAATTTGCGAGTAATATTTAAGACGATTTTTCATTTCCGCCGCTGGTTTTTAATGTTATTCAAGATTTCTCATTTTTTGGATATTCGTCCAAATTATGGATTTCCGTTTCCGCCACCTTTTTTAGGTTCATTCGGATCTATCGGATCTGGATTTGCTGGAGGAACTCCGCCATCGCCACCACGAATCACTTTCAATTCTTTTGCTACTAATTTGTCGTTCTTGAAATCTTCGAAATTTGATTTGTAATTTTTCATGATTTATATTTTAAATATCTTAATAATTGAATTTTTTTTGAATGTTTTATATATAGGTAAAGCAATTATGGATTTCCGTTCCCGCCACCTTTTTTAGGTTCGTTCGGATCAATCGGATCTGGATTTGCCGGAGGAACTCCACCATCGCCACCACGAATCACTTTCAATTCTGTTGCTACTAATTTATCATTCTGGAAATCTTCGAAATTTGATTTTGTATTTTTCATGATTTATATTTTAAATATCTAATAATTGATTTTTTTGATGCCTTGTTTATATGGGTGAAGAAATTATGGATTTCCGTTCCCGCCGCCTTTTTTAGGTTCGTTCTGATCAGTTGGATCTGGGTTTGCAGGAGGAATTCCATCTCCACCACGAATCACTTTCAATTCTGTTGCTACTAATTTATCATTCTGGAAATCTTCGAAATTTGATTTGTAATTTTTCATGATTTATATTTTAAATATCTAATAATTGATTTTTTTGATGCCTTGTTTATATGGGTGAAGAAATTATGGATTTCCGTTCCCGCCGCCTTTTTTAGGTTCGTTCTGATCAGTTGGATCTGGGTTTGCAGGAGGAATTCCATCGCCACCACGGATAACTTTTAGTTCTGTTTTTACTAACTTTTCATTTTGAAAATCTTCAAATTTTAATTTTGTATTTTTCATTGTCTTACTTTTTTATGGTTTTTTAATACTATTAATCTTTCATATAAGTTTTTAGCGCCGTTGTGATATATGCGAAAATGACGCAGGAAATTGTTTGGAATAAAAATTTTTGAATCTATTTGGTGTAAAAAAAGCAATAAAACCGAACCTTTATTTGTAAGTTAAATCGCATTATTATATGATTTTTTTTGCTTCCTTTAGAGGTAATAATATTTCATTTAGTGACTATAATTTGTGTGATTTTTGATTTTTTTTTGAACTCTTTTTAGCCACTATTTTTTCTTTAAATCGTAATGTTTTTAACTCATCTTTTATATGTTTTTCGATGTCTTAATTATTACTTATCCAAAACTAGATAAAATCATTGACCGTTAATCGAAAATTGGCTTCGAGAACATTTTATTAAAAAAATATCAAATTAAATAACTGAAAATCAAGTATTTGAGACGTATAGTATACTTGGTATAATTTATAAATTGTATGTGGTATAATTAATAAAATGTATACACGTATGCGATTATTATCAATAAAAACTCCAATCTTTGCATTGTAATCATGATTTAAAAACGATCGATAACGATGTTAAAACTGGTCCAAAAGTTTCTTCAAATTAACAAATACTCAGACATCAAGAATGAGTTTAAGGATCTGTTTTTGTCTCATCCCAATTATCCGAGTTTATTTGCGATTACAGATTCGTTCGATTTGCTTTCTGTAGAGAATGCCGCGGTAAGAGTTTCGAAAGAACAAATCGTAGATCTGCCATCAAATTTTTTGGCCTATTTTAAAGATGAATTGATTCTGGTCGAAAAAATTAGAAGTGGCGTTCGAATCACAACAACAAAAAAAGGAACACAAAAATTATCGTATGATAAATTCCTTTTAGATTGGAACGGAGTAATTGTTGCCATCGAACCTAATAATGTAGTTGCAAGAGAAAATTTAAAAGTAGAGTACAATTGGTTAAAATATTTTCTACCACTTGTTCTCTTAATCGGATTATCTTTTTTCTATAACAACTTTGATTTATTTAGCAGTTCGTTTTTAGTTACGTCAATCATCGGATTAATAGTAAGCATATTTATTGTTCAGCAGAAATGGGGTGTTAAAAACACTGTGATTTCAAAATTTTGTAATTTAAGTTCTAATTCATCTTGTCATTCTGTAATAAGTTTCAACGACGATATTGCAAATAAGTGGTTAAGTTTTTCAGATTTGCCATTGTTATTCTTCAGCGCGAGTATTATTGCCATTTTAATTCAGCCCTTAAATTCAGCGATTTTCGTTGGTTTTTTAAGTCTGTTGGCTATTCCGCTTGTAGTTTGTTCCATATGGATTCAAAAATTTGAAATTCAAAAATGGTGTGTAATGTGTTTAGCGGTATCATTTTTAATCTTAGCACAAAGTGTTGCATGGTTTTCATCAGACCTTTTTACGTTGAATTTCAGCTTGAATACGATTTTTCCTTATATATTTTCTCTGTTGATTTTGATTCCAATTTGGGCAGCAGTAAAAGTAATGATCAAGAATATGCTCGATAATGAGAATTCATTAAAAGAACTTAAAAAGTTTAAAAGAAATTATTCATTATTAAACTTCTTATCTAAAAAAGTAAAATATACTAAAGGATTTGAAGAATTAAGAGGTTTAAATTTTGGAAATAAAAATGCAGCAGTGAGGCTTTCCATAATCTTAAGTCCAAGCTGTGGACATTGTTACAAAACATTTCAGGATGCTTTTGAATTGGTATTGAAGTTTCCAGACAAAATATATTTAAACGTTCTTTTTAATATTAATCCGGAAAACAATGATAATCCGTATAAAACGGTTGTAGAGAGATTGTTAACCATCAATAGAGTAACTCCGGGAAAAACTGTAGAGGCAATTTCTGATTGGTACATTAAAAGAATGGTACATAAAAAGTGGTTAAAAAAATGGCCTGTTGATTCTGTAAGTATGATGATTAGCCAGGAAATTCAGAAGCAATACGATTGGTGTTCAATGAATAACTTCAATTATACACCGGTTAAAATTGTAAACGAAAGATTGTTTCCAAACGAATATGAATTGAACGAATTGAAATATTTCCTGAACGATTTTGTAGATGAAGTTCAGGTTTTAGAAAAAATAGCATAAAACAAAAAATCGAAAGAGTAGTAACCCCAAAAAACGTGCAGTATGTTAAAGAATATTTTGAAATTGAAAGGTGTGGCAGAATTGACTGCGAACGAGCAAAAAACAATAAATGGAGGAAATGCCCCTATTTGTGAGGCTGGATTTAAAGCTAAAAGATGTACCGAATTTGGAACAGTACCAGCATACTGGAGCTGTATGCCAAATAGTTATGTCGGAAGCTGTTAATAAAAATAAATTTCAAGCATCAGGTTTTTTTACAGATTTGAAGCTTAACCCAACAACGTAAAAAAACAATCATGTTAGAAAAAATTTTAAAAAGTAAAGAAACTAGAAAGCTGACAAAAAAGGAGCAAAAAAACATTTTAGGAGGAGAGACATCAGAACCTAATTGTTACAATGCCACAGCAGATAAATATTACGCTTGCTAATTTGAATATTTAAATGGTAGCAGGGCCAAAAACTCTGTTACTATTAAAAAGTATTATGTATGTTGAAGAAAATTTTAAGTCTGAACGGAGCTCAAAGTATCAATAAAAATGAGCAGAAAACCATAAAGCGAGGAATTCCTGACTGTTGGGTTCATGCCTTAGAAGCCGGATGCATTTTAATACCACCAGGCGAAACTTGTCCAATAAATACATCAGCGGGTATTTGTGAATCAAGTCGTCTTTGTTGTTAATTTTTTAACTTTTTTAAAGTAATACGATAAAGCCTTATTTAGAATTTAGTCATGTTTTTTTTGAATGTATAGGCGCTCGATCGTGGAACATTGAGCATATTCTCAGTATTGATGATTGGTACTGGGATTCTTAGGAGTTGGCCGCTGTGTTAATTTTAATTGGTTAGGGTAAACCGCGGCCATGTCCTAAAGAAAATTGTATTGCTAAAATTTGTTTATGAATAGAAACAGAGAAGATTTAATGTCTTCTCTGTTTTTTTTATGGATTAACAAGAAATTTTTTTCTTAATTTGCTCTTGAATAAATCAAAAAAAGACTTGAAAAAATTCGCCCATTACAGACAAGCAGATATTAAAGATTGTGGACCAACATGTTTAAAGATTATTGCTAAACATTACGGAAAAACAATCAATATTCAGGAGTTGAGAGATTTTAGCGAAACAACTCGTGAAGGAAGTAATTTGCTTTTTCTGAGCGATGCCGCCGAAAAAATCGGCTTTAGGACTCTTGGCGTTAAATTGTCTGTAACAAGACTTGAAGAAGCTCCTCTTCCTTGTATTCTTCATTGGAATAATGATCATTACGTTGTACTTTATAAAATCAAAAAAGGGAAATATTATATCTCAGATCCAGCTTTTGGACTTTTAGAATATAATAAACAAGAATTTATAAAGTTCTGGATCGGCAATAATGCCGGTGATGAAACAAAAGAAGGAATAGCACTTTTAATCGAAGCAACTCCAAAATTTTTCCAATCGGATTTTGATAAAGAAGAAAACTCCGGTTTAGGTTTTGGATTCCTTTTTCAATATTTATTTCAGTATAAATCTTTTTTAATTCAGCTTGCAATTGGTCTTTTTGCCAGCAGCTTGCTTAATTTAATTTTTCCATTCTTAACTCAGAGTATTGTAGACGTCGGAATTCAGAATCAGAATATTAATTTTATTTATCTCATTCTTTTTGCAATGCTTTTTATTTTTGCCGGAAGAACAGGTTTGGAGTTAATCAGAAGTTGGATTTTACTTCATTTATCCACGAGGATCAATATTTCTCTTATTTCAGATTTCTTTATAAAATTGATGAATCTGCCTATTTCCTTTTTTGATGTCAGAATGACAGGAGATATTATGCAGCGAATCAATGATCATCGAAGAATTGAAAAAATCCTGACCACATCATCATTAAACGTACTTTTTTCTGTAATTAATATGTTTGTAATGGGAGCGGTTTTGGCCTATTTCAATCTGCAGATTTTTTTGGTTTTTTTTATCGGAAGCCTTTTTTATTTTGGATGGATAACGCTGTTCCTAAAAAGGCGAGAAGCATTAGATTATAAACGTTTTGCTGAAGTTTCTAACGAGCAAAGTAAAGTAATGGAGCTTATCAACGGAATGCAGGAAATAAAGCTTCACAACGCAGAAAAGAAAAAACGTTGGGGTTGGGAATATGTTCAGGCAAGACTTTTTAGGGTTTCAATAAAAGGATTGATTCTGGAGCAATCACAGACAATTGGTTCTTCTGTTATTAATGAATTAAAAAACATTTTTATCATACTTCTTTCTGCCAAATTAGTAATCGAAGGTTCAATTACACTCGGTATGATGCTCGCTATAAGTGCCATTGTAGGAAGTTTGAATGGCCCGATTACGCAATTAATAGAGTTTGTACGAGAACTTCAGGACGCAAGGATTTCGCTTTCGAGATTATCAGAAATTCATCAAAAAGAAGATGAAATTCAGCAAGAAGCCCACCAGACAAGCGAAATACCTAAGGATGCCAATATCGAAATCAAAAATTTATCTTATCGTTATTTAGGTTCAGATGCTCCGGTTTTAGATGATTTGAGTTTAATAATTCCGGCCAATAAAGTCACAGCAATTGTAGGTGTAAGTGGCAGCGGTAAGACAACTTTGATGAAATTGCTTTTAAAATTTTATGAACCCGAAAAAGGCGAAGTCTGCATTGGAAATTCACAGCTTAAAAATATTTCACAAAAAGCATGGCGAGCAAACATAGGAGCCGTGATGCAGGAAGGATTTATTTTTAGTGATACTATTGCCAACAATATTGCTTTTGGCGAAGACAGAATCGACAAAGAAAGATTGGTGTATGCTGCCGATGTTGCCAACATTAAAGAATATATCAGCGGACTTCCATTGGGATATAATACAAAAATCGGTGGAGAAGGTTTGGGAATGAGTACAGGACAAAAACAGCGACTGCTTATTGCAAGAGCGGTTTATAAAAATCCGGAAATTTTGTTTTTTGATGAAGCTACTTCTGCTTTAGATGCCAATAATGAAAAAGAAATTATGAGAAAACTGGATATCTTTTTTAAAGATAAAACAGTAGTTGTAATTGCACATCGATTGAGTACTGTTATGAATGCAGATCAGATTGTGGTTTTGGATAAAGGAAAAATAATCGAGATTGGAAGCCATTCTTCACTCGTAGAACAAAAAGGAAATTATTTTGAACTGGTTAGAAACCAACTGCAATTAGGAAATTAATCATGAACGAAGATACATTTGAATTAAGAAGTGAAGAAGTTCAGGACATTCTGACCAAAGTTCCACATTGGATGATTCGATGGGGAACTGTTTTGATATTTGCGATTATCATCATGTTGTTTTTTGTTTCCTGGTTTGTAAAATATCCTGACGTTGTAAAGACCGAAATTGTAATTACAACCAATATTCCGCCAGAGAAAATAGTTTCGAAATCTTCTGGGCGAATTGAAGCTATTTTAGTAAAAGATAAAACACCTGTGGCCAAAAACAGTACATTGGCAATTATTGAAAATACAGCGAATTACAAAGACGTTTTTCTTTTAAAAAACATTGTAGATCATTACAATGTAAATAACATAACAAAGCCTTTTCCTTTCGCGTCGTTAAAAAATACGCAGTTGGGAGAAATAGAAAGCGCTTATGCAGTTTTTCAAAAAGATTATCAGGCGCAGGAACTCAATGAAAGTCTGCATCCTTTTGAAATTGAAAGCAGAGCACAGAGTTCCGAGAAAATTCAGTTGAAGGAAAGATTGGACATTCTGCAACAACAAAAAGTACTTAACGAAAGCGAACTGGAATTACAAAAAAACGAAATAGCCCGTTTTGAAACCTTATTCAATAAAGGTATAATTTCTGCCCAGGAAATGGAAGCGAAGAAACTTGGCTATCTTCAGGCAATGAAAAGTTATAAAGGTCTTATGACTTCAATTTCTCAGATAAGATCATCTTTAATTGATAACACAAAATCAAGTCAGAATTCGCAGATAAACAGCACCAAAGAAGAAGTGAACTTGGGAAGAAGCATGGCGCAGTCATTTTATCAGTTAAAAAAAGTAATAAAAGATTGGGAACTGGCTTATACGCTAAAATCTTCGGTTAGTGGAGTAGTTACTTTTCTGCAGGTATGGAATGAAAATCAGACTATAAATGTTGGGGATAATGTTTTTTCTATCATTCCCGATGCGAAAAATACTTTTATAGGAAAAGTAAAAGCTCCGGCACTTAATTCAGGAAAAATAAAAGTAGGGCAGAGAGTTAATATTCGTCTGGCAAATTACCCGGACAGAGAATTCGGTGTGCTAAAAGGCGAAATCAAAAACATTTCTCTAGTGCCAGATAAAGATGGAAATCTATTGTTGGACGTTGCATTGCCAAACGGACTAAAGACTTCTTACGATAAACAAGTTGTCTTTCAGCAGGAAATGAAAGGAAGCGCAGAAATTGTAACCGAAGATTTGCGTTTGATTGAACGAATTTTGTATCAGTTTAAAAATATTTTTGAACAGGTATAGGGTTTGTGGCAAAATTTATTCCACTAAAGTAAAAGTTGAAAAAACAGTAATCTTTGTCAAAGTTTCGAAACTTTGACAAAGATGTTTTTTTACATCTTCAAATAAAAATCTTTAGTAAGCTCAATATATTCTGGAGTATAAACATGACGGTCAATCTCAATAATCAATTCATCGATTTCGATTTCAAAAACTTCATTTCGGCTAAAAGCCAATAAACTGCGTTTAATTTCTGTTTTTGGAGTTCCTTTTACTCTTGTAATTTTAAAAGGATACAATTCGAATTCTTTTGCCAAAGCAGTAAATTTTTCTTCTTCTTTGAATGGAATAATAATGGCTAGAATTCCGTTTTCAGAAAGTAATAAATCAGAGGCTTCAACAATTTCTTCAAAAGGCATTGCGTCTTGAAAGCGTGCTAAATCACGTTGTTCATTATTTGTTTTGTAATCTTCTGCATAAAAAGGCGGATTGGAAACAATCAAATCGTATTCGTCTTCCGGTTCTTCAATAAATTCATCTAAACCTGCGTGAAAGCAAAATAAGCGATCGCTCCAAGGAGAACTTTCAAAATTTTCAACTGCCTGTTCATAGGCATCTTCATCAATTTCAAGCGCATCAATTTGTTCGGCATGAGTTCTTTGCGCCAGCATTAAAGCGATAATTCCAGTTCCTGCGCCAATATCCAAAACACTAAAGGGATTATGAGATATGGGAGCCCATGCGGCAAGCAAAACACCGTCAGTACCAACTTTCATAGCTGTTTTATCTTGCTTAACAGAAAATTGTTTGAACTGAAACATTAAATTTAAGATTTAAGATTAACGAGTGCTGATTTTTGATTTTTCTAAAATGAAATTTATAATTCAAAAACCTGATTTATAAATCTAATATTCTAAGAAGTCTAAGTATCTAATTAAAGGTACATTTCCACAAGACCTTCAGGAAGATCCATGATAACCTTTTTGTTCTCACGATCAATTTTTACAAGAAATTGATCAATCATAGGAACTAAGATTTCTACTTCGCCGTTTAAAACTTCAAAAAGAGGTTGAGCAGAAGAATCATTTATAGAAGTTATTTTTCCGAAAACACCCAAACGTTTGTCTTCGATTTCGAAACCAATAACTTCGTGGAAATAGAATTTGTTACCAGAAAGTTTTGGTAACATAGTTAAAGGAAGATAAACAGCGTTGCCAATAATAGCATCTGCTTCTTCTTCAGTATTTAGATCTTCAAAACGAACTCTTAGAAAGTCGTTTTTGTGTAAAGAACTTGTTTCAATAAAAAAAGGAACCAAGTGTTTGTTATGTTCAACAAACACTGATTCCAGATTTTCGTATAACTCAGGTTCGTCTGTGTCTAAATAGATCAGAACTTCACCTTTGAAACTAAATTTTTTAGCGATTTTACCTAAATAAAAACATTCTTCTTTACGCATTCTCGCTAAATAAAATTATGCTTCAGTTGTTTCGTTATTCTCTTCAGCAGCAGGAGCTTCTTCAGTTGCTTCAGCAGCAACTTCTTCAGTAGCTTCTTCTTCAACTGCAGGAGTTGCAGCAGCGATAGCATCAGCTTCAGCCTGAGCCGCAGCAGCTAAACGTTTAGCGTTAACTTCTTGTTCTGCTTTAAAAGCTTTAGCTTTAACATCAGCTTGTGCTTTTGTTAAACCTTCTTTTTTAGCATCAACTTTTCCAGATTTAGCTTCTAACCAAGCAGACAATTTAGCATCAGCTTGTTCTTGAGTTAAAGCACCTTTACGAATACCTCCATCAAGGTGGTGTTTCAATAAAGCACCTTTGTAAGAAAGAATTGCTCTTGCAGTATCAGTTGGTTGTGCACCATTGTGTAACCATTTAACTGCGCTATCAAGGTTTAAGTCGATAGTTGCTGGGTTTGTGTTTGGATTATAAGTACCGATTTTCTCTAAGTATTTACCATCTCTTTTTGAGCGTGCATCTGCAGCTACAACCCAGTAAAAAGGTTTTCCTTTTTTACCGTGTCTTTGTAATCTAATTTTTACTGACATAATCTTGTTGATTAAATTTTGAGGTACTCGACCTCTGTTAATTAAGGGCGCAAAGATATAATTTTTTTATGAATAATGTGTTTCGAAAACTATTAAATATAGGTAAGATGAGTTTTTACAGATTTTTCGCTTCATTTAGCTTAGTTTTGAAACATTTATTAGTCGTAAAGCAGTACTTTTGTATCAAATTCATTTTGAAATATGAAGAAATATTTTTACTTTATAACGTTTTTACTTCTCCTTACCTCTTGTACAGAGGATGTAAAATTCAATAATCCGGCTTTTCAGACGCTAAAAGACAATATCTTTTGGAGAGGAAATAACTATCATGCCGAGGTGTCAACGAATGGCGTTTTTATTATTGAAGGTTCTTTAGGGTATGAGAAAATAAGTTTTCAGCTTCAGGAACCAACTGAGAAGACTTATGTTTTAGGTATAGACAACAATTCAAAAGCAATTTACAAAAATACGCTATCCGGACAAGAGGCAGAATTTACAACGGGTCAAGGAAAAGGTTCAGGGCAAATTGTAATTACAGAATACAATACCGTTGAAAGAACAATTTCAGGAACATTTAAATTTAATGCTATAAATGTTGACGTTTCTGCTGAAAAACAAAAAATCAATTTTACAGAAGGTGTCTTTTATAAAATTCCACTTGGTCCAGGCAGTAATTTTAATGCAGAGTAAGTTCTTGATTTAGTTATGTTTTAATAAATCAAAATAAAAACATAAATTAATTGATAACATGGTGGATTACATAAAAATAAAGTTACATTTGTCCTTTATTATAAAAAAGTATCTATGAATATTTTCGTTGGAAGTCTTCCATTCAGTATTGAGGAAGCAGATTTAAGAGAGTCGTTTGAGGCTTATGGAGCAGTTGACTCTGTTAAAATTATCACTGATAAATTTACTGGAAGAAGTAAAGGATTCGGTTTTGTTGAAATGACTAATGATAGCGAAGCTCAAAAAGCTATTGACGAATTGAACGGAGCTGTTGTTGCAGGACGTACAATCGTTGTTAACAAGTCTGAGCCAAAACCAGAAGGTGAAAGAAGAAGTTTTAATAACAATCGTGGTGGAAATGACCGCGGAGGTTACGGAAACAACCGTGGTGGAAATGACCGTGGTGGAAACAGAGGAGGATATTAATATTTTTTTTCTAAAATATAAAAGGGATCAACGAAAGTTGATCCCTTTTTTGTTATAGGTTTTATTTCTTTCAAACTTCAGGTTTCACGTTCCAAAACTTGAAACCTGAAACTTGAAACAAAATTATATATTCGCAGCTAACCAGTCACCAACTTCTTTGGTGCCGTATGCTTTTCCTCCGTCAGCTAAATCTTCAGTAACTACTCCAGCTTCTAGAGCTTTGTTTACTGCATCTCTCATTGCTTTTCCTTCTTCCATCAATCCGAAGTTTTCGAACATCATAGCAGCAGATAAAACAGTAGCCATTGGGTTTGCAATATTCAATCCTGTAGCTTGTGGGTAAGAACCGTGAATGGGTTCGAATAAAGAAACTTCAGCACCCATTGAAGCAGAAGGCATTAATCCCATTGAACCAGAGATTACAGAAGCTTCATCTGTTAAGATATCTCCAAATAAATTCTCAGTAATTAATACGTCATAAGAGTTTGGCCATTGCACCAAACGCATTGCTACAGCGTCAACAAATTCGTAAGAAACTGTAACTTCCGGGTAATCTTTTTCCATTGCCTGAACTGTTTCTCTCCACAAACGAGAAGTTTCCAAAACGTTTGCTTTATCAACGCAGCATAATTTTTTAGAACGAGTCATCGCCAATTCGAAACCTTTTTTAGCCAAACGCTGCACTTCGGCTCTTGTGTAAACACAGTTGTCAAAAGCAGTATCTCCGTTGTCTTTTCTTCCTTTTTCACCAAAGTAAATTCCGCCAGTCAATTCTCTTAAGAAAACTAAATCAGTTCCTTCGATTCTTTCTCTTTTCAATGGAGATTTATCTAATAATGAAGGAAATGTAAAAGTTGGTCTTACGTTGGCAAACAAACCTAATGCTTTACGCATTTTCAACAAACCTTGTTCTGGGCGCACTGGCGCAGAAGGATCGTTATCATATTTAGGATGACCAATCGCTCCAAAAAGAACAGCATCGGCATTTTTACAAATTTCATGTGTAGAATCTGGATAAGGCTCACCCACCGCATCAATTGCAGCAGCACCAGTTAAAGCTGGTTTCCAAGTAATTTCATGTCCAAATTTTTGTGCAATAGCATCTGATACTTTTACTGCTTGATCGATTACTTCTGGTCCGATTCCGTCTCCGGCTAAAAGGGCTATGTTTAATTTCATTCTATATTTTTTTTAAAAGGTTCTAAGGTTCTGAGTTGCTAAGGTTCTAAGGTTTTTTCCTTTTTAACTTAGTTTTTATTTTAAAATTTGAAGGTTTTAAGTTACTAAGATTCTAAGTTCAAAGAAAAACCTTGGTCCCTTAGAATCTTAGCAACTTAGAACCTTAGGTAATTATATTAAGCATTTTCTGCGTTGCAATAATCGCTGCAACGGTTTGATCGGAGTCTAATCCACGGGTTTTGAATTCTTTTCCGTTGCTTGTCCATGTAATAATGGTTTCGCACAACGCATCAGAACTACTTCCTGGTGGAATTCTCACGGCATAGTCAATCAATTTTGGAAGTGTTAGTTTTTTGCTTTTGTAAATCTTTGACAAAGCATTCATAAAAGCATCAAACTGACCGTCTCCTTGTGCATTCTCTTCAATTATTTCTCCATTAAGATTTAAAGACAAAGTAGTCGACGGACGCATCCCTTTTGAGTGCACTAATATATAGGACTCGATTTTTATTTTTTCTTCGTAAGTATGGCTGTCCAAAACATCAGAAATAATGTATGGAAGATCTTCCTTCGTTACGGTTTCTTTTTTGTCGCCCAATTCAATGATTCTTTGGGTAACCAATTTCAAATCTTCCTGATTTAATTGTAAACCTAATTCCTGAAGATTTTTTTCGATATTGGCTTTTCCCGAAGTTTTACCAAGAGCGTATTTTCTTTTTCTTCCAAAACGTTCTGGAAGTAAATCATTAAAATAAAGATTGTTTTTGTTGTCACCATCGGCGTGAATTCCGGCAGTTTGTGTAAAAACGTTATCACCTACAATTGGTTTATTAGCTGGAATTCTGTAACCGGTAAAAGTTTCAACCAACTTACTGACAGTGTATAAAGAAGTTTCTTTTACGTTAATATCTACTTGTGGTAAATAATCGTTGATTACGGCAACGGTACTTTCAAGAGGCGCATTTCCAGCGCGTTCTCCCATTCCGTTTACGGTAACGTGAAGTCCGTCGATTCCAGCTTTTATGGCTTCCATAACATTGGCAACACTCAAATCGTAGTCATTATGTGCATGAAAATCAAAATGAATTTGCGGATATTTTTGTTTTATTTTCGAAATAAATTCAAAAGTCAGAGACGGAATTAAAACGCCTAAAGTATCAGGAAGTAAAATTCTCTTAACTGGTTGAGTTGATAAAAATTCCAAAAACTGAAAAACATATTCAGGAGAATTACGCATTCCGTTGCTCCAGTCTTCCAAGTAAATATTGGTTTCAATATTATTTTCTTTTGCTAAAGCAATAATTTGAGCGATTTCAGAAAAATGCTGTTCTGGTGTTTTTTTTAATTGATGTGTTAAGTGATTCATTGAGCCTTTGGTCAATAAATTCTGCACTTTAGCACCAGATCTTTTCATCCAGTCAATTGAAACGCCGCCGTCAACAAAAGTTAAGACTTCAATTCTATTGGTGTAGCCTTTTAATTCAGCCCACGAAGTAATGGCTTTTACGGCATTAAATTCACCTTCGCTCACACGTGCCGAAGCAATTTCGATTCTATCAATATTTAATTCTTCCAACAACAATTGCGCAATGGTCAGTTTTTCTGCAGCAGAAAATGAAACTCCCGATGTTTGTTCACCATCACGAAGTGTCGTATCCATTATTTCAATTTTTCTTTTTTCCATTATTGATATTCTATAATTCTGAAATTCTGATGTGATTTGACGCTGATTTTATGGATTCGCGTTGCGAAGACGCGGATTAAACGCGGATTTTTACTTTAGCTAAAAAATAAAATCAGTTTTTTTCCGCGTCTTTGCGAAAGCAAATCAGTTTCATCCGCGTTCTATATTCTATAAAGACCCGACAAGTTTTAAAAACCTGTCGGGTCTCAAAGGACTTAACCTGATTTTTTAGTAAGGAAGTTTATCGGCGAAAGCCACAATATCTTCTTTAATATTTTGTAAATAATCAATGTCATCAAAACCATTGATCATGTTGTTCTTTTTGTAACCGTTAATCGCAAAAGATTCTTGTTCACCAGTTGACAATAAAGTTAGAGTTTGGTTTGGAAGATTGATTTCTAATTGTGTATTTGGATCAGCTTCGATAGCTTCAAAAATATTTTTCAAAAACTCTGGGCTGATTTGCACTGGTAAAACACCAATATTCAAACAGTTTCCTTTAAAGATATCTGCAAAGAATGAAGAAACCACAGCGCGGAATCCGTAATCGTAAACCGCCCAAGCAGCGTGCTCTCTCGAAGATCCAGAACCGAAGTTTTTTCCTCCAACCAAAATTTTTCCACTGTAAGTCGGGTTGTTTAAAACGAAATCTGCTTTTGGAGTATCGTCTCCATTATATCTCCAGTCTCTAAAAAGATTATCTCCAAAACCTTCACGTTTTGTAGCTTTCAAGAAACGAGCTGGAATAATTTGATCTGTATCTACGTTCTCAATTGGCAGAGGCACTGCACTGCTTGTAAGTATATTAAATTTATCGTATGCCATTTTTTGGAATTTTAGATTTTAGATTTTAGATTTTAGATTTTCCTTTGAAAACGTAAAACATAACATCTAAAATATTTTGTTTTAAATAATGTTGTTAGTCAATTTTATTTGAAGACATTTAGAGATTCGGTTATATCAGCAATCTAAAATCTTCAATCTAAAATTAGAAAAGCTCTCTCGGATCTGTTAGTTTTCCTGTAACAGCAGCTGCAGCAGCCATAATCGGACTTGCCAAAAGCGTTCTTGAACCAGGACCTTGACGACCTTCAAAGTTTCTGTTTGAAGTACTCACTGCATATTTTCCAGCAGGAACTTTGTCGTCGTTCATTGCTAAACAAGCAGAACATCCCGGCTGACGTAATACGAAACCAGCTTCTGTCAAAATATCTAAAATTCCTTCTTCTTTGATTTGTGCTTCAACAACGTGAGAACCCGGAACTAACCAAGCGGTAACATTATCTGCTTTTTTTCTTCCTTTTACAATTTCAGCGAAAGCTCTAAAATCTTCAATACGACCATTTGTACAACTTCCTAAGAAAACGTAATCGATTTGTTTTCCAATCATTACGTCATCTTCGTTGAAGCCCATATAAGCCAAGGATTTTTTGTAAGTTTCCTCACCGCCTTCAACTTCTTTAGCGTTCGGGATATGTTTGGTGATACCAATTCCCATTCCAGGGTTAGTACCATAAGTAATCATTGGTTCGATATCCTCTGCTTTGATGTTTAATTCAGCATCAAAAACAGCATCAGCATCAGTTTTAAGTGTTTTCCAATATTCAACAGCTTTAGTCCAAGCTTCTCCTTTTGGAGCGTATAGTCTTCCTTCAAGGAAATCAAAAGTAGTTTGGTCAGGAGCAATCATTCCTCCACGAGCCCCCATTTCGATACTTAAGTTACAAACTGTCATACGACCTTCCATAGTCATGTTTTCAAAAACATCACCAGCGTATTCAGCAAAATAACCTGTTCCTCCAGAAGTAGTCAATTGAGCAATAATATAAAGTGCAACGTCTTTTGGACCAACACCTTTACTCAATTTACCATTTACGTTAATACGCATTTTCTTTGGTTTTGGCTGCATAATACATTGCGTAGAAAGCACCATTTCAACCTCAGATGTTCCGATACCAAAAGCAATCGCTCCAAAAGCACCGTGAGTAGACGTATGTGAATCTCCACATACAATAGTAGCACCAGGCAAAGTAATTCCGTTTTCAGGACCAACTACGTGTACAATTCCATTTTTTTGATGACCTAATCCCCAGTGCGAAATTCCGTATTCGTTGGCATTGTCTTCAAGCGCTTTTAACTGATTGGCAGATAAAGCATCTTCTACTGGTAAATGTTGGTTTATGGTTGGTGTATTGTGATCTGCAGTTGCAAAAGTACGTTCTGGGTATAAAACGTTAACGCCTCTTGATTTTAATCCTAAAAAAGCAACAGGACTTGTGACTTCGTGAATGAAATGACGGTCAATAAAAAACACATCTGGTCCATCTTCAATTTTACGCACAACGTGTGAATCCCATACTTTGTCAAATAATGTCTTACTCATTTTTATTTTTTTTTAATTGTAATTTCTGTAACCACAGCAATTCCCTGTTCATTATAATAGCAAAACAAAAGTAAAAAAAGATGCAAAAGCGTCAATTTCGATATTTCATTATATACGATACCCAAAATGATTTACAAATTGTGAATTGACTTTTGTAAATTAAAATTTGGCAGAAAAATGATTAAAAAAATGGTTTTGATTTTCTTTTTCAGCTTTAATTTTACTTGATTGTTTTTTGTTTTAATAGTTTGCAAATTTATCTCAAAACTGCTATAAAATAGAATGTTTTGTTTGTAAATATGTAACAAATTGAATAAAAATAGTAATAATTGTTAGTTTTGATTTTTTTTGAAATGCAAGGTTTTTGGAATTTTTTGAGGCTAAATTGTCTTTTTAGAATGATTCTATTTATTAAAAAAAACATTAAAATACTACGACATCCAAGAAGTAGATTTTTATCAAATTTCATGAAAATTAAGAGAAAATCTGACGATTAAATAAGAATGCTGCTTGAGAAAATTTTCCGTTTTCTTTGTCCAAAAAAAGCGTAAATTTGAATTCTTTCCATTTTTCATTTCTTATTTTGCTATGTTTCATGTTGTCAATGTTTTGCCTCGTGAAAGAATTGGGATTTGGAACTTAAATTTTGATTTTTACAACTCTATGTATTTAATATTCGATACCGAAACAACCGGATTACCAAAACGCTGGGATGCGCCAATTACAGATTCTGATAACTGGCCTCGCTGTATACAAATCGCGTGGCAGCTTCATGATGAGATGGGAAAGCTGATTGAACATCAGGATTATTTGGTAAAACCTGACGGATTTAATATTCCGTACGACGCCGAACGTATTCACGGAATTTCGACTGAATTGGCTGAAGCCGATGGAATTACGTTGGCTGAAGTTTTGGAGAAATTCAATATCGCTTTAAGCAAAACCAAATTTATTGTTGGTCAGAATTTAGGTTTTGACGTTAATATTATGGGAGCCGAATTTCATAGAGCGGGAGTAGAATCTCAAATGAGTTCAATGCCCGTTTTGGATACTTGTACCGAAGTTACGGCTTCATTATTAAAACTTCCCGGAGGTCGTGGAGGAAGATATAAACTTCCGACTTTGACAGAATTACACGAATATCTTTTTAATAAACCTTTCGCGGAAGCGCACAATGCAACCGCCGACGTTGAGGCAACGACACGTTGTTTCTTGGAATTAATTAGAAGAGAAGTTTTTACCAAAGAAGAACTTGATGTTCCTAAAGATTATTTTAAAGAATTTCAAGAAAGAAATCCTGTAGAATTTCCTTTAATTGGTTTAAAACACATCAACTTAAAAGCGGCTTCTGACAAAATCAGAGAGCAGATCAAAGCTTTACAAATTGATGACACACCAACAGTAGTTTCTGAAGAAGATAAAGCTGATTTTAAAGCGGCTAAATTTTCGCACTTACACAATCATACACAGTTTTCGGTTTTGCAATCCACTATCGGAATTGGAAATATTGTTTCGGCTACAGCCAAAAACGGAATGCCAGCCGTTGCCATGACCGATACTGGAAACATGATGGGAGCTTTCCATTTCGTGAGCGCCGTGATGAATCATAATAAAGCGGCTTCTGGAAAAAACAAAGCTTTGGTTGAAGCTGGTTCAGCACCAACAGAAACCGAAATAAAACCAATTGTTGGATGTGAATTTAATATCTGCGAAAATCATTTAGATAAAAGTAAAAAAGACAACGGTTATCAGGTTGTTTTGATGGCGAAGAATAAGGCTGGTTATCATAATTTGGCTAAAATGTCTTCGATCGCTTTTACAAACGGATTTTATTATGTTCCGAGGATTGACCGAAAAATCGTGGAGCAATATAAGGACGATATCATGGTTTTGTCTGGGAATTTATATGGAGAGATTCCGAGTAAAATTTTAAATATTGGTGAAGTTCAGGCCGAAGAAGCTTTAGTTTGGTGGAAAGAACAGTTTGGCGAAGATTTCTATTTGGAAGTTATGCGCCACAATCAGGAAGATGAAAATCGTGTAAACAAAACCTTGATTGAATTTTCGCAAAAGCACAATGTAAAGCTGATTGCAACCAATAATACGTATTATTTAAATAAAGAAGATGCCAATGCGCACGATATTTTATTGTGTGTAAAAGATGGTGAAAAACAGGCAACGCCAATTGGTCGTGGCCGTGGTTATCGTTACGGACTTCCAAATCAGGAATACTATTTCAAGTCGCAAGACGAGATGAAAAAACTCTTTTCTGATATTCCAGAAGCCATTATCAACATTCAGGAAATTGTCGATAAAGTAGAAATTTATTCGCTTTACCGAGATGTATTACTTCCCAAATTTGATATTCCGCAAGAGTTTGTTGACCCTGAGGATGAAAAGGACAATGGTGTTCGCGGTGAAAATGCTTATTTACGCCACCTTACAATGGAAGGTGCCAAAAGAAGATATGGCGAAATTACAGAATCGATTCAAGAACGTCTGGATTTTGAGTTATTAACAATTTCGAATTCAGGATATCCAGGTTACTTTTTGATTGTACAGGATTTCATCGCCGAGGCTAGAAAAATGGACGTTTCGGTTGGTCCTGGCCGTGGATCTGCAGCAGGTTCTGCCGTTGCTTACTGTCTCGGAATTACGAATATTGACCCGATTAAATACGATTTGCTTTTTGAGCGTTTCCTAAATCCGGATCGTATATCGATGCCCGATATTGATATCGACTTTGATGACGAGGGTCGTGGACGTGTAATGGATTACGTAATCAATAAATACGGTCAAAAACAGGTGGCGCAAATTATCACGTATGGTAAAATGGCCACCAAATCGGCGATTCGTGATACGGCGCGTGTATTGGACTTACCTTTATTTGAAGCCGATAGAATCGCAAAATTGATTCCGGGAATGATGCCGGGAAAATGGAATCTGGCGCGTTTCCTTTCTGAATCAGAGGATGAGGTTAAAAAGGCATTAAAAGGCGCTGATGAATTTGAACTTGTAAAAGAATTAATCGCCATTGCCAATGAAGGTGATTTGGCTGGAGAAACGATTCAACAGGCAAAAATTCTGGAAGGATCGATGCGTAATACAGGAATTCACGCCTGCGGGGTAATTATTACGCCGTCGGATATTACGAATTACGTTCCCGTTACAACCGCGAAAGATTCAGATTTATATGTAACACAGTTCGATAACTCGGTTGCAGAAAGCGCCGGATTGCTAAAAATGGACTTCTTGGGTCTTAAGACCCTTACGCTGATAAAAGATACTGTTAAACTGGTAAAATACAGAACAGGAATTGATTTGGATCCCGATACTTTTCCGATTGATGATGAAGAAACCTATGCACTTTTCCAAAGAGGAGAAACGGTTGGAATCTTCCAATATGAGTCGCCCGGAATGCAGAAATACATGAAAGATCTGAAACCAACGGTTTTTGGAGATTTAATTGCCATGAATGCACTTTATCGTCCAGGACCAATTGAATATATTCCGTCTTTCGTTCGAAGAAAAAACGGCGAAGAAGAAATCAAATACGATTTAGATGCTTGCGAAGAATACCTGGGTGAAACCTACGGAATTACGGTTTACCAAGAGCAGGTAATGCTTTTGTCTCAATCTTTGGCTGGATTTTCAAAAGGTGATGCCGACGTTTTGCGTAAAGCAATGGGTAAAAAGCAAATTGAAGTGCTAGATAAAATGAAACCTAAGTTTGTCGAGCAAGCTGCAGCAAAAGGGCACGATGCCAAAATTCTAGAGAAAATCTGGAAAGACTGGGAAGCTTTTGCAAGTTACGCCTTTAACAAATCGCACTCGACTTGTTATGCGTGGATTGCGTATCAAACCGCTTATTTAAAAGCGCATTATCCTGCAGAATATATGGCTGCGGTTCTTTCAAATAACATGAATGATATCAAACAAGTATCATTTTTTATGGAAGAATGTAAGCGTATGGGATTACAAGTTTTAGGACCAGATGTAAACGAATCGTACTATAAATTTACGGTAAACGATGATTACGCCGTTCGTTTCGGAATGGGAGCAATCAAAGGGGTTGGTTCAGGAGCAGTGGCAACAATTGTAGAAAACAGAAAAGACGGAAGATATAAGTCAATTTTTGATCTCGCAAAGCGAATTGATTTACGCGCAGCGAATAAAAAAGCGATTGAGAATTTGGCTTTGGCGGGAGGTTTTGATTCTTTTGAAGGGACCACAAGAGCACAATATTTTCACGATGATGGTGACGGAATTACGTTCTACGAAAAAGCCATGCGTTACGGATCAAAGTTTCAGGAAAACGAAAATTCATCTCAGGTAAGTTTGTTTGGAGAAGCCAGCGAAGTACAAATTGCCGAGCCAGTTGTACCGCCTTGTGAAGACTGGAGCACAATGGAAAAACTGGCAAAAGAGAAAGAAGTTGTCGGAATTTACATTTCCGGACATCCGCTTGACGACTTTAGATTTGAGATGAAATACTTCTGCAACGCTCGTTTAGAGGCCTTAAAAAGTATGAATGAATATGTAGGGAAAAATCTAAATTTCGCCGGAATTATCAATAACGTTCAGCATCGAGTTGCTAAAAATGGAAAAGGCTGGGCAGTTTTCAATTTAGAAGGTTATGACGAAAGTTATGAATTCAAGATTTTTGGTGAAGAATATTTAAAATTCCGCCATTTCTTGATTCAGAACAATTTTGCCTATTTGAAAATTATGATCAAAGAGGGCTGGGTAAATCATGATACCGGAAAAAAAACAGATCCTAGAATGCAGTTTGTAGAAATTCGTCAGCTTCAGGATATTTTGGAAGTTTTCGCTAAAAAGCTAATCCTTTTGCTGAATATTAAAGATTTACAAACCGAATTTATTCATCGACTAAGTCATTTATTCAATGAAAATAAAGGAGAGAATGCTGTGACTTTTGAAATCATGGAACTCGAAAAAGTAAAACGATTGGTTGAGGTAGAAACGCCGACAGATTTTGAAGCTGCCGATGATGCTGCATTTGAAGATGAAAATGATGACGCGACTATGGATGCCAAAATACAAGAAGTAAATGAGGTAGAAGAAATAAAAGTGGTGACCAAATTATCGATGCCTAGCCGCCGTCTTAAAATTAGAATTTCAACTGAATTATTACAGGAATTAGAGAAAATGCAAATCAATTTTAAACTGAACTAAAAATTTAACAGTTAAAATTTAAACGGATGTTAATTTTTAATGTTAAAATTATGCGTGCATAATTGTTTTTTAGTAATATTGCCCAAAATTACAACGATTTCGTTCCAAGTCTAACTTTGCAAACTTAAGAATATGTTAAAAATGCTCTAAGTTTGTATAAATCAATTAAATCAAAATTATGAAAAAGAACCTATTTTTATTAGGAATGCTAGTTTGCTCTATGGCAACGATGGCGCAGACAGAAAAAGCAGATAAATCAGAAAACTGGTACTTTAAATTAGGTGGGTCATACTTTTTGCAAACTGCTGCAACAGAATTTCCAACTGTTTCAGGCGCATTACCAAATACAGATGTTTATGCTGCAAATGGAACAACTTTGATTTCAAGAGAAACTAATCATGGTTCTTTTGGAGAAGGTTTTCGTTCTGGACTTACTGCTGGATATCGTTTTTCACCACGTTTAGGTGTTGAGGTTTCAGCTAATTACTTTAGTAGTGCAAGTAAAACTATGGTTGAAACAACGAATAGATTAGTTGCTGCGGGACCAACTTTTGCAACTGGTAAAGCTGAAGGAAAAATACGCGCTTATGATATTGCTCCTGCACTTGTGATGTTTTTAGGAGAAGCTCATGGTTTTGAACCATATACTAAAGTTGGAGTTATTGTTCCAATTCATGGAGATTTAACAATCGAAACTACAAGAACATATACTAATCCAGCTGGAGCAACAAACACTTATACAAAAGATGTTGTTAAACCAAATCCAACAGTTGGATTCTTGGCTGCTTTAGGTACTTCTTATAAATTAGGTACACATATTTCTTTATTTGCAGAGTTAGAGTACCGTAACTTTACCGTACATGGTAAAACAAAAGAAACTGAAGTATATACTGAAAATGGTGTAGATAAATTAAATACAGCAACAACTTTCCGACCAGATGCTTCATATTCTGCAAATCATACTAAATATGTGGAACAAATTAATACAACCTCTAACAGTAAGGTAACTAATGCGGCTGGCTTTGATAATACAAAAGCTACAGATGATATTAGTTCTTATGTTGGTATTTCAGGTCTTGGTTTGACTTTTGGTCTTAAATACAGCCTATAATTTATAGAAGTTTTATAGTTTTTAGAATAAAAGGATATTCATTTGAATATCCTTTTCTGTTTTAGAATTATAATTGAGTTGCCTCCGGCTTTAGCTGGAGGTCGAAAAGGACTAAACAAAAAGTGCTTTACCCAAACGTTGTGTTTGGCTAAAGCCCTTGATTACTTTTGGCAATAATATTCCTCCAGCTAAATCAGGAGGTAATTCAATTTCATCAATTCAAATTAATATTATTTAGAAAACTCTCTAAATTCCTTTAAAATCTGATCAATAACCCAGGTTGTTCTGGCGCCAGAAGTTCCTTTTGATGGAGAAACTCCATTATCTAAAAGTTCAGACATTACGGTTTCAACAAAAGGCTGCTGAATATGAAGCGGATTTTCGATTGCTATACTTTCTTTTTCTCCATTTGTATAGTGAATGTGAATTGGATCATTTCCAAAAGTAGAGAAGGAGATTTTTCCTTTGTCACCTACGATTTCTGCATTATCATATCTTTCGAAACTACCAAAATTCCATAAACCCGTTCCGTGAATGCCGTTTTCAAATAAGAATGACATCGAAACGGCATCTTCTGCCGGATAAGCTTTTAATTGCGAAGTTGCATGTCCGCGAACAGACTTTATCGGACCTAAAACAAAATCTAGAAAATCTAAAGTGTGACAAGCTAAATCGACAAAAATTCCGCCACCTGAAATATGAGGTAAAACAGTCCAAGGAAGATTGATTTCGTCATCATAACGTGCTTCGAAAGGATGATATAAAACACAATTTACATGACGTATTGTTCCTAACTTTCCTTCATCAATTATTTCTTTTATTTTCAAAAAACGAGGCAAAGCTCTTCTGTAATATGCAACAAATAAGGGAACATTGTGTTCTTTGCAGACAGAAATCATTTCATTACATTCTTCAAAAGTTAGTGCCATTGGTTTTTCAACATAAACAGGTTTTCCTGCTTTGGCACATAAAATAGTGTATTCTTTATGAGAAGATGGAGGAGTCGCAATATAAACCGCATCAACTTCTGGATCATTGATTAAATCTTCGGCTTTTGAATACCATTTCGGAACATTATGGCGTTTGGCGTAATCTTCAGCTAGAGCTGCATCTCTACGCATTACGGCAACCAAAGCTGAGTTTGGAGCTTTCTGAAATGCCGGACCGCTTTTAACTTCGGTTACATTTCCACAACCAATAATTCCCCATTTTATAATTTCCATTGTTTAAGTTTTTAGTTTCTCAAATTTAGTGTAAAAGCTTTGCATAAAAAAGTTAGCCACGAATTCACGAATTTATTTTAATCGATGAGTGCAAAACAAATGTTGAGTTTTGATAATTACACTAATATTTCACGCAGATTTAAAATGATTTAAGCAGATGCGTGCAGATTTTTTAAATAAATCAATTTAGATCTGCCTAAATCTGCCAAATCTGCGTGAAACAAAAAAATAAAATTTGTGAAATTTAATGCAAAAAATTAGCCACAATATTCAGAAAATAATTCGTGAATTCGTGGCTAAAAAAAATCTAGTTTAAAAGTCCTACTTCTTAGGCAAAGCTGTAAAACCCATATTATAAAGCGTAAAAGCTTGAATGTCTACATTTTCCTGAATAGAAGCAGCAACAGATTTTCCTGCGCCGTGTCCAGCTTTCACATCAATTCTAATTAAAACCGGATTATCTCCAGCTTGTTTTTCCTGTAATTCAGAAGCAAATTTAAAACTGTGCGCCGGAACCACACGATCATCATGGTCTCCTGTAGTGACCATTGTAGCCGGATATTTTGTTCCTTTTTTAACGTTATGAACAGGAGAATATCCTTTTAGATATTCGAACATTTCTTTGTTATCCTGAGCCGTTCCGTAATCAAAAGCCCAACCTGCGCCTGCAGTAAAGGCATTGTAACGAAGCATATCCATAACTCCAACTGCTGGAAGCGCCACTTTCATTAAATCTGGACGTTGTGTCATCGTTGCTCCAACTAATAATCCCCCATTCGATCCTCCGCGGATAGCTAAATAATCAGAAGAAGTATATTTTTGAGCAATTAGATATTCCGCTGCAGCGATAAAATCATCAAATACATTTTGTTTTTGAAGTTTTGTTCCTGCATCGTGCCATTTTTTTCCGTATTCGCCACCGCCTCGTAAATTCGCTACAGCGTAAACTCCACCATTTTCCATCCAAACGGCATTGGCAATACTGAAACTTGGTGTTAAACTGATATTGAATCCACCGTAAGCATACAGAATAGTTGGATTTTTACCATCTAATTTTGTTCCTTTTTTATAAGTAATAATCATAGGAACTTTAGTGCCGTCTTTTGAAGTATAGAAAACTTGTTTTGATTCGTAATCATCGCTTTTGAAATCTACTTTTGGTTTTTGATATACTTCAGATTTACCAGATTTTGGTTCAAAAGAATAAATACTTCCAGGAGTTGTATAATTTGTAAAGCTGTAATACAAAGTTTTTTCATCCTTTTTTCCACCAAATCCAGAAGCAGTTCCAACCGCAGGAAGTTTGATTTCGCGAACTAATTTTCCGCTGTAATCGTACTGTTTTACAAGCGAAACAGCATCTTTAGTATAATTAGCAAAAAAGTATCCGCCACCAGTTGTAGGGCTTAATACATTTTCGGTTTCTTTAATAAAGTCTTTCCAGTTTTCTACTTTAGGATTTGCAGCATCTACAGTAACCACACGTCCGTTTGGCGCGTTGAAGTCTGTTTCTATAAATAATTTGCTTCCTTCGTTTTCAATAATAGAATAGGAGCTGTTGAAATTATCAATAATCGTAACAATCGGACTATTTGGCTTTGTCAAATCTTTGATGTACAATTCGTTTCCGTAAGTAGAATTTGCAGCAGTTAAAATCAAATAATGATCGTCTTGAGTAACATAACCGCTAACATATCTTCTTTTTTGATCTGCCCCAAAAATTACTTTATCCTCTTTTTGAGATGTTCCCAGTTTATGAAAATATAATTTGTGTTGATCTGTTTTTGCTGATAATTCGCTTCCTTTTGGTTTTTCATAACTTGAATAATAGAAACCTTCGTTTTTGTACCAAGAAATTCCGCTGAATTTTACATCAACCAAAGTATCTTCTAGAACTTTTTTAGAAACGGCATCAATAATAATCACTTTTCTCCAGTCACTTCCTCCTTCTGAGATAGCGTAAGCCGCTTTGTTTCCATCTTTAGAAAAATCTAAACCACCAAGAGATGTTGTACCATCTTTAGAAAAAGTATTCGGATCTAAGAAAACTTCTTCTTTCCCGTTCTGATCTTTTCTGTAGATTACAGATTGATTTTGAAGTCCGTTATTTTTAGAATAGTAAGTATATTTTCCTTCTTTAGATGGAGCACCGATTTTTTCGTAATTCCAAAGCTTTTCCATTCTTGCTTTTAGTTCATTTCTAAACGGAATTTTATCTAAATAACCATAAGTTACTTCATTTTCAGCTTTTACCCAAGCTCCGGTTTCAGCAGATTTATCATCTTCAAGCCAACGATAAGGATCGCTTACTTTTGTGCCAAAATATACGTCAACGGTTTCTCCTTTTTTAGTTTCAGGATATTTGATTTTGTTTTGGCCAAATGAAATTCCTGCAGTTGTGATTGCCATTAATAAAAGAGTTTTTTTCATAATTAGTTTTTATCTGTTGTAACAAAAATAGCACTTTTTGTGAGAATGGTGAAGGTTTAACCGCAAAGGCGCAAGGAAAAAAGCGCAAAAATCGCAAAGTTTTTTTATTTGCGGTCTTTGCGCTTGTCTTAGCGTTTCTTGCGGTTAAGAATTATAAATTGAAATTAACGCCCAAAACTATATTTCTTCCAATATTTGGAATTCCGTCAGTTTTTAATCGTGAAAGGTGTGCAATATATTTTTTATCGAATAAATTGTTTCCGTTTAAGTTAATATCGAAAGCTTTTTTGCCCAATTTTACAGTTCCTCCAAAACCTAAATTCACCAAAGTGTACCCTTTAGACGCTGTTTCAAAACCACTTACATTATCCTGAGCAAAAGTTGAAGAAACATTTAAAGAAGCAAAACCTTCGCTTAACCAATTTTTGATATTGAACTCTGTTCTTAAAGTATTGTTCCAGTTATTTGCAGGAATTAAAGGCAAGTAATCTTTGTTGTCTTTTTTTCCAGTAACGGTTTCAAAACTAGTTTCAAAATGCAACCAGTCTAGAGGATGCGGGTGAAAGTGTAAACCAACTTCTCCACCATACAATTGCGCATTATCCTGAATGTACGCAAATACATTATTATCTTCTCGAATTTCTCCGGTTGGCGAAGTATAAATGTAATTGTTAATGTGATTGTAGAATCCGTTTACGAAGAATTCGAAATGCGTGTTTTTGTATTCTAAATTCAAGTCAGTCTGAACGTTTTGTTCGGTTTTTAAATTTGCGTTTCCAATTTCGTAACGATTTGTTCCTTCGTGAACTCCATTTGATGTTAATTCGGCTAAGTTTGGCGCTCTAAATCCTGTAGCCACATTCAAACGAAGCGTTAACGGCTCAGCCAATTTTGTTTTGTAACCCAAAGAAGCATTAAAACTGTCGAATGATTTGTCAAGCGGTAAAAAATAACCTTCTTCACCTTCTGTTCCATGTGCGATTGACGTAACATTTCTGTTGTCAAAACGCAATCCGGCTTGAATAACGCTGTTGTCCCATTCGTAATTGGCAGTTCCAAAAACACCAAAATCATTGGTTGTTGCATCTGGAATCAAATATTCTTCACCAGAATTTTTGTTCGTTTGGTGCATTCCCTGGACGCCTACAATCGTTTCGATTTTTCCGAATTTAGGGAAATGATATTTTGCATTATAATTGAAAGTATTCAATTTCATATGTAACGACGCTTCGCTGCTGTCTTCAAATTCGCTTCTATTATTAGAAATATAACCTAAATCGACATCTAATTTTGAGTTTTCAAAAAACACAGTATTATTCAAACTCAATAAATGATTAAAAATTCCTTGTCTCGGAAATTGGGTATCTTTGCTTGAAGACTGTTCTGCGATACCGTCTTCCGGCATTCCGATATCCAATTTGTTGTAGTTGTATCTTAAAACACTAGAAAAAGTGGAGTTGCTGTATCCGATTCCGGTTTTAAAATCAGTTTCGTTATAACGTGAATTTGTTACGCGTTGACCATCTGCAATTTTGTAATCAGAATGTGTGTTGTAACCACCTCGAACCAAGAATTTCCAATTTTCTGTAGACGTTTTTAATCCGAGAGAAGAGTTGCTTCCTTGTGTATTCGTGAAATATTTTTGACTGAAATTGGCTTTAAAGTCACCCGCATCAGCAAATTTTTCTGGATTGAAATATAAAACTCCACCTAAGGCGTCAGAACCGTACAATAAAGACGCTGGTCCTTTAATAACTTCAACACTTTCGATTCCGCTATCATTTAAACCTAAACCATGTTCGTCTCCAAATTGTTGATTTTCAACACGAACTCCTTGAGAATAAACTAAAACACGGTTTCCGCTAAGTCCGCGGATGACTGGTTTTCCAATTGAAGTTCCGGTAGAAATCTGAGAAACTCCTGGAATTGTAGCCAAACCTTCAATTAAAGTTGAGGTTCCTTTTTGCTGTAAAGTTTTAATGCTTTCGTGTTCGATTTTCATTACGTTTTGCGATTGTAATTTATTAAAAGGAGTCGAAACCACCACTTCATCCATTTCCAAAATAGATTCTTCTAGCGTAATGTCTAACGTATTTTGCTTTAGTAATTTAGCAATTGTTTTATTTTGATTTGCATATCCAACATACGTAAAAGAAATGCGTAAAGCTCCGTTTGGAAGATTGTTCAATTCGTATTTTCCGTTGGCGTCTGTTGTCGTTCCTTTGTGTAATTCTGCTGCATAAACAGAAACTCCAGGCAGCGGATTATTTTGATTATCAGTTACAGTTCCTGAAACCGAATTTTGAGCAGAAAGTATGCCCGAAAACCCTAAAATAAGGGCAATTATAAATTTTTTCATTTGAAAATGATGCTATAGTTAATTTGATTTTTTTTCTTAGAATGAAAACCAAAAGCCAACAATAAAGCATTCTGATCCTGATTTTAAAAAACAGAATTAGGAAACTCAATGTTATTTGAATTTAAATTGAAAGAAATTGATGTTTTTCGAATAATCGAAACTTAAGAAACTATAAAATTGGGAGGTCCTCGTAAGAAATACCAAGGTGATGAAATAGAAAAAATCTTCTCTGAAACTGCAAAGAAATAAGGAATTTCTTTTTCAAAAGAATGAAATTGAAATTGAAAAGTTTCAGGAACGATATAACTTCCAAAAGCGAAATTACAAACAAAACAAACATCAAAATCATGATGTTGGTGCGTTATTTCACCACTTGGATCATTGTAATTATGATGACATTGTTTTTCTGAAAGTTGTTTTGCAATGTGCTCATAACTGTGTATCGACTGAAACAATATCGAAAACAATATTGTTACGGCAAAAGATAGACTTAATATGAGTTGCTTTCTCTTCATTTCCTTGCAAAGGTATAAAACATTAAAATAAAATTCATTTAAATTTAGCCCTTCTCAGCTTATTTATTGAAAAATAAGCAGTAATTAATTTTATTCACCATCAAAAAGCGAATATTCTTATTTCTTTTCGTTCTAGAGAAACCATTATATTATATTTGTATATGAAATAAATAAGCTTCAAATACCGTTTATTTCAAAAACCACTCTAAAACCAAACTTACAATATGCGAATTATTTTTAGCTGTTTATTTTTACTCTCTTTTCTCGGCTCTTTTGCGCAAGAAGAAGTTAAACCTGAAATAAAACCAGTAGTAAAAATAGATTCTTTGTACCGTGAAGATCAATTTTATTTTTCGGTTACGTATAATATGTTTACTGATGTTCCGGTTGGTTTCACACAAAATAAGTTTTCTTTAGGGCTTTCTGGCGGTTTTTTGCGTGATATGCCCATAAATAAATCTAGAACGGTGGCAATTGCAACGGGATTAGGTTTAAGTTATCAAAACTACAATCAAAATTTAAATATTTCTAAAGACGCTGCTGGAACAATAATCTACGCAGTAAATAATTCGAGCGAATTTGTTTCAAATCGATACAGACAGTATGTTGTAGAACTTCCAATAGAATTTAGATGGAGAAATTCTACTTACGAAAGCACTAAATTCTGGCGTATTTATGGCGGTATGAAATTGAGTTATATTTTCTCCAGCACTTCATTTTTAAATGATGGCGAAACCAATTATAATATTAGTAACAATAAAGATATCAACAAGTTCCAATACGGTCCATATATTTCTGCAGGATATAATACTTGGAATCTCTACGTGTATTATGGTCTGAGTCCTTTGTTTAATTCGGCCACCGCTTTGTCTGGCGAAAAAATCAATATGAAAACCTTAAATGCGGGAGTGATTTTTTATATTTTATAGCCACAAATATAAAAACAAAAGCTGTGGCATTAGTCCAACAAACAATCCAATAAGTATTTCTTTCGATGTGTGCGCATTCATTTCTAAACGTGAAGAAGCGACAACTCCAGACAGCAAAATAAGTAATGCTGGCCAAAAAGGATTATGCATTTGAAAATGAAGATTTAACCCAATTACAAAAATGGCAAATCCAGAAATGGCAACCATGTGCAGACTTGCTTTGGTTTTAAAAAGTACGCACACCAAAGCTAAAATCGTACTGAATAAAGCACCCAGAAAAAAGAAATGAAGTTCGGGATAACGCGTAATGACAATACTTCTTTTTACCAGTAAAATATACAAAAAGCATTGTAAAATCAGCGGAACAGTTCGTTCTGAAGTTTGGCTGAGCATAATCGATTTTACATGTCCGGTCGATTTTAAAAGCAAATAAAAAAGAACAGGAACAACGAGATTAATGACAGAAATCTGAATTAATACATAATATTTTTCTTGTGTACTAAAAACATCTCCGGCAGCATAAAGATAAAATAAGGTAGCGTACACCGAAATAAAAATAGGATGCAATATATAAGAGAAAATGGGAAGTAATTTTTTCAAAATGCTAAAATTTGTGGTATAAAACAAATATACAGAAATATTATATTTTGCCAAGAATTGCACCAATTTTCTCGAATTTGTTTATTTAGACATTGGCAATCTACTCTTTCAGCCCACAGAAAATTAGAGCAATTAGTGTAATTCGTGGCAAACTTTTATCTATGTAAAAGCCATTTTTTTTAATAAAATCACAACTCTTTTCTATCTTTAATGTTTTAATTTTGAAAAAAAGAAATTTCTAAATGAGCCTAAATTCAAAAGACCTAATCTCAGTTATAAACGCCAAATTTATTGGCTCAAAAGATGCTGTTTTCATTGACCATATTTCAATTGACAGCCGCTCATTGCAAAACGGATCACAAACTTTGTTTTTTGCTTTGTCGGGCGTTAACAACGATGCTCATTTATTTATTCCCGATTTAATAGAAAAAGGAGTTCAGAATTTTGTTGTGCAACATATTCCGCAGAATTGCGCCGAAAAAGCAAATTTTTTGGTCGTCGAAAACACGTTGAATGCACTTCAGGAATTTGCGGGTTATTATCGAAATCTTTTTCATTTTCCGGTTATTGGATTAACGGGAAGCAACGGAAAAACCATTGTAAAAGAATGGCTTAATTTTTTACTAAGTCCAGAATATAATATTGTAAGAAGTCCTAAAAGTTATAATTCTCAGGTTGGAGTGCCGCTTTCGGTGATTTCAATAAATGAAAAACACAATTTAGGCATTTTTGAAGCCGGAATTTCTACGGTTAACGAAATGGCTAAACTGGAGAAAATCATTAAACCCAATATTGGAGTTTTAACCAGCATTGGTTCTGCGCACGATGAAGGTTTCTTGAATTTGGTACAGAAAATTGATGAAAAACTGCTTTTATTCAAAGATTGCCCTATTATAATTTATCAAAAAAATGAAGTGGTAGATTCTTGTCTTTCTCAATTTGTTGCCGAATATATGCAGCATCCGCGAAAGCTTTTTTCTTGGAGTTTTTCAGATCAAAAGGCAGATGTTTTTATTTCCAAAAAAGAAATCAAAAACGATCATACTTCCATCAAATATCAATACAAAAAGGAAAATTTAAATTTAGAAATTCCATTCAGCGATTCGGCTTCGGTAGAAAATGCCATTTCTTGTTTATTGGTTTTATTGCATTTTAATTACGATCAGGAAACCATTCAGAATCGAATTAAAATGCTGTATCCCGTTCAAATGCGTTTGGAAGTAAAAAACGGAATCAACAATTGCAGTATTATTGATGATAGTTACAGTTCAGATTTTCAGTCGCTTAAAATTGCTTTGGATTTTTTAGAAAGCCAGAAAAAGAACGCATCCAAAACCGTTATATTATCCGATATTTTTCAAAGCGGATTCTCAAATGAGGAACTCTATTCTAAAGTGGCCGATTTAATTGCGTCAAACAAAATAAATCGTGTAATCGGAATCGGGGAAACTATTAGCACTTTCGCGGATAAATTTTCGAACATTATTATTTTTCCAACAAAAAACGAATTTATAGAGGCAATTGAAAGTTTGAATTTTTCAAATGAAACTATTCTGGTAAAAGGAGCAAGATCTTTTCATTTTGAAGAAATTGTTGCGCTTCTGGAAGAGAAAACGCACGAAACAGTTCTCGAAATAAATCTCGATGCGATTAGTCACAACTTCAATTATTTCAAATCAAAGCTGGCGCAAAATGTCAAAATGATGGTAATGGTGAAAGCTTTTGGTTACGGAAACGGAGGCTTGGAAATCGCCAAATTATTAGAACATCATAAAGTAGATTATTTAGGTGTCGCTTTCGCGGATGAAGGAATCTCGCTTAAAAACGGTGGCATAAAATTACCGATTATGGTTTTAAATCCAGAATCGACCAGTTTTCCTTCGATTATTCAATATCAGTTAGAACCGGAAATTTACAGCATAAAAGGTTTGAATGCTTTTTTGAAAATTGCACGCGAAAAGAACTTAAAAGATTTTCCAATTCACATTAAAATTGATACCGGAATGCATCGTTTGGGTTTTGAAGAAAATACGCTTCAGGAATTAATCGATACTTTAAAAGGAAATTCGACCGTTCGTGTTCAAAGCGTTTTATCACATTTGGCAACAAGCGATGATCCGAAACATTATGATTTTGTGAATGAACAAATTGCTTTGTTTGAAAAATTATCTTCAAGATTGATTTCGGAATTAAATATAAATCCGATTCGTCATATTTTAAATACATCCGGAATCAGCAATTTCCCTAATGCACAATATAATATGGTACGTTTAGGAATTGGTTTATACGGAGTTTCGAATGATGCATCAGAACAAAAATATTTAGAAAACGTTGGAACTTTAAAATCGATTATTTCTCAAGTTCGAACTATTCCAGCTGGCGACAGTGTTGGTTATGGAAGACGTTTTATGGCAGAAAAGGAAACCAAAATTGCCACAATTCCCATTGGTTACGCCGACGGAATTGCTAGATTATGGGGAAATGAAGTGGGTTTTGTAGTCATCAAAAATCAAAAAGCAAAAATCGTCGGAAGCGTCTGTATGGATATGCTGATGGTAAACGTGACAGATATTGATTGTAAAGAAGGTGATTCTGTAATTATTTTCGGCGAAAGCCCAACTGTTATTGAGATGGCTGAGGCATTAAAAACGATTCCGTACGAGATCATGACGAGTATTTCGCAACGAGTAAAGCGCGTATTTTTCCGATAGCGTTAAAAACTTTCAATAAAATTGCGTATTTTCGATTTTCGTTAATTATTAATATAAACACGTCAGATATGGGATTTTTTTCAGAATTTAAGGCATTTGCAATGAAAGGCAACGTAGTTGATCTTGCTGTTGCAGTAATTATTGGAGCTGCTTTTGGTAAAATTGTAAGTTCATTTATTGAAGATGTAATTACACCTTTAGTATTAAAACCGGCTTTAGATGCAGCGCACTTGTCAAGAATCGAAGACTTAACCGCTTTTGGTGGCGTTAAATACGGTTTGTTTCTTTCGGCAGTGATTAACTTTATCATCGTAGCATTTGTTTTATTCTTGATTATTAAAGGATTAAATAGCCTTAAAAAGAAAGAAGAACCAGCGCCAAATCAACCTGCAGCGCCAACTCAGGAAGAATTGCTTACTCAAATTAGAGATCTTTTAAAAAGTAAAAATATATAATACCGCTACACTAAGTCTAACTTAACCGCCTTCTAAAGAGGCGGTTTTTTTACAAAATGTTTATTTTGTAACATTTTGTTATTTTTTGTGAATCACCTTGTCAAGACTTTTATTATACTTATTTTTGCCTTACAAATTAGATTAATTGATTATTTAAAAATATAAAAATGAGAATTGCAGTTGTAGGTGCTACCGGAATGGTTGGCGAAGTAATGCTTAAAGTTTTAGCGGAAAGAAATTTTCCTGTTGCAGAATTAATTCCTGTGGCTTCTGAAAGATCAGTAGGAAAAGAAATTGAATATAAAGGAATTAAATATAAAGTCGTTGGTTTGCAAACAGCAGTTGACATGAAGGCTGATATCGCTGTTTTCTCTGCTGGTGGAGATACTTCATTAGAGTGGGCGCCAAAATTTGCTGCTGCCGGAACAACTGTAATCGACAACTCTTCTGCATGGAGAATGGATCCGACTAAGAAATTAGTAGTTCCAGAAATCAATGCAGATGTTTTAACAAGAGAAGACAAAATCATTGCAAATCCAAACTGTTCTACCATTCAGATGGTTTTGGCTTTGGCTCCTTTGCACAAAAAATACAACATTAAAAGAGTTATCGTTTCTACGTACCAATCTATCACAGGAACTGGTGTAAAAGCGGTAAAACAATTAGAAAACGAGTACGCTGGAGTTCAAGGAGAAATGGCATACAAATATCCAATTCACAGAAATGCAATTCCACACTGCGATAGTTTCGAAGAAAACGGATACACTAAAGAAGAAATGAAACTAGTTCGCGAAACTCAAAAAATCTTAGGAGATAATACAATTAGAGTTACGGCTACTGCTGTTCGCGTTCCAGTTGTTGGTGGACACAGTGAAGCAGTAAACGTTGAATTTACAAATGATTTTGAAGTGAATGAAGTTCGCGAAATCTTACACAACACAGATGGAGTAGTGGTTCAGGATAATTTAGATACTTTTGAATATCCAATGCCATTGTATGCAGAAGGTAAAAATGATGTTTTTGTTGGAAGAATCCGTCGTGACGAAAGCCAGCCAAACACATTAAACATGTGGATTGTTGCGGATAACTTAAGAAAAGGAGCTGCAACAAACACCATTCAAATCGCTGAATATCTAATTCAAGCTGGTTTGGTATAATTTGAAAGATTAAAGAAAATTGTTATAAAGAAAAAGCCGTAATTTTAAATAATTACGGCTTTTTTGATTTAAGTTTTTTTACTTTTTTGCTAATTCTTTTTGACAATCTTCACCAATTTTAATTAATTGAAGACGGTTTTTTGAACTTTGTAGATCCGCAGGCCCAATATTTTGTTCTTTAATTTTGGTCATTACACATTCAGCAATAGCAGAAACATCCTTGCTCTTAATTCCGCTTTTACTTAAAAGATCTTTAAATAAGCTTTTGCATTTCTCTTCCTTTTCAGAATCCCAGCTATTATATTGTTTAGCAGCCCATTCTTTTGCACATGATTGTCCTATTTGCATAGCTGCAACATTGTTCCCAGGAGTATTTGCACTTTCCGGCGTAATGTTTCTTTTTTTAAATTTTTCGATTGCACAGTCTACAATAAAATCAGCCTGTTCGGTTGTTATTTTTTTGTCCTTTAGCATTTTATCTTTAGTTTCCTTCTTAAAATCTGCTTCAGTTTCCGGTGTCCATTTGTTTTTGTCTGCACATGAGAATAAAGTTACTGTAACTAATGCGATGCTAATAAAGCTTAAAAATCGTTTCATTTTCTTTTGGTTTAATTATTAATGATTTGATCTCAGAACCCTAAAATGAATTATTTGAGTGTTCTAAATTTGTGCAAAAGTATTAACAATAGACAGATTTGGATAGCCGGTAAAAGACATAAAAGTATTAGAATATGTTTTATTAAATATTCTGTTTAATAATTTAGAAGGAGTAATTTTTTAGTTTTTTGCATAAAAAAAAGCGAGAACTTTAAAATTTCTCGCTTTTCTATTTTTTAGTATTCTGGAGCTAGTTCTAACTCTAAACCTTCTAATTCAGTTGTAATTGGAATCTGACAGCCTAAACGACTATTAGATTTTACGTAAAACGCTTCAGAAAGCATTGCCTCTTCTTCATCGCCCATTTCTGGTAATGCAACATCATTTAGAACATAACACTGGCAGGAAGCACACATGGCCATTCCGCCGCAGGTTCCTTCAACAGGAAGTTCGTATGCTTTGCATAACTCCATTATATTCATTGCCATATCAGTAGGAGCCTGTAGTTCATGAATAACTCCTTCTCGATCTTTAATTTTGATTAATACATCCATTTGTAAGTATTGGAATTTTATTGTAGAACTTGAAAACGTGTTCAAATCCTGTAATTAATTTAAACTTTTTCGATTACTGTTTTAGGCTTCTTATAATGAACGATGAAAAAGACTTTTCAGACATCTAAACATCAGAAAGTCTTATACGGTGTAAAACCTTAGTCGAAAAAAAATCGGGTTTATTACATAATATTCACCACAGTTTCAATTTGTGGTGCATATTTTTTTATAGTGGTTTCAACTCCTGCCTTTAGCGTCATTTGATTTACGCTGCAGCTAATGCAAGCGCCTTCCAAACGAACTTTTACATGTTTATCTTCTTCGATAGAAATCAATGAAATATCTCCACCGTCAGATTTTAAAAACGGTCTTATCTCGTCTAAGGCCAATAAAACATTAGTTGTTAATTCTTCTGTTGTCATCATATTTAATGTGTCAATATTAAAGAATGAGCCAATTAGAAAATTGGTTAATTAGATAATTATTCACATTATCTAATTGGCACATTATCTCATTATCTAATTTTTCTTCACTGCTGAGCAACCAGCCATTGTTGTAATTTTAATAGCTTCAGTTGCTGGTAAACTGTCGTTTCTGTTTACTGTTTCCTGTACAACATTTCTAGTAATTTCTTCAAATACAGTTTCGATTGGAGAAGCCGTTTGCAACGCCGCTGGACGTCCGTAATCTCCTGCTTCACGAATAGACTGTACAATTGGAACTTCACCTAAAAACGGAACATCTAAATCTGCTGCCAGATTTTTAGCACCTTCTTGTCCAAAGATATAATATTTATTATCAGGCAATTCTTCTGGTGTAAAGTACGCCATATTTTCGATAATTCCCAAAACAGGAACATTGATATTATCTTGCATAAACATGGCAACTCCTTTTTTAGCGTCTGCAAGTGCTACAGCTTGTGGAGTACTTACCACAACAGCGCCGGTAATTGGAAGTGATTGCATGATAGAAAGGTGAATATCTCCAGTTCCAGGAGGTAAATCAAGTAACATAAAGTCTAATTCTCCCCAATCTGCATCAAAAATCATTTGGTTCAAAGCTTTTGCAGCCATTGGACCTCTCCAGATTACAGCTTGACTTGGAGCAGTAAAGAATCCGATAGAAAGCATTTTAACTTCGTAGCTTTCAATTGGTTTCATTTTAGATTTTCCGTCAACTACTGTAGAAATTGGCTTTTCGTTTTCGACATCAAACATAATTGGCATCGAAGGACCGTAAATATCAGCATCTAAAACACCAACTTTAAAACCCATTTTTGCAAGCGTAACGGCTAAATTTGCGGTTACAGTAGATTTTCCTACTCCTCCTTTTCCAGAAGCAACTGCAATAATATTTTTGATTCCAGGAATAGCGCGACCTTTAATTTCAGGCTTTTCTGGAGATTCTACTTTAATATTTACTTTCACTTTTGCGTCTGGCGATATCAATTCGTGAATCGTTTTTTTAATATCGTCTTCTGCTCTTTTTTTAATGTGCATTGCGGGTGTGTGCAATACAAGGTCTACAACAGCTTCGTCTCCAAATGTAATCACATTCGTTACAGCGCCGCTTTCAACCATATTTTTTCCTTCTCCGGCAATAGTGATTGATTCTAAAGCCTTAAGAATTTCTTTTCTATCTAATTTCATTGTAATGGGCTATTTTTCGTATTCTGAGAATTCAGTTTGAGAATAATGTTTATTTAAACCGATTTCAGGGTGCAAAGATAACAGATTAAGTTCGGAATTATGCTTTTTTGAATTGTAATTATCGATGGAGAGATTATTCAAAATGATGTAACCATATTTTTTTGATACATTTTGATGTTCAATTGATTATCTGATGAAATGGTTTTTTCAAAAAGGAATAAGATTTTAATCGATATGAACTCTCTATTTTCTCAAAATTTTCTTTTTTTTAGAATTAAAATCTCACAAATCTTCTTTATATTTGATTACCCAAATCGATTATTTTTTAGGATTTAAAACATATACGAAAACTTGTGTTTCCAAATGTATCTATTGGGTTTTCGATATTTTTTAAAGTTACTTTTACCACTTAAACTTTTAAAATATGCGAAATTTTACTTTTTCAACCCTTATTATTGCATTTAGTTTTTTTGCATTTTCATTTAAGTCATTTCCAGACAAAATCAAAAGCAAAGCAACTTCAAAATACGTTTCGGTTATTATTATTGATGCGGCTTCTATAAATGCTTTCTTTAAAAAATATCCTAAACTCAAAAAATACCAAAAAGAGGTTGAGGATATTTATAAAACAAAACAATTCAAATCGATTTGGTATGATGATAAAAACATTACCGAATTCGGAGCATTATTATACCAAAAAGTAAATGTGCTAAAAGATCAGGGAATCGAAAGCAAAATGCCTTATAAAGAAGTTATCGATGAAGCTTTTAACGAAAGTGATAATATCGTTCCGCCGCAATTGGATACCGAATTGCTGTTGACAAGTATGTACGTTTTTTATGCCAGTAATGTTTATTCTGGTGTAGATGCGGCGACGCTAAAGAAAATTGGCTGGTATCTTCCGGCAAAAACAATTTCATATTCTACCATATTAGATTCGCTTATAGTCGATAAAAATCGTCTTAATGAAGATGATAACTTGTTGTTTGGACAATACTACAAATTGCAAGATGCTTTAAAAAAATACAGAAAAATAGAAAAAGACGGACTTTGGCAGAAAATTACGATTGACAGCGCTAATTATAAAGATCTAAGACCCGATGACACAGCCATTGCGATAAAACAAATAAGACAACGTTTGTTTGTGACCGGAGATTTGAAAAATGATTCTAAAAGTAATATCTATGATGAAGAATTGATGGCGGGAATTTTAAATTTTAAAAAGAGATATAATCTAAAATTGAATTACGCTATTACGAGAGATCACATCAATCTGCTAAACGAGCCAGTAAGTAAAAGTATCAAAACAATTGTATTGAATATGGAACGCTGCCGTTGGATTCCTACCAAACTTTCTCAGGCAAAAGAATATGTTATGGTCAATATTCCGTCGTTTAGAATGTTTTATGTGAAAGATGGAAAATACGATTTTGTTTCTGATATTTTTGTTGGAAACCGACTGAGTGAAACCGTGATTTTTAGTGGAAACATGGATCGAATTGTTTTTAGTCCGTATTGGAATGTTCCCCAAAGTATTGTTCAGAACGAGTTGAAATCGCAGATTGCAAGAGACAAAAATTATTTGGCAGAAAATAATATGGAATGGAACGGAGGTCGTGTGAGACAAAAACCCGGACCAAAAAACTCTTTGGGATTAGTAAAATTCATGTTCCCAAATCCTAATGATATTTACATGCACGACACACCTGCAAAAAGTTTGTTTGAGTTTGAAAAACGTACTTTTAGTCACGGTTGTATCAATGTGAAAGAAGCGAGAGGCTTGGCACTGACAATTTTAAAAGATGATCCTGACTGGCCAGTAGAAAAAATCGACAAAGCGATGAGTGGTGAAAAGGAAACCACTTGCATGCTTAAAAATAAAATTCCGGTTTACATTGGGTATTTCACAGCTTGGGTTCAGGATAATGGAGAAATCAACTTTTTTCCAGACGTTTACGATCGTGATGAAAGCTTAGATAAACTTCTTTATTCTGATGGTGTTACAATGAATTAAAACAAAATAAAAGCCCGACAGATTTCAATTAAATCAGTCGGGCTTCTTAAAAAAATGGTCTACAAGCTTATTCGTATTTTAAATATTTTAAAACGTCTATTTTAGTTACTTGGTAGGCCTTTGTTAGTACAATTATTAAAGTAAGAATTACCAAGGAAATAAGTGCTACAGTAAAAGGCACAACAGAAATATTAATTCTGAAAGCAAAATCCTCAAGCCATTTTTGCAATAAAATAAAAGCAGGTAAAACTCCGATTGCGAATCCCATAAAACAGAACATAATGTATTGTTTGGATAATTCTTTAAGCAAAATATCGGTTTCTGCACCCAGCGTTTTTCTAATTGCAATTTCCTTCAGCCTTCTTTCCATCGAAAATGATGCCAAAGCAAACAATCCGAACACAGCAATTATGATTACAACCAGATTTAAGATGAAAAACAGGTTTTTTTGATTGATTTGTTCTTGATATGTTTTTGCAAATCCTTTATTAACAAATTCATAATCAAAAGGATAATCCGGATTTACATTTTTTGCCCAATATGTTTTTAATTTTTCTAATGTTTCAGTTAAATTATTTGGAGATACCTTCACAAAAATGTTGTTGAAATTATTCCATTTTAAGGTTTTGAGGTTTATAAAAACCATTGGCGGCACTTTATTTTGAAGTCCTGTAATATGAAAATCCTTTACAACCCCCACAATTTTAAACTTCAAATTATTGCCATCTCCAGTGCTCCAGCCTGAAGTGATAATCGTATTTACAGGGTTTTTTAAATTTAGCGTTTTGGCAAGCGTTTCATTAATCAACATGCTGCTTACAGTATCTGAAGCAAATTGAGGTGATAAATCACGGCCTTCAACGATTTTTATTTTCATCATTTCAAGAAAGCCAAAATCGATTTCGGCATTTCTTGGTTGAACAAAAATACCGTTGTGTGTAAATCCCGAACTTGAGTTGGTACTGCCTCCAAAACTTCCTGCAAACGTACTCACATTTTGAACTCCAGGTATTTTTTTGATTTCAGATTTATCAACTCCATATTGCTCTACTCTTTTTTGTCTGTCTGGTTTGTTGTACGGAATCGAAATGACCTGATCACCGCTGAATCCCAAATCTTTATTCATCATATAATCTACCTGAGAATTGACAATCAAAGCACCAATGATAAAAAATGCTGCAATTCCGAATTGAAAAATAAGCATTGAATTTCGAATCCAAATACCGCTTTTACTTCTCGAAAAATTACCTTTTAGAACTTTTAACGTCTCAAAATTTGAGATATAAATGGCAGGGAAAATACCCGCAAGAATGATTACTAATCCAAATATAAACATGAGCTGCAGGTAAAATTCACTGCCATTCATAGTCAAAGTTTTCTTTAAAAAGGTATTGTAATAAGGTAATGAAAGCTCTACGATTGCCAAAGCAAACAAAATAGAAAGTGTAACAATGATAGCCGTTTCAAATATAAATTGTGTTATAATTTGGTTTTTTGAAGCTCCAACAATTTTTCGAACTCCCACTTCTTTCGCACGTTTTATTGCAGATGCAGTAGCCAAATTGATGTAATTGACCAATGATAAAACCAGAATTAAAACAGACAAACCGCCCATGATGTAAAGCAATTTTAAATTTCCAGCGCCTTCCGGAAAATTTTGTCCTGCTGAACTTTTTGTTCCATGCAGACGAGACATTTGCAATTGGTCCAGAATAACGGTGATTTCCCCATTTTCTTTTACATATTGTTCTACAGTCTGTCCGCTTTCTTTTGCATCTTTCATTGTTCGGTTAACAAAATTGACATTTTGCATTTTCTTTAAAACCGCATCTGGATCAGCACCTTTTTTAATTTTAACGAGCAAACCATAATTAAAGTTCCCCCAACTATTTTCATCGCCATCACGTTTTACGCCGCTAAAAACATAATTAGGTTCCATTGATGAAGGTTTGATAATACGATAAACCGATTTTACGGTATAAGCAATTGTATTATAGCTTATTGATTTTCCAATTGGATCCTCGTCTTTAAAGATTAATTTTGCCTGTTCTTCAGAAATGGCAACACTGTTTTTCTCTTTTAAAATATTGGTTTTTGCTCCTTTTAAAATTTCAAAAGGGAAAATATCGAAGAAATTTTCATCACTAACAGTAATCTTTTTGGCCATTAGTTTTTGCCCCTGATATTTTATCATTTCTTCATCATACCAAGTATTAAAGAAACAGATTTTATCAATTTCAGGAACGGTTGCTTTGCAAGCTTCACCAAACGGAATCGAATTAGAAGCCCATGTATCGCCCGTTGCGCCAATTTTATTCAACACCATATAAGCACTTTCCTTATTTGGATTCCATTGGTCGTAAGAATGCTCATTATTCCAATATAAAATGGCGAAAATGACAGAAGCAATTCCGATGCTTAATCCTAAAACATTCAAAAACGAAAACAATTTGTTTTGTCTTAAATGATATATAAATATTTTGAACCAGTTAAAAATCATGGTATTTGGTTTTAGTTAAATGAGTTTTGATCTCTAAAGACTTTTTAAAGCATTGTAAAAATTTTGCAAACAAATTCTACCAGAACTACGAGTGCAGTAACTATAATTTTAATCATGATTTTTATTTAGCGTCCATAAAAACATCAACATTACGCTGATTTAATTTTTCAGAAAATATAACTCCGTCTTTCATGTGAATCGTTCTTTGCGAAAAAGAAGCATCATAATCAGAGTGGGTAACCATCAAAATTGTAGCGCCTTTAGCGTGCAGATCGGTTAAAAGTTCCATTACCTCATTACCATTTTTACTGTCTAAGTTTCCCGTTGGCTCATCGGCCAAAATGATTTTAGGATCATTAACCAAAGCTCTTGCCACGGCAACTCTCTGTTGCTGACCTCCGGAAAGCTGTTGCGGAAAATGTTTCAGACGATGCGAAATATTTAGCTTCTCTGCAATTGCTTCAATTTTTTGTTTTCTTTCGGCAGCTTTTACATTGTTGTAAAGCAAAGGCAATTCGATATTATCGTAAACCGAAAGCTCGTCGATTAAGTTGAAGTTTTGAAAAATAAAACCGATGTTTTCTTTTCTCACTTGCGCTCTTCCTTTTTCTTTTAGACCAATCATTTCCTGATCTAACAATTTATAACTTCCGTCATTTGCACTGTCCAAAAGTCCGATGATATTCAATAAGGTCGATTTTCCACAACCCGAAGGTCCCATAATAGTCAGAAAATCTCCTTTTTTTATTTCTAAATTGATCCCGCTCAAAGCAGCAGTTTCTATTTCTTCTGTTCTAAAAACTTTGGTTAAATTCTGAATTGTGATCATAATTTTTAAGGTTTTGAAATGTTATTTAATACGTATTTTTGATTGATGATTGAAACGATGATTTTTTTAATTGTGAATTGTGAATTGTAAACTGTAAACTGCGACTGTAAACTGCGACTGAAAACTATTCCTTATTAAGCGAAAGCTCCTCGACATCTTTATAATCAGAATAAGAAGAAGTAATTACAGATTCACCTTCTTTTAATCCTTCTAAAACTTCATAATAAGAAGGATTTTCTCTTCCTAATTTGATGTTTCTTCTTTCGGCTTTATTTCCTTTTACTACGAAAATCCATTTTCCTGCTGCTTCTTGATTAAAACTTCCTTTTGGGATTACTAGTGTTTTATTTTTTTCTGATAAAATCAGTTTTACACCGAAACTTAGTCCGTCTTGCAAAACGATATTTTCTTTAGAAACAAAAGCCAATTCTAACGTAAAGCGACCGCTTTTAACTTCCGGAATTACTTTGGTTACAATAACTTCAAGATTTTTTCCTTTAAATTCAACCTGACCTTTTAATCCTTCTCTGATTTTTTCTAAGTAAAACTCATCTACTTCTGCGGTAAGTTTGTAACCTCGGTTTGAGTCGATTTTTCCGATGCTGGCTCCCGCCTGAAAAGACTTTCCTAAAACTGGTTCAAAAGAAGTCAATCTTCCTGTTTCTGGCGCTGTAATTAAAAAGTTCTTCTTGTTATTTCTTAAAATATCCAAACTTTTTTCCATGGTTTGAATGGAACGGTTGATTTGCGAAATCTGAACCTGATTGCTTTGTTTTTCCTTTTGAACACTTTGCTGAATCGTTCTTTTTCGTTCTTCCTGAAAACGTAAACTTTCCTTAAAAGTATTCCAATCATTTCTAGAAATCACTTCTTTCTCGTAAAGCTTGGCATTCATATCATACAATCTTTTGGCGTCATTGTAATCATGTTCAATTAAAACCAAATCTTTAGTCAAGTTCAATTCCTGATTTCTAATGTTGAGTTTTCCCGTATTCAAATTGTTGATTTGCTCGATAATAGCCGTTTCCTGAGTCAGATAATTCAATTCTGTATTTGGATTGTATAAACGTGCCAGCGATTGTCCTTTGGTCACCATGGCGCCATTTTCGACAAAAATTTCTTTTACAGAACCGCCTTCGGTAACGTTAACCAACATTACATTCAAAGGTTCTACTTTTGCCTGAAAAACAACGAAATCTTCAAAAAAAGCTTTTTCTACTTTTTGAATTGCCAACTCGTCTGCTTTTACATTTAAAGTTCTTTTGGTATTAAATGAAAAAAAGACAATTACGAGCAAAACTAAAAAAACAGCAATTGCTATTGTGAGATATCTAAATTTTTTATTTTTACGAGGAATTATCTTGTCCATTTTTTTAATATTTTACTGATAATCAATAGGTAAATACTGTGCCAGTAAATTTATTATTTGTAAAGTGTTGATTTTAAAGAAGCTTTCGAAATCACCATAAAAAAGTAGTGTTCGATAATGAACAGTTGACCGTTCGAAACCGAACAAAAAAATACCACATGAGAAAAAAGCAAGCCCAAATATTAGTTGTTGACGATCAGGATGAAATTCTTTTTTCGGCAAAAATGATTCTCAAAAAGCATTTTGAAACGATTTTTACGACCAATAGTCCAAAAAAAATTATTTCTATTTTAAATGAAAATGAAATAAATGTGGTGCTTTTGGACATGAATTATCGAATTGGTTTTGAAGACGGGCGAGAAGGAATTCATTGGTTGAAAGAAATAAAAACGCTTTCTCCCAACACCATTGTAATTTTAATGACTGCTTTTGGTAAAATCGAAACGGCGGTTGAAGGCATTAAAATTGGCGCATTTGATTATGTTTTGAAACCTTGGCACAACGAAAAACTACTCGAAATTATAGATAAAGCGGTTGCCGAAAGCAGAAAAAACACCAAAAAAACAACTGTTGAAGAAGATAAAAATGAAAAGAAATATTTTGTTGGAACTTCAGCCAAAATAAAGCAAGCTTATGCCATTTCTGAAAAAGTAGCCAGAACCGACGCTAACGTTTTGATTTTAGGTGAAAACGGAACAGGAAAATATGTTTTCGCTGAATATATTCATCAGCATTCTGAAAGAAAAAATCAGCCTTTTGTGCATGTAGATTTAGGTTCTTTGAGCGATAATTTGTTCGAAAGTGAACTTTTTGGTTATGCCAAAGGAGCGTTTACCGATGCCAAAACCGATACTGCCGGACGTTTTGAAAATGCCTCAAACGGAACTATTTTCTTAGATGAAATCGGTAATATTCCGCTTCATTTACAAGCTAAATTACTTCATGTGTTGCAAACCAAAACCGTAACGCGTTTGGGCGAAAGCAAACCTCGTCCGTTGAATGTACGCGTCATTTCGGCCACGAACAGCGACATTAAAACCGAAGTGAAAAACAAAACATTCCGTGAAGATTTGCTTTACAGAATTAATACAATGGAGATAAATCTGCCTTCGTTGAGAGAAAGAAAAGATGATATTATTCCGATGGCAAATTTTATTCTGGAACAAATTGCAGAAAAATACAATCATGGTCCCCAAGCTTCGGGATGGCGTTTTGATGATAACGTTTCTGCTTATTTAGAAAAATATCCGTGGAAAGGAAATGTCCGTGAAATGGAAAACAAAATCGAACGCGCATTAATTCTGGCAGAAAATAACACGATTTCTGTTCTAGATCTAGATATTTTGGACTTTGAAGAAATTCAGGAAAATGATGAAAATCCGCTGTCTGAAATGGAAAAAACTGCGATTGAAAAAGCTTTGTTCAAACACAACGGAAACATTAGTAAAACGGCCGAAGAACTCGGTTTGTCGCGTGCCGCACTTTACAGAAGAATCGAAAAATACGATTTAAAGAATTAGGGTATAATTTGCCACAGATTAAGAAGATTAGAAAGATTTTTAGTTGCTAAATCTGTAATTAGTAATAAATAATCATTTAAAATCCTTTAATCTGTGGCAAAAAAATAAATTAAATGAAGAACTGGAAGTTTTATAATGCGTTGTTTATTAGAGTTGTGTTTATCATGATGCTTTTTCTTTGCAGTGCTTTTTTGTTTTACAAAGGATTTCACTATAACGCTATTTTGATCGCTGTTTTTGTTTTGATTTTCCTTTTTGAAATGTATTTTTTTGTCAAAAACCAATTGTTGTTTTATGATAAAACAATTAACTCCATTTTGCATAACGACTTTACGACGCATTTTCCAGAACAAAATAAAAAAGACAATTTCAACAGTTTGTATCTTTTGTATGAAACCTTAAAAGAGCAAAAACAAGAGCAGACTTCTAAAGAATTAATTTACCGTTCGATATTGAACAGCATTGATACTGCGGCATTAATTTTAGAAAAAGAAAATGAAACCTGGTCTGTTTTTATAATGAATGATTGCTTTTCTGATCTTTTTAAAGTGCCAAAAGTAAGTCATTGGAAATACCTTAAAAATTATCTTCCCGGACTTTGCAGTGAAATTGAAAATCTTGATTTTGCTGAGGTTAAAACAGCTATTTCAATAAAAATTGAAGATCAGGATTTGCAGACTTTTATGCTTCAGACTTCGCATACGCAAACCTACAACAAAGAGTATTTTATAATTTTGTTGGATAGTATTCAGCGTGTTATCGAGAAAAAAGAGAAAGAAGCTTGGATCAATTTAATGAAGATTATTTCGCATGAATTAATGAATTCCTTAACGCCAATTAGGGCGCTTTCGCAAAATTTACTTCATATTGTCGATCAGGAAAAATTAGAGGAAGATGATTTTGAAGATATTAAAAGCAGTATTTCGACCATTATAAATAGAAGCGATCATTTGCAGGTTTTTGTAGAAAATTACAGAAAACTGGCGATGTTGCCAACGCCAAACAAACAAATGACACCAATTAATGCATTGTTTGAAGATTGTCTGCGAATCATGAGTCCGATTTTGAAAGCGGAAGGTATTGAATTGGTCAATGAAATTCACAGTTCACGTTCGATACCAATCGATAAAAATCAGATGGAACAAGTTATTATCAATTTAATTACCAATAGTATTCATGCTTTAAAAGAAAAAGAAGAAAAGAAATTAATAATTTCCAGTTATACCGAAAACAATCGTTTTTTTATTGTGATTTCAGACAACGGAAAAGGTGTTGATGCTGAAATTAGAGATAAAGTTTTCCTGCCATTTTTCACCACAAGAAAAGACGGCGCGGGAATTGGATTAACGCTTTCTAAAAACATCATCGAAGCGCACGGAGGTTACTTAAGTTACCAAACCGACGACGATCAAACGAGTTTTGTGATTTGTCTGATTTAAACCATATAAGTAATATATCATTTAAAGTTTTACTTTGTCATTGTAATCTCGCAAAGACACGGAGTCGCAAAGATTTTTGCACTGTAGTGTCTACAAAGTATAAGTTTTGATTTACGATAATGTCACCCTGAGCGAAGTCGAAGGGCGTTCCAATTGGTGCGTGGCTTCGACTACGCTCAGCCTGACAGAAGAAGATGATTATTCTAATCCTGAATTTCAGGTTTCCAAAAGTGTTTCTCTAAATCTACAATTTGATTATCGACGACTTTAATGCCTTCATTCTCTAATAATTGCTGCATTAAATTTGTTCCGTCAAAATGATGTTTTCCTGTTAGAAGTCCTTTTTGGTTTACAACTCGGTGGGCGGGAATGTCATCCATATTATGACAAGCGTTCATTGCCCAGCCGACCATTCGTGCCGAACGACCTGCGCCCAAAGCTTTCGCAATAGCGCCATAAGATGTGACTTTTCCAAACGGAATCTGTCTGGCGATAGCGTAAACTCTTTCGAAAAAATTTTCTTCAGCCATAATTATTTGCCACAGATTAAAAGGATTTTAAAATTAATTATTTATCTGCTTAAATCTGAAAAATCTGCGTGAAAAATTTAGCAACAAAAAAGAAAAAATCATTTTAATCCATTCAATCTATGGCTATAAATTTTTATCCGAAGTAATAATTCAGAATATTAAAAAGCGTCAAAATTGCTACTAAACCCGTAATACTTCCGATTATCGTGTTCATATTTCGCATAATGTAATCAGTCTTCTTTTCGATTCTCCCAAAGAAAGCAATGTAGCTATACAAAACGGCAAATGAGCCTAAAACTGAACCTAAAACGAAAGTAAAAATGATATTGTTTTCAAATGCAAAAAGATGATAAGAAGCCAAAGTAACACTCACCACAACATAATATGGAATAGGGAAGAAGTTCAAACCAGAAAGTAACATTCCGAGAAAGAAACGGCTTTTTTTACTACTTTTTTTAATTTTCGATTTCTTTTTTGTTATCGGATCTTTAGCAATAAACAAAAAGTAAATCGTTAAAATAGAGAAAATTACAAAACCGATTTCGCGCATTAAAGTCACAACATCTGGCCGGTTGTCAATTACCTGCGCAAACAAAACCGCCAGATAAACCTGCAGAAAAATTACAAAAACAGCACCGATTACAAACCATAAAGCATTCTTTTTTCCTTCTTTCAGATTTATTTTGGCTGCTGTCATGTTGATTAATCCTGGCGGAATAATCCCAATTACAGCGGCAATAAAGCCCGAAATTAATGGAGTAAGATATACCATTCAGTGTATTAAATCGGTTAGTATAGAAATTTTAAAACAAGGTTAGTCCTTAATTTTGAAACGAATATACGTAATTGCCTTGTTAATCTCTAAATATTGTTTCTCATAAAAGGTCTGAATTGCAGTAACCACTTCTGGGCTTCCTTCATTTTTGTACACATTATGATTGGCGTATAAAACCTCGTGACCTTCACCGTGAAGTAATCCAAGTGTGTAACCGTGCATAAATTCGCTGTCGGTTTTAAGATTTACAACACCGTCTTTTTTCAGGATTTTTTTATACAATTGTAGAAACTCAGAATTTGTCATTCTGTGTTTGGTTCTTTTATATTTAATCTGCGGATCTGGGAAAGTAATCCAGATTTCATCTACTTCACCTTCGGCAAAAATATGATTGATCAATTCGATTTGCGTACGAACAAAAGCAACATTATGAAGACCGTCTTCTACAGCAGTTTTTGCACCACGCCAGAAACGCGCTCCCTTAATGTCAATTCCGATAAAATTTTTGTCTGGGTATTTCTCTGCTAATCCAACAGAATATTCTCCTTTTCCACATCCTAATTCTAAAACCAATGGATTGTCATTTTTAAAGAAATCAGAATTCCATTTTCCTTTTAAAGGCATTAAATCGCCTACAACTTCTTCTCTGGTTGGTTGAAAAACGTTTTGAAATGTTTCGTTTTCTCTGAATCTTTTTAATTTATTTTTACTTCCCACTTTTACAAAAATTTTCGGCAAAATTAAGGAATATAAACGAATGAAAGTAGTGGAAATGTGTTTAAAAGTTTTTCTGCCACAAATTCACGAATTATTTATCTGGATTACGCGGATAATTCTAATCCAATCTAATATGTTCTGATTTTAAATTGAATGTGTTTAAAAGTTTTTCTGCCACAAATTCACGAATTATTTATCTGGATTACGCGGATAATTCTAATCCAATCTAATATGTTCTGATTTTAAATTGAATGTGTTTAAAAGTTTTCCGCCACGAATTCACGAATTATTTATCTGGATTACGCGGATAATTCTAATTCAACCGAATGCTTTCTGATTTTAAATTGAATGTGTTTAAAGTTTTCCGCCACGAATTCACGAATTATTTTTAAACTAAAATTCGTGAATTCGTGGCGGAAAATATTTCTAACCTTAAAGTGTTTTTTTAACCGCAAATTTCACAAATTCTATTTACTAAATATTATAGCTTTACTACTAAATGAAAAAATAATTCGTGAATTCGTGGCGGAAAAAAATATTTTTTAACCGTAATGAGGTTCTGTGATTGGCTGCGCTTTTGGATCAAGAGATTCGTCGTGTTGCGATAAATCCAATCCTAAATGTTCTGATTCTTCTGAAACCCTTAATGGAATAATGAAGTTCGTTACTTTGAATAAGAAATAAGCTCCAAAGAAAGTAAAGATCGAAACTAAAACCAACGCCATCATGTGGTGTCCGAAAACGCTCCATCCTCCGTGAAGTAAACTTGCATTTTCTCCGTGTGCGAAAATCGCCGTTAGGATCATTCCCATAATTCCACCAACACCGTGGCAGGCAAAAACATCAAGAGTATCGTCAAATCTTTTTGAGTATTTACAATTTACAGCCGTGTTAGAAACTAAAGCCGTGATGAAGCCGAAGAACATACTTTCTGGAACAGAAATATATCCTGCTGCTGGTGTAATAGCTACTAAACCAACAACAGCACCAATGCAAGCTCCTAACGCAGAAACTTTTCTTCCATTCATTCTGTCAAAGAAAATCCACGTTAACATCGCTGCAGCAGATGAAGTTGTCGTCGTAGCAAAAGACATTGCAGCAGTTCCGTTGGCAGCAAGTGCAGATCCGGCGTTGAATCCGAACCAACCGAACCAAAGCATTCCAGTTCCTAATAATACAAACGGAATATTGGTTGGAATATGCTGGCTGTTTTTTCTTTTTCCTAAAACAATAACTCCAGCCAAAGCAGCGAAACCAGAACTCATGTGAACCACCGTTCCTCCAGCGAAATCTTTTACTCCAAAATAACTTCCTAAAACACCAGTCGGATACCAAACTGCGTGACACAAAGGAGCATATATAAAAATGGTAAATAAACTAATGAAAACTAAATAAGAGATAAAACGAACGCGTTCTGCAAACGAACCTGTAATAATGGCCGGACAGATAATCGCAAATTTCATCTGGAACAAGGCAAAAAGCATAAACGGAATCGTATTAGCTAATTTTTTATGAGGCAAAACGCCCACATAATCCATAAAAGCAAAAGTAGTCGGATTTCCGAAAAAGCTATAAAAATGATCTCCAGAACCAAATCCGATTGGATCTCCAAAAGCCAGACTAAAAGCAACCGTAACCCATAAAAGTGTCACCACTCCCAAACAAATAAAACTTTGAAGCATGGTAGAAATCACGTTCTTTTTACCTACCATTCCGCCATAGAAGAAAGATAATCCAGGAGTCATAATTAAAACCAGACAACTTGAAGTCAGCATCCAGGCAACATCGGCAGGAACAATATGATCTGTGGTTCCAAATTCTGATAAAACATAACTATTTTCTGTTACGGTTGGCCAAAATGCACCGATTGTGCAAACGACACTGATCATAATAAAGGAAATAATCCAGCGTTTTTCTATTTTCATTTTAAAATACTTTGTTTAACCCTATTTTTTTTGGGGTCAAAGTTAAAAAAAAATAAAGATTCTTGTTTTGAAGGCTGTTAAAATAGAGGTTCGGCTTTTATTTTGGTTAATTTTTTAAAATTCAATCTGTTTTTTTGAGAGTATGTTATTTTTGACTTTATAAAAGAAGCCGTTTTTGCTAAATATGTTATAATTATTTTGATAACATATTTACTAAACGGCTCTAAAAGTTAGGATTATAAGAATATAATTGAAAAATGTTTTATTTTTTCTGAAGCTTAGCAATCAAAGCGTCTTCGATTGGCGCTTTTATCTTTGTTACAGCATCTACTTCGTCATTTGGAACGGTCATAGATAATACATAATGTTGAATTTTCCATTCGTTTCCAACTTTCACCAAAACTCCAGAACCGCGACAGATTTTCATCTGAGTGTCAAGCAATTCATCAAACCAGGCAATTTTTCCTGATTTATCAAAAAAGATATGACGTTCTAAGGCTTTAAAATTCCAAGTTGTTTTTTTATCGAAATACGGTTTTGCCCAAATTTGAAATTCTTTTTTTGTCCAGTTTTCGGTTGCATCTGTTCCGATGTAAATCGCATCTGTATTTAGTGCATTAAAATAAGCGTCAAATTTAACCTCAGCAGCGGCTTTGTGCCAAGCATCTAAAGTCTGATTGATTTTGGTTTTGTCTGCTTGCGCATTTGCAAAAGAAGCAACAAATAATAGAAGTAAAAGTGTTTTTTTCATGAGTAAAATTATTTGAGTTTAAAGGTATTAATTTTTTGAACCATATAGGTTGTGTAAGTCAATTAAAGAAATGATATCGCTCTCAAAGTCGCAGAGTCGCAAAGTTTTTAAACTCTTTGCGACTCTGCGACTTTGCGAGAAACCATCCAATTGAAGCTTAATTAACTTAGGTATTACTAATGTCGCGAAATCACGAAAAAACAATTATATTTGGGAGATTTTAAAATACCGCCCCAATGAATACAAAATTACTCCTTTCGATAGTCATAACTTCTTTAGTATTAATTTCCTGCAAAAAGGAATTAGAACCACAAGAAAGCACAGCAACTTCAGAATTAGTACGATTAGGACTTGCAAAAGATTCTACAAAAACGACTACACAGACGGCTGCGGTTCAAAATCCAGCGACAAATCCGAATACGGTTTTAGGAAGTAATAAAGGAATAAATCCCGCTCACGGACAACCAGGTCACCGTTGCGATATTGCAGTTGGTGCACCGTTGAATTCGGCTCCGACACAACAAGGTCAGGCTGCTCCACAAACAGTTCAGGTAAATCAAGGTCAGCCACAAGTGGTTACGACTACCACTACAGCGCCAGTTAAAACAGCAAAAGGAATGAATCCGCCGCACGGGCAACCGGGTCATAGATGCGATATTGCCGTTGGAGCGCCATTAAATTCGGCTCCTGCAAAAGCTGCGACAACACAAAATACATCACAAAGCGGATCTTTTTCTCAAAGTATTAGCGTACCCGCTCCAGCATCAAATGCGGTTCCGGCATTATTGAGTACAGAAACAGAAACTGCAGTAGCAGACGGAATGAACCCTGCGCATGGAAAACCGGGTCATCGTTGTGATATTGCCGTTGGAGCTCCGTTACCAAAATCTTAAGGCAAAGTGACAAAGTAACAAAGCGACAAAGTGATGAAAAAGAAAAGTGACAAAGGTTCCAAGAAACTTAGAATCTTTGTCACTTTGTTACTTTGCAACTTTATATAATTAATGTTCTTTTATTTTTTCGAAAGTAGTCGTCAACACTTTTTTAACTTTAGCCAATGCGCCATTGAAAGCTTTCTCCAGTGTATCGGCGTGTTCTGTAACAGTGATGGGTTGTAATTTTACAGGGCGGACTTCAATCACGCATTTTTTATCATTTAAACTAAATTTTTCCCCATTTTCATCACCAAAGTGAATTTCTACACGGGTAATTTTATCTTCAAATCGATTTAAGCTTTTTTCTATTTCTCCAGAAAAATAACTTTCTAATCTTGCGCTTCCTTCAATGTTTTTGTCTGTATTGATTTGTACTTTCATAACGGATATTATTTTAATGTTTCATACTCAAACTTATCTATTTTAAAAGAGAAAGGCAAGCAGGTTAAGGAAATATTATGAAATTTTGAATGATTTGTTTTTTAGAGATTTACAGATTTTTTTGATTTCAAATTTTATCAAATGATCGCACACTTCACAGTTTATAGAGCCCTCATTACTCAATGACATGTCAATTTCAATTTCGTAATCACAAACTGGGCAATTATAAATTATATCAATTAGTATGATGTGAGGATTATGAAAATTTGGTATTTTTAATATTGAATATTCTATCATACACTAATTATTTTGTATGTAATCATAAATAAAATCATTTATTTGTTCGCTTTCAGAATCAAATCTCAAAATAATTCTTGAGCATAAATTTTGAAGCCATTCATCTATTTCTTTTGTTGAGTTAAACTTATTTAAAAAGAACAAAAGTTTATTTTGATCATTAAAGTCATCTATGAACATAACAATATCTTCTTTAAAACTATCAGCATAATTTTCAATAGGCTTTGTTAAACAACTTTCTAAGTAATTGATTTTTTGAGTAAAGCTTAACATAGGAATTTTATTTCAAAGATAAAAAAACCGGACTATACTCCGTTGTTTTAAAGTCTGCATTTTGCAACTTTTGTTAACATGGATATTAAGCAAAAATTCGGACTTAAAATTAAGGAGCTTAGAAAACTTAAAGGGTTATCACAAGAAAAGCTCGCAAATCTAGCAGAGATTGATAGAACATATTTGCCAACAATTGAAAAAGGTGAAAGAAATGTTTCTATTGAAGTTGTAGAGAGATTGGCAAAAGCTTTGAATGTTAAGATTAAAGATCTTTTCGATGAATAGAGCTTATTATTCCAATTTTATTAATTTTTTCATTAATGAAAATTCAGAAACCATTTATGGAAAGATTTCTGGAAAATATGATCTAAACAAACTTGTTATTCAACAATCAAATGCTTGGAAAGATCAAATCTTAATCCTGAAAAAAAATATTTCTTCATTTAGTGGAAAAGTCTATTTTGAGTTTACTATTCCAAGAATGGGAAAGAGAGTTGATAATATAATAATTATTGACAATTGTATTTTTGTTCTAGAATTTAAAATCGGTTCCAAAGTTTATGATAAATCTTCTTCAAATCAAGCTTTTGATTATGGATTAGATCTAAATAATTTTCATGAAGGAAGTCATAACAAAATTATAATCCCAATTCTAGTTGCTGATAGAGCAACTTCTGTTCAAAATGTATACATAAAAAGTTTGGATAACCTCTACAATACAATTTATGCAAACTCAGATAATCTGTCAGAAGTAATAAATAATGTCTTAGTGAACTTTGCAGGAAATGACATAATTGAGATTAGTGATTGGGAAAACTCAATTTATAAACCCACTCCAACTATTATTGAAGCTGCAACAGCATTATATAAGAAACACAATGTTGAAGAAATTTCGAGAAGTGATTCTGGTGCTGAAAATTTATCTGTAACATCAGAATGTATTTCTGAAATTATTGATTTTTCAAAGGAGAAAAAAAGGAAATCAATTTGTTTTATTACAGGAGTTCCAGGCGCAGGAAAGACATTAGCTGGATTAAATATTGCCAATTTGCGTTCTAATTATAATGAAGAAGAACATGCTGTTTTTTTATCAGGAAATGGACCGCTCGTTGATGTTTTACGTGAAGCGTTGACAAGAGATAAAGTTAAGACTGCAAAAGATGAAAATGTTATTATAAGTAAATCAATAGCTTCTTCTCAGGTAAAATCTTTTATACAAAATATTCACCATTTTAGAGATAGTTCTTTAAAAGATGAAAAAGCTCCCATAGAAAAAGTGACAATTTTTGATGAAGCGCAAAGAGCTTGGACAAAAGAAAAAGCTACAGATTTCATGAAACGAAATAAAGGAATCTTAGACTTTGATAAATCTGAACCAGAATTTCTAATTGAAGTAATGGACAGACATAGAGATTGGTGTACGATAGTTTGTTTAATCGGCGGAGGACAAGAAATAAATACAGGAGAAGCGGGATTAGAAGAATGGATTAGACCTTTTAAAAATAAATTTAAAGATTGGGATCTTTATTATTCTTCAAAAATTGTAGAAGATAAAAATTATATTAAAGATAAAAATGCATTAGAAACTTTATTAAGTAGAAATGCAAATAAAAAAGAAGCATTGCATTTGTCGGTTTCTTTAAGATCTTTTAGAAGTGCGCAATTATCAAATTTTGTTCAAGAAATAATTAACAATGATATAGATAGCGCGAAAAGGATATATATTGATTTTATTAAAAAAGATTATCCGATAAAAATAACTAGAGATTTAGAAAAAGCTCGAAATTGGCTAAGAAATTCTGCAAAAGGTTCAGAGAGAACTGGCGTAATTGCATCATCTGGAGGAATTCGATTAAGACCGTTTGGATTAAATGTCAAAGCGAAAATTGATGCTCCAATTTGGTTTTTAAATGATAAGGATGATATTCGTTCTTCTTACTTTTTAGAAGAAGTTGCGACTGAATTTGACATACAAGGTTTAGAATTAGATTGGACTTGTGTGGCTTGGGACGGGGATTTATTCTACTGCAATAATCAATGGAATTACAGAAAATTTAAAGGCACGAAATGGCAAAATATTACAGGAGAAAGAATAGATTATTTAATTAATTCTTATCGTGTTTTATTGACTAGAGCAAGACAAGGAATGATCGTTTATATTCCTTATGGAAATAATGAAGATGTAACAAGACCTGAATTTATGTATGATGGAACATTTGAATTTTTTAAAACTTTAGGAATTGAAGAAATCTAGATTATAATATTAAATTCAATTTTAAACTGCCTCTAAAAAAAATCAATGTAAGGCAGTTTGTAAAACGATTTTATTTACGAAAGATCTTCTGGAAAAGCAATATTGAAATAATTTTCAAAAGCTTTACAAAGTAGCTCTTTGTCTATTTCAAATAACTCGTTTCTGATATTCCAGTTTTTAATATATTCCTCATCTTTCTCGCAAATCTCTTCTCCGACAAGTTTTCTAGTCAATATATCACTTAGTAGAACACTATCACAGTGTGAGTAATTGGGATAATATTTTTCGATAAATAACCAATAATCAAATTTATCATCATCTTCTATTTCTTCAGTGATTTTCTCTTGAAATTCTTTAATGATTTCAAATTCAAGCCAACCCTTTGCTTCTCCAATACCTTTATAAAATGCATTTCTTTCTTCACGAGATTCAAAATTATATTTCTTTAAATTGATTATTTTTTCAAAATCATTTAAACTTTCGTTATTTTTTAATTTTCTTATTTGCTCTTTTCCGAAGATTATTTCTGCTAAATATTTCATTTTTTTGATAGATGAATTTTTATACTTTCTAGGTCTTAATTTGAGATTAAACAAAAGTAGTTTAGTAAGTAAAATTGAACCGCTTACAATTGGCCTCATTTAAAAACAAAAAAACGCCAACCATTCCTGATTGACGTTTTCCATTATAAAAAATATATTTTAAACTACGATTTATCCCTCTTCCCCCACTTAACCTTAATCTTCCCTTCATTATCATAAGCAATCAAATGCAGAACAATACCGCGTTCTCGAACCGCTTTACGTTCTTCTTTCGTTGCAAGATTCGCGTCGTTTTTAGAATTTCTTAGCGGAACTGTCAGCGCGAGATTGGTGCCTCGGCCGAAAGAATAAATTCCGTCAATGTCGAAGTTTAAGACGCTGGAACTTATAGTGAGTTTGTTGATATCTACTTGCTCTCCGCGGAGATTAAGCGAACCTGATAAATCGCTGAACGTAATATTCTCGACATCGCGAAACGGAAAAGCAAATTTGCCGACTTTCATAATCGGTTCAAAGTTTAATAACGCGCCTTGATTGACATTAAAATCTAGTTTCCCTCTCATCGAATTGACAATCAAATCGCCTTTACTGCTCATTAAACCGGTTACATTGGCGTGACTGCTCAATCGCCCGTGAATGTTTTTCGGACTAAAAGATTGGATTCCGAAGTTGTTGAAAGATTTCAAAAAGCTCGCAATATCTACTCTGTTTACGTGTGCCGTAGAACTAAAAATATAATGATTTCCGCTGGACTGAATCGCGCCGTTAAACGTAATGCTTCCGCCAGAAGTTTGCAACGTTCCGTTTTTGAGCAGCAATTTAGAATTCAGCATTTGCAAAGTTGCTTTGGTATTGGTTGCCGTAAGAGCGTTATACGTCATTTTATTGGCTTTCAAATTAATCACAGCCGTACATTTTTCAATAACCGATTTCAACTGATTCGTAAAATTGACATTCTTTGTAGCCGACTTTTTCTGCGCGGTCTTTTGTGTTGGTGAATTTTTTAAAATTCCTAAAAATTGTTTTACATCAAGATACGGACAATAAATATTCCAGTTTACGACCATTTTTTCGGGCGCGTCGTAATACAAATTCAGGAAATTATCGATTCTTCCGTCAATGCGAATGATGTTCTTTTTGTGTTTGTAAGCAATTTTTTTAATGTAAAGTGCTTGTTCCGTAAACGATAATTGCACAGCGGTTTTTTCGGCTCGAATGTTTTTCGGAATATAGTCAAACGTCGCATCTGCAATATCAACGTCGCCAATAAAACGAGGTTTATTAATATACAAATCGACAATATCAAACTGAAATTTCAGATTGGCTTTGGCGTGGCCACTTTCAAAATGAAGCATTTTTTCATTCATCAAACCGTTGAGTTTCGAAATATCAAAATCAGAAGTTACGATTCCGGTCGCAATTGGTTTTTCAAGATTATTAATAGCGGCTTGTGCAATTGTGAGCGGAATAGTTTGATATTCTGCTTTAAAATTCGCCAAAACAATAGCCGAATTGGGATCGTTGAATCCGTTTTTGGGTTTGAAATTATTCGTAAAAATCCCTTTAAAAGAACAATTGGTAAACAAACCATCTGGAATCGTCAATTCATTATTTCGAATATCGGCCTGAACCACAATTTTCGGATCGCCTTCCACATTCAAATCGCCTTTAATGTCGCAATTTACCTTAATCGGCTTTTTCAAATCAAACTGATTGAGTTTTGAACTGATATTTCCAGACAATAAATTGGATGCATTTCGCCATAAAATATCTGTTCCAATGTTGATTCCGAACAACGAATTGGTTTTTCCGATATTAAAGAAAGCCTTAATATCAAAAGCATCAGAACCAATTTTAAGTTTCTGGGTTTTAATGTCTATTTTTTGATGTACTTCGGAATACGAAATATCAAAATTACCTTCAAGTACTTTTTCTTTGGCAAAACTTCCGTGAACGGTATTAAAAGCCAAACTGTTTATTTTGGTTTTCAAATACAAATTCGTTTGCCAATTGTCATCGTCAAAATCTACTTTCGATTCTAGATTCGCTACATCAAAATCAAATAATTTATGACCTAAATGATTGTCAATAATGACGTGAACATTGTTGAGGTTTACATAATCAATTGTCGTTTCAGGACTTTCTTTATTCGTTTGCGGTTTCTTCTTTTTGGGTTTAAAAATATTCACATTCGAATATCCGTTTTCGGCTTTATAAATATAAATATCGGCATCATTAATCAGGATTTTATGAATGTTGATTTCCTTTTGCAACAAACTCCAGATATTCAGACGCGCCTCAATTTCCTTGGCTTTCAATAAAGTATGTTCGTGAATTGCCCATTGATTGTCTTTAATTTCTACTTCTTTTAAAGCTAAAGTGAAATTCGGAAAACCAGTTAGAAACTTATAATGAAAATCGGTTACATGAAATTTACCATTAATATTTTCATTGATTTTATGATTGACTTTCGCAATAATTTCTTTTTTATTTTGATTGAAATAAATAGACAAAGCACCGCACGCGAGTAGAAGAATTCCGATTAATCCGAGAATGAAAAAACCAAAACGTCTGGCGTACTTTTTAAAAGAATCAGATTGAAAAAAGGTTTTTATATGAAGTAAAGTGTGCTGCATAAGAATGAAATCGTTTGGAATACTAAAGATACTACAAAAAAGATTAACATATTATTGGGTTGGTTTTGAGCTTAATAAATCGTAATTTCAATTAAAATGAAAACCCACATACAGTTGATAATTAATGACAATACATTTATAATGAAAACTAATTTAGTAATGGTGTTTGATTTATTTTAAATTTTTAAATTTGTACTGTAGTTTGAAAGTTAAATATTCAAACCTAATTTTAATCTTAATATATTATGGCATTAGCAATAACAGATGCTACTTTTGATGAAGTAGTTTTAAAATCAGATAAACCAGTAATGGTAGACTTTTGGGCAGCATGGTGTGGTCCTTGTAGAATGGTTGGTCCCATCATTGACCAATTAAGCGAAGAGTACGCTGGTAAAGTAGTTGTTGGTAAAGTAGATGTAGATGCTAACCAGGAATTTGCTGCAAAATACGGTGTGCGTAACATACCAACTGTTTTGGTTTTTCAAAACGGTGAAGTAGTAGGAAAACAAGTAGGAGTTGCTCCGAAACAAGCCTACGCAGATAGTTTAGACGCTTTATTGTAATCTTAGATTACGATTGATATAAAGAAGGTTTGGCGAAAGTCAAGCCTTTTTTATTGGATTTTTTTCTGCCACGAATGCACGAATTTTTATTAAATAAAATGAGATATTTTTTGCCACAGATTACACAGATTAAAAAGATTTCCTGAAATTAATCTGTGGAAATCATTTAATCTGTGGCAAACTTTTATTTAAAAATTAAAGTAAATGTTGCTCCAGCATCGGGTTTCGAACAAACTTCAATTTTGCAATTAATTGCTGTTGCAAGATCGCGAATTAAATGCAATCCTAAACCCGATTTTATTCCGATTACTTCAGAATCGTTGTACAAGGCTTTGAATTTTTCCTGTGTTCCACCAGGACCGTTATCGGTAATTGAAATATAATTTTTATCATTTTCCTCCCAGGCTTTCCAGACGATTTTAGCATTTGGGGTTTTGTCTAAAGCCTTAATCGCGTTTCCGGTTAGGTTTCTGATGATAGTTTTCAGATAATTTTCGTCGGTTTCTAAAATGATGTTATCGGGATTTTCAAACACAATTTCGATGTTTTCTATACTTGAAAAATGCTTTTCTGTTTCTTCAAATAAAACGCCGATTTCTGTTTTTCTAAATTGAGGTTTAAAATTCTCCATTTGTCCTTTGCTCCAAAGCAGAATATCTTCCATCGAAGACAATAAATTTTCGGCTCCGGTTGTAATTTTATGCTGCATTCTAATCGCCGTTTCTTCATCAATCAATTCCGGATTTTCTTTTTGAAGATGCAGAAAATGAATCAGATTCGAAATCGGACTTCGTAGATCATGATTTAAAATACTAAAAAATCGCGCTTTTATTTTATTCGCTTCATCCAATTCCTGATTCAGAGCCTGAAGTTTTAAATTCGTTTTCTTTCTGCTTCGGCTTTGTTTCAGTACTAATAATCCGATAATGCAGACCAAAGCAATTCCCGAAATTAGAAAAATACGTTGTTGTCTGGCGTCTTCAATCTGAATGTTTTTAAAATCATTTTCTGTCGACAGCGTTTTAATTTCCTGTGCTTTTGTTTTGTTTTGAAATCTAGCTTCGGCAGTTGCAATGCTTTGTTTGGCCGATTGTGCCATCATTTCGTCATTGTTTTTGCTGTAGATTTCGTTGTAATAAAAAGCTTCTTTCCATTGCCCCAGCGCGGCGTAACTTTGCGAGAGCTTTTTGTTAATCATAACAAAAGATTCTTTGTCGTATTTAAGCGCTTTTTCAGATGCTTTTTTTAATACTTCAATCGCTTTCTTGTGTTCGCCTTTTTCGTTTAAAACCTTTCCGTAATTCGTGTTGGCTTCCATTATAATATCGGGATCGTTTGATTTTTCTGCAAACGAAACCGATTTTCGGGCAAAATCATAAGCCTTGTTTATATTGTGTTGTCCTGCATAAAATTCGGACATACTTCTGTTGGCAAAACTTAAATTGATAAAAAGAGAATCTTTTGCCGTTGGATACGAATAAACCAGATTAAAATATTTGCGAATACTGTCTTTTTGTTTTAACGCCACATAACTATGCAGGTAATAATTGCACAGATAAGCCATTACATAAGGAGAATTTTTTAAATAAGGTTTTACTTCATTAAAGTATTCAATCGCTTTAGGAAACTGCTTCATTTTGGTGTAGGCGCTTCCAATTTGAAGATACGATATGCCAATGTTTTCCTCATTTGCGATACTTTTTTTGAGGAGTTTTTTGTATGAAATCGCCTTTAATTGATAATTAATGAAAGTTTCATATTCAGAATTATTCTGATAATATTCTGCAATGCTTCCGTTTAAAACCGATTTCGTATTAACATTCTTTGTTGTGTCCAGAACTTTTTTGATATATTTCAACAAAGATTTAGCTTTTGCAGTATCCTGAACCGAATAATAAACATAATTAAGACGCATTAAAGCAGTGGTTTCATTCTTTAAGTGCTTGGCTTTGTGAGCGTATTTCCAGGCATTTTCAAAATTTACTAAAGCTTTTTGGTATTGATTGTTAGTGAACTCATAACCAAGTCCTTTCTGAATATAAAACCGACTTAAGTAGACATTCCGACCTTTAGAAATAGCAATTCCTTTTTCTGCCGCCATGATAAGTTTGGAATAATCTTCGGCATCTAAAATTTTCTGAGTGTATTCCAGCCAGACTTTAAGCTTTTCGTCCAAAGATTTATAACGCGCCAAATTGGGTTCCTGCTGCGCAAAAGCATTCAAACAAAAAAAGAATAAAAGCAGGAACTTCAGATTTTTCATGCCATGAGGTTTAAGTTCTCTTTGTAACTTCTTCCAATCGGAATTACGGCATTATTATTCAAAATAATTTCATTAGAATTGATCTTTTGAACATATTGTTTCTGAACGGCATAACTTCTGTGAATGCGCACAAAGGACTGAAAATGATCTTCTTTCAATAAATTTCCAATGCTCGAAAGTACGCAATGCCTTTTTCGTTCTGTAACTACCAAAGTATAATCTTTTAAAGCTTCCAGATATAAAATCTCATGCAATTTGACTTTCGTTTGTTCGTGACCTTCTTTTATATAAATAGTGTCGCCACCAATACTGGCTTCAAACAAAGAAGCTTTGAGTTTGATTTCCATAAATTCTTCAATGCGATTTATGGTTTGTGTAAAGCGATCTAGTTTCAAAGGTTTTACGATAAAATCTAATGTTTCTATTTGAAAGCTTTCTACAGCATGTTCTGGATGTGCGGTTATAAAAACACAGACCGGAATATCGAGCGCTTTTTTTCTAAACTCGATTCCGTTTAAACCGGGCATATCGATATCTAAAAATAAAATATCAATTTTTTCTTTTTCTAAAAAAGGAACAGCATCTTCAGCTGATTCAAAAACACCTAAAATATCTAAAACAGGAAATTTCTTGGCATAAGAAACTGCCGTAAGTCTGTCTATTTCGTCATCATCAATTATAATACAAGTGTATTTTTTCATCCAAAATTGATTTTTTCAACTATAAAAAAAGCATAAACAGTAAAAACTCGGTTGTCTGTCTATTTAAAATGCTGTTCGTCTATTAGCGATTTTTTGCCAGAATTTATTCCGACAACTTTGTCCTGTAATTAAATCACAAGGAAAGAAACTGCCTTACTGACTCTTGCAAAAATAATGTTATTGAATTAAAAACGAACCATTTGACCAATTTTTTAAAGACTAGAATTATTATGAAAACTTTTAAAGCCCTTTTTTCAATTTTTTTACTTTCAATTAGTACCATTTCTTGCAGCGGAGATGACGGAGCAGCAGGGACTAACGGATTAGATGGAGCGCCTGGATCTGCAAATGTAATTTACAGCGCGTGGATAACTGCGCCAACTGCAGCTGCTGAAACTATAGATGGAACTTATGGTCTGTCTACCACGATTAATGCGCCAGAACTATCAAATGATATTTTGTCTAAAGGAACTATTTTAGTTTATATGTCCTTTGGAAGCGGAGTTTATACATTGCCATACACATCAACGGCGGGAACCTTTATAAATACAATTTCTGCTGTTTCAAGTTTACAAAAAATTAAGTTATTCCGATTTAAACATGCAAACGACGGTACAACTGTTGGGCTTCCAACATCACTTACTTGGCGCTACATCCTTATTCCTGGAGGTAAAGTCGCAGCAACAGCTAAAACTGCAAAACTAGATTATTCTAAAATGAGTTACGAAGAAGTTTGTGACCGTTTAAATATTCAGCCATAAATCTAAAATAACCGATATCAAATCAATAAAAACTAATCAAAATTAATATTATGAAAACTTTTAAAACCCTTTGTGCCATTTTAATAACTGCTGTGTTGACTATTTCGTGCAGCAGCGATAAAGACGATTCACCAAAATATGCTACAGAAAATCCGCTAGAAGCTTACTACGCAGCGACAGGATTTACTACGTCGACGAACTTTATTAACGCTGGAGATTATGAATTTGGATTGGTGTTTACGCCAACTGTAAAAGGAAAAATTAATGCCATTACATTAAAACTTCCAGCGACAAATCCGTCAGTTCGTGTAACAATCTGGGACTATACAACGAAATCTGTGCTACGTTCAGAAATGGTAAATGTTGCTACTGCCGATTTAAAATTTACTAAAGAAATCAGCGAATTAGCTTTAGACAAAGACAAAAAATACCTCATTTCTATGAACTCTAATGACTGGTACAAAAAAAACAAAGTCGACAATGCTGCTACAACGTATCCAATTGTTGCAGGTAACATCACATTCAACGAATACAGATGGGTTTCCGGAACCGCTCAAATCTTCCCAACAAGTGTTTCTGCAACTTACAATGCAGGAGATTTAAGCTTTGATTTTCAACAAACAGAATAATTCATTTTTTTGGATAGCTTTGAATTAGTAGGAAAAGGTTTGAGAATTGTCAAACCTTTTTCGTGTATAAAGTTTTTTCGCCACGAATTCACGAATTTTTTTAAAATGAAAAGAGGTGAATTCTTGGCGAACATATCTTTTTTTATTCACCGCAAATTTCACAAATTCACACAAATTGGTTTGAAGGATTTTCTTTTGGCTTATCTTGACGGAATAGTTTGTGGATTGTTTTTTAAATATTTTTCAAAAATAAATTTGTGTGAATTTGTGAAATTTGTGTTTGTTATTTTAATTTTTGCTGTAAATAATTCGTGAATTCGTGGCGGAATCTTTATTTTTAACGAATCTTATATTCCTTAAAAATGAAAATTTTCTATTCTGTTCTGCTTTCTTTTTTATTAATGAATGCCAATTTTGCTCAAACCAAAAAAGGCGAAAAATTACTTTTAGAAGAAGGTGTTTCTGAGCAATTGGCTCAATTTAGAAAACATCAAATTTCTAATATTCAATACGTTTTAAATTTTAATATTCCGAATCAAAAAGCTGAAAATATTAATTCGCTTTTAGTTTTAAATGTGAATTTAGCCGATTTGAGTCAGCCGTTATATTTAGATTTTAAAGAGAAAACAGAAAACATAAAATCAGTTTCGGTAAACGAAAAAAATATCGCCATCCTTCATGAAAAAGGACATATAGTAATTCCTGTTGGAAGTTTGGTTTCAGGAAAAAATTCTATTTCAATTGCATTCATCGCAGGAAATTTATCTTTAAATAGAAATGATGATTTTCTTTATACTTTATTAGTTCCAGATCGTGCGAGTACTTTATTTCCGTGTTTTGATCAACCCGATTTAAAAGCAACCTACAAACTGAGTCTTTCTGTGCCAAAAGATTGGTCCGTTTTGGCTGGAGCCGATGTGAAAGAGAAAGTTGAAAAAGGCGATTTTACGACTTATGCTTTCGGAGAATCAGATAAAATGAGCACGTATTTGTTTTCGTTTGTAGCGGGAAAATTCAAAAATGTCACACAAAAACCAGGAAATTTGGAAATGACAATGCTGTATCGTGAAAATGATAAAGGCAAAATAGAAAGTAGTACCGATACGATTTTCAGTCTGCACCAACAATCGTTAGACTTTTTAGAAAAATATTCCAATTACAAATTCCCTTTTCAGAAGTTGGATTTTGCTTCAATTCCCGTTTTTCAATACGGCGGAATGGAACATGTTGGTGCAGTTCAATACCGAGAATCGACTCTGTTTCTAGACAATAGCGCAACCGACAGCGAAAAATTAAACCGAGCAAAACTCATCGCACACGAAACCTCGCACATGTGGTTTGGTGATTTGGTTACCATGAAATGGTTTGATGATGTTTGGATGAAAGAGGTTTTTGCCAATTTTATGGCAGACAAAATCATGAACCCAATTTTCCCGAAAGTCAATCATAATTTGCAGTTTTTTACTGCGCATTATCCTAGCGCTTACGCGGAAGATCGATCTTTGGGAACACATCCTATAAGGCAACATTTGGCTAATTTGAAAGATGCTGGTTCGCTTTATGGCGCTATGATTTACAATAAAGCGCCCATTATGATGCGTCAGTTAGAAGCTTCAATGGGAAAAGATGCTTTCCAAAAAGGGATTCAAAAATACATTCAGAAATACGCCAACGACAATGCCGATTGGAATAATTTGGTAGAATTGCTTGATGCCGAAACGCCTTTGGACATGAAGAAATGGAGCGAGGTTTGGGTAAATAAATCCGGAAGAGCCATTTTCTCAGATAAAATCGAATATGATGCTCAAAACAAAATCAAAAAGTTTGAGATTTTCCAAAAAGCAGAAGATAAATCGAGCAATATATGGCCTCAGATTTTCCAAATTGGTTTAGTTTATACTAATGAAGTAAAAGTTGTAACTGCAAATATTACTGATAAAAGTCTGGTTGTAAAAGAAGCCATCGGACTTGAAAAACCACTTTATATTATTTACAATTATAACGGTTTTGGGTACGGAGTTTTTTCGCTTGACGGGAATTATTTAAATGCAGTTTCAAGTTTAAAAGATGAGGTTGCCAGAGCTTCGGCGTACAGCAATCTTTATGAGAATACTTTGATTGGAAATGTTTCTCCGGAAAAAGCTTTTGATTCTTTTTTTAAGGGAATTCAAACTGAAGAAAATGAATTGGTTTTGCGAATTGCTTCTAATAATCTGAATACTATTTATTGGAGATTCTTCACAGAAAAACAACAAAACAAAGTTCAGAAACAGCTTACTTACACTTTGTTTACTCGTTTACAGGCAAATTTATCTGCCAATATCAAAAAAACGTTATTCGGGTTGTTTAGTTCGATTGCGTATTCAGATTCGGCAAAAGCCAAATTATACCAGATTTGGAATAAAGAAATTGTTATTTCTGGTTTAAAATTAAACGAAGACGATTATACCAATATGGCAATGAATCTGGCGATTTTCAAACATCCTAAAGCGGATGAAATTTTAGAAAAAACAAGAAATTCAATTTCCAATCCTGACAAAAAGCAACGATTTGAGTTTTTACTCCCATCATTGTCAAAAGACGAATCGGTTCGATCTGCTTTTATTAAATCTCTAAAAGACGATGCTAATCGCGAAAAAGAATCTTGGGTTTCGGTTGGTTTGGCCAATGTAAATCACCCGCTTCGTCAGAAAAGTGCGCAAAAATACATCAGATTTTCATTAGATTTGACAGAAGAAATTCAGCGCACGGGCGATATTTTCTTTCCGAAAGATTGGCTGGACAATACAGTTGGAAGATATTCTTCGAAATATGCTTTAGATGAAGTACAGCGATTCTTAAAAGAAAACCCTAATTTTAGTCCGATCTTGAAACGCAAGTTATTCATGGCGACAGATTTGCTTTATAAAGCGCAAAATATTAAAAAAGAAACCGAATGAAAATTGAATCGGAAATAGAGAAAGTTTCTAGTTTTCAGCATCTCGAAATGCTGGCAAATCAGGTTGTGGAAGGTTTTATATCGGGAATGCATAAAAGTCCGTTTCATGGATTTTCGGCCGAATTTGCCGAACACAAAGTCTATAACCCTGGCGAAAGTACCAAACATATCGACTGGAAATTATTTGCCAAAACCGATCGTTTGTACACAAAACGTTTTGAGGAAGAAACCAATTTGCGCTGTCATTTAATTGTAGATAATTCGTCATCAATGCATTATCCGGAACTAAAATCGAATCAGCCTTTTTATGAAAAGAAGATTGGTTTTGCGGTTTTGGCCTCAGCAGTTTTGATGAATATTTTAAAGAAACAGCGCGATGCCGTTGGTTTAAGCGTGTTCTCGGACAGTTACGAATATTACGCTCCAGAAAAAGGAAGCGATCGCCATCATAGAATGTTGTTGAATAAGTTGGAACAATTATTAGAACAGCCAAAAGTCAAAAAAACAACGGACACGATTACGTATTTGCACCAAATTGCAGAGAAAATGCACCGCCGTTCGATGATTATTTTGTTTACTGATATGTTTCAAACCGAAGATGATGAGAAATTGTTCAACGCTTTACAGCATTTAAAACACAACAAACATAAAGTAGTTTTGTTTCATGTGGTTGACAATCAAACAGAAATGAAATTTGATTTTGATAATACACCAAGAAAATTTATCGACTTAGAATCAGGAGAAGAAGTTTCGATTTTTGCAGACAATGTAAAAGCAGAATATGAAAAAAGGGTAGAAGGGTACTTTAAAAATCTGGCTTTAACCTGTGCAAAGAACCAAATTAAGTACGTTCCGGTAAATGTTGGCGACAATTTTGAAAAAATATTGACGACTTATTTGATTGAAAAACAAAACTTTGGATAATATTTTAAACAAATTTTTAATTTTTTTTATAAAAACACTTGCAGAAATGAAATTCTGTTCTATCTTTGCAACCGCAATAACGCAGAGGTTTGGTAGTTCAGTTGGTTAGAATACATGCCTGTCACGCATGGGGTCGCGGGTTCGAGTCCCGTCCAGACCGCAATATTGGGAAAAGCCTTTCGTAACAGAAAGGCTTTTTTGCCCAAATACGGTATCTAAGATTAGTTGTGTTGTTTTGCTACGACTTTGTAACTCGTAGCTGGTTTAGTAGTTAGACCAATGAAAAGCTTTCCACTTTTGTGGATGGCTTTTTTGATTTAAGACCTTTCGTAAAAGGTAAATTCCAAATCCGAAATTTCGGGAAAAATTCCAAATTCCAACTTGCCACACAGTTTGTCATTTCAACCGAAAGAAGAAATCACACATGTAAATCCCCATAGATTTTAACGCAAAGCACTCAAAGAATTACGCAAAGTTCGCAAAGGTAGTTTTTGAGAATGCAAAGTCCGCAAAGCTGTAATTTGATAAGCTTTGTGGACTTTGCGCTTTTACTTTGCGTGCTTTGCGGTTAAAATAAAAGAAAATTCCTGCTTTTTATTTTAGAGACAAATTTTTAAAATATTGGATTTTAATACATTAAAAAAATATCAAATTTTATTCCCGAAAAAGCTTGCGAAATCAAAGTGTTGTTGTATTTTTGCACTCACAATAACGCAGGGTTTGGTAGTTCAGTTGGTTAGAATACATGCCTGTCACGCATGGGGTCGCGGGTTCGAGTCCCGTCCAGACCGCCTAAGTTTGTAAGATGCCTCTCATTATGAGAGGCATTTTTTTGTGTTATTTTTTGAGTAAATCCACCTAGCTTTGTCATTTCGACCGAAGGGAGAAATCACACGCGGGATTCGACATAGATTGAAAAATTACTTTGTGGAGTTTCTAGTGTGATTTCTCCCTTCGGTCGAAATGACAAACTGTGAGGCAAATTGGAATTTGGAATTTGAGTTTTGGAATTTATTCTTCCCTACCTTTATATTATGGAACAAGGAACATTCAAAGTAGACAAATATTATCTCACTAAAGTAGATGCCGATAAAAAAAGCATTTATTGTCATCATGATATAATGGGCGAATTGTTAGTTCCGACACACAAACACGAAAAAGCACAAATGCTCTACGCAGAAGGTGATGTAGTGTTTGTAACAACCGAAACGAAATCTTATTTTTTACCTGCAAGACATTTTATCTGGATTCCCGCTGGATTAGAGCATAGCATTGAACCAAAATCGGAACATGTGATGATGCGAAATTTGTATTTTCCTATTGAAAAGGATGAAAATGAGTTTTATAAAAACGAAGGCATTTATCCAGTAAATAATTTGTTGCTTCAAATGATGCTTTTTACGAATCAGTGGAATGGAGATTTGAAAAAAAACACTCCGAATTTCGTGATTGCAAAAGCTATAAAAGCGATTCTTCCTCAAATTTGCACCAATAATCTTCCTTTAGAATTACCTCAGTCTAAAGATAAACGATTAGGGAAAATCCTTCGACATATTGAAAATAATCTAGGAGAAACAATTCTGTTTGCTGATGTTGCTCATGAATTCGGCTTTAGTGAACGTTCTTTGTATCGCTTGTTTCAAAAAGATCTTAAAATGTCGTTTATTCAATATTATACCATTAGAAGAATTCTTAAAGCAATTGAACTTTTATTGGAAAGAAAACTTTCAGTAAAAGAAGTAGCTTTAGAAGTTGGCTATAATAGCGTGCCGACTTTCAGTAATACTTTTTTTAAATTTTTAGGTCAAAGACCTTCTGATTACTTAAATGGAAAAGAAATTTTAGAGCGAGGTAAATAGTTGTTGTTTCACGCAGATTTATAAGGATTTAAGGTGATTTGGCAGATTTGGCAGATTTTTGGATTGTGTTGAATGATTGTTTCACGCAGATTTAAGCTGATTTTACAGATTTTCTATTCTTTGCTAAAAATTTCTCTCGCAGATTTCGCAGATTTTGGAGATTTTTTAAAATGCGCTAAATTATTGTTTCACGCAGATTTAATCTCATTTTTTAAATTAATAATCTGCTCAATCTGCCAAATCTGCGAGAGTAAAAAATAAAATCCGCGCCCATCTGCTTAAATCAGCTTAAATCTGCGTGAAATAACTTCAAAAATTAACTGTCTGATTTTCATGTTTTTAACATAACGTTTTCGAAAAATTAAATTTTAACATTTGTCCGAAATGAATATGTTGTTGGCTTTTTATGATTATCAGTCACGGAAAAAATGAAGGAACTTTGCACTATAAAATATTTATGTATTCATGTTCCTTAAAACAACAAACTCTAAAGAAGATTGTTTCCCCAGAAGCTTATTGATTTTACTAATGGTATTGGTATTCGGTAGTTTGCAAGCTCAGGAAGTTCATTCGGTTTCTTTACAACAAGCGATGAAACTGGCGAAGGAAAACAACAAAAAAGTACTCAAATCTCAACTGGTGATTACGCTCGCTGAGCAAAACATTAAAGAAAGAAAAGAACTTAGACTGCCAGATGTAGAATTAAACGGTATGTATTCGAGAATTACCAACATTACCGAATTTAAAGGAAATGGTTTCTTGAACGGAAAAGAAGTTACCAAAGCGATTCCTGAAATCTACCAAGTAAATTCAACTTTTAAAATGCCAATTTACGTTGGAAACAAGATCAACAACGCGATTAAAATGGCGAATCAGGAGAACGAAATTGCCAAAATAAAATCGGAAAAAACAGAAAATGATATTGAACTGGAAGTTGTAGCCAACTATCTGGCGATTTATAAAATGATGGAACTTCAAAAGATATTCGAAGAAAACATCAAAGAAGAAAAAAGCCGATTAAAAGAAGTGCAATCACTTCAAAAACACGGAACGATAACCAAAAATGAGGTGATCCGTGCCGAATTACAACTTTCAGATCGTGAATTGAATGCGCTTACAAACTCCAAAAACATTAAAATCGCACTTCACGATTTGAAGACGTTAATTCAGATTCCAGAAAACGAAGAAATTACAATTGATACAACTTCAAATTTGGATGAAACGAACGATTTAGATCCGTATGATTTTTATCTGAATAAATCTTTTCAAAACGAAGAAATGCGAATGGCAAGTCAGGAATTAGAAATCAGTAAAACCGAATTAAAATTAGTCAAAGGAAATTATCTGCCAAGCGTAAACTTCTTCGGGAATTATGGTTTTTATTATCCAAACTATAAATTTTTTCCGCCAAATCCGTACTTGTATACTTTAGGTCAGGTGGGAATCGAGGCGCATTTTGATCTTTCTTCATTATATAAAAACAAAACGAAAATTGCGCAGGCCAATACAAAAATCAATATGCAGCAAATGAATTCTGAAATTATAAAAGATGAAATTCAGGATCAGCTTTATAAAGAACACACGCAATATCAGGAGATTCTTGAAAAGTTTGTGGTTGTGGATAAAGCGTTGGATTTAGCCAATGAAAACTACCGAATCGTAAAACTGAAATATTTAAATCAATTGGTTTTAATTACCGAAATGGTTGATGCTGATAATGCGTTGCTTCAGGCGAAATACAATAAGATTTCTACACATTTGGATGCTGTTTTGAAACATTATGAGATGATGCGTACGGCTGGGATTATGCCGAAAAGTTAGAAGTTAGATGTGAAAAGTTAGAAGAAAGAAGCAAGAGAAAAGATTAAGAATATAGTTTTCAGTTCCGTAGGAACGCTTCATATTGTAGCGCCGGATTTTAATCCAGGGAAGATTAGAGATAAAAAATAAAAAAGATGGTTAAGATAAAAAATGAAACTAAGAGAAATAGAACGTTTCATATATTAATAACAGTGATTGCGTTTACACTTGTAATAAGCGGAGTTATTTTGGGAATTTGGTTTTATGTGTTTAACCGAAACCACGAAGAAACCAATGACGCTCAGGTGGAGCAATACGTTACGCCAATTATGTCGAGAATTACGGGTTATGTGCAGGAAGTTCGTTTTGATGAAAATCAGTTTGTGCATAAAGGCGATACTTTGGTCGTGATTGATAACAGAGAATACAAATCGAAATTGAATGTGGCTTTGGCCGATGTTCAAAATGCGCAGCAAAATAGTGTTGTGGCACAGAAAAATGCGATTAATACCGCAAGCGAGACGGCAATTAACGAATCGCAATTGGATGCTGCAAAATCGAATCTTTGGAAAACAAAATTAGAATTCGAAAGATATAAAGCGTTGGTAAAAGAGGAAGCAGCAACTTCTCAACAATTAGAAAAAGTAAAAGCAGATTACGAATCCGCGCAAGCGCATTTTTCAGAAATGAAAAACAGAATTCACTCCGCTACTTTGAGTACTTCTGTTGCAGAAGCGAATGTTCCGACAACTCAGACGAATATCGCTTCGAAACAAGCTGTTGCAGACAATGCGGCGTTGTTTCTTTCGTATACTGTGATTACCGCACCTTATGATGGTTGGGTTGGAAAAAGAACTTTACAACCAGGACAAATGGTAAAAGAAGGGCAATCTTTGCTTTCTATCGTAAGTAAAGAAAAATGGATTACAGCCAATTTTAAAGAAACGCAATTGCAATATTTAACCGTTGGACAAGAAGTCGAAATCAAGGCTGATGCCATAGACGGCAAAACTTTTGTGGGAACAATTGCGTCGTTATCGCCTGCGAGTGGCGCGAGATTTTCGTTGCTTCCGCCGGATAATGCAACTGGAAACTTCGTGAAAATCGAACAGAGAATTCCGGTTCGAATTCAGTTAAAAGAACAAGACAAACAAACCGATTTTTTAAGAGCAGGAATGAACATTACGGTTGTTGCTGCGCACAAATAAAATGGAAGATAAAAGTATATTTAAATCCTGGGTTCCAAAATGGGCGATCATTACTATTTTGTTCGTTTGTCTGTTGCATTCCATGATTTTATTGGGCGTTTATACGTCAAACGTAACCTATGCGGCAAGTTTTCTGGACATTGAACCCGAAGATTTGCAGTTCGCCATGTGCGTTACGTACGGAACTCTGCTGGCAACGATCTTAATAGAAAGCCGATTTTCGAGTTTTTTCCCTGCAAAAAATTACTTGATGGCAGTTTATTCCCTTATCGGAATTACGATTGTGACGTCGGCTTATATTACCAGTTTTCCGGTCTTTTTAGTGATGAGAGTTGCTGAGGGAATTCTGATGGCGCTTCCTGTAATCACAATCAGACAATTGCTTATCGAGCAGTTTAATTCTAAAAATGCCATTATCATCGGGTTTTCCTTTTATTATGGATCTTTATTGTTGTCCACGCCGTTTATTATGAATATTGCTGTTTGGTTTCTAGATCATTACGACTGGAAATACATGCTGTATGTTTCGGGAGGACTGCAGGTTTTAAACGTCTTTTTAATCTTAGTTACTTTCAGAGGGCACCGAATTACGAAGAAGATTCCGTTGTATCAAATCGACTGGATGAGTTATTTTTTGGTTTTAATTTCCATTCTTTGTGGTGCCTATTTTTTTGTTTATGCCGAGAAAAAATATTGGTTCGATTCTTCAGAAATGGTTTTAATGCTAATAGTTTCGCTCATTACAGGCGGATTATTCATCTTTAAAGAACGTTTGGTAAAAAGACCAAGTTTCAATTTTGAAGTCATAAAATATGCCAATCCGCGAATCGGATTTCTATTGTTTTTCCTTTTCTATATCAGTAGAGCAACGTTGAGTCTTTGTCATTCGGCGATGTTTTCCATTTGGAATTGGGATCCGTCGCGTGTGGCGGGCGTGCAATACATCAACGGATTAGGAAATGTAATCGGACTTGTTTTAGCCGCTTTTTTTCTGATGAAATCCGTTTCGACTAAAATTATTTTCATAATTGGTTTTACGCTTATTGCGATATTTCACTTCTGGTTTACGTTTCTTTTTGTACCAGATGTGGCGCTGAACGACATTATCATTCCCTACATTTTGCAAGGAATTGGTGTTGGGTTTTTATTTGTTCCGCTAATATTATTCACTACATCATCGGTTCCGGCAAATATGGCGGTTTCTTCTGGAATTGTTGGGGTTTCAGGACGTTTTTGGGGAAGTACAATTGGTTTCTGTGTCATGCAGAATACTATGGTTTTCTTGAATAAAAAACATTTTCTGAAGCTGAGTCAATTTGTAACAGGTGATAATCCTGAAGCTCAAAACGTCATTGCTTCAACCACACAAAGTTTTATTGCCAAAGGATATTCTGCAGATAATGCGAATGTTTTAGCTATGAAAAAGCTCTTCGGGACCATTTCCAAACAATCGACTTTATTGGCGGATATGGAAATTTATACCATTGTTGGATATGGTTTGGTGGTTTTGATTATTCTTATTGCGTGTAATCAGCATTTAAGACAGACGATGACTTTGGTTAAAAGTAAAATTTGGATCGGATAATTTTGTTTCAAGTTTAATGTTTCAAGTTTTTGCAAATCTTTGGCGATTAGTCTCGCAAAGTCGCGAAGGCGCAAAGTTTTTTTGCCACAGATTAATAAGATTAAAAGGATTTTGTTTCACGCAGATTTTACAGATTTAAGCAGATTTATTTTTTAAGATTTTAAGAATAAATAATCTGCGCATATCTGCTTAAATCTTTTTAAAATCTGCGTGAAACAAAACTTTGCGTCTTAGCGACTTTGCGAGATTTAAAAAAAAATTAGCGAATCTCTGCGAGAAACGGCCGCGCATCTCCGTGGAAAAACCCTTATCTTGCAACCGTTAAAAAAACAAAATAAAATTATGAGCCAGCAATGTGTAATTTTTGATATGGACGGCGTGATTTGTCACACCAATCCGCATCATGTAGTCGCTTTTGAAGCCTTTTTCGATAAATATAGAATTCCGTACACCAATGAAGAATTTGAAGAACATATGTACGGAAAACACAATAGTTACATCATGACGCATTTCTTCAAACGTTCGATTGAGGGAGAAGAACTAATCAAATTGGAAGACGAAAAAGAAGGAATGTTCCGTGAGATTTATAAAGACAAAGTTGAAACGATTCCGCATTATATGCAGTTTTTGGATGAATTAAAATCACGCGGATTCAAAACAGCTGTTGCAACATCGGCGCCGCGCGCCAATTTAGATTTGATTTCCAACTTCCTTAAACTCGACCAAAAAATGGATTCGATGATGTCAAGCGAAGACGTTACGTTTCACAAACCAAATCCGGAAGTGTATTTAAAATCGGCAGAGCGTGTTGGCGTTTCTCCGTCTGATTGTGTGGTTTTCGAAGATTCTTTTTCGGGCATTACAGCAGGATTAAATGCCGGAATGAAAGTCGTTGGCGTTTTGAGTACGCATACAAAAGAAGAACTTCCGATCTGTGATTTCTATATTAATGATTATAGTGAAGTGAATGTGGATAAGATAGTTGAGATATTAAATTCCAATAAATAAATCTCAAATTCTAAAAACGATTTGTCGAGACCTTTGTCAAAGTTTAAAACTTTGACAAAGGTTTTTTTGGTGTTATATTCAGCAACGTTTCGTCAGGATGACAAACCGTGTGAATTGCCTCCTGTTTTAGGTGGAGTTTTTTTTTTGTAAAGATTTATCTAAAACACTATCTTATACATTAGAGGGAAATCTTTATTATAAATTAATTTGAGTGTGTCCCCAATTCTGTATTTGTTTTCCCTATCAGTTTCATAATAGGTCGTAAATTCTGAATTAGTTACATAATACTTGCAATTTATCATCCAGTCCCTTGGTGTTTTTTTTCTATTTATAACGACACATATTGTTTCTTTCCCATTTATTTTTAATTCTTGTTCTTCTCTATATTTTTGAAAAAATCCAAAAGAAGGACCAACCATTAATATCGATAAAGCGCAGATTCCAAATGTTTTCGTTGGGCTTGTATTTTCGTTTGTTAATCTTAAAATTTTGAATACTAGATAGGGGATAACTATAAATATTAATACAAACTGAAACCAGTTCAAAATTTTATATTTTGGATATGCTATTTCTTTAGGGATAAAATAAAGAAAAACAAGACAGCAAAATAATAAACCACAGCTATAGATAATTGTTTTTTTGGTGTTGGAAATAATCATTAATTACAGTTTGTCTGTTTTTGAAGGAAGTATTTTTGACTCAAAAGATTACTTCAAAGGAAAATCAAGCAATTCTTTTGGTTCAATATCTAAAGCGATGGCGATTTTCATAAGGGTTTTTACACCAGTATTTACTTTAGCTACTTCTAATCGTGCTATTTGAGATTTGGTAATATTACAGTCGTCCGCTAAACCTTGTTGGGATAGGCCTTTCTTTTCACGTAACTGTCTAACGTGAATTCCAAGATTAACGAGAAAAGTTTCTTCTGAAATATTCATATTTCAAAAGTGGAAAGATTTATTTTGTTCATGTAGGCTAATTCACCTACAAATTATTATATTTGCCTTAAATAAAAAATAAGACAATGGCTACAGGAAGTATTTCGAAAGAAACAGAAAAAAGACTTTTAGAATTTTTTAATAATGTAATTGATGCCAAAGATTTGGCAAAAGCGATACGACAATTAAATTATGCAATTGCTTTAGTTGTTCTGAGAGATGATGAAAGAGGATATGTCTATGCTCAAAAAGAAAACTTAGAAAAAGGTTTTTATTGGCTCAATGAATTAGCCGAGATTTTGCATCCTTATTTAGAAGTTGAATAAGGAAAAGTATTTTAAATAAAGTTCATTTCGACGAAAGAAGAAACCAAAACAACAAAACCGACAAAATTCCGAGTGATTTCCGTAATTTTTTCATAGTTTGACAACGTGTTGGTGATGTTGGTGTCTTCTTTCGTCAAGGTGAATTATTTTGTAAGAAAAAAGATATTTTTATTGAGATTGAGAAGTATGTGATTCCTAATTTTTAGATATAAATATTTGTTATCTAAATGTTTAGCCTCTTTACAGGTTTTGTGCAACCTTAACTTTATTTCGTATATTTGCAAAATGGGAATGTTTAGAAGCATAAATAACGAAAAAATTGGTTTTATTTTAAATTATTTGTCAACGAATATTGAATATTTATCAATGACAAAAGCTTTAAAATTGCTATATATTATAGACGAAACTTCTATAAAAGAAACGGGATCGCCAATTACTTGGCTTGATTATAAAGTTTGGGAAATGGGACCTGTTGCCGTTGATATTTATAACGAAATAAAGCGAAATGAGATTATTTGTTATCAAGGCAAAGAATTGACTGTTAGTGATTATATAAATTTGAATGTTGTTGATAATGGAGGTAGAGAAGAAATATATTTAAAGCCTAAAGTTGATTTTAATGACCGCATATTCAATAATTACGAATTAAATTTATTAGATATTGTGGTTTTTAAATTTGGAAACTGGAATGCGCATGATTTGATTAAATATCTTCATGAAGAGAACTCTTTGTGGCATAAAACTGTAAAAGAACATAATTTAGAAGAGGTTTTTGCAAAAGGAAAAAAGAGAACAAATTATTCTATAGAATTTACAGAGCTTATTCAGGATGATCCTATTTTATATCTAGCGAATAAAGCTGCACAGGAAGCTCTAGAATTTCAACAACGTTTGGCAGATTATGGAGAAAAATGATAGTTTTCAGGAACGTCATTTATTACGTATAGAGGATTACGAATTTCAGGACGGAAATGGAGTAAGAGATAAATACATGATTGTATTGAGTAGAAGTGAAGATTCTGCATTCGTAATTCATACCTTAACAACTAAGCAAGCAAAAGGATTTAATCCGTTAAAAACAGGTTGCAATATCGCTAGTAAAATTTCTTATTTTTATATTTCAAAAGATGAAGTCATCGGAGAAAATGGTTTTTCTTTTGAATTAGATACATTTATATTTTTTATAAATAATATTACAAAGGAGAGTCTTGTAAAGTTAAAAAAATATGATGATAAAAAGGTTGTTGTAAAAGATGTTATTGATAGAAAATTTTTAAAAACTCTAATTGATTGTATGTTAAGTTCAGATTTTATAAACGCAGATCAAGCAGATTGTTTGAGAAAGACGCGAATAAATTTATAGATTAACTCCAGCATTAAAAAACAAAACACACCAAAAACAAAAAAGCTTCTGAAAAAATATTCAGAAGCTTTTTTTGGTGCGGATAATAGGACTCGAACCTACACGCCTTGCGGCACCAGATCCTAAGTCTGGCATGTCTACCAATTTCACCATATCCGCGGAATTGTGGGTGCAAAGATAAGCATAGTTTCCAATAATCAAAGCGTTTTTTGAAAATTTTTTATAATTCTCTTTTTTGTACTTTTGGTTTTCTATAAAAAATATTTAAATGGAAAATATCAAGTCCTACGTTCAACAACATAAAGATCGGTTTATCAATGAATTGATCGAATTATTAAAGATTCCGTCGGTTTCTGCCGACACTGCATACTCCCAAGATGTTATTGACACAGCAGAGGCTGTAAAAGAAAGTTTATCAAAAGCAGGCTGCGATTTTGTCGAAACTTGCGATACTCCAGGTTATCCAATTATCTACGGAGAGAAAATAATAGATCCAAATCTTCCAACGGTTTTAGTTTATGGACATTACGACGTACAACCGCCAGATCCTTTAGAATTATGGACTTCGCCACCATTTGAACCCGTTATTAAAACGACAGACATTCACCCAGAAGGTGCAATCTTCGCGCGTGGAGCTTGTGATGACAAAGGTCAGATGTACATGCACGTAAAAGCGCTTGAATTAATGGTGCAAAGCAATGCGTTGCCTTGTAACGTAAAATTCATGATCGAAGGAGAAGAAGAAGTAGGTTCTGCAAGTTTGGCTTGGTTCGTAGAACGCAATCAGGAAAAACTGAAAAATGATGTGATCCTTATTTCAGATACCGGAATGATTTCGAACCAACAACCTTCAATCACAACTGGTTTAAGAGGTTTGAGTTATGTTGAGGTAGAAGTTACTGGTCCGAATCGTGATTTGCATTCAGGTTTATACGGTGGAGCAGTGGCGAACCCGATTAATATTTTGGCAAAAATGATTGCTTCGCTTCACGATGAAAACAATCATATTACAATTCCAGGATTCTATGATAAAGTTCAGGAACTATCTGCAGAAGAAAGAGCCGAAATGGCAAAAGCGCCTTTCAGTTTAGAAAAATATAAAAACGCTTTAAACATTGCTGATGTTTATGGTGAAAAAGGTTATGTAACCAACGAAAGAAACTCCATCCGTCCGACATTAGACGTAAACGGAATATGGGGCGGTTACACTGGAGAAGGTGCAAAAACTGTTATTGCGAGTAAAGCTTTCGCTAAAATCTCAATGCGTTTGGTTCCAAATCAGGAATGGGAAGAAATTACAGAACTTTTCACGAAACATTTCACCAATATTGCTCCAGCGGGAGTTACGGTAAAAGTGACGCCTCACCACGGTGGACAGGGTTATGTAACACCAATTGATAGCATCGGATATCAAGCGGCCAACAAAGCGTATACAGAAACGTTTGGAGTTCCTGCAATTCCGGTTCGTTCAGGAGGAAGTATTCCGATTGTGGCTTTATTCGAAAAAGAATTAAAAAGTAAAACCATTTTAATGGGATTCGGACTGGATAGTGATGCAATTCACTCCCCAAACGAACATTTCGGAATTTTTAATTACTTGAAAGGTATTGAGACGATTCCGTTGTTTTATAAGTATTTTGTGGAATTAAGTAAATAAGGTTTTTAACCGCAAAGGGCGCTAAGAATTACGCAAAGGTCGCAAAGATTTTATGCGGAGAATACTGAAATTACGTAACGGTCGCTAAGTTTTTACGCGGAGTACGCTAAGATTTTTTTGATTAAGATTTATAAGAGTTCGCAAAGCTGTATTTACAAAGCTTTGCGAACTTTGCGTTTTATGTAAATAATCCTTAAATGAAATCTTTGCGAACTTTGCGTTTTTATTCATAATCTAATTCAAAAACCTTGCGTCCTTTGCGTTATTTTTTTTGCTCAATGTGTTGGAATTTCTCATTTAAATATTTTAATTTTTTAATGTTTGGTTTGTATTTTTTGATGTAAATTAACTTAAATTTGGTTTTTTTATCACTAAGCCCCTTTTGATATTAATAATATTTCTGGTTTTTTAAATTTTCTAATGTTATTTTAATATTGGTTTTAATCTTGAATAAATGGACTTAGTTGAAAAAAAGATTCGATTTTCGCCAATCGGATACACAAAATATCTTAAAGGTCTGAAAAAGACACATTTGATGTTTCGTCAGGGCAAAGTTTTGGAAGACTTAGCAGAAAAATCCTGGCAGATTTCTCCTGGAAGTACCACTGTTTCAACAAAAGCTTATTTTTTAGCAGGTCAGTTAGATCGCGTAACCGGAACAGCTTACACAGATGATCCCGCTGCTATGATGCATGGCGGCATTACCATAAACCATAAACCCACAAGAGCTTATTTACTCAAAAATATCTGGATGATCAATGGTTCTGTTTATAAAGGACTTCATCGATTTTTATTTCATCATAATGCAAAACTTAGTACTAAGATGAATTATTTTCCTTCTGTAATTACAAATGCAGAAATAAAAAATGCCTCTATTTATAGCTCTTACGATGGAAATGAATTTTTTGGACTTTGGCTGACAGACGATTGCACCAATTATAAATTGGCTACAGCCGAAGGTGTGCCTGTGACAACCGATGTTTTTACAAGTCCACATATGCTGGAATATGAAGCGCTTTTAGAAATGAATCCTTTTAGAACAAACGCCGCACACATACAAAATGCAGTATTTTTTGATGATGATTGGGGAAATAATACCAAAAAAAAGGAAATTTTCAATGAAAATAAGGCATTGCTATTGTCCAAGTTTTCAACTAATTCAAGTCCTGGAGTATTTATATTACGCCGCAATTCGGGAAAAACCAGAATTATGCTAAATGAAATTGAAATCGCCGAACAACTACGAGAGAAATACGGATTTAAAATTGTAGATGTTACAACACAAAGTGTCAGCGAAATAATTTCTGCCTGCGTTGGTGCCAAAGTTATTGCGGGAATTGAAGGCAGTCATATGATGCATGGTTTAATGGTGCTCGAACCCGGAGCTTCAGTTTTAACGCTACAACCTCCAAACAGATTTTGTGGTGTTTTAAAAATAACAACCGATATGCAAAATCTCAACTACGGTTTTGTGATCGGAATTCAGAAAGAAGAAAATTTTTATGTCAATTTTGAAGAAGTAGAAAGAACTTTGGAGTTGCTTCCTTATTAAATATTTCAAGTTTCAAAACGCAGGCGAAGAGGCGGTTCGTGTTTTGAAACTTTCCAAAAAATGGATTCCGGCTTATGATAAAGGAAAGCCAGTTCGTGTAATGTATAATCTGCCGATCACAATTCAGTCACCTAAATAGGTTTTTTTTAAAGTGAAAAAAGAGGAAATTAATTCTGAACAAGAAACGAAATAAAAAAATCAGAAATAATAGGAATCTTTTAATGTTTGAAAAAGACTACATTTGAAATTGGAATAGTAAAATGTGTAAAATTTCAACATGATGTCAAAAAAAATGGTCCAAATTATTATATCTGGTTTATTCGTTTTAACTTTTTCGGTTACAGTTTATAGTCAGGAAAAAAAACAAGCAAAAGAAATTGACCCTTCAGAATTGCAAAAAGACTTTGATACACAAGCTGAATTCCCAGGAGGAATGAATTTGTTTTATAAGTTTGTATATAATTCCATTAAAATGCCGAAAGAAGCCTCTGAAAATAAAGTTTCAGGAACGCTCTTTGTGCGATTTTATATTGAAGCGGACGGTTCGTTATCTGATATTAAAATAATAAAAGATTTAGGATACGGACTTGGAGAAGAGGTAACTCGTGTTTTAAATCGTTCTGTAAAATGGAAACCTGCTACCTTGGATGGAGCTCCGGTTCGTGCCATGTATGCTTTGCCATTAAAGATTTCTACAATTTATTAAATAAAAAAAATCCGCTTCTGATGCAAGAAGCGGATAAAATTAAAAACTAATTAAATAAAAAATCTAAAAAAAAATTGCCAGATCCAGACTAAAACAAGTCTGGGTTATATCCAAAATAAGGGACTTTTTGTTCATTAAAAATAACCCCATATTCTTCTAATTCCTTTAAAATCGGTTCGTAAACTTCTTTTTTAATCGGAAGCTGAACGCCGGGAGTTGTGATTTTTCCATTCAAAATCAATAATGTCGCAATTGCCACTGGAAGTCCGACTGTTTTTGCCATTGCTGTGTAGGTTTGGTCGTCGCCAATGCAAACCATTTTAGAATCTATTTGCTTCTTTTCGCCATTCAGCTCATAACCAAATTTGTGATACATCACAATCATATCTTTGTCATTTTCTTCTAAAGTCCAGCTATCGGTCAGGATTTTTTCTAAGATTTGAGCCGGAGTAGCATTCGGAAGATTTACTTTTTTATTTGGGTTGAATAAATCGAGTTCCAGAAGTTTATCCCACATAATATCGTCCTGATCTATTTTTAAACTCAAACGCGTTTTAATTTCGACTGAATCTGTTGGATGATAAGGTAAAAAAGAATTGATAAACTGACGGTAACTCATATCTTCAGAACCTTCAATAATATAACTGTCATCGGTCATTCCGAGTTGAACAAACATATTCCAAGCTCTTGAATAACCAACCCTCCGAATTGTTCCTCTATATAAAGTCAGAATATCATCCAAACCATAAATTGATCTGTATTTTAAAGAATCGCGATTTGAATACGCTTCAAATTTTCCATAACCTTCTACTTCCAGAAATTCGGTTCTACGAAATAAAGCACTGTAAGGAATATATTTGTAAGTTCCTTCCTGAATAAATTTCGCAGCGCCTCCTTGTCCTGCTAAAACCACATTTCTTGGCGCCCAGGTAAATTTGTAATTCCACAGATTATTATCAGATTCAGGTGCTACAAGTCCACCGCAGAACGATTCAAACAAAAGCATTTTGCCACCTTTTGCTCTAATTTCATCAATAACTTTCATGGCGCTCATGTGGTCGATTCCGGGATCAAGACCAATTTCATTCATGAAGATGAGGTTGTTTTGTTTCGCATCTGTATCCAGCGCCTGCATGGCATCACTTATATAGGAAGCCGTTACGAGATGTTTTTTAAACTCGATACAATCTTTTGCGATTTCGATATGAAGATGCGCAGGAAGCATAGAAATTACGCTTGAAGCATTTTCAATTGCAGTTCTTCTTTCGTCGGTGTCAAAAATATTTAAGGCAATCGGAGTTGCGTTGGGATGATGCTGCGTTTTCGCTTCCGCTAAAGACAAAGAAAGGTCGGCTACTGTAATATGCAGGTCCTCTTCATTAGATTTTTCTAACAAATAACGAATAAGCGATGATGCAGATCTTCCTGCTCCAATTATTAAAACGTTTCTCATGCTTTAAATATTTAACACAAATAGATTTAAATGTTATAAATGTAACAATTAAAATGAGATAAAGTGAAAAAAGGCAAGAAAAAAATAATTTGATTGTGTTCTAAATAATCTGAAAACAAAAGAGGTTTTTCAGTTGCTTTGAATTATTTTTGTGTCAAATTTCAAAAGAGATCAATCATGAAAAGAAAACTTATTCTTACTGGAGCTTTTATTGGTATGCTGGCTATAATTTTGGGTGCTTTCGGAGCTCATTTATTAAAAAAATACCTTTCAGTTGATCAATTAAATACTTTTGAAGTTGGAGTTCGTTACCAAATGTATCATGCGCTTTTTCTTTTATTTTTATCTACGCAAAAAGATATTTTGGAGAAAACACTAAAAGTAATCTATAATTTTATAGTGGCCGGCGTTGTTCTTTTTAGTGGTTCAATCTATTTGGTGGCTACAAAAGACTACACTTTGTTTTATTCTAAAATTATCGTATTCGCAACTCCTATTGGTGGTTTTCTATTAATTATAGGTTGGGCGCTATTATTCTTTACGATTTTGAAGCGAAAATCATAAAATCCCGAAAAAAAAATTCTGTCTAAGAATTAATCTTTAATTTTGTCACATAAATAACATATGACTTTATTTGTGTGATTTTTTACTATTTTCTGTTGTGAAACAAAAATAATATAACAAATCTCCGCATAAGGTTGAAAACAAGTAAATTAGAGGCGGTTATTTTTTTCTTTTTGTTTTTTTTAAAGTGAAATTTTACTTTTTTGATATTAATCAGAGTGAAATTCAAGTATTTAGAATCCAATAAAAATTAATCTGTAATTTTGCTTTAAATAAAAAACCACACACAACTTAAAATTTATGGACACTAACACAGTTTTCGCGCAATCGATTTCGCTAAAAGGATTAGGAATTGAAAATGCAAAAGTTCGTTACCAATTATCTGCAGATGAATTGCATGCGATTACGTTGCAGTCAGGGCAAGGTGTTGAGGATTCTACCGGAGCGTTGGCAATCAATACAGGTGAATTTACAGGACGTTCTCCTCAGGACCGTTTTATCGTAAAAGACGATGTAACCAAAGATGAAGTTTGGTGGGGAAATGTAAATATCCCGTTTGAACCTCAGGCTTTTGATAAGCTTTATAATAAGGTAACAGCATTTTTATCAGACAAAGAAGTTTTTGTTCGTGATTCTTATGTGTGTTCTGACCCAAATTATAGATTGAATGTACGTGTTGTAACAGAAACTGCGTGGTCGAATTTATTCTGCTACAATATGTTCTTGCGTCCAGAAGAATCGGAATTGGCTAATTTTACTCCAGAATGGACTGTAGTTTGTGCTCCGAGTTTTATGGCAGATCCTGAAGTAGACGGAACACGTCAGTCTAATTTTGCTATTTTGAATTTTACTAAAAAAATCGCTTTAATCGGCGGAACTGGTTATACAGGAGAAATGAAAAAAGGAATTTTTTCTGCTTTGAATTTCATTCTTCCAGTTTTCAAAAATACACTTCCGATGCACTGTAGTGCAAATGTTGGAGAAGACGGAGATACTGCAATTTTCTTCGGTTTATCTGGAACAGGAAAAACTACTTTATCGGCAGATCCAGAACGTAAATTAATCGGAGACGATGAACACGGCTGGACAAACGAAAATACCGTTTTCAATTTCGAAGGCGGTTGTTATGCTAAAGTAATCAACTTAACTGAAGAAAACGAACCGGACATTTTTAGAGCAATCAAAAAAGGAGCGCTTTTAGAAAATGTGGTTTTTAAAGCTGGAACAAACGAAGTAGATTTTGATGATGTTTCGATCACACAAAATACTCGTGTAAGTTACCCGATAACGCATATCGATAATGTACAGCCAGGTTTGGTTGGTCATAATCCAAAAAATATATTTTTCTTGACAGCAGATTCTTTCGGAATTTTGCCTCCAATTTCTAAATTAACTCCAGGTCAGGCGGCGTATCACTTTATTTCTGGTTATACTGCAAAAGTTGCTGGAACAGAAGCAGGTGTAACAGAACCACAACCTAATTTCTCTGCTTGTTTTGGAGCGCCATTTATGCCTTTGCACCCAACACGTTACGCTGAAATGTTGAGCAAAAAAATGAAAGATGCCGATGTAAAAGTTTGGTTGATCAACACAGGATGGACTGGCGGAGCTTACGGAACAGGAAGCCGTATGAAGTTGAAATATACTCGTGCAATGATTACAGCAGCTTTAAAAGGAGAATTGGATAATGTTGCTTACGAAAATCACACTGTATTCGGAATTGCAAAACCACAATCTTGCCCGAACGTTCCACAGGAAATTTTAAATCCTAGAAATACTTGGGAAGACAAAGATTTATACGATAAAAAAGCGTTAGAATTAGCTGGGAAATTCAAAGCTAACTTTGCGAAGTTTGAAGAGTTTGCAAATGCTGAAATCTTGGCAGGAGCGCCGCTTACAGAATAAAAGGAATAATTAATTCAAATAAAAAAAGCTGTTCAGAGATGAACAGCTTTTTTTTATTAGCTCATATTGAAAAAATGAGATAGGTTAAGTATGTTTTGTTTATAGAAAAAAAAAAGAAACTTTTTCTTACATTTTAATAAAGTTTTTGTATATTAACTACAATATTATTTACTTAAATACCACTTCTCATTATTGATTAAAGTTAGAATATTATTACAGCACACTAACATAAATCAATACCTATATAAATATGAGTTTTTTAGCAAAGCTAGAATTAGACAATGAGACATTCAGTGTTTTAGAATTTGATGTCCTATTTACCCAGCAGACAGATAATAATGGCAAACCAGCAAGTAAAACCAAAGGAGGTCAAATTAAATTAGTTGTAGAAAGTACACAAACGGATTTATTCTCGGACTGGATGGTTTCTAAGACCAGTGTAAAAGACGGTAAAATTATTTTTTATCGCAGAGATGCAATGAGCACAATGAAAAATGTCATCTTTAAAAATGGCTACTGCATTTCATTTAGAGAAATATTTCAAAGCGAAGGCGTAAAGCCCATGACAACCGAAATTTTGATTTCTGCAAACGAAGTCAAAATCGGCAATACTTTGTTTGAAAGTAACTGGAAAACAGATAACCCTTAATTCAGTTTCATCATGGCTTTACAGACTATTACGACCATAAAAATTGGTGAAACTATAATTAGGAATTTTACCAAACTAACCATTGCACAAAAAATTCACGACCATCACACTTTTTCGCTCCAAGTGCGCCAAGATTTATTGGTAAACGAATTTACAAGCGTTATGCCTGTTTCGCAAACATTATACGGCGAAAAGATCAGCATAGAAATAAAGCCCATTGAAGGTCTCGATGATCCCATGATAAAGGCGGATCCACAAAGCTATGTCTTACAGTTTTACGGAATTGTTGCTGAGGTAAGCATGCAGAAATCCTGCATAGAAAATATTGAAGAGACACTATTGATAGAAGGCTATAGCAATTCTTTTCTGCTGGAAAACGGACCAGAATCAAACTCTTTTACAGCAATGACTCTAAGCGATATTGTAAATAAAGCAAAAACGGGCTATGATGTCGATATGCAGGTGAGGCCTTTTTTTAAAGAAAGTATTGCCTATGCCGTACAATACAACGAAAGCTGTTTTGCTTTTTTAAACCGTCTAGCAATGCGCTACGGACAGTATTTTTATGATAACGGGCGCATTTTAATTTTTGGAGATTCGGGAGGCGTCATACAGCCCAAACTGGTGTATGGCGTAAATATGCTTGAGTTTAACTACAGGATTAGGCTTATGCCTGTATCGTTTACCGCTATAGAAAATGATAATAGAGAAGGGAGTTATACAACAGACGAGACATTAAATTACCGAAGAGAGCTAAACGGTTTTCATGAGAATTTTGTTGCCAAGTCAAATACTATTTTTAATAAAAAAGCAATATTGCAGCTTAATCAGAATGCTGTAGGAGCATATGCAACCCAGACGGCTGGCGAATATGCAAAGAATAAAATGAGGGCAGTTTTGAGCGGCTTAATGGAAGTAGCCGCATCAAGCGAAGTGCCGGGAGTTACCATCGGAAACAACGTACACATAACGGGAGTAGATAAACAACACGAAAGCTCGTATCGTGTGACCGAAATTGTACATACCTGCGATGACGGTGGCGGCTACGAAAACCATTTTAAAGCCGTAAACACTGGTAACTCGGTATTTTCACCAAAAACAAATCCAGATTTAGTGCCGCTTTGCACAAGCCAAACCGCCGTGGTAACTGCCAATGCAGACCCCGACGGGCTAAGTGCTGTAAAAGTGCAGATGCCGTGGCAGGTTGCGTCTGGACGGACTACGCCTTATATACCGCTGGTTCAGAAGTATGGTGGAAATAGTAAAGGCTCTCATTGGATTCCAGAAATTGGTGAACAAGTTTTTGTAGATTTTCAAGGAAACAATGCCGAGTTGCCAATTGTTGTGGGTACTATGACGAGTAATAAAGAGAAAAGCGGGTATGGTACAGAAAATAATGATATTAAAGCGTTACATACACGAAGCAATAATCTTTTACTTATGGACGATGCTCAGGGGAGTATATTACTACAAGACTCTGCGAAAAGTTTTGTAGAATTTGACGGAAAACGAAAAGTCGAATTAAATACAGACGTTTTTGAAATAAATGTGAAGAAACTGATTATAAATGCATCACAAAGTACCGAAATTACAACAAACGATTATATCCTAAATGCCTTAACCAGTATTTATGTTTTAAGCAAGACCATGCAACAAAAGATATCAGGTTTTATGAATCTGTTTAGTGGCTCTGCTCTTATAAATAGCAGTGATAAAATAGATATTGAAGCCAAAACCGCAAAACTGCATGGTAAAGAAAAAGCTCTTTTCCATTCAGACAAAGAAGCGGTAATAAACAGTAAAGGAACTGCTAAAATGCATGGTACTGAAGGTAACAGTTTTACTAATACAGCAAAAACGATAGACGCATCACCAATAAATTCTATAGCATTGGCAGTTGTTTATTTTAGACCGACTGCAACTTGGAATGGGGAATTTGGTTTTGACTGGCTTAGAGAAGCTGATAATGGAATGGCAGATCCAAACGATCCTGCTTACGCAAGTATTATAGATGGTGGTTACAGGGATGGGTTAAGCGATTATACACCAGGAGCTACTGGAACAGCTTTCGCGCATTTAAAAATGGAATATGAAAATATAACTATCACAAGAAAACCCTTGCCTGCTGGTACTCCTGCTCCTGCAATTGCACCATCTTCAGATTATTACGTTCCTTTTCTGACATTGTTTTCTGAAGAGTTTGTAAATTTAATGCCTTCATCAGTAGTTAATAAACCAAAATATGAAGCAGAGTTAAAAGTATTAGTTGAGATTGAAGAAGAAATCGAAAAATTAGAATTTGATTATGATAATACGTTATTTACTATTGATAAAATAATTCTTCAAGATAAAATTAAAACAACTGGACTAGTGAACTCTGCTGATGGCACTGTGAAAATTAAATGCCTTAAAGATTTAACAAGCGATAAAGAAATTAGAATTTACGTTTATCCCAAAGGGAGTGTTGCAAAAAAACCAGCACAACAGTTGATAGAAAGAAAACTAGCAGGAAAGATAATAGTACTTAAGAATGATAGCACCGTAAGAAAAGAAGAAAAAATTGTGTTATCGGCTGTTAAATCTAATGTCAATGGTGTGGTGAGGACAGGAGGTTTTACTCCATCTGAACTAATAGGGTTGTATAATACATTGCATCAGGCCTTGATTGTTCCCATAATTGTAGAAGAAAAAATTAATATTTTAGACTTGTCTTCCAATGCTGATTTTCAATCCGGCGGAAGATATATTAATGCATTTAATCGTTTAAATATGATAAATTTAAGTACTGGAGATACAATAAAGCCAACGTTTCAGGAAATGCGAAACCTGTTCTTAAACAATCCTGCTAATGCGATATACAAAGCGGAGAATTACTATACCATTTTTAGTTCTCTAATGACTGCAAACTTTACTAGTGCAATTGGCTGTGTAGAAGATATTGGCGTACACAATGCAATTATGCTCGCGGGAAGAAGAGATACGACTTTGCCACACGAAGCAGTTCATGGTTTAGGCTTAAATCATACTCATAAAGATTCGAGTCCTATAACAGAAATAACTAGAAAGTATACCTTTAATTTAAGAACTACCACTAATGTTATTAGTTATGCACCTATACGAACTACATTATGGCGCTGGCAATGGCAAATAATTAATTCAAATGTGACTTAAAAATGAAACAATTATTTATAATACTGCTCTTAATTACACAAAATAGATGTTGCAGTCAAAATGAATCAATATATAATTCAAAAAAAATAGATAGTATGAAAACTTTTGATGTAAATAAATATAAAGACTGGGAGATCGATACCGATTGGTTATCAAATGAAAATGATAAACATTTAAAAAAAGGAAATGAAAGGATTAGAATAATCTGTCATGGTAATATTCAAGTAGAAAAAAATGATATTACAACTCCGTATAAATATTATTATGTATATGATTCAAAATCTAAATTACTCACAAGTTATGGAAAACTTTTCATTCTTTTAGAAATAGGTAAATGGAAATATTACGATGAAACAGGTAAACTTACAAAAGAAATAGATACAGATCTGCCCTATAAATTTTCTCTTTCGAACCTAATCAATAAATTTAAAATTGAATATGGTCTAGATTTAGAAGATTCTAAAACTGTTTTTGGTCTCTACAGATACGTAGAAAAAGAATATTTAAATATTCCAATTTATGAAGTAGCAATAAATAGAGGGACTATTGCAAATATAATAGAGTATTATTTAGTAGATGGAAATAATGGTAAAACTTTATTTTCAATTAAAATTGCAGAAGGTGAAATTAAAAGCGCTCTTAATGAATATATAAACCAGATTAAAAAAGAAAAAGAAGAGGACAATGCCTACTACAGAACCTACAAAGGCAAAGATTACACCAAAAAAGAATGGGAAATTTTTGAAGAGGAGTGGCATAAAAATTATGATGAGAACAAAAACAAAGGATTCTGGGACAGTATATTTCCTGAGCGAAAGGAAAAGTGATTTATTACTAGTGTAAAAAGTTTAAGATGAAAAAACAAATATTATTACAGTTAGTGAGCATAATATTTTCTTCCAGTATTTATTCACAAAATCTGCTTAATGAGTACTGGAATATTAGTGAGATTGTCGGCAAAGATACAATCAACACAGAAGAATTCACTTTACAAAAGAATGATAAAACCGATAAATATTATTCGATATATGGAATGAAAATCATATTTAAAAAAGACAATTCATTTGCCTGCTATTATTCTGCGAAATGTGGCAATGATTGCTTCCGATCTTCTATTGGAATGTTTAAAATGATTGATAAAAATCATGTCAATTTGTTTGTTAAAGAATTTCAGCAGTCTGGCGATTGTGAAAGTAATAACATCAAACTCGATCTAAGTTTAGGAAATTATTATATTTCTAAGCAATCGAATAAAATTATCAAGCTTATTAAGAGTAATGGAGATTTGTCTCAAGATAAATTGAATGAAAAATATTCTAGCTTGATTGATAATTATATTGAAGAAATAGGAAATGGGAGTTCTAGTCTACTAAATTTTAAGACTAAACTTCGAGATAATGATCAAAGAATAAAGGAGTATATAAAAGTGAAGATGAAAATAGAAAATTATAAAATATTATATACTAAAAAACAGAATGATACTTTTCTTATTAACCTTATTAAAAAAGATAATATTGAAGATGATTATTTTTATATCATAAATGCATTTCATAATAATTATGAATATCAGGTTGGTTATTATAAGCTTAAGAAAAAGAAAGATTTATGAGTATTAAATATGTAATGCCATGCCAGAAAAAATAACGAAAATACTAATGATCCTTCAGTTCGGCGAAAAAAATTTATGGCAAAAATTATTCATACAATTTTATTACTATGCTGTCTAAGTATAAAGGCACAAAAGATAAAAGGCAAAACATATATCGCAACAACAAGTGTTTCATGTATGGAATTGTCAGATGGTGGAGGATGTTCAATATATCAGTATTGTTATTTGCAATTTGAAAAAAAATATGCCAATGTGTTTTTTAAATCGGTTTTTTATTGTTCTTCAAAGGAGAGAGAATTAGAATTCGATAATTCCAATCCCGAAGTAAAAAAATATAGTTGGAAAAAAGAAGGGGAAACAATTATCGTAAAAGGTTTCAATAATTACGGTATTTTAAAAATAGAAGAAGGAAAATTGGTAGGAACAAAAGAAATGAATTACAAAGAGTTTGTTCCAACAGAATTTAAAGAAGAATTATGCCAGAAAAAATAACCGAAAAAGCAATTTTAATCTGCAATAAAGGAGCAAAACCCAGTGAACTAAAAGTAACAAGCCAAGACTTTTGTATGGCAGAAAACAAGTTAATTGCTACAGAAAATGACAAGCAAGCCGAAACTAATATCCCCAACTTTACTGCTTGTAGCATTACGAGAAGTAAATGCGATCCTGCTATAACTAAATGGGAAAAGACCGCAGAAAAAGATAGTATTAACAATTATAAAATTCTTACTGATAAATCTACTTGTAAATGTAGTTTAGGTGGTAAAATTTCAGTTCAGTTTAAAGGATATAATGAGAAACATAATCTTGGTTAAAAAAAGCTGCATTAACTCATTCCTGTGTTTAAATTTATAAAATGGGTAAAAAAAAGCTGTTCAGAGATGAACAGCTTTTTTGTTTGGTTTCCAATCGCAGTAAAAAAATAAAAAAAATAAATTGAACACTGAACAACTGCGACTGAGAAACCTCAAAAAAAATAAATTATTTTTTAGCTTCGTCGATGCGTTTTTGCATTAAATCCCAAGTGTAATAATGGAAAGTCATTCCGTTGCTCATCGCTACAAATAGTCCGTTTTTGAATTTTGGATCTAGATTTATACTTGTTACATCGGCACCATCACATTCTACGGTAGAAGTTGGAATTTCAGCTAATAAAGGATAACTGTTTGGATTTCCTTTTGCGCCTTCTCTCGGATAAACCATAAAAGTATTGGCCTGCTGGTTTGAAACCAAAATATATCCAGTAGAATCTGTTTTCTTGTAGATGGCGATTCCTTCATTATCTGCTTTGAAATCTTTCTGTCCAAAAAGAGCCAATTCTTTATTATCGTTTAAAGCTGGATCTGCTTTGTATTTTCTAATTCCGAATTGTTCGTCACAATATAAGACCGTTCCTAGTTCGTTATCAACAGCAATGGCTTCGATTTCTTTTTTACCGCTGTAATTTCCGAATTTACGAACCACTTTCGCAGCAGCGAATTTACCATTTCCAGAAAGTTCATATTGCCATAAATAACTTCCAGATGGACCCGTTTTTCTCCCCACAATGGCAAAAATCTTTCCGTCGCTTGGGCGTGTGTATAAAGCAATTCCCATCGGATCGCGTTGCGCTTCTCCTTCAAAAACAGGAATTCCGCCGTTATCAATTGGTTCTAAATCAGGTAAACTAAAGATTCTGATTTTGTTTTCTTCACGTTCTGTTGTAACCGCAACATCTACTTTTTTTCCGTCAATAATTAATCCATAAGCGATATCAACATTGTTTGGACGTTTTAAAGTAATTGATTTTTTAAGGATTTTTCCATTCAAATCAAAAGCATACAAACCGCCGTCTGTGTCTTTATCTGTTCCCACAATAATACTTTTTGTGGCATCTACAGGATTAATCCAGATCGAAGGATCGTCTGTGTCGTGAGGCAAAGATTCTGTAACAACGGTTGGTTTTACAGCATTCGGCTGAATTGGTGCTAGTTTATCGTCTTTACAAGCTGTAAATGAAACAGCTAAAAGTAATAGAGCAGCTAAAGATTTATTTTTCATTTCTATAAATATATTTTAATGCAATTAGACAGAGCGCTAAACTCTGTCTAATGTAAGTATTTTAAAAATTGCAGCTTACAAGTCTAATTTCAATCCGAAATTGTAACGCGCTTGGTAATATTCAGCTTGTTTGGTGTGCGCTTCAATTCCTTGGTAATAACGTAACGGTTGGTTTGTTATGTTGTTAGCTTCAGCAAAAAAGCGCAATTTTGGTGTAATTTTATAAGAGGCATTTGCATCTAAGAAAAATTGTTTATCATAGAAACTATCTTTATAAGACTCAGAACCTAATTCATCTAAATAATCAGATGTAAAGTTGGTAGAGATTCTTGCAGAGAAACGTTTGTTTTCCCAAGACAAAGATCCGTTAAACATGTGTGGTGCAGTACCTGGAAGACTAATGTTTTTTCTTTCGTTTCCGTCTTCATCAGCAATGCCACTTGCTTTAGATTTCGTGTACGTATAGTTCAAATAGATACCAAAACCTTTCAAAAATTTACCTGGCAAGAAATCCAACTGACGTTGTAAAGCAACTTCAAATCCGTAAACATCAACATTGTCTCCGTTTCTTGATTGTAAAAAAGCCCAGTTTTCTCCCGCCGGAATTGGATTTACTTGATTTGGAAAATCTGAAGCAAATTTAGCATCAGTATATTGATTGTCGCTGTAGTTGTAAATAAAATCATTTAATCTTTTGTAGAAAACACCTCCAGAAATCAAACCAACAGATTTGAAATAATTCTCTGCCATGAAATCGTAATTGTATGCGTATGTTGCTTTAAGACCTGGATTTCCAGCTGTAATTTCTTTATCTGCAGCAATATTGTTTACATAAGGCGCAAGTGCGTAATAATTTGGTCTCGCCAAAGCCGTTGTAGCAGCAGCTCTTAAAATTAAATCTTTTGTTGCGTTGTATTGAAATGAAACACTTGGCAATACATTTGTGTAAGAGTTAGTGTTGTTGATTTTACTTTCTAATTCTTCTTCATCCAATACACGGTTTCCTGTGTAATCAATATGCGTATTCTCAACACGAACACCCATTACCATTGAAAGTTTATCATTAAAATCCTGATCCCATCTTACGTAAGCGGCAGAAATTCTCTCTTTAGCATTGTAGTTTACAGCCAAATATTCAGCCGGATCAGATTCTTTTTCAAATAAAGCAGCGTTGTTTAAATCTAATCCTCCTAAATAATTTGCAGAAGCAAAAGTTCCTGCTACATATTTACTTCCTGGATTAAATCCTTGTCCGTCAAAATAAGAAGTTGGAACATCAGATAATAAATCCATTCCGCCGTTGATTGATTCGTAAGAAAAGAAATTATTGTTTCTTTCTTTTTCTTTTAAACGAAGTCTAAGACCCGTTCTTAATCTTCCTTTTTCGCCTGCAATTACAGAGAAAGGAAAACGGATATTAACTTTTGCACCAAATTCGCTTTCGCTAGTTTCGTCTGTGTTTTCAGTAACCGAATTTAATTCGAATTCGTCATTTGCTTCACCAGCACTTGTCATTAAAGGAAATCTTGGATTTGATAAATCTTGGAACATCTCCAAACCTTTCTGACGGTATTCGATGTAACGTTCACCCGGACGATATTCTCTGGCTTTTGCATAGTTTGCAGACCAGTCTAAATCTAAAGTTGAGTTGATTAAGTGTTCTCCACGAAGAGAGTAATTTTGAACTCTTTGATCTTCTAATCTTCTGTTTTTGTTTCTGTTGTTGTCTACTCCGCCTTTTGTCTGGCGTTTTACACGGCCTTCAAAACCAGTAATAGTTTCACCATCATAAATCGCTTCGATATCATCGTAAGTAGTTCTAAAACGGTTTTCTCTATCATCTCTCCAGTTGTAGATAGCGTTAGCAAAAATGGTATTGTTTTCATTGAATTTATAATCTAAAGCAACAGATCCGCTGCGACGAATACGTTGTACATCATATTTTCTAATTTCTGCGGCTTGTAAATAATCATTTCCAAATTCATCTCTAACCCATTCGTTTTCGATGTTATCAGATCCATAATCAACATTATTGTAAGAGCCGCTAAAAACTACTCCTAATTTATCATTAGCAAAACGGTTACCATAAACAAAACCAGCAGTGTAAGAAGCGTGATCACGAATTGGCAGATAACCTCCTGCAAGAGTTGCAGAAATTCTTTCTCCATTTGGAGTTGCTCTTGTAATTAAGTTTACAGAACCTCCAATTGCATCAGCATCCATGTCAGAAGTTAATGTTTTGTTTACTTCGATCGTAGAAATCATGTCAGATGGAATTAAGTCCATTTGTACGTTTCTGTTGTCTCCTTCAGCAGACGGAATTCTGTCACCATTCAAAGTTACAGAGTTCAAAGACGGAGCCAAACCTCTAATGATAATGTTACGAGCTTCACCTTGATCATTCTGCATCGTAATACCAGGAACACGTTTTAAAGCATCTCCAACGTTCGCATCAGGAAAACGTCCCATTTGATCTGAAGAGATTACGTTTCCTATATTTTTATTGTTTTTTTGTTGATTCAAAGCTTTTGCCTGACCTTTTAAGATGTCTCCAACAATAACTTCGTTTAATTCAGTTCCAGAAGTTTTAAGAGAAAAATCAATTACATTATTTTTTCCTTGTTCTACTTTTATGTCTAAAGTTAGAGGAGTATATCCAATATATTTTACTTCAACTTTATAAGTTCCTTCCGTAATGTTTAATAATTCAAAACGACCGTTATAATCAGAAACGGTGTATTTTTTTTCTCCTACAATTTGAACCATGGCTCCAGGCAGAGGAAGTTTGTCATCGGCATCTAATATCTTTCCAGATATGATAGCCTTCTGAGCAAAACCTGTAAAGGCGAATAAAAAGAATGCGGTTAATAAATAAAAATTTTTCATTGTGTGTGTTTAGTTTGATTTCGGTTGCGAAGCTAAAACCCTTGTATTACTAAAGCCTTGAAAAAAAATTAACATAATGTTATGATTGACCTGTATCTGTTAAGGTTTATTAATCTTTAAATAACATCAGTGCCATCAAATAATTGATTCACAAGCCAAAAGAAAATAATAATTTGATTGTAATTGAAAAATTGGCGTTAAATTTGCCGTATCATCATTAATCAAAAATCATCAATCATGTTAAAACAATTTTTTATCCTATGTTCAGGAGTCGACCGCGACATTCTGAATGACTGTTCAGAAGGTGAACAAACCAAATATGTTGGTATTGGCGCCACAGTATTCTTTACAGCAGTTATGGCTTTCTTGGCCAGTGCTTATGCGCTTTTTACCGTTTTCGATTCTATTTATCCTGCTTTAATTTTCGGATTTGTCTGGAGTTTACTTATTTTTAATTTAGACCGATTTATCGTTTCTACTATTAAGAAAAGAGATCGTTTTATGGATGAATTTCTACAAGCAACGCCGCGTATTGCTTTGGCAGTTATTATTGCGATCGTAATTTCGAAACCTTTAGAAATTAAAATTTTCGAAAAAGAAATTAATACCGTTTTATTGAAAGAGAAAAACGAAATGGAATTGGCGAATAAAAAGCAAATTGGAACCTATTTCAAAACAGATTTAGATAAAAACAAAGCCGAAATTGCAGCGCTTAAAGCGGATATTGTAATGAAAGAAAAGGAAGTAAACGATTTATATTCTACTTATATTACAGAAGCAGAGGGAACTACCGGAACTAAGAAATTAGGAAAAGGTCCAGTTTATAAAGAAAAACGCGAAAAACACGATGCCTCTTTAAAAGAATACGAAACGCTAAAAACAGCAAACCAAGCTAAAATTGCCGAAAAAGAAAAAGCAGGAGTACAGCTTCAGGCCGATTTAGATAAAAAAGTTTCGCAGACACAACCCATCATTGAAGGTTTCGACGGATTAATGGCGCGAATCAATGCCTTAAACAAACTGCCTTGGTTACCGTCATTTTTTATTATGTTACTCTTTTTAGCAATTGAAACTTCGCCAATTATTGCCAAATTATTAGCGCCAAAAGGAGAATTCGATTTCAAACAAGAAGAAGCCGAAACGGCAATGAAAGCAACATTGTCTCAAAACAAATACCAACGTGAATTGTTAGTAAAAACCAGCGCCGAAATGCACGATAAAGTCTATGCAGATATTGCAGAAGATAAAGGATTATATGAGCTGCAACGCAAAAATGCAAAAGAACTACTGGAATTACAATCGCATAAGTTTGTAGAAAAACAGAAAGCGACTTTGTGAAATGTAAAAGGTAATCTGTAAAATGTAAAAAGTCTTAAGTTCGAAGAGCTTAAGACTTTTTTATTTTTAAGTGTGACACATTTCACATTTCTCAAATTACATCTTACATATAACTCAATATCTCTTTTTTATAAGCATCATATTCTCCTTGCATGATCAAACCATTATCAAGAAGTTTTTTGTAATTCTGTAATTTATCAAAAAGTTCTTCTTTAGACAAATCGCTTAATTTACGATCTCCAGTTGGAGCTTGTTGCTGAGGCGGAATCTGCTCATAAGTTTCATAAACAGGCGCTGCAGGTAAAATTTCAGCAAAGCTTGTTACTTCTTCTGCTTCAATTTCTTCGATTTCCTCTTCCTCTTCTTCGTAGTATTCGGGTTCAATTTCTTCAACAACACTTTCCTGAATCGGAGTCGCGGTTTGAACAGGATTTTTCAATAAATCCAATTGTTCCTTTGCGTACGTATAAATTTTTCTAGCCTGAATTTTCGGAATATAATCAATAGAAACAGCTAAATCTGTTTTTGTACCAAATGAAAACTCAGAACCTAAGATATTTTCTTTTACAAAAGTACTTGCAATATCATCCCAAGTATAATCTGTAAAATCCATAGAAAGACCTAAGTTTTTAGGTTTACAGATAATGATACGCTTGTTTGTTAATACAATACTGTCAGGAAAAACAGTGATTGCAGGCTTTTTTTGCACTGCGATATATCCAACTTCTTCGCCTTTCATTAATAAATCTGTAAGTTTCGAAGTGATTTTTTCAATCGCTTTTGGATCTTGTTCTTCGTTCAGAAATTTTTTAAATTGTTCTTTCATTTTTTTAAAGATTCTAAGTTGCTAAGCTACTAAGTCGCTGCGTTTTTTACAGACGCTACAAATGTAATGCCTAATTTTCTAATTGCTCCGCCTGTTCGGTAAAATTTTACCTCGGGTCGCTTATTTCATTCTGAATTTTCTTGGTCAAACTTTTGAAAACCAATTCATACGAATGATCAATAAGTTCCTTAACTAATTTATCAGGTAGATTTCCGTTTAACGCCACGGTATTCCAATGCACTTTGCTCATATGAAAACCCGGTTTTATGTCGTCATATTCAGCTCGGAGTTCTTCTGCGCGGTCTGGATCACATTTTAAATTTGCTGATTGCTCATTTTTTTCCCATTGTGAAAGTGAAGACAACGCAAACATTTTGCCGCCGACTTTAAAAACCAATGTATCTTCATCAAAAGGAAAATGTTCGCTACACCCTTTTTTCGAAAGACAATATTCGTAAAACGTTTCTAGATTCATACTTTTTTATTTGCCAATTTCACCTAAATGTGTGTATTTAAAACCTTTGTCATATTTCAGTCCATAACCAAAAATACGATCCATAGCAGAATGTGAAAATAAAATAATTCCGGCTAACTGCACAACTTCGATACTAAAATAAAAGCCTAAACCATAAATTAAAAGTGCAATTCCCTTATGATGAAAGACATTATAAAGAAATGCGCCAACTTTGTTTCCAAAAGCATAACCAATCATCGACAAATCTGGAGCTAAAATTAGAGCCAGAAACCACCACCATTCAAAATTTAAATGGTTGAATAAAAAGATGCCGAGAAGAAATAAAGCGACTTCTTCGAGTTGTAGAATTATTTTCATTTGATAATTTTTTCCATCATTTTTTCAGGATGATTCAATTTAGTAAATCCGAATTTTTCATATAAAAAGTGAGCGTCAGTAGTTGCCAGTCGCCAGATTTTGACTTCTTGTAATTGCGGTTCGTTCATCATCGCTTCGATTAAAATAGAAGAGTAACCGTTTCCGCGATGCTCTTCTGTTATAAAAACATCCATTAAATAAGCAAAAACCACATAGTCGGTGATTACTCGCGCAAATCCAATTTGTTTGTCATCCAAATAAATTCCAAAACAAACAGAAGCATCAATTGTTCGCTGCACTTCGTCCATTGTTCGTCCCGCAGCCCAATAAATGTCTTTTAAAAAGTTTTGGATGAACGGAACGTCTAGTTTTGTTTTATCTGTTGAAACTGTAATCATTTTAATTTTAGATTTTAGAGTTCAGATTTTAGATTTTTGTAGAAGTTGAATCTAAAATCTACAATCTAAAATCTGCAATTTTATATAATATCGGCTTGCTCGGACTTGCATCATTTTCAAACGAAGCGATTTGGAGATTTAGAATGTAATTTCCGTCTTCAATTTCGTCTGGAACATAAATCATTTCCGTAATTGTTGCTTTTAATCTTGCATCAGAATTTAAGTTTACAGTATCTTTTACATTCCAAAACGCTTTGTGTGCCAAAAGTTTTCCTTCATCATGTTCTTTGTCAACACTCGGTAAGTCGATTAATAAATGTTGAATTTCGCTTTCGCGGATGAAAATCGCAGCGTCTTCAGACAAATAAGGCGGATTCGTATTGGAATATTTTCTTGATTTTTTTTCTTTTTGATTTGGAAGTGTTCTTATAATTAAGGCTTCGTTTTTTACATTAATCGAAGTCGAATTATTTGTCACATTGAGCGAAGTCGAAATGCAATCTTTAGTTATAACAAAATCATCTCCAATTTTCTCAGGTTCAACCGTAATCAATTTTGCAGTAAAGAAAAACTGTTTCAACGATTGATTAATACTGTAAAAATCATTTGTAATATGCCCTAAACATTCCGTATGTGTTCCATGCCCATGTGGATTGAAGAAAATATTATTGAAATTTGTAGATGATTTTCCTTCAGAAACTTTCCCGATCCAATCGCCAAATACTACAGGTTCAATAGATGGTTTTTCGATGTACCAAGCAATCGGATTTTCATCTGTATTGGTTAATGGAATTGAAATATCGATGGGTTTTGATAAGTCGATTTCGAAGTTGTTGATTTTTGCTAACACAAATTTGGATTTTGTGCCGCAAAGACGCTAAGTCACAAAGTTTAAATAATTTGCGCCTTTGTGCCTTCGTGGCTAATTTTACTCTTCCAAATTTAAATAAAATAAATCTGAAGCAATTCCATCCGTTAAAAATTTTCCTTTTGGAGTTGGTTTTAAAATGTTGTTGTCAATGGAAAGCAAATTATCATTTAAGAATTTTCGAGATTGTTTTTCTAAATATTTCAGATATTCAAGTCCAAATTCTTTTTCAATTCTTTCTAAAGAAACGCCCCAAATTGTTCGTAATCCAGTCATAATATATTCGTTATAACGATCAGAAATTGTTAGTGTTTCCGTTTCAATGGGAAGTTCGTCGTTTTGAATTGCTTTTAAATAAAGTGAATTATTAGCAATATTCCAGCCTCTTTTTTCGCCATCATAACTATGTGCCGAAGGACCAATTCCGATATATTTTTTTCCCAACCAATACGCCGAATTGTTTTTAGAGAAATAATTCTCTTTTCCAAAATTCGATAATTCGTAATGAATAAAACCATTATTCTGAAGCATTTCCACCAAAATCATAAAATGGTTTGTAGCCACTTCGTCCTGAGGTTCAGCAACTTTTCCTGTTTGAATTAATTTGCTTAAAGCTGTTTTCGATTCAACCGTCAAAGCATAACTCGAAATATGCGGAATCCCAAAATCCAGAGCCGTTTGAATATTCTGTTTCCACATTTCGTCGCTCATTCCAGGAATTCCGTAAATCAAATCCAACGAAATATTATCAAAATATTTAGTAGCTTCTTCCAAACATTTTTTGGCTTCCGCCGAATTATGAGCGCGGTTCATCATTTTCAAATCGGCTTCATAAAAAGACTGAATCCCGATGCTTAAACGATTTATCAGACTTTTGGATAATTCTAAAATGCGTTCCGAAGACAAATCATCCGGATTCGCTTCTAAGGTAATTTCAGGATTTTCAACAACTTTATAATGCTTATAAACTTCAGAAATCAGAAAGTTAATTTCTTCGTTACTAAGTACTGAAGGAGTTCCTCCACCAAAATAAATTGTTTCTACAATCTCATTAGAAAAATCATTTTTTCGCATGTCAATTTCTTTAGCCAAAGCCAAAACCATCTCATCTTTTTTCTTCATTGAAGTCGAAAAATGAAAGTCGCAATAATGGCAAGCCTGCTTGCAAAAAGGAATATGAATATAGATACCGCTCATTTTTTAATTAGATAATGTGTCAATTTGATAATTAGGTAATGATAATTAGGAAATTAGAAAATGAGATAATTTATTCGTTGTCTACGAATTATCTAATTATCAAATTGCCACATTGACTCATTTTCGAATCTTGTCCTCATTTTGTTTGACAAAAGCATCCCAGCCTGAATAACTTTTTCCCGCAACAACTTTTCCGGAATTAAAGTGATGACAAACCGCCGCAGCCAAACCATCAGTTGAATCGAGATTTTTTGGTAATTCTTTTAGACCTAAAAGCTGTTGCAGCATTTTAGCCACTTGTTCTTTGCTGGCATTTCCGTTTCCAGTAATTGCCATTTTTATTTTTTTAGGCTCGTATTCCGTAATCGGAATGTCTCTCGAAAGTCCGGCAGCCATTGCAACGCCTTGTGCGCGTCCTAATTTCAGCATTGACTGAACGTTTTTTCCAAAGAAAGGCGCTTCAATCGCAATTTCGTCAGGACAATGTGTTTCGATAAGTTCGATTGTTCTTTCAAAAATGATTTTTAGTTTTTGGTAATGATTGTCATATTTGGAAAGCTGCAATTCGTTTAATTGCAGAAATTCCATTTTTTTATTGGTTACTCTAATCAAACCAAAACCCATAATTGTGGTTCCTGGGTCAATACCTAATATGATACGTTCTTTTGTCAAGAGAGTTTTTGTTTCAAGTTTTTTGTTTCAGATTTCAAGTTTTTGAAAAACGAAACGATCATTTTCTCATTTTCAAATTGCCACATTTTCAAATTGACTACTTTTGCGGCATGATTTCAATTCCTCACAAAGCTAAGCAATTCCTAGTTCTTCTAGTCAAACTTTTGATCATTGGCGGCGCATTTTATTTTATTTACAATCAGCTGGCAAACAACGACAAACTCGACTGGAATAAGTTTATTGTTTTGTTTAAGAAAAATCAGTCGGTTTTAGGAGTTGGATTTATTTTGCTTTTGAGTGTTTTGAATCGCTATTTTGAGATTTTGAAATGGCAGAATCTGGCTCAGGTCATTCATAAAATCTCAGTTTACGAAGCTACAAAACAAGTTTTGGCAGCTCTTACGGCCGGAATTTTTACACCAAACGGAGTAGGAGAGTACGCCGGAAAAGCTTTGTATTATCCAAAATCTGATGCTAAAAAAGTAGTTTTCCTGAACTTAATCTGCAACGGAATTCAGATGATTCTGACTGTAATTTTTGGGATTTTCGGACTGTTATATTTTAATGCTAAATTTAATGTCATTACAACCAGAACCGTGCTAATTCTTTTCGGAGGATTTTTGCTGATTCTGATTATTCTGTTCTCCATAAAAAAGATAAAAGTAAAAGGATATTCGATTGAAAAACTGATTCATAAAATCAATGAAATTCCGAAAGAGATTCATCAAAAAAATATCTTTTTAGGCATTTGTCGTTACTTGGTTTTTTCGCATCAATACTATTTTTTATTTTTAGGTTTTGATGTCGATTTGCCTTATTTAACTTTAATGGCAGCGGTGACTTCAGTTTATTTTTTGGCTTCTTCCTTGCCGACTTTTCAGTTTTTAGATTTTGCTGTAAAAGGAAGCGTTGCCATTTATTTCTTCGGAATTTTAGGTGTAAACGAATGGATTGTCATTTTTATCAGTACTTTAATGTGGTTTTTAAACGTAGTGCTGCCGGTAGTTTTAGGAAGTTATTTTGTCCTGAATTTTAAGACCAAAACCACAGAATGATTTTTGTTTTATTTGCCATATTAGCAATTTATGTAATTAGTATTGAATTACTTATTTATGGTTTTTTCAAAATAAAAAAATATCAAAAAGCTGATTTAGAACCTAACACCAGTTTTACAATTATAGTTCCGTTTCGCAATGAAAAGGAGAATCTTCCGAATCTTTTAGAAAGTTTTTCAAGCTTAAATTATTCAAACAATTTATTCGAAGTTATTTTGGTTGATGATAGCTCTGATGAGAATTTTCAAGTTTCAGGTTTCAGGTTTCAGGTTTCGCAAGTAGAGAATATTCGCGTTTCAAGTTCTCCGAAAAAAGATGCGATTACAACCGCGATGCAATATGTAAAAAACGATTGGGTAATAACTACAGATGCTGATTGTATTGTGCCTGAAAACTGGCTTGTGACGTTTGATAATTACATTCAACAAAACAAAGTTTTGATGCTGGCAGGTGCTGTAACGTATGATTGTGGAGATTCATTTCTGGATCATTTTCAACAATTGGATTTGACCAGTTTGCAAGGCGCAACAATCGGAAGTTTTGGTTTGAATAAAGGTTTTATGTGCAACGGAGCTAATTTTGCCTACAAAAAATCATTATTCGAAATTTTAAATGGTTTTGAAGGAAATGATAAGATTGCAAGTGGCGATGATGTTTTTCTACTTCAAAAAGCTATTGAAAAATTTCCAAATGAAGTTCATTATTTAAAAGCAGAAGAAGTAATTGTAACCACAAAACCAACCCAAACTTGGGGCGGACTATTTCACCAAAGAGTCCGTTGGGCGGCAAAAACAAGTTCTTATAAAAGTACTTTTGGTAAACTTCTTGGGTTAATTGTTTTCTTCGGTAATTTGAGTTTTATAATTGGAGTTTTCTTTGTCCTTTTCAGAATTTGGTCTTATCCAATTTTTGTGATTTTTGCTGTCGCTAAGTTTTTAGTTGATTTTGTATTGCTTTATTTTACCAATAAATTTTTAACTAAAGCCAGAATTAAAAGTATCTTGCTGAGTAGTTTATTGTATCCTTTTTTTAGTTCGACTGTTGCTTTGTATAGTTTATTTGGCTCATATAATTGGAAAGACCGTCAATTTAGAAAATAATTTCCTTTGAAAATGAGTGCCCTAGCCCTGATGGGAGCGGCATACTTTTTGTTTTTTCTTTAAAAACAAAAAGATACAGCGGACAGCAGGAATAGCTCCAAAGAGAACTACTTTGCTTCTTTGGCTTTTAAAATTACTGGAAGAATAAATTGTGTTTTTACCGGAATTCCACGCTTGATTGCCGGATTTACTTTTGGAAAATCAATTAAACGGGCATGTAAAATACTGTCGATTTTTATGGTATCATAAGCAACAGAATCTTTCGGAAACTGAGGTTCAAATTTCATCGTAGCATTAGGGAAAACCGTTACTTTTACTTCAATCGTGTCCAATTCAGGATACATGATAGACAAAGTGTCAATGTTTAATTTCTCTTGAATAAGCGTAGACATAACTTCAAAAAAACATTGCTGGCGCAGTTTTTTATCCGCAATTTTCTCGCAGTTTGGTAGCGATGGATATTCGTCTACTTCTTTCCAATTGATAGATTTTAATTCCTTTTGCAGTAATTCTTTTTCAGACGGAACCTGCTTCTCAAAATATTGACAAGAATTAAACAGGATACAAATAAAAAAAGGGAAAAAATGCCTCAAGACTTTAATGTTGAATGAATAAACAAAAATACAATTATTTTTTTTGTGAAAGTTTCTATTGCAGCGAATCTTCCCGTTTTTAGGATCAGATTCAGGGAAATTTGCGCAATAGAGATTAAAATGGTAATTTGGAGTAACAAATTTACCAAATTTTATATGGATTTACTACTAGTTTTATTAGGATTTATATGTATGATTGTCGGTTTCTTCGGCAGTTTTCTTCCTGTTTTACCCGGACTTTCAAGTTGCTGGGTAGGTTTGCTTTTACTTTATCTGACCAAAGCTGTAGAAAACAATTATTGGATTTTAGGAATCACTTTTGTTATAATGGTTATTATCACTATTTTAGATTATGTGATTCCGGCAAAAGGAACAAAAAAATTCGGCGGAAGTTCGTACGGAGTTTGGGGAACCAACATCGGATTAATTGTCGGAATCTTGGCGCCAATACCCTTCGGAGTGATAATCGGCCCATTTGTAGGAGCCTTTTGTGGCGAGTTATTATACGATTCTAAAAATCATAAGAGAGCTTTAAAAGCAGCTACCGGATCTGTTCTTGGATTCCTTGCGTCAAGTTTTATCAATTTTTTATTCTCAATCGCGTATTTAGGTATTTTTTTGAAGGTTATGTGGGAATATCGAAACATTTTGTTTTAATTATATAACAATTTTTTATGGTTGCAATTTTCGGTCGGTAAAAAAAATCTGTAATTTCTTTCATTTTAATTTGATTATGAAACAGTTGTGTTTACAGGCGCTCGCACATTTTCGACGTAAATTTTATGTTATAATTACAGTAAATTTTTAACTTAACTTTTGGAAATGTTATAATATTTTATATTTTTATCACAATAAACGATAAAAAGCCTCATTTTATCGATTATTTAAAACGAGTATAAATATTATTTTATTTTAAGTTATGAGTATGACCCCCAACCTACAAATTGAACTTAGACGCTTTATTTCTTCAAATGTGGTCTCCAAGTTAAACAAGTTTTATTTTGAGAATGATGCACTACTAATAAAGGGAATCGACGTCTCGATTGGAACAATTTTAATGGGTCTCTATAACAAAGCAGAAGAATCTGATTTTTACTCTCAAATAGTTTCGATGGTCGAAGAAGATTCTACTTTTTATCAGGAAGTCGATTTTAACGCCGGTAGGATTTTAGCAGTAGACGATTGTTATCGCTTAGAAGGAAATGATTTATTAAAAGAATTATTTTCAAATAAAAAAGGCAGAATTTCAGAAATGGTTTCCAATGAAGTTGGTATCAAAAGCGAAACAGCCAGAGAAATACTTAACTTTTCTGCACTTCTTGTAATCTCTTATTTAAGATCTAACCTTCAATTACTAGAAAGTTTAAAACTACTTTTAGAAGATCAAAAAAGAGATATTTTAAACAGCATTCCTCCCGGAATTAGAATTATCCTTGGTTATTCGAACTATGAAACAGTAGAAGATAAAAACCAATCTATCGGAAGATCAATATTTTCACTTTTCGGACATAACTTCTTTAGTTTCTAAAAAACAAAAAATCCCATTTTCTAAGAAAACAGGATTTAGTATAATTTTAAATTTGAAAACCTAATTAAATGTTTTTTAAATTGATAACTTCTTGATCAGTCAAAAAGCGCCAATTTCCTCTAGGAAGATTCTTTTTGGTTAATCCAGCAAAAGAAACACGGTCAATACGCAATACATTATAATCAAAAGATTCAAAAATAGCACGCACCACCTTTACATTTGATGTACGTAATTTAAGACCAACTTCACTTTTCGCTTCATTTTCAATGTAACTAACTTCTTCAACAGAAACGCGGTGTCCATCAATAACTAAGCCTTTTGTTATTTTGTCAAAATCCTCAAATTTCAAGTTCTTATCCAAAGAAACCTGATAAATTTTAGACGATTTCTGATTCGGCAAAGTAAATTTACGAATCATATCGGTATCATTAGTAAACAATAATAAACCAGTTGTATTCTTGTCCATTCTTCCAATTGCTCCAATTTTAGCATTTGTAGCACCACGAACAAGTTCCAGAACGTTACGGTATTCCTGCCCTTCATCAAAAGCAGTTGTAAAGTTTTTCGGTTTATTCAACAAAATATATTCTTTCTTTTCTGGAGTCAAAGTAACGCCGTCAAAGTTTACCACATCACTAATTTTTACCAAATAACCCATTTCGGTAACTACATTTCCGTTCACTTTTACGTTTCCAGACTGAATATAAATATCAGCATCACGACGAGAACAAACACCAGAATTCGAGATATATTTGTTCAAACGAAGTTCATCTGAAGCCTTTTGTCTCTTCGGAGCCTGATTTTGTTTCTTAATTTTTTGTTCAGCAGCTTCCTTCGCCGCTTTAACCTCCGGCTTTTCTTTTTTCGGCCCCTGAGCGCGTTTTGCCATTGGTGGTTTTGGCTTGCTAGAGTTTGATCTTGAGCTATTTGGTCTCGATCCGCCTCTTTTGTTATTGCCTTCCTTGTTGTTCATAAAATCATTAATTTGTGCAAAGATAGTTTTTTCCTGCTAATAAAACTTAAGTTCAATGTTCTTAGATTGATAGCTACAACTTTTTCTTGATTTTGAAGCATCACAATACGCTTTTTTTAAACATCGGTTCCCGCTTTCCGTTCCCAATTTTTTATTTTTTTAAAGAAAAAAAATAAAAAGATTTCCACTTCAAACATGTTCACTGAACTCCTATAAAAATAAATGTTAAGTGAAGTAATCGGGGCTAGATTTCAAACAATTGGCATTTTTTAAATATTTAGCTGTTCGCAAAGATTCATAAAGTAGACACAAAGTGGCACAAAAAATTAGTGTATTTCTGAGAAATCTCTTAGCGTATCTCCGTGCAATAAAAAAACTTAATAATTAGAAATCAATTCTCTACCGTGCCACAAAACACTTGGATTAATCAACACAATACAGAAAACTCCAGAAACAATCAAGAACTTCAAAAGATTATGAAGTCTTAAAAAATGTTCTTTAGAATCTGATCTCCATAAAAACATCAAAAAGAAAATTAAAACGCCAAAACATACATAAAAATAAATATCCATGTAACCGACATCGTAAACATTGACTAAAATATAAACCGGAAAAACCGTAGAAATCGTCAAAGCGGTAATAATTTGCTTTGAGATTTTTTCGCCATAAATCACCGGAATAGTTCTGTAGTTGGTGACCAAATCGCCTTTTAAATTCTCCAAATCTTTTATCATTTCGCGAATCAGCAAAAGCAAAAACAAGAAAATGGCATGAGCAGAAATTACCACAAAATGACTCATGTGATTCTCAATATCTTCAAACGAAATCTTATTGTAAAAATACAAAAGAATCGCAAAAAAGGGAGTTACAGCAAGAAGAGCCGACATTAAGTTTCCAATAATGGGATACTTTTTAATTTTATGAGAATAAAACCAGATCATAAAAATATAAGCCGAAAAGAATAAAAAAGCGCGCCAGGAAACGATAGAAGCCATTAAAACCGCCAAAAAGTTAAGGCTAAAATAAACCGTCAATTTTGTCTTCTGACTTACTAAACGATCCAACATTGATTTGTTGGGTCTGTTGATTAAATCTTTCTGACTGTCATAAAAATTATTGATAATATAACCTGATGCAATTGTCATCGCGGAAGCAAAAACAATTAAAAACAAATAGAAATCCAGTAGAATATCTAAAGCTCTAATTTCTGGAGCCAAAATAAATATCGCAGATAAATACTGTGCTAAAACAATTATCGGAATGTTGTAACCTCTAACCACAGAGAACAGACTAACAATTTTCATTATCAAAAGTTTGTGCTGTCTGCTTAACATATATTATTTTTTGTCAGGTTTTAGATTACGGAAGTTAAAGGATATTTTTGAATTTGAAAATTTACAGTTTGTTTTTTAACAATTCTTTAGAGCCGTAACCTAATTTTCTAATGCACGACATAGCTTGTTTTTGCGAAATCCCGATTTCTGTAATGTCTTTTTTCTCTACAAAAACAACCGATCCGCTTCGTGGATTTGGAGCATCTGGAATAAAAACTGCAAAATTGTTTTCATTTATTTCTTCGATTAAAAAAGCAAATTGTAAACCAGCATCTGTCGGGACCAAAATGACTTTCAGATTTTCATTAGATTCAATTCCGATCATGCTTTCATTCATGTTTTTCATAAACGAATATCCGGGAATAAAACTTAAAATACGGTCTTCAATTTTTTGAATCAGTTTTTTTGCGCCTCTCGTCTTTGCGATAATACCCGCAATTAGGCAGATAATAAGTATAATTGCAATTCCAACAAGTTCCTGAATGGCTAATCCTAAAAAATGTACTCTTGGTAAATTACTAACTAGAGGAAGTGTGATCTTTTTAAGTATTTCGTATCCTTTTTCGAGAATAATTAATAGTACGACTAAAGGGACTAAAAATAGAATTCCTCCTAAAAAAGTTGCCTTGATTACTTTAATGATGCTTTTCATATTAAATTAAATTTAGGATGAAAATTGTAGAAAACTAATCTCAGAAACTTCTCTTTTTGAGTTTTAGAATTGATAAACCACTTCTAGTTTATAATCTTTTAAAGAAGCTTTTGCACGTTCTAAATCTTCTGTAAAACCTAGAATATAACCTCCGCCACCAGAACCACAAAGTTTCAGGTAATAATCGTTGGTATCAATTCCTTGTTGCCAGATTCCGTGAAATTGCTCTGGAATCATCGGCTTAAAATGATTTAAAACAACTTTAGAAAGTTTTTTAGTATTGGTAAACAAAGACTTCATATCGCCATGCAAGAAGTTTTCTACGCAGGCATCTGTATGTTTTACAAATTGGTTTTTAAGCATCGCGCGGAAACCTTTGTCCTTCAGATTTTCCATGAAAATGTTAACCATTGGTGCAGTTTCTCCAACAATTCCAGAGTCTAATAAGAAAACAGCACCTTTTCCGTCAAAACTTTGAGTCGGAATTCCAGTTGCTTCAATATTATCTTTAGAGTTAATTAAAATCGGAATACTCAAATAACTGTTCAACGGATCTAAACCAGAACTTTTTCCGTGGAAAAAGCTTTCCATTTGAGAAAAGACATTTTTTAAATGCAATAATTTTTCACGAGTCAAATTCTCCAGAACCGTGATTTTGTTGGTTGCATATTTATCGTAAATAGCTGCAACAAGTGCACCGCTACTTCCAACGCCGTATCCTTGCGGAATACTAGAATCGAAATACATTCCAGATTCGACATCGCTTTTTAAAGTCTCTAAATCGAAAGTAACCAATTCAGGTTGTTTAGTTTGTAACGTTTCAAGATAAATCACGTAACGTTTTAAGCTTGCGTTCGATGCGATTGCTTCATCTGAAGGTTCTTCAGATTTCTTCAAAGCACCATTGTAAAAATTATAAGGAATAGAAAGTCCTTTAGAGTCGCGGATAATTCCGTATTCTCCAAAGAGTAATATTTTTGAGTAAAATAATGGTCCTTTCATGATTTATTTTATGTCTTTTTTTATTTTATTTGGGTCTTGTCTGGTGTCGAAAACATTGTGAATTCGAATCTCATTAGCACTAAAACTATATAATAGACTCGATTGTTTTGTTATAACACATTTACGATATTTTTTATTTACAGATGATTTTGGAAAAATTTCCGGGTTCATAATTATTATCGAAATTGTTTTTTCAAATTTGAAAATAAACATCTTTTTCGATTTTTCTGACCATCTTGCTTCAATAAAACTCACAATTGAATCTAAATTTTTCTGAGCTGTTATTGAAAAACTTACTTTAAGATTCACTATCTGTATTTTTTCATAACATCCTCATAGCTTATAAATTCTCCTCTTTCAAATTCTAATTCACTTTGGGCTATGTCTTCCTTTTGTTGATCCGTCAAATCATCCCACCAATCTTTCTGTTCTTTTTTGAAAATTTTTCGAATAGATTTTAAGATAGTCGGGTTTTCTGTATCAGCTAACAATTTTATTAATTCGAGTTTTTCTACTTGAATGTCCATAATCAAAAATTTAATTAAAGATACGTAAAATTACAATGCAATTGCACCCTCTCCAATTTTGTCGCAAATGTACTGACGATTCTGACAAAATACAACTAATTCGTCCTGAATAAATTGTAATACTTTTTCGGCAACGTTTTCGGGATATAATACATGTAAATTTGCTCCTGCATCAAGCGTAAAACAAACCGGAATCTGGGTTTCATTTCTAAATTTCCAAATAGCATTTATAATTTGAAGTGTGTTTGGTTTCATCAAAATAAAATACGGCATCGAAGTCATCATCATGGCGTGTAAAGTCAACGCTTCACTTTCTACAACTTTGATAAATTCTTCTAGATTTCCGTTTTCAAAAATGGCAATTAAGTTATCCAGATTTTCATGCGCCTGTGCAAAACGTCTTTCAGCATAAGGATGATTGTGCATCAAATCATGTCCAACTGTACTAGAAACTTGTTTTTCTCCTTTATCAACCAATAAAATAGTATCTTGATAATTCTTGAAATTTTCGTGAATTGTGTATGGAAATTCAACTCCAAATAAATCTGTACTTCCTTGAATGTTATGTTGATTTCCCCAAACTACAACATTTCCTCTTACACTTCGGCAGGCACTTCCAGAACCTAAACGTGCTAGAAAAGAAGCTTTTTGATAGAAATAATCATCTGTCATTTCCGGATTCAATTTTCTTTCCAAACTCATAAAATTCATTGCCAAAGCCGCCATTCCAGATGCCGAAGAAGCAATTCCTGAACTATGTGGAAATGTATTTTGAGTATCAATTGTAAAATGATAGTCTTTCAAAAATGGCAAATAAGCTTCAACTCTTTCCAAAAACTTCTGAATCTTTGGCTTGAAGTCTTCTTTTGGTTTTCCTTCAAAAAGTAAATCAAAAGAAAAACTATTTTGATTCATTCTTTTTTCAAAACCTAATTTCGTAATCGTTTTACAATTATTTAAAGTAAAACTTACCGAAGGATTTGCCGGAATCTGGTTGTCTTTTTTCCCCCAGTATTTTACTAATGCAATGTTGCTTGGAGCGCTCCATTCGAAGTTTCCGTTTTCGATTGTTGAAGTATAAGAAGAAGGTATAAAATCGGCTGCTGAATACATGAATTATAAAATTTTGGCAAAGATAACTTTTAAATTTTTGCACCATATAAGTAATATAATAAAATATAAATTGACTTTGCTAAAATGAACTTATATCACTTACATCGTTTAATTTTCTTTTGACTATTTTTGAATTCAAAATGTAATAAAATGAATAAGTACGTAAAAATCGCTATAGCTCTCGTTATTTGTTTAACAGTTGGGTATTCTGCAAGTTTGGTTACAAGGCCAAGTATTGAGACTTGGTACGTAACGTTGGTAAAGCCAGTTTTTAATCCGCCGAATTGGATTTTTATGCCGGTTTGGACAATGCTTTACATTTTTATGGCAATTGCGGCAGCTTTGGTTTGGGATAAAATTAAAGAACAAACAGAAGAAGTTAAAAAAGCACTGCTTTTCTTTATTATTCAATTGATTTTAAATGCAATTTGGTCTTATTTATTTTTTGGTTTGAAAAACCCAATGTTGGCTTTAATTGAAATTGCAATTTTATGGTTAATGATTTATGAAACATATCTTAAATTCACTAAAATCAATAAAATTTCTGGATATTTATTGATTCCGTATTTAGCTTGGGTAGGATTTGCAGCGGTTTTAAATGCCAGTATTTGGTGGTTGAATAGGTAAAAATTGTTTATGTTTTCAAGGTGTAAGTTTCTTAAACTCTTCATTTTTAGCATACAAAAAATCCATAGTAGCAAGGATATTTTTATTTTCCAAAAGTGTTTTAGATTTCGGGTCGGCATCACAGAATTCTACGAATAATTCTTTTTCTTCGGGATTTAGTTTTAATTCTTTAGTAAAAAAATCAGGAGCGCAGGTTACTTTCAACAGTTTTTTAAACGGACTCTCAGGAATCGTTTTGTCTTTTGGCCTTTTTCTAACTAAAGGAAACGAAATTTGTGCTGGATTTCTTATCGTTCCATCTTTATGCCCGGTAATATATTGTTGTAAGTTATTAGCTTGTTTGCGAACCAATATTTCTGAAACTGCTTCGGGATCAAATTTAACTTTTTCAAACTTGATTTTTGTTATTAAAACTTCGTCTAATTCTTCCGGCTTTAGAATCATATTGACAATAATATTGTTTGTTTCAATATTTTGCTGATTGATTTTTAATCTGGTAAAAAAATAGTCTTTAGAGAAAAAAAGCAAACTATCTTTTGGTTTTACAGCAATTGAGAATTCTCCCAAATCGTTTGTAACAGTACTAGTTTTGGCTGTTTTGTTTATTACTTCTACTTTCCTGAGCGCAATATTTTGCGAAACAACTTTTCCGTGAAGTAATTTTTCGGTTTGAGAAATACTAAGCTGATAGGTGAAAAATGAAATTGTGGTAAGTAATTTTACTCTCATATAGGATTAATTAGTTGAGAGTAAAATTATTAGAATGCTCTTAATGAAAACTTACAAAACCTGTAAATTCTTGTTAAATAAGCTGAAGTAATTCTGAAGGACTATTAATTACTATTGTAGCGCCGCTTTCAATTAATTCTTTTTCTGTACGATATCCCCAGGAAACTCCAACAGGAAACATATTAGCATTTACAGCCGTTTGCATATCAATATCAGAATCGCCTACGAAAAGGATTTCTTCGAGTTTTAAATTCCATTTTTTACTGATTTCTAAAGCTTCAAACGGATTTGGTTTTTTAAGTGCTTCTGTACTTAAACCAACCGCTTGATCAAAATGATTTGGAAATATTTTTGATGCTATTTTCTTCGTCAATTCATTTGCTTTATTAGAGAAAACCGCTAATTTGATGTTTTGGGAATTTAGGTTTTCTAACAACTCAACAATGCCGTCATAAGGTTTTGTTTTTATTGTACACATTTCACGATATTCGTTAATCATGCACTCAAAACAAATTTCGATCTGATCATCTGAATTGTTTGCTGCAGGAAGTGCTTTGCTGACTAGATTTCGCAATCCGCTTCCAATAAAATATTGATAGGTATCGTAAGTGTGAGTTGGAAAATTTAGACCTTGAAGTACTTTATTCATTGCATCTGAAATGTCTTCTAATGAATTGACTAACGTTCCGTCTAAATCAAAAATAATTCCTTTAAATTTCATTTTATACTAAATATTTTGTGCCAGAATAAACCCGCTTGTCCAGGCATTCTGAAAATTAAATCCTCCGGTTATAGCATCGATATTGACAATTTCGCCAGCAAAATAAAGGTTTTGGTGAATTTTGCTTTCCATTGTTTTAAAGTTGACTTCCTTTAAATCGATTCCGCCCGCGGTTACAAATTCCTCTTTAAAAGTGCTTTTTCCGTTGACTTTAAATTCGGCTTTTGTTAATTGAGATGTTAGATTTTGTAATTGGTTTTTAGATAAATCTGCCCATTTGGTTTCCGTTTCAATTCCAGAAGCCAAAACCAAACTTTCCCACAAACGATTCGGAAAATCGAAGGGTGATTTTTTAGAAACGGCTTTTTTAGCGTGTTCTTGTTTTAAGTCTTTCAGGATTTTTTCGGCATCTTCAAAATCTAAATCATTTAACCAATTTACAAAAATGGTAAACTGATAATTTTTATCGTGTAGAATACGTGCACCCCAAGCCGAAAGTTTCAAAATTGCGGGTCCGCTCATTCCCCAGTGTGTGATTAACAAAGGTCCTGTTGATTCAAGTTTGGTATCTTTTACGTTTACTGTAACTTGTGCAGCAACGCCAGGTAATTCTTTAATTCTGGAATCTTTGATGTTGAAAGTAAATAGGGAAGGGACAGGGCTGATAATGGCGTGACCGTGTTCCTGAAGCATTTCCCAGATTTTTGGGTTGCTTCCAGTTGCCATAACTAATTTTTCTGTGGCAAAATTATCCGATTGCGTATCAATTTTCCAGTGATTTTCTTTTTTGAAAATCGACTGAACGCTTTGACCTGTCAATACTTTTATGCCTAATTTTTCGGTTGCTTTTAAAAAACAATCGATAATAGTTTGTGATGAATTTGAAACAGGAAACATTCTCCCGTCTTCTTCGATTTTTAATTCGACACCGTGTTTTTCAAACCATTCAATCGTATCTCCCGAACAAAATTGATGAAACGGTCCGCGAAGTTCTTTTTCACCTCTTGGGTAAAATTTTACTAATTCGTTAGGTTCAAAACAAGCGTGTGTCACGTTGCATCGTCCGCCACCAGAAACGCGGACTTTAGAAAGTACTTCTTTTCCTCTTTCTAAAATGGCAATTTTCAGTTTCGGATTTTTCTCTGCAATGTTAATTGCGGTAAAGAATCCTGCAGCGCCTCCGCCAACTATAATTATGTCGAAATTTTTAATCATATATTTATATTTTGCCACTAATTTCACGAATTGGCACTAATTTTTTTCTGCCACAGATTACACTGATTAAAAGGATTTTTTCTTTTGCCACGAATTTCACTAATCTCCACGAATTAATTTATATCGAAATTTGTGAAAATTTGCGTAATTGCTTTGCCAGTTCGCTATCGCTCGGGTCGTGGCAAACAAATCCTTTAAATCAGTGTAATCTGTGGCTATTTTAAACTTTATATTTTATCTGGATTATCAGAGATAATTCCGTTTACATTATAACTTTTTACTTTTTGAATATCTTCTTCAGAGTTTACTGTCCAGGGGAAAACCAAAAATCCTTTTTCCTGAATTTGCTCAACGTTTTCTTTATTCAATAACTGAAAATCAGGATGAATGGCTTTTGCTTTTATATCTTCGGCGAAAGCCAAAGCAGTATTAATGTCTTCTTCTGTTAAAACTCCAATGGGAATATTTGGATTTAGTTTTTGAACTGCTGTTAAAGCATTCCAATCAAAACTCGAAATGATAAAATGCTCGTAATCCCAGCCTTTTTCATTGATGTATTCTTCAATTAAGGAAACCACATTTTTTGAAGTATCGGCGTTTTTTAGCTCAACATTGATGAAGCATTTTTTATTAACTAAATCAAAAACTTCATTTAGAGTCGGAATTTGAAGTTTTCCAGCGATTAGAAATGACTTTAATTCGGCTAAAGTGTAAGTGTTTATTTCACCTTTTCCGTTGGTCATTTTATCGATCGTTTCGTCGTGCATTACGATGATGTGTCCGTCAGCGCTTAGATAAACGTCCAGTTCGATTCCGTCTGCATTTAAATCTAAGGCTTTTTGAAAAGCTTGAAGTGTATTTTCAGGTTCGTATGCTTTTGCACCTCTATGAGCTATTTTTAGCATTTGCTGCGTTTTTTTCTAACCGCAAAGGTCGCAAAGTTTTACGCAAAGGTCGCAAGGAATTTATTAAAAATTATATAGCCACGAATTACACCAATTTCCACTAATTTTTTATCATATTGAAATTTGTGAAAATTTGTGTAATTCGTGGAGAAAAAAAATCTCTCGCAGATCTTGCAGATTCGGCAGATTTCTTTTTTAATTATCTGCTCAATCTGCCAAATCTGCGAGAGAAAAAATATTCTGCGTTTAAATTTCTTCCAATAAAACAATTCCGAATTCACTGTCGATGATTACTTTTCCATCAACAACTTCGGTTTCCTGATCAGAAAAACAATCTCGTAATTTAGTTCCGTTTTCGAAAACGGTATTTACAGGAAGTTCTTTTTTACCTTCAGGTAAATCTAAGCCAATAACTACTTTATCTGTGAATGAACCATTAGCAAATATTCTTGAAAAAACATAATGCTCACCATCGATTTTAGAATGAACACCTGCACCAACTGCAGGATGATTTCTTCGGAATTGACCTAATTTTTGCCAATGCCAAAGCATTCTTTGTGTATCGGGATTGTTTTGAATATCGTTCCAATTCATGTTCGAACGTAAAGTGGCGTCGCCTTGAGCTCCTTCAATTACCAAAGAACGATTTGATTCATCTCCATAATAAACTTGTGACATTCCAGGTGAAAGCAAGAGTTTTGTTCCAGCTTCAAAGCCTTTGACACGATTACCGTCAAAAGGCTGACCGTCGTCGTGAGAAGACATATAGTTCAAAACAGAATATCCTTTTAATTCATTATTTAAATGATTCGAATATTTCGAGAATAAAGTTTCATAATCGCTTTGACGAGCATTCCATTTAAATTCAAAATTGATCATGCTGTTAAAACCATTCTGAAAATAATTTACTTTTCGATCTCCAAAATCATAATCCTGACCACCGCTGATTCCGTAACCGTAAACTTCGGCGATTGTATAAAACGGATTCTGATCTAAAACTTCTTGCGGATGCTGTTTTTTCCAAGTTTCAAATGCATAATCACATTCTTTTTTAAAGTCTGCCCAAACCGCTTCTTCGGTATGTTTTACCGTGTCGGCGCGGTAACCGTCAATTCCGAATTCCAGAATATAATCGGTTAGCCATTTTATAATGTAATATTTCGGACTTCTTGGATAATTTGTTCTTTTAAAGAATTCATCTAACGAAGCAATTTCTTTTTCGTAACGTCCTTCTTTTTTCCATTTTTCAATTAAAAAAGGAGGCAATTCTACATTTTGCGTGCTTTCGGTTCTTACGTCTGGTAGATTGTCAACCAAAGTACACATCGTCGTATTTTCGAAAGATTTATAATCGCAGACAACACCAGTTCTAACCCAGTCAGAAGGCCAAACCGGATCTTCTTTGGTTACTGGTCCTGTGTGATTGATTACGCCATCTAAAACTATTCTGATGCCTTTTTCGTGTGCTTTTTTTACCAGATTGGACAAATCTTCTTTTGTTCCAAAGTTCGGATCCAAAGCCGTCCAGTCTCTCGCCCAATAGCCGTGAAAGCCATAACTCAATCCAGTTCCTTCGTCAACACCGTCGTGAATCTGTTCTACAATCGGCGTAAACCAAATAGCATTGATTCCTAATTTTTCAAAATAACCTTCATCGATTTTTTTGATAATTCCGATAATATCTCCGCCTTCAAATCCGCGTAGTTTTCCTGGAGTTTTATTTCGGTTGAAATTTAAATCGTTGGATTTATCGCCGTTGTAAAAACGGTCTGTAAGTAAAAAATAAACATTTGCTCCTTCCCAAACGAAAGGTATTTTCGAAGTATTCTCGTGATTCATTGAAACTGATTTAGAGCCAGAACAACCCGTAATTATGAATACTAAAGATAAAAAAAGGAAAGTGTATTTTTTCATTATTTAGGAATTTTTTAGGTGAAAAAAATAGCCACGAATTCACGAATTTTATTCTCAGAGATTGTCAAAAAATAATTCGTGAATTCGTGGCGGAAAAAATAGTTTCTCGCAGATCTCGCAGATTTTTTTTAAAATTATCTGCTTAATCTGTTAAATCTGCGGGAGAAAAAATGTTGTTATTCCAATTCTAAAACCAGAGCTGATTTTGGCTCTAAAGTAATTTCAGAAGTTAGATCAAATGTTTTTCCTGTGATGACATCTTTTCCTGATTTAAAGTTTTTGATGCTTTCTTTGAAACGGTTTGTTTTTACAACTTGCTCTTTTGCATTGTTATTAAAAACCACCATAACCGTTTTAGCATCAGTATATCTGAAATATACATAAGTATTATTTTCAGGAATGTAATGCGTCATTTTTCCGAAATGAACCGCTTCGTTTGTTTTTCTCCAGTTGAATAATTTCGAACTAAAATCAAAATACGCAGCTTGTTGTGCAGTTCTGCCTTCTTTTGTAAAAGCATTGTTTTTGTCGCCAGCCCATCCGCCCGGGAAATCTTGACGAATATTGGCGTCTCCGCCTTTGCCTTTGTCACCACCCATTCCAATTTCTGAACCGTAATAGATTTGTGGAATTCCGCGAACGGTCGCCAATAACGTCATTGCCAGTTTGTATTTTGGTAAGTCATATTTAAATTTATCATTCATACGATCGGTATCGTGATTTTCGGAAAAAATCAAAATATTATTCGTGTTTGGATACAGGAAATCCATTGCAAAATTGTTGTAGAATTTAATTAATCCACTGTCCCAGGTCGGTTCGTCTTCGTTGAAAGCAGAAGTGATCTGACTTTGAAGCGTAAAATCCATTACACTTGGAAGATTCGAATTGTAGTTTTCAATCGCACCAATTTTACTGTCTTTTTGCCAAAAAGCCAAATTCGCCTGATTGTGCATCCAGATTTCCCCAACGATATTAAAATTAGGATATTCAGTTGTTATTGCTTTTGCCCAATTTGCCATCGCTGTTTTATCTGAATAATTATAAGTATCTACACGGAAACCGTCCAAATTTGCATATTCAATCCACCAAATGGCATTTTGAGTTAAATATTTCGCAACAAGCGGATTTCTTAAATTTAAATCCGGCATTGAAGGAACGAACCATCCGTCAACACAAACTTCCTGATCTGTTTTTGAAGCGTGAATATCGGTGATTACTTCACGTCTGTGGTGTGTTTGTGTGTAAGTATCAAATTGATTAAGCCATGATTTGGTTGGCAAATCTTTAATCATCCAGTGCGTAATTCCCCAGTGATTGGTTACATAATCCATAACCAGTTTCATGTCTTTTTTATGCATTTCATTAGAAAGACGAACGTAATCTTCATTCGTTCCGTAACGCGGATCGATTTTGTAAACATCTGATTGCCCGTAAGTGTGGTACGAATGCTGTTTGTCGTTGTCTTCGCATAAAGGCGTGCTCCAGATGGTAGTAGCGCCAAGAGCCGAAATATAATCTAAGTTTTTGATGATTCCTTCGATATCGCCACCATGACGTCCGCTTGGATCTTGGCGATTTCCTTTTTCAGTTAAAGAAGCGTCACTGTCGTTTTTTGGATTTCCGTTAGCAAAACGATCCGGCATGATTAAGTAAATCAAATCCGATGAATCGTAACTTTTTCTGTCGGCAGAATTGGCTCTTCTTTCTTTAAGCGCATATTTTTGAGTAAAAGCGACTTTATTTTTCAATTTAAATGAAAAAGTTAATTCAGAAGCTTTTACATCTTTTGTATCAATGGTTACAAAAAGGTAGTTTGGGTTTTCTGTTTTTTCGACATTTTTAATAGCAACATTATTCGAAACTGAAGTTTCATATTGCGAAATATTTTTTCCGTAGAACATAATCTGCAGTTCCGAATTTTTCATTCCGGCGCACCAAAATGGCGGTTCTACTTTTTGGATTTGCGCTTTCGCGGAAGCGGAAAAGATTAAAAGAAATAGGAGTATTTTACAAATGATGTGGTTTGTTTGAATTCTCATAATATTATAGTTTTAGGTTCCTTCAAGGTTTTAGAAACCTTGTAGGTATTTTTGAAATATTAATTATTGCTAATTGGCGGCGGCGGCGGCGGAAAAACGGATTCTGAAGTTTTATAATTGAGATGTTTTTTAGTTTCCTTTAAGATGAGGTTTTTCTTTATCTTGTTTATCCATCCCGCAATTGAGTCAATCTCTTTTGGAGTTTCATGACTATGTGCAAATATTGTTTTGCTTTTATTGTCTTTTTTTATAGCAATGGCATAACAGCTTCCATCAAGATAATGTTCGTAATATTCTGATTTATATTTGAAAAGATTAATCTTTTCGATGTAATTATAAAGTTTTAATTTTTCTTCAGGATTTATAATTCCATAATATTGTGTCTTTTCTTTAAGTAAAGAAATACTGTTATTAATGTGTCTTCCAATCCATTCTTGATATACATACACAGTGTCACTTTCCGTAAATTTAAGTGAGTAAAGTTCACTAAATGTACCTCCATAAGAATATTCTAATGAATCAAATTCTTTTTCTTTTTTGCTGCAGCCTAAAAATAATAAGCTGATAAAAATGAATATTGTTATGTCTTTCATAGTATATTTATTAAACAAATATTAATTCCTGCAAGGTTTCCAAAACCTTGGAGGTATTTGAGAAAGTTGCAAACTTTAAATATTGCAATGTGTAGTAAACCTACAAGGTTTTGGAAACCTTGCAGGATAAATATGCTGATGTAATACCTAACAGGTTTTTAAAACCTGTTAGGATATGTTTTAATAATTAAAAAAAAGACAAGCAATCTTGGGGAAAATTACTTGCCTTTTAAAGTGTTATTTGGTTTCGATAATACTAATCGCATAACCTCCTCCAGGAGCAGATAACTGCGATAATTTTGATTTATTTGTTACAGCAATTTTTTTGATGGTATAAGCTTGCGGATTTGTTTTGTAATGAGCATCTTTTGCATCTGCATAAATTGTTGCGGTGTATTTTTTACCTTTTTCAAGGAAACTGAAATCGATGTTTGATGTACGTGGCGTTTCTCCGTTTACGTTTCCAACAAACCAGTTGTTTGTTCCTTTTGCTTTACGTGCAACGGTGATAAAATCGCCAGGTTCAGCCTCGATATATTTACTTTCAGACCAATCTACAGCTACGTCTTTAATGAATTGGAATGCATCTGGAAAGCGGTTGTAGTTGTCCGGAGTATCAGCAGCCATTTGTAGTGGACTGTACAATGTAACGTATAATGCTAATTGATTACAAATTGTGCTATTTACATGCGATTTGTTGTCCGGATTCATTTTGCTGATATCCATTTCGAAGATTCCTGGTGTGTAATCCATTGGCCCACCAATTAATCTTGTAAAAGGTAAAACAGTTACGTGATTTGGTTTAGAACCACCAAACGCTTGGTATTCTGTTCCTCTTGCCGCTTCGTTTCCAATTAAGTTAGGGTATGTTCTCGCGATTCCTGTTGGACGAACAGCTTCGTGAGCGTTCACCATAATTTTGTAATCAGCCGCTTTTTCGATTGCATATTGGTAATGGTTTACAATCCATTGATTGTAATGATTTTCACCGCGAGGTAAAATATCCCCTACGTAACCGCTTTTTACAGCATCATATCCATTGTCTTTCATGAATTTGTACGCTGCATCCATGTGACGCTCGTAGTTGCGTGTAGAACCAGAAGTTTCGTGATGCATGATGATTTTTACACCTTTAGATTTTGCATATTCGTGAAGACCTTTTACATCAAAATCAGGGTAAGGTGTTAAGAAATCAAAAACATAATCTTTAGTATGTCCGAACCAGTCTTCCCAGCCTTCGTTCCATCCTTCAACCAAAACAGCATCAAAGCCATTTGCAGCAGCAAAATCAATGTATTTTTTTACGTTTGCGTTGTTTGCTCCGTGTGTTCCGCTTGGTTTTGCTTTTGAGAAATCAGAAACACCCAATTGAACGGTTGGAAAATCATTTGTGTACGACCAAGAACTTTTTCCTGTGATCATTTCCCACCAAACCCCAACATATTTTACGGGTTTGATCCAAGATGTATCATCAATTTTAGATGGATCGTTTAAGTTATACGTCATTTTTGAAGCCAAGATTTCTCTTGCATCATCACTTACCATAATTGTTCTCCACGGCGAATGATTTGGCGCCTGCATATAACCTTTATCTCCTTTTGCATCTGGTGTTAACCAAGATTCGAAAACTAAGTTTTTATCATCTAAATTCAAATGCATACAAGAATAGTTGATCAAAGCCGCTTCGTGTAAGTTGATGTAGATACCATCAGCTGTTTTTAACATCAAAGAAGTCTGAACTCCTGTTGGAGAAAAGTTCTTTTGAGAAACGTTTGCTGTATATGCTTTTTCAGATAAACCTCTGATTTCAGATAACTTAGATTTTGTGTAATCGTATTCCTGAGTATCATAATCTCCAGGAATCCAGAAAGCAGTATGATCTCCAGTCATTGCAAATTGAGATCTTTCTTCCTTAATTACGAAATAAGTAAGGTTCTTTTGAGCCGGAAACTCATAACGGAAACCTAAACCATCTTCAAACAAACGAAAACGAATTATGATTTGTCTGTCTGTACCTTTTTGACTTAAAGTAACAGCCAATTCATTGTAATGATTTCTGATGTGATCCACTTCTCCCCAAACTGGTTTCCAGGTTTCATCAAAAGTGGAAGTTTTTGTGTCAACAACAGTAAAGTCATTCAACAAAGATTTTTTATCATCTTTAAGTTCAAGACCTAATTTACTGGTTTTTATAACTTCTTTGTTTTTGTATTTTAAATTGTAAGTTGGAGTTCCGTCGCTTTGAAGCGAAAATTCCATTACGAACTTTCCTTCGGGAGATTTTAATTGCTGTGCTTTAGCGATAGTGCTAACGGCAAACAAAACTAAACTTGCGAAAAATAAGTTTTTCATGTTTTTAAGTTTTTAGTTGTATTGTAATTTAATTTATTTGTACAAATTTACTTGCAATTACAGGATTTCCGTTAACTACAATTGTTAAATCTTGATCGCCATCTACAGTAAAAGTTGTTTCGTTGTGATTTACAGCAACTTTCAAAATTTGATTTCTGAAATTGATTTTAAACGAATAACCTTTCCATTCTTTTGGAATTTTTGGTGAGAAATGAAGCTGGTCATTTTTCACACGCATTCCGCCAAAACCTTCGACGATACTCATCCAAGTTCCGGCCATTGACGTGATATGACAACCTTCTTCGACTTCCTTATTATAATCGTCCAAATCCAGACGAGAAGTTCTTAAATAGAAAGTATACGCCATATCCATTTTATCTAAAACGGCAGCTTGAATCGAGTGTACACAAGGCGAAAGCGAACTTTCATGAACCGTAAATGATTCGTAAAAATCAAAATTACGTTCTAATTCTTCTCTAGAAAAATGATCTTCGAAGAAATAAAAACATTGCAAAACGTCGGCTTGTTTGATGTATGGCGAACGTAAAACACGATCCCAAGACCATTTTTGGTTAATAGGACGTTGTGATTTATCTAAATCTTTTACAGGAACTAAATCTTTGTCTAAGAAACCGTCTTGCTGTAAATAAATTCCCAGTTCCTCTGATTTTGGAAAATACATATTATCAGCCACTTTTTTCCATTCCTGAATTTCATTCGCGGAAAGCGTAACTTTCTCTAAAACACGTTTGTGATCTGCAGGATATTCTAAGGCAACTTTATTAATTTGTTCCGATGCAAAATCGATACACCATTTTGCAATATAATTGGTGTAAAAATTATTGTTGATGTTGTTTTCGTATTCGTTTGGACCTGTAACGCCAAGAATTACATATTGATTCTTTTCTTTAGAAAAAGAAGCTCTCTGGTGCCAAAAACGTGCAATTCCGATTAAAACTTCTAATCCTTTTTCTGGAATATAAGAGTAATCTCCCGTGTAACGGTAATAGTTGTAAATCGCAAAAGCAATCGCTCCATTTCTATGAATTTCTTCGTGTGTGATTTCCCATTCGTTGTGGCATTCTTCACCATTCATCGTCACCATTGGGTATAAAGCTGCACCGTTTTTAAAACCTAAATTATCTTTTGCGTTTTCAATCGCTTTATCCAATTGATTGAAACGATACGTCAATAAATTTCTCGCCACTTGCTGATCTTTTGTAGCCATGTAAAATGGAATACAATAAGCCTCAGTGTCCCAATAAGTTGATCCACCGTATTTTTCTCCGGTAAATCCTTTTGGACCAATGTTTAATCGGCTGTCTTTTCCTGAATACGTTTGGTTCAATTGGAAAATGTTGAAACGGATTCCTTGTTGTGCCTTAACATCACCTTCAATCGTAATATCTGACATTTCCCAGATTTTTGCCCAGTCGTCAATTTGGTTTTGAAGCAACGTTTCATAACCTAGCGCCACAGCAGATTTTATTACTTTTTCGGCTCCAGACAAAGTATTTTCATGGTTTAAAGAAACCGTATAACCTCCAATTTTTTGAATTGTTGAGGTTTGTCCTTTTGCGATAATAGTTCCGTAAGTGTACTGAACTTTATCTATCGTAGAATCGATTGTTGATGGAGAAATATTGATGTTTTCACCATTTGCCAAAATCGTATTGTGCATGAAAGTCGTAACTTTAAAATGCGTTTTGAAAGTCTGAGCCGTTACAAAAGCTTCGTTTGTTCCTTTTTTAACTTCCAAAGGTTCCCAGAATTTTTCTTCCCAGTTCGCATCTTCATTCGTTACTCCAGCATCGATATACGGTTTGTAAACGATTTTTGCATCTTTGTTTAAAGGCATAATATCGTATTTAATAACTCCGGCTTCATCCAAATCCAAAGAAAGAAAACGACGAATATTTACTGAAATTTCAGTTCCGTTTTTAAGAACAGCTTCAAAAGAACGGTTGTACCAACCTTCTTTCATATTCAATTCTCTGCGGAAATTTCTAACTTCGGTACAATTGTGTAAATCAAGATTTTCTTCGTTGATTTCGATATCAATTCCGATCCAGTTTGGGGCGTTTAAAACCTTGGCGAAATATTTCGGATAACCATTTTTCCACCAGCCCACTTTTGTTTTATCCGGGTAATAAATACCTGCAATATAACTTCCTTGGAAAGTTTCTCCAGAATATTTTTCTTCAAAATTCGCACGCTGTCCCATGGCACCGTTCCCGATACTAAATAGACTTTCAGACGATTTCACTCTTTCGACATCAAATCCTTCTTCTATTATGGACCAATTGTCTGGTTTTATATAATCTTGATTCATTTTTTCTTCAAATTAGAAAATACGGCAATTAGGTAATTAGATAATGTGGCAATTTGATAATTAGATAATTATTTTTTTGACGCTATTTTTTACCTTTTGAATTGCTTGGTGTTTTACATTTTTTTTTAAGTGACACAATTTGTTGAGTGATAATTAAATTATTCTCATTTTTGAAAATTATCTAATTATCAAATTTTCTCATTGACTAATTAAGTCGTTAATAAAGCCTGGTGTGATTTGGGTAAAATCTTTAAAAATATGATCAGCTTCATGTAAAATTGTTTCCTCACCAATTCCAACACTTACCATTTCTGCAATATTTGCTGCCTGAATTCCGGCAACAGAATCTTCAAATACAATTGAATTTTTTGGATCAATATTTAATAATTGAGCTGCTTTTAAGAAAACTTCGGGGTCAGGTTTTGCGTTTGTCACATCGTTACCATCAACAATAACATCGAAATACGAAATGATGCCTGTTTTTTCTAAAATTGGTCTTGCATTTTTACTGGCAGAACCCAAGGCAATTCCTTGATTTTGATCTTTTAGTAGTTTTAGAACTTTAAAAACTCCTGGAAGAATCTCACTTTCATCCATGTCAACTAAATAAGATAAATAATCTTCGTTTTTTTGAATTAACCATTTGTCTTTGTCTTCCTGAGAAGCTTCAACATTGCCTAATCCCAGTATAATATCTAAAGAACGAACGCGGCTCACACCTTTTAAAAGTTCGTTGTCTTCGTGTGTAAAATTTATATTTAAAGATTGAGCGATTTTTTGCCAAGCCAAAAAGTGGTATTTAGCGGTATCAACGATCACGCCGTCAAGATCGAATATGAATGCTTTTATATTCATTATAAGGAAATTATAATTTATGATTTTTGAGTAAAGTCGTCTACATCTTTTACTTTGTAAACCAATGCTGCAGCAATTAAAAAGCTGACACCGCTGGTAATTAAAGCATAAATTGCATCGCCATTATAAAGGTATTTTACAATTGGACCGCCAATAAGCGCGTTTACAATCTGTGGAATCACGACGAAAAAGTTGAAGATTCCCATATAAACACCCATTTTTTTAGGCGTTATAGATCCTGCAAGAATGGCATAAGGCATAGCCAAAATACTTGCCCAGGCCACACCAATTAAAATCATAGGAAGTACAACCCAGTCTTCATTAGGCATAAAATAAATCGATATTAATCCGATTCCTCCAATGACTAAAGAGAGAGAATGTGTTGATTTTCGCCCGATTTTTTTTGCGATGTATGGCAGGAAAAATAAAGCAATGATGGCCGAAACTAAATTGTAAACCCCAAATAGAATTCCGACCCAGTCACCAGCATCTTGATATTGCTGGCTTGAAGTGTCATTTAATGGTAATTTGTAAATGTGATGTGCGATGGCCGGAGTTGTAAAAACCCACATTCCGAATAATCCAAACCAAGAAAAAAACTGCACCCAGCTAAGCTGACGCATTGTGGTTGGCATTTTTGCAAAATCTGTAAAAATGTCTGTAAGTTTTGATTTTTCTTCTTCTTTGACTTCTTCCTCGTTTTGAGGATCTTCAAATTTGGCTAATTCTTCTGGAGTGTATTCTTTTGTAGTAAAGAGCGTTACTAAAATTGAACCAATTAAAACTGCTGCGCCAATTATAAAAGACATTGTCAAATTTAGTGGAACACTTCCTGGAACTGTGCTGTTTGAAATGCCAAAATATTTAGTTAAAACGTAAGGTAAAGCAGAACCAATAACGGCTCCAAAACCAATTAACGAAGTTTGAATACTAAAGCCCGCAGTACGCTGGTCTGTTCTTAAATTGTCTCCAACCAAAGCTCTGAAAGGCTCCATAGCAATGTTGAATGAAGCATCCATAATCATTAACATTCCGGCTCCAACCCATAATGCGGGTAAAACAGAAATGAAAATATTGGCCTGAGGCATTAAAATTAATCCCACCGAAGCTAAGATCGCACCAACTAAAAAGAAAGGTTTTCGTCTTCCGAATTTTCCCCAAGTTTTATCGCTGTAATGACCAATAATAGGCTGCACTATTAATCCCATAAGAGGAGCAATAATCCAGAACCACGAAAGCTCATGTACGTCGGCACCAAAAATTTGAAGAATTCTGCTGGCATTTGCATTCTGAAGTGCAAATCCCATTTGTATTCCCAAGAAACCGAAACTCATGTTCCAAATTTCCCAGAAACTTAATTTACGCTTTTCCATTATCGTAATTTGAAAAAATTATACGATAAGCGCTTTGCTTATCAAAACTTACTGTTTTTTTCGAAGTAAAAGTAAAAGCCTTGACGGCCGTAAAAGTATAAATTAATTTTAGATATATGCTAACAAAAAAGCCATAAATATTTTTTACGGCTTTAGAATGTGTTGATTTCAAGAAAATTAGTCAGTAGATTCTCTTTTTATTAAATGGGTTTCTATAACCTCGGTCGTGTAATTTTCGTTTTCTTCTTCGTCATCGTTATGCTCGGCTTCGAGTCTTTCGATCAGCATTTTAGCTGCTTTATTGCCCATTTTTTCTCCACTTTGACTTACTGTTGTGATACTTGGAGTAGAGTATTTTGAAATAATTCCGTCTGTAAAAGCAATAACGGCCAAATCTTCTGGAACTTTTAATCCCATTTTTGAAGCTGTTTTTATAATAGTTACTGCAAAAAGTTCATTTACAGCAAAAACGGCGTCAAAAGCTCTGGCATGTAAAAGTTCAGAAATCGTTATTTCGCATGTATCAACATCTTCAATTTTTATAATTAAATCTTCATTGAAAGGAATTCCGTTGTCTAAAAGTGCTTTTTCATAACCGTCAGTTCGTAGTTTTCCAACGCTTACATAATCTACAGTGGTTACCAGTGCGATTTTCTTTCGTCCGTTATCAATTAAACTTTGAACGGCTTCATACGCTGCAGCTTTATCATCAATAATTACTTTATCACACAAAATATCATTGGTTACGCGGTCGAACATTACAACCGGCATTCCCTGATTGATAACTTCTGTAATATGGTGAAAATCACCTTTATATTGGGTTTCTTTAGAAAGTGACATGATAAATCCGTCAATACTTCCGTTGGCTAACATTTCCATATTTAGCACTTCTTTATCAAAAGAATCATCAGATAAACAAATGACAACACTATAACCGTTTTCGTTAGCAACTTGCTCAATTCCGTTGATTACTGTGGAGAAAAAATAATGTACAATTTCAGGAATGATAATACCAATACTTTTGGTTTTTCGGTTTTTTAAACTAAGAGCAATATTGTTGGGTTTATAGTTGTAAAATTTTGCAAAAGCCTGAACTTTTTCACGTGTTTCCTCTCCAATTTCCAGACTGTTTCTAAGTGATTTTGAGACAGTTGAAATTGACACGTCAAGTTCCTTTGCAATCTGTTTTAGGGTTATTTTACGTTTCATATAATAAATTGAAAAAAATCTAATTGTGAATAAAGGTATCTGAATTTTTTTAAATTGATAATTTTTGACTGAAAAGATTACAAAATATAGAAAGTTTTCAACACTACCACGTTTTCGTAACTCATTATAATTTGTATCTGGTCGAGCATGTTAATAAATTCATAATTTTGAAATTCGAAGTAAAATTAAAAACTTAACTAACGTTCACAAACTCAAACTAATTTAAACAAAAAGTATGAAAACAATTTACAAAAAGTTGTTATTTTTATTCCTTCTGCTTCCGTTTACCGTGTTAGCTCAAAACACTTTAAATGGTACAGTAACTGATCTTGCCACAGGTCAGCCGATTCCGGGGGTAAATGTAAATGTACAAGGTGCTGCAGGCGGGACCTCCACTGATTTTGATGGTAAATTTCAGTTGCCTAATCTAAAAAATGGAGACAAAGTTTTGGTTTCCTTTATTGGATATAAAACATCGACTATTGTATTTAATGGTCAAAAAAGCCTAACTGTATCTTTAGAAGAAGATACGAACCAATTACAAGAAGTTGTTGTTCAGGTAGGTTATGGTACTGTTAAGAAAAAAGACGCAACAGGATCTGTTTCTCAAATCTCAGCAAAAGAATTTAACAAAGGTATTAACGTAACTCCGGAAAGTTTAATCGGTGGACGTATTGCTGGTGTTAACGTTGTAGGAGGAGGAGCTCCGGGTGCCAAAGCAGATATTAGAATTCGTGGAGGATCTTCATTAAGTGCTTCAAACGATCCATTGATTATTTTAGACGGACTTCCTTTAAGTAATGCTAAACCAGAAGGAGCTACAAGTATTCTTTCTACTATAGACCCTAATGATATTGAGTCATTTACAGTTCTTAAAGATGCTTCTGCGGCAGCTATTTATGGTTCTCGTGCTGCGAATGGTGTAATTGTAATTACTACTAAAAAAGGAACTAAAGGTGGCATAAAGGTAAATTTCAGTTCTCAGGTAGGTGTTAATACAGTTGCCAATACAGTTGATGTTTTAAACGCAGATCAATTCCGCAATTTTGTAAATACAAAAGGAACTGACGCTCAAAAATTAGTAATGGGAACTGCTAGTACAAACTGGCAGAAAGAAATTTTCAATACAGCTTTAACCACTAACAATAATATTTCTGTAAGCGGTGCTTTATTTAATAAATTACCTGTACGTTTATCTGTTGGAAATGTTGATAATCCTGGAATCTTAAGAAACACTTCTTTTGAAAGAACTACGACATCGATATCGTTAAACCCAGTATTATTTGACAATCACTTAAAAATTGATATTAGCGGAAACTTATCTTTCAGTAAAAATCAATTTCAGGATGAAGATGCTGTTATCGGTTCAGCAATCAGTTTTGATCCTACACAATCTCCTTATCAATCAGGATCTCGTTACGGAGGTTATTTCGAATGGTTAGAGCCAAACGGAAATTTAGCATTATTACCGGCTAAAAACCCGCTAGCAAGATTGAACCAGGAAGATAAAAGATCTAAATCTACTAGAAAATGGGGTAACATTAGTTTAGATTATAAATTCCACTTCTTTGAAGATTTAAGATTTGTTGCAGAAGCAGGAATTGACAGATTTGACAGTAGTGGATACAACAGACAAAGTACTCAAAGTGCTTTAGGATATCAGCCAAACGCTTTTAGTTCTGGAACTTGGGTGAATTTAGGTAACTATGATACTTATACGGATGATCTTCAAAACAAAAACTTGAATACGTATTTTGTTTACAGTAAAAACATCGGGAAACTTAAATTGGATGCTACTGCTGGTTACAACTATCAGTTATTCCAAAAAGAAAAATACCAGTCAGGAGCGCTTACACAACCTGCTGCTAGTAGAAATGAAGATGTTATCACAGATCCAGACATCAATTTACAATCGTATTTTGGTCGTTTAAACTTAGGTTGGGATAGTAGATATCTATTGACTTTAAACTACAGAAGAGATGGTACTTCTCGTTTCTCTGAAGAAAACAGATGGGGTAATTTTATGGGAGGTGCTTTTGCATGGAACATTGCTGAAGAGGCTTTCTTAAAAGATAATGCTACAATTTCTACTCTAAAATTAAGAGTTGGTTACGGAACAACAGGTCAGCAGGATATTTCTGCTCAGTATGACTATTTAAGAAGAGTTACACTTGGAACTGTTAATACTCAATATATTTTTAATGGTGTTGTTTACAGAACAGCAAGACCAGAAGGATATAACCAAAATATCAAATGGGAAGAATTGGCAGAGATGAATATTGGTGTTGATTTCGGATTCTTAAATGATAGAATTACGGGTTCTGTTAACTACTTTGACAAAAAATCATCTGATTTATTGGCTGATGTATTGGTTCCAGACGGAGCTAACTTAAGAAATCAAGGATTTAATAATATTGGAGATTTAAGAACTAAAGGTCTTGAATTTAGTTTACAATCTGATGTTGTTAAAAATGATAACTTAACTTGGAATGTTGCTGTTAATGCGACTTATTTAGATCAGAAAATTGAAAGTTTAGGTCAGACTGTTGAAGGTTTTCAAGGTTATGAAGTAGGAGATAATATTAAAGGAGGAAATGGAAACAAAATTCTAATTAACACAGTTGGATCTGCTCCAAATTCATTCTTTGTATACGAGCAATTATACGATGCTAACAAAAAACCTATTGCAGGTGCATATGTTGACAGAAACGGAGATGGTAAAATTGATGGAAACGACCGTTACAGATATAAAAAACCAACGGCTGATTATACATTCGGTTTATTCTCAACTTTAAACTATAAAAAGTTTGATTTTACAATGAACTGGAGAGCAAGTTTAGGAAATTACATTTATGATAACGTAAATTCTAACTTAGGATATTCAGATGCTGGTTTAAGAAGACAAACAGATTTATCTAACGTTAGTTCAGACTACTTAACAACTGGATTTACTTTTGAAGATAATGGAACACAACGTTATTTATCTAATTATTATGTAAAAGATGCTTCTTTCATCAAATTAGACAACGTAACTCTTGGGTATACCTTAGATAAATCATTATTGAAAGATGTTTCTTTAAGATTCTCTGCAGGTGTTCAGAACGTTTTTGTACTTACAAAATATGATGGGTTAGATCCGGAGAAATTCAACGGAATTGATGGTAACGTTTATCCAAGAGCAAGAACATTCTTGTTTGGTGTAAATGCAAGTTTCTAATAGTACATTGAAAAACAAAATTAAAAACATACAAAATGAAAATATCATTTAAATATATATCTTATTTCTTCCTATTTATTTTAGGAATAAGTATGACGCTTACTTCGTGTACTGACGATTTAAACGTGACACCAAAAGATGACGATGAATTTTTATCGGAAACTTTTTTTCAGGATCCTGCTTCTTACAAACAAGTTCTAGCAAAATTATACGCTGGTTTATATGTAGGTGGTAACGATGGTGATGGTTCTGCGGATATTTCTGGTTTAGGAGGTGACTTTAGTAGTTATTTGCGTTTACTGTTTGTAACTCAGGAGCTTCCTACAGATGAGGCTATTATTGCCTGGGCAGATGGTACTTTGCCAACATTAAATACACAAACTTGGTCTCCTGCAAATGAGTTCTTATACGGAACTTACTCTAGAGCATCTTACCACATTAGTTTGGCAAATGAATTCTTAAGACAGACTACCGATGCAAAATTAAATGAGAGAGGTGTTGACGCAAGTTTAAAAACAGAAATCGCAACATTTAGAGCTGAAGCAAGATTCTTAAGAGCATACTCTTATGTAAACTTGATGGATTTATTTGGTAATGTGCCAATTACAACAGAAGCAGATCCGGTTGGATTCTTTTATCCAGTACAAAAATCAAGAGCAGAAGTTTTTGCTTTTGTAGAATCTGAATTGAAAGATTTAGATAGCAGTCTGGCAAATGCAAGAGCAAATGAATACGGTAGAGTTGATAAAGTAGCAGCTAAATTTTTATTAGCTCAAATTTACCTAAACTCTAAAGTTTATACAGGAACAGAAAGAAATAATGAAGTAGCTACTTTATGTACAGAAATTATTAATTCAGGTTACACATTTGCAAACGTTCCTTACGCTTATTTGTTTTCGGCAGATAACGATAAAAATGGTGCTCAAAATGAATTTATCTTCCCAATAATCAGTGATGGTAATGCTATTCGTGCAACAGGTGGAGGAATGAGTTTTATTATTCACGCTTCTATTGGAGGAAGTATCGATGCTGCGTCAAGAGGAATGGACGGAGGTTGGTTCGGTACTAGAACTCGTAAAGAATTTGTGGCTCTTTTTCCTGATGCCACTGCTACTGGAGATAAAAGAGGAACATTTCATACTGATGGGCAAGCTTTAGATATTACGAATGTTTCAACATTTACAGATGGTTATGCTGTAACGAAGTATATCAATAAAAAATCTGACGGTTCACCAGCTCAAAGAACTGAAATACCTGATACAGATTTCCCTGTTTTCCGATTATCTGACGCTTACTTAATGTATGCTGAAGCTGTGGTTAGAGGTGCTTCTACAGGAAACATTGCAACTGCTGTTGGTTACATCAACCAATTAAGAACAAGAGCACAGGCAGCACAAATATCAAGTGCAAACTTAAATCTTGATTTTATTTTGGCTGAAAGAGGAAGAGAGTTGTTCTGGGAATGTCACAGAAGAACAGATTTAATTCGTTTCGGAAAATTCACAGGAGGAAGCAAATTATGGCAATGGAAAGGTGGAACAATGAATGGAGTAGCAACAGAATCATACAGAGATTTAATGCCAATTCCTGCTAAGACAATCCAGGCTAACCCTACATTGAAGCAAAATCCAGGATACTAATATCTAATAGAACTGTAAAATGAAAAATATATATAAAATTTTAATCGCATTTATTGGTGTATTAGCGGTTTCGTGTAATGCGGACTCTGTAGACGAAAGACCAATTCTTAGTGTTGGTACGGCTCCAGAAATTACAGCGCCGGCAACAGGACAAAGCTATGTTCTGGATGTTGAAAAAGCTGCAGACGAAGCAGTTAAATTTACTTGGTCTGCCGCTCAGTATTCCACAGCAGTTGCAGTAAAGTATACATTATTGATTGATAAAAAAGGAGGAGATTTTAAATCTGCTAAAACATTGCAGACTACTACAAATAGTATCAAAGAGGTTTCTGTATTAGGTAGAGAATTAAATCAGGCTGCAATTGATTTGGGTGGTCAGCCGGAAGTTGCTGCTCAGTATGATGTAAAAATCACAGCAAACGTTTCAGGAGAATTTACTCAGGTATCAAAAGGTGTAATTACAATTAGTGTTACTCCTTATACAGGGAAAGTTCCTTATGATTTTGTTGAATGGTATTTGGTTGGAGATGCAACTGTTTCAGGATGGGATAATAATAAAGGAAATCAGATCTTGTTTAGAAGCGCTACAAATTCTAATGAATATAAATTTACAGGATTTTTTAAAGCTGGAGCATTCAAAGCTATTAAAAACTTAGGTAGCTGGGCGCCAATGTATGGTGGAGCTGCAGGGACTTTAGCATATAGAGGAACAGATGCTGATCAAGATCCTGCAAGTTTTGTAATTGCTGCAGATGGTTACTACACTTTCAAAATGGATGTTCAAAAATTAACCTACACTTTACAGCCTTACGCTGCAGGTGCAACTGCTCCAACCTATTCAACAGTAGGAATTATTGGAAGTGCTACCGCAAAAGGTTGGGATGCTTCAACTCCGATGGTGAAATCAACTTTCAATGCACACATTTGGACGTTAGGAATAACATCTTTAAATGATGGAGAAATGAAATTTAGAGCAAATGATGCATGGGATGTTTCATGGGGAGGAAAAACGCCTTTCTCAGGTGTTAGTACTGGTGACAACACTCCTGTGTCAAAATCAAAATATCTTATTTATTTCAATGATTTAGACGGAAGTTATTTGATGATTCCAAATCAATAAAAACTTCAGTTAATAACTGGAAAAGGGCTATCTCGAGATAGCCCTTTTTTAATCACACTAACTAACCACACAAACCACGATCATTATGAAAAGAATTTTACTCACAACATTTTTATTGTTGTCATTTGCTCTTTCTGCGCAGATAAAAACAGTAACCTATTCCATAAGTCCATCAACATTTGAAGATACTACTCCAATAACAATAACAATTAATGGCATTAGTGTTGACGAAACTTTATGGGGAATAAGTGCGACTCATGCATTATATCTTTGGTCATGGTCGTACGATGTAAACGATACGAATCAGTTAGATAGTCCTTCAAACGGATCTTGGACAGCATCAAACGAAGCAGCTAAATTTACCTATAATGCAGGGACAGATACCTACACTAAAACAATTACTCCATCTGTATATTTTAATAGAAATGGAATAGGCAGAATTGGTTTTCTGGTAAAAACAAAAGATGGAACGGGAGATAAAAAATCACAGGATATTTTGGTTGAAGTAGGGTCTTTTCAAGCTTCCTTAACTTCACCATTAGAAAATAGTACTTCGATAATTGCTTCAGGAGCTAATTTTAATATAACGGCAACCAATACAAATGGAGTTGCTAGTTATACTTTAAAAGCAAATGGAACAACTATTAACACCAATGCAAGTACTTCAAATTATTCGTACTCGCAAACCAATGTAACCTCAAATCAAAGTTATGAACTGACGATTACTCAAGGAACCACTTCTATTTCTAAGAAATTTTCGGTTGTTGTCAATCCAAATACGGTTTCCCAAGCTATCCCGACGGGCTTAGTAGACGGAATTAATTATAATGCTTCAGATGCTACAAAAGCAACTTTGGTTTTAGATGCACCTTTAAAAGATTTTGTTTACGTTGCTGGTAGTTTCAATAATTGGCAACCAACATCGGCTTATGCCATGAAAAAAGATCCAACTTCAGGTAAATTTTGGTTAGAATTAACTGGATTGGTTTCTGGAGCAAATAATACATATCAATATTGGGTTGTAGATGCTACGCCGCTTGCAAATTCGCCTTCACTGGTAAAAACGGCAGATCCATATTCTACATTAGTACTTTCTCCGTATGATGATGCTTCGATTCCAGCTTCGAAATATCCAAATATGCCAATTTATCCAGCGGGTCAAAATTTTGAAGTTACAGTTTTAAAAACTGGACAAACTCCATACAATTGGCAGGTAACTAATTTTGTGAAGCCAGAAAAGGAGAAATTAGTTGTTTATGAAGTCTTGGTGCGTGATTTTGACGCCTCCAGAAGTTATCAGAGTCTGATTGACAGAATCGATTATTTCAAAAATCTTAAAATTAATGCCATCGAATTAATGCCTGTAATGGAGTTTGAAGGCAATGAAAGTTGGGGTTATAATACTTCGTTTCATATGGCTTTGGATAAATTCTACGGAACTTCAGACAAACTAAAAGAACTTATCGATTTATGTCATCAAAACGGAATTGCTGTAATTCTTGATGTGGCGTTAAATCATGCTTTCGGAAGAAATCCGATGGTAAGAATGTGGATGAATGATCCTGATGGTGATGGTTTTGGGTCGCCGACAATAGAGAATCCATACTTCAATGCAGTGGCAAAACATAGTTATAGTGTAGGTGAAGATTTTAATCATCAGTCACTTAAAACTCAAAACTACGTCAACCGTGTTATCAAACAATGGATTGAGGAATATAAAATTGATGGATTCCGCTGGGATTTAACAAAAGGATTTACGCAGGCCTGTACGGCTTCTGATGAAACTTGTACAAATGCCTATCAGCAAGACCGAGTTGATGTTTTGAAAAAATATGCAGATTATTCATGGAGCTTGGATCCGACGCATTATACGATTTTCGAACATTTAGGAACAGATGCAGAAGAAAAAGAATGGGCAAATTATAAAATTGCAGAAACGCCAAGCAAAGGAATTATGATGTGGGGAAAAATGACAAACCCATACAATCAGTTGTCAATGGGATATGCTTCTGATAGTAATATTTCGAGAATGACAAGTTCAAGTCGTGGTTTTACAGCAAATCGCTTAATGGGTTATGCCGAAAGTCATGATGAAGAACGCTTGATTTACAAAAACATGCAATACGGAGCAACAAACGGAACTTATAATGTAAAAGATTTAAATACAGCTTTGTTTCGAATATCTGCAATTGGCGCTGTTTCTTTATTGGTTCCTGGTCCAAAAATGATTTGGCATTTTGGAGAATTAGGAATGGACGATTCTATTTTTAGCTGTAACAACGGAACTGTAAATGATGAAACTACAACAACGCCAGGCGATTGTAAATTAGACTTAAAGCCACAGCCACAATGGGCAGAAAATTGGCTTGGCGATGCTAATCGAAATAAAATTTATAACGATTGGGCTAAAATGATTACGCTGAAAAAAGTAGAACCAGTATTTTTAGGAACTGCAACAATAGCAAATACAAATAGTTTGACTGTGAATATTAAAATCACGAATAGTAGTTTAGTTGCAACCCAATTAAAAGATGTGGTAATTTTAGCCAATTTCGACCTGACAGCTCAGAATTTAATTCCGCAATTTCAGTACACAGGTACTTGGTATAATTTAATGGATAATACAACTGTAAATATTGCTGATGTGAATGCGCCCATCAATCTTGCTCCTGGAGAATACAGAATTTACGGAAACAAACAAGCCAATTTGGCGATTGAAAATTTTGCAAAAGGAAATACGATGAGTTTGTATCCAAATCCGGTTGCAGATTATTTTACCTTAAATGCTGTCGCTTCCAAAGTTGAGATTTATTCTATTACAGGGCAATTAGTAAAAATATATAATACAAACGGAAATGCAGATTTTCAATTCTCGGTAAGTGATTTAACTTCTGGATTGTATCTCGTAAAAACGTTAGATGAAAATAATAAAGTTCAAGTTGCGAAGTTTATTAAAAATTAGGTTAGGTTAGTAATGAAAAGGGCTGTCTGGAAACGGACAGCCTTTTTTTGTTTGGGGACTTTTTAAATTTATTTTCGTTTGTCACTATACTCTCCAATGAGAGAATAATAGCCAAATGTTCCTAGTCCCATGACGATAAGAGGTGTTAGTATGAAGAGTATAATCACTCCGAATACTAAGTCATCTTGTTGGTCTGAAAGTAATTTAGGTAAGCCAAATTCAAAAATGCAAAAATAAGCAGCTGCAGCTGCCAATGCAATCCATAACGCCCCTAAAACTTGTTTGATCCCGTTCATGCTGAAAAATTTTAAAGGTGAGTAATCTTGTTTTTGTTGTCAATATATATCATGCCAATTACAAAGCAGATTCCTGCAATGATAATTGGATACCATAATCCGTCGAGATAAAAATCGGTTTTTCCGGTTGCTTTAGCGTGCGTCACAAAGTAGGTCGAAATTGCAGGAAGCAATCCGCCAAAAATTCCATTACCAACATGGTACGGAAGTGACATCGAAGTATATCTAATTTTAGTTGGAAACATTTCGACTAAAAATGCGGCAATTGGACCATAAACCATAGTTACAAAGAGTACTTGAATAAAAACTAAGAAAATTAATGTCCATTTATCGCTTGAATTAATACTAATAGAAATGCTGCTATGCACTTCTGTTTCATTCATGTACGATTTTTTTTCAATTGCGGTTGTCCCGTCAGTATATTTTTTTTCAATTGTTACAATTGTGCTTCCATTTCCTTTATTTTGAGTTGTTTCTTTTGGATTTTCGTTAATTTCGGTTTTATTCTTAATGTCCGTTGTCTCATACATTGCCTTATATATGGGTCTGTAAGATAAAATGGCGATTAGCATTCCGAACATCATAATATATTTACGTCCAATTTTGTCGCTCAGCCATCCAAAAACAATAAAAAAAGGCGTTCCAATTAAAAGTGCAATACCTAGCAATTCGTCGACTTGAGAAGAATCGACATTCATCACCGTTTTCATAAAACTCATGGCGTAGAATTGTCCCGTGTACCAAACCACACCTTGTCCCATTGTAGCTCCGAATAAGGCAAGTAAAACAAATTTCAAATTGTATCTGTTTCCAAAACTTTCCTTTAACGGATTGGTGCTTGTTGTTCCTTCTTTTTTAGCTTTTTCAAATACAGGAGATTCATCCATATTTTTACGAATAAGATAAGAGACACCAACCATTACGACCGAAACCCAAAACGGAACACGCCATCCCCATAAATCAAAATCCTCTGCAGAAAGAATGCTTTTCGTGGCCAGAATAACCATTAAAGAAATAAATAAACCAACAGTAGCAGTAGTTTGAATCCAGGAAGTCCAATATCCCTTTTCGCCGGCAGGAGCATGTTCGGCTACGTATGTGGCTGCACCGCCGTATTCGCCACCCAATGCAAGTCCCTGAAGCAAGCGTAAAAGCAAAACTAATAAAGGTGCAAGAAAACCAATGGTTTCATAACTCGGAATACATCCAATTAAAAAAGTAGAACCACCCATTAATAATAAGGTAGCCATAAAAGTATATTTGCGACCAATAATATCACCAAGTCTTCCAAAAAATAAAGCACCAAACGGACGCACTACGAATCCGGCAGCAAAAGTGGCCAAAGTCGATAAGAAAGCAGCGGTTGGATTGTCGCTTGGGAAAAATTTAGTAGAAATGACGACAGCCAGACTGCCAAAAATATAAAAATCGTACCATTCGATCATGGTGCCCATTGAAGAGGCAGAAATTACTTTCCAAATGCCCTTAGTAGAAGTTTTGCTCATAAAACTGCTTTGAGATCTTATTAATAAATGAAAGTTAAAATTATAGTTTTACGAATATATAAGATATTTTCTTATTCAGTTAGTACTTTTTTAACAAAAACTATTTATTTGTTGACAATGTATTTCCCAATTTAAATTTTTGTCAGAACAATTTTATATTTGAAAAGTTTTTAAATTCTTGCAATATGAAACAGTTATTTTTAGCAATATTTTCTATGGTTTTTATTTCTTGTGTGAATAAAAAAAATCGCTACTAATAATGTCGTAGATATGAATAAATGTGAAATTGTTGCAACACCTTTCGATGAGGTAAAGCAACAATACCTTTCTTTTATAAAAAATTCTGATTTCTCAAAAAAGGAATTTGAAAATTTTAATAAAATAAATAATGGCGCTTTGCTCTATCATTGGGAGGAAGGAGGAGGAATTAATCAATTTTTAGTAGTTGATTTTGATAAGGATTTTAATTTTTTTATTAAGTCGGAAGTTTTTGCAAAAAAGATAGATTTTGTTTCAGAAGATAAAAAAAGGCTAAGTTTTATTTTGGAGGTTTTGGAGAAAGGAAATTATTATCAAAGTTGTGAAAGATTTGCTGGACATTCCAATTTATATGTATTGATTGTAAGAGGTAATAGTGAAATAAAAGTCCAATTTTTTTCGCCTTTTGCGCATCCTGACGGCGTAGAAACATCAGATATGAATATCAAATCAATTCAAGAGATCTTTAAAATAATGGAGCAAAACTATTATCGTGTTTTAACCGGAAAGAGCACAAAGATTTACGCAAGGTTTGCAAAGCTTAAAAAACCTTGTGAACCTTGCGTAAATCTTTGCGGCCTTTGCGATTAAACCAGAAAAGTATAAAAAACAAAAAACCCGAATATTTCTATTCGGGTTTTGTGGTACCTCCAGTCCCGAGGCTTCGGGAGAACCAAGGACAATTATGGTTTTCTTTTACTGAGAATATCTTTTAAGATTTGTGGATTTTCAATTATCTTATTATTAAAGGTCTTGCTTTTCATTCGTTTAATGAATCTTTCAAGATATAATGCTTCATCCCTATCATTGCAGCTAAAAGTCAAAACTAATTCCCAATCTGTAGCAATTTTAGTAAAAGAATTTGAATAAAAGTGATCGTTATGTTTTAGGATTCTTTCTGGGATATCTTTAGTCTCTCCAATATAGAATTTTTGAGAAGAATTTGAAAATAAAATATATAAGTTATGCATCTGAATATAATGAAAACAAAAAACCCACTCGTTTGAGTGGGTTTTGTGGTACCTCCAGGGATCGAACCAGGGACACATGGATTTTCAGTCCATTGCTCTACCATCTGAGCTAAGGTACCGTGCTTATTTGTTGCGGGTGCAAATATATAATCATTTTTGGTTTGAGCAAAACATTTTTTAGAAAAAATCAATTCGTATCTTCGCAAAAGCAAAAAATAAATTATGATTTTAACAGTTGATGTTGGAAATACTCGAATTAAAGCTGCTGTATTTGAGGAAAGTACTGTTCTGGAAAGTTTTGTTTTCGAGAAAATTGAGCTTGAAAAAAAAATTGAAAAAATTTTAGAAAAATTTCCAAAATGCTCAGATTTGGTCGTTGCATCGGTAGGAAGTGTCGAAAAACAATCTTTTTTGGCTTTCGAAAATCGATTAAAAGTTCATTTTTTCACCCATGAAGACCAATTTCCATTTCATAATAAATATGCAACGCCAAAAACGTTAGGAATAGACAGAATGATTTTGGCAGGAGGTGCGACCATACAATTTCCTAAACAAAATCGTTTGGTTATAGATGCAGGAACTTGCATAACCTACGATTTTATCGACGAAAATGATAATTATTTGGGAGGAGCAATTTCTCCCGGCCTACGTTTAAGATATGAATCACTTCATAATTTCACAGCCAGATTGCCGTTACTTACTTTAGAGGCTCCCGATAACTATGTCGGAAACTCAACTCCGCAAGCCATACACTCTGGCGTTGTGAATGGTTTCGTCTATGAGATTGACGGTTTTATCGATGAATATCGCAAGGAGTTTTCAAATTTTATCATAATTTTAACGGGCGGCGATGCAGATTTTTTGGCTAAACGATTAAAAAATACCATATTTGCCAATTCAAATTTCCTTCTGGAGAGTTTGAACCAAACATATCAATATAAAATCGACAATGATTAAAAAAGTAATAATAAGCGCTTGTTTGCTTATATCGTTCGTTTCATTCGCTCAACAAGGTACTGCTTCGCCATATTCTTTTTTCGGAATTGGTGATGTGAGATTCAAGGGAACCCTTGAAAACAGATCTATGGCTGGTGTTGCGGTCGAGCAGGATACGATACATTTAAATATAGAAAACCCTGCAAGTTACGCTAGTTTACTACAAACTACTTTTACAGTTGGAGGAACTTTTGCAACCTCTACTTTAAAAACAAGTGATAAATCTGAAAAAGCACAACGAACTACTTTTGATTATTTGGCTTTAGGAATTCCGATGGGTAAATTTGGAGCTTCTTTTGGTTTGGTTCCAGTGTCTTCGGTTGGATACAAAATCTTTAATGATAATACAGCAACAGAAGGTGCGTTAAGTTCGCAACTTGATGGAAAAGGTGGTTTAAATAAAGTCTACTTCGGATTAGCGTACAAAATTACACGTGGATGGAATATTGGCGTAGATGCACAATATAACTTTGGAAAAATTACAACGACTACATTAGAATCTATAACAGGAGTTCAAAATGGTACTGCAGAAGTTAATGCGGCAGAAATGTCAGGAATGGCTTTTAGTATTGGAACAATGTATCAGAAAAAAATATACAAAAAAACGAGCATTTTTTCTAGTTTGAGCTACACTTTTGGAAGTAGTTTGAATGCAGATAACACAAGAGTAATTTCTGTACAGGGAGATGCAGATCCGTATGTTCAAACGGTAGATTCAAAAACATTGAAAGTTCCAAGTAAATTGAATATTGGTTTCGGAGTTGGTGAAGCAAGAAAGTGGTTACTGGGAGCAAACATGACTTTCAGAGGAGTTGGAGATTTAGCAAATTACTACAACAGTGCTCAAAATGTAACATACGAAAGCTCTTCTAAGTATGCTTTGGGAGGTTATTATCTTCCTAATTATAACTCTTTTACAAGTTATATGAGCAGAATTACGTACAGAGCAGGTCTAAAATATGAAAAAATAGGTCTAATCGTTAATAACGAATCTATTAAAGATGTCGGGATGACATTAGGTGTTGGAATTCCAATTCCTCAATCTTTGTCAAATGTAAATTTTGGTGTTGAATTTGGTAAACGCGGTACCGTTTCTTCTAATTTGGTGCAGGAAAACTATATTAATTTTAGTTTGAGTTTTTCTTTCAACGACAGATGGTTTGTGAAAAGTAAATTCCAATAAACATAAATTTTACTTTTTAGAAGCTCATTACAATTTACTACATTTGGCAAATGAATTTACCAAAGAGATATAGTCTAATGGTTGTCACAGTTCTAGCTGTGACACTATTTTTTGGATGCGAAAGTAATTTTAAAGAAGTTCAGAAAATTAACTTCTCAGAGTTTGTTCCGGCAACCGATGTAGATACGGCTAATATTAAATATACAGATTCCGGACGCATTACGGGTATTTTAGTGGCTCGTAAAATGCTTGATTATTCTAATCTTGATTTTCCTTTTACAGAGTTTCCAAAAGGAATCGATGTTACTTTGTATGATAAAAAGCAAAAGCGTACTTTTATAAAAGCAAATTATGCTGTTTCATACAAAACCTCTCAGATTATTGATTTGATTGGGAAAGTAAAAATTACCTCAGAAGCAGGTCAGGTTTTAGAAACAGAACAATTGTATTTTGACCAGAAAAACGAATGGTTTTATACCGAAAGAAAATTTAAACTTACTGATACAAAAGGAGTTTCTTTTGGTCAGGGAATAGATTTTAGTAAAGATTTTAAAGTGATTCATTCGCAGCGTGTTAACGGCGAGTTTGAGTCTTCAGAAGAAAAAATATAGATTATGGGTTATTTAAAATATACACAATACGTTTACATCCTTTTTGCAGTTTTCTTTATTTACGATGGAATTATAAAAATGAATGCAGGAGATGAAGGTTATCCTTTAAGCTTTGTAATCGCGGGAATGGCTATTTTTATGTTTTTCTTTAGGAGAAGATTTCTTAATCGTAACAAAAAACAATAAAGATGGAAAGTAGTATTATAATAATATGTTTAATACTAGCCGCCTTTTTTTCAGGAATGGAAATCGCTTTTATTTCCTCCAATAAAATTTACCTTGAGATAGAAAAGAAACAAGATGACTTCTTATCTCGCATCTTAACGAAACTTACCGAAAATCCGTCCAAATTTATTGCCGCAATGCTTATTGGTAACAATGTAGCTTTGGTAATTTACGGATTCTTTATGGGTGATCTGATTTTGAATTGGATGACTGGTTTTGGCTTTGTTTTTTCCGAATGGTGGAATATCCTTATTCAAACATTACTTGCTGCATTTATCGTTTTGGTGACTTCAGAATTTTTTCCGAAAGTCTTTTTTCAGATTTATGCCAATTCATTAATTAAGATTCTAGCGCTTCCGGCTTATATATTTTATCGCTTGTTTTATTACATCTCGACATTTTTTATCTGGATTGCAGACTTCGTTCTAAGTAAATTTTTTAAGATTGAAGGAGATCAAATTCAACTGTTTAGCAGAATTGAACTCGGGAATTATATAACAGAGCAAATGAGTACTGTTGAAGAGGATGAAGAAGTCGATTCTGAAATTCAGATTTTTCAAAATGCTTTAGAATTCTCGGCTGTAAAGGCACGTGATATCATGACGCCCCGAACAGAAATTGTAGATGTTGATCTTTTTGATACGGTCGATGCTCTTAAGGCATTATTTATTGAAACCGGTTATTCTAAAATCATCATAAGTCAAAATTCATTAGACGATATTGTAGGATATGTGCACTCTTTTGATTTGTTTAAAAAACCAAAAACTATCAAGTCTGTGTTGATGACAGTAGAATTTGTTCCTGAAACGATTCTGATCAAAGATGTTTTGAATTTGCTGATTAAAAAACGTAAGAATGTTGCTGTTGTTTTAGACGAATATGGAGGGACTTCGGGAATTATCTCAATCGAAGATATCGTAGAAGAACTCTTTGGAGAAATCGAAGATGAACACGATCTAGACGAAGAATTGATTGAAGAAGAAATAGGAGAAGGCAAATATTTGTTCTCTACAAGATTGGATGTTGAGTATTTAAACGAAACTTACAAATTAATGATTCCAGAAGAAGATTCGTATGGAACTTTAGGCGGTTTTATTGTAAATCATACGAAAGAAATCCCACAAAAAGGAGATAAAATCGTCATCGATAAATATCATTTTATTATAAAAGAAGCATCAAATAAGAAAATAGAACTAGTTAAATTAACAATTAAAGATTGATTTTTTAAATTAATCAAAAAAAATGTGCAAAATAAAAGGCTAGTTGTATTGTTATTAACTAGATAATTGTATTTTCGCAAACTGAATATAAAATTAACAATAATAAAAATGGCAGTTTTAGCAAAAATTAGACAGCGTTCCGCTTTATTGATAGGGGTTATTGCACTTGCATTATTTGCATTTATAATACAAGATCTTATCGGTAAAGGAACATTTAGTCAAAGTTCAAAAGATGTAGGAAGCATCGATGGAAAAGATATTTCATTTGAAGACTTTAGAATTAAAGTTAGTAATGTTGAAAAAAGTGGGCAAGGAATTACTTCCACTGAAGCTGCAAACAGAGTTTGGGATCAAGAAGTTTCAATCGCTTTATTGTCATCACAATTTGAAAAATTAGGATTGAGAGTTGGCGAAAAACACTTATTAGAAGTTTTAAAATCTGACCCGAATATTGGTAAAAATCCAATGTTCTTAAATGCAGCAGGAATTTTTGACGTAGTTAAATTTAAAGATTACTTCAAATCAAATCCTGAAGCAGCACAATATATTGCTGAGAAAGAAAAAGACGCAGAATTAAATGCGAAATTTCAAATCTATAATACTTTAATTAAATCAGGACTTTACACAACTGCTAGTGAAGGAAAATTAAAGTACGAAATGGAAGCTAATAAAGTAAGTTTTGCATTTGCTGCAGCACCTTATTCTTCTATTAAAGACAGTGAAGTAAAAATCTCTGATTCGGAGATTGTAGATTATATGAAGAAAAACGAGAAAAAATTCAAAGCAGATGCAACTCGTGAAATTCAATATGTTTTAGTTGAAGACAAACCTTCTAAAGAAGATGAAGCTGAAATTAAAAATAAATTAACTGCATTATTATCTGGAAGTGTTGTTTACAATGCTAAAACTGGTAAAAATGATACATTGGCAGGATTTAGAAACGCTACAAATGTGGCTGAATTTGTAAATGCAAATTCTGACGTTCCTTACGATTCTACTTATGTTCCTAAAAATGCATTACCAGCTGTTGATGCTGATAAATTATTCAGCTTACCTGCTGGAGCAATCTACGGACCTTATATTTTTGGAAAATACTATGCAATCTCTAAATCTTTAGGATTTAAAGCTGGAGTTAATGCAAAAGCAAGTCATATCTTAATTGGTTACGAAGGATCTCAAACTCCAAACCAAAAAGAAAAAAGAACTAAAGAAGAAGCTAAAGCTAAAGCTGAGGAAATCTTAGCTCAGGTTCAGGCAAACCCGGATAGTTTTATGATGTTGGCTTTTACAAGTTCTGATGATTCATCTGCACAACAAGGTGGTGATTTAGGATATTTTGGTCCAAACCAAATGGTAAAACCATTCAATGATTTTGTATTCAGCAACGGGATTGGAAAAGTTGGTTTAGTTGAAACTCCATTCGGATTTCACGTAATCAAAATTACAGACAAACAAGACGGAATTCGTTTAGCTACAATTGCTCAAAAAATCGAGCCTTCTGAAGCTACTTCTGATAAAGTATTTACTTTGGCAACTAAATTTGAAATGGATGCTGCAAGCAAAGATTTTAACGCTGCTGCTAAAGAATTAGGTTTAAAACCAGCTACACCAGTAAATGCTAAAGCTATGGATGAGGCATTTGGACCGTTAGGAAACCAACGTAACATTGTAAGATGGGCTTTTGACAAAGAAACAAGTACTGGAGATGTTAAACGTTTTGAAATTGCAAATATCGGACACGTTATTGCACAATATAAAGGTGAAAACAAATCAGGTTTAGTTTCTGTTACAATGGCAAGACCTTATGTTGAGCCAATCTTGAAAAACAAGAAAAAAGCAGAACTTTTAAAAGCTAAAATGACAGGTTCTAATATTGAAGCTATCGCTAAAGCTGCTGGAGTTGCTGTTCAACAAGCTACTGACGTAACTTTGGATAATCCAGTTTTACCTGGAGGAGTAGGGCAAGAGCCAAGAGTCGTTGGAAATGCATTTGCCTTAACAGCAAATAAAGTTTCTGCTCCAATTGAAGGAAATACTGGAGTTTATGTTGTAAAAAACATTAAAACGGTAAAAGCTCCTGCAGTTGCAAATCATGCTGCTTATGTTGAGAAAGTAAAAGCTCAAAGTGCAAATGATGCAAGCAGAGTATTGCCAGCGTTGAAGAACAATGCAAAAATTGAAGACAACAGATTACAATTCAACTATTAAGAATTAGTAATTTATTATAATAAAACCCGAAACATTCAACTGTTTCGGGTTTCTTTTTTTAGGATATTAACTACTTTCTTTTGTATTATTTTTAGTTGAGTTTTTTATAGTCTATTAGTAAAGTAGAGATTTAATCTAAAAAATTTGTGATATTCAAATTATTACAGTTAATTTGTTCGATTTTCTCGTTTAACGGTATTTTTCTTTGTAAAAATATCGACGAAATGCATAAAAAACAAATTTTGCTTACTAATCATACCTTTAATGTTTACTACTTTTAAATTTTTTAGAAAGAAGCCAAGAGTATATACCAAAATAGAAAGTCATATTTTTGGAATTATTACAGAGCTTTTAAAAGTGAGCAGCACCGACATCAATGTAGATGAGTTGGGTGGAAAATATTATTTGAGTAATGATGAACAGCATTTTAAAGTTACAATCCTGAGTAACGATTATGTGATCAGATTAACTAACACTCACGATTCTGTTGCAGAAAAATACGATAAGATTTTTGTTGAAGATGTTTTAAAAGCAGTAAAAGAAGAAAAACACCGCAGAATGGAACTTGTTTATGATTCTATTACGAACAGCATCGAAAAAATGGCTGAGCGTTTGCACAATAGGCTTATAGAGTCTAATGAGCAAGATCAAACGGTACGTCGCTTAGATGTGAAGCCAACGAAAAAGAATAGGATTAATAATCTCTAGATTATTCCTCTAAAATCATCTCTTGATAGGTCAAGATCGTTTCATAACCTTTTTTAGCGAAATATTCTTTTGGATTTTCATTAGAAACCACCATTACAAAATCGCCGCCCCAAGCACCTAGACTTTTTATCACGCCATTAAAATCTGGAAATACTGCTTCTTTTATGGTCTGCATTTCAAGAATATTACTCAAATGAATTTCATGTCGCTGAACGGCAGATGCGAATTCTCTCAGTGTTTTTGCGTTTAAAATTGCGTGTGTAATTTTATCATTTTCGGCAACGCTTTGAGCTAAATGATTGCTTTTGTGATTGTTGTATGCGTAAATAGCCGATTTGCTATTTTGCTTTTTATTCAGATAAACAAAATAAATGTAATCTTTAAAATCGGGGTTAAATGCAACTTGTTCTACAAAATTATCTTTTATGCGATACAAAACCGGAGTGTTGTTTTGTGCGCAGGCAATATCGTAGCCACTTCCTCCAAAGCTGTTATTCAAGAGAGTAAAAGCATTTACTTGTGTCCATTGTGCAATATTGTTGATCAACGTTGAAGAAGTTCCCAATCCCCAATTTCTTGGAAAAGTCAAATTTGTACTTACTTTATATCCTTTAGAATTATCAATGAATTTCGGATTTAGAAGATAAGCCTCATGTAAAATACTTACGAGCGTAGATTTTACAGTGTCAGTTTGTAAACTAGAACCTTCAATTACTTCGTCAAATGAAATGGTTTCTTCAAACCATAAATGTTGGTCAGAATCATAACTTTTCCATTCAATTTCTTTGTTTTCGCGATCTTCAATAATTAAATCCTGACCAAATTTTGTTGGTAATGCGAAAGCTTCTGCTCCGTCTAGAACCAAATATTCTCCTGCGATAAAAAGTTTTCCGTTACTGTAAAAGGTTGTTGACATACTTGTCTTTATATGTTATTCAAATTCCAAATTCCAACATTTGAATTTGGAACTTGGAATTTGAAATATTGGAATTTGAAATATTGGAATTTATTATTTTTATTTTCTTAAGTTTTCAATAAATTCTACCACAGCACTATGAGAAACGGCTGTTTTTTTAAAGTGTGTCTTAATTAAATGACGCTCTTCTTCGGTAGCTTCAAATTGATTGATGATGTTATTCAGGTGCATTTTCATGTGTCCTTCCTGAATTCCGGTTGTCGTTAGCGAACGCAAAGCTGCAAAATTCTGGGCTAAACCGGCCACGGCAATAATTTCCATTAATTCCTGAGCAGATGGTTTTTCTAAAATTTCTAAACAAAGTTTTACCAGAGGATGCAAAGAGGTTAATCCGCCGACTGTTCCTAATGCAAGTGGAATTTCAAGCCAAAAGGTAAAAATTCCGTCTTCGATTTTTGCGTGAGATAAACTGGCGTATTGCCCATTTTTTGATGCATAAGCGTGAACACCTGCTTCTACAGCTCTAAAATCATTTCCTGTTGCCAGAACTACAGCATCAACGCCGTTCATGATTCCTTTGTTGTGTGTAACTGCTCTAAAAGGTTCAACTTCTGCTATTTGTACCGCCTGAACGAAACGCTCGGCAAATACTTCAGGATTTGGAATATGTTTTTCTTTTAAATCTTCAATTGGACAAGAAACTTCTGCTCTAACCAAACAGTTTGGAACGTAATTCGATAAAATACTCATTACAACTTCCAATGTTTCGCCGTTTTGACATACATCAGAATTTTGAGCTTCTTCCTTTAAAGTAGAAGCAAATTGCTCTAAGCAAGAATTGATGAAATTGGCTCCCATACTGTCTTTTGTTTCAAAAGTGGCATGAAGCTGATAATAGTTTTCCAGTAAATTTCTTTTGTCTTTTAACTTAATATCCAAAATACCACCGCCACGCTGTTGCATGTTTTTGGTAATGTTCTGTGTTTCTGAAAAGAATTTAGGTTTTATTCCTTCAAAAAAGGTTTTTAGTTTTTCGGCATTTCCATTATAATTGAAATGAACCTGACCAATTTTTTCGGTATTGATTATTGTCGTTTTAAATCCGCCTCGAGTTGACCAATATTTTGCCGCTTTTGAAGCTGCAGCAACAACAGAACTCTCTTCAATTGCCATCGGAATGGTTTTGTATTTTCCGTTGATTAAAAAGTTTGGAGCTACTCCAAGTGGGATATAAAGGTTTGTAATGGTGTTTTCGATAAATTCATCATGAAGTTGCTGAAGCTTTTCATCTGAATTCCAGTAATTTCTTATAATATTTTTCGCTTCTTCTGGGTTAGAAAAATATTCATTTGCAATCCAGTTGATTTTTTCTTTTTTGGATAATTTAGAAAATCCAGCAACAGCGTTGTTCATTCTCAGTATTTTAAATAATAATGTTACCGCAAATATACCATTTTAAGAGATTTGTTTAAAATCTATTTTAAAAAGAGTAAATACGCAATCGTTATTTTTTTTAACATTTAACACTTAAAATGTGTATTATGTTTATTTTTTTTACTAAAATTGGGCTCTTTTTTATATTTAAATTAATTGTAATGAATGCAAGTAAAATTACTGTAATACTTCTATTTCTGGTTGCAACCGTTTTTGGTCAACAAAAAATCACAATCGAAAATATTTACGGCGGCGCTTTCCGGGCAAAAGGAATGGATGAACTGCAATCTTTGAAAAATACAGACCAATATACTGTATTAAATGTTGATATGGCAAGCAGAAGTATGCAGATTGATTTGTATGATTTTGCAACTTTAAAAAAAGTATCAAACTTAATTGATACTAAAAATCACCCGGCATTATCAGAAGGTATTGATAGCTATATTTTTGATGCATCAGAAAAGAAAATTTTAATTGCTTGTCGAACTAATAAAATTTTCCGCCACTCTTTTACAGCAGATTATTTCTTATATGATATTGCTTCAAAATCTTTAACGAAGCTTTTTGATTTTCAGGTTCAGGAGCCAACTTTTTCTCCAGACGGATCTAAAATTGCCTATGCAAAAGAAAACAACTTATATGTATACGACGTAGCTTCAAAAAAATCTACGCCAATTACAACAGATGGTAAAAAGAATGCTGTAATTAATGGTATTACGGATTGGGTTTATGAAGAAGAATTTGCTTTTGTTCGTGCATTTGATTGGAGTAAAGACAGTAAAAAAGTAGCTTACATTCGTTTTGACGAAAGTCAGGTTCCGGAGTTTTCAATGTCAATGTTTCATAAAGACTTATATCCAACAATTGAGACCTTTAAATATCCGAAAGCGGGAGAGAAAAACTCAGAAGTTTCATTACATATTTATGATGTTGCAGCTGCTTCCACTAAAAAAGTAGATTTAGGAAAATATAATGACTTCTACATCGCGAGATTACAATGGACAAATGACGCAAATACACTTTCTGCTCAAGTTTTAAATCGTCATCAGGACAATTTAGATTTATTGTTTGTTGATGGAAATACTGCAGCAGCAAAAGTAGTTTTAAATGAAAAAGATAAAGCTTACGTTGATATAACAGATAATTTAACGTTCTTAAAAGACAACAGTTTTATCTGGACAAGCGAAAAAGACGGTTTCAATCATATTTATTTATATGACAAAACTGGAAAATTAAAAAATCAGGTTACAAAAGGAAACTGGGAAGTAACTTCTTACTACGGTTTTGATGAAAAAACAAAAACGATTTTCTACCAATCTACAGAAAATGGTTCAATCAACAGAGATCTTTATAGAATCTCACTAGACGGAAAAAATAAATTACGTTTGTCTAAAAAAGTGGGAACAAGCGCGGCAACTTTCAGTCCAAACTTCCAATATTTTATTACAACTTTCTCAAGTAATTTAGTGCCTACAACTTATACTTTAAACGAGGCCAAAACAGGAAAAGAAATTCAGGTTATCGAAAATAATCAGGCTCTTTCTGATAAATTGAAATCATATAACTTGCCTTCAAAAGAATTTATTGTTTTAAAAACAGCGAAAGGAAACGAATTAAACGCATGGATTTTAAAACCAAAAGATTTTGATCCTTCAAAAAAATATCCTGTTTTCATGTACCAATATTCTGGTCCAGGTTCTCAGCAGGTAAACAACGACTGGAACAATTCTGATGATTATTGGTTTTTATCACTTACTCAGCAAGGATATATTGTAGCTTGTGTTGACGGTAGAGGAACTGGTTTTAAAGGAGCTGATTTCAAAAAAGTAACTCAAAAAGAATTAGGGAAATATGAAGTAGAAGATCAAATCGATGCTGCAAAAGTAATTGGTTCTTATTCTTATGTTGATTCTGCAAGAATTGGAATTTTTGGATGGAGTTACGGAGGATTCATGGCTTCAAACTGTATTTTTCAAGGAAATGATGTTTTCAAAATGGCAATAGCAGTGGCTCCTGTAACCAACTGGAGATTCTATGACAGTGTTTACACAGAGCGTTACATGCAGACTCCGCAAGAAAATGCAAGCGGGTACGATCAAAACTCTCCAATTAATCACGTTTCTAAATTAAAAGGTAAATTTTTATTGATTCACGGTTCTGGAGACGACAACGTTCACGTTCAGAATTCAATGCAAATGATGGAAGCTTTAATTCAGGCAAACAAACAATTTGATTCTCAAATCTATCCAGATAAAAATCATGGTATTTACGGCGGGGCAACAAGAATTCAGCTGTATAATAAAATGACTAATTTTATCAAAGCAAATCTATAATTTAAACTTTTAAACTTAATTAAATAAGCAATAATATGGGAGAAACTCAAGTAAAAACTGCGCATCCAAAAGGACTTTGGGTATTGTTTGGAACGGAGATGTGGGAGAGATTCAATTTTTATGGAATGCGTGCTTTATTGACGTTATTTCTTGTGAATTCATTATTAATGAAAGAAGAAGAAGCGTCATTAATTTACGGAGGTTTCTTGGGACTTTGTTATTTAACACCAATGCTTGGAGGTTTTATTGCCGACAGGTATTTTGGAAATAGAAATTGTATTTTACTTGGAGGTTTAATGATGGCTATCGGGCAATTGTTATTATTTACAAGTGGAAGTATTTTTGAAGGAAATCAGGAATTGGCCAGAATAATTATGTTTTGTGGTTTAGGAACAATCGTTTTTGGTAACGGATTCTTTAAGCCAAATATTTCTAGTATGGTTGGAAGTTTATACCCAAAACAAGAAAAAACAAAACTAGATTCTGCTTTTACGATTTTCTACATGGGAATTAACATCGGAGCTTTCTTAGGACAATCTATTTGTCCACTTTTGGGAGATGTTAAAGATGCATCAGGTTTTAGAGATGTTCATGCTTTTAAATGGGGGTTCTTAGCAGCATCTATAGCTATGCTTTTAGGGACAATTTTGTTTTATTTTTTAAAGAATAAATATGTTGTTACTCCAGAAGGAAGACCATTAGGTGGATTGCCTTCTAAAAACGTAGCCGAAGATTTTGAAGAAGGAGAGGCGCAACAAGCTAACTTTTCAGGTAAATCTTTAATGATTGCGGGAATTGCATTTATTGCTTTAGGGTTCTTTTTTCACTACGCAGTAGGTCAGAATTTAATTTACACTTTAATTTATTCTAGTGGTTTGGCTTTGGCAGGATTAATCGTTTCTGATTCTTCTCTTACCAAAATCGAAAGAGATAGAATTATTGTGATATATATCGTTTCATTCTTTATTATCTTTTTCTGGGCGGCTTTTGAACAAGCGGGGTCTTCATTAACATTTATCGCAGATAACCAAACAGATAGAAATTTCTTTGGTTTTCAAATGCCAGCGTCTATGGTGCAGATATTCAACGGATTATTTGTTGTGTTATTGGCAGTTCCATTTAGTGTTTTATGGGATACTTTGAGAGCAAAAGGAAAAGAACCAATTTCTCCAGTAAAATTAGCGGTTGGATTAGTAGTGATTTCGGTAAGTTTCTTCATGATTGCCACTCAGGTTTCTTATATCGGAACTTCAGGTCTGTTATTGGTTAAATGGTTGATTTTATTATACTTCTTAAATACATGTGCCGAATTGTGTTTATCTCCAATCGGATTATCATTGGTAGGAAAATTATCTCCAAAACGTTTTGCTTCTTTATTATATGGAGTTTTCTTCTTATCTAATGCATCTGGTTATGCTTTGGGAGGGACTTTGGGAGCAATTTTACCTGCAACAGGAGATAAATTTGCAAAAGCAAAAGAATTAGGAATTGATCTTCAGGCAATTTTAGATAAAACGGTAACACCTACTGCTGAGCAAATAGCTCTTTTGGATAAACACCAGATCAGTGCGGCAAATCACTTTTTTGCAGGATTCGAAATACACAATCTTTATGAATTTTTTATGGTGTTTGTAGTACTTACAGGTATTGCAGCAATTATATTGTTTGCTTTGACTCCATTCTTGAAAAAAATGATGCACGGTGTTAGATAAAATGGAAAGCAAGATTACCTTAGAAGAAATTCAAAATTTTAAAGGCAAATACCCTAAGCAATTATGGTATTTGTTTTTTGTTGAAATGTGGGAACGTTTCTGTTTCTACGGAATGCGTGGTGTACTTGTAATTTTCATGGTCGATCAGCTTTTTTTGAAGGAAGATCATGCGAGTTTGCAATACGGAGCAATCCAGGCTTTTGTTTATGCCTTTACCTTTATTGGAGGTATTTTTGCAGACAAAGTTCTAGGATTCAAAAAATCGTTGCTTTTTGGTGCAATTGTAATGATTCTGGGGAATCTTTTGATTGCTATTGCCCCTCATGATTTGTTTTATTACGGAATAGCATTCTCTATTATTGGAACTGGATTTTTTAAACCCAATGTTTCATCAATGGTTGGTGAGCTGTACAAAGAAGATGATGGGAGAAGAGATGCAGGTTATGGAATGTTTTACGCAGGAATAAATGTTGGAGGACTTTTTGGAGGTGCTTTATGTGTTTATTTAGGGAAATATTATTCTTGGCAATTGTGCTTTTTATCAGCGGCTTTAGTAATGTTCTTAGGGTTGATTACATTTTTGTTTACTAAAAAACATTTAGGACCAATTGGAGATTCTCCAATCTTAAATTTAAAGCCTTCTGCAAGAAGAATGCGCGAAATTTCAGTTTATGTAATCTCGCTTTTAAGTATTCCCTTTATTTTTATAATGGTAAAGAATACCGATTATACAGATTACTTCATGTATACAATAGGTATTATTGCAGTGCTTTATTTTAGCTACGAATTAATAAAGTTGGGAGATATTAAATTGCAGAAAAAACTTTTTGCAGCCTTTTTGTTCGTGTTTTTCTATCTTCTCTTTAATGCAATCTACGAGCAGAGTGGTGGATCTTTGTCTCTTTTTGCCAAAGATAACTTAGATAATAAAGTATTGTTTTTTAATATTGATCCAAATATCGTTAACAACAGTTCAAATACATTTTTTGTAGTTGTTTTAAGTCCGCTAATTGGATTGTTATGGATTTGGATGGGAAAAAGAAAAATAGAACCTAATACATTGATTAAATTCGGAATCGGATTTTTGTTCTTGGCGGCTTCTTTTTATATTTTTTATTTAACGAGATTTTTTGCCAATGCTCAGGGAATTGCTTCTTTAAATGTGTTTACATTTGCCTATTTGGTAACGACTATTGGTGAGCTTTGTTTAGGCCCAATTGGAATGTCTATTATAACCAAATTATCTCCAAAACGCCTTTTCGGAATGATGATGGGATTATGGTTTTTGGCAAGTGCGTTTGGTCAGTTAGCAGCAGGAAAGTTAGGTGCCGAAATATCGAGGTCAAATACAGGAGATACTTTGATGTCTAAATTACAATCTTACACGGAAGGATATTATGAGTTGGCTATTTATTCGCTTATTGCAGGAGTTATTTTGATTGCCATTTCGCCAATCATCAAAAAATTAATGCAAGAAGTTAAATAATTATTTTGTAATCTGTTTTTACATAAATTTGTGGAAAATTTCTCAGTATGAAAAAAATAGCATTGATTGCTTTCTTTTTAATTGGTGCGATGAATCTTCAGGCGCAAGAATTAAAATGGTACACAGATGTTGTCGAGGCAATTACGGTAAGTAATAAAGAGCAAAAACCGATGTTGATGTTTTTTACCGGAAGTGACTGGTGTGGTTGGTGTATACGTTTACAAAACGAAGTTTTAAAAACGGAGGAATTTAAAAAGTGGGCGTCTACAAATGTAGTTTTGGTAGAATTAGATTATCCACGAGCAGTTGCTCAGACTCCGGAATTGCAGAATCAGAATAAGCAATTGCAGCAAGCATTTGGTATTCAGGGGTTTCCAACAGTTTTCTTTACAAGTGCAGAAACAAAAGAAGGAAGAGTCAATTTTAAAGGTCTTGGTAAAACAGGATATGTCGCCGGCGGACCAAGTGCCTGGCTGACAGTGGCTGAAGGAATTGTTCATCCAAATAAATCTTAAAAGTATATTTAAATAATTAAAAGTCCCTTGTATACACAAGGGACTTTTTTTATGTACGTAAGAAAATAGTTTCATTAGGCTGCAGAGATTGTGATTTTTATATTTTAATATTATTAAAAAAACATATAATGTATTTTTTGTGCTAATAAAAATTGGATAATTAAAATATAATGTTAATTTCGTTTCACTAATCTAACCAAAACCAATTAATATGGCCAAAAAACTACTCCTACTGTTTTTTTTGGGTTCATTTTTTGTGCAAGCGCAAACTTTAGCATGGCGTACTAGCATGACAGATGCAATTGCAATAAGTAATGAACAAAGAAAACCAATGTTGATTCTATTCACTGCCTCAGGTGTACCAGACAATCTTCAAAACGAAATTTTTAAAACTCCGGATTTTGCCGTTTGGTCACGCGATAACGTGGTCTTAGTAAAATTAGACCTTTCAGACATGAATGCGTCTGATGGTGATCGTGAACAAAGTGTAAAACTAAAAAATGCATTTGGAGTCGAAGAACTTCCAGAAGTTTGTTTTGCAATGGCAACTGTCAGGAAAAACAAAACAACATTTAGTGCCCTTGGGAAAATTGCTTATAAACCCGGAGGAGCAAAAGCTTGGATCGCAGAATCGAATACGATTTTGCATCCGCCTGAATAAAAATTTCATTCAACTTTTATTTTAATTTTTTTTGATGCCTCTCTGTGCCAACAGAGAGGTATTTTTTTTGAATCGGAAAAAGTTATAATAATGAATATGATTTTTTTTAATAATATTTTTTAAAAAATTATTAAAAAAACATTAGTTTATTGTCAAAGTGATTTTAATTTTAAAATGAACTTTTTTAGTTTATAAAATAATTAGTTTGATTTGGTTTTTATATTATTTTAGTTGCATTAACTTAACCAAAACCCAAATCTTATGCTCCGAAAACTACTTATTTTAGTTCTCTTTTTGAGTTCATTTTTTGTGCGTTCTCAAGGTTTAATTTGGAGAACCGATATTAATGATGCTGTTAACGTAAGCGCAGAACAAAGAAAACCATTGTTGATTTTTTTTACAGGTCAGGGCGCTGGACAGAAATTTCAAAATGAAATTTTTGCAACACGCGAATTTGAAGACTGGTCTCGTAGAAATGTAATTTTAGTAAAACTTGATCTTTCTGATCCAACAGTTTCTGAAACCATAAAAGAACAAACACTACGATTGAAAAATGCCTTTGGAGTTGAGCAAATTCCGCAGGTTTGTATTACCGAAGTTTATTTGAGAAAAGGAAAAACAAGCTTTAATAAATTAGGTTTAATGTCGGATAATCAAAATGGAATAAAATCCTGGATATCAGACTGTAATTCGCTTTTGAGTCGAGATTAAAAACTACAATTTAAAATATCCCTTTTCTTTCGTTGAATGAAAAGGGATATTTTTTTTCAGACAACTTTCTTTCCAATATTTTTGAATTGAATTTGAATTAGAACCATCTGCAATTATCATTTTTGGATGGATATTTCCTAACAATCGGTTTAAATTTATTTTTGGGCTTTGACTTAAAATCAACAAATCTGGTGATAAATTAGGAGAATAGATTCCTAAACTATCCATCAATAATATTTTTGTATTTTTAAAATACATCAGGTTTCTAGGTGCCATAACTTTGCTTAAAGAAATTGAATTTCCAACCAAGTACGAATTAACGGCTCTATAATTCTGATCTTTTTTGAATGTTTTATTGCTTGTATAAAGTGTAATATGCTTTCCGACACGCTCAGAAATTAGAGTACTGTTCTTTTCATTGTAAATAATAAATTCCATCTCTTTTTCAGTCTGAATTTTAGTTAGAATAAACGAAAGCTGCACTAAGATCAATGCACTTAAAAGTAATGCAGATTTAATGTAATTTGGTTTTTTTAACCAAGCAATGGAGACGATTATTAAAATGTAAAAAGTTGTTAGATAATACCAATTAAAACTAATATTTCGAATAACAAATGAATCAACCGCAGCAACAGCATGGATCATTAAATTCAAGAGATAAATACTTTTCTCAAAAATCATAGTAACAAACAATGGCGGACTTGTAAAAATGGCAATGATCATGACCAGGATTCCAGCAATCATTATAAAGGACAATACCGGAAGTATAATAATATTGGTGACGAAAAATAAACCCGGAAATTGATGAAAGTAATATAAACACAACGGTAAAGTTCCAATTTGGGCAGCAAATGAAACAGTCAAAGCTTCCCAAATGTAATTGGTGAGTTTGTTTTTGGGTTTGTAAATATTCTTTAAAATTGGCTGTAGCCAAAGGATAAAAAACAAAGCCAAATAACTTAATTGAAATCCAACATCAAATAAAAAGTAAGGTTCAAACAATAATATTAAGAAAATTGATACCAATAAAGTGTGATAAATATTGCCATTTCTTCGTAAATGATTTCCAATTGCAATAAAAGAAAACATAACAACCGATCGTAAAACTGATGGCGACAAACCTGAAATAATCGCAAATCCGGCAAGTGAAATTAAAATGGAAGCAAGTTTAAATAATGAACCTTTTTTTGTATTAGGAATTGGCTTTAAAATAAAAGTGATAAATAACATTATAAAACCCACATGCAAGCCAGAAACCGACAAAATGTGCGTTGCCCCAGAATATTGATAATCCTGAATAATGTCTTGTGAAATTTCCTGTTGTTGCCCTAAAATAAGCGCAAGAGCAACATTCATTTCTTCTTTATTGAATTTTGATTTTTCTAGATTTGAAATTATTCTGGAATGCAATTTCGCACAATAGTACCAAATGTCTTTCTGAACTATTTTGCTAACGAATAGGTCTTTTTTTTGACCATAGATTTGAGCGTATATCTGCTTGTTAGCTAAATATTTACCATAATCAAATTGATTTGGATTTTTACTAGATTGATTTCGTTGCAAAACGGTTTCAATTTTTATGCTGTTTCCAATTATAAGATGATTTTTACTGCTGTCTTTTTGAATGTTTACAATGATCTTTCCAGAGAAATTCTTCCCCGAAATTGATTGGACATGACCAATAAAACGATCGCTGTAATCATTGCTTTTTAATTTTTCTCTCAGAATTAAAATGACAGTTTGTTCTTTTTCAAACGCAGATTGGCAATGCGTGTAATTTGTTTTTTGTAGACTTTCATTATGACTTATTAAAGTAAAAACGCCAATAAAAAAAGAAAGCAGATAAGTGGCGATACCAAATGGAATGTATTTCTTATGGTATCTAAAATTCCAATAATAAGAAATGGAAAAAAATATAATTGAGAAACACAGCATTCCTATTATCTTCCAAAAGGGAAGAGCCAAATAATAGGAACTGATTATGCCAAATAAAAAGGCAATCGTAATTTTTACTAATGGAAAATCTAATACTTTCATGATCTAAAAGTATTAAATAATTGTAAGAAAAATAATAAAAAAATAAGTTTTTTACGGAAGAATTCTATTTACTTGTTCAAACGAATTTTTATAGTAGGCTTCTTTGGTAGAAGAAATAATTACGCCTTTGGAAGTAGAAGAATGAACAAATTTTACTTCGTCGGCGTTGGCTTCGGTAACAAGTCCGACGTGATTTATTCTGCTGCTTTTGTTGGTTTTAAAGAAAATTAAATCTCCTTTTCTGGCATCGTTTAATGGAATTATTTTTCCAATTTTTGCCTGATCGTAAGAACTTCTTGGAAGCGTAATATTTTCACTTTCAAAAGTAGTATAAACTAAACCCGAACAATCAAAACCGTTTCTTGTAGTGCCGCCGGCTTTGTAGCGAACGCCGATATTATCAGTTGCTTTTTCGATTAGATTTTTAACCAAAGCCCTGTTTTCTTTTTTTGAATCACTTTTGCTTACAGCATTCGAAGTCGATTTACAAGATGTAAATGCAATTGCTAAGAGCATAAAAATTATAATTTTTTTCAAAACGTAAGCTTTAAATTTAATTTTTTAAATCGGCAACAATCAACTCGGCTGTTTTTTTGCTTGCACCAACTCCGCCTAATTTTTGTTCTAAAATATCATAATTGTGAAGCACATTTTTGCGATATTCCGGTTCTAATAATTTTTGAAGTTCTTCTTTAATTCGCCTTTTATTGCATTCACCCTGAATCAATTCTGTTACAACTTCCTGATCCATAATCAGATTTACAAGAGAAATATATTTTAAAGTAATAATGCGTTTTGCGATTTGATAGGAAACCTCGCTTCCTTTATAACAAACCACTTCAGGTACTTTAAAAAGAGCCGTTTCAAGAGTTGCTGTTCCAGAAGTTACCAAAGCTGCCGTTGAAGAACGTAATAAATCGTATGTTTTATTAGAAACAAATGCAATGTTTTTGTTTTTTAAAAACTGCTGATAAAATTCATATTCCTGACTTGGCGCACCCGCAATAACGAACTCATATTCCTGAAAATCATCAACAACGCTCAACATCACACTTAGCATTTTGGTAATTTCCTGTTTACGGCTTCCTGGTAAAACGGCGATAATTGGTTTTTCGCCTAAATTATTTTCTTTTCTAAAGGAAGTTTCGTCAAAAGAAGGTTGGTTTTGAATAGCATCAATTAACGGATGTCCCACAAAATCTACCGGAAATTTATGCTTGTCTTCGTAGAAACTTTTCTCAAAAGGCAAAATAACAAACATCTTGTCGACATCTTGTTTGATTGCTGTAATACGACTTTCTTTCCAAGCCCAAATTTGTGGAGAAATATAATAATGCGTTTTATAGTTTAATGTTTTTGCCCATTTTGCAATGCGCATATTAAAACCCGGATAATCAATAAAAATAATAACATCAGGTTGAAATTCAGCAATGTCTTTTTTACAGATTTTGATGTTGTTTAAAATGGTTTTCAAATTAAAAATAACTTCAATGAAACCCATAAAAGCCAATTCGCGGTAGTGTTTTACTAAAGTGCCGCCAACTTCTTGCATTAAATCCCCTCCCCAAAATCTGATTTCGGCTTCAGGATCTTCAACGTATAATGCTTTCATTAAGTTTGAACCATGTAAATCTCCAGAGGCTTCACCTGCAATTATGTAATATTTCATGTTGGTTTTTTTGAAATGTGCTAAAGTTGTATTCCGTAAAACGGGATATTAGCAAAGATAAGATTTTAAACAATTAATGTTGAAATTGCCAGTACAATCACGGCTAAAATTACACCACGAGCCATTAATTCTTTATTTCGCTTTAATAAAATCGCAAAAACAGCCAGATCTAAAAGTGTTCCTAAAGTGATAATTTTGCCCAGATATCCTTGTTCTTTTATAATGTGAATTCCAGATGAAATATCAAAATTTGTAAAAAAGGTAATGAACAAATAACTGCCTAAAAGTGCTGTGAAAATTCCGATTATAAAACCGATTGCTATTTCTTTAATCATTTAATTTCCAGGTATTAAGTTGTTGAATTGAGTGGTGAGCAGTTAAATCAAATTGTACGGGAACGACAGAAACATAACCATTTGCTAAAGCCCATTCGTCGGTATCTTCGCCTTGGTCTTCATTGACAAATTTTCCGGCAAGCCAATAGTAATCTTTTCCAAAAGGAGTTTGTCTTTTGTCAAATTTTTGCGCGTAGTAGGCTTTCGCTTGACGACAAACTTTAATTCCTTTTATTTCAGATTCTTTTAATTTTGGAAAATTGACATTTAAAACTACTCCGGGAGGTAATTTATTTGCCAAAGTTTCTAAAGTGATTTTTTTTACGAAAGATTTAATTTGTTCAAAATCAGCATTCCAGTCAAAATCTAATAAAGAGAATCCTATGGATTGGATGCCTTCAATTCCCGCTTCGACCGCGGCGCTCATTGTTCCGGAATAAATCACATTTATAGAAGAATTTGATCCGTGATTGATACCAGAAACACATAAATCTGGTTTGCGTTTTAAAATTTCATTTACTGCAAGTTTTACACAATCTACGGGAGTTCCCGAACAGCTGTATTCGGCAATTTTGTCATTTTCTTTTGAGATTTTATCTAAAAACAAAGTGTTGTTTATTGTTATAGCGTGACCCATCGCACTTTGAGGTTTGTCTGGAGCAACGACGATTACATCGCCAATTGTTTCCATAACACTAATTAATGCTCGTATTCCCGGAGCTAAAATACCGTCGTCATTTGTGACAAGTATTAGCGGTTTATCAGTTTTCATTTTATAACTATTATGTGTAATTTTAACAATTGTAAGATTTTAAAAACAAATGTAGCGACAGATTCTTTGAGATAAGTCACAAAAAATGTAAAATTTGTCAACTAAGTTAAAGAACTTTTTCGCGAATTAAACATTTTTATATCTTTAACAAAAAATTATCGTGACGTTAGCTTCCGTGGCATAGTTTTTAACGTAACTTAGATAAAAAAATTGATGAATGCTATTATAAAGTTTATGAAAAGAAATTATAAAATAATCATAGCCGTATTGTGTCTGTCGTTGACATTATTTGCATTTAAAATGAATGCCGACAAGACGATTGATCCGGATCCGAACAGAGATAAAACACTTTTAGAGTTATTGGCATTTGTTATTGATAAAGGTCACTACAGTCCTGCAGAAATAAATGATGACTTCTCAAAAGGTATTTTTAAAGATTATATTGAGGCTTTAGATCCTTCAAAAAGATTTTTTCTTCAGTCTGATATTGATGAATTTAAGCAGTATGAATTAATGCTTGATGATCAATTTTTGAATAGAGATATTACGTTTTTCAACCTTACTTACACCAGATTGATGAAGCGTATGGAAGAAAGTAAAAAACGTTACAAAACAATTTTAGCTCAACCTTTTAATTATACTGTTGATGAAACTTTTAATGCTGATTATGAGAATATTCCGTATGCAAAGAATTTGACAGAAATCAATGAAAGATGGAGAAAACAAATCAAATTATCGACTCTTTCTTCTCTTGTAACGAAACAAAAAATCGAGGAAGAAAAGAAGAAAAAAGATCCTGCATACAAAGAGAAAACTTTTGAAGCTTTAGAAAAAGAAACACGCGAAAGTTCTTTAAAATCTTTAGATGACAATTTTAGTGTTATTAAAGATTTGAATAGAGAATATTGGTTTTCTGTGTATTTGAATTCTATTATGGCTCGTTTTGATCCGCATACAAGTTATTTTGCTCCTGAAGAAAAAGATCGTTTTGATGTAAATATCAGTGGTAAACTGGAAGGAATTGGAGCGCGTTTGACTAAGAAAAATGATTTTACTCAAATTGATGAATTGATTTCTGGAGGTCCTGCGTGGAAAGGAAAACAACTTGAAGCTGGAGATTTAATTTTGAAGGTTGCGCAAGGAAATGAAGAACCAGTTGATGTTGTTGGAATGCGTCTGGACGATGTTGTGAAAAAAATTAAGGGTCACAAAGGAACTGAAGTAAAACTAACGGTTAAAAAAGTAGATGGTTCTATAAAAGTAATTTCTATCATTCGTGATGTTGTTGAAATTGAAGAAACGTATGCTAAATCTAGTATTGTTGAGAAAAATGGTTTGAAATACGGAGTAATATATCTTCCTAAATTCTACATTGATTTTGAAAACAAAGACGGGCGTGATGCCGGAAAAGATATCGCTCTTGAAGTGGAGAGATTGAAAAAAGAAAACATCAATGGTATTGTTTTAGACGTACGTGATGATGGTGGTGGGTCTCTTTCTACAGTAGTTGATATTGCTGGTTTATTTATTGAAGATGGACCAATTGTTCAGGTAAAATCTGCTGGTAAAAAGAAAGAAGTTTTATACGATAAAGATAAAAAAATCGAATGGGATGGTCCGTTGGTAATTATGGTAAACAGTTTCTCTGCTTCGGCATCTGAGATTTTGGCTGCTGCAATTCAGGATTACAAACGTGGAGTGATTATCGGAAGTAAACAAACTTACGGTAAAGGAACGGTTCAGAATGTATTAGATTTAAATCAATTTGTGCGTAATACAAATTATGGAGATCTTGGTGCGTTGAAAATTACGGGTCAGAAATTTTACAGAATTAACGGTGGTTCAACTCAGTTAGAAGGTGTTCATAGTGATGTGGTGATGCCAGATCGTTATGCTTATCTAAAAATGGGTGAAAGAGATATTGATAACGCAATGCCTTGGGATAAAATTGATCCGGCTGATTACAATATCTGGACATCAAATGAAAACTTTAATAAAGCAATTTTAAACAGTAAAAACAGAATTGCTCAAAATGCTCAGTTCAAATTGATTGAAGACAATGCAAAATGGATTGATGTTAAGAATAAAGAAAACACATATAGTTTGAATATCAAGAGTTTTAAAGAAACTCAGGAGCAAGTTGAAAACGAAGGAAAAAAATACAAACCAATTTCAGATTATAAAAATGCATTAATTTTTAAATCACTTCCTTATGAAGAAGCAGAAACAAATAGTGATGCAGCTTTAAAAGAAAAAAGAGATGCTTGGCACCAAGCTTTATCTAAAGATGTTTATGTTGAAGAAGCATTAAATGTTTTGGATGATTTGCAAACAAAAGGTGTAGCAAAAAGCAATGTTTCTTCTAAAATGAAAAAGGATAAACTTGTAAAGTCTTAAGTTCAAAAGAATTTAATTTGTTTAAAAACGCTCTGTAAATTTAAATTTATAGAGCGTTTTTTTTGTAAGTTTAACCTCTTAAAAATGGTATTATGAAAGGTTGTTTGAGTTTAATAATGTTGAGTGTTGTATTGCTGGCGTGTAAAAAAGAAAATGTAGAATTAAAAGTAAATCAAAATAAGGAAGAAGTCGCTTCTTTTAAAGGAAATACAACTAGTAATGATTCTTTATACACAGTTGCTTATCTGCCAACTTCGACAACAAAGCAAATCGTAAAACATCAGTATTATACGCTTTCTTACAATGAAAAATTCGAGCAGGCAGAATGGGTTGCGTACGAATTGAAAAAGGAATATCTAAAAAATAATGATTTTAAAAGACCTTATTTTATAGAAGATCCAAAAGTAACTACAGGTTCTGCAGATTGGAGAAATTATAAAAAATCAGGTTATGATAAAGGGCATCTTTGTCCTGCAGGAGATATGGAATTTAATAAAGAGGCTTATAATGATACTTTTTATACCTCGAATATTTCGCCTCAGAAAAAAGAATTTAATGCTGGGATTTGGAATAGAATAGAGCAGAAGACGCGCTATTGGGCAGGAAAATACAACGATATTTATGTGGTTACAGGCGGAATCGCAAAAGATTCGGACAAAAAAATAGGAACAGAGAAAGTCGCTGTTCCTAAATATTTTTATAAAATTGTTTTGGCTAAATCGGGAAAAGAACACAAAGCCATTGCTTTTTTGGTTCCAAACGAAGCAAGCGAAAAACCTATTTATGATTTTGTAGTTTCAATAGAAACTCTGGAAAAAATGACGGGAATTGATTTCTTTCCCAATCTTAAAAACTTAAAAAGTAGTAAGGACTTTTAATTCAGCAATTGTTTCTGTTGGGTTTTCGGCTTTAAAAACAAAACTTCCGGCAACTAAAACATCTGCGCCGGCTTCTACTAATTGTTTGGCGTTTTTGCTTGTTACGCCACCGTCAATTTCGATTAAAGTTGAAGCATTTTTACGAGTAATCAATGCTTTTAGTTTTTTTACTTTATCGTACGTGTTTTCGATAAAAGACTGACCGCCAAATCCAGGATTTACACTCATAATACAAACGACATCAATATCATTTATTACATCTTCTAATAAATCTACATTCGTATGCGGATTCATGGCTACTCCAGCTTTCATTCCTTCTGCTTTAATGGCTTGCAACGTGCGGTGTAAATGTGTGCAAGCTTCATAATGTACCGTTAATCCGTTTGCGCCTAAATCTGCAAAAGTTTTGATATAGCGATCTGGATCGATAATCATTAAATGCACATCAATATATTTTTTTGCATGTTTTGAAATGGCCTCCAAAACGGGCATTCCGAAAGAAATATTAGGAACAAAAACTCCATCCATAATATCAATGTGAAACCAATCAGCTTGACTGTTATTAATCATTTCGACATCACGTTGTAAATTAGCAAAATCGGCTGCTAGAACAGAAGGAGCAATAAATGTATTTTTCATTGTAGTGTGTTGTTTTTACAAAGATAATTTTTTTTAACCGCAAAGAGCGCAAAGATTTACGCAAAGGTCGCTAAGAATTTATAAATTAAGAGTAATAGGATTTGAGAGTTCACAAAGCTTTGCGGACTTTAATATCTTTTACAAAGCTCATAAAAAACTTTGCGTCTTTTGCGTAAATCTTTGCGCTCTTTGCGGTAAAAAACTTTATGCTAAAAAATAAAAAACTCCGGTAATCAGCCGGAGTTTCAATCATCAATCAAAAAACGAACAGTCAATCAAACTGTTGTTTGCGTTACAAGGTTTCATGTTTCATGTTTCAAGTTACAAAAACAACCTGAAACTTTAAACTTGAAACAAATATTGTTTATCCTAAGTAAGTTTTAAGGATTTTACTTCTTGAAGTGTGTTTCAATCTACGAATTGCTTTCTCTTTAATCTGACGAACACGCTCACGAGTTAAGTCGAAAGTTTCTCCAATTTCCTCAAGAGTCATTGGGTGCTGATCGCCAAGACCAAAATACAAACGAACAACATCAGCTTCTCTTGGAGTTAATGTTTCTAAAGAACGCTCGATTTCAGTACGAAGAGATTCGTGAATTAATTCTCTATCTGGGTTTGGAGATTCACCAGAACGTAAAACGTCGTAAAGGTTAGAATCTTCTCCTTCAACAAGAGGAGCATCCATTGATAGGTGACGTCCAGAGTTTTTCATAGACTCTTTTACGTCGTTTACAGTCATGTCAAGTTCTTTTGCAATTTCCTCAGCAGAAGGCGGACGCTCGTTAGATTGCTCTAATAACGCATACATTTTGTTGATTTTATTGATAGAACCAATTTTGTTTAATGGTAAACGTACAATACGAGATTGTTCTGCTAGAGCTTGAAGAATCGATTGACGAATCCACCATACAGCGTAAGAAATGAATTTGAAACCACGAGTTTCATCAAAACGTTGAGCCGCTTTAATCAAACCTAAGTTTCCTTCATTAATTAAATCTGGAAGAGTTAATCCTTGATTTTGATATTGTTTAGCCACAGATACTACGAAACGTAGGTTGGCTTTTGTTAATTTTTCTAAAGCTCTTTGATCACCGGCCTTTATTCTTTGTGCTAATTCTACCTCTTCGTCAGCGGTAATTAGGTCAACTTTTCCAATTTCTTGTAGATATTTATCTAACGATGCAGTTTCACGATTTGTTACCTGCTTGGTGATTTTAAGTTGTCTCATGTTTTTGTCTCCCTATTTTTTAAAGTGTACAAATGGTTATACGTAAGTAGTGTCAAAAAAGTTACAATTAAATGAAAATATTTTTAAATAATATTATTCGATCTTAAAAGTATCTTTGATCGACACCGGATTCCCTTTTTCCGTAAATCCTTCAATACTTACTTCAAATGTCCCTGAAAGATCTGAAGTATAGAAAGTTATAGGATTTATGTTGTTTAGATCTACTTCAGGATTCCACAACAATTGACTTCTAAAATCTGGAATTCTTTCGTATTTTTTATTGTCTGTATAATCTGCTTTATAATACGATTTTTTTAGTGAAGGTCTTAAAACAGCCATTTTATACACGTAATTTTCCTTTTGCGGACTTGTATAATTACCTTCTTCGGTGGTAATGCTGATTATTCCGTTGAAAACTTTTGGTCCCACATAATATCCTCCAGTCAGGATATTGATGCTGCGAACATTGTTCATATTATAAGTAAAAAGTTCATTTACATTTTGAAGCATTAATCCGTCAATAAGAACCAACGCAGGTTCTGGCGACTGAAATTTAGTGCTGTAATCTACTACGTGTAAGGTGTGATTATTTCCATTTTGTTTTGACGAAATTTCGACTGCTATTTCGGTAATGGTTTCATTTAAAGTAGGAAATCTTGTAAAATCCTTTAAAATATACTCTTTAGAAAGCGGAGAATAAAAAGGATCTATTTTCTCTGGCTGGATAATGCTATCTGTCTTTTCTAAATAATATGCATTTTCAATTTGACTTGCAATTGATCGTTCTAATAAAGGTTCTTTAAATTCAATTGGTAATCTAAAACCAGGCTGAAAGGATAATTTAGTATAATCTGGTTCGTGTAATTTATCCAATTCTATTGTAAAACTTTCTTTTTGCTCTCCTAAAACTTGTAAAATAGTTTCATTGGCAGCATAATTTTTGTCTAAATTGAAAATGAAATGGCCATTTCGATCTGTTTTTACTACTTTAAAAGCAAATGATTTTCCAGGTAATGATAATGCTACATTGATATTCTGAAGGGTGCTTGAGTTGTCTTTCGCAATAATTTTACCCGAAATCATTTCGCCACGTAATTCTGGGAGAACTATGTTTTGCTGTGTTTTTGAAATGGTTTCAATTCCAGATTGCATTTTAGAAAATTGACTTGCTGTTACTTGCTCCGTCGTTGGCAGATTGTCTATTTTTCTAACTGAAAGGGAATAGTTACCTCTTTCAGAATTTGTAGAAACAGCTGCAAATTCTAAAACAACTTTTTCACGATTTGAAAATGTCTTTTTGTTTAATTTTAATTGAAAGTTTTTATCCTGTAATTGGTCTTTATTTATTGAAGAAGCTTTAATTGCTGTTACATTTTCTGAAGCTGGTTTTGCCAAACTATTTTTTTCTTTTGAGGAATTAGCATCAAAAACTTCATACGGATTTATGATTTTAAGGTCAATTTGAAAAACTTTGGAAGCAGCCGAATTTAAAGTCCAATTGGTATATCCAATCAGTTTGTAATTTCCAGTTTTTATGGTCGTAGGAATAAAATAGTCACCCGCTGCCGTACTGTTATTTAAGAATAATTTGTTTTTGAAAACAATATTTCCGTTAGTATCTACAAGTTCTGCATAAGCTATTTTACTAATTGTACTTGGCGTTTTGTCTGTGGTTTTAAGGCAATAAATTTTATACAATAGAATTTCTCCTGAAACAAATGTTGTAGCATTTGCGTGGATAAATAAAGTTTCGTTTAGAGAAACATCTTGTTGTGCCTTGATCTGTTTTGTATTGATAATCAATATCAATAATAAAATATATTTTAATTTTTCCAAAATGAAGGGATTATATTAGAAGCAAATGTTGTACAGTCTCCACACGCGGCGTCTACGAGGGTAACAGTTGGCGAGTCAACACCAGCCACGTATACCATTGCGTTATTTTGCAAAGCAGAAATTACAGTAAGTCCGTCACAAGGAGGAGTTGTATTTGCTGTAAAACAATATCTGTAAGAAACATTTTCGCAGACATTAAGATAAGCGGGAGTATTGGTTGGAGGAAATAAATCGGTATAATTAAAAAAGATTCTTTGAGAAGAAACCGACGAAACGTCAAAATAACCTATAACTTTTGCATCAGCATTATTGGTACATCTTATGTTACCTGAAATTATTCCCGGTTGTTTTGGAGATAAGGCACTCGAAGAAGTTGCCATGTCTTTCATAATTTTATGAAAAGCATAAGCTTCTTGGTTTTCAACGTATTGTTTTACCAAAATACTATAACGTTGAGCAATTATATAATTGTCTTCTCTAATAAATCGAACGGGAAAATTGACACGATCTTCGCTTAAATTATTTGTATTGGTTATGATAATATCAGTCGATTTTTTTGTTCCGTAACATACTTTTTTGTTAGGATCGTTATCTTCTTCAACCTTGAAACTTTGAGTGCCAGTTACAACTGCTCTTTCAGAAGACCATTTCGGAGCTACGATTTTATATGTTTCTTCATATTCATATCTGTAATATTTTGAAGTTCTTGTTGGATCATAACTGTTTACATTAATTTGAACACCAGTTCCTTCTTTTTCTTTAGAAACAACAGTGGGAACAATTTCGGTAATTGGCGATTTTGTTGTTAAAGTTTCATTTGCAGATTCGTAAATTTTTCCATCTTTAGTAGTTATTTCTAAACGATATTGTCTTCCTGAAATAATCTCAAATTCCGATTCTGAAACATACTTATCAGCTTGTTCTCTAAAAACGTATTGATTATTAAGATTGTCTTTTACGGTTACCGTTGCACCGGTTTCTGTCGTTACTCCTTCGTCTTCAAATCGAGAAGTTTTCGTAATCTTTATTTCTTGTTTTTTAAGTTCGTTAGTTAATGTAGCTTCAATAACGATAGCTTCTTCGTATGTATTTGTTTGTAAATTATAGGTTTCTGTACAACTATTAAGCAATAAACTTAATAGAAGTAAAAATATAATTTTACCCTGATTTTTGATATTTATAGTTTTAAAATACATCTTTTTAAAATTTAAAATTATAAGTAATACTTGGAACTGGAATAGAGAAAATAGACGTTTTGTATCCTTTAACTTTTCCTCCTTCTGTCGCAAAATAAATGGAATATGGATTGTTTCTTCCTAAAACATTATAAACTGATATGTTCCAGAAACTATGTGCGAGTTTTTTAATTTTATGATTTCCTTCAATATTAATTCCGATGTCTAGACGAATGTAATCTGGAATTCTGTATTGATTTCTGTCGCTATACAGAGTGTATTCGGCACCTCCATATTCAAAAGTTCCAATTGGATACGTAATTGGTCGTCCCGTTTGATACATAAAGTTCGTAGATAAACTGTAACGCTTTGTAAATTTATAGTTTAGAACAGCACTTAAATCATGAGGCTTGTCAAAATTGGCGGCAAAAAAGTCTCCGTTATTTATTCTTTCCGAATCAAATTTGCTGTCCAGTTTAATGAGCGTTCTGGAATATGTATATCCAATCCATCCGTTCAATTTTCCTATTTGCTTCTTTATTAAAAATTCTACTCCGTATGCTTTTCCTTCTCCTTGTAAAAGTTGAGTTTCTACACTTTCATTCAATAGAAGTTGAGCTCCGACTTTATAATCCAAGATATTTTTAGATGTTTTGTAATAGCCTTCTAAACTCAATTCAATTTCATCATCCAAAACATTTTTATACAAACCAAGCGAATATTGTCTTCCACTCTGAGGTTTGATATTTGTATTTGATAATGTCCAAGTATCAGTTGGAGATTGAGTCGTGTTGTTTGATAAAAGATGAATATACTGTCTGGTTTGGTCAAAACTTGCCTTTATAGAAAAGTCTTTTGTAAAGAAATAACGAGCCGAAACACGTGGTTCAAAACCGCCGTAAGTTTTAATGACTTCATTATTTCCATAATGTTCTGTGCCAATAACTGTTGCATCATTTTTTGGCGCATCTTCCTGATAAATACGTTGATTGGCTTCTCCCAATGCTGCGTAAAACGAATATCGCAATCCTAAATCTATTTCTAATTTATCATTCAGTTTGAGATTGTCTGCAATAAAAATAGCCGATTCTAGTCCTTTTTCTTTGTCGATATTGATGGGAACTAAAGACGATTGTGAGTTTTTAGGATTTTGATTACCAGGATTTACATTATAAAGTTTGCTCGAAAGACCGTAATTTATGCTGTGTTTTTCATTGTAAGCATAATTGAATTTCGCCATAAGTTGCGTTTCATTAATTTTATAACCAAAATCAAAAGCATTTTCGCCACTCGTGTCATAGTCAATATTGAGCTTATATTCGCTATTAGTTAAAATTAATGCGCCTTTATTTTTTTGGTTGAATGTATGATCCCATTTTGCCGAAACAAGTCGATTGCTGTATTTATATAAAGAATCTGAACTTATTCTGAAACGATCTTTACTATAGTATACTGTTGCTTCTACAGCGTTGTTTTTATTTATCGTGTTGTTATATTTTAAAATTCCGTCGTAGAATCCGGCTTCGCTATTCTTTAAATTTTCATCATCTAAAGATTTTAAAATCCAGTCAGAATAAGTGGCTCTTGCGCCAACAATAATACTTGATTTGTTTTTTTGAATTGGCAATCCGACAGTAATATTCGACGTAATTGGGCCAATTGCACCTTCTCCCGAAACTTTTTCGGCATTACCATTTTTTGTGCTGATATCAAAAACAGAAGACAAACGTCCGCCGAAATCAACAGGAATACTTCCTTTATAGATATCTGCTTTTTTAGTAACATAAGGATTTATAGCAGAAAAGAAACCTAAGAAATGCTGCGGATTATAAAGTACGGCATTGTTCAAAAGAATCAAATTCTGATCTTCTTTTCCGCCTCGAACGTTAAATCCGGCAGAACCTTCACCAGTCGTTTTAATCCCAGGAAAAGTAGTTGCAATTTTAAAAAGATCGCGTTCTCCTAAAATCAACGGAACCGTTTTTGCTGCTTCAATATCAATAGAAACCAATCCAGAAACAACCGTTTCGGTAACTCTTTTGCCTCTTTTTTTAATAACAACTTCATCAAGTTGATTCGTATCTTCATGAATATCCTGATCAAGTTCGCCGTCGTTGTAAATCATCAATGTCTGAACTTTCTTTTTGTAATTAAGAGATCTTGTTTCCAAAACATTAACTCCAAGCGGAATCTGTATATTATAATGACCTTCGTTGTCTGTTACGGTACTGATGTTTTTGTTTCGAACTTTGATAGTGACATTCGATTCTGGTTTTCCAGTAGCTGCATTTCGAATGTATCCAGATAGCTTTGCGGTCTTTTTATCTGTAATGTCAGTTTCTTTACCAATAAAAATGATGCTGTTGTTTTTCTTCGTGCTAATACTGTTTAAAGAATCGTACTGTTGGTAAAACACAGGATTTTGCGCTCTTCTGCTAATTTGATTCGCAGGATCGTTAGTGTCAAGAAAATAATTTGCCGGTAATTTATCATGTATACTGCTGTTGTTTGTTAGAATTACTTTCTGTTTAAGAATGTAAAAATTAAGACTCGTATTGGTAAATACTTTACCTAATATTTCGTCTATAGAAGCTTCTTTAAAACTAAAAGTGTATGAGTTTTTGTTTGAATTAATCCATTCAGAATCAAAATAAAAACGATAAGATGATGATTTTTCAATGGTTTGAATAACAGTCATCAAATCGGCATTTTTCAGTTCGATTGATAGTTTTTCGTTTGTATTTTGAGCAAAGAGGAGTTGATTGGAAATGAAGGCAAATAAAATAAGTAGAAATTTTCTCATATGATTTATTTTTCTGTAAGTAATAGAGCTGCATTAATGTGTTTGAATAAATTGATCATAAACTGATCATTGTCTGATTTTCTAATTTCTCTATTCATTGCATAAAAATCATTAATCTGCTTTTTTTGGTTTGGAAATATTTTTAAAATTTCTCCTTTACTATTACTCGTATAGAAAGTATTATTATAGAAAACAAAGTAGCTATTACTTTCAATAAAATTAGAATACACTTTATTGTCAACCGTTTTGTTTTCTAATTTTTTAAAGTGTTTGATGTAAAAATTAAAACCATCACGAAGAGCAGTAACTTCATAATATCCAGTAGTTAATTCTGGTAATGATGCTATTTTTTTATTCAGGTTGACAAAGTTTTTGCCATTCATACTAAATGAGCTTGTTTTGTCCTGAATAAGAGAAATGGAAGAATATTTAGACTCTCCATGCGGACTAAATATCAATTCGTCTTTGTAAGTGTTGTATTTTAGATTTACATCGTAATAAGTTTGGCCGTCGTAGTTTAGCGATCCTTTTACGAAATTGTTTGACACATAATACATACTATTATTGTCAATTGTGGTATAAATGTCTTTATAGACATAGCCATTATTAACACCCAGATTTTCAATACCAACCTTATTGTCAAAAAAATTATAGATTGACTGTTCTTTACTATTTTGGCTGTATAAATTGCAAATGTTTAAGAATAATCCAAATATTAATATAAGGATACACTTCTTTTTGTGATTTTTCACTGATTATTTTGTTTTTGGATTGATGAATTCCAAATGTATTAAAAATATATTTTAAAAAACGAAGAGTGTGTGTTAAAATGTAATAAAAAGGTTATAATTGTAGAGCTAAAAACCCCAATTCAACTAAATGAATTGGGGTTTTCTATGAATAAACCTTTAGTAAACTAAGATCTGATTACTCTTTTTTCTCCTCACGTGGAGGTCTTTGTAAAAGTGCTTTTCTTGACACTTTTTCTTTTTTAGTTTTAGGATCAACTCCAAGGTATTTTACTTGGAAAACATCGCCCATGTTTACAACATCAGTAACATTTTCAGTACGCTCCCAAGCTAATTCAGAAACGTGTAATAAAACTTCATTTCCTGGTGCTGATGTGTATTCAACTACAGCTCCAAAATCTAACATTTTAATTACTTTAACTTCGTAAGATTCTCCCATTTGTGGTTTGAAAGTGATTGACTTAATTTTAGCCAATACCGCTTCAATTCCAGCAGGATCTGTACCTAAGATTTCGATAACACCTTGTTCGTCAACTTCGTTGATTACAATAGTTGTTCCAGTAGCTTTTTGTAACTCTTGAATTACTTTTCCACCAGGTCCAATTAATGCTCCAATAAAGTTTCCAGGAATAGTTCTTGTAATGATTTTTGGTGCGTGTGCTTTTACGTCAACTCTTGGAGCTGCAATAGTTTCAGTTAATTTACCTAAAATATGCAGACGTCCGTCACGAGCTTGAGCCAAAGCCTGCTCCATAATGTCATAACGTAAACCATCAATTTTGATGTCCATTTGACAAGCAGTGATTCCGTCAGCAGTTCCAGTTACTTTAAAGTCCATATCTCCTAAATGATCTTCATCACCTAAGATATCAGACAATACAGCAAATTTCTCACCATCAGTAATTAATCCCATAGCAATACCAGAAACTGGTTTTACCATTTGAACTCCAGCATCCATCAAGGCCATCGTTCCAGCACAAACCGTTGCCATAGAAGAAGAACCATTAGATTCTAAAACCTCAGAAACAATACGGATTGTATAAGGACAATCTGCAGGAATCATATTTTTTAATGCTCTTTGAGCCAAGTTACCGTGACCAACTTCTCTTCTTGAAGTTCCTCTTAATGGTTTTGCTTCACCAGTAGAGAAAGGAGGGAAGTTATAGTGTAAGTAGAATTTCTCCTCACCTTGTTCTGATGGAGAATCGATTTGGTTAGCTTCTCTAGAAGTTCCTAAAGTTACTGTAGCCAAAGCTTGAGTTTCTCCACGTGTAAATAAAGAAGATCCGTGAACTCTTGGTAAATAATCAGTTTCACACCAGATTGGTCTGATATCTGTAGTTTTTCTACCATCTAAACGAACTCCTAATTCTAATACTACATTACGAACAGCTTCTTTGTTTGTTTTGTAGAAATATTTAGAAACTAAATCACCGTCAGCAGCTAATTCTTCTTCAGTAAATAAAGCTTTTACTTCTTCTTTTACTTCAGCAAATGCAGCGCTTCTTTCGTGTTTAGCCGAACCTACTTTTGCAATAGCATAAATTTTATCGTATGCTGCAGCTTTTACTTTTTTGTAAATTTCTTCGTTTTCTTTCTCACCTTCGTAAGTACGAATTTCTTTTTTACCAAAAGCAGCTTGTAAACGTAATTGTGCTTGAATTTGAACTTTGATAGCTTCGTGAGCAAATTTAATAGCTTCGATCATTTCAGCTTCTGAAATTTCTTTCATTTCACCTTCAACCATTGCTACAGAATCCATAGAAGCTCCAATCATCATGTCGATGTCAGATTTTTCTAATTCTTCTCTGCTTGGATTGATTACTAATTTTCCGTCGATACGTGCAACACGTACTTCAGAAATTAAGTTGTAAAATGGAATGTCTGAAACTGCTAATGCTGCAGAAGCTGCTAAACCAGCTAAAGCATCTGGCATAACTTCTCCATCATGAGACATTAACTGAATCATAACTTGAGTTTCAGCATGGTAATCGTCTGGGAAAAGCGGACGCAATACACGGTCTACTAATCTCATTGTTAATACTTCGCTGTCGCTTGGACGTGCTTCTCTCTTAAAGAAACCTCCAGGAAAACGACCTGCTGCTGCAAATTTTTCACGGTAATCTACCGTTAACGGTAAGAAATCTACCGCTGGATTAGATGTGCGAGCTGAAACTGCTGTTGCAAGAATCATCGTGTCGCCCATTCTTACTACTACAGAACCGTCAGCTTGTTTTGCTAAACGTCCTGTCTCGATTGTGATGCTTCTGCCATCACCTAAATCGATTTTTTCTACAAATAATTGTGGAATCATAAATTTTTTCCTTATTGATTATACAATGGGTTTTAGTTGTGTTGTAGTTGTTGTGTGTGTAGTTATTGTTATCTAAAACCCAATGAAAAACCAAACTTTTTTCTTGTAATAGTATGCGTGTAATGTAAAAACAAAAAGAGGCACTTTCGCACCTCTTTTCTATATTGATTATTTTCTGATATTCAATACTTTGATAATCTCACGATATCTGTTGATCTCTTTCTTTTTCAAGTAATCCAACAATGATCTTCTTTTACCTACTAATAGTACAAGAGAACGCTCAGTGTTGTAATCGTGACGATTTTTTTTCAAGTGTTCAGTTAAGTGAGAAATTCTATAAGTGAACAATGCAATTTGACCTTCTGCGCTTCCAGTGTTTGTTGCACCACCGTGTTGTGCGAAAATCTCTTCTTTCTTTTCTTTGCTTAAATACATTCCAATATTATTTAATGATTTTTATGTATGTCATACAACTTTTGTAAGACGGGTGCAAAATTAGTTTAAAAAAACAGAAAAATCAAAAAAAAATAAAAGAATCTAAAAATAAGGGGTAAAAAATTCTGTTTTAGTTATTTAGGGTCTTTTGTTACCTGCTTTTTATTGTCAAAGGTAGTGAGAAAAAAGCAGATCTTTTTACACCTCTAAATTTCCCTGGAATCCAGTTTCCTGCATTATACAGAACCCTAACAGCTTCTTCACCCGTTCCGTAACCTAAATCTTTTAAAATGATGGGTTTTGTGATGTTTCCCGTTTCATCAACAATAAAACTGATGTAAATTTTGCCTGCAACTCTATTTTTAAGTGCCAGTTCAGGAGTTTTATAATTGGTTCCAACGTTTTTGTAAAAATTATCCATACCAGCCTGCGCGGTTGGTTTTTCAAATAATTTTGAATACGAATATTTAACACCGTCTTTATCGGTGCTGATACCAGAAAGCAAATCTCCCTTGTCATAAGATTCTGTGTAAGCGATTTTGTGCTCTAAATCTCTTCCTTTCCAAATGCCTTGCTTTAATCCGTTTTCAATTTTACCTTTTTCTTCATAATCTTCATCGGTATCCTCGCATTCACCGTTTCCATCAACTACAGTTAATTGATTTTCTTTATTCCAGAATTTTAAAAGTAAAGTTTTTGTGGTTTCAGCTTTTAAATCCGATGTGTTCTCCTTTTCATATTTCGGATTTCCATTTTCATACCACTTAAACTCTTTTCCGGTTTTCCAGCCTTCAGTATAAAGAACTACGGATTCCTTAACGCCATTTTCATAAAAATAGACAAATGTGCCGTCTTTTTTAACGTAATCTTTTTCTAGGGAAGTCCCTACCATTTTCTTTGCTCCAGATTTGTAAAATTCTGCAACTTGATAACGATCTTTAGTGAGATAATAATCTTCTACAAGTCTTATATATTTATGTTCTTCTTTTGAAGTTTCACGAAAAGTAGAATCGAGATAGATAGCTCTGGATGAATTCTTTTGTGAAAAGCTATTTAAGCTGAATACTATTAGAATAAAAACGAAAAAGTTTTGTTTCATAAAGCAATATTTTTTGTAGTAAAAATAGTGTTTATGATTTCATGTGCAAGAAATTTTTATTTTACTTTTTAATTTTTTTTTCTGTAAGTTTTTCATTCAAAGAAGAATAAGTTGTTTTATTATTATTCCCATCAACACTAACTCCCGAAATTAAAATTCCTTTATCATAATTGTCAACAAACGAAATTTTTCTTGCACTGTCGTTTCCTTGCCAAACGCCTTGTTTCAAGCCGTTTTTGATGACGCCTTTTTGAGTGGTAAATTGATCGGTTTCTTCCAATTCTCCTTCGCCATCAATTACAGTCTGATTTTTATTTTCATCCCAATAATTAAGGAGTAAAGATTGCTGCTTTTTTGTTTTTGGATCCCAAAGATGCTGCTTCTCAAACTTTTTACTTTGATTTTCGTACCAATTAATTTCTTTGCCGTCTTTGTGGTCGTCAGAATAATTGATAACAGATTCTTTGGCGCCGTTTTTAAAATAATAAATAAACTCTCCGTCTTTTTTTAAAACATCACGGTCCAAAGTATAACCCGTCATTTTTTTTCTGCCGTTTTTGTAATAATCAGTTACAACATAACGAACACTTTTTTGAGAGTAATTGGTAATTACTCTCGTGTATTTATGATTTTCGGGTGCGCATTCACGATTTAAAGAGTCTAAAAAGATTTTCTTCGAGACCATGTTGATTTGCGCAGACAGATTAACTGAAATCAGCAGAAGCAAAAAAAGTATGATGTTTCTTTTCATCCAGTTCTATTTTTATTCTAAATACTATTTTTCTAGAATAACTTAGCAACTTCTTGATTTACAAATTCTAAAAATCGTTCGTCAGCTTCAGTAAATGGGTCAATTACGTGGCTGTCAATGTCGATTTGACCAATGTTTACTCCGTTAACAAAAAGAGGCACAACGATTTCTGATTTTACTGTAAAACTACAAGCAATATAATTGTCTTGCGCGTTAACATCTGGCACTACAAAATTAGCATTGCTTTCTGCAACTTGTCCACAAATTCCTTTTCCAAAAGGAATAACAGTATGATCGGTTTCTGCACCAACATAAGGTCCTAAGTGTAATGTTTTAGTATCGTGATTGGCAAAATAAAAACCAACCCAGTTGTAATACGCTACATTTTCACTTAACAGCTGGCAGATTGATAGTAATTTTTTGTCTCTATTGTTTTTATTGTCAGCAACAATACTGCTTATTTTTGGTTGTAATTCCTGAAATGTCATGATATAAAATTTTATACAAAAGTATTTAAAGCAGAACTCAAAAAATACATAAATTTGAAAAAAAAATCTCTTGAAAAAATATTTAGTTCAATTTAAGCCTTTCCTAATTTTTGTTGGTGTCTTTTTCCTGACCTATATTGTCTTGACGATGCTTTATAAATTTTACCTAAATAGTTATGAAGCTGAAGATCTTGATTCTATTTCTATACACGTTGGAAAGAACGCAGAGCAATTAATGAAATTTTTTGATTATAAAGTAATTATTCAAAAAAACTCTCAAAATGCATGGCTGGATATTATTTTGAATGACAAATTTATGGCCAGACTAGTAGAAGGATGTAATGCTGTTAGCGTAATGATTCTTTTTGTCTCTTTTGTTGCGGCTTTCTCAGGAAAAATTTCTCAAACGCTTTTATTTATAGTATTTGGTGTTGTAACAATTTATATTTTGAATGTAATTAGAATTGCTACATTGATAGTGCTTTTATACTTTTTTCCACACCAAAATAAATTTCTACATGACATCTTTTTTCCATTGATGATTTACGGATATGTATTTCTTTTATGGATTTTCTGGATTAATAGATTTTCAAAATATGCTAAATAAATTACTTCAAAATAAATTCAAAATCATAGGCTCAATAGTTATTGTGCTGTGTTTTGCGATGATAAGATTGTTTGAGTATAAATTATTTTATGACCCTTTTTGGAACTACTTTCAAAACGACTTTCTTAATTCTCCATATCCAATTGTTGAAACTGGAAAACTATTCTTTGGGATGGTTTTTAGATATTTCCTCAATTCAGTTTTATCCTTGATTTTGATTTACATCTTATTTCAAAATCGCGAGATCCTTAAGTTTAGTATGATTTTATACGTATTGTTTCTGATAGTACTTTTAGGAATGTTTTTCATTATTTTAAAATTTTTTCCAGACGGCGCATGGCTTCTATTTTATGTTCGAAGATTTATAATTCAGCCACTTTTTGTGCTTTTATTTATTCCGGGATTTTATTATCAACTTCAATATTCTAAAAAATAACATCTCATTAAGTTTTTTTATAAATGCTTTTTGAATAATTTTGCAGCATGAATTTAAAAAAGTGTACAGTTTTATTTTTAGCGATCCTTTTATTGGTTTCCAATATTGGGTTTGCTTTTGATGTACACTATTGTGGCGGAAAAATAGCTTCGGTTTCTTTAAAGACAACGGCAGAACCAGTTGTCGAAAAGAAATGTTGTGGTTCTAAAGAAAAAAAGAATTCTTGTTGTAAAGATAAAGTTGTTCATTTCGAAAAGAAATCAGACGATGCCACTTTAAAATTCTTCTTTTTTCAAATTGCATTTCCAGCAATAATTCAAGATTACAAGCCTTTAACTTTTTTATCGCTTCCGAACTTTAAAAAGAGAGAAGTCCTTTCGTATTATTCTGATGCGAATGCGCCCCCCTTATTCAAATTATACCATCAGTATATTTTCTACTCCTGATTTTAATGTTAAGATGCCATACAGGTCTTGATTAAGACTTTGTATTTACATTTTGATTGTTTTTCTATTTGAATGAACATCAAGAATGTAACTCTATTTCAACATTAAAATCATTTTTTATGCAAAAAAAAATAATGCTTTTTGCAGCGTTTTTACTTTCTGTTTCTATGTTTTCACAACAAGATTTAGAAGAAGTAAAAATCAATAAAAAGCAAAAAGGAATTAAAAAATCCTATACGTTAACAACCAATACCTCTTTAATAACAAGCAAAGAATTGCTAAAAGCAGCTTGTTGTAATCTGGCAGAAAGTTTCGAAACCAATCCATCCATCGATGTTAATTTTTCTGATGCCTTAACGGGAACAAAACAAATCAAAATGCTTGGTTTGACCAGTCCGTATCTTATGATTACGGAAGAAAATATTCCTTCTGTAAGAGGAGCTTCTCAAGCTTATGGTTTGTCTTTTACACCTGGAACCTGGATAGAAAGTGTTCAGATTACAAAAGGAGCAGGAAGTGTTATTAATGGTTACGAAAGTATTTCGGGCCAGATTAATACGGAGCTTTTAAAACCATTAAACGATATTCCTTTTTTCCTGAATGCTTATGGTTCTACCGATTCGAGATTTGAATTGAATACGCATTTCAATAAAAAATTATCTGATAAATGGGCCACAAGTTTGTTTGTTCACGGAAATACGCGTGTGGCAAAAAATGACATGAATAATGATGGTTTTTTAGATAATCCTCTGGGGAAACAAATCAACGTTTTAAATCGTTACCAATATTATAATCCAGAGAGCGGTTTAGTTAGTTTTATCAATTTCAGATATATGAATGATAAAAAGCAAACCGGTGAACTTGATTTTGATAAAGATCGCGATCGCGGAACAACCAATCATTGGGGATCAGAAATTAATACAGAACGTTTTGAAGTTTCGACCAAAATCGGATATGTGTTTAAAGATATGCCATACCAAAGTATTGGTTTTCAAAACTCTTTCAACAGTCATAAACAAGATTCTTATTTTGGTTTAAATCAATATGATATCAAACAAAATAGTTTCTATTCTAATTTGATTTTCAATTCGATTATAAACAACACAATGCATAAGTTTACAACTGGATTAAACTTTGCATACGATCAATATCAGGAATTTGTAAACCTGACAGACGTAAGCAGAATCGATAATTCTGTTGGAGCTTTTTTCGAATATACTTACGATAATACTGATAATTTCAGTTTAATTTTAGGAGGAAGAGTTGACAACCACAACCGTTTAGGAGTTTTTGTTACACCAAGATTGCACATGAGATACAATCCGTGGAAAAATGGGGTTATTCGCTTTTCTGCAGGAAGAGGAAAACGTTCTGCTAATATTTTTGCCGAAAACCAACAGCTTTTTGCTAGTTCAAGAACGTTTACAGTTTTAGATTCAAACGGAAAAGTGTACGGATTAAATCCTGAAATTGCTTGGAATTACGGTGTGAGTTTTTCTCAAAAATTCCGTCTTTTCAATAAAAATGCCGATGCAGGTTTTGATTTGTATAGAACCGATTTTCAAAATCAGGCAATTGTCGATGTTATGCAAAGCCCACAGCAAGTTTTGTTTTATGATTTGAAAGGAAGTTCTTTTGCGAATAGTCTTCAGGTTGAATTTAATTATGAGTTGCTTCATAACTTAAACTTAAGAACAGCTTACAAATATTATGACATTCAAACCGATTATTTGAGAGGTTCGTTCCAACGCCCACTGCAGGCAAAACATCGTTTTCTTGGAAATTTAGAATACGAAACAACTTTAAACGACGACAAACAATGGAGGTTTGACTTCACCTACAATTGGTCAGGAAAACAACAATTGCCTTATACCGCTACAAATCCTGCAGCAGATCAATTTCCTGATTTTTCGCCGGCTTACGCTGTTATGAATGCGCAAGTAACCAGAGTTTTTTCTTCTGTTTTTGAAGTCTATATTGGAGGAGAAAACATTGGAAATTATAAACAAGAAAAAGCAATTTTAGGAGCAAATAATCCTTTTGGAACCAATTTTGATGCATCTGTTGCTTACGCGCCAATTTTTGGTCAAATGTATTACGCCGGATTACGATTTAAAATTAAATAAACCTGTAAAGTCAATTACAAATATCAATTTCAATAATAATTTTAAAATTTATAAAAATGAACAAAGTAGTTTTAATAATCATGATGGTTTTTTTAGGGCTTTCAGCTCAGGCTCAAGCTAAAAAAAATAAGAATTTAAAATACACAACAGAAGTAAACGGAAACTGTGAACAATGTAAAAAACGCATTGAAAAGGCTGCGTACGGAGTTCCTGGTGTAAAAACAGCAAGTTGGGACATTAGTTCACATCAGCTTTCGGTGATTATGAACGAAGAAAAAACTTCTCCTTCAGATCTGAATAAAGCAATCGCAAAGGTTGGCCATGATAATAAGGAGTTTAAAGCTACAACAGAAGATTACGATAATCTTCATACGTGTTGCAAGTATGTAAGAGAATAATTATTACGTAAGCCCAAGCATTAGTTTGGGCTTTTTTTAATAGTTAATTTATGTTTAAAATACCGCATTTTATTGCGGTTAAAGTAAATTATTGTTACTTTCACGAACTTATACAGATAACCAATTTTCCTTTTATGAATAATTTTGATTGGACCCAGTTAATAAACCCTGAATTTTATATTACTTTAAGTGTCGGAGGTTTTCAGATTGGGTTATATATTGTGCTGTTTATAGTTTTTGCTGAAACAGGACTTTTTGCAGGTTTCTTTCTGCCTGGAGATAGTTTACTTTTTTTGGCCGGAATTTACAGTCGCGATCTAATTGAAAATGTTGCATTAATTCCTAATGATTTTCTAAATGTATTTTTACTTTCGACTGCCGTGGCAGTAATGGGAGTTTTAGGAAATATGACGGGTTATTGGTTTGGTGCTAAAAGCGGTTATTATTTATTCAGAAAAGAAGATAGTTTTTGGTTCAAGAAAAAGTATCTTTTACAGTCCAAAGATTTCTTCGAAAAATATGGCGGAAAAGCAATTATATACGCTAGGTTTCTTCCAATTTTTAGAACATTCGCTCCAATCGTAGCAGGGATTGTTTCAATGGACAAAAAGAAATTTATGTTTTATAATGTGGTAAGTTCATTCCTTTGGTCATTTATTCTAATTTTTGCTGGACATTATTTATATGGTATATTTTTAAAACAAGGAATTGATTTAAAAAAGCATATTGAATACATTATTATAATAATTGTAATTATCTCTACTTTTCCAGTATTAGTTAAATTGTTGAAAAAGAGACCAAGCGAAAAAATATAAGTTATTTTTACTTAACAAAAAAAAATCCGAAGTTAAAGCTTCGGATTTTTTTGTTATATATGATAATGAGATTAACTTTTTAACTGTCAGTTCTACTAACTAAGTTTTATTTAGGTTGGAATTTGGAAGCTCAATATTGAATGTTAAAACCTACCATTCATTCACCTTATTGGCATCCATTTTAAGGAAAATAAACAGCAAAATTGTGAATCCCCAAAGTCCTGAACCTCCATAAGAAAAGAAGGGTAGAGGCACTCCAATTGTAGGGAAAATTCCAATTACCATGGCAATGTTTACAAAGAAGTGGATAAAGAGAATTCCGGCGACACAATAACCGTAGACTCGGCTGAATTTTGTTTTTTGTCTTTCTGCTAAATAAATTACTCTCAGAAGCAATCCGACAAAAAGAGCAATAACCGTCAAAGAACCTGCAAAGCCCCATTCTTCACCAACTGTGGTAAAGATATAATCGGTATGTTGCTCAGGTACAAATCCTCCTTTGGTTTGTGTGCCTTCAAGAAAACCTTTTCCAATCCATCCACCAGATCCAATTGCAATTTCTGACTGGTTCGTATTGTATCCAATACCTTTCATGTCGACCGTTTTTCCTAACAAAATGTTGAAACGGTCTCTATGGTGTTGTTTAAAAACATTATCAAAAACGTAATCGACAGAAAAAACAAATCCGGACATTAAAACTAAAAGGATTCCGCTCAAGATTATATTTCGATCTACAACTCTTCCTTTAAAGTGAATTATAGCTAAAACAACAAATGCAATCGCAATTACGACATAAGGTTCTAAAACTAATGTAAGAACGAATAAAACAATGGTTATAAAAGCCGTCCAAACATACCAAGAAGGAAGTCCTTCTCTGTAAAGGACAAGGATGAAAACGCTGTAGATCAAGGCGCTTCCAGGATCGGGTTGTGGTAAGATCAATATTACTGGCAAGAACATAATAGCCAAAGCCTGAACCTGTCTGTTTACTTCTTTTAAATTAATTTGAGTATCACTTAAATATTTGGCCAAAGCCAAAGAAGTTGCCGCCTTAGCAAACTCTGAAGGCTGTAATGTGAAACTTCCTATCGCGTACCAACAGCGCTGGCCGGCAATTGTTTTTCCAAAAAGGAACAATCCTGCAAGAGAGAGTAAAGAAACACCAAAGATGATACTGGCATATTTTTCGTAAAACTTACCGTCAACAAAAAGCACAACAAATATCAAAGGAACCGTACAGCAAATAAAGATTAATTGCTTTTGATAAGTTCCATCTGTTGACAATAGAGAAGACGAATAGATATTCAGCCAGCCTAATGTTACCAACGCAATGTAGATAAAGACACTTATCCAATCAATATTATTTTTTACACTTTGATTTTTCATTTGAAATAATCTTTCTTAGTTCTTTTTAGTTGTGTCTACTGCGGTTTTTTTAACTTCAGTTTTTGGTGTTGCGGGTGCTTTTGGCTTTACAATTTTAGCTTGCATAATAGAATCTTTTGGTACAGATTCGATAGCGCTTGCTGCTGTCATACCTCCTAATTTAGCGTACTCAGCTACCAAACTCTTATTTAATACTCTTACTTCCAAATCAGTTCTTGTGATTTTCTTTCTAAGATATTTTTCAATCATTAAACTAGCAATCGGTCCTGCAACAGTTGCGCCAAAACCTCCATTCTCAATCATAATTGCAATCGCAATTTTTGGATTGTCTTTTGGGGCAAATGCTACAAATATAGAGTGATCTTTTAGCTGTGTTCTTTTTCCGTCAATCTTGGCAAAGTTTTCTGCCGTACCGGTTTTTCCACAAATGTCAATACCTTCAACTCTAAGAGCATAAGCCGTTCCTTTGTTGTAAACATCAAATAATCCGCTTATTACTGGAGGAAAATATTTCTGATCAATCGTTGTGGTATGTTTGGTTGTAAACTTTTTATCGATTGTTTCTCCTTCAATCTTTTTAATGATATGAGGCGTATAATAATACCCTTGATTGGCGACAGTCGCCATCATATTGGCTAATTGAATTGGAGTCATCAAAACCTCTCCCTGACCAATCGCATTAGAAACAATTGCTGTACTTCTCCAACCGCCATTAGGATAAATTCTTTTATATGTTTTTGATGTCGGAATATTTCCTCTTTTTCCAATAGGTAAATCATACCCCATAAATTGTCCTAGTCCAAAACTTTTAACGTGATCGCTCCAAATATCAACAGCTTTTCCAGGATTAGAATATTTATTTATAGTAAGCATATAAGCCTGCGCAAAATAAGTGTTACAAGAATTGTAGATTCCATTATGTAATTGGTGAGGTCCAAAACCGTGACATTTCATAAATCGACCTCGACCATAACTAAAACCGTGATGGCACATAAAGGTAGTTTGTTCATTGATGACACCTTCCTGAAGTGCAACCAAACCAGTTAAAATTTTAAATGGAGAACCTGGAGGATATTCTGCCAAAAGTCCTCTGTCATATAATGGTTTTGCGATAGAATCGTGATATAAAAGCGTATAGTTTTTAGATCTCTGACGTCCAACCAAAATTCCCGGATCATAAGATGGTGCGGTTACAAGAGCTAAGATTTCTCCCGATTTAGGTTCGATCGCAACAATTCCCCCTCTTTTATTGATCATTAATTGCTCTCCATATTTTTGAAGTTCGGCGTCAATTGTTAGATTAATATCTTCTCCTGCAACGGCAATTGTGTCGTATCTTCCTTCTTTATAGGGACCAATTTCTCGGTTGTATTTATCTTTCTGGATGTATTTTATACCTTTAATACCACGCAATATTTCCTCATAACTTTCTTCTACACCTTGTCGCCCAATTAAATCTCCACTATTATAATACGGATTTTTTGCAATTTGTTTTTCGTTTACTTGTGTAATAGAACCAAAAATGTTTGCGCCATAATCTACTTCGTAATCTCGAAGGGATCTTTTTTGGAAATAGAAACCATCGTATTTTCTGATTTTCTCTTGAAAAGCAGCAAATTCATTCTTATTTAATTGCGATAAAAATACAGAAGGAAGTCTCGGGCTATAAACTTTTGCTTTTGCGATACGTTTATCGTAGTCTTCTCGGGTAATATTCAAAAGTGAGCAAAACTCTGTAATATTAAGTGTTTCCTTAATTTCTCTCGGAATAACCATAATATCATAAGAAGCCTGATTGGCAACAAGAAGTTTGCCATTACGATCGTAGATATATCCTCTTTCAGGATAATCATAAACCTTTTTTATCGCGTTATTTTCTGATTTTAGTTTGAATGAATCATCAATAACCTGAAGGTAAAAAATCCTGATCACTAGCAAAGATGCTGCAATAATAATTATAGTGGGCAGCAGAACTTTTCTCATCGTTTATTGGGCTTAATAAGATAAATGATTATTATGGAAATGATTATAGTGAAAATAGAACTAAATAAAGTTCGGAGTAAAATGTCCCAAATAAATTTGAACTGGAATGCCTCCAAAACAAACAATACAATGTGATGCATTAACACCGAAACTAATATAAATGAAAATCGTTCTGGTGTTAGAGAATCATTTAGTTTAATAGTTTGATATTCATAACTCAATCCAAATGAGAATTTAAAAATATATGGTCTGTAATACGCTAAAATGACACACGCAGTTGCATGAATTCCGCCCGAATTACAAAACATATCCATAATTATTCCAAGTAAAAAACTAGAAAGGATCAGACCAGCTTTATTGCTGTTAACAGGATACAGAATAATGTATAAAATATATGGAAAAGGACTTATATATCCTAGGAAATTCATATTGTTGAAAATAACAATCTGAATCGCCAGCAATATTATAAATCGAAAAATATTGACTAACACAGCGCTATTCATCTTTTCCCTTTTTTTCTAAATTAATAAGTTCTTCTCTGTCTTTACTTTTGATAATGTAAACGTGTCCTAAGTTTGTCATGTCATTAAATAGTTTGACTTTAATAACATAAAAACTTGTTTCGGGTTCTTTATAAATGGTTTCAACTGTACCGATATTAATTCCTTCAGGAAAAATTACAGATTGCCCTCCAGTTACAATAGTGTCACCTTTTCTAACAGAAGCCAATCTAGGAACATCTTTTAATTGTACAAATCCAGTACTTTTTCCATCCCATGTCAAAGAACCAAAGTGATTTGATTTTTTTAACTTGGCATTAATCTGAGACTTCATATTCAGAATACTGATCACCGTAGAATATCTTGGAGATGTATTGTCAACAATACCCACAATTCCTAAACTGTTTATTACACCCATATCAGGTTTTACACCTTCATTAGCTCCTGAATTCAAAGTAATAAAGTTCTCGTGCGTGCTATATATGTTGTGAATCACTTTTGAAACGATAATGTCCGCAGGTTTTACACCCTTGATTGTATCAGGTAAAGGTAATTTTGTAGTGTCTTCTTTGTTGAATAAAAGACTTTTTAATCTTGCGTTCTCAAGTACAAGTTCGTCGTTTTCAGCTCTTAAATTCAAGTATTCATTAACATGATTGATTTTTTCATAAACACCGCCACTTAAAAAGTTAGCCGAATTTATTACTCTACTTCTATGAAAGGAATGAGATTGAATCGTGAGTCCTAACGAAATACCTAAAAGCAGCAAAAACAGCAATCGATTACTGTTTCTTATAAGGAAATTAAATATTTGCTGCATTTCTTGTCTGGTTATTTTGTTTCAGGATATGCTTTAAGGTTTCAAGTTTTACAAGGGTTAAATATTAGAAATTCAACCCTTATAAAAGTAAATTGATTGTTATTTTGAATCTTATTTGATTAAGATGCTTTTAAATTTTGCAATGTTTTTAAGTGCCATTCCTGTACCGCGAACAACAGCTCTTAACGGATCTTCTGCAATATAAACAGGTAAATCTGTTTTTTGAGAGATACGTTTGTCAAGCCCTCTTAACATAGATCCTCCACCTGCTAAATAAATACCAGTGTTGTAAATATCTGCTGCTAATTCTGGAGGAGTTTGAGATAATGTTTCCATTACGGCATCCTCAATACGTTGAATAGATTTATCCAATGCTTTTGCAATTTCACGGTAAGAAACATCTACTTGTTTTGGTTTACCAGTAAGTAGATCTCTACCCTGAACTGACATATCTTCTGGCGGTCCGTCTAAATCTTCAATAGCCGCTCCAATTTGAATTTTAATTTTCTCAGCAGTACTTTCTCCAACAAATAGGTTGTGTTGTGTACGCATGTAATACACGATATCATTTGTGAAAACGTCACCTGCAATTTTTACAGATTTGTCGCAAACAATTCCGCCTAAAGCGATAACCGCGATTTCAGTTGTACCACCTCCAATATCCACAATCATGTTTCCTTTTGGCTGCATGATGTCGATTCCAATACCGATTGCAGCGGCCATTGGCTCGTGAATTAGGTATACTTCTTTTCCGTTTACACGCTCACAAGATTCTTTTACTGCACGCATTTCAACCTCAGTAATTCCAGAAGGAATACAAACTACCATTCTTAAAGCTGGAGTAAACATTCTCTTTTTTAATGCCGGAATACTTTTAATGAACATATTGATCATTTTTTCCGAAGCATCAAAATCGGCAATTACACCATCTTTCAAAGGCCTTATGGTCTTGATATTTTCATGCGTTTTACCTTGCATCATGTTGGCTTCTTTACCAACAGCGATGATTTTGCCTGATACTCTGTCGCGGGCTACGATAGATGGGCTGTCAATAACAACTTTATCATTATGAATGATTAAAGTGTTTGCGGTACCAAGGTCTATTGCAATATCCTCAGTCATGAAATCAAAAAATCCCATAAGTTTTTTAGGGGTTTAAAATGTTATAAATTATTTTGAACAAAGTTAAACAAATTAATGTTTAAAATGACGTGTTCCAGTAAATACCATTGCAAGATTATTTTCGTTGCAATAATTTATGCTTAATTCGTCTTTTATAGAACCTCCTGGCTGAATTACAGCTGTAATTCCTGCTTTTTTAGCCAATTCTACACAATCCGGAAATGGAAAAAATGCATCACTTGCCATCGAAGCACCAGTCAAATCAAATCCAAAAGCTTTTGCTTTATCAACAGCTTGAACTAAAGCGTCAACTCTTGAAGTCTGACCTGTACCAGAAGAAATCAATGTTCCGTTTTTAGCAAATACAATAGTGTTTGATTTTGTATTCTTGCAGATTTTAGAAGCAAAGATCAAATCTTCGATCTCTTGAGCAGTAGGTTCCGTAGTTGTAACGGTTTTTAAATGCTCTTTATTATCTGTAATATTATTTCTGTCCTGAATTAACAAACCATTAAGACATGTTCTTACTTGGCGAGATGGTAATTCAACTTCATTTTGAACTAGGATAATTCTGTTCTTTTTTTCTTGTAACACATTGATTGCCTCATCATCATAAGATGGAGCGATCACAACTTCGCAGAATAATTTGTTGATTTCCTGTGCCGTTTCTACATCAATTTTTGTGTTAGAAATTAACACTCCGCCAAAAGCAGAAGTAGGGTCACAAGCCAAAGCAGCTAAATAAGCTTCGCTGATTGTTTTTCTCGAAGCTAAACCACAAGCATTGTTGTGTTTTAAAATAGCGAATGTTGGTCCGTCAGTCTTAAATTCAGCAATTAAATTTACTGCAGCATCAACATCCAATAAGTTGTTGTATGATAATTCTTTCCCGTGAACTTTTTTGAACATAGCGTCAAAATCTCCAAAGAAAAATCCTTTTTGGTGAGGGTTTTCACCATATCTTAAAACTTGACCATTTGCAATACTTTCTTTGTAGATCGTTTCGTCTGTGTTGAAATAATTAAAAATTGCTCCGTCATAATGAGAAGAAACATGGAAAGCTTTAGTAGCAAACAATCTTCTGTTTTCTAAAGTTGTTGAGCCATCTTGCTCTGTAATCAAATCCAAAAGCAAGCTGTATTCGTTTACAGAAGCTACAATTACAGTGTCTTTGAAATTTTTTGCGCCTGCGCGAATTAATGAAATTCCGCCAATATCAATTTTTTCAATAATATCTTGCTCGTTTGCACCTGAAGCAACAGTTTTTTCAAAAGGATACAAATCAACAATTACCAAATCAATTTGAGGAATGTCAAATTCTTTCATTTGCTGAACGTCACTTTCGTTATCCTGACGATTTAAAATTCCACCAAAAATCTTCGGGTGTAACGTTTTTACTCTTCCGCCAAGAATTTCAGGAAACGAAGTAATATCTTCAACAGGAACTACCGGAATCCCAAGGTTTTTAATAAAATCTTCTGTTCCTCCAGTCGAATAAAGTGTTACATTTTGTTCGTGTAATTTTCTAACAATTGGTTCTAAACCATCTTTAGAAAAAACAGAAATTAATGCTGATTGTATTTTTTTAGTTGTGCTCATTGTGTAGTTATGAATTTCAGACTGCAAAAGTAGTTTTTTTATATATTATTTTAAAGAAATTAGTGTAACAATTAGCTAAAAAAATCTACTGATGAGTAAGTTAACTTTTATTAGGTTTTTGATTTTAAATTATTGAATTTTACTTTATTGAAAAATACGAATATATGCTTGTTTATCTTAGATTATTAAAAGAAAGTTTGAGTTTCGCAATTAATGCTTTGCGAAATAATAAATTGAGAACTTTATTGTCTTTATTGGGCGTGACTATCGGTATTTTTTCAATAATAGCGGTTTTGGCAGCAGTAGATTCTTTAGATAAAAAGATTTCAAAAGATTTGAGCAGCTTAGATAAAAATACAATTTATTTAATGAAATTCAGTTTTGGACCATCTGAAATTCCACAATGGAAGAGAGAGCAGTTTCCAAATGTAAAATATGACGAATATGTGGCTTTAAAAAATTCTCTTAATAATACCGATCAAGTCGGATACCAGCTTTTTGTAAATCATGAAAGTTTAAAATACGATTCGAAAACAGTAAGTGACGTAAACGTGGTTCCCGCGTCAAGCGAAGTGGTCGATATTGAAGGATTAAGTTTTGAAAAAGGCAGATTTTATAATGAATCAGAATCTAATTCGGGAACGGCAGTTATCGTTCTTGGTTATGATATTGCTAATGGTCTTTTTGGTTCAGCAGATCCACTCGGAAAAAATATTAGATTATACGGACAGCGATTTACGGTTATTGGTGTAATTGAAAAACAAGGTGCTGGTTTTTTTGGAAACAGTAACGATACTTCAGTTTATCTGCCTGCCAATTTTTTAAGAAGAATGTATGGTGATAATGATGCTATGACGCCGGTAATTGTTTTAAAACCTGTTAAAGGTGTCGACATGGAAGCTTACAAAGCTGAAGTTTCGCAGAAATTGAGAGCAGTTCGCGGAATGAAAGCTGGAGAAATGGATAATTTCTTTATAAATGTTCTTTCTGGATTTACAGATTTTATCGATGGAATTTTAGGTCAGATGAATGTTGTCGGCTGGATCATTAGCGGATTTTCTCTATTGGTAGGTGGTTTCGGAATTGCCAATATTATGTTTGTTTCTGTAAAAGAAAGAACCAATCTTATCGGAATTCAAAAATCATTAGGAGCAAAGAATAAATTTATCTTATTTCAATTTTTATTTGAAGCTGTAATTCTTTCTGTCATCGGCGGAATTATTGGCTTATTAATGGTTTGGGGAATTGCATTTGCTTTGACAAAATTACTTGATTTTGAATTCGTTTTAAGTCTTGGAAATGTAATTTTGGGTACAAGTCTTGCCGCACTTATTGGATTAATTTCGGGAATTCTACCTGCTATTTCTGCAGCTAAGCTAGATCCAGTTGAAGCTATTCGAACTGGAATGTAGTTTCCTGCTTTGTTTATTTTTTGAAGATTAAAATTAATCGAATTTCATTTTTTGTTATCAATCATTTAAATTACTAAATAAATGAGCTTTGTCTTAAAAAACGTTGATGCTGTTGAGTCTATTTCTAGAGATGATTTTAAAAAGAACTATTTAGACAAAAGGAAACCTCTTATTATAAAGGGATTGACAAAAGACTGGCCCGCAAGAGAAAAATGGTCTACAGATTATTTTAAGGAAATTGCGGGAGATATCGAAGTGAAATTAGTCGATAATTCTAAAGCAGACCCCGCTAAAGTAATTAATGCTTCTATTGCCAGTATGAAATTCGGCGAATATCTCGATCTAATAAAAAGAGAACCAACACAACTGCGTATTTTTTTCTTCAATCTTTTTAAACACAGACCTGAATTGGTTAATGATGTAAAAATTCCAAAAGAATTAATGGGAGGTTTTATAGAAAGCATGCCGGCTATGTTTTTTGGTGGCTCTCAAGCCATTACATTTTTACATTACGACATTGATTTGCCGCATCTTTTTCATACTCATTTTGGAGGACGAAAACACATTATATTATTTGATAATAAATGGAAAAAAAGACTTTATTGTGTTCCAAATACGACTTACGCTTTAGAAGATTATGACGTTGCCAATCCAGATTTCGAAAAATTTCCTGCACTAAAAGGTGTTGAAGGTTATGAAGTTTTTCTAGAACACGGTGATACTTTATTTATGCCAACCGGAATGTGGCATTGGATGCGATACATTGATGGTTCTTTTTCTCTAAGTCTTCGCGCATGGGATTCGTCTATAACCCGAAAAATGGCAAGCGTTTGGAGTTTGTTTATGCATGGAGCAGTAGATAGCGCTGTAAAAATAATTTTTAGAGAACGTTATGCAATTTGGAGAGAAAAGCTGGCATTTAGAATTGCAGAAAAAGAATTGAAAAAGGATTTGAAAAAAGCGGAATGATTTAATTTTTCTTTTCTAATTTTGGTTTTATTAAAGGGAATGTAATTCTGTTTTCATCCCATTTAATTTGTTCGGAATTATAATATGTGTTTGTTTTCTTGTATTTTAAAACTGTGTCTTCTTCTTGTGTTGTTCTTCTCATATAATAAAAATCACGATCCTTTAAAGATAATTCTAGAGCTGTAATTAACTCATAAAAACTTTCAGATTTTAATGTGTCTAATTTTGATGAAACAAAAGTAAGATTTCGAAAATTATCTGTATAATTCGATTTTACGAATTCAGATATTGAGTCTTTTTGTACTTCAATTAAATCTCTTGGGTGTAAATTAATGTAATAAGGAATTGTGTCCTCTTTAGCCCAATTGCCGCAAATATGACCTACATCGCCTCTTTTAAAATAATAAATTTTTGAATCAGAATCGATAATAAAGGTATTTGTTCCATAAACTAAAAATCCTGGAATCGGCGGTGGTGGTGTTGTATCACCGTTTTTGATTTGTCGATTTTTTTCTTTAGAAATAATGTAAGGTTTATTCTTTGTAAACGTACTTTTCTCTTTCTTGTCACAATTCAAAAAAAGAAAACAAATCATAAAACCAACAAAAATTCTATTCATAGAAATAAGATTTAAAATAAAGATATAAAAAAATCCCAAGAAGCAATTTCTTGGGATTTCTATTTTAAATAGTTTTAAAACTATCGAATATCATTATTTTGAATCAAATCGATATATAAGTTGATCTTATCTTTCAATTCTTTTCTAGGCGTGATAAAGTCTAAGAAGCCGTGCTCTAAAAGAAACTCAGCAGTTTGAAAACCTTCTGGTAAATCTTTTCCTGTAGTATCACGTACAACACGCGGACCAGCAAAACCAATCAAAGCGCCTGGTTCAGAGATGTTGATGTCTCCTAACATAGCGTATGAAGCTGTTGTTCCTCCAGTTGTTGGATCTGTACAAAGAGAAATATAAGGTAATTTAGCTTCAGCTAATTGAGCTAGTTTTACAGAAGTTTTTGCTAATTGCATTAAAGAGTAAGCAGCTTCCATCATACGAGCTCCACCAGATTTAGAAATCATTACAAAAGGTAAATTGTTTTTGATCGCGTGATCAATTCCTCTTGCAATTTTCTCACCTACAACTGCTCCCATAGATCCACCGATAAAAGCAAAATCCATACAGCAAATTACAAGTTCTCTTCCTTTAGATTTTCCTACTCCAGTACGAACAGCGTCTTTAAGGTGGGTTTTTTCCATTACATCTTTCAAACGCTCTGCGTATTTTTTTGTATCCACAAAATGCAAAGGATCTTTAGAAGTCATGTTTTTATCTAACTCAACAAATTCGTTGTTGTCGAATAAAATTTCAAAATAGGTTGCGCTTCCAATTCGAACGTGAAAATCATCTTCAGGACTTACGAATAGATTTCTCGCTAATTCGTCGGCATCAATAATTTTTCCAGTAGGAGATTTGTACCACAATCCTTTCGGAACGTCCATCTTGTCTTCTGTCGCGGTCGTAATTCCTTTTTCTTGTCTTTTAAACCAAGCCATATTGAAATGTTTTATTTGTTTTAGGTTTCAAGTTTCAAGTTGCGGAAACCTGAAACTTGAAACTTTAAACTTGAAACTTTTTTATTATAGTGTATTCACATTATTTAAGTCAGCAAAAGCTTGTTCAAGTCTTGCGTTGAATGTTACTTCGCTTTCACGAACCCATCTTCTTGGATCGTAATATTTTTTGTTAGGAACATCAGCACCTTCTGGGTTACCAATTTGAGATTTCAAATAGTCAATATTTTTAACCATATAATCACGAATTCCTTCAGTGTATGCAAACTGTAAATCTGTATCGATATTCATTTTGATAACTCCGTAGCTAATTCCTTCTCTGATTTCTTCAAGTGTAGAACCTGAACCTCCGTGGAAAACGAAATCAACTGGATTGTGTCCTGTGTTGAATTTGTTTTGTACGAAATCCTGAGAATTTTTTAAGATTTTTGGAGTTAATTTTACGTTTCCTGGTTTGTAAACACCGTGAACGTTTCCGAAAGCAGCAGCAATAGTAAATTTAGGACTTACTTTAGACAATTCTTCGTAAGCGTAAGCTACTTCTTCTGGCTGAGTATATAATTTTGAGCTATCAACATCAGAGTTATCAACACCATCTTCTTCACCACCTGTAATACCAAGCTCGATTTCTAATGTCATACCCATTTTGCTCATTCTAGCTAAATATTCTTTACAGATCTCGATGTTTTCTTCGATTGGCTCCTCAGACAAATCGATCATGTGAGAACTGAATAAAGGTTTTCCTGTTTCTGCGAAGTTTTTCTCAGAAGCATCTAATAAACCGTCAATCCAAGGCAAAAGTTTTTTTGCACAGTGGTCAGTATGTAAAATTACAGTTGCACCGTAAGCTTCTGCTAAAGCGTGAATGTGCTTAGCTCCTGCGATTCCTCCCGCGATTGCCGCTTTTTCACCTGCATTAGATAATCCTTTTCCAGCGTTGAATTGAGCTCCACCGTTAGAAAATTGAATGATAACTGGCGCGTTTAGTTTTGCTGCAGTTTCGAGAACTCCATTAATTGTGCTTGATCCAGTAACGTTTACTGCCGGAAGAGCAAAACCCTTCTCTTTAGCATAATTAAAGATCTCTTGTACTTGATCTCCTGTAGCTACTCCTGGTTTAATGTTGTGTGCCATTGTAATTTTTTTTATAGTTGTTTTTAGTTTTTAGGTTGCAAAAATAAGAATTAATTAGCATTAGAACGGATAATTTATCCCAAAATTTAAAACCGAATGACCAAAATTGTATTCTTTAAACCATCTCTCTCCTCTCTCATGCGCCGGATTATAGGTCTTAAAGCCTAAATCTAAACGAATAACAAAAAAGCTTAAATCGTATCGTAAACCAAATCCTGTACCTAAAGCAATTTCTTCTAAATCGTTTAAGCTGTTGAATTTTGCTTTAGGATCTGTCACATTATCGAGCACATTCCAGATATTTCCGGCGTCTGCAAATAAGGCTCCTTTAACATCTCCGGCAATTTTGAAACGAAATTCGGCACTTGTTGCAATTTTCATATTGGCCTCATTAAAGTCATTTACGCCATCTGTACTTCCTGGCCCCAAAGCGTACGGCTGCCATGCACGATTATCGTTGGAACCTCCACCGTAATAACTTCGTGAAAACGGAATGTAATTTGAGTTGCCAAACGGAATTGCAATACCGAAGAAAGTTCTAACGGCCAGAACTTTATCTTTTCCAAAATCCCAATGTTTGATGTAATCAAACTCAGTCTTTATGTATTCTGAATATTCTAAGTTGAATATTTCGTAATTATCTTTATCGTTTTTAGGAAGCTTTGCAATATTAGAAACAGCACTTAACAATGTTCCTGCAGATTCAATTTTTGTTTTAAATTGATAAAAAGTATTATCTGCCAAATCTTTTTTTGTTGTTTTGGTAAAAGTATAACTGGTAGCTAAAATAAAGTCATTTTCAGTTAAACGAACTCTTCTTTCCTCAATACTTTCTACTTGTTTATACTTGTCATCAGTTGCAACTAATGCTGTTCTATTGCCTTTTACATCATTTGTAAATGCTGTCGTTCCCTTTGGTATTGTTAAATCTTTATTGGCTTGTTTATCTGCTGTGTCTCCCCAGTTTAAGGGGTTAATATTGTAATCTTTTCCAATACTATTCAAATCTCTGTATGAAGAAGTGTAAACATTAAAATAATTATCCGGATTTAAATTACGCACAAACTGTGCATTCAATAATTCAAGTTTTGCAGTGTTGTAACGTTTCGGTGTCCAGTTGTATGAGATACCACCTGTAAAATTTTCTTTGTCCAAACCAATGTTTTGCTGTTTTGAAAAACCAGATGTTATAGAAGTATACGGAATCATACTTTTTGGAATGACTTTCTCAGTTCCAAAAGGCAATAATATTCTTGGAAAATTCAGTTTCATATCCAAACCATACTCCGAAACATTAAAGAAATTATTGTTCGGATTTGCCATATCTCTGGAAGAACCAATATTTAAACGGGCTGAAATTTCTAAGGTTTCTGCACGATTAAATACATTTCGAATGGTTTCAGAAATACTGGCTCCGATTCCGAAATCCTGAATATTAGAGTGTGTTAAGTCTAGAGTTGCTCCAAAACTATATTTTTTTCGAGGTGTCAAATAGACGTTTGCAATAAGAGATTGAGCTGTAGAATCTCTTTTGTCAACTTCATATTGAATAGACGGATAATTGAAAATTCTTAAATTATTCAAATATCTAGAAGAAAGTGTAGTTCTGAAATCGGCAAAAGTGCTTCCTTTCGAAATGAAAATGGCATCTGTAATGGCACGAGGTTTATATTTTAATTTGTTGAAACTGTAAAGATTGAAATTTTTGTAAGTAGTACTATCGGTTGGTTTTCTTTTAGAATTTGCAGCAGAATAATCAGTGTAGATGTTTACATCGCTGATTTTGTACAATTTGAAAGGTTCTGTTCGACTAGAATCTCTTCCCTGAATGGTGTTGTCGCTAATTTTTAAAGTAACATCTGCTTTAGCTTTTTTACCAATAGTATCAATGTCAAAAGTTACGTAAGTTGGTTGGAAGTAATAAGCTCCGTGATTTCTAAAATAAGTTGTGACACGATTTTTTTCATCTTCAAAATCGGTAGTTTTATATTGATTTCCAGATTTTAACACAGAAGGTTCAGGATTATTTTTATATAATGAATCTAATGCAGGAGTTTTGATATCTGTTCGAATAGTATCCAGTTTATAAGCCGGTCCAGTAGTAATATTGTAGTTAATTGATGCTCTTTTGTGCCCAATCGTATCAATTGTGTAATCTGTCAAAACATTAAAAAAACCATTGTTGAAATAGTAATATTTTAAACGTAATAATGATTTTTTGGTTTTTGTAGTATCAATAATTACAGGCGGTTCTCCGGTACTTTTTAAAAATTCGTGAATTCCTTTATAATAAAATGATTGTCCAAGGCGATCAACCTGTTTTGCAGATAATAATTTAGACATACGCTCATACTTTCCAGGATTATTTTTGAATTTTGCCTGATAAGATGAATCCGGATTTAAATTGGCTAAATTGTATAAATTTAAACGAAGTTTGTAACCTAATAATTTTCCGTTAGGTTTTTGATACATCTGGTTGGAAGCTATTTCATCATTTGAAGCCTTTCCATTTACCAAAATATTATTTTTTACAAGAAGATTTTTTCCATCGGGAACTCTTTTTACGGCATTACAAGCGCAAATTAATGTTGCAATTAGAAGAAATGCTATTATTTTTGTGGAATTATTTTTCAAGTGTTTTTAAATATTTAATTCAAAAGTACATTATTTTATGGTTAGTAAAAACCAAATAAAGCTTATCTCGGGTTTACATCAAAAAAAGCAACGCATTGCCAATCAATTATTTTTTGCTGAAGGAGTAAAAGTAATTCAAGAATTGCTGCAATCCAATTTTGAATTAGAACATTTGTACACTACCTTAAATGATTTTGAAGAAGTTCAATCTTCAAAGCGAACTCTGATTAATGAACAAGAACTTAAGAAAATAAGTGCTCTTTCAACTCCAAATTCCTGTTTGGCTGTTTTTAAAATTCCAACCGAAAAGAAAATAATCGATTCAGGTTTAATTTTGGCTCTAGACGACATTAGAGATCCCGGTAATCTGGGAACTATTTTGCGTCTGTGCGATTGGTTTGGTATTAAACAGGTAATTTCTACCAAGGAAACAGTAGATATTTACAATCCGAAAGTGGTACAAGCCACTATGGGATCAATTTCTAGAGTAAACGTCAACTATATTGATTTGAATCTTTTCCTGTCTAAAACTCAACTTCCAGTTTTTGGAACCTTTATGGACGGAGAAAACATCTATAAAACCAATTTGCCTCAAAGCGGAATCATCATTATGGGTAATGAAGCCAATGGTATTTCGGCAGAAATTGAAAAAACAGTCACTTCTCGTCTGTCAATTCCAAGATTTGGAGAGCTTCAAAAAACCGAAAGTTTAAATGTAGCTACTGCAACAGCAATTATTCTTAGTGAATTTAAACGAAATAGTTAACTTTTTGTTTTAATGAAAAGTAAAATTTATTAAAATCGCTCGGGATTTCATCGAATCTATATTGTCAGTATAAGCACTAGGTGATGTATTGTCTCGAATTAATTCGTCTGTTATTCCGAACATTCCTCTTATAGAAGGAGAAAATATAAAATATTCAGTAAAAATATCAATTCCGACACCTAGTTCGTATGCCGCTGTCCATTGTTTAACTCTAAATTTCTGTTGGTAATTGTCATCCTGAGATTTAGCATTACTGGATAGATTCAGCGTCGTTGACATACCGCCAACTAGATAAGGACGGATATTTCCTGTGCGTAAAGCAGAGAATTTTAATAATAAAGGGAAATGAATATAAGTACTGTTTACTTCTCTTAAATAATCATTTTCTGAAGTGCCTACCCCAGGAAAATGTAAATCACGTTTAGTATAGTACAATCCTGGTTCAAAACGTAGGTTAATATATTCCTGAAGCCTTAAATCTGCAACAACACCAACATTAAATCCAGTAGTTTTTTTTACCTGAATATCTTCTTGTACAGGAGTTTTATAATCAAATTTGAAGTCAAAACTATTAAAACCTAAATAGTAACCAAAGTAGAGACGCTGCTTCTGCCAGTTTTCAAGGTTAATAATAGGATCCTTGCTAAACATGTTTTTAGCAAATTGTGCATGTCCTTTTGTCGCTAAGACCAATAAAAATAAGATTACAGCTTTTTTCATACTATTTTTTAGATGCAGAATAAATTGTTGCGACACCAAAAGTTTGAGGCATTGCCACAACATCTATAAACCCAGTTTTTCTCAAAATATTGTTTAAGGCTTCACCGTAAGGAAAAGCAGCAGCAGATTCAGACAAATATCCGTAAGCATCATTGTCTTTAGAAAATAATTTTCCGATTAAGGGAAGAATATTTTTGCTGTAAAAATGATAACCTTGTTTATAAGGAAATTTATCAGGAACAGAAGTTTCTAAAATTACGAATACGCCGCCTGGCTTCAAAACTCTTAAGATTTCTTGAAAACCTTTTTCCAGATTTTCAAAATTTCTTACACCAAAACTTACCGTTATTGCATCAAAATAATTATCTTCAAAAGGCATATTTTCAGAATCGCCCAAAACTAATTCAATAATATTAGAAAGGTTTTTTTCGGCTACTTTCTTTTTTCCAACTTCCAGCATTCCGGCAGAAATATCCAAACCGATAATTTTTTCTGCTTTAGTCTGAGTCATTAAAATGGCTAAATCTCCAGTTCCTGTTGCAATATCTAGAACGATTTTTGGTTTTTTGTCTGAGACTATTTTTAATACTTTTTTACGCCATTTAACGTCAATTCCAAATGAAATGACACGATTCAAATTATCGTAATTCCCAGAAATGGTGTCAAACATTTGGGTTACTTGCTCTTTTTTACCTAGTGAAGAGTCTTTATACGGAGTTACTTTTTCAGACATTTTTTTTATTTAGGCAAATATAAGCAATCTAGTCTAACTGTAATTGAGTTTTTTGCTCAGGAATTAAATGTTTTACTGTGATTTTTTTTAGGCGTCAAAACGCATCCCTAAATCTAGGTATTTTGACAAAATCACTAAAAGACGGTATTGTGTGTTGTCTCAATTTTGGACAACTTTGCTGAAGTAAAAATGATTAAGTTTTAATGATTGGTAATGCCAAATGACTTAAGCAGATAGCTACTTTTTTTGCGCTGGTAGTCTATCTGTTCTTGAAAAAGTTTTGTACAGTATTGTTCTTTGGGGGGAAATACTATTTTATAAGTGCAAAATACGTTCTTAGGATTAAATTTGTTTTTGGAAATTTTAATTTTCTGCCTTTAATATCTTAGTGGTATTTGTTATTAAAGGCTTTTTGAGATGTAGGTCTCAAATTAACATTAAATGTTATTCAGTTATTTCAAATGTTTTTAACATTTGTGATTTTTACACAAAACTAATTCTTGAGCAAGTCCGGTTCAAAACCAATTATTCTAAAAACATCCTCTGCAAAGAGGATGTTTTTTATTTTATTTCTTAATGTAAGTTTCGTAAGTATAATCATAAAGATGTTTTTCATCTTTAAAATTCTCTTCAGATTCTACTAATGTCCATTCACTTTTATTTAGGTTAGGAAAAAAAGTATCAGCTTCAAAAGTATGATGAACTTTGGTAAGTTCAATTATATCTGTAAACGGAAGTGCCAAATTGTAAATTTCACCACCACCAATAATATAAGTATCGTCATTTTCAGGACAAATTGCAATTGCTTTTTCAAGACTATCGACAACGATACAACCTTCTGGTTTATAATTTTCCTGACGCGAAATGACAACATGCACGCGATCGGGCAATGGTTTAGGAAAACTCTCAAAAGTCTTTCTTCCCATAATGATATGATGACCAGTAGTGAGTGATTTAAATCTTTTAAAATCATTTGGAAGATGCCAAACTAATTCGTTATTTTTTCCAAGCGCATTGTTTTCGGCTACGGCCGCTATCATTATAATCATGGTATGCTAAAACTAAATTTTGTTTTGATTGCCTTCATTTATAGAAGCTTCGAGTTGACTGATTCTTTTTTGCTGTAAAGCAACTAATCTGTCCACTTGTTCTCGTTCCCATTTTTTATTCATGAAACGATCAGTAATATATACTTTTATAAAATGAAGTATAAAAATGAAGAGCCAGATCGTAATACCCCAAATACACCAGTTTTGAGTTGTTCCTTCTCCAAAACCAAAAAATCTATTGGCAATAAACAAAAATAAACTTCCTAGCAGAAAAAGTACAAAGTGAAAATATAAAATCTTTTTTTGCCTTAATCTTCTTCTAGCGTATTCGTATTGTTCGTGAACTTCTTTTTCCATAAGATAAAAATGAGATTATAAAGTTAAAATTTATTTTTTGAAAGTCAATGTTATACGCATGGAATATTTGCCCGAAAATCGTCTGCGAATTTGAAATCCAGAATTTTGCTGCTAATAAATTACAGATATAATTAAAAAAATGTGCAGTTTTTAGAATTATGATAAATCGAATAGGAAAGTAGTGGGTGTTCCGTTGAATTTAAGTAATTTTAGAATGTATAAATCTATAAACTAAATAGTTATGTCTTTAAAGAAACAATTTGTAAAAACGAAACCAGTATGTAAGGTTACTTTTTCAATAGATGCGAAGGAAGCAAGTTCTGCTGCTGTTGTTGGAGATTTCAATAATTGGAATGCTGAAGAAGGATCTTTAAGTAAATTGAAAAACGGGACTTTTAAAGCGACTTATGACTTAGTTAAAGATGCTATTTATGAGTTTAAATATCTGATTGACGGTGTTTATGTTAACGAACCAGAAGCTGATTCTTATAAATGGAATGAATACGCAGGAAGTGAAAATAGTGTTTTAGTAATATAAAAAAAATCCGCTAATTAGCGGATTTTTTGGTTTTATACTGCAACGCTTCCTTTTATAGCAGGATGCGGATCATAGTCAACTAATGTGAAATCATTGAAATCAAAATCAAAAATGTTTTTAATCTCTGGATTTAAAATCATTTTTGGCAATGGTTTTGGTTCGCGAGTCAATTGTAATTCCAATTGCTCGAAATGATTGTTGTAAATGTGTGCATCTCCAAAAGTGTGAATAAATTCACCAACTTCAAAATCACAAACCTGAGCAATCATCATAGTAAACAAGGCATAAGAAGCAATATTAAAAGGAACTCCTAAAAAGATATCGGCACTACGCTGATACAACTGACAAGAAAGTTTTCCTTTAGTTTCTCCTTTCTCTAAATCTGGAGAAGCTACATAAAACTGAAAAAATGCATGACATGGAGGTAATGCAGCTTTATTATTGGCAACATTCTCTTCAAATGATTTTGATGTATCTGGCAAAACAGAAGGATTCCAGGCAGAAACCAACATTCTGCGACTGTTCGGGTTCTTTTTTAATTCTGAAATTAATTCAGAAATCTGGTCAATTTCTTCGCTGTTCCAGTTTCTCCATTGATGTCCGTAAACGGGTCCTAAATCACCGTTAGAATCGGCCCATTCATCCCAGATTTTAACGCCATTTTCCTGAAGGTATTTGATATTTGTATCACCTTTTAAAAACCAAAGCAATTCGTAGATTATCGATTTAAAATGTAATTTTTTGGTCGTAACCATTGGGAAACCTTCACTTAAATCAAAACGCATTTGGTAACCAAACACACTTTTTGTTCCAGTTCCGGTACGATCTCCTTTTTGATTGCCGTTTTCTAAAACGTGTTTTACTAAATCTAAGTATTGTTTCATTTGTTTGTTTATTCGGTTATTCGTTTAATTGTTTAATCGATTTAACGAATAAACAAATGAACGATTAAACATTGAATTTTATCTTTTTGAGATTTCGTCTCGAATTTTGGCTGCTTTTTCGTAATCTTCCTGAGAAACTGCCTGATCAAGCAAGTCGTTTAATTCTTGTAAAGTATGTTTAGAATAAACGTCACCAGATTGGTTGGTTTCTTCTTCGCGTCCAAAAGTTTCTGGATTAGAAAGAACATCATCAATTTCCTGAGAACCTGAATCTGTTTCAGCAGTATTTGATTTCAAATAAATACCAGCTTTGTCTAAGATGTTTTTGTATGTAAAAATTGGAGCATTGAATCGTAATGCTAAAGCAATTGCATCAGAAGTTCTGGCGTCGATAATTTCTTCGATTTTGTCTCTTTCGCAAATTAAACTAGAGTAAAAAACACCATCAACCAATTTATGAATAATAACTTGTTTTACCACAATATCAAATCTTTCGGCGAAATTTTTGAATAAATCATGCGTTAAAGGACGTGGTGGTTTAATCTCTTTTTCTAAAGCAATAGCGATTGACTGGGCTTCAAAAGCACCAATAACAATAGGTAATTTTCTTTCGCCATCGACTTCATTCAAAATTAAGGCATAAGCGCCATTTTGAGTTTGACTGTATGAAATTCCTTTTATGGATAATTTTACTAGACTCATATATGTTTGTAAAACGGGCACTTAGCACCGCATTTTAATACTTTTTTTGATTGGAAAATAAAGGTGCAATTTTAATCAAAAAATATGGAACAAAAAAGCTGCCTTAAAACAAAGATACGATTATCTTGTTTTTAGGCAGCTATATTTTAAGAGAGAATTTTAAATTAAGAATGCTGAGCTTTAAAAGCTTTTAATTTCTCTGTTAGTTGTGGAATGATTTCAAAAGCATCACCAACAACACCATAATCGGCAACTTTAAAGAAAGGAGCTTCAGGATCATTATTGATTACTACTTTTACTTTAGAAGAGTTGATTCCTGCAATATGCTGAATCGCTCCAGAGATTCCAACTGCAATATATAAGTTTGTTGCAACTGGTTTTCCTGTTTGTCCAACGTGCTCGCTGTGAGGTCTCCATCCTAAATCTGAAACAGGCTTAGAACATGCAGTTGCAGCACCTAAAACTTCAGCTAAATTTTCAATTAATCCCCAGTTTTCCGGCCCTTTTAATCCGCGTCCGCCAGAAACTACGATATCTGCATCAGCGATAGAAACTTTTCCAGAAACTTTTTCTACAGATTCTACTTTTACACCAAAATCATTGTCTCCAATTGTTGGGTTAAAATCTTCTTCAGTTGCAGATCCTGCACTTTCAAAAATTCCGTAAGAGTTTTTAGCTAAACCAAGAACTTTAACATCCGTATCGATTTGAGTGATATTGAAAGCTTTGTTTGAGAAAGCATTTCTTTTTACCTGAAAAGGAGAAGTGCTAATTGGTAATCCAACAACATTTGAAGCAAAACCAGCTTCTAAAGAAACCGCCACTAATGATGAAAGATAAATACTGTCTGTTGTAGAAGAAAGTAAAACTACTTTTGTTCCTTCTTTTTGAGCCGCTTGTTTAATTACATCTGCGTAAGCTTTAGCAGTAAAACCAGCTAATTTATCGTTGTTTACTTTTAGAACTTTATCAACTCCGTATTTAGCTAATTCGCTAACGTCGCTGATGTTTACAGTCAAAGCTGTAACAGTTGTTCCTAAAGATTCTGCTACTTTTTTAGCGTAAGAAGCTAATTCGAAAGCAACTTTTTTAAATTTTCCTTCTGCAGATTCTGCATATATTAATATTGACATGATAATTTTAGATTTTAGATTTTAGATTTCAGATTGAACTGAATACTAAAAAAACAGATTATTAAAATAATTTCAGGCTTCACGTTGGTAAACTGAAAACTGAGACTGAAAACTGATTACTAGATTACTTTCGCTTCGTTGTGTAATAAATTAACTAACTCATCTAAATTATCAGCAGAAATTAATTTCACTGCCGATTTTGGAGCTGGTTTTTCAAATTTCACTGCTTTTGTATTTACCGCTGCATCAACTGGCTCAAGGATAGTTAAGGCTTTAGTTCTTGCTGTCATAATTCCTCTCATGTTCGGAATACGCAAATCTTTTTCTTCAACAAGACCTTTTTGACCTCCAATAATTAAAGGTAGAGTAGTGCTTACCGTTTCTTTTCCTCCATCAATTTCACGAACCGCTTTTACGCTATTTACGTCAACCGTTAAGCTTGTACAAGAATTTAAGAAGTTAGAACCTAAAATTCCAGCAATCATTCCAGGAACCATTCCGCCGTTATAATCTAAAGACTCTTTTCCTGCAATTACAAGATCGTAACCACCATTTTTAATTACTTCTGCTAATTGTTTTGCAACGAAAAAACCATCTGTTGGATTTGCATTTACACGAATCGCTTCGTTAGCACCAATTGCCAATGCTTTACGTAAAGTTGGTTCTGTATCAGGGCCTCCAACGTTTACAACCGTTACATTTGCACCTTGTTGTTCCTGAAACCAGATTGCACGTGTAAGACCGAATTCGTCGTTAGGATTAATTACATATTGTACGCCGGCTGTATCAAATTCTGAATCACCGTTTGTAAAGTTAATTTTTGAAGTAGTATCAGGCACGTGGCTGATGCAAACTAATATTTTCATAAGTATATATTTTGAATTTATAATATGCTTTTACAAATTTAGAATTTAATTTGGAATAATTATACTATGCACGCATAATATTTTTTAAAACTATTACGATTTCGCAAATTCTGTAGTTTTGAATGAATTTTATCAAGTTATAAAATTTAAAAATCATTCATTTTCGTTGATTATTAGGAATTTTGCAATATTTGAAGGCTTATCACGAATTTGTTTTTTTGTGTGATAAATACTAGAATTTGATTTTTAACGTTCTGTTGTATGAATTTTGAAAGAACAGTAATTAAACAAATAAATTAAAGTTTGTAAAAAAAATGATTTTGATGAATTAAGTGTGAATTATACGTTATTATATCGATTTCGTAATTATCACAATAATCATAAAAAAGTTAAAAGCAATAGATGCGCAGCAGTTCATGTTATTTTAAATTCAATTTATGCTTTTAAGTGATTTAAAATATTTATTTTTGCTCTTCAGAAAATTCAACATACAATATAAAATATGAGAACAATACAATTTAGAGAGGCCATTTGTGAAGCGATGAGCGAAGAAATGCGTCACGATGAATCCATATATTTAATGGGCGAAGAGGTTGCAGAATACAATGGAGCATACAAAGCTTCTAAAGGAATGCTTGCTGAGTTTGGAGAAAAAAGAGTAATCGATACTCCAATTGCTGAGCTTGGATTTACAGGAATTGCAGTAGGTTCTGCAATGAATGGAAACCGACCGATTGTAGAATATATGACTTTCAACTTCTGTTTAGTTGGTATTGATCAAATTATTAATAACGCTGCTAAAATGCGTCAAATGACTGGTGGACAATTTAATGTGCCTATCGTTTTCCGCGGACCAACAGCTTCTGCAGGTCAATTAGGAGCAACTCACTCTCAAGCTTTAGAAAACTGGTTTGCAAATACTCCAGGTCTTAAAGTTGTAGTTCCTTCAACTCCTTACGATGCAAAAGGACTTTTGAAATCTGCAATTCGCGATAATGATCCCGTTATTTTTATGGAATCTGAGCAAATGTATGGTGACAAAGGAGAAGTGCCAGACGGAGAATACACAATTCCATTAGGAGTTGCTGATGTTAAACGTGAAGGTAAAGATGTAACTATTGTTTCTTTTGGGAAAATCATCAAAGAAGCTTTTATCGCTGCTGATGAATTAGCTAAAGAAGGAATTTCTTGTGAGATCATCGATTTAAGAACTGTACGTCCAATGGATAAAGATGCAATTCTTACTTCTGTTAAAAAAACAAACCGTTTAGTAATTCTTGAAGAAGCTTGGCCATTTGCAAGTATTTCTTCTGAAATTACGTATATCGTTCAAGAACAAGCTTTTGACTTCCTTGATGCGCCGATTCAACGTATTACAACAGCAGATACTCCAGCACCATATTCTCCAGTATTACTAAAAGACTGGTTGCCAAATGCAGGTGATGTAGTAAAAGCAGTTAAAAAAGTATTGTACAAATAATACATATTTAAAATACTCACAAAACTTCATCATTCATAGTTAATTGATGAAGTTTTTTTTTGCCTCGACAATGAAAAGATTAGTTTTACTCAGCCTATTTTTTGTATTCGCATTTTCGGCGATTACTACTGCACAAACGAAAGTGAGTGGAATTGTCTTGGACAAATCAAATCAGCCGATACCTTTTGCAAATGTTGTTTTTAAAGGTTCAAATATTGGAATTGTTTCTAATGAAGATGGTCGATTTTATTTAGAATCTCCCACTACTTATACCGCTTTAATAGTGAGTTCTGCGGGATTTTCAGATAAGGAAGTTGCTTTGGAAAAATCGATTAATTACGATTTCAAAATTGTATTAGGCGAAGCCGAAGCTTTAAATGAAGTGGTGATTTTTACTGGAAAAACTTCTAAAAAGAACAATCCAGCGCTAGATATTTTGAGGAAAATTTGGGAAAGAAAACGTAAAAACGGACTTTACCAATTCAATCAATATCAAATGCAGAAGTATGAAAAAGTCGAGTTCGACATGAACACTATTGATAGTGCTTTTATGAAAAACAAGCTTTTTAAAGGAATGGAGTTTGTCTTTAATCATGTTGATACTTCAGATGTTACCGGGAAAACCTATTTACCAATTTTCATTAATGAATCGGTTTATGATGTTTACGGTGATAATAAATTAAAGAAAGTAAAGGAAAATATTACTGGAAATAAAATGTCAGGTTTCAATGGAAATCAGCAGATTTTATCTTTCGTTAAAGATCTTTATTCTGATTATAATATTTACGATAATCACCTTAAATTTTTCGATAAGAGTTTTACGAGTCCGCTTTCAAAAACCGGAATCGATGTCTACAATTATGTATTGAAAGACAGTGCTTATATCGATAAAAAATGGTGTTTTAATATTGTTTTTTATCCGAGACGTAAAAACGAATTAACTTTCAAAGGAGATTTTTGGGTTAATGATACGACTTTTGCAATCAAAAAAATTAATATGGGCGTGACCAAAAGTGCCAATATTAACTGGGTAAAAGATATTTATATTGAACAGGAATTTGAAGTTGAAAATGATTCTGTTTTCCTTTTGACGCGTGATTATATGATGTCTGATTTTGCTTTAAATAAAAAAGAAAAATCGAAAGGAGTTTATGGAAAGCGAACGACTTTGTACAGAAATCATAAGTTCAATATTCAGAAACCAGAGAAATTTTATAAAGAAGAAGTCAATTTTATAGATAACGCCGTTTATGAACGGCCACCCGAATTCTGGGAAGAAAATCGTTTTGAAAAATTAAATAAAGACGAAGCCGGTATTTATAAAATGCTCGACACGCTGCAAACCGTCAAGCGATTTAAGCAGATTTATAATCTCGTCTCCATTTTAGGAAGCGGTTACGTCGAATTTAAAAACTTCGATTTCGGACCAATTTTCTCCACTTTTGGTTACAACGAAGTTGAAGGATTAAGATTAAGAGCGGGAGGAAGAACCTATTTTGGTCCAAACGATCCTTGGCGTATTCAGGCTTACACAGCTTACGGATTTGACGATAATAAATTCAAATACGGAGTTTCTGGAAAATGGATGGTAGATAAGAAAAACCGTGTCATCATCTCTGGAGGAAACAGGCGCGATATTGAGCAAATTGGAGCGAGTTTAACCACAACAAATGACGTTTTAGGACGAAGTTTTGCTTCTTCTGCCTTATTTACATCTGGAAGTAACGGAAAGCTGACGAATATAAATCTGAGTAATGTTTCTGTCGAAATGGAAGCAAAAAAGAATTTTGTTGTTTCTGCGGGACTTTCCTATCGAACTTTAGAATCGGCGTCAAAAACGTTTAGTTTGGATTATTATACGACATTGCCGACTGCCGCAAATCCGATGGGAGTTGTTAAAAGCGACGTAAAACAATCGGAAGCTAATATTCAGTTCGAATATATGCCAAACCGTAAAACGATTGGTTATGGTGTAGAAAGAGATTTAGTAGATAGTCCATTTAGTCATTTCTTTGTAAACTTTAGTTACGGACTTAAAGGTGTTTTAGATAGTGATTTTGCTTATGAAAAAATTCAGATTTTCTACAAACAACCAATAATTATTGGACCTTTAGGAAGATCGAATATTATAGTTGAAACAGGCAAAACTTTCGGTACAATTCCGTTAGGATTAATGAGCGTAATTCCAGGAAATCAGACTTATTTTACGATTGAAAATACATTCAGTAACTTGAATTTCTACGAATTCGTCACAGATCAATATACAACTTTGCAGTGGAATCATGATTTTGGAGGAAGATTATTCGCTAGAATCCCATTCATGAGAAAATTAAATTGGAGAGAATTTATTGGAGTTCGAGCAGTTCACGGAACAATTTCCGATGCCAATCGTGCCATAAATGCTTCAGGATTACCATACAATGCACCAGAAAAAGTATACTGGGAATACAACGCCGGAATTGGAAATATCTTTAAAGTTTTCCGTCTTGATTTTTCTTGGAGAGGAAATTATTTAGATATGCCAGATGCACATAAATTTGCTATAAAAGGATCTTTTGGGTTTTATTTTTAGTTTTAGAAAAGGTACAAAGGCTCAAGTTACAAAGTCGCAAAGGTTTAAAATCTTTGCGGCTTTTTTATTTTGTTTCCCGCAGATTTTACAGATTTACGCAGATAAATTAAAGATTGAAAATCTGCTCTATCAACAAAATCTGCGGGAACAAAAACTTAGTGTCTTCGCGAGATTGTTTTTTAGTTACTTTTGAAAATAGTCTTAAAAACTAAAATCATGCAAGAAGCAATAGATTTTCTTTCAACCAAAAATCCAATATTTTTAGAAATTATTGAAAAATATGGATTACCACAAATTCCAAAGCGTCCTCCAGGTTTTGAGACTTTAGTATTGCTAATTCTAGAACAACAAGTTTCTATAGATTCCGCGAAAGCGACATTCTTAAAAATAAAAGCTTACACAACTTGTGATCCCGAAAGTATGGCAATTTTACCCGACGAAGAATTTAGAAGTTTAGGAGTTAGTCGTCAGAAAACAAAATACATCAAAATATTAGCGGAAGCAGTTTTAAGCAGAGAATTAGATATTGAGAGTCTGGCTTTTAAAACAGCAAAAGAAGTTCGAGAAGAATTAATAAAACTAAAAGGAATTGGAAATTGGACAATCGATATTTATTTGATGTTCTGTTTAGAAGAACCCGATTTGATTCCTCTTGGCGACATTGCAGTTATCAATACAATCAAAGAATTGCTGAATATTCACGATAAACAAGAAATGAAAATTCATGCCGAACAATGGAGTCCACATCGTTCTTATGCAACCTATTTGCTCTGGCATTATTACCTGAAGAAGAGAAATCGAACAATAACTTATTAATTGCTTGTTTTTTAAACTCTAATGCGGATAATTTAACCTTGTTTTTTATTGTAAAACTAGATTCTTTGGTTATTTTTGCAAGCGAAATTATAGAAACAATAAAAAACGAAAATGACCGCAGACAAATTAACGACTTTCGATGTATTAATCGAAATACCGAGAGGAAGCAGAAATAAATACGAATACGATTTTGAAATTAAAAGAATGCGTTTTGACAGAATGTTATTCTCTTCAATGATGTACCCAGCTGATTACGGATTTATTCCTGAAACTTTAGCTTTAGATGGAGATCCTCTTGATGTTTTAGTTTTGGTAAACGAACCAACTTTCCCTGGATGTGTGATGGAAGTTAAGCCAATTGGAGTTTTCCACATGGCAGATGACAAAGGACCAGACGAAAAAATTATCTGTGTACCAGTTTCAGATCCAATCTGGAATTCATTATCAGATTTATCAGATATGAACCCTCACTTAGTAAAAGAAATCGAGCACTTTTTCCAAGTTTATAAAGATCTTGAAAACAAAAAAGTTGACGTTGAAGGATGGGGAGATGTAAACGAAGCTTTTGCAATTATCGCTGAGTGTACAAAACGTTTTAACGATATCGAAAATAAACCAGAAGGATTATTTAGTATTAAATAATTTAAACCTGCATATTTTATAAAAAAAGCAATATTCCGTCAGGAGTATTGCTTTTTTGTTTAAATTCGTTTAGTTAGTTTGTTGACTATTAACCAAAACCATTAAAATATTATGAATTCATTTATGATTTACCTGCCAATTGTAATGGCAGTTTTAGGATTACTTTTCATGGGAATAAAAAGGAGTTGGGTTTTAAAACAAGATGCGGGAGACGGTAAGATGAAAGAGATTTCAGATTACATATACGAAGGAGCTTTAGCCTTTCTAAAAGCAGAATACAAATTGCTGACCATTTTTGTAATTATTGCCAGTTTAGCATTGGCAGGAATTACATTTATTCCAGGAGTTAAAACACATTTATTAATCGTAATTGCATTTATTTTTGGTGCTTTATTTTCGGCCTACGCTGGAAATATTGGAATGAAGATCGCAACTAAAACAAACGTAAGAACAACACAGGCAGCTCGTACAAGTTTGCCGCAGGCATTAAAAGTTTCTTTTGGTGGTGGAACCGTAATGGGACTTGGTGTTGCAGGTCTAGCCGTTTTAGGTTTAACCTCATTTTTCATCATTTTCTTTCATTTATTTTCTGGCGGAGTTTGGAAAGACACAGATACAATGACTGTAGTTTTAGAAACTTTAGCGGGGTTTTCTTTAGGAGCAGAATCAATCGCATTATTTGCGCGTGTTGGAGGTGGAATTTACACCAAAGCCGCTGACGTTGGAGCCGATTTAGTTGGTAAAGTAGAAGCAGGAATTCCAGAAGATGATCCGCGTAATCCGGCAACAATTGCAGATAACGTTGGTGATAACGTAGGCGATGTTGCAGGTATGGGAGCCGATTTATTCGGATCTTATGTAGCGACTGTTTTAGCTGCAATGGTTCTAGGAAATTATGTGATAAAAGATATGGGTGGAAGTATCAATGACGCTTTTGGCGGAATTGGTCCTATTTTACTTCCAATGGCAATTGCTGGTTTCGGAATTTTATTCTCTATTATCGGAACTTTTTTAGTAAAAATCTCAGATGACAATGCAAAAGAAGCACAAGTTCAGAAAGCATTAAATATCGGAAACTGGGTTTCTATTGTTTTAACTGCAATAGCTTGTTATTTTTTAGTCAAATATATGCTTCCAGAAGTAATGCAAATGTCATTTTTTGGTGAAGGTTCAAAAGCTATTTCATCCATGCGTGTTTTCTACGCTACTTTAGTGGGATTAGTTGTTGGTGGAGCAATTTCATCAGTAACAGAATATTATACAGGATTAGGAACGAAACCAGTGTTGGCAATCGTTCAAAAATCGTCTACAGGTGCAGGAACCAATGTAATTGCAGGTTTGGCAACCGGAATGATTTCTACGTTTCCAACGGTAATTTTGTTTGCCGCAGCTATTTGGATTTCTTATTCTCTAGCGGGATTTTATGGAGTAGCATTGGCCGCTTCTGCAATGATGGCGACAACAGCAATGCAATTGGCAATTGATGCTTTCGGACCAATTTCTGATAATGCTGGAGGAATTGCAGAAATGAGTGAATTACCAAAAGAAGTACGTACTAGAACCGATATTTTAGACTCAGTAGGAAATACGACTGCAGCAACAGGAAAAGGATTTGCAATTGCTTCTGCAGCCTTAACTTCATTGGCATTATTTGCTGCTTATGTAACATTTACAGGAATCGATGGAATCAATATTTTTAAAGCACCCGTTTTGGCAATGTTGTTTATCGGGGGAATGATTCCAGTAGTTTTTTCTGCTTTAGCTATGAATTCAGTTGGAAAAGCAGCAATGGATATGGTGTACGAAGTTCGTCGCCAGTTCAAGGAAATTCCGGGAATTATGGAAGGAACTGGGAAACCAGAATATGGAAAATGTGTCGAAATTTCTACAAAAGCTGCTTTACGAGAAATGATGCTTCCTGGAATTCTGACAATTGGTTTCCCGATTTTAATTGTTCTTTTAGGAAAATTGGTTTATTCTGATAATAATCAATTGATTGCTGAAATGTTAGGAGGATATATGGCTGGAGTTACCGTTTCTGGAGTACTTTGGGCAGTTTTTCAAAATAACGCCGGAGGAGCTTGGGATAATGCTAAAAAATCATTCGAAGCTGGAGTTATGATCAACGGCGAAATGACTTATAAAGGTTCAGATGCGCATAAAGCTGCCGTAACCGGAGATACAGTTGGAGATCCGTTTAAAGATACTTCTGGACCATCAATGAATATTTTAATCAAATTAACTTGTTTAATCGGATTGGTAATTGCACCAATTTTAGGAGAAGGGAGTATACATTCAGATATTGCCGGACAAGCTTCTTGCTGTGCTAAAACAGAAATGCATGCTGGAATGTCTAAATGTGGTGATATGTCTGGAATGACAAAAGAAGAATGTATCAAAATGTGTAAAGAGAAAGGTTGTTCTCCAGAAGAAACGGCTAAATGTTTAGCGCAATTTGATGAAAATGGAAATCCTTACAAAAAAACAGATTGTTTTGATACTTCTAAATATGATAAAAAATCATCTGTAAAAGTTGAAGTTAAAAACATAAACGGCAAAACCACAGGATCTGTTACTAAAACAGAAAATGGTAAAACAACAACCGAAGTTTTTGAAGGAACAGAAGAAGAAGTTTTAGCAAAAGTTAACGCTGCGAAATAGTTGTATATCCTAACAGGTTTTGGAAACCTCTTAGGATATTTAATAAAAATGCCTCTAAAATATTTTTAGAGGCATTTTTTATTTATTGTAAATTCGTGAAATCCGTGTCCTAAAACAACCCATTCAATTCAGCATCAATTCTATTAATGATATTTCCTAAATCTTCAGGATTATCAACAAAATTTATATTATCAACGTCAATAATCAAGAGTTTTCCTTTGGTGTAAGTCTGAATCCAAGCTTCGTATCTTTCGTTTAGACGACTTAAATAATCGATAGAGATAGAGTTTTCATATTCACGTCCGCGTTTGTGAATTTGACCCACAAGATTCGGAATCGAGCTTCTCAAATAAATCAATAAATCTGGTGGTTTTACCAAAGATTCCATCAATTCGAACAAAGAAGTGTAATTATCAAAATCTCGACTCGTCATTAATCCCATTGAATATAAGTTGGGAGCAAAAATATAAGCATCTTCATAAATCGTCCTATCTTGAATGATTTTTTTACCGCTTTCTCGAATTTGCTGCACTTGACGAAAACGACTGTTTAGGAAGTAAATCTGAAGATTAAAAGACCAGCGTTCCATTTGATGGTAAAAATCATCCAGATACGGATTATCAACTACATCTTCATAATGTGGTTCCCATTTGAAATGTTTGGCTAATAATTTAGTCAGAGTGGTTTTTCCTGCGCCTATGTTTCCTGCTATTGCTATGTGCATTACGGTGTTACGATTTTATAATTTGATATATCTGTAGCTGTAAAAATAGATAAAATTTGGTCTTTGTAATAAAAATTGTCGAAGGTTTTTTCTAAAATTTTAATCTCAGAAATTGCTTCTGGATTTGATTTATCGATTCCTTTAAAAAACAATAAATTATCCTTGCTGAAGATATATTGTGTTGCATTAATTATAGCAATTTTATCAAAATCTGAAATTTTATTTAATGAAGTGATTTTTCCAAAAATATCACAAGAGTACCAATTGTTTTTTTTGTCAATCCAAAAGAAAGTATTAAAATCGGTCTGATAATATTGAATTGGTTCTGTCAATGGAATTGAAACAGTTTTATATTCATTCTTTAAATAATCAAAAAGACCAATTTGCTGGTTGAGAGTATTGTAAATCCACAATTGATTTTGCGTTGACATTCCGATGGCGCTAACAACAATTGGTATGGGATTTTGAGAAAAATTAATTTCAGTCATTTTATTCAATTGATTATCCAATAAAACCACACTATTAAAATCTTCATAAAACAATACAATTTTCAACGGATTCTGTAAATCAACTTTGGTAATTTTTCCAAGAGAAACGTTTTTATATTCAAAAAGCTCATTTTCTTTCCTTTTACTGAAGACATTGTTCTTGATTTGATACGAATATCCAAAAGCATCAAAACCTAAAAATTCATCAGAATTACTTTTATAATGTGAAAGTAAAACTGGATTTATACTCGAATTTTGAGCAGAAACCGCATTTAAAGTGCAGAAAACAAGAAGAGAGAATATAAATTTTTGCACTTTTTGATACATTAGAAATTGATTTACAAGAGGACCAAATTACAAAAAACCGTGGTTCAAATTCGAATTTTGATCTTTAAACCTTTTTTTAGCCTAATAGTCTAAAAAATAAGACCATCTGTATGAATTCTAAAGCAATTTATATATTTAATTTTTACTATAATAAAATTAATAATACATTTGAATGTAAGTTTTCTCGGATTTACTCACTTTTAACGAAAACAGAATGAAGAAATTATTTTTTTATATGACCATGATGCTTGTAGGGTCACAAATGCAGGCTCAAAAAGATTTTCAGGGAATGGCTGTTTATGAGTCAAAAACCCAAGCCCCAAAGTTTGACGGAATCCGCAGTAACAGGGATATTACGCCCGAAATGCAAAAAAACATGGAAGAGCGTATGAAAAAGATGCTCGAAAAAACATTTATTTTAAATTTCGATAAATCGGCATCTATTTATAAAGAAGAAGAAAAATTGGAAGCTCCGGGACAACAACAAGGAGGTTTTCGTGTAATGTTTGGCTCGCTTACCGGCGGTGGGGGAACTTTCTACAAAGATGTTAAAACAAAATCGTATACTATTGACAAAGAATTTATGGGCAAGGAATTTCTTGTTGTAGATTCTCTGCCAAAATTAAATTGGAAATTGGAGCAGGAAACCAAACAAATTGGAGGTTACAACTGCTTTAAGGCAACAGCTGTTAAAGCAGCTAGCAAAACCGATTTTAGAAATTTGAGACCTAAAAAAGAAGACGATAAAAAGGACGAAGCGAAAAAAACTTCTGGAGATACCAAAACCAATTTTGCAGACAGTTTCGAAATGCCAAAAGAAATCGTAGTTACAGCGTGGTATACACCTGAAATTCCTGTAAATCAAGGTCCGGAAAATTATTGGGGACTTCCTGGTTTAATTTTAGAAATTAACGATGGAACTACCACTATTTTATGTTCTAAAATTGTTTTGAATTCTAAAGAAAAGGTAGAAATAAAACCTTCTAAAAAAGGAAAAGTAATTTCTCAGAAAGAATACGACGAAACGGTAATTAAGAAAATGGAAGAATTTAGAGAAATGAATCGAGGTCGTGCAGGTGGACCTCCTCCAATGGGAAGATAAAAAATCTTCAGATTCTTTAAATTCAAATCTTTTCTTAGATGAACAAATTATTCCTTTTTTTCGCCTTTTTAATTACTTCTTTTTCTTTTGCACAAAGTGTCCGTTTTGATGGTTTCATTCAAGATGAACAAAAAAATCCGTTGGAAATGGCCAATATTATGGCAATTAACAACGGTACAAAAGCAATGGATTCTTACGGAATCACGAATGATAAAGGAAAGTTTCAGTTGACTTTAAAACCAAATACACCTTACACTATTAAAGTAAGTTATTTAGGAATGAAGTCTAAAGAAATTGCGGTATCCACAAAATCTGAAAACATGACTCAAAATATTGTTATGGACGGAGCCGGAATCGAATTGGAAGGTGTCGAAATTGTTCGTGAAATGCCTGTTTCCATCAAAGGCGATACAATTGTTTATAATGCTGATTCTTTTAAAACCGGAACAGAACGAAAATTAGAAGATGTTCTGAAAAAACTTCCGGGAGTTGAGGTAAACGCCGACGGAGAGATCGAAGTAGAAGGGAAAAAAGTCAGCAAACTAATGGTCGAAGGAAAAGATTTTTTTGATGGAGATACCAAATTGGGCGTTAAAAATATTCCTGCCGATGCGATTGATAAAATTCAGGTTTTAAGAAATTACAATGAAGTTAGCGCTCTAAAAGGTCTTGAAAATGATCAGGATAATGTGGCGATGAATATCAAATTAAAAGATGGAAAAAAGAATTTCTGGTTTGGAGATGTCACTGCCGGAATTGGCGTTGGAGAATTGGATAGCCGTTATATTATCAATCCGAAACTGTTTTATTACAGTCCAAAATACAGCATTAATTTAATTACCAATTTTAATAATATTGGCGAATTACCTCTTACGGCTCAGGATTATTTTAAGTTCACTGGCGGATTTAAAAATTTGATGAAAAAAGGCGGAAGCAGTTTTAATGTTTCTTCCAATGATTTGGGAATTTCATTACTGAGAAACAATCGCGCAAAGGAAATCGAAACCAAATTTGGCGCCACTAATTTTGCATATTCGGTTAATAAAGCATGGAATATTAGCGGTTTCGGAATTCTTTCAACTTCAAAAACAGAATTAGAAACAAAATCTCAGACTACGATTTTAGATTCTGGAGATCAACAGAAACGTGACGAAAATACAAGTCAGAAAAATAATTTGGGGCTTTTTAAATTAAGTTCGATGTATAAGCCAAACGATAAATTTCAGTTTGATTACGACATTCTGACCAAATTGACCAAGCAAGAAGAATATTCCGATTTGTTTAGAGAACAGATTGTACAAAATGTGGCGACTTCAGAAAATATTTTTACGTCTAAAAAGCAAGATCCGACTTCGATAAATCAGAATTTGAATTTGTATTACACGCAAAGTGCTAAAAATATTTTTGCTTTCGAAATGCAGCATTTGTATCAAGACGAAAATCCGTTTTATAATGCCAATCTTCAGACGCTTCCATTTGCATTGTCAGGATACGTTACAAATCCGGCGCAGGCCCGAAATGATTACAATCAGAATCGTTTTGTGAAAACCAATAAATTAGATACTAAACTGGACTATTATTACATGGTTACGCCAAAAAGTAACTTCAATGTTACTTTAGGAAATACATATTCGTATCAAAATTTCAGTTCCCATATCTTTCAAATGTTAGATAACGGAACAAGAAATGATTTGAACAACGCCGAAAATAATAATGACGTTGATTACAGATTTAACGACGCTTTTTTAGGGTTCCATTTTAAAATTCTAACCGGAAAATTTACTTTGACACCAGGTGTTAGTCTGCATTCTTACCAAATGGCAAATGGACAATTAGGATCTAATTATTCTCAAAGTTTTACCAAAATATTGCCAGATTTCTTCGCTTTATATCAAATTAAAAAATCAGAAACGCTGACGTATAATTTCTCTTTAACGAATGATTTTACAGATATCAATCAACTGGCGGCGGGTTATGTTTTGTCTGATTACAGCAGTCTATTTCGCGGAAATCGTTTCTTAGAAAATGCAACTTCACAAGTGCATTCGCTTCGTTATTTCAAATATAATATGTTCAATTTTGAGAATATTTTTGCCAATGCAACCTACACAAGAAAAGTAGATGCTGTAAAAACAAAGGCAGATTTTGACGGAATTAACCAATCTTCAGTTCCATATAATTCCAACTTAGCCGATGAAACTTTTTCTGGAATGGGAGCTTACGGACGTTCATTTTTAAAAAACTACAAAGCTTCGGTAAACGCAAGTATCAACTGGTCAAAGTTTAATAACATACAAAATGAAGAGCTGAGAACGACAGAAAGTTTTGTTCAGAGTTATACCGTAAGAGCTTCAACAAATTATAAAAAGCTTCCGAACATCGAATTTGGATACAATCTTTTGATTAACAAATACAGTGGTTCTACTTTTTACACCGACAAACCTTTTGCAAAATTAGACTACTATTTCTTAGACAGTTTTTCTTTTGTTTCTGAATATGAATTTTATCATTACTATAATGGCGACAAATCGGTTAATAACGAATATGATTTCTTAAGCGCCAGTTTAATTTATCAGAAGAAAAACAGTAAATGGGAATATAAAGTTTCGGCAACCAATTTGCTGAATACAAGATATCTTAATGATGACAATTTTACGCAATTCTCTACAAGAGTTTCTCAATACACTGTTCAGCCTCGTTATATTATCTTTTCGATGAAATATAATTTATAGTATTTTAATTACATATGCACGCTTTTTTTAAAATTTAATTTAAAAATAATCAGATATCTTTGTGTTTATTATCAACCAAAATTTTAAATATGCGCAATTTTATTTGGAGTTTATTGCTATTGTTTTCTGGAGTTTTTGTGACTTCGGCTCAAACAAAAAGCATCGAAAAAGGAACTTATTTGTCTACCAATAAAGGTCAAAAAATCAAACTAAATTTATTAGAAGATAATAAATATGAGCTGGTTTTTTATTCAGGAGAATATGCTGTAAAAGGTGATTCGTTATTATTTGTTAATAATACGCCATCAGGAAATAGTTTTGATCTTGATTTTAAAGTAGATAAAAAAGCTAAAAATATTCGAATCAAGTTTTTAGATCCGTCTTATTACTCTTTCTATATTGGAACTCAAAAAGGAAAAGAAGAAGTTAAATTTCAACGACTTTCAGACATTAGAACCAAGCAAGATCCAAACTGGACCGCTAACAACATCGAGTTTGATATTGAAAAAACAGACTTTTTATATTTAGTTTACGAAGATTACGACGGAAAAAGCGATGTCTTTAAATACGAACTTCCTAAAGATGTTTCAGAAATTACAGTTACTTATGAATTGGGAGTTTTAGGAGATTTGAAAATTTCCGGTTTCTATGATAAAAATACAAACGAATTAAAAATCTCTGAGAAAGCGGGATTAAATCCGTTGGTATTTACAAATGCAAAAGATCCACAGCCAGTTAAGAAAACTTCAAAAGTAATTCCGCTAGAAAGGAAATCTGTTGAAAATTGGACTTATCCAGGCAAAAATGATTTCAGTTCAGAATATGGAACAGCTGTAGATAGTACCGCTATAGTTTACACAGATCCAATTGTTGATTCAACTTATGCAACTAAATATTACAATTTTAAATTAAAGATTGAAAACAACTTAAACAAAGCCATTTCGGCAACTAAAGATTCAAAAACCAATAAGTTTTTAGGAGTTTATGTCAACACTAAAAAAGCGGCAAAAGAAAGCTTTGATTCTTTTGTGAAAGATCAGGAAACGCAAACAAGTTATAGTATGTATGACGGCTATAATGCTCTTTATGATGTTTTCAATTATTATTTGGCTGGAGCCGATGACAAAAAATGGCTAAAAAATCATAAGATTACAAACGATCCGGCAATTTTAGTTTTAAATGGACAAGGCGATATATTGGCTACTGCAAAATCTGATTTAGAAACGCAGAAATATCAATTTAGTTATTACAGCGATTTGTACCGTAGACTTTTAAGAGCAGATGCTTTGATTGCTGTAAATAACGTTTTAAAGGCTAAGAAAACGGTTGATGCAGATGTTATTAAAGCATTTAGTAAAGCCGCTGCCTTAGAATCTTCTTATGATTATGAATCAGAATCCACAGTAGATAATGCCAATTCTACAGAATTTGTAATTACAAAAACAACCTTAGACAAAAAAGAAGTAGCCCAGACTTGGAAAAAGCTGATTGAAGTGCATCAAAAAGATAAGCAGGTCAATCTGTATCTAGCAGAAACAATTGTAAAAGAAATAAAGAACTTAGGATTTACAAAACAGCTTTTTAATGAAGACAAAATTCTAAATGATACCGATTTTCTGGCAATTGATTATATATTGAAACATTCTGATGAAATTGAGAGCAAACGTACTGAATTCAATGAAAATAAAACAGAAATTCATAGTTTAGGAAATCCCGTTTCTGAAGTTTCTAATGCGTTGCAGCAAAATGTGTATGCTTCTCAGGAGGGAGTTTCAGGTGATATGAATAAAGATAAAATTAATTCGGTTTATAAAAAAATCATTGCATCTGGAAAAGGAAATTTTGATGCTTACAGAAACTATTTTTATTACCTGAGTCAAGTAAAGGATAGTGATGGTTCTAATACGACCTACTTAAGAGAATTCAATACTTATTTTGATGCTACGTTGGCTGGTGGAAGTCCAATTGAGAAATTAGATGCGATTTTTTCAACGTTAGATGCCACTTCAAGTTATTCTTATGATGGATGGAATGCATTTAAAGAATATCATTCAAATACAAGTAATTCTGCAGCATGGACTGTAGTAGAAAATCCTACGAATGCAAACTATTTAAAACACGCTATAAAATGGTCTGAGTATAGTTTGGCAATAACAAAGAACAATCCGTATTATTTAGATACGCTTGCTCAATTGTATTATAAAGACGGGCAAAAACAAAAAGCAATTGAAACGCAAACACTTGCAGTGAAATATTTAGATGACAATATTGAAGAAGACACGGCAAAAGAAATAAAAGAAGTTTTGGTTAAAATGCAAAACGGAACTTATTAAATCTAGAAGTTGAGAAAAACGCAATGGCTGTCTGTTTGGGCAGCCATTTTTATTTAAAGTTTGGTGTGAAATATTGTTTTAGATATAAAAAATCAAATTGCTGCCTCGAAATGATTAAGTTTATGGTATAAAATTAAAATGTATGAAAAACAAAATGATCCTTGTTTTACTTGCCTCTGGAGCAATGACTTTTGCACAGGCAATTAAAAAACCATTAGTTTCTGCCATAACAGATAAAGATCTGAGAACCGATATGTATCAAATGGCCGGAGATCACTTTAACGGCCGTGAAGCAGGAACTTTAGATGAATTAAAAGTATCAATGTGGCTCGCAAACAAAGCAAAAGAAGCAGGAATGGTGCCGGCAGGAGATGACGGAACTTATTTTCAGTTTTTTGATTTGTACAGACATCAGGTAACTTCAAATACAAAATTTAAAATTGGACAAAAAGATTTTAAATTATGGAAAGACGTTCTGGTAGCAGAAACAACTAATATTAAAGTAGAAGGTTCATTAATATATTTAGGCGCAGCAACAAAAGAAGAAATTGAAAAAGCGGATCTAACAGGAAAAGCAGTTGTTATTCTAGCTTCTAAAGACGGAATTGCAGATGATATTTCACTTTTTGACAGACGTTATCCCGGATTGGTAAGAAGCAAGTTTTATGAGCTTGTGGTTAAAAAGGGAGCTATAGCACTTATTTTTGTTGCAGACGAATTAGCAGAGCAAAGCTGGTCTCAGGTTGAGCCACAAATGACAAGAGGTATTTACGGAATTGAAGGCGCACGTGATAAAATTCTACCTGCAATGCCTGTTTTCTGGGTTCACGGAAATCAGTTAGAATATTTAAAAACAACCAAAGATATCTTGTCGGCAGAAGTCATTTCTGAAACTTACAAATATCCTTCAGTAAACGTTGTCGGAACAATTGCAGGAACAGATCCTAAATTGAAAAATGAATATGTGCTTTTCAGCGGACATCAAGATCATGATGGAGTGCGTCAGAAATACGGACAAGATTCTATTTATAATGGAGCCGATGACAATGCGAGTACTTGTGTGGCTATGTTGGCGATCGCGAGAGCTTACAAAAAACAACCCGGAAAAAGAACCGCATTATTTGTATTTCATGGTTCTGAAGAACGTGGTTTGTTAGGTTCAAGATGGTATGCATCACATCCTACTGTTCCTGAAAAAGATATTATTGCAGTTTTAAACGGTGATATGATTGGAAGAAACAATGTAAATCAGGCCGCTTTATTGGGTTCCAGTTCTCCACACGAAAACTCGTCAGATTTGGTGGCGATTGCTAAAAAAGCCAATGAAGAAGGACCAAAATTTGATCTAGATAAACTTTGGGACCGACCAGAACATCCGGAGTATTTTTACTTTCGTTCAGATCACTTGCCTTATGCAAGAAAAGGAATTCCATCAGTTTTCTTTACCAGCGTCTTGCACAGTCAATATCATACTCCAATGGATGAATCGGAAAACATTGATTACGTAAAACTCAAAAAGATGACCGATTGGATGTACCGAACAGGATGGATTTTATCGAATGATGCCAATCGTCCTAAAACACTTCCAGATGTGAAATTAGAAAGATAAATTCATATAAAAAGAAAACCCGATTTCAATTAGAAATCGGGTTTTTTATGTTTAAAATTTAGATTGAATTACAATCCAAAAGCAGTTTTTACTTGGTCAACAAAATCAAGTTTTTCCCATGTAAACAATTCAACAGTCACTGTTTTTTCGTTTCCACCTGGAGCAGAGAAAGTTTTAGTTACCATTTCTGGTTTACGTCCCATGTGTCCGTAAGCAGCAGTTTCACTGTAGATTGGGTTTCTTAATTTCAAACGTTGTTCGATAAAGTAAGGACGCATATCAAAGATAGCTTCTACTTTTTTAGCGATTTCACCGTTCGTTAAGTTTACTTTAGAAGTTCCGTAAGTTTCAATGAAGATTCCCATTGGTTGAGCAACTCCAATTGCGTAAGAAACCTGAACTAAGATTTCGTCTGCAACACCAGCAGCAACTAAGTTTTTAGCGATATGGCGAGTTGCATAAGCAGCACTTCTGTCTACTTTACTTGGATCTTTTCCAGAGAATGCACCACCACCGTGAGCACCTTTACCACCGTAAGTATCTACAATGATTTTTCTTCCTGTTAAACCAGTATCTCCGTGAGGTCCTCCAATAACGAATTTTCCTGTTGGGTTAATATGGTAGTTGATTTTATCGTTGAATAAATGAGCGTGTTCTGGGTTTTTAGCGATAATTCTTGGAATCAAAATTTCAACAATATCTTTTTTGATTTTAGCCAACATTGCAGCTTCTTCGTCAAAATCATCGTGTTGAGTTGAAATAACAATCGCATCAATACGAGTTGGTTTGTTATCGTCGCTGTATTCTAAAGTTACCTGAGATTTAGCGTCTGGACGTAAATAAGCAATCTCCTTATTTTCACGTCTTAAAATAGCCAATTCTTGTAATAATTTATGAGATAAATCTAATGCCAACGGCATGTAGTTTTCAGTTTCGTTTGTAGCGTAACCAAACATCATTCCTTGGTCTCCAGCACCTTGCTCTTCTGGCTTAGCTCTGTCAACACCTTGGTTAATGTCTGCAGACTGTTCGTGAATAGCAGATAGAATTCCACAAGAATTCGCTTCAAACATATATTCACTTTTAGTATATCCAATTTTACGGATTACTTCACGTGCGATTTGCTGCACATCAAGATAAGTGTTAGATTTTACTTCACCAGCCAAAATAACCTGACCAGTTGTAACTAAAGTTTCACATGCTACTTTTGAATCAGCATCAAATGCCAAAAAGTTGTCAATTAACGCATCCGAAATTTGATCTGCAACTTTGTCTGGATGCCCTTCACTAACAGATTCTGACGTAAATAAATAAGCCATAATAAATGATTAAATTTAAAATTAAGTGAGGAAAATAATTGCTAAAAAGGGCTAAAGGAGAATTCCTGCTTTAGCATTTTTTACTACCGAAATGAATTTTTCAGCATTCATAACGAATCATTTCATTATGAAGAGGTTGCAATCAGTTCAAATTTTTCCTCTGTTTCGGGTGCAAAGGTATAAAACGATTTTGATTTGCAAATCAAAGTTCAACTTTTTTTATTTTTAAACACATAAATTTAACAAAAACATACTAAATTGATAGGGTAATGGAAATTATTTTAGTTTTTGTTTGGTCAATTAAAAAATAGTTCAGACATTTGCCTCGATAAATAACAGAAACACATGAAATTTATAGCTAATAATATGATGTCTTGTAAGATGCCGGAATTTTCCGCAGAGACTTTATTGTAGTTTTTTTTCAACAATATATAGAACCTCTGCCATTGCAGAGGTTTTTTTTTGCTCCAAAATTTCAATAAGAAAAAAATAATGCAAAATTTCAATTTTTAATTTGGTGGTTTAAAAATAATTACTACTTTTACTCTATAGAAATAGTCGAGTTAAAAAAATAATAAGTTTAGAATAAAATGAAAGCAATTACAAAAAGAAATATGATGTGTTGTAAGATGATGCAAATGTGCATCCCGCATTGTTGTTGCCAAAAGTGAAAGATAAAATCTTTGTTATAGTTAAACTATAAGCCCTTTTGGTCGCCATCCGAAAGGGCTTTTTTATTTCAACTCATTAAAATTAAAAATCATGAAAACGCTAAACGCAATCGCATTTGAATATTTACTAAGAAACGATTCTCAAAACAATAATAAATCGGAGCAAACATCAAGAGAAGTTTCGAGAATAAATGCTGAACAAGAAAGAAAAAGTCAAAAATCTTTACTTTTTCAGATGTACGAATTAGAAGAAGAAGCAGAAGGTCTTTTTGTTTAGAACTTCAATTCAAAATCAATTTCAAAATATAACGTATTAACAATATTAAAAAAACTAAGAAATCATGAGTACACAAAAATTTGCAACAAACGCACTACACGCAGGACACGACATTACTAAAAATGCAGGAACAAGAGCAGTGCCAATTTACCAGACATCATCATACGTATTTAATAATGCCGATCACGCTGCCAATTTATTTGGTCTAGCCGAAGCAGGATTTATTTACACCAGATTAAATAACCCAACAAACGATGTTTTAGAACAAAGATTAGCCGCGCTCGAAGGCGGAATCGGAGCTGTTGTGACGGCTTCTGGAGCATCGGCAATTTCTACTACATTATTGACTTTGTTAAGAGCCGGCGACCACATCGTAGCTTCAAATAGTTTATATGGAGGGACTTACAATCTTTTAAAAGTGACTTTGCCAAGATTAGGAATCACAACCACTTTTGTTGATCCTTCAAAACCAGAAAATTTCACCAAAGCTGCAAAAGAAAATACACGAGCTTTTTTTGTTGAATCTCTCGGGAATCCAAAATTAGATGTATTGGACTTGAAAGCAATTTCGGCGGAAGCCAAAGCATTCAAAGTGCCTTTTATAGTAGATAACACAGTTGCGACACCTTATTTGTTAAACCCAATTAAATACGGTGCCGATATAGTAATTCACTCCTTAACAAAATATATTTCAGGAAACGGAACTTCGTTAGGAGGCGTTATCATTGATGCCGGAAACTTTGACTGGGCAAACGGAAAATTCCCAGAATTTACAGAACCATCAGCAGGATATCATGGATTAGTGTATCATGAAGCTTTAAGAAATGCGGCTTTTATTGCAAAAGCCCGAATTGAAGGATTGCGTGATTTTGGTGCTGCTTTGAGTCCGTTTAATGCTTTTCAGATTATTCAGGGATTAGAAACACTTCCAATCCGAATTAAGAAACATAGCGAAAATGCTTTGGCTTTGGCCGAATGGCTAGAGAAACAAGATGAGGTGGTTTGGGTAAATTATCCAGGTTTGAAATCAAGTAAATACAATGATTTGGCTAAAGAATATTTGCCAGAAGGTCAAAGTGGAGTACTTACTTTTGGATTAAAAGGTGGTTTTGACGCTGCTAAAAAAGTGGTTGATGAGACGAAATTATTCTCATTGCTGGCAAATATCGGAGATACAAAATCGCTAATCATTCATCCGTCAAGCACAACGCATCAGCAATTGACAGAAGAAGAACAAATTGAAACAGGAGTTTCTAAAGATTTGATTCGTCTGTCTGTCGGAATTGAAGATATCGAAGATTTGATTGCAGATCTTCAGGCTGTTTTTGAGAGCGTTAAGCTTTCGCAATACAGCATCAATAAGAACTAGGTTTTTTTGTTTTTTGTTTGAAAAATTGCCTTTAGTCACGTACTAAAGGTAATTTTTTATGAAAAGCATCTTTATAAAATTAAACCATGTAGAGGCGCATTGAAGTGCGCCTCAGTGTGGTTAAAAACTAAAATGTTAGAAATTATGTCAAAGCTTAAAATAAACATCATCCTTTTCGGAATTGGAAATATCGGAAGCACTTTGATCAATCAGATTATTGAAAGTCAGGAATTTTTTCTTGAAAGTAAAAATGTAGATTTTCATTTTCCAGTTATAACCAATTCGACGGTTGCTTTTTTCGAAAAGGAAGGTGTTGGTTATTCCTGGGAAACCAATTTTCTGCAGTTGGCAGTTCCTTTTAAAGTTGAAGATATTATTGAATTTGCCAAAGAAAATGAATTCGAAAACCTAATTGCTGTAGATGCCACTGCGAGCGATGAATTGGTGAACCATTACAATACGCTAATTGAAAACGGATTTAATATTGTGGCGGTCAACAAAAAAGCCAACACGCTGCCGATTAATTTGTATAAAGAACTGCGTTCTAATCTTAAAAAGTACGACAAAGAATTTCTTTATGAAACATCTGTAGATACTGGGATTCCCGTTTTGCAGACTTTAAGAGATTTATATTATTCAGGCGAAAAAATCACCAAAATTCGAGGCGTATTCTCCGATAATCTGAGTTATGTTTTTAATCGATTTTCATCGGAAGATGTTTCATTTTCATCGGTTTTGAAAGACGCTAGCCTTTTAGGTTTGATGAAATCTACTTTCAAAGAAGATTTATCTGGAAATGACACTGCCAGAAAACTTTTGATTCTCGCCCGAGAAATAGGGAAAGATTTTGAACTTTCAGACATTAAGATTAAACCGTTTATTACCGAGCAACATTTAGAAAAAAATGGAGTACTCAATAAAGATGCGGTTGACAAAGCATTCAAAATTGCTAAAATCACCCAGGCAGATAATCATGTTTTGAGATACGTTGGCGAATTTGATGTCGAAAAAGGACACTTAGAAGTCAAATTAATTTCGGAGCCAGAAGATTCACCAATTGGAAAATTGAAAGGTTCGGATACGATTTTCGAAATTTATACAAAATCGTATGCCAATTTTCCGATTGTAATTCAGAGTGCTCCTCCGTGTAAACAAGCAATTTCAAGAGGAATTATAACTGATATTTTAAAAATTGCCGAAAGAATTAGAAATAAAGAAGCAGTCTGGCTCTGATATTTCATAAAGTAGAGAAAAAAAAGTTTAAAGTTCTTTGATAAACTGATTTGTCAAGAGGAGTTAGAAATGTATAAAAAGAACTTTTTTGTAAGTTTTTTATTTAAGTTATTACGTTTTCGTCTTTGTAAGATATTTTTTAACATTAAAAAGACGTTTTTTTAACGATTTTTGTAATTAAATTCTTGATTTTCATTTGTGTAATAGGAAAAATAGTTGCATATTTGTGATACCCAAAAACTACCAGATTAAAATGAACTTAAAAGTGAACAAAATGTTTTGTGCCATTTCGGTTATAACCGAGGCTGGGTCGTCTATTGCTTAAAATTGTAATAAAACAATATATAGTAAAAGCCTCCCAAAAAAATATTGGGAGGCTTTTTAAATTTACACCGATGAATAATAAAATGCAATATAAATCACAGATGAATAAATCCTTACAGATGAACAAGATGTTTTCTGTCGCGCTTATTTGCGCACTGGTCTGTTGATACTAAAAAGTATATATAAGTATAAAAACTTAAACCCTTTTGGTATCTAAAAAATCCAAAAGGGTTTTTTTATTCTTTCAAGGGTATTAACAAAAAAATAAAAGAGAAATAAAGAGTATAAAACGCAAACTACTAAACTTAAATATCATGAGCACATTGAACTACTTAGCAGAAAAAATTTCAAATTTGAAAAACAGAAGGACAAAAAGAAACAATCCGCCGCCGCCAACAAATGAATTGGCTCACCCAAGATTCGGAATGACAGAAGCAGACAAAAATTCTGCGACAAAAGTTCCAAATTCTTTATTGTTTTTAATGTATTCTAAAGAAAATGAAACGCTTTTCATCTAAATCGAAAAGAGACATAAATTAGGTTAAAACCTGCTTAATTTTACTGGGCATTCCTGTTCGGTAAATTTTTGCGTATAATAGTTTTTACTGCGATATGTTTAAGAAAATTAACAAACACTTTTAGAATAAATTTGTTTGTTAAAGAAATTAGTAGTTAATTTGCACCGTTAAGTTCATAAAAGTATTGAAATGTTATAAAGAAAGGACGAGGGATTAGACCCGATGAATCCTTAGCAACCCTTCGTTAATTCGAAGAAGGTGCTGCATTCTACCACGCCCAACGTGGAAAGATAACAACAAGATTTTTTCTAGTTTAGACTAGTTTTTTCTTTCTAATATTTCCACATACAAATCAGATAATACAACAGATTTGAAATTGGAAAATATACCAAACCCTATTAGCATTCAAAATTTCACCACAGAAAATGGTGCGCTTTATCATACATTACCTTTAAGTTTTACTATCGCTGGCCTGCCATTGCATAGTGCGCCTATCGTTTTGGTAAATCATGCTTTGACTGGAAATTCTCAAGTTACGGGTGAAAACGGCTGGTGGAATGATTTAATTGGCGAAGGAAAAACCATTGACACTTCTGTTTACACCATTTTGGCTTTTGATATTCCCGGAAACGGAACCAATTCTTTCTTAATCGAAAATTATCTTGATTTTACAGCCAGAGATATTGCCCGAATTTTTATTGAAGGAATAAAAGCATTACAAATCGAAAAACTTTTTGCTATTATCGGAGGTTCTGTAGGTGGCGGAATCGCTTGGGAAATTTTAGCTTTAGAACCAAACATTACAGAAAACCTTATTCCGATTGCGAGCGACTGGAAATCTACCGACTGGCTTATTGCCAATTGTTACTTGCAGGAGCAAATCCTGAATAATTCTTCAAAACCAATCGAAGATGCGAGAATTCACGCAATGTTGTGTTATCGTTCGCCAGAATCGTTCAAAGAAAAATTTCAGCGTACGATCAATCAGGAGCTGCTGATTTTTAATATTGAAAGCTGGCTCGCACATCACGGAAAAAAATTGCAGAAAAGATTCCAATTATCTTCTTATAAATTAATGAATCAGTTGCTTAAAACAATTGATATTACTAGAAATAGTGAAAGTTTTGAAAACTTACTGTCTCAAACAAAAGCGTCAATTCATATTGTCGGAATCAATTCGGATTTGTTTTTTACAGCAAAAGAAAACGTAGAGACCTACGAAGAATTGAAGAAGTTTAAAGACAATGTTTTTTATAGCGAAATTGTCTCAGTTCACGGACATGACGCTTTTTTAATCGAGTACAAACAATTAGATCATTTACTTGCCGACATTTTTAAGGCAGAAACAATAAAGAAATAAAATGAAAGTATTAAAATTTGGAGGTAAATCATTAGCAAACGGAGAAGGACTTAACAAAGTGGTTTCTATCATTTCTGATAAAGTAAATCAAGGTGAAAAAATTGCCGTTGTCGTTTCTGCACGCGGAAACGCAACAGACGAATTGGAATTTATCTTAACAATTGCCGCTAAAAACGGCAGTTATAAAGAATTATTAGAGAATTTTAAAAAATATCAAATATCAGATTATCCACAAGTTGATTTGTCTGAGGAATTTAATGTTCTGGACAAACTTTTTGAAGGTGTAAGTCTAATTGGCGATTACAGTAAAAAAATCAAAGATCAGATTTTGTCTAAAGGAGAATTGCTTTCAGCAAAATTATTGACGGCAATTTTAATCGAAAAAGGAATTCCGGCAAACTTCGTAGATACTAGAGAATTGCTAAAAACCGATTCTAAATTTGGAGACGCTCAGCCTTTAGAACAACTTTCTAAGAAAAACGTAATCAATTATTTCAAAACACATAATGGCGAAACGGTTAATATAGTTACAGGTTTCATTGGATCTAACAACAACAACGACACAACTACTTTAGGTAGAAATGGCAGTAACTATACCGCTTCGTTAATCGCCAATTATTTAAATGCAGAAGAATTACAAAACTTCACGCACGTAGACGGAATCTACACGGCAAATCCGGATTTGGTTGCAGATGCTAAGAAAATTGAGTATTTGTCATTCAATGAAGCAAATGAATTGGCAAATTTTGGCGCAACGATTTTGCATGCCAAAACGATTATTCCTTTGTTAGAAAAGAATATTCCGTTACGAATTTTAAATACTTTCAATCACGAAAACCGCGGTACTTTAATTACTTCAGATTCTACAAAAGAAGGAATTAAAACACTTTCTGTTTTAGAAAATGTTTCACTTGTAAATCTTGAAGGACGCGGATTACTTGGAAAAGCTGGAGTCGATGCTCGAATTTTCAAAGTGATGGGCGATCACAATATTAGTGTAAGTATCATTTCGCAAGGTTCTTCAGAAAGAGGAATTGGGTTGGTTGTAGCAACTGATAAAGCAACAACTGCGGTTGTAGAACTAGAAAAAGAATTCGAAAATGACTTTTATTCTAAAGATGTAAACCAAATTACGGTTACAGATAATGTATCGGTAATTTCGATTATTGGTCAAGATTTGAGTACTTTTCATAAACCTTACACGGCTTTAATTCGAAATAAAATTGTTCCGATTTTGTTCAACAATACGGTTACAGGTAAAAACGTGAGTTTGGTTGTTAAAAAATCAGAATTGCATAAAGCTTTAAACGTAATTCATGGAGAAATTTTTGGAGTTTCTAAAAAAATCAACATCGCTATTATCGGTCACGGATTAGTTGGTGGAACTTTGATCAACCAAATTTTAGAATCGGCTGCAGCAATTGAAAAACGTAAAGGAATTAAGTTGAATGTTTTCGCTATTGCGAATTCTAAAAAAGTGCTATTAAACAAATACGGCGTTGCCAACAACTGGAAAAACGAAATTGATACAAAAGGCGAAGCTTACACAATTCAGGATATTATTGCTTACGCGAATGAAAACCATTTAGAAAACTTAATCGCGGTAGATAATACGGCAAGTGCAAGTTTTGTAGAAAATTATATTCCGCTTGTAGAAAACAGTTTCGATTTGATTTCTTCAAATAAAGTAGCGAATACTTTAAGCTACGGTTTTTATAAAGAATTGAGAAGCGCTTTAGAAGAAAATCAAAAGAATTATTTATATGAAACCAATGTTGGTGCAGGTTTGCCATTAATTGACACAATTAAATTACTGCATCTTTCGGGAGAAAATATCACGAAAATTAAAGGAGTTTTCTCAGGAACATTGAGTTATTTATTCAATAATTTCTCTGCAAAAGATGCGCCTTTCAGCGAAATCCTGCAAGAAGCAATTGACAACGGATATACAGAACCAGATCCGCGTGAGGATTTATGCGGAAATGATGTAGGTAGAAAATTATTGATTTTAGCCAGAGAATTGGACTTGCAAAATGAGTTTGAAGAAATTTCAATTCAGAACCTAATTCCAGAACACTTACGTGAAGGAAACGCTGCCGATTTCTTGACAAAATTGAAAGAATTCGATCCAATTTATGCTAAAATAAAAGCAGAACAACAGCCAAATCACGTGTTGAGATACATCGGTGAATTGTCTGGAGATTTGCAAAATGACAAAGGAAATCTTGAAGTAAAATTAGTTTCAGTTCCATCAGACACAGCGCTTGGCGGATTAAAAGGTTCTGATTCTTTCTTTGAAATTTACACAGAATCTTACGGAGATCGTCCAATTGTTATTCAAGGAGCCGGTGCGGGTTCTGCGGTAACAGCTAGAGGAGTTTTTGGAGATATATTGAGATTATCTGATAAAGAATAAAAGTCTAGTTTGTCATTGCGAGGAACGAAGCAATCACATTTGCAGAATCAAGCATTGTGGATTGTTAGTGCGATTGCTTCGTTCCTCGCAATGACAAGAATAAAAACAAAAAAATAACAACACAATGAAAGTAACCTTAAACAGAGTAAACGACGCATTTCATTTCAAAGTAAAAAATGAGCGCGGACATATAGTTGACGTTGATAGCAGAGCCGAATTCGGCGGTAGCGACTTAGGTGCAAGTCCAATGGAATTAGTATTAATGGGAGTTGCGGGTTGCAGTGCTATCGATATGATTTCAATCTTGAAGAAACAACGTCAGGAAATCACTTCTTTTGATGCTGAGGTTGAAGGACTTCGTGTTCAGGTTGGAGAAGCAAAACCTTTTAAAGAAATCGACGTGGTTTTTTATTTAGAAGGAGAAATCAATCCTGAAAAAGCAAAAAAAGCAGCACAACTTTCTTTCGAAAAATATTGCTCCGTTGCCAAAACAGTTGAACCAACAGCGACAATTAAATACAAAGTGGTTTTGAATAAAGAAGCTTTGTAATAATTAGAGAATTTGATAATTAGAAAATTAGATAATTCTTTGACTTAATAAATAATAAAATTCACTCCGATACTTAGCGAAACTCCGTGTTTCTCTTTGTGAATCTCTGTGAAATTTTAGAAAGAAATCGAATTTGTGCCAATTAGTGCAATTCGTGTTAAAACAAAAACAACAACACAATGAATACAGAAGAATTTGGTTTTGAAACACAAGCCATTAGAACACATTTAGAAAAAACACAATTTCAGGAACACTCAACGCCTTTATACTTATCATCAAGTTTTGTATTTGAAGATGCAGAGGATATGAGAGCTTCTTTTACAGAAGAAAAAGTTCGTAATATTTACTCTCGTTTCAGCAATCCAAATACAACCGAATTTGTTGACAAAGTTTGCGCAATGGAAGGCGCAGAAGCAGGTTATGCTTTTGCAACAGGAATGGCTGCAATCTATTCTACGTTTGCTGCATTATTGGATTCGGGCGATCATATTGTTTCGGCAGGAAGCGTTTTTGGGTCGACTCATGCTTTGTTTATGACATATTTTCCAAAATGGAAAATTGAAACTTCTTATTTTGATATCAATAAGCCAGAAACAATTGAAAGTTTTATTCAGCCAAATACTAAAATTCTGTATGCCGAAACTCCAACAAATCCAGGTGTAGACGTAATTGATTTGGAATTATTAGGTCAAATTGCAAAAAAACACAATCTGATTTTAATAATCGACAACTGTTTCGCTACGCCATATATTCAGCAGCCTATTAAATACGGAGCGCATATCGTAGTGCATTCTGCAACAAAATTAATGGACGGACAAGGTCGTGTTTTAGGAGGAGTTGCAGTTGGAGAAGCAGAATTGATTCGTAAAATCTATTTATTTTCAAGAAATACAGGACCAGCAATGTCGCCATTTAATGCATGGGTTTTGTCAAAAAGTTTAGAAACATTGGCAGTTCGTGTAGACAGACATTGTGAAAATGCTTTAAAAGTGGCAGAATTTTTAGAAAACCATCCGAATGTAAACAGTGTGAAATATCCGTTCTTGAAATCGCATCCAAAATATGAAATTGCAAAAAAACAAATGCGTTTAGGCGGTAACATTATTGCAATCGAAATTAAAGGAGGACTTGAAGCAGGAAGACAATTTTTGGACAAAATTAAATTGTGTTCTCTTTCGGCAAATATTGGGGATGTAAAAACGATTGTAACGCATCCGGCTTCGACAACACATAGCAAATTATCTGAAGAAGATCAATTAGCAGTTGGTATCACGCAAGGTTTAGTTCGTGTTTCTGTTGGTTTAGAAACGGTAGAAGATGTAATCGCAGATTTAAAACAAGCGCTTTCTTAAATTTTAGATTTTAGATTGCTGATTTTAGATTTTTGGAATACTTACTATAGACGATTTTTGGCAGTTTAGGCTGTTGAAAATCGTTTTTTTTATGGATCAAAATCATCTTGCTTTTTAAATAAGATAGATTAAGTAGAATATTAACAATATTCTAATTTAAAAAGTATATTTTTGCTTTCTAATAAAATTAGATTATTGATTTACAATTAAATCTAAAATCAGCAATCTAAAATCTAAAATTGTAATTAGTGCTTTCAAAGAAAACAAAATACGGAATAAAAGCTTTAACCTATTTAGCCAGAAGAGAAAATAACGATCCTGTACAAATAGCAGAAATTGCAAAAAGCGAACACATTTCGATTAAATTTTTAGAAAGTATTTTATTGCTTTTAAGAAACTCTGGTTTTCTTGGAGCTAAAAAAGGCAAAGGAGGCGGTTATTATCTAATCAAAGATCCGAAAGATATTAGTATGGCGAAAGTCTATCGAATTCTAGAAGGACCAATTGCATTACTGCCTTGTGCCAGTCATAATTTCTACGAAAGATGTGATGACTGCGACGATGAATCTACTTGCGCTGCTAGACGTTTAATGACGGAAGTTCGTGACAATACACTTAAAATATTAGAAAGTAATTCTCTGGCTGATATAGCATTCTAAAAAAATTAAACCATATAAGTATATAAGTCCATTTAATTAAGGTTTAAAGACAAAAGATTAAACACAAAGTTTAATGAACTTACATTACTTATATGGTGAAAAAAATATTTAAAAAATCAATTTATATCCTGCCAAGAAAAGCATAACTGCAATTGCATTTCTAAGAAATTGATCAGGCACTTTTCCGCTTAACATACTTCCCATATAGATACCAGGAAGCGATCCCATTAATAATTGCCCTAATAAAGCTAAATCCAGATTTCCCATAGAAGCGTGGCCAATTCCGGCAACTAAAGTTAAAGGAACGGCATGAGCAATCTCTGTTCCTACCAATTTTGGTGTTGGTAGTAAGGGGTAAAGGAAAAATAAAGTTACTGTACCTAAAGCTCCTGCTCCAATAGAGGTTAAAGTTACTGTTGCTCCAAGTAAAACTCCAATTGCAATAGTCAGCATATTTTGAGTCGTGCTTTCGCTATGAAATTTATCTCCGGCGTGCTTTTGCGAATATTTTAATATTTTTTGTTTGAATATAATGGCTACCGAAGTAAACAATAAAGCCCAGCCTAAACTAAGTTTTATTACGCGGTTTACAGTTTCAATATCTGTTTTGATGCTGTGCAAAATCCATAAAGTGATTAAGGATGCAGGAACACTTCCTAAAGTCAGCCAGCCTGTAATTTTCCAGTTGATATTGCCCTTTTTATTATGAACAAATACGCCTCCAGCTTTAGTAAATGCAGCATAAAGCAAGTCTGTTCCTACTGCAGTTGTTGGGGGAATTCCGAAATACAATAAAATCGGAGTCATAAGTGAGCCACCGCCAACACCTGTTAATCCAATAATAAATCCAACTACTAAACCTGCAATGACAAGACCGATCTGAAAATCCATAAAAATAATTTGGCGCTAAAATAATAACAATTTTATAATTATCCTATAGATTTGGTAGAGATTAAATGTGTATTTTTACAAATCACAAAATTACGGCGCGCTGTTAAAATTTGATGAAGTAGTGTGTAATTTGTTAAATAAATTATTAATCCCTTGTTAAATCTCTTTTGTCTTGGTTTTTAGCGGGATAGCTTTTGTAAAAAAGTAAATATATTGTTTTGATATTTCAAAATATATAGTACATTTGCAAAGTAATCTACTAAGCCGATAGGGTAATAGATTTTTAAGAAAAAACAAATTCTTAAAATATGGAAAATGAACTTAAATTAAACAATACTGCGATAAAGTCTAATGCTTTATCAAAGGAAAATTTATGGGTAGTGATACCTGTAGTTTTGTTGTTAGGTTTGGTAGCTACGTTAATTTATAATCACCACGCTGAGTTTTCTTGGAATGGCCTTTTGGAAGGTTTTGATGAAAATCTTTTAGCCTTCTTTTTAATTGGAGTTTTTGCTCAGCTTGTAGACGGAGCGTTAGGAATGGGTTACGGAGCAACTTCTACGTCATTTTTATTGGCTTACGGAGTTCCGCCGGTGGTTAGTAGTACGGCAGTTCACGTTTCTGAAATGTTTACAACGGGGGCGTCAGCGCTTTCGCATCATCGTTTTGGAAACATCAATAAAAAATTGGTAAAACATTTATTGATTCCAGGAGTTTTAGGTTCGATTACAGGAGCCTATTTATTGGCTGATGTCATTAGCGGAGACATAATTAAGCCTTTTATTGCAGTTTATATGATTGTGTTGGCAGCGATTATTATTAAGAAAGCATTAAAGAAAAATGTTGAGAAAAAGAAAACCAAAAAATTAGGTGTTTTAGCTGTTTTTGGAGGTTTTATGGATTCAGTTGGAGGTGGAGGCTGGGGTCCGATTGTGACTTCAACTTTATTAGGAAGAGGAAGAAATCCGAAATATACAATTGGTTCTGTAAATGCTGCTGAGTTTGCGATTTCGTTTGCAAGCGGAATCACTTTCATGCTTTTTGGAGGAATCCACGGATGGCAGGTAATCATCGGACTAATTTTAGGTGGAGTAATAGCTGCTCCGATTGCAGCATTTTTAGTGACTAGAATTAAAAGGAAACCAATGATGATTGCGGTTGGAATCTTAATCATTTTATTGAGTTTAAAAACATTATCTAAATTATTATAAGTTTAGAAAGGAAAGAGAATATGAGTGCGATTATTGTAGAAGAATTATTAGAAAAAACAAAAGATTTTTCGCTTGAAGAAACGTTGAGTTTTTTAGCAGAAAGATATCCAAATCAGGTTATTTTTTCGACTTCATTTGGGCAGGAAGATCAGGTAATTACCGATTTTATTTTTAAAAATGATATTGCGGTAAAGGTTTTTACTTTAGATACAGGAAGATTATTTCAGGAAACGTATGATGTTTTTCACAGAACATTAAAAAAGTACAAAAAACAAATTGAAGTTTATTTTCCGGAAGCGGCTTCAGTAGAAAATTTACTTCAAACAAAAGGACCAAACAGTTTTTACGATTCGGTTGAAAACAGAAAAGAATGCTGTTTTATTCGAAAAGTGGTTCCGCTAAGAAAAGCTTTGGCAGGAAATGCAGTCTGGATTACAGGTTTAAGAGCCGAACAATCAGAAAACAGACATGATTTGAATTTGTTTGAATACGATGGAGGTTTCGAAATCATCAAATTCAATCCATTATTAAAGTGGACTTTAGAAGAAGTTGAAAATCATCTGAAAGAATTTAATGTTCCGCAGAATGCTTTACACAAAGAAGGTTTCGTAAGTATTGGATGCGCGCCTTGTACCAGAGCAATTTTTCCCGGAGAAGATATAAGAGCCGGAAGATGGTGGTGGGAATCAAGCCATAAAGAATGCGGACTTCATAGTGCGAAAAAAGAGTAAGTAGAAGCAAGAAGCAAGAGTTCCGAAGGAACGATCCATATTGTAGCGTCGGGTTTCAACCCGATGACGAGGGAGAGGATTTATATTAGAAACAATAAATTTTATCCGTCAAAACATATAAAAGAATAGAATAAAGAGTGTAGAATTTACATCAGGCAAAAAACTTGAAACTTTAAACCTGAAACAAAATTTTCACAAATAAAATATCAAACAAAAAAACAATGAGTTCAGTATTAAAAACAAACGCTTTAGAGAGTGAAGCAATATACATTTTCAGAGAAGTAATTTCACAGTTTGACAAACCGGTTTTGCTTTTCTCAGGAGGAAAAGATTCTATTACATTGGTGCGTTTGGCACAAAAAGCATTTTTCCCTGCTAAGATTCCGTTTCCTCTATTGCACGTTGATACGGGACACAATTTCCCTGAAACAATTGCTTTCAGAGATAAATTGGTAGAAGAATTAGGTTTAGAGTTGATCGTTCGTAATGTTCAGGATGCTATTGATGAAGGAAAAGTGGTGGAAGAAACTGGAAAATATTCAAGCCGTAACAGTTTGCAGACTACAACACTCTTGGATGCAATTGAAGAATTTAAGTTTGATGCTTGTATTGGTGGTGCGCGTCGTGATGAAGAAAAAGCAAGAGCGAAAGAACGTATTTTTTCTGTTCGTGATGATTTCGGACAATGGGACGAAAAAAATCAAAGACCTGAGTTGTTTGATATTTTGAATGGAAAAATCGAAAACGGACAAAACGTTCGTGTTTTCCCAATTTCCAACTGGACAGAATTAGATGTTTGGAGTTATATCGAAAAAGAAAACATCGAGATTCCGTCAATTTATTTTTCACATAAAAGAAAAGTTTTTTTGAGAGACGGTTTAATCTGGTCGCATTCTCCTTTTGTGTATCAAGAAGAAGACGAACAAATCGAAGAAAGAATTGTTCGCTTCAGAACCGTTGGAGACATGAGTTGTACAGCAGCTGTTGAATCTTATGCTGCAACAATCGAAGAAGTGGTTGGCGAAATCAGATCATCAACCATTTCTGAAAGAGGAGCCAGAATCGACGACAAACGTTCTGAAGCTGCAATGGAGAAAAGAAAACAACAAGGGTACTTTTAATAATTGTTAATTATGAATTGTTAATTGTTAATGCAATTCGGAACCTATTAAAAGTTAGAATCAAAAAAACAAAAACATACAGATTTAAGTTTCGAGAGAACATGAAACCTGAAACTTTAAACCTGAAACAAAATATTACAGAATGGACGTTTTAAAAATAGCAACAGCAGGAAGTGTAGATGACGGAAAAAGTACTTTGATCGGAAGATTATTGTACGATACAAAATCATTGACTACAGATAAAATTGAAGCAATCGAAAAAAGCAGTAAACAAAAAGGATACGATTATTTGGATTTCTCTTTGGCAACTGACGGATTAGTAGCAGAAAGAGAGCAGGGAATCACGATTGATGTTGCGCATATTTATTTTTCGACTGCAAAGAAAAGTTACATTATTGCCGATACTCCAGGACACGTAGAATATACAAGAAACATGGTTACAGGAGCGTCGACCTCTCAGGTTTCTATTATTTTAATTGATGCCAGAAAAGGTGTTATCGAGCAAACGTACCGTCACTTTTTTATCAATAATTTATTGAGAGTAAAAGAAGTAATCGTTGCCATCAACAAAATGGATCTAGTTGATTATTCAGAAGAAGTCTTCAATAAAATCAAAGCCGATTTTGAGGCATTAAACGCAAAAAGTACTTTCAAAGAACAAAACGTAAGTTACATTCCGTTAAGTGCAATCAACGGTGGAAACGTTGTTGACAAATCAGAGAATATGCCGTGGTACGAAGGACAAACCGTTTTAGAACATTTAGAAGGATTACATTCTCATGATGTATATGAAGCAGGAAAAGCACGTTTTCCAGTTCAAACGGTTATTCGTCCAAAAACAGAAGAATACCACGATTTCAGAGGTTATGCCGGAAAATTATACGGAAATTCCATTAAAGTTGGAGATGCTGTAACGGTTCTTCCTTCTTTAACAGAATCAAGAGTTTCAAAAATTCATTTCTTCGATAAAACATTTGATGAAGCTACAGCAGGTTCTTCAATTACAATCGAATTAGAAAATGACATCAATGTAACGAGAGGCGATATGATTGTAAAATCTGACGAACTTCCAAGAATTGAAAAGGATATTACCACAACAGTTTGCTGGATGGACAGCAAAAAACTGGTTGCAGGAACAAAATATATCGTTCAACACAACACAAATAGTGTTTTAGCAAAAGTAGAAAGTATTAAAAATACCATCTCAACTGATTATTCAGGAACGAAAGAAGCTTCGCAATTAGCGATAAACGAAATAGGAGAAGTAAGCATCAAATTAAGCAAGCCTTTATATTTTGACGCTTACAATGAAAACAAGTCAAACGGAGCATTTATCTTAATCGATACAGCAACGAACACAACAGCAGGAGTAGGATTCATTCGCTAGTTTCACTGCTGTAAGCTTTAAGCAATAGGCTTTAAGCTTTTAGCAAAATATGTATAAAAAAGGCACGCAAGAAAGCTTAAAGCTTATTGCCTAAAGCCTAAAGCAAGAATATAAAAAAGCTTAAAGCGTACAGCCTAAAGCCTAAAGCGTAAAAGAAATGGAAAGTTTTAGAACAGAAATAGAAAATCCGGTAGTTCAGAAGGAGATTATCGAATTAGAAAAAAAGATTCATTTATTCCGTGGAGGAAAAATTGATGATGAGCGTTTTCGTAGTCTTCGTTTAGCGCGCGGAATTTACGGCCAGCGTCAGGAAGGCGTTCAGATGATTCGTATCAAATTGCCTTACGGTAAAGTGACCAGCGAGCAATTGAGAAGAATTACAGAAGTTTCAGATAAATATTCTACCGGACGTCTGCATATCACAACACGTCAGGACATCCAGATTCACTACGTAAGTTTAGACAGAACACCAGAACTTTGGTCAGAATTGGCTAAAGACGATATTACTTTGCGTGAAGCGTGTGGAAACACCGTTAGAAATATTACAGGAAGCGAATTGGCAGGAGTAGACGTAAACGAACCATTCGACGTTTCGCCTTACGCACACGGTTTGTTTCAATATTTGTTAAGAAACCCAATCTGTCAGGAAATGGGACGTAAATTCAAAATTTCGTTCTCATCTTCAGACGAAGATACCGCTTTGAGTTATTTACACGATTTAGGATTTATTCCGAAAATCAAAGACGGACAAAAAGGATTTAAAATCATGTTTGGAGGAGGTTTAGGATCTCAGCCGGCGCATGCAGAATTGCTTTCAGAGTTTGTTCCGGTTAACGAAATTATCCCGACAGCAGAAGGAATCATCAGAATTTTTGACCGTTACGGTGAACGTGCGAAAAGAATGAAAGCGCGTATGAAGTTCTTAATCAAAGAAATGGGAAGAGATGTTTTCCTTGATTTGGTTGAAAAAGAGAAAAAAGCAATCGCTTTTGAAACCTACGAAATTGATACAACAGCTTTTGAAGGTGCAATTCCGGAGCCATTATTAGAAGTGCCTCAGGTTACAATTGAAGATTCTGCAGCTTTTGAAGCGTGGAAAAAATCGAATGTAATTGCACAAAAACAAGCAGGATATTATGCAATCGGAATTAAAGTTTTATTAGGAGATTTTTATACTGATAAAGCGAGATTATTAGCCAATTTAATTAAAAATTACGGAGCAAACGAACTACGTTTTTCATTGCGTCAAAATATTGTAATACGTCACGTAAAAGAGGAAAATCTTCCTTTCTTTTATCAGGAATTAGCCAAATTGGACTTTGTTCATTTAGGATATAATTCTACCGTAGATATTACGGCATGTCCAGGAACCGATACTTGTAATTTGGGGATTGCAAGCAGTACTGGTATTGCCGAAGAATTAGAAAGAGTGATAAGTGCAGAATATCCTCAATATTTAAACAACCGCGAAATCGAAATTAAAATTTCAGGTTGTATGAATGCTTGCGGTCAACATAATATGTCTGCAATCGGATTCCAGGGAATGTCTATCAACTCAGGAAAATTAGTAGCTCCAGCTTTACAAGTTTTATTAGGTGGAGGAAGATTAGGAAATGGAGAAGGACGTTTTGCTGATAAAGTAATCAAAATCCCAAGCCGTAGAGGACCAGATGCTTTGCGTACGATCTTAAATGATTTTGACGCTAATGCGAATGGAGAAAAATTCCTAAACTATTACGATGCAAAAGGAGAGAAATACTTCTACGAAATCTTAAAACCTTTCGCAGACGTAACCAATTTAACCGAAGCTGATTTTGTAGATTGGGGTAACGCAGATAACTATGTGAAAGCAGTTGGAGTTGGAGAATGTGCCGGAGTTGTGATTGATTTGGTTGCTACTTTATTATTAGAGGCAAAAGACAAATTGACTTTCGCACAAGAATCTTTCGACGAAGGCAAATGGGCAGATGCCATTTATCACGCTTACGCAGGATTTGTAAATGGAGCAAAAGCGTTGTTACTTTCTGAAAATGAAAAAACAAACAACCACGCAGGAATTGTAGATTTATTTGATAAAGTTTTTGTTGAAAGCGCTAAAATTGGTTTGCCAACAACATTTAGAGAATTGGTATATCAAATCAATCAAAATGAACCAACTGAAGCTTTTGCAAAACAATACATTGAAGAAGGAATTGCATTTTTTGCAATTATAGAAAAATACAGAGCACAAGAATTAGCAAATGCATAATATAAAACCAAAAATAACTTTAGTCGGTGCAGGTCCGGGCGATCCCGATTTACTGACGCTCAAAGCTGTAAAAGCATTGGCTGAAGCAAATGTGGTTTTATACGACGCCTTAGCCAACGAAGAAATTCTGAATTACGCACCAAAAAATGCCATCAAGATTTTTGTTGGAAAAAGAATCGGAAACCATGCTTACTCGCAAGATCAGATCAATCAATTGATTGTAGATAATGCGCTGACGTATGGAAATGTAGTAAGATTAAAAGGTGGCGATCCATTTATTTTTGGAAGAGGAAGCGAAGAAATAGAATACGCAGAAAGTTTCGGAATTGAAACGATTGTAGTTCCGGGAATTTCATCTGTAGTAGCCGTTCCTGCAAGTCTTGGAATTTCGATTACAAAAAGAGGTGTTTCAGAAAGTTTTTGGGCGATTACCGGAACAACATCAGATAGAAAATTATCTTCAGATGTAGCTTTGGCCGCGCAATCTTCTGCAACAGTTGTAATCCTAATGGGAATGCACAAACTGCCTCAGATTATCGATTTGTTTCAAAAAGAAAACAAAGGGAATCTGCCAGTTGCGATCATCCAAAACGGAACAACATCCGAAGAAAAAGTTGGCGTAGGAACAGTTGATTCGATTTTGGAAATTGTAAAAGAAAAAGAATTAGGTTCTCCAGCAATTATCGTTTTAGGTGAAGTTGTAAAAGAAAGCCACAAACTAAAAGGATTTTACGAAGAGTTTTGTAAAAAAAACAGTTGGCTAAAATGTTTAGACAAAACCAATTTATTTCTAAAAAATAAACAATTTAAATAAATGTTCCAAAGGAACAATTGGTCGAAAAAATGATGTTTTCGATGAAAATGTTCCAGAGGAACAACTCGTCGGTAGAAAAAAAATGTTTCAAAATAAAAATGTTCCGGAGGAACATCTGATTGGTAAATCATCTAATTTTGATTGGATGAAAATAAAATAAAATGGAACAAAACGAATTATATCCAATATTTCTAAAGCTTCACAATTTAAATGTATTAATTGTAGGCGGAGGAAATGTAGGTCTGGAGAAGCTTTCATTCTTGTTGAAATCAAGTCCGAATCCAAATGTTGAGGTAGTTGCACCGGATTTTCATTTAGAAATTAAGGTTTTGGCAGAAAAACATCCTTCAATTAAATTGACGGAAAAAAAGTTTAAAAAGAAAATGCTTAAAAAGCGTCACATGGTAATTGCCTGTACAGACGATTTGAAAGTAAATAAAAAGGTTTACGATTTAGCCAGAAAACGCTATTTGATTTGCAACATCGCCGATACGCCAGATTTATGCGATTATTATTTGGGTGGAATCGTAACAAAAGGAAATGTGAAAATTGCCATTTCAACAAACGGAAAATCGCCAACAACAGCAAAAAGACTTCGCGAGTTTTTCGAAGAAGTAATTCCGGAAGATATCAATCAAATGGTTGAGAATCTGAATGAATACCGAAGAACGCTTAAAGGCGATTTCGAAGAAAAGGTTAAGAGAATGAATGAGATTACCTCTTCATTAAAAAATAAAGAGTAACAAATACCGCATCGAAACGAAATGATAAAAATCATTGTCAGTAGAATAAATTATTCGTTTCTTTGTATTATTAAGAATGATTATAAACAACAACCATAATGATTAAAACAGATATACTTATAATTGGAGCAGGACCAACAGGTTTATTTGCCGTTTTCGAGGCAGGATTATTGAAATTGAAATGTCATATCCTAGACGCTTTACCACAGCCAGGAGGACAACTTTCAGAATTATATCCTAAGAAGCCAATTTATGATATTCCTGGATTCCCAGAAGTTTTAGCCGGAGATTTAGTTGACGGACTAATGGAGCAAATCAAACAATTTGAGCCAGGTTTTACTTTAGGAGAACGTGCAGAAACAATCGATAAACAAGAAGACGGAACTTTCATTGTAACGTCTAATAAAGGAACTAAATTCCACGCACCAGTTATCGCAATCGCAGGAGGTTTAGGAAGTTTCGAGCCTCGTAAACCACTTATCGAAGATATCGAGTTTTATGAAGATAAAGGAGTAAAATACTTCATCAAAAATCCTGAGAAATTTAGAGATAAAAGAGTTGTTATTGCAGGAGGAGGAGATTCAGCATTAGACTGGTCAATTTTCTTGGCAAATGTAGCTTCGGACGTAACATTAATTCACAGAAGAAACGAATTTAGAGGCGCTTTAGATTCTGTAGAAAAAGTACAGGAATTAAAATCAGCTGGAAAAATCAAATTAGTAACTCCGGCAGAAGTAATCGGAATCAACGGTGCAGAGCACGTAGAATCTTTAGATATCGAAGAAAACGGCGCACACCGCAAAATCGAGTGTGACTATTTCATCCCACTTTTCGGATTAACACCAAAATTAGGTCCAATTGGAGACTGGGGATTAGAAATCGAGAAAAATGCGATCAAAGTAAACAATGCATTAGATTACCAAACCAACATTCCTGGAATCTTCGCAATTGGTGACGTAAATACCTACCCTGGGAAATTAAAATTAATCCTTTGTGGTTTCCACGAAGCGACATTAATGTGTCAGGCAGCGTACCAAATCATCAACCCAGGAAAAAAATACGTATTAAAATATACAACAGTTTCTGGTGTAGACGGTTTCGATGGAACTCGTAAAGAAGCGCCTAAGGCAGTTGTTAAAGCGATAGTTTAGCCAGAGGTGTGAGGTTGTTAGGAACTAAGGCGCTGAGGTTTTAAAATATTCAAAGCCCAAACTTTTAAAGTTTGGGCTTTTTTTATTCATCATTAGGAATCCCAGAGGGATTAAATATTTGTAGAAAGAGATTATGCGTCCGCAAAAGAGCTCCAGCGGAGCGGAATATTTATAGGAAACAATTAATCAATTGAACAAAAGCTCCAGCGGAGCGAAATATATGTCGCTCCGCTGGAGCTTTACATACGGGATATCCATTATTTCTATAAATATTCCGCTCTGCTGGAGCTTTTGTTTGTATGGTAAATTATTGTTTTCTACAAATATGGCACTCCGCTGGAGCTTTACTATTAAATTTGGATTCCAGAAAGGAAAAACTTAGCGCCTTAGTCCCTTAGAATCTTAGCACCTTTTTTTAAAAACTTAGAACCTCAGAACCTTAGCTCCTCAGAACCTTAAAAAAAACATTTGCAAATCGTATTGTCATTTCATACCTTTGCACTGTTCTTAAAATTATTGTCAGTTATCACGAAAGGCGGAGGGATAGACCCGATGAAACCTTAGCAACCCTTTACTATAAAGAAGGTGCTAAATTCTACTTTTTACTGTAAACACTCAGTATTTAAGATAGATAACACAAATACATTCTCGTATTTCTCAAAACTTTTCCAGACAACTTACAAATAATTTACTGAAACAGATTCTGTATCAGGAGCGAATCATTGGCGCATTTTTGCAATCAATAGTTCCCGCTTTCGCCTATATCTCTCCGTTTCACTGCGAGGATACCGGCTCAATCGGGGCTAATGAGCCAGCAATAGTGCACTTTTGGAATTAATTAGAATTAAAAAACTTAGCATCTTAGTCCCGAAGTTTCGGGATAGTGTCCTAGAAGCTAAAACAAAAAAGATATGTCGATTACAATTCAAGAAGCAATAAAGAAAAATATCCTAATCCTTGACGGAGCAATGGGAACCATGTTACAACGCTACAACTTCTCCGAAGAAGATTTTCGTGGCGAACGTTTCAAAGATTTTCCACATCCGTTAAAAGGAAACAACGATTTATTATCCCTGACACAGCCACAGGCAATTCGTGACGTTCACGCTGCGTATTACGAAGCGGGCGCAGATATCGTAGAAACCAATACGTTTTCAGGAACGACAATTGGGATGGCAGATTATTTCATGGAAGATTTGGTTTACGAACTAAACTACGAATCGGCTAAAATTGCGCGACAAGTTGCGGATGAATTCACAGCAAAAAATCCAGAGAAACCACGTTTTGTAGCAGGTTCAATCGGACCGACAAACCGTACGGCAAGTATGTCACCAGACGTAAACGATCCAGGTTACAGAGCCGTAACTTTCGACGATTTGCGAATTGCATACAAACAACAAGTTGAAGCATTATTAGATGGTGGCTGTGATTTACTTTTAGTAGAAACAATTTTTGACACGCTAAATGCAAAAGCAGCACTTTTCGCAATCGAAGAAGTAAAAGATGAACGTAATATTGATGTGCCCATCATGGTTTCAGGAACGATTACCGATGCTTCAGGAAGAACACTTTCTGGACAAACGGTTGAAGCGTTTTTGATTTCAGTTTCGCATATTCCGTTATTGAGCGTTGGTTTCAATTGCGCTTTAGGAGCCGATTTGTTGAAACCATATTTAAAAACATTAGCTCAACACACACAGTTTAATGTTTCGGCGCATCCAAATGCAGGACTGCCAAATGCTTTCGGACAATACGATGAAACACCAGAACAAACTCAGGCATTCATCAAAGAATATTTAGAAGATAATTTAATCAATATCATTGGTGGTTGTTGCGGAACAACTCCAGATCATATTCGATTAATGGCGGAGGTTGCGAAGGATTATAAGCCTAGAGTGGCGCCGGTTTTATCGTAAGATTTTCATTTCCTGCAAGGTTTTCAAAACCTTGTAGGTATAATTTGTTGAGTCTAATAGTAAAAAACTACAAGGTTTTGAAAACCTTGCAGGTCAGGATGAAGCAAAAGTTCTTTAAAATAAGAAATATATAAAATTTAGATAATTATTCTAACAACATGAAGAAACTTTTGTTTTTGCTTAGTTTGATGTTAATCAGTTGTAATTACACAACGAATACAGTTTTTCAGAAAACCATTAAATGTAAAGATTGTTTAGTGACAAAAGAAGAAACTGCTGTTGGAATAGCCGAACCAATTTTGTTCGAAACATATGGTAAAGATCAAATTGAAGATCAAAGACCTTATAGTGTAACAATAGAAAATGATTCTATTTGGCATATTGAGGGAACTTTTAATCACATTGGTTTTGGAGGTGTGTTCGATATTAAAATCTCAGCCAAAAATGGTAAGGTTCTTTATATGATGCATGGAAAGTAGAATAATAATTGAAAATTCGGAAAACATAAAAACATCTTATGAAATCGAGTTTGCGTGAGGGATAGAAGCGGTTAGCCCACAGCCTGACGAAGGAAGTGCGAGGACTAATAGTGGATAGCCCGACCCGGAGGGACACGCCCAAAATATTAAAATTAAATACCTATAAGGTTTTGAAACCTTGCAGGAACAGAAATAGAGAATAAAAACTTAGACCCTAAGAACCTTAGGCCCTTAGTACCTTAAAAAAATGACTGAAAAAAGAAGAGACCTTGTATTAGCAGGATTAGAGCCTTTGATTATTACGCCGGAAAGTGTTTTTGTAAACATTGGAGAGCGTACGAATGTGACGGGTTCGCGAAAATTCCTTCGCTTAATCAAGGAAGAGAAGTATGACGAGGCACTTGATATTGCAAGACAGCAGGTAGAAGGAGGAGCGCAAATCATCGATATTAATATGGATGAGGGAATGTTGGATGGTGTAACTGCCATGACCAAATTCCTAAACTTAATTGCTGCGGAACCAGATATTTCGAGAGTGCCGATTATGATCGACAGTTCGAAATGGGAAATTATCGAAGCGGGTCTGAAAGTAGTACAAGGAAAAAGTGTTGTCAACTCGATTTCATTAAAAGAAGGAGAAGAAGCTTTTATTCATCATGCTAAATTGATCAAGCGATACGGAGCGGCTGCTATTGTTATGGCTTTTGATGAAGTAGGTCAGGCTGACAATTATGATCGTCGTGTAGAGATTTGTGCGCGTTCGTATGATATTTTGGTGAACAAAGTGGGATTTCCTCCACAGGATATTATTTTCGATTTGAACATTTTCCCAGTGGCAACAGGAATGGAAGAACACCGCCTGAATGCATTGGACTTTTTTAGAGGAACAAAATGGGTTCGCGAGAACTTGCCCCACGCGCATATCAGCGGTGGTGTGAGTAATGTTTCGTTTTCTTTTAGAGGAAATGATCATGTTCGTGAAGCGATGCATTCTGTTTTCTTATATCATGCGATCAAAAACGGAATGACGATGGGAATCGTAAATCCGGAAATGTTGACAATTTACGATGATATTGAGAAAGATTTATTAGAACACGTTGAAGACGTAATTTTAAATAGACGTGACGACGCTACGGAACGACTTTTGGATTTTGCAGAAAATGTAAAAGGAGAAGTAAAAAGCGACGAAAAAGCGGTTCAAGAATGGCGTTTTGGAACTGTTCAGGAACGTATCACGCATTCATTGGTAAAAGGAATTGATGCTTTTATTGAAGAAGATGTTGAAGAAGCACGTTTAGCAGCAACAAAACCAATTGAAGTTATCGAAATCAATTTGATGACGGGAATGAACGTTGTTGGAGATTTATTCGGAAGCGGAAAAATGTTTTTGCCTCAGGTTGTAAAATCGGCTCGTGTAATGAAAAAAGCGGTGGCTTATTTATTGCCTTATATTGAAGCAAGCAAACAAGCGGGAGACAAATCCGGAAACGGAAAAATCCTGATGGCAACTGTAAAAGGTGATGTTCACGATATTGGAAAAAACATCGTTTCGGTAGTTTTGGCTTGTAACAATTATGAGATTGTAGATTTGGGTGTAATGGTTCCTCCTGAGAAAATCATTGCAGCGGCTATCGAACATGAAGTTGACATTATTGGATTAAGCGGACTGATCACACCTTCGCTTGACGAAATGGTTTATTTGGCCAAAGAACTAGACAAACAAGGAATTAAAATCCCGATTATGATTGGCGGGGCAACAACTTCGCGCGCGCATACTGCCGTGAAAATTGCGCCTCAATACAGAGAAACTGTAATTCACGTAAACGATGCTTCGAGAGCCGTTACCGTTGCAGGAAACCTGTTGGATCATAACCGAAAAATATATGCAAGCGATATTCGTGCTGAATATGATGCTTTTAGAGAAACATTTTTGAATCGTTCAAGAGATAAAAATTTCCTGACGATTGAAGATGCCCGTAAAAATAAATTCCCAATAGATTGGTCTGAGTATACGCCAGTTAAACCAAAAGTAATCGGAGCACGAACGATTGAAGTTGAGCTCGATGTTTTGGTTCCGTATATCGACTGGACGCCATTTTTCCAGACTTGGGAATTGCATGGAAAATATCCAGCAATTTTAACAGATGAGGTTGTGGGCGAACAAGCAACTTCGCTTTTTGCAGATGCTCAGGCGATGCTAAAAGTGATTTTAGAAGAGAAAAAGCTTAAAACAAAAGGTATTTACGGAATTTTCCCTTGTAATCAGGTGAATGACGATGATATTGAATTGCGTGATGAAAACGGAAAAGTTTTGGAGAAATTCTTAACGCTTCGTCAGCAATCACAAAAGACGAAAGGCGCACCAAACATCGCTTTATCTGATTTTATTCTGCCAAAAGAAAGCGGAATCGATGATTATATGGGCGCTTTCTGTGTAACAACTGGTTTTGGTGTTGATGAATGGGCTGCTGAATATGAAAAGAATCTAGATGATTATAATTCGATTATGGTTAAAGCGCTTGCAGATCGTTTTGCTGAAGCTTTCGCCGAATATCTTCACGAGAGAGTGCGTAAAGATTTCTGGGGTTACGATGCAGATGAAGCTTTAACTAACGAAGAATTGATTAAAGAAAATTATAAAGGAATTCGTCCTGCACCGGGATATCCAGCTTGTCCAGATCACTTGGAAAAACCAACAATTTGGAAACTGTTAGATGTTGAAAAACAAACTGGAGTAAAATTAACAGAAAGTATGGCGATGTGGCCGGCTTCTTCGGTTTCGGGATATTATTTTGGAAACCCAAAAAGTAGATATTTCGGACTAGGAAAAATAAAAGAAGATCAGGTTACAGATTACGCCAAACGCAGAAATGTACCACTTGATTACGCAATGAAATGGTTAAATCCTAATATAGCGGACTAGATTGGTTGATGGTTTTTGGTTGATAGTTGATGGATTGACTATAAAAAACTATAAATTCAATGGATTGAATTTTCGATGGTTTTAGTTTATAATTGATAATTGACCATCATAACTAACAACCATCAACCAGTAACAGACAACTAAAATAAAAAATGGAATACAGTAAATTGGATGTGTGGTTGGAAGCGAGGAAGTTGGTAAATTTATTATATGATTTTTCAAAATTGTTTCCAAAAGAAGAATTGTTTGGATTGACGAATCAAATGCGAAGAGCATCAGTTTCTATACCTTCAAATATAGCAGAAGGTTGTGGAAGACAGACTTCAAAAGAAACAATTCATTTTCTTCATATTTCTAGAGGATCGCTTTATGAATTGGAAACTCAATTTTATTTGGCTTTTGATCAAAAATATATCGAAGAAAATAATTTTAACATCGCACTTGCACAGATTGAAACCTGCAAAAAGTTATTAAATGGATTTATTAATTATTATAAAAAAATAATTTAGTTGAAGTTGTGATTGTAAAGTTCCACAAGAACCAGCAACCATCAACCATCAACCATCAACCAAAAATAAATGAAAGTAACAGAACATATAGAAAACGCCAAAGGAAAAACATTATTCTCATTTGAAATTATTCCGCCTCAAAAGGGGAAAAGCATTCAGGAATTATACGATAATATTGATCCGTTAATGGAGTTTAAACCACCGTTTATTGATGTAACGACTTCTCGTGAAGAGTATATTTACATTGATCGCGGTAACGGACTTTTGGATAAAAAATTAACTCGTATGCGTCCGGGAACGCTTGGAATTTGCGCTTCTATAAAACACAAATACAATGTGGATACGGTTCCGCATTTGCTTTGTGGCGGTTTTACAAAAGAAGAAACGGAGTACGTGCTAGTCGACTGTCATTATTTAGGAATCAATAACGTAATGGCGCTTCGTGGAGACGCAATGAAAGACGAACAGTCTTTTGTGCCAAAAGCAGGTGGAAATCATTATGCAATTGACTTAGTTCGTCAAATCAACGACTTGAATTGCGGAAAATATCTGCATGAATTAATAGATACTGATAACAGAGCCGATTTCTGTATTGGAGTTGCGGGTTATCCGGAGAAACATTTGGAATCTCCATCTTTACAATCAGATTTAAAGAGATTAAAAGAAAAAGTAGACGCAGGAGCTGATTACGTAGTAACACAAATGTTTTTTGATAACTCAAAATATTTTGCTTTCGTAGCAAAAGCAAGAGAAATGGGAATCACTATTCCGATTATTCCTGGAATTAAACCAATTGCGGTTCAAAGACATTTACAAGTTTTGCCACAAATCTTTAGAATCGATTTACCAGAAGATTTAATCGATGCTGTAGATAAATGCAAAAATAACGCTGAAATCAAACAAGTCGGAATCGAATGGGCGATTCAGCAATCATTAGAATTGAAGGCAGCGGGAGTTCCGTTTTTGCATTATTATTCAATGGGTAAATCTGAGAATATTCGTCAGATTGCTAGTCAGGTTTTTTAATTGTTGCGTACAGTCATTGCGAGGAACGAAGCAATCTCACAAAATATATCTTTGACGATTTTGTAAATGTGGTGGCTTCGTTCCTCGCAATGACCAACATAACGAGGATTTGTTTAATTTAGAAGTCTAAATTTTCACACCATGAAAAATGAAGAATTACAAGCCATCGCCTCTCAATTAAAAAATCCATCGGGAGAAAAAGGAATTGAAATGGCCCATATGATGAACGAAACGAACATCAATATGACCAAACATTCCATTCAAAACCTGAATATTTCGGCAGCGAATAAAATTTTAGAATTAGGGCACGGAAATGCGGGACATGTAGAATTTCTTTTCGAACAGGCAAAAAAACTAAAATACTATGGACTTGAAATGTCGGAGTTGATGTTTCAGGAAGCGCGCCAGATCAATCGAAATTTTGTTTCTCAAAAACAGGCTTTCTTTTTACTTTATAATGGAAATGAGATTCCGTTTGAAGGCGAATCTTTCGATAAAATATTTACAGTAAATACCATTTATTTTTGGCAGAAGCCAGAAGAATTGCTTTCAGAAATCTACAGGGTTTTAAAACCAAACGGTAATTTCTGTCTCACATTTGCTGAGGAAAGTTTTATGAAAACACTTCCGTTCACGCAATTTGAATTTGAGCTTTACAGTACAGAAAAAGCACAAAAATTGATTGAGAAAACAGCTTTTACAATTATTTACACCGAAACTCAAACCGAAAAAGTAAAAAGCAAAACAGGAGAATTGGTTGATCGTGCATTTACCACAATTGTTTTGGAAAAATAGGAATTAATTTTTTGCCACAGATTAAAGGATTAACACAGATTAAAAAATCATTTGAAATCATTTAATCTGTGGCAAAAAAAGCAGATGCCTTCTTTTTTAATTACTTGAAAATTTATGGAAACTAAAAAAATTAATTATCTAAAAAGTTACAGCAGTATACTTTTACTTCTTGGCGGTATTATAGTGGGAAGTGTTTTTGGGTTAGTTTTCGGAGAAAAAGTTTTGGTTATAAAACCGCTTGGAGATATTTTCCTAAATTTACTTTTCACAGCAATTATTCCATTGATTTTTTTTACGATCGGTTCTTCAATTGCCAATTTAGAACAATCAGAAAAACTGGGAAAATTATTCTTTATTATGATTTTGGTTTTTGTTTCAACGATTCTGATTTCTGCAATCGTCATGATTTTTGCAGTTTATCTTTTCCCGATTCATCAGGATATTGCCATTACTAAAGTTACTTTTGAAGAAATAAAATCTGGATCTGTCGGCGATCAGATTGCAAAATTGGTTACCGTAAATGATTTTTCAGAATTATTGTCTCGAAAAAGCATGCTGGCACTAATTATATTTTCGTTTTTAATTGGTTTTGCCACTTTGCAGTCAGGCGAAAAAGGAAATGCTTTCAAGAGTTTTCTGGATTCAGGAAACGAGGTTATGAAACAGCTTTTAAACATCATCATGAAATTTGCACCAATTGGTTTAGGAGCTTATTTTGCTTATCAAGTTGGTATTTTCGGGCCACAGTTATTCGGAGTTTATGCAAAACCTATGGCCGTTTATTACACGGCTTGTATTTTCTACTTCTTTGCATTTTTTAGTTTATATGCTATAATTGCTGGCGGAAAAAGAGCTTTCAAAGTTTTTTGGAGCAATAATATTACACCCTCTTTAACGGCAATAGGAACTTGCAGCAGTATCGCAACAATTCCTGCGAATTTAGATGCTGCGCAAAAAATGGGAATTCCAGCGCATGTTCGAAATCTCGTAATTCCGCTTGGAGCGCCTTTGCATAAAGATGGTTCGAGTATGTCATCTATTTTAAAAATTACTTTTCTGTTTGCCATGTTTGGAAAAGATTTTACAGAACCTTCAACGATTCTTTTGGCGCTGGGAATTACAATAATTGTTTCTATTGTAGAAGGCGGAATTCCGAATGGGGGTTATATTGGTGAAGTTTTAGCCATAACTGTTTATGGTTTCCCAATGGAACAAGCTCTACCCGTGGCGATGATTTTAGGAACTTTAGTTGATCCGATTGCTACATTATTAAATGCCAACGGAGATGTGATTTCCTCGATGCTCGTCTCAAGATTCTCAGAAAAAACAAAGTGGTAGTTTTTCTCCACAAAAATAAAAAATAATCTGCTTTTTATTCACGCAATCTTCGTGACATAAATAATACAACAAACTTATGAATCAAATACTACATCAAGATTTAAATGATTTTGAAAACATTCTAGATAATACAAAACAAAAAGGATTAGATTTTCTGAACAATATAGAAAACATTCCAACTTCAAATAACTATTCGATTGATCCTGAAAAAGAATTAAACGAACTAGGATTGGGTTCATTGGGAGCGTTAGAAGAATTCAATAAAAGATTAGCGCCTTTAATAGTTTCGTCGCCGGGACCAAGATATTGGGGATTTGTAACTGGCGGTTCAACTCCAGCATCAATAGTAGGCGACTGGCTTGCTGCGGTTTACGATCAAAATCCGCAAGGTTTTAGCAGTCAGGGTGGGGTTTCGGCTTTAATTGAAGCAGAAACTATCAATCTTTTGTTGGCGCTTCTAGATTTACCAAACGATTTTTCAGGCGGATTTGTAACAGGCGCGACGATGTCAAATTTTACAAATTTGGGTGTTGCCAGACAATGGTTTGGTGCGCAGTTTGGAAAAGATTTTGCTAAAAACGGAATTTCAGAAACCATTAATATTCTAACAGCAACGCCGCATTCCTCTTCCATAAAATCACTTTCGATGTTAGGAGTAGGAAGTCAGAATTATACTTTGATAAAAACAATTGAAGGGAACAGAGAAGCAATTGATATGGATGATTTAGAAAAAAATATTGGGCTTTTAAATGGAAAACCTTTTATTTTAATCTCAAGTGCAGGAACGGTTAATACAGCCGATTTTGATGATTTTGAAGCTATTTCAGAACTCAGAAAAAAATATAAATTCTGGTGGCACATTGACGCCGCTTTTGGTGGATTTGCTGCTGTTTCAGAGAAACACAAACATTTGGTACAAGGTTGGGAAGGCGCGGACAGCATTACAATTGATTGCCATAAATGGTTGAATGTACCATACGAAAGTGCTTTTTATTTAATTAAGAAAGAACATATTCATTTACAAATAGAAACTTTTCAAAATTCGAATGCACCTTATTTAGGAAATCCGTTGGAGAATTTTAATTATTTGAATGTGCTTCCTGAAAATTCACGTCGTTTGCGAGCACTGCCCGCTTGGTTTTCGCTTAAAGCGTATGGAAAAGAAGGCTATAGAGATATTATTGAAAACAGCACATCACTCGCTTTGCATTTTGGCAATGCTTTAATAGAGCAGGAATATTTTGAATTATTGGCGCCAATTCGTTTAAATAATGTTTGTTTCACCTTAAAAGGAAATGAAAATCAAGATAAAGTTGCTTCATTTTTAACCAAGTTAAATGAAGGAGGAAAAGTTTTTATGACGCCAACAGTTTATCTAAACCGAAAAGGAATTAGGGCTTCTTTTGTAAATTGGAGAACTACAGAAAATGATATTAAAATTGTAATTCAGGAAATGACTGAAGTTTTTGAGAACTTATAATTACAAAAAATAGAAGAGCCTGTTTGAAGGAACAGGCTCTTAACGAACACAAAAAAAAACAAAAACAAGGTATTTAAAGAACGAATTTACATGCATTTAATATTTTCCAAATATAACTCTATTTATATTAGGTCTAAATAAAAATAGATGTTATTTTTATAAGAAATACTAATGTGTTGATTTGGAGTTAGTAAAAGCAATAAAAATAAAAAAGTGGTTTGCTTTTCATAAAGCAAACCACTTTTTTACTAAAAACTGTGACTGAGACTGAGACTGAGACTGAAAACTTACTTAGTAATTTCCCTAAAAACAGCTTCCAGGTTTTTATTTTTTTGATTGAGTTGTAATGTTTTCAAACCATTTTCGTTTGCGAAGTCAAAAATAGCAGGGCGCATATCTTTGTCGGTAACAAATGTTAGTTCCCAAGTCATGTCATGCGTATTTATATAAGAAGAAATGTTGGGTAATTTTGCCAAAAGCTGCTCTTCTACTTTGTAATCAAATTCAACTTCAATAACTTGCTCTTTGTTTGCAGTTACTAAATGATCTAATTTATTGTCTGCAACGATTTGTCCTTTGTCAATAATGATGACACGATCGCAAATTGCTTCTACTTCCTGCATGATGTGTGTCGATAAAAAAACAGTTTTATCTTTTCCTGCATTTTTAATCACATTACGTATTTCCATTAACTGATTCGGATCCAGACCTGTTGTGGGTTCGTCCAAAATTAAAACATCCGGATTGTGAAGCAATGCATTTGCCAACCCAACGCGCTGGCGGTATCCTTTAGAAAGCTGACCAATTTTTTTATGGCTTTCTGGTGTCAGTCCTGTCAGTTGAATTACTTCTTCAATTCTTGATTTTGGTACGTTGTAAACATCTGCATTAAATGCCAAATATTCACGAACATACAAATCCAAATACAACGGATTGTGTTCTGGTAAATACCCGATAGAACGCTGAACAGCTTTTGCATTCGTCATGACATCGTGACTGTTTACAAGGGCTGAGCCTTCATCTGCCAATAAATAGGTAGTCAAAATTTTCATTAAAGTAGATTTTCCGGCTCCGTTTGGACCCAGAAATCCAACAATTTCTCCTTTCTGAATAGAGAAAGAAATTGAGTTTAATGCTTTTTGCGTTCCGTAACTTTTTGATATGTTGTTTACTTCTATCGACATGGACTTTTTATTTGTGACAAAAGTAACGAGAAATAGTTTCGATTGCTACAATTTGTGTTTTAAAGTATTTATAAAAAAATTAAATACAATAGAGTTCGAGGCATCGTTGTTGTTTAGAACTCTAGTATTAAATTTTGATAAACCAGAATTCAATTTTGGTTTGACATTTAATTTGCAATTTCTTAAAACTTTTAATCCTTAGTTTTATAAATTCAATTTCAGAAAAGCACTTCATTTGAAGTGCTTTTTTTATTATGTAATTATGAAAACTAAAAGCTGTTTTTTAGCCCCGATAGAAGCGATATCCTTTTTCTTGCTTCTTTAGCAAGGAAAAGATATAGCGGATAGCGGGACAGAACGTCTTTTGAAAACGAGATTCTTCTGCTCCTTAAAAAATAATGCCAACTGAATGAAGCCGAAACGAATCGTAATTAAGATTCGAAGCACAGTATACAAAAGATCAATTCGGTGAAAACCTTTTTATTTTCCTAATCATAAATAAGAAATGGGTTCGATTTACGAAATAATTTAAGTGCAATGATTTATGCTAATTAGTGAAATTCGTGGCAAACAAAAAAAATAATCTTTTAAATCAAATTAATCTGGGAGCCTATTTTTATTCCATATTATCCTAAAATAAAAACGTATTTTTGACGCTTAGATGCATAATCTAAAATCTAAAATCAGAAATCTAAAATAATAAAATGAACTGGGAACAACTTTTATCTCTTAAAAAGCAGGGCGACACAGGCAAAAGATTACGTATAGAACAAGATGATACTCGTTTAGGATTTGAAGTCGACTACGACCGAATTATCTTTTCTGCTGCATTTAGAAGTTTACAAGATAAAACCCAAGTTATTCCGCTTTCTAAAACCGATTTCGTGCACACACGTTTAACGCACAGCTTGGAGGTTTCGGTTGTTGGACGTTCTTTAGGGCGTTTAGTTGGGAAAAAAATCATTGAAAAATATCCTTATCTAAAAGAAGTTCACGGTTATCACATGAATGATTTTGGTGCTATTGTGGCTGCGGCTTCCTTGGCGCACGATATAGGAAATCCGCCTTTTGGACATTCTGGCGAAAAAGCGATCGGAGAATACTTTTCTATCGGAAACGGTCAAAAATATAGAAATCAACTAACGGACAAACAATGGCAGGATTTAGTTGATTTTGAGGGAAATGCCAACGGATTTTCAGTTTTAACAGCAAGTCGTCCGGGAATTGAAGGCGGACTTCGTATTTCTTTTGCCACTTTAGGCGCTTTTATGAAATATCCGAAAGAAAGTCTTCCTAAAAAACCAACGAATAATATTGCCGATAAAAAATACGGTTTCTTTCAGACAGATAAATTGTTTTTTGAAGAAGTTGCTAAAGATATGGGAATGATCGCCAATAAATCTGGAGAGGATATTGGTTTTGAAAGACATCCTTTGGCCTATTTGGTTGAAGCCGCCGACGATATTTGTTACACCATTATTGATTTTGAAGACGGCATTAATCTTGGTTTGGTTTCTGAAGATTATGCTTTAGAATATTTAATCAAATTGGTAAAAGACAATATTGGTGTTGCAAAATACAAAACTTTAGAAACCAAAGAGGACAGGATTAGTTATTTAAGAGCTTTGGCAATTGGAACACTAATAAACGATGCTGTAGATGTTTTTATTGAAAATGAAGAAGCCATTTTAGCTGGAAATTTTCCTTATGCTTTAACAGATAAAAGCAAATATAAGGCGCAGATGGATGATATTATCAAACTGAGCGTTGATAAAATTTATCAGAGCAGAGAAGTGATTGAAAAAGAGATTGTGGGTTATCAAATTATCCAAACACTTTTGGATAAATTCATTACAGCATTCAATAATAAATATGAAGGAACGGCTTCCAACTACGATAAATTAATTATGAAAATGCTTCCAGAAAAACATCACTTAGACAAAGGTAATTTGTACGAGCGTTTGCTACACATTTGCCATTATGTTTCTTTGTTAACAGACGGAAACGCACTGGAACTGTACGAAACCATTCAGGGGCAAAAAAAACGTTAAGCAAATTCATTCCATAAAAAAAGCTTCTTTCAGAATATTCTAAAAGAAGCTTTTTTTATAGCTGTAATTTTTTTATTTTTTATTTGAAAGCATAAACCAAACCTACACCTAGAACTTGTCTTAACTGCATTCTTGGTCCGTCGTTTACCTGACTTGTAGTTCCGGTTGTTGGGTCCACTACATCTTTTTTTGTTTTAATATCATCGTCATATATCAAATGAATACCTATGTTGGCCTTAACGTAAGCATTTACAACAAGGTCTAAACGCGTATCATAATCGATATCGACATTTCCGAATTTATTCAGATAGTCGGTATATAAACTTAATCTGTTTTCGTAGAAAACATTTTTGTAGATTTCGTTTTTCATGTAAGCTGTAACAAGTATACCAAATTCGGCTTTTACCTTTTGACCTTCTTCAATTAATATTTGCTGCGTAGGATCTAGCGGATCTGTTGCATAAACCGCTTTTTTAACCCCGAAAGAACCTTGGTTTGCGAGATATTGATCTAATACTAAAGTAGTTTTTAAGGTAATAGGAGAGAAGTAAAATACTCTGTTTTTTTGTTTGTTGGCATTTTCAGCTCCAGCTCCCAGAAAGATATATGCAGGTGCGAATGGTTTAGAGATTGCGACATCTCTGTTTGGATAATTGTAACCGTTTGTAAACTGTGTATTAAAATTCAGTTTTGAAGAATAATACCAATTCGATGCTGTATCTTTTCTAAATCCGTAAGTAGAGTTAAATTGAAGGGCATCGTCTGTTTTTCTTAATTCAGTTCCGTCTTGTTTGTTTAAACCATATTTTACGATAAGTTCATTTACCCATTTATGATTATTTTTGGTGTAAGTTCTTCCAAATTCCCCTTTAAATAAACCTGAAATAGAACTTGTTCCCCCGGCACTCCAATTGACAAAAGCAATTTCGGAAATGTCGAAACCTAACTGGTTCTTTTGTGCCCAATTCGACGGCGGTTTAGGCGCTTGATTAGGACTTAAAGTGGTTTGTATTATTTGGCCGAACATTGTCGAGGCACTTAACAGTAAAAAAAGTAAAAGGGTTGAACGTAATAATTTCATTTGGTAATTGTTTTTGGTGTCGCAAAATACTTATTTTGAACCGTTAGAAAAAAGATTTACTAGACTTTTAACGTCAATATTGCACAATTGTTGTAGCTGTGTTACGGTTCCATGCTCAATAAACTCGTCTGGAACGCCCAAAATTTCAATATCATTTTTGAAATTATTTGATGCAGCAAATTCTAAAACAGCACTTCCAAAACCACCTTTTTTAACGCCATCTTCTATAGTTATAATTCTTTGGAATGACGAAAAAACGTGATTTAAAATATTGATGTCTAATGGTTTAATAAAAGGAAAGTTATAATGCGCAATGGTTTCAGAATTTGTTGATTCTTTTAAAGCTTCTATAACATTATTTCCAATTGTTCCGGCCGACAGAACCGCAATTTCCGTACCATCTTTTAGGCATTTTGCCTGACCGATTTTAATTTTTTCGTAATGTCCGAAATTTGCTACTTCCCAATTGGAAATAACGCCACGACCTCGCGGATATCGAATCGCAATCGGATGTTCTAATCCAAATTGAGCTGTGTATAAAATATTTTGAAGTTCAATTTCATTCAACGGTGAATGTATAATTATATTCGGAATTGAACGTAAATATGCAATATCGAAAACGCCATGATGTGTTGCGCCATCTTCGCCCACTAATCCTGCGCGGTCTAAACAAAATATTACGGGCAAATTTTGTAAAGCCACATCGTGTATTACCTGATCGTAAGCGCGTTGTAAAAAAGTCGAATAAATGTTGCAATAGACAATCATGCCTTGTGTTGCCATTCCTGCAGCAAGTGTCACGGCGTGTTGTTCTGCAATTCCAACATCAAAAGCGCGATCTGGCAATTCGTCCATCATAAATTTTAATGAACTACCGGATGGCATAGCGGGTGTGATTCCGATTATTTTTTTGTTCTTCTTGGCTAAATCTAAAAGGGTTAAACCAAAAACATCCTGGTATTTCGGCGGAAGATTTTCTTCTGATTTTAAAATAATATCACCCGTTAAAGCATCAAATTTTCCAGGGGCATGATATTTTACCTGATTTTCCTCAGCTTGCTGTAAACCTTTTCCTTTTGTAGTTACAATATGAAGAAATTTTGGACCTTTAATCTTTTTTAAACGATTCAATTCTTTGATTAATTTCGGAAGATCATGCCCGTCAATCGGGCCAGAATAATCAAAATTCAAAGATTTAATCATATTATTTTGTCTCGGATTTTTTCCGGTTTTAACAGAAGTAAGATACTTTTTCAAAGCGCCAACACTTGGATCAATTCCGATTGCATTGTCATTCAAAATAACTAAAATATTGGCATCTGTAACTCCGGCATGATTTAAACCTTCAAATGCCATTCCGCTTGCAATAGAGGCATCACCTATTACTGCAATATGTTCTTTTTCGAAATTACCTTTTAGTTTAGAAGCAATCGCCATTCCTAAAGCGGCAGAAATTGATGTTGAAGAATGCCCTACACCAAAAGTATCGTAAAGACTTTCACTTCTTTTAGGAAAACCAGAAATACCGTTTATTTGTCTGTTTGTATCGAAATTTTCTCTCCTTTCGGTCAGGATTTTATGACCGTAAGCCTGATGTCCAACATCCCAAACCAATAAATCTTCGGGAGTATTAAAAACGTAATGCAAGGCAATCGTCAATTCAATAACGCCAAGACTCGCACCCAAATGACCTTCTTTCACAGAAACCACATCAATAATAAACTGACGAAGTTCTCTTGCAACCTGAGTAAGCTGCTCTTCTTTTAAAAGACGTAAATCGGCTGGATTATATATGTTAGAAAGTAAATCGCTTTTCATTATAAGGTAAAAAGCAAATTTACGGTTTTAAATTTAATTTGTTTAACGAGATTAAAAGGTAATTGGCAACGAATATTGCATTCTGATTTTTTTGCTACCAGATTGACCTGCTTTCCATTTCGGACTTACTTTCAAAACCCTTATAATTTCCTGCTCTAAAGCTTGCTCGATAACGGGCTCAGATTGCATATAATGCAGAGAACCGTCTTTTTCTACTGCAAACGAAACTTTTATTTTTAAATTTTTAGTATAAATGCCTTCTGGAGTTTTAAATTCTTTTGCAAAGAAGTTATAAAATTGCTCGATGCCGCCAGGAAATTCAGCATATGTTTGACTTGCTATTTCTCCTGAAACATAAATTGGCTCTTTTGAAGCGTTATTTTTTGTGTTTGCTTTTTTCTGAGGTTTTTCAGAAGCACAATTTTCTTTATTGTTTGGATGTACAAATTTCACCCGATCGTTTTTTGGTGGCGGAGGAGGCGGAGGCGGTACAACAGCTTGTAATGGATTGGATTCGTCAATTGCAGGTTTGCCAACCATAACATTTTCAGTTGGAACAGTATCTGTAACGACTTCTACTTTTTCTATTTTTTTCTTTTTACCCTCTTTGTCAGCACAGCTAAACAAGGTTGTTCCCATAGCGATAAATAATGCCAGTAAAAACATTTTACGATAATTGGTTTGTGAATACAAAACCTGACTGGGAATTTGAATTGTTACAGAATCTAATTGCGATTTTCTAAATCTTCCGCAAATTTTATTATTTTGATTTTGGATGAAAAAATGCTGAATTTCATCAGGAAGCATAGATGTAAAATCAACAACAGTCTTAGAACAGCTCAAACAAAAACGACCATTTTTGTTTGGCGTCATTTTGTCCCAGTTTTCATGGCAAGGTTCGGGAATGGATATTTTGAGATTTCTTTCCATATTTAAATTTCAGATATTAAATGTAATAAAAATTATATGTAAAGTTTTATTTTTGCAACTATGATAAATCCTTTCACCGACGAATATTTCATGAAGAAAGCTTTGCAGGAAGCAGAAGAAGCCTATTTAAAAGGCGAAATTCCTGTTGGAGCAATTGTAGTTGTAGCCGATAAAGTTATTGCAAGAAGTCATAACCTGACCGAATTACTAAATGATGTTACGGCTCATGCCGAAATGCAATCTATAACCGCCGCCGCTAATTTCTTAGGAGGGAAATATTTAAAAGATTGTACACTTTACGTCACACTCGAACCTTGCCAAATGTGCGCCGGAGCTTTGTATTGGAGCCAGATTTCTAAAATCGTTTTTGGCGCAAGAGATGAACAACGCGGATTCCTGAATATGGGAACAAAACTACATCCCAAGACTACAGTCGTTTCTGGTGTAATGGCAAATGAAGCGGCAGATTTAATGAAACGTTTTTTTCTGGAAAGACGTAAATAATTTACTTAAAATACTATGACAGATTTCTCTACAATAAAAAAGCTATTTCATATTAATGAATCCAGTGGTTTTACAAACAATGAGATTCAGGTTGTAAAAGATATTTTCGGACAACTTCCAGAAGTGTTTGTAGATTATTACGCTGAGTTGGGTAAAATTCAAAACTTAAATCATACTCAGGATTTATTGATTGTTCCAGAACGTTTTCAATATTATAAACACGATAATTATTTGATATTTTATTCAGAAAATCAAAAATCTTGTGTTTGGGGAATTCATAAAGATGATTTGTCAAAATCCAATCCGCCTGTTTATATGAGTTATGACGAAAAAGATTGGAATCTGGAAACAGAAACTCTAACAGATTTTTTTGCTGCAATGGCGTATTTACAAGCAGGTTTTGCGTTAGATTATACTTGTGATACATTTTATGAAATCGAACCAAATGAATTAGATTTCATTACTCAGAATTTTTCAAATAAAGGAGTTTCTTTCAAGCAATGGGTTGATGGAATAAAATTCTATGGAAATGAATCGGACGATGTAATTATTATTATAAACGATAATCAAATGCATTATTCTTCAAATACAGAACAACACTTTCTTGAAATGGATAAAGTGTTATCAAAATTAGGTTCTGAGTTTTGAAAATACTGATAAAACTTCAACAAAAGTTAAATAATTATTGCTAAAGAATTTTCTTCTTAAATAATTCAAAAAATATTATACTTTTATCATAATTTAATTTGTATTTTGTTGTTATTAACATCAAGTAAATTCAAATTTGTTAACCAATAAACTCTAGATAAAAGTGAAGGCAAAAGGACTGTTTCTCGTATTTTTTGTGTTTTTTATTTTTCAATCCTGCGGGCGTAAATCAGCTGCAGATTTCAACTCCGATTTCTCGTTATTTAAAGATTATATTACCAGTTTTACTGGCGGAATCGTTTCCTCTGATTCTGATATTCGAGTAGTATTGGCTTTTGAAAAAAAGGATTGGAAACCAAATCAGGAATTAGACGATGATTTGTTTGATATTTCGCCAAGCGTAAGCGGAAAAGTGATTGCGCTTTCTACTAATACGTTGGCTTTTATTCCCGAGAAAAAACTCAAACCCGGAACAGAATATCAGGTTACTTTAAACTTAGATAAACTAACTGCAATTCCGAAGGAGAAAGAAAAGGAATTGTCCAAATTCAACTTTACAGTTAAAACGGTTAAACAGGATTTTACCATAAACACAGGTGATATTCAGTCGTATAGTAAAGAATATCAATATTTAAATTGTACTTTAAAAACAGCAGACAATATTGATATTGAAACGGCTAAAAAATTAGTCGAAGCCAAACACGAAGGAAATAACCTTAAAATTAAGTTTGAGAAAAGCTCTGGAACCGGAAAAGAATTTCGTTTTATAATTGATAGTATTCAGCGTCAGTCAGAGCCAACAAATTTGGAAATTGTTTATGACGGAAGTGATTTTGATATCGATCAGAAAGGACAAATCGATTTTCCAATTACAAGCATTAACGAATTTAAAGTTATAAAAGTTGAAGTTCCGGATGGAAATAATCAACAGGTTTTAATTAATTTTTCTGAACCTTTAGAAAAAGGACAGGACTTTGCAGGATTGGTTTCGATTCAGAATACTAGCAATCTTAAATTTTCAACTCAGGGGAATTTATTAAAAGTCTATTTTACCAATCAAAATTCTCCTAAAAAAGAGGAACCTGTAGTTGTAGCTGTAGAAGAACCCGCTGTCGTTGCAGTAGATTCGGCTGCCGTTGCAGTAGATTCGGCTGCTGTCGCGATAGATTCTGCTGCTGCCGTTGTAGAAGAAGTAGTTGAATATGTTCCCGATGAAGAACCGGAAAAAGTTGTTACGGGCGAATTATTATTGGAAGTTTTTCAGGGAATTGAAAGTCAATATGGCAAAAAATTAGAATCCAATTATTCAGAGAAAATCTCTTTTGACCAGATAAAACCAATAATTCGTTTTGTTAAAAACGGAACAATTCTGCCAAGTTCAAACAATTTAAAATTGAACTTTGAAGCTGTAAATTTGAGTGCTGTCGATGTAAAAGTGTATAAAATCTACAAGAATAATATTCTGCAATTCCTTCAATATAATGAGTTAAATGGAGCGCAAAATCTCAAGAAAGTTGCTCAGCCAATTGCCAAGACAACTTTAAATTTAAAAGAAAGTACACTTGTAAATTTAAGTAAATGGAATACCTATGCTTTAGATTTATCTAAAATTATAAAACCAGAGCCAGGAGCAATTTATAGAGTTGAATTTGAATACAAAAAGAAATATTCACTTTATAAATGCGAAACTTCAGATGGAAATGATGATGAAACTGAGGAAGAAGAAGTAGATGAAAATGACGTAAACTACAGCGGAAACTCCTACGACGACTATTATTATGATGATTACGAATGGAGAGAAAGTCAGGATCCATGTTCGGGTTCATATTATTACAATGCAAAAATTGCGACGAATATTTTAGCTTCAGATTTAGGAGTTATTGCCAAAAGAGGAGAAAATAAATCTTATTTATTTGCAGTAAATAATATAGTTACAACAGAACCAGTTTCAAATGCGAGAGTGGATTTGTATAATTTTCAACAACAAAAAATAGCAACAGAAGCAACAAGCAGTGAGGGAATTGCATCTTTCCAATTAGACAAATTCGCTTATTTTGCGATTGTTACTTTAGGAGATCAATCGACTTACGTTAAACTAGATGACGGACTTTCTCTTTCGGTCAGTAATTTTGATGTTTCGGGAGAGACCTTACAAAAAGGTTTAAAAGGATTTATTTACGGGGAAAGAGGCGTTTGGCGTCCGGGAGATAATTTGTATTTGTCATTTATTTTGAATGATGCAGCGAATAAATTGCCGAAATCACATCCAATTAAATTTAGATTAAATGACCCAAATGGAAAAACAGTTTATCAAACCGTTCAAAAAACAAATGATTTAAATCATTATGCCTTTATTGTTCCAACCAATCAAGATGCGCCAACAGGAAACTGGGAAGCAATGGTAAGCGTTGGTGGTGCCAAATTCTACAAAAGTATTAAGATTGAAACGATTAAGCCGAATCGTTTAAAAATTAAAAATACCTTTAGTAGAAAAACACTTTCTTCATCGTATCCAAATACAGATAATTTAGAAGTGACTTGGTTGCACGGTGCTATTGCTAAGAATTTGAATGTAGAAATGCAGGCAAAATTCTCTCAGCAAACTACAATTTTCAAAGGTTATGAAAAATATACTTTTGATGATGTTGTGCGTAAATTTAGTACAGAAGAAATCAATGTTTTCTCAGGAAAATTAAATGAAAACGGAAAAGCCTCGGTAAATATTCAGCCAAAATTACAAGGACAAGCGCCTGGAATGCTTCGTGCCTCATTCATTACAAAAGTATATGAAGAAGGAGGAGATTTTAGTACCGATGTAATGTCAACAACTTATTCGCCATACAAAACGTATGTCGGAGTTAAAACGCCCGAACTAAACAAGTACAGCATGCTTGAAACTAGAAAAAGCAATCGCTTTGAAGTGGTAACTGTTGATGAAAATGGAAGACCAAAATCGGTTCGTAATCTAGAAGTGAGAATTTACAAAGTAGATTGGAGATGGTGGTGGGATTCTTCAAGCGATAATTTGTCCAATTATAATTCGTCGAATGCAACGACCTCATATAAAACACTTGTAGTCAATACCGATTCAAGCGGAAAAGGAAGTTTTCAATTTGCTTTATCTGATGAAGAATGGGGGCGTTATTTAATTCGTGTAGAAGATCAGCAAGATGGTCACGCAACTTCTTTAACAGTAAATATTGACTGGCCAATTTGGTCTGGAAAAACACGTAACAGAGATGCTTCAACAGCAAATATGTTGGTTTTTTCTACGGATAAGAAAAATTATGCAGTTGGAGAAAAAGCTCAAATTTCTTTCCCGTCAAGCGAAGGCGGTAGAGCTTTGATTTCAATTGAAAACGGATCAAGAGTGGTTCAAACCATTTGGGCAGAAACCAAAAACGGAGAAACGAAAGTTGAAGTTCCGATTACGGGGGCAATGGCACCAAACGTATATTTTAATATTACATTATTGCAACCGCACGCTTCAACCAAAAACGATTCGCCAATTCGTATGTACGGAATTGTTCCAATTGAAGTTGTGGATAAAAACACGATTTTAGCACCAACGCTTTCAATGCCAGATGTGTTAAAACCAGAACAAGCTTTTACAGTAAAAGTTGGTGAAAAAGCAGGTAAAGAAATGACCTATACAATTGCAGTTGTTGATGAAGGATTGTTGGATTTAACTCGTTTTAAAACACCAAATGCATGGGATACTTTCTATGTTCGTGAAGCTTTAGGTGTAAAAACTTGGGACGTTTATGATGATGTAATTGGCGCTTACGGCGGAAAAATAAACCAGATTTTCAGTATTGGTGGTGACCAGGATTTAGGGGGCGGAAAAGCTAAGAAAGCCAATCGATTTAAACCTGTTGTATTATATTATGGTCCTTTTAAATTAGGAAAAGGAGAAACAAAATCTCATCAATTAAAATTGCCGAAATATATTGGTTCAGTAAGAACAATGGTTGTAGCAGGCGATGCAGCGACAAGTGCTTACGGAAGTGTTGAGAAAGCGACTCCGGTTAAGAGTCCGTTGATGGTTTTGGCTTCGTTACCTAGAAAAATTTCGCCATCAGAAAAAGTAACGCTACCAGTTACGGTTTTTGCAACTGAAAATAAAATCAAAAATGTTTCGATTCAAATCAAAACAAGTAACGGATTGAAAATAATGGGAAGCGCGGTTCAAAGATTGAATTTTGCACAGCCAGATGAAAAAATGGCTTATTTTAATTTGGTTGTTGGCTCTGCAACTGGAATTGCAAAAGTTCAGGTAATCGCAACATCAGGAAGTGAAAAATCAGTTTATGATGTTGAAATTGATATGACGAATCCGAATCCGGTTACAAGCACTTTTACCGATGTCGTCTTAACGCCAAACAGCTCAAAAACAATTTCATGGAAAACATTTGGAATTGCAGGAAGTAATAAAGCAAGATTGGAAGTTTCGTCGATGCCATCGATGAATTTGAATGGAAGATTACAATTCTTAATTCAATATCCGCATGGATGTGTGGAGCAGACCACTTCATCTGTTTTTCCACAATTATATTTAGGAGATGTAGCTGATATTGATGCGAAACGTAAAGATTTGATTCAGAAAAATATTGCTGCCGGAATTGCAAGATTGGGTAATTTCCAATTATCAAATGGTGGAATGCCTTACTGGCAAGGAAATGCAATTGCAGATGATTGGGGAACTTCTTATGCTGGACATTTCCTAATTGAAGCAGAGAAAAAAGGATATGTTTTGCCAATAAATTTCAAATCGAAATGGTTAGGTTACCAGCAAAAAGAAGCGAAACAATGGCGTTTTGAACCGAAATATGGAAATGATTTAGCGCAAGCCTATCGTTTATACACGTTAGCTTTAGCCGGAAATGCTGATTTATCTGCAATGAATAGATTGAGAGAAACAAAAGGAATTTCTAATGAAAGTATGCTTCGTTTAGCAGCGGCTTATGTTTTAGCTGGACAAAAAGCAGCTGGACAAAGTTTATTCTTGAAAACAAGTATCGACGGAAGTTCAGATGGTTACAGCTATTACTATTATGGTTCAAGCGAAAGAAATAGAGCAATGGCTTTGGAAACGATGTTGCTTTTAGATCAAAAACAAAAAGCATTTGCAACCGCTACAAAATTAGCCAAAGAAATGTCCGCTAATCAATGGATGAGTACGCAGACCACGGCTTATTGTTTGTATGCCATGTCAAAATTTGCGGTGAGCAACGGTCCAAAAGGAATCAATATTCAATTCAGTAAAAACGGAAAAGGAGAAACGATAAATACTGGAAAATCAGTTGCAGATCGCAGTTTGTCTGTTGCTTCTGGCTCAAACAGTATTACAATAAAAAACAATAAATCTAATACGGTCTATGTTCGTGTTTTAAACACTGGAATATTACCAATCGGACAAGAAAATGCTGTTCAAAGTGATGTGACAGCTTCTATTGTTTTCAAAAACAGAAAAGGAAGCATAATCAATGTTTCCAAAATTAATCAGGGAACTGAATTTGTTGCTGAGGTCATGATTAAAAACCAAAGAGGAGAAAATGTTCAAAATGTGGCTTTGTCGCAAATTCTGCCTTCTGGATTCGAAATTGTAAATACGCGTTTCACAGATTACGGAGATGCTGTAAACAACATTGCAGATTATATTGATATCCGCGATGACAGAACAAATTTCTATTTCGGAATGAAAGCAAGAGAAACAAAAGTTTTCCGCATACTGCTAAACGCATCGTATTTAGGAAATTATTACCTGCCAGGATTACAATGCGAAGCGATGTACGACAATACATTCTTAGCAAGAACAAAAGGATTTTGGGTTGAGGTGGTGAAGTAAAATGATATGCCACAGATTATAATGATTTGAAGGATTTTTTTAATCTGTGTTAATCCATTTAATCTGTGCAAAAAAAACTTTATAAAAAAGGTTCCCGCAGATTTTGCAGATCAAGCAGATAAAATAAAATCAGCCAAATCTGCGAAATCTGCGAGCAAAAAAACTTTGTGAACTTTGCGTGAATCTTTGCATGCTTTGCGGTTAAAAAAAATTAGTATTGAAAAATAAACTTAAAGCGTTCCTTCAACGCATTATAAACTGGATCAAAAAAAATAAAATTAAATCAGCACTTGCATTTCTGCTCTTGCTGATTTACTATTTTTCGATACCTCGTACTTTATTCAGAGAACCTTATTCGACTGTAATAGAAAGCAAAGAAGGAGAATTGCTAGGCGCTAAAATTGCCAGAGACGGACAATGGCGTTTTCCTGCACAAGATAGCGTTCCAGATAAATTTAAAAAATGCATCGTTTATTTTGAAGATGAATATTTTTATAGACATCCCGGCTTCAACCCCGGAGCGATGATTAATGCTTTCAAACAAAATAAAAAAGCTGGAAAAGTAGTAAGAGGTGGAAGTACTTTAACTCAACAAGTTATTCGACTATCCAGAAAAGGAAAAAACAGAACCTATTTCGAAAAAATAATAGAAATCATTCTTGCCACAAGATTAGAATTAGGGTATTCTAAAAATGAAATTCTTGAGATGTACGCAGCACACGCGCCATTTGGAGGAAACGTTGTGGGATTGGAAATGGCTTCATGGCGCTATTTTGGTGTGCAATCTAATCAATTGTCATGGGCAGAAAATGCTGTTTTAGCCGTATTGCCAAATGCGCCAAGTTTGATATATCCCGGAAAAAATCAGATAAAACTATTAAATAAAAGAAATAGGTTACTTCTAAAATTACATCAGGAAGGTGTCATTGATAAGCAGACTTACGAACTTTCGATAGAAGAACCATTGCCTCAAAAACCTTATGATTTGCCTCAAATTGCTCCGCATTTATTGCAAAGAGTTGCTAAAAGTGAAGAAGGAACAAGAGTAAAAACCACAATTGATTATGCGTTGCAAAACAGGGTAAATCAAATTGCTCGTTATTATTACAATCAATACAAACAAAATGAAGTTCACAATCTGGCAATTTTAGTAATTGATGTTCAAAGTAGAAATGTAATGAGTTACGTTGGAAATTCTCCAGCAGATGTTGATCATCAAAAAGATGTTGATATTATTGATGCCCCCAGAAGTACCGGAAGTATCCTGAAACCTCTCTTATATGCCGCAATGCTGGATGACGGCGAACTATTACCGAATACTTTAGTAGCTGATATTCCGACACAAATTTCTGGATATACGCCTCAGAATTTCAATCTAACTTTTGATGGTGCTGTTCCGGCGCATCGCGCATTATCACGTTCACTGAATATTCCCGCGGTTTTAATGCTTCAGGATTTTGGAGTGAATAAGTTTTATGAAGAATTGCAGAAATTCAAATTAAAGGATATTAATAAAACGCCTGATCATTACGGCCTTTCACTGATTTTGGGAGGCGCTGAAAGTAATTTGTGGGATTTGTGCAGAACGTATGCCAATCTTTCCTCAACGCTTAATTACTTCAATAAAAATAAAGGACAATACAGAACAAACGAATTCACAGAACTGAATTATAAAAACGATTTTAAGCCCGATTTTGGATCAGAAACCAATCAGAAGAATGTTTTAGGAGCAGGATCAATTTGGCTGACATACAACGCAATGGAACAAGTCAACCGACCAGAAGGAGACGAAGCCTGGAAATTTTATGATAGCTCATTAAAAGTTGCGTGGAAAACCGGAACCAGTTTCGGAAATAGAGATGCGTGGGCAATTGGAACAAATTCAAGATATGTGGTCGGAATTTGGGTTGGAAATGCCACAGGCGAGGGAAGACCAACTTTAACAGGCGTTACCAGCGCAGCACCAATTTTATTTGATGTTTTTAATTTATTGCCAAGGCAAAGATGGTTTGATACGCCGTACAATGATTTAGCTGAGGTTGAGGTTTGCCGTCTAAGTGGTTATTTGGCAAAAGATAATTGTCCGAAAATGAAACAATGGGTTGCGAAAAAAGGAAAATCTACAAAAGTTTGTCCGTATCATAAAACCATTCATTTAGATAAAACAGAGCAATTTCAGGTTAACAGCAGTTGTGAAAATATTGATAATATTGTGACCAAAAACTGGTTTGTTTTACCTCCTGTTATGGCATGGTATTACAAAAGTCAGCATATAGAATATTTGCCATTGCCTCCATTTAAAGAAGGTTGTGAAGGAACTCAAACCACAACAATGGATTTTATATATCCAAAAGCAAATACTAAAATCTACTTAACAAAGGATTTTAATAGTAATGTACAGCCAGTAATTTTGAAAGTAGCGTATTCAGAAAGGGATAAAGAATTATTCTGGTATGTTGATAATGTCTTCAAAGCCAAAACAAAGACATTTCATGAATTGCCAATTACGCCAACAACAGGAACACATTACATTACAGTTGTTGATGCTTCTGGAAATGAAATTAGAAGAAAAATTGAAATTGTAAGGGAATAAATATTGAAAAATTCCAATTTTTAAATTCCAAAACTAAAATTATAAACGTTGTCAGGCTGAGCGAAGTCGAAGCCCTTTTTGTCTGAAAAAGTCCTTCGACTTCGCTCAGGAGGACATAAGAGGTTCGATTAATTTTCGTCATGAATAGTAAATAATTTGCAATTCGTGGAGAAAAAAACTAAAAAAAAGACATAAAAAAACCGCCCCGATGCATCGGGGCGGTTTTTGTTTTATTCTGAAATAACATTTCCTTTTTTATCGTAGAAATGATATTCTAAGTACGTGTAAGCGTCACGAGGTATGATTTTCACCCATTTCTTATGTTCAAAAAACCATTTTGAACGTAATGATGGAAAACCTTTGCTGAGGTATGCAGCCACAAACGGATGTGTGTTAAGCACAACTTTATTGTGGGTTTTTAAAAGTCGTTCTAAATCAGAAGTAATCTTGTCAATAATTAAAATTGGCGCTTCAATTTCGCCATTTTCTTTGTTGGGATCTTCTTCTCTAGTTTTAATGTTAACTTCAGGTCTTACGCGCTGTCTTGTAATTTGGACTAAACCAAATTTACTCGGCGGTAATATTTTATGTTTTGCTTTATCGTCGCTCATTTCTTCTCGCAAGAAGTCGAACAAAACTTTCCTGTTTTCTGGATTAGACATATCGATAAAATCAACTACGATAATTCCGCCCATATCACGCAGACGAAGTTGTCTTGCGATTTCTGCTGCGGCAATCATATTCACTTCCATGGCTGTATCTTCCTGGTTGGTTGCTTTGTTAGAACGGTTTCCGCTGTTGACGTCTATAACGTGCAAAGCTTCAGTGTGTTCTATGATAAGGTAAGCACCTTTACTCATGGAAACAGTTCGGCCAAAAGAAGTTTTGATCTGTCTCTCTATATTGTATTTCTCGAAAATGGGGGTGTCATTTGATTGATAAAACTTAACAATCGATTGTTTCGAAGGTGCAATTTCCTGCAAATAATCCTTCGTTTGATGATACAACTCTTCATCATCTATTTGAATACCACTGAAGGTATCATTGAATACATCTCTTAATATCGAAGAAGCTCTATTAAGCTCTCCTAATACTTTTGATGGATGATGAGCAGTTGGTAATTTTTTACACATTGCAGTCCATCTGCCAAGCAGGTTCTGCAAATCTTTTTCTAATTCGGCTGTATTTTTGCCTTCGGCTACTGTGCGAACAATAACACCAAATCCTTTTGGTTTGATCGATAGAACAAGTTTTTTTAAACGGTCTTTTTCTTTCTTGTCTTCTATTTTTTGTGAAATAGAAACACGGTCAGAAAATGGAACCAGAACGATAAATCTTCCTGCCAGTGAAAGCTCAGCGCTTATCCTTGGACCTTTGGTCGATATAGGTTCTTTTACAACTTGGACTAAGACAGATTGATTGGCACTTAAAATATCAGTAATGATGCCATCTTTGTCAATCTCTTTTTCAAACTGAAAGGTTTTTAGGGAGAAATCTTTTATTTTACCTGCGCTTACAAGTTTTATGAATTTCAGTTGGGAAGCTAAGTTTGGACCTAAATCGTGATAATGTAAAAAAGCATCTTTTTCGAAGCCTACATTTACAAAAGCAGCATTAAGTCCCGCAACTGGTTTTCTGATTTTGGCAATAAAAATATCGCCAACCTGAAAGTTGCTTGTTTCTTGTTCCTTGTGTAATTCAATTAGTTTTCCATCTTTTAATAAGGCAAAATCTACGGCTTCAGAACTAGATCTAATGATTAATTCTTTATTCACACTGTAAATTTTTATCCGTGAATTGGCTGTCGGTTGTTCGTTTATAGTTGTTGGTAAAGTAACCAAAAACCAAAAACCAAAAACCATCAACTTCTACAAGGATGGATTAAACAATATTTTTTAACAGGTATTAACCCGGAGGAGTTAGTTGCCAGTTTTCAGTGGCAGTAAGCAGTTTTAGGCTGCAAACTGTAAACTGTGACTGAGACTATCAAACTCCAATTTCAATGAACTTTTAAAAAGAAAAAAGTAGTTTAAAACTACTTTTTCTTCTTGTGACGGTTAGCTCTCGCTCTTTTTTTACGTTTGTGAGTCGCTACCTTATGTCTCTTTCTTTTTTTACCACTTGGCATATCGTGTCAGATTTTATGTTAATTAATATTATTTTGCTTCGTTGTTTGTTTTTACTCCTTCTACAAAAACTTTTGCAGGTTTAAACGCAGGAATGTTGTGTGCTGGAATTTTAATTGTAGTGTTCTTAGAAATGTTTCTTCCAGTCTTTTCAGCTCTAGTTTTTACGATAAAACTACCAAATCCTCTAAGGTAAACATTGTCTCCAGTTTCTAGAGAAGTCTTAACTTCCTCCATAAAAGTTTCAACTGTTGCTTGAACGTCTCCTTTTTCAAGACCTAATTTCTCTGAAATTTTCGCTACGATGTCTGCTTTCGTCATTTTCTTTCCTATTTTATTTTATAAATGGTGTACTATTTTTTTGAGTTTGCAAATATAGGAATTAAAAAAATAATTAATCAAGCTAATTCGTTAAATTTTAATTACATAAACATTTACTTTTGTAATCTAAGTATTTTGCAATGGATTTTCATAACATATTGATAAAATGGTATTTACGAAACAAGCGTGATTTGCCTTGGCGAAAAACGGTCGATCCGTACCAAATTTGGCTCTCAGAAATTATGCTTCAACAGACAAGAGTCGCTCAGGGAATGCCATATTTTTTCTCATTTACCAAGGAATTTCCTACCGTAAAACATTTGGCAGATGCTTCAGAAGAGAAAGTTTTGAAACTTTGGCAGGGATTAGGGTATTATTCTCGCGCAAGAAACCTTCACAAAACGGCACAATATATAAGTAATGATTTAAATGGAATTTTTCCTGATTCTTATAAGGAGCTTTTAAAGCTTAAAGGAGTAGGTGAATACACAGCTGCGGCAATTGCTTCTTTTTCTTATAATGAATCGGTTCCTGTAGTAGATGGAAATGTTTTTCGTGTCTTGTCGCGTTATTTTGATATTGAATCTGATATTGCACTTCCGGCAACTAAAAAAGAATTTACTGCTTTGGCGCAAGAATTAATGCCAAAAGATAATCCAGCAATCTTTAATCAGGCAATTATGGAGTTTGGTGCGCTGCAATGTGTTCCAAAAAGTCCGGATTGTTCAGTTTGTGTATTTAATGAAAGTTGTGCTGCTTTACAAAAAGGAAAAGTAAACATGCTTCCTGTAAAATCTAAAAAGTTAAAAGTTACAAATCGATATTTCAATTATCTGATTTTGGAAGATGTTTTAGGAAATACATTAATTCAAAAAAGAACTTCAAAAGGAATCTGGCACAATCTATATGAGTTTCCGCTTTTAGAAACAGAATCGGTTGTTGATTTTGATGTGGTGTCAAAAAAAGCGAAAGATGAAATTTTTCCATTTTATACCATAATAGGTATAGAGGATTTTAGTAAATCGACCGTTGTGCACAAACTTTCACATCAGCATCTTCATATTCAGTTTTGGAAAATAAAAATAAAAGAGACTTTGGAAAACGGAATAAACACAGAAAATTTAAAAACTTTTCCTTTTCCTATTGTGATTTTTAATTTCATTGAAAAATTAACTGTTAAAGTGAATTAACACTAATTAACTTTATTTTGTCTTTAGAAAAATGCTTAGAATTATTGGTTTTGTTTTTATTTGTATAGGATTACATGATTTAAAAAAAAACACAAAATTAGCAAAATGCTGCAACGTATTACTTGCTAGTATTTTATAATATTTTAAATGAAAAATAATATTATTTTTAAGATTCTGATCTTTTTGCTTTTTTCTAGTACTTTATTTGGTCAGTCAAAAAATGACCACTTTGCTGTAAAAGGAATAGTTCACGGTAATTATGATGGATATGTTTATCTACAGTACAACGGGGTAAAAGATAGTTGCCAAATAATTAACAACAAGATTTACTTTGAAGGCAAAGTGCCTTTAATTACGACAGGAAGTTTCGTTATAGGTAAAGGTCCTACAATTATGACTCAGGATTTTTATCTTGAAAATGAATATATAGAAATAGAAATTACACTTTCAAAAAAGACTGTAAATAAAAATAATTATGATTGGGTTTACATTAATTCTGTTTCTGGAACAAAAGCAAGTTTGATTGAAAAGGATTATCTGTCATTTCAGGACAAACATCAAAAAGATAAAAACTGGCAGCAAGAGCATTACGACAAAATAGATGCGATTATATCTAAATATCCGGATCATCCTTATTCGTCTGGACTTCTGCATTTGCTAGTTTGGGATTCAGTAGCCAATAAATCAAGACTTAAACAGATGTATACAAAGTTGGATTTTAAAACACAAGATCCTGAAAGTTCGTTGCTTTTAAAAAAGCATATTTTTGGAAGTTCCAAAATAGGAAAATCAATGATGAATTTTGAGCTTCCAAATCAAAAAAATGTGATTGTGAAAACAAATCAATTTCGAGGTTCTGTTTTATTGATAGATTTTTGGGCTTCGTGGTGTGCTCCTTGTAGAAAACAAATTCCAGAAATCAAGAAGCTATATGAAAAGTACAAGAATAAAAATTTAAAAATACTGACTATTTCACTTGACAAAAGCCAAGAAAAATGGATTTCGGCGTTAGAAAAGGAAAATATGCCTTGGGATAATGTGATTGATAATAGAGAGTTTTTGAGTCCAATAACTAGGGAATACGAAATATTTTCAATCCCATCTTCATATCTGATTGATGACAAAGGGATAATTATTGCAAATGATTTAACGATCTTGGAATTGGACGAATATTTAAATAAAAATTTAAAATAAGTTAACTGCTTTTGTGTTTATCAAAATATTTGAAATAAACCGCTTTCTAATCTAAATTTAATAGATAATTAAAAAATATTGCATTTTTTTGTAGAATAGTACTTAGTTTTTTTAGAAAAGCAGGAAATAAATTGCTAAAAAAATGTATCTTTGGTAGAAATACCACCAAAAACTATGAACGGAACATTAAATAAAGTGATGCTTATTGGCCATTTAGGCGATGATGTGAAGATGCATTATTTTGATGGAGGAAACTGCATTGGACGTTTTCAGCTAGCTACAAATGAAGTATATATAAATAAAACGACCAACGAAAAGATAACTTCAACCGAATGGCATAATCTTGTTGTACGTAATAAAGCGGCAGAAATCTGCGAAAAATACCTTTCTAAAGGAGATAAAATATACATTGAAGGAAGGATAAAATCTCGTCAATGGCAGGCAGAAGATGGCACCACGAAATATACTACAGAAATCCAGGTGACAGAGTTTACTTTCCTGACAACCAAAAAAGAAACTGCACATACCAAGCAAAATCAAGATACAGAGTCGGCAAAAAACACTAACTTTGATGCTGCAAATGAAGGGCTTCCGATCAACGATCTGCCTTTCTGAGATGTTTAACTAATTTTATAAATTTTGGACCCAGAGCCCAGTTTACTTTTTACTACAAATCTTGACGCTAATTTGATAATTGGTTTCGTCGCAATATTTATTTTATTATTTCTTTCAGCAATAGTTTCAGGTGCAGAAGTGGCATTATTCTCTTTGTCTCAACAAGATATTGATGATACTTTAAATGATAATCAGGCAAAAGGTAAAATTATTTCCAATTTACTGGATAGACCTAAAAAGCTTCTGGCAACATTATTAGTTGCAAATAATTTTTTCAATATCGGAGTGGTTATTTTGTTCGCTTACATCGGTGGAAACGTTTTTTCAAGTATAAATTCTACAGCAATTAAATTTACACTAGAAGTAGTCCTGGTAACCTTCTTAATTTTACTGTTTGGCGAAGTACTTCCTAAGGTTTATGCCAGCAGAAACAGCGTTCGATTTGCTAAACGCGTCGCTTACCCAATTGCTTTTTTAGATAAATTGCTTTCTCCTTTGAGTTTGCCAATGCGTGCACTTACTATATATCTGCAAAATAAATTAGGAAAACAAAAGCATAATTTTTCAATCAATCAGCTTTCTCAGGCTTTAGAGTTGACCGATTCTGAAGGAACTTCAACAGAAGAACAAAAAATTTTAGAAGGAATTGTTTCTTTTGGAAATACCGATACAAAACAGGTTATGAGTCCGAGGATTGATATTTTTGCATTAGAAATATCAGAAACTTTTGCTGAGATTTATCCAAAAATAATTGAAACAGGATTTTCAAGAATTCCGATTTATCGCGATAATATTGACCAGATTGAAGGAGTTTTGTTTGTGAAAGATTTATTGCCTCATATTGATAAGGAAGAATTTGATTGGGCATCTTTGATTAGAGAAGCATTTTTTGTTCCAGAAAATAAAAAATTGGACAATTTATTGAAAGATTTTCAGAGTTTGAAAAGCCATTTGGCCATTGTAGTCGATGAATATGGCGGAACATCGGGATTGGTTTCTTTAGAAGATGTTATTGAAGAAATAGTAGGAGATATTAGTGACGAATTTGATGATGAAAATCTGAATTTCTCCCAAATAGATGAAAATAATTTCCTTTTTGAAGGAAAAATAAACCTTAAAGATTTTTACAGAATTGTAGATGTTGATGAAGATCTTTTTGAAGCACGAAAAGGTGAAGCAGAAACGCTCGCCGGATTTATTCTGGAGATTTTAGGTAATTTTCCGAAAAAGGATCAAAAAGTACCTTTTGAAAACTGTATTTTTACGGTCGAAACAGTCGATAAAAAGCGTGTAAAACAAATAAAAGTTACTATAAATTAAAATGTTAAACAGAATACTTTCAATAACGGCAATTTTGCTTGCGCTAACAGTAATAAGCTGTAAAAATGATGTTTTGCCAAAACCGGCAAGTTATCTAAGATTGGATTACCCAGAGGCAAAATATGTAAATTTTGAAAACAATTGTCCGTTTGCTTTTGAAATGAATGAAGAGGCAAACATTAAGGGCGAAAAAGAATGTGGTTTCGCCATCTCGTATCCAAAGATGAAAGCCACGATTTATTTGACTTACAAACCGGTAAATGGAAATATTGATAAGTTATTGCGAGATGCTCAAAAACTAACTTACGAGCACGTTATTAAAGCCGATGATATTTTAGAACAGCCGTATTTAAATCCGCAAAAAAAGGTCTACGGGATGTTTTATCAAGTGGACGGAAATGCGGCGACAAATTCTCAGTTTTACGTTACAGACAGTACAAGACACTTTTTAATTGGTTCAGTATATTTTTATGCAAAACCTAATTTTGATTCGATTATGCCAGCCGCAAGTTATGTTAAGAATGATATGCAGCGTATAATGGAAACGTTGAAGTGGAAATAAAGAAAATGAAAAAGGATCCAGTTTGGATCCCTTTTTATGCGGTAGTTTCGAATTTAAGACTTAAAATTCGAAACTTTATATGTTTTTCCGTCACCAGTTTCCTGAACCACTTTTGTTAAAGATTCTGAATTTTGAATTGTTTTATCAAAACTTACAGTTGCTGTTTTCTTATCGAAATCTACAGTTGCTTTGTCAACTCCGTCCAAATTCGTTAATTCTTCTTCGATTGTTTTAGCGCATCCAACAGCACAAGTCATTCCATCAATTTGGAAGCTTGCTGTTTGAAGGTTTTCTGCGGCGATTGGCTTGTGTTCTTTTGGAGCGCTTTTTTCTGAATTTACAACCTGAAGGCTTTTGTCTTCTTCTTTTTTACAACCAACCAATACTAAACCTGCGATTGTTGCGGCGATTAAGATTTTTGAAATTTTCATTATATATGAATTTTAAATTGCGAATTACTTTCTTGTAAAATTAATAAAAAGAGCACGCGCAGTTCGTAAAATAATTACAAATTTGCAGTAAAATATAATTTATGGATACAAAACAGTTAAAGTGGATCTACTTAACGATTCTTTCTCTTATTTGGGGAAGTTCTTTTATTCTAATAAAAAAAGGATTAATTGGTTTAACGGCAATTCAAGTTGGTTCATTCAGAATTATTTTTGCAGCACTTTTTCTGTTGATTTTTGGTTTTAATAGTTTAAAAAAAATCTCCAAACGGCAATGGAAATATGTTGCTATCACTTCATTGTTCGGAACTTCTATACCGGCTTACCTATTTGCGATTGCCGAAACTCAAGTTGATAGTTCGGTTGTAGCGATTTTGAATTCATTAACGCCTTTAAATACTTTGGTTTTAGGTATTATAGCTTTCGGAATTCAGTTTCAAAAGCGACAAGTTTTAGGTGTTTTTGTTGGACTTTTAGGTTGTCTTCTTTTGGTTTTAAGCGGCGATTCTGCTTCAGGAAGTCAAAATTATATCTATATTTTAATGGTTGTTATTGCGACATTAAGTTATGCAATCAACGTAAATCTGATTAAGAAATATCTGCACGACCTTAATCCTGTTAGTATTACCACAGGAAATTTTGCAGTTCTGCTTTTGCCCGCGTTAATTATCTTAAGTACAACTGATATCAGTCAGAAAATATATTTTGCAGAAACGCAGCATTCTATATTGTTTGTGATGATTTTAGGTGTTTTAGGAACGGGAATTGCGAATGTTCTTTTCTTTAAACTAATTCAAATGTCATCGCCAGTTTTTGCAACTTCGGTAACGTATTTGATTCCGATAGTTGCCTTTTTCTGGGGATTATTAGATAACGAGATGCTGACGCCGATTCAGTCTGTTGGTGCGTTTGTTGTTTTGATTGGAGTTTATTTGTCGGCAAAGAAATAAGCTTTTTTTCGAACATTTTACGCAAAGTTGTCATTTCGATCGAAGGGAGAAATCGCACTCGTAACCACAAATATGGGCGACTTTCTTTCCGGAATCTAGTGAGATTTCTCCCTTCGGTCGAAATGACAAACTTGATGAATAAAAAAAGCTTTGTCAAAGTTTAAAACTTTGACAAAGCCTTGAAATCATAGAATCATAGAATCTTAGCAACACAGAGCCTTAGTATCTTTCTATAAAAAATCTTTCTCTGAAACTGCTTCGTTAATCTTAATATCAGACATTTTAATATCCAATTCAAAACCAACATTCTGAATCAAATTAAAAGGAACTTTAACACCTTTTACTTCTTTATAATCATTGAAATTTGTGATTTGTTCTACAGATTTACCGCCTTGTTCGCGAACTTTAGATTCAGCAGTTTTCAATCCAGATTTTACATCGTAGAAATATTTTGTTTTACCGTCTTTAATTACATAAGCATCGTTTCCGTTGATTGGTTCGATACCTTCTACTTTTAAATCGGTTCTTTTTACAAGCTGTAATTCTTCAAAAGGAGCAGCATTAGCTTTCATTTCGGCTAAATCTGAGCCTTCAAGATTTTTTCTTTGACCTTGTTGTTCAACATAAGCACCTTTTTCATTTACAACTTGCTTCATTAAATTCATAGTTCCCATAGAAAGTGAAACCATCATTTTTCCTTTTGAATCTAATTTAGACGTAAAAGTCAATGGAGTAGGTGCTTGCGGAATTGTTGTTGAACCAGTCATAAAAAGCGTTTTTACTGCTGTAACTGCTTTTTCTCCACCAATTGCTTTGATATAATTTTCGAAAACCGTTTTTGCCGTAATATCTTTAGGTGCTTCTTTTTTAGTTGAAGGTTTTTCTACCGGATTTCCATATTTATCAAAATAAGAAATCGGAATATTTAATTTTTCTAAATTAGAAATAACATCAGAACCTTTTCCAACAATCACAATTCTCATGTTATCCAACAAGAAATATTTATTAGCAACACGGTAAATGTCATCTGCTGTGACATTGTTTATGGTTTGAATGTATTTTTCGTAGAAATCTGCCGGAAGTTTTTCTGTTTCAATATTCAAGGCATAACGCGCAACAGCTTGCGGTTTTTCAACCTGCATTACAAACCTTCCGATATAACCCGCTTTTACATTTCGTAGAACTTCAGGATCAACTCTTTCTGTGCGAATGCGTTTAATTTCTTTTAAAAATTGAACGACAGCGCTATCTGTAACTGTATTTCTAACAGCAGAAGAAGCTTTGAATTTAGTAGTGTATTTTCCGCTTCCGATGCTTGAATTTGCGCCATACGTCCACGCGTGTTGCTCGCGTAAATTCATGTTTAAGTAACTGTTGAAATCTCCACCTAAAATTTGATTTGCAATTACAGCAGGGAAAAAATCAGGATCGCTCATTTTCAAATTAACCGTATTGATTAATGAAATTTCAGACTGAACCGCATTCGGAACATCAACAAAATCAATTTGTAAATTAGAAACATTTGTTGGGTCTGGGTAAGTATTTTTTGGTGCAGCTTGTTTTTTCCATCCGCTGAATAACTTTTCTACTGCCGTTTTTACTTCCTTAAATTTAACGTCTCCAATAACAACTAAATAAGCATTTTCTGGAACGAAATACGTTTTGTAATTATTTTGAACATCTTCTAACGTGACATTTTTTACAGTTTCTTCAGAAAGATATTCTCCCGTTGGATGATTTTTCCCAAAGGCTAAAACATCAACGACTCTATTTGAAATAGCAGAAACGCTTTTTTCGTCTGCTTTAAGACCTTCTAAAAGTTTTGCTTTTTCCTTATCAAATTCTGTTTGAGTGAAATTCGGCTGTAAAGCACCTTCGGCTAAAAGTTCTAAAACACGACCCGAATATTTTGACAATGCACTTGCGTAAGCGCCTTGAGAAGTAAAATTGATATTAGCTCCGTAGAAATCAATTTCTTCGTTAAAAGCTTCTTTGGGTGTTTTTTTAGTTCCGTTTCCGATTAAACTGCTTGTTAATTCGTCAACCCCTTTTTTGTTGCCTTCCGTAAATGGTGCGTTATCCAAAGTAAGGGTAAAACTTACTCTTGGTAATTTATGATTTTCAACAACCAAAACTTTCATTCCGTTTGCTAAAACAAAGGTCTGAGGTTTTTTGATGTTGACTACCGGGGCGTTTCCTGGTTTGGGTTGTGGACGGTCTTGTGCTTGCATAATTCCAGTTAGGAATAAAAAGATTAAAAAAGTATATATTTTTTTCATGATTCGATATTCTTAGTTTTGAGATTTAGGCGTAGGAATGTAATCTAAAATTAAGCGCTGATTTGGATTCAAATACTTCTTGGCAACTTCTCTAATTTCTTCTCTTGTAATAGAGTGGTACATGTCGATTTCGGTATTGATTAAATTGACATCGCCGTAAAGTAAATAATATGAAGCAAGATTTTCAGCAATTCCTTCTACGCTCGAATTTGCATTGATGAAGTTATTATCGAATTTGTTTTGTAATTTTTCATAATCTTTTTCAGAAATAAGATCTGTTTGGATTTTTACAATCTCTTCATCCATTTCTTTTAAGATATCTGCAGTTGTGTTTGGAGCCATTGGCAAACCATATAATATATAGGTACCATAATCTTCCTGACTAAATCCTACTGCTCCAATTTGTAGCGCCATTTTTTTGTCATCTACAATTTTCTTGTACAATTTAGAGCTTTTTCCATCACTTAAATAAGAAGAAATCAAATCTAAAACTCTGGCATCTCTGGTTTTCATTGAAGGCGTTCTATATGAAGCTACAATCATCGGAATCTGAATATTCGGATCTTCATAAGTAGCTTTAATTGGCTGTGTAATTGGATCTTCTGTGAAACTCTGTTTTTTAACTTCTTCACCTCTTGGAATTGGTCCGAAATATTTCTGAACCCATTCTTTTGTTTTTGCTTTATCGAAATCTCCGGCAACCACCAAAACGGCATTGTTTGGCGTATAGAATTTTTTGTTGAATGCCTGAAATTCTTCTAAAGTCGCAGCATCCAAATCTTTCATAGAACCAATTGTAGTCCAACGATAAGGATGTTTTTTGAACATGTTTTTCTTAACCTCAGGAAGAATATTCCCGTAAGGCTGATTGTCGTAACGCATTCTTTTTTCTTCTTTTACAACTTCATTTTGCGTGTCAACTCCAATCTTATTAATAATAGGATGCATTAATCTTTCAGATTCCATCCATAAACCAAGTTCCAGACTGTTCGAAGGGAAAACTTCATAATAATAAGTTCTGTCATCAGAAGTATTCGCATTATTTACTCCTCCGTTTGCGGTCACGATTTTCATCCATTCGCCACGTTTGATGTTTTGAGTTCCTTCAAATAATAAATGCTCAAAAAAGTGCGCAAATCCAGTTCTGTCCGGGCGTTCGTCTTTAGAACCAACGTGGTACATTACAGATGTGATAACAACTGGAGCAGAAGGGTCATTGTGTAAAATGACATGCAGACCATTGTCTAAATTGTATTCTTCAAAAGCTACTTTTTGAGCATGAGCAACTCCGCCAAGCATTAATGCAGCACTTAACATCATTATTGATTTTTTCATAAAGATTAATAAATTTATATATCAAACAAAGAGTAGGTAGGTCAGAGTTGATTTTAGTTACATCAAAAATAGTTTTTTTTAATTACGTATTGCAGATTTGTTTTAATTTGAATATATTTTAACACTATTTTACTTTAAATAAAACACAATTGGCATCTAAAAGTGCTTGAAATACAGCGTTTTTTACGAATGAAATATTTTTACTTCTATAGATTGCACAGTAAATTTTTAATTGTATATTTGCAACCTTAAAAATCAATAAATCAATTTGGTATGTATGCAATCGTAGAGATAGCAGGGCAACAATTTAAAGTAAGCAAAGACTTAAAGGTTTATGTTCACCGTTTAGCTAACGAAGAAGGTTCAAAAATTTCTTTTGACAAAGTTCTTTTATTAGATGATAGCGGAAGCATAACTTTAGGCGCCCCAGCTATAGAAGGTGCTTCAGTAGAAGCTAAAGTGTTACAACACTTAAAAGGTGATAAAGTTATCGTTTTCAAAAAGAAAAGAAGAAAAGGATACAAAAAGAGAAATGGTCACAGACAATATCTTACACAAATTGTAATTGAAGGTATTACTGCAGCAGGTGGAACTAAAAAAGCAGCGGCTAAAAAAGCGGTAGTAGCAGAAGATGCAGCTACTGAAGAAGTAGAAGCTCCTAAAGTGAAAAAAGCAGCAGCTCCAAAAGCAAAAAAAGAAGCTACTAAAGAATAATAACAATATTTAAACTCATACGTCATGGCTCACAAGAAAGGTGTCGGTAGTTCGAAGAATGGTAGAGAATCAGAATCAAAACGTCTAGGCGTTAAGATTTATGGTGGACAAGCTGCTATTGCTGGGAACATCATCGTTAGACAAAGAGGTTCAAAACATAATCCAGGTGAAAATGTTTACATTAGTAAAGATCACACACTACACGCAAGAGTAGCTGGAGTTGTTAAGTTCCAAAAGAAAAGAGATAACAAATCTTATGTATCTATTATTCCTTTCGAGGCTTAATAATCAAAGATTACTTTTTATAAAAAACCCGTTCAGAAATGAACGGGTTTTTTGTTGCGTATAATTGTCATCCTGAGACGAAGGATCACACAAGTAATTCCTTAAAATTAGTCATTGCGAGGAACGAAGCAATCTCATTTGCTAAATCAATTATTGATCAATGTGGTTGCTTCGTTCCTCGCGATGACACATGAGAACGAAAAAAAACCTTTGTCAAAGTCTTAAACTTTGACAAAGGTGATGAGATAGCGTATTTGGAATTTGGATTTTTTAAATTGAAATTTAATCATTCAGTATCCTTAGTTTCTTCCAAATCCTCGGTCTTTCTGCCAACTTTTACTTTTGGATTATCCTGCGTGCCAGTAACAGTAAGTGGAATTCCGAAAATACCAAAAGGAGGTAAGCCCAAACGCATTTTTAAATTCATTTTTCCATCAAGGCTTGTTGTGCCTTCAATTCTTGGTCTAAAGCCTGCAAACTTAAACTTAAAGCGTTCCACAGTTATGATGTTGTTCTTAATTTTAGTTTTAATATCAACTTTAGAAACATCTGGATTTTTCATGCTTTCAGAACTGGTTTGTTTGCTTAAGGCATTAAACATTTTCAAACCTCTTACTTTTACATCTTTCACAGAAAGTGTACCGCCTCCAATAAGTGAAGGATAAACGGGTTCCATATTTCCGTTTAAACGGCCTTTTAACTGATAGTCTACTGAAACAATTCCTTGTGCTTTTTCTGCTGCACTTGCCATCTTTCTAAAAACTTCAATTTCGTTATAAGCTCTTTTAATATCAAAATCATTTGCTTTAATTGAATAGTCAAAAGTAGCTTTTTGAGGAGTTACAGCCTGATAATTGGCATTCATCGAAACTTTGCATCCAATTAAATCGAAACCGGTATTCTGCATGGTCAATTTTCCTTTTTTCATGCTTAAATTTCCAGTTGCGTTTTGGAGATTCAGCTTATCGAAATTTACTTTTTGAACATTGGCTAATAATTGTAAATTTAAATTTGAGGGAATAATAATAACTCCGGTCTGTTTATTTTCAGATGATTTTGTTTCTGTTTTTGGATTCGGACTTTGTGTGACAGAAGTATTCGGATCTGTACTAGACATAAATTCATCAACATTAATATATCGCGCCGAAACTTTAAATGAACCCTTTAAAACTCCTGTATTTGTTGTAACATAATTAATAACGTTCTGTAGATATCCATTCATTTTAAAATCAGATTGTCCGTAAGCGGCTAAGAAATTATTGAAGGACATTTTATCCTGATTTATTTTGAAAATTCCTTCCTTAATAATGAATTTTTGCGGAAGATATTCAGAAGCAATTCCGATATTTCTTAATTCGAGTGTTCCTTTGTTGTGCAACTTGCTGTAGTTTCCTTTTTCTGCATCGCTTTGTTTTCCTTTCAAAACTAAATCTGCTTTTACAAAACCATCCAAATCAAGACCTTTTTGCGAGAAAACTTTATAGATTTTATTGACATCCAATTCGCCTTTTGCTTTTACATCATAATTTAAATCGTCAAAATTGCTCAAATCGGCTTCTACAAAAACGGGTTTTCCTTCAAAAGTAAATTGAGTTGGTTTTAAACTGATTTTCAAATTTTGAAATGTTCCTTTTTGGTTTTCGATCTTCGATTTAATTGTAATATTCGTAATCGGATTTGGATAATACGGTGTTTTTAAATAGCCATTTTGTAAATCTATAATGCCATTTGTAACGGGAAAACGTTTGTTCTTTTGATCGAAGATTCCGTTTGCTTTCAAATCTCCAACTAAAGTTCCTTTCAATTGAATGTTAGGAATTCCAAGTGCTTTTGTTAGTTTTTCAAGATCAATTTTAGCTTTAAAAACAGCGTTGATATCTGGCGTATTTATTCCTTTAATCAAAAACTTCGATTTCAAATAATCTTGTTTGATGTTTAAAGAAATATTTTTAGCATCGACAATAACCAAATCCGGATTTAAAGACGGAACAGTGGTTTTGATATCTAAATTTAAGTTTGAAACAGGAAATGTACTTTTGTTGTAATTCACAAATCCGTCTTTCACTTTTACATCCAAATTCAAATCTGGTGCACTATTTTGTGCCGTAATATATTTTCCTTTTAAAGTAAAAAGAAGATCCGTTTTTCCTTTTAATTCTGTTTTAGAAAGCCAAGTAATATATTTTGGCGGAAACGCTGTAAAGACATCATACAAATCGCTATTGTCAGATTTAATGACAAAATCCATATTGTAACCATCTTTCAAAATGTCAAATTTCCCTTTAAAGTCAACCAAAAGCTGATTGATTTTTAAGTTGTTTTGTTGAAAGAAAAACGAAAGCGAGTTGATGTTAACTTTCGTAATCAAATCAGCATCAATCTTTTTGTTCATTAAATAAGGTTCATTTTCATAAACAATATTCAATTTCTCAATTTTAGCTTTCGAATACAAATCGAAAACCGCTTTGTTCAAATCTCCTTTTCCTAAATAATTAAATCCAAAAGCGTCAAAATGAACTTTTGTAGATTTATCATCATAAACAATTTTACTGTTTAAAATTTCAATTCGATCTAACTTTAAAGCCGTATCAGAACTATCTTTAGATTGAGTATTCTCTTCTTGGGACTTGTAAACGTTGTAATTTGCTTCTCCATTCGCATTCACTTTCACATTTATAAAAGAATCTGATAAATAAATCTGATCAATTTTAACCGATTTGCTGAAAATCAAACTCGCTACATTTATTCCGAAAGAAACCTCTTTTGCGGTAATGAATTTTTCGTTTTTATAAGGTGCAGAACCATTTAAACTTAAATTGTCTAAGGATAAAGTTAGCGAAGGAAAATGGCGAAAAAAAGAAACAGAAACATCAGAATAGTTCAGTTCTGCGCTCAATCTTTCATTAGCCGTTTTTTTGATTTGCTCTTTAATGTGATCTTCAAAAACGATAGGCGTTAAAAATAATAATCCTAAAATAAAAGCGAAAGTTATTCCGACATACTTCGCAATTTTAAATACGATTGATCTGGACTTACTTTTTTGCATAACGATTTGTGTGGTATTTAAATAAAAAAAAGGTAAAAAAGAGCGTAATTTATCCGTGAACGGTTTCGTTTTTACCATAATTGGTAATGATCGAACCTTCATATTCAATCCATTCTTTCCAACGTTTGTCAATGTCGATATTATCTTGGTATTTTCTTGCGAAACCTAAAAATGTAGTATAATGTCCAGCCTCAGAAATCATTAAATCACGGTAAAATGTTGCCAATTCCTGATCTTTTATGTTTTCAGAAAGTACTTTAAAACGCTCACAGCTTCTGGCTTCGATCATGGCGGAAAATAACAAACGGTCGCAAAGTGCATCACGTCGGCTTCCGTCTTTTTTCATAAATTTAAAAAGTTCATTTACATAATGATCTTTTCTTTCGCGGCCTAAAGTCAGTCCGCGTTTCTTAATAACGTCATGAACCATTTGCAAATGCTCCAATTCTTCACGTGCAATTACAAGCATTTCGGTTACTAATTCTTCTAGTTCAGAATTGTATGTTACGATACTGATCGCATTTGACGCCGCTTTTTGCTCGCACCACGCATGATCCGTTAAAATTTCTTCGATATTTGACTCCACAATGTTTACCCAACGCGGGTCTGTAGCTAATTTTAATCCTAACATAATTTCCAGAATTTAGTTTTGCAAAATTAGTGTTTTTTTATGACCAAAAATCACGAAATAGCGAGGGATTAAGCTGAAAAAAGCATTATTTTGTAAGTTGAAAAATTTCACAATGAATCAAACAAAAAAACTTTTAATTATTGGGTTTGTCTGGCCAGAACCAAATTCTTCTGCAGCCGGCGGAAGAATGATGCAATTGATTTCGATTTTCAAACAAAACGGATTCGAAATCACCTTTGCCAGCGCCGCGCAAGACAGTGATTTTATGGTTGATTTATCTGAATTTGGAGTAATTAAAAAAAGCATCGAACTCAATTCTTCGAGTTTTGATGATTATGTTTTAGAATTAAATCCGGACGTAGTTTTGTTTGACCGTTTTATGATTGAAGAACAATTCGGATGGCGCGTTATTGAAAAATGTCCAAATGCAATTAGAATTTTAGATACCGAAGATTTGCATTCTTTAAGAACCGCAAGACAAAAAGCGTTCAAAGAAAATCGAACTTTTGAATTACAAGATTTATTAGCTGAAGAAGTAGCAAAACGAGAAATCGCCAGTATTTTAAGATGCGATTTGTCTTTGATTATTTCTGAATTTGAAATGAATATTTTAAAAGATGTTTTCCGAATTAATGAAGATTTACTCTTTTATCTTCCATTTTTGGTTAATGAAATGAAAGAAGAAGATTTGCTGAAATTGCCTTCTTTTGAAAATCGCAAGAATTTTGTTTTCATCGGAAATTTTCTTCACGAACCAAATTGGAACACCGTTCAGCATTTAAAAGAAGCGATTTGGCCTTTGATAAAAAAAGATTTTCCCGAAGCAGTTTTAGAAGTTTACGGCGCATATCCTTCACAAAAAGTATTGCAATTGCATCAGCCTAAAAACGGATTTTTCATTATGGGAAGGGCAGAAGACGCCAATGAAATGGTGAAAAAATCAAGAGTTGTTTTAGCACCAATTCGTTTTGGAGCAGGTTTAAAAGGGAAATTATTAGAAGCCATGCAATGCGGAACTCCAAGTGTAACAACTTCAATTGGTTCTGAAGCCATGCATGAAAATCTGCCATGGAACGGTTTCATCGAAAACGATCCAGCAGAATTTGCCAAAAAAGCAATTGCACTTTATCAAGATGAAAATCTCTGGAAAGAATCCCAGAAAAACGGAATCCAAATCATTAATAAATGTTATCAAAAAAACGATTATTCAGATAAATTGATTTCATTGACAAATGCACTTTTAAAAGATTTTGAAAACCATCGCCTTCATAATTTCATGGGCAATTTATTGCAGCATCATTCATACAGAAGTACGATGTACATGTCAAAATGGATTGAAGCGAAAAACAAGTAGATGAGCTTCAAGTCTCTGTATTCAGTCACATTTTTCAAGCTATGTGATGGATAATTTTTCCTCTCTTTTTTCAGGAGCTAATCCAGCTTTCCGCTTCAAGTCCTCGCATAAAAGCCTGAATTTTCTAAGCCATAAAACGAGCTTCCATTGCTCGCTGTTTTCTGTCAAGAAAATCAAGTTTTTGAGCTCCGGGCTTTCCACTTCAATCTGGGCTAGGAGACTCGTTTTCGCAAGAGCATTACGTTTGTTTTGTCATTTCGATCGAAGGGAGAAATCACACTACAAGCTCCGCAAAGATGGTCGCCAATCTTTGTGGTTACGAGTGTGATTTCTCCCTTCGATCGAAATGACAAATTAGGGGCATAAAAAAATCTTCGATTACAATTGTAATTGAGGATTTTTTAAGTTCTCAGTCTCAGTCTCAGTTGACACTGAAAACCACGACTGAAAACTGAGACTGAAAACTGTAAACTGAGACTAAATACTATTTCAAAACTCCTTCAACAGCCTGAATAGTAGTAGCATGATAACCAGATTTTGCTTTTTCAAAAACATGTTTTGCCCAAACTTTTCCTTCTGGAGTTTTTACCATTTCTTTATAAAGCATCATTACAGATCCCGTTCTGCTAATTCCGATTAAGAATTCTTCAATTGCAGGATAAGCAGGTTTGTATTTATGAATTAACGCTTGAACAAACCATTGACGTTTGATAATGAAATTTCCACCTTTTGTAAAATTGAATTCTTTATCAATCGCTTCCATTTCTTTAACAGTAATATCTGCTGGAAGATGATCTATAAAATGTTGTTTTTCTGCGGTAGTTGTAATTTTTTTGCTCAAACCTGCAACGCCAGTTTCTCTCCAGCTTTTTTGAATCGCGTCAATAGCATCGAAATCAACAGAACTTACCGGAAGTATATTTGACGGAATTCCAGGTTTGTAAATCCAATCTTCTAATTTGATTTTATCAGCCAAAACTTTGTCACCTTTGATCAAATTTTCATTAATATATTTCACAAAATCTTCTGTTGTAATCGATTTGAAAGCATGCGAATCGAAATAGTTTTTAATAAACGGATCAAATTTCTCCCGTCCAACAGCGTTTTCAATCACTCTTAGAAAAGCATAACCTTTTACATACGGAATCATGCTGATTCCGTCATCAGGATTTCTTCCCGTCAAACTCACTTTTAATCTTGTGTCTGGACTTGTGTTTCCGTATTCTGCCACATTATCAACTAATTCTTTGTTAGTGATAACATTTTGCATTTCAAATTCTTTCTTTCCAAAAATGGCTTCTCCAATTCTGTGTTCTACGTAAGTTGTAAAACCTTCATTTAACCAAATATCATCCCAAGTTGCATTGGTAACTAAGTTTCCGCTCCAGCTATGACCTAATTCGTGTGCTAATAAACTTGTCAGCGAACGATCTCCTGCAATTACGCCCGGAGTTAAGAAAGTTAAGTTCGGATTTTCCATTCCACCGTATGGGAAACTTGGCGGTAAAACCAAAACATCGTAACGTCCCCAACGATACGGACCGTATAATTTTTCTGCAGCAACAACCATTTTACCAAGTTCGGCAAATTCCCAAGCCGATTTTTTCAGCATTGATGGTTCCGCATAAACTCCAGTTCTATTATCGATAGCTTGAAATTGAATATCTCCAACCGCAATTGCCATTAAATAAGACGGAATCGCTTTATCTTGTTTAAAAGTATAAACGCCAGTATCATTTTTCTTCTGCGGATTTACGGCGCTCATCACAGCCAATAAATCTTTAGGAACTGTAACTTTTGCATTATAAGTGAAACGAATTCCAGGCGAATCCTGACACGGAATCCAAGTACGAGACCAAACGCTTTCGCCTTGAGAGAACAAGAAAGGATTTTTTTTGTCTGCTGTTTGTTCTGGTTTTAACCATTGTAAAGCAACAGCATCTTTAGTCGTGCTGTAGTAAATGTTTACTTTAGTTGTATTGGGTTCAATAGTAATATGAAGTGGTTTTCCATGAAATTCAGCATCTTTTCCAAGTTCAAATTTGGTTTCTTTTTCTTCGTCACCTAAAGTTACTTTTGTAATATTTAAAGTGTTTTCGTCGAAAATAATTTCATTTCCTTTACTACTATTGTCAATTGTCCAAGAAGCTTTTCCTGAAATAGTCTGTGTTTCAAAATCAACTTTAATGTCAAGATCTAAATGTTTTACAACAGCAAGTTCTGGTTTAGAATAACTGTGTTCGTCAACAACAGCTGTAGTTTTTTCGGTTTGTTCTTTTTTCTGGCAGGCAATTGCGGTCAGAAATAAAGCGAAAAGAATTAGTTTTTTCATTTTATTAAGTATTGAATTTGAGAGTGAAAATTAAACAAAAAATCCCGTTTTGAATAAACAAAACGGGATTTTATTATGAAATACATTCGAATCAGCTCAGTCTGTATTAGACTTTGCTCAGAATAACAAAGTTGAATTATGCCAACATTGTAACTGGGCTTTCAATGTATTGTTTTAATGTTTGTAAGAACTGAGCTCCAGTTGCACCGTCAATAGTTCTGTGGTCGCAAGCTAATGATAACATCATTGTGTTTCCAACTACAATTTGACCGTTTTTAACTACTGGTTTCTCTACAATTGCACCTACAGAAAGGATTGCAGAGTTTGGCTGGTTGATAATTGAATTGAATTCAGTAATACCAAACATTCCAAGGTTAGAAACTGTAAATGTGCTTCCTTCCATTTCTTGTGGTCCCAGTTTTTTGTTTTTAGCTCTTCCAGCAAGATCTCTAACTGAAGAACCAATTTGAGATAAACTCATAGCATCTGTAAATTTCAATACAGGAACTACTAATCCGTCTTCAACAGCTACAGCAACGCCAATATTTACGTGGTGGTTGATGATGATAGCATCTTCTTTCCACTGAGAGTTAATTTTTGGATGTTTTTTCAATGCTAAAGCACAAGCTTTAATTACCATATCGTTAAAAGATACTTTTGTATCTGGAACGCTGTTGATAGTTGTTCTAGCTTGCATTGCTTCGTCCATGCTAACTTCGATTACTAAGTTGTAATGAGGCGCTGTAAATAAAGATTCAGCAAGACGTTTAGCAATAATTTTACGCATTTGAGAATTTTTGATCTCTTCTGTGTAAACTTCTCCAGCAGGAACAAATACTTTCGGAGCAGCAGCTTTCGCTTCTTCCGCTTTCGCAGCAGGTGCAGAAGCGTTTGAAGATGAAGCAGCTTGCGCAGATGGAGTAAAGTTTTCGATATCGCTTTTTACGATACGTCCGTTTTCTCCAGAACCTTTAACTTGAGATAATTGGATTCCTTTATCAGAAGCGATTTTCTTAGCCAATGGTGAAGCCAAAACTCTTCCGTTTGAATTGTCAGCTACAGTTTCTGTTGCTTTTTCAGCAGCAGGAGCAGCTTTTGTTTCTTCAGCAGCAGGAGCGCTCGCAGTTGCAGCACCTCCGGCAGTAAAGTTGTCAGCAATTCCAGAAATGTCAGTTCCTGCAGGTCCTATGATAGCTAATAAGCTGTCAACAGGAGCAGTGCTTCCTTCTTGAATTCCGATGAATAATAATGTTCCAGCATTGAAAGACTCAAACTCCATAGTCGCTTTGTCTGTTTCAATTTCTGCTAAAATATCACCTTCCGCTACAGTGTCGCCAACTTTTTTCAACCAGCTTGCTACTGTACCTTCAGTCATTGTATCACTTAAGCGAGGCATAGTTACAACGATAACACCTTTTGGTAATTCAGTTGCAGCTTTTGCAGGAGCAGGAGTTTCAGTTTTTGCTTCAGCAGCAGGAGCATCTGCTTTTGGAGCATCCTCTTTTGGTGCTTCAGCAGCAGGAGCATCTCCACCAGCTAAAAGAGTAGAAATATCTTCTCCTTCTTTACCAATGATTGCTAATAATGAATCAACAGGAGCAGTTTCTCCTTCTTGAATTCCGATATGTAAAAGAGTTCCTTCGTTAAACGATTCGAACTCCATTGTTGCTTTGTCTGTTTCAATTTCAGCTAAGATATCTCCTTCGCTAACTTTGTCGCCTACTTTTTTTAACCAAGACGCTACCGTTCCTTCCGTCATAGTATCGCTCAAACGAGGCATTGTTACTTTAATCGCCATGATGTTATAGTTTATGAGGTGTAAATGGATAGTCTTCTTGTGCGTATACTACATCGTACAATTGTTGTAAATCTGGGTATGGAGATTCTTCAGCAAATTTCTGACACTCTTCTACCAAGTCTTTAACTCTTTGGTCAATTACTTCGATTTCTTCTTGTGTAGCGTATTTTTGATCCAAGATTACGTCAAGAACTTGCGTAATTGGGTCAATTTTTTTGTACTCTTCAACCTCTTCTTTAGAACGGTATAATTGTGCATCAGACATAGAGTGTCCTCTGTAACGGTATGTTTTCATTTCAAGGAAAGTTGGTCCGTCGCCGCGACGCGCTCTTTCGATAGCTTCGTGCATTGCTTCAGCAACTTTTACAGGATTCATTCCGTCAACAGGTCCGCAAGGCATTTCATAACCTAGACCTAATTTCCAGATGTCAGTATGGTTTGCAGTTCTTTCTACAGAAGTTCCCATTGCATATCCGTTGTTTTCAACGATAAATACAACTGGAAGTTTCCATAACATCGCCATATTGAAAGCTTCGTGAAGAGAACCTTGTCTAGCAGCACCATCACCAAAGTAAGTCATAGTTACGCCACCCGTGTTGAAATATTTATCAGCGAAAGCTAAACCAGCTCCCACAGGAATTTGTCCTCCTACGATTCCGTGTCCTCCATAAAAACGGTGTTCTTTAGAGAAAATGTGCATAGAACCTCCCATACCTTTAGAAGTTCCTGTTGCTTTTCCTAAAAGCTCAGCCATTACGTTTCTAGGATCAACTCCCATACCGATTGGTTGAACGTGGTTTCTGTAAGCCGTAATCATTTTATCTTTGGTCAAATCCATAGCGTGCAATGCACCTGCTAATACAGCTTCTTGACCATTATATAGGTGTAGAAAACCTCTAACTTTTTGTTGGATGTATAACGCTGCAAGTTTGTCTTCAAACTTTCTCCAAAGTAGCATGTCTTCATACCACTTTAAATATACCTCTTTTGTAACTTCTTTCATCTGAATTCTTTCTTTTGCTAAAGTTGTTTGTGTTATCGATTATTGTGCCTGTAACGCAAAATAGTTTCCTCCCACAAATTTGCGCCCGAAAGGTCGGGATGCAAAAATAAGACATTACATTTAAGAACTAAAATATAATGACTACTTTTTGGCTTTTTTTTACAAGAACTTTTTATCAAACATCAATGGAAGCAAATTTTTCAAAGAAGATGATTTATAAACCTCTCCAATTTCGCCCATAAAATAGATTTCTATTGGTGTTTCTTGTTTTATCTCGTATTCTGCAATCGATTGTCGGCATGATCCGCAAGGTGGAATAGGAGCAGTGGTCTGATTGTGATCTGAAGCAGCTGTAATTGCCATTTTTAAGATTTTGGCTTCCGGATAAGCGCTTCCTGCATAAAAAATGGCTGTTCGTTCTGCACAAAGACCAGATGGATAAGCGGCATTTTCCTGATTTGATCCCGAAATGATTTTTCCGTTGTCTAAAAGTAAAGCGGCGCCAACTCTAAAATTTGAATAGGGAGCGTATGCTTTTTTTCTAATTTCAATTGCTTGATTCATTAAATCTTGAATTTCGTTCGAAAGTTCATCTAGATTCTCATATACAGTAAATGAAGTTGTAATATTTATTTCTTTCATTTGATTTTAAGGGAAAAAAAATCCAAATTCCTGAAATGCCGGAATTTGGATTTGAATTGTTTTATTTAATATATTCTATTAATAGTTATCGTACTTGTCTCCAAAGTTAAACGTTAAAGAGAAACGAAGTGTATTTTCTAGAGGATTTTTTATTTTTGAAGCCGAGAATAAGTAAGAGACATCAATTTTCATAATGTTATATTTAAATCCTGCACCTAAAGAGAAAAATTGTTTAGCTCCTTTTTCAGGGCTTTCATGATAATATCCTAAACGCATTGCAAATGAATCCTGATACAGGTATTCAGCTCCAAGGCTATAGGTTACCTCTTTCATCTCTTCTTTAAATCCGCCGGGTGCGTCACCAAAAGATTTGAATATTCCTTGAAACCATCCAATGTCATTGTAATTTTTGTATCCAATATTGGTTGCTTCTGCTTGAGAAATATCTTCCGGATCGTTAAAATCGCCATCGCCATTTCCGTCAACTGGAGTTCCAACGCCCGGAGGAGTTGGTACTAAAAGTTTTGTAAGTTCAGCACTTACGGTAAGTTTATTATAGTCATCAAAAATAAAATCAAAACCTCCACCGACTCTTAAGTTAGCAGGTATGAAATTTGAACTAATATCGTCGTTGTCATAACTAATTTTCGGACCTAAATTCTGAAGGTTAACTCCAGCTCTCCATCTTCCGTTAAAATCTTGATAAGCGATTTCTTCCGATTGGTAAAAAGCGGCAACGTCAACTGCAAAAGTATTTGCTGCTCTTGCGTCAACTTCTTCTGAAGCAACTTTTAAATTAGAATTTATAAAACGAGCACCAACCGCCATCGAGAACTTTTCACTTAATTTTAATGAATATGATCCGTCTAACGCAAATTCGTTTGGACTTACTTCGCGTACTGCTTCATTTGGATCTCCAGTGTATCTTAACTCGATTCCTCCAAAACCAAAATATCGGAAACTCGTAGCAAAAGCACTTTTCTCATTGATTTTGTTGTAATAAGTTAATTGACCAAGAGAAATGTCATTCGCAAGATCTGTCAGGTAAGGTGTGTAACTGATAGAAAGACCTTGTGCGTCTTCAGCAAATGCATATTTTGCAGGGTTCCATTGTTGAGAGAAAACATCTGAAGAAGTTGCAACTCCCTGATCACCTAAACCAGCGGCTCTGGCATCTGCGGCTACCATTAAAAATGGAACTCCAGTAGCTATAGGTCTTGATTCCTGAGCTCTCGAGCTGCAAAAAATAAAAAAACAAATTAATAAAAGTGATATTTTTTTCATTGTTGGGACTAATTGTTTTTGGTGGTGCAAATATATAGAATATTATAGGATGACAAGCTTTTCGTATTTTTCAGCCTTTTTATTTGTTAGGTTTGATTTTACTGTAAGTTTATAAATATATACCCCTTTTCCGATTCTGTCTCCGAAATCATCTTTTCCATCCCAAGTTATCTCTCTCGATAAGAAACCTTCTGTAGTTATAGTTTGGTTTTTTGTCCAGACTACTTTTCCCGTAATAGTCATTACTTGAACCTGAACATCTAAAGGTTCGTAAGGCCTATTGTGAGAAAACCAAAATTGTGTGTAGGTTGAAAATGGATTTGGGTAATTAAGAACGTGTGACAATGTTAAAGAATCGTCTCCTACAACCGTAAACTGAATTTCGCTTGTAACGGGATTGTTATATACGTCCCAAGCAGTAAATGCGATTGTGTGTAGCCCAGGAGCTAAATTTCTTAAAGGAAATCGTAAATTTCCATTGGTGTAATCATCTAATTTTGTCTGGTAATAGTCATTCAAAATATAAGGATTACTGACATCTCCATCTAATACTGCAACAATATCATGCCCGATTCCGCTAGCTGTATTGATTCCGTTTTCGTCTTCTAGGAAGGCTAAAAGAAACGGAGATTCGTTTGTAATACCTCCAGATACAAAAGTTTCATCGTTCATATATAACTTAACTTTTGGACTTATATTGTCCTGTGGTGCATTTTCGTTAATTCCTCCAATTTTGATCACATTATTATATCCAGTTTGATTTTCTAAAGATTCATTTTTCTTCGAATAAAAACTGATTCTTCCATTGTCAACCGGAATTCTAATGTCTCTCGGAACAACAAAACTAAATTCAAATTGTCCGTTTGTTATAGAGGCATTTCCTCTAAAAATAGTTTCTCCCAAAGTCTTAAATTGCATGACAGGGCTGTTGCCATCATTATTTAAGGTAGAAGTGGTAATCATTTTGTCAAAAATAGCGGTTGCTAGTTCTCCGCTGTAATTACTTAAAAGCACATTGTTTTCATCTGTTATTTCTCCTGAGATTTTAATTTTTGAAAGTGATTTAAAATCCGGAATGGGCTGTGAAACCGAAATGTCATTTACTTTTGTCAGATTAATTTTTGGTCTGGGAATGGCGAGCATTAAAGCCGGATCTCCCAGATAAAAAATAACATTACTCGAAGAACTTGGATTTTCATTTTTTGAAATTCGCAACGTTTCTGCAATCGTATTGTATTGGTTAGATCCGTAAGATAATAAATTCTTGCTTAAATTATCGTTGAAGTTTTCCGCATTAAACTGCCCAATTGATCTAATGGTTGTCAGCATAGAAATTGCCCCACCTTTCGGGTTCCAAAAAGTATATTCTCCGGCAGTTGGTCTTGTGGGGTCGTCAAAACGAGAGAATTCGCAAGTGATGGTTATAAATAATGGATACTTATATTGGTTGTTTAAATTTTGTCCGTCCGATTTTTCCCAGATTCTTTCGCTTGCTAAACCATCTTCGCCACCATGTCCTAAATAATTAAATACTAAAGCGCCTTTTTCAAAAGCATCAAAAATATCGGTTCTTGCTTTAGGATATCGTGAGCCGCCTGCAGATGCCTCTTGTGTGTAGGCATCTAAGAATATTTTATCAATGTTCAAAAATGGCTTTTCTGTAGCGATAACATCTGCTAAAGTATTTTGACGAGTTTGTAAACTAGCATCAGAACTTATGTCAGAATCATCACTTATTAGAACAAAATTATTTCGCCAGTTTCCATGTGATTTAATGTCGTGATATTCCAGCACTTTATTTACCATTTCGCTGGCCTGAGCATTGTCTGAAACTAGCATTCTTCCTACGGCAATATCAATTCCGCCAAAAAATGAAATGATATTTCCTTCATCAGCATCCATCAAACCAAAAAAATCATCAGATGCAAAAGAAGATTCTCCAACTGTATTGCTGTTCAATGAATGATAAATAGGAACAATATTGGTGTTGTTGGTAATTCGATCTTTATAATCGTAAGAAGCGTCTCCAAAAAGATTCACGTATTTTATTCTTTTGTCTGGAGAAGAGGCATTGTCGTAAATGTATTTGATGCAATTTCTTATAGCACTAATATCCTGTTTTCCCGAAGAAAATTCCTGATAGATGTTTTCCAACGCAATTACTTTTACATTTAAATTTGAATTGGTACGATGAAAAGTGGCCAGTTTTTCTGCTTGAGAACTTAAAGATTTTGGTGTTATAATAACATAATCGACATCCTGAAAACTGTTTTGGTTGTTTTTTAATAATGTTCCCTTAAGATTCTGATTTGCCATTTTTGACTGACTTTCTTTTAAAGGTATATAATAATCGGCCGGATCGATTGCGATGTATTTTCTAATCTCTCCCAGATTTGCTTTGAAGCTAAATGAGGCTTGATTGGTGTTTTCTATTTTTGATACATTATATAGGTCTGTAATATCCCAAATTTGTGAAATAGCAGCGGCGTTTCCAAAAGTATAGTTTACAACGCCAATTGTTGAGCCGGCTAAGTCGTATTGAAATTTGAATTGTTTTCCCGTTCCTAACAGTTTTCTTTTCGCAATAATATTGATATAATCAAGATAACCTTTTGATCCGGGAACTCCATTATTATTGTAATTCAATTTTATTTTAATGTTGTCGGTACCTGTGAAAGTGGTATTTGCTGGTAGTTTTCCATTATAATATTTGGTATCAGAATTAGTGATTAAGGAGTTAAAAGTAATATTGCCAATGTTTTGTCCATTAGAAGAAACAGTAAAAGACGTTGGGGTGTAGGCGGCAGAAGCGGCATTTATTTCGATTTTGACCGGAACAGTAGTTTCCAGATTTGGAAAACTAAATGAAAATTCCTGTTCCTGATTAATGTCAAATGATTCTCCAAGCCATTGTCTTCCTAAATGTGCAACGTTTGTTATGTCGGTTTCGTGCGATTGATAGTCATCAAACGTGTTAAGTTCTAAAGTTGCGCCTCCTATTGGTTGAATCAAGTTTGTAATTCGTTTTCCGTCACTTCCCGTACTTGTTATATAATAATAGGACTTTGTGCTGTAAAGATTACTATTTGTCTGACTCTCGGTATTCCAGTTGTCAACTCCTTCAGCATAAAAAAGGATAAAATCATCATTGTTGAAAACACCATCACTTTCTCCTGAAATCTGAATTGAATTTTCGATTAAATCTTCAGGGTAATACATATTATTTGCCAAAGGAAGCATTCGTCCTCCGTTTCCGTAAATTTTTATTCTTCTGGGGTCAACTTTAGAAGGGTCAAAACCAAGACTTTGTAAAAAAGATTTGGAGATTTTGTAAACGCCAGATTTTTCCACATAAAAGCGATACCAATCGCCAGAAGCCAAAACAGAATTGGAGATTATGGCACTTTTTTGAGTTATGGTTGAAGTGCTTGTTCTCGAAGTTGATCCGGTTGATGAATACGAAAAAGATTTTATTCTTTTAAAGCCATTTCCGTCCTTAATAATAGGGGAAAGAATTAAGAAAACTTGCTGGTTGCCTCTTGAGCTAGCTGTTTTTAGCGATTCATTTGGATTCTCAGGTATGTTACTTGCTATTAAATCGCCGAGATCTGCGGCTGAAATCTGTTCGTAAATTACGTTTGATATTTGTATTGAAGTGGAGCCCGAAAAGACAGATTGATTCAGGTTTAGCATCAATGTTAAGCTTTTCTTTGTAGTATCGAAGCGAAAACTATTGCCAGAAAAAAAAGGAATAATTAGTTTTTGTTCTCCATAATTCATCTCCTTTTTACCTAGCCATTCTATTGTAAAGCTCCCATTTATCTGAGAAAAACAGATAATTGGAAGTAAAAAAAGACATATTTGCAGAGTTCGTTTCATACCTCAAAAATAGGAGTTTAATTTAAAAATATTTTAGTAAGTAAAAATATAGTATTTCATGTTATAGTAATAATAAAAAGTATATTTTTGCGTTCGTAACTATAGGTTATTTTCTGGTAAAAAAACAGTGAAATAAAATTATGAGAACAGATGTTGCCAATTAAATGTTAATTATTATATTGCAGCACCTAAATTTATCACCTAAGAATGAGTATGAAAGTAAACAAAATTGTAGCCTTGCAATTAATGATGTCAATGGTATTGATGTTTGGCACGGCTAGTTGTAGCAAAAAATCGAGTTCGAGCCACGCTTCTAGAGCAACTGGCTGGGATGTAGATAGTCAGAATGGAACTGCTGCTAGAAATGCAGGGAAAAAACAACAGGCTGGTCCTGGTTTGGTTTTTGTTGAAGGAGGTACGTTTACTATGGGTAAAGTACAGGATGATGTTATGCACGATTGGAATAACACACCAACCCAACAACACGTTCAATCATTCTATATGGATGAAACCGAAGTTACAAACGGTATGTACTTAGAGTACCTGGAGTGGTTAAAGAAAGTTTTTCCACCGACAGAAGAAAATTACAAGAATATTTACGAAGGAGCATCGCCAGATACCCTTGTTTGGAGAAATCGTTTAGGTTACAACGAAACGATGACGAATAACTATTTAAGACATCCGTCTTATGCTAATTACCCAGTAGTTGGTGTGAACTGGATTCAAGCAGTTGAATTTAGTAAATGGAGAACGGACCGTGTAAACGAAGCTGTTTTAGAAAAAAACGGATATCTTAAAAAAGGAGCTAAAACACAAGATGTTAGTGCTGAAAGTTTGTTTAACACTGAAGGTTACTTAGCTTCTCCATCTACAACTTATGGTGGTAGTGAAGAATTAGTACTAAAGAAAAACCCATCAGGAAAAAGAACTAAAGCTGGTAAAGATGGTGTTGTGGCTGAAGAGAAAAATGTGTACGCACAACGTTCTTCAGGTATCATTTTACCAGAATACAGACTTCCTACTGAAGCAGAATGGGAATATGCAGCTGCTGCAGATGTTGGACAAAGAGAATACAATATCTACAAAGGACAAAAGAAATATCCTTGGTCTGGAGATTATACACGTTCATCAAAACGTAAAAATAAAGGAGACCAATTGGCTAACTTTAAGCAAGGAAACGGTGATTACGGTGGAATTGCAGGTTGGTCAGATGACGGAGCAGATATTACAAACTCCGTAAAAAGCTATGCTCCAAATGATTTCGGATTATACGATATGGCAGGTAACGTAGCAGAATGGGTTGCCGATGTTTACAGACCTATTATTGATAATGAAGCCAACGATTTTAACTACTTTAGAGGAAATCAATACGGTAAAAACAAAATTGGAAAAGACGGTAAACTTGAAATTGTTACGCCAGCAACTATTAAGTACGATACATTAAGCAACGGTAAAGTTGTAGCAAGAAATCTTCCAGGAGAAATTGCTCAGGTACCTGTTGATGAACAAGAGACTTATTTGAGACAAAACTTTAGCCAAAGTAATAATATCAACTACAGAGATGGTGATAAACAATCTTCTAGATATTTTGATTTTGGTGATTCAGAGTCAGGGGCTAAAGCAGATCAGGCAATGTACAACTCTCCTAAACATAATGTTACAACAGACAGTTTAGGTAAAATGATCAGAAAATATGACAACTCTAGTAAACGTACTACTTTAATTGATGACAAAGTAAGAGTTTACAAAGGAGGATCTTGGAGAGACAGAGCTTATTGGTTAGATCCTGCTCAAAGAAGATACTTCCCTCAGGATATGGCAACTGATTACATCGGATTCAGATGTGCAATGTCTAGAGTAGGTTCAAAAGCTGAAAAAAGAAAATCACCTAGAAACTAAGATCTAGAAATTCTAATAAAGAAAATTCCAAATTCCATAAGCTGAATATTCAGTCTGGAATTTGGAATTTTTTTATTGTTTTTTTCTACTTTTATGCTCTATTAAAAAATTTATAAATGAATATTCAAGACATTCATAACTTGTTTTTAAAATGCAGTTCGCTTTCTATCGATACCAGAAAGATTGATAAGAATTCAATGTTTTTCGCAATTAAGGGAGAGAACTTTGATGCCAATACATTTGCTAAAGAAGCTTTGGATTTAGGCGCTTTATTTGTTGTTATTGACAATGAATCTTATCTTATTGATGATCGAACTATTTTGGTGGAAAATAGCTTAGAGACGCTTCAGGAATTAGCAAAGTATCACCGTTCTTATCTGGCGCTTCCTATAGTGGCTTTGACGGGAAGTAATGGTAAAACAACTACTAAAGAACTAATCAACGTAGTATTATCGAAAAAGTTTAAGACAAAAGCGACAGTTGGAAATTTAAATAATCATATCGGAGTTCCGTTGACACTGCTTTCTTTTACAAAAGAAACCCAAATCGGAATTGTTGAAATGGGAGCTAATCACCAAAAAGAAATCGAATTCTTATGCGAAATTGCACAGCCTGATTTCGGATATATCACAAATTTTGGAAAAGCACATTTAGAAGGTTTTGGCGGAGTTCAAGGTGTGATTGCCGGAAAAAGTGAAATGTATAAACATCTTGCTGCGAATCAAAAAACTGTTTTTGTTAATCTGGAAGATCCAATTCAGATAGAAAAATCAAAAGGAATTAAATCTTTTACTTTTGGTATAAAAAACAAAAATGCAAATTTGAATATTGATGAAATTACAGCAAATCCGTTTGTAGCGATTAAGTATGATGATTTTCAAATAGAGTCGCATTTGATTGGTCTTTACAATGCTAATAACATTAACGCAGCTGTTGCAATAGGAAAATATTTTGAGGTAGACGAAAGCAATATAAAGAGTGCTATTGAAAATTATATTCCGGCAAACAACAGATCTCAAATGATGCAAAAAGGTTCAAATGAGATTATTTTAGATGCTTACAACGCAAATCCAAGTAGTATGGCAGTGGCGATTACTAATTTTCTTCAATTGGATAAAAAGAAAAAAATCATGATTTTGGGTGATATGTTTGAATTGGGAGAAGAAAGCCTTTACGAACATAAAGTGATTGTAGATTCCCTTTCGGAGCAAAATCAGTCTTTGTGTTTTTTAATCGGAAAAGCATTTTTCGCTAATCAAGTTTCGAATGAAAATATTCAGTTTTTTGAGACATTTGATTCCTTTTCTCAATACCTGAAAACCTATCAATTTGATTCTAATACAATTCTGATCAAAGGCTCAAGAGGAATGGCTTTAGAGCGAACCTTAGAGTATATTTCATAAATAAAATGCCATTCTAATGAATGGCATTTTTGTTTTATATGGTCATTAAGAAACCGATTAAGTTTTCTTTTTTATTTAGTCCCAGTTTTTTTCTAAGACGATATCGGGCCAACTCTACACCTCCCGTTGAAATGTTCATAATCTCGGCGATTTCTTTAGTAGACATATTCATTAATAAATAAGTCGATAAATCTAATTCTCTTGGCGAAATAGTTGGATATTGCCCTTTTAATCTCTTTAAGAATTCAAAATGAACGTTCTTGATGTGTTTTTCAAGATCTTTCCAGCTTTTATCTGTATTAACTTCTTTTACGATGCTTTTATGTAATTTGCTGAACTCTGATTTTGTTGTATCGTCTAATATATTAGTATCAATATCTTTTAGTTTATGAATAATACCATTTAAAACTTTATTCTTTTTTACAACTTGTAATGAGTTGTTTACTAGTTCTTTATCTTTTGCCAAGATCTTGATTTGAAGTTTATCGTTTTTCAGTTTCTCAATCTCTTTTTCCAAATCATGTTGCTCGTGCCTGATTTTCGATTCTCTTTCCAGATACAATCTTCTTTGTTCGATTGTTTCGTAATATCTGTTTTTTCTGATTTTTAATTTAATTCTAATTGAAATTAAATATGCTCCAAGCAAAATAAGGATCAAATAAAATAAATAAGCTAGAAAATGGCGGTACCACGGAGGAGAAACTGTAAATTCAACTACAGTAATATTAGATTCGATGCCATAACTATTTCTGGCCTTTAATTTCATTACATAATTACCTTCTCGAAGATTCGTGTATTCTTTTATAGCCGTCTGTGACCATCCGCGCCAATTATCTTCAAATGGTTCCAGTTTATAGGAATACATTACGTTTTCCTGATTTTCGTATGTAGGAGAAGCAAATGTAAATTTGACACGGTTGTATTTGTATGGAATGCTATACGAATCTACATTTTTCGGCAAATTTCCAGTCAGGATGGTATCTCCGGGAAACGTAAAACTTTCAATGTAAGCTTTCGGTTTCGTCATGAAAGTATTTGGAATGGTAGAATTATAATGCGCTAAACGATCTGTCAATCCGATAAAGATATTTTTAGGATCGATTGCATTTACTGAGATATAATTGTTTACAATGTTGCCGGTTAGGTTTGAAAATATCGCCTGTTTTTTACTATAAGTGCCATTTTTATTTTTAGCCAAGACCCCAAGAGATTCATTAAAAGCATACCATAAACTTCCCGATGGATCTTCAATCAATGTATTAATGGTTGGAATGTCCTGAAATAATTTGGTAATCTTTTTATCTTCAAAGAAAGTCTCCTGTTCAACCGAATATCTGAAAAAGTGATTTTGGACTTGAAAATATACTTTGTTGTTGATTAATTGCAAACTATTGATTCCTTTGAATTTCTCTGAAATATTGACGTGTTTCTTTATAAAATCAAAACGCAATAAGTCTTCTGATAATTTAACCTGATACAAAAACGGATTTTTCTTTAACCAGAGATAATTTTCATCAATTTCTACAGAGAAATTATTTGTTGTTTCATCAAAGCCTTTCACCTGATGTAAATAATCGTAACCGGAAGCAGATTTTTTAAAGACTGAAAATCCATTATAACTTTCACCTATTATGTAATTTTCGTGATTTGGAATTTTCTTAAATCCGAAATAGCCTTTGGTGTCCAATATTTTCGCAACTCTATTGTTTTCAATAACCAAAGCTCCACTGTTACTCGCGCAAATCAGTACATTATTTAAAACCTGAATGTTCCAAACCTGAGAAATGGTTCCTTCTACTCTAGAAAAAGGACTGTCTTTAAAAGAATCTCCCCAAGAATGATAGAAAAGTCCCTGATTGGTAGCAACGTATAAATTTCCGTTGTGAGTGGTAGAAGCATAAACTGTTCCTATGTTGTAACTATAGTCAAAATAAGAAAAAGGGGAATTTTCATTTATAAACGTAATTCCGTTATCAAGACCAAGCCAAATATTGCTTTTATTATCAATAAATGAAGAAAGAATAGTGTTGTTCTGAATTCCTTTTTGTCTGTTTAAATGTTGAATTATTTTTCCGCTTAAGTCACAAATGATTGCCCCGTCTAATACTGAATTTAGAACTATAAATTTATTTTTTATAATAGATCCACCAAGAGAAGTATTCTTTTTGATGAACTCATTTGCTTCTGTAGCCCAAGGTTTTATAATGCCGTTTTCTGAAACAAAGAGACCTTTTTCTAGTGTGGCGTATAGTAATCGATTGTTGGGCAGCGGAAAGAGCGACCAAATTTCTTTATCGTTAAAAATCGTAGTCCCTTTAATTGCCGTTAACCTTCTATTTTTGTACTCCAAAACGCCTAAAGTCTTGTCCTGAAAGTAAAGGTGATTGTTTACTAAAAACGAAAACTGAAATTTGTGAGGTGCTGTTAAAGTGGTCACTTTTTCATTTTTTAGAAAAAATACTTTACTAAAAGATTGAAAAATAATTTCGCCATTGAAGATGTGAATTCTCCAAATTAGATTGATGTTTTCTTTGTCAAGGGGACTTAATAAATTGTATAATGAATGATACTTTAGAACACCTTTTTCATTGGTTTTGAAATATCCAAATTCATTGTTTCCACCAACAAATATTCTACCTAAGGCGTCAATTTTTAAACTTCTAATCTCCGACTTATTCGGAAGTGAGTACTTGTGCCAGTTAGAGCCATCAAATTGAATTAATCCACTGTTATTGGCAAAGTAGATATTACCATTTTTGTCTTGATCAATACTCCAGTTTTGAGTTCCTCCTTTATATTCTGATCTTTTGTAATTTTTGATATCCGGAATTCCAATGTTTTTTACTTGACTAAAACCCGTGCTTTGTACGAAAAATAAGAATATTAGTGTAAAAGTTCTTACTGTGAATTTCATAAAATTTTAAATGTATTTTTAGTAAAAATGCTCTATTTTGGATTTAAAACGTTGATTTTTCAATTGGATTAAATCTCTTTTTGTAAATTATTTCTAATTTACAACGTTATAGTTGTTGTTAAAGTAATGTAATATACGTTTTTTTTAATTAACATTTTTATAACAATTTTTTTTCAAATATAAGTATTTAAAAATCAAATATTTGGTAAAATAATGTTGTGTTTTTGTAGGGTGTAATAATTTAACTTGAAGTGTTTTTGTAAAGAATTTTAATTTAACATAGTTAAAATTTAACATTATAATTGCAGTAAATTACTAATTAATTAACCAAAATTTTTAGAAAAATGAAATTGACAAAATTACTTATTTTTTGTATTTCGTCTTTATTGTTTTCAGTTATCGCAATCGCTCAGGATATATCGGTAACAGGAACCATTAGTGATGAAAGTGGGTTGCCCGTCCCTGGGGCAACAATTTTAGTTAAAGGAACTACTAAAGCTACAGCATCAGACTTCGATGGTAAGTTTCAGATTAATGTTCCATCAAATGGATCACTTACCATTAGTTTCGTGGGTTTTTACACGGCTACCGAAGCTATTAATGGTAGAACAAAATTAAATGTTGTACTCAAAGCAGAGTCTCAGAACTTAAATGAAGTTGTAGTTGTAGGATACGGTACCCAAAAGAAAGGTTTAATTACTGGAGCGGCAACTAATTTAAAAGGGGAAACATTAAAAGAATTGAATACGGGTTCTGCAATGGAGGCACTTCAAGGAATTGCTCCCGGGATTAGTATTACAAGAAATAATGGATCGCCAGGAGCGGGTACCAGAGTAACCATTCGTGGACTTGGTACTATTGGAAACTCAAATCCTTTATACATTGTTGACGGTATTTCAGTAGGAAATATTGATTATTTAAGTCCTTCTGACATCGAATCTATTGATGTTTTAAAAGATGCTGCTTCTGCTGCAATTTATGGTTCAAGAGCTGCAAACGGTGTTGTCTTAGTTACGACTGTAAAAGGTAAAAAAGGAAGACCGGCGAGAATTAGTTATGATTCTTATTTTGGAATTCAAAATACGTATAAAAATTTAGATCCTTTAAATGCACAGGAGTACATGTATATCATGGATGAAGGGCAGCTAAATGATGGTCTTGCGCCAATTGACTGGAAAGCGGTACTTACAAATAATAGCTGGCTTGACGCAAAATCACCAGGATTAGGCACTCAATTGGGTAATGAGATCTGGGATAAATTACAAAATGGATGGACAGGTACAAACTGGATCAATGAAATGACAAAAAAAGATGCTCCGATTGTTAACCATTCATTAAATATTACTGGTGGAAGCGAAGACATTACCTACTCTTTAGGATTGTCATATTTTGATCAGGACGGTATTATTGGAGGAAATGTTGTGGATGCCGGATTTAAAAGATTAACGGCAAGAATTAATACTCAAATGGTAATAAAAAAGAATGATAGTCATAGTATTATTACAGTAGGTGAAAATATCACTTACACAAATTCTCAAAATAGAGGGGTTTCTACAGGGAATATTTACGGAAACGACTTGCATAATGCCCTTGTGCAAAATCCGTTGCAACCTGCATATTGGCAGACTGCTATCGATAAAAACATCAATGAGTTTGGATTCACACCTACATTAGATGGTTTGGCAACAGGACAGACTAACCCATTAGCTGTAATGTTTTACAGAAGTAATTACAATTATCCAAAAGATAGTAAAATTATCGGAAGTGCATACGCTGAAGTTGAGCCTGTTAAGAATTTAAAATTTAGATCTACTTATGGAATTGATTCATGGTTCGGATACAGCAGATCAATGAATCCAAAATACGGTTTAGGAAGACTTTATGAGGATAATATTGAAGGGGCTTCTCAAAGCCAGTATATTGGAGCAAATTCAACTTGGACTAATACAGTTTCTTATACTAAACAACTTGGAAATCATAACTTTAATGTTTTAGCAGGTACCGAACTAATTAAGAATATCGTCAATAGTAACGTTGCAGCTTCTAGAAATGGATTGAAATTTCCTGGAGATCCTAAATATGCTTATTTAGATAATACACTTCCTGTAACAACAATCAATGATATTAATGCAAGTGGTTTTGACTGGGCTGCCGGTGGAGGAGCTATCATGTCTTATATCGCCAGAGGTCAATACGATTATAAAGAAAAATACTTATTATCTGCAACAATGCGTGCAGATGGATCTTCAAATTTTGCAAAAGACAACAGATGGGGTTATTTTCCTTCAGTATCTGCAGGATGGGTAATAACAAAAGAAGATTTTATGTCAGGAACTTCTAACGTTCTTAATTCATTAAAAATTAGAGGAAGCTGGGGACAAAATGGTAATCAGGCAGTAGATAATTTTCAATATTCTGCTACTATTTCTAACGTATTTCCCGGGTACTTTTTTGGAGATACAAAACCAGTTTCTGGTTCTACAGCTTATCCTTCAAGAGTTACAAATCCTGATATTTCTTGGGAAACATCAGAACAGTTAGATTTTGGACTTGATGCAACTTTAATAGACTCTAAATTGGGAGTGACTTTTGACTGGTATAAAAAAACAACAAAAGACTGGTTGGTACTTGCTTCGATTGGACAAGCAGCAGGAGCACCGCCGCCATACATTAACGGTGGAGATATCGAAAACAGCGGTATAGAATTTTCTGTAAACTGGAAAGATAAAATTGGAGATTTTAAATATGGTGTTACTGTAAGCGGATCTGCAAATAAAAATAAAGTTACGAAAGTTGATAATGCAGACGGAATCATTCATGGACCAAGTCACGTATTATCTCAAGGAACTTCTGAAATTTCAAGAGCTCAAGTTGGATATCCAATTGGTTATTTCTACGGATTTAAAGCAGATGGAATTTTACAAAATCAACAAGAAGTAAATCAGTATGTTGGGCCAACAGGCAACCCTTATTTCAGTGATCAGCGTCCAGGAGATGTTCGCTTTGTAGATCAAAACAACGATGGTATTATTGATGATAAAGATAAAGTGTACCTAGGTAATCCAAACCCAGATTTTGAACTAGGAATTCAATTGAACTTTGAGTATAAAAATGTTTACTTGAATACGACAATGGCGGGTAAATTCGGAATGCAGGTTATGCAATCTTACAGGTCTTTTGCAGATAATCCAAAGCAAAACTACACAAGTGATGTTTTTGACCGTTGGCACGGAGAAGGAACTTCAAACAAAATGCCAAGGTTGGGTTCAGTATCAAACAGAAATACACAGTTTGTATCAGACATTTTCATGCAAAATGCTGATTATTTAAGAATTAATAATTTAACACTAGGATATAATTTTAGTGAGGTTTTAAAAGATTTCAAATTTATTTCTAATCTTAAGTTTTATGTAGCAGTAAATAACTTATACACATTTACTAAATATGATGGTATGGATCCAGAGGTTCGCTTTGGACATGATGCAGGTTGGGCTTCTGGTATAGATTTAGGTTTATATCCTCAGGCAAGAACAGTAATGTTTGGTTTAAGTGCCGATTTTTAATATAAATACATTCAAAATGAAAAAGATAAAATATTTAATAGCAATTTCGGCAATTTTTACTGCTTCAAGTTGCTCTGATGTTCTGGATACCGAAAATCTTAGGGATAAGAGTTTAGAGACTTTCTATAAATCTCCTTCTGATATTGACGAAGCTATCGCCGGTGTTTACAATGCTATTTACACTGTCAATGTGCACAGTGAGGAGCAGATTGCTGCCAATTTAATGGATAACATGATGTTAGGCGGAGGTGGTGCCGATGACAAATCTGCGAAATGGGTTGATAACTTTGAAGATCCGGCAGAAGATACCTACTATGATATGTGGGGTCAGTCTTATAAAGGTATTGCAAGAGCAAATGCGATTATCGAAAAGACAGAGAAAGCAGATTTTTCTAAGTACTTTAATTCTCCTGCTGAAGCAGATGAATTTAAAAAGCAAGCAATTGGAGAGGCGCTGTTTATGAGAGCTTTCTTCTATTTCAGATTGGCTAAGTTTTTCGGAGGAGTTCCATTGATTATTACTATTGACGGACCAAAAAACGGACCGCGAGCAACTTATACGGAAACATTTGCACAAATTGCTTCTGATTTGAAGTTAGCAATTGAAACAATGCCTGCAAAACCATTTCCTAGCATACCAACATCAAGATATGGACATGCAAATAAATGGGTCGCAGAAGCTTATATGGGTCGTGTATACTTATTTTACACAGGATATATGACAAACATCGAAAAAAAGGCAACAGAAGATTTGCCTCTTGTGGGTGGTGGTGTCATTAATGCTGCACAAGCAGGAGCATATTTAGCAGATTGTGTTGCTAATAGTGGGCATCAATTAGTTCCTGATTTCAGAAACTTATGGCCATATTCTTATGTAAATAAAGCTTCTGGGAAAAACGTTTTACCATGGGCAACTACAGAAAATTTATCATGGGTTGGTCAAGATGGTATTAGTCCAACTTTCGGAACAGGTAACTTTGAAACGATGTTTGTACAAAGATTTTCTTTCGGAGACTGGGGTTGGTCAAACGGTAACATTTATACCAACAGACTTTGTTTGTTTAATGCACTTCGTGACAATTCGTTAGTTCCTTTTGGAGCAGGTTGGGGATGGTGTCCGGTAAATCCTGCGATATTTGGAGGATGGTCAGATCTGGATCCACGTAAAAGAGGTTCTGTACTTGAAGTTGGTAAAGCCGAGCAGGGAACAGATGCTTACTCAGGTGATAAAGGAGATCATGAAACAGGATTGTTTAATAAAAAATATACGTCTTTACAATATCCAAATGCTGCAGGAACAACTGTAGGGATGTTTGTTCAATTGTATAATTGGAATAATACAGATATGCAATTAATGCACGCACAAGATTTTATCTTCATGCGTTACGCAGATGTATTATTAATGCATTCTGAAATCACAAAAACTCCGGCAGGATTAAACGCAGTTAGAAACAGAGCAAAATTAGATCCTGTTGGATATTCTTTACAAGCTATTAAAGATGAGCGTTTGCACGAATTTGCATTTGAAGGATTGCACTGGTTTGATTTAGTGCGCTGGGGAGATGTTGAAACAGCATTCAACGGAACTGTGCCAGTTAGAAATTCGGGCGTTCCTGCAAATTATAGTGTAAAATACAGACCAGAAACTAAAGGTTTAGTTCCTATTCCAGAAACGGAAATGAGATTGTCAAATGGGGTATATGTGCAAAACCCAGGTTGGTAATATTTAATAACTATTAATAATTATAAAGATGAAAATTCATAATATAAAATATTTACTAATTGCTGCGTTTATGCTCGTTTTTTCTGCATGCGATCCAATTGTAGATGAACAACATTTGACAAATGCTACTGATGTCGCCGGAGTGCAATTAGTAGCAACTCAAACTCCTCCCGGAGGTAATAAAATTACTTTGAAAATGGCTACGCCGGGTATTACAGGTTATTGGAATTTTAATTTAGGAAAAGCGCTAACTGATGAAGTGACTGTAGTTTATCCTATTCCAGGTAAGTCAACCTTTACTTATGTAGGTTCGTTAGGAGGTGAATTTTTTACAAAAACAATTGATGTACAGGTGGACAGACTTGATACACCTTTGGATCAGGATTACTATGATCTAGTGAGTACAAATACTGCTGCTGGAAAAACTTGGGTTTTTGATGGTGCGCAAGGTTCTGGAAGACTTTGGTGGTTTATGTCTCCCGGAGGAAGTCCAGATAGCTACATGACAGCTTGGTGGAATGCAGGTGACTGCTGTGCTCCAAGTGATGCAGGTGGAAAAATGCATTTTGATTTAGATAAAGGAGCAAATTTCAATCATTACGAAACTCAGACTTCAACTCCAGAAAAAGGTTCATTTGTGTTAGATCCAGCTAATAAAACACTTACAATTGTAGGTTCTAAAATGTTAGGATCTGCTGCAGGAAATAAAGATGGTGTATACACTATCATTACGCTTACGCAGGATAAGCTAGTTCTTTATTTGAATAATAGTGAAACTTACGGAACAGGTTGGACATTTATTTTCAAACCTCAATAATAATTTCATGTTAGTTATTTTCGAAAAAGGAAGATTAAAAAATTCCTTTTTCGAGTTTTCAAACATTTCTATTTTATTCACTAGTAATGAAATAGTGTACAAGTTAAACTATGGTTAGTTTAAGTTAAGTTTATTGCCTGGATAGCCCATAATTTCGATTATGGGCTATTGTTTTATATTAAATACAATTCTTCTTAAATGCTATATCTCAGGATATCAGCACTGTTTCAAATCTATTGAAACGAATCATTTTTAAGCTCATTTTAGCCGTCATTTTATCTTGTTCAATTTGAGGCAATATGTTTGCTTGTTTTAAAGCTTTCTCAATCGTTAAATCTTCTAGATTCGGACAATTTAACACTAGTTAATTGCTCTTCTCTCATTTTACTTTAGGTTTTGTATGAATTAAATCTAAAGAAAAACTAAACCACATTTGAGTTTAATCTAGGGTTATGAATCCTCTTTTTAAATCAAACCATTTATTTCTCTTTCCCTTTAATTTTTCTGAAAAGCATAAACCTTATGAAGTAAGGTTTATGCGAATTTTTCAAACTTAAAATCTAAAACTTTTACTATTTCTATCGTTAAATCAGCACTCAATTCAGTGAAAAAAATTGACAAAATAAGTATTTTCTTTCAATCAAGGTTACTGAGAATAATGTAAAAAAATACCATTAAAAATATGATATTCTCGGTTTTTGAGATTTACTATTTTTAGCCTATAATTTCTTTTTAATTGTCTGTAAAATAAGAGTTTAATGTTTTATAGGTTCAGCTATCACGTTGTAGTTTCAGTATTTTTTAACAAACTTACGCGTACTAAAATTCATGTAGTGTTTATTTTTAAAATTAACTTTTTTTTAGTACTACTATTTTATTTATTAAAACATTTAAAATCAATTATTTATATAAATTTTGATGTGTTTTTATAATATTATTTTTTTTATTTTGATGTGTTTTTGTAATGATTATTAAGTACGAAAAGTAAAAAAATAGTTTTAGTATTGCATCAAATTACTAATTAATTAACCAAAATTTTTAGAAAAATGAAATTAACAAAATTACTTGTTTTTTGTATTTCATCTTTACTGTTCTCGGTTATTGCTATGGCTCAGGATGTCACAGTAAATGGAATAGTAAATGATGAAAATGGGTTGCCTGTTCCAGGTGCAACAGTTTTATTAAAAGGTACAACTAAATCTACCGCATCAGATTTTGACGGAAAATTTCAGATACAAGTACCTTCAAATGGAACTTTAACAATTACTTTCATCGGTTATACCACAGTTACTGAAGCTGTAAATGGAAGAACGAAAATTTCAATTCAATTAAAAGCAGAATCACAATCTTTAAATGAAGTGGTTGTTGTTGGATACGGTACTCAGAAAAAATCAGTTGTAACAGGAGCAATCTCTAGTGTAAAAGCTTCAGATTTAGAAGATTTACCAATTACAAGGGTAGAACAATCTCTGCAAGGTAGAGTTTCTGGGGTTACTATTGCTGCTAATGCAGGACAGCCGGGATCTTCTTCAACAATTAGAGTAAGAGGTATTACCTCTTTTGGAAACAATGAGCCATTATGGGTTGTTGATGGTGTAATTGTTGATTCGGGAGGAATTGGTTATTTAAATCAATCGGATATTGCTTCTATGGAGGTGCTAAAAGATGCTGCATCTCAAGCAATCTACGGTGCAAGAGCCGCTGCCGGAGTTATCTTAATTACCACTAAGAAAGGGAAGTCTGGTAAAATGAGTGTAAACTATAATGGTTATACAGGTAATTCTGCAGCAGCGAGAAAACTTGATTTATTAAATGCTACTGAATATGCTACTTTAATGAATGAAAGATATTCGAATGGTTACACAGATACTTCAAAACCATTTGATCTTCCATACAAAAATGTAGCTTCTTATGGAGAAGGTACAAACTGGCAAAAACAAATTTTTAACAATAACGCTCAAAGAACTGGGCATGAGTTAAGTTTGTCTGGTGGAAATGATGTTTCGACATTCTACGTTTCTTTAGGATTATTAGATCAAGAAGGTATTGTGGCTACACAAATTTCTAATTACAATAGAAAAAACATCCGTTTAAACTCTACTCATAAAATTGTAAAAGGATTAACTTTCGGACAAACTTTAGGTTATTCTCACGAGAAAAATGTGGGTATTGGAAACACGAATAATGAGTATGGTGGACCTTTAAGTTCTGCTATCAATTTAGATCCAACTACACCGGCAATTGTTACAGATCCAACGGCAGCAGGTGGATATCCATACAATCAAAATTATATTTTAAGAGATCCAAACGGAAATCCTTATGGTGTTTCTCAAGTAGTTACGCAGGAAATGAGTAATCCATTGGCTTATATTCAAACAAGATTAGGCAACTACGGATGGTCTGATAATTTTGTTGGAAACGCCTATTTAGAATTAGAAGCCATAAAAGGATTAAAATTCAGAACTACTTTAGGAGGTAAATTGGCTTATTGGGGTGCAGAAAGTTTTACACCGGTATTTTATTTGAATTCTACTACCATCAATCCAAATAATAGTTTGACAAGAAACTCGAACAAAGGTTTTGGATGGAATATCGAAAATACAGTTTCTTACACAAAACAAATTGATGATCACAACTTTTCTATCTTGGTAGGACAAGGAGCTTATGTAGATAATATTACTTCTGGATCTACTGTAACGTACAAAAATCTTCCGGCAACTACATTTGATGAAGCAACTTTCAATTCAGGTGCTGTAACAGATGATATAACGGCTTCTGCTTATAACGGTTATGAGCATAAAGTAACTTCATTGTTTGCAAGATTAAACTACGATTACAAAGAAAAATATTTACTTACAGGTATTGTACGTCGTGATGGTTCTTCTCGTTTTGGTCAAAATAACAAATACGGAACTTTCCCTTCATTCTCTTTAGGTTGGGTACCAACAAAAGAAAACTTCTGGCCAGAAAACAAAGTGGTAACACAATTGAAATTCAGAGGAGGTTACGGTATTACAGGTAGTGATGCTATCGGAGATTTCAAATTCTTATCTACTATTGGATCAGGAAGAAACTACACGATCGGAAATCAAGGTTCTGTTGTAATTGGTAATAGTCCAAACGCGCCATCTAATCCAGATTTGAAATGGGAAGAAACAAGCCAGGCTAACGTTGCATTTGATATCACATTCTTTAATGATTTATCGCTAACTACAGATTTTTATGTTAAAAAATCGACTGGTATTTTACAAGATATTGATTTACCTGGTCACGTTGGTAGCGGCGGAAGACCCTCAGCAAATATTGCAGATATGCAAAATAAAGGTATCGACTTAGAATTATCTTACCGTAAAAAAATTGGTAAAGTAAATTTAAACTTAAGCGGAAACATCTCTTACTTAGAAAATGAAGTTACTAATTTAGGAAGAGGTATTCAGTTTATTTCTGGAGATGCTTCTTTCCAAAACATGGGTGCAGTTACTAGAACACAAGTTGGACAATCTTATAATTCATTTTACGGATTCAGAACTCAGGGAATCTTCCAAAATCAGGCAGAAATTAATGCTTACACAAATGCTTCAGGTGGTTTAATCCAACCAGATGCAAGACCTGGAGATTTCAGATGGAAAGACAATAACGGAGATGGAAAAATTGATGATGATGATAAGTCATTCTTAGGAAGCCCACTTCCAAAATATACTTATGGTTTAACAATCAACTTAGATTATAAAAACTTTGATTTATTAATCTTTACCCAAGGTGCAATTGGAAATAAAATTTTCCAAGGGCTACGTCGTCTTGATATTACAGATGCGAACTATCAAACTTCTGCATTAGGACGTTGGACAGGAGAAGGATCAACAAATGATTACCCAATTTTATCTTCAGTTGACAATAATAAAAACTTCTCAAGACCATCTGATTTTTATTTAGAAAATGGAGATTACTGGAGAATCAAAACTATTCAAATTGGATATAGCTTACCAAGTGATGTAGTGGCAAAAGGAGGTCTTTCTAAAGCAAGACTTTACATGACAGGAGAAAATTTATTAACATTTACAAGATATTCTGGGTATGATCCGGAAATTGGAGGAGGAGTTTTAGGTATTGATAAAGGATATTATCCACAAGCTAGAACTGTAATGTTAGGGGTTAATTTACAATTTTAAATTTAAGAATCATGAAAATTAAAAATATACGATATTCATTCATCACAGTTGGATTATTGCTACTTAGCTCTTCTTGTGGAGAAGACTTTTTAACAGTAGATCCAAAAGGACTTCCATTAGAGGCAAATTACTATAAAGACGAAAAAGAAGCTTATTCAGGTCTTGTGGCCGCTTACGATATCATGGGTAAACAATCTAAAGGTTTTGAAAACATGATCTGTATGCTAAATGCAGGTTCAGATGATTTCTTTGCCGGAGGTGGAGGACCTGGAGACGGAGCAGGAATACATGCTTTTGATAATTATTCTATTGATAAAATTAACATGCCTAGAAGTTTCTGGGGAGATTTCTTTCAAGGTATTGCGAGAACAAACATATTGTTGTCAAGATTACCAGATGTAAAAATGGATGAGGCAAAAAAAGTTCGCTTTACAGCTGAAGCTAAGGCATTACGCGGTTATTACTATTTTGAATTAGTTAGAACTTTTAAAAACTTACCGTTAATTGTAAAACCACTTTCACCTGCTGAGACTTATACAATCACGCAGTCAAAACCAGAAGAAGTGTATGCACAAATAGAGAAAGATTTAGCTGAAGCAAAAGCAGCGCTTCCAAATACAGTTGATATTGCAACTGAAGGAGGACGTTTCACTAGAGGATCTGTACAAGCATTACTTGGTAAAGTTTATTTATACGAAGGAAAAAATTCTCTTGCTGCTGCAGAATTTGCAGAAGTAAATGGTACTCCTGGAGGAACTAGCATGTACGGATATAAATTGCTTAACAATTATGCAGATTTATGGGTTATCAGTAATAAATTCAACTCTGAAGCCATTATCGAAATTACGCATACTGATAAAAGTAATGCAAACTGGGATTTCTGGGGTGGCGGAGCAGACGAAGGAAACTCGGTTAACATCATGGTTGGACCAAGAGGTTACGGTAAAAAAGCAGCATCAGCATTAGATTATGTTTCTGGATGGAGTTTTAATCCAGTTACTCCAAGTTTATATAATGCACTAAAAGGAGATCCTCGTTTTGATGCTACAATTGTTGACTTACTTGCTTTAAAAGCATCTGGAGCAGCAGATTATGCACCAGGAGATCAAGATACTGGATATTTCCTTAAGAAATTTATGCCTTTAAACTCTGACACTTCTACAGGAGGTGGAGCAAGTGCTTTAAATTACAAACAAGATACTTATGCAATTCGTTTGGCTGATACCTATTTAATGGAAGCAGAAGCTTTAGGCGGAACCGGAGCCAGAGCACAAGCTTTATTAGACGCTGTAAGAGCAAGAGTTGGATTGGGTTCTGTACCAGTTTCTTTAGATGCAATTGCTAACGAAAGAAGATTGGAATTAGCAGGAGAAGGACACCGTTGGTTCGATTTAGTTAGAACAGGAAAAGCAGCTTCTGTACTTGCAGGTTCAGGTTTCGTTGCAGGTAAAAATGAAGTGTGGCCAATTCCACAAAAAGATTTAGAAAATACGAAACTAGTTCAAAATCCTAATTATTAATACTTAATACCTTATCATATGAAAATAAATTTAATGAAAAAACAAGGGTTTTTAGCATTGTTTTTTATGACAGCATTAAGTATTACTAGTTGTCAACCAGATGATTCCATTGTTAATAATGGATTAACAGCCACAAATCTTGATGCATCTTTTACCATTACTCCTGTAGAAGGCAAAGTGAATACTTATAAAGTTGTAGCTCAGCCAAAAGGAGTTATAAAATCACTTTGGGACAAAGGAGCAGGAACTTATGCAGGAAAAATGGAAGAAGAAATTTCTTTACCAGATGCAGGAACTTATACAATCGTGCACACGGCAATTGGAGCAGGAGGCGCTAAAGCTACAGCTTCTAAAGACGTTGTAGTGGCTACTTCAGATCCTTTAAAAGGAAATTTAGTTCAGGGCGGTTCTTTTGCAACTGCTGCAGATCAGGCAAAATGGACAGTTTTAAACCTTAGTGCTACAGGTGCCGCTTTTTGGTCCTATGCAAATAACAGCGCAACCCTTCACTCTCCTGGAGGATGGGCTCAGGAAGGAATTTATCAAGCAATTGATGTTGTAAAAGATAAAGAATATACCATTGATATGAAAGTTTCTTCTCTAAGTGGTTCTGATGAAACTTGGTTAGAAGTTTATGCTGGTAAATCTTTTCCACAATCTGGTGTTGAGTACAAAGACAACAAAGTGATGGGATTAAGTACTTGGGACGGTTGCGCAAAAGCCGCTTTCTCTGGAATGCTTTCTGCTGTTGGATGTGTTAAAAACGATAAAACAGGAACAGTTTCAAACGTGGTTAAATTCACTGAAACAGGAAAAATCTATCTGCTGATTCGCTGTGGAGGTAATAAGTTTACAAAAGATGGAATTACAGTTTCAAAAATTGAATTCCGAGGAAAATAAAGAGTTAAGTTAAGTTTAAGTTTAAGTTTGGTTGTAAATAGCCCATAATCATTATGAGTATGGGCTATTTTTTAAATTCTTTGGGAGGTAAAAGTCCAGTTTTAAATTTGCCAAAACTTCAGTTAAAACGATAATAATTGGAAGCGAATGAAAAAAAATAGTCTAAAAATTTTATGCATTTTGTTTTCTGTTGCAGCTATTGCACAACAACCAAAAGCAAAAAAAGAATTTACAACCAGTGGAAAAAAAATAACCGTTTATACCACAGCAGAAAACTCTAAGTTGCGATTAACTTCTACAGATAATCTGATATTTTCTGCCGCAAAACAACCTCTGGAAACAGAAACTTCGGTTTTTGTTGAACCAGCCAAAAAGTTCCAGACTTTTATGGGAATTGGCGGCGCCATTACAGATGCAAGTGCCGAGATATTTGCTAAACTTTCAAAAGAAAAACAAGCAGAATTTTTAAATGCTTATTACGATAAACAAAAAGGAATTGGCTATTCTTTGCTAAGAACAACAATTCAAAGTTCTGATTTTAGCAGTGGAAGCTATTCTTACATCGAAGAAGGAGATAAAGATCTGAAAACTTTTTCTATAGATCACGACAGACAATATCGTATTCCTTTAATAAAACAGGCTATTCAGAAAGCAGGTGGAAAACTGACAACTTATGTTGCTCCTTGGTCTCCGAATGCCTTTATGAAAAGCAATAAAAATGTATTAAAAGGCGGAACTTTGCTTCCTGAATACTACCAGACTTGGGCAAATTTCTATGCTAAGTTTATCAAAGCATATGAAAAAGAAGGAATTCCGATTTGGGGAACTTCAACTCAAAATGAACCAATGGCAATTCAAACTTGGGAATCTTGTGTTTATACCGCTGAAGCGGAAAGAGATTTCATTAAAAATTATCTTGGACCAACTTTAAAAAAAGAAAATCTGGGAGATAAAAAAATTGTCGTTTGGGACCATAATCGTGATTTAATGAATTATCGTGCCAACGTAATTTACTCAGATCCCGAAGCAGCAAAATATGTGTGGGGAATGGGATTTCACTGGTACGAAACCTGGTCAGGCGGTGCCGCAATGTTTGATAATGTAGGGAAAGTAAATGAAGCTTATCCAGACAAAAAACTGATGTTTACAGAAGGTTGTATTGAAAAGTTTGATGCAACAAAATATCAATTTTGGGGTAATGCAGAACGTTACGGAATCAACATGATTCACGATTTTAATAACGGAACTGTAGCTTGGACAGATTGGAATATTCTTTTGGATCAAAATGGAGGTCCAAATCATGTTGGAAATTTCTGTTTTGCACCCATTCATGCCGATACCACAACAGGCGAATTAATTTATACACCATCATTTTATTATATCGGACATTTTTCAAAGTTTATTCACTTAAATGCTATTCGTGTAAGTACTGCAGTAAGCAGAAGTGCTTTATTAAGTACTTCTTTTTTAAATGCTGACGGAACTATGGCGACAATTGTCATGAACCAGTCTGCGAATGAGCTTACTTATAATTTAATTATTGGAGCTGAAAAAGCGCAAGTTAAAATTCCGGCTCACGCCATACAAACGCTTGTTTATTAATATTTTGTAGTAGAGTAATCAAGAGGACTAATTTGAATCATCCCTATTAGTCTTCTATTACTTAAAAAATTAAAAACTATTTTCTTGAGTAATATGAAAATACCAACTAAAATATTTTTATCAGTCTTTATCTTATTGCAATTTAGCTGTTTGACTTCAAAATTAACAGCTCAAAAAAGTAATGTTTCTCCACAAAAGAAAAATAAAATAAAGGTTTTTACTACTGCTGAAAATACTAATTTGAAATTATCATTATCTAATGATTTTATTTCAAACAACAACACGCAACAAAAATCTACAATATCTATTGTTGTAAATACTGAAAAAACAGACCAGACTTTTTTAGGAATCGGAGGTGCAATTACAGATGCGAGTGCGGAGGTTTTTGCTAAATTATCTCCAAAAAAGCAGCAAGAATTTCTTAATGCTTATTACGATAAAAACAAAGGAATTGGTTACTCTTTAGCCAGAACAAATATTCACAGTTGCGATTTCAGCAGTGATAGTTATACGTATGTTGCTGAAGGCGACAAAGATTTAACGAGTTTTAATATAGGCCACGATAGAAAATATAGAATTCCGTTGATCAAAAAGGCAATTAAAGCTGCCGGCGGAAAACTGACATTATTTGCCAGTCCATGGAGTCCCCCAGCTTTTATGAAAGACAATAATGATATTTTGCACGGTGGCGTTTTGTTGCCCGAGTTTGCACCAGCTTGGGCTTTATATTACACGAAATTTATTAAAGCATACGAAAAAGAAGGAATCCCAATTTGGGGATTAACAATTCAGAATGAACCAATGGCCAAACAAAGATGGGAATCTTGTATCTACACGCCTGAGGCAGAAAAGGATTTTCTTAAAAATCATTTAGGACCTACTTTAGAAAAAGAAGGATTAGGTTCTAAAAACGTTATTGTTTGGGATCATAATAGAGGAGATATGTTAGAAAAACGTGCAAATCTAGTTTTTTCAGATCCTCAAGTTTCAAAATATGCATGGGGAATCGGATTTCACTGGTATGAAACCTGGAACGGTGGCCCGCCTCAATTTGAATCTGTTGGAAAAGTTCATGATGCTTTCCCAAACAAAAACTTAATTTTTACAGAAGGTTGTATCGAAAAATTTGATGCAACAAAATTCCAATTTTGGGGAAATGCAGAACGTTACGGAATCAATATTATAAATGATTTTAATAATGGAACTGTGGCTTGGACAGATTGGAACATTTTATTAGACCAAAACGGAGGGCCAAACCATGTTGGCAATTTCTGTTTTGCACCCATTCATGCAGACACAACTAAAGATGAGTTAATCTACACGCCAATGTATTATTATATTGGACATTTTTCAAAATTCATCAGACCAAACGCAAAAAGAGTTATTGAAACAATAAGTGATCAATCTTTGCTAAGTACTTCTTTCAAAAACGTAGACGGACAATTGATTACTATAGTGATGAATAAATCTGAAAAAGCGATTGTTTATACTTTAGAAAATCAAAATGCAAAAAATACAATTACTATTCCGTCACATGCAATACAAACGATATTGTATTAATTGTGCGACTAACTAAAAACCACAAAAAATGAAATTGACTTTAAACAATACCGTAAAAGCATTTTTCTTTATGGCGGCTGTAATGGCTCAAGTAAAATGTTCTTCATCAAATGATGCTGTAGAAAATCCGCCAGTTGTAAATCCACCAGTTGTAAACCCACCTGTAACCGTAACAAACGACGTCGATTTTTGGCTGACAAAAGGAGATCAAAGTGTTTTGCTTGCTAAACAAGCAGGAGTCTTAGGATTTGGCACAACGGTAAATTCAAACACTAATATTGAAGTTAATGCAGCACAAAAATATCAAACAATTGATGGTTTCGGATATACATTAACAGGAGGAAGTGTAGAAGTAATGAATCAGTTGAATGCAACGAGAAGAAATGCACTTTTGCAGGAACTTTTTGGTACTGGAGAAAATTCAATTGGAGTTAGTTATATCAGAATCAGTGTGGGAGCATCAGATTTGGATTCTGCACCTTTTACTTATAATGATCTTGCAGCGGGAGAAACAGATTTAAATCTGACTAAATTTAGTTTAGAAAAAAATAAAGATGTAGTGGCGATGCTAAAAGAAATCGTGGCAATTAATCCTAAAATCTTAATCCTGGCAACACCTTGGTCAGCTCCTGTTTGGATGAAAGATGTTGCAAGTTTTAAAGGAGGAAAATTAAAAACAGAATATTACGATGTATATGCAAAATATCTTGTAAAATACATTCAGGAAATGAAAACGCAAGGAATTACAATTGATGCTTTAACTCCTCAAAATGAACCATTACACGATGGAAATAATCCGAGTATGTATATGTCGGCTACAGATCAGGCAAATTTTATCAAAAAGAGTTTAGGTCCCGCATTGAAAGCTGCCAATTTGAATGTAAAAATCATCGCATACGATCACAATTGCGATAACCCAAATTATCCAAAAGCAATTTTGGCAGACGCAGAAGCAAACCCTTTTGTTGACGGCTCAGCATTTCACTTATATGCAGGAGATATCAGTGCTTTATCTAATGTTTACAATGCTTTTCCTTCTAAAAATGTATATTTTACAGAACAATGGACTTCATCTGAAGGTCAGTTTGCAGGAGATTTAAAATGGCATGTTAGAAATATAATTATTGGTTCGACCAGAAATTACAGTAAAAATGCATTAGAATGGAATGTCGCAAATAATGCTAATTTCGGACCTCATACAGATGGTGGTTGTACAATGTGCAAAGGTGCTATTACAATTACATCATCTGATAGTTATCAGCGTAATGTGGCATATTACATTATTGCACATGCGTCAAAATTTGTTCCGATGGGCTCTGTTAGAATTCAAAGTAACTCAGGAGGAGATTTGCAAAATGTTGCTTTTATTACGCCTTCAGGTTCCAAAGTTTTAATTGTAGAAAACGATGGTTCTTCAACTCAGACCTTCAATATAAAATATGATGGAAAATGGGCTACAACGTCATTACAAGCCGGATCAGTAGGAACTTATACTTGGAAATAATTTAAAATAAATGAGAATAGAAATTAGAGCTGTATTTCTAAAAAGGAAATATAGCTTTAATGTATAACGTTTTAAATAAAATAAAATATCTATATTGATAATCAGTTTACTAACTCAACCACTTAAACTTATAAACTATGAAAATAATAAATCTTGTAAATAGGGCAGGTGTATTTACACTTCTTCTACTATTTGTTTTTCAGTCTTGCAGCAGCAGTAACGATACGGGAGAAGATACTCCAGAAGTTGTTGCCCCAACAAATCTTACTGTCCAGGTTGAAATTATCGGGAAAACAGCAGAAAACCCAAATGGCGACGGCAGCGGAAAAGTAAAATTAACACTGAATGCTACCAACGCAAAATCTTATAAAGTGCTAATTAATAATGAACTAAAAGAGGTTTCTGGAGGAGAATTAATATATGAATTTAATAAATCAGGGGTCAATTCCTATCCTATCGCCGTTTCTGCATACAACGGACTGAAATTCGTAAGTACTTCTACAACAGTAAATGTTTTGGTAGCAAGAAAAGTAATATGGGCAGATGAATTTAATACAGATGGTGCTCCAGATGCTTCAAAATGGGGTTATGATTTAGGAACCGGTAATGGCTGGGGAAATAACGAATTAGAATATTATACAAATCGTTCTGAAAATGTAAAAATCGAAGGCGGACTTTTAAAGATAACTGCCATTAAAGAAGATTACATGGGAAGTAAATATACTTCGACAAGAATGCTGACAAAAGGTAAATTTTCATTTAAATATGGAAGAGCAGAAATTCGTGCAAAACTACCGGCCGGCGGCGGAACATGGCCAGCATTCTGGCTATTAGGTGATAATATTGACACTGTGCCTTGGCCAGGATGTGGCGAAATTGATATTTTAGAATCAGTTGGAAACAATCCAAATGTTATTCATTCTTCATTGCATTCTCCTGGACGTTCAGGAAATACACCAGATACCAAAACCACAACAGCTGCAAATTCAACAACAGAATTTCATATTTATGCTGCCGAATGGAGTGCTGAAAATATTAAATTTTATGTAGATGATAATTTATTTTACACGTACAAAAATTCAAGCACAACTCCATTTAATGCCAATTTCTTTGTTATTATAAATTTCGCAATGGGAGGAAACTTTGGAGGAGCAGTCGATCCAAATTTCACGAGAGCAACTTACGAAATTGATTACGTTAGAGTGTATAATTAAACGTTTGGTAAAATTTTCAAATACCTAGGAATATAGATTTAGAAAGCTTAATAATACGCATACTGAATTATGTGAAAGAATAAATTGTTCTTTTGAAAGTCTTTTGAAGATATAAAATCTATGTTTTTATGTGTTAAAATTAAATCTGACGATATAGAATTAACATAAGTTTTAAATATATTTTAATCTGTAAAGTCATGGAAACACTAGCTTTACAGATTAAAATTTTTTTAATATGAAAAAGATAAACAAACTTGCTTTAGCACTAGTATTGCTTTTGGCTTCCAACTCATTTTTTGGTCAGAATTTAAAAATCATGACGTACAATATCCGTTTAGATGTTGCTTCAGATGGAGAAAATGCATGGCCAAACCGAAAAGATTATTTTAATGCTCAAATCGGATTTTACAGTCCGGATATTTTCGGAGTGCAGGAAGCAACGCCAAATCAAGTTTTAGATATTGCGTCGGCTCAAACCAATTACAACAGATTCGGAATAGGTAGAGAAGAAAACGGAACTGGTGAAGCTTGTACGATTTTCTACAAAAAAGATCGTTTTAAAGTAGAACAATCCAATACTTTCTGGCTTTCAGAAACGCCAGAAAAAGTTTTTAGAGGTTGGGATGCGGCTTGCAACAGAGTTTGTACCTACGGACTTTTTAAAGATTTAAAAACTAAAAAAACATTTTGGATTTTCAATCTCCATTTAGACCACATGGGAGAAGTAGCGAGAATGAAAGGCGTTCAGCTTGTTCTTTCAAAAATTAAAGAATTGAACACTAAAAATTATCCCGCTTTTTTAATGGGAGATTTCAATTCAGAACCAAACACAGCTCAGATTGCCGAAATCAAAAAGGTAATGGACGATACCAAAGATGTTTCTAAAGAAAAACCATTTGGACCTTTAGGAACTTTCAATGATTTCAAACATAATGAACCCGTAACATTATTGTTAGACTACATTTTTATTTCGAAAAATAGCGGTCTTAAAATTCAAAAACATGCAGTGTTAAGTGATTCGAAAGATTTAAAATATCCATCAGATCATTTGCCTGTTTTAATAGAAATAGATTAAAATGAAAAACTTCAACAAAAAACTTCAAATCCTGGCTTTATTGCCTCTTATTGCAATGCAATTCAGCTGTGGAACTTCAACAAATGCTCCAAAAAATATAGGAAAAGTTTCCTCTTGGATTACCACTACAGATGAAACTTCAAAACTTAAAAAACAACCTGAATTGGTTTTTACTTCAGAAACAAATTCAAACCCAACCATTGAAGTAAATCCCTCAGAGAAATTTCAAACCATAGAAGGTTTCGGATTTTCATTAACAGGAGGAAGTGCTCAGGCAATTAAAAAACTGGACAAACCAAAAAGAGAGGCTTTGCTTCAGGAATTGTTTTCTAGAAAAGAAGATGCGATTGGTTTAAGTTATTTAAGAATAAGTATTGGAGCATCTGATTTGAATGAAAAAGTTTTTTCGTATGATGATATGCCAGAAGGCCAAACCGATTTAAAACTGGAAGAATTCAATTTGGGACCAGATTTAGACGATGTAATTCCGGTTTTAAAAGAGATTTTAGCCATAAATCCGAAGATTAAAATTATGGGTTCTCCGTGGTCGCCTCCAGTTTGGATGAAAGACAACGGAAGTTCAAAAGGCGGAAGTTTACAACCAAAATACTATCAGGTTTATGCAGAATATTTTGTAAAATATATTCAGGCAATGAAATCGCACGGAATCGTAATTGATGCTATTACGCCACAAAACGAACCTTTACATCCTGGAAATAACCCAAGTTTATTAATGTTAGCAGAACAACAGGCAGATTTTATAGGAAATAATTTAGGTCCGGCTTTCGCGAAAGCTGGAATCAAAACCAAAATTATCGTTTACGACCATAACTGTAATAAGCCAGAATATCCTTTGACGATTTTAAAAGATGCAAAAGCAAATCCGTTTGTAGCGGGATCTGCTTTTCATTTGTACGAAGGAGATATCAGCGCTTTGTCAACCGTTCATAATGCATTTCCGAATAAAGATTTGTATTTTACCGAGCAATATACAGGATCTGGTTCTAATTTTGAAAACGATTTAAAATGGAGCGTCAAAAATGTAGTAATCGGTTCCATGCGCAACTGGAGTAAAAATGCATTGTCATGGGGATTGGCAAATGACGAGTTTTATAAACCATTTACACCAGGAGGATGTTCGACTTGCAAAGGTGCTTTGATGATTGATCAAAATCAAAATATCAAAAGAGAAGTTGGATACTATATTATAGCACACGCTTCAAAATTTGTTCCAGAAGGGTCGGTAAGAATCGGAAGTAATATTGTAGGAAATCTACACAATGTTTCTTTTAAAACTCCGTTAGGACAAACAGTTTTAATTGTAGAAAATGACGGAGCTTCAGCTGAGACTTTTAATATCAAATACAACCAAAAACAAACCTCAACCACACTAAACGCAGGTGCTGTAGCTACTTACGTTTGGTAAATAAACTTAAATAATGAAGAAAAAAGTAACCACGATTATGCTGTTTATGCTTTCGCTTTTTGCATCGGCACAGCAGCAATCAATAGATCAGAAAGTCAATGATCTGTTGAAAAAAATGACAATAGAAGAAAAAATTGGCCAGTTGAATCAATACACTGGAGATAATCAGGCAACTGGACCAATTACCATTAATCCGAACAAACAAAACGAAATCAAACAAGGTTTAATTGGTTCGATGCTAAATGTCATCGGAACAAAATATACCAGACAATATCAGGAATTGGCGATGCAGTCAAGACTTAAAATTCCGTTGCTGTTCGGTCAAGACGTTATTCATGGTTACAAAACGACTTTTCCTCTTCCTTTAGCGGAAGCGGCAAGTTGGGATTTAGCAGCAATCGAGTTAGGCGCAAAAGTTGCCGCGACAGAAGCAGCAGCAAGCGGAATTCACTGGACATTTGCGCCAATGGTAGACATTGGTCGTGATCCTCGTTGGGGACGCGTCATGGAAGGTGCAGGAGAAGACACTTATTTAGGTTCTAAAATTGCTTATGCAAGAGTAAAAGGTTTTCAGGGAAATAAATTGGGTGAATTAAACTCGGTTATGGCTTGCGTAAAACATTTCGCAGCTTATGGAGCAGGAGTCGGAGGAAGAGATTATAACTCTGTAGATATGAGCGAAAGAATGCTTTTGGAGACGTATTTGCCTCCATTTAAAGCCGCTTTAGATGCAGGTGCAGCAACTTTCATGAACTCTTTTAATGATATTAACGGAATTCCGGCAACGGGAAATGCACATTTACAAAGAGATATCTTAAAAGGAAAATGGAACTTTCAAGGTTTTGTAGTTTCAGATTGGGGATCAATTGGCGAAATGGTAGCGCACGGATATTCTAAAGATTTGAAAGAAGCTGCTTATTCTGCAATTACAGCAGGAAGCGATATGGATATGGAAAGTAATGCTTATCGTAAACATTTAGCAGAATTAGTAAAAGAAGGAAGAGTTTCTATTGATTTGGTAGATGATGCGGTAAGACGTATTCTTCGCAAGAAATTCGAGTTAGGATTATTTGATGATCCTTACAAATATTCAGATGGAAAACGTGAAGAGAAAGAACTAAACAATCCTGAGCACAGAAAAGCGGCTCGCGAAATGGCAGAGAAAAGTATTGTTTTATTAAAGAATGAAAAACAGACTTTGCCTCTTTCTAAAAGCGTAAAAACAATTGCCTTCATCGGACCAATGGTGAAAGAATACAAAGCCAATATGGGATTTTGGGCTGTTGAACTTCCAGAAGTAAAATACGATAAATGGGTAGTTTCTCAATGGGACGGTTTGCAGAATAAAGTGGGTAAAAACACTAAATTGCTCTATGCAAAAGGTTGCGAAATTGAAGGAACAAACAAAGACGGTTTCGCAGAAGCGGTTGAAACAGCAAAACAAGCTGACGTGGTAATTTTGAGTATTGGTGAAAGACACGACATGAGCGGTGAGGCAAAAAGCCGAAGCGACATTCATTTACCAGGAGTTCAGGAAGATTTGGTAAAAGCGATTCAGGCAACAGGAAAACCGGTTGTAGTTTTAATAAACGCAGGAAGACCATTAGTTTTCAATTACACTGCAGATAATGTTCCAGCGATTTTATACACGTGGTGGTTAGGAACTGAAGCAGGAAATGCAATTGCAAATGTATTGTTTGGAGATTATAATCCGTCTGGTAAATTGCCAATGACTTTTCCAAGAGAAGTTGGGCAGATTCCGATTTATTACAACCATTTTAGTACAGGAAGACCAGCAAAAGATGAAGATTCAAAAAATTATGTTTCGGCTTACATCGATTTGAAAAACTCTCCAAAATTCCCTTTCGGATACGGATTGAGTTACACAACATTTGATTATTCAGGTTTGAAATTATCTTCAACAAAAATAAAAAGCAATGAAACCATTAAAGTTTCTTTCCAATTGAAAAATACTGGAAAAGTAGCTGGAGAAGAAGTAGCTCAATTGTATTTGAAAGACAAATTTGGATCTGTTGTAAGACCAGTTTTAGAATTAAGAGATTTTCAAAAAGTGAAATTAAATGCAGGAGAATCTAAAACAATTGAATTTACAATTGATAAAGAAAAATTGTCTTTCTACAACGATAAATTAGAATGGGGAACCGAACCAGGAGATTTCGAAGTAATGATCGGAACTTCATCTGCAGATATAAAACTAAAATCTGATTTTGAATTGGTAGCAAATTAATAAAAACGGGACTTTTTGAAGTCCCGTTTTTATTAGATATTATTTAAAAAAAAAAGCCTCACTTAAAAAATGAGGCTGCATTATAATTATTATAAAAGGGTACAGGTTATTTTAAAACAGTATTTACAAAATCCATAGCGCCAATTCCTTTATAAGAAGCATACAATGCTTTATCAAAAGCCTCTTGTTTTGCTTTTTTATTTTTGGCGTCAGTTTCAACAATCATTTCGTTGAAAATTCTCTCTTGTTCAGCACTATATTTTAGTGATTCTTCCAAAAGATAGGTTTTAGATACAAATCCGAAAGAAGTCCAGATTTTAGTTCTAATTTTTTTATTGATGTTTTTTAATGAATACGTATTCATAACTTCTACATTTTTACTTTCTACACTCACTTTGAAGAAAAATGGAACAGTTTGTATTATTTTTCTCTGTTTTTAAATAAAATCTAACAATTAAAATCATTAATGTGTTATTATGACGCAATGTAATTATTTTTTTTAAATTTGGGTTTAAATTTTCGTTAAATTGTGATTTACACACTTCTATAATTTTTTTGAAATTTTTCAAGTTTGTAAAAATGAACTAAATTGCAACGTTAGTAAATGATTTATACTCCATTTGAATGTTAAAAGACATTATAGATAACAATGAAAATTATCAGCCAGGACTTTCGATAGACTGCGTAATTTTCGGATTTCACGATAATCAGCTTAAAGTCTTACTGATAAAAGTAGAGCGCGCAAACAAATGGTCTTTACCCGGCGGATTTATTCCGGTAGATCAGGATATTGATACCGCAGCAATTACTGTTTTGAATAGTAGAACAGGCGTTGAAGGGGTATTTTTAAGGCAATTTGCGACCTTTGGAAAAGTGAATCGTAATCATCAGCATTTTGACAAAAAAATATTGGAATACCTTCAAATTGAAGAAGAAAAAGGAAAATGGCTAACGCGTCGTTTTGTGACAATAGGGTATTATGCTTTGGTAGATTTTTCTAAAATTCTTCCAAATCCCGCAGGAGGATATGAAGTGGTAGAATGGATTGATCACAAAGAAGTTCCGGAACTTATTTTAGATCACCGTGAAATTTTAGACAAAGCACTCGATACATTAAGAACCGAATTGAATTTAATGCCAATAGGTTACAATTTATTGCCAGAGAAATTTACAATTCCCGAACTGCAGAAATTGTACGAAACGATTCTGGATAAAAAACTGGATCGAAGAAACTTTTTACGAAAAATTACCAATATCGGAATCCTTACTAAATTGGATGAAAAGAAAAGTAACGTAGCACACAAAGCACCAAATTTATATTCTTTTGATAAAGAAAAATACGATGAGGTTTTAAAAAATGGACTGAATCAAGGTTGGTAAAATTGGCTTTGATAACAGACCTAACAGGTTTTTAAAACCTGTTAGGTCTCTGAATCGTTATCTGACAATAGTTCTAAAAGTCAAATTCACTCTAGGTTTCTGAGTGGTTTTTGTTGGCGGAAGACGATGAAGCCAATGTGTTTGCGTTTCATCTTTCATAACCAATAAACTGCCATGTTCTAAAATTAAAGAAACCGTTTCTTTCGATTCTTTATGTTTGAAAGCAAATTTACGTTCGGCACCAAAACTCACCGATCCGATTGCACCATTTTTCTTCAAATCTTTTTCGGCATCGCTGTGCCACGCCATTCCTTCTTCGCCGGTATGATATAAATTCAACAAACAGGAATTGAAAGTTTCTCCTGTTTTTTCTTCAATGATTTTCTTTAATTCTAAAAGTTCAGGTGTCCATGGCAAAGCTTTTTTGGTTGTATTCGAATACGTATATTCAAATTCCTGATCTCCGTACCAAGCTACTTTTCTTTTGGTTAAAATCAACTTTCCGAAAATGATTGCTTCATCATTTTTCCATTCAATTGTATTGAGCAAAGTATCACGATAGAAATCGGCTTGTTCTCTGGAAAAACATTTTCCATAATAATTTACCGTTCCATCTTTCGGAAGCAGATTTGTATTTTCGTCTCTTTGCGGATTAAATAAGTCCATTTTTCCAGTTTTGATATTCGGTTTTCATGCAATGTCCGCAAGGTCTGAAACCATTTTCTTTGGCTTCATTTTCAGATAAAAAGAAAATCCGATTTTCACGTTTCATTCTTTTTCCCGAGGAACATTTCAAAGTTCCGTAGATTTTTAATTTTTGGTTTCCACCGAAACAAATTTCGCCTTTTTTAATTTTACCATGCAATTCAGAATCGGATATTTTTTGATGAGTGATCATAAAGATTTACGGTTTGTTGTTTTTCGCCACGAATTCAAGAATTGTTCTTTTACATACTTTATCTAATATTATTCGAATTAATTCGAATAAATAATCGCAAAGATTTTAAAATAATAATTCGTGAATTCGTGGCGAAAAAAAAATATTCACGAAAGGGCATCGTGAAAAATAATTCCAAGCGTATGTCTTTCTCCAGAATTCACTTCGCTTACGCCATGTTTCATATTCACACGATAATATCCTTTTGTACCTTTTACAGGTCTGAAATTGGTTGTGAAAACCAAAACATCTCCTTTTTTAGGTTTCAAAACAATAGCTTTCGATTGTGCTCTTGGCGTTTGCTGGGTTAGAACAAATTCTCCTCCCGTAAAATCTTCATCAGGTTCATTCAAGAAAAGAACAATTTGAATAGGGAAATAAACATCGCCGTACAAATCCTGATGTAAAGTATTGTATCCGCTTTTGCCATATTATAAAATTAAAACTGTCGCTTTGAGCTGATTATTGTCGTGGCATTGTTTTAATAATTCCTCATGAGTTTTTGGAAAGATAGTATTGATATTTAGTGCTTTCATCCAAGAATTGGCAATCGGAGCCAGTTTTGGGTAAATTGACGTTCGAATATTCTGAATTAAATCGGGCAGAGGATAATTGAAATATTTATATTCTCCCAAACCAAATCGATAGCGTTCCATAACAACTGTTTTTCGATATAAATTCGGATTATTGTAATCAAATTTTAAGTCTTCGCATTGTTCGCTATTCAACACATTAGGAATAATAGCAAAGCCATTTTCGTGCATAGATTCGGTGATGTTTTCCCAATTTTGAGAAGCAATTTTTGATTGTATATTTTGCATAAAGTGAGAAGTTAAGTTTTTATTGTAGAGACGCACTGCAGTGTCTACGCAAAGATTGGCCTTTTTTTTGCCACAGATTAAAGGATTATAATGATTAAAAAATCTGTTTAAATCTGTAAATCTGCGGGAAAATATCTTTGTAGATTATGATTGCGTAGACGCACTGCAGTGCGTCTCTACAAATATGCTTTGTGTTGAAATTTTTGAATTAAGAATTTATCTGCGCGCCTTCCCAGCCAATAATTGCTGTTTTTCGAGTATTGCCCCACATGTAACCGCCAAATATTCCTGAAGATTGAATTACACGATGACAGGTAATTAAAAACGCAACTGGATTACTTCCAATCGCTGTCCCAACTGCGCGTGAAGCATTTGGTTTTTGAATTTGATGTGCAATCGAACCATAAGTAGAAAGCTGTCCCATTGGTATTTTCAATAGCGTTTCCCAGACCTTCAATTGGAAATCGGTTCCTTTTAAATGCAATTTAATTTCAGATAATTTGCTCCAGTCGTTTTGAAAAATGAATAGTGCATTTTGTTGTGATAAATCTAGTTTTTTAGAAAACTGAGCATTCGGAAATTTATCTTTTAAGGCAATAAAACCGATTATTTCATCTTCGGCGAAAGCCATAAAACAAACTCCTTTTTGAGTTGCAGCCACAATAATATTTCCAAACGGACTTTCGGCAAAACTGTAATTGATTTCAAGGTTTTTGCCGCCATTTTTATATTCGGCTGGCGTCATTCCTTCGATATTGACAAATAAATCATGAAGTCGACTTGTGCCTGAAAATCCGGTTTCAAAAGCGGTTTCTGATATTGTCGCTTGATTATCTTTTAGTAATTTTTTGGCGTGCTCGATGCTAGTATATTGTAAAAACTTCTTCGGACTTGTTCCTGCCCATTCGCTAAAAAGCCGCTGAAAGTGAAACGGACTCAAATGTACTTTTTCCGCCACCTCATCGAGATTGGGCTGATCTTTAAAATTAGCTTTGATATAATCTATAGCCTCTGCGATACGATTATAATTCATGGTTTCCTGTGTGTTCATCTTCTTTCCGTTTTATAATACAAATATCGATTGGTTTCTAAAGATATAAAATCCGAAACTTGCTTTGTTTAATTTAACCGCAAAGAGCGCAAAGATTTACGCAAAGTTCGCGAAGTTTTTTTTTTACAATCTTGTCATCCTGACGAAGGAAGGATCTCCGCAAGTAGCTCTGCAAAGATTTGTAAACTTAACTAACTTCCTGAACCAGAAAGTTATTCAAATAAGCTTTAAAAAGATTATTATTTCAAAGCATTTTTTGCGGTTAATACACTTATTAATTTATAACCATTTTCTGTTCGCAAAAACTCGAAATGATCTTGACCTAAATCAGTTTTATTTTTTGGATTAATTATAATGCTCTTTACAGGATATTGCCAATCTTTTGATTCATGGCAATTATTAAAATAAATATCATATTCGCTGGATTCAAAAATAAATTGATTTAATCCATCGGTTGATATAAAATAATCTGTTTTTGGATTTTTGACTTCCTGAAGTTTTAGTTTTAAATACGTGTAATTTTGATCAATGAATTTAATTTTTGGTGCATTTACCCAGCCGTCAGATTCTTTCCAATACGTGATTTCGTCGAAAGAATGTTTTTCTAAATTCGCCTTAGACAAATCCTTGAGAAAGGTATTTTCGAGCCAATCTTTGAACTCTTTTTCAAAATTTATAAACGAATAATATTGTCCATCAATTCCAAGAAAGCTTTCTCTAATTGGGTTTTTACTAGGTTCTTTAGATTTTTCTAACGAATAAAAATTCAAATCATCATTGTAAGGAAAATTTTCAACTAAGATTTTATTGTTAATATCAATTAGGAATTCTTTTCCGCTAACCCAGAAAAAATGTTCTCCATCTTGTTGTTTTTCAGCATCTTTTAGGGCAATGACCATCCCGTTTCTAACTTTGGTTAAAGCGCTGTATTGTGCTGGAATTACAATTTTTCCGTCGCTATTAAAAATTCCTGTTTTATCACTTTTGTAATCTGTAAATCTTATATAACCTTCATTTTCGCAATCGGGACCATTATCAAAATAATAAAGGCTGTCGCGCCCGACTATTTTTCCTCTTTTGGTTAAATAATAGCTTTCCCATTTCTCATTCCTTTCTTCGGTAACTGCAATGATATTTTCAAATTTTTGCGCAAAACTGATGGACATAAATTTGGGTTCTATTTTAAGAATTCCGTTCTTATCCTTAAATCCAAAATGAGTTGTGTCTTTGTCCCAAAATGCAGTCCAGACATCATTTTTTTGAGCAAATGCAAAACAATTAAGAAAACAGAATATATAAAGGATGATAAACTTTTTCATGGGAATTATTTTATCTAAGATGAATTTCTTCTTCATTGTTTTTTGCTTCGTCAAAACAATCAGAACACAACATTTTGAAATCGGCTAGAGATTGAAAAGTTTCTGTCCATTCTTCGCCGTTATCCAGAAGATATTGTTCGCAAGAGGCGCACCAAGCAATTTGAGGAAGATCTCCTTCGGCTTCTGAATAATAAAAGCCGATCTTCTCTTTTTGGTCAATTGCCATTGCAATATGAATACATGAAAATGCCATTTCTTTTGATCCGTGAATGTCACATATAATTTCTTCGATCATTTTTCTAGATTTATATTTCAAATTTAAATTTATAAAATAAAAAACCTGTAAATGTCTTGTTAAAATAAAAAAGTTCTTGAGATACGTGAGCGTGAGGGATAGGAGCAAGCTACCAAAGTAGCGCGGATAGCCCGACAGCATCCCGACAAGAGGGCGAATAATCGCCAAGTATTTTTGCCCTCTTGTCGGGATGGTGGCACGCACTAATTATTTTAGATTTCTTGATTTTAGATTAAAAAAACAAAACCCGACAGATTTTTTAAATCTGTCGGGTTTAAGATGTTCTTAAAATCAGAAATCTACAATCTTAAATCTACAATTTAGATTAATATCTGTAGTATTCTGGTTTAAATGGGCCTTGAACTTCTACACCAATGTAAGCGGCTTGATCGTCTCTTAAAACTTCCAATTCAACGCCTAATTTAGCTAAGTGTAAAGCAGCAACTTTCTCGTCTAAATGTTTTGGCAACATGTAAACGTCATTGTTGTAAGCTGCACTGTTTTTCCATAATTCGATTTGAGCCAAAGTTTGGTTTGTAAATGAGTTACTCATTACAAAACTTGGGTGACCTGTAGCACAACCAAGGTTTACTAAACGGCCTTCAGCAAGAATGATGATGTCTTTTCCGTTAATGCTATATTTGTCAACTTGTGGTTTGATTTCGATTTTTGATGCACCGTGGTTTTTGTTCAACCAAGCCATATCAATTTCGTTGTCGAAGTGACCAATGTTACAAACAACAGTTTTGTCTTTCATTTGCTCAAAGTGCTCTCCAAGAACGATATCTTTGTTTCCAGTAGTTGTAATGATGATATCAGCATTTGCAATTACAGTGTTTAATTTTTTAACTTCATAACCGTCCATTGCAGCTTGTAAAGCACAAATTGGATCGATTTCAGTAACTGTTACAATAGAACCAGCACCTCTGAATGAAGCTGCAGTTCCTTTTCCAACGTCACCGTATCCGCAAACAACAACTCTTTTTCCAGCTAACATTAAGTCAGTTGCACGACGTACAGCATCTACAGCAGATTCTTTACATCCGTATTTGTTATCAAATTTAGATTTTGTAACAGAATCGTTAATGTTGATTGCAGGCATTGGAAGAGTTCCAGCTTTTACTCTTTCGTAAAGTCTGTGAACACCAGTTGTAGTTTCTTCAGAAAGACCTTTGATTCCAGCAACTAATTCTGGGTAACGATCGATAACCATGTTAGTTAAATCTCCACCGTCATCAAGGATCATGTTCAATGGTTTTCTGTCTTCACCAAAGAATAAGGTTTGCTCAATACACCAGTCAAATGATTCTTCGTCAAGACCTTTCCAAGCGTAAACTGAAATTCCAGCAGCAGCAATAGCAGCAGCAGCCTGATCTTGAGTAGAGAAAATGTTACAAGAAGACCAAGTAACCTCAGCACCAAGAGCAATTAAAGTTTCGATCAAAACAGCCGTTTGAATCGTCATGTGTAAACATCCAGCGATACGCGCACCTGCAAGAGGTTGTTCGTCTTTGTATTCAGCGCGAAGTGCCATTAAACCTGGCATTTCAGCTTCAGCTAGTTCAATTTCTTTTCTTCCCCAAGCCGCTAGAGAAATGTCTTTTACTTTGAAAGCCACATAAGGCGTAGTTGTAGTACTCATTTATAGTATATTTGTATATTGTAATATTTTTTGCAAATTTACATAATACCTTTTGAATTTTACTAATTTCTCTAAGATTTATGAAATCTTTAATTTCTTAATTTTTAGAATGTTAGTTATAAAGGTTGTTAGAAGCTAATCCTGCTGTCCGCTATATCTTTTGTGGTCTCGTTAGAAAAAAACGAGACCACAAAAGGATGCCGCTTCCATCAGGGCTAAAAACACCAAACATTCATTATAAGAAGTTTTGTTTTCAAAAGAAATAATTTACAATTAACCATTCACAATTTACAATTAAAAAGAAATGCCTCTATTTCAGACCATACAATTCAACGAAACGACTAAAATTTTAATTTGGGAAATAACAGAATCTCTTGAGGAATTATTGAGCAAAGTGGTTTTTTTAAAAGAAAAAACGCAGAAGAGATTGAACGGAATGAAGTCTGAAATGCATAAACGTGCTTTTTTGAGTGTTCGTATGTTGATTCAGGAAATGGGTTTTACAGATAAAGATCTGCATTATGACGAATTTGGGAAACCGTACTTCGACTGTCATAATTATATTTCAGTTACACATTCGTATCATTTTGCAGCCATAATTATAAGCAATGAAACGGTTGGAATTGACATGGAATTACAACGTCATAAAATTCAGAGAATTGCAGATAAATTTACAGATTTTGAATGTGATTATTTAAATCCGACTTCTGTAGAAGAATACATAAAAAAACTTACCGTAATCTGGGGTGCGAAAGAAGCAATCTTTAAAATCAGAAATGAAAAAGGAATTAGTTTTAAAGATCACATAAACGTGAACAACTTTTCTTTAGACGCAAGTCGAACAAACGCAAGTCTTCATTTTGATAATCTGATAAAAGATTTTGATGTATATTATCAGGAAATAGAATCTGATAATTTTGAAGGTAAGTTTACTTTGGTTTATGCTTTTGAAAAGTAAAATTCCAATTTTTTTTCAAATTCCAATTCCAATTTTCCGCAATCTTGTCATTGCGAGGAACGAAGTAACCTTACTATGGTTGATTTAGCAACTGTGATTGCTTCGTTCCTCGCAATGACGTTAAATCTCACTTTCTTTTTGTCGGTGCTGAAACATACTCATAAACAAAAAAGTGCTCATTTTTCTGGCACGTCTTTTTAGCGTTTCGGCATTTTCTCCTTCAAAATATTCCTCAATGGTTTGAAACCAATGATTGAGCCAGATTCCGAATTCGTTTGCTGTGATTTTTTCGTCAAAATGTGCGTCTACTTCATTGTGTACGGCATGCGGATTTCCTTTGTATTTTCGAGTGCCAAAAAGATTGGTTTCCCAGAAATCAGTTAGTTTTTCGAGATGCGCTTCCCAGTCAGAAATCATTTCATTAAAATAAAAGCCGATTTCATCATCGGCTCTTATTTTAGCATAAAACTGATGCACTAAAAAAGATACATCAGTTCTGTTTTCTATTTGCTTTTTCACAGAAAAAAGCTATTTAAAACTATAAAAAAGATGCTTAATAATGCGCTGGCAATAATTAGGTTAAAAATTACTTTATGTTTCATTTGCGCCAATATAGAGGTGTTAGCAAAAACACAAGCCAAAACAATAACTGCAAGTTGAAGCATTTGTATAATTGAAGTTCCGTTAGACAAAACGTACATCGCTGCAGCGCCTCCTAAACAGCTTTGACCAATTACAGCCATTGCAGCAGAGCCCATATAATTTCTATTGAAAACGTCGAATGTTGTTTGATATAGTGTCATGATATTCAGATTTTTATATGACAAAGGTACGCTCACAATACAACTCCATTTTATGATTAAAATCATAAAACGGGAATTTTTTTATCTGTATACTTTTCGATTAATTATCTTCAATTCGCCTTTTTTCTCCAATGCTTTTATGGCCCTAATAACGGTTTCTACTCGCAAACCGGTTAAATCTCCAATTTGCTGCCTCGTAAAATTAATCAGATAGCCATTTTGGTCTTTTTGAAAATTGAAATAGGCAATTCCGTGATCAATTAATTTTAAAACGCGATGTTCTGGTTCTTGTGAAGAAATTTCTGCCGCCATAACTGATTTATAGTATAGTCGTTGCGCCAGATTCTCAATAATTTTAATGCTGATTTTTGGATTTTCCTCCAATAGTTTCATGAAGTTTTCTTTCGGAAGAATGAAAATAGAAGCACTTTCAACAGCAATGGCATTTGCAGGATATTTTTGATTGAGGAATAAAGGAGGTTCACCAAAAGATTGTCCGCTATAGAATATGCCTTGAATAAATTCACGTCCGTCATCATTATAATTACTCATTTTGATTTCGCCAGAAATGATTTGATAATAGTTTGAGGGCAAATTTCCTTCTTCAAAAATGAAGTCATTTTTGTCGAATGATTTTTTAGCCACGTCATATTTTTCTAATAATTCAACTGTAATCATAATGTGTTATTTACGTTATCAAAAGACGTGAGACAAATATAATTCAATCAAAATAGTTATACGACATTAAAAAACTTTTACTTTTACACCCACGATGCAAGAACAATTACTCACTATTCGACAACAAATTTTAGAGGCTAAAAGTAGCGGTCAAAAATTATTGGCCATACTTTTGGATCCGGATAAAATTGAACTGAAAGATTTAGATCAATTAATTGAGAAAATCAAGCAGTCGCCAGCAACTCATATTTTTGTCGGAGGAAGTATTGTTCAGAATAATATTCTAGAAGAATTGATTTTTTCATTAAAACAAAAAACAAGTTTACCTGTTATTTTGTTTCCTGGAGATCCTTCGCAAATTTCACCAAAAGCAGATGGAATTTTATTTTTATCTTTATTGTCTGGACGAAATCCAGATTATTTAATCGAATATCAGGTTCAGGCAGCTCCAATTCTTAAAAAAACAAATTTAGAAGTCATTTCTACAGGTTATATTTTGATTGAAAGTGGTAATGAAACTGCTGTGGCGCGTGTAAGTAAAACAAAGCCCTTAGACCGAGAAAATCTTGACTTAGTTTTGGCAACGGCACTTGCCGGAGAAATGTTAGGAAATCAATTGATTTATTTAGAAGCGGGAAGTGGTGCAAAACAGCCTGTTCCAACAGAAATGATCGAATTAGTTACTCAAAATGTCAGAATTCCGGTAATTGTTGGTGGAGGAATTGTAGATTTGCATGGAATTCAAAAAGCATACAAGGCTGGTGCAGATTTGGTTGTTATTGGAACTGCCTTTGAAAACAACAGTCATTTCTTTGAATTTTAAACGCCTAAATACCACATTCATGATCGATTTTTTTCTGGACAGTTATAAAAATGCGCCTTTGTGGCATATTGCTTTAGAGTTTTTGGTCTTTGTTTTTGGAATTTTAAGCGTTTGGTTTGCAAAAAAAGAAAACATTTTGGTTTATCCGACAGGATTGATTGCGACAGTAATTTCAGTTTATCTGCTTTATGTTGCAGGTTATATTGGAGATATGATTATCAATGCCTATTTTTCTGTAATGAGTATTTACGGTTGGTACATGTGGGCAAAAGGAGGAACTGTTGACGATAATCTTCCAATTACTCGTACAACGTTTAATGAAAAAATAATTGGAATCTTACTGTTTTTTGTAACGGTTTTTGTAGTTTTCGGGATTTATAAATATTTTGATTACGAAATTCATAAAGACAATTATGTCGATATGGTTTCTTCGGGAATATTTTTTGCAGGAATGTGGTATATGGCCAGAAAGAAAATAGAAAACTGGACACTTTGGATTATTGGTGATATTATTGTTGTACCTCTTTATGCATATCGTGGCTTAGGGATGCTGTCACTACAATATTTAATTTTTACAATTTTGGCTATTTCAGCTTATTTAGAATGGAGAAAGATCTTAGACAGCAAAAAACAACCATCATAAAAATTGCTCTTTTTGGACCTGAGAGTACAGGTAAAACTACTTTAGCAAAACAGCTTGCAGATTACTACGAAACCGAATGGGTTCCTGAGTTTGCACGCGATTATCTACAAGAAAAATGGGAGAAAAATCAGCATATTTGTGTGGCTGATGATATGATGCCAATTGCTTACGGACAAACTGCTTTGGAAAATGAAAAATTAGCTAAAGCTAATAAATACTTGTTTTGTGATACCAATTTAATGGTTACCAAAGTTTTTTCTGAAATGTATTATGGTTTCTGCGATCCGCTTTTGAATGAAGCAGCGCTGAAACATGAATATGATTTATTTTTCCTGACAGATATTGATGTTCCTTGGGAGAAAGACGATATTCGTGATACACCAAATGGTAGAGAAACAGTTTTTTCTGTATTCAAACAAACTTTAATTGATACAAAAAAGCCTTTTATTACACTTTCGGGTGATAAAGAAACGCGCATAGCAAAAGCAACAATTATCGTACATAATTTAGCATTAGCAATAGAAAAAGGTTTTTCATCTGCTGAATTTGTTCAAATATATGAACGCGGAATTCCATTTGAAAATATTCTGGCACAACTTAAAATTTTTAAAAAAGGCATTGCAAAAAGTAACTTAGTAAGTCCGGCTACAATTGGTAACGGAATTTTAGGTTTGTCTGAAAATGACTTTGAAAAAAAAGCCTCTTTTTTTGATAATGAAAAGGAAAAACTAAAAATTAAAAAGTTTGTTCCTGCTTCTGGAGCAGCTTCTAGAATGTTCAAATTCTTAACTTCTTTTGTGAATGATTTTGACATTCAAAAAGAAACTATAAATGCTTACATCAATAGGAAAAAAGATAAAGAACTAGCCATTTTTATTGTCGGAATGGAAAAATTTCCTTTTTTTAAAGCTTTAGATAATAAACTAAGAGAAATTTATCCCGATTTTGAGACTTTAGAACGTGATTTCAAAAATTATTATTTTGCAAAACTTTTATTAGCTTCTGATTATTTTGATTTTGCCAATAAACCTAAAGCTGTTTTACCTTTTCATTTATATAAAACGCATATTGCGAATCCCATTGAGGAACATTTGAACGAATGTGTGCATTATGCATCCTCAAAAAATGTTTCTCATTTACATTTTACGGTCTCAGAAAACCATCAGGATTTGTTTTATAAAGCTGTTGAAGAGGTTATAGAAAAAATCGAAAAGCCATCGGGAATCAGTATCAATATCGGTTATTCTTATCAAAGCAAAAGCACAGATTCTATTACAATAGATTCGAAGAATAAACTCGTAAAAGATAAAGAAGGAAATTTAATTTTTAGACCCGGAGGGCACGGAGCTTTAATTGAAAATCTCAATAATTTGGATGCAGATGTTATTTTTATTAAAAATATTGATAATGTAATTCAGAATCATATTGATAAAATTACACTTTATAAAAAAGCTTTAGCAGGTATTTTAATCGAAATGCAGCTAAAGGTTTTTTCTTATTTGAAAGCAATTGATAAGAATGAAATTCAGGACAATGATTTAGAAGATATTGTATTGTTTCTGAAAAAAAATGTAAATGTTGAATTGAATGGTGATTTTAATAAATTTACTTTCGAAAATAAAATCAGTAAAATAAAAGAACTTTTAGACCGACCAATTCGTGTTTGTGGAATGGTGAAAAATGAAGGAGAACCAGGTGGAGGGCCATTTTGGGTTTTAAATAAAAAAGGAATAAAATCACTTCAAATTGTCGAAACGTCTCAGGTGGATTTAGAAGATAAAAAACAACTTGAAATTTTAGCTGAAGCGACACATTTTAATCCAGTAGATTTAGTTTGTGGAATAAAAAATTACAAAAATGAAAAGTTTGATTTATTACAATTTGTAGATCAAAAAGCTGGTTTTATTGTAGAAAAAAGTATTGATGGCAAAACGGTAAGAAGCTACGAACTACCGGGTTTATGGAATGGTTCTATGGCAAATTGGTTAACAATTTTTGTTGCTGTTCCGTTGATCACCTTTAATCCCGTGAAAACGGTAAATGATTTATTAAAAGCGGCGCATCAGCCACAATAATATGGATGTAGAAAAAATCATATCAGAATTAAATTTTAAAGCCGTTCGCAGCAGTGGAGCAGGGGGGCAAAACGTAAACAAAGTTTCGTCGAAAATAGTTTTGAATTTTGATTTGAATGCTTCTCAGGCGTTATCAGAAGAAGAGAAATTACTTCTACAAGAAAATATATCGGCAAGATTAACTTCAGAAAATATCTTAATTTTAAACTGCGACGAAGACCGAAGTCAGCTTAAAAATAAAGAAATTGTTATAAAACGATTTTTAGAAATTATCAAAAAAGGATTGTTTGTTCCGAAAGTTAGAAAAGCGACAAAGATTCCGAAATCGGTAATTAAGAAAAGAATCAAAGACAAAAAGAACGTTTCAGATTTGAAGCAATCTCGGAAGAAACCAAATCTGGATTAAATCCCAGTATTTATAAAATCCAAATTCCAAATTCCAATTTTAAAAGTTTGTTTTTGGAATTTGGATTTTCTTTTTTGGAGTTTTAAATATTTTAACATTACATTTGCACTGTCTCAAAGGGGTGCTCTAAATAACGAGCTGAGATCATACCCAAAGAACCTGAGCGAGTAATGTCGCTAAGGGAAAAAACGACAACAATCGAGCGTGCACACTTTATTTTGTCGTGAAACAATTTTATTAATTTAACAAAGAATAATTCCCCCTTTTATTCGTAAATCTTTACGAATGAAAACTATTTTTGAAGGTACTGAGGTACTAAGTTGCAAAGGTTCTAAGGTTGAAAATCTAAGTAGAACCAAATCTATTTTATTTCTTTCTTCTTTCTTCTTTACTCTATTTTCTTTCGCGCAACAGCAACAAAAAGATTCAACAAAAGTAAACTCTCTTGATGAGGTTTTGGTTTCTGCGGTTCGTGTTACTTCAAAAACTCCAGTGAGTTTTAGTAATATGGATAAAAAAGAAATTAAATTCAGAAATTTAGGGCAGGATATTCCCGTTCTAATGAATTATCTTCCATCGGTTGTTACGACTTCAGACGCTGGTAACGGTGTTGGTTATACCGGAATTCGAGTGCGTGGGAGCGATGCTACTCGTGTAAACGTAACCATAAACGGAATTCCGTACAATGATGCAGAAAGTCAGGGAACTTTTTGGGTAAATATGCCCGATTTTGCTTCTTCTGTAGAAAGTCTGCAATTGCAACGTGGAGTTGGAACTTCTACAAACGGAGCCGGAGCTTTTGGTGCGAGTTTAAATATGCTGACAGATAGTTATGCCAGAAAAGCTACAGGCGAAATTTCAAGTTCTGCCGGATCATTCAATACCATAAAAAATACGGTAAAATTCAGTACAGGATTATTAAACAATCATTTCGAAATCGCCGGACGTTTGTCTGCCATTAAATCTCAAGGTTATATTGATAGAGGAAGTTCAGATCTGAAATCTTACTTTCTGCAAGGAACTTACGTTGGAAAAACAACTTTAATTAAAGCATTGGTTTTTGGGGGAACGCAAAAAACATATCAATCCTGGAACGGAATTGATGGTGAAACTTTAAACTCAAATCGAACGTTCAATTCTGCTGGAATGTATACTGATGAAGCAGGAAATGTCCGTTTCTACGACAATGAAACTGATAATTACAATCAAGATCATTATCAATTGCATTGGAGTGAATCTATTTCTGATAAATGGAGTACGAATCTTGCTTTCCATTACACAAAAGGAAAAGGTTTCTATGAAAATTACAAAGAAGATGCTACAATGTCTGATTATGGATTAAATCCAGTTGGAGCGGTTATGGAAACTGATTTAGTGTGTCAAAAGTGGTTGGATAACGATTTTTACGGAACTACTTTCTCTGCTAAATATGTAACAGAAAAACTAAATGTAATTTTAGGCGGAGGATGGAATAAATATGAAGGAGATCATTTCGGTAAAGTAATTTGGGCAAAATATGCTTCACAATCAGAATTGGGAGATCACTATTACGATGATTATTCGGCAAAAACCGATGGAAATATTTTCGCGAAAGCCAATTATCAATTTACGGAAAAATTAAGTTTCTACGGAGATTTACAATATAGAAATGTTACATACAAAGCCAATAGCGCAGAAACTGGTTTGGTAGATGATAATTTCAATTTTTTTAATCCGAAAGCGGGTTTGAATTACGAAATTGGAGCAAAAAGTACTTTATATTTCTCATACGCAAGAGCGAATCGTGAACCTAACAGAACAGATTACGAAGGCGGAAACGTAAAACCAGAAAAATTAAACGATTTTGAATTGGGTTGGAGATTCAATTCGGAGAACTTCCAATTGAATTCTAATGTATATTACATGGCGTACAAAGATCAATTAATTTTGACTGGAAGATTGGATGACGTTGGAAATCCGATTCGTGCCAATACTGAAAAAAGTTATCGTTTAGGTTTGGAATTTGATGCGACAATTGCACTTTCTGAGAAATTTATCTTAAGACCAAACTTTACATTAAGCAGTAACAAAAATGTAGATTTGGCTGTTGAGGGACAATTTTACGGAACTACAAAAATTGCCTATTCTCCAGAAGTTATTGCAGGAAACGTGATTGTGTATAAACCAATTGAAGGATTATATCTTTCGCTATTACAAAAATATGTTGGAGCGCAATTCATGAATAATATTGAACTTCCTGCAGCTAAACTAGCAGATTATTTTGTGAATGATTTTAATGCATCTTATGAAATAAAACCAAAATCAATTTTCCAGTCCATCACGATTACGGGAATGGTTAATAATATTTTCGATAAGAAATATGTTTCAAACGGAGCGATGTATGACATTTATCCGTATTACTATCCCCAAGCAGGAACTAATTTCTTAGTTGGACTGAATTTGAAATTCTAAATTAAGTAACAGCAAATAAAAAGCCTGAAATTTAGAATTTCAGGCTTTTTAAAATTTTTTTAGTTATATACATGAACCACACTTCCGGAAGCCTCAACGCGATATTGTTTCATTGGATATTCTTTTCCACCTTGTCCTGTAAATAAGTTGTATTGAACTTTATCGCAAGAGCAAACAGCGTAAATTCCGTTAATTGTCATAGCAGTACAAGAATTAAGTTCCTGATTTGGACAAGCTGCATCAAAAGCTGTAAAAGTTCCCGGACCGGTTTTCATGACAATGATGCCTTTGGCTCCATAATTGGAAACGTAAACTGGATTACTAACATACAATAAATTGTTGTAAGTAGGAAGATTGGTGTCCAAATAAGCATTTACAGAATAATTAGGAATATACGGATTGTTGTTGCTTCTGTTATTGTCGCTGCAAGAGAATAGAACAGTAGTAAAAGAGATAAAGAACCAGATTTTTTTCATTATTCGAATAAGAATTAGTTAAAACAAAAATAATTTATTTAGATTTGAAATCTATATGATTAACATATAATTATGTACTATAAAAAATAATAGTATATTTGTGGTAAGAAAATCCCGTCGCGATGGGATTTTTTGTATTTATATAAACGATGAAGTTATGAGTAAAGTATCTTATTATACAGCAGAAGGATTAAAAAAATTAAAAGATGAATTGGAGCACATGAAAAGTGTAATGCGTCCAAAGGCATCTCAAGATATTGCAGAAGCGAGAGATAAAGGAGATTTGTCTGAAAATGCAGAATATGATGCGGCAAAAGAAGCACAGGGTTTATTAGAAATGAGAATTGCAAAAATGGAAGAAGTTTATTCTAATGCAAGGTTAATTGACGAATCTCAACTAGACGTTTCTAAAGTTTTGGTTTTATCTCACGTAAAAATCAAAAACCAAAGCAACGGAATGGAAATGAAATATACACTTGTTGCTGAAAGTGAAGCAGATTTAAAAACAGGAAAAATCTCTGTAACTTCTCCTATTGGAAAAGGTTTACTAGGGAAATCTGTTGGAGAAGTAGCAGAAATCACGGTTCCAAACGGAGTTTTGAAATTTGAAATTCTTGAAATCTCAAGAGACTAGATTTTAGTTTAACTGGTTAATCGTTTATTCGTTTAACCGATTTAACGTTTAACCGATTACACAATTAAACAATGAGCTCAATATTCACGAAAATAGTAAACGGAGAAATTCCTGCTTACAAAATTGCTGAAGACGATAATTTTTTAGCTTTTTTAGATGTAAATCCAAATGCTAAAGGACACACACTTTGTATTCCTAAAAAAGAAATCGATAAGATTTTTGATATGGACGAAGAACTGTATTTAGGTTTGATGAAATTCTCTAAAAGAATTGCAGCAGCTTTAGAAAAAACAGTTCCCTGCAAAAGAATCGGAATGGCAGTTGTCGGATTAGAAGTTCCTCATGCACACGTGCATTTGATTCCGTTAAACGAAATGGATGAAATGCGTTTTCACAATAAAGTCTCGCTTTCAAAAGAAGAATTTGAAGCTTTAGCTAAAGATATTCAAGCGAATTTGTAATACAAAATTATAGGTTGAAAGAAGTTTCATCTTAAGAATACAAGAAATGCAGTAAATAATCTTTACTGCATTTTTTTATTTAATGAAATCTGAAACGTAGTTCCTTTTCCAATTTCAGAACTTAATACTTTAATTTTTCCGTTGTGATATTCTTCTACAATTCTTTTCGTTAAAGAAAGTCCAAGTCCCCAACCTCGCTTTTTGGTCGTGAAACCAGGTTCGAAAATTGTTTTAAACTGTTTTTTAGAAATTCCGGTTCCAGAATCTTTAATATTGATTTTGATGTGATGCGCATCTTGCTCAATTTGAAGATCTAAAGTTCCTTTTCCTTTCATGGCATCAATCGCATTTTTGACCAAATTCTCGATCGTCCAACTGTGTAACGTCGGGTTGATCATTCCGAAAATGGCTGTTTCTGGAGCTTTAAGAGAGAAAACAACTTGTTTAGAAAAACGTGATTGCAAATATTCGTAAGCTTTTTTGGTTTCTTCAACAATATCATGTAATCCTAAAACAGGGACAGAACCAATTTTAGAAAAACGATCTGTAATAGTCTGCAAACGTTCAATATCTTTTTCGATTTCCACAGAAATAGACGGATCAATATCTTCGGTTTTTAAAATTTCAACCCAGCCAATTAAGGAAAACAAAGGTGTCCCGATTTGATGTGCTGTCTCTTTTGCCATTCCCGCCCACAGTTTATTTTGGGTCGCCATTTTGGTGCTTTTATAGAAATTATAAATCAGAGCAATGCACAAGAAAATAATTAAAGCTAAAGCAATAGGATAATATTTCAGTTTATTTAATAATTCTGAATTTCCATAATATAATGTCTGATACTTTCCAGGAGCATATTCAAAAGTAATCGGTTCATTTTCGCTTTTCAATTTATTTAAAAAAGCATTTCTTTTTTTCTTGTCAATCAGCACTTCTTCGGGAACATTTTTTGCACTTACAACCTTATCGTATAACATAATGATGCCCGGAATTGTAGTATTGTTGCTAAAAATTTGAAGCGGTAATTCAACATCCGTATTCTCATTTGCATTTACCAGCGTAATTTGTGCATTCACAAAAAGCTTCATTTTTAAACGTTCCTCGATTTTAAATATCTGGAAGAAAGTATAAGTGTTCCAGAGAATTAGAGAAATGATAAGAAAGCAAACCGAAATTATAATCCAGCGGGTTGTATTTGTTCTTTCAGAAAAAGACATATCAATTATTTTGAAGTATAAATATAACGAAATATACTTATTTTATATTTTGCGAATATCGAAAGATTTTTAGTTTTATCTGCAAAAGAATTTCTTCTAATTAAACGATTTCAATACTTTTGCATTTACCAAAATGAGGTTTGGTTAAAAAGAAAAATTATGATTAGCATCGATCCAAAAGAGATTCCGACAGCAAAACTGCATGGATATTTGCAAAGTGCGGTAGGGCCAAGACCAATTGCTTTTGCAAGTACAATTAGTTCAAAAGGAATTCCAAATTTATCGCCTTTCAGTTTCTTTAATGTCTTTAGCGCTAATCCGCCAATTTTGATTTTCTCGCCCGCAAGACGTGTGCGTGACAATACCGTAAAACATACCTTAATTAATGTTGAAGCTACCAAAGAAGTCGTAATTAATGTCGTAAATTACGAATTGGTTCAGCAAACATCTTTGGCAAGCACAGAATATGAAGAAGGCGTAAACGAATTTATAAAAGCGGGTTTAACGCAAATTCCTTCCGATTTAGTAAAACCTTATCGCGTAAAAGAATCTCCGGTTCAGTTTGAATGCAAGGTTACGCAGATTATTCCGTTAGGAACAGAAGGCGGAGCAGGAAATCTGGTTTTGTGTGAGGTGGTAAAAATACATATTCACGAAGCTGTTTTGGATGAAAATGGCGCAATAGACCAACATAAAATTGATTTGGTTTCGAGACTTGGATTAAATTGGTATTCAAGATCAAATCAAGGACTTTTTGAAGTAGCAAAACCACTAACAACACTTGGAGTAGGCGTAGATGCAATTCCTGATTTTGTAAAAGAAAGTGCTGTTTTTGATGGAAATGATTTAGGCAAATTAGGCAACATAGAAATTTTGCCAACTAGCGAAGAAGTTAGTATATTTGTGAAAGAAAATTTTTCTGTCAAAGGAGTTTTAAGCTCAGATGACCAGCAAAAAGTTCACTTAGAAGCCAAAAAGTACTTGGATAATGGCGATGTAGAATCGGCTTGGAAAGTGCTTTTAGCGAAAAAATAAAGAATAGAAACAATAATTAATATAGACGAAGATGGAAGTTATAGGAAAAGTAAAAGTGGTTAATCCAGAGCAGCAAGTTAGTGCATCATTCAAAAAAAGAGAATTGGTTGTAACTACAGATGAGCAGTATCCACAGCATATTTTAATCGAATTTACACAAGATAAATGCGATTTATTGAGCAGCTATAAGCAAGGAGAGCCGGTGAAAGTTTCTATCAATTTAAGAGGAAGAGAATGGGTTAATCCACAAGGAGAAACTAGATATTTCAACAGTATTCAAGGTTGGAGAATCGAAAGAGTAGGTAACGAAGCGCCATCACAAGCGCCGCCAATGCCAGCTGCACAAACTTTTGCTCCAGCAACAAATGTAAACGAAGACGAACCAGATGATTTACCGTTCTAAGAGTTTAGAAATTACAATATTAGAAATTCCAAATTCCAATTCATTCGACTGAATTTGGAGTTTGGAATTTTTTATTTGAAATTAAATATTGGGATTTGGAATTTTCATAATTGATTATTTTATAGATGTATTATTTATCAAAAGAATTATTTTTCCCGCCAACTCAAGAAGCCGATGAAGAAGGTATTTTGGCAATTGGTGGAGATTTAAGTTCAGAACGTTTACAATTGGCTTACCAAAGCGGAATTTTTCCTTGGTTTAATGAAGGAGAACCGATTCTTTGGTGGTCGCCAGATCCTAGAATGGTTTTGTTTTTTGATGAATTAGTAATCTCCAAAAGCATGCGAAACATTCTGAATCGGAAAATGTTTAAGGTTACTTACAATAAAAATTTCAGAGAAGTAATTTCAAATTGTCAGAAGATAAAACGTGACGGACAAAACGGAACCTGGATTTCTAACGAAATGATTGATGCTTATTGCAAATTAAATGAAGAAGGAATTGCAAAATCGGTTGAGGTTTGGCAAGATGAAAAATTGGTTGGCGGTTTGTACGGAATTGATTTAGGAAAAGGAACCATCTTTTGCGGAGAAAGTATGTTTTCTAAAGTTTCAAATGCTTCAAAAGTTGCTTTTATTGCTTTAGCGCTATATTTGCAAAAAGAAAATTATAAACTATTAGATTGTCAGGTTTATAATCCGCATTTGGGAAGTTTAGGCTGTCGAGAGATTGACCGCGAAGAATTTATGTCCATTTTAAAAAGTAAATAAATGAGTGCAGTTTACATTGTAAAAGAAATTTATATTTATCCGATAAAAAGTCTGGCGGGAATTAGTTTAAAAAGCGCTAAGGCTGAAGAAATGGGCTTTGAAAATGACCGTCGTTGGATGCTGATTAATGCTGAAAATGTTCATGTTACACAAAGGGAATATCCAATAATGAGTCAGTTTTATCCAGAGATTTCAGAAGATAAAATTAAAATTACTTTTGAAGGAGAAACGCATGAATTTTCTATCAATGAACATTTAGAGAATGCTATAGAATCTCAAGTTTGGGATGATAGAAGTGAAGTTTTCGAAGTGAATAAAAATTCTTCAAAATGGTTTAGCGAAAAATTAGGTTTCGAATGTAAACTGGTCAAAATCTTAAATATTGGCGATCGTCAACATGAAAGATCAAATTCAAAAGAAATTTATAATGTAAGTCTGGCCGATGCATATCCTTATTTGTTGATTGGTACGGAAAGTCTTGATCTTTTAAATGAAAAATTAGCCGAAAAAATCACCATTAAAAGATTCCGTCCGAACATTGTGGTAAGTACTCAAACGGCTCACGAAGAAGATGACTTCAAAACATTTAAAATAGGCGAAATCGAATTTAAAAACATAAAACCCTGCGGAAGATGCATTATGGTCAATAATGATCCGCAGAAAGCAATTGTAAAAAAAGAACCTTTAAAAACGTTGGCCAAATATAGAAACGTCAATAATTCAGTATTATTTGGAACTAATATCGCGAGTTTAAATTCTGGAATTATTAGTGTTGGAGATGAGGTTGTTTTTTAGAAATTAAGTTTTGTGAAATTCCAATTTAGCGTATTAAAAAGCATCAATTCATTATTTAAAGTTGGTAATTCCAATATCAATTTAAGCGTTTCGTGCGCCATCATATTTCCGATAATTCCTGGCAAAGTTCCTAAAACGCCATTCAAATTACAATTCGGAACATCTTTTGGATCAGGCATTTCAGGGAATAAATCACGAAGGTTTTTACTTCCGTTATGATTGAAAACCGCAATCTGACCTTCAAACTTTAAAATACTTCCGTAAACAAGAGGTTTTTCTAGTTTAACACAAGTATCATTTACCAAGTAACGGGTCGAAAAATTATCAGAACCATCGACAACAATATCATATTGCTGAATTATTTTTGAGGCATTTTCTGCCGTTAATTTCTCATTTATCGCCACAGCTTCAATTAACGGATTTAATTGCGAAACTACTTTTTGCGCCACAATAGCTTTTTGCTGACCAATTTCATTTTCGGTATATAAAATTTGTCGGTGAAGATTGTGAATTTCAATCGTATCAAAATCCATAATTCCGATAAAACCCACTCCAGCCGTTGCAATATATTGTAAAATCGGACAACCTAATCCGCCGGCGCCAATAACCAAAACTCGTGCTTTTTTTAATTTTTCCTGACCTTCATCGCCAATTTCCGGAAGAATGGTTTGCCTGTTATAACGAAGGAATTCTTGAATTATACTCATTTTTGAAATTTTAGATTTCTGATTTTAGATTTTAGATTGATGTTGGAATCTGTATATTTTTGATTTTTAGAATTGTTTAATCTTAAATCTACAATCTAAAATCAGAAATAAAACTTTTGTCCCAATCTTTCCAAACAGGTTCATAACCTGCATTTTTTATAATTTTTGAAATTTCTTCAGCAGAACGTTCATCACTGATTTCAAATTGTTCCAAAGATTGTGGATCAACAACATAACCGCCCGGATTTGTTTTTGAACCCGCGCTCATACTTGTAACGCCAATTGGAATTATATTATTTCTGAATTTTTCATTTTCTCTTGTTGAAATCGAAATTTCCAGATCTTCATTCCATAATCGGTAAGCACAAATTAATTGCGTCAAATCTTTATCATCCATAATAAAATTCGGTTCAATAATTCCTTCGGCAGGACGCAGGCGCGGAAAAGAAACCGAATATTTGGTTTGCCAATATTTCTTTTGCAAATAATCTAAATGCAGCGCATTGAAAAAACTATCTGTTCGCCAATCTTCCAAACCTAATAAAACGCCCAAACCAATTTTATGAATTCCCGCAGTTCCAATTCGATCTGGAGTTTCCAGTCGATACTCGAAATTTGATTTTTTGCCTTTTGTATGATACTTTTTATAAACTTCCTGATGATAGGTTTCCTGATAAACCAAAACAGAATAAACTCCAGCGTCATGCAAACGCTGATATTCTTCGGTAGAAAGAGGTTGAACTTCAGCAGAAATAATCGAAAAATCTTCTTTTATTAAATTGATTGCATTCAAAAAATAATTAATGTTTACGGTATAATTTGCTTCTCCCGTAACCAATAAAACATGATCAAAACCAGTTTTTTTTAAGGCTTCGACTTCGAGTTTTATTTCGGAATCCGTAAGCGTTTTTCTTTTGATTTTATTGTCAAGACTAAATCCGCAATACGTACAAATGTTTTGGCATTCGTTGCTCAAATAAAGCGGCGCATACATTTGAATGGTTTTGCCGAAACGCTTTTTGGTTATTTCGTGGCATTTCTGCGCCATTTGCTCTAAATAATTCTGAGCTATTGGAGATATCAAAATCAAAAAATCATCTAGATTGTATTTGGTTTTAGCCAAAGTTTGTTCAACATCTTTTGATGTGGTTTTGTATATTTTGGATTGAATTTCATCCCAATTGTATTGCTCAAAAATAGATTTAAATGTTTTCATATTTTTATTTTATCTCCCGCAGATTTTGCAGATCGTGCAGATTAAATTTTATTAGCAACACGATGAATATTTTCAAGGATATTAGAGCAGTTAAAATTGACTAACAATCCCAGCTTTTTATTAGTCAACTTTAAGTACGTATTTAATTGTTTAAAATGTATAGGCTTTATTTATTCTACCGATTTTAATTCTATAATTACTTTGTTTTCCACTAAAATATCTAGTCTGAAAGTTATATCTAAGTAAACATCATCATATTTAACTGGTAAATCAATTTGTTTAACAACTTGTAATCCATCTTTTTTCAATTGATAATAAAGAGCACTTTCATATACAGATTCTAATAACCCAGGTCCGAGATTATTATATACTTTAAAAATTGATCCTCTAATTTTATATGAAATATCATTTTCCGACATATTTTTTTAATTCAAAAATAAAGAAAATTCTGTCTTTTTAATAAGTTAAATATAAATAGATTTAACAGTTTTCAAGATAAAAATTATCTGCCAAATCTGCGAAATCTGCGAGAGAAAATTAATTTATTCATAAAGAAAAGAAGTCAAAGGACTAGAAGCCGAAGCATAATTCTGCTGCTTTCCAATCTTCGCCTCAAAAGCCTTTCTCCCTGAAATAACCGCTTCCTTAAAAGCCTCAGCCATTAAACTTGGATTTCCTGCAACTGCAATAGCAGTATTGACCAAAACAGCATCAGCACCAATTTCCATTGCTTTAGCGGCATCAGAAGGCGCACCAATTCCCGCATCGACAATAACGGGAACTGTACTTTGTTCAATAATAATTTCTAAGAAATCAATTGTTTTTAAGCCTTTATTGCTTCCAATTGGTGAACCCAAAGGCATTACTGCCGAAGTTCCTGCATTTTCTAAATGTTTGCACAAAACAGGATCAGCATGAATGTATGGAAGCACAATGAAACCCAATTTTGCCAATTCTTCTGTCGCTTTTAAAGTTTCAATAGGATCGGGCATTAAGTATTTTGGATCAGGATGAATTTCCAGTTTTACCCAATTAGTTTCTAAAGCTTCACGAGCCAATTGTGCCGCAAAAACAGCTTCTTTTGCATTTCTAGCGCCCGAAGTATTCGGTAATAAGTTGATATTTGGATGTTTTAAATGTGATAAAATAGCATCAGTATCCGTTTCAAGATCAATACGTTTTAACGCAACAGTTACTAATTCGCTTTCTGAAGCCAAAATCGCTTGCTCCATTTCTTCATTCGAACCAAATTTTCCCGTTCCTAAAAACAAACGGGATTTGAATGTTTTATCTCCGATGTTAAACAATGACGTTTGCATATAATTTTTCGTTGAGTTGCTGTATTAATTTTTCTTTTTCATTGCTTTCTGTAATAAGTCCAGAAACTGCAATGCCATAAATTCCAGTTTCTAATAACGGATTTACATCCTTTAAAGTAATTCCGCCAATTGCAAAAACCGGAATCGTTATTTTATTCTTTTTCATTTTTTGAAAAATCTCAAAATATCCTGCTAAACCTAAAATCGGACTTAATTTTTCCTTTGTATCAGTAAACCTAAAAGGTCCCAAACCAATATAATCAGCTCCATTTTTTACATGATTTTCGATATCGTCAAAAGTATTTGCTGTTCCTCCAATAATTTTGGTTGTGCCTAACAACGCTCTGGCTTCATCGATTTTGGTATCGGTTAAACCTAAGTGAACGCCATCTGCGTTTATTTCTTTCGTAAGATGTAAATTGTCATTTACAATAAAAGTTGCTAGATATTCTTCACATAAAGGTTTTATCGCTTCCGCTAAAGAAAAAGTAGCAGCAACAGTTTGGTTTTTAAATCGCATTTGAATCCATTGGCATCCAGAGTCGAGTGCCTGATAAATATTGTGCAATTGTTCGTTGATGGTTTCGCCTTGCGAAATATATTGAAGTTTGCTATACATTGTGATATCCGATTAAAGTTGATGTTGAACTCAGGTAGTTTTCGATATAAATTTTACCATTTTTGCATGCTTGTTTTAAGGTTTGATTTAATGCTAAATTGGCCGAAATTGCAGAAGAAAGTATGCAGCCAGAGCCATGTTTTTCAAAGCATTTTTGGTTGGATGGAAGTAATCCTACAATTTCATTTTTTAGAAATAAACGATCTGTTCCTAAAGCTTTTTCATTATGTCCGCCTTTCAATAAAACATTTGTTGAATATTCATTTTCTTTAGAAATCATGTCAGGAAACAGAATTTGAGCTTCATGATAATTTGGCGTTATTAAATCGATTTTTGAAGTAATTTTATTTAAGTCAATATGATTTTGAACTTGCATAAAGTCAAATTTTGTAGTTGATTTCAAAACGGGATCCCAAACAATTTTTGTTGAAGGAGAAAGCATTTTTATCGTTGATACAATTCGATTTAAATCGTACAAAGAAGAAAGAATCCCAATTTTGACCACGCTGATTTTATAACTCAAAAACAAGGTTTCAATAGAGCGAATTACAAAACTCAAATCTGTCCATTGAATCTCATAAAATTGATTTTCTGTCTGAATGGTGTTTGCCGTTGAAATAGCAAAACCAGTCACTTTGTGCTGTTCAAATGTTTTGATGTCAGCCAAAATTCCAGCGCCTCCCGAAGGATCTAAACCTGCGATTGAGAGTACTAAAGGACGATTTTCTGACATAATTTATATTGTTTTAATGGATTTTCATTCTTCCAAATACTTCCTAAAAGTGCAACATCATCAAAACCATTTTCTAAGACTTTTTGAATGTTTTCTGAATCAATTCCGCCTAAAGCGATAACTTTTGTTTTATAATTTGTTCTTGATTTTATTTCTTCGAAAAGATCTTTTTTTGGCAAATAATTTTCTTTAGAAATACTTTTAAAAACCGGACTCAGAAATCCATAATCAAAATTCTCAAGCGAATTAAAATCTTCAATTGAATGTGTTGATGTTGAATGTTTATACCTACAAGGTTTTGGAAACCTTGCAGGAGAATCAATAAGATGTTTTCTTTCTTTTTCAGAAAAATGAAATCGCTTAATACCAAAATCATTAGCTAAATCATGATGATTATGCAAAACCAACTTAGCCCGAAATTCCAATTTGATTTGATGAATAAACTTCGCCATTTCTAATTTTGAAAAATCAGGTTTCCGAATGTGAAGCATAGACAATCCTTCTTCAAACAAAGAATTAATGATGTCTTTTTCATCTTCAACAAAAAAAGGATTCGTCATCACAATCATAATTTGTAAAACACTTTTTGTGAGATGTAAAATGTGAAAATCCAAACATTTCACATTTTACAAATATCATCTCATTATATATAAATCTCTTTCCCTTGCTCGATAAATTCCTCTGATTTCTCCTGCATTCCTTTTTCTGCGGCAGCTACATCCCTGATTTCCTGAGATATTTTCATAGAACAGAATTTTGGACCGCACATCGAGCAGAAGTGCGCCACTTTTGCGCCATCGGCAGGAAGTGTTTCATCGTGGAATTCTCTCGCCGTATCTGGATCTAAAGCCAAATTAAACTGATCTTCCCAACGGAATTCGAAACGGGCTTTACTCAACGCGTTATCACGATATTGCGCTCCTGGATGACCTTTTGCCAAGTCGGCAGCATGAGCAGAAATTTTATAGGTGATTACGCCGTCTTTCACATCTTTTTTATTTGGTAAACCAAGATGTTCTTTTGGCGTAACGTAGCACAACATCGCGCATCCGTACCAGCCAATCATTGCCGCTCCAATTGCCGAAGTGATATGATCGTAACCTGGTGCAATATCTGTAGTTAGCGGACCTAAAGTATAAAACGGAGCTTCATGACAATGTTCCAATTGTTTGTCCATGTTTTCTTTAATCATGTGCATTGGTACGTGTCCTGGACCTTCAATAAAAACCTGAACATCGTGTTTCCATGCAATTTTTGTTAGTTCTCCCAAAGTTTCTAATTCGGCAAATTGTGCAGCATCATTGGCATCTGCAATAGAGCCCGGACGCAAACCATCTCCAAGTGAAAAAGCGACGTCATATTGTTTCATGATTTCGCAGATTTCTTCAAAATGCGTGTACAAAAAGTTTTCTTTATGATGAAATAAACACCATTTTGCCATAATCGATCCGCCTCGAGACACGATTCCAGTAACACGATTGGCAGTTAAATGAATGTAGCGAAGTAAAACTCCCGCGTGAATCGTGAAATACGAAACTCCTTGTTCGGATTGTTCGATTAAAGTATCACGGAAAATTTCCCAAGTTAAATCTTCGGCAATTCCTTTAACTTTTTCAAGCGCCTGATAAATAGGAACAGTACCAATTGGGACAGGTGAGTTTCGAATAATCCACTCTCTGGTTTCGTGGATATTTTTTCCTGTTGATAAATCCATAATCGTATCAGCACCCCAACGGCAAGCCCAAACGGCTTTTTCTACTTCTTCTTCAATGCTCGAAGTCACAGCACTGTTACCAATATTAGCGTTGATTTTTACTAAAAAATTACGTCCCACAATCATTGGTTCACTTTCTGGATGGTTGATGTTGTTTGGAATAATGGCTCGTCCGCATGCCACTTCAGAGCGTACAAATTCAGGAGTGATTTTGCTTTTTGGAGTATTAGCACCAAAACTATTTCCGCCGTGCTGACATTGCATGGCTTTTGTTTGTTTGTTCAAAAGTTCGATACGCTGGTTTTCGCGAATCGCGATATATTCCATTTCCGGAGTGATAATTCCTTGTTTGGCGTAATATAATTGGGTAACATTTTTACCTTTTTTAGCTCGTTTTGGTTGATGTAAATATTCAAATCGAAGATGATTTAAGCTTTCATCTTTCAATCGGGTTTGACCGTAATCTGAAGTAATTTCGTTTAAAATTTCAACATCATTTCGGTCAAGGATCCAACTTTCGCGTAAGCGTGGCAACCCTTTTCGAATATCAATTTCAATATTCGGATCTGTATAAGCGCCCGAAGTATCATAAACCGTTACTGGCGGGTTTTTCTCAATTCCGCCATTTGAAAGTTTAGTGTCACTAAGATGAATCTCACGCATTGCGACTTTTATAGCGTGAATTTCTCCGTCGATATATACTTTTTTAGAATTCGGAAACGGGGTTCTGGATATTTGTTCTTCTTTCATAAGTTTTTTGTTTCAGGTTTCAGGTTTGAAGTTTCAGGTTGATGCTGATTGTGTTTTGTTTACAAAGTTTGATTGTAGAGACGCACTGTAGTGCGTCTACGTTAGATTGACAAATTGGAATTTGGAATTTATTTTTTGGAATTTTAATTGAAATTTATCCCCCTTGCGTAGCAGAAATAATCAAAATTTCGTCAGTTTCTTGTACGAAGAATTCGTTCCATTTGGTTTTTGGAACAACGGTATTGTTGATAGCAACGGCGATTCCGTTTTGTTTGTGCGGAATTTCGAGATCGAGCAATGATTGAACGCTTAGCGATTCAGCATTGAAATTTTTGAATTGTTGGTTGATTTTTAATTCCATTCCTTCTGAATTTAGTATATAGTTATACTTTAGGAATGGCTATAAGAACGCAAAAAAATACGCGCAGAAGTCATCTTACTTTTCCCTACGCTAGTATGAACTAGATCAGGTTCAGAGGGTAAAATCTCAGCCTACAAGTTTGTAGACACCCCTAAAGTGTGAAGCAAATGTAATGCTTTTTTGTTTAAAAGTTTTAGGTTTCAGGTTTCAAGTTCAAAAAAACTGAAAACTGTGACTGAAACCTGCGACTATTTTTTTGTTCGCTTAAAGCAATCTTCCGCATGATCATTGACCATTCCGGTCGCTTGCATGTGCGCATAAATTACGGTTGAGCCGACAAATTTAAATCCTCTTTTCTTTAAATCTTTACTGATTTCATCTGAAAGTGGAGTAGTGGCTGGCACTTCTTTTGAAGTTTTTGGATTGTTTACAATTGGTTTTCCATTAGTATATTTCCAAATATAATCGGAGAAAGTTCCAAATTCTTCCTGAATTTTCATAAAAGCCTGAGCGTTTGTTACTGCAGCTTTAATCTTTAATTTGTTCCGAATAATTCCGGTATTCTGCATTAGTTCTTCGATTTTATCTTCTGAATAATTGGCTACTTTTTTATAATCGAAATAATCAAAAGCAGCTCTGAAATTTTCTCTTTTATTTAAAATCGTAATCCAGCTTAATCCCGCCTGAAAAGTTTCCAAAATTAAAAATTCAAATAGAGTAGGATCATCATAAACAGGAACGCCCCATTCTTCATCGTGGTATTTTTTGTATAAATCGCTTGCAGAACACCAACCGCATCTAATTAAATCCTCTTTTTCCATTATTTTCCAATTTGCCAGCTATATCCTTTTACACTCGGAATATAAGCGGAGCTACCTATAATTACCAAGTTATTGTAGATTTTTTTTTCGTATTTTATTCCAATTGCTGTACCAGAAGTGTATAATTTATTCGATCGAAAAGCAACTTTCATAATGCCGTCTTGAAATTTTGCATCAGAAACTTTTTCTATTAACCAGGTAGATTTCCATTTTACTGCAATTTCATCTTCCGCTGTTTTGGTAATGCTTTTAACAATTTTTACCGCTTCTTTCGGAATTTGAAAGTTTTCTGTGAGTTCTTTTTGTGTAAAAGTTTCACCAATTTCACTGTTAGAAAGTATTTTTTTTAAATTGACTACAGTCATTAAACTCTTTTCTGGTTCTGCATTTTTTTCTGGATTGATTGCTATTTTGGTTCGTATATTCTTTAATTCAGGTGCGTCTTCATTTTCCTGTATTAGTGGAGGATTATTTCTAGCATAGCTTTTAGGTCGCCTAGTTAAATCTTTTAAAGTAGTTCTTTCTAAAGTGCTTTTTTTGAATATTTTTTCTGAAACTGGGTTTAATTTATTTACAGCAGAAACCATTTCTTTTTTTGGCTGTGGTTTTGTATTGTTGTCACAACCTGTAAAGAAGAAATAGGGACCTATAAGTAATATTAAAATAACCGTCTTTTTCATTACATTAAATTACTCTTAATTTTTGAGAGAAGGGTCCTCATCTAAATATTTTTTTATCAAATGATGACCTAAATAAATTGCTGGCGTCAGAAGAATTGCAATTGCCAATTTGAAAGTATAACCAATTAATCCTGAAGAGATAAAGGTGTCAAAATCAATTTTTCCGGGAAGCCAAAAAGCGATTCCTAAAACAATGAAAGAATCGAATAATTGAGAAACTACTGTAGAGCCTGTAGTTCTTAACCATATTTTCTTTTCTCCGGTTTTGTTTTTAAAAAACCAAAAAATCCATACATCGATAAGTTGTGATGCCATAAAAGCAATCAAACTTCCGATAATAATCCACATACTTTGTCCAAAAACGGCCTGAAATTGTTCGTCATTTACAGGGCTAATTCCTTTAGCGGCCGGAATAATAATGGCCATAAATAAGATTAAAAAAGCATAAGCTATTAAGCAAGCAGTAATAAAGGAAAGTTTTTTTACACCCTTTTCGCCAAAATATTCATTGATTAAATCGGTTGTTAAAAACACAATTGGCCATGGTAAAATTCCGATACTCATTACAAAAGGACCAATCTGAATTAATTTCCCTCCAATAAGCTCAGCAACAACGGCATTGGTTATAAATATTCCTGCCAGAATTACGAACACAATTTCTTTACGAGTTTTAAACATGTTATTTTGGATATTGATGTTCAAAAATAAACTATTTCTTTTAAATCAAAATAGATTTTTAAGGGTGATCCGAAAGTTAAAATTTCTGTTCTATTGGTGTTTTTTGGTTACATTTGGAATAATAACATATTTAATTCAGATTATTAATAATGAAAAAAATAATTACAATTTTTCTCATGGGAACAATACTATTTTCTGCCAGTGCACAAACTGGTAATGAGAATCCTTTACTTAAACCGTGGAATGGTCCTTATGGCGGTGTTCCGGCTTTTAATGAGTATAAGGTTTCGCAATTTAAACCTGCAATTGAATTCGCAATTCAGGAAAAACTCAACGAAATTGATGCTATTGCGAATAACACAAAAGCTCCAACTTTTGATAATACGATTGCTGCTTTGGAGCGTTCTGGTAAAACGATAGATAGAATTTCTGCTGTTTATGGAATTTACAGATCCAACTTAAGTAGTTCCGAGTTTAATGTTATCGACAGAGAAATGTCGCCAAAATTTTCTGAATTTAGTGATAAAATCAATCAGAATAAAAAACTTTTTACACGAATTGAGACACTTTATAATTCAAAAGAAAGTAAAAAATTAAACAGCGAACAGCAACGTTTGATTTGGTTGTATTATACAAATTTTGTTCGTCAGGGCGCAAAATTAAATGAAGCAGATAAAGAGAAAGTTGCGGGCGTCAATAAACAATTAGCATCTCTTTTTACTCTTTTTAGTCAAAACTTATTGGCAGAAGAGCAGAATCAATATGTGGAATTAAAAACAGAAAATGACTTTGAAGGTCTGCCGGAAGAGGTGAAAAAAGCTGCTATTGCTGAGGCTAAAGAAAGAAAGTTGAATGTTATGGGCTGCATCGCGAATACACGTTCTTCGATTGAGCCATTTTTGACTTTTTCTACACGAAGAGATTTGAGAGAAAAAGCATTCGATATTTTTGTAAAAAGAGGTGATAATGGAAATGCGAATGATAATAATTCGACTTTGGTTTCTATTTTAGAATTGCGAACTCAAAAAGCAAAATTATTAGGTTTTCCGACTTTTGCAGATTGGAGTTTATCAAACAAAATGGCAAAAGATCCACAAAAAACTTTAGACTTAATGCTTTCTGTATGGGAGCCAGCGGTTGAGAAAGTGCACGAAGATGTGGCAGAAATGCAGAAAATTGTCGATGCAGAAGGAGGTAAGTTTAAAATCCAACCATGGGATTACCGTTTTTACGCTGAAAAAGTTAGAAAAGCGAAGTATGATTTAGATCAAAATGAAGTAAAACCATACTTGCAATTAGAGAAGCTAAGAGAAGGAATGTTTTGGGTAGCGGGTGAATTGTTTAATTTGAGTTTTAAGCAAGTTACCAATGTACCTGTTTATCATCCTGATGTTCGTGTTTGGGAAGTAAGTAATAAATTGACAGGTAAAGCAGTTGGTTTATGGTATTTTGATCCGTACGCGCGCGCAGGTAAACGCTCAGGTGCATGGATGAATGCATATCGTAACCAGCAGAGATTAGACGGAGATGTTTTGACAATTGTGTCTAACAACTGTAACTTCGTAAAAGGTGCTCCAAACGAGCCTATTTTAATCTCATGGGATGATGCTTCTACTCTGTTTCATGAGTTTGGGCATGCGCTCCACGGATTGTGTTCAAATGTTACCTATCCAAGTTTGGCAGGAACTTCTGTAGCTCGTGATTATGTAGAATTTCCATCTCAATTGTTAGAACATTGGTTGGCAACTCCAGAAGTATTAAATAAATTTGCGCTGCATTACAAAACTGGAGAACCATTGCCAAAATCTTTAGTGGACAGAATTGAAAGAGCAGCAAATTTTGGAGAAGGATTTTCAACAGTAGAAACCATTTCCAGTTCGTTGGTGGATATGAAACTACATTTGGCTACGGAAAAAATCGATCCGAAGAAATTTGAAAAAGAGACTTTAGATGCGCTTCACATGCCTTCAGAAATTGTAATGCGTCATAGAATTCCACAGTTTGGACATATCTTTTCGGGAGATGGTTATTCGGCAGGATATTACAGCTATTTATGGGCAGATGTGATTAACGCAGATGCTTGGGAAGCTTTTACAGAAGGCAAAGGTCCTTATGATAAAGCAGTTGCAAAGCGTCTTTACGATACTGTATTCAGTGTCGGAAATACAATAGATCAAGAAAAAGCCTATGAAAATTTTAGAGGAAGAGCGCCAAAATCTGATGCTTTGATGCGTGCGAGAAATTTTCCGGTTGTAGGAACTAAAAAATAAATACAAAGATGTAAACGTACTTCGGTGCGTTTACATTAAGAAATGAAAAAAGCCCGAATAATTAAATATTCGGGCTTTTTTATATTGAAAAAATAATATATTAACCTAAAGTAACTCTTTTGAAACCAGTGATTTCAACGTTGAATCCTTTTACGTAATCACTTACTTTTTTACTGTCATCTTTGATGAAGTTTTGGTCTAATAACGCTTTCTCTTGATCTAAAGTAGTATTGTCAGAGATAAAACGCTGCACTTTTCCAGGAATAATTTTATCCCAAATTTGTTCTGGTTTACCTTCAGCTTTCAATTCAGCTTTAGCATCTTCCTCAGCTTGTTTGATAACTTCTTCAGTTAATTGAGAGTAAGAAATATATTTAGGAACATTTTTCAAAGTTTTTCCTAAACGTTTAGCCTCTTCATTATCTTTTTCGATTACAGCAATACGAGCAGCAAGTTCAGATTCAACGAAAGCAGGATCAAAATCTTTGTAAGATAATGTGTCAGCTCCCATAGAAGCAACTTGCATAGAAATGTCTTTAGTTAAAACTTCAGCGTTAGCAACTGGAGCAGAAATAGCAGTTAAAGCAGCAATTTTGTTAACGTGAACGTAAGATCCAACGAAAGCACCTTCTAAAATTTCAAAACCACCGATTTCGATTTTCTCACCAATAACTCCTGTTTGCTCGATTAATTTCTCAGCAACAGTAATTCCGTTGAAATCAGAAGCTAAAAATTCTTCTTTAGAAGAAAAGTTAATAGCTTTTTCAACTAAATCTTTAGCTAAAGTTACGAAAGCTTCATTTTTACCTACGAAGTCAGTTTCGCAGTTTAAAGTGATGATAGCTCCTTTAGTGTTGTCTGCATTGATGAAAGAAACAGCAGCTCCTTCAGAAGAGTCACGGTCAGAACGGTTAGCAGCAACTTTTTGTCCTTTTTCTCTAAGAACTTGGATAGCTTTATCGAAATCTCCATCAGCTTCAACTAAAGCTTTTTTACAGTCCATCATTCCGGCACCTGTAGATTGTCTTAATTTATTTACGTCTGCAGCAGTAATTGTTGCCATAATATTTTGAATTTTAATGTTAAAAGTAAAAATTCCATCTTCTAAATCCCAAACTCCAATTTTATTAAATTATCAACATAACGTTTTTAATTTTGTATTTGGAATTTGGAATTTAAAATTTGGAATTTAAATTTGATTTATTCTTCAGTTGCAGGTGCAGCAGCTTCAACAGCTGGAGCAGCTTCTACAGCAGCAGGAGCCGCAGCTTCTTCTGTTGTAGCTTCAGTTTCTTTCTCAGAACCTCTGTCAGAAAGACCATCGATTACAGCAGCAGTTACTAAAGATAAAATTTTGTCAATTGATTTAGAAGCATCATCATTTGCTGGAATCACGTAATCAACCTCTCTTGGGTCAGAATTCGTATCAACCATTGCAAAAACTGGAATGTTTAATTTTTGAGCTTCTTTTATTGCGATGTGTTCAGCTTTGATATCTACTACGAACAATGCTGCAGGTAGTCTAGACATATCAGCAATTGAACCTAAGTTTTTCTCTAATTTAGCACGAAGACGATCAACTTGTAAACGCTCTTTTTTAGAAAGAGTCATGAATGTACCATCTTTCTTCATTTTATCAATAGAAGACATTTTTTTAACTGCCTTTCTGATAGTTACGAAGTTAGTTAGCATTCCACCAGGCCATCTTTCAGTGATGTAAGGCATGTTTGCAGCTTTTGCTTTTTCAGCAACGATGTCTTTAGCTTGTTTTTTGGTAGCTACGAATAAAATTTTTCTACCTGATGCAGCGATTTTTTTCAAAGCTTCATTAGCTTCTTCAATTTTAGCTGCAGTTTTATATAGATTGATAATGTGAATACCATTACGCTCCATATAAATGTAAGGAGCCATGTTTGGATCCCATTTTCTAGTCATGTGTCCAAAGTGAACACCTGCTTCTAGTAAGTCTTTTACTTCTATTTTGTTTGCCATTTTTGTACTAGTTTACGTTCTGTTGATTAGCAATGTGTTTTTGACTTTAAGACTTTCGACTTTCGACTTAACCCATTTAGATGCTAAACTATATCCTACCTCGATAGGAGAGCAACAATAACTGTGTTTTTTAATTTCAATAAATAATTGATAATGTCTTGTCCCATTTGAACAAGACAGGTAATATTAACGTTTAGAGAATTGGAATCTCTTACGAGCTTTCTTCTGACCGAATTTCTTACGTTCAACCATTCTTGGATCTCTTGTTAATAAACCTTCTGGTTTAAGGATTGCTCTGTTTTCGATGTTCACTTCACACATTGCACGTGCTAATGCCATTCTTACAGCTTCTGCCTGACCAGTTGAACCACCTCCATAAACGTTTACTTTTACGTCAAAGTTACTAGCGTTTTCTGTCATAGACATTGGCTGTAATACTTTATACTGTAAAGTCGCAGTTGGAAAGTAAGTTGCGAATTCTTTTTTGTTTACAGTGATTTGTCCTGTTCCTTCAGAAACATATACACGTGCAACAGCGGTTTTTCTTCTACCGATTTTGTGAATAACTCCCATTACTTAAGATCGTTAAGGTTAACAGTTCTAGGTTTTTGAGCTCCGTGAGTATGCTCAGCACCTACAACAACATTTAGATTTCTAAAAAGTTCAGCTCCTAATTTATTTTTAGGTAACATTCCTTTTACCGCTTTTTCTACTAATAATGCAGGGTTTTTAGCTTGCAATACTTTAGCAGTTAAAGTTCTTTGTCCTCCTGGGTAACCTGTATGACGCATGTAAATTTTGTCATTCAATTTTTTACCTGTAAGGTTAATTTTTTCTGAGTTGATAACAATTACGTTATCTCCACAGTCAACGTGTGGTGTGTAACTTGGCTTGTACTTACCTCTTAAGATCATCGCAACCTTTGAAGCAAGACGTCCTAAGTTATGACCTTCAGCGTCAACAACAATCCACTCTTTAGTTACAGAGTTTTTGTTAGCCGAAACTGTTTTGTAGCTTAATGCGTCCATAATATTATTTTAATTAAACATTCCATCCCCAATAAAGGGGATGCAAAAGTACAATTAATTATTTTAAAACCAAATACCTGAAAGAATATTTTATCTGCTGAAAATCAGGGGTTCAGTTTTTTAATTATTTAAGGAATAAAAAAACCGCCTCCACAATAAAGCGAAGACGGTTAAATATTTAGAAAAAAATATATTATACAATAAATATATTGGCAATATCAACAACTTGTTGTGTTGTAAGTGGTTCATCATAAGCTTCTGAGCCGGCTGCGGCACCAAAAGCGGCTGCGGTGTTAAATCCTGCCTGTACAGTTACGCCTTCACCATCATATACTGCTTGAGTTGCTGCGGGCATTCCGGCACCTCTTTCTGCATTAGAAATCCATCCTTTTAAACCGCGTAATCTTCTTACTTCAGAAGCATGACGCGCTTCAACAGAGTGAATCTGTAATGCTGCTGTCAATAAATCAGGTGTTGTAATTAAATTTGCAGCTTGTCCTTTATATGCTCTAACTCCTGTGTCTTCAAAAGCCTGAGCCAAGGCTAAAAATGTTGGATAATCTCCAAAAGGGTTAAAAGCGCCACCAACCGTAAAGTCAAAAGTTGGTTTTGGAACAAAGTTAGCACTTGCGGTACCGCCCAATCCTGCAATTAAAAATTTTACGTGATCAGATTCGTGAGCTGCAATCTGCTGGAAAACTTTCAAGTCACGTCCGCTGTTTTCAGAAGCAGGAATTACTCCAGAATCTAATGCCATGGCATAAAATTCGTTTTCAAGGTATTCTAAAGTCAAAGCAAATTGTAAAGCTCCAATAGGAGTTGCTGGTGTTGCTGTTATATCTTTCGCGAAAGCTTTATTAGTAAGAGCCGATAATCCAAATGGAATTGAAGCTAATGCTAAATTTTTTCCGATATTCCCAAACTGCGAAAAACTGTCTCTTCGAGAACCAGTGCTATTCATTAAATTGTCGTCAGTAAAGGATTCTATAAATTTTAAAATATTCATAATTTCTAAGTTTTAACGGTTAGGATTAAGGCAAGTATTTAGCTGTAAATTTTGTAGTAATAAAATTGGCAGCAATCGGCAGAATTTTAGACGGATCTTTTGCATCATCTAAACCTGTTGACATATTTACAATATCATCTCCGGCAAAATCTTTAGAATTAGGATTAATCAAACTTCGTATCGCAGCGGCATGTCTCGCTTCTACAGAAACAATTTTTCCTGCTAATAAAAGGTAGTCTGCGGTTTTAATTAATTTTCCTGCTCCATTGTAAGCAGCCACTCCAGTATCTTCTAATGCTTTTGCAGTAGCCAGAACTTCGGTACGACTGTTAAAGTTTAAAGAACCATAAGTAAAAGCTAAGGTAGGAAGCAATTGCGAACTCGGATTGGGAAGCAATGCGTTTAAAGTAGCTTTGAAAAAATCTCTGTGAACCACTTCGTGATGGTACAAATCTGTTAGAACTTGGCGTTCAACACTGCTAAATACAGTGTTAAAACTACTCGCATTTACCACTTTAGTATAAAAGTCGGCTTCTAGTTGTTCCAGAGCATACGCATAGGTTAATACTCCAAAATCTCCAGAGCCTAAGTCGAAAACACCATTTCTAATTCCTGGCAAAGAAGTGTCTGGCATGTCATTGTCGTTGTCATTGTCACTGCAACCAGCCAGAATTAAACCTGTGGTAGCCAGGGTTAATCCACTGAGCTTAAGAAAGCTCCTTCTACTATTCAATGAAGGGTCAACTTCTTGAATTTTAACTTCGTTTTTCATAATCTAGTTTTTTAATAGTTAACAACAATTGGTTTCTAGTTATCTGGTATTTAAGTATTAACGAGATTTTTGTAAGTGCGGTTTTATAAAATGTGTTTATTTAGTTATTATTTCGAATAGGTTTACATTTTTAAATACTAATAGCTACTTTTTGTTTTATTTTCGGTAATTCTACTATATTTGTATTAATTACATAAAATTCAATTGGATGAAAGCTAAAGCAACTCTAAAACAAATTGCCAAGGAACTAGGTGTTTCTGTTTCGACTGTATCTAAAGCATTGAATGACAGTCCTGAAATTAGTGAACAAACGAAGGTTAAAATTAAGGAGTATGCCAAACTCAAAAATTACAAGCCAAATGTTATTGGTTTGAATTTAAAGAATCGTAAGACAAAAACGATTGGAGTAATTATTCCTAATATTTTAAATTCTTTCTTCGCGAAAGTTTTTAGCGGTATTGAGAAAGTTGCCGATAAAAAAGGATACAATGTAATTACGTGTATTTCGAATGAATCTTTAGAAAAAGAAGTTCATACTTTAGAAATGTTGAGTAACGGAACAATCGACGGGTTCATCTTGTCTGTTTCGCAGGAAGCACAAAAACTTCAGGATTATAACCATTTCTCTGAAATTATTAATGATGGAACGCCAATCGTAATGTTTGATCGTATTGCAGACGAAGTAGATTGTGATAAAGTTGTCGTTGATGATTTTGATTCTGCATTAAATTCAACGCAACATTTAATTGATTTAGGTTGTAAAAACATCGCACTAATTTCTTCTGTAGATAATATAAGTGTAGGAAGACTTAGAACAGACGGATATTTGAAAGCTTTAAAAGACAATAATATTCCGGTTAACGAAAAAATTATTCTTCGTACTGATTCTGAGGAAGATATGAAAGCTAAAATCGAAGGAATTTTTGATCATAAAATTGATGGAATTTTTGCTTTGGATGAAAATGATTCGGTTGCTGCTTTAAGAGTAAGTTTGAAAAAAGGATACAGAGTTCCAGAAGATATTTCGATTATTGGTTTTGCTGACGGAATTTTAGCTTCAAGACGTTTGTCGCCAAGTTTGACAACAGTAAGTCAGCATGGTGTTGAAATTGGAGAAGTAGCTGCAAAAAGATTAATTGAAAGATTAGAAGAGCCAGAAGGAACAGTTTCAGAATATGAAACGATTGTTATCAAGACAAAATTGAAAGAAAGAGAATCTACTCGAAAAAAATAAGAATATAAAAAACCATCAGCTAAAACTGATGGTTTTTTGTTTTTAGCTTTCCCATGCAATATGGTCAAGTTCACCTTTATGGTTTGTTTTTACAACTAAAAGTTGATCACAAGGTTCGTTATCAATGTCTATAGAATAATCAAATACAGCATAATAATCAGTATTATATTTTCCATCAGGATAAATTCCGATTCGATTTAATTTTAGTTGATTAAATAGCAGGATTTCTTTAGAGCTCTCAGTATCATTGCTATTTATAATTTTTGATAATTCATCATCTTCAAACTCATCAAAATAAAAGTTTAAATATTCTGATGTTTCTCCGTTTCCTTCTTCCATATCAGATTTGAGATATGATTTGTTTTGTGAATTGTATTTTTCAATTTCTTCCAGAAAAGTTTTAATCGTATTAATATTATCTTGATTAATAGAGTTGTTTTCAAAATTTAAGTCAATTCTTATTTTTCTTTCATTTAAAATAATTTCAACATTGTAATACTCTTTTAAATTGCTCGAATCGATTTCTCCGAAATATGGTAAGGTATACTTTGACATGTTTTGATTAATTTATTTTAATGGGAATTAAATTATATTTCTAGTAGTTTGTTGTTTATTTTAAGACGTAAGGAAATTTAGGATTTTTATACTTCGTTAATTTTTCAAACGGAACTAAAAACGGTTCCTCACAAGCCCGATTGTATCTTGGAAAATAAGGCGTAAATGTGATTCCTTTTTCTGTATAACTCCAGGAAACAAAATTCCAAAATTCGACATTTGTGTAATCACAGTCGTCATCGGTAGCTGGTTTTTCAAAGTGTTCGATTGAGGTGATCAATTCTAATAATTTTGGAGCAAAATAATCCGTTCTGTATTTTGAAAAAGCCGTAAAATTATTCTTTTGGTCTCCTGTTACACTTTTATCAAAGGCAAGAATATCATCAATTTCATATTCTTTTCCATTATTCAAATCAATTAAAAAACCGCTGCTTCCAAAATCTGGATGGGCGCCTCCGCAGTCCCAAGAGTCTGAAGTTTCAAATCCTAGTAAATTATTATTTAGAAAAGTAATGGTTGCTGTAGATTCAACTCCTTTTCCTTGATTATATTCGAAACTTGAGGAACATCCTAATTGAATTAATGTTTTTTGAATGTGAATTTCATCTAAAACAGGATTGACAACATTTTTGTTCTTATCTGAAAAATTACTTCCCAATCTAAAAAACTCTGAATCACAATGCTTTTCTGAATACCAAACAAACTCCTTATTGTTATAAGTGGTGGTTTTGATTTTCTTAAACTCCAAAAATTTAGACTTTACAAAATCGAGTTTGTCATCTTCAAATTGAAGTTTCAGATTAGATTTATAATTAGCAAAGTTCACAGGAGCCAGATGAACAGATAATTGCTTTGCTTTTGCATCATACCAAAAACCGTCAAAATTATTATTTGACGATTTTTTTAAGTAGAATTTTTCACTGATTTTATCTCCAGGCTTAAAATAGAACGTAAAGTTTTTATTGTCTAATTTTCCATCTAGTGGAATATCCTTCAATGAATTCTGATAGAAATAAATCGCATTTAGATTTGTTTCCTTATCAGATTTATATACCTGAATCCTCATGAAAATTTTACTTTTCCCTAAAGTACCTTCCAAATAATACGTTTCCTGACAAAATGAAAGGAGAGAATAAAATAGAAATACTAAAAAGAAAAGTTTTTTCATAAGTTATTTAAGTTTCTATTTAAATCTAAAATCAAAATCTGACATCTAAAATTATTAATGCGCTTCTAACCAATCTTTTCCTAAACCAATTTCAACCTCCAAAGGAACTGTCATTTTAAATGCATTTTCCATTTCATGTTTAATCATTGGCTGAATTTTTTCTAGTTCATCGTTGTGAACATCGAACACAAGCTCATCATGAACTTGAAGCAGCATTCTTGATTTCCAGTTTTCTTCACGAAGTTTTTTATGAATGTTGATCATCGCGATTTTAATCACATCGGCAGCGCTTCCTTGAATTGGGGCATTTACAGCATTTCGTTCTGCGGCACTTCTTACCACAGCATTTGCTGAATTAATGTCTTTTAAATAACGACGACGACCCAAAATAGTTTGAACATACCCTTTTTCGCGTGCAAATTCAACTTGGTCAGAAATGTACGATTTCAATCTCGGATACGTTTTATAATAAGCATCGATCAAAGCGGCACTTTCACTTCTTGATAACAAAGTTTGATTGCTTAAACCAAAAGCAGAAACACCGTAGATAATTCCGAAGTTTACCGTTTTGGCGTTGCTTCTTTGTTCGCGAGAAACTTCTTCTAAAGCCACATCAAAAACTTTTGCCGCTGTAGCTCTGTGAATATCTTCTCCGTTTTGGAAAGCGGCAATCATATTTTCTTCTCCGCTTAAAGCGGCAATAATTCTAAGTTCAATTTGCGAGTAATCGGCAGAAATTAAAGTATGATTTTCATCGCGCGCCACAAAAGCTTTACGAATCTGACGTCCTCTTTCTGTACGAATCGGAATATTCTGCAAGTTCGGATTATTAGAACTCAAACGTCCCGTTGCGGCAACAGTTTGCATATAATCGGTATGAACACGTAGTGTCTTTTGATCAACTTGTTCTGGTAAAGCCAAAATATAAGTACTTTGTAATTTTACCATTTGGCGCCAATCTAAAATCTGTTTTACAATCGGATTGTCGTTTGCCAAATATGTCAAAACTTCTTCACCAGTTGCATATTGACCGGTTTTTGTTTTCTTTTGTTTGGCTCCGCCAATCTTCATTTTATCAAACAAAATATCTCCTAATTGCTTTGGAGAAGCCAAATTGAATTTCTCACCGGCAGTTTCATATATTTTTTCTTCTAAAGATTTGATTTCAACTTCCATTTCAGAAGACATTGCTTTTAAGAAATCAACATCCAGACGAATTCCCTCTGTCTCCATGTCGGCTAAAACGCTAACTAACGGAATTTCGATTTCATCAAATAACTTTTTAGTTTCTGTTTTATCTAATTCTGTTGTAAAGATTTCTTTTAATTGTAAAGTAATATCGGCATCTTCTGCAGCATATTCTTTAATGTCTTCTAAAGGAACATCGCGCATCGAAAGCTGATTTTTACCTTTTTTACCAATTAAAGTTTCAATAGATTTTGGAGAATATTTCAAATACGTTTCTGCCAAAATATCCATATTATGACGCATATCTGGATTGATTAGATAATGCGCAATCATGGTATCAAAAAGTTTTCCTTTTACGGTTACACCATAATTAGAAAGGATTTTTAAATCGTATTTTAAGTTTTGTCCGATTTTCTCAATGTTTTCATTTTCAAAAAACGGAACAAATTTATTGATCAAAGTTTGCGCTTCTTCCTGACTTTCCGGAAACGGAACATAAAATGCTTTTCCTTTTTCATAAGAAAAAGATAGACCTACTAATTCTGCGTGAAGTGCATCAATTCCGGTTGTTTCCGTATCAAAACAAACAGCAGTCTGCTTTTCCAAATTCTGCAAAAGCAATTTAATTCCCAAATCACCTTGAATCGTTTGGTAGGAATGCTCCGTATTTTCTAAAGTGCTGTAAAATGAATTTCTTGCAGCTTCGGCACTTTCATCCAAAGTTGTTCCTCCGCCTCCAAAAAGATCAAATTGGTCTTCATTTTTTGGCTGTGGTTTTTTGTATAATTTAGCATCAGAAGCAGGGTCGCCAGGAGCTTCATTTGCACTTCCCACTTTAAATAAATTATCAAACTGTTCTGCCATTCTTCTGAATTCTAATTCCTGAAAAATAGCATCAGTTTTTTCGATGTCTGGACGTGTTAATTCGTAATCTTCTTCATTAAATGTAACATCACAGTCGCACATAATAGCCGCCAGTTTTTTAGATAAAATACCTTTGTCTTTATTGGCTTCAATGTTTTCTTTCATCTTACCTTTCAGCTTGTCTGTATTAGCCAAAAGATTTTCCATAGAACCAAATTCTTTAAGGAATTTCTTTGCAGTAACCTCGCCAACACCTGGTAATCCTGGAATATTGTCGACCGCATCTCCCATCATTCCAAGGAAATCAATTACTTGTTCTGGTCTTTCGATTTCAAATTTTGCCAAAACCTCTGGAATTCCCCAAATTTCAATTCCGTTACCCATACGGGCTGGTTTGTACATGAAAATATTTTCAGAAACCAGTTGTGCAAAATCCTTATCAGGCGTTACCATATACACCTTATAATTTTGTTTTTCGGCTTGTTTGGCAATTGTTCCAATTAAATCATCAGCTTCACAGCCTGCAAGTTCAATAATTGGAATATGCATTGCTCTCAATAAATCCTGAATATAAGGAATAGCAATTTTAATAGCTTCGGGAGTTTCGTCGCGGTTCGCTTTGTACGCAGTAAACATTTCTGTTCTGGCGTGGCTTCCTTCTTTGTCAAAAGCAACGGCCAAATGATCTGGTTTTTCTCTTTTAATAACATCCAAAAGTGAGTTCATAAAACCCATAATTGCAGATGTGTCCATTCCTTTTGAGTTAATTCTTGGGTTTTTTATAAAAGCATAATAACCACGAAAAATTAGTGCGTAAGCATCTAGAAGAAAAAGGCGTTTTTGAGTCGACATATAAAAAATATTAGTGTGTAAAAATAAACAATTGAGGTTTAAAAAACGATTTGGTTTCTGAAAATTAATTTTTTGAACTAGATAAGTGTTGTAACTTATATTTTGAAATACCTCATAACGTTAATGTCTCGTTAAAATATAGATTCTACTCATTTTCTTCATTTTTCCTTCATGTTGTGAAGGTAATTTTGACGTATAAATTAAAAGTTATTAATTCTTAAATAGTAGAAATCATGAGAAACTTGGTAATGTTACTAGTAGCAGTTTTAGGAACAAGTGCAATGGTTCAGGCATTTCCGGCAAAAGGAGGTAAAGAAGTTGCAGTAAAAGAAGTAAAAGCAACAAAACATCCTAAAAACAAAACTTCTAAAAAAACAAAAACAGAAAAAATGGAAGCTAAAACTGAAGCTCCAAAAACAGAAACTGCAAAAATGAAAAAATAATCGTTTTTGTTTTGTTTTCAGAACTTTATATGAAAGCAAAACACGAAGGATAATTTGGAAGAAGAATGCGGGTGGTAAAAGCTGATGAAGAAATTTGTCAGCTTTTTTCGTTAATATTTTAATAACGCACGATTTGGTTTTTTAGAAATGATTACTTTTAATTGTGCTTAAACACATTTGGTTATGAATATTTTGATTGTAGAAGATAATCGCGAACTTGCGGCAGAAGTATTTGATTTTTTGTGTAATGCAGGTTATATCTGCAAAATCGCTCATACGTGTGCAGATGCATTAGAAGAATTCAATAGCAACGATTATGATGCGATGCTTCTGGATCTCGGACTTCCCGACGGAGATGGTTTTGAAGTTTTACAAACCGTTAGAAAAACAAAATCCAAGATGGCTGTTATTGTTTTAACGGCAAGAGGCGAATTGGATGACAGAATTAACGGTTTGCATCTTGGTGCCGACGATTATTTGACCAAACCTTTTGCTCTAACCGAACTTGGTGCAAGATTGTTTGCTGTGATAAGAAGAATTCATGGTTTTACTTTGAATAATCTGAGTATTAACGGATTTGTTTTACAGCTTCAGGATTATAAAGTTAGTTTTAATGAAAATCCAATCAACCTTACTAAAAAGGAATTTGATATTTTTCAATATTTAGTTTTGAATAAAAATAGGGTAATTACGCGTCTTCAGCTTACAGAACATATTTGGGGAGATATTTTAGAAGTTAATTCAGATTCTAATTTTATTGATGTCCATGTGCGAAATCTTAGAAAAAAACTAGACAAACACGCACCGATAGATTGGTTTGAAACAGTCAGAAACGTTGGCTACCGAATAAACGAATAAACAGATTCTTGTGAAAATAAAACACCAATTGGCCATTTTTAATGCACTGACAAGATTGTTGGTCATTTTAATTTTATGGTTAATGCTTCCTATTCTAGTAAAAAATGTGGTGTATCATCATATTAATAATAGTCTTCTAGAAAAAAAGAACAAGTTCATCGAAAACTTAAATCAGGAAGAAATCAATGATTTTATAGAAAATCGGGATGATTCTACTGAAACTTTTTCAGAATTCTCCACACTTCACAGTGAGTTTTTAGTCCTTTCTCGTGTTCCCATCAAACCGCATGAGAAGAAAACAACCTTTAATAATGATTATCGAAAAATTGAAGGCGAAGAAAATGAATATCGAATTCTACAACATCATTTTACGTACCAAGGACAGGATTATCAACTTGAAATTGGAAGCAGTTTAGCAGAAGTCAACGATTTGACTTTTGTTATTCGATTCTTTATTTTGATAGTTTTTGTGGTGATTCTGTTCATTACATTTTTGGCAGATACTTTTTATATTGAATATCTTCTCAAACCATTTTATAAAATTATTGATACCAAAATTAGGCGTGTCAACGAACCCGAAACATTTGATCATACTCCGATAAAAGCAAAATCAAGAGATTTTAGAGAATTAGATTTTGTTTTAAACCAAATGATGGATCGTATTGCAGAAGTTTTTAAAAAAGAAAAACAATTTATTTCGAATGTTTCTCATGAACTTCTTACGCCAATTGCGCTCTTAAAAAATAAACTTGAAAACTTATTACAAAATGAATCTTTAGATGATCATGCGGTCGATAAAATTGCAGGTTCATTAAAGACTTTAGATATGCTGAAAAAAATCATCAATAACTTATTGTTGATTTCCAGGATAGATAATAATCAATACGTCGCTAACGAAGAAATTAATCTTCAGGAAATCGTTTCTGATTTACAGGAAGATCTTCAGGATCGTATGGATGACAGGGAAATTCACTTTAAAAATAAAATGCAAAACAGTTTTACCTTTTTAGGAAATAAAACTTTGATTCATATTCTGATTTATAATTTGGTTACAAATGCCATAAAGTATAATAAACCCAATGGAAATATAATTGTAGAAGATGGTTTTATAAATGAACATTATTTTATAAAAGTAAAAGATTCGGGAATCGGTATGGACCAATCTCAATTAGAAAAAATATTCAGTCGTTTTGCCAGAATTAGTTCTGATCAGGAAGGGCAGGGGTTGGGACTCGCAATTGCTCAAAGTATCGCGTCTTTTCATCACATAGAAATCAAAGTTGAATCAATACTAAACGACGGAACATCCTTTGCTTTGTGGTTTCCAAATGCCAATTAAAAGTTAAAATCTTCTGTAAGACTTTTTCTTCATTTTGTCTTCATTTTACAGTTATACTTTTGACTTATAAATAATGAAACAATAATCAATAAAATTTAAAGTCATGAAAAAATTAGCAATTTTAGCAGTAGCAGTATTAGGAACATTCTCAATGGTAAACGCACAAACAACTCCAGCTGCGGCACCGGCAAAAGAAGTAAAAGCACCTAAACATGATAAAAAAGCACATAAAAAAGCAAAAGCAGAGAAAAAAGAAGAAGCTGCAAAAGCTGAAGCTCCAAAAGCAAAATAAGACGATATTAAACGTTGAAGATTAAATAGTTTTAAAAAGGTTGGTAGGAGAAAAAGCTGAAAGAGCCATCTTTCGGCTTTTTCTGTTTAATAGCGTTAAATTTTTTATAATAAAAAGCCATAGCATTTTCTTTCTTTGTTACTTTTGTTTAAAACTATAACAAATGATCCTTCGTTTTGTAATTCTATGCGCTCTTTTTTTATTTATTGAGTTCTATTCTTATCAGGCTTTTCGAACTTTAATTAAAGTAAGATGGGTTTTAATTAGTTATCAGGTTATAAGCTTACTGCTTTTACTTTTTATCATTTATTCTTTTACGCAATTTGATCGATCTGTAGGCCAAACCAAACAGACCATGTTTACTATGGGTTTGATGTTAATGGTTTATGTGCCAAAAATTGTTCTTACACTTGTCATGTTTGGTGAAGATATTTTTAGAATCGGAGCAAGTCTTTTGAATTATTTCATGTACAATGCACCAAGAAAAGAAATGATGCCGGACAGAAGGAAATTCATAAGTCAGATCGCATTAGGTTTGGCAGCGGTTCCGTTTTTGTCATTAATTTATGGAATTTTTGAAGGGAAATATAACTTCAAGGTTTTCAAGCAGACTATATTTTTTCCAGATCTTCCAGATGCTTTTGATGGTTTTAAAATAACGCAGATTTCCGATGTTCATAGTGGCAGTTTTGATAATCCAGAAAAGATCAATTACGCAATAGATTTGATAAATAAACAAGAATCAGATTTAATTCTTTTTACTGGAGATATTGTCAATACGCATGCAAAAGAAATGCATCCGTGGCTAGAAACATTCAACAGAATTAAAGATTATAAATATGGTAAGTTTGCCGTTTTAGGAAATCACGATTATGGTGAATATGTAACCTGGCCTTCTGAAAAAGAAAAAGACGAGAATTTTCAACAAATAAAAAATCTTTACGGTCAAATTGGTTTTACACTTTTGTTGAATGAACATACTTATATTCAAAAGGGCGAAGATAAAATCGCTTTAGTTGGAGTAGAAAACTGGGGTGTAAATTTCAAAAAAGCAGGTGATTTAAATAAGGCTTCACAAAATGTGGATCAGAAGGATTTTAAAATTCTGATGAGTCACGATCCAAGTCATTGGGATGCCGAAATTAAAGAACATCCAAAGAATTTTCATCTAACACTTTCAGGTCATACGCACGGAATGCAGTTTGGAATTGAGATTCCAGGATATTTCAAATGGAGTTTAGCGCAATATATCTACAAACAATGGGCGGGCTTGTACGAAAACCTCGGAAGATACGTTTATGTTAACCGCGGCTTTGGTTTTCACGCTTATCCAGGACGAGTTGGAATTATGCCCGAAATAACAGTCATAGAACTAAAAAAAGGACGTAATGTCGCTTAATTCGTGAAAAATGCTAAATTTGTATTATCTTTAATTCTATTAATAGATTAAAAAACTTAAAATTTTTGCTTTTATGTCAAAATTTGGAGAACTTATAAATGCTCAGGTTCCAGTGTTAATTGATTTTTACACAGATTGGAATGAATCTTCAGTTTCTATGCATCCTGTAATTAAGGATGTTGCTGCAGCTCTTGGCGATAAAGCCAAAGTGATTAAAATTGATGTAGATAAAAATCAGGAATTGGCAGAAGCACTTCGTATAAAAGGACTTCCGACTTTAATGATTTATAAGGAAGGACAAATGATCTGGAGGCAATCTGGAGAACTTGACGCTAATACCATTATCGGTATTGTTCAAGATCAATTCAGTGTTTAAACAACTTCTTTTTGATGATGTTGTTTAATGAATGATATCAAACGTATATCCGTTTTCTTTTAAAAAGTGCAATGTTCTTGGTAAAGCGAATCTCAAATTTGGAGAAGCTTTAATACTATCATGAAAAACAATTACGCTTCCCGATTTTACATTTTTGGTTACGTTTTCTAAGCATTTTTCGGGCGTAATACTTTGATCGAAATCGGCACTCAAAACATCCCACATTACTATTTTATAGCCTAATTTTCTAAGAACCTTAGATTGTGCTTTTTTTATTTTCCCGTAAGGAGGGCGAAATAATAAACGGCGTGGCGCTTTTTCTTGTTCGTGGAGAACTTCAGCACAGTTTTTTACATTTTCGATATAATCATTCGTGTGGATTTTCCAACCGTTAACGTGATTCATCGTGTGGTTTCCTATTGAATGTCCCTCCGTAATTAATTTCTCAAATAAAGCTAAGTTCGCTTTAATATTTTTTCCGATGCAGAAAAAAGTAGCTTTTGCATCAAATTTCTTCAATTCAGATAAAACCCAGTCCGTAATTTCCGGAGTTGGGCCGTCATCAAATGTTAGGTATATTTTCTTTTCATTGTTAGGAATGTCCCAGCAATATTTAGAAAATACCCTTTTTATAAATGAATTCGTTTTTACCCAATAAAAGCTCATCTTGAATTGAATTAAATTATATGCATAAAATTAAAAAATGCAGCGCTATTTATCAAACAGTGCTGCATTTTTTTAATTGTTAAAAATTCCGTATATTATTCCTTTTCACGTCCAAAACGCTCAAATACATTCACATATGTGTTAAACGTTATTTTGTGTTTATTGTAAAAAGCAGTGTCCTTATGTTCCTGCATTACTTGTAGCAAACTTCTGTAACGTTCAATATCTGTAATAATATCCATTGCTAAATCAGTTTGATCAGAAGGGGTCAACGTACTGTAATAGTTTAAGTTTTCCTTATATTTTTCAACTAATTTGTTTAATAAATCTTGTGCTTTGGCAGTTTCTCCAACTTTGTAATAACCGCCGGCAAAAGGTTCAACAAGAGAATAGTAACCAAATTTATCTAAAGGCAATTTAGTCATCGCTAAGTTGATTACGTTTTTAGCTTTGTCAATTTTACCCTCAGCAATAAGCTGATTCATTAATCTTGAAAGATTCGTACGATATGTAATACTGTTTCTTCTTGTTTCTGGGTCATGATAGATTTTTTCGCTTTCACTGTTACCCCAATCCCATTTCATTACAATATTGTACATTTTATCAGCATCAATTTGTCCCATGTCTAATGGTCCGCCATCTTTAGAAGGAGTAGTTTTAATTGGAACCAATTTGTAAACCATTCCGTCTAATTGCAGGTAATCTTTCAGCCATAAATAATCTTCGTCATCAAATGCACCTCCGCTGAAGTAAATTGGTCGTTTCCAATTATTATTCGCTAAGATATCAAGCATCATTAAACGGTTTTTGTATAAAGCACTTCCTTTAATGTCAATATCTAAATAAGGAACGATCGAGTCGTTGTATTTAGGATTAACAATTTTATTTTGGATAATAGCATTCTTGTCCACATTCACTCTAATTTTATTTGTTGGATAAAAGTGAATTGTTTGTCCGTTTTGTAAACCAACAGTAGATTTAGGGTTTTTAATGAAATCAATAAAATCCTTAATGTTCCAACGCGTATCGATTTTTTCAATATAAACGGTGTAATCTAATTTATCTCCCACAAATTGATCATGCGTAAATGATATAGGAAGCGGATTAGATTCATAAGACTTCGCTTTCATTTGATCGATATACCAATCTGTCATAAATAAACTCGTATTTACAATCTTGACATCAGTTCTAAAATGCTCAATTTCCTGAGCATACCAAAGCGGGAATGTGTCGTTATCTCCAATCGTAAATAAAATCGCATTTGGATCACAAGAACTTAAATATGCTTTTGCCATAGCTACAGCAGTATATCTATTTGATCTGTCGTGGTCATCCCAGTTTTGAGAAGCCATTAAAATAGGAGCAGCCAGTAAACTTCCGGCAATTATAACTGGTCCTGCAATTTTTGGAGCCAGGTATTTTTGAATGCTTTCGTAGAGTGAATAAACTCCAAAACCGATCCAGATGGCAAAAACATAGAACGAACCTACAAGAGCATAATCTCTTTCGCGAGGTTCAAAAGGTCTTTCGTTTAAGTATATTTTTAATGCAATTCCTGTAAATAAGAATAGCGCTAAGAGAACGTAGAAACTTTTTAAGTCTTTGTTTGCGTGGTACATTAATCCAATTAATCCTAGAATAAAAGGAAGGAAATAATAGACATTACGTCCTTTATTATTTAAGACATCTTTAGGTAAATTATCCTGAGATCCTAAATGAATAGAGTCTAAAGCTTTTATACCACTTATCCAGTTTCCATCTAGATTGTCGTATTTACCCTGAATATCATTTTGACGTCCGACGAAGTTCCACATTAAGTATCTCCAGTACATATATCCGAATTGGTATTCAAACATAAAACTGAAATTATCTACAGCAGTTGGCTTTTCGATAATTAAATATTGGCCATAACTTCTTAAGAATTTTACATAACCCTCATTGTCAATTTGTTTTTGAGCATATGCTTTTCTAAATTCAGAAACTGTTTTCTCAACTTCATTTCGCAATTGAGCTGTCGCTTTATTGTATTCCTCTTCGTTTAATTGGCTTGCATCAATTCCGTATTTTGCCAAATCTTCATCATAATCATAGCTCGGATTGATTTTGAATTTAGGAGGATTTGTAAAATTGATATAGTTTTGAATATGAGGTGTTTCAGTACTCCACATTCTTGGAAGAACCGTTTTCTGATTGTCGTCAGAATTTTGTTCTGCATTTTTAAAATTGTTGGTAATAATGTATTTGCCGGTTTTATAGTCTCTTTCGTAGTTCGGATTTTTATCTAAATAAGGATTTTTAGCATCAAGTCCAGCAAAAACTTCTGTGTATTGTGGCCCGTAAAATAATGGGTTTACACCATATTGTTCACGATTATAATAAGCTAAAACTTCGGTAGCATCAGAAGGTTTGTTTTCGTTAATTACCGTATTTGCATTGGCACGTACAGGAAGCATCATCCAGGTCGAGAAACCAATTAAAATAAATAAAATACATAAAATAATGGTGTTGTAGAATATAAGACCTTTCTGTTTAGTGTATTTCAATCCAAAATAGAAGAAAGCAACAAATAATAAAGCAACAAATATAGTTCCAGAATTAAATGGAAGTCCCATGCTGTTTACCATGAAAATTTCGGTTTTTCCGAAAAAAGCCATAGTTAAAGGAAGAAGTAATTTGAAAATGAATAATAGAATTCCGATAACCACTAAGTTTGCAATAAGAAAGTTTTTGATCGTAACTTTTTCGTAGTGTTTAAAGTAATATAAAAATCCAATTGAAGGAATTGTAAGAAGCGCCATGAAGTGAACTCCAAAAGAAAGTCCGATAACCAAAGAAATAATCAAAAGCCATTTGTTTCCTTTTGGTTTATCCATGTCTTGCTCCCAGCGTAAACCAAGCCAGAAAAGCAATGCAATTAATAAAGAAGCCATTGCATAAACTTCAGCTTCAACAGCATTAAACCAGAAACTATCAGAGAACGTGTAAGCTAATGCTCCAACAAATGAACTTCCTAAAATAGCAATAGAATTGTTTTGGTCAATTTCAGCAAATCGTGTTACGATTTTTTTCAAAATCATCGACGACGACCAGAACAAAAATAATATGGTAAAAGCACTAGAAAAAACAGACATCATGTTAACCATTAATGCTACATGCTGAGCATCTATTGCAAACATTGCGAAGAATGCGCCCATCATTTGAAAAAGTGGAGCTCCTGGTGGGTGGCCTACTTCTAGTTTGGCTGCGGTAGCGATATATTCGCCGCAATCCCAAAAGCTCATTGTAGGTTCAACCGTTAAAGTGTAAGTAATTAAAGCGATTGCAAATGCAAACCAACCAATAATAGTATTCCATTTATTGAAATTGAATTGTGCCATATTTAGGTGTTAAAATTTGAATGTTTTTCTATCCTACAAAGAAAATGTTTTTTTATGTAAAGAAACGAGCATTAACAAAAAATTCTACAAAACTATCTGCTGAAACTAATGTATTGTTTATGAGGTGTTTTGGATTGTTGCGAAGATTTTAAATTAGAAAAAAGCAAAAAAAATGATTTTTTTTGCTCAAAAAGTTTGCACAAACTAAATAAAGACTTAAATTTGCACTCGCTTAACAGCACTGCTGGTCTATGGTGTAATGGTAACACAACTGTTTTTGGTGCAGTCTTTCTAGGTTCGAGTCCTAGTAGACCAACATAAAAAGCCTCTCAATCGAGAGGCTTTTTTTATGGAAAAAAGTTTTTTGAAAAAGTTCTAAAAAAGTTTGCGTAAATTAAATAAAGTTCTAATTTTGCACCCGCTTAACGCATTGCTGGTCTATGGTGTAATGGTAACACAACTGTTTTTGGTGCAGTCTTTCTAGGTTCGAGTCCTAGTAGACCAACATAAAAAGCCTCTCAATCGAGAGGCTTTTTTTATGGAGTAAATTTAGGTCATAATCTAAATGTATTAATGTGCTGAAGTTTTTTATTAAATTTTTAAAGTTATAATGGGTCTTACGGCATGATTTACCAAGCCCTCGCTGATGCTTCCGTTAAAAAAGTGTGCAAAACCTGTTCTGCCATGCGTGCACATTCCAATAATATCGGCGTCAATTTTATTAGAGAAGTTAATGATTCCCTTTTCAATATTGGTGTCGTTATAGATTTGAGTAGTATAATTACTGATGTTGAATTGAGAAACAAAATCGGTCATGGCTTTTTCACTAGAGTGAGTAGGTTTAAAGCTGTTTGGTGTGCAAATAGTTACTAAATGTAGTTTTGAATCAAATAATTTTGTGAAATTTAGAAGTTTTTCGAATGGTTTTTTTGCTTCATCTGAGAAATCAGAAGCGAAAACAATGTTGGTTGCATTAAAATTTGAAATGCTTTTTTTGATTATTAATACTGGGATTTCAGAATTCCGAACTACTTTTTCTGTATTAGAACCAATCAGTAATTCTTCAACTCCCGAAGATCCGTGTGATCCCATTATAATTAAATCAATATCGTAATCTTTGCTGATCTGAGTAATTCCATGAATAGGCTTGTCCATTTTTACTACTTCAGTTATCGGTATGTCGTCCAGATAGGGTCTTGAAGCCACTTCGTCGAGCATTTCGTTGGCTTTTTTCATAAAAAGCATGCTTTCAGGAATGCTAATTCCGCCCATTATAGCGTCATTTGATTGATGCGGTAATTCGAGCATGTGCAGAATAATAATCTCAGAGTTGTTCTTTTTTGCGATTTGGGCGGCCACTTTTAAAGCATCTTCTGCGTGTTCTGAGAAGTCGGTAGGTACTAAAATTCTTTTCATAATTTTAAAATTAATAATATGAATAATTCTCTATTTTAATGCTCTTATAAAGGTAAGAAATATTTTTAGAGCAATCTATTTATTTGATTTATAAAAAAATCACTATATTTGCACAGTTATTTATTAAAATCTAAATAATGAGGGGACTAAGTGTCCCCTCTTTTTATAAAATTATGACATTCAAAGAAAAAGTAAACGGATTAATTACGGAAGCTCTTCTGGAAAAACCATCGATCTTTTTGATTGACCTGGCGATCTCAGATTCTTTTAAAATTAGTGTCGGTTTAGACGGAGATAATGGAGTTGCGCTGCAGGATTGTATTGACATCAGTCGTGCAATCGAGAATAATCTGGATCGTGAAGAACAAGATTTTTCGCTTGAAGTAGCATCAGTTGGAGTAGGGTCGCCTTTGAAATTGATAAGACAGTACAAAAAAAATATTGGTAGAACGCTGATTGTTACTACAAATACTGAAAAAATCGAAGCAGAATTGATAGAAGCTAACGATGTTTTTATAATTTTGTCTTGGAAATCAAGGGAACCGAAGAAAGTAGGAAAAGGAAAAGAAACAGTTCAAAAAGAACAGCAAATACCTTATACAGAAATTAAGGAAGCAGTTGTTACAGTAACATTTTAATTTTAATTAAAGAATTCGCATGGAAAATTTAGCATTAATCGATTCATTCTCAGAGTTTAAAGACAATAAACTTATTGATCGTGTAACGCTTATGGCAATTTTAGAGGATGTGTTTAGAAATGCATTGAAGAAAAAATACGGATCTGACGATAACTTCGATATTATTATAAATCCTGATAAAGGAGATATGGAGATATGGAGAAGAAGAGTAATCGTTGCTGACGAAGATCTGGATTTTGAGAACGAAGAAATTACCTTGACGGAAGCAAGAATGATCGAAGCGGATTTTGAAATTGGCGAAGAAGTTTCTGAAGAAGTTAAATTGATTGATTTAGGAAGAAGAGCTATTTTAGCGCTTCGTCAAAACTTGATATCTAAAATTCACGAACACGATAATACCAATCTTTACAAACAATTTAAAGATATTATCGGTGATATTTATACAGCAGAGGTGCATCACGTACGTCCAAGAGTTGTAATCTTGGTTGATGATGAAGGAAATGAAATTGTGCTTCCAAAAGAAAAACAAATTCCGTCTGACTTCTTCCGTAAAGGAGATAACGTTCGTGGAATCATTGAAAGCGTTGAATTAAAAGGAAACAAACCTCAAATTATTATGTCTAGAACTTCTGAGAAGTTTTTAGAGAAGTTATTTGAACAAGAAATTCCTGAAGTTTTCGACGGATTAATTACAGTTAAAAATGTAGTTCGTATTCCAGGTGAAAAAGCAAAAGTGGCTGTTGATTCTTATGATGATAGAATTGATCCGGTTGGAGCTTGCGTTGGAATGAAAGGTTCACGTATTCACGGAATTGTTCGCGAATTAGGAAATGAAAATATCGACGTAATCAATTATACAAACAATATTCAATTGTTTATTACAAGAGCATTAAGCCCTGCAAAAGTTTCTTCTATCAAAATTGACGAAGACAACAAAAGAGCTGAAGTTTTCTTGAAATTAGAAGAAGTTTCTAAAGCAATTGGTAGAGGTGGACATAACATTAAATTAGCAGGTCAGTTGACAGGTTATGAGTTAGATGTTATCCGTGAAGGAGATGTTGCCGGTACAGTTGCAGATGAAGATGATGTTGAGTTAACAGAGTTTTCAGATGAAATCGAAGAATGGGTAATTGAAGAGTTTGCTAAAATAGGTTTAGATACTGCAAAAAGTATTTTAAAACACGACGTAGAAGATTTAGTAAGAAGAACAGACTTAGAAGAGGAAACTATTCTAGATGTTATGAAAATACTAAAAGAAGAGTTTGATAGTTAGGCGATAGCTGAACCATCTGGCTCAAACAACACAACGAAAAAGGTAATAATAAAAAGGTTATATGTCTGAAGAGAGAGTAATAAGAATAAACAAGGTTTTAAGGGAATTAAATATTTCGTTAGAAAGAGCTGTAGATTATCTAAAAGATAAGGGAATTGCCATTGATGCAAATCCAAATGCAAAAATTTCTGACAGTGAATTTAATATCCTTCAAAGCCAATTTGCGGGCGATAAGGGGAATAAAGAGGCTTCTAAAGAGGTTGGTGAAGAGAAAAGAAAAGAAAAAGAAGCATTACGTGTAGAGCGTGAGAAAGAAATTGAAGACAAACGCAGACAAGAAGAAGAGCGTCAAAAACAGCAAGAAATAATCAAAGCGAGAGCGGTTGTTTCCGGACCTGTGCAAGTTGGAAAAATAGACTTAAATCCAAAAAAACCTGCGATTACTCCTTCTGAAGAAACTGCAAAGGTTGAAGAGCCTAAAGCTGTTGTTGCACCAGTGCAGCCAGAAAAACCAGTTCAAAACGAAACGGTAAAGCAAGAGCCAGTAGTGACTCAGCCGGTTTCTGAAACAAAAAAAGAAGAGCCTGCTGTTGCGGATAAAAAAGAACCTAAAACAGATTCTTCAAAAGTTGCACAAGAGCCAATTGTGTCTACTGATCCGACAACTTCAGAGGAAACTATTACAACACAATATCAAAAGCTTTCAGGAACTACTCTTACCGGGCAAACAATTGACTTGTCTCAATTCAATAAGCCTAAGAAAAAGAAAGAAGATCCTAAAGCGGCTCAAAATAATAAGCCTGGAACTCCGGGAGCAGGAGGTAATAACGCGAACAAAAATAAGCGTAAAAGAATTGCTCCTAAGCCTGGTACTCCTGGTGCACCAAAACCTGCTACAGGTAATGCTCCTGGAACGCCTAATCCTAATAAGATTACTCCAAATACAGGTGGAGGAGGTTTTAATGCTAACAGAAGTGCGAGACCTGGTTTCGTAAAAGGAAACCGTCCTGCAATTGTAGCTAAAGTTGAGCCAACAGAAGAAGAAGTAAAAAACCAAATTAGAGAAACTCTTGAAAAACTTCAAGGTAAGGGAGGTAAATCTAAAGCGGCTAAATATAGAAGAGATAAAAGAGAAACGCACCGTCAGAAATCTGATGATGAGCAAAGAGCTCTTGATGAAGGAAGTAAAACAATTAAAGTTACAGAATTCGTTACAGTAGGTGAAATTGCTATCATGATGGATGTGCCGATTACAAAAGTAATTGGAACTTGTATGTCTCTTGGAATAATGGTTACCATGAACCAACGTCTGGATGCTGAAACTTTGACAATCGTAGCTGATGAGTTCGGTTATGAAGTTGAGTTTATTACAGTAGATATCGAAGAAGCTATTACTGTAGTCGAAGATAGAGAAGAAGACTTGGTTACGAGAGCGCCGATTGTTACTGTAATGGGTCACGTCGATCACGGTAAAACCTCTTTACTGGATTATATCCGTAAAGAAAATGTTATCGCTGGTGAGTCAGGAGGTATTACACAGCACATTGGAGCTTATGGAGTAACTTTAGATAACGGTCAGAAAATTGCATTCTTAGATACTCCGGGTCACGAGGCGTTTACCGCGATGCGTGCACGTGGAGCTCAGGTTACGGATATTGCAATTATCGTAGTAGCGGCGGATGATGATATCATGCCACAAACTAAAGAAGCAATTTCTCACGCACAAGCTGCGGGAGTGCCGATTATATTTGCAATAAATAAAATTGATAAGCCGAATGCAAACGTTGAGAAAATTAAAGAACGTTTGGCTGGTATGAATTTACTTGTTGAAGATTGGGGTGGAAAAATTCAGTCACATGACATTTCTGCAAAAGTGGGAACAGGTGTGAAAGAATTACTAGAAAAAGTTTTATTAGAAGCTGAGATTTTAGATTTAAAAGCAAATCCAAATAAAGCAGCTCAAGGAACTGTTGTTGAAGCTTTCCTTGATAAAGGAAAAGGGTATGTTTCTACAATTTTAGTTCAACATGGAACTTTGAAGATTGGAGATTATATGTTGGCAGGTAAACATCATGGAAAAATTAAAGCAATGCATGATGAAAGAGGTCACGCTGTATTAACGGCTGGTCCTTCTACTCCAGTATCTGTTTTAGGTTTGGATGGAGCTGCAACTGCGGGTGATAAATTCAACGTTTTTGAAGATGAAAAAGAAGCAAAACAAATTGCATCTAAACGTTCTCAATTAATGCGTGAGCAATCAGTTCGTACACAAAGACATATTACACTTGATGAGATTGGACGTCGTATTGCTCTTGGTCAGTTTAAAGAATTAAACGTAATCCTTAAAGGAGATGTTGATGGATCTGTTGAAGCACTTTCTGATTCGTTCTCTAAACTTTCTACTGAAGAAGTTCAGATTAATATCATTCATAAAGGAGTTGGTGCAATTACAGAAACCGATGTTAACTTGGCTTCTGCATCAGATGCTATTATTATCGGATTTAACGTTCGTCCTGCTGGAAATGCGAGACAACTTGCAGATAAAGAAGAAATCGATATCCGTTACTATTCTATTATCTACGCAGCTATTGATGACTTGAAAGATGCAATGGAAGGAATGTTAGCTCCAGAAATGAAAGAAGAAATTTTAGGAAATGCTGAAATTCGTGAGATTTTCAAAATTTCTAAAGTTGGTTCTATTGCTGGATGTATGGTTACAGATGGTAAGATCTTAAGATCTTCTAAAATTAGAGTTATTAGAGATGGAGTAGTGGTGCATACAGGAGAACTTGTGGCATTGAAACGTTTCAAAGACGATGTTAAAGAAGTAACTAAAGGTTATGATTGTGGTATCCAAATTAAAGGATTCAATGATATTGAAGAAAGAGATGTTATTGAAGCGTACCATGAAGTTGCTATCAAGAAGAAATTGAAATAAAATTCAATACATATATTTTAGAAAGTCCCAATGAAAGTTGGGACTTTTTTATTGAAATTTTTGAAAGCAAATAATTTTGATGATATGATTTATTTTGTGCTTTTAGTATTATTTTTGATTGAATAAATTAATGTAATATGAAGTTAAGAATATTTTTACCAGTCTTATTTTTTAGTTTTTCTGCCCTGTGTTTTGCTCAAGAGGATGTTGAGAAACCGGCACCTCCTCCTGGAAATGCTTTAATCGGTGATTATTATGGAAATGATATATCAAATTCTTCAATGGCTAATTCTATTTCAGTAGAAAAATTAGAGGAGAAATTAAAGGCTGGAAACAAGATTGAGAATGTTGTTGTCAAAGGGGAGGTTTCTGGAGTTTGTCCAAAAAAGGGTTGTTGGGTAAGTGTAAAAACTGAAGACGGCGCGTCTTTCTTTGTTAAAATGAGAGATTATTCATTTTTTGTACCAACTGCTCTGAAAGGGAAAAATGTCGTTTTAGAAGGAACGGCCGAGAGAGAAGTGACATCTGTAGAAGAGCTCAGGCATTATGCTAAAGATGCTAAGAAAACGAAAGAAGAAATTGGTGCTATTAAATCACCGAAAGAAGAGATACGATTTGTAGCTAGTGGTATTAAAGTTGTGGACTAACTAAGGTGGAAAAGAAAAAAAACGCGAGATTAAAGTCTCGCGTTTTTTGTTTTTGATTAGTGACTATCTCCCTGGCTTGAGTAAGAAAACTGTTTTGTATCTTTTTTTAATTTCTGAAAGGTTTCTTTCTGCTTCAATTCGCGTTTTGAAATTCCCAACAATAACTTTGTAATTTGGAGTACTGAAAATAATGGTTCCATCAATATCAGAGTTTTCACGTTTAAAATCAGATAACGTTTTTTTTGCCTCGTCGCTTTTACCGCTGAAGATTTGAATTCTGTAAGTATCGTTTGTATTTATTGACGTGTTAATTTTACGCTTCTCATTTAACAATTGCTCGAATTTTGGATCTTGATTCAATGTTAAATTTTGGTCTTGTGCATTAATATTGTGTGCGAAAGCAATCGTTGTAATTGTTAATAATAGATTTTTTGAAGGACTTAAAATTCTCATAATGTGATGGTTTTTATGCAAAAATAGTATTTAAAGTTTGAGTGTAAAATTTTAATATTATTTAGAATTGATATAAATTGATATTTAAGGGTATTTTAAGGTTTTGAGAATAGTTCATAAGTCGTATTTTTGTGCAAGTTTAAAAGAGGGTATAGATTTTTACTGCGTTTTATACAGAAAAAATCATACCAAAAATTAGTAGACAATTATTTATACTATATGAAAAAGGTGGGTAACCATAATTCGATCTCAAGAAAATTGCTGTTTGGCTTATCGCTAACGTTAATTTTCTCCCTAACTTCATTTACTCAAGAAGCTGCTGCTCCGGCGGCACCTGAAGCTGCGGCTGCTGCTCCAGCTACAGGAGGCGGTGATCCAGTAAAAGGGAAGGAACTTTTTAATGCAAATTGCGCTGCATGTCACAAATTAGATGCTAAATCAACAGGTCCTGCTTTAAGGGGTGTTGCAGGTAAGCATGATATGGCTTGGATTTACAAGTGGGTGCATAACAGTTCTGACATGATTAAGTCAGGTGATCCTGTTGCTGTTAAACTTTTCGAGGAAAACAATAAATCAGTGATGACTTCTTTTCCTCAGTTATCTGAAGGCGATATTGATAATATTATAGCTTATACTTCTGAAGTAAAAGCTGAAACTCCTAAGACGGTTGGAACTTTACCTACTGGTGATGTTCAGCAAGGAGGTGGTATTTCGAATAATATTATTTTAGGAGCTTTAGCTCTTGTGATGGCAATCTTGGTTGTGATGTTGTTTATGGTAAACAAGGTTTTAACTAAAGTTGCAAATAAAAATGGTATTGTAGTTGCTCCAAAAGAAGCTAGAACTCCAATTTGGAAAGCATTTGTTAAAAATCAATTCCTTGTTTTAGTGACTTCGATCTTTTTGCTTTTGGCAAGTGGTTATTTTGTGTACGGTTACTTAATGCAAGTAGGTGTTGATCAGAATTATGAACCAATTCAGCCAATCCACTATTCACATAAAATTCACGCTGGTGACAACGAGATCAATTGTAAATATTGTCACTCTGCTGCACGTGTAAGTAAGTCAGCTGGTATTCCTTCGTTAAATGTTTGTATGAACTGTCATAAGAATATTTCTGAGGTTGCTGAAACAACTGCTACTCCAGAGTACAGTAAAGCTTTCTATGATGCGCAAATTCAAAAATTATATGATGCTGTTGGATGGGATAAGGCTAAACAAACTTACACTGGAAAAACACAGCCTGTAAAATGGGTTCGTATTCATAACTTGCCTGACTTCGTTTATTTCAATCACTCTCAACACGTTTCTGTTGCAGGTATTGAATGTCAAACTTGTCACGGACCGGTACAGGAATTTGAAATCATGAAGCAATATTCTAAATTAACAATGGGATGGTGTATTGATTGCCATAGAAAAACTGATGTTAAGATGGAAGGAAACGCTTATTATGATAAAATTCATGCTGAACTTTCTAAAAAATACGGTGTAGAGAAATTAACTGCAGCGCAAATGGGAGGTTTAGAGTGTGGTAAATGCCACTATTAATCGATTTATTAAGATTTTAATATATATATACAATGTCATCAAACAAAAAATACTGGAAAAGTGTTGAGGAGCTAGAAAATAGCTCTATTGTTGAGGCGCTTAGAAATAACGAGTTTGTTGAAGAAATTCCTACTGATGAGTTTTTAGGTAATGCTGATGCTTTATCTACATCTGGAACTTCACGTCGTGACTTTTTAAAGTACGTAGGGTTTAGTACTGCAGCTGTTACTTTAGCTGCTTGCGAAGGTCCTGTTCACAAGTCTATCCCTTATGTTTTACAACCAGAACAAATCATTCCTGGTGTTGCAGATTATTATGCAACTACTGTTTTTGATGGTTTTGATTTTGCTAACCTTTTGGTAAAAACTCGTGAGGGTCGTCCAATTAAAATTGAAAACAATAAAATTGCTGGTGCTAAATTTGCAGCGAACGCAAGAATTCATGCTTCTATTTTAGGATTGTATGATAGCGGTCGTTTAAAAGAGCCGAAAGTAGATGGTAAAAATTCTTCTTGGTCAGCAGTTGATTTAAAAATTAAATCAAGCTTAGCAGATGCAAAAGATAAAGGTGGGCAAGTAGTATTATTAACTAATACCTTAGCGAGTCCATCTACAGAAAAATTAATCGCTGAATTTATTGCTAAAAACCCAAATGCAAAGCATGTGGTTTATGACGCAGTTTCTTCATCTGAGGCTTTAGATGCTTTTGAAGCTGCTTACGGTCAAAGAGCTTTAGTTGATTATGATTTTTCAAAATCTTCATTAATCGTATCTGTTGGTGCTGATTTCTTAGGAGACTGGCAAGGTGGTGGATATGATTCTGGATATGCACAAGGACGTATTCCTCAAAATGGAAAAATGTCTCGTCACTTCCAGTTTGAATCAAATATGACATTATCTGGAGCAGCTGCTGATAAGCGTGTTCCTATGACTACAGCTGTTCAAAAACAAGCTTTAGTTCAAATTTATAATATTATTGCAGGTGCTTCTGTTCCTGTAACTTTAGAAGCAAGTACTAAAGCTGAAGTAGTAAAAGCTGCTCAACAACTTAAAGCTGCTGGTTCTAAAGGGGTTTTAGTATCTGGAATTGAAGATAAAAATGCTCAGCTATTAGTTTTAGCGATTAACCAGATTTTGGCAAGTGAAGCTTTTAGTACTGCAGGAGCTAGACAAATTAGAAAAGGTTCTAATGCTGTCGTTTCTCAGTTAATTAAAGATTTAAATGCAGGAAGTGTTCATACTTTAATTATGAGTGGTGTTAATCCAGTTTATACTTTAGCTGATTCTGCTTCTTTTGTTTCTGGATTGAAAAAAGTTAAAACATCTATTGCTTTTGCTTTGAAAGATGATGAAACTGCGTCAATTGTAAATGTTGCTGCTCCAGCTCCTCATTATTTAGAGTCTTGGGGTGATGTTGAAATTACAAGCGGAACTTATAGTTTAACTCAGCCAACAATTCGTCCAATCTTTAATACGAAACAATTTCAAGATGTTTTATTGTCGTTAAACGGTACTGCTGGTACTTTTTATGATTATTTAAAAACCAACTCTGCTGTGTTTACTACTGGTTCTTCTTGGAACAAAGTATTACATGATGGTGTTGCTGTTGTAGGTTCTTCAGCTTTAGCTGGAGGTTCTATTGATGCTGCATCTGCTGCAAATGCTGTTGCAAAATCTAAAGCTGCTGGTGATTTCGAGTTAGTTTTATATACTAAAACAGGATTGGGAGACGGACAACATGCAAACAACCCATGGTTGCAAGAGTTTCCAGATCCAATCACAAGAGTTTCTTGGGATAATTATGTTACGGTTTCAAATGCTGATGCTAAAAAAATTGGTTTATCAAATGAAATCGTTGCAAATGGTGGTTTAAATGGTAGTTATGCTACTATTACTACTGCAGACGGATTAAAATTGGAAAATGTTCCAGTTATTGTTCAGCCAGGTCAAGCAGTAGGAACTTTAGGTTTAGCTCTTGGTTATGGTCGTAAAGCTGCTTTAAAAGAAGAAATGCAAGTAGGTTTAAATGCTTACTCTTTATATAAAGGTTTTAATGGTGTTCAATCTGTATCTATTGTTAAAGCTAGTGGAGAACATGAGTTTGCTTGTGTTCAAGGTCAGAAAACATTGATGGGCAGAGGAGATATCATTAAAGAGACTACTTTAAAAATATTCAATACTGAAGATGCAGAGCATTGGAATGAAAAACCAATGGTATCTTTAGATCACCAAGAAGTTGAAGCTACTACTGTTGACTTATGGGAATCTTTTGATCGTTCTACAGGTCACCACTTCAATTTATCAATTGACTTAAATGCTTGTACTGGATGTGGAGCTTGCGTTATTGCTTGTCACGCTGAAAACAACGTTCCTGTAGTTGGTAAAGCAGAAGTTAGAAGAAGCCGCGATATGCACTGGTTGCGTATCGATAGATACTATTCTTCTGAAAGTACTTTTGAAGGTGATAATGAAAGAAAAGAAGGAATTGCTGGTTTATCTAGTTCACTGTCTACATTCAATGAAATGGAAAAACCTGGAGATAATCCACAAGTAGCATTCCAACCAGTAATGTGTCAGCACTGTAACCATGCACCTTGTGAAACTGTATGTCCTGTGGCTGCTACTTCTCATGGTCGTCAAGGTCAAAATCACATGGCTTATAACAGATGTGTTGGTACTCGTTACTGTGCAAACAACTGTCCTTATAAAGTTCGTCGTTTCAACTGGTTCTTGTACAACAAGAACAGTGAATTCGATTATCATATGAATGATGATTTAGGTCGTATGGTTTTAAACCCAGACGTAAATGTTCGTTCTCGTGGAGTTATGGAAAAATGTTCTTTCTGTATCCAAAGTACTCAAGCTGTTATTCTTCAGGCAAAACGTGAAGGTAGAGTAGTTGCAAAAGATGAGTTCAACAATGCTGTTGCTTGTTCTGCAGCTTGTTCTTCTGGAGCTATGATCTTTGGAGACGTAAATGATAAAGAAAGTGAAGTTGCTAAACTTGCTGAAAGCGAAAGAGCATATCACTTACTAGAGCATGTTGGTACAAAACCAAATGTTTTCTATCATGTAAAAGTTAGAAATACTTAGAAAAAATTATTAATTAAGAAACATATAAAGGATTATGTCGTCTCACTACGAAGCACCCATTAGAAAACCTTTAGTTATTGGTGATAAATCTTATCACGATGTAACTGTAGATGTGGCAGCACCTGTTGAAGGTCCTGCAAATAAACAATGGTGGATTGTATTTTCAATCGCATTAATAGCCTTCCTTTGGGGGTTAGGTTGTATAATTTACACCGTATCTACCGGTATCGGAACATGGGGATTAAATAAAACAGTTGGCTGGGCTTGGGATATCACTAACTTCGTTTGGTGGGTAGGTATTGGTCACGCCGGAACATTAATTTCTGCGGTATTATTACTTTTCCGTCAACGTTGGAGAATGGCTATTAACCGTTCTGCAGAAGCAATGACTATATTCTCAGTAGTTCAGGCAGGTTTATTCCCAATTATTCACATGGGTCGTCCATGGTTAGCATACTGGGTATTACCAATTCCAAATCAATTTGGATCACTATGGGTAAACTTTAACTCACCATTACTTTGGGACGTATTTGCGATTTCAACGTATCTATCAGTATCATTGGTTTTCTGGTGGACTGGTTTATTACCTGACTTTGCAATGCTTCGTGATAGAGCAATAACTCCTTTCAATAAAAGAGTTTATTCTATACTAAGTTTTGGATGGAGCGGTAGAGCTAAAGACTGGCAACGTTTTGAAGAAGTATCTTTAGTATTAGCTGGTTTAGCTACTCCTCTTGTACTTTCTGTACACACGATTGTATCAATGGACTTTGCTACTTCTGTAATTCCAGGTTGGCATACAACAATTTTCCCTCCATACTTCGTTGCTGGAGCGGTTTTCTCTGGATTCGCCATGGTAAATACATTGTTGATCGTTATGAGAAAAGTTTCTAATCTTGAAGCATATATCACATTACAACATATCGAGTTAATGAATATCATTATCATGATTACTGGTTCTATTGTTGGTGTGGCATATATTACTGAGTTATTTGTAGCTTGGTATTCAGGAGTAGAGTATGAGCAATATGCATTCTTAAACAGAGCTACTGGACCTTACTGGTGGGCATATTGGTCGATGATGACTTGTAATGTTTTCTCTCCGCAATTTATGTGGTTCAAGAAATTAAGAACAAGTATCATGTTCTCATTTATTATTTCGATTGTTGTAAACATCGGAATGTGGTTTGAAAGATTTGTAATTATTGTTACTTCTTTACATAGGGATTACCTTCCATCTTCTTGGACAATGTTCTCACCAACATTTGTTGATATTGGAATTTTCATTGGAACAATTGGTTTCTTCTTCGTATTGTTTTTATTATATTCAAGAACTTTCCCTGTAATTGCTCAGGCAGAGGTTAAAACAATTTTGAAAGGAACAGGAGATAATTACATTAGAGAAAGAGCAAATAGTAAAGATTCACATCATGAGTAATAAAGTAATATACGCCATTTATAATGACGATGATATTTTGATGAATGCAGTAAAGAAAACAAGAGCTGCGCATCATCATATTGAAGAAGTTTTTACTCCATTCCCAGTTCACGGTTTGGATAAGGCAATGGGATTAGCACCAACAAGATTAGCTATATGTGCTTTCTTATATGGATGTGTTGGTATCTCTGTTGCTACAACCATGATGAGTTATATCATGATTCATGATTGGCCACAGGACATTGGTGGTAAGCCAAGTTTTAGTTTCATTCAAAATATGCCTGCATTTGTGCCAATTATGTTTGAAATGACAGTATTTTTTGCTGCTCACTTAATGGTAATTACTTTTTATATGAGAAGTAGATTATGGCCTTTCAAAGAAGCTGAGAATCCAGATGTAAGAACTACAGATGATCACTTCTTAATGGAAGTAGCAGTAAATGATAACGAAGCAGAATTAGTTTCTTTCTTTGAAGGAACCGGAGCTGTAGAAGTTAAAGTAATAGAAAAGAATTAATTGTAGCTATGAAAAGGATATATAAAATAACACTTTTAGTTGGTATAACTATTTTAGTTTCATCTTGCCACAATAATTCGGCACCGAACTATCAGTATTTCCCAAATATGTATGAATCTGTTGCTTACGAGCCTTATACAGAAGCAAAAATATTTAAGGGAGGAAAAGAAGGACAGCTTCCTGTTGCAGGAACTATTAATAGAGGTTTTGAACCTTATGAGTATGAAAATTCAACTGCTGGTTATGAATTGGCTAAAGCTAATTTAAAATCTCCTTTGGATTCTATCGAAAGAAATTCTGGAAAAGGTAAAGAGCTTTTCGAAATTTACTGTATCAGTTGCCATGGTGCAACTGGAAATGGTAAAGGTAAATTGGTTGAAAGAGAAAAATTTCTTGGAGTACCTAGCTATAAAGACAGAGTAATTACTGAAGGAAGTATCTTTCACGTAGAGACTTATGGTTTGAATGCAATGGGTTCACATGCAAATCAATTAAGTGCTCACGAACGTTGGTTAGTTGCTGACTATGTTCTGAAACTAAAAAGCCAATTATAATTGTTGAACAAACTGATCGTAATAGATATGTATACATTTTCAAGTAAATTAAAAACTTTTTCTATCATCTTAATGGCCGTTGGTATATTAGGAATTGGGTATGGTTTTTTAAGTGCACCAAAAGATATTCAAGAAGTTGAAAAAATACTAGCTGCAGATGAGCATGGTTCTCATGGTGCTGCGCATGAAGAAAAAGCGGAGGCATCTCACAAAGAAGCAGGTCATCATGAAGTTGCTGAAGCATCGCATGATTCTCAAAAAGCTGCCGGACATGCCGAAGTTGCAGGTGCAGACGAACACGAAAAACATTTAGAGCATGTATTGCACCAATTGCAAAATAAGCCATGGTCTGCTCTGTATGTTGCTTGTATTTTCTTTTTGCTTCTTTCTATGGGGGTTTTAGCATTCTATGCTATCCAACAAGTTGCTCAGGCAGGTTGGTCTCCAGTTTTGTTTAGAGTTATGCAAGGGATTACAGCTTATTTACCAGCTGGTTCAATTATCTTCTTTATAATTTTAGTATTATGCGGTTTGCATTTTAACCACATTTTTGTTTGGTTAGCAGAAGGAGTTGATAAACCTGGAAGCCCTAATTATGATGCAATTATTGCTGGTAAGTCTGGTTATTTAAATTTCCCTTTCTGGATTATAAGAGCATTTATCTTTTTATTAGGATGGAACGTTTACCGTCATATTTCAAGAAAAAACTGTTTAGCTCAAGATGAAGCGAATGATGATCTTTACTACAAAAAGAACTTTAAGGCTTCTGCTGGATTCTTAGTATTCTTTATTGTTTCAGAATCTATTATGTCTTGGGACTGGATTATGTCTTTTGATCCTCACTGGTTTAGTACTTTATTTGGATGGTATGTTTTTGCATCTTTCTTTGTAAGTGGTATTACTTCTATTGCCTTGGTAACGGTTTATTTAAAATCAAAAGGATATTTGGAATATGTTAATACAAGTCACATACATGATTTAGCTAAATTCATGTTTGGTATTAGTGTTTTCTGGACTTATTTATGGTTCTCTCAATTCATGTTAATTTGGTATGCAAATATTCCAGAAGAGGTAACTTACTTCGTAACAAGAATTCAATTGTATAACTTGCCATTCTTTGGTGCAGTTGTTATGAATTTTGTTTTCCCATTGTTAATATTAATCAATACAGATTTCAAACGTCTTAATTGGGTAATTGTTATGGCGGGTGTTGTTATCTTATTAGGTCACTATGTTGATTTCTTTAATATGATTATGCCAGGTACCGTTGGGGATAAATGGTTTATTGGTGTTTCTGAAATTGCGTCAGTTCTTTTCTTTTTAGGTTTGTTTATTTTTGTCGTATTTACTGCATTGACTAAAGCTCCTTTATTAGCAAAAAGAAATCCTTTCATTGAAGAAAGTAAACATTTTCATTATTAATATTTAAAGAAATAAACAGATGACAAGTTTGTTGGTAATTATAGTTGTAGTTTTATTAGCGGTTGCATTATGGCAATTGACCAAGATATTTGATCTTACACAAGTAGGAACTTCTTCGGACGATTCTCAGGTTGCATCGGATAATGATAATAATGTTCAAGGATATATTATGTTTGGCTTTTTAGCTTTCATTTATATATTTACTATTTATGGTTTACTAAAATGGGGTGGTTTAGCTTTGCATACTCCTGCTTCTGAGCATGGACTTTTAGTAGATAATTTAATGAATATTACTTGGGTTTTAATCTTTGTAGTTCAGTTTATCACTCAAGGTTTATTGTACTGGTTCTCTTTCAAAAACAGAGGTAATAAAGATAAGAAAGCATTATTCTTTGCAGATAGTAATAAATTGGAGGCAATTTGGAGTATTATCCCATCTGTAGTTTTGGCTTGTTTAATCCTTTACGGATTATATGCTTGGAACAATATCATGTTTGTTGATAAAGATGAGGATGTAGTTGAAATCGAATTGTATGCACAACAGTTCAAATGGACAGCTAGATATGCTGGTCAGGACAATGTTTTAGGAAAAGCTAACGTTCGTTTAATCGAGGGTATCAACACTTTAGGAGTTGACATGTCGGATCCTAATGCTCAAGATGATATCGTTGTTACTGAACTTCATATTCCTAAAGGTAAAAAGGTTCACTTTAAAATGCGTTCTCAGGATGTATTGCACTCAGCTTATTTTCCACATTTTAGAGCGCAAATGAACTGTGTTCCTGGTATGGTAACTGAATTTGCTTTTATTCCTACTTATACAACTTCTGAGTATAGAGAATTACCATTTATGGTTGAAAAGGTGGCAAATATTAATAAGCTTAGAGCTGAAAAAAGTATTGATCTAGTTGCAAAAGGTGGAACAGCGTTGGATCCTTATACATTTGACTATTTGTTATTATGTAATAAAATTTGTGGAGCTTCACACTACAACATGCAAATGAAAGTTGTTGTAGATACTCCAGAAGATTATAAAAAATGGTTAAGCGAAAAAACAACTTTAGCACAGGATATTAAAGCGGCAGCTGCTGCTGAAAAGCCAGCTGAAGGAACTGCACCAACTGATACTACTGCAAAAGTTATTGATACTGTGAAAGCGGTTGTAGATACTGTAAAAGCAGCAGTAGCAAAAGTGGCAATGAAATAATATTATTAAGAAAATTTAAAGTACACATATATGTCAGCAGAAGCGCACGATCACGATCACGGACACGATCACGAGCACGAACATCATCATAAAGACACGTTCATTACTAAATATATTTTTAGTATTGATCACAAAATGATTGCTAAACAATACTTGATTACTGGTATTATTATGGGAATCATTGGTATTGCAATGTCTTTACTTTTCAGAATGCAATTAGCGTGGCCAGAAGAGTCTTTCAAGATATTCAATGTTTTATTAGGAGATAAATTTGCACCAGACGGTGTAATGGCAAATGATATTTATTTAGCTTTAGTTACAATTCATGGTACCATCATGGTATTCTTTGTATTGACAGCAGGTTTGAGTGGAACATTTAGTAATTTACTTATTCCTCTTCAGATTGGAGCGAGAGATATGGCATCTGGATTTATGAATATGATTTCATACTGGTTGTTTTTCTTATCTGCAGTTATCATGTTGTCTTCTTTATTTGTTGAAGCTGGGCCAGCATCTGCCGGTTGGACAATCTATCCTCCGTTAAGCGCATTGCCACAAGCAATTCCTGGTTCTGGAACTGGTATGACTTTATGGTTGGTATCTATGGCTATTTTCATCGCATCTTCTTTGATGGGATCTTTAAATTATATTGTTACTGTAATTAATTTAAGAACAAAAGGAATGTCAATGACTAGACTTCCTCTTACAATCTGGACTTTTTTCGTAACAGCTATTATTGGTGTTATCTCATTTCCAGTATTGTTATCTGCAGCTTTATTATTAATTTTTGATAGAAGTTTTGGTACTTCATTCTTCTTATCTGATATTTATATTGCTGGTGAAGTTTTACATTACCAAGGTGGTTCTCCTGTATTGTTCGAACACTTGTTTTGGTTTTTAGGACACCCTGAGGTTTACATTGTAATTTTACCTGCGATGGGTCTTGTTTCTGAAATTATGGCTACAAACTCTCGTAAACCAATTTTTGGTTACAGAGCGATGATTATGTCGGTTCTTGCAATCGCATTTTTATCTACAATCGTTTGGGGTCACCATATGTTTATTTCAGGTATGAATCCATTTTTAGGATCTGTATTTACTTTTACAACTTTATTGATTGCAATTCCATCTGCTGTAAAAGCGTTTAACTGGATTACAACTTTATGGAAAGGGAATTTACAATTTAATCCTGCTATGTTGTTTTCTATCGGAATGGTTTCAACTTTCATTACTGGAGGTTTGACAGGAATCATTTTAGGAGATAGTACTTTAGATATTAACGTTCACGATACATACTTCGTAATTGCTCACTTTCACTTAGTAATGGGTATCTCTGCACTTTACGGAATGTTTGCGGGTATTTACCACTGGTTCCCAAAAATGTATGGAAGAATGTTGAACAAAAACTTAGGTTATATTCACTTTTGGATTACTGCAGTTTGTGCTTATGGAGTTTTCTTCCCAATGCACTTTATTGGATTAGCAGGTCTTCCAAGACGTTACTATACAAATACAAACTTCCCATTATTTGATGATTTACAAAATGTGAATGTTTTAATTACAACATTCGCTCTTGTGGGAGGTGCGTTCCAATTAGTATTCCTATACAATTTCTTTAGTAGTATTTTCTACGGTAAGAAAGCGGTTCAAAACCCTTGGAATTCTACAACGTTAGAGTGGACTACTCCAGTTGAGCATATTCATGGTAACTGGCCAGGTGAAATTCCTCATGTATATCGTTGGCCGTATGACTATAGTAACCCAAATCATGATGTAGATTTTGTTCCTCAAAATGTACCAATGAAAGAAGGTGAAGAAGTTTTACACCACTAAAAATAGTAAAAAGACTATCAGAAATGATAGTCTTTTTTTTTGTTTAGTTAAAATTGTAATCGCTCAGTTTTACTGTTTTAGAAACTAATTACTTTCTATATCTTTGTAGGATGAATGAAAATCTAGATCCTACTACAAAAGGATATAATTCAGAAGAATTAGATCTTGAAAAAAGATTGCGTCCACTGTCATTTGATGATTTTGCGGGACAAGACCAAGTTTTAGAAAATTTAAAAGTATTCGTTGCTGCCGCTAATCAGAGAGGTGAAGCACTTGATCATGCTTTGTTTCATGGCCCTCCTGGATTAGGTAAAACAACACTTGCAAATATTCTGGCTAATGAATTGGAGGTTGGAATAAAAATCACTTCGGGACCCGTTTTAGATAAGCCTGGTGATTTAGCTGGTTTACTGACTAATTTGGATGAAAGAGATGTTTTATTCATTGATGAAATTCACCGTTTAAGTCCGGTAGTTGAAGAGTATTTATATTCGGCTATGGAGGATTTTAAAATTGATATCATGATTGAATCTGGACCAAATGCTAGAACAGTTCAAATCAATTTAAATCCTTTTACCTTAATTGGTGCAACAACCAGATCGGGTCTTTTGACTGCGCCTATGCGTGCACGTTTTGGGATTTCTTCTCGCTTGCAGTATTACACTACTGAACTTCTGACCAGTATTGTTGAAAGAAGTGCTTCTATATTAAAAATGCCGATAGCTTTAGATGCGGCAATTGAAATTGCAGGAAGAAGTCGTGGAACACCTCGTATTGCAAATGCTTTACTTCGAAGAGTTCGTGATTTTGCCCAGATTAAAGGAAATGGAACTATTGATTTGGAGATTGCTCGTTATGCCTTGAAAGCATTAAATGTAGATGCACATGGTCTTGATGAAATGGATAATAAAATATTATTAACCATTATCAATAAGTTTAAAGGTGGCCCGGTGGGACTTTCTACTTTGGCAACGGCTGTAAGTGAAAGCAGTGAAACTATAGAAGAAGTTTATGAGCCATTTTTAATTCAGGAAGGTTTCATTATGAGAACACCTCGCGGAAGAGAAGTTACAGACAAAGCCTATAAACATTTAGGTAAAATAAACACGAATATTCAAGGAGGTCTATTCTAAAATAATTTTATGAGACAGTACTTTTTATTTTTGATATTGGCTTATTGTAGTTCTTTTAGTCAGGTAAAATATTTTTCGCATCTGTCATATGGAAAATCATCTCAACAGTTTTTAGATCTCTATGTTCCAAATGGGAATTTAAAAAATATGCCTGTTGTCATTCTTCTTCATGGAGGTGCTTGGTCAATGGGTGGACTTGAATACACAGTAAAACATGCTGAAGATATTGCAAATATAGGATTTGTTGTTGCCAATGTCGATTATAGATATGTAAGTGATACTATTTCGGGCAAAGATTTGTTGTCAGATATAGATGCCGCTATTAATTATGTCTCGAAAAATTCTGACAAGTATGGTTATGCTAAGAAAGGTTATCATATTGTTGGAATTAGTGCTGGCGCTCATTTGGCATTATTGTATGGTTATACTCATAAGAATGTGAAATCAATAACGGCTTTATGTGCTCCTTCAAGATTGGATTCTTCTGAAGCACTAGAATTTATGAGAAAAAATGGGCATGTCGATATTATAGAAAAATTGGCGGGTAGCAAAAGCAATTCTAATGGGCAAAATGATGCATTCATTAAAATAAGTCCATTCAATAATATTTCAAATGTTCCAACATTGTTGATTCATGGCGATGCCGATCCATTAGTTAATGTTAGTCAGTCGCAAAATCTGTATAATGAATTAAAGAGAAAAGGTGTTGAAACAAAATTGATAATAAGACAAGGTAAAGGGCATGATGTAGGAATGAATGCTCCCGATACTGAAAATCAAAATATACAAGATATTACGCAATGGATATCTTCGCACAGTAAGTAAATTGCTTAATAATAAAACAAACTCAAATTGAAAGAGCTTGTTTTAATTCTATTCAAAATGTCTGAAAAAATTAATTATAATTACCCAAACAGACTTTCAATATTGAGATTTCTGAAAGATGCAGAAGGCGTTCGAAGAAATCCAATTCCTTTTCATAAGAGATATTTTGAAAAATTTGGAGATTCTTTTTCTATCAAAATTGGTTTTTCCAAGTATATCATTTTATCGAGAGATAATGATGTAGCTCAATATATCTTGCAGAAAAATCAAAAGAACTATCACAAATCCAAATTCCAATCTGTTTATTTGTCTAAATATTTAGGAAAAGGTCTTCTGACAGTAGATGGAGAATTTTGGTTGAAACAAAGAAGACTTATTCAACCTGCTTTTCATAAACAAAAAATGAATCAGCTGGTTGAAAATATGAAACTGACCATCGTTTCTGAGTTAAGCGGAATTACTTTAAATCAAAACGTGGATCTTTTTCCTTTAATGAGTGAATTGGCTTTTAATGTTGTTGCCAAATCATTGTTTCAATTTTCTATAGAAGAAGAAAAACTAGATCGCATAAAATATATTATTGAAACAGTTCAGAATTTTTTAATTAAAGAAATTAGGCTTCCGCATAAAGCCTGGTGGTTTTCTATTTCTGGTCAGGTTAAAAAACATCTTGATTTGGCAGAAGAAAACAATAGAATTATTCAAACTATTATTGAAGAAAGGAATACTTCAAATACAGAAGTTAATGATTTGCTTAATATGCTTTTGGAAACCAGATATGAAGATACTGGCGAAGGAATGTCTGTTGAGCAATTAATTGATGAAATAAAAATTCTATTTATAGCGGGACACGAAACTACAGCTAATGCTTTAACTTTTACACTGCATTTATTGGGAAACCATCCCGAGATACAAGACAAAGTATTAAATGAAATTAATACAATCGAAGCAGAAACTGACGATGTTGTTGAGCAGCTCCAAAAAATGACTTATACCAATGCGGTTTTAAATGAGTCTATGCGTTTGTATCCTCCAGCTTGGATTACAGATCGACAAAATATCGAAGATGATAGTATCGGACGATTTAATATTGAAAAAAATACTTTGATTGGTGTTTCTTTTTATGAATTACACCGCAATCCTAAATATTGGAAAAATCCCGAAACATTTGATCCAGAACGTTTTTTAGGAGATCAAAAGAAACATTCTATGCAATATTTTTACCCTTTTGGTGCTGGGCCAAGAATGTGTATTGGTGCTGGATTTGCTATTTATGAAATGTGTCTTACTATTTCGCACATTATTAAAAAATATAAAATTACTTCATTGAATGCTGATGTTAATTTTAATCCTCTAATTACCTTAAAGCCCGTTGGAGTAGAAGTCCTATTTTCTGAAAGATAATGATTAATTCTAAAGAAAAATATTCAAAATTTATCAAGGATGAAGCCAAAAGATTGGGGTTCTTGTCTTGCGGAATTTCCAAAGCGGGATTTCTGGAAAAAGAAGCGCCCAGACTTGAAAATTGGTTGAATAATAACCGAAATGGTCAAATGGCTTACATGGAAAACCATTTTGATAAGCGTTTAGATCCGACTTTATTGGTTGATGATGGGAAAAGTGTGATTTCACTTTTGTTAAATTATTATCCCGAAGTTTCTCAAAATGATGCAAGTTTTAAGATTTCAAAATATGCTTATGGTCAGGATTATCATTTTGTAATAAAAGATAAATTAAAAGAATTTTTACATTCGATTCAGGAGAATATTGGAGATGTATCGGGTCGTGCTTTTGTAGATTCGGCACCTGTTTTAGATAAAGCTTGGGCAGCCAAAAGTGGATTAGGATGGATCGGGAAAAACAGCAATTTGATTACTCAAAAAGTGGGTTCTTTTTATTTTATTGCTGAACTTATAATTGATTTAGATTTAGAATATGACCATGCAGTGACAGACCATTGTGGCTCTTGCACAGCTTGTATAGATGCGTGTCCAACGCAGGCCATTGTGGCGCCTTATATTGTTGATGGTAGTAAATGTATTTCCTATTATACTATCGAACTAAAAGAAAACCTTCCTAACGAAATGAAAGGAAAATTTGATGAATGGATGTTTGGGTGTGATACTTGCCAAGACGTTTGCCCATGGAATCGATTTTCTAAACCTCACTCAGAACCTTTGTTTAATCCTAATCCTGAATTACTTTCTTTTTCAAAAAAAGATTGGATAGAAATAACAGAAGAAACATTCAAACTTGTTTTTAAGAACTCACCTATCAAAAGAACAAAATTTGATGGATTAAAACGCAATATTAAGTTTTTAGAGCAATAAAGTTAAGTTTTTAATTAAAATTAACTATTTGTTGTCAGTATTTTATGTTTTAGCGTGTACGTAAAAGCTTATTTTTATTTCTTACAAAATATTGCTTATTTGTCAATAAATTCTGTAGGAATTTAATTTATTCGAAATTCTTTAAGAATTATTGACTCCTTCATTATCAAATCATTATATTTTTGGTTGTAAATTAGGCTTAACAGTTGTTAATTATTGCTGTTCGACGAGTTTATGTGTAGTTTGTCGAGTAAACTGTCTGAAACATCAATGTTTATATACTTTCGCTCCTCCAAAACTACTTTTATAACTTAAAAACACATTTTTGTGTATTGAACCTATCATGACTATGGTCCAAACGCTACAATGCTCATATAGAAATCTTTCCACGATTTTTATTGCTTCAACGAAATCCAATCATTTCGTTTTTTCGTATTTCACCTATATGCTAAAAACAATCATCAATTCTTTAGCATCCCAATTTTCTGTTCCACAAACTCAAGTTGTCTATGCGTAACTCTACTTTGAAACAGTCTGGATTTTTCAGGCTATCCATTTTTATTGTTTTTTTATTACTAAGCGCACATAATGTGTCGGCTCAGTTTTATACGAAACATTACATTGCACCTGCTCCTTGGCAGTATTTTAGTAAGGCAAATGAAATTGTCATTGCTACGAATTCTACGAGTACAGTAAATATCGCTGTTTCTAGAAGTAATGGTACTTTGGTAACTAATTTAACGGCAGTAAAAGGTGCTCCAGCCGTATATAGATTTGCTGGTTTACCCAAGGATGCGCCGGCACATGCTTTAAATACAGTTTTAAACGCTGCAGGTCTGATAATTAATGCTGATGCGCCAGTTTCCATTAACTTACGAAACGTTGCATCCGATGCATTAGGAGGTGACGGAAGTGATAAGGACATTAAAGGAAATGCTGCATTAACCAGTTTTGGTGATGCAGGAATTGGTATTAGATTTAGAATAGGGTATTATAGAGATGGTTCTTTAGGGAATTTTGGAGATTTTGGTGATCAACGACCTATTTACAGTATTATGGCTACTGCCGACAATACTACAGTAAAAGTTAATAATGCAATTGTTGCAACATTAAACACTGGACAAAGTTATTTATTTAAGGCTAATATAGGTACATTGGTAGAATCTTCTAACCCTAGTGTAATGAATACTTCGGCGGCTATTGATACTCCTAACGGATGTGGAGATGGAGCTTATAATCAAATTCCGCCAGAGGCAGTTTTAGGCACTGAGTATTTTATTGAAAGGGGGAAGGGAAATGACACGGCTGAACAAACCACTGTGGTTGCAACAAAAGATAATACTGCTCTAACAATTAATACTTATTCAACGACAGGAGATTTAGTAGGCACTAATACTCTTACTTTACCTACAGCAGGGAGTTTTTATACTTTTCGTAATGGTGTTTCTAATTCAAGTTTTTCTGCTTCTCGAGTAGCAGCAGATAAGAGAGTTGCAGTATATTCTGGAACAGCACGATCTTGTGAAGTTGATATTTATACAATAGCTCCAGTTTCAGAATGTGGAGGATCTAATTTTGTTGAGACTGCTAAATTTAGGGATTATGGTACAGGATCATTACCTTATTTTGGATATATTCTTTTGCGAAGTGCTACAGAAGTAGTAAGCGTAAATGGGACAAATATTGAAACTATAAGTGGTATTTCTGCACGTCATCAACTTGGGTCAACAGGCTGGTATGTGATTAATTTTGAGGATACTCAGATTGGAAGCCCGAATATTCTTTCTATTTCAAGTGCTGCTAAACTTACGGTATCTATTGTACAGCAAGGGGGCGGATTTACAATGGCAGGATTCTTTTCAAATTTTGCTATTCAGCCTGAAGATCCAACATTTACATATGTTTCAGGAGGTGGATGTACTAATAATACAGCTACATTAACTACGGCTTCAGGGCTTTCACCTTATCAGTGGTACTTAAATGGAGTTGCTATTAACGGAGCTAACTCAGATACTTATACAGCAACTAAAACAGGAGCATATTCAGTTGCTTCAACATTAACATGTGGAGCTCAGACTCAGTCTAAACCCGTTTCAGTTACATTATGTACTGATTTAGAGGTTAAAAAAACGGTTAACATTGCAACACCTTGTGTAGGATCCAATGTTGAATTTACTGTTGCATTAAATAATTTAGGGGTTAATAATTCTACGGGAGTTTCTGTTAATGATTTACTTCCTACTGGATATACTTTTGTTAGTTCAACAGCATCAGTTGGGTCATATAACTCTACAACAGGGGTATGGAGTATTGGAGATGTTAATGGAGGAGCTGCTGAAACATTGAAAATTACAGCAAAAGTTAACGCTTCTGGAGTTTATAATAATATAGCGTCATTGCCTTCAACAATAGTTGATAGCAATTCTACAAATAATTCAGCTAGTGTTTCTACCACACCAAATCCGTTACCAACACTTACGATAAATAATCCGGCATCTGTTTGTTCTCCATCAACAGTAAATTTAACCGCACCGGCTGTTACGGCAGGCAGTTCGTCTAATCTAACATTTACTTATTGGACCAATTCAACAGCAACAACAGCATATACAACACCAACAGCAGCAACGGCAGGTACATATTACATTAAGGCAACAACGACTTCTGGATGTTCAGATATTAAACCAGTTATTGTGAAAGTTGCAACACCACCAAATGCTGGGACATTGTCAGGAACACAGTCAATTTGTGTTGGAAACAATACCACTTTTTCATCAAATGGAAATACAGGCGGAGCATGGACAAGTAGTGATACTTCTATTGCTACAGTTACATCTGCAGGAGTGGTAAATGGACTTTCAGCAGGTACAGCAACAATAACATATAGAGTAACAGGAACAGGAGGTTGTTCAGATGCAACATCTACGAGAACAGTTACGGTAACTGCAGCGCCAAATGCTGGGACGTTGTCAGGAACACAAACAATTTGTGTTGGAAACAATACCACTTTTTCATCAAATGGAAATACAGGCGGAGCATGGACAAGTAGTGATACTTCTATTGCTACAGTTACATCTGCAGGAGTTGTAAATGGACTTTCAGCAGGTACAGCAACAATAACATATAGAGTAACAGGAACCGGAGGCTGTTCAGATGCAACATCTACAAGAACAGTTACGGTAAATGCAATGCCAGCAGCGCCAGCAGCATCATCACAGTCATTCTGTTCAACAGATGCTAAAAAAGTAAGTGATTTACTTCCTTCAGGAAGTGCATACAAATGGTACGATGTTGCGACAGCAGGAACTGCTTTACAAGCAACAGATGTACTTACTACAAAAACATATTATGTAAGTGAAACATTAAACGGATGTGAAGGCCCAAGAAGATCAGTTGCTGTAACGGTTACAACAACTCCTTCAGCACCAACATTGAGTACGATTACTCAACCAACTTGTTTTTCAGCTACAGGAAGTTTTACAATTACTAATTATAATTCATCTTACACTTACACTGTAACGCCATCAACAGGGGTTACAAGAGTAAATGATATTGTTACAGTACCTTCAGGAAGTTACACAATCAAAGCTTCAATAAATAGTTGTGAAACATCAACCAATTTTACTGTCAATTCTCAAATCTGCGCTGTAGCTGAAACTTTCCCAACCTCCGTAAACGGGCTTCCGGGTGGAGACACGACAGAATCTTTGATTTTAGGAGACAAGTTGAACAACGCTCAGGCAGTAATCGGGACAAATCCGGGACAGGTGAGCATCAGCCCAGTAACAGTTCCAACTGGATTTACAATAAATACAGACGGAACGGTAAAAGTTCCGGCAAACACAAAAGCGGGAGATTATAATGTTGAATACAGCATCTGTGAAATCAACAACACAAACAACTGTTCGACGGCGACTTCTGTTGTAAAAGTAAGTGCTCCGGTTATTTTAGCTGTAGCTGAAACTTTCCCAACAGCGGTAAACGGACTTCTAGGCGGAGACACAACAGAATCCTTGATTTTAGGAGACAAGTTAAACAGTGCTCAGGCAGTAATCGGAACAAATCCGGGACAAGTAAGCATCAGCCCAGTAACAGTTCCAACTGGATTTACTATAAATACAGACGGAACAGTAAAAGTCCCTGCAAACACAAAAGCGGGAGATTACAATGTTGAATACAGCATCTGTGAAATCAACAACACAAACAACTGTTCAACGGCGACTTCTGTTGTTAAGGTAAGTGCTCCGGTTATTTTAGCTGTAGCCGAAACATTCCCAACAGTGGTAAACGGACTTCCGGGTGGAGACACGACAGAAGCCCTGATATTAGGAGACAAGTTAAACAACGCTCAGGCAGTAATCGGAACAAATCCGGGACAAGTAAGCATCAGCCCAGTAACAGTTCCAACTGGATTTACAATAAACAATGACGGAACGGTAAAAGTTCCGGCAAACACAAAAGCGGGAGATTACAATGTTGAATACAGCATCTGTGAAATCAACAACACAAACAACTGTTCAACGGCGACTTCTGTTGTTAAGGTAAGTGCTCCGGTTATTTTAGCTGTAGCTGAAACTTTCCCAACAGCGGTAAACGGACTTCCGGGCGGAAACACGACAGAATCTTTGATTTTAGGAGACAAGTTAAACAACGCTCAGGCAGTAATCGGAACAAATCCGGGACAAGTAAGCATCAGCCCAGTAACAGTTCCAACTGGATTTACAATAAATACAGACGGAACGGTAAAAGTTCCAGCAAACACAAAAGCGGGAGATTACAATGTTGAATACAGCATCTGTGAAATCAACAACATAAACAACTGTTCAACGGCGACTTCTGTTGTTAAGGTAATTGCTCCGGTTATTTTAGCTGTAGCTGAAACTTTCCCAACAGCGGTAAACGGACTTCCTGGCGGAGATACAACAGAATCTTTGATTTTAGGAGACAAGTTAAACAACGCTCAGGCAGTAATCGGAACAAATCCGGGACAAGTAAGCATTAGCCCAGTCACAGTTCCGACAGGATTTACAATAAACAATGACGGAACGGTAAAAGTTCCAGCAAACACAAAAGCAGGAGATTACAATGTTGAATACAGCATCTGTGAAATCAACAACACAAACAACTGTTCAACGGCGACTTCTGTTGTAAAAGTAAGTGCTCCGGTTATTTTAGCTGTAGCTGAAACTTTCCCAACAGCGGTAAACGGACTTCCGGGCGGAAACACGACAGAATCCTTGATTTTAGGAGACAAGTTAAACAACGCTCAGGCAGTAATCGGAACAAATCCGGGACAAGTAAGCATCAGCCCAGTAACAGTTCCAACTGGATTTACAATAAACAATGACGGAACGGTAAAAGTTCCAGCAAACACAAAAGCGGGAGATTACAATGTTGAATACAGCATCTGTGAAATCAACAACACAAACAACTGTTCAACGGCGACTTCTGTTGTAAAAGTAAGTGCTCCGGTTATTGATGCAGTGGGAGATAATGTGACTTCGATCAACGGAAATATTGGTGGAACGACTGTTGCATTAAGTGCAAATGATACTTTGAATGGAAACCCAATAATTGTTGGAATAGCTTCAGGAGAAGTAACATTAAATATTATCGGAACTCTTCCAACAGGATTAACATTAAATGCTGATTATACCATTACTGTTGCGCCAAATACGCCAGCAGCAAATTATAATGTAGAATATAAAATATGCGAAAACAATAATCCAACAAACTGTGATTCAATAACTATAACTATACCAGTTACAGTGGGTAATCTTATTGCCAACGTAGATCTTGTTTCAGGGGTTATAGCATCAAATGCATCTCAGACGTTAGGTACAAATGTTTTAGATAATGATACTAAAAACGGATTACCATTAAATCCTTCTGATGTAACATTAAGCACTTTAACACCAGACCCAACAGGATATTTGGTACTAAATCCAGACGGAATATTAACTTTAAAAGCTAATGCACCTGCAGGAAATTATGAATTAACATACCAAATTTGCGAAAAATTAAATACAGGTAATTGTGATTCTAATACGGTAAAAGTATCGGTTAGCTTACCAGTTATTGATGCAGTGGGAACAACATTAATACCATCAATTAATGGAAGTATTGGAGGTACAACAACAACTTCTGTTGTAGAAAATGACACTTTAAACGGAAATCCATTTGTTCTTGGAAATCTTCCGGGGCAAGTAAAATTAACTGCTGTAAATGTTCCTTCAGGATTAACTCTGAATGCAGATGGAACAGTAACAGTACTTGCAAATACACCAGCGGGAGTTTATAATGTAGAATATAGTATCTGCGAAATTACGAATCCAACAAATTGTGATACTGCTATCTCAAAAGTGGCAGTAAACAATGGAGTGCTTGTGGCAAACACAGATACTATTCCTTCAAGAGTTGGATCTGAAATAGCTCAGCCATTAGGGATAAATGTTTTAGATAACGATACAAAAAACGGATTACCATTAAATCCTTCAGATGTAACGCTTACCACTTCAACACCAGATCCATCAGGATATTTAGTGTTGAATCCTGACGGAACGGTAACATTAGGAGCAAATCCTCCAGTAGGAACTTATGAAGTAACCTATACAATCTGTGAAAACTTAAATCCGGGGAATTGCAGTTCAAATACAGTAAAAATAACAGTAGACATGCCAGTTATCGATGCTGTTTCAGAAACATTGACACCGTCTATCACAGGAAGTACTGGAGGTAAAACGACATCTTCGGTTATAGAAAATGACAAAATCAACGGGAAACAAGCTGTTATTGGAAATCTTTCTGGTCAGGTAAAATTAACTGCTGTGAATGTGCCTTCTGGCTTAACATTAAACGCTGACGGAACAGTAACTGTGGCAATTAATACACCATCAGGAATTTACAATATTGAATACAGTATTTGTGAAATTAGTAATCCAACAAATTGCGATTCTGCAATTTCAAAAGTTGCCGTAAACAATGGAGTCTTAGTAGCAAATACAGATTTAATTCCGTCAATAACAGCATCGAATACACCTCAGACGTTTGGAGTAAATGTTTTTGATAATGATACGAAAGACGGATTAAAATTAAATCCTTCAGATGTGACATTGAGCACTTCAACACCAGATCCAAAAGGATATTTAGTGTTGAATCCAAATGGAACATTAACGTTAGGAGCAAATGCACCAGCAGGAAATTATGATTTGACTTACACTATCTGTGAAAAATTAAATGCAGGTAATTGTAGTTCAAATACAGTAAGAGTAATTGTTGATATGCCAGTTATTGATGCAGTTGCAGATCCTGTAACTTCAATCAGTGGAAATATTGGAGGAACAACAATTTCATTAATTGCAAACGATAAATTAAACGGAAGTCCAGTAGTTGTTGGTACCGCTCCGGGAGAAGTTACTTTTGCATTAATTGGAACTCTTCCAACAGGATTGACATTAAACCCTGACTTTACCATTACTGTTGCGCCAAATACGCCAGCTGGGAATTATAATGTGGAGTATAGTATTTGCGATAACATTAATTCGACAAACTGCGATTCAGTAATTTCTGTAATAACAGTTAGCGGAGGAAATCTTATAGCAAATCAAGATATTGTGCCATCAGCGGTGGGCGTAAATGTTCCTCAGACATTAATCAATGTTTTTGTAAATGATACCAAAGACGGAAATGCATTAGTACCTTCAGATGTCAATCTGAATGTAACAATTGCTGATCCAAAAGGATATTTGACAGTTGATGCAAACGGAAATGCTATTTTGGCGCCTAATGCACCAGCAGGAGATTACGAATTAACATATACAATTTGTGAAAAATTAAATCCATTAAATTGCAATTCAAATGTTGTAAAAGTAACCGTGACAGAACCAAAAATGACAGTTACGGCAAATAGCTACTGTTCTAATAATGTTCCTTACGTAAACTATACAGTGACGCCAGATAATTTTACAACGAACAATAAACTAACAGTTAAATGGATCGATAGTTCGAATAATGTTGTTGCAACACAAACAAATTTAGATCTAAGCGGAAATCTGATTTGGCCAGGTGCAATAGTGGACGGAAATGGAAATGGAGTAGATTGGCCAGGATGGGTTCTAAACAACGGACAATGGATGCTGGGAGCTGACGGATTTGAAGGTACGAGAAATGGAGTAAAAATGGAGTTTTCATTAAATCCTACAGTTACGGTTTCAGTATCTTATCCAGTTGCGACGGCAGGATGTAATCCAAATCCATCATTCTCGATTACAGCAAATAATGATGAAGCAGGACCAATAGATGTGAAAAAGGGAACAGACGCGACAATTAATATCTTCAATAATGATATTTTGAATGGAGTGAAACCAACACCTTCAGATATTGTTCTATCGACTGTTGTTGCAAATCCAAACTTAGTGCTAAACGCAGATGGTTCAGTTACAATTCTTGCTAACACTCCGTCTGGAGTTTACCAATTAACGTATCAAATCTGTGAAGCAGCAAATACATCAAACTGCAGTCAGGCTGTGGTTAAGATTACAGTAGTAAATAATACTACACCAGCGCCACCAACATCAAATGCAATTACATTAGTGAATGATGACAATATTATTGCTGACGGAATTAACGGTGATCTGGAATTTGTAAATGTTTTGAATAATGATTTAATAAGCGGACAGCCAATCAATCCGGCAGATGTAACGATTAAAGCATTAGGAAACAATTCTAATTTCGAATTCAATCCAGACGGAACAGTAAATGTTAAGCCAAACACACCAGGAGGAAATTATGCCATTACGTATCAGGTTTGTGAAAAAGCAAATGCAACAAATTGTGCTACAGCTGTATTAAATGTTTTTGTTGAAGTTCCGGCAATTGCGATTATCAAAACAGCAGAATTCAATGATTTAGATAAGAGCGGTTTTGCAAATGCAGGAGAAACAATTACATACAAGTTTACGGTAACCAATACAGGAAATGTGCCGCTTATCAATGTAACTGTAAAAGATCCATTGACAGGAGTAGTAGTTTCTGGACAAGCAATTTCTTTAGCTGTTGGCGAATCAAACAACACTAATTTTACGGCAGTTTATAAGATCACGCAGGAAGATATTAATATTGGTAAAGTAACCAATCAGGCAACTGCACATGCGAGCAGTACAAGTAAAATTGTGGTTGAAGATAAATCAGATGATTTAGGTAATGATGGTGATAATCCGACAGTTCTATCTCTTGACGGATGTTCAATCAAAGTATTTAATGCTTTCTCTCCAAATGGAGATGCTAAAAATGCAAGATTCTTTATTAGAGGTATAGAATGTTATCCTAATAATACGGTTGAAATTTACAACCGTTGGGGAGTATTGGTTTACAGTATCGATCAGTATGATAATAATGACAGGGTTTTTGTTGGATATTCTAATGGACGTTCTACAATTAAACAAACTGAAGGTCTTCCGGTTGGAACTTACTTCTACATCCTAAAATATCAGGATAGCAGTAAAACACCACACGAACAATCTGGTTACTTATACATCAATAAATAAAATAAAATACGGCTTAGTGAAAGCTGAGCCGTTTTTAAAGCTTCATAAATGAAAAAATTAATCTTAGTTTTTATGTTTTTTTCGATTGTGTCAAATGCGCAGCAAGACGCGCAGTTTACGCAATACATGTATAACACAATCGAAGTCAATCCAGCTTACGCAGGTTCAAGAGGAGTTTTGAGCGTTTTCGGATTGTATCGTACCCAATGGGTTGGGTTGGACGGTGCGCCACAAACAAGTACTTTTTCTGTTAATACGCCTATAAGCAATAGTGATTTGGGACTTGGAGTTTCTCTTGTTAATGACAAAATCGGACCAACAACAGAAAACACATTATCTGCCGATTTATCTTACACGATCCCAACTTCAGAGTCATGGAATTTGTCTTTTGGTATAAAAGGAACTGCAAATTTATTCAATATCGATATTAATAAATTAAGCATGGAAGATCAGACAGACGAACAGTTTCAAAACCTGAAAAACAGATTTTCACCAAACGTTGGTGCCGGAGTTTATTTCCACTCCGATCGTGCTTATATCGGTTTATCTGTTCCAAATTTTATAGAAACAAGTCGTTATAATGCAGATGATACTGCTATTTTTAAAGATAAAATCAATTATTATTTAATAGCCGGTTATGTCTTTAATCTGGATCGTTTAGAATACATGAAATTCAAACCAGCCATAATGACTAAAATGGTCGAAGGAGCTCCTTTACAAGTTGATGTTTCAGGAAATTTTATGTTTAATGACAAATTTGTTTTAGGTCTTGCTTATCGTTGGAGCGCTTCAGTTAGTGCAATGGCAGGATTTCAGGTTACAAAAGGAATGTATATAGGGTATGGTTATGATCACGAAACTACGCAATTAAAAAAGTACAATTCTGGCTCACATGAGATTTTTCTAAGATTTGACTTCTTCAATAATTATAATAAAATGATATCGCCAAGATTCTTTTAATGAAACCTATGAAAGTTAAAAATATAATTTTAATCGTTTTACTGTGTAGTTTTTATTTCAATGTAAATGCTCAAAATCCATTTACAAGTATGAACTTGAAATACGCAGATAAAAAATACGAAGAGTACGCTTACGCGGATGCCATAAAAGCATACGAAAGTATAATAGAGAAAGAAAGTGCTAACGAAGGAATTTTACAACGACTAGCGAATTCATATTATTTTAATGGAGAATTGACAAGTGCTTTAAAATGGTACAATCAATTATTTCAAGTGAATGAAAATCAGGAAGCAGAATATTTTTACCGTTTTGCACAATGTTTGAAATCGGCTGGGAATTACCGTAAATCAGATGAGATTTTAGAAAAATTCAATCAGAGAGCCGCTTTAGAAAAAAGATCCGATTTAATCAGAAGTGACAAAAATTACCTAGAAATAATAAAAGAAAATTCAGGAAGATTTCAAATAGGAGATGCAGGAGTAAATTCTCGTTTTTCAGATTATGGAAGTGCCGTTTACGGAAATAAAATAATATTTACTTCTGCGCGTGATACCGGAGGAGTGGTAAAAGCTAATTTTGAGTGGACAAACAGATCTTTTTCAAGACTGTATTCTGCTGTTTTATTGCCTGATGGAAGTGTCGGAAAACCAGAACTTTTCATCAAAAGAAAAAAAGATAACTATAATGAGTCGACTCCGATTTTTACAAAAGACGGACGAACAATGTATTTTACCCGAAACAATTTCACCGACGGGAAAAGAGGGCAAAATGATAAAAATATTACGCTTTTAAAATTATACAAAGCAGAATTAATCGACAGTGAATGGAAGAATATTAAAGAACTTCCTTTCAATAGTAATCAATATAGTACAGCTCACCCAGCTTTGAGTGTCGATGAAAAATTCTTATACTTTGCGTCAGATATGCCGGGAACGTTAGGACAGTCAGATATTTATAAAGTAGCAATTAATGAAGATGGAACTTTTGGGAAACCTGAAAATTTAGGTCCACAAATTAATACAGAAGCCAGAGAAACTTTTCCTTTTATTTCTGGAGATAATGAACTTTATTTTGCCTCAGACGGTCGTCCAGGTTTAGGCGGATTAGATATTTTTGCTTCAAGAATAAAAGCTGACGGAACGTATGATGAAGTTTTAAATGTCGGAGAACCTGTAAACAGCAAGCAAGATGACTTTGCCTTTAGTATTGACAGCAGAAGCAGAAGCGGTTATTTTTCTTCAAACAGAGAAATCAGTTTAGGTTTAGATGATGTTTACAGATTTACAGAAACCAGAAAACTTATTTGCGAACAAAATTTAACTGGAACTGTTACAGATGCAGAATCAAATGTAGTTTTGGCCAATACTTCATTAACATTATTTAATGAAAAATTTGATCCAGTTGGCACCATCACAACAGATGAAAACGGAAATTATATTTTTCCTACTGTAAAATGTGGCAGAAAATATACGATTAGAACTTCTAAAACAGATTACAATGCCAAAGAAGTTTCGGTAAATATCTTAAGAGATCAGCAAACCACTTTAATGATTTCGATCAACAAAGTATTTGTTCCTTTATTTGCAGCAAAAACAATAGCAATTAAAAAAGTTGCCATTAGTCCGGTAAAGTTAAGTTCAATGAAAGTTGGAGTAGATATTGCAAAACTTTTAAACCTTCCAATGAACTTTTTTGATTTGGGTAAAGCCACCATCAAGAAAACTTCAGAACCGCAATTGATGAAAGTAGTGAATCTTCTGAATCAGATACCAACAATGAAACTTGATATTCGTTCACATACAGATAGCCGTTCTTCGTCAGAAAGCAATCAGATTCTCTCAGAAAAAAGAGCAGAATCAACAAAAAACTGGCTAGTTCAAAAAGGAATAAATATAGACCGTTTGACTGCCAAAGGTTACGGAGAAACACAATTAGTCAATAAATGTGCAGACGGTGTAAAATGTTCAGAAAAAGAACACATGAAAAATAGAAGAAGCGAATTTATCATTGTCGAAATGTAAAAATGGCTTTTTTCAAATTAAGAAAACCCTTTTCTAAATTTTTAGGAAAGGGTTTTTGTTTTAAACTCCTAGATAGACGAAATATTTATAGTTAAAAAATCAAATTTTCATCAAAAAACAAATCTAAACGATTTCATTCTTTACACTATAATTTCAAAAACACGAATTTTGTTTTATAATGTTTAAAATGAATTAGTTGAGTTTTAAAAAATCGATTTCGCTACAGATTCGTATTTGTTTTTATTATAACTTTATCAGTCTAAAAATTTTTCATTATGACTGTAGATCAAATACTTAAAGCAAAAGGAAGAAATGTCTATTCTATTTTCTCCAATTTAACGGTTTATGATGCGTTAAAAGTAATGGGAGAGAAGAATATCGGAGCAATTTTAATTATTGATAATAATATTCTAAAAGGAATATTATCAGAGAGAGATTATGCCCGTAAAATTGTGCTAAAAGATAAATCTTCCAAACAAACTTTCGTTCACGAGATTATGGAAAGTAATGTTTTTACAGTTAAACTTTCGCACAATCTGGAAGATTGTATGCAATTGATGAGCGAAAAAAGAATTCGACACCTGCCAGTTTTAGAAGGCGAAACTGTGGTCGGAATCATCTCAATTAGCGATGTAGTAAAGGCTATTATAGAAACACAAAAAGACACCATAGAACATTTGAATTCTTATATTTCTCAATAAAAAGTATAGAAAAGCGATAAAAATTTAAAAGGAGTCCAATTTCTATTGGACTTTTTTTATTTATCAAAATGGATTTTCAGAAAAGAATACGGTAAAAACATGCCTTTTTAAAACTAGACTTATATCTTTGTAAGCTAGAATAAAAGCTAAAAATAATGAACAAAGAGAGTAAAAGAAGAGAAGCGTTACTGTACCATTCAGAACCAACTCCAGGAAAAATTCAGGTAGTTCCAACAAAAAAATATGCAACCCAAAGAGATTTATCATTGGCGTATTCGCCGGGAGTTGCAGAGCCATGTTTAGAGATTGCAGCAAACAAAGAAGACGTTTATAAATATACAGCAAAAGGAAATTTAGTAGCCGTAATTTCCAACGGTACCGCGGTTTTAGGACTTGGAGATATTGGTCCAGAAGCAGGAAAACCTGTAATGGAAGGAAAAGGTTTGTTATTTAAAATTTTCTCAGATATTGATGTTTTTGATATCGAAGTTGATACTAAAAACGTAGAGGAATTTATTCAGACGGTAAAAAATATCGCTCCAACTTTTGGAGGAATTAACCTCGAAGATATTAAAGCTCCTGAATCTTTCGAAATTGAAAGAAGATTAATTGAAGAATTGGATATTCCGGTAATGCACGATGATCAGCATGGAACGGCAATTATCTCTTCAGCAGCTTTAATCAATGCTCTTGAATTAGCAGGAAAAAAAGCAGAAGATGTAAAAGTAGTAGTTTCCGGTGCAGGATCTGCGGCAATTGCTTGTACAGATTTATATGTTTTGTTGGGAGTAAAAGTAGAGAACGTTTTAATGTTCAACAGTAAAGGACTTTTAACAAAAGACAATCCGGCGTTGTCAGATTTACAATTAAAATATGCTCTTGACGGAGAGAAAATTTCATTAGATGAAGCTGTAAAAGGTGCAGATGTTTTCATCGGATTATCTTCTGGAAATATCTTATCTCCTGAAATGTTATTGACAATGGCAGAAAATCCGATTGTTTTTGCAATGGCAAATCCGAATCCGGAAATCGATTATAATCTGGCTGTAGAAACGAGAAAAGACGTGATTATGGCGACAGGGCGTTCAGATTTTCCTAATCAGGTAAATAACGTTTTAGGTTTTCCTTATATTTTTAGAGGAGCACTAGACGTAAGAGCGACTAAAATTAACGAAGAAATGAAAATGGCCGCTGTAAAGGCATTGGCTATTTTGGCAAAAGAACCAGTTCCTGAGCAAGTTAACGTGGCTTACGGAGCAACAAAATTAGGTTTCGGACAAGAATATATCATTCCAAAACCATTCGACCCAAGATTGATTACCGTTGTGGCGCCAGCAGTTGCAAAAGCAGCAATGGAATCTGGAGTAGCAAAAAATCCTATTACAGACTGGGCTGCTTATGAAGATGCGCTTCGCGAAAGAATGGGTAACGATAATAAAATGGTACGTTTAATTACAAACCGTGCAAAATTAGATCCTAAGAAAATTGTTTTTGCTGAAGCTGATCAATTAAATGTATTAAAAGCAGCACAAATTGTTTACGAAGACGGAATCGGTTTCCCTGTTTTATTAGGAAACAAAGAACAAATTTTAGAATTAAAAGCCGAATTAGGTTTTGATGCTGAGTTGGAAATCATTGATCCTAAGACAGATGAGGAAGCAGAAAGACGTAACCGATTTGCAAAATCTTTCTGGGAAACCAGAGGTAGAAGAGGTGTTTCTAAATTGGATGCTGAAAAATTCATGCGTGAGAGAAACTATTTCGCGGCAATGATGGTAAACGAAGGTGAAGCAGATGCTGTAGTTACAGGGCATTCAAGAAGTTATCCTTCGGTGGTGAAACCAATGATGCAGTTGATTCCAAAAGCACAGAATGCTTCATTAATTGCAACTGCTAATATGATGTTGACTTCACGTGGACCGATGTTTTTGTCAGACACGGCTATAAACATTAATCCAACTGCACAAGATTTGGTAAATATTGCTATAATGACTTCCAAAACAGCAAAAATGTTCGGAATTGAGCCAGTAATTGCAATGATTTCATTTTCAAACTTTGGTTCTTCAACTAGCGAAAGTGCTTCAAAAGTAAGAGAAGCGGTTGCTTATTTACATAAAAACCATCCAGAATTAATTGTTGATGGAGAAATTCAGGCAGATTTTGCTTTAAATCAGGAAATGCTTGAAGAGAAGTTTCCTTTTTCTAAATTAGCAGGAAAAAAAGTAAATACATTGATTTTCCCTAACTTAGAGTCAGCAAATATCACTTATAAAATGTTGAAAGAGTTGTATAAAGTCAATTCAATCGGACCAATTATGATGGGTATGGGCAAACCAGTTCACATTTTCCAATTAGGGGCAAGTGTAGAAGAAATGGTAAACATGGCTGCAATCGCAGTTATTGATGCTCAGGAAAAAGAAAACAAAAAGAATAAAACAGCACAATAAACGTTCTAATATGGATTGGTCAAATTTGTCGTAGTTTTATGGCATTTTTGTTATATTTGATACTAAGAAATTACATTTATGATAGCACATTTGCAGGGCAAATTAGTAGAGAAGAATCCTACGGAAGTTGTAATTGATTGTGGAGGTGTTGGTTATCAGGTGAATATCTCCCTGCATACTTACTCTTTAATTCCAAATTCTGAAAATATAAAATTGTATACGCATCTTCAAATAAAAGAAGATGCGCATACTTTATATGGTTTTGCAGAAAAATCGGAACGAGAAATTTTTAGAATGCTGCTTTCAGTTTCAGGAATTGGAGCGGGAATTGCAAGAACGATGCTTTCGTCGATTGAACCAAAACAAATTATTAATGCTATTGCATCTGGAGATGTTGGCTTAATCCAGTCTATCAAAGGGATAGGGAACAAAACAGCACAAAGAGTTATACTTGATCTCAAAGATAAAGTTGTTAAATTATATGATTTGGACGAAGTTTTTGCAGTTCATAACAATAGAAATCGAGATGAAGCGTTATCTGCTCTAGAAGTGTTAGGTTTTGTCCGAAAAGCTTCTGAAAAAGTAGTAGAAAAGATCGTCAAAGAAGATCCGGAAGCTACTGTAGAAACAATCATCAAAAAAGCTTTAAAAAGCTTATAAATTCATTTTATATAAAAGAATTCTATGCGTAAAATTTGTATTTTGTTGCTGGTTTTGCTTTGCGGTAACGTTTTACGTGCGCAGGTTAACCCGCCAACTCAAGATACAACTAAAACTCAGTTTTCAGTTGGTAAAATTGAGCTTGCAGATCCTCCAAGTGTATTGTCGGCTTACAAGTATGATCCCATTACAGATCGTTATATTTATACCAATTCGGTTGATGGTTTCTCTATCAATTATCCTTTAATTTTAACGCCAAGAGAATACGAAGATTTAGTTTTAAAAGAATCCAGAAGGAATTATTTTAGAAAAAAATCTGACGCTATCGATGGAAAAAAATCTGGTGCTGAAGCTGCAAAAAAAGATTTGCTTCCAAGATATTATGTCAATTCAAGTTTGTTTGAAAGTATTTTTGGAAGTAATACTATTGATGTAAAGCCCACAGGATCAGTAGAAATGGATTTGGGTTTACGTTACACCAAACAAGATAATCCTTCGTTTTCTCCAAGAAACAGATCCAGCCTGACTTTTGATTTCGATCAAAGAATCAGTATGAGTTTAATGGGAAAAGTCGGAACTCGTTTAGAGGTTAATGCCAATTATGATACACAATCAACATTTGCTTTTCAGAACTTATTCAAATTAGCTTATACGCCTTCAGAAGATGATATTATTCAGAAAGTAGAAGTCGGTAATGTCAGCATGCCTTTAAATAGTACCTTGATCCGTGGTGCTCAAAGTTTATTTGGTGTTAAGACGCAATTGCAATTTGGTAAAACTACAATTACCGGAGTCTTCTCAGAACAGAAATCTCAGACCAAAAGTATAGTCGCAGAAGGTGGAGGCACGGTTCAAAACTTCGATTTGTTTGCATTAGATTATGATAATGATCGACATTTCTTCTTGTCTCAATACTTCAGAAATAAGTATGACGAATCTCTTAAAAATTATCCTTTAATTAAAAGTCAGGTTCAGGTAACCAGAATTGAAGTTTGGGTAACCAATAAACAAAACAGAGTTACTACAAGTAATAATAACTTAAGAAATGTTATTGCGCTTCAGGATTTAGGAGAAAGCCAGGTTACGGGTGTTCCAGATAATGAAGTTGTTGTGATTACCAATCCGACAGGATTTTTTAATAATGGTATAGATTCTCCGACAGACAATACAAATAATAAATATGATCCTGTAGCTATTGGTAAAGGAGGAAGCTATTTGAATTCTAATATTCGAGAAATTGTTACTGCAAAATCTGGATTTAACAATACAAATGTTGTTGAGGGCACCGATTACTCTATCTTAGAAAATGCTAGAAAGTTGACCACAATGGAGTATACTTTCAATCCTCAATTGGGTTATATTTCGTTACAACAACGTTTGGCGAATGACGAAATTTTGGCCGTTGCTTACGAATATACGGTTGGAGGTAAAATATATCAGGTTGGAGAATTTGGAAGTGATGGAGTAGATGCAACCGTAGTAACTGGAAATAATAGCGGAAATCAGGCAATTGTTACGCAAAGTTTGGTTTTAAAAATGCTAAAAAGCAGTTTGACAAACGTCAATAATCCGGTTTGGAATTTGATGATGAAAAACGTGTATCAAATCCCACAGGCTTACCAAATCAAACAAGAAGATTTTAGACTTAACATCCTTTATACAGATCCGTCACCAATAAATTATATTACACCGGTAACAGGAAGTACTTTTCCGGCAAATCCTGCTCCAAACGATCAGGTAGAAAACACGCCTTTACTAAATGTGTTTAATCTAGATCGTTTAAATTACAACAATGATCCACAGACCGGAGGAGATGGTTTCTTCGATTACGTTCCTGGAGTTACGGTTGACGTGCAAAATGCCCGAATTATTTTTACAACAAAAGAGCCTTTTGGGGAACTTTTGTTTAGAAAATTACAAAATACCGGATCTGCAGAAAACTATAGTGATCCGACAACATACAATGCAAATCAGCGAAAATATGTCTTTAGGAATATGTACAGAAGTACACAGGCGGGAGCTTTACAAGACAGTGATAAAAATAAATTCTTACTAAGAGGAAAATATAAATCTTCAGGCAGTAACGGAATTCCAATTGGAGCTTTCAATGTTCCTCAAGGATCTGTTGTTGTAACGGCAGGAGGAAGGGTTTTGGTTGAAGGAATTGATTATAGTGTAGATTATCAATTGGGACGTGTACAGATTTTAGATCCGTCACTTCAGGCTTCTAATACACCAATTGAAGTTTCACTTGAAAATAATTCTATTTTTGGTCAACAGACGAGAAGATTTATGGGATTAAATGTTGAACATAAAATTTCAGATAAATTTGTTGTCGGTGGAACTTTCTTAAAAATGACAGAACGTCCTTTTACCCAAAAATCGAGTTACGGACAAGAATCTGTAAATAATACCATTTTTGGATTTAATGGAAACTACGCAACCGAAGTTCCTTTTTTAACAATGTTAGCAAATAAATTACCAAATATAGATACAGATGTTCCTTCTAATCTTTCTATTCGTGGAGAAATTGCCTTTTTGAAACCCGATGCGCCAAAAGCAAGTGATTTTGAAGGTGAGGCTACAATCTATATAGATGATTTTGAAGGTACTCAAACCACTATCGATATGAGATCTGCTTATGCGTGGAGTTTGGCGTCGACACCGTTTATTAATTCGGCAACAGACAACACTTTTAATGCAAGTTCAAATACTTTGGAATACGGTTATAAACGTGCAAAATTAGCTTGGTATACGATTGACCCCATTTTTTACACCACAAAACCATCCGGAATTTCAAATGATGATTTGTCTTTAAACACTACAAGAAGAGTTTATAGCCGAGAACTTTATCCGAATACCGATATTGCTCAGGGACAAATTCAAGTAATCAATACACTAGATTTATCTTATTATCCGTCTGACAGAGGGCCTTATAATAACAATCCCAATTTTGGGGCAAGCAGTCCTACAACAAATTTTGGAGGAATTATGCGTGCATTAAACTCGACCAATTTTGAACAAGGAAATGTAGAGTATATTCAGTTTTGGGTTTTGGATCCTTATGTTGGAAACGGAGAAGCTCCTGCAAGCAATACAGGTAAAATTTATTTCAACTTAGGAGAAGTTTCGGAAGACGTTTTAAAGGACGGACGAAAACAATACGAAAACGGATTAGGTCCAGATCAGGTAATGGTCAATCCACAACCGCAATGGGGAGATGTTCCGGCATCTCAATCTTTAATTTATGCGTTTGATACAAATGCTGATAATCGAAGAAATCAAGACGTTGGTTTAGACGGTTTGCCAGATACACGAGAAGCAGCAGTCTATACTAACTACTCGGGTGAACCCGATCCTGCAGCGGATAATTATACTTATTATCTGAATACTGATGGAGGCGTTTTAAATCGTTACAAAAAATATAATGGAACTGAAGGAAACTCTGCAGTAAGTGTCGATGATCCCAATCGTGGTTCCACTACACTTCCTGATGTTGAAGATATCAATCGTGATAATACCATGAGTACAATTAATGCGTATTATGAATACAGTATTGATTTAAGACCAGGAATGCAGGTTGGAGAAAATTATATAACAGATATTAGAGAGGTAAGTAATGTAGATCTTCCAAATGGAAGTTCAACGAATGCAAGATGGATTCAATTTAAAATTCCAGTTTCTCAACCGCAAAATACAATCGGAAATATTACAGATTTTAGATCGATTCGCTTTATGAGAATGTTCATGACTGGATTTAACGATCAGATGACGGTTCGTTTTGGAGCTTTAGATTTAGTACGTGGAGAATGGAGAAGATACACGGGCACATTAGATGCAAACGACCCAACTCCAGGGGATGACGGAACCGAATTTGATGTTGCAGCAGTAAATATTCAGGAAAACGGAACAAAATGTCCGGTAAATTATGTTATTCCTCCGGGAGTTCAGAGGGAACAATTGTACAATAATAACACGATTATCAATCAAAACGAACAATCTTTAGCGGTAAGAGTTGCGGGATCAGGATTACAGTATCAGGATTCAAGAGCAGTTTTCAAAAATGTAAGTGTTGATATGCGTCAATACAAAAAACTGAAAATGTTTTTACACGCGGAGTCTCTTCCAAATGAAGTAGCTTTAGAAGATGATGAAATGATTGGTTTTATTCGTTTTGGTAATGACTTTACGCAAAACTTTTACCAAATCGAGATCCCATTAAAAGTAACAAAAACTGCTGGCGGAGCTTGTACGATAAGTCCAGATCAGGTTTGGATGGATCAGAATAATATTGATGTAGCATTGTCTTTATTGACAAGAATGAAGATATTAGGAATGAATATCGATATTAATTCTCCTAAGAGGGACATAAACGGAATTTATTATCCAGATCGTGATCCAGATGTAGATGGTGGTGATCAAGATGGTAAATTGACTTTGGGTATTAAAGGAAATCCGAATTTTGGTTTGGTTCGAAATTTAATGGTCGGAGTAAAAAGTGCCGCAGATCATAAAGATATTAAAGGAGAGGTTTGGTTTAATGAACTTCGTATGTCTGATATGGAAAATAAAGGCGGTATGGCGGCATTATTAAATATTGATACCAATATGGCCGATTTTGCAACTATGTCTGCTTCGGGAAAAAAGAGTACAATTGGTTTTGGTTCTCTGGAACAAGGGGCAAATGAAAGAAGCCGAGAGGATATTCAGCAATATAATATTGTCACAAATATGAATCTTGGGAAATTACTTCCTAAGAAATGGGGAATTAATCTTCCATTTAATTACGCAATTGGTGAAGAAGTTATAACTCCTGAATATGATCCTTTTAATCAGGATATTAAACTTAGTCAATTGTTGTCTGAAACCACAAACGAGGCAGAAAAAGATAACATTAGAACCCGAGCGGTAGATTATACAAAACGTAAAAGTATCAACTTTATCGGTGTAAGAAAAGATAGAGCGGCAGAGCAGAAACCTCATGTTTATGATGTGGAGAATTTTACGTTCTCTCAATCGTATAATCAGGTAGAGCGCCATGATTATGAAGTCGAAAATTATAATGATGAACAATCGAGTACAGCGGTTAATTATGCTTATACATTCCAACCAAAAGAAGTAGTTCCGTTTAAGAAAACCCAGTTCATGAAAAAAAGTGATTACTGGAAAATGTTAAGTGATTTTAATGTTAATTATCTTCCTTCAAATATTTCATTCAATTCAAATATTTTAAGACAAAGTAACCGTCAACAATACCGACAAGTCGAACTTGATGCAGGAAGTATTGGTCTTGATCCGCTTTATAGAAGAAACTTTGCATTCAATTATCAATATGGTTTTGGATTTAATTTGACAAAATCTTTGAAATTAAATTACACTGCGGCTTCCAATAATATTGTGAGAAACTTTTTGAATGACGACAATACGCCAAAAGAAGACTTTAATATTTGGGATGATTATTTTGACATTGGAACGCCAAATCAACATTTACAACAGTTGATTTTGAATTATGAAATTCCAATTAATAAAATTCCGATTTTTAGTTTCATAAAAGCGAATTATTCCTATACTGCCGATTACAACTGGCAAAGATCCTCTACGGCTATGTCTCAGTATGAGGAGAATGGTGTGCTTTGGAATTTGGGTAATACCATTCAAAATGCCAATTCGAATACTTTTTCGGCAACCTTAAATATGAATTTGCTTTACAAGTATTTAGGTTTGACACCGGGAGGAAAACCGGTAAAAGCAAAACCTGCGGCGCCACCAAAACCAGGAGAGAAAATTGTCAACACGGCAAAACCGACAGTTAGCAGCAATCCTTTTTACGACGGCTTGATTGGAGTTTTGACTAGTGTTAAAAATGTTCAAATCAATTATATTAAAAATAGTGGAACAGTTTTACCAGGATACCTTCCCGGAGTTGGTTTCTTCGGAACGTCTAAGCCATCATTGGGATTCGTTTTTGGTAGCCAGGATGACATTCGCTATGAAGCGGCAAAAAATGGCTGGTTGACCGATTATCAGAGTTTTAATCAAAATTATACTCAGGTAAGTACTAAGACTTTAAAAGTAACTGCAAATCTTGATGTACTTCCTGATTTGAAAGTTGATTTAGCAATGGATCGTTCTTATTCTCAAAACTCTTCGGAGCAGTATAATGTGGATCCGGCTACGGGCGAATATATGCCTTTGTCACCATACACGTATGGAATGTTCTCTATATCGACAGTTTTGGTCAAAACGGCTTTTTCGACAAGTAATGAAACGCAATCTACTGCTTTTGATGATTTTAGAAGTAATCGTTTAATAATAGCAAATCGCTTGGCAGAAGAACATTACGGTGCAGGAAATCCGATTCCGAGATACGATTCCTCGACTCTTCCTGTTGAAGATGCTACTGCTCCTATAGAGGATCTTTCGAATCCGAATAATAGCGATAGAAAATTGATTCAGTCAAATAATGGATATCCAATTGGTTACAGTAAAAGTAATCAAGCTGTATTGTTGCCTTCATTCTTGGCTGCGTATACAGGAAGTGATGCTTCTAATACTTCAACAAGTATTTTTAGAAACTTCCCTATTCCGAACTGGGCAGTTAAGTACAATGGTTTGATGCGTTATAAGTATTTTAAAGATCATTTTAAACGTTTTTCATTGCAGCATAATTACAGAGCTTCTTACACTGTGAGCCAGTTTAGATCGAACTTTGATTATCTTGAAAATCCAAACGGACAGGATGTGAATACAAACTTCTACAATAAAACAATTATGTCGAATGTCAACTTAGTAGAGCAATTCAGTCCACTTATTCGAGTTGATTTTGAATTGAAAAGTTCATTGCGATTATTAACTGAAATCAAGAAAGACCGAGCTTTATCAATGAGTTTTGATAATAATTTATTAACAGAGGTTAAAGGAATAGAATATGTTGTAGGATTAGGATATCGTTTTAAAGATGTTATTTTCTCTTCAAGATTAGCAGACAATCCAACGGGAATTATTAAAAGTGATATCAACCTAAAAGCAGATTTTTCTTTTAGAAATAATGAAACATTAGTTCGTTATTTAGATTATGACAATAATCAGCTTGCGGCAGGACAAAATATCTGGACATTAAAGTTAACTGCTGATTATGCTTTCAGTAAAAACTTAACAGCAATATTCTATTATGATCACTCGTTTTCGAAAGCGGTTATTTCGACTTCATTTCCTTTAACGAACATCAGGTCAGGTTTCACACTTCGTTATAATTTTGGAAATTAATTTTTAGTTTCTAAACTAGATTTCATTAGAAGATTATTACATTTGTGACTTAAATTTTAAATTATCAATTTTCAAACATACAATTATGAGCATACCAGCAAATTTAAAGTACACAAAAGATCACGAATGGGTTAGCATCGAAGGAGATGTTGCAACTGTAGGAATTACTCATTTTGCACAAAAAGAGTTAGGAGATATCGTGTATGTTGAGGTAGAAACTTTAGATCAGACACTTTCAAAAGATGAGGTTTTTGGAACTGTTGAGGCTGTAAAAACAGTTTCAGATTTATTTTTGCCATTAACAGGTGAAATCATTGCTTTTAATGAAGATTTAGAAAGTGCTCCGGAAACTGTAAATTCAGATCCTTACGGTGCTGGCTGGATGATTAAACTTAAAATTGCTGATGCTTCAGAAATCGATGCTTTATTGTCTGATGAAGCTTATAAAGAATTAATCGGTGCCTAAACAATTTCTTTTAATTTGGGCAATTATCTGCTCAGGAATTATTACATATTTTTGTTTGACAGATTCGGGTAATATTCCTGTTGTTAATATTCCAAGTATTGATAAAATTGTACATTTCTGTTTTCATTTTGGATTTACAATTTCATGGATTTTGTTTTTCAAAAAGGAATTTACAGGAAAAGGAGCTGAAGATTTTAAAGCCTATTTAATTTCTTTTATATTTTCTGTTTTTTTCGGAATTACAATCGAAATTCTTCAAGGGGCATTAACGGCAACAAGAGCTGCTGATGTTACAGATATATTAGCGAATGCGCTTGGAGCAGTTATAGCTGTTTTTACAGCAATCGCCTTAAAAAAGCAAATCGATAGAATATAATAATAAGAACCCACTTCGGTGGGTTTTTTTCTACAATAAAATCAAGCTTCCAAAAAGCTGTGTTTTTTCAATATAAAATGTACTTTTGTGCTGGTTTTCTGCAACTTCTATCATTATGAATGTAAAGCAATATTTAGATTCTACTTATTTAAAAACTGCCTCTCAAGCTGGTCTTTCTGAAGAGGAGAATGGTATAGTGGTTAAAAATGCCATTACCGAAGCAATTGAGGAAGAATTTAAACTGATTATGATTCGCCCAGAATACGTTTCGATGGCTAAAGAAATGATTGTAAAAGCCAATTCTCTTTTGTTAGTTGGAACAGTAATTGATTTTCCGGAAGGAAAGTCAAGTCTTGAAACCAAGATAAAAGAAGCCAATGAAGCCATTGCCAACGGAGTGGATGATTTGGATTTTGTATGCAATTATGAAGCTTTTAAAAATGGCGAAACAGATCTGGTAAAAAATGAAATCTTAATTGGAACCCAGATTGGTTTAGCACACAATAAAACAGTAAAATGGATTATTGAAGTTGCGGCTTTAACAGATAAAGAAATTATACAATTGTCTGCGCTGATAAAAAATGTGGTGATATCACATTTTGATGAAGAAGATTTCTCTTCGGTTTTTGTAAAATCTTCAACAGGATTTTATAAAACAGAAAATGGAGTTCCAAATGGTGCAACGGTTCCATCAATAATTATTATGCTCGAAAATGCATCTCCATTGTCTATCAAGGCGGCAGGCGGTGTTCGTTCGTACGAAGAAGTGTTGGAAATGATTGATCTAGGTGTGCAACGAATAGGTACATCTGCAGCAAAGGCAATTGCAAACGGCCAAATTTCCCCAAATCAATATTAAATAAATACCAATATTCTAGTGAATAAGTTTTTTTTATCCCTTGTTTTCATTTTTTCATTTATAATTGTTTCTGCACAACAGAAAAGCAGTTCTTCTATTCAGCCAGGTTTTACAGCTGAAATGTTTCCTGTTTTTCCAAGTTGTGAAAATTTAAATGGAAAAAAAATAGAGAATTGTTTTTATAAAGAAGTTCAGGATTTTGTGTTTAACAATTTTCAAATACCTGAAAACTTAAAACAAAACAATTATAAAGGAGAAGTAAAAATTCTTTTTGAGGTTGATGAAATGGGTGAGTTTAAGATCATTTATGTTTCAGCTGCAAGTGATCAATTATCTGAAGAAGCAAAACGCGTTTTTGGAAAATTTCCGAAAATAAAACCATCCACTTACAATGGAAAACCAACATATTCAAAATATACAATTACGATTGATATTCCGCTAAAAAGTTCAGGACAGCTTGCCGCTGAAGCTTTGGCAGCAGCAGAAATTTTGAAGCCAATCGAAAAACCAATGACAGAACTGGACAGTATTGTGTACAAAAAATACAATAATCGGGAATTTGAAAGCAATTTAAATATTCCTTTTTCACATAGCTATTATGCTCAGTTTGACGGCGCAATGAATCAGGTTGGGAGTAATAATCATACAGCGTCTAAGCCATATACTTACGCTGAGGTTTCAAAATATTATAATTTGAAAGCAGTCAATCAATCTTTGCAGAAAAATGTTTCAAGCTGGTTAGGGAAAAAATGGTGGAACGAAAATATGGTGCAGATTCAAGGAGAAGGATATTGGTTTTCTTTGAATCCGATTGTTGATTTGCAATTGGGGAAAGCTTCAGATAGCGATGCGTCTTACACTTACGTGAATACAAGAGCGTTAAATTTTAGAGGAGGTTTAGGAAAACAAATAAACTTTACGACGACATTTTTTGAAAGCCAAGGAAGATTTGCAGGTTATTTCAATGATTATGCAGAATCAATTAAGCCATCTGGAGGAAATCCTGCCATAGTTCCCGGAATTGGAATTGCAAAAAGATTCAAAACAGACGCTTACGATTTTCCTTTAGCGGAAGCGAATATTACGTATACGCCGAGTAAAATTTTTGATTTGCAATTGGGTTATGGACGAAATTTTATTGGAGATGGGTATCGTTCTCTTTTAGAAGGAGATGGAGCTAGTCCGTATCCTTATTTTAAGATTAATACCAAATTCTGGAAAATCAAATATACCAATACTTATATGTGGTTAAAAGATGTGCGTCCAGATGTAACCGTCGAGAGAACATACGCTACAAAATTTATGGCTAATCATTATTTGAGTTGGAATGTTTCAAATAGAGTGAATTTAGGTTTTTTTGAATCTGTAGTCTGGACGGATACTAATAATAGAGGTTTTGATGTGAATTTCGTGAATCCGATTATTTTTTACCGTGCTGTAGAATTTGGTTCTTCCTCTAAAAGCGGAAATGCACTTTTAGGAATTACAGGAAAATACAAGTGGAATAATGATGTCAATTTGTATTCGCAATTTTTGATCGATGAATTCTCTGTTTCAGATGTTGGTGCCGGAAATCAGAGTTGGAAAAATAAGTTTGGATTTCAACTTGGAGCGAAATATTTCAATGCGTTTAATGTAAAAGATTTATTGGTTCAGGTAGAATTTAACCATGTGCGTCCGTATGTTTATTCACATAGTGCCGTTATTACCAATTATGGACATAACAATCAAAGTATTGGACACCAGTGGGGAGGAAATTTTAAAGAGTTTATTTTAATCGGACGTTACCATAAAGGGCGTTTGTATGGAGATGCAAAACTAACAATGGGAACGAGAGGTTTAGATTTTGATACTGCAGAAAATTCCTTTAACTACGGCGGAAATATTTATAAAAGTTATGATACAAATCGCCCGTATGACACAGGTGTAAAAGTAGGGCAGGGAAATAAAACCAATATTTTTATCGCCGATATTCAAGGAGGATACCTGATCAATCCCATGACTAATTTGAAGTTGTTTGGTAGTCTAATCTATAGAAATTTCGATCCGACACAAGAAACCGCTACCACTTTTAAGCAAAATACGACTTGGTTTAGTGTTGGTTTACGTTCGGATATTTTTAACTGGTATTTTGATTACTAGGATTTTTAATAAGATTTTTCGAAATAATTGTGTTAAAGTATTCTGAGATCTTAGTTTGTAAAGGTTTTATTGAAAAAAATCTAAAATTATAGGTTTAAATTCTACAATCTAATTTGTACATTTGCACCACTCAAAAAAATACACAAACAACAACGGTATTGAACGCTGCAAAAAACACATTATCACTCAAATCAATATTTCTGGACTTTAAAGAGATTACTAAGGCAGGTTTGGCTATTAGTGTTTTGTTCTCTTCTATTGCGGGATATTTATTAGGAGTTGATTCTGAACATCCTTTTAGTTGGAGTGTTTTAGCTGTTTTGTCTGTTGGTGGATATTGTATGGTTGGTGCTTCAAATGCTTATAATCAGGTAATAGAAAAAGATATCGATTCATTAATGGATCGTACAAAAAATCGTCCCGTTCCTTCAGGGCGTATGTCGCCAAAAATGGCTTTGTTTGTGGCGAGTTTGCTTACTGTTATTGGTATAGCATTGCTCTATACCATAAATGCAAAGTCGGCAATGTTTGCTGCGATCTCAATATTTTTATACACAAGTGTTTATACTCCTTTAAAAACCGTAACTTCATTATCTGTTTTTGTTGGAGCATTTCCTGGGGCAATTCCGTTTATGTTAGGATGGGTAGCGGCAACAGGAGAATTTGGTATTGAAGCAGGAACATTATTTTTGATTCAGTTTTTTTGGCAGTTTCCGCATTTCTGGTCTATCGGATGGTTTTTGTATGAAGATTATGAAAAAGCAGGAATCTTTATGCTTCCAACAGGTAAAAAAGATAAAGGAACAGCATTACAAATAATTTTATATACAATTTGGCTGATAATAGCATCGTTATTACCTGTGTTAGGTTTTACAGGTCAATTATTTATCTCGCCAATTGCGGCAGTTTTAGTATTTCTTTTGGGACTTTGGATGCTTTTTTATGCCATTAAATTGTATCAGTTGAGAACAGCAAAAGCGGCGAGAACATTAATGTTAGTTAGTGTTTCTTATATATCGCTTTTACAAATTGTATTTATTGTAGATAAATTTTTAAGATAGTTATGGAAATGACATTGAAAACAAATGATGAACAAGTACAAAAATCAAAATCGGCAAAACTGATTCTGCTTTTTACAATGGTTAGTATGACCATGATGTTCGCAGGATTAACAAGTGCGTTCGTGGTAAGTAAATCACGAGCTGACTGGTTGAAGAATTTTGAACTTCCTTCTGCGTTTTATTGGAGTACAGCAGTTATTATTGCTTGTAGTGTTACTTTTCATCTGGCGAAGAAAGCAATTCAAAAAGATAATAGAAGCGCTGTTACAGGTTTGCTTTTAGGAACTTTAGCTTTAGGGATTTTATTTATCGTGCTTCAATTTCAAGGATTTGGACAAATCGTTGATCAAGGGTATTATTTTACAGGACAAGGTAGTTCAATTACTACAACTTTTCTGTATGTTGTAACGGTTACACACCTGTTGCACCTAGCTGGCGGATTAATTTCGCTTTTAATCATAATTTATAATCATTTTAAACAAAAATACAATTCGACTCAAACTCTTGGTATAGAACTAGGTGCGATGTATTGGCACTTTTTGGATTTATTATGGGTATATTTATTTTTGTTTTTATTTTTCTTTAAATAAGAAAAAAACGTAAATTTGGGAACTTTTTAACGAATATCTTTTATGGGAGCGACAGTTACTACTGCAAACAACGACGAAAAAACTTGGGGAGGCGGTCATGAGATCCAGCCACTGGGATCAAGTTATGGTAAAATGATGATGTGGTTTTTTATCGTATCAGATGCTTTAACATTCTCTGGATTTCTAGGAGCTTACGGTTTTTCTAGATTTAAATTTATTGAAACTTGGCCTTTGGCTGATGAAGTGTTTACTCACTTTCCATTTATGCATGGTGTTCCGGCTCCAATGTATTATGTAGCATTGATGACTTTTATTTTGATTTTTTCTTCTGTAACAATGGTTTTGGCTGTTGATGCAGGACACCATTTGAAAAAGACAAAAGTTGCAATTTATATGTTCTTAACTATTATTGGAGGTATCATCTTCGTTGGTTCTCAAGCTTGGGAATGGAAGAACTTCATTAAAGGGGAGTACGGAGCAGTTGAAACTGTTGGAGGAAGTTTACTTCAATTCGTTGACAAAGACGGAAAAAGAGTAGCTCTAGCCGATTTCGCTGTTAAATTACCAGAACAAAGAGAAGCTTTGACAAGAAGCAAAACATCTTGGTTCATGGAAGATGCTCAATCTATTTCTACTTTTACGGTTGCTGAGGTGCAAGCTGGATTTAAAGCACACCCGGAAATTTTAATCAGAACAGAAAAACTTACAGATAAAAAGAAAAAAACTGTTTTATCAAGACAAGAATCTGAAACTCATTTGGCTAGTGCTAAATATGTAGTAGAAGGTGCTAACTTGATCAGAAACGAATACGGTAATAAATTATTTGCTGATTTCTTCTTCTTTATTACTGGTTTCCACGGATTCCACGTATTATCTGGAGTTATTATCAATATCATCATTTTCTTTAATGTACTTTTAGGGACTTACGAGAAAAGAAGAAGCTACGAAATGGTAGAGAAAGTTGGTTTATACTGGCACTTCGTAGATTTAGTTTGGGTATTTGTATTTACAGTTTTCTACCTAGTTTAATTTTAGAATTTAATTATTATGTCACACGAGCACGTATCAAATACAAAAAGAATCTGGTTTGTTTTTGCATTACTTTCAGTAGTAACTACAGTAGAAGTTATTTTAGGTATCTACAAACCTGCATCATTAGAATTTACTCATTTTATCGGTTTGAATTTGTTAAACTGGATTTTTTACATCCTAACAATTTTCAAAGCATATTATATTGTATGGGCATTTATGCACATGGAAGGTGAAAAAAGCAGCCTTAGATGGTCTGTAGTTTCTCCTGTTATCTTCCTAGTTTTATATTTATTGTTTATTCTATTGACAGAAGGACATTATATTTATGGGGTTTTTAAAGATTCTACTATTAAATGGAATTTTTAACATGATATTAATTCGAAAAGAAGCTCCGATTTACGGAGCTTTTTTTATTTTTGTACCTCAATATTTCCCCTCATAAAAAATGAAAAAAAATATAGTTCTCTTTGTACTTTTTGTTCTGCCAATTGTAGCTTATTTGTTTTTTGCTTCTGGTGTAAATAGTTTTACAACTCTTCCTGTAATTACCCCGAAAGTGGCCGATTTTGGAAATTGGACATCATTAAACGGAAATAAAGTTTCTCTAGATAAAAAGATTACAGTACTTGGTTTTTCAGGTTCAGATATTTTAGGACACAGAGGGAATTATTTTAATTTAAATGAAAAAATCTACAAACGTTATAATGGTTTTGAAGATCTTCAGTTTGTAGTTCTTTGTCCACTTGGTACAGAAAAAGAAGCTCAGAAAATAGTTGATGCTTTGTCTCCTTTTACAGATGTTAAAAACTGGAATTTTGTATTTGCATCAAATGAAGAAATTCAGAAGTTTTATAATCAACTTCACTTAAAAGAAAAACTAGATCAAAATCTTGGTACTTCGAACGTTTATATTATCGATAAAGAACGTAATCTGAGAGGAAGAAAAGATAAAAAAGAATACAAGGAAGGTTATGATACTTTTCATCCATCAGAGTTAAGTAACGAAATGCTGGATGATTTCAAGATAATCCTGTATGAATATCGTGCAGCTTTAAAGAAAAATCATAACGCTACAAAACAACTTTAAAATCATTTATAATGTTCAAAAATAAATCATATATCGGGATTTCCTTTATCATTTTGATTTTCGGGATTTACGCTATTCCTAAAATAGTTGACCGCGTTAAAAACGGTGATGTTGTTAAAGGAAATCGTTTGGATAATGTTGGGGTTAAAACTTCAAAAGAAGCCAAACTTTTAACTATTGGTCCGGCTCCAAAGTTTGAGTTGACCAATCAGGATAATTCAAAAGTTTCTAATGAAACCTATAAAGGAAAAGTATATGTATTAGAGTTTTTCTTTACAACTTGTCCTTCAATTTGCCCGAAGATGAATATGAGTATGTTGGAGATTGAGAAGACTTTTTTCGGAAATCCAAATTTCGGAATTGTTTCTATAACGATCGATCCTAAACATGATACGCCACAAGTTTTAAAAGATCATGCTAAATTGCTTGGTGCTAAATCTTCTAACTGGAACTTTTTAACTGGTGACAGAGAGGTAATTATGGATTTGTCGAACAAAGGATTTAATCTATACGCGGGTGCAAATGATAAAGTAAGCGGCGGATTTGAACATTCTGGTTTATTTGCTTTGATAGACAAGGATGGAAACATTCGTTGTAGAAAAGATGAATTTGGAAATCCGAACATTTATTATGATGGTTTGGATAAAAAAGGAGTACGTGATATTCAGGAGGATATAAAAATTTTATTAGCAGAATAAGTAATGGAAAATCATTCTTTAGAAAAAAAATATAATAAGTTAATTGTTGCAGTTTCAATTGTAGTTCCGGTTTTGGTAGCAATTTTGTTTGCTGTAAAGCTCAAGGATTTTGGTTTTAATGTTGAACCATTATCATTTTTGCCACCAATTTATGCCACTACAAACGGAATTACGGCTGTAGTTTTAGTTTTGGCAGTCTTGGCTATTAAAAACGGAAAACAGAAATTGCACGAAAGATTAATGACTGGTGCAATTGCTTTATCTCTTGCCTTTTTAGGTATGTATGTGGCGTATCACATGACGGCAGATTCTACAAAATTTGGAGATTCTAATCATGATGGTATTCTTGATGCGATAGAAAGCGCTAAAGTCGGATCTTTACGATTGGTGTATTTTGTTATTCTGATAACGCATATTTTGCTTTCAATCGCTATTATTCCCCTTGTTTTGATTAGTTATGTGAGAGCTCTTGGACAACGATTTGACAAACATAGAAAAATTGCAAAAATCACTTTTCCAATTTGGTTGTATGTGGCAGTAACCGGAGTTGTAGTATTTTTAATGATATCTCCTTATTATGCGCACTAAAAATAAAATTCAAAAGTCAAATTCCAAAATCCAAAGGTTCATTTTAGGAGTTTGTGTTTTTCTAATTGGAGTTTCTTTGAATGCTCAGTGCGCCATGTGTCGCGCCGCCTTATCTGGAGATTCTAATATTAAAAAAGCTGAAGCCGTAAATGATGGAATCGTTTATTTAATGGTGATTCCTTATTTGTTGGTATTGATAATCGGTTATTTGATATATAAAATGTATACTAAAAAGAAAAAAGCAGTGTAATTTTACACTGCTTTTTTTTATTTTAATCCGTTTACAGAAACATTCACCGTTCCGTTTATTTTTATAAAAGCGATAATGGCCTGATTGGTAAGTTGTATTTTATCAAATTGAATATCTTCCATTTTTCCGTTTACGAATACACCTGGCATTGGCGAGTAATTTTTCAGATATCCAGCCATGTTTTTCTTGCCTTCTTCTAAATTTGGTTGAATAGAATATCTGCAGCTTTCTTCCATTTTTCTTAAAACAAAACCTTGTGCAAGCCAGTTTGCAGTTCTCATTAATTTGCTTTTTGTATCTAAAACATAATCTAGTTTGTCAAAATAGATTTCTTTAGTTTGAGCATTGTATTGTGGAATACCGTTTAGATATAATGTTCCATTTATAGAGCCTAAAACATCTAATGCAATTACCATTTTGCCGTTTTTATGCCAAATAGAAACATTTTTTACCGTTACCTTTTTGCTTCCAGATCCAAATTCCTGACCCGCAAAATTCTTCGTCATGATTTTTGAAGCATCGACATAACTAGAAATGGCAGCAATATTTGCAGAAATTTGATTCGGAATTTTTGTTACCGATTTTAAGGCAATCTTATTGGCATTAAATTTTGATTCGGGTTGTTTGCCGACAATGGTTTCCATGTTGCATTTCATTCCCATATCAAGCAAAAAAGAGTCGTTTTTTAGTTTGGCATTTGTTGAATAAATTTCGATTGGCACAATTCGCAACCAGCTTTCGTAAGTATCACTCATTTGAAAAGGAGTACAAATTTTATCGACTGCCTGAAGAACGTTCGGTTTAAAATCCATAGATTTTTCAATCGATTCATCTATTTTCTTTTCCAGTTTACTTTTAAAAATAGAAATTGCGGGATTAACTAAATACGTAATTGGCAAATTTTTACCAAATACCGTCATTGTCGGACTTTCGCTCCAATCAAGCGATTTAAATTCTGTTTTGGTTGCGAGTTTCCAATTGGTTAAAGCCGTTTCGCTAGACAATGTTATGGTTCCGTTTAAATTGAATTCTCTAACATCATATAATTCTACTCCTAATTTTTTAGTTCCGATACGATATTTAATATTCGCTTTAAGCGGTAAAATTGTTTTTATTCTTTTATCTGGATTTGATGGATCATTTTGAATTTTGATAGGACCTTGTTTCCAGATTTTCATTTCGATATCATCATCTTCAATGTTGTTGTCTTCATAAATTAACCCATTTAGAAGTGCATTTGTTTGGCTTTCAATATCGCTCAATTTGATAGTGATGGGCAAATTGATAAAAGAAGGATTGATATCATAAATCAGCGGACTTGCGTCATCTGGTTCTGGTTTTAAAGTATCTAATTTTTGAGTCGTAGAACAGCTTGAAAGTAACGCAAGCACTGTAAACATTGAAAATATCGAAGTAAGCTTCATCAATATGAATTTTTTTATACGGAGTAAAATTACGAAAACAATCATATTTTACTAAAAATGTGTAACAAATTGTAAAGATCGAAGTCTTATACAGATAAGGTAACGAAAGTATTAACTTTTTATTATCATAATTTACTTAATAAAAATGTTATTATTGTCTCAAAATTTAACAATACCATGATTGAAATTAAAGATTTACACAAATCCTATAAAATGGGAAGTTCAGAATTACATGTATTAAAGGGTATTAATTTTAATATAGAAGAAGGTGAATTAGTTGCGATCATGGGCTCATCTGGTTCTGGTAAATCTACGCTTCTTAATATTTTAGGAATTTTGGATGAAGCAGATTCGGGTAGTTATATTTTAGATAAAACTCCGATTAAAAAGTTAAACGAAACAATTGCTTCCAGATACCGTAATAAATTCCTGGGTTTTGTTTTTCAATCTTTTAATTTAATTAACTATAAAAGTGCACTTGATAACGTTGCAATGCCATTATACTATCAAGGTATAAAAAGGAAAGAGCGTTATGAAATTGCTATGAAATATTTGGAAAAAGTTGGTTTAGGAACTCATTCTCATCATTTGCCGAGTGAACTTTCAGGTGGACAGAAACAGCGTGTGGCGATTGCCAGAGCATTAGCCTCAAACCCAAAAGTTTTATTGGCAGATGAACCTACAGGAGCTCTTGATACGAAAACTTCTTATGAAGTAATGGAACTTATTCAGGGAATTAATGACGAAGGAAAAACAATTTTAATTGTTACTCACGAACCTGATATTGCAGCAATGTGCAAAAGAAACGTTGTCCTGAAAGATGGATTAATTATCGACGATAAAAAAGTAGAACAAGTTAGAGCTTCGTCTTATGTTTAATATCGAACGTTGGCAGGAAATATTTGAGGCCATTTCTAAAAACCGTTTAAGAACATTCTTAACGGGGATTTCTGTGGCTTCGGGAATTTTCATTTTAGTGATTTTGTTGGGAGCAGGAAAAGGCCTTCAAAACGGAATTGAAAAACAATTTGAACGTGATGCTGCCGGAATTATTGAGGTGTGGACAGGAACTACGACGAAACAATTTAAAGGTTTAAATCCAGGACGTCAGATTCAATTTCGCAATAGCGATTATACTCAATCCGTTCAAAAATTTGAAGACAAATTAGATTTAAGAGCGTCAACTCAAAATTATTGGGGACAACCTTTTTCTTATGGAAAAGAATCTGGGAGTTATCAGTACAGAGGTGTTAACCCCGATTATGGTGGAATCGAAAATTTGACTATAGTTCAGGGACGTTACATAAATGCTAAAGATGTAGAAAGCAATGCAAAAGTTGCCGTTATAGGTATGAAGCTCAAAAATGACTTGCTGAAAGATAAAAGTGCTATCGGTGAAGAAATTTTGATCAATAATATTAGTTTTAAAGTAGTTGGCGTTTTTACAGATCCGGGAGGAGAGAGAGAAGAAACACGTGCTTATTTGCCATTAACTACAGTTCAAAGGACGTTTGGAGCCGGTGATAAAATAAGTAATATGTTTTTTACATTAAAAAAAACAGATAATTACGATGAAGCATTAGCACAGTCTGAAAAATTTACACAGGATTTAAAAGACTTGCTAAAAAGCAAAAACATGGTGGCTCCTGAAGATGACAGTGGTATTGGAGCTTATAATTCGGTTAAAGATGCCAAGCAATTTTATGATCTGAATTTGTATATAAGACTGTTTTTCTGGTGGGTTGGTATTTGTACCATTATTGCCGGAGTGGTTGGAGTAAGTAATATCATGCTTATTATAGTGAAAGAGCGTACAAAAGAAATTGGAATCAGAAAGGCTCTTGGAGCTTCGCCATTTTCGATCATTTCAATGATCCTTCATGAATCAATATTTATTACCACAATTGCTGGTTTTGTTGGTTTGCTGGCAAGTTTGCTTTTGTTAGAATTTGTGGGGCCAATGGTTCAAAGCGAATTTTTTAGAAATCCTGAAGTAGATTTTAGTGTTGCATTAACAACCTTGATCTTACTTGTTTTTGCAGGAGCGATGGCTGGTTTTTTTCCAGCTTACAGAGCAGCCAAAATTAAACCTATTGTAGCACTTAGAGACGAATAATTATGTTTAGTAGAGATAATTGGGATGAAATTTTACAGGCTTTAACAGCAAATGTTTTTAGAACTGTTCTGACTGCTTTTGGAGTGTTTTGGGGTATATTTATTTTGGTAATATTACTTGCTGCAGGAAAAGGACTGGAAAATGGAGTAAAAAAAGGTTTTGACGGAATCGCTACAAACACCATGTTTATGTGGAGTCAGACTACTTCAAAGGCATATAAAGGTTTGCCAAAAACACGCCGTTATGATTTTAGAAATAGTGACGTTGCAGCGCTAAAACAAGCCCTGCCAGATTTATTATATGTTTCACCAAGAAATCAGCTTGGAGATTTTAACGGAACTAACAATGTGGTAAGGGGAACCAAAACTTCTGCTTTTACGATTTACGGAGATTATCCGGAATTGATTAAGCAGCAGCCAATGGATATTATAAAAGGACGTTTCGTAAATCAGCAAGATATTAACGAAAGAAGAAAAGTAGCAGTAATTGGAAAAGGAGTTATTAGTGAACTTTATGGCAAAGAAGAAGAAGCAGTTGGAACTTACGTTAAAATAAACGGAATCAACTTTATGGTTGTTGGTGTTTACAGATCGAAACAACAAGGAGGAAATGCCGAACAAGAACAGAAAAATATCTTTATTCCGTTTACTACTTTTCAACAAGCTTTTAATTATGGAGATAAAGTGGGCTGGATGGCACTTACCGCAAATGATGAAGCGTCAATTACAGAACTAAAACCAAAAATTTTAGAAATCATAAAAGCTTTGCATTCTGTAAATCCTACTGACGAAAGAGCAGTTGGAAATTTTGATTTGTATGAGCAATTTAATAAAGTACAAAGTCTTTTTAATATTCTACAGGTAATTGCTTATTTCGTAGGAACATTAGTTTTAATTTCGGGTGTAATCGGAATTTCGAATATCATGCTTATTGTGGTGAAAGAACGAACAAAAGAAATCGGAATTAGAAGAGCACTCGGGGCAACACCAGCGAATATTAGAGGACAAATATTATCAGAATCTATATTTTTGACTATCATTTCTGGAATGTTCGGTATTGCGGTCGCCACAGGAATTATAGCCATTTTAAATATGGTTTTAGATTCTATGCCCCCCGGCGGAGACACTATGTTTGCGAATCCGAGTGTAGATTTAAGAGTGGTATTTGTGGCGCTATTAATATTAGTTGGTTCAGGATTGCTGGCAGGATTTATTCCGGCGCAGACCGCCATTAATGTTAAACCCGTAGATGCTTTAAGAACAGAATAAAATTATCAATCAAAATAAATCGATTAAACCCAAAACAAATGAAAAAAGGAGTAACCGTAACCATTTTAATATTTATTGCAATTGTTTTTTTTGGCGCACTTTATTATTTGTATGCTAAAAATCAACAACCACCAGTTGTATTTAAAACGGAGAAAGCAGAAATCAAAACTATCGTAAAAAATACTATTGCGACAGGAAATATTCAGCCTGACGAAGAGGTTCTAATCAAACCAAATATTTCAGGAATTATTGAAGCTGTATACATAAAAGCCGGAGAAAAAATCAAGGCTGGAGATATGATTGCCAAGATTAGAGTAGTTGCCAATGTTTCTAATGTAAGTAGTACGCAGAATCAGGTGCAAAGTGCTAAAATTGCTTTAGATAATCAAGAAAGAGTTTATAGAAGACAAAAAACATTATTTGATAAAGAAGTAATTTCTGCAAATGATTTTGATGCTGCTCAAGTGGCTTACAATCAGGCGAAACAAACTTATTTGGCAGCAAAACAAAATTTGGATATTGTGAAAACAGGAACAACTTCTTCTTTAGGAAGTTATGCAAATACATTAATTCGCTCTACAGTTAACGGAATGGTTTTGGACGTTCCTGTTAAGGTTGGAAATCAAGTAATTGAAAGTAATAATTTTAATGAAGGAACAACAATTGCAAGTGTTGCAGATGTTGGAAGAATGATTTTTATTGGAAAAATCGATGAATCTGAAGTTGGAAAAATCAAAGAAAAAATGCCGATTGAAATTACAATTGGAGCGATTGAAAATAAAAAGTTTGAAGCCGTTTTAAATTACATTGCACCAAAAGGTGTTACAGAAAACGGTGCAATTCAGTTTCAGATAAAAGCGCAAATGATCAATAGAGATGATACATTTATCCGAGCAGGTCTAAGTGCAAATGCTTCAATTATTTTAGAAAAAGCGGAGAAAGTTTTAGCGATTAAGGAATCATTAGTTCAATTTGACAAAAAAACACAAAAACCTTATGTAGAAGTTGAAACTGCTCCACAGAAATTCGAAAGAAGAGATTTAGTTTTGGGAGTGAGTGATGGAATCTACGTTCAAATTAAAAGCGGTGTCAAAAATACGGATAAAATCAAAATCTGGAACCAGGGTTTGATCAATGAAGAAGACAAAGAAAAAAAATAGTCTAATTTGAAGGATTAAGACGCTTTTTGGTTTTAAAAAATGTTAAATTTGCGTGGTTCGGTTTACTGCGCTTTCATTAAAAATATATGAAAATAAATAAATACAATAGTCTAATTTTTGCAGTGTTATTCGGTTTCGGATTAACTGGACAAGCGCAATCAAAACAATGGACTCTGGAAGAATGTGTTAGATATGCACTTGAAAATAATATCACGATAAAATTATCAGAATTGGATGTGAAAAATGCAGCTATCGATAAAAAAGGGGCATTAGGAAATTATCTTCCATCGGTAAACGGAAGCGCATCTCACTCGTGGAATATTGGTTTGAACCAGGATCTTACAACGGGTATTTTACGTAATCAGACCACACAATTCTCTTCTATTGGATTAAACGCAGGAGTGGATATTTACAAAGGTCTACAAAATCAAAATGCTTACAGAAAAGCTAAATTGTCTATCGTTGCATCTCAATACCAATTATTGAAAATGCAGGAAGATATTTCTTTGAATGTTGCGAGTGCTTTTCTACAGATTTTATCTAATAAAGAAGATTTAAAAGTTAAAAAAGAGCAATTGACAATAGATGAAAAACGATTTGCTCGTTCTGAAGAAATGGTAAAAGCAGGAACAATTCCACGCGGGGATTTATACGACCTGAAAGCAACTGTTGCGACAGATAAACAAAATATCGCGGTTTCTGAAAATAATTTATTGATTTCAAAATTAAGTTTAGCGCAACTTTTACAGCTAAAAGAATTTGCAGATTTTGATGTTGTAGATGATACTAACGCAAAAGATGAACATAATATTCTGGCGCAAACTCCGGTAGAAATTTATGATAAAGCAAAAGAGACAAGAACAGAATTAAAACTAGCACAAACCAATCTTGAAATTGCCGAAAAAAATGTAGCAATTGCAAAAGGAGCTTATCAACCAACATTAAGCGGTTTTTATGGTTTTAATACGAGAGCAAGTTACAGCGATCAGGTAAGGTTAGACGCTGCGGGTAATCCGTATACAGTCGGGCCAGATCCAATATTCCAACAGTTTAGTGATAATAAAGGACACAATTTTGGACTGCAATTAAATGTTCCAATTTTTAATGGTTTTTCTGTTAAAAACAATGTAGAAAGAAGCAAAGTAAGTTTAGAAAAATCTAAAATAGATTTAGAACAAAAAAGTTTAGATTTGCAACGTAACGTTTATACCGCTTTTACAGATGCAAGAGGCGCTTTAAACACTTACGAATCGGCTACTGTTAGTTTAGAAGCAAGACAGCAAGCATACAATTATGCAAAAGAAAAATATGATGTTGGTTTGATGAATTCATTTGATTTTACACAAGCTCAAACATTATTGACTAATGCACAATCTGATGTAATCAGAACAAAATACGATTACATGTTTAAAATTAAAATACTTGAATTTTATTTCGGAATTCCAATTATTCCACTTATTACAAAATAATTTATTATGTCAAAAAAAACAGTTTATTTCTTACTCGGTGGTACGTTAATAATTATCGCTGCTTTAGTCGGTCTTAAAAGTAAAGGAGTTATAGGAAGTAAGGATGACGGAAAAGAAGTGGAAACCGCAAAAGTAATAGCTTCGACAATTGTTGAAACTGTTTCAGCAACAGGTAAAATTCAGCCGGAAATTGAGGTTAAAATTGCTTCAATGGTTTCTGGTGAAATCATCGCTTTAAATGTAAAAGAAGGACAAGTCGTTAAAAAAGGAGAATTATTAGTAAAAATTAATCCCGATTTATATACTTCAGGTTTAGACCGATCTGTTGCTAATTTAGCTGGAACTAAGGCTAGTTTAACACAGTCAGATGCGAGTTTTAAAGAAGCCAAAGCAAATTATGAGCGTAATAAAATATTATACGATAAAGGAGTAATCTCAAAATCAGATTGGGATAAAGCTATTTCAAGTTATGAAGTTGCGAAAGCGACCAAGCAAAGTGCATATTACAATGTTCAAAGTGCTTCGGCATCGGTTACAGAGGCAAAAGACAATTTAGGGCGTACTACTATTTATTCTCCAGCAGACGGAACAATTTCTGTATTGAATGTTGAATTGGGAGAAAGAGTTTTGGGAACGCAACAAATGGCGGGAACAGAACTTTTACGTGTGGCAAACCTGAATAACATGGAGGTTGAAGTAGACGTAAATGAAAATGATATCGTTAAAATTAAAATAGGCGACGAAGCAAATGTGGAAGTTGATGCTTATTTGAAAAAGAAATTTAAAGGCACTGTAACCAGCATTTCTAACTCCGCAAGTACAACTTTGACTTCAGATCAGGTAACCAATTTTAAAGTAAAAGTTCGTATTTTAAAAGAATCATATCAAGATTTATTGGAAGGAAAACCAAGTACATATTCTCCTTTCAGACCGGGAATGACAGCTACTGTGGATATTATTACTACCAGAAAAACAAATGTTTTGGCAGTGCCAATTAGTGCTGTTGTTGTAAAATCGGATACCACGGCAGTAAAAGATTTTACTGTTGAAGATCCGAATCAGGATAAAAAAGCAGCTCCAAAAAGTGATAAGAAATTTGAGTGTGTTTTTGTGAAAGTGGGTGATAAAGCTAAAATTCGAATCATAAAAACCGGAATCCAGGACGATACCAACATTGAAGTAATGTCTGGCTTAAAAACGGGAGATGTCGTAATTACTGGCCCTTATACAACAGTTTCTAAAGACCTTAATTCAGGAGATAAGATAAAGCTTAAAAAAGCAGAAGCTCCTAAGAAATAATAAAACAATTCCATAATATTTAAAATTTAATACTTTGTCTTTTATTCTCAACATCGAAACGGCTACTAAAAATTGTTCTGTATCTGTCGCAAAGGATGGAAAAACCATTGCTTGTAATGAGCTTGCAGATGAAGGATATTCGCATGCTGAAAAACTTCATGTTTTTATTGAAGAGGTAATTGCAAAAGCAGCAATTTCAGTTCAGGACTTGGTGGCAATTGCAGTAAGTCAGGGTCCGGGATCTTACACCGGATTAAGAATTGGTGTTTCCGCAGCAAAAGGCTTGTGTTATGCTTTAAATATTCCGTTAATTGCTGTTGATACACTTCAGACTTTGGCTTCTCAGGCCGAAGTTACAGATGGAAAAATTGTCCCGATGTTAGATGCGCGCCGTATGGAAGTTTATAGTGCCATTTTTAATCCGGATTTGACAAACGAAAGAGCCATTAAAGCAGAGATTATTGAAGAAAATTCATTTCAGGAATATACAGACAAGCTTTACTTTGTTGGCGATTGTGCTGACAAATGTAAAGCGGTTTTGACTAAAGAAAATTTTGTATTTTTAGAAGAAATAAAATATCCTTCAGCTAATGCGATGAGTGAAATCAGTTATGATAAATACAAAAAAAGCGACACCGTAGATGTCGCTTATTTTGAGCCTTACTATTTGAAGGATTTTATGATTGCTCCTCCCAAAAAACAATAATTATTTCTGTATCGTATAAGGTTGAACGGCAATTCCAGCTTCATCCAAAGCAATTTTACAATTCTCTAAAGTTTCAGAGAAAACAGCTCCGTAATTAGCATTTTTTGCCCAAGGACGCACTGCAAAATCAATAGAACTGGCCGATAGATTTTTTACAAAAACTTCTGGTGCAGGTGTTTGTAATACTTTTGGGTTTTTAGTCAAAACATCCAAAAGAATATCCTTGGCTTTTTTAATATCAGAATCGTAAGAAATCGAAAATGTTAAATCGGCTCTTCTTTCTCCCTGCATCGAATAATTGATGATATTTCCATTAGACAAAGCACCGTTTGGTACAAAAACGGTTTGATTATTTCCGGTAAGCATTTTAGTAACAAAGATTTGAATTTCAAGAACTGTAGCAATTACACCTTGAGCCTCAATTGTATCTCCCACTTTGAATGGTTTAAAAACAATAATCAACATTCCGCCTGCAAAATTAGAAAGTGATCCTTGCAGAGACAAACCAACGGCTAATCCCATAGCTCCTAAAATGGCTACGAAAGACGAAGTTTCAATTCCTAATTTAGAAATAAAGGTTACAAACAATAATATTCGCAAAGCCCATAATAAAATATCGGAAAGGAATTTTGTTAATGTCGGATCTAGATTTCGTTGAATCATTATTTTTGTAATGATTCTGTTGATCAGTCTGATGGCGTAAAGGCCGACAAATAAAATTAAAAATGCAGAGATTAATTTTGGAGAATAATCAACTAAAATATCAATAAATCTGCTAACATATTTACTGACTTGTTCTGGGCTAAGGTTCATGACTTTTTAATAAAAAAACCTTCTCAAAAGAGAAGGTAACATTGGTACTGCAAATATAAAAATATTTACATAATCAGAAAATTGTTTATTAGATGTCTGAAGATTCTTCAGCCATTTCTTCTACAGATTTTTCGCTTGAATCAATCACTGTGTCGGTAGCCAATTTCGGCGTGCTGTCCTCTACTAAAGCAGCTGCTTTTTCTTTAATCGTATCAATTGCATCACTTAAGATTTCTGAAGTTTTTTCGGCATATTCTGTGGCACTTTCAATAATGGTTTCAGAAACTTCTTTGACCTTATCGATAGTTTCTTCTGCAAAAGTATCGGCTTTTTCAATATAAGGTGCGGCGGCTTCTTTTGCCTGCTCAAAAGTATCTTCTGCATTATGAGACAATTCGGTAACAGACTCTTTTGTTGAGCCAAAAAGATTTTTGAAAAATGAAGATAATCCCATGGTTTTTAGTTAATTGGTTGAGATTGCAATAGTAAGCTTTTTTTAACAATATGTATTGTTTTTTGTGTTATCTCACTGTAATTAGAAGAATATTTAAGAAAAATTTAAAATATTTAAGCAAAAAGTTATTTGTAAGTTTTTTCTTTTATTTGTTTTTAATTTTTATATATTTGATGTAAAATCTTACAATTAATTTAAAATATATGTCAAAATTATTAGAACAAGTTCATGTTTCTATCAGTTCATTCGAAAAAAATATTATATATTATGATTTACAGCTTTCGCAAAAAATCACCGATCATCATTATTTTTCGTTTGTGTGGCAATACACAGGAAAAGCAGTGATAGATCCCGAAGATCAGGAAAAGGCGATCGCGAAGCACATGGGGAGCGAGGTAATTTTTACCTTTAAAGTGAACGGAATAAGAGTGATGTCTAAAGGAGTTATCTCAAATCTTAAATCTGTTGACCTTCACGGTAGTCCAGCCGGTCTTCACGTTTATGGTATCAGTCATACTGCTCTTCTTGAAGACCAGAAAAAATCAAGAATTTTCTTGAACCGAAATCTGCAGCAGATCGCTTTGGAAATCTTTGGAGAAACCAATTCATCAGAATTTTATCAAAGGGAAGCCATTGTTCCAACTTACACCAAGGTTTTTTCAAATAAACCGCAATACAATGAAACGAGTTTTGATTTTCTGAAAAGACTTGCTGCGCGTTACGGGCAGTGGTTTTATTTTGATGGTATGCGAATGCAATTTGGTCAGATAAAGGCTAGCAAGGTAAAACTAATCAACGGATCATCTCTTCATAAATTTACCATCGAAACCAATTTAGTTTCCCATAAGACTTCTTTTGGAGGTTATGATTATGCTGCTGCCGAAAGTATTCGTAATTCCTCAGTACGAACCAATACCGGAAGTAGGGACAGATTTGCCATTTCAGTGGGGTTCAACCAGCCTTCTGTTGCCCCAAGGGAACTTGGTGTTGGAGTTTACACGAACAACGCACAAAATAAGGAAGAAATCGACGAAATGGTCAAATTATATACGCAGGCAAAAGATGCGAACAGCGTTTTCTACAGCGGAGTTTCCTATTATCCAATTGGTGTAGGACAGCTTTTTACGATTCAGAACAAAACGGTTGAACATGAATTAATTGCAATTGAAGTCATCCATCATTCTGGAGTAAACGGAAATTACAGTTGTGAGTTTAAAGCAATTCCTGCAGATGTTGCAGTACCACATTATACTAACCCACAAGTTTTTGCACTTGCAGAGAGCCAACCAGCGAAAGTAATGGATAATAATGACCCTGAAAAAATGGGACGAATAAAAGTCGAATATTACTGGAATGGCAGGAGAAATGAGAGCGACTGGATGCGTGTAGTTCAGCCATATGCCGGTTCGGGAAAAGGACTGTATTTCAGACCAGAAATAGGCGAAGAAGTGCGTATTGGTTTTGAAGGAGGAAATGCTGAATTTCCATATGTATCTGGAACTTATTATAACGGAAAGGAAATGCCGGAGTTTTTTGATGAGAACAACAGTATCAAAGGATGGAAACTTCGTTTTGGAATGTTATTTAAATTTATTGAAAAAGTTGGAATCTGGCTTTCTGACCCAAGTGGGAATGAACTGCATATGGATGAACAGGCTAAAAATACAACATTGACTGTGCCTGAGACTTTTACTATTAACTGCAAAAATTTTGTTATCAATGTTGAGGAAAACATGACAACGAATGTTATTGTAAGCAAAAATGATACAATAGGGTTAAATCATACTGAAAGTATAGGCGGATTTAAAGAACTTGGAATTACAGGTGATTTTAATGCTGTTATAGATGGAAAATATTCTGAGTATATTAAAGGAGATTTAGAATCTACAACTGAAAAAGACCGACATGAAAGTGGTAAAGAAGGATTTACTAATAATAGTGAAAAGAGCATAAATAAAAATTCGCAAACAGAAATTCAAAATAATAGTGGCGAACAAACCAGACAAAATTAAAAGTAAAGATGAGTAGAATAAGAATAGTCGAAGGAACTATAACCAAAAATACAGGAGGCGATCACTACATGTATTCTGAAGGAATTATTGCTTTTAATGCTGCCGAATTCATTAATGAAAGTGCGCCACTACATTCTTATGGAGACCCAATAAAAGCACCAGAAGTAAAAAATGCTAAAAAAATAGCCAACATGTATTGGACGTATGGTGATACAAAACTAAATAGTAAATCGAGGTTCTATGTGGATATGAATTTGGTTATAGAAACCATGAATTATAAAGAAGGAGAAACTGTTTCGATAACTATAAAAAATGAGGATGGACAGCCATTGACGGATGAATTAGATCAATTAAATCTTACAGGAACTGTTGGGAAAAATAATATGGTAATTTTTGAAGGAGTTTTAAAAGACTACACTTTGAATTTACTTGGAGAAGATAATTCAGAGTCCGCTTACAAAGAATAACAATTTTAAAGATAATTAAAAAAATAAAGTATGGATTTTGAAAATATAATTCAAATAGAATTGATGCAAGCATTAATAGCTGTATCGGGTGGAGTTCAAACAGCTCCAATAAAAGTAACTAGACCAAAATGGGACGACATGCTTAAGAATTATCCGAATACTTCAGTAGATGTAGTAACTCTATATAATGACATAGGTAATGGTTTAATAGATTATTACAATAATCCAAAAACGCAAAGTTCTTGGGAAAACACTTGCTCCTTTAGAATGAGTAAAGGATTAAATTATAGCGGATTTAAATTACCTAAAGATAATTCCAAATATAGACTTACTAAGGGAGGTGTTCATACTGGAAAAGATAATTTAAACTATTGGTATAGAGTTAGTGAATTAGGGAAATACCTTGAAGACCATTTAGGTTCACCAGAATTTGATGTAACCTTAAAAAAAGCAGACCTTGGTGAAAAAAAAATAGGTTTATCAATATTAGATTGGGATAAACTCAGTAAATTGAAGGGGATCATAATGTTTAAAGTTTCTGGTTGGGGCAATGCATCGGGTCATTTTACTTTATGGGATGGAAACAATTTAATATATCCAGGAGCTCCACAACATGACGATCCAACTTCTGAATATTATTATTTTAACATGAAATATGAGCAATATCATACTATCAAGAAGAAAAATATAGTTATACAAACAGATGAAATAAAATTATGGAAACTAAAATAAAATTTATATTACTATTATTAATAATTCCATTTGGAATGTTCGGACAAAGTAAAATTTCTAATTTGAAAAAATTGGCATTTAATTATTGTTTAATAGGGAATTACTCTGCCATCGATTCAACATTTTATCACAAGTATAAAGATGCTTCCTCTGTTCAAATATCAATAAATGGAAATTTTTTTGAAAATGAAGAACTAGCAAATAAGATTGATCTTTTTACTACAAATGCAACATCTAAATATTATTCACGTGGAAATACTTTACATTTTGAATCAGGAAGTAAAAATACAATAATTTGTGACTGTTTAAGTTTTTATGAATCCAAAGAATTGGATGATTTTACAAGAAAATTATTAGGACTTAAAATAAAAAAATAGAAATAATAAATATTTGCAATTGATCTTATTACTGTAGATGCTTATAAAAATAAGTTGAAAAGAAATGGAAAATTAAAGTAGACTAATAATAACAACAATGAATAAATCAATAATAATACCTGCAATAATTGGTCTATTACAGATAGTTAGTCTTATGCATTTATACTATACTCACAAATATAGGAGCGGTCAATTTCCAGCAGATTTTATAGAATTAAATTTTTTAGCAATTATTAATATTATAATATTAATAATTGCTTATTTTTTTTATTTTAATGTGGAAAAAAAAGAAAACATTTGGTTATTGGTTTAGCTGTGATAACAATAATTCTATTAATTATTTTGTACTTTTTAATGTTTATTTCTAAATATTAAAAATGCTTATTTTGAAAGGATTGGGACGCTCGCGCTAGCGGGACAAAATTTGCAAGTGACAAAGAGAATAAATGCTCTTTAAAAGGGATTATAGACTGTGAAATTGCTAAACAAAGAAAGAAGAGGTTTTATATCCGGGATATAAAAAACAATAATTATGAACAATATTCAAAAGTTAGTTTTAATTAGTTTGCTAGTACTTATCATATCAACAATAAGCATGACATATTTGTATATCTTATTTGATGATTTAATGGAATTAAATTTAAAAACCATTATTAAAATAGTAACACAAATTGGTTTAGTTGGTGGAATTATTTTAACGTCCATATTTGTATTAATTTATTATTTAATTAAAAGAATAAAAAATATTTGGTTGCTAACCCTTACATTAATTGGTCTATTCTTTTTTTTAATATTCTTATCTTATTGGTTTTTCCTAGCGATGATGTCTTTCAGACTTGAAGATTCTCAATCTTTTTTTAATATATTATTAGAAGTTTTGTAAAAATTACTTGTGAAGGAGATTCTCAAAATGCTAGCGTTGATTATACTTTATCCTGATAGCGCGGATTTGCAATCCGTGTCTCTAATGACAAACCTAAGCCAATTTTTGTGGGCACGGATTACAAATCCACGCGATCGGAAGGGGAAGTGGTACGCCCAAATAAATGGCACGAAACCTACGGAAACCGTGAAAGCATTAGTAATAAGTACAGTTATGTGCCTCTGCACATCATGGGTGAAAATACAAATGAGTTTCATAAGAAAACAATAGATTTGGATATATTAAATCAGTATTTTAAAATTCCAAATGGAAAAGGAAATGAAACATATCCCTTAGATCTAACAGCAGTAAAAGCAAGATTAGACGGCTATATTAAAGGGAAAAAACCGATAATGAAATATTATACTAACAAACAAATAGAGGAGTACAGAAAACAACTTACTGCAAAGAAAATAACAGTTGAAGAATTTAATCTCATGGCTAATGACCACAATATGTTATATCAATTAAGAAATAAATACTTCCATTGGTCTGCCAAGTATGGAGAAACGGGACTTAACCCCAATTTTGAATTTACGGATAAATTTAACATTCGCAGATTTAGAAAAACAGCAAAAGATTTATAAAAATGAAAAAGTATTTCCTGCACCTTATTTTATTAACAACGATAACAATTTCATGTCAAAAACAAATGGAAGAAAAATTTGAATGGCTGCCCACAGAAAGTGCGCCAAAATTATACCCTATGAATATTTATAGAGGTAATTTATATTTTGAAGACGGTGGTAGTGTTTACATACCTTGTTCGGGTTTTGCACATAATGGCTGGGGCAATGATGGCTCTACACACACACAGGGTGAAGACTTGAAACCTGTGCCAGTAAAATTAGCGGTTACCTGGGCATCTTTTGCGGAGAACAAATTCTATACCGGCAGCTGGGATTTGCCCAAAGAAAAAATGCTGAAATTGTTTAAGGAAGGTGTAATAAATTACGACACCGAAAAACGGCAAAGCTATACCCAGATTTTAGTAGGGTGCGCACCCGGTGGAGTGGTCGTAGTCTGGATGTACGGCGCAGGAAACCAAGTCGAAATTGGACGTTATCAGGCTCATGAAACTCACATTGCCCTGAGTGATTATGTGCCGGGCAATCCAACCATTACGCAAGAAGAATTTTTTAATATTAAAGATTATCCTGAGATAGAAGAGGCAATACAGAAAAAAGGTGGAATTGAATATGGTCTTTGGGATAGTTACAGAAAAAAATATACTTGGCGCACGCGTATAGAAATTCCAAATCATGGATTTGAGGATATGAGTTTAGAAATGTTCAATGGCGAAAGGGAGGATATTTTTGATGAACCGCTCAAGCGAAATGAATTAAAAGAAAGAGCAGTTCCTCAAAATGTAACTTTTATGTTAAGGAACCTCAAAAGAAAAAGAATTGTTTTTGCATTGGATTTAGACGAAGAGGAGATTTTTAATGTATTCAAACAAGCCGATGGCACAAAACCAATAGAAATTATTCTACGTGCAAATGAAGATTTAAGCCACCCCAGTCTTATTTTTAAACAAGGTGATAAAGAAACTCCTATTCGTAAAATAGATTTAGAGAATACATGGGAATATACAAGTCTTAGCCGTAACGAATAAAACAGGTGTTTTTTAAACAATTAATTAAAATGAAAAAGTATGTCCTGTGTCTTATTTTAAATAAAAGTATTGTTATTACTTATTAGGATTATAAAAGTCATGGGCAAAAAGAGTATGAATTAATTATTAAATATTAATAAAAATAAAACATGTATTACGAAAGATTAATAGATGGAATTCATCTTGCTTTTCCCCGTGGCAGAAATAAAGGGAATTATGTTATAACAAATACACTAACTGGCGCATGTTTTATCTTAAATAGAAAAGCTCAGGCAGAAGGAGAATATACAATTACCTACACAGACTGCTTTGGAAATATAATAGTTAATAATAAAAATTTAAAAATTACATATAATAAAGATGAGGTTATTCAGTTTCAGGGATATCGAAGTCGTGTTTTTTTTAGCAATGATATGTCCATAACGGCTTTGCCAATGAAAGATATTCAAGAACTTGCGAATCAAACTTTTTATCTTGAAAATCAAACGCATGTTGTTGACTTTGCGAGGTTTACATTTAGAACAAGTAATAGTATGGAATTGTTTTTACTAAAAATGTATTAAACATAAATTAATAAAAAAAGCGCCTCAAAGAGACGCTTTAAATTATTTTTCAATAAAAATTAAGCATTTACTGCTTCCACTTTTATCGCTTCGTCGTTTAGCATGCTTTTTAGCATATTTTCGATACCGCTTTTTAAAGTAAATGTAGAAGAAGGACAACCGCTGCAAGCTCCTTGTAAAAGTACTTTTACCGTTTTATCATCTTCATTATAAGATTCAAAAGCAATATTTCCACCATCTGCGGCTACAGCTGGTTTTACGTATTCCTCCAAGATATTGATGATTTGTTGAGATGTAACATCCAATTTGTCAAATGCTTCATCTTTTACAGAATCGTCTTTTTTAGTAGTCTGAATTAAATTTTCGTCTAAAACAGTTCCGCCGTTTTCAATAAATTGTTTGATGAATGTTCTTAATTCAAGAGTGATTTCAGACCAGTCATTAATTTCATATTTAGTAACAGAAATATAGTTTTCATCAATAAAAATTTCCTTTACATAAGGAAATTTAAATAATTCCTGAGCCAACGGAGAAGAAGCAGTCTGATCGATATTTTTATATTCAATAGCGTTGCGAGTCAACATTTTGCTTACCACAAATTTCAGTGCAGAAGGATTTGGAGTAGTTTCTCCGTAAACTGTAATAGGCTGTTTTTTTGCTTTGTTTTCATCTACTTTAATGATAACGCCACCTTTTTCAATAAAAGCACTAATTTGTTCAGCTACAGCATCTTTCACATCATCCCAATCTACGATGCTATATCTTTCTATAGCAATAAAGTTTCCTGAAATGTATACAGTTTTAACAAATGGTAAGTAAAATAATTGCTGTGCCAGTGGAGAAGCTTCCGCTTCGTCAATATTTTTAAATTCGAAATTTTGATTCTGTGTAATAAAGTCTTCAAATTCAAACTTTAAAATAGTTGGATTTTGAGTTTCTTTTATAGTGATTTTCGTCATGATTGTATATTTTTTGCAAATTTACTAAAGTTATTTTCTACTAATAACTATATTTGATTTTTTAATGAAATAATTAAGACTCTTCTCATAGAAATCGTGTTAAATTGCAGGAGTGAAAATTATCTTAACACAAAAATGCCTTTATGAAATTAAAAATCAGGGTTTTATTAATTTTTCTCATTACTACTTTTTATTCTTATTCTCAGGAAGGAATTCCTGTGTATTCGGATTACTTGTCGGATAATTATTATTTAATTCATCCGTCAATGGCTGGTGCCGCCAATTGTGCAAAGATTCGACTGACTGCAAGAAAACAATGGTTTGGACAAGAAGATGCACCAAGTTTGCAGACTTTAAGTTTTAATGGAAGATTAGGAGAGCGTTCTGGCGCCGGAATTATTGTTTTTAATGACAAGAACGGTTATCATTCTCAAAAAGGAGTAAAAGTAACTTACGCCCATCATATTATGTTTTCAAGAGACGAAATAGATTTGAATCAATTGTCTTTTGGAATCAGCGGCGGTTTAATACAAAGTCAGCTGGACGAAACTACTTTTGGAGGAACTTTTGATCCTTTGGTTTTTGGTTCTATTCAAAAAGATTCTTATTTCAATGTAGATGTTGGCGCTTCTTACAACTATCTGGATTTCTATGCACACGCCACCGTTCAAGGGCTATTAGAAACTAGAAGAGAGTTATATACTGATTACGAAAGTGATAATCTTAGAAAATTCTTATTGAGTGCAGGATATGTTTTCGGTAAACGTAGTGAATGGACTTGGGAGCCTTCTGTTCTTTTTCAATTGTTTGATAAAACGAAAGAAAAAACAATCGATTTGAATATGAAAGCGTACAAAAATATGGATTTTGGAAGTCTCTGGGCTGCGTTATCCTACAGAAGAAGTTTTGATGGTACTCAATATCTTTCGGGTTCTGGTGTTGCATCTCAAAAATTACAATATTTTACGCCAATTATTGGAGTAAACTTTAAGAACTTTATGTTTGCGTATACTTATTCTCAAGTAACGGGGAATGTAAAGTTTGACACTGGTGGTTATCACCAAATTACTTTGGGAGTTAATTTATTCTGCAAAAAAGAACGTTACGATTGTAACTGTCCGGCAATTAATTAAATTTTATTTTATGCTAATTAAATCTGTAAACGGAAAATCACCTTCAATTCCAGAAGATTGTTATGTTGCCGAAAATGCCACTATTGTTGGAGATGTGACTTTGGGGACATCTTGTAGTGTTTGGTTTAATGCAGTTATTCGTGGAGATGTTCATTTTATAAGAATTGGAAATAAAGTAAACATTCAGGACGGTGCCGTTGTTCATTGTACGTATCAAAAACATCCAACAATAATTGGAAACAACGTTTCCATTGGACACAATGCTATTGTGCACGGATGTACCATTCATGACAATGTTCTAATTGGAATGGGAGCAATTGTGATGGATAATTGTGTTGTAGAAAGTAATGCTATTATTGCTGCCGGCGCTGTCGTAACTCAAAATACGGTTGTAACTTCTGGAAGTATTTATGCGGGTGTTCCTGCCAAAAAAGTAAAAGATATCAATCAGTCTGATTTTGCGGGAGAAATAGAACGCATTTCAAACAATTATGTAATGTATTCTGGATGGTTTAAAAACGAAGACTAACAAAGTAGAAATTCCAATAAAAAAAATCCAAATTCCAAGAGTGTAATCTTTTTGGAATTTGGATTTTTTTTATTGGAATTTAAAACTCAAAGGTTAATCTTTTCAAAGAAAGTATTTTTATAGCTTTCGCTGATGGGAACTCTTTTGTCACTTATTAAAACCTTATTTTTCTGAATAGATTTTACATGTTTGATATTGATAATGTACGACCTGTGAATTCTGGCAAACCCTTTGCTTGAAAGTAAATTTTCAAGTTTTATTAAACTGATTAAAGTCAGCGTAAATTTATTATCGGTAGTGTAGATTTTTACATAATCTTTTAAGCCCTCAATAAAAAGAATATCGGCAAAATTCAATTTTACATTTTCATATTCGGCTCTCACAAACATAAAATCCTGATCGATTTCTGGACTATTTGTGTTTTCTAAAATTGCCTGTGGAGCTGTCGGTGCAAAAATTTGCTGTGCTCTCACAACCGCCTTTAAAAAGCGATGAAATGGAATTGGTTTCACTAAATAATCGACTGCACCAAGATTAAAGCCTTCAACAGCATAATCAGAATAAGCAGTTGTAAAAATAACCAAAGGCTTTTTTTCGATGGTATTTAAAAAATCGATTCCCGAAAAATGAGGCATTTGAATGTCAAGGAAAACCAAATCAACATTGTTCTGATTGATAAACGAAACGGCATCAATTGCATTATTAAAAGAATTAATCAATTCTAATGATTCTACTTTTTTGACAAAATCCTGCAATAACTCTACTGCTAAAGGTTCGTCATCAATAATTACACATTTCATTTTTTGGAGAATTAAGTTTACGATTGGTTTTCGCATCAAAAGTAATTTGAAACCAGTAAATTAAGTTTAAAATTTTCATAAAATACTGGTTTGTCTAATTAAAATTATGCGTTAACTGTAATGGTTTTCGTTAGCGTATAACCATCTGTGATATTACCTGTCATGGTGGCAAGTTCATCAGCTAGACTGTCTGAAAAAACATTGTCTTTTGCATTTGCAGTATCAGCTTGTCCGTGTGAAGCATAGTTGGTACTTGAATAAACCTGACTTGAAATAGTTTCAGGAAAAGCAATCTGTGTAACCAATAATGATGTTCCTGAGCTTGATAACACTTCTACGTGTACGTGTGGAGCTCTTCCCTGATACCATCCTGGATAAATCGAAATAAAAGAAACATTTCCGCTAGTGTCAGAAGTTTGTCTTCCTCTTAAAAAATGTACAGTGGTGTAATCTGTCTGCTGCATCTGCGTGCCGCCGTATTCTGAGTAATTTCCATCTTTATCACAATGCCAAACATCTACTAAAACTCCAGAGAGAGGTTCGCAATTGTTCTTTTTGTTTTCGATTTTTAAATTAATCAGCAAAGCAATTCCAACACGATCCGATTTAATGTTTTCTAAAACCAATTGACTTGGAGTTTTAATCGGAAATGGACCTTTTGTTTCTGAAGGAGAAACGGTACAGCTTCCATCGGCTGAACTTGAGTCGGTTTCGTCATTGTCGCTTTTGGAGCAAGATTCTAATAATTTTGAAGCAGTTGCCAATGAGGCAATACCCAAAATACCATTTCGGATGAATTTTTTTCTGTCCATAATCAGTTTTTGTTTAATGTATTGCGATTTTTATTTCATCTAATTTTAAATTCAAATGAATTCGGTAATAGGCATTATCCTGAGTAATGGTTAGTTCGTGCGCGTTAGGATAGAGTAAATCAAGACGACTTTGGATATTTACTAATCCAATTCCTGAATTTTCTGGGTCTTTTACATAATTCTCTATCGTATTTTCGATCCAGAAATCCAGATTATTATCTGTAATCAAAATTTTAATTTTTACGTGAGCAGCGCCTTTATAATCAGTTCCATATTTAAAAGCATTTTCAACAAAAGAAATCAGCAATAATGGTTCAATAAATTTATTTCTGGTATCGCCATGTACGTTGATTACAATGTCTTCAATATTGTTTAACCTTAGTTTTTGTAATTCGATATAATTCTGAATATAGTTGATCTCTTTTTCTAAAGCCACCGTTTTGTTATCTGTCTCATACAGCATGTAGCGCATAAGTTCAGACAAGGTCACGATGGCATCAGGGACCAAATCAGACTTTTTGTGTGCCAAAGAATAGATACTGTTTAAAGAATTGAATAAAAAATGCGGATTGGTTTGTTTTCGCAAGTAAATTAATTCGGTATTTGTTCTATGTGTTTCGGCGATTAGTTTATTTTGTTGATTGTTATAAAATTCAGTTAATGTTCTAATAATTGCAGAAATCGTGATAATCAAAATATAGAAAAATGATGGGCCAATTTTAAAGAAAAGCGGCTGTCGCGTTTCTAGTCTAGGAGGCATTCTTACTCCTCTCGGAAAAAAATGCGGATCTGGCGGCATCATTCGTGCTGCTACTACATTTTCGGGTCTTAAATGTCTAAATTCAGGAATAAAATAATTAATCCTAATGATCATAAATACAGCAATCAGAATAAAGACAAACGTAAAGTAAAGCCAGTATTTTTTTTGCAGTAAATAATTTGGAACCAAATAAAAATAGTTAAAATAAAACAGTACAATTCCGGTAAACCATTGCACATAGAAGTCATTATTCATTTTAAAAGGACTTTCGTAAAATTGAATTAAGGAAGTCAAAATGAAGAAAATCCATATCGCACAATGGAACAAGATTTGGTTATAGCCAGTATTTTTAATGGTATCGATCTGCATTTAGAATTTTATTTTTAATAAAATTAAGTCATTTTTGGTTACCGTTGGCGATAAGTTTTTTTTGAGCTTCTGCTTTACAAAGTCTGCTGTTTTTAAGGCATCACTTTCTGTTGCAAAACTTTTATTATCACTTATTACCGGAATAATGGTTTGCTTAATTAAAATTTTTTCTTTGTAAGCAATTGTATATCCCCATCCTGATTTTGTTTTAAAAGCCGAAGTTTTCAAAACTTCTTTTTTTGTACAAGCAGCAAAAAGAAGCAATAAAACAAAAAGGAATAAATTCTTCTGGATTTTACTCCAGAAGAATTTTTTAGTATTAATTGTCATCGTCGCTTTGTTCTTCTGTTGGCTTAAATTCCCAAGCATCATCAAAGTAAGTAGAACCAACTCTTCCTAACATATAAAAACCACGATTATTGATTGCAAAACCAACAGCGTCTGTTCTTGTAGCCCCTTCCATGGCAGTTCTTTCTACCCATAAATCAGTTGTCGGATTGTATTCCCAAACTGTTTTTATATTTTCTCCACCTACAATGTAACCCAGCCCACTCATAGTAAAACTTGAAGCATTTGCACGTACAATGGCATATTCATCATTATAAGTATAATCGTCGTCTGTATCTTTATCGATATCACGTTTTCTGGTCCATACATCAGAAGAAGGGTCAAATTCCCAAAAATCTTCCTGATAAACTCCGTTGTTTACACCCGTTGCCAAATACGCTTTGTCGGAGATTACAAAAACGGTAGCATTACGTCTTTTGTTTCCGCTAAATCCATTTACAAGTGTCCAGGTATTTGTCTGATCATTGTATTGATAGAAATCTTTTAAGTAATTTCCATCATAACCAGTTCCAAAATACGCTTTTCCTCCAACCTGAAAACCAACAGCAGCGTAACGGGCTGTTCCGCCAAAATCAGTTTTTTGTGTCCAGCTGTTTGCAGTAGGATCGTATTGAAAGAAATCTTTCAATTTATTTGTTCCATCATAGCCAAGACCAACATAACCTTTGTCGTTCAAGGTAAAACTAGAAGCAGAACTTCTTCCCACACCTGCGAAATCGGCCTTTTGTTCCCAATAATCTCCAGTTGAATTATAACTCCATAAATCTTTCAAATAAACATCTCCGGTATAACCGCCAACAACGTAAGCAAAATCGCCAATCACAAAGCTCGTTGCACTAGATCTTGCCGGGCCATCAAAAGCTGATTTTTTTATCCAGTTCCCAATTAAATCATCATCATCGTCGTCATTGCTGCAGCTTACAAAAAAGAGGCACGAAAAAAGCGCTGTGAATAAAATTCCTTTTTTTAGATTAATCATAGTGTATTTAATATTTATTGTTTGTATTTGATCCCTATTCCTAAAACGTAACCATTTCCTGTATTGTAGTCGTAAACTTTATGATTACTGCTGTCTAACAGGTTGTATTTTTTATTAAAATCATAACCGGCTTTGAAATTTAAAAACCAATTGCCGCTAACATTTCTTTCATATTCAAATGCCGATGTCATTTGAGATAATACAGCTTTTTCGGCGTTATCTTTATTATTTGTTTCTTGTAAATGATAAAAATTACCATTAAAAATATTGGTCAGGCTGAACTGATTTCGCTCATTATTAGAGTATGAAATTTTTGAATCTGGAAATCCAATTCTCAAATTAGCGTTCTCATTTATTTTATAATTAAAAGCAACGATAGGAGTAAATTTCGGCGCTCCAAAAATCGACGTTCGTCCGGCTCCAAGAACTAGACTTATTTTTGAACTTAATTGTTGATTCACTTCCAGATTTCCTAAAACAGTTATGTCCGAAAAATCTAAATTTCCCTGAAAATTGGCTGTTGGAATAACAGAAAATCCCAGTTTTGTTTTTTCTAATAATTGGTTCCAATATTCAAACTTGTTCTGAATCTTATTGAATTTCTCCTGACCTGAATAAAAATCATAAGGGTTTAATTCATAATTCACTTTCAAATTTGAATATGCTAACGTGTTCACGATTTTGCTTTTTGTCTCCAATTGTTTTTGATAGAAAATACCAACATTGGTTTCATTAAAATTTATTTTTTCTGTCGGCTCCATTTTTATATTCGCATAAGCGGCAAAATTTTCCTGAGCTTTTATATTCAAAATAGAAATCAAAAAAAGAGAACAAACTAAAAACCTTACTTTCATTATTTTTTTATTGGCCCAAAATTAGGTGTATGACACTCTTAAAAAAAAGAAGATATATATATGGCGTGTTTTGATAGACAAAATCGGCTTTTTTAGGGTTGAATTAAATTTTGTCGGCACAATACGTCTCATAGATTGTTTTGTGCGATTTGTAGCGTAAAAAAGCGTGATAGTATATGTTATAGTGTACCACCAAAGCCTGCATTTTATATTTGCCAAAAAAATAGATTATGCACAAGTTTATATTGATATTGCTTTTTCTGCTCACCATAATTTCATGTGGTACAGATACAGATACTGGTGAGTTTACAGTTGGATCAGATTATTTAGCCTTGAGCAATAAAGTCATTATGATTGATACGGTCACCGTCGAGATGTCGACCATCAATTTTGATTCGCTTGCAACATCTAATAAAGGAAGAATTCTGATTGGAAATTACGATGATCCTGTCTTTGGGAAAGTCAAATCCAATAGTTATTTTCAACTTGCAGGTTCATCTTATGCACTAAACAACACCGGTTCAGATACAGAAGCTGTAAATTATGTTTTTGATTCTATTTCGATGATTCTGAAGTATGATAATTATTATTATGGAGATACTACAAAAGTGCAGACATTCAATATTCATCGACTAACGCAAAAAGTTAAACCGAATACGGACGATAGTAATTTTTATAATAATTCAACTTTAGCTTATGATTCTCAAAGTCTTGGAACTATATCTTTTAAACCGAGACCTTTAGAAAAAGATTCCATTAATATTAGAATGAATGATGAATTCGGATCGGCTCTTTTTCAAAAAATCAAAAAAAGAGAGGTTACAGATTTTGACAGTTTTACAGAATATTTAAAAGGATTGGTTCTCGTACCAGAAACTTCAAATTCTGCCAATGTCATTGGTTTTAGTGTTTCTACAAGTAAAGTCAGAATGTACTATTCAAAATATCAGGCTGAAGCCGATGAAGAACCTTTAATAATCGATTTTACAATTGCAGATGCCACAAAACAATTCAACTCGATTTCTTTGGATAAAACGGGAACGCTGCTCCAAAACCTGCCCATTTCTAGTAGTAAATTGTCTAGTACCGCGACAAACAATCAGGGATTTATTCAATCAGGAACGGGTGTAGCTTGTCGAATTGATTTTCCAAATATTAAACAATTCAAAAATATCTCTGCAAATGGAGCCATTGTAGACGCGCAGCTATTTATAAAACCCGTTAACAATTCGTATTCTGAAAAATATCCTTTGGAAGATTCTTTAAGTGTATTTGTGGGAGATAATCTAAATCGAATAAGTGCCTCTTTAGTCAACTCTGCAAATTCTACGGTTTATGGAATTTTGAATAAAAAGAGTGACGAATTTAATGAAAATCTGGGTTATACAATTCCTATTGGAAATTTTCTCCAAAAGGAAATGCTCAAACAATCAGACTCAAGATCTTCTCTCATCTTAACATTGCCTGGAATTTCGAAATCCGTTAACAGATTAGTTTTGGGTGATCAAAAACATTTGAACAATAAAATTCAGCTGAAAATTTATTACATCTCTTATTAATGAAAAATAAAATTCTTTTATGGAGCTGCTTCATTTTGATGTCGCTGACTTCGTTCTCTCAAAGTATATCCAGTTCGCCGTATTCTTTGTACGGTGTTGGAAGTTTTTACGATTCAAGTTTTGGCTATTTGTCATCGACCAGTTCTTCTGGTATGGCTTTGCCGTCAGATACTTTTATCAATAATCTGAATCCGGCGTCGCTGGGTTTTATGTATCAAAACCATTTTCTTTTTGATATAGGAGGGAAAGCTATAGCAACAACGTATCAAAGTAGTTCACGTTCAGAGAAACGAAATAATTTTCAGTTTTCGCATTTAGCATTTGCTTTTCCTGTTACTAAGAAATCGGGTTTTAGTGTTTCCATTCAACCCTATTCCAGTTCGGTATTTCAAATTTCAAATTTAAAATTACCAATTGCAGACAGTCAGGAATTTTATTATGTCAGCGCGCAAGGTTCGGGAGGACTAAATAATTTAGATTTCTCATACGGTTATCGATTAGGGAAAAAACTGTCGTTAGGAATTACAGCCACTGCACTTTTTGGAAATACGGTCGATGAGCGTGCTTTTCTAGTTTCGAATGCCATTACAACAATCAATAAAAAAACAAATTATAGCGGGGTTCGTGCCACATTAGGGGCGCAGTATAAAATAGATTCCACTTTTACAATTGCATCAACTTTTAAGGCTCCGACCAAAGTAAATGCTACCAAAGTACAATCGGTAACCAGTATTGCAGATGAGGTAGAAACTACGGTAGAATCGAATAAGGCTTCGGATACAGATGATTATTACATGCCTCTCGAAATTGGTATCGGAATCAGTAAACGGTTTAAAAATAATCTAAATGCAACTTTAGATTACGAGAAAAGTTTTTGGAGCGATACAAAGCAATCTGAATTATACGGGAATTTCGTAAACCAGGATCGTTTCGCACTTGGATTTACTTACAGTGCTAAAAAGAATGTTCGAAAATATTGGGATAGAGTAGGGTACGCCGCTGGAATAAGTTATGACACTGGTTATCTCGAAATTAATAAGGAACGAATAAATAATGCATCCTTTTCAATTGGACTTAACCTTCCAATAGAGAATACTTTTTCTTCTCTAAATGTATCATATTCTTATGGACAAAAAGGAAGAATTGCCAACGACTTAATAAAAGAAAATTATCATAAAATATCACTCAATTTATCGTTGGATGGAATTTGGTTCGTCAAGCGAAAGATTGAATAAGACCCTAAAAATCTTTTTGAATTACCGGATATTTATGATCTAAAATTGATTCTAAAACCAAGGGGTTAGAATTGGTATAAAAAATCGGTTCATTATCTGAACTTTCAGAAAATCCTACTTTGTCTCTAAGTAAATTTTTAGTTTGTCTGGCAACAGCTTCTCCTGAATCTATTATTTTAATATGATTTGGGAGAATTTTTTGTATCTGAGGAATTAAATACGGATAATGACTACAGCCTAAAACCAGATAATCGATATTGGCTTCAATCATTGGTTGTAAATAAGATTCAAGTAATTGCGTCATTTCTGGAGAATACAAATTTCCGTCTTCAATAAGTTGGACAAGGCCATAACCAACCTGCTCGATAATTGTGGTGTTTTGAAACATTTCTGCAGTTTTGTTAAATAACTCACTGTTCAAAGTTCCTTTAGTAGCCAGAATTCCTATTACCTGGGTTTGAGAATTATTTGCTGCAGGTTTTATTGCAGGTTCAATTCCAACAAACGGAACATCGTAACTGGCACGAAGTTCAAATATTGCATTTGTGGTTGCCGTATTGCAAGCCACAACAATCAACTTGCAATTGTTATCAAGTAAAAACGCTACATTTTTTTTACTCAAAGCAACAATTTCATCTTTGCTCTTTTGTCCATACGGTGCATTTTTGCTGTCAGCCAGATAAATAGTTTTCTCGTTTGGAAGCAAATCATGAATGGCGCTCCAAATGGAAGTTCCTCCAATACCAGAATCAAAAACGCCTATAGGATTGTTGTTTGTCATAAAGCAAATTTACTATTTTTTACTATAATTTTTTATTCTAAGTTAATTCAAATCCAGAAATAATACAGTAGATTAGTTTTAATTTTTTGTAAAAAAAAACTGCTCAATTTTAAAGTTGAGCAGTTTAATTATAAGGATTTAATTTCTTAGAATCCTAAATCTTTTTTAACATCAGCAGTAACGTTTGGACCGTCAGCTAATAATAAAGTAGAACCGTCTAAAACGTATTGGTAACCTTTAGCTTTTCCAACTTTTTGGATAGAAGCTCTTACTTTTTCCATTAATGGTTTTACGATATCAGTTTCTTTTTGTTGTAGTTCTTTTTGTGCATTGTCTCTGTAATCAACAATTCTTTTTTGCATGTCTTGAACTTCTTTAGAACGCTCTCCATTTACGGCATCAGTTACAGTTGCAGCTTCAGCTTCGTATTTTTTGATTTTTACTTGGTACTCATCAACCATTTTTTTGTATTCCGCATCGTATGTACCACTTAATTTTTGCAGTTGATTTTGAGCATCTAGCATAGCAGGCATTTTCGACATGATCTCGCTTACATCAACATGGGCTACCTTCGCTTGCGCGTTCATTGTGTTACTTGCTCCTAAAATAAGAATTGCAGCAATTAGTAAAGTTTTGATTTGTTTCATCATTTTTAAAAATATTAATTAATTATTGGTCGTATTTGATTTTTGTGTTTCGGCTTCTTTTGCTTTTTTAGCCGCTTCTCTTTCTTCTAAAATTTTCTTTCTTTTTTCTTCCAACTCTTTTTTACGCTGTTCGTAAAGCATTTGTCTTTCTTCTGCTTTTGTCATTGTTGGCTCAGCGGTTGTTGTTTCGCCGGTAGTGGTTGCAGGTTTCGCGGTTGTGCTAGTTTTTGCAGCCTCTGTTGTTGTCGGCGTTTCTGTTGTTTTAGCTGTTCCAGAAACCGTGCCATTTTTTTTAGCTTCTCTTTCTGCTGCTAAAGCATTTCTTCTGTCTTCGTATTCTTTTCTTTTAGCCTCCTGTTCTAATTTTCTATCCTGAATTAATTTCTCTCTGGCTGCTTTTTTCTCATCTAGGGCCTTTTGACGATCTGCCATTGCTGGATTTTCATCAATTGCATTTTCGATATTTTCTTTTGCTTCCTGATCTTTCAATTGCTTTTTCGTAAGCTGTTCACGTTTTTCAGAACGATTTAAAACTCTTAAAACCTGATCACTGATGTCAAATCTTTTATTACTGAAAAGCATTGTCAAATCTGAAGATTTATCAAAAATAAAATCATAGTTTTTAGCTTCTGCAATATCCTGAACCGCGGTGAAAACCTGATCCTGAATTGGTTTTGCCAAAGCTGCTTTCTGTCTCATTAAATTACCATCAGAACCAAATTGTTTCTGTTGATAATCCATCATTTCCTGCTCCTGAAATTTGATTTCAGTTTCTCTCTCTTCGATTAACTCTTTGGTAAGTAAAGCTTTTTCGGTCTTTAAACTTTCCTTTAATGTATTTATATTTAATTTCTTGGCTTCAACTTCTTGTTTCCACTTTTGAGCTTTTTGCTCTAATTGTGATTTAGCTTCTTTATAGTCGGAAACATTTTCTAAAATATATTCCATGTCGATGTAGCCTATTCTAGTCGTCTTACCTTGTGCCTGACTTGTATTTGCTACAATCAAGGCTAAAAATATAAATAAAAACTGTTTTCTCATAACATAACTTTATTTGATGATTTTTAACCAAACGTAATTTCTTTAAAATTGTTGTCCAATGATAAAGTGTGTTTCCCAACCATTAGCTTTTGTTTGCCCTGGAAGAGCATCAAATCCGTAACCAAAGTCAATTCCTAATAATCCAAATGCAGGCATGAATACACGTAAACCAGCACCGGCAGAACGATTTAAGTCAAATGGGTTGTAATCTTTAAAATTAGCATATGATGAACCTGCCTCCAAGAATGTTAAAGCATAAATAGAAGCCGATGCTTTTAATGTAATTGGATAACGTAATTCCATAGAGAATTTGTTATAAATTGTTGCTCCAATAGCATCACCAGCAGTATTTACAGGAGTCAAAGAGTTGTTTGGATAACCTCTTAACTGAATAGTTTCTCTACCATCCATTGAGTAATTCGCCATACCGTCACCTCCTAAATAGAAACGCTCAAAAGGAATTACACCTCTTTCTTGATTGTAAGCTCCTAAGAAACCAAATTCTGTCAGAGTTCTTAATACTAATTTTCCATAAACTTTAGTATACCAGTCTCCTTTAAATTTAATTTTATAATACTCTAACCAATTGTATTTTTTCTGATCGACCTTCGCAACATCTGTATCTGCACTTGCAAAATCAGATCCAACACTTACAGTTCCAGATTGACCATTTATTACTTCAGTCTTCGTATAATCACCAGGATTTATAGCTTGTCCGTCTGCACCAGTAGTCGTCGTTGTACCTGAGTAACGTGTTTTGTACTCTTTTTGATTTTGTAAATCTCCATAATCGATTCCGTTAAGTAATGAATAAGGAGCTGTAACTTTAGCAGAAATACTGAACTCAGAACCATATGTAGGGAAAATAGGATTGACCCCTTTATTACTTCTTGACAGTCCGATAGTGTAAGCTAAGTTTCTTGATGCACCGTTACCAAAGGTAAATAAACCTGTGTTATAATTATTCAAATCATAGTGCTGATAACTTAACGATTGTGATAATACAAAGTAATCATCAGGAACAGTTAACCTTTTTGCTAAACCAACTTGTAATGTAAGAATATTAAAACTTTTGCTTTTGTCAACAGTTCTGGTAATGTAATTGTTAAGGAATTGCTTACTGTATGAAATAGATGAACTAAATTGTACCGGTTTTTTTCCTCCAAACCAAGGTTCTGAGAACGAAACACTGTACGTCTGGAAATAAGTACTTCCTTGTAAACGAAGTGCCACTTTCTGTCCGTCTCCCATTGGTAAAGGTTTATATGCTTCTTTATCAAAAAGTTTTCTTGCCGAGAAGTTGTTGAACGAAAGTCCTAATGTCCCGATAAAACCTCCACCACCGTAACCTCCTTGAAGTTCGACCTGGCTAGATCCTTTTTCTACAACATTATACTCAATGTCAACAGTTCCTGCTCCTGCATCAACGTTTTTAAACTTCGGATCGATTGCTTCAGGATCAAAGAAACCTAATTGTCCAATCTCACGAATAGTTCTTACCAATTGTTCTTTACTATATTTTTCACCTGGTTTTGTTCTTAACTCGCGGTAAATAACATGGTCATTTGTTTTATCATTTCCAACAACTGTAATTTTGTTGAAATAAGCAATTGGGCCTTCTGTAACTCTAATTTCAAAATCGATTGTATCATTAACCGTTTTTACCTCTACAGCGTTGATATTTGAGAACAAATAACCGTTGTTTTGGTATAAGTTTGTAATGTCTTCTGCATCAGGTTTTGTTTTATCAGCAATTCTTTTTTCTAATAAAACTCCATTATATGTTTCTCCTTTTTTAATCCCTAAATATCGGCTCAAGAGTTGATCAGAATAAACCGTATTACCTAAAAATTTGATGTTTCCGAAGTAGTATTTATTTCCTTCTTCGACATTAATTTTAATAGCGAGAGTATTCTTTTGTTTGTTGTATTTAACAGAATCGTAGATAATACGAGCATCACGATATCCTTTTTCTTTGTAAGCAGCAACAACTTTTTCTAAGTCGGTTTTGTATTTTTCCGGAATAAATTTTGATGCTTTAAGAACACGAAGAAAGTTTTTTTGCTTTGTGTCTTTCATCGCTGAACGCAACTGACTACTAGTTAGTTGTTTGTTTCCGATGAAATCTATACTGCTTATTTTTACTTTATCTCCTTTATCGATCCTGACAAGCATGTTTACCTGATGTCCGTTGATAGTATCCGGAGTATTAGTTATAGTAACTTTTGTGTTATAAAAACCTTCTTTTTTATATTTATTTTCAATGTAATTTTTTGTCGTAGTAATTAAGTTTTCGTTGACAATTTTATTTTTTGTAAGACCATTATCTTTAATTAAGCCTTCTATTTTGCTTTTCTTAACTCCAACAAATTTAACCTCATTTAATTTTGGAAGCTCGATAATATCTAAATCTAAGTAGATACTGTCGTTTTCTATCTTATTAACGTAAAAAGAGATTTCATCAAAAAGTCCTAGTTTACCTAATTTCTTGATTGCGCTACTGATTTCTTCTCCGGGAACAGTAATTTCCTGACCCTTTTGAAGACCAGAAAATGTTACGACAGTCTGCTCGTTGAAACTTATTTTTCCAACAACAGAAACTTTTGCCAAAATGTATTTTTTTCCTTGGTCAAAAGGAACTCTTTCTTGTGCTTTAATTTGTGAAAAACTACCCAAAAGTAAAAGGGTAAGGACTATTTGTATTTTTTTTTGCAACACTAAAAAATTATTTAATTTGTTCACTGGTTTTTCCAAATCTACGTTCTCTTTTTTGATAACTAATAATAGCCTCATATAAATCTTGGTCTTTAAAGTCTGGCCACAAGACATTAGTAAAATACAATTCTGCATAAGCGATCTGCCACAGCAAAAAATTACTTATTCTATGTTCTCCACTTGTTCGTATTAATAAATCTACGTCAGGTAAATTTCGCGTGTAAAGATGCTCATTTATAATTGAATCGTCAATAGTGTCTATTGAAATTATATTATTTTTAACTTTATCGCTGATGATTCTGACGGCATTTACCAATTCTTCTCTTGATCCGTAACTTAAAGCCAGTGTTAGTGTTAATCTAGTATTGTTTTTGGTTTTTTCCATAACATCCAAAAGTTCTTTTTGGGCTGTTTTTGGCAACTTATCAAGGTTTCCAATTGCATTAAGTCTGATATTGTTTTCCTGAAGTGTAGGTAATTCTTTTTTTAATGAATTAATCAATATTTTCATCAAAGCCTGAACTTCTAATTTTGGGCGATTCCAGTTTTCTGTAGAAAAAGCATAAAGAGTTAAATATTCAATTCCCAGCTTAGCAGAAGTTTTGATAATCTCTTTTACAGATTTTGTTCCATTTTCATGTCCAAACGCACGTAAAAAGCCCTGTTGTTTTGCCCATCGTCCGTTACCGTCCATAATAATGGCCAGATGTTTAGGTAAGTTTGTGTGATCTATTGATTCTAGTAAATTCATTTTTTATTCTGCGCAATAGCATGGTTTTTTTCCAAAGGTATACGTTAAAGTAACTCCAGAAAAAACATACCAGTCATTATTATTTAAATTTCCAAATTTCAAAATATTTGAATTCTGTGTATTCGGGTTGCTTCCGTCAATGTTGTCATTAAAAGTGTAGCGAGCACCTACTTCGGCAGCTAAAATTAAGCGAGGCGTTATATTCGATTTTATACCTAATATAATAGGTATAGCAAAAGAGTGTACATTTTTTTGAGCATATATGGTGTTCGGAGCCGTAGTGTATCGATATAAGTTGTCGTAAAGAAAGAAATTTAATCCTGAAAATACGTAAGGAGTTATTTTTGGATGATAATCGTGAAGATTAAAATCAAAAAAATTGAATTCTAAACCAGCAGAAAATTCCTTTATATTGTTTTCAAATCGGTAGCCTCTCTGGTTTCGTCCTGTTTCATCCGATTTAAAATCATTTGCAAGAATAGTTGATTGGGTGTACGAGAAACGATAAGAGTGTCTTGGGCTTCTGTTCCATTTATACAGAACACCAAAAGCCAGTTTTTCAGGGGCAACATACGTTGTTTTTCCAACGTCACCTACAAAGTTACTTCCACCAAGAAAAACACCTATCTCATTGATTTGAGCATTAAGTGTAATAAAGGGAAATAAACATAACAATAAATTAAAAATTTTCTTCATTTAATTCAAAATTGCGTGCAAATATAATAATTATCAATACGAATCAAAGTTCCTTTGGTTAAATGTGCTTTTTTTTCAATTTGTAATATGATTTTGAGCAATTTAATGATGATTCACTACATGCAGAACGAGAAAATTTGGTATTATCGTATAGTGGGGAATCAGAAAAGAGATTAATTTCTTTTGTCTTCTCCCCAGAGCAATTTATTTCTTAAAGTTTTCAAGAATGTTTCGCCTGGTATTTCAACCATTTTAATGTTATAATCTGTTTTTTTGATTTTTAAGATGGACTCATTTTTCACTGAAGAAATTCTAGAATCTAAAGAAACCAAATATTGATCTTCTCTTCCTGTAACACGTAAAGTAATTTCTGTGTCGTCAGGAATAACAAGGGGTCTGGCGGTTAAATTATGAGGGGCAATTGGGGTAATAACTAAACTTTTTACATCTGGCGTTAATATAGGTCCGCCGCAGCTTAAAGAATATCCTGTAGATCCTGTTGGAGTAGAAATGATTAAACCATCTGCCCAATACGAATTTAAATATTCATTGTTTAAATATGTTTCAACAGTAATCATCGAAGTAGTATCTTTTCTGCTGACAGTTACTTCGTTCATAGCAAAATTAAGTTCTTCAAAAGCATCGTTTTTAGGATCTGAAGTTAGGCCTAATAAAGTCCTTTCTGAAGTGGTGTAATTCTGATCGATAACATATTGTAATAAACTTTCGATATTCTCTTTTTGAACTTTAGCAAGAAAACCTAATCTTCCTGCATTGATACCTAATAATGGAACACCCGAATTACGAACAAATGCAGCGGCTCTCAAAATGGTTCCGTCGCCACCAATACTAATTAACATTTCAAAACTATTATCCAAAGCAGAGTTGGAAGGAAAAGTTTTGTATTCCTTCTTAATAAGCTGTTTTTCATATAGCATATTAAGAAAGTTTTCTTCAATTACCATTTCAACATTATTGGCATTGAAAAACTTGAAAATGTCTTTTATGATTGGTTCAGTACTATTTTGATAATATTGTCCGTAAATGGCTATTTTCATTCTTTGTTAAATTAGAGGATATGGCAATTAGAGAATTAGTCAATATGTCAATTTGAAAATTAGATAATATATGCTGGAAATTTTCAAATTGACATATTGACTAATTTTCTAATTAAATGTTAAGGTATTTGTCTAAATAATCAGATCTTTCTTTTAAACTATTTATATAAGTATCTTCCTGATGCTCTGAAATAATTTCATAACCATATCTTCTATAGGTTTGAATAATTTCATTTATTGCCCCTAAACCAATTTTCACTGTAATTTGCACACTATCTGTGTTTGCATCAGAGACAAAACATCCTAAAACTTTACCATTATTGCTTTCTACAATTTGAGTTACTTCACTCATAGAATAATCTAAAAGTCCTTTTTGGACAATTATAATGCCTCCAGGTTCTTTTAAAAATGGAGTTTCCTGAAAAAACTTCATGATGTCTTCCATTTCATAATAACCGACATAGGCATTGTTTTCGTCAAGTACCGGAATTGTATTGGTATGATTTTTAGAAAAAACTTCTAAAACGTCTAGCCAGATCATAGATTTTCTGGCAAAAAAACGTTCAAAAGTATATTTATAGTCAATTGCTTTTTTATCGATATCAAATGTTTCAACATCATCAGAAGAAATACTTCCGATGAAAATCCCATCTTCTAAAATCGGAAAATGAGAAAAATTCACATCGATAAAAAAGTCCTGAATCGAGGCTATCGTTTCCTGACTATCAATCGCTCTGAAATCGTTTGTGATATAGTTCGTAATTTCTGTCATAAATCTATTGAAGATATTTAGATGCAAAATAATCAAAAAATACCGAAAACCGCTCTGTTTTACTTTGTATTTTTGTCGTAACAAATATAGTGTTACTAGAATTAATTATCTATTTATATGACAAAGTTAAGTGTTAATATCAATAAAATTGCAACCCTTCGTAACGCGCGAGGCGGAAATGTTCCAGATTTATTAAAAGTTGCTGCAGATATTGAGCGTTTTGGAGGACAAGGAATCACCATTCACCCACGTCCAGATGAGCGCCATATTCGTTATCAGGATGCGCGCGATTTAAAAGCAATTGTTACGACAGAATTTAATATTGAAGGAAATCCGCAGCATAATTTTATTGATTTGGTTTTAGAATGTAAACCAGATCAAGTCACATTGGTTCCTGATGCAATAGGAGCAATTACGTCTTCTGCAGGTTGGGATACTATTAAAAATCAGAATTATTTAACAGAAGTAATTCAGGAATTTCAAAGAAACGGAATCAGAACTTCGATTTTTGTTGATCCGGTTTTAGAAATTATTGAAGGTGCAAAAAAAACAGGAACAGACAGAATTGAATTGTATACCGAAGCTTTTGCACACGAATACAGTTTAGGAGACGAAAAAGGAATCGAACCTTACACAAAAGCGGCAATCTTGGCAAACGAATTAAATTTAGGAATTAATGCCGGACATGATTTAAGTCTGGATAATATTCAGTTTTTCAAACAAAACATTCCGGGATTATTGGAAGTTTCAATTGGTCACGCTTTAATTGCAGAAGCACTTTATCTTGGTTTGGATAATGTGGTGAATATGTATTTGAATAAGTTGAAGTAATTCTCAGAAAAAATAAAACTATGCTTTACTCAAAAATAGAAGGAGAAGGAAAACCATTCATCATTATGCATGGATTTCTGGGAATGTCCGATAACTGGAAAACGCTTGCCGGGCAATATGTCGAAGCCGGATTTCAGGTTCATATTTTAGATTTAAGAAACCACGGGCGCAGCTTTCACTCAGACGAATGGAGTTACGAAGCAATGGTTCAAGATGTATTTGAATATTGTCAGGTAAACAATTTAAATCGAATTGACATGCTTGGGCATTCGATGGGAGGAAAAGTGGCGATGCTTTTTGCAACAACACATCCGGAAATTGTAGATAAATTGATTGTGGCAGATATTGGTCCGAAGTTTTACAAACAGCATCATCAGGATATTTTGGCAGGATTAAATGCAGTTGACTTTTCTGTGAAACCAAGCCGAAATGATGTTGAAGAAATCGTTTCTCAATATGTTTCTGATTTTGGAACACGACAATTTTTGTTGAAGAATTTATATTGGAAGGAACCAGGACAATTGGCTTTTAGATTTAATCTAGAAGTTTTTAATAATAATCTCGATGCAATTGGAAAACCTCTGCCAGAAGGTTTAGTTTTTGATAAGCCTACCTTATTTATAAGAGGAGGAAATTCGGGATATATTCCAGATGCTGATGTGGATTCTATTCGCGTTCATTTCCCAAAATTAGAATTAGAAACGATCCCAAACGCGGGGCATTGGCTTCATGCCGAAAATCCGAAAATGTTTTTCGAAATAACCACTACGTTTTTAAAGGAGTAGTTGTTTTGATGAAAAATTTATTATTTTTATTAAAATTTAAACCTGAAAAACCATGAAATTATTACTTAGACTCCTTGTTACGGCTGCTTTAGTTTTATTATTATCAAACCTTTTAACAGGGGTTCATGTGGCTAGTTTTGGTACGGCTGTTATTGTAGCAGTAGTTTTAGGATTGCTGAATATTTTTATAAAACCAATCTTGGTATTGTTGACTTTGCCTGTAACAGTTGTTACTTTAGGTCTTTTCTTGTTAGTGATAAATGCAATAATTATCCTGTTATGTACCAATATTGTTGGAGGTTTTGCAGTCAATTCATTCTGGACAGCCTTGATTTTTAGCGTTATTTTGTCTGTTCTGCAATCTATCACGTATAAAATATTGGGAGACGATAAATAAAACAAATTGAGGAGTTTAAAACTGCTTCAAATACAATAGATTAAAAACTTGGTTGGGTTGCAAAAATTTTATAATTTTGCAACCCAATTTTATTATGTAAATTAAAGAAGAAGATGGATATTAAAAGAGTAGCAATAGACGCTGTAAATGAAACGATTGTTTTGACAGTTGTTCACATGGATTATAAAGGTCAGGTAGCAAAAAGAATAAACGAAAAAATGCCATTGGCTACTGTAAAAGGTTTTAGAAAAGGACAAGTTCCTAAAGACCTTGTTGAAAAACAATACGGAAAAGCAATTAAGCAAGAAGAAGTTAAAAAAGTAGTTGATTTGGCTTTAGAGCGTTATATTCAATCTGAAAGATTAAATCTTTTAGGAACTCCTCTTGCTAAAGAAAACGAAAACTTTGATTGGGACGCAGAAGAATTAACTTTTGAATACGAAATTGGTTTAGTGCCAAACTTCGAAATTGATTTAGAAGCTAAAAACGACATCGTAAAATATATCGTTACTGCTGACGATAAATTAATCGACGGTCAAGTTGAGCGTATCCAAAAACAATTTGGAAAAGCAATTCCACAGGATCAAGTTGAAGCTGATTCAGATTTAACTGGAACTTTCACAAACGAAGAAAAAGGAATCAACAATACAACTACAATTTCTGTTTCTACTTTTAATAAAGCTGCTGGAGATAAATTCATCGGTAAAAAAGTTGGAGATGTTGTTGCAGTAAGCACAAAAGGTTTATTCGAAGACGATCACCAACTAATGGATTACTTAAAAGTAGCTCATGATGATGTTCACGGTTTAGATGTTGAAGTAAACTTTACTATCGAAGCTATCAACGGTGCAGAATTAGCAGAATTGAACCAAGAGTTATTTGATAAACTTTTTGGTGAAGGAAAAGTAGCTTCTTTAGAAGATTTAAAAGCTAAAATTAAAGAAGATGCTGAATCTCAATTCGCACAGCAAGCAGACCAAAAATTATTATTAGACGTTCAAGATTTCTTGATCGAAAGTACTAAATTCGATTTACCAGCTGAATTTCTAAAAAAATGGTTGCAAACTGTTGGAGAGAAAAAATTAACTCCAGAAGAAGCAGAAGTGGAATACGCAAGATCTGAAAAAGGTTTACGTTTCCAATTAATCGAAGGAAAAGCAATGGCTCAAAGTAACATTCAAATTACTTTTGATGATTTGAAAGAGTTTACAACTGGAGCAATCAAACAACAAATGGCTCAATTTGGACAAACAAACCCAACTGACGAAGAAGTTCAAGGAATCGTGGCTAGAGTTTTATCTAACCAAGAGGAAGTGAAAAGACTTTCTGAGCAAGTTGTAGCAGCTAAATTGTTAGATATTTTCAAAGAAAAAGCTAACCCAACAACTAAAGAGGTTACTTACGAAGAATTTATCGCTGCATCTTACGGAGAATAATTTCTAAAGAAACAAATATATGGAGCGTCAGGATTTTTTCTGACGCTCTTTTTGTTTTAATTTATTTTTTAACTACTTTTCAGGAGCTAATCCAGCTATTCGTTACAAGTTTTTTCATTCCAGCCTTTTTTTGTAAGGTACAAAAAGAGCTTCCGTTGGTCGCTTTTTTCTACCAACAAAAAATAGTTGTCATTTCAAAAAGCTTTTCACTGCTATCTGGGCTAGAAATAAGACATATTGACATCCTTTATAAAAAGGTACGACCTTTGTGGAGATTAAGAAAATATACACCAATAAAACGTAAAACAAATACATATGAACTACGGTAAAGAATTCAAAAAATTTGCTACAAAGCACCAAGGAGTAAACGCAATGTATTACGATAAAATCGTAGCAGCGATGAATCCAACTAATATGACTCCATATATTATTGAAGAACGTCAGTTGAACGTTTCTCAACTAGATGTATTTTCTAGATTAATGATGGACAGAATTATCTTTTTAGGAACAGGTATCGACGATCAAATCGCAAATATCGTTCAGGCACAGTTATTGTTTTTAGAAAGCGCTGACGCTTCAAAAGATATTCAAATTTACTTAAACTCTCCGGGAGGAAGTGTTTATGCAGGTTTAGGAATTTACGACACAATGCAATATATCAAACCAGATGTAGCAACAATTTGTACAGGAATGGCAGCTTCTATGGGAGCAGTTTTATTGTGCGCAGGAGCAGAAGGAAAACGTTCGGCTTTGCCACACTCAAGAGTAATGATTCACCAACCATCTGGAGGAGCACAAGGTGTTGCAACAGATATGGAAATCAACTTACGCGAAATGTTGAAGTTGAAAGACGAATTATACAATATCATTTCGCACCATTCTGGTCAAACTTTCGAAAGAGTGCACAAAGACAGCGAGCGCGATTACTGGATGAAAGCAGACGAAGCAAAAGAATACGGCATGATTGATGAAGTATTAAGAAGAAGCTAAAAATTAGTTTAATGTTTCATGTTTCAAGTTGCTTTGGCGAACCTGAAACCTGAAACTTTAAACTTTAAACAAATAAATATTAAGCTGTAAAGAAGTTAAGTTTTTAAGTTTTAGGTAAAAAAGCTTAGAAACTTAGTATCTTTGCAGCTTAGTAACTTAAATAAAGAATGGCAAAAGTAGTATTAGAATGTTCGTTTTGTGGAAGAAAAAAGCCAGAAACTAATTTATTAATTGCAGGTATCAATGCCCACATTTGTGATAAGTGTATTGAGCAGGCACACGGAATTGTTTTAGAAGAATTAAAATCTAGCGGAAGCACAAAATTAGTTGGGGACTTAATTTTACAGAAACCAAAAGAAATTAGAGCTTTCTTGGATCAATATGTTATTGGTCAGGATCAGACTAAAAAAGTAATGTCAGTTGCGGTTTACAATCACTACAAGCGTTTAATGCAACAGCAATTGGACGATGAAGTGGAGATTGAAAAAAGTAACATCATCATGGTTGGTCAAACTGGAACAGGAAAAACATTGGTAGCAAAAACAATTGCAAAAATGTTAGACGTTCCTTTGGCAATTGTTGATGCAACTGTTTTAACAGAGGCTGGTTATGTTGGAGAAGATGTTGAAAGTATTTTAACTCGTCTGCTTCAGGCTGCAGATTACGACGTGGCAAAAGCAGAAAGAGGAATCGTATTTATTGATGAAATTGATAAAATTGCACGTAAAAGCGATAATCCGTCTATAACACGTGACGTTTCTGGAGAAGGTGTGCAACAGGCTTTATTGAAATTATTGGAAGGAACTGTTGTAAACGTACCACCAAAAGGTGGACGTAAACATCCAGACCAAAAATTTGTTGAGGTAAATACTCAAAATATCTTGTTTATTGCAGGAGGAGCTTTTGATGGCGTTGAACGTATTATTTCAAAACGTTTAAATCGTCAGGCAGTTGGTTATTCTACTTCTAAAAATGTAGACAATATCGACAAAGACAATTTGTTGCAATATATTATTCCGAAAGACATTAAAGATTTCGGATTGATTCCAGAGATTATTGGTCGTTTGCCAGTTCTTACGCACATGGATCCTTTGGATAAAGAAACGCTTCGTGCAATCTTGACACAACCTAAAAATGCATTGGTTAAACAATATCAGAAATTGTTCTTAATGGATGGCGTTGAATTAAGTGTTACAGATGAAGCTTTAGATTTTATTGTAGACAAAGCGCTAGAATATAAATTAGGTGCGCGTGGATTACGTTCGTTATGCGAAGCAATCTTAACAGATGCGATGTACGAATTACCAAGTTCTAACGATACCACTTTGACAATAGACAAAGAATATGCAGAACATACTTTGAGTAAAAATTTATTGAAGCGTATGGAAATTGCTTCGTAACTTTAAAAATATATTTTTAAAACCTGTTCATTTTTTGAGCAGGTTTTTTTATTGGTTTCATATTAGGGTTCCATGTACAAATTAAAAAAGTTATGAGAAAAATAAAAAAATTAATGCCTGTGCTCTTTTTGTTTTTTTTTCTATCCTGTGCTTCTTCGCATTTTGAAAGTAGTGAGCCGGCAAATGCATTTTTAAAATTGGAAAAATTTTCTAGCGAGAAAAACTATATTCTAAAGATGAAAGAAAGTAATAGTCAGGTTTTAAGGATTTTTAATAGAGGAGAAGGCGCAAAACATATTATATATCCAAATAAAAAAGATTATACAAGTAAATTATTTAATGAAAAGGATTGGCGAAAATTATATTCAAAATATTCTAATGACACGATTAAAAGTTATTGGAAAAATGAAGACTTTCCTGAATATAAATTTGTAGAAGGAAACAGAAATGAGCTTTTTACTTCTGTTTTTTCTAAAAAATATCCTAATCTAAAAGATGTCGAAAATGTTATTGTCTTTTCTGAACCAATTTATTATCATAGAAAAAAATTTGTAATGTTTTTTTATCATATCGATAATTATCTGTACAGTAGTAATCCTCAAATTGTTGTTGTAATGAAAAGAGAAGGGAATAAATGGATACTAGTTGAAAAAATAGGAGATTACAGTTGTAGTGGATGTTTATAGGTTAATTTGAAATGTGCTTCTGAATCTGATATTATACTTTTTAAATTCAATTTTCGTTTGTCTTTTTGTGTACATTTAAACATGAAAAAAATGTTTTTTATAATTTTTCTTTCCTTGATTTTTTCTTGTAATAAAGAGAATAAAACAATGGTAATATCTCAAAATAAGACAGGGATAATTGCAACAGATAAGCCTCGACTTGAAATTAATTACAGTAATTATTACAAAGAAGCAGCGCAATACTGCAAGACAAACAAACTCAATCAAAATAAATTTATATTGATTGATCTTGGAGTTCATTCTGGTTATAAAAGATTTTTTGTTTATGATTTTAAAAAGCAAAAAGTCACAAAATCTTATATGGTAAGTCATGGTTGCGGAGACAATCAGTGGGGAAGAACTACTTCTAAAGAAAAACCGCAGATTAGCAATGAATTTGATTCGCATTGTTCATCGCTTGGTAAATATGTGATTTTAGATCGCGGTGTAAGTCAGTGGGGGATAAAAGTCAATTATATTTTGCAGGGAAAAGATAAAACCAATTCGAATGCCAGAAGTCGCGCTATAGTTTTGCACTCTTGGGACGCGATTCCGGATAATGAAGTTTTTCCAGAAGGAACTCCCGAAGGCTGGGGTTGTCCGGCAGTTTCAAACGTAAGCATGAAAGAAATTGATGAACTTCTGAAAAGTAACAAAAAAGTACTAATGTGGATTATTAAGTCCTAACTATTCGGTGTTTTGAAAATAAGTCGTCTCTTTTAGCCCTGATCGAAACGGCATCCTTTTGCTCTGGGGTTCAGAGCAAAAGATATAGTGTAGAGCAGGACAGAAGGTCTTGTAAAAACTAAATTTCTGCTCCTGAAAATTATTGAACCCTAAATTTCTCTCTATATTCAATAGGTTTCATTCCGACCATTTTATAAAATACTTTTCTAAATGCTTTTGGGTCGTTATAACCTGTCTTTTCAATAATTTCTGAAATCGAAAGCTGCGTTTGTTCCAGATATTTCTTCGAACTTTCAACTCTAATATTTTGCAGATATTCGATTGGCGGAATTCCTGTCACTTGTTTAAAACGGCGTGTCATGTTTCTGGCGCTCGTTGGAATATCTTTGGTGATTTCTTCCAGTTTTTCTATCGAATGATACTGATTTTCAATCTTTTGCTGTAACATCGCAACCAAAGAATCATTGTGTAAATGATTGGGTCTAAAAGTGCTGAAATAACTTTGCTTGTACCGATTTAAGTCGATCGAAAAGATTTTGGCAATGTTGACCGCCATTTCGTTGCCACAGAATTTCTGAACCAAAAGAATCAATAAATGAAACGTTGAGGTCGATCCGCCGCTGGTGTACAAACTTCCGTCGGCTGTCAGGGTTTCTTCAGGCTTTAATTTTACCATCGGAAATGCTTTTGTAAAAGCGCTGCAAGCATCAACATGTGTTGTGGCCAATTTTTCGTTTAATAAACCAGAAGCTGCAAACAAAAAAGCGCCAGTACAAAAACTGGCCAATTCGGCTCCAGCTTGATGTTGTTTTTGTAACCACGGAATGAAATTTCTATTCTTTTTAATCATTTCACTCATATCATCAGTCGTAAAAGCAGGAATTAAAATGAGGTCTAATACAATATCAGAAGATTCAATTTCGTTTGACGTATAACCAAAAATATTTCCCTGATCCGACTGTTCTTTAGATTGAAAAATCATGATTTCGAATGGTTTTTTAGTTCCCGAACTCAATTTATTGGTCGTTTCGAACACTTCTAAAATTGCTGCAATACTCAATAGCTTGTAGTCGTGAGGCACGATTATTCCTAATTTCTTACTCATGATTCTGATTGTTTTTGAAATTTCACATCTATACAAAAATAGACAATTTGTCTTAAATGCCCCTAAAAATGACTTTTAATGGCATTTTAAACTAGTCTTAAAAAATTAAATTTGCTTTAAATAATTTGTAATTTTATAAACCATGGAGACAAAAATTTTCTTAAATCTTGCCGTAAAAGATTTAAATAAAGCAATATTCTTTTTTAATGAATTAGGTTTTCCGACCAATCCTAAATTTACAAATGAAAAAGGTGCATGTATTGTTATTGACAAAAATATCTTTCTGATGATTTTGGTCGAAGAGTTTTATAAAACCTTTACCCCGAAACAAATTTGTGATACGAAAACGACCAGTGAAGTTCTTATTTCTATTTCTTTGGATTCTCGTGAGCAAGTAGACGAAATGATTGAGAAAGCTGTAAAAGCTGGAGGAACAGATTATATTCCGGCAAAAGATTATGGCTGGATGTACCAAAGAACTTTTCTCGATCCAGACGGACATCATTGGGAAGTTTTTTATATGGATGAAAGTCAGATTCCGAGTGAAATGCCAAACGAAATGTAATTCAACAAAGTGAAAACATATTAAAATATATAAAATGATAACAATTAAGAATACGGTTAATGCATCTCTAGAAAAAGTGTGGAATTTTTGGAACGCTCCAGAACATATTACAAAATGGAGTTTTGCATCGCCAGATTGGCACACGCCTTATGCAGAAGCTGATTTGCGAGAAGGAGGAAAATTTAAATCGACTATGGCTGCAAAAGACGGAAGCATGAGTTTTGATTTTGAAGGCGAATTTACTTTGGTAAAGCTAAATGAAGCGCTTTCATATGTTATCGCAGACGGAAGAAAGGTTGAAATTACTTTTACAGAGACGGCAGAAGGAGTAGAAATCATAGAAAGTTTTGACCCAGAAACTCAAAATTCAGAAGAAATGCAAAAAGCAGGCTGGCAGGCGATTTTGGATAATTTTAAAAGTTATGTGGAGGCAAACTGAGGTTCAAAGTTGCAAAGGGACAAAGTTTCAAAGCGATATGCTTAAATTAACTTACATCACTTATATGGTTTAAAAAAGAAAAAAAACTAAATATCTAACCCAACAAAAAAAAACAAAAAATGACAAAACAAATATGGTTGAATCTTCCTGTAAAGGATGTGGCAAAAGCGAAAGATTTTTTCTGGAAAATAGGTTTTTCGTTTAATGAACAGCATGACACGCCAAGTTCGACGTGCATGGTTGTAGGTGAAGGACATTTTGTGGTAATGCTTTTTGAAGAAATGCTGTTTTCCAGTTTTTCTCAAAATGGACTTACAGATACGAAATCAAGCTCTGAAGTGCTTATTTCTATCGACGCAGAAAATAAAGAAGAAGTAGACGAGTTAGCTAAAAAAGTGGAGGAAGCCGGCGGCACCCTTTTTTCTCGTCCTGCAGAAAGTCAGGGCTGGATGTACGGCTTTGGTTTTGCCGATTTGGACGGTCATCGTTGGAATGTTTTATATATGGACTTTAGTAAATTACCAAGTTGAGATGGAAAAATTAGTTTTTAATATCGATATAAAGGCTTCAAAAGAAAAGATTTGGAAAGTCTTATGGGACGACGAAACCTACAGAAAATGGACAATCGCTTTTTGCGAAGGAAGTTATGCGGAGTCGAATTGGAATGAAGGCGATAAAATTTATTTTTTAGGGCCCGGAGGAACAGGAATGAATAGTTTAATTAAAACTAAAATTCCGAATGAGTACATGGCATTTAAACATATGGGTGAAGTCAAAGATTTTAAAGAAGTCCCGCCAAATGAAGAAACAGATAGTTGGAGCGGATCAATGGAGACTTATCGCTTGACTCAGAAAGGTGATGTTGTGAATCTTCAGACAGAAGTTGACGTAATCGAAAAACATATCGATTATTTTAAAGATGCTTTTCCAAAAGCGATGGAAGCAATTAAAGAATTATCTGAGAGATAAAATTTAAGAAAAAGCCAGAGCAAAGACTTTGTTCTGCGTTTCAAAAAGAATTAAAAATTTATAACTAACAATTAACAATTAAAAAAATGGCAGCAGTAAATCCTTATTTAATGTTTAACGGAACTTGCGAAGAAGCGTTCTTGTTTTACAAATCTGTTTTTGGTGGAGAATTTCCATACATCGGAAAATATAAAGATGCTCCGGCAGAAGAAGGAGAAGTACTTTCTGAAGAAGCTTTAAACCGCGTAATGCACGTTTCGCTTCCAATTGGAAATACCATTTTAATGGGAAGCGATAGTCACCCAAGATATGGCGACGTTGGTTTTGGAGATAACTTTATGGTTTCGATCAATACAGAAAGCAAAGAAGAAGCAGATAAAATATTCAACGGACTTTCCGCTGGAGGAAAAGTCGAAATGCCAATCAATGATACTTTCTGGGGCTCTTATTTCGGAATGTTCAAAGATAAGTTTGGAATTAACTGGATGGTAAATTTTGATAAAAACGAACCAATGAAATAATCAAAAAGTTACGTTATTTTAATAGCGAAACATAATTGTTAAATTAATCGAAAAAGCACATTGATATGTGCTTTTTCTTTTCAAAAAAACAAAGATTATTCTTTTTTATAAACAATAGATTGCCGATTTTTGTCGCTTCAAAATCAAGAAAGAAAATGGCAGCAGAAGATAAAGAGATCATTTTATTAAAAGTTTCAGGACACGATAAAATTGGAGTTACAGCAGGATTAACAGCTGTTTTGGCAGCATACGACGCCAATATTTTAGATATTGGTCAAGCCGATATTCATGATACACTTTCTTTAGGAATTTTGTTCGAAATTGCTGCAGGATCTTCTTCAGCACCAGTTTTAAAAGACTTATTATTCAAGGCGTATGAATTAGAAATCAAAGTAAAATTTATTCCGATTTCTATAGAAGATTACGAAACATGGGTAAAGTCACAATCTAAACAACGTTATATCATCAATATTTTGGGCGAAAAACTAGCGGCTTCACAATTGGCAGCAGTTACCAAAATCATGTCAGATCAAAATTTGAATATTGATTCGATTATTCGATTAACAGGAAGAACTTCAATTGTTGAGAAAGAACAATATCCGCGCTCTTGTATTCAATTGTCTGTCACGGGGGAAATTGTAAACAAGATCATCATGACGGCAAGTTTTATGGAAATTTCCAGAACACTTAATGTTGATATTTCTTTTCAAGAAGACAATATTTACAGAAGAAACCGCCGTTTGGTTTGCTTCGATATGGATTCAACTTTAATTCAAACCGAAGTAATCGACGAATTAGCAGAACTGAATGGAGTAGGCGAGCAAGTTCGTGCTATTACAGAATCGGCTATGAACGGCGAAATTGATTTCAACGAAAGTTTCAAACAGCGTATGGCGCTTTTAGAAGGACTTAGCGAAGAAGTTTTGCAAAACGTTGCCATCAATTTACCCATTACACAAGGCGCACATCGTTTAATGAAAGCCTTAAAATATTACGGTTACAAAACCGCAATTCTTTCTGGTGGATTCACGTATTTTGGAGAATATCTTCAAAAAGAATTAGGAATCGATTACGTTCACGCCAATCAACTGGAAATTAAAGATGGAAAACTAACAGGAAAATACATAGGCGATATTGTAGACGGGCAAAAGAAAGCCGAACATCTAAAAGCAATCGCCGAAAAAGAAGGAATTCACATCAACCAAACCATCGCAGTTGGAGACGGAGCAAACGATTTGCCAATGCTTAACTTAGCAGGTTTAGGGATCGCTTTCCACGCCAAACCAAAAGTAAAAGAAAGTGCTTCAACATCCATTTCAAGTTTAGGTCTTGATGGGGTTTTATATCTTTTAGGATATCATGATAGGTATATTGATATGATGTAATTTTTTGTCACACTGAGCGAAGTCGAATGGCTAACCACAATCTTGTCATCCCGAGGATCGAGGGATCTTCGCAAGAAACTCCACAATCAAAATAAAAACAAAACCTCAGTCTTTTCCAATAAAGAGCTGAGGTTTTTTTATTTGGGCATGTCCCTCCGGGTCGGGCTATCCGTTCCAATCTTTTTATTTTTAAAGAAAAAATAAAAAGGATTTCCACTTCTATCCCTCATGCGGTTTAGTGGAATTATGGTTGTATTATTTTAACTCGTGCGGTGAGCGTTTTAGTAATCCTCCTGGGCTTTGAATAATTTTACCATTAGCATCAGGTCTAGTTTCGGACCACTTGTGACATCTTTTTTCTATTTCGGCCACCTCATTTAATATGTCATAAATAAGAATGGATTGTTTTTCAAAATTTTGATCAACCATAAAATATTCTCCTGTATTTATAATAAAAACTTTAAATGGTAAAACATCATCCCAATTATTAAAACAATTAGAGTTTGTTGCTGTTATGTTGCAGAGTAATGTTTTGTTATTTATTAATTCATCTCCTGCAATTATTTTGTAGCACATCAAATCAACTCTTTCGTCAAAATGTTCAATCCCATTTCTAATGCTAGATTTAAATATTTCAAAAGGATTTTTCTTTTTAGGTAAAAAAGTTTTTCTTAGAAAAGCACAACGTTCTTTTCTAAAATTAAACGCATCCTCATTTTCATCTCCTCTTTGACCAGATGATCTTAATAGTTTGTCAAGTCTTGAAGTATGACTTAAAATAGAAGAAATTATTTCGTGTATTTCACTAATTGAACTTAATACGCGGATTGTGTTATCATCGGCATATTTCAAATATAAATCTATGCTATAAAGTTGATTTCCCAAATTGACAATGGATTTTGAGATGGACCATAATTCATTTGTGTAAAATGGCAGAAATGCTGAGTTTTCTATTTTTTCGAATTTCATTCTTATTGTTATTTGAACTGTAGAAAAAAGTTTTATTCCCTAGATTCCAACTCCTTTTTAATTTCCTTCAAATTATTCAAATTCAAAAAAAGTATCGGCAACAATGCAATCGGAACAACATTCATCGCGCTAAAACCCTTCATAAAAACAATAAATAAATTTAGAGCAAAAAGCATAAATAATACAACAGCAAAAATAGTATTTACAGTTTTTAAAGTTTTCTGATTTTTAATCAGTTCCTCAGTAGTCATGTCTTTAAATTTCGTGTCCTTCATTTTTATAAATAAATAAGTTATTTAACACATTTCCTTCAACTGCTCCAAATAATCCCTTTGATTCGAAAGTCGCGGAATCTTATGCTGACCGCCTAATTTATCTCTTTCTTTCAACCAATCATAAAAAAGATTTTCTCTGGCAACATTAATCACCAGCGGATTTAAAGTCATATTGTTGTAACGTTTTGCTTCGTAATCTGAATTTAAGGTTTGTAAAGTTTCATCCAAAACCTTTTGGAAAAGACCAACATCAGCCGGATGTTTCTTGAATTCAATCATCCATTCGTGAGCGCCTTTTTCTTTGTCTTGCATAAAAATAGGAGCAACAGTATAATCGATAACTTCTGTTCGTGTTACCTCACACGCTTTAGCAATCGCCTGATCGGTGTTTTCTACCATTAATTCTTCCCCAAAAACATTAATATGATGTTTGGTTCTTCCCGTAACACGAATTCTGTACGGATTTAAAGAAGTAAACCTAACCGTATCACCAATTAAATAACGCCATAAACCAGAATTTGTCGTAATTACAATGGCGTAGTTTTTATTCAATTCAACATCTGCCAAACGAACGACTTTTTGATTTGGAGTTCCATAAGTATCCATCGGAATGAATTCGTAGAAAATTCCGTAATCCAGCATCAATAATAAATCACTAGAATAATTTAAATCCTGAATCGCAAAAAAACCTTCAGAAGCATTGTAGATTTCGTAGTATTTAAAATCTTTACTTGGTAGAATATTCTTGTATTGTTCTTTGTATGGAGAAAAACTCACGCCGCCATGAAAGTAAACTTCCAAGTTTGGCCAAAGTTCTAATAGATTTTGTTTTCCGGTGTTTTCTAAAACTTTATTCATTAAAACCAACATCCAAGACGGAACTCCTGCAAAACTGGTAACATTTTCATTTTTGGTTTCATTAATAATCGCGGCCATTTTAGTCTCCCATTCGCTCATCAACGATGTTTTGCTGCTTGGCGTACTGCTAAATTCAGCCCAAATTGGCATGTTTTCAATCAAAATTGCTGATAAATCTCCGAAGAAAGTATTGTTGTTTTCGTAAATCTGGGAACTTCCGCCTAAGCGAAGACTTTTTCCTAAAAACAATTCAGAATCTTCATTATTATTCAAATAAAGGCATAATAAATCTTTGCTTCCTTTATAGTGACAATCTTCTAAAGCTTCATTACTTACCGGAATAAATTTACTTTTGGCATTGGTTGTTCCGCTCGATTTTGCAAACCATTTAATTGGAGTTTCCCAAAAAACGTTTTGTTCGCCTAAACGAGTTCGTTCAATTAAAGGCTGTAGTTCTTCGTAAGTTGAAATCGGAACTCTTTCAGAAAAAGTCTGATAGGATTTGATACTCGAAAATTCATACTGTTTTCCAATAACCGTATTTTCAGATGCCGTCAATAAGTTGTGCAACAATTCTTCCTGAACTTCATTGGGGTATTTTAAAAAAAGTTCAATTTGATGAATTCTCTGTTTAAGAACCCAAGATGCAAACGAATTGATTATAGATAATGGCATGAATTTGATTTTAAGATTACGGGATTTCAGTTTTTAAATCTTACAATTCATGTAAAAACAAAAAACTTAAAATTTGAATTTCGGCAGACAAGTAGTAACTTTGTCTCCATATCAAAAATAACGTTTTTTTTGTGAAAAAACCATCCGATTTTGAACAATTATTCTTGTTGCTAATTCGATTTTAATACTAAAAATTCTATTTCCTGATAAATCTAAATCACCCATTATAAAATAAAACAAGAATGCAATATCAAGGTGTCCTGACAAAAATGCAAACCGAACTTGGAAGTCCAATTCAATATTATTTGGTTTTCGAAGATAGTTTCTTAAACGTTAATCAATTACTGGATAAAGAAATTGAAATTAATTTTATCGGTTGTCAGTGTTTGAATTGTAGTAAAAAGAAAAAAATATACCGACAAGGTTTTTGTTACGACTGTTTTTATTCAAGCCCTGCAGTTGGAGATTGGATTATGAGACCAGAATTGAGTACCGCGCATTTAGGAATTGCAGACAGAGATTTAGATTACGAATCGAAAGTGCAGTTGCAGCCGCATATCGTGTATTTAGCAGTAGCCTCTGAAATAAAAGTGGGTGTAACACGTAAAACGCAAGTGCCAACCCGTTGGATCGATCAGGGCGCATCTCAGGCAATTGCCATTGTTGAGGTTCCGAATCGTTATCTGGCAGGAATTACAGAGGTCGCTTTAAAAGACCATTATACCGATAAAACAAATTGGAGAAAAATGCTTCAAAATGCTGTGGAAACTTTCGATTTAATTGCTGAAAAAGCAAAAGTAGAAAGTTTGATTCCGGCAGAAGCCAGAGAATTTTTCTATTCTCAAAAAGACGATTTATACGATTTACAATATCCAGTTTTAAATTATCCGGCAAAAGTAAATAGTCTTAATTTGGATAAAACGCCTTCTTTCAGCGGAAAACTGACCGGAATAAAAGGGCAATATTTGTTATTCGAAAACGGTACTGTATTTAACGTACGTGGTTCTGAAGGTTACGTTGTTACGATAAATGTATAGGGTGTTATTACGAAATTGTTATCTTTTTTTAGGTTAAAATTATTTTAATTTAAAAATTACAATTTAATTACTGATTTTGTGTTAATTAATTGATGAATAATGATAGCTTTGGTACGCTAAAGCAAATTAGTTTCCAAAAAACAATTAGTACAAAAACAAATACCTCCATGAGTAGTAAAAGAAAGGTCAACGATTTCAGGCGTTCGTTAATGCAAAAATTAACCAAGAATGTTGGGAATTCAAACATTAATGTCGAACCAATTGACAAAAGTAAGATTAAAAAAGTCTTAATATGCAGACCAAATGGACGATTGGGAAACATGCTTTTAATTACCCCGCTGGTTGAAGAAGTAACCAAAACTTTTCCAAATTGTACAATTGATATATTTGTAAAAGGAACGCTAGCGCCAATTGTTTTCGAAAAACACGAAAATGTCGATAAGATTATTCAACTGCCTAAAAAGCCTTTTAAAGAACTCGTAAAATACTTTAAAGTTTGGACATTAATCAGAAAACAGAAATATGATATCGCCATTAATGTTGATCAAAATTCATCTTCCGGAAGACTGGGTGTGAAATTCTCGACCGCAAAATATAAGTTTTTCGGAAACTTACCAGAAGATGTAACTTTACAGTATTCAGATTATAAGCATATTGCAAAATATCCGGTTTATAATTTTAGGTATTTTTTAAGCCAAGTTGGAATTGAGGATAAAAAGGAACCAATTGCACTTTTAGATTTAAAATTATCGAATGAAGAGGTTGCAAATGGAAAACAGATTTTAGATAAAATTATTGATCCAAACAAAAGGTCAATTGCTATTTTTACTTACGCAACGGGCGAAAAATGCTATAAACCAGAATGGTGGGCAGAATTCTATACCGCTTTAAAAAACGAATTTCCAGACGAAAATATTTTTGAAGTTTTACCAGTCGAAAACGTTTCGCAAATCAATTTTGAAGCTCCGACTTTTTACAGCAAAGACGTTCGCGAAATAGGTTCTGTTTTAGCAAATGTTGCTGTTTTTATAGGCGCAGACAGTGGAATTATGCATCTATCGAGCGCATCAAAAGCACCAACTGCCGGTTTGTTTTCGGTTTCTAATCTGGAGAAATATGAACCTTACGGAAATGGAAGTGTAGGTTTGGATACCAATGTTTTAAGAGTTCCAGATTTTATAAAAGCAATAAAAGCAATTCTAAAAAAGTAGAATTCAACATATAAAAAAAGAAAATCCTGTTCTTTCGAACAGGATTTTCTTTTTTTATGGAAGTAACGAAAGTTGGTTGCTAAGAAAACTTAGAACCTTAGCCACTTTAAATTACGGATTCTTTTTCTTAAAAAGTCCATTCAACAAATCACTCGCTTTTTTAGTTACTTCTTGAGTTTTTTGCTCTTTTTCAGTTTTTGCAGCCTGTGTTGTATCTTTTGCTTTTGTGTTTTTATTGATTAGATCTGTAAGTGCCGAAGTTCCTTTTTGAGTCAGTTTTTCTTTTTGCTGATTTACCAGTTGAGTGGTTAAATTGGTTACAGCAGCTTTCATATCGGTACTAATTTTAGGATTTGAAAAGTTACCCGTCAAAACAGCATTGATTGGAATATTATCTAGTTTTGCAGCATCTGAAGGAGATAATTTAGCAATTAAATTATTGGCATCTGATCCTAAATATTTGGCAGGAACATCAAATTTCAGGTTATAATTCATTGTTTGATCAAAACCGTGAGTTCCGCCAACAGTTACTTTAATGTCTTGATATTTAATGTCGAAAGGCTTGATGTTTACTTTTCCGTTATCAAAATTCAATGCTGCTTTGATGTCATTCAAATTTACTTTATTTAAATCAACAAATTTTACATTAGAACTTAAGGCCTTCAATAAAGTTGAATTTTGAGAACTTACAGTTGTAGATAGCAACTGACCAATTAAATCTCCAGAAATTGATTTCAAATCTGGCGTTAATTCTTTTGCATCCAAATTTCCATTCAATTTAATTGTCGAATTCAATTTACCGTTTATAATTCCAGCAATTGGTGCGATTTTTTTCATCATATCCAATTGTGTAAAAGTCTGTGCAATATCAACCTGATTGAAACCTAAATTCATATCAAATGTTGGTACTTTTTGTTTAGTAGAAACTGTTCCGCTAAGTCCGATAGATCCTCCAAAAATATTGGTTTTGAAGTTTTCTAATGTTGCTTTTTCATCTTTAATCAATAATTTTCCAGAAACATCTTTTAGTTTTAAATTATCGTATAAAACTGTTGTTGCTTTTGCATTTAAGGTACAATTTAAGAAAGAAGGAATCTTCATGGCTTCAGCTGGCTTTGCAGGAGTTTTCGTGTCTGCTTTTGCTGGTTCGCCGGCGGTCATAAAGTCATCAACAGCCAATTGATTGGAGCTCATATTGAAGTTTCCTCTTAGCTCTTGTTTCTTAAACATAAAACCATAGAAATTTTCTAAAACTCCATTAATGCTGATGTCGCTTTTTCCAGTTGTTGCATCAAATTGTTTCAAGTTGATTCTACTCGGATTAAATTCCACCAACGCCGTACTGATGTTCATTGATTTGTTGTTTTCATCTGTATATTTAAATCCGGATAAACTCATTGTACCCGCATTTTTGATGTTTTCATATTGACTTTTTTCTACAGAAGCCATATCAAAATTGGTTGTAACATCAGCTTTTAAAATACCTGCCAAAGGTTTGTCCATTTTAATTGGATACGCTTTAGAAAGATTAGCCAGGTTAATAGTTCCTTTTAAAGCCGCATCAACAATCGGATTTACAGTGATGTTTTTGATATTCGCTTTAGCGTTAAAAACATCTTGATCGATTCTAAAGGATAGCTTATCTAAATTCACGTAAGTGTCATTTAAAATTCCCGTTTCATTAATAATCTTCGTATCAATCACAATATTCTGAACCGATTTAGGAAGATTTGGATATTGGAAAGAAGCGTTATTCGATGCAATTTCAACATTAAATTTAGGAACCGTAGTTTCTGTCAATTCACCTTTAGCAAAGCCATTTACGGTAAAATCTCCGGTCGTTTTTACTCCGTTTAAACTAGAGGCATACGCAGAAGGAATCAAGCCTAGGAAATTGGTAAAAGATGAAGTTGGCGTTTTGAATTTTAAGTCGTAAATCTGCGCTTTTTCAGCCATTTGAATAAATCCGTCAAATTCTAAAGGCAATTGATTGATTAAAGCTTTATTTTCTTTAAAAGTATATTTGCTCTTATCCAAATCAATTCCTAGAACTGCATCTAAAGTCAGTTTTACATCTTTCATGTAATTCATTTTATCCATGTCCAATGAAACTTTTGCAGTTGTTTTGGTGTTCAAATCTAATTTTGAATTGGTAAAATCTCCAGTTCCTTCGTGGTTCAAGCTATCAATAACCATTTTGATTTTAGAACCCTGATCGATATATCTGAACGTAAAATTCTCGATTTTATAATTTTGAATTTTTAGCGAAAGCGGTTTACTTGCTTCATCTTTCTTGTTTTCTTTTTTATCTTTTAAAGCGATATCGAAGTTTCCGATACCGTCTTTATTGAAAATAATATTCACTAATCCGTTTGTTGAACTAACACCTTCGATATTTAAGGGTTCTTCTTTTCCTTTAAAAAGTTCCTTTATGCTCATTTTTAAATTCAGTTCACCAAGAGAAACCAAAGTATCGCCTTCAAAAGGAGCCTTGTTGATAATAACCAGTTTTTGAATTCCGACTGTTGCGTTTGGAAAATTCTTGAATAAACTTAAATCGGCATCCGTAAAACTTACTTTGGCATCAACGCTTTCGTTAATAGCCTCGACAATTTTAGCTTTGATCTGATCTTTAAATAAAAAAGGCAAGGCAAATAATGCAGCAACAATTACCACAATCACTATGGCGCTTATTTTTAAAACTTTCTTTAGCATATAATTAAATTTGAGGGTTTAACTTCTTAAAATCGACCTTGCAAAAATAGTTTTTTTTACAAGAGTTCGAATATAAAGTTTTCTTAAATTGTAAGAATAGTTTTCTGTTTTTGAAATAAAAAAATCCGTTTGATATAATTTCAAACGGATTTTAGATCATGTTTATTTTATTTATTTCTGAATAAATGAAACAATCTTCTCTACCAGTTTTTCAGAGAGCGGAAGTGTTTCATTATTATAGCTGGCCATATTTGCATTTTGATCACCGTCTATAATTTTCATCATGTGATTCATTTTATCTATAATGACTTTTTCGGCATTTTTATTTGCTTCAGATAAGTTGTCTGCGTCTTTAACTGAAATTTGTAAATCATTATTTCCCTGTAAAATCAGTACTGGAATTGTCAGTTTGCTAATTTCGGTTTTCGGATTGTATTTGAACCAAGAAATCAAATAAGGCTGAACGCTTGGTCTAAAAAGAGCATTTAACATTGGATCAACTTTTTTAACCTGAAAGCCATTTTTCAAACTATCAATAATTGGAAAAGTCATATCATCCAACTGTTTCATTGATTTTGCGGCAATTTGTGTTTTTATAATTTGATCTGCCGGTTCGCCCGCGCCCGCAATCGAAACAAATTTGTCTGCTTTTGTACTGGCAACCATTCCGATCAATGCACCTTCGCTATGACCAATTATAATTATTTTTGAAAAACGTTTGTCTTGCTTTAAATAATTAATCCAGCTTTTTGCGTCCTGAATATAGTTTTCAAAAACCAAACTGCTTTCAGATCCGCCGGCAGCTTTGCTTTCTCCAATTGCTCTTTTATCATATCGTAAGGATGCAATTCCGTTTTTGGCTAGATTTTCTGCCAGCATTTTCAACGAATTGTTTTTCATCATCGGATTATTTCCATTTCTGTCTGTGGGACCAGAACCGGCAATAATTAAAGCAACAGGAACTTTCTGTGTTAAGTCTGGAGTACTCAAAGTACCAAATAATTGATCATTATTGATTTTTAGTACAGCCGGACTTTCCTTAAAAGTCACTTCTTTTTTGGTTTGAGCATTTAAAACACTCAAAAACAAAACCGTTAAAAAAAGAATTATTTTGTTCATTTTTCAATAGAATTAGTAAATGTTGAGTCCGTATGGCATTATAGCCTGAACACCTTTTTGCTTCTGAAGTTTTTTAACTTGTTCGATTAGAAGGTAATTTTCTTCGCCGATTTCTTCTTTAATGAAAGCTTCTTTTGATTTTGCAAAAGGTAAACCTGAAAGTAAATCGTTTAATGATTTTTCATATTCAGGATAATTTTGAGTACCGTATTTTTTTAATTTAGCAATTTTCGCAGCTTCTACAATCGCATCATTCAATCCGCCGATTTTGTCCACTAATCCGATTTTTAATGCTTCTGTTCCAGACCAAACTCGTCCTTGTGCAATGGAATCCACTTGATCAAAAGTCATTTTTCTTCCTTCCGCGACATGCGTCACAAAAGTATTATAGATTTTTTCAACACCTTCTAAAGTAAAAGCTTTGAATTTTTCATCAACAGGAACAAACGGACTGTAATTTGCTGAGTTTTCATGAGTTTTTACCTGTTCTGAATTGATTCCTAATTTATTAGCCAACGGACTAAAATTTGGTAAAACTCCGAAAACGCCAATAGATCCTGTAATGGTATTGTTTTCAGCAAATATTTTGTTGGCGTTGCAGGCAATGTAATAACCACCAGAAGCAGCATAATTACCCATAGAAACCACAACTGGCTTTACCTTTTTGGTAATTTCAATTTCTCTCCAGATTAAATCTGATGTTAAAGCACTTCCGCCCGGACTGTCAATTCTTAGAACGATTGCTTTTACGTCATCATTTTTTCTTGCTTCTTGTAAAGAACGGCGCATAGAACCTTCGCCAATAGTATTTACATCTCCTTCGCCGCTTCCAATTTCGCCTTGAGCGTAAATAATAGCAATCTGATCTGTAGCGGTATTAGCCAAAGCCGTAGTTACATAATTTTGAGTGTAATCTGAAATCGAAATTTTATTGTAATCTTCGTCTCCACTTACTTTTAGAGCTTTTTTGATCGCATTGTGATACACATCTTCATAAGCAATAATATCTATCAAATGTTGTTGTTTTGCCATTTCTGGAGTTCTGGCTAAAAGTCCGTTTGCGATTTCGTTTAATTTTGGTAACGGAATATTTCTGCTTTTCGAAATATCCGTCGAAACTGTTGCCCAAAGAGAATTTAAAAGCGCAGTCATTTGTTCTCTGTTGGCATCGCTCATTTTATTTTCTAAGAATGGTTCAACGGCACTTTTGTATTTTCCGTGACGAATTACTTCCATGTGAATTCCCGATTTATCCTGAAAATCTTTGAAAAACATTACTTCAGAAGAAAGACCTTTAAAATCCAAATCTCCAGCCGGATTCAAGTAAACAGTATTGGCAACGGAGTTTAAATAATATTCTTTTTGTGAATAAGTATTCGCGTAAGCCCAAACAAATTTCCCTGATTTTTTAAAGCTTTCTAAGGCATTTCGCAAATCTTTATATTGAGCAAGACCAAGCGAAGATTCATCATTTAAAATTGAAATTCCTTTGATATTGTCATCTGTTTTTGCAGCTTCGATGGCATTGATTACATCGGTTAAACCAATTCCTTTGGCATCAGAAAAACGAGTAACCCATGGATCTTTATATTTTCCTGCATAATCGTTATTGATCTCTTTTAAATTTAATTCGATAACAGAATCAGATTTAGGAGAAACACTGTCGTCTCCTCCAAAAAGAACCCCAATAAATATTACTCCGAAAAAGAAGAGCATCATAAATACAAAAATACCAATTACGGTGGCAAGTACATTTCCTAAAAACTTCATGTTTATATTTTTTTAATAAGTAGCGAAAAAGGGCAAAATGTTACAAATAAGGCATCTAAATTTTAATGAGCAATCCAGACGTCGTTTCACAAATATATTGGTTAATTCTAAAATAGTTTTAGTTAATTTGCATTAATTATGAAATTACAGCATCAAGTCGTTTTATCGATAGGCAGCAACCAGGGCAACCGACTGGAAAATATCCAAAATTGTATTGATTTAATCCATCAAAAAGTAGGCACTGTTATTAGGGTTTCAAAACTTTATGAGACACCTGCATGGGGTTTTGAAAGTGATGCTTTTTATAATTGTGCACTTCTTTTATATACTAATTCTTCTGCGCAAAAGATTCTAAATCAGGTTTTAAAAGTTGAAAAAGAATTAGGCAGAATCCGTTTGAATCAGGAAGGATATCAGTCTCGGATTATAGATGTGGATTTAATTTTTTTTGATGACGAAATTATCGATTCAGAAAAATTGAAGGTTCCACATCCTTTAATGCAAAACAGAAATTTCGTTTTATTGCCAATTCAGGATTTGAAATTAACTTGGAAACATCCTGTTTTGCAAAAGACAATTTCAGAATTAATTGCAATTACACCCGACGAAAGCGTTTGTACTGTAGTTCAAAATTTAAAAAGTCCGCTTGATGAAATTCCTTTAAATAAATTTAATTATGTTGCTTTTGAAGGAAATATTGGCGCAGGAAAAACAACCTTAGTACATAAAATTGCGGAAGATTTTAATGGAAAAACAGTTTTAGAAAGATTTGCTGATAATCCGTTTTTACCTAAATTTTATAAAGATCAAAATCGATATGCTTTTCCGCTCGAAATGTCTTTTCTGGCCGATCGTTATCAGCAATTATCAGATGATTTGGCGCAATTTGATTTGTTTAAGGATTTTATTGTTGCCGATTATCATATTTTCAAGTCATTGATTTTTGCAAAAATTACATTGCAGGAAGATGAATATCGATTGTACAGAAATTTATTCGATATAATTTATAAAGAAATGCCAAAACCAGATTTGTACATTTATTTATATCAGAATACAGAACGTCTTTTGCAAAACATCAAAAAACGCGGGCGCACTTATGAACAAAATATTGAAGCTTCTTACTTAGAAAAAATCAATAACGGATATTTAGAATATATAAAATCGCAAACCGATTTGAATGTTTTAATCATAGACGTTTCTGAACGCGATTTTGTAAAAAAACACGAAGACTATATTTTAATTTTAAATGAAATTCAGAAGAAGCTTGGTCAATTGAGATAATTTGAAAATTAGTCAATTTGAAAATTCAGAAGCGTGTCAAAAATTATCTAATTTTCTAATTGGCACATTTTCTAATTAATTTATCGTTTCAAGGTAAAATGTCCTCTTAAAATTGGCGTATTTTCATCTACTTTTAAAGCATACCAATAATCAGAGGAAGGAAGCGGAATTTGATTGAAAGTACCATCCCAACTCATTCTGTTTCTACTTAATTGCGCAATTAATTTTCCATATCGGTCAAAAATTGTCACTTGCGCTTGAGGATAATTTTCCATTCCTGTTACTTCCCAAACATCATTGAAAGTGTCGTTATTCGGAGTGAAAAAAGGAGGGAAAACAAGTACAATAAACTGTTTTGTATATTCACCGCAGCCACTTTTCTCCCTCGCATAAGCAGTTTGTAATCCGCCATGGACATCGTAAAAGATATTCGAGTTTTGATAGTTCACACCATCTACAGAATATTCAAAATAATCTTCGGTTTTAAAGGGGTAAATAATTGCTCTTGTCCCTTCAACATCAACACGATCAATCACAGGGATTTTATGTTCTTCTACCGTAACCGTTTTTCTGCTGGTACAACTTTCAGGAGCGGGACTAGTAACGTCAACAGTGTATGTTCCGCCTGCGTTTACAACAGTTGTTTGAGTAGTTGCTCCGTTAGACCATAGATAATTCATTCCAGAAATTCCGGCATCTAACGTTACAGTTTCAAATTGACATAAAGGCAAAGTTTCATCAGTAACAATAGGTGGCGTATAAATTATAATAGCAACAGCAACTCGATTTGGATTAACACAACCGTTATTTGAAGCTTCTGCGTAATATGTTGTGTTTGAAGAAACGGATGGAGTTGTGAAATTATTTCCCGAAAAAATACTTGTACCGCCGATTGAAGTTGTAAACCAATTAATTGTTCCAATATTTGATGAAGCTTCAAGAGTTACAGTTCCAGCACCACATCTTGAAACTGTAGTGTTTGTTGTCGTTGGATTATTGGGCGTTTGATTTACAGTAGCAATAACAGCTTTGCGACTTGATTCGCAGCCGGCATCTACAAAATAAGTTGTCGTTGTAGTGATGGTTGGAGTAGTATATGTAGTTCCTGTGGCCAATAAATTTCCTCCAGTTGAGGCATCATACCAGCTGATGTTTCCGGTATTTGCTGTTGCGCTAAGGGTAAAACTTCCAGAATTGCAGACAGGATTTGGATTTGCTGCAGGAAATGCAACTGGAATATTAATTTTAGTACTGGCAGCAATTTCTAACGGACTTTCGCCTGGCATTCCACCAAATTCTACAACATAACCTTTTGGTTGATAATTGCCAGTATTGTCGCCACTGTTAGAGAGGTCATTCCAAGAACCTCTTATTCCAACTCCGGGTTGTGTGATATGAGCGTAATCTTCATCGCCTTGATTGTTTGGTTCTCCTGTATTCCAAAATGCAAAATTTGGAGTTGAGCCGTTTGCCGTTCCGTTCCAGAAAATTGTTCCGGCTTCTGGTCCTGTAACCCATTTCCAAACGCCTTCAGTTTGTGCGTCACTGCCGCCAATCCATCCCGTTCCAGAAGCTTGTTCGCCAACTAGTTTTGCTTCATCGGCTGACAAAATGGTAGCTAAATAACCTTGAAGTCCATAATAAGTACTCGCAGCAGCAACGTCTCGGGCAGTGGTCCAATTAATTCCGATACTTGGAACAAATAAATAATAATGTCCAGTTGAAGGAAGATAGTTGGCTTGTCCTATTGTTATAGAAAAAGTTCTTGATCCTGTTGCTGCGGCCGATGAATTGGTAAACACAATGTCTTTAACAGCAGCTACAAAATCGGCATAGGGAATTTCGGCACCAGTGGTTGATCCCGATAAAGTTAACTTTCCTGAAGTAGACTCCCAACTAGCAACAATATTGGAGTGAGAGGAAGTATTTGTTAATTCTAATCTATCCAGACCAGTAGAATATCCAGATGAAATTTGCACATATAAAACTTGAGTTCCATTTTCACTTGGATCATGGGTGATATTAAAATCGGTAACTATATTTATAGAAGATAGTGGACAATATAACTGATCGCCCTGAGCGGTAAGTTTAGGAGGATCAATTGCGACAGTTTTTCGCTGGCTCTTTTTTTGTTTTACAGAAATGTTTTGATTTGAATTAAATGCACCTTTTTTGTTAAAAGGTTTTGGATTTTCATTTGCATTAGAAAAATTAAAACTTAAAACAGAAAATAGGAAAGGTATAATTAATAAATTGATATTTTTCATTTGATAAAAATATCAATTTATTAATTATAAAAAAATATATTTTTAAGAAGGCCAATTTATTTTTTGAAACAAATCCCAAACCACAATTCCGGCACTAACTGCAATGTTTAGCGAGTGTTTGGTTCCGAGCTGTGGAATTTCAATACATCCGTCACAAATTGCTACAGCTTCTTGTGCTACGCCAAATACCTCATTTCCGAAAACCAAAGCATATTTCTGGTCTTTTTCAATTTTAAAATCCTGAAGAAAAACAGCGCTTTCAACTTGCTCAATGGCCATTGTGAGTACATTTTCTTTTTTCAGGTTTTCAATCACTTCCAAAACATTTTGATGATGTTCCCATGCCACAGTTTCAGTTGCGCCAAGAGCGGTTTTATGAATTTCTTTATTAGGAGGAGTAGCAGTGATTCCGCACAAAATTATTTTTTCAATCAAAAACGCATCCGCAGTTCTAAAAACAGAACCAATATTGTGCAGACTTCGAATATCATCCAAAACTAATATTAAAGGTGTTTTCTCAGATTTCTTAAAATCTTCAATCGATTTGCGGTCTAGTTCACTGTTTTCGAGTTTTCTCATTGTTTTTGAATTGTAGTCATAAAAAAAGCTTCCAAAGATAAGGAAGCTTTTTGATTATTTAAATGTTTTTCAGATTAGCTTTTTACTGGATCTGGTAAAACAGTACCTTTAATAGTAAGGATTTTTGTAGGTTGTCCTTCTGCATTAGAAGAAACAGTTACAGTTTTTGTAAAAGCACCAACTCTGTCAGTAGCATATTTTACACCAATAATACCTTTAGCTCCAGGAGCGATTGGTTCTTTTGGAGTTGTTGGAACAGTACATCCGCAAGATCCTACAGCATTAGTAATGATAAGTGGTTTAGTTCCATTATTTACAAAAACGAATTCACGTTTTCCATCAGCATAATGAGCGATAGTTCCGTAGTCAATAGTTTCAGTTTCGTAAACCATTCCGGCTCCTTCGATTTTTGCAACTTTAGCAGCTTTAGCTTTTTTAGTTGTTTGTGCATTAGAAGCTGTAATACCAGCTACAGCTAACATAGCGAATAAGATTATTTTTTTCATCTTTAAGGGTCTTTTTTAATGATAAACAAAGCTATATAAAAATCTTAAATCACAACCTAAAAAAAACTTAAAATATTTTAATTTTTGAAGCCTTCTATTTGCGGCTAAAAAATCCTAAATTCGCTGTCTTAATTTTTCATTTAAAACATAATAATTTGGCAGCTAAAGAGAAAGTGGTGAAAGAAACACCCTTAATGAAACAGTACAACGAAATCAAGGCTAAATATCCTGATGCATGTCTGCTTTTCAGAGTAGGAGATTTTTATGAAACCTTTGGAGAAGATGCCGTTAGAGCTTCAAAAATTTTAGGGATAACATTAACTAAAAGAGGGGCTGGGTCTGATACTGAAACAGCTTTGGCTGGGTTTCCACATCATTCTGTAAATACTTATTTGCCAAAATTGGTCAAGGCCGGACTTCGTGTTGCCATCTGTGATCAGCTGGAAGATCCAAAAATGACCAAGACAATCGTAAAGAGAGGTGTAACAGAGCTTGTAACTCCGGGAGTTTCTTTAAATGATGAAGTTTTAAATTCAAAATCAAATAACTTTTTAGCATCTGTTTATTTTGCTAATAAAAATATAGGAGTTTCATTTCTGGATGTTTCCACAGGAGAGTTTTTAACGGCTCAGGGAAATGCAGAGTACATTGATAAATTACTGCAGAATTTTAACCCGAGTGAGGTTCTAGTTCCAAAGACCTGTAAGAGTGATTTTAAAAATGCTTTTGGTGAAGATTTTCATAGCTTTTATTTAGAAGATTGGATCTACAAAGAAGATTACGCTTTAGAAACACTGACCAAACATTTTCAAACCGTTTCCTTAAAAGGATTTGGTGTGGAAGAATTAAAAGAAGGAATTATCGCTTCTGGAGCAATTTTATATTACTTGTCAGAAACACAGCATAATCGCGTACAGCACATTACGGCAATTCAGCGTATTGCAGAAGATGCATATGTTTGGATGGATCGCTTTACGATTCGAAACTTAGAATTGTACCACAGTTATAATCCGAATGCAGTTACGCTTTTGGATGTTATCGATAAAACGCTTTCTCCAATGGGAGGTCGTTTGTTAAAACGCTGGTTGGCTTTACCTTTAAAAGATGCCAATAAAATTAAAGGGCGTCATGAAGTGGTGGCGTATTTAAAATCAAATCCTGAAATTCTGCATAATATTCAATATCAGATCAAGCAAATTTCAGATTTAGAGCGTCTGATTTCTAAAATAGCAGCAGGAAAAGTTTCGCCGAGAGAGATTATTTATTTGAAAGAATCTTTGGATGCGATTATCCCAATTAAAACATTAGCGCTACAAAGTCCGCAGGAAGCTGTTAAGGTAATCGGAGACAGTTTACATGCATGTGATTTGCTTCGCGAAAAAATAAAAACTACATTAAATCAGGATGCGCCGGTTGCCATTTCAAAAGGAAATGCAATTGCAAGCGGAATTAGTGAAGAATTAGATGAATTACGAGCTATTTCAACTTCTGGAAAAGAATTTTTAGAAGGAATTGAAAAAAGAGAATCAGAAAGAACGGGAATTTCTTCATTGAAAATTTCTTTCAATAATGTTTTTGGATATTATATCGAAGTTAGAAATACACACAAAGATAAAGTTCCAGAAGAATGGATTCGTAAACAAACTTTGGTAAATGCAGAGCGTTATATTACCGAAGAATTAAAAGAATACGAAACTAAAATTTTAGGTGCCGAAGAAAAAATTTATAAAATCGAAAGTGAACTGTTTGAACAATTAGTAGCTTGGATAAGCACTTATATTAAGCCGGTTCAAATGAATGCGTATTTGGTTGCGCAATTAGATTGTTTATGTTCGTTTACACAAATGGCTGTCGAAAATCAATATGTTCAGCCTGAAATTGATGAAACATTCGAATTAGATATTAAAAACGGAAGGCACCCAGTAATTGAAAAACAATTGCCAGTTGGAACGCCTTACATTGCCAACGATGTCTACTTAGATCGAGAAACACAGCAAATTATTATGATTACCGGGCCTAACATGTCGGGTAAATCTGCAATTTTAAGACAAACGGCTTTAGTGGTTCTTTTGGCTCAAATGGGAAGTTTTGTTCCTGCTGATAGTGTCAGAATGGGAATCGTAGATAAGATTTTTACCAGAGTCGGCGCTTCAGATAATATTTCGATGGGCGAATCTACTTTTATGGTCGAAATGAATGAAACGGCTTCTATTTTGAATAATATTTCTGACAGAAGTTTAGTTTTGTTGGATGAAATCGGAAGGGGAACGAGTACTTATGACGGAATCTCGATCGCTTGGGCAATTGCAGAATTTCTACATGAGCATCCGGGAAGAGCAAAAACACTTTTTGCAACGCATTATCATGAATTAAATGAAATGACAGAATCGCTTCCTAGAATTCAGAATTTTAATGTGGCGGTAAAAGAATTAAAAGATACCGTTTTATTTGTTAGAAAGCTGGTAAAAGGAGGAAGCGCACACAGTTTCGGAATTCACGTAGCAAAAATGGCGGGAATGCCGCAATTGGTTATTTCGAAAGCTCAGAAACTATTGAAGAAGCTGGAAAAAAATCATTCAAACGAAGCTTTAAACGGAATTAAATCGGCTAATGATGAAATGCAAATGAGTTTCTTTAATTTGGATGATCCTTTGTTGGAAGAAATAAAAGAAGAAATTCTAAGTTTGGATATTAATGCGATTACGCCAGTAGAAGCATTGATGAAGTTGAATGAGATTAAAAGAATGCTCGTTAAAAAATAAATCTAAAAATTTCAATATTAAAGTTTAGGTTATCAGAATGTTATAAAATAAGTCGATTTTTTTTTGAAAAAACGCTTGTGTAATTGAATAAATGTCCTAAATTTGCACTCGCAATACGAAACAAATCAAGTGTTGCGAGTTCTTAAAAGATTTGAAATGCGAAAATAGCTCAGTTGGTAGAGCGCGACCTTGCCAAGGTCGAGGTCGCGGGTTCGAGCCCCGTTTTTCGCTCAAAACCATATAATGCTCGGATGGTGAAATTGGTAGACACGCTGGACTTAAAATCCAGTGAACAGCAATGTTCGTGCGGGTTCAAGTCCCGCTCTGAGTACTAAAGCCTCTTCTTTTGAAGAGGCTTTTTTTATGGAAAAAATTAAACTTTTGATTTTTTGGAGAATTGGGTTTTGAAAAATAGCAGTATCTTAGAATCTTAGCAACTTAGTGTCTAAAAAAAAATCAATCTAAAATCTAAATTTGTAAATGGGTGCTTTTGTAATTAGTAAGCGGTTTAATGATGAATATAAATTTACATTTACTTCGCGTAGAGGGAAAGTTATTTTTACGAGTTTGAGTTATGAGTTGAGATTTGAGTGTGAAGAGGATATTGAGAAGTTTAAAGCCAATGTTGAGCTTTCCAGGTTTTTGAAGTTTAAAGGTTCTGGGGGTAAGTACTTTTTTAAATTGATGTTAGGAGAAGTCCATTTTGCTACAAGTCGAAAATACAGTACAGAATTGCTTTTGCAAAAAGGGATAAAAGAAATTGTAACGTATGCGTCCAGATCTGAGGTTTTGGATTTTTCTTCGAGTGAATCTATTTTTGGAGATGAAGAAGTAGAAGTTGAGGAGGAAGTTGCAGAATAAAAAAAAGCGTTTACAATTTGTAAACGCTTTTTTTATGCGAAGTGATTAATTTAAAATTAATCATAAAAAAAAACCATCTCTAAGATGGTTTTAAAATCGTTAGAACTTAGGTTCTAATTATTTTTTTACTTCTTCTACTTTAGCAGCAGCTGAATCAACTTTAGCAGCAGCAGAATCAACAGTTGCAGCAGCAGAATCAACTACAGCAGCAGCTGAATCAACAGTAACAGCAGTAGAATCTACAGCAGCAGCATCAGCAGGAGCGTCAGCTTTTTTACAAGATACAACAGTTAAAACAGCAACAACAGCTAAACTTAAAAATACTTTTTTCATCTTACTTTATTATAAAAGGTTAATTATTAATTCGTGGCAAAGATATAAATTTTTTAATATGTAAAATATTTTTTCACTTTTTTTTTAAAATATTTTCCTTACTCACGATTATCTTATTTATCAAATAATATGCCAAATTAGTAAAAATAAACTATATTACGTTATGTTTGGTCTTATTTATTTTTTGTTGAAAATTCTATCGTTGTTTTGGCTCTTTAATTGAGTTTGTTGTAGTTTGTTTTGTTTTTTAAGAATTATTTCGATTGTTGTGAAATTGAGAAAACTTATTTTACGACACATTTAGCATAATATAAAGTTTGATTTTCTCTTGAATTTTTCAAAATACAATAGATTTAAGGGACAATTTTCATGATAGTTTCTGTCGCTCCTTTGTTGTTTTGAATGAACAAACGGCAAATTTCACTCTTTTCTATGTAGAATTCTTGATCAGATAAAAGTTTATCCAATGCATTTTTCAATTCATTATGGTTAGAAATAACGCTGCATCCTTGCAGTTCTACAAGCGAAACAGCTTCTGCAAAATTAGAATAATTAGGTCCAATGACAATCGGTATTCCAAAAGTAGCGGGTTCCAGAATGTTGTGTATTCCAGGATTTCCAAATCCGCCGCCAACGTATGCAATAGTTCCGTAGCTGTAGATTTTAGTCAATAAACCTACTGTGTCAACAAGTAATACATTATAGTTTGATAAATCTTTATTTTCTTTTTCTGAGAATAATATAGTAGATTTTGTAATTTGAGATTTAAGATTCGTAATCTGATCTGCTTTTATATTGTGCGGCGCAATAATAAATTTCACATTTTTTGGCGCCTGATTAATGTATTCGGTTAAAATAACTTCGTCTTTAGGCCATGAACTTCCAATGACAACAACGGGTTGGTTATTTTTGAAATTTTCAATAAAATCTAATGAATTATCGCGTTCTAAAATAGCATTTACACGATCAAATCTCGTGTCGCCAGAGACGATTACATTATTAAAGTTCAGACTTTCTACTTTCTGTTTCGATTTTTCGTTTTGAACAAAGAAATAAGTAAAGGCTTTTAATGCTTTTCTGTAAAAGCCACCATACCATTTAAAAAACATTTGATTGTCTCTGAAGATTCCGGAAATTAAATAAGTTGGCGTTTTTTTTGTTTCCAGTTCTTTTAAATAGTTCAGCCAAAATTCATATTTGATAAAAAAAGCAAGCTCAGGATGAACTAGTTTCATGAATTTTTTAGCATTTGATTTTGTGTCTAAAGGCAAGTAGATCGTCAAATCTGCAACTGTATTATTTTTACGCACTTCGTATCCTGATGGCGAAAAAAAGGTGACAATGATTTTGTGAGAAGGATATTTTTCTTTAATTTTTTCTATAACAGGAAGCCCTTGTTCGTATTCTCCTAATGAAGCCGAATGGAACCAAATAGTTTTATCATCAGGATTTATTTTTTCTTCTAAAATTGAAAATACCTTTTTTCGGCCTTCAACAAAAAGCTTAATTTTCGGACTAAATAATGCTACGATTCTTAAGAAAAATCCTGCGATGTGAATGACTAAATTGTATAAAAAAAGCATGTAATTTTTTTTGCAGCTAAATTACATTTCTTTCGACTATTTTCATTGGTTTGAAGCTATTAATAACTATTTTTGTTCCTCCTTTTAGAGATTTCTGTATGAAAACGGTGTCTTTAATTTTAAATAAATTCAAAAATGAAAAAAATACAAATGGTTGACTTAAAAAGTCAATACGAAAAAATAAAATCTACTGTAGACGCTTCTATTCAGGAAGTTTTGGATACAAATACTTATATAAACGGACCATTAGTTCATCAGTTTCAAAAAAATCTTGAAGATTATTTAGGTGCAAAACACGTTATTCCATGCGCAAATGGAACAGATGCTCTGCAAATCGCTATGATGGGATTAGATCTTAAACCGGGAGACGAAGTTATCACGGCCGATTTTACTTTTGCAGCCACAGTTGAGGTAATAGCTTTATTGCAATTAACTCCTGTTTTAGTAGATGTTGATTTGCATAATATGAACATTGATATTGAGGCGCTTAAAAAAGCAATTACACCAAAAACTAAAGCAATCGTTCCGGTTCATTTATTTGGACGCGCGGCAAATATGGATGCAATTATGGAAATTGCAGCTCAATATAATTTATATGTTATAGAAGATAATGCGCAAGCAATTGGAGCAGATTATGTTTCTAAATCTGGTTCAAAAGCAAAGGTTGGAACAATTGGTCATGTTGCTGCAACTTCTTTCTTTCCTTCTAAAAATTTAGGATGTTACGGAGACGGTGGAGCAATTTTTACAAATGATGATAAATTGGCGCACGTTATCCGCGGCATCGTAAATCACGGAATGTATGAGCGTTACCATCATGATGTTGTTGGAGTTAATTCACGTTTAGATAGTATTCAGGCAGGAGTTTTAAATGCAAAATTGCCTTTATTGAATGGATATAATACAGCTCGTCGTTTGGCAGCTTCAAAATATAATGCAGCTTTCGCTGAAAATAAGCATATCGTTACTCCAGAATTTGATGCAAACGAAAATGACCACGTTTTTCATCAATATGTATTAAGAATCGTTGATGCAGACCGAAATGCTTTGATGCAACATTTATTGGACAAAGGAATTCCGTGTGCGATTTACTATCCCATTCCGTTACATTCTCAAAAAGCATATGTAGATCCTCGTTATAAAGAAGAACAATTTCCTGTCACAAATCAATTGGTTCAGGAAGTAATTGCTTTACCAATGCATACCGAATTGGATGACGAGCAGATTAAATTTATTACAGACAGCGTAATTGAATTTTTAAAATAAACTTAATTATTAGCCGGAAATAACACCAAAAAACCACAAAATGAAAGTATTAGTAACAGGAGGATTAGGATTTATTGGTTCTCACACCGTAGTCGAATTGCAAAATGAAGGCTTTGAAGTTGTGATTATCGATAATCTTTCAAACTCTTCAGAAGATGTTTTAAAAGGAATTACAGCGATTACAGGAAAAACTCCTTTATTCGAAAAATTAGATTTAAGAGAAAAAGCTTCAGTTCAGGATTTCTTTAAAAAACACCATGATGTTACAGGAGTAATTCATTTTGCGGCTTCAAAAGCTGTAGGCGAAAGCGTTGAATTGCCTTTGCTGTATTATGAAAATAATATCAGCAGTTTAATTTACCTTTTGCAGGAATTGCAGCAAAAACCTGAAGCGAGTTTTATTTTTAGTTCTTCTTGTACCGTTTACGGTCAAGCCGAAGAAATGCCGATTACCGAAGATGCGCCAGTTCAGACGGCAATGTCTCCTTACGGAAATACAAAGCAAATTGGAGAGGAAATTATTACCGATACAGCAAAAGTGACTAATATCAGCGCTATTTTATTGCGCTATTTTAATCCGGTTGGAGCGCATTCATCAACTGAAATTGGAGAATTGCCATTGGGCGTTCCACAAAATTTAGTCCCTTTTATTACACAAACAGGAATGGGATTGCGTCAGGAATTATCTGTTTTCGGAAATGATTATCCAACTCCAGACGGAACTGCAGTGCGCGATTACATTCATGTAGTTGATTTAGCAAAAGCACACGTAATTGCTTTACAACGATTATTCAACAAAAAGAATTTGTCAAAAGTAGAGACTTTCAATTTAGGAACAGGAACAGGAAGTTCTGTACTGGAAGTAATCAATAGTTTTGAAAAAGTTAGTGATAAAAAATTACCATACGTAATTAAGCCACGTCGCGAAGGTGATATTACCGAAGCTTACGCAAATACAGATAAGGCAAACAATGTCTTAGGATGGAAGGCTGAACTTAGCTTAGATGAAGCAATGGCAAGCGCCTGGAAATGGGAACAGAAGGTGAGGGGTAAATAATTCTTCACATTAAAATATAAAATTTTAAGGTCCCAGATTATAGTAATATAGTTTGGGATTTTTTTTTTTAAACGTCATTTATTTTATGAAACAAAATTTAGATTATAAATTAATTTTTGCCCTTGCAGCTGTTGGACTTATCTGGGGAACCACATTTTTAGGAATCAGAGTTGCAGTCGAAACTATTCCGCCTTGGTTTGTAACTTCGATTCGTCAGGGATTGGCGGGATGTATAATGATGATCATTTTACTGTTCAAAAAAGAACTAAAATGGATTGGCTTTGAAAATTTTAAACAACAACTTATCATATCAGTTTTGATGCTTGTCATTGCAAATGGTTTCACTACGATTGCAGAACAAACATTACCGAGCGGTTTAGCCTCTGTTATAAGTGCTTTGTCTCCAATACTAATTTTTCTGGGAAGTATTTTGTTCGGATTGCAGAAAATGAGTTTGAGAGGATTTGTTGGCGTAATTATTGGCTTTTCGGGTGTGGTTTTTATATTCAAAGACGGACTTTCATCCTTTTTAGACGCAGATTACAGAACAGGAATGACGTTTATGGGTTGTGCCATTTTAGCGTGGGCAGCGGGAACAATTTACACTAAAACTCATGCGGCTAAATCCACTAATATTATGCTCAATTTATTTTATCAATTTACGATAGCTTCTTGTATCCAGTTAGTTTTGGCTTGTATTTTTTCTCCGAATCCAGACTTCAGTTCATGGAGCTCAAGAAGTATTTTTGCAGCTTTGTATCTTTCGATTTTCGGATCTGTGATTGCATTTTTCTGTTATAATTATGCGTTAAAACATGTTACAGCAGTACAAGTTTCTATACTATCTTATGTGAACACTATAATAGCTGTGTTTTTGGGATGGTTACTTTTAGATGAAATCATTACCATAGATTTTATAATCGCCACCGCGCTTATTATTCTTGGTGTTTTTATTGTTAATTACAAGAAAAAGGAAAAGAAGGATTTGTAATTTTTGATTCGTTTTATTTTGTAAATTTGTAAGAATTTAAAATGTAGGAATAATGAGTTCGGATAAAGAAAATAAAAAAAATAATAAAGTTGAAGAGCCTGCTTTAGAATATGAAGTATCAAAGCCAAAATTTAAAGGAATAGACCATGAAACTTTTGATTTTGATGCCGAGTTTGCAAAGGGATTGACTCTGGAAGAAGCAAAAGCGGAATCAATTAGAATCCGAGGATGGTGGGGGAAATAGAAGTAGTTTTTACACCAAAAGTATTGGAATTTCTAGACGATTTAGTAATTAAGTTGTATAAAAAAGAATATTTTGGATTTCCTGAATCTGCAGAAAATTATGTTTTAGAAATGTACGATGCAATTCTAGAGAGAATAAAGAAAACAAAGCATAGCCAAACACCTAATTCAATTAAATATTTGGGAACAAATAATATTTTTTATAAAGTCAATAATAGAACAACGTGGTATATTTTTTTTGAAAAAGAGAAACAAATTATCTAGTAACAGCGATTATAAATAATAACTCTATTGAGGTTGGATATCTCTAAAAATAAAATCCTCATAAACTGATTAAAGTCTATGAGGATTTTTATTTATAGTCAGTAGCAAAAAACTGCGACTGTGACTGAAAACTAATTAAGCATTAGCAGTAGCCGCTTCTTTATCAATTTTATTAATCAAACCAGCTAAAACTTTTCCAGGACCAACTTCGGTAAACACAGTAGCACCGTCAGCGATCATTTGCTGTACAGATTGCGTCCATTTTACAGGAGCAGTCAACTGAATGATTAAATTCTTTTTAATTTCATTTGCATCTGAAACAGCATTTGCAGTAACATTTTGATATACCGGACAACTTGGTGTAGAGAAAGTAGTGGCTTCAATTGCAGCAGCCAATTCTTCTCTCGCTGGTTCCATCATCGGTGAGTGGAAAGCACCTCCAACAGGTAAAATTAAAGCACGTTTTGCTCCAGCAGCTTTCATTGCTTCGCAAGCTTTTTCAACTGCAGTAGTTTCACCAGAAATTACCAATTGACCTGGGCAGTTGTAATTTGCAGCAACCACAATACCGTCGGTAGAAGCGCAAACTTCTTCAACAACATTATCAGCCAAACCTAAAACAGCTGCCATTGTAGATGGAGTAATTTCGCAAGCTTTTTGCATGGCTAAAGCACGCTGAGAAACCAATTTAAGTCCGTCTTCAAAAGATAAAGTTCCGTTTGCTACCAAAGCAGAAAATTCTCCTAAAGAGTGTCCTGCAACCATTTCCGGTTTAAAATCTTCTAAAGTTTTAGCTAAAATAACGGAGTGTAAAAATACAGCTGGCTGGGTAACTTTAGTTTCTTTTAGTTCTTCGGCAGTGCCTTCAAACATGATATCTGTAATTCTGAAACCTAATATTTCATTAGCTTTTTCGAATAATTCTTTGGCTAAAGCCGAATTTTCATAAAGGTCTTTACCCATTCCTGTGAATTGTGCACCTTGACCCGGAAATACGTATGCTTTCATTTGTCTAATTTGTTTTTTATTTTTTTGGAATTGAAAATTAGTTTCAATTGAAAGGCAAAAATAACATTTTTTTATTTCGTATAATCCTTAAACATGTAAATCCATGCTAATCTTGAGAATCGCAGATTGAATGAAGTAAGTAAAGTAATTACAACAGCAATAATTGGAATAATTCTTAAATCGAAATTTTTCTCAAAGAAAAACTGTGCAATACAATACGTTGCAATTCCCTGAGCGACTGTTAATCCGTAGTTTACATACATTGCCCCAAAGAAATAACCTGGTTCTTTTTGAAATTTATAATTACAATGACTGCAATATTCATTCATTTTTGGCAAACTAAAATTGAAAAAAATGTTTTTGTCTGTAAATACTTTTCCTTTATGACAAATAGGACATTCGTTGCTTAAAATATGAGTTAATGCGCTTGACATGACTTTGTTATTTTTTGTTTATACAAAGGTAATTTGTAATGATTTAAAAGTCTTTTTTATATCTTCGCTTATTATAGCACAATAAAGACATTTTTGATAAATTTTCCAATATTTAAATTCAAAATTCCAATAGAATAATGGTAATGCAATCAGAAAACAATAATATTTTTTATGTATGAAGAGATATCCAATTTATAGTGTTCAGAATTTTAGTTGTAATGATATTCACCGTGATTTCTATGCCAATACTTTTAAAGAGCATTTAAAAAGCCATAGTTTTGTCGAAGAACCGCACCGACACGATTCATATTTAATGGTATTTTTTACGAAAGGATCAGGTTTACACGAAGTGGATTTTGACCAATTTGAAATCAAAAGAGGAAGTCTTTTCGTTTTACAACCAGGACAAATGCATCATTGGAATTTATCCGAAGATATTGAAGGTTTTGTAATTATTTTTTCGCAGGAATTATACAATTTGTATTTTGGTCAAAAAAAAATCAACGATTATAATTTTTATCACTCCATTCATAACCGACCAGAAATGGTTTTTGAAGAAAATGAAATTCCAAAAATTCTTCCTTATTTTGATTTGTTGATTCAGGAAAATAATCAAAACAATAAATACCAATTAGATAAATTACTGAATTTATTAGATTCAATTCACATCGAAATTGCTCGCAAATACAGCGAAACGTATTCGCATCAAGCGCATTCATATAATATCAAAATCAATACTTTCGAATCACTTTTAGAAGAATATTTTAGAACCGAAAAACTTCCCTCTTTTTACGCAGAAAAACTAAATATCACACTAAAACATTTGAACAGAATCTGCAACGAAATCCTTCAAAAAACAGCAACAGAAGTAATTACCGATCGCGTTATTCTGGAAATAAAAAGAATGTTGATGGACAAACAATTAGCCATAAACGAAGTAGCGTTAAAAGTAGGCTACGAAGATTACTCATACTTCTCCCGTTTCTTCAAAAAACAAACCGGAATGTCGCCAACAGAGTTTAGGAATACGGTAAGATGAGTTTTGCCGCGAATTGCACGAATTTCCACTAATTTTTTTCTTTAAAAGGAAAATATTTTTTTGCCACAGATTAAATGATTTTCACAGATTTCAATCCAAATAATCCTTTAATCTGTGGCAAAAAAAATAATTCGTGTAAATTGGTGGAATTCGTGGCAACATAAAAAAAAAAGCCCTGCACGAATAGTACAGAGCTTTACCAACCAATTAAATCTAATCTTAAACCAAAAGATTAAGCTTGTTTTACGAATTGTAATTCGATATTTAATTTTACTTCTTCTCCAACTAAAACACCACCAGTTTCAAGAGCTGAGTTCCAGTTTAGTCCCCAATCTTTACGATTGATTTTTCCTTCTATGCTTAAACCTACTTTAGTATTTCCCCAAGGATCAGTCATGATTCCGCTAAAATCTACAGGAAAAGTTACTGTTTTCGAAACACCTTTAATGCTTAAATCTCCAGTGATTTCATAATCTCCAGCATCGATTTTTTTGAAAGATGAAGCTTTAAAAGTCAATTTTGGATTGTTTTCAACATCAAAAAAATCTGCACTTCTTAAGTGACCATCTCTGTCTGCATTTCCAGTATCGATTGAAGCGATGTCGCCAGAAAATTCAATTGCTGCATTTTCGAAATCTTCTCCTTCTGTAGTGATGGTAGCGTCGTAGGTTCCAAATTTTCCTGAAACATTTGTAAACATCATGTGTTTAACTTTAAAACCAATTTCCGAGTGAGTTGGGTCAATTGACCATTTTGTAGTTGCCATAATTTTTATATTTAAATAATTAATTTATTTCATTTTGATAGGACAAAGTTACGTTGACAGTTGTCCCGGAGCACTTAACCTAGATTAAGAAATAGCAGAACTAGAAGTTTTTTTAAACCTGTTACATCGTGACTTACAAATAAAGTTAACCTTTCTTTTTTTAGTTTTTTTAATTAAAGGTTAAAAAAAGAAACGATAACAATCTGATTAACAGTTTTATTATCGTTTCAAAGTACAGGTATTATTTGTTTTTGTTTGAATTAATAATTCATCGGAATGTCCATTAATAAGAATTCAGCGTCTGTATTGGCCTGAATATTTAAAGTTTCAGTTCCTGAAATTCCAACCGCATCACGAGTATTCAATTCCTGATCGTTGATGGTTACATTTCCTTTCAAAACGAAAGCATAAACTCCGTTTCCTTCTTTTTTGATTTTATATTCTGTAGAAGTTCCAGCATCAAAATTCCCCATATTGAACCAAGCATCTTGGTGAATCCAAACCCCTTCGTCGTCTGCATTTGGAGATAAAATCTGAGATAATTTATTATGTCTGTCCGCAACATCCAAAGTAATTTGTTGGTAACGTGGCGCAACATTTCTTTTATTAGGAAACAACCAAATCTGCAACAATTTAGTCTGCTGATCTGCATTCGGATTAAACTCACTATGTTGAACACCAGTTCCCGCGCTCATCACCTGAATATCGCCATTTTTGATAATTTCAGTATTTCCCATGCTGTCTTTATGAGCCAAATCACCTTCAAGCGGTATCGTAATAATTTCCATATTATCGTGAGGATGTGTTCCAAAACCCATTCCGCCAGCAATCGTATCATCATTCAAAACACGAAGCGCCCCAAACTGAATTCTATCCGGATTGTACCAACTCGCAAAACTAAAACTATGATAAGCATTTAGCCATCCGTGATTTGCATTTCCTCTTGTTTCTGCTTTATGTAATACTATATTTTCCATGATTTTGTCCTTTTGTTAATTTGATAGTACAAAGATACGGTCATGATAAACGAAAAGCACTTAATCTAGATTAAGTTCTTAAAGTTCCTAAGTTTTTGAGGTGCTGAGACTAAGGATTTAGGGTGCAAAGAGGCAGAGTTACAAAGGTTCAAGCTTTATAGAGGCAAGTTTGTCATCCTGACGAAGGAAGGATCGCACAACTCCAATCCCTCCTTCGTCAGGATGACAAGATTGTCGACAATTATTATGTGATTTTAGAATAAACTATTTAATCCTAATCAATTTCCCTTTTCCAGTAACTTCATTAAGATAATTCGCAGATGAACTATTCTTATCATGCATATAAAATTCAATAGTATCTTTCTGAATTTCCTTTTTCGAAATAGTTATAACTAAATCGGTATTAATGAAATTCTCCAATAGTATAGCATTGCCATAAGAAATCTTTCCTTTGGGCATGTATTTATTATCAAAGACAAAAACACTATCCTTAAAAGTGATTTTATCTTTTTGAATATAGGAATTATTGTCTTCGATTAAATAATTATAACGGCCATTAAGCTTGTCCGTTTTCTGACTGAAATTAACAGAAAGCACAACTATTAGGGAATATAAATAATGCATAATAGGCTAACTTTAAATTGAATAAAAATTTGTGTGAATTACTGAAATTCGTGGCAATTTTTCGTAATCATTATGGTTCTTTAATTTGGGGCTAAATTATTTCTTCAAAAGTCGAGCTTTCATTTTGCTGAAAAATTCGGGTGTTACACCAATGAAAGATGCGATTTGTTTTTGAGGAACTTTATGAACCAATGTTCCGTATTTTTTAGTGAATTTTTCGAAACGTTCTTCAGCAGGTAAGCTTAAGTTATCCATTAATCTTTGCTGATTTGCAACTAAAGAGTTTTCAATCAGAATCCTGAAAAAACGTTCCAGTTTCGGAATCTCCAAATACAATTGTTCCTGATTTTCTTTGGATAATGAAACCACTTCTGCTTCTTCTAAAACTTCAATGAAAAGTTGTCCTGGTTTTTGTGAAAAATAACTGTACATATCGCTCATCCACCAACCTTCGCAGGCGAATGAAAGTACATGTTCAACAATATTATCGTTGATATTGAAACTTCTTAAAATACCCGAATTCACAAAATATGAATGTTTGCAGACTTCACCAGCATTCAATAAAAGCGTTTTGGCTTTGTAAGTGTTGGTTTCTAATTTAGATAAAAAAAGTGCTTGTTCTTCTGGCGTCAGCGAAACGTGTTTCGAAATGTTTTCAAGAATTAATGCCATTATTTTTTATCGTCTATTAGTACAAATGAAGTTGCTTTGAATCTGTTGTTTACGATTTCTCCCGTAACAGAAGCTTTGCTGATCGCATTGCAAAAACCTTTTTCAGCATGCGCATCTCCGTGATCGTGAATTGTTGTTCCGTCTACAAAATAGCTTTTTCCGTCAATGCGAACTGCTAGATCACAGCTTTTGCCTTTCATTCCGAATTGGCATTCGCCACATGAAGCCTCTACGATTGTTGGTTTATCAAACTTTTTTTTGCTCTGAGCTTGTACAGCGATTCCAATAAAAAGGAAAGTTGCCAATAATATATTTTTCATAGTTAAGAATTTACAGTTATTAATTTTGCGGTTTCTTTAGCGCGTTCTATTACCTCGTTTATTGGAGTTGACAGTGAATCATGACTTAAAACAACTCCCATTCGGCGATAAGGTCTTGAAGTTGGTTTTCCGAAAATTCTGAAATCGGTTTTTGGTAAAGCGGCTACTTTTTCAATCCCGGTAAAAGTTGGATTTGTTGAATCTTCTGAGGCTAAAATTACAGCGCTTGCTCCGGCTTTTTCTAAAGTAATTTCGAAAATAGGAAGACTTAAAATCGCACGTAAATGCAATTCGAATTCATTGAAATTCTGCGTTCCTGCTAAAGTTACCATTCCCGTGTCGTGTGGACGGGGAGAAAGCTCAGAGAAATAAACGCCTTCATTTGTAAGGAAAAATTCAACACCAAAAAGTCCGGCACCGCCAAGCGCTTCGGTAATTTTTTCGGCCATATCTTGGGCTTCGTACAGGTCTTTTTCAGAAACTAAAGCAGGCTGCCAGCTTTCCTGATAATCGCCTCTTTCTTGTCTGTGACCAATAGGAGCACAGAATAAAGTTAGATTGTTATTTTGAGTAATCGTTAAAAGCGTAATCTCAGAATTGAAATTTACAAATGCTTCTACTATAACTTCAATTACATCACCACGCGAACCTGCAACAGCATATTGCCATGCTTTTTCGATATCACTTTCTGTTTTAATCGTCGATTGTCCTTTTCCGGAAGAAGACATTAAAGGTTTTACCACACAGGGAATTCCGACTTCCTGAACGGCTTTTTGCAATTCTTCTGCTGATGTTGCGTATTGGTATTTTGCGGTTTTTAAGCCTAATTCTTTTGCTGCTAAATCACGAATTGCTTTACGGTTCATGGTAAAATTGGCCGCTTTCGCTGAAGGAACAACAGTGATTCCCTGTTTTTCGTAATCGTAAAAACGTTCAGTTCGAATGGCTTCTATTTCGGGAACTATAAAATTAGGTTTATGTTTGGCTACGATTCGGTCCAGTGCTTCGCCGTCCAGCATATTGATGACTTCAAAACCGTGTGCGACTTGCATTGCTGGTGCGCTTTCGTAACTGTCAACAGCAATTATAGTTTGTCCGATTCGTTGTGCTGCAATGACAAATTCTTTGCCTAATTCGCCTGAACCGAGGAGGAGTATTTTCATTTTGGAGTAGTGTATTGTTGGAGTAGTAAAAGTAGGAAAAAATGTTTTTAACCGCAAAGTTCGCAAAGATTTACGCAAAGAGCGCTAGTTTTTTATTTAAAGTAAAATCGTAAAAAGTTTCTCTCGCAGATTTTGTAGATTATTTTTTTGATGAATTGCCTCCAGCTTTAGCTGGAGGAACTCTAATGAGTATGTTTGGGGCTTTAGCCAAAAAATATATTTGGCTAAAGCCTTATTGAGCATGATTATTTAGTCTCCAGCTAAAGCTGGAGGCAATTGATGTTTTTTCTTTTAAAATGATATTTGTCGTTTTACGTTGGGTTAGGGAGAGAAGCGGCATCCTTTTGTTTTTTTCTTTAAAAAACAAAAGATATAGCGGATAGCCCGGCCGGAGGCAACCCCATAAAAAAAACCGATACTTCTTTTAAAATATCGGTTTGTGTATTAATGATATTGATCTTCTTCAATTTCAAATTCAGCATCTTTTTCCCAGATTTCCATTTCGCAGGGTTTGCAGTTGAATTTTAATTTGTATTCTAACTCGCCCTGTTTCAATACCAATGGTTCTTTTACCTTTACACCAACAATGTCTTTTTGGTGAATTGGACATTTTTTTAATTCGTATTTAATGCAATATTTGGTTGTCATTACACGAGATTTTCCTGGATCCCATTGTAATTCGAATGCTTTTTCGATTTCGGTAACACCGTGGCGTTCGTAGAATTTACGAGCCGTTTTGTTCGAAACATTGTACATGAAATCCAGTTTAGTTTCTGGATAAGGATGTGACGTTTTTACCAATTGGTGTTCTTCGCGTTTGTAATTTGCGAGACGAATTTCTGATAATTGTTCGAAAACATTTCTTCTCATTTCGTTGATTTTTGAAATAGGAAGGAACCAGTTTTGAGAGAACATAACGTTGATTTCATCGGCACTGTAAGGTGTGAAACCTGTTTTTGCCAATTGCACTTTAATGTTTTCTTCGATTGATTCGCCAGTTTTTGTCTGCTCTTTTGCGTGCTCTAATTTTACTGTGCTTACGTTTCCGTCTTCGTCGGTTGCGATTAATTCAAAACCGTTTTCGTTTTCGGTAAGCAATAAAGTTGTTCCGATTTTACGTATAGCGCTATCTTCTCTTTCAACAATTTTGATGAAAGCAATATCGTTGTTACGGTAAATAAAAGTTCCGTCTTTGATTTCTTTAAGAACATTTGGATACACTTTTCCGTTTTCGGCTTTGTTTACGTAAATTCCGTCGGCTTCGTTGTTTTCGTTGATGAAGCAAAGTCCGTCACCGTTGTTTAACAATTCACCGTTTTCAATTTCGTAAGCGTCTCCAATAGTTCGGATCAATTTACCAATATATTGTCCTTTTGATTTTGGACTTTCCCAAGAACCAATACTAGCGTGTCTTTCGTTTACAAAATAATCGGTATAACCACGATTGAAAGTTCTGTTTAAAGTAGAATCGAAAGTGTATGTACATTTTCCAGAAGAAGCTTTGGTGTATTTGTCGCTTCCTTCTAAATAACTGTCTAATTTTTGACGTAAATAAGAAACGTTGTTTTTAACGTAAGCGACATCTTTTAAACGTCCTTCGATTTTGAAAGAAACGATTCCCGCTTCAATCAAATTCGGAATCTGATCTGAAACGTCTAAATCTTTAATCGAAAGCAAGTGACTGTTTTTGATTAACGTTTCGCCGTTTCCGTCGATTAAATTATAAGGTAAACGACAGTTTTGAGCACAAGAACCACGGTTGGCGCTACGTTCTCCGTTTGCCACACTCATATAACAATTTCCGCTGAAGGATACACAAAGTGCACCCGTTACGAAGAATTCTAATTCAACATCGGCTTCGTCGTAGATTGTTTTAATTTGATGCAAGTTTAATTCACGTGCTAAAACGACACGTTTAATACCAGCATCTTTAAGGAATTTAATTTTGTCTGCGTCGCGGTTATTGGCTTGTGTGCTGGCGTGAAGTACGATAGGAGGCAAGTCCATTTCCATAATCGCCATATCCTGAATAATCAGGGCATCGACACCAATTCCGTATAACTCCCAAATCATAGCGCGACAAGTATCTAATTCGTTGTCGTATAAAATGGTATTCATTACCACAAAAACCTGAGCGTTAAATAAGTGCGCATATTTTACTAACGCAGCAACATCTTCGATAGAGTTGTTGGCATTAGAACGTGCTCCAAATTGTGGCGCACCAATATATACTGCATCTGCACCGCTGTTTATAGCTGCCATTCCGCCAATTAAATCTCTGGCTGGAGCTAATATTTCAATCTTCTTCTTCATTTTTAAAACTTTAGGCTTTTGTGGTATTCACGAAAAAAAGTGTGCAAAGGTCTAATAAATTATTCGAGTTTGCTAGAGATGAGACGATTTTTTTGAAATTGTTAACTTTAATTGGGAATGATGATGGTTAATTGAATGCAATCTTATTTAAGATATTTAATTGTTCTGGTTGTTTCTGATTTTTTAATAAGTTTTCCATTTTTTATCGTGGAATATTTCTTTTTAATCCAATTTCCAAATTTGTCATATTTTATCTCCATTTCATAAGTTGAAGATTTAGTTATATCGCCGTATTCATTCACGATATCTCCAGGATTGATTTTAGAATAATCTATGTTGCTTTTTTGGGTATTAACAAGTTCATCATTCTGATTGAAGTAATTGATAATGACCTCATTTTTGTCATAATTATATTCATTTTTTTCTTTTCCAATAATTTCATTTCCATTGAAGTTTATTATTTCAATCGGATCTCCTTTATCATTATTAATAAAATCAGTATGCCTAAACATTTGCCCTTTTTGGTTTTTATTATTGGTGTGAATTAGAAAACCTTTTGAATCGTATTTATATGAAGCAATTTCGATTGTATGTCCTAAATAAGGATGCCAATTTTCAAATTTTCTAGCTGTGCAAACGGTTCCAGAGCTATCGTATGTACGTGTCAATCTCTGTTTTAAATTATTATTCCCATCATATCTAAGTTCTGCTATAACATTATTTCGCATGTTATAAGATGTTATTTCTTTGGTGTTTTCTAGAGTGCCGCTTGAATTATAAAAAGTAGTATTTTTTATAGTTTCTAAAACCATTTTATCAGAATGAAAATCATTGTTTTTTTTATTCAAAGACGTTAAAGTACTTTGAGATCGGGAAGAAATATTAAAAAGTATTATAATTAAAAATTGTATACAATTAAGAAGATTGCGTAAAGTTAACTTCATAATAAAATTATTGGTTGAAACGAATGTAATGTTTATTTTTTGATTTTAGTAAAAACAAAAAAACTACCCGATCCTAGAACCGAGTAGTTTTCAAAAAAAAGCATGAATCGATCGATCGATTAATTCGCTCTCATTTTAATTTGTGATAAAGTATTTTGAATACTGTTTAATTGTTTTGAAACAACTGAAACTTGGCTGTATTCTAAATGGTTTTCTTCTAATGCCGTTTTGTATTTTTCAATTGCAGCTTCTTCACCTGTGATGCAAGCATTGATAATTGCCTCTGTATCTCCGCCAGTAAATGATGATTTAATATCTATCCAAGTTCTGTGTAAAGCCCCAAGTGGTCCGCCTCCAGAAGTATCTGTTGATTTTCCTAATTTATTGATTTCGTCTTGTAGTTCAACAATAAATAAAGCTCTTTCTCTTGCATACTCAAGGAAATCAGTTTTCATTGCAGGATTTTCTACATGTTCTGCTGCATTTGTATATCCTAATTTTCCATCTTCAAGAATTGAAATTAATCCTTCTAAAGTTTTAACTGTTTCTTTGGTTTGATCTGTATTTGTCATGACCTGTAATTTTTTGAAATTAATATATTACAAAGTTGGTCATTTATAAGATGTTATCTTTTACAGGATTATATGTGTCATTTTACAATATTGTAGAATGGGAATTTTGAAACTATTTTTTGTTTGCCACGAATTTCTCGAATTTCACTAATTTTAAATACGTTAAGTTTACTTTAAAAATAATATTTCTCGTGTACCGTTTGCGTGAGGGATAGGAGCGATATCCTTTTATGGCGGGGTTCGCCATAAAAGATATAGCGGATAGCCCGGCCCTTGGGACACGCCTAAATTAATTTTCATAAAAAAACAGCTTAAAGTATAAAAGTGATGAAACTTTTGAACCTTAAGCCGTTTTAGTAAAAATTAGAATATTTTTATGCAGTCAAAGCTTCTTTGATTCTGCGTAGTGCTTCTTTTAAAATATCGTTGCTTGTTGCGTAAGAGAAACGAATACAGTTTGGATTTCCGAAAGCGTCTCCAGTTACTGTAGCAACATTGGCTTCTGCTAAAAGATACATTGAAACATCATTTGCATCTTTAATTTCGGTTCCTTTTAATGTTTTTCCGAAAAAAGAAGAAACGTCTGGGAATACGTAGAATGCTCCTTCTGGAACGTTGATTTTTACGCCTGGAATTTCTTTTAATAATCCAACTACTAAATCTCTACGTCCGTGGAAAGCCTGAACCATTTCGTTTAATACGCTCGGATCTGCATCTACAGCCGTGATTGTAGCTCTTTGTGCCACAGAATTTGCACCAGATGTTACTTGTCCTTGAATTTTTGTACATGCTTTTGCAATAAATTCTGGAGCTCCGATATAACCAATTCTGTATCCTGTCATAGCGAATGCTTTTGCAACTCCGTTTACAGTGATTGTTTTTTCTTGCATTCCCGGGATTGAACCGATACTGCAGAAAGTTCCTGAGAAATTGATGTGCTCATAAATTTCGTCTGCAACTACGTAAATATTTGGGTGTTTTTCTAACACTTTAGCCAAAGCTGTTAATTCTTCTCTGCTATAAACAGATCCTGAAGGATTACATGGAGAAGAGAACCACATCATTTTTGTTTTTGGTGTAATTGCCGCTTCTAATTGCTCTGGAGTAATTTTGAAATCTGTTTCTACAGAAGTTGGAACTTCTACAGGAACTCCGCCAGAAAGTTTTACGATTTCGAAATAAGAAACCCAGTAAGGTGCTGGTAAAATTACTTCGTCACCGTCGTTTAACATTACTTGAGCAATGTTGTATAATGATTGTTTTGCTCCTGTAGAAACTACAATTTGAGATGGTTTGTACTCTAAATCATTGTCTCTTTTGAATTTTCTGCAGATCGCTTCTTTTAAATCTTGGTATCCATCAACTGGAGAATATGTACTGTAGTTGTCGTCGATTGCCTGTTTTGCTGCTTCTTTGATGAAGTCTGGCGTATTAAAATCTGGCTCGCCTAAACTTAAACTGATAATGTCTTTTCCTTGTGCTTTTAATTCTCTTGCCAAAGCGGCCATTGCCAATGTTTGTGAAGTCGCAAGGTTGTTGATTCTGTCCGAAAGAATATGATTCATTATAAAAATTTTGATGTCCTTAAATTGTTGTGCTGTCTTTAAGGAAGGTTAATTATTAATAGATTTTTTTAGTTTTTAAACAGATAATTCTGGTTTCATTCCTAGTTCACGCAAATGCTTAAAGTGAGCTATAATAGCACCTCGCATTGTTTTATATTCATAGTACGGTAAATTACATTCTTTTGCAGTTTCCTTTACGATTTTTGCAATTTTACCATAATGAATGTGACTAATATGTGGGAAAATATGATGTTCGATTTGGTGGTTCAATCCGCCAGTGTACCAGTTTACGATTGCATTTTTTGGAGCAAAATTAGTTGTAGTGTACAATTGGTGAATCGCCCAAGTATTGTCCATTTCTCCTAATTCGTTTGGTGTTGGATTTGTAGTTTCTTCAACAACGTGCGCTAATTGAAATACAATACTAAGAATTAATCCTGCAGTATAATGCATTAAGAAAAAACCTAAAAGTACTTTCCACCACGTAATTCCGATAATAATTGGTAAAACGATCCAAATTGAAACATAGATAATTTTAGTGATAATTAAAGTTGTCCAAAGAATTTTCGGGTTTTTTGGTTCTCCATAAGAAAGTTGTCTTTTTAAGTAACTACGCATTTGTTTGAAATCGGTTGTAATTGCCCAGTTGAAAGTCAATAATCCATATAAGAAAACAGAATAATAATGCTGAAAACGATGAAAACTATGCCACTCTGCATGTTCAGTAAAACGAATAATTCTTCCTGCATCAAGATCTTCATCGTGTCCTGGGATATTCGTATAAGTATGGTGCAATACGTTATGTTGTACTTGCCAGTTATAAACATTTCCAGCTAAGACATAAATTGTCCCCCCCATGAACTTGTTGATCCAGGTTTTATTTGAATAAGACCCATGATTTCCATCATGCATTACATTCATTCCAATTCCGGCCATTCCAATTCCTATTACTATAGATAAAAGCAACATAACCCAAAAAGGCATTGTAAGTGTAAGGATCAAAAAGTAAGGCGTAAGAAAAACAGCAAAGAGAATAACAGCTTTTAAATGTAACTTCCAGTTTCCTGTTTTAGAAATGTTATTTTCTTTGAAGTAATTGTTTACCCGTGAGTTAAGTGTTCTGAAAAACTTCAGACTGTCTTGCCTTGCAAAAATTGGAGCGTTGTTATTCATAATTAATTTAAATAGGTTTCAAAGGTAATTATTATAAATTTTCAATTTGCAAAATTGAGTTAAATATTTCAATCTTAAAGTAGTACTTTTGTTAAAAATTTACAGCAATGGATGAGATATTGAAATATTTTCCCAATTTGAGTGATCTTCAAATCGAACAATTTCAAAAATTAGACTTTTTATACCACGATTGGAATGAAAAAATCAATGTTATTTCTAGAAAAGATATTGATTCGTTATACACAAAACACATTTTGCATTCTTTAGGAATTGCAAAAATTATGAAATTTGAGCCGGGAGCAACGGTCTTAGACGTTGGAACGGGTGGAGGTTTTCCGGGAATTCCTTTAGCAATTCTTTTTCCTGAAACACGTTTTTATTTGATTGATGTGATTGCTAAAAAAATAAAAGTCGTTCAGGGTGTTTCTGAAGCATTGGGATTGAAAAATGTAAAAGCCGAACAAAAACGTGCCGAATTGGTAAAAGGAGATTTCGATTTTATCGTTAGCCGTGCGGTAACCAATATGCCTGATTTTGTTTCCTGGATTAATGATAAAATTAAAAAACAGCACAAACACACTTTAAAAAATGGAATTCTATATTTAAAAGGTGGTGATTTGAGTGAAGAATTAAAAGACTTTCCAAAAGCGACATTATACGATTTATCAGATTATTTTGAAGATGAATTTTTTGAAACCAAAAAAGTGGTGCATCTTCCTTTAAAATTTAAAGTTTAGAACTTTCATAAAACAAATAACCCGATCAGATTAACGATCGGGTTATTTTTTGAATTAAAAACAAACAACTAAATTAAGATGCTTTTTTAGAAAAATTCAAAAAAGCATTTGCTTTATGATCTAAATTGTCAATAAAATTGTGAATAGCATTTTCTGATTCTTCTACAGTATAATTAAATTCTGTATCAAAGAAATATTCACGAGAAATTACAGGTTCATTTGAAGAATCGTAAACGGCTTCATCTGTTTCGTCCAATTCGCTGTTTCTATATGGATTTGGATGTGTGTGCATTAAATCAGAAACAGTTTCACTAAACCAGTTATCAAATTTCTTCTTTTTTGGTGTAATATGTCTCGCTAGTAAAACCAACCCGACTAGTTCATTCTGTAAAAAGTAAGAACCTTTTCTGTATTTTACATCAATCATTCTTACATTCATTAAAGCAATCCATAATGCCCCATTAACAGAACCTGTTGCAGGTGTTTCAAAATCGGTATCAAATAATAATGGGTTTGTTTGTTCCATATTATTAATCGAACACCATAATGCTTCGATGCGTTTTTGAGTATCATTTGTAGATTGTGTGTAACCTGTAAAACGCCAGTAAATCCATTCTAATAAAGCGGCAGTTAAGCCCATTGAACCTTTATGGTTAATTTGCATCAATGTGTTTTCCAATTCTTCATTTCCTACAATTGGATCTAAAAGTTCATCAATTTTCTTTTTTGTCCATTTAAAGTCTATTGGATGTCCAATACTTTTAGATTCCATGATTACTTTTGGAACGTTGTTTAAATTTCTCATTCGATTATATTGTTAGAATTATTTTTGATTTGTAACAATGGCAAATTTATAGCGATGAGATTTTCTGAATAGGACCTAAAAGTTTAAATAATATCAGAATAAGCTTTTTGATTTCTGTAAACTGCTGATTTTTAATAATATAAGAAAAGTATTACAAAATTAAACAAGTGTTAATTGTAATAATGCAGAAAGCCGATTTTCATAAGAAAACCGGCTTTTATATATCATTCAGATTTTAAAACTAAGATCTGAAGTTTAAACTCAAAATTAACCTAAGAAAGGATATCTGTAATCTTCTGGCGTTACAAAAGTTTCTTTAATGGTTCTTGGAGAAGCCCAACGTAATAAGTTCAATGCAGAACCTGCTTTATCGTTAGTTCCCGAAGCTCTTGCTCCACCAAAAGGCTGCATTCCAACAACTGCCCCAGTTGGTTTGTCATTGATGTAGAAATTACCAGCTGCGTTTTGCAACTTAGTTGTAGCCACTTCAATAGCGTAACGATCTTGGCTGAAAACAGCTCCTGTTAAAGCATACTCAGAAGTAGCATCAACTAATTCAAGAGTTTCTTCCCATTTTGCATCTTCGTAAACATAAATCGTGATAACTGGTCCGAACAACTCAGTTTCCATTGTAGTATATTTTGGATTTGTAGTAACAATAACAGTTGGTTCAACAAAATATCCAACCGATTTATCATAGTTTCCTCCAACGATGATTTCAGCATCAGCATCTTTTTTAGCTTGGTCGATATAACTAGCTAATTTGTCAAAAGAACCTTCGTGGATAACGGCTGTAATAAAGTTTCCGAAATCTTCCGGAGACCCCATTTTCATAGATTTAACATCAGCAATTAATTGTTCTTTTACAGCCGGCCATAAACTTTGTGGAATATAAGCTCTAGATGCAGCAGAACATTTTTGTCCTTGAAACTCAAATGCTCCACGAGTAATTCCTGTCACTACTTGTTTTACGTTTGCGCTTGGGTGAGCAATGATAAAATCTTTACCTCCAGTTTCACCAACGATTCTTGGGTAAGTTTTGTAATGGTGAATGTTTGCTCCAATTTTAGCCCAGATATCTTTAAATACATGAGTTGATCCTGTAAAGTGAACTCCAGCAAAATCACGGCTTGCTAAAACAGTATCAGTAATCATTAAAGCGTCTCCAAAAACTACATTGATAACTCCGTCAGGAACTCCAGCTTCTTTAAAAACTTCTAAAATAATTTGTGTAGAAAATACTTGACTATCACTTGGTTTCCAAACCACAACGTTACCCATCATAGCAGCACTTGCAGGTAGATTTGCAGCAATAGCAGTAAAGTTGAAAGGTGTAATAGCGTAAACAAAACCTTCAAGAGGTCTGTATTCTAAACGATTCCAAACAGTTGAATCTGATTTTGGCTGATCGTTATAGATTTGAGTCATAAACTCAACATTGTAGCGTAAAAAGTCGATTAATTCGCAAGAAGCATCAATTTCTGCCTGATGAATATTTTTAGACTGACCAATCATTGTAGCCGCGTTGATACGCGCTCTGTATGGTCCTGCTATTAATTCTGCAGCTTTTAAGAAAATAGCAGCACGCTGTTCCCATGCCATATTTGCCCATGCTTTTCTTGATTCAAGTGCATTTGCAATCGCTTTTTCAATATGTTGTTTTTCTGCCAAATGATATTTTCCAACAACGTGTTGGTGATCGTGAGGCGCAGTGATATTTCTTGTATTTCCAGTTCTGATTTCTTCGCTTCCAATATGTAAAGGAACATCAATTTGAGAATTCCACATTGTGGTATAAGCTGCCTGAACAGCTGCTTTTTCTGGCGAGTTCGGTGCGTAGCTTTTTACAGGCTCGTTTACCGCTTTTGGTACATTAAAGAATCCTTTTAACATGAAATAAATTATTTTAAAATTACGATTTGTTTAATTTTTTACAAAAGTACAAATGATAATTTGAATATATCACAATACAATATTAAAAAGTTGTATTTTAATATCGAAATGAGTTGAGGTCAGCGAAGAATTAACAGAATAACTGAATAAAACCGAGATGGTTCAGTTAAATGAAAATTTTGAAAATAAAAAGGAAGCTTAAAACTATCTTTAGTTCAAAGCAAAAGGAGCACACATTCTAAAAGTAGGAACAATTACTTTGAATGTTTTTGTTGTAGTGAAATTAATCATATTAAAATGACCTTTCATCGCTCCGTAAGGAGAAGACAATAGACAACCAGAACTGTACGTGTGATTTTCTCCAGGTTTTAAAACTGGTTTTTTACCAATTACGCCTTCACCATCTACTACTTCTAAATCATTTAGAGAATCAAAAATTTCCCAGTGACGAGAAGTTAATTGTACCGAGTCTTTGCTGTGATTTTCGATTGTAACTACATAACTAAAAGCAAAATGAATCTTGTAGTTCTTGAAGTAAGTACCTTCAAAACTAGTCAAAACAGATATTTTTATGCCTCTTGTTATCTGAGAAACCATACTAACGACGTATATATGTGAGTGTTATAAGGCAAAGCTACAAAAAAAAATCATTTAAACTAAAACCTTAACATTTGTTTTAGTTGACTATATTGATAGAGTTTGCATTTCCTTTTCCGATTACGCGTTGATAACGGTCGGTTGCTTCTTTATAATAGACCAAAATAGTATATTCATTTTCAGTCTGATAAAAGTTTCCATCAATAGCATTTTCATAATCAATGACACCTTTTTTATCGGCAACAGTATATTGAAAATTAGTAAATCCTTGTTTGATCATAATTGCTTTTTCAAAAACGCCTTTATCTGCATTGTAATCCATTTTATATTCTGGAGAAAGGCTGTAGTTATTAAACATTCCCGTGATATAAATATCTTTGTTCAATCTAAAAGCTGGAGCCGAAAGTGTAAAATAAACCCACGCATAATCGGCTTCAATGTCATTGTTGGAACCATTGATGTTTTTAACCACAAAATTTCCATTTATATCTTCATACAAAGTGTAAATCTGGTTTCCTCTTGCAGCATTTGTATACAAGTAAGCATTGTAGATATCATTGTTTGAACCGATTCGGGCAACAAAATTGTTCGCGGCACGAATGTCTTTATTTTCAAAATACAAAAATTCATTTCCCGCCCAAAACTGCGTTTCTTTATCGTATTTGTAAATCAACTGATTGCCGATTGTATACTGAGGAACAACATTTTTTATGGCAGTATTGAAATTTCCATTTTGCAATAAAAGCACTTTTACGTTTTGTAAAGGTGTTTGAAATGTAATATCGTTTGAGGCTATTGCAAAATCTAAATTCTGTTTGAAATTGATATTACTTAAGTTTCGGCTTCTTTTTACCTGAGCGCTAACAGTCGAATGATTTTCATACAAAATAAACTTTCGTGAAAAAATTACCTCGCGGTCTTCGTTAAGAATTCTAAGCATATAATTTCCAGAAAGACGCAACGCGGTTGTAAATTGGTTAGGAAAAGAAAGATTGTAATGCGAATAAATCTGTAAAGTATTGAATGAATTCACATAATCTGTAATTCTCTGATTGTCCTGGCCGTAAATGTAATCTGTTTTCGGAATCTCAGTTGGTTTCCAATTATAATCGCAATGAATTACATCAAAATAGTAATTGGCTTCGCTTCCAAATAAATCATCAAATTGGAAAGTGAATGAAGATCCTAATTCGAAAATCGGAATGACATTACTGCTATTTTGAACAAAAGAAACAGTTTTGATATTATAAGGAGGATCAATTTCTTTTTCCTGCGCTTTCGCGAAAGAGAAAATGAAAAGAAAAACAAAGCTTGAATATAAAAATTTCGGCATCTTAATACATTGTAAGATTGTAAATATAACAATTTTATATAACGAAAAAGATGCCAAAATATTGGAGTTAATGCTTAGGAACCCAAAATATAGGCTAGATTTCCCTGAATTTCATCATTAATAAAACTTTCTTCCAAAAGTGAGTCGGACAACAATTTTTTGTTTTCCTGCAATTTGATGATTTTTTCCTCAACGGTGTTTTTCGAAATAAAACGAATCACATTTACCTTGTTCATTTGTCCGATGCGGTGCGCTCTTCCAACGCCTTGTTTTTCTGCGAAAGGATTCCACCACGGATCTAGAAATAAAACATAGGAAGCTTTTGTAATGTTTAAACCAACTCCTCCCGCTTTAAGCGAAATAAAAAATAAAAGCGCATTCTCTTTTTCTTGAAACATTTTGACTTGCTGTTCTCTTTTGCTTGAAGGCGTTTCTCCTGTAATTTCACAAAAAGTAATCTTGTTTTCTTTGCACCAATCCGTGTAGAAATTCAAATTGGTTACAAACGAACTGAAAATAATCACTTTTTGTTTTGCTTTTACCAAATTTTCAAGATAATTGGTAACTGCAATGTATTTTCCTGAATCAATTTCCGAATCAGCATCAACCATTTTCGGGTGATTGCTTAATTGACGTAACTTCATCAAAGTATTGATAATGCTAATTTTATCCGGACTTGAATCTGTTTTCAGCAAGAAATTTCGAGCTTTAGATTTTTCTTTCTCGTATAATTTTTCCTGTTCAGGATCCATATCACAGTAATAAATCTGCTCCGTCAATTCGGGTAAATCTTTTAAAACCTGTTCTTTGGTACGTCTTAAAATATAAGGTTGAATGAGGTTTTTTAGTTCAGATAAAACTTCTTCATTTTGCTTTTTCTCAATCGGATTTTTGAAATTCTCCATAAAAAAAGCATAACTCCCCAAAATATCTGGATTGATAAATTGCATTTGTGACCATAAATCGTCAAGCGAATTTTCTATCGGCGTTCCACTCAAAGCGATTTTATGTCCAGTGCTGATTTTATTTATGGCTTTAAAAATCTTAGAGTTTTTGTTTTTAATGTATTGACTTTCGTCTAAAATCAGATAACGAAAATCGTATTTTTCTAAAACAGAAATATCGCGGTGAATAATGCTATAACTTGTAAAAATCAAATCGGTTGAATTGATTCTGCTCACTAATAATTTTCGATCATTTCCAACATATTGCATTTTTGAAAAGTGAGGCGTAAACTTTCCAGCTTCGTTGAACCAGTTAAAAACCAATGAAGATGGTAAAACGATCAAAGCTTTTAACGGTTCTCTTTCGATTGTCGTTTCGTTAGCAAACAAATCAAAATTGGTTGTTTTGGTGGTGAAACCCAATTGCTCTTGAACAGAAACCAAAACAGATAAAGTCTGCAACGTTTTTCCAAGTCCCATATCATCAGCCAGACAGGCGCCCATATTGGAATTAAAATGTCCCAAAAGCCATTTTACACCCTCAATTTGATACGGTCTTAAAGTTGCTTTTATTAAATCTGAAGCAGTAAATTCTGCTTGATAAATTTGATCCAAATCATTGTCGATTTCTGAAATTCCGTCTAAAGCGGTGAAATTACTTTTACGCAAAAGCAATTCGCCATTTTCTGTTTTGGCTAATTTTGCCAAAGAACCATATTTGCTAAACCATTCTAACGGAATTAAAAAGTAATTTCCGTCAGGCAATTGAAAAAGTCTTTCCTTGCTTTTAATATTCGGAATAATTTCACTGAAATTGATTTTGTAGTTGCCAATTGTAATAATGATTTTAATATCAAACCAATCGGCTTTTGTTTCTTTTGCAATCGAAATTGTATTGCTTTCCGTTATGATTTCTTTACTTTCGAGTTTTAAATTTTGAACCGCAAAACCTAAGCTTTCTAATTTTTCTTTATTGTCAATGATTAATTGAATATTGATGTAAGGATCAGAACTTTCAACTTCAGAATTCAATCCAAATAATTCATTCTTGATTTTTTCTAAACCAATATCGATTAATTTTTCTGTATATAAATTTTCATCTGAACTTCGTTTAAACTGAATTATTCGAGGTTCATTTTCCACGCTGAAATCTACAAACGAATGTGTTTTTTTAGTTTTACTTCCATCAAAAACATATCCATTATAATCAAAATAAAGATTAAGATAATAACAGTTTTTAAAGAAATCATGAACGGGCTGAATGGTACACGAAATAATTTGATCACGAAGTTCGATTTCGAAACCATTTGCTTCAATGTCAATTTTTTTAGCAATTTCCGGAATGAAATTCTTAAAATAATCATCAACCAATTTTGACGGAATTTCAATTGATTTTTTCTGTAAAAAAGGCGTTAACTTTTTAGCATTAAGCTCTTTTAATCGGCCTAGCTTTTTATCGACAATTAGCCAACCTGGTTCATGTAAAAGAATATCAACATTTTTATCTATTGGCAAAAACGTAGTTTCATTTTCTTTTAATGAAAGAGTGTAAGTAATACCTTCAGGATGTTTGTCAAACTGAATTTGTGGTTCAAAATCCAACGAATCAATACTAACTCTCGAACGATAAAAATCTTTTTCAGGTCCTAAATTAATGGACAACGGAAATTGCTCTTTTACAATCAAATCGTAAAACTGACCTAAATTGATTTTCAAATGTTGACGAATCGCAAAATCAATTTTAGAATCTTTCTGCAAATCAGCAATTGTTTTAGCCGATTTGATTTTTGCACCGAATTTTTTAAAGATAAATTCAGGTTTTGCAGCTTCACAAATAGTCAGTATTTTTTTTGTATTGTAATCTAAATTTTCAAAATCAATTCCGAAACTTTCAATGACGCTTTTTGTTGCTTTTTTGTCTAAATATTTAATCTCAATAGTATTCTCAACAATATAAGCTGTTGGGATAAAAGCATTCAGATTTTTTTCAAAACTGATGTCAAAACAGAACTGAAATGGTTTTGTAGGTTGCAAAATTTAAAGGTTTGGTTAGGCTTGCATTTTAGAATTGGGCAAATAAATAAAGAGTTTTCAAAATATCAATAATTTGAAAACTCTTTTTTAAATGAACTTATATGGTGAAAAATTAGTTTTCAGGTTTAAAACAAAGCGGAATAATTTCTCCTTTTGCTAAACAATATTTTTCAACCAATTCTGGTGCAATTTTGTTGGTGTAATCTTCTTCAATAACAATAAAACCGATACTTCTTAATTTATCAAAATAATCGCGTCCGTAGATACGAACGTGATCGTACTGACCAAATATTTTAGCACGTTCTTTTTGATCTGTAATCGAATCATCTGCAAAAGTAACTTCACGATTCAAATCCTGTGGAATCTGCAAAATTGCCATTCCGCCCGGTTTCAAAACGCGAAATAATTCCTGCATCGCTTTTGTGTCATCTGGAATGTGTTCCAAAACATGATTACATAAAATAACGTCATATTCGTTATCTTTAAAAGGAAGATTACAAATATCTGCTTTTACGTCTGCCAAAGGCGAAAACAAATCGGTTGTAGTGTAATCAAGATTTTTCTGCTTGCGAAACAATTTATAAAATGCTTGTTCGGGAGCAAAATGCAATACTTTTTTTGGCGCTGTAAAAAAATCAGTTTGATCGTTTAAATACAACCAAAGTAACCGGTGTCTTTCTAATGAAAGTGTACTGGGCGAAAGCACATTGTTACGTTGCTTTCCGTATCCATAAGGAAGAAAAGATTTAAAGCTTCTTCCATCAATAGGATCTGTAAATTTATCTCCTCTTAAAGAGAAAGCCAAAATTGGACGCGCCACATAACTCAAACGAATTAATAATGGACGCGGGATTGTATTTAAAACTAATTTGAAAAGTTTCTTCATGGGGTTATTTCACAGAGTTACACTAAGAAGACACGGAGTTCACAAAGTGTTTATAAATCTTTTTATATTGTTTTTTAAAATTTTTGAGTCAAAATTAATTAATAATCCCAAAGGATAATTTCCGAGTTTTAAATATGTTAATATTTGAGCAAAGTGTACATCGGTAAAAGCTTCAACAGTTTTTAATTCAATTACAATTTTGTTTTCTATCAACAAATCAATTCTATATCCGTGCTCTAATTTTATGTCTTTATAAATTATCGGAAGTGATTTCTGTTTTTCAACAGTCAAACCTGAATTTACAAGTTCATAATACAAACATTCCTGATAAGCAGATTCCAACAAGCCCGGACCTAATTGTTTGTGAACTTCAATTGCTAAACCTATAATTTTGTAAGAAATAGTATTTAGTTCATCTTGTGATACTTCATTTTCCAGATACATTTTTTAAAGGCGTATAAATAAATTTGTGAATCTTGGCGTATATCTTTGTGAATCTCTGTGGAATAACTACAATACTAATGGAACTTTTCTAAATTCATCTTCTTCATTGCTTTCGATTCCTAAAGCTTTGTAGATATATTGGAAAGTTGATAATAATTCTGGTTTTCCGTCAACTAAAGCCACATCGTGTTCGAAATGCGCACTTGGTTTTCCGTCAGCGGTTAGAATTGTCCAGCCGTCTTTTAGTTGTTTGATATTTTTTGTTCCCATGTTGATCATTGGTTCAATGGCAACCACCATTCCTTCAACAAACATTTTTCCACGACCACGTTTTCCGTAATTTGGCATTTCTGGTTCTTCGTGCATTTTTTGCCCAACACCGTGTCCAACCAATTCACGAACTACTCCGTAACCGTGAGATTCAGTATATTTTTGAATCGCATTTCCAACATCTTCCACGCGATTTCCTGCTTTAAATTCTCTAATTCCAACATACAAAGATTCTTTAGTAATGCGTAAAAGTTTTTTAACTTCTGGCGCAACTTCTCCAATTTCGAAACTGTATGCGTGATCTCCGTGGTAACCATTTTTAAAAGCTCCACAATCGACAGAAATTACATCACCACTTTTTAGAGGCGTATTATTAGGAATACCGTGAACAACCTGAGCGTTTGGACTCATACAAAGCGAATTCGGGAAATCATACAATCCAAGGAAACTTGGAACTGCACCGTGATCACGAATAAATTCTTCGGCTAATTTGTCAAGATATAATGTAGTGACTCCCTCTTTGATTTCAGAAGCAATCATTCCTAATGTTTTTGATACGATTAAAGCACTTTCGCGCATTAATTCGATTTCTTCTCTAGTTTTCTGGATAATCATATTTTTCCCATTTTCAGTTGGCAAAAGTACAATTTTTATATCATTTTTTGACTAAAATTTTTTCGCCACGAATTCACAAATTTATACAAATAAAGATTGGTGAAATTCAATTTCCCTAATCTAGATTTAGAGATATAAAAAAGGGGATAATTCGTGAATTCGTGGCTAATAACGAATAGCTTTTTGAGAAAAAAACCTTAAATTAGTAGTAAAAACGTTTATTACCATGGAAAATATTACAGATCAAGATATAGTAAAAGTTAAGGCTCTCAAGAAGATGAAGAGAAGTGCTTTGGCTCTTTTAGGTTTGGCAGTATTACTTTTTATAATTGCCATTTATTTTAAAATTCCAATACTTCAGGCTTTTAGCGAAGCAGCAATGGTGGGTGGAATTGCCGATTGGTTTGCCGTTGTGGCGCTCTTTCGTCATCCGATGGGAATTCCGATTTGGCATACGGCAATTATTCCGACCAAGAAAAATGAAATTGGAGAAAATCTAGGAAGTTTTGTTTCTGAGGAATTTCTAAACCGTGAAAAATTAGAAATTAAATTAGACGAATTTAACTTTGCGACTAAAGCTTCAGATTGGCTTTCACAAAATGAAAATGCCGATAAAATCGCAAGTGCAGTGGCGTTAAATATGATTCCCGGAATTTTAAGAACCATAAAAGATGAAGATGTAAAACGATTTATTCAAGTTCAATTCAAAGAAAAAATAGAAGGAGTGAATTTTGGAAATTGGGTTGCAGTTGCCTTAGAACCTTTGCAAAAAGGAAATCTTAAGGATGAAATGCTAACCAATCTTTTGGAAGTAATGAGTACAGAACTTTATAATAATAAGGATTTAATAAGACAGAAAGTAAAAGCATCTACGCCATTATTGAGTTTTGGATTGGCCGATAAAAAGATTACTGAAGGGGTTTTTAATGGTTTGCAGGACTTTTTAGATGAAGCAAAAAAACCGGAAAGTGCTGTGAGGTTAAAAATTGATGAATACATTTTTAATTTCCTTGAAAGAGTAAAAAACTCCGAAGAAATGCGAATCAAAATCAACGATGTGATTTTAGGTTTCGTTGGAAAAAAAGAAGTTCAGGATTATATCAACGGAATTTGGGACGAAATAAAACTGTCAATTTCTACAGATTTAAACAAAGCTGAAAATTCGTCTATTAAAAACAGTATTTCAGGATTGATTCAGACGTTCGGAAACGGATTAAAAGAAGATCAAATTATGACCGATAAAATCAATAATTTCATTAAAAATGATTTACTGTCGGTTCTTCTGAACAACAAAAAAGTAATTGGAGATTTGATTTCATCAACAGTAAAAAGCTGGGACGGAAAAGAAGTTTCTGAAAAATTAGAGCTTGAAATTGGAAAAGATCTTCAATATATCAGAATCAACGGAACTTTAGTTGGCGGATTTATTGGACTTGTGATTTATGGGGTTGAACAACTTTATCATTATTTTTTGATTTAAATGAATAATCTCGCAAAGGCGCAAAGGCGCAAATTTTATGAATTTCTTTGCGACTTAGCGTCTTTGCGAGATTTTTTTTTAGTTCTGTTTTAAATGAACTTATATCACTTATATGGTTAAAAAACTTTTACAAAAGCGAATGGCAAGTCATTGCATTTGGTTGCTGAACTCCCATTAATTCTAAAATTGTTGGAGCAATATCGCCTAAAACACCATTTTGAATGCTTTTCAATTGTTTATCAACTAAAATAATCGGCACTGGGTTGGTTGTGTGAGCCGTATTTGGACTTCCATCAGGATTAATCATGGTTTCGCAGTTTCCGTGATCGGCGATTACGATTGTCGTATAATCATTAGCAAGAGCGGCTTCGATAACTTGTTTTACGCAAGCATCAACAGCTTCACAAGCTTTAATAGCAGCTTCCATAATTCCGGTGTGTCCAACCATATCTCCGTTGGCGAAATTTAAACAAACGAAATCAACTTCTCCTTTGTTCAATTCAGGAACAAGAGCATCAGTCAATTCAAAAGCACTCATTTCCGGTTGTAAATCGTAAGTTGCTACTTTTGGAGAGTTTCTCAAGATTCTTGATTCGCCTTCAAACGGAACTTCTCTCCCTCCAGAGAAAAAGAATGTTACGTGGGGATATTTCTCCGTTTCAGCAATTCTGATTTGTTTTTTGCCTGCTTTTTCTAAAACTTCACCAAGCGTTTCTGTAATATTATCTTTGTTGTAAACCACTTTTACATTTTGGTACGTTTCATCATAATTGGTAAGCGTAACATAATATAAGTTTAATTTATGCATGTTTTGCTCGTGGAAATCTTGCTGAGAAAGTGCTTCAGTAAGTTCACGCCCTCTATCCGTTCTAAAGTTGAAGAAAATTACAACATCTCCTTCAACAATAGTAGCAAGAGGTTTTGCGTCTTCACCAACGATAACTACTGGTTCGATAAATTCGTCAGTTACATCTTTTGCATAACTGTCCAAAACACTTGCCACAGCATTTTTAGATGGAGTTCCAACGCCGTTAACCACAAGATCGTAAGCTAATTTTACGCGCTCCCAACGTTTGTCACGGTCCATTGCATAATAACGACCAATAACAGAAGCGATTTTTACCGGAGTATCTTTAATATAGTCTTCTAAATCGTGAATGTATTTTCCTCCAGATTTAGGGTCAACGTCACGTCCGTCTGTAAAAGCATGAACATAAACCTGATCTAAACCATATTCTTGAGAAGCATCGATTAAGCCGCGAAGGTGTGAAGTATGTGAGTGAACACCACCATCTGAAACTAATCCTAAAAAGTGTACTTTCTTATTATTGTCTTTAGCATAAGTAAAAGCATCAATTAAGACTTGTTCTTTTGCTAAAGTTTTATGCTCTACAGCTAAATTTATTTTTGCCAAATCCTGATATACAATTCTTCCAGCGCCAAGATTCATGTGTCCAACCTCGCTGTTTCCCATTTGTCCTTCAGGTAAGCCAACATTTAATCCGTCGGTTCTAAGTTGTGCACTTGGGTAATTTTGGTACAGACTGTTTATAAAAGGAACATTTGCATTGTCTATTGCAGATACTTTAGGGTCAGGAGATTTTCCCCAACCGTCTAAAATCATAAGGATAACTTTTTTGTTCATTACTTTTTGTTTTTTACAAAGATAAGCCATTTCTAAAATAGGCACTAAGGCTTTGTTACATTTATATTTAATAAAATGAAGCTTGATAAAAAATATTAAATTAATTAAAGAAGTCTTTATTTTTTAAAATTAATTCACGCTTAGGTATTTTTCAGACTTTATTTTTGACAGCATTCTTACATACTACAGCATCAAAAGCAGCCATTTTCTTTTAATCTAGAAAATAATAAGATCATTTTTTTTTTATTTAAACCACTAGAAGTTTCAAAATTTCCACAAATTGACCTTTTTTTAACAAAATCAGTCATTTTGTTAAGCTTTTTAGCATAAGATAAAATCTTACAGAAAAGTCACATTTATGTTAATTATGTTAAAGTTTAAGCAAAAAAAGCCTGAAAATCAGGGTTGTATTTTGCAAGGGACGAATTTTTTCTACTTTTGCCTTACCCAGATTTTTGTTTAACCTAAAGAATTTCAATGATTTACAAAATTTATCCGTTATTTGTGTTTTTGCTATTATCTTTTGGAAAAGAAACTAGAAACACTACAGAACTAAAAAAGAACGCTACAGAAAAAACAATTGCAAAAGTTGAAAATGTAACTGTTGATTCAAAAATCGAAAGCGTTTACAGTGCCCTTAATTCAAACAATTTCAAAATGCCTGAGCTTAAAACTTTTTCAGAAGCTTTAAAGGGATTTTATTTGTTGAAAGAGAGAGGAGTTATCAAGAAAAATATCTTGACTCTTATTGATTTTAGTTTGTCATCAAATACAAAACGTTTGTGGGTTATTGATTTGACAACGAATACCATTTTATTTAATTCACTTGTAGCTCATGGTAGAAATACCGGAGAAGAATTTGCCTCTGCATTTTCAAATATTAATTCTTCTTTCAAAAGTAGTTTAGGATTTTATTCTACAGGAGAAATTTACCAAGGAAAACATGGAGCTTCTCTACGTTTGGATGGATTAGAAAATGGTGTAAATGATAATGCTCGCGAAAGAGGTGTTGTAATGCATGGTGCAGATTACGTATCTGAGTCATTCATCAGAGATCACAAAAGATTAGGCAGAAGCCAAGGTTGTCCTGCGCTTCCGGTTGAAATGACTGATGAAATTATTCAATTAATAAAAGACAAGTCGTGTTTATATATTTATCATCCATCAAGAAGCTTCGCGATGGAGGAGAGGCTAATTTCTTAATTTAGTATATAAATCCGAATCTAAGTTATAAATATCAGCTCTGAACAAGAGCTGATTTTTTTTGCACCAAGCCGTCCAGTACCACTGATATAAAGCGTACTTCTTTTTGATTTTAAAGCTCATTGTCTTTTTTGTTGCAATAATAGTGTCAATTCTGTCCTGAGGCCAATTTCCGTCGACATCCAAAATATGCTGCGCCAATTCCAGCGGATTTTCAACACGAACACAACCGGAACTCATAGATCGATTATTTCGACCAAAAATATTACGGTGATTAGTGTCGTGTAAATAAACACTATGATGATTTGGGAATAAAATTTTCATTAAGCCCAATGAATTATAATATCCCGGACTTTGTACATAGCGATAATTGTTCGGTTTGTTTTCGTTCCAATTTACTGGATCAACAACATTTCCTGATGAATCGTAAATCGTGATGTTTTTCTTTGCCAAATAATTTCTATTACGTTTCATTGCCGGAACAACATCTTCTTTTAAAATTGTCGGAGGAACGGTCCACGTAGGGTTAAAAACCACTGTTTTTAAAACAGAAGTAATAACAGGCGTTCTTCTTTTGCTTGTTCCTACAACTACATTTCTAACCAAAGTAGTGTCTTGGTTTTCAACAACATTTAAACTGTAATCAGGAATATTGATGATGAAGTAATTTTCTGCAAATTCATTAGGATACCATCTCCAACGCTCTAAATTGGCAATAATTTGTTCTTTTCTTTTTTCTTTAGAATAATTTAAAGCTTTAATAGTTCCAGCGCCAATAACTCCATCGGCAGCCAAACCATGTCTTTCCTGAAATTTCTTAACTGCTTCAAAAGTTTTGCTATCATATATTTTAGTAAGACTATCACTTCCAGTCATGTCGTTCCAGTAGCGTAACCTTTTTTTGATGTTGATTAATGCAGCATTTGTATCATTTAAAACAATTTTTTCTACAGTTTCGATGTTTTGTACATTGTCCTCGGGAAATTTATTTATGACTTCTAGGGCTTTTATCAACTCTTTGTAAATTTGAGTTTTAGGTTGAATGTTATCCACAATGCTATCAAGTTTATTTTTATTGAAGGCCTTGATTAAAACATTATTTACATCAAATGACTTTTCTTCTAAATCCCAGTTACTATATAGTTTTCTTGGATTAAGTTTTCCTTTATAAAGGTCGTTCAGGTATTTTTCGAAATTATAAGTCAGTAAAATATCATAGTTGGCCAGGTCTTTATCACTAAGCTGACTAATTTTGGTTTCGTATTTTTTTAATTGTGAAGCTTTATAATCTTCGGGATCCAAACCTAATTCAGATGAATTTCCTATTTGAGATAAAACATATTTTCTCTTTTGAAGGTTACCCCATACAGTTTGATTTTCAGAAGAAATGTAAAATTGTTTCAGCGTTTCGCTCTTGTAAGAGCCAATTAAAGCGGTATCAATATTTACTTTTCTTTCATCCGTAAGTATGATCGCCGGTGCCTTTTTTGGGGCAGCGGGAATTGGTTTCGGGCTGTCTTTTTTGCAGCCCACGACAATACATATTACTATTAAAAAGTAAAGTTTCTTCATTCTTATAATTTTTTAAACATCAAATAATGTTCGCCAACGTCTTTAATTTCAAATGCTTCACCTAGGGGTTGGTAATTCATTTTTTGATAAAAGCCAACAGCAGCTGTTCTGGCATTAAACCAAATCAAATCTACTTTGTTTTCATTGCAGTAGGTTTCACAATGTTTGACCAAAGCTTCTCCAAATCCCATCTTTTGGTGTGTATCTAACACAGCCATCCCACGGATTTGAGCTTGATTTTGCTCGGCAAATATAGTGTTGATTTTTTGAAACAAGGAAATTATTCCTATTAAATTTTCATTATCAAATAACCCGAAATGATGCGTCGTTTCTAAATCGTCTCCCTCGAAGATACAACTTTCTATTGGTTTTCCCGATCTTAAAACTGGTTGACGAACGATAAAAGTTTCTTTAGAGCTAATTTCTTTAATTGTAATCATGATTTTTTTTAAAAATAATGCTTTTATAACTTTTTAATTTTAAATAAGTTATAAATAATTGTTGTTTTTTATTGAATTTTTTTGCGGAAAAGCTTGTTTTGAACTGAACTTTCTTTCTATATTTGCACCACCAATGCGAAAGTAGCTCAGTTGGTAGAGCTCCAGCCTTCCAAGCTGGTTGTCGCGAGTTCGAGCCTCGTCTTTCGCTCTAAAAATAAATAATTTTTAGATTTTTCTTTTTTTTAGAAAATAAAATTATTTATATTTGCACCCTAATAAATGCGAAAGTAGCTCAGTTGGTAGAGCTCCAGCCTTCCAAGCTGGTTGTCGCGAGTTCGAGCCTCGTCTTTCGCTCTTCAAAAGCCTCAAACATTGTTTGAGGCTTTTTTGTTTTTATTCGTTTTTAAACTATTTAAGTGATATTAGAATGATGCGTTTTTCTTAAACTTAAATTTTTCAATCAACTTATATCACTTATATGGTTCAAAAATTATTTCAGATAGCTCAAATCGCTTCCTGTTTCTAATTCAGTTGGAGCTTCGTTTTGTTTGAATAAACGTGCAGATAAATCTCCTTTCAAAGTTATTTTCTCTCCTTTTACTTCTAGCCAGCTTCCTTCTCTTAAACCTAAAACAGGAATAGAGTTAAAGGCATGAAATTCCTTAATTCTTGTTTCGCGGGTTTCTCCCATGTGTTTAGACTGTAAATCGGCATCTAAATAATGTGGATTTAAATTAAATGGAATCAATCCTAAAGTCTGGAAACTTGGCGGATAAACAATAGGCATGTCGTTTGTGGTCTGCATTGATAATCCGCAAATATTACTTCCGGCACTTGATCCTAAATACGGTGTTCCATTTTTTACAGTTTCAGAAAGTAACTGCATCACGTTGTTTTTGTAAAGTTGTGAAACCAATAAAAATGTGTTTCCACCACCTGTAAATATTCCTTCTGCATTTTTTAAAGCGTCCTGCGGATTTTCAAATTCGTGAATTCCTTTTACTTCAATATTAATCTTAGAAAATGCTTCTACGGCTTTCTGAGTGTATTCGTCATGCGAAATACCGCCGGGACGAGCATAAGGTATAAATATAATGCTTTTGCAATTTTTAAAGTGCGATTGTAAAGTGGGTAAAAGATATTCTAAATAGCCGCCTCCGTGTAAAGTTGAGGTGCTTGCGATAATGATGCTTTTCATGGTTTTTAACTGGTAATTTTGATTGTTAAAGGTATAAAAAAGTCTCTTTTTATCTGATTTTTAAGGATTTTAATTAACATTTTTTTACCAAGTCATTAATACTAAATTTGGAGCAAATTAGGATATTTTTACCCTTTTAAGAATATTTTTAATTTATTTCATTTTGATTCAGAAAATTACTTGCTTTTTAATTCTTGTTTTGGGACAAACTTCTTGGTCACAAATACAAGAACGTTCAATATTTAACGGAAAAGTTGAATCAAATACTTCAGATTTAAGTGGCATTTATGTCATTAACGCCAAAACAGAAGAAACAGTAACGACAGATACTTCGGGATCTTTTTCAATTTTGGCAAAAGCAGATGATGTGCTGGTTTTTTCTTCAATTAGTTATAAAGAGAAAAGGATTTTATTGAAAGCTGAAGATTTTTCTAATCTAAATTTTGCCGTCAAACTAAATTTGGTGATGTATCAATTGCAAGAAGTCGTTATAAAAAGATACGATAATATTAATGCAGAAAATTTAGGTATAATTCCGGCGGGACATAGAAAATTTACCGCTGCCGAAAGAAAACTGGAAACAGCAACAGCGTTAAATGCAACAGCAAATGCGGGTGGTATGGTTGGCGGATCTGTTTCTGCTGATCCTCTTTTGAATTTTTTCTCCGGAAGAACAGCGATGCTTAAAAAAGAAGTGGCAGTAGAAAAGAAAGAATTTTTTATGAGACTTCTAGAAAATATGTTTAGTTTGGATCATTTTATTGACCGACTGAAAATTCCGGCTGAATACGTGAAAGGATTTGAATATTATGCCATCGAAAATGATAAGTTTACCGTGATTTTGAATTCAAAAAATAAAACTTCGACAGAATTTCTTTTAGGAGAATTGGCTGCAAAGTATAAAGAAATAATCTCTAGTGAAAATAAGTAAAATCATAACCATAAATATTCTTCTGTTTTTTGTTCAAATTGGTTTTGGACAAAAAAATGATTCCAAACAATTAATTGGAAAAGTAGTGGAACATTCTACTCCAATTGAAGGAATCAATATTATCAATAACGCAACTCAGGTGGCAACTGTTTCCGATGCCGAAGGTAATTTTTCTATGATGGTGAGGGAAGGAGATATTTTGGTTTTTTCTGCGGTAAATTTAGAGCCTTTAAAGCATAGAATAGTCTCTGGTGACTTGTATCCTAATATTTTGCTTGTTCGAATGAGTGCAAAAGAAGTAGAATTAAAGGAAGTTGTGGTAAATGAAAACGCAAATATTACAGCAGAAAATTTGGGAATTATTCCTTACGGTCAAAAAAAATATACGCCTGCAGAAAGAAAAGTTTACACTGCAACTTCGACTTCGGTAGACAAACTTTTAAATGCGATTTCGGGTCGAACTTCGATGTTGAAAAAAGAAGTAAATGTCGAGAAAAAAGAAGCGCTTTTTAGAAAATTAGAATATCTTTTTGAAGAGAATTATTACACCGACAGATTGAAAATTCCGTTGGATCATATTAAAGGATTTCAATTATTTTGTGTAGATGATGCCGATTTTGCTGTATCTTTGAGTAGTAAAAACAAAACAATGAGTATGTTTTTAATCACAGATCTAGCAAGAAAATATCTAACAATTCTCGAAAATGAAAAATAAATTAGGAGTACTCGTTGTCTGCTTATTTTGTCAAATTGTATTAGGGCAAAACGGTTCAAGAAAGCCATTACACGGTCAGGTTTTAAATGATTTTTTAGCCATTGAAAGTGGTTATGTAATGAATATTAATGCCAATGTGAGAACCTTCATCGGTTCAGGCGGTTTGTTTGATATCATGGCGCGACCAAAAGATACCTTGCTGTTTTCAGGTTTGGCATTTCAATCGAGAAAAATTGTTTTGACAGAAAAAGATTGTGCAGAGGTTCTTTTTAAGGTAAAATTAGATCTCGTAAATAATCAGCTTAAAGAAGTTGTTGTTCATAAAGAACTGAAGGTTAAGGCACTCGGCGGCGGTTCTCAAAAAGTGGTTGACATGCAGTTTGAAGACGATAAACAATCTACGGCTAAAAATACCGCCATGCTTTCAGATCAGACCATTAAGTACGGAATGGATTTTGTTCGAATTTTTAAAGATGTCAAAAAGCTTCTTAAGAAAAAAGAAGACGTTGGAGACGAGGAAGTTACAGATATTGCTTTTGTAGAATATGCAAAAGATAATTTCACTAAAGACTTTTATACCAAAACTTTAAATCTTAAAGAAGACGAAATAGAGTTATTTTTGATGTATTGCTCAAATGATCCACATTCTAAACAAATGGTGGAGCCAGATCAGAAATTTCAACTGATAGATTTTATGATTAATAAGAATAAAGAATTTAAGAAAGCGGCTGCTGCTCAAAAATGAGAAATAAATTAGTTTACTGTCTGCTGGCAATTGTGTTTGTGTTGTCGTCTGCATTTACCTTTCATAAATTTTATGTTGGCGTTTTTCAGGTCAATTATGCTGCCGAGAAAAAGATGCTTCAAATAACTTCGCGCATTTTTATTGATGATTTGAATAATGCGATGGAAAAAAAGTATCATAAAAAGACATTTGTGGGTACAAGCAAAGAAACGCAAGCAGATATTGATTTGTTCAAAAAATATCTCTCTGAAAATTTTTCAATAAAAGTAAATGGCCAGTCCAAAGCGATAAGTTTTTTGTCTAAAGAAGTAGAAGCAGACGACGTTTTGGTTTGTTATTCGAGAATTACGAATATTGATAAATTCAAAACATTGGAAATTTCAAATACAATCTTATTAGATTTTAACTCAGAACAGCAAAACATTACACATATTACAGCATTCGATACAAAAAAGAGTGTTCTGTTTACAGAATCTTCAAGGAAAGAACTGTTAAAATATTAATGAATTCAGGAAATTCTGTTTTTAATTATTATTTTCACAGCCTGACAAATTACCATTCAATTTTTTATGAAAAAACTTTCATTATTATTACTTTTTCCTGCAATGTTGGTTGCACAAGAGAAAGAATCAACTACGCCAGTTAGGCAGCAAGGAAAATACGATACCAATAAGTTTAGCCAGATGTACGATTTGTTGGCGACTCCAAATATGTTTCGTACAGCTTCTGGTGCTCCTGGACCGGCTTACTACCAACAACAGGCAGATTATAAAATTGATATCGAATTAGACGATAAAAATTCCAAATTAAGCGGATCTGAAACCATAACTTACAGTAATAATTCTCCAGATTCTTTGGAGTATTTGTGGATTCAGTTAGATCAAAATCAGGCAAAAGCCAATACACAAACTTCCTTGGCTGAAAGTGATAAAATTAGTCAGGTTTTACCACTTGATGGTTTTTCTTCTAAATATTTGAAAAAAGATTTAGAACGCGGTTTTAATATTGAACAGGTAAAAGATTCAAAAGGAAATGGAATGTCATATACCATCAATGAGACAATGATGCGTATTAATTTGGCTTCGCCATTAAAACCAGGAGAGAAAATTTCTTTTTCGATAAAATGGTGGTATAATATAAACAATTACAGAAAAGAAGGTGGTCGTTCTGGATACGAAGCATTTGAAAAAGACGGAAATAGATTATATGTAATTGCACAGTTCTATCCTAGAATGGCAGTTTATAATGATGTTGAAGGCTGGCAGAATATGCAGTTTTGGGGAAGCGGAGAGTTTGCTCTTCCTTTCGGAAACTTTGATGTAAACATTACAGTTCCAGCAGATCACGTAATTGATGCAACAGGAGAATTAATAAATAGAAGTGAAGTTTTTACTGCAGAACAAGTAAAAAGATACGAACAAGCTCAAAAATCATTTGATAAACCTGTAGTTATTGTAACCCAGGCAGAAGCAGAAGCGGCTGAAAAAGGCTTTTCTGAAAAGAAAAAAACATGGAAATTCAGCGCTAAAAACGTTCGTGATTTTGGAATTGCTTCTTCAAGAAAATTCATCTACGATGCAATGGCTGTCAAAATTGGAAACAGAACTGTTATGGCAGAATCGGTTTATCCAAAAGAATCTAACCCGCTTTGGGGAGAAACTTCTACAATGGTCGTAGCGCATACTTTAAAAAGTTATTCTGCGCATACTTTTGATTATCCTTATCCAAAAGCCGTTTCAGTTTCGGCAGAAGATCAGGGAATGGAATACCCAATGATTTGTTGGAATTACGGTCGTCCCGATGAAAATGGCGTAACAAGCAAAGAAGTTAAAAACGGAATGATAGGTGTTGTGATTCATGAAGTTGGACATACTTTCTTTCCTATGATTGTCAATTCAGATGAGCGTCAATGGACATGGATGGATGAAGGTTTGAACTCATTTTTAGAATATTTGGCAGAACAAGAATTAGATTCGACTTTTCCTTCAAGAAGAGGACCTGCAAAAAATATTGTTCCGTACATGAGTGGTGACCAAAAGTTTTTAGAGCCCATTATGTCGAACTCAGAAACGATTCATCAATTCGGAAATAATGCTTACGGAAAACCAGCTACAGGTCTTAATATTTTGAGAGAAGTAGTGATGGGAAGAGAATTATTTGATCATGCATTTAAAACCTACGCAAACAGATGGAAATTTAAACATCCAACTCCAGAAGATTTTTTCAGAACGATGGAAGATGCTTCAGCTGTTGATTTAGATTGGTTTTTTAGAGGTTGGTTTTATTCTACAGATTTCGTAGATATCGGAATTAAAGAAGTAAAACAATATTATGTTTCAGAGACTCCTACCACAGATCTTAAAAATGTAAAAGTGAGAAAAGGACGTTTCGGATTTGAAAAAGGACCTTTCGTTTACTTAGTTGCTGGAGATAATGCAGAAGTAAATGCTTCTTCTAAAAAAGCTCTAAAAGTGCAAGATTTTAAACCTTTGGCAGATTATGTCGATCAGACTTTTACGGCTGAAGAAAAAGCAAGTATTAAATCGCCTAAATATTTCTACGAAGTAGAATTTAATAAACCAGGCGGAATGATTATGCCGATTTTAGTTGAGATCACGTACGAAGACGGTTCTAAAGATAATTACAAATATCCGGCTCAAATCTGGAGAAAAAGTAACGAAACGGCTAGAAAAGTGTACGCTACAACAAAAGCAATTAAGAGTATCCAGATTGATCCGCAATTGCTAACAGCAGATATTGATGTAACCAATAATGCATGGCCAAAAGCAGAAACAAAGTCAAAATTTGACTAACTAAATAAAAATTCAAGTAAAAAGTTCATCAGGTTTGAAAAAGCCAGATGAACTTTTTCTATTTATAAATGTATTTTAAAGGACTTTTTAAGTTAATTTTAAAACTCTAAGCTGCAAAATTTAATATCTTTGCGACAACAAAAATAAAAGTTATGTTTGGTATAGGAGGAGGAGAATTAGTTTTTATATTATTTATTGTACTAATGCTTTTTGGTTCTGATAAAGTTCCAGAAATCGCTCGTACTATGGGTAAAGCAATGGCGCAGTTAAAAAATGCAACTAACGATATTAAAAGCGAAATTCAAAAAGGAGCAGAGGCCAATGGTCTTGACTCTAAATCTTTGAGTGATATTACTGGAAATATCAATGCAGAAATTAATAATGCAAAATCTAATATACTTGGAGAATCAGGAAATCTTCTAGGAGAGACAACTAATGAAATCGAAAAAGTAAAAGAAGATATTGACATTCTTTCGGGACCTATTAAACGCCAAAGATAATGCTTGAAACTATAAAGGAATTAGATAAAAATATTTTAATATATCTTAACGGATTAGGCTCTGAAACATATGACAAATTATGGCTGATTATTACACAGCAGTTGTATTGGACACCGTTTTTCTTGCTTTTGTTTTATCTAATTTATAAAAAAGTAGGCGGAAAACAAACCTTATATTTATTGCTTTTTATAGCAATTCTAATTGCTTTTACTGATCAGACTTGTAATTTATTCAAACATACTTTTCAACGTTTACGGCCTTGTAATGATCCTGAGGTAAACACTATTATTCGAGTAGTTCAGGTTAGAAAATCGTATAGTTTCTTTTCTGGTCATGCTGCAAATACAATGGCGGTGGCGACTTTCTTATTTTGGGCTTTAAGACGTTATTTTAAATATATTGGCTTCTTATTTTTATGGCCTTTAATCTTTGCTTACAGCCGAATTTATTTAGGGTTGCATTTTCCAGGCGATATCTTGGCAGGATATTTCTTTGGAGCACTTTTCGGGTCACTTCTTTATTTAGTGTATAGAAAATTAAAGCCACAATATTTTCCGGGATAGAGTTTTTTTTAAGATGCTAAGTCTCTGAGATACTAAGATGCTAAGCTTTCCCAACTTTGTCTAAAAATTAATGATTTGCCTCCAGATTTATCTGGAGGTTTCAAAATAAAATTAAAAAGGCTTTAGCCAAATACTAAACTGTATTTTGGTTAAAGCCTCTTCTTTTAGAAGAAGAACTTATCATTTTAGAACCTTAGAATCTTGGGAAAAAATGTTGTTCACTCCATTCCAATCCATTTGGAAGATGTTTTTTGCTGAATTCTAGATGAATAACTCTTCTGCGTTCGTTGTTTGTGGTTTTGTTTGATGCATGAAATAAAAGTGGTTTCATGATCATTATGCCTCCTCTTTCAACTTCACAAATAGTTTCTTTTTCATTTTTGAAATCAAGATTTTCAATTCTTAAAATTCCTTTTGAATGTGAATTGTTGATCACTTTTAATGCTCCGTTATCTTTGGTTGTATTATCAATATGAATTCTAATAGTAAAATTATTTTCTAATATTTCTGTTGGAGGCTGAACTGCAAACTGATTCTGTTTCACTGTCCAATTCTCGAAATTTTCTACTTCAATTTTTCTGTCAACAGAAATTGTCAAATCCTGATGATAAGCTACAAACCAATTTGATTTTTCTGGTTTGTCAAAATAAATAGATTTGGTAATAAAAAAGCCTTCACCAAAAGTACATGCTATAATTTCCTGCAATTTTTCATTAAAAATAAAAGGAAGAGTTTCTGGAATTTCCTTGTGAAATTGTCTGATGGCAAATAAATCCTCAGACTTTCGGAAAGTTTTGTTTTCCTGATTGTCTCCAGTTTTATTTTCGATTAATGAAATTATATTTTCAATTTCATCCTCCGAAAAAATATTATTTATTATCGAAAATCCTTGGTTATTGACCTGATTTAAATAAGTCATTTTAATTACTTTTAATAAACATAGAAAGAAAAACTTAATCCCGAAGCCTCGGGATAGTATCTTAGAATCTTAGCACCTCAAAAAATTATAATACTCTAGAAACTGTCAAACCATCACGAATCGGCAATAAAACGGTCTCCACTCTCGGATCATCTTTTAAAAGCTGATTGTATTCTAAAAGCACTTTTGTACTTACATCATTCGGGTGAACTGGATCTAGAATTTTACCGCTCCATAAAACATTATCAGATAATATAATACCGCCTTTATTCATTTTAGGAACAATCATTTCCCAATAGTTGAGGTAATTTTCCTTATCTGCATCAATAAAAACCAAATCAAATTTTACATTCAAATCAGGAATTATGTTTACGGCTTCTCCTAAATGTTGAAAAATCTGGTTTCCCCAAGGAGATGCATCAAAATATTTACGTTGAAAGTCAACTAATTCTTCTTTAATATCAATGGTATGTAATTTTCCGTTTTCCTGCATTCCTTCGCACAAACACAAGGCCGCATAACCAGTATAAGTTCCGATTTCAAGAATGTTTACAGGGCGAATTAATTTAGACAACATGCTCAAAACACGACCTTGAAAATGACCGCTTAACATTCTTGGTAAAAGAATTTTTTGGTAGGTTTCTTTATTCAGTTTTGCCAATAATTCTGGTTCATTTTCAGAATGCTGTTCGATGTAATCTTCTAATTCTTGTGATATAAAATGCATGTTGTAGTGTCTTCAAATTTAAAACAAAAATACAAAAAATATCGGCTAACTATTTGGCATAAAAAAACCATTCGTTTTGGCGAATGGTTTCTGTTTTGATTTAAAATGAAGACTATTTTTTCAACGCTTCATTTACATCTTTTGCTGTTTTTACAGTTCCGTCTTTTGCAGCTTTCGCAGCGTTTTCAACTTTTTCTGCTCCTTTTTTTGTAGCATCTTTTACGTCAGTTGCTGTTTTTTTTGCTGCATTTTCTACATCATTAGCTGCTTTTTTCGTAGCGTCTTTTACATCACCGGCTGCAGTTTGTGTTGCATCTTTTGCTTTTTCAGCAACGCCTTCTGCTTTGCTTACTGCACTGTCTGTTACTTCTTTGATATCTGTTGTAAGAGAGTCAACTTTGTTTCCAAGTGTTAATTCTTCTTCAGCAGGTTTCGGTTCTTTTTTCTCGCATGATTGAACAGCGAATGCTAATGCAGCAATAACAGCTAAACTTAAAATCTGTTTTTTCATAATTTCAATTTTTTTTTAGGTTGATAAACTTAAAGGTTAAATGGCTGAAAAATAAAAATACAAATTTTAAAATGATTGAGCTCTTTGTAAGATTATTTTTCTTTCGAGAGTAAGACAATTCTCATGCCAAATTTTTCAATCTTGAAATCTGATGCTATTTTTTTTACTAATTTTTATATAAGCTGAAATTGATAACGATATCGTCTTTCACTTTAATTAATCCGGCCATTTTAACTGGAGCTTCCAATTCAATATCTGAGAATTTTAAATTTAGTGTTCCCTGAATTTTATCATCGGTGTTGTATAAAATGAAGTCTTTGTATTTTAACGTTTTATCTGTAATATAAAAGTTTAGTCTGCATTTGTAATTTTTACCATCTCTTTTTATATCAGATATGCTGACAGTACTATTAGGGAATTTTTTCACTTTTACAGTTCCTTGTAAATCTTTTGTCATCATTTTATTGCCACAATCAAAATTTGACATTTTAATATCGGTATTGAAAGTGTTTTTTTTGACTGAGTTTACATAAACTGTATCCTTTATATTAAAAGTATTAGAACAATTGTATTTTCCAACTGTAGAGAGTCCTGTGATTTCTATTTTAATTTTATTTATCACCACAGCATTGTCCTCCGGAAAAAAAGTGGGTTTAGCACTTCCTAATAATAAGAACATTGCTAAACCCATAATTAATATTGAAAATCTAGTTTTCATTTTTTTTTAATTTACATTAGAATGCAATTACTGCTTCGAATACTAAACCATTAAATTTTCCACCATAAAAGTTGTTAAGATTTCCAGTTGCAGGATTTCCTACAAATTGTGAGTAATCTTTATAGTTTTGATTCACATAATTTAATTTAGCTAAAATGTTTTTAGTCATAAACCAGCCAGCACTTGCTTCAAATTTATCTACGGTAACGGCTTTAGCATCAGCATTAGATAATTTTCCAGATACTGTATTGTATTTTCCTCCTAGATAGAATTGTTCTGTTTTTCCAAATCTATAAATAAGCTCAGAAGCATATTGATTAGCAGTACGTTTGTCGTCAGTACCTGCTTTGTCTCCTCCTGAAGCTAATTCGATTGTTCCAAAGAATTCAAGTCCTTTATACTTGATAAAAGGGTTAATCATGTATGTAGTAGCCCAGTTTTTGAAATTAGGGTTGAACGTTGCCTCTGGAGTAGAAGTTTTGTTGAAACTAGTAGCAACATCAGTGTTAGTTGTAGTAACATTTCCGTTAGCATCTGTTTTAGTAATCGTATTGGTATAAGCGTTATTATTCAATATACCCCAATAACCAAACCCTGATCTATTAGCAGAATATATGTTGGCGTTACCAAGATTTGCATTATGGTAGTAAGAACCAGTAATTCTAACTCTCAAATCTTCATTAAGCTTTTTATCATAACCAAATTTAGCTAAGATTGAAGGGCTATGCGTTGTATTAGTGTTTGGCCCAGTAGTGTAGAAAGTTTCTTCGTTACTTTGATTTAAATTACCATTTGTGATACCTAACATACTAACCCATCCGCTTCTGTTATAGTAAACCTCCATACCCATTTCTGTAGTGAAAGAATACATGATGTTGTTTCCAACAAATGCATTTCTGAGTGTATTACCATTATCAGAACCTCTGAAGTGAGCATCACCAAAATTGTTCTCCATTTGTCCAATTTTAATTGTAGCATATTTCATTACATCAGCCAAGAAGTCTTTTTTGATGAAGTCTAACTTGTCAATTTGTAAATAACCTCCTTTTACATACGTATCATTGTGGTGTCTTGAAGCTAAATAAACATCTAGATTTACTCTAACTCCATCAAACAATTGAGCTCCGATATACATATCAGCTGCAGGAAGACTAAAATTGTTTTCAGTGTTCATTAAACGGTATCCGTTAATTGATCTAACAGTAGTTCCGCCAGCTGCAGTAGTTGTAGTAGTAAGGTTTGCAGGTTGATCGTTGAATGAATTTGTTGCTTGGAAATCCATGTTGAAAGCACCTCCAAGGTCAATACTTAGACCTTTAAATTCTCTATCGTCTTTTTGAACATCAAAAACATTGATACCGTCTTTTCCTCTAGAGATTTGGTTTTGCATATTTCCAAAACTAACTTGTGCATTTACTGCGTACGTACTTATTAATGTAATAAATAGTATATGAATATTTTTCATGGCGGTTATAGGTTAAAGTTTAAATTGAATTTTATAGTTAGGTCTTGACCTGTTTTAATTGTTCCAAGCATTGCAGTTGGCGATTTCATTCCGAAATCTGTAAAAGTAATTTTGTTAGATCCCTGAAGGTTTAAGCCATCTTTTGTAACAGTTGTTTTTGCTGTAGTTTTGTAAACTTTGCTAACTCCTGCAATGGTGTACGTTCCAGTTAGTTCCCAAGTAGTTTCGTTTACTTTTTCTGCAGATTTAAGAACATATTTTATGTTTTTGTTTTTATCTGTTTTCAGCGTTTCGTAAGCTACTTTGTCCATGCTTTTTCTCTCACTTTTTACGCTTTCTGCCAGCAATGTGATAGATAGTGCATCAATATCTGTTAGTTTACCACCTGCGATATTAAGTGATGCAGTTCCCGTTCCAGATGCCGATTTCATTTCCCAGTCATGAAGTGTTGAAGTTCCTTCAACGGTGAAAGTCGATTTACTGTCTAAAGCGTATGTTTTTTGTGCTGTAGCAATTGCAGTGATTCCTAAAAAAGCGGTAAATACTGCGATAAATTTTAAAGTATTTGTTTTCATTTTGTCATGTTTTTATTATAAAAAATAAGTTAATAAGTCGGCCAGTTTCTTTTTAGTACTAAGATTTTTGTTTTAACTTGTATCAAAGATCCTGTTATAAATCAGTGTAATACATGATATAAGTCATTGTTAAAATTTTATTAAATAATTATTTAATAACTACAACGTTTTCATTTTGTGCGAAATCTATTACTAAGGCAAAAAAGAACGTTTGATTTTATGAATGTGTGAATTTTTTAAGATTTCAGAAGGAGTAATTCCTTAAGTTAAAAGAGATGTTTTTAACTACTACATTATATCCTAGCTTAACACGATATTGAATATTACAGTAAGATCCTTTCCCGCTTTAACTACGCCAAGAGCGGCCTTTGGAGGAGCCATTTCAAAATCGCCAAAAGTGAGTTGGTTTGAACCTTGTAAAATGAAACTACCATTGCTAAAAGTCACCCTTACCTGAGTTACAAATTCTTTACTTATGCCTGCAATGGTGTAAACTCCAGTTAGATTCCAGGTAGTGTCATCTATTTTAACAGCAGATTTTAAAACATATTCAATATTTTGGTGGTTTTCTGTATCCAACGCTTCGTAAGCCAGTTTGTCCATGCTTGTTTTGTAACTTTTTAAGCTTTCAGCTAATAAGGAAATGTTGAGACTGTTGATTCCAGCCAATTTCGAATCTTTTACAGTTAAGATTGCATTCCCAGTTCCTTCTGTAGATTTCATTACCCAATCATGTACGGTTGAAGTTCCCGCAACTTCAAATGTCGAGTTTGCATTTACAGTATATGTTTTTTGTGCTTTTATTTGTAATGATGCTGTAGTAAATAGAACTGTCAATAGGATTGATTTAATTGTTTTCATCTTAATGAGTATAGGTTGATTTTAATCAGGAAAGTTCTGTGAAGTGGTTGCGAACTACCCTTATTTTCTTAGATCAAAATTAGAGCTCCTATAAAGGTTGTTAGATGATAAAAATCATGACTAAAGTTTTATTATATATTTATAGTATAGAATGGATTATTCAATTGTGACATTTTTAGAATAGTTTCTTTGAAAATATTTACATGTAATGATCTTATTTTTAAATATTTAAGTTTTTTTAAAAGAAGTATTTTAGAGTTTCTTGTTTTTAAAAATCAATTGATACAATAAAAAAAGAAGTACAAATAGTTGTTTTTATTTTAAAATTGAGCTGAAATTCGTCTGAGTTTTGCTGATATGATTAAGAATGCATCTAAAAAGCAAAGAAAAACGACAAAAGTGATTAACTTTGCACCATGCAAATGGAGAAAAAAGACATACGAGCCTTATCAAAAGAACAGCTTCGCGATTTTTTTGTTGAAAACGGAGACAAAGCTTTCCGCGGAAATCAGGTTTATGAATGGTTATGGAGCAAAGGCGCTCACAGTTTTGAAGATATGACAAATGTTGCAAAAGCGACAAGGTCTATGCTTGAAAATAGTTTTGTGATCAATCATATTAAGGTTGATACCATGCAGAAAAGCAGTGACGGAACGGTAAAAAATGCCGTAAGACTTCATGACGGACTAGTAGTTGAATCTGTTTTAATTCCGACAGATACCAGAACTACTGCTTGTGTTTCTAGTCAGGTGGGTTGCAGTTTAGATTGTAATTTCTGTGCAACTGCAAGATTAAAAAGAATGCGTAATCTAGAACCGGGCGAAATTTACGACCAGGTTTTGGCTATCGATAAAGAAAGTCGTTTGTATTACAATCATCCGCTTTCGAATATTGTTTTTATGGGAATGGGCGAACCTTTAATGAATTATAACAATGTCATTAAAGCTATCGACATGATTACTTCAGAAGAAGGATTAGGAATGTCTCCAAAAAGAATCATGGTTTCGACTTCGGGAATTCCGAAAATGATTAAGAAGATGGCAGATGACGATGTGAAGTTCAAGCTGGCAGTTTCTTTGCATTCGGCAATCGACGAAACTCGTGCACGCATTATGCCTTTCAGTAAAAACTTCCCTTTAAAAGATTTAAGAGAATCGCTAGAATATTGGTACAGAAAAACCAAAACCAAGATTTCTTACGAATATGTGGTTTGGAAAGGAATCAACGATGACAAAGCTTCAGTTGATGCCTTAGTAAAATTCTGTAAATATGTTCCGTGCAAAGTCAATTTAATTGAATATAACCCAATTGATGATGGAGAATTTCAACAAGCTTCAGAAGAATCAATTATGGCGTATATAAAAGCACTAGAAAATATCGGAATAGTGGTAAAAGTAAGAAGAAGTCGTGGAAAAGACATAGATGCAGCTTGTGGACAATTAGCAAATAAAGAAGGATAAAAACATTCCAAGTTTCCCATAGTAGATTTAATCCAGCAAGAGCATTTGATGGGTAGCTTATGCGGACAGCTAGCCAAGAAAGAGGGATAAAAGATTCCAAAATTTTTTATAGAGGTTTGCTCCGGCAGGAGCATCTCATCGGTAGAAAAAAAATGTAATGTATTGATAAAAATGTTCCAGCGGAACATCTGACAAAAAAAAAAGCATTAAGAACAAGATTTTCAAGTTCTTAATGCTTTTTTTGTTGGGCAAAAAGGGTTTTTAGTAAAGCTTTTTTTTGCGTATGTTTTTAGATTTTGACGTAAATTATTTAAATCCTAACCTAAAATACACAACGTTTTTTTATTTAAAATAGTATATTTGGGGTCTAAATGAATATTACTTCTCAAATAAAGCAGCCAATTTTTAACGAAATGGAACTTTTCGAAAAAAAGTTTCATGAATCGATGACTTCAAAGGTTGCATTACTAAACAGAATCACTTACTATATTGTAAATCGTAAGGGAAAACAAATGCGTCCGATGTTTGTTTTTCTTACTGCAAAAATGGTTTCTGGCGGTACCGTAAACGAAAGAACATATCGTGGAGCTTCGGTAATTGAGCTTATTCACACCGCAACTTTAGTACACGATGATGTGGTTGACGATAGTAATCGCCGCCGCGGATTTTTCTCCATAAATGCACTTTGGAAAAATAAAATTGCGGTTTTGGTTGGAGATTATTTATTGTCCAAAGGTTTGTTGCTTTCTATCGATAATGGCGATTTCGATTTATTGAAAATTATTTCTGTAGCCGTTCGCGAAATGAGCGAAGGAGAATTACTTCAAATAGAAAAAGCAAGAAGACTTGATATTACAGAAGATGTTTACTACGAAATCATCAGAAAAAAGACGGCGACGTTAATTGCTGCGTGTTGTGCGCTTGGCGCGAAAGCCGTAATAGAAGATGATATTCAGGTAGAACACATGCGTAAATTTGGTGAATTGATCGGAATGGCATTTCAAATCAAAGACGACTTATTTGATTACAGCGAAGAAGCCATCGGAAAACCAACCGGGATAGATATTAAGGAACAAAAAATGACTTTGCCTTTAATTCACGTTTTAAATACTTGTACTCCGCAAGAAAAAAAGTGGCTGATAAACTCCATCAAAAACCACAACAAAGATAAAAAACGCGTAAAAGAAGTCATTGCCTTTGTAAAAAATAATAATGGTTTGGCTTACGCCGAAAACAAAATGGTCGAATTCCAGCAAGAAGCTCTTGCGTTACTTCAAAACTTCAAAGATTCTGAGTTTAAGGATGCTTTGATTTTGATGGTGAATTATGTTATTGAGAGAAAGAAGTAATTGTAAAATATTAATTTTTTGAAAAAAGAAGGTGCTTATAAATGTCTAATGAATTTCTTTTTAACAGCGTTTGAATTTCGTAAGCAAGTTAATAAATCTTGATAAAGATTAGATTTTAGCTTTCCAAAAATTTGATAATCAGTATCTTTAATTCGATAGATGTCATTAAAAGAATCAATTGAATAAAAATCTAACTGATATCCATAGATAAATGTATTAAAATCAAAATATTTTCCACATTCAGTAATTTCTGTTGCTGTGTCAAATATAAAGGAATTGAAATCTATAGAGGGCAGTTCAATACAACCTGTTTGTGTTAAAATATTACTGGGAATGGAATCTCTTCTAGTGGGCAAACTAGCAATTATTGTCTGGTTCTCAACCAATTTTAAAATGATACAATATTTTGGTTTTGGAGCCGATTTTCCATTTGAAAAATAAAATGGTGTAAAATATATTATATTACCTTCTTCAAGCATTAGTGCAACATTTTGTATTCTTGATAGATTGCAGCTTTTCGGTCGTCATATTTTACAAGGTCAGACATATCTACAACAAACTCGGTATTGTTGATTTGTTCATTTTGTAAAAGTTCTAAAACTGAATTTTTCTTGGCAGTATTGTGCCATGGGGAATTTTCTCTGTGCGTATAACTAATTAAATCTTTTGCTGTTTTATTGCCAAATTCATTTATTACAAAATCCATTAAATCTAAATCATTTTGAGAAAACTCGTCATCATTAAATTCTCCATTTGGTAATATGTAAATATTATCTCCTTCAATTATTTTATAAAAATAATCTTTTAAAAAAGAGGGTTCTGAAGATAATTCGACAAAAATATCTTCGGATACTGGACCAAATTTCCAAGTTTTAAATTTTAAATTTAAAATTGGAATACCACTTTTTTTGATAGAGATTTCGTCTAAAATGTAGAGTAATTTTAGTAGTTTCGTCTTAGATAACTTGTCTATTTTTTTACTCAAATAAATAATGGTATTACCAATTTTTGATAATTGATCATCGTTATATCGAGTATAAAATTCAGATGCTCCCATAATTTTTTTTGCAAATATAATAAAATTTATGTAGAGTAAAATTTACTATAAGTTTTATCTTTCTTTTTTATTAATTTTTTTACTCTCATGCAACCATTTCAAATCGACAATCGTCTATGCTAATAGAAGATGTTTCTAAAACCAAAAACCAAAAACAAAAGCTTATTAATGAAAATTATTTCGTTACATCAAGAAGAAACCAAAATTATAAAGTTGGCTGTCGAAAATAATCGTCAGGCACAACAGCAGATTTATAGTAAGTTTTCTTCTAAAATGTTAAGTGTTTGTCGTCAATATATAAAGGACATTCATTTAGCAGAAGATGTAATGATAACCGCTTTTATGAAAGTGTTCACCAATTTAAACAAGTTTGAACACAAAGGAAGTTTTGAAGGCTGGATCCGCCGAATTATGGTTAACGAATGTATTTCTTATTTACGAGTTCAGAAAAAAGTAAAATTTGCCGAAGATGAATTTTTTGTTGAAGAAAGTTTTAACGAAATCGACAGCCAATTTACCGTAGAACAAATTCAGTATTTAATTGATGCTTTGCCAGATGGCTACAAAATGGTTTTCAATTTATATGCGATTGAAGGTTATAAACACAATGAAATTGCCAAGATGTTAGGAATAAATGAAGGAACATCAAAATCGCAATTATCGCACGCTAGAAAAATGCTGCAAACTCAAATTACTATTTTAAAAAAACAAGATAATGGAACCGAATAATTTTGAAAAGGATTTCCGTGAAAAACTAAATCAACGCAAAATTGAACCAAGCAACAAAGCTTGGGATCGGTTAGACGCCATGTTGAGCGTAGCAGAAGAAAGTAAGCCAATTAAACTTGATTCAAAAAAATCAAAAAGAAAATGGTTGTACATCGCGGCCAGCTTCATTGGATTTTTATTGGTTGGAACTATTTTTTTCAATCAAAATAAAACTGTGACAGAAATATCAAGAACAGTGGTTGTTGAAAAGGAAACTGAAAAAGAGAGCAGAAAAGACTCAGTTGTAAAACCGGCTTTAAACGTTGAAAATTCAGTAAAAATCGAAAATGCTGTTGCTGAAAAAACTTCGAAGGTAACTTCAAATAAAAAAGAAAAAATCAATGCTGAAACATCAGAAAAAATTTCAAATAAAAATAGTAAAAATGAATCAAATCAAGTAGCGGAGTCTTCAATCATCATCAAAAACAATCAAGAAAAACAATCAAACAACAATCAAATTGCAATTGCTGAAAATTCTAAAAAAGAAAATGTCGATCAATTATTAGAAGCGGCTGAAAATAAAGTTGTAGCTCAAAATTCGGTTAAAAAATCAAAAGTAAAAATCAATGCTTCGGATTTATTAAATCAGGTAGACGGTGAACTGGAACTTTCTTTTAGAGAAAAAGTAATTACAAAAGTGAATAAGAACTTTCAGGATGTTAAAGTTGCCTTGTCAAACAGAAATCAGGAAGAAAAGAAGTGATAATTCACCATTTACAATTCAAAATTAAAAAAATCATCAATCAATATACAATCATTTAAAAACAATCAATCATGAAAAATTTTACCATTTACCTAATGCTTTTCTTCTTTTTAATAGTTAGCAAAGTAGTAGGACAAGAGACTTTTGAGTCTGAAACAAAAAGAATCGCCAACAAAATAGAGAAAATTACCAAAGAAGAAAAAGAAGCTTTAAAACAAGAAGTAGAAGCTGTTAATGTTCAATTGTCTGAAGGAAAAATTACGCAAGAACAAGCAGAAAAACGTAAAAAAGAATTGGCAGAAGCCAGAGCTGTAATTATTGAAGAAAAAGTGACTTTGGCTCAAAATGAACTAAATGAACTGGTGCAGAAAAAAGTAGATGGAAAGATCAAAGAAGATTCTGCGAAAGTGTATATGATTCGATGGAAATCGTACAAACACGATAAAGATTCTATTCGCGGTGAGAAGAGAACAACTTCTCAATTTGTATTCGCCATGGGATTAAACAATGCCATGACCGACGGAAAACTTCAGGATTCTGATTATCGTTTTATGGGTTCGCATTTTTACGAATGGGGTTTTACGTATAATTCAAGATTGATGAAAAACCACAATCTGCTTCACGCGAAATACGGACTTTCGTTAATGTACAATAATTTGCGTCCAACAGATAACAGAAGTTTTGTGGTAGACGGAGATCAGACAAATTTACAAGTAAATCCGATTCACTTAAAAGAATCTCGTTTTAGAAATGTGTATTTGGTTGCGCCAGTGCATTTAGAATTTGATTTTTCAAAACCAGTAGAAAAAGACGGAACTACATATTTTAAAACACATAAAAGTTTCCGTTTCGGAATTGGAGGTTATGCGGGAGTAAATCTAAAATCAAAACAGATTTTAAAATTTGAAGAAGACGATTTAAAATATAAAACGACAATAAAAGGCGATTATAATGTAAACAACTTCGTTTACGGTCTGAGTTCGTACATTGGTTATAGAGAATTAAGTTTATACGTAAAATATGATTTAAACCCAATATTTCAGAATAATCTAGTAAAAGAGAATAACGTTTCGTTAGGACTTCGAGTAGATTTAAACTAAAGTACTTGTCGTTTAGTTAGTGAAGAGCATCTTTAAAAAGATGCTTTTTTTGATTTAAAAATGACTAAAATTTCAACCAGATTTACGTATTTTTGCAAGCTCTCAACTTTTAAAATTTAGTTCACTTTGATTTCACAAAATACCATAGATTCTGTTTTTGAAACTGCTCGCGTAGAGGAGGTTATCGGTGATTTTGTGAATTTAAAGCGCGCAGGAAGTAATTTTAAGGGACTGAGTCCCTTCTCAGATGAGCGTTCACCTTCGTTTATGGTTTCTCCTGCAAAAGGAATTTGGAAAGATTTTAGTACCGGAAAAGGCGGAAACTCTGTTAAATTCTTAATGGAGCATTCGCAATTTACGTATCCGGAAGCCATTCGGTATCTAGCCAAAAAATATAATATCGAAATCGAAGAAACCGAGCAGACTGATGCAGAAAAAGCAAATACAGATCTTCGCGAAAGTATGTATTTAGTTTCTGAATTTGCGGCGAAGTATTTTCAGGATGTCATGATCAATTCTGAAGAAGGAAAAGCGATCGGCTTATCCTATTTTAAGGAAAGAGGATTTACGATGGAAACGATCAAAAAATTCAATTTAGGATATTCTCCCGAAACTTGGGACGCTTTGACAAAAGAAGCCCTTGGGAAAGGTTATAAACTTGAATTTTTAGAAAGCACAGGTTTAACAATTGCAAGAGAAGATCGTCCGTTTGATCGATTTAAAGGTCGTGTAATGTTCCCGATTCAAAGTATGTCGGGCCGAGTTTTAGGTTTTGGAGGACGTATTTTAACTAATGATAAAAAAGCAGCAAAATACCTGAATTCGCCAGAAAGTGATATTTACCATAAAAGTAAAGTCCTCTACGGAATTTATCATGCAAAGCAATCTATAGCCAAACAAAACAATTGTTATTTGGTTGAAGGTTATACCGACGTAATTCAGTTCAGTCAGGCTGGAATTGAGAATGTTGTGGCTTCTTCGGGAACCGCTTTAACTCCAGATCAGATTCGTTTGATAAATCGTCTTACTAGAAATATCACCGTACTTTTTGATGGAGATGCTGCTGGTTTGAGAGCTTCTATTCGAGGAATCGATTTAATTCTGGAAGAAGGAATGAACGTTAGAGTTTGTTCTTTTCCCGATGGAGAAGATCCTGACAGTTTTGCACGAAAAAATTCGCATGACGAGTTAGTTGCTTATTTAGAAAACAATAGTAAAGATTTTATACAGTTTAAAGCTTCGATCTTAATGGGCGAAGCTAAAAACGACCCAATAAAAAAAGCAGATTTGATTCGTGATATGGTTACGAGTATTTCTAAAATACCGGACCGTATTCAGCGTGAAGTGTACATTCAGGAATGTGCGAGAATTATGGATATTTCGGAACAGGTTTTGGTAAGTACCTTAGCGCAGCTGATTCAGAAAGATATCGCTGAAGCGAATAAAAAACAAAAACAAGACCAAAGGCCTTTTGAAGTTCATAGAAATCAGCCGCCACAAGGAGGAACTTTTTCTGGAGGAGATCCAGAAGATCCAAGAAATGGTCCGCCAGATGATTATCCAGGAGAACCTGGATTTTATCCGCAGGAGCAAACTCAAAAAGTAGATATTTTATATGGTTTTGAAAGGAAAGTCATTGAGATTTTGCTTTTGTATGGAAGCGTTGTTGAAAGTTTCGAAGACGTTTTCCTAAAAGCTGATGAAGAAGGAAATGTCAAAGAGGTTTCTGAAAAACGTGAATATAAAGTTTTCGAAAAAATATATTTAAGTCTGCAGGAAGATGAGGTAGAACTTTCTAATCCTTTATTTAAAAGTATTTATAATAACATTATTGATTTCTATAACCAGAATGAAACGTTTAGTTTAGATAAATATTTAATGCATCTAGAGCCTGATTTTGCTCAGGAAGTAACCAATATTTTGATGGAAGACGAAAGATTGACCATTCATAATTGGGAAGGGCAAAACATTTTCCCAAAGCATAAAAATGAAACTATCGAGTTGAATGTTTCAGATACCATTTTCTCCATGCGATGGTATTTAGTTTCTGGAATTATTTCAGAATTGAAAAATTCGCTTATGACAGATCCACAGGAAGATAATTCTGAAGTTTTAGGAATGGTTGTAGATTATTCGAAATTGCTGAATAATTTTTCGAAGAAGTTAGGTCGCGTAGTAGTGCCTTACCACTAAAAAGGAAAAAACGCTATCTAATATGATAAATCAAATAGATAGCGTTTTATAATTTTCTCGAATTTCTAAAAGATCTTCGAATTGAAATTAAATAATTTCTAAAGTCTTCGCTTTGTTAACCAAGTCAACTAAATTAGTAACATTCAATTTAGTTAATAATCTCAGTTTGTAAGTACTGATCGTTTTCTCGTTCAGATTTAGAATTTTAGAGATTTCATTATTTTTCTTACCATCACTTAAATAACGTAAAACCTCGATTTCACGGTTAGAAAGTTTTCTGTACAGACGCTCGCTTTTGCTTTGTTTCGCAATAAGTGCCATGTTTTTGCGTACTGTTTCGTTGATGATAATTTTTCCTTCGTGTACTTTAATAATAGAATGACCTAATGTTTCAAGTTTTTCTGTTTTGTGTACATACCCGGAAACTCCTGCCTTAATTGCATTTGGAGCGTACATTTGCTCTGCAAGATCACTGAAAATAACAATTTTTGTTTTTGGGAAATTTTTCAGGATTGATTTAATTTCGAAGATACTTGAAAGACCTTCTAATTCTAAATCTAAGATTAGAATATCGATTTCCTTCGTCTGAAGGATATCTCTAACCATTGAAAAATTGCCGACATTGGCTACAATTGAAATTTGATCGTGGTCTTTGAAGTAAGACTTAACGCCAAAGTGCGTAACAGGATGATTGTCTGCTAGACATACTTTAATCATAATTTTTACCTTTTTTAGAATTGTTCATGTTTTTGGAACTGTAAAATTAATAAATAAATTCTGTAGTTTATAGCTGACAAATGTTAAAAAAAATTATTTTAACGTTTTTGGTATTTCGCACACCGGAATTGCTTCCATTTTATGTTTGTTGTTGGTGTTTAATCGTTTATAGATTTCAAAGACAGATTTTTCTCTCCCTTCGAAGTCAGATGCCGTATTTCCTGACTCAGCGGCTAACATCGCCCATTCCAATTCATCATAACTTGCCCCCAATTGATCCTCGTCTGTACGGTTGTCTCCAAATAATCCATCTGTAGGTGCAGCTGTTAAAATTGATTGTGGAATTTCTAAAAACTCTCCTAAAACATATACATCAGATTTCATTAAGTCTGCAATTGGACTCAAATCGACGCCACCGTCTCCATATTTAGTGTAAAAACCTACTCCAAAATCTTCTACTTTGTTTCCGGTTCCGGCAACGAGTAAGCCATGGATTCCGGCTAAATAATATAAAGACGTCATTCTGATACGTGCACGTGTGTTTGCTAAAGATAAATTTACTTTGGCATCATCTTCTGTTTTTGGAACAGCATTTTTAAAAGACTCAAAAGTTTCGGTCAAATCGGTTTTTACATCAGAAACATTGGGGAAACGTTTTTTTAGTTGTTCAATATGCTCTCTTCCTCTCGAAACCTGATTTTCTGCCTGATGTATCGGCATTTCTACACATAAAACTTTTAATCCTGTTTGTGCACATAAAGTTGAAGTTACTGCAGAATCAACACCTCCTGAGATTCCAATCACAAAACCGTTAACTTTTGCATTGTTAGCGTATTCTTTTAACCACTCAACAATATGCTTATTTACTTTTTCTGTCTGAATTGTGCTTTTTTTAGCCATAATAATTTAAGTTTTAAAGTACAGGGATGTATATTTGCAGAATTATTTTGAGTATACAATTACTTAAAATTCTGATAACACAAATCTAACTAAAATAAAATGAAAATATATCGCTTTGCAGTGGTTCTATGCCTGTTTTTTTTGTCTTGTAATCAAAAAAGTAAGGTAGAAAAAGAAGTAGAAGAAATCCCTGTTGATATTAAAGTAGAGCGTTTTGATAAGGTGTTTTTTGAAACTAAGCCTCAACACCTCGCCAAGGTAAAAAAAGAATATCCGTTCTTTTTTCCGGCAGGAAATGATGATAGTGTGTGGCTTCAGAAAATGAACGATCCCATCTGGAAAGAAGTTTATGATGAGGTACAGAAAAAATACAGCAATTTTGAACCAGTTCACAAAGAATTTGATGCGCTTTTTCAACACGTAAAATATTATTTTCCTAAGACTAAAATGCCAAAAATCATTACTGTTATAGGAGAAATGGATTATAATGCAAAAGCAATCTATGCTGACAGTCTTGTTATTGTTGCGTTAGAATTGTATTTAGGAAAAGACCATAAGTTTTATGAATTTCCGAATTATCTAAAGCAAAATTTCGAAGAAAGACAGATTATGCCAGACGTGGTTTCTAGTTTTTCTTATCGAAATATTCCAGATTCGCCAGACAGAAGTTTGGTGGCACAAATGGTTTTTGAAGGAAAACAGCTTTATGCAAAAGACCTGCTACTTCCTGATTATACAGATGCAGAAAAAATGGGTTACACACCCGAACAAATAAAATGGTGTGAAGAAAACGAAGGATATATGTGGCGTTATTTCATCGAAAATGAAATGCTTTACAGTGATGATCCGAAACTTCGAACACGATTTATGACGCCGGCACCTTTTTCTAAATTCTTTTTAGAAATTGACAATGATACTCCAGGACGCGTAGGAGCTTGGATTGGTTGGCAAATGGTACGTTCTTACATGAAAAACAATAGCAATGTTTCTTTAGCAGATTTGTTCAAAACTGATGCAAAAGAAATCTTCGAAAAATCAAAATATAAACCTAAGAAATAATGGCAGATACAATAAATTCAGAAATTAAATTCAATATAGAATTAGACGAAAACCGTGTTCCGGAAAAATTAACATGGAGCGCGCAGGACGGTGGGGTACAAGCAGAAGAGGCAAAAGCGATCATGTTGTCTATCTGGGACAGCAAAGCAAAAGAAACCATGCGTATCGATTTATGGACTAAAGATATGCCGGTAGACGAAATGAAAATCTTCTTCCACCAGACTTTAGTGGCGATGTCTGATACTTTTAAACGAGCAACAGACGACGAAAAAATGTCTGATACAATGAAAGATTTCTGTGATTATTTCGCTGAAAAGCTGGAATTGACAAAACAATAGAAAATTCAAATTACAAAAAATCCCAAATTTCAATTTAAAATTGAGGTTTGGGATTTTTTCGTATTTTAAACATATAGAATTGAATGAAATATTTGTAAAACCTTCTACGTAATTAAAAAATATGCTGTTCCCATTTCTTGTTAGCCTTGTCGGATTATTTTTTTTACTTGCCAACGCAATTAGATTTTTGTTCACGTGCAAAAAGAGGGATGCTTTGTATCGCATTCTAACCGTATATTTGGGTCTTTTGTTTTGCGTGGAATTATGCTGTAATATCATCGGATTTCTTTATCCTAATTCAAACTTTTTCCTTTCGCATTATTATTTTAACTTTCAATTCATCTCATTAAGCTTATTTTTCTATAATTCTTTTTCCAATAAGATTTTAAAGAGAATTGTGCTGACTGTATTGGTGTCGGTATTAATTTTTTTAAGCCTGCAGTATTACAATACGCCGTCACTTTATTGGGAATTTAATTTAATTGAAATCGCGATAACTTCGATTCCATTACTTTTATATGCCTTCTATTACATTATATCGAATTTAAAAAATAGCAAACACGACTATTTTTATTTCTGCAACGGACTCATAATATACTTAACAAGTAGTGCAAGTATATTTTTATCTGGAAACACTGATTCTGTTATATTTACAGAACCCTTTATACTTGATTTTTGGTTTTTCAATTCCCTTTTTTACATTCTGTATCAGGTTTTGATTTATAAAGAATGGAAGGCTTTAAATTTCATCAGAACAGCCAAGAAAAATATTGAAAGTAAAAATGCAGAATGATTAAATTTCAATAAAAAAAATCCTAAATACCAGTTAAAATTGGAATTTAGGATTTTTTTTTATTTAATATTTTTGGAATTTAAAATCCAGAATTATTTTTAAAAACCTCTTGGTTTACTTCGTCAATATAAGAAAGAAGATCTTCTTTTCCGATTGATTCTGTAGAAGAAGTTACAAAATATTGTGGCATTTCTGCCCAGTTATTGGCAAACATCTGTTTTTTGTAAGCCGCAATATGAGAGTCGATTTTTACTTTACTGATTTTGTCTGCTTTTGTAAAAATAATGCAAAACGGAATTTCGCTTTCTCCCATGTAAGACATAAATTCAATGTCTATTTTTTGCGCTTCATGGCGAATGTCAATTAAAACAAAAGCACAAACCAATTGTTCTCTGTTTTCAAAATAATCGGTAATAAATTGCTGGAAAACAGATTTAGTCTTTTTAGAAACTTTTGCATACCCATATCCTGGTAAATCGACCAAAAACCAATTGTTGTTGATTTTAAAGTGATTTATTAATTGTGTTTTTCCTGGTCTTCCAGATGTTTTCGCTAAGTTTTTATGATTGGTAATCATATTGATCAAAGATGATTTACCAACATTTGATCGGCCTATAAATGCGTATTCCGGCAAGAATTCAGGCGGGCATTTTGAAGCATCAGAATTACTGATAATAAATTCGGCGGTATTAATTTTCATGTTTTTTGTTTTTAAAACCTCCTTGTAATCGAAAGTTTGCTGCTATAATTTCTGATCAGTAAGCCATTTTTCGAGAATTACATTGAATTCATCGGGATGTTCCATCATAGCTGCGTGTCCGCATTTGTCGATCCAGTATAAAGTAGAATTTGGTAATAATTTGTCAAATTCTTCTGCTACATTCGGTGGTGTTACATTGTCATCTTTACCCCAAATGATACAAGTTTCAACGTTCATTTTTGGTAAATCTTTTGCCATATTATGGCGAATTGCACTCTTTGCGATTGTCAAAGTTTTGATTAATTTGATGCGGTCGTTAGCCATTGTGTATACTTCATCAATTAATTCTGGAGTTGCAATTTTTGGATCATAAAATACTTCTTCAGCTTTCTTTCTGATGTATTCATAATCACCTCTTCTTGGGTAACTATCTCCCATTGCGCTCTCGTAAAGTCCAGAACTTCCGGTAATTACAAGTCCAGCAACTTTTTCTGGATACAATTTGGTGTGATACAAGGCAATATGTCCTCCAAGAGAATTTCCTAAAAGAATTACTTTATCAAAACCTTTAAAAGTAATAAAGTCTTTTACGTATTTGGCAAAACTTTTTACGTTCGTTTTTAGAATGCTTTGTGTATATATTGGCAAATCCGGAATAACAACTTTATATCCTTTCGTTGGAAAATATTGTGCTACACCATCAAAGTTACTAAGACCTCCCATTAGTCCATGCAGAATAACAATTGGAGTTCCTTCTCCAGCTTCAAAATAGCTGTATTTGCCTTCTTTTTTATAGTGTTTGTCCATCTAATCTAATGCCAATTTCAATTTCGACAAATATAGGGTTTAATAAACAAAAATGAATTTTTGATACTGTTTTTTAACGACAATATTTACATTTCTTTTATAAATAACTAAAAATCAGTGATTAAAGTACTTTTTGTTAAATTATCTGAATGTTAATAAATATGCATAATAATCAATTTTTTAAGAAAATAAGGTCATTATTTTTTTGAATGAATAATGTATTTAAGAATCTGTTAATTAATAGTTAAAGTATTGACTGGCTGTAAATTATAGACAGTGGTAGCAAAGTGGTTAAACTTATTAACAAAGTGGTATAAAGTGGTAAAATGTGGTATTTTTTTTTATATTTTTGCTGTATAACATGTTAACTAGTTTTTTTGAACACAATTGTTGGAACATATGAATGTAAAGTCGATGCTAAAGGAAGGCTAATGATGCCTGCTCCTTTAAAAAAGCAATTGACTGCTTCTCTTCAAAGCGGATTCGTTTTGAAGCGTTCTGTTTTTCAGCCGTGTTTAGAATTGTATCCTATGGAAGAATGGGATTTGATGATGAAAAAAATAAACAAGCTTAATCGCTTTGTAAAAAAGAACAACGATTTCATTAGAAGGTTTACTGCTGGTGTTAAAGTGGTTGAGGTTGATGCATTAGGAAGATTGCTTGTTCCCAAAGATTTGGTAACGTTTGCGAGTATTTCTAAAGAGGTAGTTTTTTCATCTGCGGTTAATATAGTAGAAATCTGGGATAAAGATTTATACGAAAAATCAATAAGCGGCGAAGATATGGATTTTGCAGATCTGGCCGAAGAAGTAATGGGAAATATTAATGACGACGAAGATGGAATATCATAATCCGGTTTTACTACATCCTACAGTTGATGGTTTAAATATTAAGCCAGACGGAGTTTATGTAGATGTTACGTTTGGAGGCGGTGGTCATTCAAAAGAAATTTTAAGAAGATTAGGGCCAAACGGAAGGCTGTTTGCATTTGACCAAGATGAAGACGCGCTTGCCAATGCACTGCCAGACGAAAGGTTTACTTTGATAAATGAGAATTTTAGGTTCATAAAAAGGTTTTTACGTTTTCACGGAGTAAAAGCAGTAGATGGAATCTTGGCAGATTTGGGAGTTTCATCACATCAGTTTGATGTTCCTGAAAGAGGTTTTTCAACCCGATTCGATGCTGAACTGGATATGCGAATGAGTCAGAAGAATGATTTAAGTGCTTATCGAGTGGTGAACGAATATGAAGAACAGGATTTACGTCGTGTTTTTTTTGATTATGGAGAGTTGAAGAATGCACCGGTTCTAGCAAGAACAATTGTAGAGGCTAGAAAAGATTATCCGATCAGAACAACAGACGAATTGAAAGAAGTCCTGAAAAAGTTTTTACCTGAGAAAGTTAAAAACAAAATCCTAGCTCAGATTTATCAGGCAATTAGAATCGAGGTAAATCAGGAAATGGATGTTTTAAAAGAATTTATCGAGCAGTCTTTAGAAATTTTAAAACCAGGAGGAAGATTTTCTGTCATCTCTTATCATTCTTTAGAAGATCGTTTGGTAAAAAGATTTATAAAAAACGGAATGTTTGAAGGAGAGCCAGAAAGAGATTTTTACGGAAATTTTTCAGTTCCATATAAAACGATAGGAAAATTGATTGTTCCGGACAACGAGGAAATCAAGATTAACAATAGAGCAAGAAGTGCAAAATTAAGAGTCGCTGAAAAGATATAATATATATTAAGGTAGGAAATAATGAAAAGTGGTGTATTTGGCATATTAAAAGCAAGATTCCTGATTCATGAAGATGCGGTAAAAAACTGGCGTTTTATTGTTTTTATAATTCTATTGGCCATTTTGATGATTGCAAATACGCAGCGATACGAGCAGAAGGTTTTTGAGATTGCGAAATTAAATAACGAAGCAAAAGAATTGCGATCTGAATTTGTAGATCGCCGTTCAGAATTAATGAAATTAAAAATGGAGTCGACGATTTCGGATAAAATGCTAGAAAAACAAATTTTTCCATCGACAGTACCTCCCGTAAAAATAGAAGTTAAAAAAGAAGAAGAAAAAAGTTTCCTTAAAAGAATATGGCAGTAGAAGATAAACATATATCCTACAGAATTTACCTCGTAGCAGTTTTCATCTTTGTGATGGCAATTGCTATTGTCGTTAAATTAACCAATATTCAATGGGTTGATGGAGATTACTATAGAAAATTGGCGAAACAGCGTACCGTTAGAAATTTTGTAATTCCGGCTAACAAAGGAAATATTTATTCTGCTGATGGAAGTTTGTTGGCAACGTCAATTCCGAATTATGAGATTCGTTTTGATGCAAAGGCTCCGAAACTTGAAACTTTTGAGAAATATGTAAAACCATTGTCAGATTCTTTGGCAACAATTTTAGATAAACCAAGCAGTTATTTTCAAAAAGAATTAAGAAAAGCGCGCGCAAACAAAAACCGGTATTTTTTGATTGCCCGCAATTTAAGTTACACTGAATATGTGAAAATAAAAGGTTTTCCATTATTCAATTTAGGAGCTTTTAAAGGCGGAATTATTATTGAACAAGAAACCGTTAGGAAACATCCAATCGGTAAAATTGCAGAAAGAACAATTGGTTACGACAGAATTGATCCTGCAACAGGAGTAGAAGTTGGAAAAGGAATTGAGTGGGCTTTTAAAAGTTATCTGAACGGTAAAGACGGTAAAATTTTAAAACAAAAAATAGCAAAAGGTCAGTGGAAACCTATTCGCGACGTAAACGAAGTAGATCCAATTGACGGTTACGATGTGATTTCGACAATAGATGTTTTCATTCAGGATATTGCGCACCATGCCTTATTGAAACAATTACAAGATTATGAAGCAGATCACGGTTGTGTGGTGGTAATGGAAACAGAAACAGGTCATGTAAAAGCAATTTCAAATCTAGGAAGAGCAGAAGACGGATCATATTACGAAACAACAAATTACGCAATTGCAGAATCTCATGAACCAGGATCGACTTTTAAATTAGTTGATTTAATGGCGATTTTGGAAGATAAAGTAGCCGATACAAGTACAGTTTACGATAGTCATAATGGAGTCGTTAAATATTACGGGAGATCTGTACGTGACTCGCACAACGGTGGTTACGGAAAAGTTTCTTTAGCCCGCGGTTTCGAACTTTCGTCAAATACGGTAATGGTTCAGGCTGTTTATGATAATTACAAAAGTAATCCATCCAAGTTTGTCAATCATATTAAAAGTTTTGGTTTGAATAAACCTTTAGGATTGCATTTTAAAGGAGAAGGAAGACCAATCATTCCGCAACCGGGAGATAAAAGCTGGTCAGGAATTTCACTTCCGTGGATGGCTTTTGGATACTCAGTATCAGTTACGCCAATGCAGACTTTAGCACTTTATAATTCGGTAGCCAATAATGGTGTAATGGTCAAGCCTCAATTTGTTTCAGAAATTAAAGAATGGAATAAAACAATAAAAAAGTTTGATGTCGAAGTAATCAATCCAAAGGTTTGTTCGCCAGAAACACTTAAAAAAGTAAAAGCAGTTTTAGCCAATGTTGTAAAAAAAGGAACTGGTTCTAAACTGTATTCGAAAGATTTTTCGATGGCAGGAAAAACAGGAACAGCTCAGATGAATTATGGAGGAAAAGACGGAAAGTCAGCATTGTATTATGCATCTTCTTTTGTGGGATATTTTCCGGCAGATCATCCCAAATATTCTTGTATTGTAGTGGTTCATAAGCCCAATACAGGAAAAAATAATTATTACGGAGCAGATGTTGCAGGGCCGGTTTTTAAGAGAATCGCTCAGAAGATTTTTACAGATGCGCCTTCAACAAATAAAATTAAAAAATTAGACACTAGAGTTCTCAAACAAGACACTAGTTATGATAAGTACACGGTTGAGGTAAATAAAAAAATCAATCAGATTCCGAATTTAAAAGGAATGCCAGGAATGGATGCAATTGCTTTACTAGAGAATTTAGGTTTGAAAGTAAAAGTAAATGGAATGGGGAAAGTAAAAAATCAGTCGATTCAGGCGGGAACCAATATTAGCAAAAACACAACAATTGTATTAGAATTATCGTGAAAGTATTAAAAGACATATTATATAAAGTAGCTATTGAATCTGTAAAAGGTTCAACAGATATTGCTGTTCACAAAATTGAATTTGATTCTCGTAAAGTAGAAGCAGATGATGTTTTTGTGGCAATTCGCGGTTCGCTTTCAGATGGGCATGATTATATTGAAAAAGCAATTCAGCTTGGAGCAAAAGCAATTATTTGCGATACACTTCCTGAAAATACAGTTGATGGAGTAACGTATATTCAAGTAAAAGATACCAATACAGCTTTGGCTTTTATGGCGGCTAATTATTTTGAAGATCCTTCGGCAAAGCTAAAATTAGTGGGTGTAACGGGAACAAACGGAAAAACAACCATTGCGTCTTTATTGTTTCAATTATTCCAAAAAGCAGGTTTTAAAGTTGGTTTATTATCAACTGTAAAAATCGTTGTGGATAATACAGAATATCCTGCAACGCATACAACACCAGATTCTTTAACCATAAATCATTACTTAAATGAAATGATTGAAGCTGGGGTTACGCATTGTTTTATGGAAGTAAGTTCACACGGAATTCATCAAAAGCGTACAGAAGCTTTACATTTTGTGGGAGGAATTTTCACGAATCTTTCTCACGATCATTTAGATTATCATCCAACTTTTGCAGAATATAGAGATGTAAAAAAGTCATTTTTTGATTCTCTTCCAAAATCAGCATTTGTTTTATCCAACATTGATGATAAAAACGGAGCTGTGATGTTGCAAAACACAGTTGCTAAAAAACTGACATACGCTTTAAAATCGTATGCAGATTACAGAGCGCAGATTTTAGAAAGCCAATTATCAGGATTATTATTGAAAGTTAATGATAATGAAGTTTGGGTAAAACTAATTGGTACTTTCAACGCATACAATGTGTTAGCAATTTACGGAACGGCTGTAGAGCTTGGTATTGATAGTCTTGAAGCGTTGCGTTTGCTGTCTGATCTAGAAAGTGTTTCAGGTCGTTTTCAGTATATCGTATCAGATAGCGGAATTACAGCTGTTGTAGATTACGCACACACGCCAGACGCATTGGAAAATGTTTTAAAAACAATAAACGACATCCGTACAAAAAACGAACAGCTAATTACTGTTGTGGGTTGCGGCGGAAATAGAGATAAAACGAAACGTCCAATTATGGCAAAAATCGCTTCAGATCTAAGCGATAAAACTGTTTTGACTTCTGATAATCCAAGAAATGAAGATCCGGAAGTTATTTTGGATGAAATGGAAGCGGGAGTTGAGCCTCAGAATTACAAAAAAATGCTGCGAATTACAGATCGAAAACAAGCTATTAAAACGGCTTGTCAATTGGCTCAGCCAAAAGATATTATTCTAATCGCAGGAAAAGGACATGAAACCTATCAGGAAGTAAAAGGTGTTCGCCATCATTTTGATGATATGGAAACGGTAAAAGAGATTTTAGGTCAATTAAATAAATAAGAAAAAATAAGTTCAAATACCACCAAAATTGGAATTTGGAATTTCAAATCGGAATTTAAAAAATAAAGAAATATGCTGTACTATTTATTCGAATATTTTGATAAAACATTGGATATTCCTGGAACAGGAGTTTTCCAGTACATCACATTTAGATCCGCTTTGGCGTTTATGCTTTCGTTGCTTTTGTCGACTATTTATGGTAAAAGGATTATTAACTTTTTACGTCGTCAGCAAGTTGGAGAAACCGTCAGAGAATTGGGTCTTGCAGGTCAGAATGAAAAAGCTGGTACGCCAACAATGGGCGGACTGATTATCATTTTTGCCACATTGCTTCCGGTTTTATTATTCGCAAGATTGCATAATATTTATATCGTGCTTTTGATTGTGACAACTTTATGGATGGGAACAATTGGTTTTGTTGATGATTATATCAAAATATTCAAAAAAGACAAACAAGGTTTAAAAGGTATTTTTAAAGTTATTGGTCAAGTTGGTCTTGGAATAATAGTTGGAGCAGTTCTTTATTTTAATCCTGCTGTTACAGTTAGAACAGATACAGGTCGTACAGATGTTTTTAAAACCGCTACAAACTCAACTGTAATTGTGCCTGCAGGAATTGAAGAAAAATCTACAGCAACAACAATTCCTTTTGTAAAAAACAACGAATTTGATTATGCTGAAGTATTGTCTTTTATGGGAGACGGTTATGAGAATTGGGCTTGGTTGATTTTTATTCCAGTTGTAATTTTTATCATTACAGCAGTTTCAAACGGAGCAAATTTAACAGACGGAATCGACGGACTCGCCGCGGGAACTTCCGCAATATCTGTCCTGGCGCTCGGAATATTTACGTTTGTTTCTGGTAATATCATTTTTTCCAATTATCTGAATATCATGTATATCCCCAATTCGGGAGAAATGACAGTCTTTATATCGGCATTTGTGGGAGCGCTTATCGGATTTCTTTGGTACAATTCTTATCCCGCCTCTGTTTTTATGGGAGATACAGGAAGTTTGACAATTGGAGGAATCATCGCAGTACTAGCAATTGCAGTTCGTAAAGAAATATTGATTGTTTTATTCTGTGGAATTTTCTTGGCAGAAAGTGCTTCGGTAATTATTCAAGTAACGTATTTTAAATATACTAAAAAGCGTTTCGGCGAAGGCCGACGAATATTCCTGATGTCGCCTTTACATCATCATTACCAGAAAAAAGGATATCATGAAAGTAAGATTGTAACTCGTTTTTGGATTGTTGCTGTGATGTTAGCCATTTTATCAATTATCACCCTAAAATTAAGATAAATGAGATTGGTAGTACTTGGCGGAGGCGAAAGCGGTGTTGGAACCGCAATCCTCGGAAAGAAACAAGGATATGAAGTTTTTGTATCTGATTTCGGAAAGATAAAAGAGAGTTATAAAGAAGTTCTTATCATTAATAAAATTGCCTGGGAAGAGGAGCAGCATACAGAAGATTTAATTCTGAATGCAGATGTGGTAATGAAAAGCCCGGGAATTCCAGAGAAATCGCCGATAGTAAAAAAGCTTATTGCTAAAGGAGTAAAAGTAATTTCGGAAATCGAATTTGCGATACCTTTTACAGAAGCAATGACCATCGGAATTACGGGAAGTAATGGCAAAACAACTACCACAATGCTGACACATCATTTGCTGAAATATGCAGGATTGAATGTGGGATTGGGAGGAAATATCGGAAAGAGTTTTGCCTGGCAGGTAGCCGAAAATAAATATGATGTTTACGTGCTGGAATTAAGCAGTTTTCAATTAGATGGAATCATAGATTACAAGCCGGATATAGCTATTATAACCAATATAAGTCCGGATCATTTAGACCGATATGATTATAAGTATGAAAATTATATCAATTCGAAATTTCGAATAACAATGAACCAAACCGAAAGCGATTATCTGATATACGATGCAGATGATGAAGCGAGTACAGAATGGTTGAAAAATAATAAAACAAAAGCAAAATTAATTCCTTTTTCATTGACGAAATCATTTGATGAAGGAGCTTCTATAAATAACAACAAAATGGAAATTAAGATCAACCAAGAAGAGTTTACAATGGACACGGAACACATTGCGTTAGAAGGAAAACATAATATGAAAAACGCAATGGCAGCAAGCTCTGTAGCAAAGTTGATGCAAATTAGAAATGCAACAATCCGCGAAAGTTTATCTAATTTCCAAGGTGTAGAACACCGTTTAGAAAAAGTATTAAAAATACAAAACGTGCAATACATCAACGATTCAAAAGCTACGAACGTAAACGCTACTTTCTTTGCTTTAGACAGTATGAATGTGCCAACAGTTTGGATTGTTGGAGGTGTTGATAAAGGAAATGATTACAACGAATTAATGTCATTAGTGCGCGAAAAAGTAAAAGCAATTATCTGCTTAGGAGTAGATAATCGTAAAATTATCGATGCTTTTGGAAACGTTGTTGATATTATGGTTGAAGTAAATAATATGAGTGATGCTGTAAAAACAGCTCAAAAATTAACAGAAAAAGGTGACGCCGTTCTATTGTCTCCAGCCTGCGCAAGTTTCGATTTATTCGAAAATTACGAAGACAGAGGAAAACAATTCAAGCAAGCGGTGCATAACTTGTAGAAAAAAGTAGTTTCAAGTTTCAGGTTTCACGTTAAGTGGCAACTTGAAACTTGAAACAATAAAAACTTGAAACTAGATACATGAAAGAATTAGTAAACAAATTAAAAGGAGATAGGGTAATATGGTCGTTCGTGGCTTTATTGGCGTTGTTTTCGTTTATGCCTGTTTTTAGTGCGAGTAGTAATTTGGCTTATATCGGACATGGAACCGGAAATACTTTAGGGTATTTGCTAAAACATTTAGCACATATTTGCATCGGTTTCTTGATTATTTATTTCGTTCACAAAGTTCCATATCATTATTTTAGAGCAATTTCGAAAATTGCATTGCCAATCGTTTGGTTCCTTTTGCTTTATACGTTATTGAAAGGAACTGTTATTGCAGGAGCAAATGCGAGTCGTTGGATTCAGGTTCCGTTTATCGGAATCACGTTTCAAACTTCTACACTGGCTTCGATAGTATTGTTTATTTATGTGGCGAGATATTTATCCAAAACCAAAGAGGAAAATGAACCATTTCAGACTTCGTTAATTCAGCTTTGGATTCCGGTTTTTATCACCTTAATATTGATTTTACCAGCCAACTTTTCTACCACAGCGTTGATATTTGCGATGGTTTTAATGCTTACGTTCATTGGGAAATATCCTTTAAAATATATCGGATTTATTATTGGTTCAGGAATTGCAATGCTAGCATTCTTCCTTTTGGTTGCCAAAGCTTTTCCAGATTCTAGATTCTTTAGCAGGGTGTCAACTTGGGAAAGTCGTATTTCAAACTTTACCACAGATAAACCAGACGAAGATGATTATCAAATAGAAAAGGCAAAAATTGCAATTGCCTCTGGACAATTTGGAGGTTTAGGGCCAGGAAAAAGTGTTCAGAAAAACTTTCTACCACAATCTTCTTCCGATTTTATTTATGCGATCATTGTTGAAGAATATGGTTTGATTGGCGGAGTTTCAATTGTAGTTCTTTATTTATTGCTTCTATTTCGATTTGTAATTGCTTCACATAAAGCGCCGACAATATTTGGGAAATTAGTCGTCGTAGGTGTAGGTTTTCCAATGATATTTCAAGCCATGATCAATATGGCGGTTGCCGTAGAATTACTGCCGGTAACGGGACAAACGCTTCCGTTGATAAGTAGTGGAGGAAGTTCGATTTGGATGACTTGTTTAGGACTTGGAATCATTATAAGTGTAACCAGAAAAGAAGAAGAAATTGCTGAAGAAAAAGAGGAAAAAGCAAAACGAAAAGAAGCTTTACAGCGATTGATTGATAAAGAATTGGCAGAAGACGATGTGATTCCACAAGAAATATATGATGAAGAACCTGCTTATTCGATAGAAGATAATTCAAGAAATCCGATGAACGCAGTTTTAAATAAATAAGATTAAATAGAATAATTTTTAAAAGTTGAAATTTTTAGCAAGATGACAAAGTATAAATTCATACTTAGCGGAGGAGGAACAGGAGGGCATATCTATCCTGCGATTGCGATTGCAAACGAATTGAAATTGCAATTTCCTGATGCAGAATTTCTTTTTGTCGGAGCTAAAGATAAAATGGAAATGCAAAAAGTGCCTCAGGCAGGTTACGAAATCAAAGGCCTTTGGATTGCTGGTTTGCAAAGAAAATTGACTTTACAAAATATGATGTTTCCGCTTAAATTAGCAAGCAGTTTATTGGAATCAAGAAGAATTATTAAACAATTTAAGCCTAATGTAGTAATTGGAACTGGTGGTTTTGCCAGCGGACCTTTATTACAAGCCGCAGGTTCGGCAGGAATTCCGACCGTGGTTCAGGAGCAGAATTCTTTTCCTGGAATCACAAATAAATTGTTGAGCAAAAAAGCAAGTGTAATTTGTGTGGCGTATCAGTATCTGGAACGCTTTTTTCCCAAAGAGAAAATCGTTTTAACTGGAAACCCGGTTCGTCAGGATTTAATTGATATTGAAAGTAAACGCGAAGAAGCGATTGCATTTTACAATTTAGATCCTAATAAAAAAACATTGTTGGTTCTTGGAGGGAGTTTAGGCGCAAGAAGAATCAATCAGTTAATTGAAAAAGAATTACAAAATTTTCTTTCTCAAGATGTTCAGGTAATCTGGCAATGTGGGAAATTATATTTTGAAGACTATAAAAAGTACAATCAGCCCAATGTAAAAGTGGTTGATTTTATTGAAAGAATGGATTTTGTGTATGCGGCTTCCGATATGATTATTTCGCGTGCAGGAGCTTCATCAGTGTCGGAATTATGTATTGTCGCAAAACCAGTAATTTTTATTCCATCACCAAATGTAGCCGAAGATCATCAAACAAAAAATGCTCAGGCAATTGTAGACGCTAAAGGTGCGATTTTATTGAAAGAATCTGATCTTAACGAACAGTTTAGCATTGTTTTTGAATCTTTACTGAAAGACGATGGAAAACAAAAACAACTGAGTGAAAATATTAAAAAACTGGCAAGACCAGATGCAACAATGCGAATTGTTGAGCAAATCAAAAAGTTGTTATAATGTAACTTTAAAGTAAAATTATACAACAGTAAATATATTACAGAACGTTATTTTAGGCATTTTAGACCTGAATAACCGTTAAAATCGCAAAGGTTTAATTGCTAGAATCTTGCAATTTGTAAGTAGGCAATCAAGTCTAAAAAACAAATTTTAAAATGAATTTAAATCAAATACAAAACGTTTATTTTATTGGTATCGGAGGAATCGGTATGAGTGCTTTGGCTCGTTATTTCAAGTTTATTGGAAAACAAGTTTCAGGGTATGATAAAACACCTTCTATGCTGACAAATGAATTGATTGAAAGTGGTATTGATATTCATTTTGAAGACAACATCAGTTTAATTCCGACCGATTACTACGTAGAAAATACATTGGTGATTTTTACGCCAGCTGTTCCCAAAACTCATTCTGAGTGGAATTATTTCATAGAAAGACAATATCAAGTTAAAAAACGTGCTGAAGTTCTTGGAATTATCAGTAAAGATACTTTTTGTTTTGCCGTTGCTGGAACACACGGAAAAACTACAACATCTAGTATTTTGGGGCATATTTTGTTTCAAAGTGGTGCAGATGTAACCGCTTTTATTGGCGGAATTGTAGAAAATTACAATTCAAACTTAATTGGAAGTGGAAAAACAGTAACAGTTGTAGAAGCAGACGAATTTGACAGGTCGTTTCTGCATTTACGTCCAGATATTGCATGTGTAACTTCTATGGATGCAGATCATTTGGATATCTACGGAACAAGTGAGGCAATCGAAGCTACTTTTAAAGAATTTGCTTCAAAAGTAGAAGATAAAAATAACCTCTTCATTACCAAAGAATTGCCTTTAGAGGGAGTTCAATGTGCTGTAGATGAAGATTCGGTTTACAAGGCTTTTAATATTCGCATTGAAGATGGGGCTTATGTTTTTGATGTGCAGACGCCATCAGAAATTATGAAGGATTTGCGTTTTGGATTGCCTGGAAGACACAATTTGATGAATGGATTGATGGCTATTGCAATGGCTAAGACTTTCGGCACCCCGACCGACTCTATTGCGAAAGCCATTGCTTCATTCAACGGAATCAGAAGAAGATTTTCGTACCAGATTAAAAGTGAAAATTTAGTATATATTGATGATTATGCACATCATCCTACAGAAATAAATGCTGTTCATCAAGCAGTTAGAGAATTGTATCCGGGACGTAAAGTTTTGGCAATTTTTCAGCCGCATTTATTCAGCAGAACAAGAGATTTCGTAGACGGATTTGCGGCTAGTTTATCGCAGTTTGATGAAGTGTTTTTGATGGATATTTACCCTGCAAGAGAGCTCCCGATGGAAGGCGTAACTTCTGAATGGCTTTTGGGTAAAATGACAAATTCGAACAAAAAAATTGTTGCAAAAGAAGATTTATTAGGTGAAATCAAAGCCAGTGATGCACCAATAATTGTAACAATTGGAGCTGGTGATCTTGGAGAGATGGTTCCGTCAATTAAAAAGATTTTAAATGAAAATATTTAATTGGACAAATGTAAGATTAGTACTTATTTTCGCACTGGTTCTTTTTCTATATTCCTTCGCGCAGCATAGAAATGGAGATAGAAAATTGAAGAAATCGATGGTTGTTTTTGTAGGAGAAAATACGCTTTTTGTGAAGCCGGAAACGGTTAATAAATTGTTGATAGAAAATAAACAAGACGCTTCGAGTATTAGAAAAGATGAACTAGATTTGAATAAGATTGAGAAAACCCTCGATACGCAAGAGATGATTGAGAAGTCAAATGTTTTTGTAAGTATTGATGGAGTTCTAAAAGCAGTAGTAAAACAGAAGACGCCCATAGCAAGAGTTTATGACGGCGCGAGTTCTTTTTATATTGACTATGAGGGAAATAAAATGCCCTTATCGGACAATTTCACTGCAAGGGTTCCTCTTGTTTCAGGGGCAATTAATGAAAAAAATAACGAAGATTTAGCAGCGCTGTTTCGCACAATTTATGACGATGCGTTTTTGAAAAAAAACATCATTGCCATCGAGATTATGCCCAATGGAAGCTTAAAAATGTTTAACCGTAACTATGATTACTTCATAGATTTTGGTAGAACGATGAATGTTGATAAGAAATTTAGAAACTATAAAGCGTTTTTTCAAAAAGCAGTTTTAGATAGTTCGTTATACAAATACAAAAAGATTGACCTTAGGTTTACGGAACAAGTAGTTTGCACTAAATAATAGAAAATGGAAAAAGATAATATTGCAGTAGGTCTAGATATTGGAACAACCAAAATCGTTGCCATGATTGGCAAGAAAAATGAGTATGGTAAGTTGGAGATTTTGGGCATTGGTAAATCCAAAAGTTTGGGTGTTGCCAGAGGAGTTGTAAACAACATTACGCAAACGATTCAATCGATTCAGCAAGCGATAATTGAAGCAGAAAATAATTCAGGTTATAAAATTAAGGATGTTGTGGTTGGTATTGCCGGACAACACATCAGAAGTATACAGCATACAGATTACATCAGCAGAAATAATCCTGAGGAAGTAATTGGCGAAAAAGATATTCAGCTTCTAATCGATCAGGTAAATAAACTGGCGATGTTACCAGGAGAAGAAATTATTCACGTTTTGCCACAAGAATTTAAAATCGACGGACAGTCTGAAATTAAAGAGCCAATCGGAATGTACGGCGGAAGATTAGAATCTAGTTTTCACGTTGTCGTTGGTCAGGCATCTTCAATCAGAAATGTTGGAAGATGTATTCAGAGTTCAGGAATTGAATTGTCTGGATTAACATTAGAACCATTAGCTTCGGCTGATGCGGTTTTGAGTCAGGAAGAAAAAGAAGCTGGTGTTGCACTTATCGATATTGGTGGTGGAACAACAGATTTGGCTATTTTCAAAGATGGTATTATTCGCCACACAGCAGTAATTCCTTTCGGAGGAAATGTAATTACAGATGATATTAAAGAAGGATGTTCGATTATTGAAAAACAAGCAGAACTTCTTAAAATCAAATTCGGATCTGCATGGCCAGGTGAAAATAAAGATAACGAGATTGTTTCGATTCCTGGTTTAAGAGGAAGAGAGCCAAAAGAAATTTCGCTTAAAAACTTGTCAAAAATTATCCATGCGAGAGTGGTGGAAATTATTGAGCAGGTTTTCGCAGAAATTAAAGCTTATGGACATGAAGATCCGCGTAAAAAATTAATTGCCGGAATTGTTCTTACTGGTGGTGGCGCACAATTAAAGCACATCAAACAATTGGTAGAATACATAACCGGAATGGATACTAGAATTGGATATCCAAACGAGCATTTAGCAGGAAACTCTGGAGAAGAAATCTCTAGTCCATTGTTTGCAACCGCTGTTGGATTGGTAATGAACAGTATCGAAAATAGTTCGCAAAGTGCCGTTAGATTGGAAATGGTTAATGAACAACCAAAAATTGTTTATAAAAATGCTCCAAATCCAGTACAACGATACGAAGTGGTAGAAAACTACGTTGACAAAGTAGAAACAATTGAAGAGTCTAGAGAACCAGTGGTTCAAAGTGTTTCCAGAGAATCTACCGAAACCAAAATAAGAAGATCATTTTTTGATCGCTATGTCGATAAAATCAAAGAATTTTTAGACAACGCAGAATAAATTAGCATAAAAGAAAAGGATTACTTTCTGGCCCCAAGTCAAGAAGTAAAAAATGTACTAAATAAGAATTTCAAAAACCAAAAAGATGATGAGCAACTCAGAATTTGGAAGTATATCATTTGATTTACCAAAAAATCAGTCAAATGTAATTAAAGTAATAGGTGTAGGTGGAGGTGGAAGTAACGCCATAAACCACATGTTTAAACAAGGTATTAAAGGCGTTGATTTTATCGTTTGTAATACCGATTCACAAGCGCTTCAAAATAGTTCTGTGCCAAATAAAATCCAATTAGGAGTTAATTTGACTGAAGGATTAGGAGCGGGAGCAAACCCAGATGTAGGACAACAGTCTGCTATCGAAAGTATTTCTGACATCGAAAAAATGTTAGACAGAAATACTAAGATGGTATTTATTACAGCGGGTATGGGTGGTGGTACCGGAACTGGTGCTGCGCCGGTAATTGCTCAGTTAGCAAAAGAAAGAGAAATATTAACGGTTGGTATCGTGACGATTCCGTTTCAATTTGAAGGGAAAGTACGTCAGGAGCAAGCAATTATTGGAATCGAGAAATTGCGCAAACAAGTCGATTCTCTAATTGTAATCAACAATAATAAATTAAGAGAAGTATACGGAAATCTTGGTTTCAAGGCAGGATTCTCAAAAGCGGATGAAGTTTTGGCAACTGCCTCTAGAGGTATTGCTGAAGTTATTACGCACCACTATACTCAAAATATCGATTTACGTGACGCAAAAACGGTATTGTCAAACAGCGGAACTGCTATAATGGGTTCTTCTGTGGCAATAGGTGAAACCAGAGCAAAAGAAGCAATTGTTTCGGCTTTAGATTCTCCGTTGTTAAACGATAATAAAATTACAGGTGCCAAAAACGTATTGTTGCTTATCGTTTCTGGAACTAACGAGATTACTCTTGACGAAATTGGAGAAATCAACGATCACATTCAAGCCGAAGCGGGTTACAATGCCAATATTATCATGGGAGTTGGTGAAGACGAAACTCTTGGTGAAGCTATTGCTGTAACTATTATCGCTACAGGTTTTGATGTAGAACAACAAAACGAAATTGTAAATACAGAACCAAAGAAAATCATTCATACGTTAGAAGATGAGCAAAGAAGTGTTCATAATTTGACAAACAGACCAATTACTTCTTTTGACTTAAATGCTGAAACACCAACAGCAAAAGCAGATGAAAAAGTTGTTTTTGATTTAATGGATGATGATGAAACATTTACTCCAACTCCGGTTCAGGCTGTTGCTCCAGCAATCAACCAGGAAGAATTGGTGGTTATGTCAGAATTTATCAAAAATCTGGATGTAACTTTCGAAATTGTCTCACCAATTACAGATATCGATTTTACAATTTCTACACCTGAAGCGCCAGTTGTACAACAAATGCAGCAGCCAGTACAGCAACAAAGAGTTTTTGAAAAAGAAGAGCAGACAGCTTTTTCTTTTGATCTTCCTTTGTTCAAACAGGAGCCTGTAAAAAGAGAACCAGTTGCAGAAGATAATAGAGTTTTATTTGAATTGACAAATGAAACCCGTGAAATTAAAGTTAATGATCCAGTACAATTTGTACCAGTAACAGAAGTTTCTAATAACGGAATCATCAAATATTCTCTTGAAGAATATATGGAAGTAGAAAATGATTTGATGGCTTCTAAACCAGTTGAAAAACCAGTTGACGTTGTTCCAGAAGAATTAAATATTACTTTGAAACCAAGAGTTGATTTTGCAAGTCAGCCTGATTTTTCTACAACTTCTGAAGTTTCTCCTTTAGAATTGACTATCGAAGAAACGCTTCGTTTAAGAGCTGAAGAAAGAAGAAAGAAACTAAAAGAATTTAACTATAAATTCCATAATAACGTTTCTAGAATTGATGAGTTGGAAAAAGAACCAGCTTACAAAAGATTAGGAATAGATTTGTCTAATTCGCAATCTAACAATACAAATTCTAGAATTTCTGTTGGAACAGATAGTAACAACGATTTACAATTACGTTCTAACAATTCATTTTTACATGACAATGTAGATTAATTTTGGAATCATAATATGTGGTAACCCGAAAATTGGATTTAATTTTCGGGTTATTTTTTTTATCTTCGCACAGAATTTCAAAATTTGACTTTTAATATACTCTTTTACAAACAATATTGTCACCCTGAGCGATCCCGAGGTTTCGGGAGAAGGGCTTTTTGTCTAAAAGGGCTTCTCTAGAAGTATTAGGTGTTTAGCTTTACAACTATATCATTAGTTAAATAAAAAATCAAATTAATATATAAATTAATAAGCATTGGCTTATTTTAAATAAAACATAAACATGAGTTTACAAGCACAAATCATGGAAGAGATTAAAACTGCTATGAAAGCAAAAGATACTGTAGCGTTAGAATCTTTAAGAGCAATTAAATCTGAATTATTATTGGCTTCAACTGCTTCAGGATCTAAAGAAGAATTATCAGAAGACGAAGAAATTAAATTATTGCAAAGATTGGTTAAAACACGTAAAGAGAGCGCAAGAATCTTCACAGAACAAAACCGTCCAGACTTAGCTGAACCAGAATTGGCTCAAGTTGCTGTAATCGAAAAGTTTTTACCAGCGCAATTAAGCGAAGCAGAAGTAGAAGCTGTCATTGCAAAAATCATTGCTGAAACAGGAGCTTCAGGAATTGCTTCAATGGGTAAAGTAATGGGATTAGCATCTGCTCAATTAGGCGGAACTGCTGAAGGTAAAACTATTTCTACAATCGTGAAGAAATTATTATCATAATTAATTTTAGATTTTAGAGTGTAGATTCTAGATTTCAATGAGCAATCTAAAATCTGTAATCTACAATCATAAATAAATTGACCGCGTAGTTCAACTGGATAGAATATCAGATTTCGGCTCTGAGGGTTGGGGGTTCGAACCCCTCCGCGGTCACAAAAAGGTAAAATACTTTTATAAGTATTTTACCTTTTTTTATGCATTAACAAATCAAAATAATTCAAAAGCCATTAGCTTGTTATTTTTTGTATTTTTATTCCCAAATAAGTCTTAAAAATGCCATTCTATATCAATACAGAACATTTGCGAAATGAAATTGAATATCCCCAACGATATCAATCTCAAAATCTGTTAAAAAGTTCAGTTGTTGTTTTTCTTGTCATTTTTCTATTTCTGTTAGCATTCAAACCATTTGGTGTTTATGATCCAGAATTAAGAATGCATTATTTCTTTATTTGTTTTTTACATGCCTTGGCTCCGGCGCTTATCCTTTTTGTTTATTTTAGATCACTGAATTATTTCAGGCAAGTCAAAAATAAAATGCAATGGACTTTACTCAAAGAATATAGTAATATTGGATTTCTATTGGTTTGTATTGGAATAACCAGTTTTTTAATGCGGGATTTACTTTATACCAATCCCAATAATTGGTCGTGGAATTACCTTTTTGAAGAAATTAGAAATTGTTTTGTTGCGGGTATCTTCTTTTATTTTTTTCTGAGGTTATTCAGTTTTTATTTGGAGTCCAAAAAAGGATCACCATTTATTCTTCAATTTGTTCCCTTAAAAGTGGAAACCGAAAAAGTAGCTTTATTATCAGATATTTTTATTAGTACCCAGGTAAAACAAGACGATTTTAACCTAGATATAAATCAGTTGCTTTTTGTAAAAGCTGATGGAAATTACATCGAGTTGACAAAATCAAATGGCAACCCAACAACCACAGAAGTAAAAAGAATTTCTTTAACTCAATTTGAAACTCAAATAATAGATTATCCACACTTTTTTAGATGCCACAGAACCTATTTGGTAAATATGTTTAAGGTCGAAAAAGTGTCGGGAAACTCACAAGGATATTTGCTTTCATTCAATGAAACTGATGTTAAGATTCCAGTTTCAAGAAAGCAGATCGACAGCTTTAATAATTACTATCAGCAACTTCGAAGCCAACCTATTACTTAAGTTTGTTGTTCATCACAAAACCTAGTTGTCAGTAACAACCGCCACGTTACTGTACTTTCTTATTGTACGTTTGCCATTAATAACACAAAACCAAAATTATTATGACAACTGCAATTGCTTCGAAGAATCATGATTCTGAGGCTTCAAACAAACTTCTTTACATCGACAATATTAAAGTTCTTTTAACCATTTTAGTTGTACTTCATCACACATTTATTGCTTACAGTTCTTCCGTCGGTTGGTACTATAATGAAGAAACCAGTCTTTTGGGAGTACGTGTTTTTGCAACAGCATGTATTAGTATCAATCAATCTTTCTTTATGGGGTATTTTTTTCTATTGGCAGCCTATTTTACCAGCTCTTCCTATTCTAAAAAAGGAATGTCTAAATTTATTAAAGAAAGGCTAATTCGACTTGGAACTCCTATAGTATTCTACTCTTTCATTCTTACGCCATTTATGTGTTATTTGGTTTATTATTTTGGGAAAGAGCAACATATTAATTTTTTCGAATATCTAAGTGGCTACAATAGCTGGATTGACTTAGGTGTGACATGGTTCATAGCTGCTCTATTACTTTTTACGTTATTTTATGCTATGGCAAAAAATATTTTTAAAATTACTTTTGACAAATCCTTAGCTGTACCCAATTCCGGTTCTATACTATTATTTTCACTGGTTCTAGGTATTATTAGTTTTTTGGTTAGAATTATATTTCCTGTTGGATGGATTCTTAAACCACTTGGATTTCAGCTAGGGCATTTCCCGCAATATATTGCATTGTTTAGTATTGGTTTATTGGCTTCGAAAAACAATTGGTTTGATCAACTTTCAGAAAAAACGGGCAAACAACTCAAAAAAGCAGTATGGTTTTGTCTATTATTTTTTCCGGTATTTTTTATTATAAAATTTAAACTCAACACACCTTCTTCTTGGTTTTCAGGTGGTTTTCACTGGCAGGCATTGTTATATGCAGTATGGGAACAAATGATTGGTATCTCAATTCTGACAACGCTTTTAATTAAGGGAAAAAGAAACTGGAATAAAACGTCAGAGCTACTAACTAAAGCATCACGAAGTAGTTTTGCGGTTTATATTTTTCATCCGTTAATTATAGTCGTTTTTACATTATGTGTGCGAAATTGGGATATTGAACCAGCAGTAAAACTTTTGGTCATGACTCCCTTAATAATACTAAGCAGTTTTATATTTGGTTCACTTGTTTTATTGATTCCGGGAGTAAAGAAATTTATTTAATATCCTTATTTAACTAAATCAAATTGTAACTATAATTTATTAAGAGTATTAAATGTTCTAATAAATGATTCGGATTCTTTTCTTTTGAGGTTACTTTAAAATTGAAAAGCCTGAGAATAGTAAATTCTAAGGCTTTTTTATGATTATATTTCTCGTAACATCAATTTCAATAAATTGGAATATTTACATCAATTATCTTTTATCACTTTAGTTCTTGATATAGCGTCATGAAATCCATTTTTTGTAAAGAAGAATGAAAATCTGTCAAACGGAATTAATCTGCAAAATGTTCTGCTTACAATGTCGCCAAGTGTTGCTTTTTCTCCTTCTAGATTTACAACTTTAGTTTTGGTTATCATTTTCCCTACTGTTTTCTGGTAGTTGTGTTCTAAAGTTATATAATAAAAGGCCATAAAAATGATAAGAGTTGTAATTCTGAAAATTGCTCTTTCCATTTGGCTTGTTAGTGAAAGAAAAGTTTCTAGAAAAGGAAAAATCGTGAAATATAAAATGAAAATAATAATAAAGTCAATAAGGAAATTTACAAATCTAATGGTTTGGTGTACTGTGTTACTTTCTACTTTTTCAAGCTTTAATTGTTCTCCTTCCAGTTTTGTGGTAACTTCTTTAAAACGGGTTGTATCAATATTTCGTGACTCAATTTCTTTTTTTGCAGCGTCAATAGCCAATGCCTGATATTTTCCAATATCTACTGTCACAATTCTGATTAGTTCGTCATCCGTTTTACTTGACATTACTTTTGTAAAATTATTTTCCATTCCTGAATTTTTAATAGTTGTTAGATAATGCTAAAAATAATGTAAACATAAGTTTTTATTTAATTTGAAGATTTAATTCAATTCATTTTCAGGAAATTAAAACTTTTATTTCTTGTTTTTTTCTAATTTAAAAATAAGACCTCCATAAAATAAGACCCCAACATATAGCATTATGCACGAAAAGATCCAAGTTCTAAATCCGCTGCGGAGTCCATTTTCAATGCCTTGTATAAAAAAATGACAAACAAGATAGAAGATCCAGCCAAGACTGAATTTTAAAACGCGTTCAGGTCCATTCATTTTTTGAGTAAAATGGACTATGAAAAAAGGAATAAAAAAACATAAAAGAAACGCTCCAATTCTGCTGTTCAAATTTGCTTCAATTGGCAAAGCCAGATATCCGATTATACCGCTTATGATAAAATTTAAAAGAATTAAGTAAACACCATTGATGATAAAATTTGAAAGCGATTTATGCAGAGAACGTTCATTCAATTTTTGCAAATCTTGCGTGTTGATTTCAAGAACATCGCAAATCAGGCTCAAGGTTTTTCCCCGAGGTTCATTTTCATTACTTTCAATTCGCTGAATTGTTCGCAAATTTACTTTCGATAATTCAGCAAGATCTTCTTGCGTAAATCCTTTTTGCTTTCTGGTGTCGCTAATTTTTTTTCCTATAGAATTCATAATTTATATCGTTTAATTTACTTCAAAACTATTTTAAAAAAGGCTGGCTGATAGCGACTTATGCACGACATTTTTACGACATTTAAGCAAATTCAGGTTTTATTCCTTCTTCGAATTTCTAATAATATAATAAACCGAAAATACAAAGACCACAAGATAGACAATTGCCAAAGCCGGTTTTTCAACTGTGAAAGTTTTAAAATCGAATTGTTTAAATAGAACAACACCTAAAATAATAGCGATAACCCAAAAAACAAACAGCATTGATTTTTTATTTTCCATGATTTTAAAGTTTTGATTAATATTCGTAGTTATAATTTTTCTTGTGCTGCGCGGAGCATTTCAGCAATATTTTCATTTTTAAAATTATCCATAAATAAATGTATTAATGGTACAGTCGGACTATTTGGATATTTTTTCATAAAGCGATTAAACTCCTCAATGTTTTCGGGGTAAATGTATTTTTCATCGGCTGGTCTTTCGTATGTTGGCGTATTATCTTCACCAATTAAATAATCCATTTGATACATTTTGTAATCTTCTTTAACCGTTTTCATCAGCTTAGAATTGGGATATTTAGTCATAAAATTTTCCCATGAAACCACTCGGTCACCCAAATCTTTAAACGAAATAATTAATCCCGCATCTGCAGAATACGGCACTTTGTTTTCTTCACTTTGCAAAAACAAATACGCTTTATAATCGGCCGTGACATAATTTTTGAAAATAGCATAATAGAAATCGGGTTTTGTGGTAATTTCAACATAACCTTCACCAATTTCGTCATATTTTAATTGGTGTTTCGAAAGCTTTTCTCCAAAAGCTTTTATCTTTTTTTTGTCAGTTTCCTTTTCGCTATAAAAATTCTGAATCAAGGCATCTTCTTTTTCTTCTATTTGATGTACTAAATAGCCGTTTTCTTCATGATACTTTTCATATAATGCATTGGCTTCTTCAGCAGAAATCGACTTTAATTTCAAAATAATTTCTTCTTTTCTTTTGGTAAACAAAGCCAAGAGCGATTCTGAATCTGAAGCAGTGACTGGCGCAGTTTCAGTTACAGAAATACTATCGGTTTTTACTTTTGAAGTGTTATTCGCAGTTGGGTTTTCAGATTTTTTACAGGCAGAAATTAAAAGTCCGATGGCGATAAATGTAAAGAGTTTTTTCATTTGGGTTATGTATTCGATGTAAACTATTTTAAAAGGTTATGAAAAGGAGAAAGGACAAAAAAGATAAAATTCTTCTCTGTCCTTTTTTATTTTGAATTGATTTACATTTCATGAAAATCGAACAAAGCTTAATATACCAAAAATACATTTTTTATTTAAAAAATAAGAGAATACTTATTTTAAATATTCCTCGATTACTTCTGCAATATTGGTATTCGAATGATCATAAGTCAAAATATTTCCGTTTCTGTCAATTACAATTCGAGTCGGAATAGCCTCAATCTTATAATTCGCCACCACTTCCTGTTTGGAGTCAAAAAGTACATTGAAGTCAAATTTTTTCTCCGAAATGTAAGTCGTTACTTTTTTAAAAATCTCGTCTTCTTTGCCATTTTCCCACGTATTTACAAAAAAGAAAGCAACATCTTTGCCTTTGTATTTCGTAACCAAATCCTGCATTTTAGGAAACGCAGCTTTGCATGGTCCGCACCAGGTTGCCCAAAAATCCAGCACAATAATTTTTCCTTTATAATCAGAAAGTTTGATTTCTTTTCCATCCATGTTTTTCAACGTGAAATCCTGCGCAGTTGCACTTCCAAATTTAGAAACCAGATCTTTATTCTTATTTTCTTTTGCTACTAAATCTGTTTTTTGTTTAATAGCTTCATATTCAGCGAGAGGTAATTTTTTTTCAATATAAATGGCTTTAAGCTTATCAAGAAATGCTGCAGAAGTCACCCCTTTATTATTGATTTCATCTTCTATATAAGCTTTCACTTCATCTTTACTTTTTACTTTATCCAGCATCGCCAAATAACGTTCTTTACCTCCAGCGTCCAGTCCGTTTTTTTCTTTTACGGCATTTTGGTATTTAAAAGCTTCCTCGTATTTGCCTTGTTTATAAAGCAACAGCGCGTACGTATCGGCATACATATTAAACTCATTTCCATAATCGGGATTATAACTTTCCTTGCTTTTTTCTTCAAGAAGGTCCAATGATCTCTTAGAAATTTTAGAAACAAAATCAAGATCTTTTACAGGCGTAGTCAAATCGCCGCCAGATTTTCCCCACGCAAAATTGTTGTAAATACCACTAACATTCATAAGATATTTTTCAAGTCCGATTGCCTTTTCATATTCGCTTTTCTCCAAATATACAGCTTGCAAACGGTGATAGAAATACCCTAAAGAACGTTTAGAAGTATCATTAAATTTAGCTTTAAAAGTATTCAAGCTTTCCATAATAGAAGCTTCCGTTTTATCAGGCTGATCAAAGAAATTTCGAATAAAATTCATTTTTTCGACACTTCCCGCAGGATACTTGGTCGAAATCTCTTTTCTAAGCTTTTCTGCTTCTTCGGGATTGTAGTTTTGATAAATAGTGTAGGCCAGAGACAAATATTCCTCATCGGCTTTAGTGGCCGCTTTAGATGCAAAAGCCAAAAGGTCTTTGCCGCTTTGTTCTGCATCTTTATTTTTTTTCATATAAAGATAATTTATGGCCACTTTATCATCTTTTAATTTCGGATATTTAGCTAATACTGCCTCATAATCGGCAATACTTTTTTCTGGTTTGGCGTCTAATTTTAGTTTAAGAAAATCATTCGCGTACTCTCTTATTGAAATTTCATTCATGAGAGTTTTGCCCAATTCAATTTCGTTTTGTGTTCTAAGCAATACAAAGTAGCCTTGATCTTTGTTATTATCTGCAATCTTGTGAACATCATTTATGGTTACTACGATTATCCTTGCAGAATCGGGAACCTGAGCTGTAAACTCATAACGTTTTCCACTTTTTTTAAGCGGAGTTAAATCTACAGAAAAGTCACCAGCAGTAACATTCAAAACATTTGCTTTAGAATTTTCTTCTATGGCAAGTCCTGAGGGGGTTCGTAAATGTAGGTATTGGGTTTTCCGACATTAAATTTGCTGTTTTTTAAATAGATTTTTCCATTTTGAGCAAAAGTGATATTAAGGGCAGTAAAGAATAATAAAATGATAAATTTTTTCATTTGTTTTTGATTTTTTGTTTACTAAGTTCTTAATTTTTAACGAATGCTAAATTATGTATAATTTGGTTTGTAAGATTTTCATTAAGAAATATTTAGCATATCGGCATAAAAAAATCCAACCGTTTAAAAGATTGGACATTGTTTTTTTTATATCAAAAAAGGCTATTTCCTAGAAAACAAATTCTCTACCACCCACGCCGGACCAATTAATAAGAACTGAAGGTCTTTTAAGAATGAAGGTTTCTTGCCTTCAATATTATGACCGTAAAATTGCCCGATCCACGCAAGGGCGAAAACGACGATAGAGAAAATCCACAAGGGAACATATTGACCGATATAATAATTGACAACCAAACAAAGAAATGAAAAGATAGCAATTTTAGCCGCCATAGCCACAGACAATCTGATATAGAAAATTAGGACAAAAAGCAAAACCACAAAAGCCCAGTTTTCTATAATGGGCATATTTAGTTGTAGTGAATTGGAAAAAATGCCGCTCGGAATACTCATTAACAACCCAACAATCGAAAAGAAAATCGCTGGAACACAAATGTAATGTATCGCTTTGTTTTTTGGGTTTTGATGACTTACTGCATATTCTGCAAACCATTGTTCTAATGTTCTCATTTTTTGTGGTTTTAAGGTTAGATGCGTAAATCTACTGAAATTTCTTTTAGGTTTTAATGTGCTTTATTTTCAGTACTTCATCGTAATAGAAATGTCTTTTTTGTAAAATAACATGTCTTGCCAAAAAATAGTAACACACCAAAGCATCATTACAAAAAAAAGGTAAGAATTGCATAATGTAAAGCGCATTCATTACGATTGCAACATTTTTTAAAGAAGAATAGCTTTAAAAAGAAAAACACCTGTAAGTTTTATTTTACAGGTGTTTAATTGGAATGCTTGTCTAATAATCTATATCAATTATCAAGACTTGTCAATAGACTGAAATCTTGGGTTTGTTTTGATAGTTTTAGAAAAGTTATTACTTTAAATACGTGATTTTTATTAGATCATCTGCCTTTAATGCATATGCCCCATTATCAGCAGGAGTATACGTTACAGTAGTGCCACTTAAAGAAGTTGCCTTTTTAGTAATACAAACACCATTTATATGGAATAAAAGATTGGCAGTTGAAATAGGTGTTTTGGTTAATGTAAAAGTAGCCGTTCCAGCTGTTGTTACATTAAATTCTTCAATTATCATCTCTGGTGTATTAGTTGTAATTGTTGCAGGATCTGTCCAAGTTACATTCCCTGTTGCATCAGAAACAGCAATTTTACCAGTTCCAGCTCCAGTTGTAATTTGAGCAGTTGCTGTTGTTGTTTTTGCTGTAGCTGTAATATTTGCTGCATTATTAATATTTTTACCGCTCATTGCTAAATCTTGTGTAGCAGTATGATTACCAAGATTGTCACCTGCTACGCTGATAGTTGCAGGATCTGTCCAAGTTACATTACCCGCTGCATCAGAAACAGCAATTTTACCAGTTCCAGCTCCAGTTGTAATTTGAGCTGTTGCGGTTGTTGTTTTTGCTGTAGCTGTAATATTTGCTGCATTATTAATATTTTTACCGCTCATTGCTAAATCTTGTGTAGCAATATGATTACCAAGGTTATCACCTTCTACGCTGATAGTTGCAGGATCTGTCCAAGTCAGATTCCCTGTTGCATCAGAAACAGCAATTTTACCTGCTCCAGCTCCAGTTGTAATTTGAGCTGTTGCTGTTGTTGTTTTTGCTGTAGCTGTAATATTTGCTGCATTATTAATATTTTTACCGCTCATTGCTAAATCTTGTGTAGCAATATGATTACCAAGGTTATCACCTTCTACGCTGATAGTTGCAGGATCTGTCCAAGTCAGATTTCCTGTTGCATCAGAAACAGCAATTTTACCTGTTCCAGCTCCAGTTGTAATTTGGGCAGTGGCTGTAGTTGTCTTTGCTGTAGCTGTAATATTTGCTGCATTATTAATATTTTTACCGCTCATTGCTAAATCTTGCGTGGCAGTATGATCACCAAGATTGTCACCTAGGGTAGATCTGTCTACTAATTTTAAAACGCCAGTTGTTGGATCAGCTACTAAAATTTTGTCTGTAGCCGCTCCTGCTTGCAATCCTAGTAATGCTAGAGTGGCAGATGGAGTGGTTTTTAAGGTAGTGTTTTGTATTAAATCACCACCAAGTTGTGTGTAACCTCCGGTGGCTGTTAAACCATTGTTTGCATTGGGGCTTATGGTTACTTTTTCACCAAATTGAGTTACTACAGTTTTTGTCTGTGCCATCATAAATCCACTCTGAATCAAGAAGAGCATGAAAGTAATTTTTTTCATTTTAAGTTGTTTTTTAAATTGTTTACAGTATTTAATTTATGAGTTGATTGAGTTTTGTCATAAAAAAAATAAAATCAAAATTACTTGTGTTATAGTCAACCTTTGGTCTTAGAAAGTTTTAGTTATAATAAAATAAGACAATTGTGGGCTTTCATTTTTAGTAAAGAAATAAACGTTGAGGCATATTGCTTCTTTTAACTCCAACAAATAAGGATACATTGGAGCATTAGAATCAAATAATCGGGAATGATTTGTAAGGAGATGTGAAGTTTCTAACTGGAAACGGTACAATTGAATGCAAACTGAAGATTTTTAAATAAAGTGGTTTAGTGGGACAGAATTTTTAATAAAAACTCTGTAGAAAAGTTGCCAACAAATCAATAGTACAAAAGGGAGAGTATGGACAATCAAATGTAATGTCCTGTTTTTTTGGTCTTGATGACTTATGGAAAATTTCTCAGCTCTTACCGTGCTGTATTTTTATTATTTGATCGACAATCGAAATTGCTTTTTCTAAAGTTATTCCGTTTTCCTGATCCATTTTCAATGGATGATTTTCTTCTATTATTTTAATTTCAGGAATCAATTCCAAACCTTGTTCAATAGCAATTGATTGCAGCGATAAAGTTTCGCCGTATGTAGGGACATTTGTCTGCATCCAGCCAAAATAAGGTTCTTGATTGGCACGGCTTTCATCTTCCCATAATTCTACTCGCTGGTAAAAATTTTCTTCGCTGATAGAAGTCCAAACATTAAAAACTAAATCTTCATGATAGTCTATTATCGGAATAGTTAATCTTCCACGATGAAAAAAATATTTTTCATCAATCACGCACAGACTTTCTTCAAGCTGAATTCGTTGCTCTCTTTCTTCTTCTGGTATGGCAAAATAATAAGCTGGAAATTGACTTCCAAAACATAAAGACATTTGGTCGAAAACTTCGTTACAGCAGGAACATTTATATTGATATGTTTTCATTTTATTTCTGATTATATTGAAAAACATTATCCCACAATTCGTCAATAGTTACAAGCGCTTCGTTTAACGGAATTACATTCCATTTTTCGTTTATTTCCGTTCCTAATCCAATGCTTTTTAGTTTAAGCAAAGCATCGTTGACATCAAAATCCAAATCGGTATGCAATTTTGTTTTAAACCAAGATTCAATTGCGTTATCAAGTTCTTCTGCTGTCATTGGATTTTCACTTTCGTGTAAAAAAGTATATGCTAAAATCGTTTCTTTCAGAGCTTCTTCTTCCGATGAATTTAAAAGCGAATAGAAGGCACCGCTGTTGTTTCCAACGTTTTTAAAATACAAACTGTCTGAAAGCGTTTTAGAATATCGAATTTTCTTGTTTATAAAATTATTGTATTGGCGAAAGCAATACGCCGCCAGAATTCCCAAAGCAATTAAACCTTGGTTTAAGGAAGTTTTACTGTTTAATAAATCGATGGTTTCGCCTGTTTGGTAGGCTTCAAACATATTGATTAAAGCCGGAATCACCTTGGCGCTTAACAGCGAAATGCCACCAAAAACACCTGGAACCCAAAGCAGCATTTTATCTTTTAGAGACATTTTCGGAATCGCATTCGGAAAAATGGTTTCGATATCATTTTTAGGTACACGTTTAAAAATCTTCAAAGCAATAGAACCGGGATCAATGGGCATTTTGCCCAACTTGACTTTTTTGGCTTTTAGATAATCTGCTTCGCTGTAATTGAGGTAAATTAAAACGCGGTCATAATATTCTATTTCTACTTCTTTTGTCCAGAAGAAATATTTTTTGACTTTTTCCTTTGTTTTATGATGCCCTCTTGCGTAAAGCTCATAATCTTTGAAAGCATTAAAATCTATAATGAGTTTTAAGCCAATTAAATCAGATTCTTTAAAGGCTTTGTCTAACGTTTCCTGATCTATTCTGTAATAATTGCCACGGTCTAAAACCTTTAAAAGCGTTTCTTTAAAAACAGGAAAATCGCTTTTATTGATAAACTGTACCCGTTCTTTTTCGCTCAAATCCGGGTCGTAAAGCGCATAGTTTTGCTTTAGGTTTCTATTGAGAGTAAAAGATTCGTAATGATAATAATGTTCGATAATATCGAAAAGCTTTTTAAAATCATCTGTCTTTTGAGCATCCTCGGCAAAAGCTGCAATTTGCTTTTCTAATAAAAATTCTTTGTTGAACGGAATATAATGTTCTCGTTTCATTTCGATTTTGGCTTTAATTTCGTGGCATTTACAGAATGCAAAAATACTGCCTTTTTTTATAGAACCAATAACCGGCAAAACAGAATTTTAAAAACGAGAAAAGCCACAAAGAACGAATTCTTTGCGACTTTTCTACCTTTTAAAAAAAATAAATTTATTTTTAACTTCTACATAAGATTTAGAAAATGTTTATGTAGTGTAGTTTTTTTATAGTTGCTTATTTGTTGTAAACTTCGTAAGAGTAATAAGGATTATAAAAACCTGAATATCCAATACGTACTGTTCCTGTAGGTTTAAAAATATTATCACTATAATTTGAAAAACCAGCTACATTGCATTCTAGATAAAAGTTATAAGTTCCTGCTGCAGGAGCATTAATACTTCCAGTTATAGTGAATGTAGAAGATCCCTTATAGCCTCCATTAGCTGAATAAGGAACGGCGTTTTCAAATGCAGGAAGTGGGTAATTCTTAGATTCTAAATAATAAGGTGTTAAAGCTGTATATGGATCTAATAAGTTCCCTCCCGCATCTACCATTCTAAAATTTCCTATCGCTCTCTCGTTATCGCCTGATGTTGTTGTAAAAATAGTTGCTCTTACAATAATTGTAGATGGACCAGTAACTGTAATTGAGCCTGTAAAAAAGCGGGTGTAACTAGTACCATCCGTAAAAGGAATTGTAAATGGGCTGGCATTTATTTGGCCAGAACCTTGTTTAACTAATAAACCTTTTACATCTGCTATAGTTCCCCATTTTACATTATTAGTATTATCGGTAATCAAAATTTGTCCTGTCGTTCCAGGGGCAATGTCAATTGAAGCATTACTGTCTAATAATTTACTTGTTCCACCTGTTACTGCTATTGTAGCTTTTGGGCTAGATAGGTTACCTTTAGTCAAAGCACCAGAAGTTAAAGTAGCACTAGGTATGCTTTTAACGACTCCACTGGCATCGGTAATTAATACATTGTCAGTAGCAGCGCCAGTAGGTAATCCTGTAATAGACAATGGGTTTGAGCCTGTAGCTATAGTTGTGGGTTTGGTTAATGTCCCGCCCAGTTGTACATTTGCGCCCGTTTTTGTAAGTCCGTTGTCTGCGGTGTTAATTACATCTGGGTTAATTTGTATTTTTTCACCATTTGGTGTTACCAAAGTTTTGGTAGTTTGTGCTATGATAAATCCGCTGTTTGCCAAAAGTAAAAGGCATATTAATTTTTTCATTTTCATCATTATTGTCATTTAAAGATTCGACATTATTTATTTGTAAATTTTCAAAAGCCAAAAATAATAAGACAATAAGAAGTCAACTGCCCTTAGAAGTTTTGTTAATGATAGAATAGGATAATGTTGGGATTTTTGAGGAGGGGCAAGGTGACAGGGGTTCAGAGTGGCAAAGAGTAAAGTGTTTTACAGTGTAAAATAAGTATATTCGCACATAAAAAAAATACAATGTTCAATTCGCAACGAGGCTATCATACTTATTATGTTTACATTATTACCAATACACACCGCTCTACTTTTTATATTGGTGTTACCAAAAATCTAAAGCAAAGGCTTTCTCAACATACAGAAAATAGGGAAAGTAAAGCCCAAACGTTTGCTTCAAAATACCATGTAGAATTTTTAGTGTATTATGAAAAATTCACCTGGATACAAGATGCAATTGCCAGAGAAAAAGAACTAAAAGGCTGGGTAAGGGAAAAGAAGTTGGAATTAATTAGAGGTTTTAATCCAACGTTTGAATTTCTCAATCATCATTTTGAGTAATCCCCGCTTTTGTTACCCTGACGCAACAGTGTTTTTGTCTTCCTTCGTCAGGATGACAAAAAAAAAGGGGTTAAGCCAAAAAAAAAGTGAAATTTCCAATCGGTACCAGCGATTTGAAATTCCACTTCTGTGTTCCAAAAAAAAAGTGACAAAAAATTTAAAAGCTTTCTAGAAGAAAACCTTATTTTAAACTAAAAATTATTCACAGCAAGTTTACCACAAAATAAAATTCCGGGTATACGTATTTATACCTGTTTTTCGTTTTAGGGTGAAAAAATTCAACTATTTTGAACTTGTAACAGGTTTTGCCTTTAGTTTAAAGTCGATTTTTTAAGTTCGATTACGCCTTCAATGTATTTTATCAGTTCTGTTTTAGACACAGCAAAAGTTGCTTTTTCGGCTTCGGTTGAAAGGTAGAGATGGGCGATATTTTCGGCATCTAAGTTTTGAGTTAGATAATGATGTTCTGCAAATTGTATTAGGGCATCTACAAAAAGTTCGCGTTGTTTTCCTTTTTCTATCGTTTCCAGATCTCCCTCTTTTATTTTTTCGATTACAGATTCGGGTAAATCGATGGTGAGATACATACAATCTACGGCAACTTTAGAAAGCATTTCTTTTTTAACTCTTCCTGTAGCGGTGCAATAGGCGCAAGGAGCGGGAACCCATTTTAGTTGTCTTTTCAATCGGCTAATATCTTCGTGGTCAACAAATCCTTTTCCAAGACATCTGGGACATTTTATATCTGATCTTCTAAAAAAATTAAAAATGCTCATTGGTTATAAATAAATCTTAGTGGTTGTCAATTATGCTAAATTAGGCAATTAAGTAAGAAAAGTTATTCATGTCTTGGTTTTTTTTGATGAAAAGAATTAATATATATGGTTTATTGGTTTTTGCTGTGAAGCTTTTGATTGAAAAGTCAGTATTAAAACTCAAAACATATAGATTATGCAACCAAAGGATGTGTGTGATGAAACAAATTTTATTGCTAATGCCTTAAATTTGATCATCATTTAATAAATCATTTATGGAAAATATAAGCACAACCAAATTGCAGAACTTCTTTAGAGTTCTTTTGGGAATTTTTATGATCGTCGCGGCGTTTGGACATTTTACTTTTCAAAGACAGGATTTTCAGGCACAAGTACCCAATTGGATACCGTTGGATAAAGATCTTATCGTTATTCTTTCGGGAATTGTTGAAATTTCCTTGGGACTTAGCATGATTTTTCTAACCAAATATAAAGTGCAGGTTGGTATGGCCTTGGCTATATTTTATGTTTTGATTTTCCCTGGAAATATTGCGCAATATATCAACGGAACTTCGGCTTTTGGGCTCGATACCGATCAGGCCAGATTGATGCGATTGTTTTTTCAGCCGGTTTTGATTTTTCTTGCTTTGTGGTCTACTGGCGCGCTTCGCTATCTTAAGAGTTTGAACTGGTAGTATAATAGATCTGTGTAGAAAATAATTTAGTATTGATTTCAAAAAATTATCTAATTGTCCAATCGACAAATTATCTAATTGAAGATTATCTAATTAAAAGATTATCCAACAAGATCTGGTATTTTCTTCCCACCGGAATAATTTCGCCATTGCTCATGGTTAGCGTTTTATTTATGGCACAAGTAATTTCGCGGGTGTTTACGATATAAGAGCGATGCACTTGTACAAAATGCGAACAATCAATTTCGGTGCTTACGCTGGCAAGCGAACCATAAATAATGATGGGAGATTTTAATTTTCTACTGTACAATTTCATATAATTGCCTAGACTTTCTACGTATAAAATATCAGTAAGAGAAGTTTCTATCACCTGACCATTCGAACGACATGAAAACACTTTTTCGGTGCTGTTTTCTTCTTTTTTAATGTTATTTCCAGAATGATACGTTTTGGCCTTTTCTATCGCTTTAGCAAATTTATCTGGAGAAATGGGTTTTAAAAGATAATCGATCGCATCGTTTTGGTACGCCGAAAGGGCAAAATCAGAATAAGCCGTTGTGACAATGGTGAGCGGACGGTTGGGTTGTAATTCCATTAATTCTACACCCGAAATTACGGGCATATTAATGTCTAGAAAAATAATATCGTATTGGTTTTCATTGAGCATTTTTATGGCTTCCATACCATTAAAAGCACTTCCGGAATGTTCCAGTTCGTCAAATTTTGAGATGTGCGAAATCAGGGCTTTGTGCGCCGGCGATTCGTCATCGATTATAAGACAGCGGTAGGTAAGTGCCATATACATAATTTTACGGTGAACATATTTTTCTCTTTTTTGCAGCTCAAACGGTGTTTTAGGCCGTAAACTTCCAGCCGTCTTTTTAGGTTTTCAATCCCAATTCCGGTACTCGAAAGGCGCGATTCAGAATCCAGACAATTATTTTTTAAGGTAAAAATCACGCCACGGCATTTTACTCTTAAATCCAGATTAATAAAAGGTTCGGCGGTCTCTGCCGAAAATTTAACTGCATTTTCTACCAAAGGTAAAAAGAACAAAGGCGGAATATCAATTTCATCATGAAGACCTTCAATATTTTGTTTTACAACAAGCCTTTCGTTTCTAAACGTATAATATTCAATATATTTTTGAATGAAAGCCATTTCTTCTTCCAACAAAACATAATCTTTTTTAGAAGCTTCAATCTGATAGCGCAGCATCTCCGAAAGATTCAGAATTCGGTCGGGAACTTTGTCGGGTTCTGCCAGGGCTTCTCCGTAAAGATTATTCATGGCATTCAACAAAAAATGCGGATTTAATTGTTGTTTTAAAAACGAAAGTTCCGATTTGAAATTCATAATGTCTTTATCGGCCTGACTCATTTTCTTAGTAATCACAATGTGAATGAAATAGAAAAAACAGCCATTTGTAATAAGCGATAAAATCTGAAGGGTTTTGAAATTTCCTAATCCAACAAGGGGGAAAAACCAATTCATAAAAAAGTAAAAACCAGTCCAGTAAATGGCCAAAAGCGTAAAGAAGATTTTAAATTTTTTATGAAACAAAAAGTTCCTGATAATAAAAATATTAAAAATCGTAATCCACACAATACACGGAAAATAACCCACTGCCACCTTACTAAGAATATAAGACCAACTATGTCCGTCGAGTCTGATTTCGTCATAAACGCAAGCTAGAATAACCAAGAAAACGAGCGTATTTACGATTATGTTTCGTAGAAAAAAGTTCTGATAAATTTTTGCAATGGTCATGTCGGCAAAAATAATATAATCGTATAGTTTTTAATGCTTTGTATTTAATAATTTATACCAACGCCATTCGTATAAATCATAAGGCGTTAGTATAATTGTGCTGTTGAAATAGTTTTTTGTGGTTTATTTTTGAACTGGTTTTTCGATTATCAATTCAGAAATTAAAGAATATTTCATTTTTTACTGAAAATGAATGAGTTACTTCTGATTGTGGTTTCTAATTTGAAAGTTTTTACTTAATTTTAGGCGTTTCAATCAGAGCAGAATTTAGGATCAAAAAGAAAATCCAGAATATATTTTAGGCTTAGAATATTTGTATCATCTTTTTAATCAAAATAATATGTACGAGTTTAAAGAATTAAAAGAAGCAGATATGGTTGTGGAGATTTTTAAAACAAATGTTCAGAAAGAATCTGATAAGAATTATATCATCGCCGTTATTAATACTCAGTTTCCCGATTATAAAATTAATTTTGATTTGGAAGACTGCGATAAAATATTGCGTGTTGAAGGAATTGATTTAGAATGCAATAACATTATAGATTATGTGCATTGTCTTGGTTATACTTGCGAAAGATTAGATTAAAAATTAAATCGGGTGTAAATACGCTACTGTATCTGCATTATTTGTAAGTATTTTGCTTAAAGTTTTAATTCAGAAATAAAATTATAAAAATGGTCCATGTTATTCTTTCGGTTTTCCTATTTCTACTAAAACAGTTAAGCTAAATACAGCTGTTTTACTTCTCTATTTATCACTGTTACTTTTTCATTACGGAAAGGTTTATCCTTTTTTTTGCATATTATTTGTCTAATTTTGTGCGGTATGAAAAAAACATTCCAACTATTCGATTTTACTCAGAAAGTCAATTATAAAAATGAAATTTTAGCCGGTTTAACTGTAGCGATGACGATGATTCCGGAATCTTTATCGTTTGCTATTTTGGCCGGATTCCCACCTTTGGTCGGTTTATACGCTGCTTTTATTGCAGGTTTAGTAACGGCTATTTTTGGAGGAAGACCCGGAATGATTTCTGGTGGAGCAGGAGCAACGGTAATTGTTTTGATCGCTTTGATGAAATCGCACGGAATTGAATATGTCTTCGCAGCCGTCGCGCTTGGGGGAATTGTTCAAATCTGCATCGGACTTTTTAAACTCGGAAAATTTATCAGATTGGTTCCGCAGCCCGTAATGTTTGGTTTCGTAAACGGTTTGGCAGTTGTGATTTTTATGTCGCAGTTAGAGCAATTTAAAACCATCGTTAATGGACAAGTTTCATGGCTTCAGGGAACTCCTTTATATATTATGTTAGGATTAGTTGCTTTGACCGTCGCCATAGTTTTAGTTTTCCCGAAGATTACAAAAGCAGTTCCAGCATCTTTGGTGGCGATTATGGTTGTTTTTGCTTTGGTCATTATTTTTAATATTGAAACAAAAACGGTTGAAGATATTGCATCAGTCCAAGGCGGATTTCCTCCTTTTCATATTCCGAATATTCCGTTTTCTTTTGATACTTTAAAAGTCATTTTTCCATATTCGGTAATTGTTGCCGCAGTGGGTTTGACTGAAGGTTTGTTGACATTGAATTTGGTTGATGAAATAACCGGAACAAGAGGAAACAGTAATCGTGAATGTATTGCGCAAGGAAGTTCGAATATCCTCAACGGATTTTTCTACGGAATGGGAGGTTGCCCAATGATTGCACAGACTTTAGTAAACCTTGGTGCTGGTTCGCGAGCAAGACTTTCGGGAATTATTGGCGCTTTGACGATTTTAATGATAATTCTTTTTGGAGCTCCGATAATCGGTAAATTGCCAATGGCGGCGCTAGTTGGCGTTATGATGATGGTGGCGATTACTACTTTTGAATGGGCAAGTTTTAAAGTCATCAATAAAATGCCAATACACGATATCTTCGTCGGAATCCTAGTTGCTGCAATTACAATTATCCTACATAATCTGGCTCTGGCAGTTTTAATTGGTGTGATAATTTCAGCTTTGGTTTTTGCCTGGGAAAGTGCCAAAAGAATTCGTGTAACAGCTCATCTTGAAGAAGATGGTGTGAAAAACTATGAAATTTACGGACCATTATTCTTCGGTTCTACCACTGCTTTCATGGAAAAATTTGACATTCAGAACGATCCAAATCATATTATAATTGATTTTAAAGAAAGTCGCGTGTCAGATATGTCGGCAATTGAGGCTTTAAATAATTTGACCAAAAAATACAATCAATTAAATAAAGTGGTCGAATTGAAACATTTGAGCGAAGATTGCAGACAATTACTAAAAAATGCTGATGCTGTTATTAAAGTAAATGTAATTGAAGATCCGACTTACAAAGTGGTATCCTAATTAGATAATGTGTCAATTTGATAATTAGAAAATGATCTTGACAAATGTATATATTTTCAAATGATTAAGTTTGTCAGGCTGAGCGTCCCGAGACTTCGGGAGAAGCCCGCGTGCCAATTGGAGCGCTCTTCTCCCGAAGTCTCGGGACGCTCAGGGTGACAGTTAGGTTGTGTAATTTTCTAATTAACACATTATCAAATTTTCTAATTAAAATAATAATTTGATTTTCGTAACTTTATAAAATGAAACTAACAGAAACCTTAGAAGATTTTTATACCGTCAAAATAAAAGGAATGCCCGACAATCTTAAAAAAGAAATCGGACATTTTAATGTTTTTAAACTGGATGAGTATGTAGGAAGTACTTGCAGTCCATTGCCTTATACTAGAAAAGACTTTTATAAGATCAGTTTGATTATTGGCAAAAACAAAGTGCATTATGCAGATAAAGTTGTAACGATTGGAGATCAGGCTTTGTTCTTTGCAAATCCTCAGATTCCGTACAGTTGGGAACATATTGATGAAAATCAGACTGGTTTTTTCTGCATTTTTACAGACGCATTTTTTAGTCAGTTTGGGAATTTAAAAGAATATCCGTTGTTTCAGCCTGGAGGAAATCCTGTCGTTCCCGTTTCTGTAGCATTAGCAGAATCATTAAAAACAGTTTATTTAAAAATGTTAGAAGAAATCAATTCTGATTATGCTTTTAAATATGATGTGCTTAGAAATTTGGTTTTTGAAATAATTCATCTTGCACTCAAAACACAAACTGTAACTACTTCATTATACAGTAAATCGAATGCAACAATTCGAGTTTCTTCTTTGTTTTTGGAATTGTTGGAAAGGCAATTTCCTATTGAATCTATTTCGCAGCAAATTAATTTTCGTTCGCCTTCAGAATACGCAAGTCAGTTAAATGTGCACGTCAATCATTTAAATAAAGCCTTAAAAGAAACTACTGGAAAAACTACTTCCCAGATTATTTCAGAAAGAATTGTTCAGGAAGCCATGATTCTTTTGAAACAAACCAATTGGAATATTAATGAAATCGCCTGGTGTTTAGGTTTCGAAGAATTGTCTCATTTTATAAATTTCTTCAAGAAAAATGTTCAGGTTTCACCTAAAAACTATCGTTTGACTGAAATTGTTTGATTTTCGTAACTTCTTGTTTGATTGCTTTAATAGTTGAGAAGTACTTCGCCAATACCTTTGTCCTGTAATTTAAACGTAAAAAATTAAAATCATGGAAAATAACAAAGTTTGGTTTATCACAGGTGCTTCAAAAGGACTTGGATTAGAATTAGCTAAAAAATTATTGGCAGAAGGTTTTAAAGTTGCCGCAACATCAAGAAATGAATCTTCTTTAATAAAGGAACTCGGAAATACATCAGCTAATTTTCTTCCGCTTGAAATGGATTTGGTGAATGAAAAAAGTGTAAAAAATGCGATTGACAAAACCATAAATCATTTTAAAACAATCGATGTTTTAGTAAACAATGCAGGTTACGGATTGTTAGGAGCTTTGGAAGAATTAACAGATGCAGAAGCTAGAAAAAACTATGAAGTAAATGTTTTCGGATTATTAAATGTAATCAGACACGCAATGCCAATTCTTCGAGAAAATCAATCAGGACACATTTTTAATATTTCTTCTGTGGGAGGATATTACGGAGAATTTCCGGGTTGGGGAATTTACTGCTCTACAAAATTTGCGGTTGCAGGTTTAACAGAATCTTTGTCAGCAGAAATTAAACCATTTGGACTTCATGCAACAATCGTTTATCCGGGATATTTCAGAACTGATTTCTTAAAAGACAGTTCATTATTATTGCCAGAAAATCCGATTGCTGAATATAAAGAAGTAAGACAATCTCAAAACGCACACAAAGAGGATATCAACGAAAATCAGCCTGGAGATCCCGTAAAATTAGCAGAAGCTTTGATAAAAGTGAGTCAAGATGAAAATCCGCCCTTGCATTTGTTTTTAGGTGAAGATGCTTTTAATATGGCCCATCAGAAAATTGCTAGTGTGCAAAATGAATTAGGAAAATGGAAAGAGGTTTCTGTTGGAACTAATTTTTAATTAGATAATGTGTCAGTGAGAAATGTGTCAATGAGAAAATGTGTCGATTTGATAATTAGAAAATGATTTGACATATTGTTTATCTGTAGACACGCACTGGAGTGCGTCTAACGTTTTGCAAATTTAAACCCGACAGATTTTTATCCCGAGGCTTCGGGACTGTCGGGTTTATTGTTTTTTACGGGTACTTAAGTGTTTTCAGGCTGAGCGTCCCGAGACTTCGAGAGAACACCGAGTGCCAATTGGAACGCCCTTCGACTTCGCTCAGGGTGACATTCTAGTTTTCAGATTAAATTATCTAATTATCAAATTGACAAATTATCTAATTATTTCAACATTGCATCTACATCGCTCAATTTACCATCAATTTCACCTATCTGCAAGCCTAAAATATGAGCAATTAAAGGATAAACCGAAATATTCGGAAATGTTTTTACTCTCTTGTTAACTTTAAAAGCGGGACCTTTTGCATAAAAAATGGCGTGCATGTCTTTTTCCTTATTGTCATAGCCGTGCGTTCCGCCTTTTATATGTGTACTTTCTTTACTTACTAAACTCCAGCCTTTTTCGGCTTCAACAACAAAATCATGCACACGCGGATTTGTTCCGTAATGTAATCTTTCAGGGACTTCAGTTGATCTATAAAATTTGATATGTGGTACTTTTTTTAAAGCTATTGCAATCGAATCCTGAAAACCTGCTTTTGCCTGTAAACTCATAATCGGATTGATTACGTCTTTATAACCCAGCCATTCTGGCTTTAAATAATCTAAAACAGCTACTTTTTTTTCATTGCTGATATCAGCCATTCCGTGATCTGAAACTATAATTAAGTTGATTTGTTTCCCAATAGGTAACTGATCTAATCTTCTGGATATTTCTCCGATAATAGAATCCATTTTGGTTGCTGCTTTTTTAGTTTCTGGCGAAAGCGGCCCAAAATTATGTCCCGAATGATCTGGTTCGTCAAAATATAAAGTCACAAGATGAGGTCGTTGTTTTTCTGGCAGCTGAAGCCATTTCATGACAGTATCAATTCTTGCTCCATACGGAATTTTGCCATCATAATTTTTAAAATAACTCGGATTTCTTTTGTCAATATCTGAACCAGGCCAGAAGAAAGAAGCTGTTTTTACGCATTGTTGTTCAGCTAAATTCCAAATCGGATTTCCTCCATAAAACCTGGAATCGTTTTTGGCATCACTTGATAATGAGAATGATTGATTCAAAGAAGCATCATAAAAAACATTGTTGATAATTCCGTGATGATCAGGATAAAGCCCCGTTACAATTGTATAATGATTAGGAAAAGTTTTGGTTGGATAAGAAGGTTTCATGGATTTTGCATGAACGCCTTCTTTTTCAATTTGCTTCAAGTTCGGAAGATTGAATTGTTTTCCGTAATCCCAACGAAAACCATCCATAGAAATTAAAACAACATAATTGTCTTTGCTATTTTGAGCTTGTAAAAAAGTGGAAAGAAGTAAGAATGTAAAAGATAAAAGGGGAGTAAGGATTTTTCTCATTTTGCAATTTTAAATAGAATTGCAAAGGTAGAAATAACAAGTTTTTTAAAGAAAAAGAGAATGTTAAATAAAAGGATAGCCACGACTCGAGCGATAGCGAACAGACGAAGTAATTCACGAATTATTTTTTTCTAATCTTTGTGTTTAAAAAATAGTTATCATTAATTACACGGATTCTTTGTGTGAAAAATTTGCCACAGATTAAATGATTCTCACAGATTAGAAAAAAATAATTTGCGAAAATTTGTGTAATTTGTGGTAAAAAAAATCTTTTTAATCTGTGTAATCTGTGGCAAATAAAAGTATACATAAAGATTAGAAAAAAATAATTCGTGAATTCGTGGCTAAAAAAAAGCGCCAGATAAAAATCCAGCGCTTTTAAGTTTTAAGAAGAGAATGAATTACATCATACCTGGCATACCGCCACCCATTGGCATACCGCCAGCGTTTTCTTCTTTAATATCAATTAATGCACATTCTGTAGTTAAGATCATTCCAGAAACAGATGCAGCATTTTCTAAAGCCACACGAGTTACTTTTTTAGGATCGATAATTCCAGCAGAAAGCATGTCTACGTATTCGTCTGTTTTAGCATTGTAACCAAAATCACCTGAACCTTCAGATACTTTAGAAACAACAACAGAACCTTCAAGACCAGCATTTTCAACGATAGTTCTTAATGGAGATTCAATAGCGCGAGACACGATTTGGATTCCGGTTGCCTCGTCAGCATTGTCTGCTTTTAAGTCAGCTAAAGCAAGTTTAGCTCTTAGTAAAGCAACACCACCACCAGCAACAATTCCTTCTTCAACAGCAGCACGAGTTGCGTGTAATGCATCATCCACTCTGTCTTTTTTCTCTTTCATTTCAACTTCAGAAGCTGCACCAACATAAAGAACTGCAACACCTCCAGCTAATTTAGCTAGACGTTCTTGTAGCTTTTCTTTATCATAATCAGATGTAGTAGTTTCCATCTGACCTTTAATTTGGTTTACTCTGTTTTTGATGATATCAGCTTCACCAGCACCACTTACGATAGTTGTGTTGTCTTTATCGATAGAAACTCTTTTTGCAGTTCCTAACATTTCGATAGTTGTATTTTCCAGTGTATAACCTCTTTCTTCAGAAATTACAGTTCCACCAGTTAAGATTGCGATATCTTCTAACATTGCTTTTCTTCTGTCGCCAAAACCTGGAGCTTTTACAGCAGCAATTTTAAGAGCACCTCTTAATTTGTTTACTACTAAAGTAGAAAGTGCTTCACCGTCAACATCTTCAGCGATAATCAATAATGGTTTTCCTGATTGTGCAACGGGCTCTAAAACTGGAAGTAGTTCTTTTAAAGAAGATACTTTTTTGTCGTATAATAAAATGTATGGAGAGTCTAATTCAACTTCCATTTTCTCTGGATTTGTTACAAAGTAAGGAGAAAGGTATCCTCTGTCAAACTGCATTCCTTCAACAACGTCAACGAAAGTGTCAGTTCCTTTAGCCTCTTCAACAGTAATAACACCTTCTTTTCCAACTTTTGAGAAAGCTGTAGCGATTAATTCACCAATAACTTCGTCATTATTTGCAGAAATAGAAGCAATTTGTTTGATTTTGTCAGAATCACTTCCAACAACTTTAGCTTGTTTAGCAAGGTCAGCCACGATAGCTTCAACCGCTTTGTCGATTCCACGTTTCAAGTCCATTGGATTTGCGCCTGCAGCAACGTTTTTCAAACCTTCTTTTACGATAGCTTGCGCTAAAACTGTAGCCGTTGTAGTTCCGTCTCCAGCTAAATCATTGGTTTTAGAAGCAACTTCTTTCACCATTTGAGCACCCATATTTTCTAATGGGTCTTTTAATTCGATTTCTTTTGCAACAGAAACACCATCTTTAGTAACTGTTGGTCCACCAAATGATTTTCCGATAATTACGTTACGACCTTTTGGTCCAAGCGTTACTTTTACAGCATTTGCTAATGCATCAACACCACGTTTTAATCCGTCACGTGCTTCAATATCAAATTTTATATCTTTTGCCATTTTAATTTTTTGTTTAAAGTTTGATTTGTTTCAAGTTAAATGAAGTTCTTAATTGTAAATACTCCGTACTTAATACAATATGTTTTTTAGATAATCGCTAAGATGTCATCTTCACGCATGATTAGGTAATCAGTGCCTTCAAGTTTTAGCTCTGTTCCTGCGTATTTTCCGTAAAGAACAGTATCTCCAACTTTTACAGTCATTGTATGATCTTTAGATCCGTTTCCTACTGCAACTACAGTTCCTTTTTGAGGTTTTTCTTTGGCAGTATCAGGAATAAAAATACCTGAGGCAGTTTTTGTTTCAGCTGCAACAGGCTCAATAAGTACGCGGTCTGAAAGCGGTTTAATGTTTAAAGCCATGATTTTATATTATTATAAGTTATACGTTTTTTTATGTTCTATAAACTTTCAGAAATTGTGCCATGCTATAAAAACTGACATTATTTCCTAAAAAAAATGCCAGCTTTGACAGGCTGGCATTAGATTTTTATATTGAGCTAAAATTATTTTGTAGCTGGTGCTGCTGGAGCAGGAGTCCCTTGTACTGGAACAGCTGGTGTGTTTGCAGGAGCTTCAGTTTTGTCAATGATTTTAGAATCTGTATCGCTTAAAGATCCTGAGAAACTTAAACTAGAAAGTAAAATTAACACAATTAGGACAGTAGCTAAAGTCCAAGTACTTTTATCTAAAAAGTCAGTTGTTTTTTGTACTCCACCTAACATCTGCGTTCCGCTGATAGTAGAAGACAATCCGCCTCCTTTAGGATTTTGTACCATGATAACGATGATCAATAGAAAACAAACTATTGTGATTAAAACTAAAAAAATTGAAAATGTGCTCATTACTTAATTATTGTTATTGTTATTTTGTTGTAAAATCTTTATATCCGATATGCGGTCTGCAAAGAAAGTAATTTTTTCTGGATATTTCAAAATTAATATTTCATAAGCTTGAATTGCTTTTGTATATTTCTTTTGTTCCAGATAAACTCTGGCCAAAGTCTCTGTCATCAAATAAGAATTGTCTTCAGAATTGCTTTCAATTTGCACTACCGGAGTACTTGTTCCTGGTTTTACGGGTGAGATTTTCGGATTGGTTTCAATAAACTTATTGATAATTTCGGCCTTTTTCTGCTTCTCTTCTGTAATTATTTTTTTTTCTTCTTTTGGTTTTTCAGCGACAGTAACATTAATCTCTTCTGTTTCAGAAGTTTCGTTCGAACGATCAATTGGTTCTGTTCGGGATAATTGTAACCATTCTTGAAAGGAGTGCTTTTCGCTAAGAGAAAAATCTAAAGGTTTTCCGATTTCCAGATGTTCTTCGGCAATTTTTACATTTTCATTTGTTTCCTCAGGTTGTTTTTCAATCAATTCATTAATTTCAGAAACAACTTGTTCTGGAGTTTCATTTATGATTTCTTCCTGAATCTCTTCTAGTGCTTGCTCAGGAATAATAGTTTCGCTAACTTTTATTGATGCAGGAGCAGACCCAACCAGATTCATTTTGAATTCAGGTATTATCATTTCTTCTATCACACTATCATCTTCATCTTCTTCGGGTGAAGTTAAAATGGGTTGCTCTACAATTTCAATTTTTGTTTCTTCAGCTTTTTGTTGTTCAGGAAGTGAGGCTTCTGATTCTTTGATTGAATTTAAAATAGAACGCTCTATTGCAGCATCAATTTTTATTTCTTCAGCTTTAACAAGTTCTTCTTGTTTCGAAGGTGTTTCAGCAACTTTTATAGAACTTAAAATAGAATTTTCAATACGATCGATCTTAGGTTCTATTTTAATAGGTTCAGTAATTGAAGCTGATTCGGTTTCTTTTATAACTTCTGAAATTGTTTCTTCAATTACATCAATTTTCTTTTCTTCATCAATAATTGGTTTTTCATATGTTACCGATTGTGCTTCTTTTATTGCTGCAAAAATAGAATCGTCAATTACAGGAAGCGTTTTTGGTTCTTCAATTACTACTGGTTTTTCAAAAGTGATATTTTGAGTTTCTTTAATAGTAGTAAAAATAGCCGGATCTATTTCTGGAGTATTTTTAGTTTCTTCCGTTTTAACGGGTTCCTCTAAAACTGTAGTTTCGTTAATTTTAGTAGTTTCTAAAAGAGGTTGCTCCTCAGTTTCAACTTTAACTTCAATAGCTTTTCTGATTTGTTCAGGAGAGATTATTTCACTTTCAAAAACAGTAATTTCAAGAAGATCTTTCAGTTTTTGTTCGTAGAAATCGTTTTGTATAGAAGTAAAAGTATCTGAAGTAATAAAATCAAATAAAATAGAACGGTCTGATGTGTGCGCCGCTGTAACCTTCAAAGCATAATTATACTTAAAACTGTTTTGATTGTAAAGTCCTTTTAATCGTAATGCGCGCGCACTCTGAAAATATGGAAATTCATTCAAAACACTGCCTAATGCGTCTGCCTGCTTTTCTGTAATAGCATCGGGTTTGTTCATTAAGTAAGTATAATCGGTAACGTTCATTTATTTTTTTGTTTAATTGGTTATTGTTTAACAGTTCATTTGTTTACTTGTTTCATCGATTAAACGGTTGTACGATTAAACGATTCAACAAAAAAAAATTACCATTTAGCCAATGATTCATTAAAGATATCTTGCGTAATTCTTTCGAAAATAGTTTTTATGGCGTCATTTAAAACCCCTCCGGTAGGAAGTTGTTGCCCCGGAAAGTCATAATAGAACTCGAAACTTCTTTCAAAATCGTCTGCTTCTTTTTTTCTATTGGTAAACCTTACATTAACACGAATAGAAAGACGGTTTTGCGCTGCCCCAACTTCACCATTCGTACCAACAGCTGTAGCTGACATTGGAGTAGTTCTGTAATCTGTAATTTCTCCTTCATAAATCAAATCACCCCCCGTACTTACCAGATTCAGGTTGGTTTGATTCATAATTAAATCCTGCAAATTCAATGTAAATGTTCTGTCAATTCCCGGTTCAATCAAATCGGCATTATTCTGGAAGAAATTTACCTGAAATGTTTTAGCATCAATTTTTCCGGTTCCGGTAAAATTATATACTGAACAGCCGCTCAACATGAAAAGACTTAAAAATGCGAAAAGAGAATATATTTTTTTCATAATGTTTGATGGAAAATTTCCAGTTGTTTTAAAACTCCAATTCTGACCAAATATAAGGATTGGAATCTGGAATTTTAAAATTGTATTTTAAATATTTTTATAAATCGAATTGTTTGATTTTACGATACAAAGTTCTTTCAGAAATACCCAATTCGTCTGCGGCGGCTTTTCGTTTTCCTTTGTTTTTTTCTAATGATTTTTTGATCATTTCGATTTCCTTTTGTTCTAAACGTAAAATTTCTTCCTCTTCAATTGTTTCCGCAAACAAATAATTGTCTTCTGGTATTTGATAGTTTTCTTCACGAACGACCGGAGTTGTCATAACAGCAGTTCTTGGTTCTTCTTCAAAATCAATTTCACTGTCATTTTGCTGATTTCCGTATATCTTCTGAATTAAATTCGGATTAATATCCTGCACTTTAGAAGTGCCATTTTTCATCAATTCCAAAGTCAGTTTCTTCAAATCATTTAAATCGCTTTTCATATCAAAAAGCACCTTATATAATATGTCTCTTTCTGTACTAAAGTCACTTTCTTTTTTGCTGTCGCTGATAACAGAAGGCAAGTTGCTTCCTTCGGCAGGAAGATAAGATTGCAAAGTCGCTAAACTAATATCTCGATTGGTTTCTAAAACAGAAATCTGCTCAGCAACATTTCGTAGTTGACGAATATTTCCGCTCCATCTAAATTTCTGTAAAAGTTGCACAGCGCCATCATCTAATCTTAAAGGAGGCATTTTATATTTATGAGCAAAGTCAGCAACAAATTTTCTGAACAATAAATGGATATCATCGTTTCTTTCTCTCAAAGGAGGCAAAGTAATTTCAACCGTACTTAAACGATAATACAAATCTTCACGGAATTTCCCTTTTTCAATTGCATTGAATAAATTGACATTAGTTGCCGCAACAATTCTCACATTCGTTTTTTGAACCTGAGACGAACCAACTTTTATAAATTCACCGTTTTCAAGAACACGAAGTAATCTGACTTGAGTTGTTAATGGCAATTCACCAACTTCATCGAGGAATATTGTTCCGCCATCTGCTACTTCAAAATAACCTTCACGTGTGCTTGTTGCACCTGTAAATGCTCCTTTTTCGTGACCAAAAAGTTCACTGTCAATTGTTCCTTCAGGAATAGCACCGCAGTTTACGGCAATATATTTACCATGCTTTCTGTGCGAAAGCGAATGTATGATTCTAGGAATATTTTCTTTACCAACACCACTTTCCCCAGTTACCATAACCGAAATATCAGTTGGAGCAACCTGAATGGCTTTTTCGATAGCACGATTTAATTTCGGATCATTTCCAATAATCTCAAATCGTTGTTTTATTGCTTGAACTGTTTCCATGTATGTTTTTGTTTCAAGTTTTTATTTGTTTCAGGTTTTGCCTAAAACTTTGGCTCGTATTTTTTTTTCTTTTGCCACAGATTAAAATGATTAACATAGATTTTAAATATCATTATTGAATTAACCACAAATTACACAAATTAGCGCAAATCTGTTTTATGAATTTATTAATCGCTTGTGTACTAATGATTTGTTCTGAAAGTTTGCAATTATTCCAACAGGAGTATCTGCTAGTTTCATATAATTTAATACCTGTGCAAGATGATCATTGCATATTTCTTTTACAGATTTTACTTCTAATATTATGTCATCATAAATTACAAAATCTGCATAAAATTTATGAGGTAAAATGACTCCTTTGTATTCAATTGCAAATTCCTTTTCTCGTTGATATGGAATTCCATTATTTTTGAATTCGATTTCCAATGCATCTTTGTGTACAATTTCAAGTAAACCCGGACCTAATAATCTATGCACTTCCATACAAATGCCAACTATTTGGTAGTTTTGCTCTTTTTTGTAATAATATTCAGTTGTAATATTCATGAAAAATTAATTTGTGAAAATTTGTGAAATTTGCGGTTAAACACTAATTCATTTCACTTAATCCAATCGCTTCACCTTTCAAAGTTCCACTAGTACAACTTGTGATTTTTACATTTACAAAATCTCCAATTTTATAATTCTCTTTTGGAAAAACAACCGTAATACTCTGAGAATTCCTTCCAGAGAATTCTGCTGCCGATTTTTTAGAAACTTTCTCTACTAAAACTTCAACGGTTTTTCCAACAAATTCCTCACTTCTAAACCAAGCATGTTTTTGTTGTAAATCGACAATTTCCTGTAATCTTCTAGCCTTGGTTTCTTCCGCAACATCATCTTCCATTTTTCTTCCGGCAAGCGTTCCGGGACGTTCCGAATACGAATACATATAACCGAAATTATATTTTACATACTCCATCAAACTCATAGTATCTTGGTGGTCTTGTTCCGTTTCTGTTGGGAAACCGGCAATCATATCTTGCGAAATCGAAGCATCTGGTATAATTGCTCTAATTTTATCAATCAAAGCCATATATTCTTCACGAGAATGCAAACGATTCATTTCTTTTAAAATTCTGTTACTTCCAGACTGAACTGGCAAGTGAATATGTTTACAGATATTCGGATATTTCGCCATAACATGCAAAATACTTTCGTGCATATCCTGCGGATTAGAAGTCGAAAATCGAATACGCATTTTAGGAAAACCAACAGCAACCATTTCAAGCAATTGATCAAAATCAACAGCAGTTGCTTTTTGCATTTCAGAAGCATTTACAAAATCCTTTTTCAAACCGCCGCCGTACCAAAGGTAACTGTCAACGTTTTGTCCAAGAAGCGTAATTTCTTTAAAACCTTTATTCCATAAATCCTGAATTTCAGCCATAATACTTTGCGGTTCACGACTTCTTTCACGTCCACGTGTAAAAGGCACAACGCAGAAGGTACACATATTATCGCATCCACGTGTGATCGAAACCAAAGCTGTGATTCCATTGCTCATCAAACGAACCGGCGAAATATCTCCATACGTTTCCTCTTTCGATAAAATTACATTGATAGCGTCGCGTCCTTCCTCAACCTCCGCCAATAAATTCGGAAGATCTTTGTAAGCATCAGGACCCACAACAAGATCTACGATTTTTTCTTCTTCTAGAAACTGACTCTTCAAACGCTCGGCCATACAGCCTAAAACGCCCACCTTCATTTTCGGATTAATGCGTTTTACGGCATTATATTTTTCCAGACGTTTACGAATGGTTTGTTCCGCTTTATCTCGAATTGAGCACGTATTCACCAAAACCAAATCGGCTTCTTCCAAAACCGAAGTCGTATTATAACCGCCGTTAGATAAAATCGAAGCAACGACTTCACTATCCGAAAAATTCATCGCACAGCCGTAACTTTCTATAAATAGTTTTTTAGTATTCTCAGGTTTATTTTCTAAAACAAGACTCTCGCCCTGTTTGCTTTCTTCAATAATCTTTTCCATTATAAAAATTCAAAGTGCAAAGATAGCGTAATTGAAACTAATATGACAAGATGGCAGGAAAAGAATTTTAGATTTCTGATTTTAGAATTTAGATTAACCGAAAACACAAAAAAGCGAAGCTTTTTTAAAATCTAAAATCTAAAATCTAAAATCTAAAATCTAAAATCTAAAATCTAAAATCTAAAATCTAAAATCTAAAATCTAAAATCTAAAATCTAAAATCTAAAATCTAAAATCTAAAATCTAAA